>Ga0207433_10000002_pt1 | contig 907688 bp, 878 predicted proteins | sample YelNatPaOPGAMG01_FD_187559 | JGI IMG/M metagenome (GOLD analysis project Ga0207433, IMG submission 187559) | Hot spring thermophilic microbial communities from Obsidian Pool, Yellowstone National Park, USA - OP-RAMG-01 (SPAdes) (version 3) | ecosystem: Environmental > Aquatic > Thermal...
GGACACATGTTCCGTTCTCACAGGAGTCGATGGTGCAGGGATCGTCATCATCGCAGTCTATTGGGGTATGGACACATGTTCCGTTCTCACAGGAGTCGATGGTGCAGGGATCGTCATCATCGCAGTCTATTGGGGTATGGACACATGTTCCGTTCTCACAGGAGTCGATGGTGCAGGGATCGTCATCATCGCAGTCGGTAACCGTTATCTCTATCTGGCAGTAGCTAGTGCAGCCATTTTCATCGGTTATGGTGACTCCGTAGGTGCCGCTCTGGCTTACGGTTATTGACCGAGTGGTGTTGCCGGTGGTCCAGTTCCAGCTTACCGCATCGCCACCGTTTTCGGTGAGGGTGACGTTGGTGCCGGCGCAGACGTGTGTTCCTGGGTATGCCGTTATGTTGCAGGCTGGTGGGACGCACAGCGGTTCGCAGGACGGGCCGGTAACGTTGCCGGTGTCTGCGCGCCTCGGAGTCTCATTCCCCCAGGGCGCCCCGTCTTTGGCGAACCACTCCACCTGGGTTGATTCCCAGATGCCTCTTAGAGTGAAGCAAAATATTGCGCTTGCGTTCTGCCCTGCCTTGAGAGTTGTCTCATATTTGATCAGGTGGCCGTGGTCACTCCAATGTGGATCCTTATACTCGACCTTTGTGGCCGGCCCGGTCCAGTCAACCACGTCATGCTTCGGGTTATCGCAGAGGTCAAGGTCCCAGTGGCTGAGGTCTCCCTGATCCGCCAAAACGGTGACGTTGTAGCACCACGTCTGGGTATTGCTGCTGTAGTCGTTCTGGGGATAGCCGCTTAGTAGCTCGACCTGGAATTTCCCCTTAGTTCCTATACCACCAAGCGACATGGAGGGGCTGGCAGCGACGAGCCCCAAGGCAACTAACGCTAGCCCGACCAGAGAAATTACTATCTTCTTCATGACTCACCTTCTTCTTGCCAGTAGCATTCTTTTTCACACTGCCCGCCTAGCGCAGGCATTGCCAGCCGCCTTCTAGGACTAACGGGCTATTACCTTAGTCATATAGTTAGTCGCTGAAACCAGCAAAATCCCTCGTTTTTCCCGGGCCACCTTCTGGAAGTTCGCAGGCTAAACAAGAAAGCCACGAGCGGAGAGAAACTTCCCCCCTCCCCCTATATTCCCCGAGCCTTAATCACGTTGGTTGAATGTTAGCACGCGCCCTCGTTTTAGTCAATAAGTCCTTGGACCGAAGGTCATGGAGGCGCGCTGCTCCTCAGTTGTAAAAGAGCAGAAGGCGCTTGGGGAGCAAGCGAAGGGTAGTGCCCAGCGGGCTGCCGTGAAGTGACGCGGTTTCAATGGAGGCGGCCGCAGGCCGGGGCGCTTGTGTGACCAGGAGCCGGGAGCGTCGGCTCCGAGGGAGCCCTGTTCCCGGTCGTCGCCGCTCTGGCGGCTCCCTGTAGTCGCTCAGGAGACATTTCTCGGAAGGCCGTGGTTATAAGGTGGTATGACCAACTTCCCAGGCGAATCGGTACTTATTGGTGATTCTGTTTCCTCCGCCCTGCTGGTATACATTAGTCAGTGAAGAGGATCAATCTTCATCTCGCAGCAGCTTTGCTAATAGCGGAGCTGGCGCTGCTCGTCTCGCTGGTATCCGGGGCGTCAGTTGGCAGGGAGAGCACGCCGCAGTGGGGAGTGTGGTTTTTCCCCGATGCGGCGCGGTCCGGTGGTGGAGAAGCAGACCTTCCGCTTCCGCCAGGGCTAGAGTATTCCTCCTATGATGAACCGAGTCCGAGATGGGGAATTGCCAGGATTGGTGTTGCTGAAGCGTGGCAGACTACACAGGGAGATGGAACGGTCACGGTGGCAGTGCTGGACACGGGGATTGACGGAGACAACGAAAGCATAGCGGGTAGAGTGATAGCTGAGGTGAATTTTAGCGACAGCCCCACAAGCAAGGACGTTTATGGGCATGGGACGCATATGGCGGGCACCATTCTCGCTATCGCTCCGGAATGTCGCCTCATGAATGTGAAGGTGGCCGATGATAGGGGCAGGTGCGAGGCAGCGGTGGTAGCTCAGGGCATCATGTGGGCTGTGGACCATGGGGCTGACGTTATCAACATAAGTCTATGCACGGAGCCATCGCCACAGCTGGAGGAAGCGGTGGACTATGCCTGGGGCCGGGGGGTAGTGATTGTTGCCGCCGCAGGTAACTGGGGTAAATCAAAGCCGGCATACCCCGCGTATTACGAGAATTGCATTGCGGTGACCAGCACCGATGAAAACGATTCACTGGCTCCGCTGTGCAATCGTGGTGATTGGGTGGATGTTGCTGCGCCGGGGTTCAATATCTATGGCGAGCTGCCAGGAAATGAGTACGGTTATAAGAGCGGCACTTCGGTGGCAGCGGCTCACGTATCTGGTGTAGCAGCACTGGTGTTCAGTGTGGTGGAAGATGTAAACGGCAATGGGAGAGTTAATGATGAGGTACGTGAGGCGATCGAAGGTAGCTGCGTGCCCATTGGCGAAGTTGGTGCGGGAAAGGGACGGGTTGATGCCTTTGAAGCAGTGAGGAAGGCAGCGTCGTTATCCGCGGCAAAGGATAGAGACCTGCCGCATTAGACCTGAAGGCGAGGGTAGCAGGAGGAACTATCTTTCCTTACTGTCGGCCACCAGTTTGGACCGTAGAGCCCTGCGTGCCCGGTAGAGCAACCCCTCCACCGACTTCTGGGAACGCTTCATTGCCCGACTTATCTCGGAGATGGACATGTCCTCTAGGTATTTTAACTGCAGCACCTTACGGTACTCAGGGGGGAGATCAACCAGGGCCCGTTGCACCCTCTGAGAGGTTTCTTCACGTTCCATGGTACTGGCAGCGGTTGGCGTCTCATCCTGGATATCAGGTAGTTTGCTAAGGTCGACTGCCGGGCAACATTTCTCTGGCGGCGGGTGTCTGGCCTGGTAGCGGCGGAGATCAGTTACTTTGTGAAGTGCGATGCTGCACAACCAGGTGTAGAGCTGGCTGTCACCGCGAAATCTATCAATTGAGCTCAGGGCAGCGAGGAATGTGTCCTGCACCACGTCCTCAGCCGCGCTGCAGTCCCGTGCCACCTGCTGCGATACGAGGGAATGGAGCTGGTCCTTGTAAAGGTTATATAACTCTTCCATGGCGGCAGGTTCGCGGCGCCTCAGCCGTCGCACCAGCTCGTTCTCACGATTTTCGCCACCAGGATCTGTCAGCCTCATGTTATCTCCCCACCGGGCAACGCGTCTTACAGGAATAAACATATCAGGGCGAAGGTGGGAAAGGAATTACCCAAAGGTCCTGTTCTGCCGTAGAAAATGGTACTGGTCTCACCCTAGCGTTTTCCGTTCACGGAAACGGAAATGTAAGGTTGAGGCTGCTGGTGAGGGCTTACTGTTTAGCTGTTGTTGCCGTGGCGGCTAGGGCCTGGTGCGGCGTTTTGAACGAAACAAATAGTATGCGCCGCAGCCCAGTAGTACTGCTGCCGTGATAACTGCGAGGAGCAGCGCTGTGCTGGGCTGGCGGGAAACCACGCTGCTGGTGGATACCAGAAGCCGCACGTAAAGCTGCACGTTGAGGAGGTGGGAAGATGGGGAGGAGACCCCGAGCCATACTTCCCAGTCTTTATCCGCCCATTTCTCTTCCCGGGGTATGCTCACTGTCACCGTGACCTCGGCGCTGGATCCGGGAGGGACTTGAAGCTGGGATGGAGAAAAGTTTATCCAGTGGGTGCTAGGGAACTGTTCTCTTCCCTCTCTTCTTTCTTCCGCTGCGGGCTGGAAGACGGTAAAGACAAACGTCCTGGCCACTTCCTCTTTGTTATGGACGGTCAACCTGAATTCCGCTTTTTCTCCCGGAGCCAGGTTCTCTATCGTTACCTCGGCCGGGGAAACAGCGAAGCCCTGAGCCAAGGCAAGGGCAGGGACGGCGAACAGAAGTAACGCGGTGAGGATTCCCGCCAGTTTGAGACGCATCAAGCAGCAGCTACCGCACTGAGGATTATTCTGGCCTGTATATTAGCGTTGCCTACGGCAAAATAGCCTGTCCCGTCCCTGATGAAGTCGGGCTGTGGAGTAAGCAGCTTAACGCCAAACTGTTTTGAGTCACCCGGTCCCAGTGTAGTGGAGCAGAACTCTATGGGGGTTTCGGTCAACAGCGTATAGCCAGCTGCATCGCTCAGCGTGAACCATAGTGCGTAGGTAAGGAGACCGTTCCCCCCATCCTGGCTCAAAGACCATTTATAACTCGGGTCGATTCTTCCCTCTCGGATCAGGGTGGCGTTAGCGCCAGCAATGTAGGTATGGACAGGACAATTGCCTCCCACGGTGAGGGTGAACTGTTGCGCATCTGTCTCGTAAGTGGTGTCCGGGTGGACAATGCCGGCGCCTCCGGGTTCCCAGTGATCAGGGCTGACGGCAAGAGAGATCTCATAACCGCCGGTCATGGTGATGGTTATTACCCCAGTGGTCTGAGCCGAGACAGGGAGGGACGGGGTGAATATTAAGACATGGAGCAGTAACAGGAGCACCGTTACCACATTCAGGTTTCTCTTATGCAATGCCACCTCTCTCACCTTTCCTAGGCAGCCACAGCGCTTACGATAATCCGGGCCTGCATCTGCCTCCCGCCATAGAAATAGGTGGGAGTGAGCAACTTCAGTCCGAACTGTGCCTGGTCACCATGACCCGAAAGAGTCAGGATAGTACCATCCTTGGCGCTGCCCTCTTTCACATGTCTCATGGGGAGACTCTCTTTGGTAACCAGGGTGTAGCTGCCAGCATTGTCGTTGGCGATGTGATACCACAGGACATATCTATGCGCATCAGGGTTACCTGGGTCACTCGTATTGTTATTGCTTAACAGCCACTTGTAGCTGTTAAGCGGATGTCCCACCCATTGAGCGTCCTCGCCCTGAATGTAGATATTGACATTGGCGTTGCCTTCATTGGTTATAGTGCACCAGGTGGCTGAGGGACTGGTCACCTCTTCTGTATTGGTAGACACCTCACCCAGTGCCCAGTTTGTCTGCGACAAAGAGATAGCGACCACCGACTCCGTGGTCATGTTGATGGTCACACTACCGTTCGCAGCCAAGGCAGGCAGGGAAAAGAAGGAGAGCAGGCTGAGCAAGAACAGAGCGATGACAAACGTTACCTTCAACCCGACTCCAGCACGCCAACGAATGGTGGCATAGTACTAGTTTGTTGCGCCCTAAGTCAATGGTTTTTTGGGCGGCGTGGAAAAAAATTTTTTATCGCCTGGCTGCGCCGAAAGAGAATGAGGGGGGTCTAACCGGCGGAAGGCATATTCAATTCCTGGAGCACAGCGATAACATCTTCCTGAGGTACGTCGTTGCGGATAACCGCCTTGCCAATGTCGTGCAACAGCACCCAGTGAATTGCCTTTCCTTTTACTTTCTTATCCAGCTCCATGGCCCTCATTACCGCGGCGAGGTCTAGCTTGAGGCTCTTATCGGTCACCGATGTGGGCAAACCGAACCTTTGCAGCAATGACCGCTGTCGTTCTACCGCTAGCGGAGACAGCAGTCCCAGCCGGGAACTGAGTCTGGCCTCCCCCATCATGCCAATTGCCACCGCTTCCCCGTGGAGAAATCTCCTGTATTCCGTAGCCGCTTCCAGACCGTGGGCGATAGTGTGTCCGTAGTTCAACAGGGTGCGTATTGCCTTTCTCTCCTTTTCATCTTGCGTCACTATGTTGGCCTTGATGGTAGCGCTGCGAGCGATAGCCCGGGTAAGCAGGAGCGGCTCCAACTGCTTGAGCTGGTCTACATTGGTTTCAAGAAACTCAAAGAAGTCTTTATCCAGGATCAGCCCGTGTTTGATCACCTCAGCCCATCCTGAGATCAGTTCACGCGGCGGCAGGGTGGTGAGGGTATGACAATCGGCGAGGACGAGATTGGGCTGGTAAAAGGCGCCGATAAGGTTCTTGCCTTGGGGGTGGTTAACCGCTACCTTGCCGCCGATGCTGGCGTCAACCATAGCTATGAGACTGGTGGGCACCTGAATCCAGGGCATGCTACGCAAGAAAGTGGCAGCGACGAACCCGGCCAGGTCGCCGACCATGCCCCCACCAAGGGCGACAATTATGTCATTCCTTTCCGCCCGATGTTGCACCAGAAAATCGTAGATCCGGGCGGCATAGTCGAGGCTCTTGGTTTCTTCACCCGGAGGTACGATGTAAGAGCGAGTGCCAAAGCCAGCATCTTTGAGTACCTGAGTTATTTTGTCGCCATAGAGAGAAAAAACATTCTCATCGCTGATAATAAAGGCGGTGCCGCTAAGAGCAGCTTTCTTCATTTTCTCGCCGAGTTTGTCCAGCAAGCCATAGCCGACATACACTGGATAGGCATGTGTAGTGGTCTCAACCATACAGGCGACGTCCCCGTCAGCGTGAGAGGAAGCAGCTGGATGCGGAGAGGATGCAGCAGAGTGGGCGCCGACAAGAAGCCTCCAGGCTCTGATCACCTCCTCTGCCACCTGAGCTACATCGAGGCTATCCGTGTGAATTGTCCAGTCAGCCCGGGCGTAATGGGGTTGCCGCGAGGCTTTTAGCTGCCGAATGCGCTGCAGAGGATTGTCGCTAGCCAAGAGAGGTCGAACTTCAGCCTCTGAATTGGCCACACTTCGCTGAAATAGACGCTGGTATATGGTCTCGGGCTTAGCTTCAAGGCAGATGATTAATCCGGTCGTGGAAAGCAAGTCGTAGTTCTGCGGGTCCACGATGGCCCCGCCACCAAGAGCAATAACAGTATGCCTTAGCTGGGAGGCCTTTCTCACCACGTCGCGCTCCAGCTCCCTGAACCTGCCCTCTCCTTGAGAGCGGAAGATCTCGGCGATAGGTTTGCCGCTCTGCTTCACTATTTCCTCATCAGTGTCATAGAGCTTCCAGCCCAGTCTCCGTGCTACCTCCCTGGCAACCAGAGACTTTCCTGTCCCGGAAAAGCCAGTGATAACGAGATTCACTATTTCCCGCGTCATTACCGCTCCACCTCTGGCACAAGTATAAGGAAAAAGGAGAACAGCAGCAACCCTGGGCGCATACCACGGTTGTAGCGGAAAAACAACAAAGCCTAGCGTCTTTTTCCCTTGCGCTAGGCTTTGTCGCCTCCTATTCGCCCAGCGAGTCCAGCCCGCCTTTCTCGCGGCCGAGCCTTCAATTGGAGACTAGCTTGGCGAAGGACTCGGGGAAATAGTTGCCTCCATACACAGTTCTTATGCCGGCAATGAGTTGCTCGCTGGCAGCTTTCTTGGGGATGAACCCGTGAGCTCCCGCCTGGCTAGCGACCAGCATGTTTTCCTGCTCATCATACTGGGTAAGGATGAGTACCTTGGTTTGGGGGCATTGGCTCTTTATTTGCCTAGTTGCTTCCAGACCATTCATCACCGGCATCACTATGTCCATCAACGCTACGTCGGGCATAAGACGCAGCACTTTCTCTACGGCTTCCCTTCCGTTCACTGCTTCCCCCACCACTACGAGGTCGCGCTGCAGCATAAGCACGGCAGTAATGCCATCTCTGACCATGGTATGGTCATCCACCACGAGCACCTTTATCTTTCTGGTGGTCTCCTCCAGAATTCTCTGGATGCGAAGCGCCAGTGCTGCTGGCTCAACTGGCTTAGCCACGTAGTCCTCAGCTTCAAGCTGCATCCCCTCGACCCTTCTCCATCCCTTGACTGACTGTTGCTCGGGAGGGGCATCTACAACAAGCAGGGGCACATCCTTATATCTTGGATGTCGCTTCAGCCAGTTGTGGAAGGAGAAAGCCTGGCCCGCTGGAGCCAGGGTGCCGAGGACAATGGCGGCGGGGTTCTCCTTTACTCTCTCCTGTCCTTCAGCGGGAGTGCTGGCAGTAATGACCCGATAGGACTTTGCCTCGAGGGTCATACGCAGCGCTTGGACAAACTCGGGCTCATCGTCTATGATTAATACCTTCTGTTCCATTGCTTTTCACCTCCTTTCCTCTAGATTTCCGTCTTCGCTGACCGACCACAGCGCTCCTTCAGCTGCTTATCTAGGCTGCCTGGAGAAGCTCAGGAACGATTTTCTCATTGCCTACCGCCATGATATGAACCCCGTGACAGATATTCTCTTCCTTTATTGTCTTAATTAGCCGGGCAGCAATCTCGATGCCTTTTTGTAGCCCCTTGCCCTTCTCCACACCAGCCAGTTCATCAATAATGTGCTGGGGCACGATTATGCCGGGGACGTTTTCATTCATATACCGGGCCATTCTTGCTGAGGCCAAGACGATAATGCCAGCGAGGATTTTCACCGCAAACTGGGAGGCGTATTGCATGAACCGACGCAGGCTGGCGATGTCAAATATGCCCTGGGTTTGGAAGAATTGCGCTCCGGCTGCGACCTTCTTTTGGAACTTGATGAGTTGCGGCTCAATGAAGTCCGCTTCGGGATGAACAGAGGCTCCGAGGCAGAATTGCGGTGTTCCCTTCAGATCATTGCCACCCATGTCCTTCCCTGCTTCCAGCGACCTCGCCAGCCTTAACAATTGCACCGAATCCAGGTCGAACACCGGCTTGGCTTCTTTGTGGTCACCCACATCTATGGAGTCGCCAGTGAGGCAGAGCACGTTATTGATGCCGCGAGAGAAAGCGAACAGGAGGTCAGCCTGGATTGCCAGGCGGTTACGATCGCGACACGTTATCTGGAGAATAGGCTCGCCGCCACGTTCCTTCACCAGCAGGCAGCCGCCCAAAGAAGGAAAACGCATTACCGAGCTCTGATGGTCAGTGATGTTAATGGCGTCAACCCTGTCCTTGAGCATGTCAATGTGGTGGACCATCTCGGCGGTATCTGCTCCCTTGGGAGGTCCTACCTCTGTAGTTACCAGGAAATCCTTGGAACTCAATTTTTCCTCAAACAATGACCTAGCCATTTCCTTCTCCCACCTTGACATCTACTTTCCTGACGATACGGCGTGGTCTGGGAATGACACGGAAATTTCTCGGAGGATAATAGCGATACATCTTGTCTAGCTGATGCAGAGCCTCCAATCGCTTGTAGATCAGAACCCAGGCACAGTCCATATCCTTATTTGCCTCGCATTTGCCATTCTTGGTGCCAGCACAGGGACCGTTGAGTATGCCTTTGGTGCACCTGGTGATGGGACAGATGCCGGCGGTCTCAGCAAGACGGCAATCGCCGCACGCGGCACAGCGCTCATCCCACACTCCCCATTCTTTGGCTAGTCCAATAAACGAAGTGTTGACTCCGGGCAGAACCGGTATATAAGGAAAGCGCTCAGCCACAGCCTGGACACCGACTCCGCAACCGAGAGAAAGTATCGCATCGACTTCAGGGATCTTTTCCGCCACGACGTCGAGGAATTCAAAATCGCACTGTCGCTTTACAGTATATTCGAGGAAATCGTGCCTCATGTCACCGCTTCTTGCCTCAGCCACTCGTAATGCGTCACGGAGAAAAGAAACCTCTCGCTCACCACCGGCACCACAGACGGTCATGCAGGTGCCACAACCAAGAAGCAACACCTTGGAGTAAGGAGCAATAAGCTGCCTGATCTCTCCTATGGGCTTTTGTTCCGCTACTATCAAGCCTTCACCTCCTGCCTCAGTACTGAGTTCAAATAAAGCGCTCCTATTCGCTCAGCGAACTTATCCAGCGCTTCAGCCATGCTCCCACCGGATGAGTCTGGGGTAAACATGTCCAGGCGCTGAGGCTCGAGACCGATCTGGCTCAGCGCCTTCCTTACCTTCTCTATGCGTTGCCAGACCCAAAAGGCTGTGTTCTCCCGGCTGCACTCTTTCCCACAGCCGGCGATGAACACCCCCTCAGCGCCCATTTGGAAGGCTTGCAGCATGTGTCCTTCTTCGATCTTAGCCACGCAGAGGACAGGTACTATCGAGATGCCAGCCCTGGTCCCACGCCACACGTCAGCCAGGGCGCCGGTGCCAAGCAGCCCGTACTGGCAACAGAAGCCGACGATTAGAGGCCTGGACCTGGATTCAGATGCTACTCGGATGACATGTTCCAGTTCCTCGTTTATTTGTCTGCCATCGCGGGGCTTTCGCAGGACTAGCGCTCTGGCAGGGCATTGAGCGACACATATGCCGCAAGCTTGACACTGGTCAACAGGTATGCGCACGCTCCCGTTACTGTCCAGACAAGGCACGCGGTAAGGACAGACCCTGAGGCAGGTGAGGCAGGTAGCGCATTTGTCCTGGAACAATATCTCGGCTCCCATGCCGCAGCGAAGACAGCGCCTGGCTTCTTTCACAGCCGATTCCCAGTCATAGATGGACTCGATGACTTTAAATTCTTTTATTCGTTCCTCAGGAGGAAGGCAGGGCGGTTCCAGCCTCTCACTCCTCCTTATCATCTCTATGGTTGTGGGGGAAAGTTCACCCAGTGAGCTTGTTACCTCTCTGTCGACCCCGGGGTAGCGGTGCTGGAGATACTCATCAATACGAAATGCTGCTTTCCTGCCGCTTGCCAGGGCCTCTGTTACCGTGGCCGGTCCGGTGACGGCATCACCGCCGGCAAAAACGCCGGCGCGATTGGTAGTGAGGGTAACCGGGTCAACTTGGATGGTGCTACCCCGGCCAATACGGAGGCGAAAGTCCTGAGAGAGCTGCGGCGCCTGTCCGATAGCAGTGATCAGGGTGCTGACTTCAATATCGAACTCACTGCCTTTCACAGGAATAGGTCTTCTCCTGCCTCCAGCGTCGGGCTCCCCGAGTTCCATTCTGATGCAGGTTACACGCAGCAGCCCGTTTTCTCTTTTGACCTTCACTGGCGCCACGAGGAACATAAACTCCACACCCTCTTCTAAGGCTTGCTCAACCTCGGTGGCGCTGGCTGGCATCTCCGCCCGGGTACGGCGGTAGAGCACCATCACCTTCCTTGCTCCCAAGCGAACTGCGGTGCGGGCTGCGTCCATGGCGACGTTTCCGCCGCCCACCACTGCGACCGTTTCCCCGGGAAATGGTTTCAGTCCCAGGTTTACCTCGCGGAGGAAAGTGGCACCGTCTATGACACCAGGACTGTCCTCTCCCTCTATCCCCATCCTGAGACCTTGATGGGCTCCCACGGTAAGAAATATGGCCCTATAACCCATGTCAAAAAGCAAATCGAGCGACAGTACCCGAGTATCGGTCTTTAGTTCCACCCCCATGTTGATCAGCCTCTGGACCTCAGTGTCCACCACTTCCCGGGGAAGACGATATTGAGGAATTCCAATGCGGAGCATCCCTCCGGGTTCAGAGTGAGCCTCGAAAATGGTCACTGGATAGCCCAGCTTCCTCAAATAGTAAGCACAGGCCAGACCCGCCGGACCAGACCCTACTATAGCTACCCTATCTTTGTGTTTGGTCTCAGCTTCGAGCTGAATCATCCTGTCGCCGCCGAATTCTACTGCGAACCTCTTCAATGCCCGGATCGCGATAGGCTTGTCTACCTGCGCGCGGCGACAAGCGTCTTCGCAAGGATGGGTACAAACGTAAGCACAGATAGAGGGGAAGGGATTCCCTTCCCTGATGACCTGGAGCGCCTCCATCACCTTTCCCTGGGCTATTAGGTCAACGTACTCGCTGATTTCCATATGCAAGGGGCATGCTGCCTGGCAGGGCGGCATGACAACGTGCGGGTAAAATCCTTGCTTCTTATCGTAACCGGACCCGCTCCGATGATTCTCCACCATGACAGTACCTCCCGGTGACAATCTGATGGAGATATCCTAATACGTCGTGGTCACTTGCAAAAGAGGAAAAACCATTAAAACGTCGGACTGTGAGTGTGAAATTCTTATGGGAACAATACCTAATTTCCGCGGGAAAAGGCTCGTACTCTAGGGCGCGAAGTCACTGTGTACTCGCTACACAGTGATAACACCCTTGCGAATGGCAAACTTAATAAGATCGGTTTTACTGCGGATATTCAGTTTTCTCATCAGGCTGCTCTTGTGTGATTCCACCGTCCTCACACTGAGGCTGAGCATATCCGCTATCTCTCGCGCGGTGTATCCCTCAGCGATTAGCTTGAGCATCTCTCTTTCTCTATCGGTAAGGCAATGATAGGGGTCTTTGTCACACTCATCGGCTTTCAGCTGGCATTCCTCCACCAGGGCTGCTGCTGCCAGCGGGGAAAGGAATGAGCCACCGTGGTACACAGCCTGAATAGCTGTAGCTAGCTCCGAAAATGCTGCCATCTTGCTTACAAAACCCCGTGCCCCTGCCTCAATAGTGGGGATAATATATTCCTTGTCCTCATACTGGGTAAGAACCAGGACTTTGGTAGCGGGAAATTTCTTCCGTATCCTGCGTGTTGCTTCCAGCCCATTCATAATGGGCATGGCAAGGTCCATCAGTACGATGTCGGGAGAAAGCTTTTCTACTTGCTGTAGCGCCTCCCTCCCGTTTGCAGCCTCGCCCACCACCTTAACGTCAGCAACCAGCGCCAGTAACGCACGGATGCCATCCCTTACCAGGGTATGGTCGTCAACGATCAGCACCTTTATTTTTGACATCTTCGCCGAATCCCCTTAGTGGGACTCTGACTGTGACCCTTGTTCCTTTTCCCGGCTGAGACTTAATGCTGCACTCACCACCGACCAAGCGTGCCCTTTCCTTCATGGTGAACAGTCCGGCACCGCGACCACTCTTGTCCACCCTAGTAAGCTTGCTGACGTCGAAGCCTTTGCCATCGTCTTCCACATTCAGAATGCATTCATTGTCGTTGCATGTCAGCCTGATAAAGACATTCTTTGCTTCAGCATGTTCCATAATATTACCTATAGTTCCCTGAGCAATGCGGAAGAGCGTCACTTCGACTTCGGGAGGGAGCCTTCCTTCCAACCCGTGGAATTCAGTGAATATCTTGGTTCCTAGGGGCTCTAGGCTATCCTTGGCATAACGACTAATTGCCGCTGGCAATCCAAGTTCGTCCAGCAATGTGGGACGAAGCTCTTTCATCAATTTTGAGATCTCGCTCTGGGTATGAACAGCCAGAGATTGTATCTTGCGCAGCCGGGAAATCAGGTCGTCATCAACAACGCGGTCGGTCTCTGCTTTTGTTATCACCGCCTGAAGATTTAACGTCAAACTGGTTAATGCCTGGCTAGTTTCATCATGCAATTCCCGTGCGATGCGCTTGCGCTCTTCTTCTTGCGCTTTGAGGGCGTGTTGGAGAAGTGCCTGATACCTTTCCTTTCCCTGTTCAAGTCGTTGATACAACTTGGCTTGCTCGATTGCAGTGCCCAACTGACAGCCCACGGAGTTGAGGATATATACGTCTTCAGGCGAAAATCGGCCCGGCGTATGGCTGGCAACGTTCATCACTCCCAGCACTCTGTCCTTCGCTTTTATGGGAACGCTGATGAACCCCCTCAGACCTTGAGTGCTCACTAGGTCAGGCCGCACCACTCCTTCCTGTTGAGAGATATCCTTTAATATCATCGGCTCTCCTGTCTGTGCTACTTTCCCTGCTATCCCTTCCCCCAGTCCCATCTCCATTTGCTCTACGTAGCTCGGAGACAGCCCGCGATAAACGCGATATCTTAGCTTCTGACTCTGCTCGTCCAGGAGCAGTATGCCCCCGGTAGTGGTATTGATAATCTCAAGGACGGTGTCCAGGGCTATATTAAGTATGGCATCCAGATTCCACAGTCCGCTGATAGCGTTAGAAATACGGTTCAGGGCGTGAAGATGGTGATGACGTCTCAAAATTTGGTTTTCCAGCTCTTTCTCCGCAGTGACATCTCTCCTCGATTCCACGAGCGCAACGATGTTGCCTCGACCATCCTTGACAGGGTAAAGCACGAGCTTGAAACACTTTGTTTCCGTCTCAGCGTTAAGAGCGTGCTCGGAAGCAATAATTGTCACTCCTTCGCCACTCTGAAGCACCCTGCTTAGGGGACACTTCCACAAAGGAGAACTACAGGGGCTATTCCTGCCTTGAAAGACTTCGTAGCAGTGCTTATCATCGATCGATTCGTCTTTTGTCAGGGTCTGCCTCGCTGCCAGGTTGGCAAACTTGATATGGTACTCTACATCTATAACGAAGAGCTTATCTTCCAGGGTGTCTATTAGCTGTTCCCAATTGACCGCGAGGGCGGAAAGACCCACATCTGGAGTTGCTGCGGGTTTCTGCTCCACCATGGGATACCCCACCTACCCTACAGGTTTTTTTCCGATGACAATAGCGTACCTCACCTATAGTAGATTGTCAAAGAGAAACCTGCAGTGCCGTGCATTTCACAGCGTCGGATCTAACCCGGTTGAGCATGCTTTCAACGTTTTCCCTGTGGCACAACCTGTGCTACCATTGTCAAAGACTGAGTCAACTCTATTCAGGAGAAGGCGATGATTATAAGACCATTGGAGGTTGGCCCCTTTGCTTCTAATTGTTATGTTGTTGGCTCAGCGACGACGGGGGAAGGAATGATTATTGACCCTGGTGCTGAGCCCCAGGCTATCTTAAACACGGTAAAGCAGTTGGGGCTGTCCATAGTAATGATCGTGGCAACCCATGCGCACATGGATCATGTTGGGGCGGTTCACGAAGTCAAGGAAGCGACCGGCGCCAGGTTTGCACTGCACCAGGCTGAAAGGGGGTTGATGTTTTCGGCACCAATGCGCTTGTTTACTGCCTTTGGCATCACCCCGTTTAAGGCACCTCCCAAGCCGGATATATCGCTTCAAGATGGTGACAGGATAGAGATTGGCGACCTTTGCTTTGAAGTGCTACATACTCCAGGGCATAGTTCCGGTGGGATATGTCTCTCAGGGCATGGGGTAGTGTTCAGCGGCGATACGCTTTTCAACCTTGGTATCGGACGGACAGATTTTCCTGGCTGCAGCCATGAGCGTCTGATAAGAAGTATTAAGGAGAAGCTCATGGCCCTGCCCGACGAAACCATTGTCTATCCCGGCCATGGCCCTCCCACCACTATCGGCGATGAACGCCGGGGAAACCCCTTTCTCCAGGATTACTCCCTGTAGAAGAACGCTTGATACAGACTCGAATTGGATTTGAGTCAAGCTAGGATGCAATATCGTAGGCGAAAATGGCAAGCAAAAACAACAAAGCTTGGGGGCAGGGCAAAGATTGTAGCTCTTAAAGTAGGAATCAGAAAAGCGAGGTGAGAGCCACTCGAACTGGAATTGGAAAGGAATATGCGGGTTTCACCACAGGTATGGACCCCATTGCTCTTCGGGGGAGCTCAGGATATATTACTTAAATAGTTTCGGTAACTGGACAGGGTTTCTCTTAGATGGTCACCCCCAAACTTCTCCATACAGGCATCGGCCAGGACAATGGCCAGCATGGCCTCGCCAATCACCCCCGCAGCGGGCACTACGCAGACATCGCTTCGTTCATAGTGCGCTATGGTTGGTTGACCGCTACGCAGGTCTATCGAGGGCAAAGCTTTAACTAGGGTGGCAATGGGCTTCACCGCAGCCCTGACTATTATACTCTCCCCGTTGGTTATGCCACCTTCTATTCCCCCGGCGCGATTGGTGGGACGCCGCCAGAAGATTTCCTTTTTCCCTTCAATTGACCTCGGTTCGATTACGTCGTGAGCTTGGGAGCCTCTCATCTCTGCCATGGTGAATCCGGCTCCGATTTCCACCCCCTTGACAGCATTAATACTCATTATTGCCTGCGCGATCCTGCCATCGAGACGTCGGTCCCAGTGCACATGGCTGCCGAGACCGATAGGGACCCCGGTAGCAATCAGCTCGAAGATGCCACCGAGTGTGTCGCCACTCGCTCTGGCCTCATCAATAGCTGCCATCATCGCCTTTTCTGCTTCCTCGTCAGCACAGCGCAGAGGAGACGCCTCCACTCGTTCCCAGTCAATGGAATTTACCTCGATCTGCTGGCAACGGTATGGCCCGATGGCTATGGTATGACTGTGGATAAGGATGTTTAGATGTTCTAGAAACCTTCTCGCTATAGCTCCGGCAGCTACCCTAGCAGCTGTCTCCCGAGCGCTGGCTCTTTCCATGATTGGCCTTATGTCCTTGAGTCCATATTTGATCACGCCAGCAAGGTCAGCGTGTCCAGGGCGGGGACTGGTCACTGGTTCAGCCTCTTTTTCCACCGGTGCTACGCTCATCGCCTCCCGCCAGTTTCGCCAATCCCGATTGGCAATAAAAAGGGCGATAGGACTGCCGGTAGTGAGTCCGTAGCGGACACCGGCGACAATTTCCACCTCATCCTTCTCGATTATCATTCGCGGGCCGCGGCCATAACCCCGTTGGCGACGTTGCAGTTCCCTATTGATGTACTCGGCCTCAAGTGGAAGTCCGGCTACCATGCCCTCCACTATGAGTACCAGCCCTTTCCCGTGAGACTCCCCCGCGGTGAGAAAACGAAAGCGTGCCATTAGCTCAGGTAGAGAAATCTAGGTTGAGGATACATATGATTTAGGGTTTGAAGCAAGATCATGTCTTCCGTGTTCAGTCTCTGCGCTCTGAACATGATCTCATCGGCAAAGCCCAACAATGACCTCAATGTTAATCGAGGCGGCTGGTAATACTCTACTTTGGGTGTCTCGATGCCGGCGAGCTCGGCGGCTACATCTATGGCAGTGTCCAGCCCGCCTAACTCATCAACCAGCCCCAGATTCTTCGCTTCCAAACCGGTGTAAAGCTGACCGGTAGCCAGAGTCCTTACCTGTTCTTTGCTTAAGCCGCGGCCTTCAGCCACGACCTCAACGAACTGTTCGTAATACTCGTCGGTCATTCGCTGCATTATGTCCCTTTCCTCAGGGGTCAGCTCCCGCAGCCCCGAGTACATGTCCTTATATTTGCCCCCTTTGAACACCTCAACCTTGATACCCAGTTTCTCATAAAGTCCTTCAATATTCGGTATCTGGGCAATGACTCCGATGCTTCCCGTGAGGGTTCCGGGAAGGGCAACTATTCTATCTGCCTTAGCAGAGATATAGTAGCCGCCTGAGGCGGCCATGGTTCCCATGCTTACCACAACGGGCTTTTTCTCCTTCACCTTTTCGATTTGAGCAAGAATCTCCTGGCAAGGCGCCACCTCTCCACCAGGGCTCTCTATGCGCAGGACAATAGCCTTTACTGCGCTGTCCCCTTTCGCTTTTTCTAGCTGTTCCTTCACTTGATCAGGGGTGATGGTTAGACCGAGGAACGAAGGTAACCCTTCGTTTGTGATGGTGCCACTGAGCGGGATAACGGCAACCTTGTCCCCCGCGGGGAGACAACCGGTGAAGGTTATCGCGGCAAAGATCAGCAGTAGGGATAGACCGATGACTGCAACCTTTTTCACCACTCTCCTCCTTTCAATGCTTCTTCGGCCACTTTGAGCATGAGCTCGATGGGAGCCCTCTTTTTCGTCCACAGCTCGAAGGAAGCCGCTCCTTGATATACTAGCATAGGCAGACCATCCAGTATACTGGCTCCAGCCTCCTGTGCCAGCCGCAAAAGCATAGTAGGTCGAGGATTATAGACCAGGTCGTAGACTAATACGCCCTTGGGGATCACTTCCCGTCTTAACGGCGATTCCTCTTGATCATGTTTCATTCCGATGGTGGTGCAATTGACGATTAAATGACAATCATGAAAAGTCTCGGCCGAAGTTAACGCCTCCCAGGGCAAAGCAAGGACCTCGGTTCTGTTTTTTCCTGCTAAAGTGACACAGTTTCGGCCGTACTCATTTAAGGCGTCCACCAGTGCTTTTGCTCGCTCGAACGTGCGATTGAGGATAATTAGTGAGCTTACTCTATTCTGTAGCAACGCGAAGGTGACCGCTCTAGCTGCCCCGCCCGCACCCAGCACGACAACCCGTTTGCCTTCGGGATCAAAATGTCCCTGCTCCTTTAATGCCTTGATAAATCCTGCAGCATCTGTGTTGAAGCCGAGCAGCTTTCCGCTGTCGTTCACTACGGTGTTGACGGCGCCGATCAGACTCGATGTTTCATCACACCAATCCAGTAGAGGCAAGACCTTCTGTTTGTAAGGGAGGGTCACATTTGCTCCAATATTTTCTCGTTTTCTTAAGGCTTTCACCCTAGATTCAAGTGTCTCGGGTGGTGTTTCCCATGCCTGATAGCGAATGTCAAGTTGATAATAGTCTAGGGCAGCCTGCTGGAAATAGGGGGAAACGGAGTGCCTAAGAGGATAGCCAATAAGACCTATGAATCTGGGCATTGCCCCCTGCTCTTTAAGCTGTCAAGAAAGCCCTGAAGAATGAAAGCTGCAGCCAATGCGTCTGTCATGGTGTCACCAGGTTTTCCCCTTCTTCTTGGATGCAGCCTATTTCTTTGATTATGGGCCTCGATCTTCAGCCGCTCTATGGCTTTAGTAGAAAGGCGCTCGTCCCACAGGTATATAGCAATGTGACTGAGGCCACTTTGTTTGGCTCGCGATGATAACTTTTCGGCAAAAGAAGTTATCTTGCTAGCCTGCGTTCCCGTAGCACCATCCATGCGAAGAGGCAAGCCAATGACGATGCAGCCCGCATTGCACTGCTCCGCAAGCTGAAGAATTTTCTTTACCCTCGTTTCCTCGTCCTTGCTGGTGAATACAGTCAAGGGCGAGGCAAGAATCCCTTCAGGATCGCTTGCTGCTACTCCTGTCCTTTTGTCCCCTATATCTAGCCCCAAAATACGCCTTTTTTCTCCCATCCTGTCCTTAAGCAGAGGAGATTCGGCGCTCCACTATCTGAGCCACCGACCGCAAAGCTTCATCAACTTTGGCGATATCTCTCCCCCCGGCCTGGGCCATATTAGCCTTGCCACCGCCCCCACCTCCGGTAATTTGAGCAACTTGCTTGACGATCTCACCGGCATGGAAACCTCGGGCTACCAGGTCAGGTGTTATCATGGCTAAGAAATTCGGTCTATTGTCACAAGTTGTGGCCAGCACTACTATGGCGCTTTTCAAGCGATCTTTCAGCATGTCACCCGTTTCCCTGACCACGGGCATGCTCAAGGGAGGCACCCTAGCGGCCAGCACGGTGATATCCCCCACTTGTCTTGCTTGCCGCAGCAATTCATCAATTACCTTACGGGATAACTCCCTCTCCAGCGCCGTGGCCCTCTTCCTCTCCGATTCCAGGTCGCGGACAAGCGACTTTACCCTGGCAGGGATTTCTTCCCAGGAACCCCCCACATCCATGGCTATACTTTGCAACATTTGAAAGCGGGATTCGATAAGGGACTCGGCTTTCCTGCCAGTAACTGCCTCGATGCGATGCAAGCCTGTGCCAATGCTGCCTTCGCTGGTCACTAAGAATATGCCGATCTCTCCCGTTGACTTCACATGGGTACCACCGCATAGCTCTTTACTTATTGCTGGCTCCCCGATTTGTAGCATGCGGACTTGCTCGCCATACTTTTCCTCAAACAAGGCGATAGCACCCTCATTAATAGCCTGAGCATAGGGCAACCTTTTGGCTTTCACTCTCAAATTGGCTCTTATCCATTCATTGACCAGTCTTTCGATCTCCAGTAACTGTTCGCCAGTTATGGGAGCGAGATGCGAAAAATCGAACCTAAGCCGCTCCGGCGCGACCAGTGAACCTTTCTGATACACATGGCTGCCCAGCACCTTCCTCAGAGCTGCCTGAAGAAGGTGCGTGGCAGTGTGATTTCGGCAAATATCGGCGCGCCGAGCGATGTCGATTCTAGCTTCCACTTCATCACCAACTGAGATCTCACCTTCGAGTACTCTTCCCCGGTGTATTATCGAATCGGAAGGGGTTCTCAGCGTGTTGGTGACGATTACCTTTCCTTTCTCGCCACTGATCTCGCCCGTGTCACCCATCTGGCCGCCCATCTCTCCGTAGAACGGAGTCCTGTCAAGTATCAAGTCAACCTCGCTACCTTCGGCCACACTTCGCACCGAGGTTCCATTAGCGATCAGAGCACAGATCTTTGATCGCGAGCTGTATTTATGATAGCCAACGAAACTTGTTCGCCGACGTATGGCTTTCAGCTCGTCCCTGGTCACGACCTTGCCTTCGGCACATCCACTCAACCGGATGACCTTCTGTCCTGCCCTGGCTCTCGCTCTCTGTTTCTCCATCTCGCTGCGAAAGCCATCCCAATCTATGGACAACTCCCTTTCGCGGGCAATCTCAGCAGTTAGCTCTGGCGGGAAACCGTAAGTATCGTAGAGTCGGAATACCTCGCTACCGGTTAGCTCTCTTGCGCCCCGGGCTAGGGCCTCGGCAATCAATTTTTCCACCAGGCCAAGTCCACTATCTAAAGTAGCGGCAAATTTCTCCTCTTCCGCTCTAACTACTGCGCTGATCAGGTTGCGATTGGTTACAAGCTCCGGATACACGTGGCTCATAGTATCGACAACGACTTCAGCAAGGTCGCCCAAAAACGGTTTTTCCAAGCCCAATCTTCGACCAAACAGGGAGGCACGTCTCAGTACCCTGCGCAGTACATAGCCTCTTCCTTCGTTGGAAGGCATAACGCCGTCGGCGATGAGAAAGGCGATGCCCCGTGAATGCTCAGCCACGATTCTGATGGCGCGGTCAATATCGTCGGTCCGACCGTATTCCTGCCCGGTCATGTGGCAAATTCGGTTCATCAAAGGAAAGAATAGATCTGTTTCGTAAGGGGAAGACTTGTTCTGGATCGCGGCTAAGGTTCTTTCCAGTCCCATTCCGGTGTCAATATTCGGTTTGAGCAGGGGCGTGCGTTTTCCATCCTTGTCCTGGTTATACTGGGTGAACACAAGGTTCCAGATCTCGGAGAAGCGACCGCAAGCACAGTTGGGTTTACACTCTGGTCTCCCGCAGCCAAATTGTGTGCCAAAGTCGTAGTGAATTTCACTGCACGGACCACAAGGACCGGAATCGCCCACAGGACCCCAGAAATTGTCCTTTTCGCCGAATCGCAAAATCCTTTCTGCAGGCACACCGATTTGCCGCCAGTAGGCAAAGGCTTCGTCGTCTTCAGTATAAATGGTTATCCACAGCTGTTCCGGAGACAATTTCAGGCATTCGGTAACGAATTCCCAAGCCCAGGCGATGGCTTCTTTCTTAAAATAGTCACCCACACTGAAATTCCCCAGCATCTCAAAGAAAGTAAGGTGCTTGTTATCACCCACGGTTTCTATGTCCGTGGTGCGGAAGCATTTTTGGCAGGAGGCAAGGCGAGGACTGGGTGGTATCTCCAGCCCCAAAAAGTAGGGCTTGAGCTGCACCATACCCGCTGTGGTGAAGAGCAGGGTAGGATCATTGTGGGGTACCAGAGAAGAGCTGGGAATAATCCTGTGCCCCCTGTCGCGGAAGAAATCAAGAAATGTCTGCCTCAATTCGTCGCTATTCATAACCCTCTTGCTGATTTTAGAAACTGCTAACTTGAATGTCAATTAGAGCGCTAGTCGTGTCGTAGGAGGTGGCGCAACAACAAAATTTGCACTACAATTGTTAGGCGCGGCTAACAATGCTATAGGAGTGAAATAATGCAGAGGACGGGATCGAGTAGAGAACGGAGCCCAAGCATGGAGGATTATCTTGAGGGAATAGTGATGCTGGGCAGGGAAGACGAGGTGGTTAGGGTAAGCCAGCTGAGTAAGAAACTGAAAGTGAAGATGCCCAGTGTTACCTCTGCTCTCAAGAAGCTTGCTGAACGAGGGCTTCTCGAGCATGAGAAGTATGGCTATATCAAGCTCACTGCTGAAGGTCAAGAGGTTGCCAGAGAGGTATTTCGCCGCCATAGAGCGCTTACACACTTTTTTGTAGAAATCCTAGGCATGGATAGGAAGACAGCTGAAGAAGACGCCTGCAAGATCGAGCACGTGATCAGTCCGTTGGGTATGGAAAGGTTGATAAAATTTGTGGAGTTCATCGAATCTTGCTCTTCGAAACGAGCTTGCCTCTCAGAAGGCAAAGACCGTTGCCCACACTATCTGGACCGGAGTGGCTTGCCACCGCGTTGTTCCAAGGAAGAAGGAAAGGGGAGATAATGGGAGAAGCGAAACAGCTCGTGACATTAGCCGAAATGCACACTGGGGAAAGTGGCACCATAGTCCAAATTGTAGGAGGGCATGGTTTGGTTCGGCGCCTTGACGCTATGGGCATAAGGGCGGGAAAAAAAGTGACCAAGATAAGTTCAGTGCTATTTCATGGTCCGGTAACTCTCAAGGTAGACAGTGTGCACATAGCTATAGGCTTTGGTATGGCCAAAAGAATAATCGTGGAGCCGGACAAATATCTACCGAGGGGCTCTTCAAGATGATGAGAATCCTTCTCATGGGCAATCCCAATGTCGGCAAGAGCGCTTTGTTTTCCCGCCTGACTGGTATCCGTATTATCGCTTCTAACTACCCTGGCACTACTGTAGAGTTCACTAGAGGAAGATTAAAGTTGGGAACGGAGGAAGTTGAAATCATAGACGTGCCCGGTACCTATGGTCTGGAACCTACCAGTAAAGCAGAGGAAGTGGCGGTGGCAATGCTTAAAGAAGGAGACGTAATCATAAACGTTGTTGATGCTACTAACCTGGAGAGGAATCTTAATTTGACTTTACAGCTGTTGCAGCAAAAACTCCCGGTTATAGTAGCTCTTAACATGTGGGATGACGCCCGCCACCGTGGTATCGATATTGATGTCGCTAAGTTAGAACGACTTCTCGGTGTACCGGTGATTCCTACAGTAGCCGTCACAGGAGAAGGAATAAAGGAATTGGTGGGACGTATTGCTGAGGCAAGATGTGCTCAGGCTCAGCACGGGGACCTCAGTAGCGATGAACGATGGGCAAAAGTGGGAGAGATAGTGAAAGAGGTGCAATCGCTAAGCCATCGTCATCATACCTGGTACGAGAGGTTGGAGGATACCACCTTTCACCCGGTAGGTGGAATGATCATAGCCCTTATGATTCTGGTGGCAACCTTCTGGAGCGTCCGGGCAATTGGCGAGGCGATAATCGGATATATAGCTGAGCCAATCTTCGAGCGTTTATGGGCGCCAGTGCTAATGAAATTGAGCCTTGTTTTGGGATCAGAAAGTTTGTGGCACAAGGTTTTGATAGGACAACTTATTCAGGGACAAGTTGACTATTTGCGATCCTTCGGTTTACTCAGCACTGGACTTTATATTCCTCTGGCCGCAGTATTGCCCTACATTTTCTCTTTTTATCTCATCTTAGGTATTCTGGAGGACATTGGTTACCTGCCCCGGTTGGCAATTTTTTTGGATACTTTTATGCATCGGCTGGGGTTACATGGTTATGCTATTATTCCCACACTGTTGGGCTTTGGGTGCAATGTGCCCGGGATCATAGCCACGCGCATCCTTGAAAGCCGCAAACAGAGACTTATCGCTGTCACCTTGATTTCTATCGGCATCCCTTGCACCGCTCTGCAGGCTATGATAATCGGACTGGTAGGGCAACAGGGATGGCACTATGTAGCCATGGTTTACGGAAGCTTGTTCGTATCCTGGGTGGTAGTGGGGCTAATACTCAATCGCACGGTTAAAGGGTTCACCCCAGAGCTTTTGGTCGAGATCCCGCCCTATCGTCTCCCGTTGTGGCGAGCTATAGTCGAAAAGCTCTGGTTACGCATTTCCAGCTTTGTTAGGGAAGCGCTACCCATTGTCCTTGGGACTGTGCTAATAGTGAATGTCCTGTACTTCTTTGGAGCGTTCGACACCCTTGCCAAGGGTGCTGCTCCGCTATTAATCGGCTTGTGGGGCTTGCCCAAAGAAGCAGTAGTCGCTTTGATTCTCGGTCTTATCCGCAAAGACGTGGCTCTGGGCATGCTTGCCCCACTCGCGCTGAGCGCAAAACAGCTGGTTATCAGCAGTACTGTGCTGGCTATGTTTTTCCCCTGCGTGGCTAGCTTCGTGGTGCTGATTCGGGAGCTAGGTGCAAAAGACACGCTGAAAGCCTTTGGAATAATGCTTGCTGCCGTGCTGGCAGTGGGAAGCTTGCAGAACCTTATCATTTAATACTTTACAAGCCACGCCATGACGCTACCTTGCTTAAGGACTCCCTCTCAGTTACCAGTCTGTTTGCCGAGAAATCCCAATCAGGATAACCAATGGCTATCGCCACGGCGATTTTTTCCGATGGAGGAATGACCGCGATTTGCCTCACTACTTCAGGGTAAAGCACGGGGCTTTGTTCTATGCATGTGCCCAAACCAAAGTCGAGTGCCGCTAGGCAAATAGTCTGGGCCACGGCACCCAGACTGAACATCGAAGAAAAGCCACTGATTTTTTCATCCATACTGATAATTATGGCATTAGGAGCATCAAAAAAACGGAAAGATTTAGCCATCCACTCTATCTGTTTTCCTTTGTCTTCCTTGGTGATACCCAGGAGCTGGTACAAGCTCTTCCCCAAAGTTACCTGACGCTCTCGATAAACTCCCTCGATGGATGGGGACAAAGGAAAATCGGGATGCATCTCACTACCTTCAAGGAAGCACCTCTGGAGAGCTTCCTTCAGTTGGTCTAGCACGGTGCCCCCTAGGATGGTAAACTTCCACGGTTGCGTATTTAGAGCCGAAGGAGCGCGAGTAGCTATTTCCACAACTTGGGACAAAATTTCTTTGGGTACCGGAGTAGGTTTGTATCCCCTAATGCTTTTCCTTGACTTTATGGCTTCTATCAGTTCCATATTTACCTTTCCTCCTCTAATTTGACTCGGGGGAGCGGTGGCTTTTTTGGCGCACACCTCCTCTCCTGTAATAAGTACGGCGCCTAGCCAACCACAGCCCCTTGAAGAAAGCACGATCGAGCAGGTGCCTCTGATCTGCTACTTCCAAAAGCTCCCTAGAAACGTTGTTGACAAAATAGGCCACCTCTACGTGCTTGCCCAGATTTTTTAGTTGTTGCACAGCATAGGCGAAGTCTCCGTCCCCGCTGACCAGGATTGCCACGTCGTAGACTCCCGTCCAGGCAAGATAAAGCATGTCCGTCGCTAACATTATATCGATACCCTTTTCCACCACAGTCCCTTGAGCTAGTTTGGTTTTTCCCAGTCTGACCTCGAGATAAGGCATATGACGTAGCGCATCTAGAAACTCTTGTTGCTCCCTGTATCCCTCGGGATATTGAGCCGGATCCTGGAGCACATTGTAATAGTAGATGCGGAACAACTTTCTTTCCCCACACAATTTTTCGGCAAATTTGGCGAAGTTGAGATCATGACGCTTGAAATTACTGCGTAGTGCATGGTACAGATTGCTACCGTCTATGAATATCGCTACTCTGTCTCCCATAAACGCTCACCGCTCATCCTCTATTTGCTTTTCTGCCGCTCAAGGAAGTTTCTTGAACAGGCATTGTAAATAACTTCACCTTTCGACGCAACCTGAGGGAAGTGAGCAGCCTGGCCTCTGATTCGGTAGATAGCGTGACTTTTTGGTCGGTGAGGGAGTCTTGAGTTGAAGCCGAACTGTCTCGGTGATAATATCATACGCTTGGTAGGAACAACATATCCTCGCATGGTAAATTGGCAAACAACCGCGATTACTCTATATTGCGAAGCTATCAAGAATGAAGTGACTGTAATTGTGTATAAAGATTGGTCAGTCAAATGTACCGGGTGGATCAATGCGATCGATCCACCCGATAAACAGAATAAGTCGTCCAGGAGACAAGCCAGGTGCAGGGGTCAAGAATGCGATGTAATAAGGTCCTACTGTGAAAGACTTCGCTCTGAAGAGCCTACACGGGAAAAAGGATCCACGAGCTAGTTAGACCACGCGTTGCCAAAATGCCTCTGGAAGCAGACGTGAAAAACCGAGCAAGAATAGAAGTGCGCAATCTTACTCTCTCCTTTAAAGGAGTAAGAGCATTAGACGACGTTAGTTTGGATATGAGGGATAACGAGATTTTGGCGATCATTGGTCCTAATGGTGCGGGCAAGACTTGCTTGATAAATTGCATAAGTGGCTTCTATAAACCTCAGGCGGGCGAGATTTACTACGAGGGACGTAACATCACTGGCATTCGCCCGGACAAGGCAGCTAGACTTGGTATAGCCAGAACATTCCAGAATATCGAGCTGTACAGTGGTCTAACAACTTTGGACAACATTATGGCAGCTCGGCATATCTTCATGAAGCAAAACTTTGTTACCGGCTCTTTGTATTTTGGTCAGGCTCGCAATGAGGAAATTCGGCATCGCAGAGTAGTGGAGGACATCATAGATTTCTTGGAAATAGAACCGATAAGAAAGCAAATCGTCAGCACCCTCCCTTATGGGATGCGGAAAAGGGTAGAGCTAGCTCGAGCTCTGGCCCTTTCCCCTAAGGTATTACTCCTGGATGAGCCTATGGCAGGAATGAATGTAGAAGAGAAGGAAGACATCGCCCGCTTTATCATTGACATATTTGAAGGACAGGGGGATGCTTATCCCGATACTCCGGTTCTCAGAGACGGAGTGCGCTGTATTGTTCTGATAGAGCACGACATGGGAGTAGTAATGGACCTAGCTGACAGAATTATCGTTCTCGATTTCGGCAAGAAGATTGCAGAAAGCACTCCGCAAGAGATCAAAGACAATCCATTAGTAATTTCCGCCTATTTAGGAAAAGAGAAACGCCTGACATAATTGCTAGTCCCAGGTTCTATTGTCTACTATCTTCTGGTTTCCTTGGATACTGCCCTTTTGTACGAATTCGATCTTGTCTATCTTGACTCGGCAGGCATTTTGGAATCTCTCTCCTAGATCGCGCACTAACTTCGCCTTGTCCACAGAAGGATCCTGCAGTTCGATCTTCAACTCCAGCTCGTCTCTCTCGTTTTTGCGTCCAACCACCAGTTGATATCGAGAAATTGACCTAAATTCCCCGATCAGCTCCTCTACCTGTCTGGTCACCACAAACATGCCCCTTACCTTGACCGCGTCGCTACTCCTGCCTACGATGCCCAACAGTCTGGGAGCAGTTCTGCCACAAGGACAGGGCTCAACGGTGTAACAAGACATATCGCCAGTGCCGAAGCGGATAAGCCCCCAGGTCCTGTTGTGCACTGGAGTTACTACTATTTCGCCTACCTCGCCGGGGCCGAGTTGCTTACCAGTAGCAGGGTCAACTATTTCGATCACATATTCGTCCATAAAATGCATCCCCGATTTCTGTTGGCACTCGTAAGCAATAGCACCGCCCAGCTCGGTAACGCCATAAGCCTGTGTTGTATTAATGCCATAGTCTTCTTCCAATACCTGGCGTAATGCCCGAGGAAGCATTTCACCGGTAAACCAGGCACGTTTCAAAGCAAAATCCCTTCTAAAGTTATGACCCATCTCTTCCGCCCTCTTGATTAGGGTCATGAGGAAAGAGGGAGTTCCAACAAATCCGGTAACTCTGAGCGCTAACATGGTCCGGACTTGGATTTCGGTGTTGCCCGTACCTGTTACCACTACGGTGGCACCACAGTCTCTTAAAGCCTCATGGAATAATATGCCGGCTGGTGACATGTGATAGGTAAACGTATTTATCACTATATCACCTTTTCTAAACCCAGCAGCGTAAAACGATTTGGCAAACCATTTTATCTTGGCAGTGTGTAGCGGTTCATAAATGGGTCCGGGAGAGATAAAAACCCTTTCCACTTCCTCGGGAGGAATGGCCAGAAACCCGCCATAAGGTGGCCTTGCTCGCTGCAATTCAATTAGGTCGTTCTTTCTGATGATCGGCAATTTCTCTAAATCATTTTTCCCACGGATCTCCTGTGGTTTAACTCCAACCCCGTCAAGAAGTTCCTTAGCCGCTGGAGCATGGTAGTACGCATGATTGATCGTCTCAAACAACTTCTCGTTCAGGTACTTTTCTCTTTCAGATGCAGACATTGTCTCGAGTTCATCAAAGAAATCGCCTTGAACATTATGTGGTCCTACAGCCATCTCTTTCGCCTCTTGTAGTGTTTTACCTGTCGGTAACTTTTCCTCGTCCCCACCTTGGTTAGCCCCATATAGAACTCTTTGATATCTTCATTATTCTTGAGGAAGTCAGCACTTCCGTCCAGAACGATTCTACCATTCTCCATCACGTAGCCGTAATGAGCAATGCCTAGCGCTACTCTAACGTTCTGCTCTACCAGCAGAACTGAGGTTTTTTGTTCCTGGTTAAAGCGCTGAATGATGTTGTAGATTTCTTCCACGAGCAGGGGGGCAAGTCCCAGAGACGGCTCGTCCAACATGATCAATTTGGGCCTCGCCATTATCGCGCGACCAATAACTAGCATTTGCTGCTCACCACCGGAAAGGTATCCAGCAATGCTGTGTCTAAGATCCTTAAGGCGGGGGAAGTATTCATACACCATGTTGAGATCTCGCTTCACAGCATCGCGCTCCCGGCGTTGGTAAGCTCCCACAAGCAGGTTTTCTTCAGTAGTAAGATGCTCGAAAATGCGGCGTCCCTCCAGGGCCAAGACAATCCCCAGTCTCCCTATTTCTTCGGCGCTCTTCCTATCTATCCTCTGTCCTTGCCACAGAATACTGCCGTCGGTCACTGCACCCTCTTCGATGCGAAGCAGGCCCGATACTGCCTTCAAGGTTGTGCTCTTGCCGGCGCCATTGGCTCCAAGGAGAGCAACGATCAGCCCGTCAGGCACGTTCAAGGAGATGCCATGCAACACCCGTATTACGCTGCAATAGGCGACTTCAACGTTATTTAGCTGAAGCATGGCAAAGCCTGTCTGGGGACCCTGTGCCCAGCAGGATCCCCAGGTAGTAACGTAGGAAGTTCTAAATTGTTACTTCCCGAACCATTCAAACTCTTCATACTTTATCAGGGGCGCCTCAATCCAGCGAGTAAGTGGCACAATCTTGCCATTCTGTATTTGGAAAACTCGAACCGATTTGCTTAGCCTGTTGTCGCCGGGGGTGTAACTAACTGGCCCGTGTAGTCCACCAACATCGAAGTTGCTTAGTTTCTTGAAGCCGTACTCTTCCACTGTTTGCGGCGTCAGATTGTCCACACCTACATTCTCTATCGCCAGTCTGAGGATTTCACGAACAATCAATGCTTCTGCCCAGGAGGTAATATAATCCATGTTGCCATAGTCCTCAGGGTGGAGCTTCCGACAGTATTCGGTCATTTTGGCCATAGCGGGTACGTCCTCATCCCAGCTCACTGTGGGATAGACCCCATAAATACCCTCAGCCAGAGGTCCAGCCAGGTCAACCAAGACCTTGGTGAAGCTGGCGTGACCGCAGCCAATGGTGATGCCAGGGTACATCCCGAGCTCTACCGCATTCTTAACAATGATAGAAGTAGGCTGGGGCGTGCTCGATATGTACAGCACGTCGGGATTGAGCGCCTTGATCCTAGTCAGGCTTTCAATCTCCGATATGGTGGTTGCGGTATGCTCTTCAACAGCTACAATCTCGATACCGAGGGTGTCGGCCAAAGCACGAGCTGCATCCCTGGCGCCGTAACCTGTGGGGTTGTTAAGTAGGTGCAGTGCCATCTTCGGCTTCCCTGTCCCTTGCCAGATATTCTTCAAATAGTATGTGGCAAAGGCAGCCCAATCATCTCCATAGTCTGGCAACTGGGCATAGATATGTCGGGGAGGATGAATGAGCGCGGGGGAGCTAAAGACAGAAAAGCCGGGAATTCCAGCTCGATTGGCGATTTCCATCGACGCTGCCATGGTCTTAGAATCATTGGTGGTAAAAAGCAAACACCCTTTGCTTATAAATTCATTCAGGATGGTAACGGCCTTAGCAGCATCATATTCACTGTCACGCCAGATGACCTCGATCTGGTATCCGTTAACCCCACCCAGTTCCTCGTTGATATACTTCATACCATCCAGTTTAGCATTTCCCATAGGGCGTCCCTTTTCCGCCGCAGGACCCGTGTAGCAAATACTGAACCCTACTTTTAGCTTGGTTTCTTTTTCAGCCGGAGCGGCACAACCGCCCCCGAATAAGGGGAGCACGATGACTAAGGAAATCAGACACAACAGAACTGCGGTGCTACTGATCTTTTTCGAACTCACCGAAGATTCCTCCTTCCTTTAGTTTCCTTTCACTTCTTTCCTTTCTCTCTAAGTAAATCCTGAAACTATCATGTTCCTTCCCTCCGCGAAATTAATAAGAGAATGGCCAAAGCCTGTAGGAGGCTTTGAACAAGGACCAGCGGTGCGCCAGGCCACGAGGCTCAACTATTAGAAACAGGATAATGATCAGACCAAATACCATCGGTCCGATGCCTGTAGTAAATCCTGCAGCTAGAGAGGGAAAGGCGCTTTCCAGAATGGGCGAAATAAATGTGATACCCTGCTGCAACATACGGATGAAAACGGCACCAAAGATAGGACCGATAGTGGTACCTAATCCACCGATGATTATCATGCCAATGTAAAGGATAGAGTCCATAAAGGTAAAGTTTTCCGCATTCATGAAGCCAGTCCAATGCGCAAGTAACGAGCCAGCAATGCCAGCGAGAAAGCAGCCAATAAAGAAGGCTGTCAGTTTATAGTGGAAAAGATTAATACCCATCACCTCAGCAGCTAGGTCATTGTCCCTTATAGCCACAAATGCCCTTCCCACCCTGGTTCTAGCTAAGTTCTTAGCAAGATAAATTACTATCGCTGTCACTGTCATAATGAGGTAAAACTGACTGGTCTGGCTGGTGAACATTATTTTCCCGATGGATGCCGGTGGCACGCTGATACCCACAAATCCCCCGGTTACGCTGGTCCAGTGGTTGATCACGAAAATGATGATAAACTGGGCCGCAATAGTAGAAATTGCCAGATAAAAGCCTTTAACGCGGAGCGATGGAATCCCGAACACAATTCCCACCAGCCCGGCAGCTAGCCCACCTAGGATCAGTCCCGCTAAGAAGGGAAAGCCAAAGCGGCCAGTCAACACCGCGGAAGTGTAGGCGCCAACAGCAATGAAGCCAGCGTGTCCAATAGACAACTGTCCACAATAGCCGACAAGAATGTTCAGCCCGGTAACAGCAATAATGGTGATACCAATGAGATTGGCCACACTTAGCCAGTGGTCTCCCCAGTAAAGTGGTGCGGTGAACAGGAATACCAGAGCTATAACTAGCCATGCCGAGTGTGCTTTAGTGCGAAATATCGCCATGTCCTGGGCATAGGAGAAATTGCGTACGCCTGCGGGTAGGTCTACGTTCAATTCCTAAATCCTTTCTATTCGCCTCTCGCCAAATAGCCCATATGGCCTTACAAACATAACGATCAGAATGATCACGAATGGGATAATCTCCTTGATACCAGGCCAGGTTAGCGGGGTTAGATAACCACCACCGAGGCTTTCTGCCAGACCAATTAAGGGTCCTGCGATAATAGCACCAAGGAAGGAATCAAGCCCGCCAAGTATTACCACAGAAAAAGCCTTCAGACCTGCTTCAACCAGTCCAAAGGTTATCCCTCCGATGCTGGAGATAAGAATGCCGCCAACGGCGGCCAATACGCACGCCAGCATCCAGGACAAAGAGAAGACCTTAGTCACCGGTATGCCGCACGCTTGTACCGCCATTTGATCGTCTGCAGTTGCCCTCATGACTATGCCTGTTCTGGTGTACTTAAAATACATCGACAGAAGTACGAACAAGAGCACGGATATGCCCGTTGCCCAAAGGTACTCCTGAGAGACAACCGCAGCACCAATCCGAACAGGCTCTTCAGGAAAAATGTGAGGCAGTGCTGCCACACTTTTGGGCCACACGAAGCTCACCACCCCTTGAATAAAATAAGCCAGCCCCAATGTTACTGTTATCAAAGATAGGATGGGCTGTGCGATCAACGGACGCAGTATCACTCTCTCGATAATCCATCCCAGCGCCAGGGCAAAAAGAATAACGAGGACAAGCCCCAGCCAGAGAGGAAAACCTTTCTGAACCAGCATGGCGTAGGTGAACCAGGAAAAGAGTAGCAGTAATTGTCCCAGTGCCAGATTGGCAACTCCACTGGACTTCCAAACTAGGACGAAGCCAAGGGCAATCAACGAGTAGACTAGCCCTACGGTTACCCCGGTAACGACAAGCTGAATTATGTCGGGCACCTTTTTGGTTCCCTCCTATACCGACCTTATCTTGATGCTTGTGCTTACTACGCCCTTCCTGCCGTCTCTGTACGTGACTGGTGCTTCCAGTCTTATTTCCTCGTCCCCTTGATAAATAGCCCTAATCAGGTCTTTGTAGCGCTCTTCCATAAATTCTCTTCGCAGCTTTCTCGTTCGAGTAAGCTCAGCTTCATCAGGGTCGAATTCTTTAGGCATCAGGACGAACTTTTTCACTCTCGCTTTTTCCGGGAGATAGCCGTTTACCCGCATCAGGTCTTTCCGTATCAACTCAGCTACCTCCTCCTTCTGAGAAAGGTGAACAAATGTAGTGTAAGGTACATGGTTCCTCTCCGCCCACTTGCCCACCATGGCAAAATCTATGTTTATAATTGCGGAGACGAAATCCTTATCTTTGCCCCCTACTACCATGGCATCCTTAATATAGGGACTGAATCGTAACCTACCTTCAATATATTGAGGGGCGTATTTAACTCCAGAGCTTAACTCGCCCATGTGTTCGAGGCGGTCAAGAAAGACCAGATGGCCTTTGTCATCAACATAGACAGCGTCTCCGGTGCGACACCATCCGTCAATCAAAGTAGCAGCAGTTTTCTCAGGGTCTTTATAGTAGCCGCTGAACATAGAGTTACTACGGACGAGAAGCTCTCCCTGTTCGCTCACCCTCACCTCGGTATTTAAGGCTGGTCGCCCCACCGTCTCAAAATCTATTTCCCCTTTAGCATGAGAGGATATTAACCCAGCCTCAGTGCTGGCATACGTCTGTCTCAGCTCGATGCCAATGGCGTGAATGAGGCGGAAGGTGTCGAGGCTGAGCACGGAACTTCCGGTCACTGCAAACCTGACGTTGCTCAGCCCCAGTTTATCCTTGAGCGGCTGAAATAAAATTATGTTGGCGATTGCATGAAGAGCCCGCCAGAATAAGTTCGGTCTTTGTTGCCGAAACTTCATGTCAGCGATTTTGTGACCCACGGGCAAGAACAGACGGTAACAAAAACGCTTCAGAGGATGGGCATCCAGTATTTTCACCTGGATTTCGCTGACGAGGCTCTCCCATTGTCTCGGACCATATATGACAAAATTTGGCCCCGTCTCGCGAGTGTCTTGAGTTATTGTCTCCGGCTCCTCAGGAAAGTTCAACCGAGCTCCGGTCAGGAGGTGGGGAAGAGTAGCGAAAAAGCTGTCGCCAACCCAGGCAGCAGGAAAGTTCGAGATCAAGTCGTCGTTCTCATTCAAGGGATAGCGACTGAGAAAGCCCTGCGCTGTACTTATTAGTGCCCGGTGAGTGAGCATTGCTCCCTTAGGTAATCCAGTAGTCCCAGATGTGTAATATATAAAAGCGATGTCTTCCGGCTTTCCCGCTTCTACGTTCTCCTCAAATAGGCCAGGATGGGTTTCCTCATATTTCTTCCCCAATTTGACCACTTCGGCAAAGCTGATCAAAAGAGGATCACGGTAATTCTTCATGCCCTTGGGATCCCAATAAATTATTTTCTTCAACCAGGGTACTTCATGTTTGATTTCCAGAAACTTGTCTACCTGCTCTTGATCGTTAACTATGGCAAACTTCGCCTCCGAATGAGAAACAATATATTTCACTTCGGAAGGGATGCTATCAACGAACGTCCCTGTAGCTATCGCTCCGGCTGCTTGGACGGCAAATTCCCCCCAGAACCATTCCGGTTCATTATCGCCGATGATACAGACCACCTCTCCCCGCTTCAATCCCAGGCAGATCAATCCCAGGGAAAGATACTTCACCGCCTCATAATAGTCTTTCCAGCTGTACCTTTGCCAGATACCAAATCTTTTCACACAGACGGCGGTGCGCTCTCCCCATTTCTCGTAGTTACGCTTGACAAGCCTGGGGATAGTATCCACCACTTCCCTTCCCCCGAGACATCCAGCTAGATCCCTGCATGTGCCCATTGGTGCATTCTTCCGTCGTGGAAGGTCTTGCTCGTTTCACGAAACAATTGACCAATGTACCATAGCTATACCTCTCTGTCAAAGGAGACCCGCCGCTCTGCTACAGCTCCCTTGGTCGTGGTACGGTTGTGCCCATAGCTCTGGCAATGATCTTTCCTTCTTGATTTGTCACTCTTATCTCGGAAATGCCGACACGTCGTCCACTTCTAATTACAAAGCACTCGGCAATAAGCTCGTCTCCTACGCTAGCACTGTTCAGAAAGTGTATGTTGAACTGAATGGCTAGGCTTGGTTGGATCACGGAGTTTGAAGCATATGCAAATGCTTGGTCGGCGACTGCCATGATAATGCCACCAAAGACAAAGCCGTTGAAGTTGAGATGTTCTGGCAGTAACTTCATCGTTACCTTGGCATAGCCGGGCTTGAGATCCACCAACTTTGTGTTAAGAAAGTGAGCCACTGGCTCCCTTTCCTCAGCAGCCTTAAGCGCCTCTATATTGGTACAAGACTGGCTATTTATCGCTCGCTCATCGCTCATTGTCCCGCCCTGAATGCAAGAAGATTATACTATACCTGAAGCGACCAGTCCGCACCAGCCGGATCACGAGCTTCCCGCGTGGAAACGAATGCCTTTTATCCTCACTGCGGTGAGAACTAATAGCCCCAGAGTAAGAGCGATCTTTCTACCCGCAGGCATAGGGTTCCAAAAGCTCTGCTGCATGGACTTAACCACTTCAGTGACACGAATTTGAGGGATGCAGAATTTCCTTTCCCCTGTCTTTGGGTCTTGTTGGAGGAAGAGGACCTGCTCATTCTCCAACATGGTTTGTTGCTTACCTTCATAATCAACCCACATGTGAATAGGGGAGAGGCTTATGCGGTAGGGAATGCCTCTGGCCTCCAGGATAGAGGCCAGGACCAAAGCTCGCGCCTTACAATCCCCTTTTCCCTTTACTAACACTTCCTCAACCGTAGGAAAGTACCAGGGTACGCCATAAACCTCCCAATCGTAGTGATAAGGGATTTTAGCCAGGACCTCTTCCTCAATCGCATCAGGCTCAGAGGGCAAATCATTCAGCCATTCTCTCACAGCGGCAGGCTCGACCTTTAAATTTAGGATTCTATCAATGCTGACTACGAGGGTCAGTGGGTTAGGGTATAGGACAATAAGAATCCAGAATAAGACTATCAGGGGAAAGTACCTGTGAAGCGCTCTTGGCGTCACTTTTCCCACAGTTTCAAATTTATCTACGTTGGGGAAAAAACCTTGCCTGCGTCGCCGGCCTTGCCCTGACCTGCCGCTGAAAACCCGTTTTCCCTTTTTCCCAGAAAAGTTAAGGACAATCAGGATATTGAGCGAAAACTCTTAAACTTCTTAGATTCGCCGGCCTCGATTCCCCGCAGCGTGTTCTCGTCAAGACCGAAGTGGTGCGCTATCTCGTGACGTACCACTTCCTCAATCCTTGCCCGGAGCTCCTCATCATTATGGCACTGTGCTTCTAAGGACTTCCGAAAAATTGTTATCTTGTCAGGCAAAACCAGCCCGTAATTGTGACCTCGCTTGGTGCGCGGCACACCTTCATAGAGGCCAAGGAGTTGAGTGGGTGAGTTCACCTTAGCCTTGTTTAGCTGTGCTTGCGTCGGCCAGTCTTCTATCACGATGGCAACATTCTCCAATCTACGCTGAAACTCAGAGGGCAAACTATCTATTGCTTTCAGCACCAGAGTTTGGAATTCTTCCCTCCTCATATGGTGACAGATATTCGCTTTATATTGTAGCATGCGAAGCTGTGAACAGGTAGACTGGGATAGCGATCATTCAAGATTTATTTAAGTCACGCCATCACGTTGGGTATCCATAACGCGAGCTGGGGGAAGGCCATCACCAAAGCTAGTGTAATGACCATGGCACTGACAAACGGCGCGGCGCCCTTTATTATATCGCCGATGGGAATATCAGAAATTCCCTCCCGCTGACGTCCCTCACTATCTCCAGTAGCTGCCTTGCGTCGTCACCCTTGCCTACCTTTTCGCAGATAGATACCCATTCATCCCATATCGGGACGAGAATAGATAGATCGGCCACACCGGCCCCGACGCCAGCCAGCGCCTCGGTGGGTTTGAGCAGTTGTCCCAGAGGATACCATTCAAAAGTGACCGCGCCCTCCGTTCGCTCAGTAACAAGATCGGCCCAGTAGATATATGATGCCAGCGCGTTGGGGTGATCCATGGCTAGCCAAGTAGCGAATTTAAGTTTTGTTTGGGGAAATTTAGGCGTCGGCGTAGACGGGGTTACTTCAGGTGCGCAGCCTAGTAGCGGACTCAGCATCACTACCACAAGAGTGGTCAGTATCACGTGCCTTTTGCTAGACATGCTTCCCTTGGTACGCCACGATGCCTTGACAGCAATCTGCTGTAACGCTATATTTTAACCTGGGCCATTAGCTCAGTCGGTTAGAGCACGGTCCTGATAAGACCGGGGTCTGTGGTTCGAGTCCACAATGGCCCACTGGAGTGAACAACAGGCAGAACTCCCACCTTCTCTTCTAGCAGACCACCAGGTTGCAGAGGGATTGTGTAAGTTATTTCTGCTTCTTGCTGTTTGACCCTGACCTGTTTCACGAAGCTACGTATAAATGCCTTGCATTCTGCAAGGGAGCTATCTGTAAGCGAACTTCGCAAGTCCTGGACATAGCTAGCTGCTATGTGGGCTTTACAAGGAAGGCGACTGGGAACTCTGGATAACGTCATTCAAAGGCTTCGGCAGTCAAGAAAAAAGCTAGTTTACATCACTCTGCCCATTGAAATTGGGCAAAACCGTCGGCTGCGGCTCACTAGCCAAAAAGGCTAACAAGACCTACTGAACAAGACAAGCGGTTGCGCAACCGTGAATGTTCTGCCCTCTCGAAGGAATAATATGCCATATCAAATTTTCAGCCCTCTCCTAAGGTTATTGCCGACAAATCCTTGACGGTAACCCCGATTAGACCGGCATTTGTCGAACTGTTTGCCCTGTGCTACATTACATTTAGCTTCAGAAAAGCTACAATATAGAGGAAGCAAGCTATGAACGACGATAAAGTAGCCCCTGGTACGTCAGGGGGATGTTCTTCACACCGTCGCTGCCATACCTTGCTTCAACGAGGAACGCTGTGTTGGCAGCGTGCCGATACGAGGTCTGCCGCTCAATGGCAAACAATAGCGATGTCCCATAGCTCGACCAGGGAACTTTTGCTGAACGCCGTGCAGCTTCTCACACTGAATAAAACATGAGAATCCTTCAGGTTACACCTTTCTATCCTCCCCACATCGGGGGCATAGAATATCACGTTGAAGCCCTCAGCCGTAAGCTGGTCGAGGCGGGCCATGAGGTAACCGTATATACCTCCAATGTTCCCAAAACAAGGAAACACGAAGTGGTCGATGGGGTGGAGGTTCACAGGTTCAACTGCCCCTTTGCGCCTCTCAATAACCCGATTATGCCGGGCCTGTTCTTCAAGCTACTCAGAAGCAACAAGTTTGATATTATCCACACCCACGGCTACGTTCATCTGTCATCCAATTTGGTTGCACTTAGTAAAATCTTTACTAGGCGTCCTTTTGTGCTCACCTCTCATGGTGCAATTCTGGATTACAAAGGTTGGAGAGGTGTAATCGAGACGCTCTATCACAGAAGCATCGGTAAATGGACGTTGAAGTCTGCACATAAGGTGGTGGCTCTCACGACAACGCAAGCCCAAATCCTGGAGAACTTGGGCGCCAGAAATTCAAACATAGCTGTGATTCCCAACTGGGTCGAACTGAACCAAACCCATCTAGATACAGACACAGAAGGATTCCGCAGAGCACACAAACTAAGCAATCGCCAAGTAGTTCTATTTGTCGGGGGTCTGCAGCCCAGAAAGGGTGTTCAATACCTCATCGAAGCGACAAAATACTGCAAGACCAAGCCTGCCGTAGTGATAATCGGGGATGAAGGCCCTGGATACAGGGGTAGCAGAGCGAACTTGGAAAAGCAGGTGTTAGACCTGCGGTTGGACGAACAGGTAATGTTTCTGGGGAGCTTCCCCAGAGGCAAGCTGGCTGCCGCCTATAAAGCTGCCGATTTAGTAGTCTTGCCCTCTCTGGCAGAAGGGCTGCCGCTCGTGCTACTTGAGGCGATGTCCCTAGGGAAGTGCGTCATAGCGACTAGAGTTCCCGGCAACATAGATGTGGTCAAAGATGGCTGGAACGGCGTGCTGGTCGAGCCCAAGAACCCGCGGGAGCTGGCGGAGAAAATCGATTTATTGCTGACGGACAGCGCCTTGCGGGAAAAGCTGGGCGCCCAGGCGCGCAGAGATATCGAGCAGAATTACTCCTCACAGGCAGTTTTGGATAAGTTTCTGGCCTTGTATCAGGAGATTCAAAATGGACAAAGGCGCAGCTAGAATCGGCTTCAGCGTGGTGATACCAACCTACAACCGGGAAAAGGACCTGCGCGAGTGCATTGACTCCATCCTGACCCAAACTCTCCTGCCTGACGAAGTTCTAATCGTGGACGACGGAAATCTACCCGAGGAGTTCGTGAACAGCATGTCCTCCGAGTGTAGGAAGAAGGGCATTGCCCTTGTTTACTACAAGAAGAACCACGCTTTAGAAGCACGTGGTTCCAGCGAATCGAGAAACATCGGCTGCAAGCTGGCCAAAAACGAGATCTTCTTCATATTGGACGACGATGTGATTCTGGATGAGGACTTCTTCGAAAAAATAATGCAGGTATGGCAGGAGGACAAAAACCCCAACCTTATCGCGGTGGGCGGAATCATCAAGAACAACAGGAAAAAGTCCAGATTGGAAAGGCTCTACACCAAGGTGTTTGGTCTGGGATCTCGATATAGTTGGGATGTCAACGACGTCGCCTTTCAGGTCTGGGATGATGGGCTCAAACAGCGCGAAAAGGGGTATTATGTTCATGGCGGGGTCTGCTCCTACAGGAGAAGTCTCGTTCAAAAGGTGGGGGGGTTCTGCACTTTTAGCGGAGGGCGCACAGCTAATGAGGATGTTGACTTCAGTTTGCGCGCCAAAAACCTGGGCTACTATTCTATCGTGGAGCCGGCGGCAAGAGTCATCCACAAGAGGAGCCAACAAAGCAAGGAAAAAGAATTTCTCATTGGGCTTAAGGAAAGCCAGAACCGGAAGTCAATGTTCAGGGACAATTGCCGCAAAAGCTGGCTGACCTATCTGAGGTTCTACTGGGCAAACCTCGGCTGGATACTGGGGCAGATTGCACTGGGGAATTTCTCGCGGGCGTTTGGAATGGTCAGAGGGCTGTTGAGCAAACTGCCGGACCCGCCTAGATCGTGCTGGTGCGATGTCACGGAGGGTTCGAAACCTACCTAGTTTTCCAGAATCTGCTGACAGCAGCCCGGTACTTGTTGAATGTGAGTATTTTGTGAGGGTCCGACAGTATAGCGCTGTAAAGATTTGGGGCAATGCACGAGGCAAGTAGATGGGCGTACAAGTAAAGCCCCCTGGGATTTGCTCGAATAGCCTGGGCAAAATATCTGCGCGCTGAGGCGTAGTCGTGCCGCACGAGATAGCACTGACCGGCATATTTCAACTGGTGGGCCAGGGCATCAGGATATTTTGATAAAGTTTGCTGGTGTTTTGCCATGAATTTCAGAAACCCATCTGAAGCACGAACTCGGTCGCTGGTTATCTGAGTCTGCGAAACGTGGTACACTGCTACAACCTCATCGACGAAATCGAACTCGTATTGTTCAGCGATCCTGAGCCACATGTCGAAGTCCTCAGCGAAGCGCAAGTCCTCGTCAAAAAGCCCCACTCTGTCAAAGCACTCCCTCTTAACGAGGTGTACGAGGGGCGTGGCCGGGATCAGAAGTTTCAGCACCTCCTCGAAAATATGCCCTCTTTTCTTAGGGTGGACCTCTCCCATGACCCTACCTGTTTTCTCGTCAAGCACAGCATATCCGCCGTATACGACGCCAACACCTGGGGCGGACGACAGGAACTTTTCAATCTGTTTCTCCAGTTTTCCCGGCAGCCACTCGTCATCGGAATCAACAAATCCGACAAATTCTCCACTAGCCTCACGGATTCCTGTGTTCCTGGCGGCGGCTGGAGTGCCCTTGTTCACGTCGTGACGGATATATTTCACACGGTCATCGGCAATGCTCTTGACAACCTCAGCCGTATTATCAGTCGAGCCATCATCAACAATAATAATCTCAAAATGCTGATAGGTTTGAGCAAGAACGCTCTTGATGGCTCGTTTTACTACATGCGCTCGGTTGTAGGATGGTATGATTACGGTCACTGCGGGATGGGTCAGCAACATTTCAGATCCTCATAATATGTGCGAATGGTTTTGTCCAAGGCACTAAGACCTGCCCCAAATCGAATTGCAGCCAAGAGCCCTTAGGAGACGATAGCCCCTATCGGTGAGGAAACTGGCCACGGCATCAGACGAATAAGTTGTAGTCGAGAATTCACAGATAATTAGTTCTGGCTGTATGGCTTTCCAGTCTAGGCCTCGTAGTACTTGTAGCTCAAGTCCTTCGGTATCAATCGACAGAAGGTTTAGTTGCCGTGAAGGCAGGTACTTACCACATATTTCCGCCAATGTTATCGCATTAATCTCATGTTTCCTCAAGAGAACGGCGGCTCTGCTCTGTACCAGTCTATCAACCTCCTTGGGATCGCAAGTAGACAGGACATAGGGGTCCATTTCAAAGAACTGCAGTACGCCTTTCGAGTCTGAAACAGCGCATTGCAATTGGATATCCTCAGGGCGGTATCTTCTATGCTTGTTGATTAACCGTGTGATAGGTTCTACGGCTATCCCCCTCCAGCCCAGTGTATACAACAGATAGGTGTTGCTGATTATGAACGGGTGACCCGCACCGATGTCAATATAGTTGCCTGGTTGTTTTCTATCGGCGAAGTAGTCTCTCGCGAACAAGTCCTCCCCGTGCTGGGAGAAACTGCCCCTCAAACGTGCTGTGAGATAGTACTTGCGCTCATACATGAATTCAATGACCTGTTCTGCAGGGGGCACAAACTTGGCAGCTGCTTTCACCATATCGATAAGATTGACACCTGTTCCCATCTATGCCCGGCGTTACCTCTAGCTATTGGTGGCAAGGAGAGGCTTTCTGTAAGTCAATTGGTCCTTCTGGGGTTTCTACAGGCAACAAAGGAACTTTGCCATAGAATGAAGCCCATGCCGAAAATGTGCTTGGTGGACCGACTATGTAGTCACACAGTGCGAGCGTATAGAGATCTACGATCGGTTCCCTTATCTCCCAAACTATACTCTCGCTAACGGAAACATAGTTTTGCAGTTGAAGGGGTTCATTACTTGCCACGAAAACTTTGACACGCTTGCCTGGGAATTGACCGATAAGGTCCTGGATAATCCTGACATACACCTGGTCATCAAAGTAGAATTTGCCCCCTTGAAAACACTTATAGTCTCCCCTTCTGATATGTAAACCCACGACGACATCCGAATTGTTTCTGATTTTCCTCATGATTTCATGAGATGCCTTCACGAACCTTTCCTTCGGCTGAAAATAATGTCTAATATAGTCGGCATATCTTGAGAAATCAATCGGGTCTCGAAAATACCAACCCTCTACGAAGACCAAGCGGTTTCGGAGTGCTGACTCAAGCCTTGCGACTGATTCTGCAGTCGCCCCTTCGTTATCGAACCTAACCAGTGCAACGCCTCGGAACTTTGACATCAGACGACCAGCGAAGAACCCGAGAATATGGAACACCCGCTGTAAGCTTGTTCTGACCAATCTGTTCCGTAGTCTGAAGCGAGAGGGGGGGAAAGAAATGAAAAGCCTTTCCCCAGTTGAACTGAAATATTGCGCGTACTCCGCGAAAGCGAGATTCATGACCTTGAGATTCCGGTGCTTGCAGAAGGCAATCAGGTGTGCGAATTGAACAAGCCTGTTGCAGAGTTGTCCACTCCTTACAGTTATAATCAGCATATTTTGTCGGTCTTCCTACGAATAAACCTTACGCATCGTGACTATCCCGAACTCGCTGGTAATTGCCTCATAAGTCACCAAAAAATCCCAGTATTCGCTAAGCTTAGGATGGAGTTTTAGCTTGCCAAAGACATAGCCTTTGCATCGCTCTCTTTTCGCTTGCCGGAACCTCAACCTTTCTTGTTCGATCGCCCAGTATCGTGCGAAACACGGTTATATGTAATATAGAGTGAATAGGATTGTGTTAGACCCCCAGCAATTTTTCCCAAGCATATTGTGCAATTGGCTTGAAGACCCTAAATAAAGGAAACCTGAAGAACTGACCGAGTTTTCTTTTTAGAGAAGCATACTCGTTGAACCACTTGCTGACCTCCTCAATGGCAAGCCGGTCATAGCCGTGGCGAATTTGAATAACAAAGATCTCGGCATACATATGGCCCATTTCTTTGTACGTCTTTGCATTTGCATGAACATGATCGGCTGAGAGAACATGGCTTGCCTTCTCAATGGAGAACGCCCCTGCAACCCTGAGCCATAGGTCAAAATCCATGGCGTAATGGAGATTCTCATCAAGAGGCTTGCACTTCTCCCATGCACTTTTTGAGAAGAAGCAAGCAGACTGTTGAAAACTATTTTGATGCCAGTTGGCAATTCCTTCTTTATTCAAAACCTTTGGCCAGCGCACCATTAGTATTCTGTTATCTCTGTTCACCAGCAAAGCTCCACCACACCATGCCCCAGCCCGCGGCGAAGCATTATACGCCGTCGCGACGTTTTTCAGGGCGTCTTTCAGCAGGTAATCGTCGGAGTTCAGCCACGAATAGATTTCGCCAGTGGCTTTTTCGAAGCCTTTGTTTATGGCATGGCTCTGCCCTCGGTCTGGCTCCGAGACCCAGTATGTAAGCCATTTTTCGTATTTCTTGATGATTTCGACAGAGCTGTCGGTGGACCCGCCATCAATGATGATGTACTCTAGTTCTGGATAGCCCTGGAGCAGGACGGAACGAATGGTTTCCTCGATGAATCGTCCCTGATTGTAGCTTGGCGTGACTATGCTAACTCTCGGCCAGGGCATTCCCCCAGGCATGGTCTCAGGCAGTTGTGGCGTTTCCTCCGTCCACGGCCAGCCCTTCTTACCTTTTGGAGGTGGTGGGAGCTCAGATAATGTAGGGCAACGCATAATCTGCTCACCTTTGCTAGCCTGCGACTGCACCTCGTGACCTTTCCTTAGCGTACCACTCTATCGTTTTTCTCAAGCCTTCCCGAAAGTCGGTTTTTGCTTCGAAGCCGAATTCTTTTTGGGCGCGGCTTGTGTCCACACGACGCCTCGGTTGCCCGTCCGGCTTCGAGGTGTCCCACTCTATTTTACCATCAAACCCGGCCAGTTCGCATATCAGCTCTGCAAGGTCTTTGATGGATATCTCAAAGCCGGCGCCCAGATTCACTGGCTCCGGCTTGTTGTATTTCTCCGTCGCCAGCACTATGCCCTCAGCGGCGTCATCCACGTAGAGAAACTCTCTGGTCGGCTTACCACTGCCCCATGCCACTATCTTCTTTTCGCCCTTTTCCTTCGCATCGAAAACCTTCTTGATTAAGGCAGGGATGACATGCGAGTACTCGGGGTCGAAGTTGTCACCCGGGCCGTACAGATTAACCGGCAGAAGATAGATGGCGTTGAAGCCGTACTGCTTACGGTACGCCTGGGACTGCACCAGAAGCATCTTTTTGGCTAAACCGTAGGGCGCGTTGGTCTCCTCCGGATAGCCGTCCCACAGGTTTTCCTCTTTGAACGGCACGGGCGTGAACTTGGGGTAGGCGCAGATTGTGCCGATGGCGACGAACTTCTCTATACCCGACAGCCGTCCCTGTTCCATCAACTGCACGCCCATCATCAGGTTTTCGTAGAAAAAGGTTGCTGGGTTCCGCATATTGGCGCCGATGCCACCCACCCTGGCTGCGAGATGGATAACGATATTAGGTCTCGCATCTTTGTATAACCTCTTCACCGCCTCCATTTCCACCAGATTGTAGTCCTTGCTGCGGGGCACGAAAATCTCCTTGCAGCCCCGTTCTTCCAGCTTGCGCACTACCTGCTTGCCCAGGAAGCCGGCTCCGCCGGTGACCACGATGCGTTTTTCAGCTAACCAGCTCATTGCTTTAAAAAATGGCTATCATCCGTTCACTCTGAGCCCGTCAAACAGCCAACGGTCATATACATGCCGCTCATGGTTCGACAAGCACACCACGGACGGTCGCTAATCGCCCTTTAGAAAAATGGAATTTGTGAGGTCATATTGTTCCGTCCGTTGTCCCCGGCTTGCACAAAGCCCGGTCGACCGAGTTCATGCCGTACTTCTTCAGTATCTTCTTGCCCTCTCCAGGCGGCTTCAAGCCCAGAGCCTCCATATCGGCGTCCACCATTATCCTGACCAGCTCCTTAAATTTGACCCTCGGTTCCCATCCCAACTCTTTCCTCGCCTTCGAGGCATCTGCGATGAGCGTTTCCACCTCCAGGGGTCTGAAGTAACGCGGGTCTATCTTTACATACTCCTGCCAGTCGAGTCCAGCGTATTCGAAGGCTTCCACCAGGAACTCCCTAACCGAGTGCGCCTCGCCTGTGCCGATAACATAGTCATCGGGCCTATCCTGCTGGAGCATGAGCCACATCGCCTGCACATACTCGGGAGCATAGCCCCAGTCCCGCTTGGCCTCGAGGTTGCCCAGATAGAGGTATCTCTGCTTCCCGGCGATGATATGAGCGATGGCGCGGGTAATCTTCCTGGTGACGAAGGTCTCGCCGCGGCGCGGCGACTCGTGGTTGAACAGGATGCCGTTGCTGGCGTAAAGCCCGTAGCCCTCCCTGTAATTCTCTACCATCCAGTAGGCATAGACCTTGGCGACGGCATAGGGGCTGCGCGGTCTGAAGGGCGTTTGCTCATTCTGGGGAGGTGGAGAGGCTCCGAACATCTCGCTGCTGGAAGCCTGATAGAACCTGGTCTTAATGCCGCTCTGACGGATAGTCTCCAGAAGGCGAGTCGTGCCCAGAGCCACCACATCGCCGGTGTACTCTGCGGTATCGAAGCTGACGCGGACGTGGCTCTGCGCGCCCAGGTGATAGATTTCATCGGGTCTCACGCTATAGATAAGATTAGCGAGCTGAGTGCTGTCGCAGAGGTCGCCGTAGTGGAGGAAAAGCCTGGCGCCCGGCTCATGGGGGTCAACGTAGATGTGGTCTATGCGGGAGGTGGAAAAGGTGCTCGACCTTCTGATAATGCCGTGCACCTCGTAGCCCTTAGCGAGCAGGAACTCTGCCAGATACGAGCCGTCCTGCCCCGTGATGCCCGTGATAAGCGCCTTTTTCATGGGTTAATCCTCCCTTCGGCAACATGCGGTGCTCACTACCCTGAACCTCTGACGAACTCTTTCAAAACTTTGCAAATGAATTCGATATCTGCTTTTTTTAGGCCAGCCCATGTCGGCAAGTTTATGCCTCTTGCTCCTAGATGGCTTGCTACTGGAAAGCGTTGTCCTCTAGATAAGCGGTTGTACGGGGGCAGGGTGTGCAAGGGGTAAAACACGGGACGCGTCTCGATGCCCTCAGCGGCGAGCTCCTGCATGATGTGGTCACGACTTTTCCTCACGTTGTCATTCAATACTACGGTGAACATCCAGTAAACGTTTTTTGCCCATTCTCTCTCCACTGGCAGTGTCAGAGAAGGGTTATCTTTTAGAGCTTGGTAATACCATTTGGCCACTTCGCGGCGTCGCTCGATGTGCCACTCCGCCCTCTCCAGCTGAGCAAGCCCTATGGCGGCGGCGACATTGGTCATACGATAATTATAACCCACAATGGGAAACCAGTATCGCTTGTTCGGGTCCATCCCCTGTCCCTTGAGCTGCCGCACTTTGCTTGCCAACGCGTCGTCATTGGTGACTACCATGCCTCCCTCACCCGTAGTGATGATCTTGTTCCCGTAGAAGCTGAAGGTAGCTATATCCCCGATGGAACCTACTTTTCGCCCTTTATACTCGGCGCCGTGGGCTTCGGCAGCGTCCTCAATGACAAATAGATTGTGCCGGCGTGCTATGGACATTACGGGATCCATGTCAACAGGGTGACCGTACAAATGGACAACTATAATGCCTTTGGTGCGGGTAGTTATTTTCGCCTCTATTTGTTCGGGGTCTATGTTCCAGGTCTCTGGTTCGGAGTCAACGAAGACGGGACGTGCACCACAGTATGTCACTGCGTTGGCAGTAGCAACGAAGGTGAGCGTGGGCACGATAACCTCGTCTTTGGGCCCGACACCCAGCGCCATCAGGGCTAGATGAAGCGCCACAGTGCCATTGCAGCAGGCGGCAGCGTGTTTAACACCGCAAAACTCGGCGAAGGCTCGCTCGAATTGCTCGACGTACTTGCCGTTGGATGAAATCCAGGTGGAGTCGAGGCAGTCCAAGACATACGCTCTTTCGTTACCGTTGAGCGTTGGGGCTGCCACAGGTATGAACCGCTTTGTGTTCATCTACCAGCCTCCATTTTTCGTTGCGGTTCCCGCATCCAGTCCCAACTGAGAAGCCAGCGGTCTTCCTCGGTAAGAGGGAAGCCCGCAGCGCGGCGATAGACGGCTCGATACGCCTTGGCCGTACGCTCCCAACTAAAGTCCTGGAGACGCCTTTTGCCGCGTCGCCGCAAATCCTGCAAGAGGCTGTCGTCGGTTGCCATTTTCGCCACTGCATCAGCTATGGATTCCGTGGACAGCGGGTCGAAAAGCAGAGCGGCATCTCCAGCTTGCTCGGGCAGGGATGTTACCGTTGAGCAGGCAGCCGGCGTGTCCTCCTGCCAGGCTTCAAAAAGGGGGCCGCTAGCTGCCTCGAAAAGAGAGGGTATAATTACAAACCGTGCCAGACGGTAGAGGGCTCTCAGGTCCTGTGGAGGAACCAGCCCCAGAAACCTCACCTGCCCCTGCAGTTTCAGTGCCGCAAGTCGTTCCTGAATATGATGCCAGAAGTCATTCTGGTGCCCTGTACAAAGAAGGTTCACCTTGAGCCCTTGGCGGTCGCGGAGCAATGCCAGGGCTTCCAGAAGCCTGATGTGGTTCTTATGTTCCCAGGTCATTGACGGATAAAAAGCGAAAGCCGTGCTAATCTGATACTTCTGCCGGACTTCAGCGAGATAATCGGGGGTCGGTTCAGCGTACGCCTGGGTCGGCGGAGCCCACGGGATAACCTGTACTTTCTCAGGGCTTACCCGATAGTGCTCGACTATATCCTGCTTCACCCACTGGGAAGCAACGGCTACAGTGTGAGCGAAATGGCAGCCCGCTGGATAGATTACCTCGCGCCACGCGATATTTGCAGGTGTGAAAAACTGGGGGTAGTGAAGGTGCTGCAAGTCGTGGGGATTATAGATTGAGGGAAGCGCACAGACCACGAATTGCTGATAGGGGAAGTGAATGGCATTGCAGCCCAGGCCTTCATAGAAGCCATCCGATATCGGTACTTCAGGCCATGTCGCGGCGACGCCTAATAACGTCCGCAAGAGATTGCGCGCCCTGGCGGCAACAGGACGCAACGGCCCGAGGACATGCCATAAGGCGGATTCCACAGACTTGGGACCACGGATGATTCTCTGATTGGGACCGATGTAGGGCTTGAGCCACTCAGGGTTCTGCCAGGGGCCAATGATGACATATTCCTCGGAACCATCTGTGAGTTGCCCGAGCGCATGGACGAGCCCCACCAGAACGCTTTCAACACCCCCAGCTCCGCTCCCAGGCAGTATCTGAGCGTTTATGGCTATTCTTGCATGGTGATCACTAATTCTCTCAGACCCCCTTAACCTTCGCAGGTACGCCGATGGCTGTGACACCGGGAGGAACATCTCTAACCACGACTGCCCCTGCGCCAATCACCGTGCCAGCGCCGATTTCGACTTTCTGAATCGTGACAGCCCCTGTCCCCAAAAACGCTGACCGCCGAATGGTCGTATATCCGGACAGGTGGCATCCCGGGGATATAGTTACATAGTCCTCGATAACGCTATCATGTCCGACTGTACAATCAAGGTTCAGTATAACATGAGCGCCAATGGTGATGTTCACCGTGAGGATGTTGCCTGCGCATATTATTGCTCCGGGACCAAATGTGACTGTTGACCGGTCATATTGCACCGTGGGATGGATAAGCGTGGCAAACTGGCATCCCATGGCCTGTGCTTGGTGAACAGCGCGTTCTTTGATTTTGGGGTCTCCGATGGCTACCACAGCATACAGCTTAGGCAGATAATTTATTACATTGTTAACACCAATTACGGGGATGCCGTTTATGATCTGACCAACACGTTCAGTCCCATGCTCCCAGAAACCAACTATTTTCCAAGACCCGGGGCGTGCTGCATTGATATCAGCAACAAGCCAAGCGACTTCTCTGGCGAAACCGCCAGCGCCCAAAATCACTAGGTTGTTAATAGTTTTGGATTTGATGGCAATATTCTTCCGAACCACGCTTATCTTCTAACTCCTGGTTTCTGCAGAATCGCGCTGATGGCTTGCTGCGGATTTCAATGTCTTATTGCGAGACACATCATGGGTAATTAAGCGTATCTGCCTCGGCTGAAAGCCCCTCTGTATCAGGTGCTCAACAGCCCGTATGCCCGGGGTGTAGAATGCAGCAAGAAGGACGTTCATCGAGCACCTACTCGTTCAGCTATGATCAATGTGCCTCCGGCGCTGTTCCCAGCACTTCCCGAAAAACAGATAGGTAGCCCGCCGCCGCTTTCTTCCACGAGTAAACTTGTCCTACCGTCTCCGCTGCTCGCCCGGCACGCTGCGCAGTGGCTTCAGTGTTTTTGAGCATTCCTTCGATAGTATCAGCCAGATTCGTTGCATCATGCGGGTCAAAAAGCCAGATGTTATCGCCCATCAGTTTGGATTGCTCGACCAGAGAGGGTATTCGAGAACAGGCCACTGGACAGCCGACGCGTGTCGCTTCGGCAGCAGGGAAGCTTCCCGCTTCATACAGTGAAGGCATTACCAGAGCTGTTGCCAGCCTATAGAGACACTCAAGCTCGAAGTCGCTCACATATCCCAGACCGAAAAAGTCGCGACCATAGCGTAAGCCAAGCTTGTCAGCCAGCTTGAGTATCTCTGCAACATAGTCACCGGCCCTGCCCGTATCAGCAGCTTGAAGCGCAGCGGAATTGGGACCAACGCAGACCAGCGGAATATTCACTCCCCTTTGGCGCAGCAGGCCCAGTGCTTCGAAGATAACTCGCTGGTTTTTGTGTGGCACAATCCATCCCACGGTCAACAAGAACCGCTGAGGTAAGCCTGAGCGCTCTCCGTATGCTTTCAAATCCGCCTCGACAGGTATGCGTGTACTTGAAGGTATTCCGAGCCGTACCACACGGACTTTGTCTGCAAACTCGGGATAGAAGTGACGTAGCTGGCCAGCCATGAACTCGCTGGACACGACAAGACGGCGAGACCTGCGAAGCCATTCTGCCATTTGACGCTCTATTTGAGAACATGAAGCTGTGCTCAATGTGTTAAATGTCTTGAAATTGAAATCGTGGGGCGTAGCCACCATGGGCGTTGCAATTTTGGGACATTCCATAAGGTAAGGATAGCTGAAATAGACAACGTCAAAGTGCTGTTGCTGGCAGTAATGCTCAATCCACAGCCTGGCATCCCCGGCGTGCTTTCTAATCCAACCAGGCCCAAACCTTTGGAGCAACCACGGAATTCTTGATTTGGCAAAGCCAGTCCCATAGATTCCCCAAATTCGTCCCGATGTTGACATCCAGTTCAGAAGTCGGCTTAACCTAACATCAAACATGTAGGCTACGCGCACATTCGGCGCAGTCAGGTGCTCGGGCCATTCCACCTTGTAACCACCCGAGTTATACCTGTTCAACAGGATGGTGATATCCCATTCTTTAATCTCAGGCAATTCCAGCATACCACCCACCAGCCCGTGCAGGAACCGCTCCACTCCACCAGCGCTGACAATTTGGTCAATGATTGCTAGTTTCGGCATATCAATTTACTACAAAAGACGTATAGCCAATCCGACTCCGGGCGGGTCTTTTGTGTATTCAAAATAACGGAAGTTGCGGAACCTCTCCTTTATTGCACGCCAAACCCCCAATAAGTCACCCCATCCGTAGGGATCATTGCCCCTTTCTACTTTCACAGCCTCGGGATCCAATTTTGAGTAATCAGGAGCTATATCATCAAAAACGATAACACCCCCTATTTCACAATAAGGCATGGTGTCTAGCAAATCCTGATAAGCACCTAGAAGCGAATGGTCACCATCGATCGTAATCATGCTGAAGGATGTCCTCCGCTTGAATCTTCGATTTGCTTTCAGTCTATCCCATAGGGTTGCTCTCTTGCTGCCGAAAAAAGCCGGTAACGTCCTGTGACTATCGCCACTGAAAAAGTGCACTCGCTTTATGTATCCAATCTTTTCCATCTCAGATTGCACGAACTTCGGCCCAAGATTAGCAACGCCAGCGTAATCTGGCTTCCACAAATCAAAACCATAAATCTCAACCTCGCGAACTCGCGATGCAACCATAGCCATAGAAAATCCGCGACGTACGCCAACCTCCAAATATCGACTAGGTCGAAGTTCGCGAGCTAACCATGATATGAAACATCGCGTCTCAATCCTACCTGCTTCAACTGCCTCAATAATTTGTTTTGTCCAGACAGGATCAACACTCAGCGTCTTCATTACCTTTACGACGTGTCTTCGGTTCTCTTCATCCGCAATGGCCTGAAAGAGGTCTTCAGGCTTTACAGATTCCCAGAAACTAAGAGCAATAGTCATAGCCTACATCCTGAGACTCAATATTATAGTACCTATTCTTGTAGAAGCCGACGATATGGCTTATCTGCCAGCACTCCCAATTCATGAGCTAAAAACCTCTAATAACACTCCGAAAATCGCCTATTGATTTTCTCTGATCTGTGTGATTTCCCACGAATTCCTGGTGCGGACAAACGCGCGATATTTCATTCGCTCTCCCTTTGTGCCAGGCACAAGGACAGGCAAATCCCGACTGTCTTCTATTGATAAATCGCCTCCGTAGTGGGAAACCAGCCGGAACCTCAGATTATATGAACCTGGCAGCAGTGGCAAGTCTTCGAACCTGATGAGCACTCTCGCTTTGCCAAGTTTTGGCGACAATTCAACACCATCGAAATCATTCCTAACATGCACTAGAGGAACGCCATCTATTGAGAAGATTTGCATATTGACCCACAAGCGGTCGGGCGCCCTGTTAACTTGTAGATCAAGCCCGCATGTGAAGGGCTTACCCGGGACCAAAGCAATTCCGAAAGGACCGCGTTCGACGCCTTCGAAGAACTCACCAAGAATTGTAACACCACGTTGGCTTTGTGCAACGCTCTCTGCGGTGACCGCTGGCGCTGAGAGGTAATAGGCAATCGTGTCATGTGAATCGCCAGCAAATACAATCTTTCCGTTGTCCAGCAGCAGCGCCCTCTGGCAGAGTTCGCGAACCGCTGCCATATTGTGGCTCACGAAGACCACAGTTCGCCCTTCCTGCGCTGCGCCTTCCATCTTGCCCAGGCACTTTTTCTGGAAAGCGGCGTCGCCTACTGCCAGCACTTCGTCGATGAGCAGGATGTCCGGGTCCAGGTGCGCCGCTACGGCAAAGCCCAGCCGCACCTGCATGCCGCTGGAGTAGCGCTTTATCGGTGTGTCTATCCACTCCTCCAGCTCGGCAAAGGCTACTATTTCATCGAATTTGCGCTTTATCTCTTTTCGGCTCATCCCCATGATTGCGCCGTTCAGGTAGACGTTCTCCCGCCCCGTCAGCTCGGGGTGGAAGCCCGCCATTATCTCGATGAGGACGCCCAGCCTGCCCCTGACTTCGATTTTGCCACGCGTGGGCCTGGTGATGCCCGCAATCAGCCTCAGCAGGGTGGTCTTGCCCGAGCCGTTTCGACCGATGATGCCCAAGCGCTCGCCCGGCTTTACTTCGAAGCTGACATCGCGCAGCGCCCAGACGTGCTCCGTATCCGCGTCTCTCTTTTTCTCACCGCCGAAGTCAAGCAGTCTGCCCGTGAGGTTATAGAGGTCCTCACGCAGGGTGTGATAGCCGGTCTGACCCTTGCGGTATCGCTTCCAGACATTTTCAACGGTGATGGCGTTCATGGGTTTAGGTTTTGGGTTTTTAGTTATTGGTTATGGGTTGTTGGTTTTTAGTTATTGGTTCTGGGTTCACGGTTTTGAGCTTTCCTATGAATGAGTATGGCATTTTGCACAGTCTGTTGCCTTCATCAATCAGATCTTGCGCTCTTCCGTTATTGTTACACAACCCCAGGCGATTGACAGGTTCAAGACATGTTATGACCTGGTTCGATGACCTGCAGGCACAGATAAGGTACCTGGCAAACTCTCGATTGCCTTCGCAACCTGCCCCTTCCGAGATGTTCAGTGGAATCGAGGTAGCTGCCCTTCTAAGTTGCGCTGCAATGTTGGACCTCTCGCCTTCAGGAAACGACGATGACAACCGATATATCTCCGACACATAATCCATAGCCGTGTGCCAGACCTCCAGATTGCGATAATCCTGCACCGTTCCCCCTTACCAATTACCGATAACTAATGACTCATAGCTAACCGCCCATCACCCATAACCAATCACTCCCTACACAACGTCCGCGAGCGTCATCTCGATGCGTTTGAAGTACCAGTAGCCCAGCACGAACAGCAGCACTGCTCCGGCAGCAGCAATACCCATGTAGAAGCCGTCAGGCGCCATTCCTTTGACCAGCACATTGCGGTAAGTTTCTATTATACCAGCCATAGGGTTCAGCATGTAGTATGTCCGGAACCGTTCAGGCACCAGGCTCAGTGGATAGATGATGGGCGTGGCGTAAAGCCAGAGCTGAATTACCAGCGGCAGGGCGTACTTGACATCTCTGTAATAAGCGTTCATCGCTGAGAAGATGAAACACACGCCCATGGTGAAGATAGTCTGGATTATGAGCACGGGCATAACATACAGGATGTTCACGGTGAAATCGACGTGGAAATAGAACATCATGCCCACAAAGATGAGGGCTGCGATGATGAGGTCAAACACGGCGGCGAGTATCGAGGACATGGGAAAAAACTCGCGGGGGAAGTATATCTTCTTTATCAAGGCTGCGTTCGTCTCCAGGCTGGGGATAGCGTTGTTGAGCGAGGTGGAGAAGAACGTCCAGAACAGCAGGGCGCTGTAGGAGAAGACAGGGTAAGGCACGCCCTCGCTGGGGACCTTGAGCAACGCGGAAAAGACGAAGGTGAACATCAGCATCAAAGCTAATGGCTGAAGAATGGCCCAGGCTGCGCCCAGTATCGACTGCTTGTAGCGAATCTGGATTTCGCGCAGGGTGAGCACCCAGAGCAGCTCGCGATAGCTCCAGAGGTGGCGCAAGCTGAAAGGCATCCATCCTGACGAATGGATTACGGTAACTGGCGCTGAAGGTCCTTTCTCCTCTTTTAGACGGTTCATGCTGGGATTGACATAAGTTTAAACTAACCGTTTGTTATATATTATATCACAATTGCCCGCTTCGGGCTTAAGCGTTTCTTAACGGAACCTCCCGATTTCAGAGTAGTACGACGCGGTGAAGGCAACCCCAGCAGCCGCAACGTACGCTAATGTCAGGATTCGATAGCCCTGCCCTGAGGTACGGGGCAACACGGGAGTCGGGAGTCTGGCTACCGCTTCAGTCGTCCAGGCCGACCGTCCGTTCAGCACTCAACGGCTTCGTACAGGGGGTATCCTTGAGGCAGGGGCTGGGTGGCTGGCAAGCCACACAGCAATAACATTGGTGCTTGCTCCAAGACCAGTAAGAGGTTAGAATAGCTCTACGTATGTCCTACATCCAAGGTGTAAACGGAGTTGGGGTGGGAGCCCATGTTTCATGTTGGGAGAGTGTAACCTGAACCCAAGACGCAGAGCTAGAACGAAGGAAGGGGGTTAAGATGGAGAAGGGAAAGGAATATAAGATCTCGGCAGAGGGGCTTATCCCCACTATTGAGTTATTGGAAGCGGCGGGAATTGAAAATGAGGCACAAGTGCTGGTGCAGGGAAACGCGATAGTTGTTAGGTGCAGAGTAATTAATAAAGTGATCAATAAAGACTGAAAGGTAAGGGGTGGAGAGGCGATTTATTTAGAAGAATACAAATGATGGCACATCACCTGTCACGCATAAGTTGTAACGCTTCACGAGGATATAAGCCAATGAAAGCCTTGGTCTTAGCCGGCGGTAGGGGAACAAGGCTCAGGCCCCTCACTAATACTATGCCAAAACAGCTCCTCCCCGTTGCCAATAAGCCAATTTTATTCTATGTGTTGGACCAGATTAGAGAAGCGGGGATTAAAGATATCGGCATCATCGTTTCTCCAGAAACCAGTCCTCAGATAAAGGAGGCCGTAGGTGATGGCTCAAGATGGCATGCCCAGGTCACTTATATCGTCCAATCTGAACCTCTAGGGCTCGCCCATGCCGTCAAGACAGCTCAGGATTTCCTCAGCGATTCCCCTTTCTTAATGTTCCTGGGAGATAATCTCATCCAGGGTAGTGTAAGGGTTTTTGTGGAACGATTTAATAACTACGGCCCCGATGCTCTTATTCTGCTGAAGGAGGTGCCCAATCCTCGTTCCTTCGGTGTAGCCGAGCTTGATCCTTCGGGGAAGGTGATAAAGCTTGAGGAGAAGCCCAAGGAACCTAAGAGCAATCTTGCCCTAGTAGGTGTTTACCTGTTTACCCCTGAAATTCATAGTGCAATCTCTCAGATAAAGCCATCTTGGCGTGGGGAGCTGGAGATTACCGATGCCATCCAGAAACTTCTGGAAATGGGGAAGATGGTAAGGTCTCACATTCTTGATGGTTGGTGGGTTGATACTGGGAAAAAGGATGACCTTTTGGAGGCAAACAGGGTCGTGCTCGATGCCTACCTGAAGGGGGATATTAAAGGCGAAGTAGATTCTCAGAGCCATATCGCCGGCAGGGTGGAAATCAGGCAGGGGACAAAGGTGGCAAATAGCACCATAAGGGGACCAGTATCCATTGCTGAAGGTTGCCGAATCATCAATGCATTTATCGGTCCCTTCACCAGCATTGGAGCAGGCACAATTGTAGAAAACTCCTCTATTGAGCATTCAGTGGTACTGGAGAACTGCTATGTTTCGGGAATCGAGCGCCTGGCTGATAGCGTTATTGGCAGAGGCACTAAGGTAATCAAGCAAGAGCAGAACTTCAAAGCGGTAAGACTTTTCATCGGCGATGATGCCAGAGTGGAGCTTTAGACAGTAGAATGGCATGCCATCTGATTTCAAGAGTTTGGAAATCCCGGAAGTAATTCTGGTTAAGGCAAAGGTCTTTAAGGACGAGAGGGGCTTCTTTATGGAAGCATACAAGATGACCCAGATTATATCTTTTATTAAATAATGGCACTGTTGTTGACTTCTTAACCAATTTAATAGAGGACCTTCCGGCGAGATTGTGAACTTTCCCCGACATCCTTACACAAGACGGTTAATTGAAGCAGCCTCTTCCTTGCATCTGGACCGCGTGCCCGAGTGGTCCCCTTCGTTTTCTCGGGGTTGCTAGGCGCTGAAGACAATGCTGATTGTAGCCGCTCAGCGAATGCTCGCCCACAGACCCAGCTTTTGTTCCTGCGCCTCTCTTTCCATCTCAAGAAGATAATTTTGGTACTTTAGATTGGGAGGGTAGGCACGGGCACGAGCGCAGCCTAACCTCACCAGCTGGGCGTTGACCAACGTGCCGTCCACCCATACGTATCGGAGCAAGCGCCCGTATCTGTCCAGATTTTCCACATCTCTTTCTAGGCGTACCCTTTTGCCCTCGACTAGGGTGTGGTTAGCCTGAAGTGCCTCCCAGTAATAGGCCTCGTTCCTTTCCGGGGCGTCAACGCCGATGTATCTGACGCGATAGCCGCCCTCTATTTCGATTGTGTCTCCGTCTATGACTCTGGTGACCAGGAATGTGTCTGTATCAACGCCGACACAACCTGAAGTGGCAGGAATGAGTAGCAGGATAACAAGGAGAAGTAGCCATGCTCTGCTCCAGGGGCTTGATTCACGTTCAAGCGCGCGACATCGGTCGAACAGAGAACTGCGCATATCCCTACGGGGATTTTTCTACGGAAGCTAGCCTTGCTCCGTCTCGATGAGCCCGTAGTCGCCGTCCTTGCGACGATAGAGCAAGTTAATTTTGTCCGTGTCGGCGTTGACAAAGAGGAAGAAATCGTGTCCCAGGAGTTCCATCTGACTTATGGCTTCGTCCAGGGACATGGGTTTGAGCATGAAGTGCTTCCTTTTGACTACTTTTCTTGGAATTTCGGTTTCCTCACTGATGGTTGGCATTTCCTGGCGTACCGGGGAAACTCCTTTGCCTCTGTCATATAGTTTGCCTTTGTACCGCTCTATTCTTTTAGACAGCACATCAACTACCTTGTCTACCGCGGTTCGAATGTCCCTGGACTTTTCTTGAGCCCGGATCAACATCCCTTTACAGTCGAGCGTGACCTGGACGACAAACCGCTGCTCAGGCAGCTTAGCGCTTTCTCGCGATATCTCAACCTTGCCCTCATCAATTATGGGCAAATAGCGGGAAAGCTTAACGATTTTTTTCTCTACGTATGCCCGCGTGGTATCCAGAAGTTCTACATCGTTTCTGGCAGAAATTTGTAGCTGCATTTGCCTCCTCCGTAGTCAAATTTCCCTGGCGAGGGTGAAACCCCAAACAGAAATGGCCCCTTTGTCTTTAAGAGCGACAGCACATGCTTCCAGAGTAGCTCCCGAAGTGCACACGTCGTCAATAAGAATGACTTGTTTGCCATGGACACTAACATCGGAACAGAGAAAGGCCCGGGCTACGTTGTTATGACGTTCGTTCACATCTTTCGCTCTGGCCTGGGGAGTGGTGTGTTTGACTCTAACGAGGCAATTCTCATTTGTCGGTAAGCCGATCCGTTTGCTCAACTCTCGGGCAAGCAAGCTCGATTGGTTATATCCCCTTTGTTTAAGGCGTCGCGGGTGAAGAGGAACGGGCACGATGATTTCGCCGGGCAATGGGTTTGCTCTCTGGTATTCTGCCAGTAGCTCAGCGAGGCAAGGGGTAATTGCCCTTAGGTTTTGATATTTCAGTTGATGAATAGCTTTTCTTATCGTGTCTTCAAACCTGAACACGGAGCGAATGCCATCGAGCATATGCGATTGCGTGGTACAGGCCGGGCAGACGATGCCGCTTGGTTGTGGCCTGCCACACCTGGGGCAAATGGGTGGCAGTAGGCGGGGAAGTTTTTTCATGCAGGCAGGGCAGAGAAAAGTTCCCACTTTCCCACAGCCAACACATTGCTTTGGGAAAAAGGAGTCAAGCAGTAGGTCTGCTGCTCGGTGTAAGTTGAGCAAAGTCTAATTTTTCCTACGGGCCGTAGTCCTTGTGGCGCCCGTGAAGTGCTCCGCTAAGAATAGGCTCGTTCAGGTATATCTCACCATTCCTGATCTTTATGTTGTAGCCACACTCAGGATTAGTGCATACCCATGCTTTGTACTGAATAGGCGCTCCCTGACTGCCAAAATCAGAGAGGGGGACAAGGTCGCCCTTCGAGCATTTTTGGCATTTGGGAAAAGAAAAGTTCTGCAAGGATTCCACCTCCACTATTAGATTTTCAGATTTTTCCGTTCACACAAAAACCTTAAGTATAGGATAAAGGCAAATGATTTGCAACCTAACTGGCAGCGTCCACTGATGCCTCTCTTCTTCTATTTTGCTCAGCGAGCTGGAAAAACCGTTGCGCACCCAAGTCTCTCGTGTTGCCTGCTGACGCAAGCCCAATCTCCTGCCTGGCCACGGCTTTGCCTGAAGCGTCGAGGCTGCATGTGTCTTTGTAGCAGGAAAGGTGAGCAAATCGTGGCAAATGGCAGGAACGTGTATTTCTTTGATCCTTGGTCTAAAATGTGCATGATGAACTTCGACTGCAGTCTAAGCCAGTTGACATCGAGCATGCGGATAGAACCCGAGCCGTTATCGCAGCACCTTGAGAATTTCATCAAGGAATATGTGGACAAGTTGGAGCGGGATGGGGTGGTTCTGGGGCTCAGTGGTGGTATAGACTCAGCGGTTGTCGCTGCGCTGTGTGCCAGGGCGGTTGGTGCCGGCAATACCCTGGCTCTGATCATGCCGGATAGGGACTCGAAGAAGGAGCACGTGAAGGATGCTCTGGACTTTGCCCGAAGTATGGGCATTGAGACGAAGTTGATTGACATAACTCCCCACCTGAGCCAGCTGGGGACGTACGAGCTGTTTGTCCTGGAGGGACTACCCATTGGCGGCGAGTCGCGTGAGACCATAATAAAGAGAGCTTACGATTTGTATCGGATGGTGCGGGGGGACACTCCGTTTTCCGCTAGCATAGTAGGTTTTAGAGACAAAGAATTCGGACCCTACCTTGGAAGAGCCAATGCCTACTATCGAGTAAAGCACCGGCTGAGGATGGTGCTTCTCTATCTTCATGCTGAACTTGAAAACCGACTAGTGGTCGGCGCGGCTAACAAAACTGAGTACAGAATCGGGTTCTTTGTGAAGCACGGCTGCGATGATGCTGCTGATATTATGCCCATAATCGGTTTGTATAAGACCCAGGTGAGGGAGCTTGCTCGATTCTTGGGAATCCCCTCACGGATCATAGACAAGGCTCCTTCGCCTGATGTTATCCCCGGTATTGTGGATGAGGATGCGATTGGCGTTCCTTATGAGGAGCTGGACCTTATACTGCTTGCTCTGGAGAAAGGCTGGGGTAGCGACACTATTGCCACTGTGCTAAACGTTGAGAGGGGAAAAGTGGAGTATGTGCGTAGTCTGGTCCAAAGATCTGAACATATGCGTCACCTTTACACGCCTCGGTGAAGGTTAGGCTAACTCGGCATTTCCCGCAAACGCCTAGGAATTCATCCAGGACCCGGCTGCCATTCCTTTTGAACTCTTGTCTTCCGCGCGTCCCGTGTGGAAGTGGGTGCCGGTAATCCCGTGTCCGGGCCGATACGTTGTTATCTTGGCTTTTCTTGAAAGCTTCGGTTCTTTATTGAATTCCGTATCCGCCGGTGACGGGGTCCCTGAAGACCGGAGAATGAGGTACACAATAGGTTAGTGTGCCAAAGGCAATAGTCAAAAGTATCAAAAGGACTAAACCCACCTTGTTCACCCACAGCGGCAGAGGACTTAAAGTGAGCAGCCTGTAGCTACTTACCTGCCCGACCACGACAGCCACAACAAAGATAGTGAGGTCAGCGGCCAACATATCCTCAGTAAAAGCCGTGTATGCGTAGAAAAGGGCGGCGATCGTGACCGGGATGAGGAAAATACCTATAGCTTTGCCGAAAAGGAAGTTGCTACTGAACTTCTTAAGGTAGCGGTACTCTATGAGAGAATATAGCAGTGCTGGCCAGAACCCGAGTTTGAGGTGCTCCCAGACACTCTCGTTCACGGCGGCGATGACCGCTAGAGGACGCCACCCGTTGGACAGATCGAAAATGAAATGCAATGCACTCCCCAAGACGATTATCAACAGGATACCCGCCAGTTCCCACTTTAGTAGCCCGGACCTGTTCATGGATGAGCCCCTGTCAGTCTCTGGGAAACCTTCTTACCGCCCAGTAGCCGGATTGGCAATTGAGCCAACCTGCTGCAGAACCGTTAATAATCCTTTCGAGCTTTCGTGGCCTTGCTCTTAAGCAGGCTCGTTTGTGTTTCCTGACGGCTCGGGGATCTTAGACCGGCGGCTTTCCTGTCTATGGTCGGGGTGAGAGGATTTGAACCTCCGACCACCTGAACCCCATTCAGGTGCGCTACCAGGCTGCGCCACACCCCGTCGCTTCCCTTTCGACAATGTGTTATTATAACAGGGCCGACGTAACAATGGAAATGCCGTCGGACCAGAGGCTGCCGTCGTTGTCCAAGAAGCAAAAAAAGGCGGAAAGAAAACAATTTATCAGCCAGAAGCAGCTTTCAAAGTGGCAGCGACAGATGAAGATACGGCGAATTGTGATCATCGCTGCCGCAGTTTTCCTTGCCGGTATTCTCAGCTGGGTGGGCTTCGGGTATTACCAGGAGGAGGTTGCTCCGTTTCGCGAAGTTGTGTTGCGGGTGAATAGTATCCCATTTACTATGGGTTACTATATAGACATGCTGGATATTTGGACCAGAGACATAGAACAGGAACAGCTTTTTTCTGTTATTTCTTCCATGGCAGACATAGTGGCCACCAACATTATTAATGCCGAAGTGACGAGACAGAGTGCTCCAAGTCTGGGAATTGAGGTGACCCGAGAGGAGATTGACCAGCGGGTAAAGGAGAACAAATTCCCTGAGGAAAAAGTGTATCGTGACCTCGCGAGCAGCATGCTGTGGCAGGAGAAACTACAACAGTATTTTGAATCACAATTACCTGAGGTGGTGGAGCAGGCACAAATCGAGGTTATGCTAGTGGAAAGTGAGGAAATCGCCGCCGAAGTAGCGCGGAGGCTTGATGCTGGTGGTAACTTTACCCTCCTCGCCGACGAATTTTCTTGTAGCTCTGAATTTAAGGGTGACCTGGGTTGGTTGCCTAGAGAGTTGATGCCCAATGCATTGGTTGCTGATGTTGCTTTCTCTCTCACTCCGGGCGAGGTTAGTCCGCCCATCTGGGATGCGTCCGCTGTCAAGGATGTGGGGTACTGGATCATCAGGGTGGAAGAAAGGAAAGACAATGAAATAAGAGCCCAAGGCATTCTTGTGGGGAGCGAGGTTGAAGCTGAGAAGGTTAGAGCAGAGCTTCTTCGGGGCGGTGATTTTGCTACGTTAGCGGGGCAATACTCCCAGCATGAGAGCAAGGCTAAAGGCGGTGACCTGGGGTGGTTAGAGCGAGGTGATATGAATAGCGCAGCTTTTGATGAGGTAGCGTTCAATCTTACGGTCAATGAGATAAGTTTTCCGGTAAAAGACACATCGCTGGAAACCACCGGTGGTTACTGGATTGTGAAAGTAGTGGCCAGAGGTGAGCGATCAGTGGAAGGAGAAAACAGGGAAAAGCTGCGAGACAAGCACTGGAGCGAGTGGTTTGAACAGCAGAAGAAGAATAGTCAGATTGAAAATCTTCTTGATGAGGAGAAAAAGTCCTGGGCAATAAGCCAGGTGCTGCAGAGGAGATATCGCTAGCGATGAAGAGAGAGATTGGCATCGGGCTGCTGGGTTTGGGTGTGGTGGGCAGTGGTGTGGCCAGGGTTCTTCTCAGCGAGAAGGATAGTCTGGCGGAGGTGGCTGGGGTGCCTTTGGAGCTGAAAAAGGTTTTGGTGCGTGAGATAAAAAAGAAGCGCCCGGTGGAAATCGATGCCAGTTTGTTGACCAACGATCCCGAGGAAATCTTTCGCCGCCGCGACATAGATATAGTGATTGAGCTTGTTGGTGGCGAGCACCCTGCGGCGGAGTATGTGCGGCAAGCCCTCATAAGCGGGAGGCATGTGGTTACTGCCAACAAGGAAGTGCTGGCAAAGCATGGCTACGAGCTTTTGTCGCTGGCCAGGGAGCATAAGGTGGAGCTACGTTATGAGGCGAGTGTAGGCAGTGGCATACCGCTGATCACTCCACTTCAGGAGCAGCTGGCAGGCAATAGGATTTTGGCTATATATGGCATTCTCAATGGAACCACTAATTACATCCTGACGCGAATGGCGGAGGGGGAGCTGGACTTCGCCGCGGCTTTAAAAGAGGCTCAGAAGCTGGGTTACGCTGAGCCTGATCCTAAGAACGACATTGATGGGATAGATGCGGCCTACAAACTAATTGTTTTGTCCAATCTTGCCTATCGGGCTAAATTCAGATTGGAAGATGTGTATTGCGAAGGGATATCCAGCATCGCAGCTCAGGACTTTCGCTATGCCAGGGAGTTTGGTTATGCCATCAAGCTCCTAGCTATTGCTAAGAGAGATGACGACGAAGTGGAATTGAGGGTGCACCCTGCTTTTGTTCCTCAGGAGTCTCAGCTGGCCAAAGTTGATGGTGTCTACAATGCAGTGCAAATAGAGGGTGATCTGGTGGGAAAGATTGTGTTTTATGGTGAAGGAGCAGGGAGCCTCAGGGCTGCCAGCGCGGTTATAGCCGATACTCTGGCTATAGCGCGCAATATTTGCCGCGGAACAACAAGCGTCCCTGAATTGAGGCTGAATCATAGGATCACGGCGAAGCCGATATCCGATGTTAGGACAAGATACTACTTCCGTCTCAATGTACCAGACCGACCCGGTGTCCTGGCTCAGATCTCCAGGGTTTTCGGAGACAATGGCATCAGCATTTCTTCAGTCATCCAGAAAGAAAGTGATCTTGTGGCACAAACCGCAGTACTAGTTATCATGACCCATGAGGCGGAAGAAAGGGCAGTGCAAAAAGCGTTGAAGGAGCTGAGACAGTTACCCGTGGTGAGTGAAATTGGTAACTTTGTTAGGGTGGAAGGATGAAGCAGGGCGTTTTAAGCCGGTACCGTGATTTCTTGCCTGTGACCGAAGCGACGCCGTTAATTACACTAGGCGAAGGAGATACACCTTTAGTCAGGTCGAGAGTGCTAGAGCAAGAGCTAGGCTGTGGCGAGCTTTATTTCAAGCTCGAGGGTTGTAACCCCACGGGCTCGTTCAAGGATCGTGGGATGGTGGTAGCGGTAGCCAAGGCGGTGGAGGGTGGAAGTCGGTGTATTATTTGTGCTTCCACGGGCAATACCAGTGCTTCCGCGGCTGCTTATGGCGCTAGGTTTGGACTTAAGACGGTGGTCATCATCCCCAGGGGCAGGATAGCCACGGGGAAGCTGGCTCAAGCCCTCATTTACGGCGCCTTTGTCATCGGGATAAAAGGAAGTTTCGACGATGCTCTTAACATCGTACGTGGACTGACGCAGAAGCATGCCATCACTCTGGTCAACTCAATTAATCCCCACCGCATTGAGGGTCAGAAGACTGCCGCCTTTGAGATCGTGGATGACCTTGGCGATGCGCCAGATTACGTTTTTATACCCGTAGGCAATGCCGGGAATATCACCGCCTACTGGAAAGGATTTGTAGAATACTACCGCCTGGGCAAATCGAGTCGCACGCCCAAGATGATGGGCTTTCAAGCTGCTGGCGCCGCACCCATAGTGCTGGGCAAAGTAGTCAAGAATCCGAAGACCATCGCTACCGCAATCCGGATAGGAAATCCTGCTAGCTGGCAAAAGGCATTAGCTGCTCGAGATGAATCGGGAGGCGTCATTGACTGCGTGACTGATGAGGAAATTATCCACGCTTATAAGCTGGTAGCGGTCAAGGAAGGGATCTTCGGTGAACCTGCTTCCGCAGCTTCTGTGGCAGGACTTATAAAATTGGCGAAGGAGAAAAGTTTCGTGGGTAAGCGTGTTGTTTGTATTATTACAGGAACTGGACTGAAAGATCCGAGCCTGCCAGCAAGGTATGCCGCGCCACCTGTAGAGCTTCCTCCCCGGTTAGACGTGGTGGAGGAGACCTTGGTTGAGCATGGTTTCGTGAGTTCCTTGGAATAGAGGGGGTGAATGATCATGGCAAGGGTTGTTAGCGAGAGTACAGGCAAGTTTAACCATCACAATCCCAAGGTAGCGGCTATAGTAACAGCAAGCGCTGAGGGCAAGGAAGGTGCTATGACTGCAGCCTGGCACACGTCCATATCCTTTAGTCCGCCGCTCTACGGCGTATCTATCTCACCAAAAAGATTTACTTACGAGCTTATCCGGAAGGGTAAAGAGTTTGGGATCAATTTTATTTCTGCCGAAAAAGCCTCGCTTGCTGCTGCAGTCGGCGGGACGTCAGGAAGGCAGCTGGACAAATTTAGCAAATTCAGCATGAAGAAAGTGAAGCCGCTAAGGACCGGAGTGCCAATACTGGAGGATGCCTATGCAGCTTATGAGTGTAAGCTAGTGGATAGCAAAGCTTATGGTGACCATATCTTGGTGGTGGGTGAGGTTGTGGCCGTACATTTTGTGGAAGAGGCGTTTACCGGGGATGAAACTCTCGATGTGAGTAAGGTGAGGCCGCTCCTTTATCTTGGTTCTGATTTTTACGTTAGCACGGACAAGGGAAGCGTGAAATACATAAAAAGAGGAATCTAAACAGGCAGGAGAGACCAGGGGACATGGTTGACCAGGATAAGATTCGCAACGCGATGGTGAGCATAATTGAAGCTATTGGTGAAAATCCGCAGAGGGAGAGTCTGAAGGATACGCCGAGAAGGGTTGCTGAGATGTACGCCGAGCTCTTCTCTGGAGTAGATGCTGATCCCAGAGCGGAGCTAATGGTGGACTTTGAGGAAGGCTATGAGGAAATGGTGATCTTGAGGGACATCCCCTTCTACTCCATGTGCGAACATCACCTGTTGCCTTTTTATGGCGTAGCTCACGTGGGGTACATTCCCAGTTCTCACGGTAGAGTGGTAGGGATAAGCAAGCTAGCCCGGGTGGTGGAGATCTGTGCGCGGCGTCCTCAGCTTCAGGAAAGGATGACACAGCAGATTGCCGATGCTATTTTTGAGGCGTTGCAGCCTGACGGAGTAGCTGTGGTTATCCAAGCGGAACACCTGTGCATGGTGATGCGGGGGATAAAAAAGCCGGGGGCTATGGTAGTTACGTCGGCTTTGCGTGGAACTTTTCGCAGCAAGGTAGCTACGCGGAGTGAATTTTTGGCCCTAATTCAGGGCAAATAACATTTACTCGTGACGAAGAGATTCAATAGGATCAAGTCGGGCGGCCCGAATCGCAGGGTACAGCCCAGATACGAGCCCGACAGTGATGGCTACCACCAGGGCTACAAGGATAATGGTGCCGGAAAGGGAGACATCTATGGGGAAGCCAGCTCTGGTGAGCATAAGTGAAGTGAGCTGGGTAATAATCCACCCCAGTCCCACTCCCACGGCCCCGCCACAAAAGCTAAGAGTCGCAGCTTCGATAAGGAACTGGACTAGAATATCTCGACGTTTCGCCCCCACCGCCTTACGTAAGCCGATCTCCCTGATTCTCTCGGTTACCGACACCAACATGATATTCATGATTCCGATGCCGCCAACCAGGAGGGAGATTCCAGCTATGGCGGCGAGGACGAGGCGAAATAACCCCAGCATAGCTTCAGCCTGGCTAGCTATGGATTCGAGGTTAATGATGTTGAAGTCCTCTTCTTCATCTTCCCTGATGCGGTGGCGCTCACGCAAGATCCGGGTAATTTCCTCTATAGCGGTGTCTATCTCGCTCTTACTCTTTGCCTGGGCTGCGATCGCCTGGACAACATGTCCCCGACTGCCACTTATCTGTGCAGTCTCTAAAGTAGATTGGAACGTGCCCAGTGGAATGTAAAGCGTGATGTCCTCGGTTCCAAAGCCGATCCCCTTGCTTTCTAGAACCCCGATGACCTGGAATTTACGTCCATCAAGTCTTATGTCTTGACCTGTGGGGTCCATCTCACCGAACAAATTTTCTGCTATTACCCTTCCCAGTACCACTACTCTCGACATTGTCTTGTTGTCATTTCCGTTTATGAATCTGCCCCGGGCGACAGTAAGATTGGTGATCCATTCGTACTCTGGGGTCACACCGGCGACCATGGTGCGGACATTTTTCTTACCAGCCACGACCTGACAGTAGGTTCGGGTTATGGGAGCTACCCCTGCCACAGATCCAGCCTCACGAGCAATCGCTTCGGCGTCTTCTTCGGTGAGCGTAGAAGCAGCGCCCAATGTTCCCGCAAGCCCGTGTTGATTAGGAGCGCCGGGTAAAATGTAGATCAGGTTGGATCCCATGGCAGCGAAACCCTTCTCCATTTCTGCTCTTTGTGCCTCTCCCAAGGACACCACGGAAACAACTGCTCCCACCCCAATGAGTATGCCCAGCATGGTCAAGATGGACCTTAGCTTATTGCTGAGCAAAGCCCGTACCGCGGTGGCGATGCAGTCCCAGAGTTTCATTCCTTGTCCTCTATCAACCCGTCACGAATCTTGATGATGCGTTGCGTAAATGCAGCTACATCTGGTTCGTGAGTAACCAGAACAATCGTTATTCCTGTCTGGTTAAGCTGCCTGAAGAGCATCATGATTTCCCTGCTGGTCCGGGTATCAAGATTTCCTGTGGGCTCATCAGCCAGGATAAGAGAGGGATTGTTGACCAGAGCTCGAGCTATGGCCACTCTTTGCTGCTCGCCTCCAGATAGTTCGTTTGGCTTATGGTTGGCGCGATGGGCTAGGCCTACCGTTTCCAACACCTCCATAGCTCTTTTGCGGCTGTTCCTGGCTCCGGCGTAAATCAGAGGCAATTCCACATTTGCAAGAGCCGAAGCACGGGCAAGGAGGTTGAAGCTCTGGAAGACAAAACCTATCTTCTTATTTCTTATTTCCGCTAACTGGTTATCGCTGAGCTTGTTTACCTCTACGCCTTCAAGGCAATACCGCCCCGAGGTAGGTCTATCGAGGCAGCCAAGGATGTTCATCAAAGTGGACTTCCCCGAACCCGAAGGTCCCATAATAGCCACCATCTCTCCCCGTTCGATGGAACAGGTGACACCGCGCAATGCCGGAATTTCGGTCTTGCCTGTCCTGTAAATCTTGACTACGTTTTCTAGCTCAATCATACGGAACGTGACTATTCAAAGAGGGTGCGCGGCTGGACCTTAGGAGGTGGGAGCAGTATGATTTCGCCTTCTTTCAGCCCACTCACAACTTCGGTATTGACGCCATCGCTCAGACCCAGGGAAATCTGTCGTTCTTCGGTTTGTCCCTGAGTCAGCACCACTACCGTGGGGTTGCGCGCAGTACCCCGAATGGCTTTGTTTGGGATGAGCAGTACGTTATCTTTGCGCTGGATGACTATTTCAGCGATGGCACTCATGCCGTCTCTCAGCTCATCGTCAGGATTCTCCAGGGTTATTGTGGTGTCGTAAACCACGACGCCGGCCTGAACGCTGCCTACCGGGGAGATGAAGCTTACCCTTCCTTTTACATCCTTGTCAGGCAAGGCATCAAGGACAATATTTGCCTGCTGTCCCACTTTCACTTTGGAAATATCAAGCTCATCAATGAAGCCACGCATTAATATTTCGCCGGGGTCGACCATGGATATGGCGGGATTGGCTAAGGTCATGGAGGTGACCTCCTTACCTTCGCTTATGTTAACCCTGGTTATCACACCGTCGAACGGGGCTACGATCACGGCTTTTTCTAAATTGACCTTTGCTGCGTCCAAATTTGCTCTTGCCACATCTACCTGCAGTTCGAGCATTCTAACTGACCATGGCAGCTGCCAGGCTGCGAACAGAGATTTACCCTTTGCTTTATCCAGATTTTCTTGGACGGAGCCAAGAAGGACCTGCGCCTCTGCGGTCTTCCCTTGGTCGAGCAGGGCCTGAGCATCTTTAAGGCTCTTTTCCGCCTCCTCCAGGGCGAGCCATACTCCGGGAAGATCGACACCCCAAGTCTTGGTGTAGTGAGGATAGATCGTCTTCATCAAGTTTATCTGAGCAATTTCATATTGAGCTTCAGCTGCGGCTACATTCAGCTCCAGTGACCGGGCATCAAGTCTGGCCAATGTTTGTCCCTTAGTTACTCTGTCTCCTTCATCGACTAGTACCTCTTTTACCGTTCCGGAGACCCCGAAAGATAAATCCGCCTTACGAGGCATCTCGAGATTACCGTTAACCTCAACCGTCAGTACTATATCGCCTCGGCTAACTGCCGCCGTTTCCCCTGGCATATTCGGCACATTGGAGCATGCTAGGGCTGTTGCGCTAATAAGACAAATTATAATCGTCAATGCAAGCCGTTTGTTCATTTTCTGCCGTCCCTTTCCAGAGTTTGTAGGTGGCTATTGTAGCACGGTAACATTGTTATGCACATAGTCACATCCGTGTCTAATCACTAATCTGCTTCCATCTTGGCAAAGAAATAGGCCCCCAGTGTAGTTGAGGCAGCAAAGAAAACAAGGAGGACTGTGAAATCTAGCCATAGCGGGAAGGCAGCCATGTTTACTAAAGTGCCTCTCAGCCCATCCACCCCGTAGGTAAGGGGATTGAGACACATCATGTATCTTAGCCAGGATGGCATCGCCTGTACAGGGAAAAAGGCGCCGGAGAGAAGAAATATGGGGAATATTATCAGGTTCATTATCGCCATGAACCCCTCTATATTGCCCAACTTAGTAGCGATAATCAGTCCCAGACCAGTGAATGTAGCGCAGGTTAGAATCATGAATACGAGGCTGAGGAGAAGACCCGATGGCGAAGACAAGGTCACTCCCATAGCAGCAGCTATCGCTACTATGATCAAAGCTTGAATGATGGCAGTGGTCATTCCGCCAAGACTCCTACCCAAGATAATGGAAAAACGACTCACTGGAGCCACCAGTACTTCTTTAAGAAAACCGAATTCTTTATCCCAGAGGACTGAGGTGCCAGACATTGTCCCGGCGAATAACAAGGTCATACCTACTATGCCCGGGGCGACAAAGTCGAGGAAATTTGCGCCAGGAGGCATGCCAGGTATTTCCCTAGTGGGCATGAAACTCATGGGCAGTCCCAAAAAAGCAAGGAAGAAAAAGGGCATCAGTAACGATCCCACCACCCTCGCCTTTACCCGTAAGAACCTTTTCATCTCCCGTAGCCACATGGTGTAGATTGGTAGAGGGTCGATAATATGTGCAAATCGTCCTCGCTGCATGTTATCTCCTACCTCGGCTTCTTATCATCCAGGCTCTAAATAGCTCTTGTAGGCTACCTTCCTCTTCTCTAATGGCTTTGCCAGTGAAGTGGAGAAATGCGTCCTCCAAAGGAGGCTGGTGTAACTTAATGGAAGACACAGCGATCTTATGGCTATCAATGAAGTCGATGAGCTCAGCAATTCGTTCCTCGGCATTATCCGTGGTCAGCTTCAGCGTGTTATCTTTGACCTCGAGGTGGCGTACCCAGCGGAGTTGCCTCAGTAACGCCACTACATTGTCCGTGCCCTCTTGTGCTATTTGTAGAGAGATCAAATTCAAACCCGTGGCTCGCTTGAGCTCCTGTGGCATATCCATGGCTACTATTCTGCCCTGATCTATGATGGCTACACGATGGCAAAGATAGTCAGCCTCCTCGATATAATGGGTAGTCAGGATTATGGTGGTGCCTTCCTGTTCGTTTATCCTTTTGATGTACTGCCATAAACTTCTTCTTGCCCAGACATCCAATCCCAGAGTAGGTTCGTCCAGGAATAGGACCTGCGGGCGATTAAGAAATCCCCGCGCGACCTCGAATCTGCGCTGTGTACCACCGGAGCAATCGCCTATCTTTTTGTTTTCTTGGCCTTTAAGGTCAAGTAATTCCAGGACTTCAGTGATTCTTTTCTCTCTGGTTTTCTTGTCTAGGCGATACATCCGGGCGTGAAAATCGAGGTTTTCCCTGCCGGTCAGGAACGTATCTATTGTAGGGTCCTGAAATACGATTCCGATACACTCTCGCACCTTATCTTTCTCTTTCACAATGTCATAGCCACAGACTCTGGCAGAGCCTGAACTGGGATTGAGGATGGTACATAACATCTTTATGGTGGTTGTTTTCCCCGCTCCGTTAGGACCAAGAAAGCCGAACACTTCCCCTTGGCTTATGCTGAAGCTGACGTGGTCTACAGCCACTACGCCATCAAATTCCTTGGTCAGACCTTCTACTTCGATAGCGTTGCTCATAGCTGATTGTTTGCCAGTTTCCTCCCTACGTAATGAAGAAAGGCATCTTCCAAGGTTGGTTTGGACTCTGCAACAGAGGTAATAGTTATACCGTGCTTTCGTGCCAGTCTCACTACTTCGGGTATTTTGGTGCCTTCTTCCGCCACGCTTAACTCTATTTGGGTCCCATTTCGGTGGACCTTGCTTATCCAGCTTAATTCTGCCAGCAAACTACTGTATTTGGTGGCCGAGTGCTCGTCAGGAAGTTTGATGGTGAGCACGCTACTGCCCAGGGATGCTTTCAACGCCTTTGGGGTACCTACGGCTAGGATCTTGCCCCGGTCCAACAAAGCTACCCTGTGACAAAGGCGATCAGCCTCTTCCACATAATGGGTGTTCAACACTATCGTTGTACCTTGCTCGGCGTTCAGTTTCTTTACATAGTCCCACAGCAGTCTTCTAGTTTGGACATCTAGGCCTAGGGTAGGCTCATCCAGGAATAGAACGCGAGGAAAATTAAGCATGCATCGCGCTATTTCTAACCTTCGTTGCATTCCGCCGGAGTAATACTTTACCAGCATATTTTGTTTCTCTTTCAGCCCTACTAGGCACAAAGCCTGAGATATTCGCTCCTCTCGTACCTTCTTAGGAAGGTGGTAAAGACGAGCATGGAAGTCCAAGTTTTCCCTGCCGGAGAGGCTGATGTCTAGGCTTGGTTGTTGAAACACAATGGCTATACATTCCCTAACCTTGTCTTTGTTTTTGCAGATGTCATAACCACACACCGTGGCTGAGCCGTGATCGGGGCGCATTGCTGTAGCTAACATCATCACGGTGGTGGTTTTGCCTGCTCCATTAGCACCGAGGAAACCAAAAACCTCTCCTTCGTCAACTTCGAAAGAAATGTGATCCACGGCCACAACGTTTCCAAACACTTTTGTTAACTCTTCAGCTCTTATGGCCTTCATTTTCTCTTTCTCTGCCGATGTTTGGCCTGTTAGCCTCTGGCGTTAGCAAAAGTGGTTGAAACTGAACGCCAGACGGTGGGGACAACGAGCAAGGTCGCATTCGGGGATTAGGCCGCGTTGCATGCTTGTTTCCGATAAAAGACTATTGTGTGTCTTTTGCTACCGATCCGTCAAATAGTTGAAAGGCGTCGCGGCTATAAGGTCAATGGCTCTCAGCGCACGATGCAAGTCTTTGTCCCAAACGGAAGGCTTGTTCCAGAAACTCGGGATGCTTGGTGATTTCGGCTTTATTATCAATTCCTCTGACCAGCAAAGCGTCGAAATATTGTACACCAATGGCGTCAAAGAAGTACTTGACTGTCAGCACAGCGCCATCAAACAGTTTCTTGCCTTGCGTAGCACCTACGGCGATGAATATGCCTCGTCGTGCCCTTTTGTCTTCCCTGTCAAGATGCAGAATGTACCTCCTCACCCAGAGCGCCTGACATCTATCTATTACGGCCTTAGCCTGGCTGGTAACATGATAAAAGAATATGGGTGAAGCAAAGACGATATGGTCCGCCTTCAGCAGTTCTTGATACAACGGCTGCATATCGTCCTTGATGGCACAGTTGCCATCGCGGAGACAGGCATATATTTCCATGCACGGTGAAATCTTGAGCTTGGATACCAGTACCTTTTCCACCTCAGCTCCAGTGTCCCTGGCACCTTCCAGTACTTTGTCCAGAAGAATTTCCGTGTTGCTTCCTCTTCTGGGACTGCCCATAATACCCAGTATTTTCATTGTGGCCTGTCTGTTGCTATGACTCGCATCCTTACTGAGTGGGTTCCAGCAGCCTTTTTTCTCCTCGCAGTTTCTGTATATTTGTTATGTCCTGCGTGGCCTCCATACAGCCGAGGTAATCCCCAGAGTGGTTGCGTAGGGCGAAATATCTGATGTAAATCTTTCTGTCTTTTAGCTCTATCCAGAATTCCGCCGAGTCTCTTTTGCCACTTTTGAAATCTTGCAAAATTTGGTTTACTACATGCACACTCTTTTGGGGATGACATTGTTGTACTTTGCGTCCGATGACTGCTATTGCTCTGGGGAAGATTCGTTCTCGCGGTTTGCTGAAATAGCGCACCACATCATCTTTGTCCACGAAAGTTATATCGAGGGGTAAAGTGTTCAACATTGTTTCCAGCTCTTGATGCGATAGACTTCCTGTTTCGAACATTACTTTCTCATGTTCAACCCTTGCTTCAGCGGCAGATGTGTGCACGGTCTCGGTGCCCCTGGCTGATTCAGGAGTGAAGCAGCAGTAGCCCAGGTCATCAAACTGTTTTCTGATGTCTTTCCATTCATTTGGCGTGATGACCTTTAGTGCGGTGGGATAAAGAATCTGATTTTCCTTATAGACGTGGCTCGGTATGAGCTGAGCCAAAGAAGTAGCTACCTCATCTAGTTCCCGGGGAAAATCAGCGTAAGACACAGCTTGGCACTTTTGTGCCAGGGCATAAAGCCTTTTCTTTTGCTTTCTTATTTCATCGTGCTCCATCCACATTATCGCCGGAGGTTGCGTAATGCCGTGCTTTTCCAAATAAGGGAAAAGGACGTTTTCCTCTCGAATGTGATGGCTCTCCGCGTCCTTGAGATGCTCGACGATGTGCCCCAGTTGTTCTAATCCTGTACGGATAGAGGCAGTATCTTTGGCTTCTGTTATCCTTTGTGCCACATTCTTCAGTTCCTCTGCACTTTGGGAAATAATTTTATGTTCTTCCATAAGGATATGTATGGGATGCCCTGGAGGTGTGGAGACCTTCTCTTTATCTAAAGACTCCCTGAATATGGCGAGGTGAACGTCACAGAGCTTCCGAACCTCTGTAGTGAGGAGTCCTTCTTCAATCAGTTCCTGTTCCACCCGGGCGACGTCCGCCGGGCTCAGGTCTGCCAGAATTTCTTGAAAGCTTTTCTTTACTTCTTCCGGATGAACTCCGGCGTGCAATGCCCGGATTAATTCCTTTAGCTGCCTTTTGGTATCCCCGAACAGTTCACTCATCTCTCCTCCTCGACCTCAGAAAGCGTGGAATTCAGATGCTCAATGGCATTATACCCTTAGGCGATCGCAAACTAAAGTCTGTATTCCTCCTTTAGTATTTGGGAAAGTTGGTGCAAGAAGAGGAAGGCTTTCTCTACGATTTCCTCCTCGCGGCTGGTAGCTTGCCGGTTTGCTCTTTTCTGGTCGGGGGCGCTAATTTGACTTATATCTGTTAGAACGCATCTTGCTGGAGCTACGAGCGCCTGTGCTGCTATCTGTCGCGGAGAAATGCCAGTTTTGTGAAAGATCGCCTCCCAGTAGTCAGAGAGGATTCTTGCTAGACTCAGTGGGGTCTCTTTCTCCAAGAGCGTGGACTCGGTGGGAATGATGCCCCAGCATATGATGCCTTCCTTTCTTAGAAAGCTGGCGACGCTGTCGGCGTACTCCTTAGGCATGAAACCGATCTGATAGGCATCGAAGGAAAGAATCTCAATACCAAGCTCCAGCAGGTAGGGCAAATTTACGTCGGCACACAGATGTAGTCCTTTTGGCCCCTCCAACCCTTGCACGAAATCGTGGTAATCATGCTTGGCTTGTTGCTCATTATATCCAGAAAGCCCGCTAAAAACGTATCCCAGCCCTGGTTCATCCAGCCAGACGAAAGCCCTTGGGTTCTTCCTCTTGAGTTGTTGATATTGGACGTTGGCTTTCTTTTGAATGAAATCAAATAATATGCCTCTCGCAGCATCGTTATAGATGATGGGTTTAAGGTTTTCATCCAGTACTTTGAAGCCAAAACTCACCGGACCGATGAGCTGTCCTCTGATAGCTTTGTATCCGCTGAGTTCCCGGGAAAGAAAATTGTGAAATACGCCGCTGTAGTTTGCCGTAAGGATGAAGGTTTCAGGGTCATCCATCCTGGCGAAGTAAACGTCCACCTCTTGTTCGAATCTAGTAGTGCTGAAGACTAGCCTTTGCTTTTCAAAATCAATCGCTATGCCGGGGAAGTTTTCCGACGCCTGGACATACATGTCTTCATAGAGGCTCACTTTGGGAAGCTGCGGCCAGAAAGGGACATCCAGACTCAAGGCGAGCTCCAGAGCCCGATTAACATCCCTGTGGGGCATTATCCCCATGGCTGTGGTGCTGCATTTTGCTTCAAATAACATGTGGGCCAACCCTTGGCGAATGCCGAGAATTATAACAAGAAGGCCGCAGAAAAAGTGTTATTTTTCTTGTCTGTTGGCGGCTGTTTACGAGGGATGGGTTGATTTCTGTAAAGCCCTTTAACCTATCCTGGCAGGAGAACTTGCTGGCGTATCAGAATGTGTGCGTGAAAAAAACCGGAAATGGCGGCAAATCTTAACCAGATCTTAATATCCGAGAATTACGATTTAACTAAATTTTTGAGAAGGAGGTTAATGCAGGTGAGACGAAGTAAGAAATTGATCTTGATTGGAGTGGTGGCAGTTTTAGTGTTGGCAGGGGGGATCGTGGAGGTAGTGATGGCTCAAAACGAAGAAAATACTCAGGTTCAGACCCGACAACAGGCACTGTTGCAACGGGTGTGCGAGATCTACGAAGAAAATACCGGTGTAGCCATTGACTTGCAAGAACTGGAGAACGCCTTCATTGAAGCCCGAAAGGAAATGGAGCTAGAAGCTCTTAAGGAGCGCATGAAAAAGTTAGTCGAGGAAGGCAGGATAAACGAGGAACAGGCTGAGCAATATCTGGAGTGGTGGCAGTCAAGACCCGATGTGCCCGTCGGGCCAGGTTTGTTTCCCCTTGGTCGCTTTCACCGGTGCAGGTGAAGCGCTGGCCTTGTGGAAATAGTTCAGTTTGTAACTCGAGCTGTTAGAGACGAGGGAGAGGGAGTTCGTTCCCTCTCCCTTTTTAGTTTGTGAGGCTAATTTAACAATTCCTTAACATCCCCATTAGAATATTAAAGCGAAGGCTAACGCATGTGGTAATAAAGAATGGTAGCAAGGACGGTCTTAGTGGTCGATGATGATATAAAAACGGTAGAGCTAGTTAAACTTTATTTGAATCGTGATGGCTACAAAGTTCTCACTGCGCATGATGGCGCTGCAGCGCTCCGTGTAGCCAGAGAGGCGCGTCCCGACCTGATTGTTCTCGATCTCATGTTACCGGGCATTGACGGTCTCGAGGTGTGTCGTATTCTGAGAAAGGAATCCGACGTGCCTATTATTATGCTGACTGCGAGGACGACAGACGAGGACAAGCTGAAGGGTCTTGACTTAGGAGCAGATGATTATGTGACTAAGCCTTTCAGCGCCAGGGAGTTAGCTGCGCGCGTACGTGCGGTGCTCAGACGCCTGCCTGGGGAACGGGGTCCTGCCGAAATCAGAAGTGGCGAGCTTGCTATGGATTTCTTGAAACGTGAGGCGTATTTCGGTGGAAAGCGTCTCAATCTGACTCAAGTCGAGTTCAGGTTATTAGGCGTCCTAGCTAGGGAACCAGGCAGAGTCTTCAGTCGCGCCCAGCTCATAGAAAAAGCTTTAGGGTATGACTATGAAGGCTTTGATCGTACTATTGACGTTCACATTCTGAACCTGAGGCGAAAAATCGAGCCTGATCCCAGCCATCCTAAATATATAGTTACGGTGTATGGAGCGGGCTATAAATTTTGCCCGGGCGAACGATGATACACAGCTTGCGCTTTCGGCTGTTAATCGCTTTCACCGTGGTAATAATAGTAGCCATAGGCTCGGTCTTCTTTTTTCTCGAGCAGGCTATAAAGGTTGAGGTTGAACGGTTCCAGGCCCGTGTCGAGGAAGCGCGATTGGGTAAGATGGTTTTCCTATTAGCGAACTACTATTTGCGGCAGAGAGAGTGGGAAGGGATTCAGCCTTTTGTGGTTCAGTGGGGTAATCTTTACGAGTGGAGAATCATCGTAACCGACGCAAATGGAATCGTGGTTGCCGATTCGGAGGGAAAGCTTTTGGGTAGTCGGTATGAGGGCGAGTCTTCGGGGGAACCCATCGCTAGCCAAGGAAAAACGCCCATCCTGGGAACTCTTTACATAAGTCGGGGGTCATCGTGGGGCGCTGACCTTGCTCTGCTCTACGCTTTATTTGGGCGGATAGGCCGGTTTCTTTTTTGGGGATGCCTTTTGGCGGTGGGCATTGCAGTAGCCCTTACTTTTGTGCTGTCGCGTCGTATCCTGGCTCCAGTAAAAGCCTTAACCTCCGCAGCGAGACGTCTGGGACAAGGAGATTTCTCTCAAAGGGTGTTAATTAAAGACAGAAGTGAGGTTGGAGAGTTAGCTCAAGCTTTCAACTCCATGGCAAGTGAGCTGGAGCACGCGGAAAAATTGCGGCGCAGCATGGTCGCCGACATTGCTCACGAATTGAGGACCCCGTTGTCCAACATCTGTGGCTATCTGGAGGCGCTTCGAGATGGTGTAATAGAACCAGACGCTGACGTTATTCGTTCCTTGGAAGAAGAATCTCGTCTTCTGTCACGTTTGGTCGACGATCTCCAAGAGTTGAGTCTTGCCGAAGCGGGAGAATTGAAGCTGGTCTATCAACCAGAAGATATTGTAAAGTTGATCAGGCAGGTAGCCACTTGCTGGCAGCCGCGGATGGAAGCTAAAGGAGTGTCATTGTTTGTAGACCTCACTTCAGACTTGCCAACGGTCAACATTGACTGGCAGCGGATTAGCCAAGTACTACATAACCTGCTGGAGAACGCCATGATTCACACTGGGGCGGGAGGCACTGTTAGTGTTAGTGCTAGGAAACAGGGAGACTTTGTGGAGGTAGATGTCTCAGATACGGGAGAAGGAATACCGGCTGATGACCTGCCTTACATTTTCGAGCGCTTCTACAGGGTGGACAAGTCGCGGTCGCGAGCTACTGGAGGTTGTGGATTGGGGCTTACTATCGCCAAGCGCATAGTCGAAGCTCACGGCGGCAGGATAGAAGTCCAGAGCGAGATAGGAAAGGGAAGCCAGTTTTCCTTCACCGTGCCGGTCTACAAATGACCTGCCACGTCTTGTCAATACGGAAATCAAATTTGCTGTTTATCGGCCTGCCTTAATAATAGCTTAATAATCTGCGGCCACACTGTATTATGCAATTTTGATTGTTGCTATGACTGACACGTATGGAGTGATCGCCATGCAGGTATGGAGAAAAGTCAGGGCACTGTTAAAGAGGAAGATTTCTAGAGTATTGCTAGCTTTGCTGGCTTGTGGAGCTGGCGCTTTTCTACTCATCAATCTGCTTAAATCAGAATCAGCTCCGATCCCGCAATATCAAGTAGCAACGGTACGGCGAGGAGATATAGCGGTGGAGATCACCGGGAGTGGCAATCTGGCCTTCGCTGTCAAGGAAGACTTAGCTTTTGAAATGGCAGGCACGGTGGAGGAGGTGTTGGTGCGGGAAGGCGATGTTGTGCAAAAGGGACACGTGATTGCCAGACTGGACACATCCGAGTGGGAGGCGGAAGTGGCAGCTCTGGAGCTGGAGCTGCTCCAGGCGAAGATAAATTTGAGAAGCGCTGAACTTGCTCTGGATAAAGCTCGAGAGGATAGCGACACTGATGACGAAGAGATAGCGATAAAGAAGCTGCAGGTCAAGCTAGCTGAGGGACGGTACAAGCAAGCTCAGGAAGCATTAGAAAGGGCGAGGAGCGCCAGCCCTGAGATTGTTGCCCCTTTCGACGGCTTTGTTGCCAGTGTGCACGTTAGCGGGGGCGAGGAGGTCAAGAAAGGTACGGTGGCGGTGACCCTTGCTGACCCCAGCAGGTTTAAAGTTGATATCCTGGTAAACGAGATGGATATTTCCCAGGTGAAGGTGGGAGGAAAAGCTGTTGTGCACGTAGATGCTGCTCCTGCAGCAAGCTACCCGGCCAGAGTCGTTTACGTTGCCCCCACGGCAACCATTCAATCAGGAGTAGTGAACTACAAAGTCACGGTTGAGCTGGAGTCACTACAACCGGCGGGGCTGGGACAGCAAATGCCCAGCTGGGTTACGGTGACGCCTCAAACCATTGAGCTGAAGGAAGGGTTGACCACAACAGTAAGCATAATCGTGGAAGAGCGTACTAATGTATTGTTGATACCGAACGGTGCTGTTATCAGTCGTGGGGGGCAGACCTATGTCCAGGTTATATCCCCAACCGGCGCTGTTGAGACACGTCGCGTTCAGACCGGAGTCACAGATTATATAAACAGGGAAGTGATCGAGGGGCTGAGTGAAGGTGAAAAGGTAGTGGTACCGCTAGCGAGTACGGCAACTTCGGTAACGGCGCAACAGCGACCTTCCGGCGGTATCTTCGTCCCTGGGTGGGGGGCACGCGAAGGACGATGATCAGGTTGGAGAATATCGTCAAGGTCTACACCGTGGGTAAGAAAGAGGTGCCGGTATTAAGGGGAATAACGCTGAACATTGAGGCGGGCGAGCATGTAGCGATTATGGGACCGTCAGGATCAGGGAAGACAACCTTGCTCAATATAATCGGTTGTCTCGACCGCCCTACCTCGGGTAAGTATTACTTCGAAGGCAAGGAGGTCAGCAGTCTCAATAGCATCGAGCTAGCTAGGATCAGAGGTAAAAAGATCGGCTTTATCTTCCAGACCTTTAACTTGCTTCCTCGGCTGACGGCGCTACGCAACGTAGAACTGGGCACGATGTACGCGGGTATCGTTGACCGCAAATGTGCCGTGGAGGCACTGGCTAAGGTGGGGCTGGCCGAGCGTGCGGATCATCGTCCCGTGGAACTTTCCGGCGGAGAGCAGCAGAGAGTTGCTATTGCTCGCGCTGTAGCTAAGAACCCTGTTCTATTGCTGGCGGACGAGCCTACAGGACAGCTCGACAGCCGTACCGGTGAGGAGGTAATCTCTCTACTAACCTCTTTGCATGCTGAACGACGTATGACGCTGATCATAGTGACCCATGACGCTAACATTGCTCACCACTGCCGGCGAATTATATACCTGAAGGACGGCATGATCGTGGGGGAGGAGCGGATATGAGGCACTGGAGAACTATGTTTTCGACCCTGTGGACCAGCTTGACCACCCATAAATTGCGCAGCTTTTTGACCATGCTGGGAATCATTATCGGCGTTGCTTCGGTGATCACCTTGATGTCTATCGGCAGGGGCACTACTGCGCAGATCCTGTCCCATATTGAAAGTATGGGGGCAAACCTGATTATCATCCGTCCCGGGGCAGGTTTTGGTCCCGGCGGGATAAGAGGAGCTGGTGGCAGTGTTCAGAGCTTGACTGTGGAAGATGCCACGGCAATAGCTCAGCAGATTCCTTATATATCTGCCGTAGCCCCGTCTTTTTCCACTAACCTCCAGCTGGTGGTGGGCAACCGGAACACGAATGCCCAAATCATCGGGACTACTCCGGAGTATGCATCGGTGAATAACCTGAAGCTAGCGGAGGGAGCCTTCTTTTCACAAGAGGAATATCGGCGCGCAGCCAAGGTTGCGGTGCTTGGCTCTGACGTGGCGGAAACTTTGTTTGGCGAGCTTTCCCCTGTAGGACAAAAGGTGCGGATGGGCAACATGATTGTGGCCATTATCGGAGTTCTGGAAAGCAAGGGGGGAGGATTCAATTCACCTGATGAGGCTGCCATCATCCCGTTGACCACACTGCAGCAAAGTGTAAGCTTGACCCGAACGGCACAAGGAGAACGTGTGGTGTCGTCCATATACCTCACAGTGAGTGATGAGAAACACACCGATTACGTCGTAGAGCAAATCACCAATCTCCTGCGCAGCCGCCACCGGCTTTCAGCTTCTGCAGAAAACGATTTCAACGTAATGTCTATGAAGGAAATAGCTAGTGCCCTAGAGGAAACATCCGGTACGTTAACCCTTTTGCTTGGTGCTATCGCCGCCATTTCATTACTCGTAGGGGGCATCGGTGTGATGAACATTATGCTGGTTTCCGTGCTAGAAAGAACTCGTGAGATAGGTATTCGTAAGGCACTGGGTGCACGGGAACGGGACATATGGATCCAGTTTCTTGCAGAAGCGGCCTCTTTGACCTTTACCGGTGGCATTCTGGGAGTGCTGTTTGGGGTAGCAATTTCAACATTGCTGGAGCGTATGGGCATCGTCAATACTCTGGTCACTCCTGACATAGTCATTCTGGCTGTTTCGGTGTCGATTGTCATTGGTCTGTTCTTCGGTTCTTACCCTGCTTGGAGTGCCTCCCGACTGGATCCAATTCAGGCACTCCGCTCTGAGTGACTACGTGTTCGGTTAACGCGCCTCTTACTGCTTATGGTCGCATTACGGTAACTTAGTACATATTTCCGGATCAGCGGACAGTTCTAGGTGAGGCGATAACTCACGATATGTCCCCGTTGCGCCTCAACTTCTATAGTGAAATTATAGGTATTTGCTGATTTGTCCAAAATGAATCGGTCAAGCAGCCCGAGTGATCTCATGGTTATCTTCCCCTGCAGTTTGTAAACCGATCTGTCCTCCCAGACGAGTAATTGGCTCGCTTCAAAGTTGATCCTGGAATGAAAATATTTGGCCTGAAGAAACCTCTGCGCGACCCTTTGTGCTTCAGTCAAGGTCAACATTTCTTGTCCGCGGTCTTCACTCACTACTCTCAGCTATTCCCCTAGAATCTGGACAATTATCTTTCTCGACCTGGGGCGAGTATCGAAATCAACGAAAGCGATCTGTTGCCAGGTGCCAAGGAGGAGCTTACGGTTCACGAACGGTACGGTTAATGAAGGTCCCAGCAGGGAAGCGCGTAGATGGGAATGACCATTTTCTTCTCCCCACGTTTTATTATGTTCGTATGGTATGTTCTGCGGTATAACTCTTTCCCATGTTTGTCGGAAATCGCTAAGAAGTCGCGGTTCATATTCGATAGTTGTTATTGCAGCGGTGGACCCAACGACGAATAAGGTAACTATGCCTGAGTTCAAGCGCGATTCTTCTACGACTTTTTCCACCTGCGAGGTTACATCAATGACGTCACAATTGCCCTTGGATTGCAAGCCGATCTCTCTTGTAGCTACAGTCATAACCTTACCTCCGGCCAAATGATCTCGCCAAACTTGAATATCGGTCCGTCGCAACATACCCGTTTTGGGCCTTTCTTGGTATTTATGGTGCAGCCGAAGCAGGCTCCTAGGCCGCACCCCATTCGTATTTCCAGGGAGACTTGGCAATTTTCCAGTAAAGCATGGTCTTTGGCGGCGACGCACGTGTCATGCATGGCAGCCATGGCTTGATACATTTCAACGGGCCCGCAAGCGTACATCTGGTCGAACGAGGGCAAAAAATGTGGCAACACATCTGTAGCCTTTCCTTTTCTGCCGCTGCTGCCATCCTCGGTGATCGGGATCAGTTGTATGTTGTGTGGCAAAGAGCATACGTCCCTGCTGGCCTTGTCAGGGGGTGAAAACGGGTACAGTTGAGCCGCGCTGCTTGCGCCGTGGACTAGCGTTATTTGATGTTCTGGTCCAATACGTTGCACTAGGAAGACAAGTGGAGCAATACCGATCCCCCCTGCTATCAGCAACAAATTTCGCGCGTCTGGCCTGACGGTAAAAGTGTTCCCGAGAGGGCCGATCACGTTTATTGCGTCACCTTCCCGTCGTCGTGACAGCCAGGCGGTGCCTTTACCTTTTATCTTGAATAGAAGAGCTATTTCGTCCTGGAGGGTCAGGTGAATGCTGAAGGGGCGGCGAAGGGGTAGATCATCGCAGCGTACTGTGATGAACTGTCCTGGCTGAGCCGACCTAGCTATGTGTGGCGCTTTGATCCACAACAGACATACGCCAGGCATGGCTTCCTTGCTCTTGGTTATGGTACAAAGACTTTGTTTCACTTCTCCAAATTCTATTTCTTCAAATATTCCCTGAGTGGTTGCACGTTGAAAGTTCGGTTTCTGCTTTCTAGGGCTTCTATCGCTACGCGGGCAGTATCTAAAGAAGTGAAACAGGGTATCCTCTTTTCTGCGGCGGCGCGCCTGATAGCGAAGCCATCTTTCAGTGGAATGCGTCCCCCGGTGATGGTGTTGATGACTCCGTTCACGGAGTTATCCTCGATAATATCAATCACATTAGGATGCCCTTCGTTTAACTTTTTGGTCACCATTTTGACTGGCAACCCCATGGATTCGATCATAGCTGCTGTTCCTTCCGTGGCATAAAGTTTATAATCCAGGGCATGAAGCTTCCTGATAAGGGGCTGAGCTTCCACCTTGTCCCTGTCAGCAATGCTGAGCAAAATGCTTCCTTTACTTGGTAGCACTAATCCCGCAGCGAGGAGTGCCTTTATTAACGCAGCTTCAAATGTATAGTCAATACCCATAACCTCACCAGTCGATTTCATTTCTGGACCGAGGTAACTGTCAACTCCCGTGAGCTTGGACATGGAGAAGACGGGAGCCTTTATACCCACCAGCTTCTGTCTCTTCCATAGACCGCTGTGATAGCCCTGCTCCTTAAGGCTAATCCCAGCCATGACTTTGGTGGCGATCTTGACCATGGGCACGCCTGTGACTTTTGAGATGAAAGGCACAGTTCGGCTCGCTCGGGGATTTACCTCGAAAACATATACTCTGGAGCGTCCATTTTCTCTCATGATAACCATCTGGACGTTCATCAGTCCCTTGATCCCCAGAGCCAGCCCTATTCTAGTGCTGTAGTCCACAATCGTTTGTACTTCCTCTTCAGTGAGATTGATCCCGGGATAGATAGCTAGGGCATCGCCACTATGGACGCCGGCTCTCTCGATATGCTCCATGATGCCAGGAATGAGAACGTTTTCCCCATCACAAATGGCATCTACCTCTACCTCTTTGCCCTGCATATATTTATCGATGAGAACAGGGTGTCGGCTGTCCATTTCCAGTGCTAGTGTGAGGTAGCGGGTCAATTCAGTTTCATTGTACACAATTTCCATGGCTCGTCCCCCGAGGACATAACTAGGTCGCACCAGTACGGGATAGCCCAACGTCTCAGCTAAATGTATTGCTTCTCTTACCGAGGTTACCGCAGCTCCTGGCGGCTGAGGAATGCCCAACCTGTCGAGGAAGTCTTCGAAGCGATGTCGGTCTTCCGCTATGTCTATAGCTTCAGCGCTGGAACCGAGGAGGGGCAGGTTGTTACGAGCCAGGGGCTCGACAAGATTGATGGGTGTTTGTCCACCTAGCTGGACAATGACCGCCGGGGAAGAGCCATTATTACCTTCGTTCTCAAGAATGTCTCGAATGCTTTCCTCGTCCAGAGCCTCAAAATAGAGCCGGTCGCTTGTGTCGAAGTCAGTAGACACTGTTTCAGGATTAGAGTTGACTAGAATGCTTTTGATGCCCATTTCTTGGAGTGCCCATACGGAATGAACGCAGCAGTAGTCGAACTCGATGCCTTGCCCGATGCGGATTGGTCCGCTGCCAATGACCACTGCCTTTCTTGTTGCTATGGGTTGAGCTTCATTTTCCTCCTCATAGGTACCGTAGAAGTAGGGGGTCTCAGCTTCAAATTCAGCAGCACAGGTATCCACCATTTTGTACACCGGGCGGATGTGCCACTGATGCCGAAGTTGTCTTACTTGCTCGGGCAGCCTATCGGCCAGGATGCCGATCTGCTCGTCGGAAAAACCCAGTCTCTTTGCTTCGCGTAGAAGCTCAGGTGTTAAGGGTTCAAAAAGAAGGCGTTTCTCCATATCCACAATATTCTTAAATTTGTAAATGAACCACGGATCTATGCCGGTGATCTGGGAGATCGTTTCCGGGGCTACGTCTCTACGGAGTGCTGCCATGATTGCCCAGATTCTTAAATCGTTAGGATAGAGCGGGTAAGAATCGAGCCCGTCTTTACCCCAACTTGGGTCTTCCCAAAGGAGAGAGCGCTTACCGAATTCTAGAGAGCGCACGGCCTTCTGCAAGGCAGCTTCGAAACACCTGTCAATAGCCATCACTTCGCCGGTGGCTTTCATTTGCGTTCCGATCACTCTGTCGCCTAGGGCAAACTTGTCGAAGGGCCATCTAGGGATCTTAACCACACAGTAGTCGAGAGCCGGCTCGAAAGATGCTAACGTCTTGCCGGTGACTCTGTTGGGAATTTCATCGAGTCTCTTGCCTATGGCTATTTTAGCGGCCACTCGAGCTATAGGATAGCCAGTAGCTTTGCTGGCTAGAGCTGAGCTGCGGCTGACACGGGGGTTGACTTCAATCACATAGTATTGGCTTTCCTTGAGTTCCTTCTGTCGTGGCGCCCATTTCTCTGCAACAGTGGGATGCGGTGTTAAAGCGAACTGGATATTACAGCCGCCTTCAATTCCTAAAGCTCTAATTATTTTCAGGCTGGCTGACCTGAGCATCTGGTACTCTCTATCGTTGAGGGTCTGGCTGGGAGCTACTACGATGCTATCCCCGGTATGCACGCCCATAGGGTCAAGATTTTCCATACAGCAGACGGCAATACAATTGTCAGCACCATCACGCATGACTTCAAATTCAATCTCCTTCCAGCCGAGGACGCATTGCTCGACCAGTACCTCGCGATTAAGACTAGACTCTAGTCCACCAGCAACAATCTTTTCCAGCTGCTCTACGCTATGGGCAATGCCGCCCCCGCTACCTCCCAAGGTGTAAGAAGGGCGAATTATGAGAGGCAAACCAATTGTCCTGGCCAGTTCCTTGGCTTCTGCCACCGAGCTCACGGTGGCGCTTGGCGGCACTGGCTCTCCAATATCCAGGAGAAGTTGTTTGAACAAAGATCTCTCTTCCGCTTTCTTTATTGTTTCCAGCGGTGTGCCCAGCAAGGACACGGCATATTTGTCCAGAACGCCGGCGTCGGCTAGTTGTACCGCCAGATTGAGTCCCGTCTGTCCTCCCAGTGTAGGCAATAACCCGTCAGGACGTTCCCTCTCAATGATGCGCGCAAGCACTTCTACGGTGAGCGGTTCGATATAGACGATGTCAGCAACGCCCTCGTCGGTCATGATGGTGGCGGGGTTTGAGTTCACCAGGACTGTGGTCACCCCCTCTTCTCGTAGTGCACGGCATGCCTGGGTCCCAGAATAGTCGAACTCCGCCGCCTGGCCGATGATTATCGGTCCCGAGCCAATGACCAGGACTTTAGATATTTTCGACATGTTTTCTTAACCAAGGAGTGTCTATCGATTTCGTCAAGAGAAGCAACAAAATCGTGTGCGAGTTTTCGTTCTGTCCCTTTAGTCCCCCAGGTGAGTTCTTTATCATAGCTGCCTCTTGACTGTTTCCTGCAAAAGCAACGCCAGTCCCACGGCGATCCACGGCCAGAAATTGCTTTACTGCTTCCATACCATTTCAACAAACTTCTGGAACAGATACATGTTGTCTAAGGGGCCGGGCGAGGCCTCCGAGTGGTATTGAATGGAGAGGATAGGCAGGTCCCTGTGGCAAAGACCTTCTATCGTGCCGTCATTTAAGTTTATGTGGCTAACCTCCAGCCCTCCTCTTAGCGTATCAGCGTCTATGGCGTAGCCATGGTTTTGAGCAGTGATGTAGACCCTGCCGGTAGCCAACTCCCGCACGGGGTGGTTGCCGCCTCGATGCCCAAACTTGAGTTTGAAGGTCTTGGCCCCCAGGGCTCTGCCTATAAGCTGGTGACCAAGGCATATCCCCATTATCGGCTTCTTGCCAATAAGCTTTCTTACTGTCTGTACTATGTCATCAAGTAGAGCCGGGTCGCCAGGGCCGGGGGAAAGCAAGATGCCATCAGGACTAAGCGCCAGCACATCCTCTGCCGAAGTGGTGCACGGAATTGCACGTGCCTGACAGCCGAGCCGAGTCAGCATGCGCAAAATGTTGTATTTCAAGCCGTAGTCAATGACTACGATTCTGGGACTTGGCTGTGTTGCCATCGCTTGACGCGGTAATGGAGAGGGAAAGACTGTCGTAGCAGGCGCAGCGGACGGCCAGTCATATTGCTTCTGAGTGCTAACCTGATAGACGAAGCTAACGGAATCATATCGGGGCAAAGTCTTGAGCTCCTGTAATGCTTTCTCCGCAGTCATCTCTGAGGTGAGAATGCCCATCATCACACCTGCTGACCTCAGCCGGCGGGTCAAGGCCCGAGTATCTATGCCACTGATCCCTGGGATGCCATAAGCTTGGAGGAACTCATGCAAAGTTCGGACGCTTCGCCAGTGGCTGGGCTGTGAACATGACTCCCGCACGGCTAAGCCTCTTACCTGAATTTGTTTCGATTCGAAGTCAGTTTCATTGATCCCATAGTTGCCGATTAGAGGATAGGTAAGGACGAGAATCTGCCCGGCATAGGAAGGATCGGTGAGCATTTCCTGATACCCCGTCATACTGGTGCAGAATACCACCTCGCCATAGGTAGTTGTCTCAGCACCAAAAGCGTGTCCGTGGTAGACCGAGCCGTCTTCAAGTACCAGAATCGCTTCTTTAGGCATAAACGTTCCTGTTGTCTTGCCAATGGCGGGAGTGAGTTACGAGGCGAACTCTCGTTCCCTCATCAAGATAAACTATCCTGCCGTTGGCTATAGTTGCCTTTATTTTGCCTTTAAACTTACAGCCGTGATAAGGTGTGTTCTTGCCTTTGGAGAGAAAGTTGCGCCTGTCGACGGCCCATTCCTCATTGGGGTCGAACAGGATGATATTTGCCGGAGCTCCCGGTTTCAACGTGCCCAGCTCACTTTCCTTGCCTAGGATCTTGGCTGGCTCGTGGGTTAGCTTCGATAATAACGTAGTGAGACCAATTCTCCTGCTATGCACCAGGCTCATGAGACAGCCAAAGGCGGTTTCCAGCCCGCTAATACCAAAAGCGGCGAGATGGAACTCGCACCTCTTGTCCGCCAACGTGTGCGGGGCGTGATCAGTAGCTACAGCATCAATCACGCCTTCTTTCAGCGCTTGGATCAAAGCTTCGATATCATCTGGAGCGCGCAATGGAGGATTCACCTTGGCATCGGTATCAAGGGTCAGAGAATTGTTGACTGCCCCTCTTGCGTTTCTTTCTTCTTTGGAAGCAAAGCTCTCTGGGATTTCACCTATGACTCTTTGTTCAGTCAAAGTTAAATGGTGGGGCGTGACTTCAGCAGTTACGGCGATTCCTTCTTCTTTGGCTACACGGATAAATTCAACAGAGCGCTTGGTACTCACATGAGCGATGTGAACTCTAGCTCCAGTCTGTCTCGCCAGAACAAGGTCTCGAAATACCATGACCTCTTCAGCCGCGGAAGGGATGCCTTTTAAACCTAGCTTCTTGCACAAGTTACCGTCATTCATTACCCCATTAGCGCTTATGGCTCTATCTTCACAGTGGTCAATTACCAGCAGTCCCACTTCACGGGCACGTATCATAGCTAGGCGCATGAGCTCGGCACTTGTTACCGGGTGCCCATCATCGCTAAACCCGATCACCCCGGCTTTAGCTAGCGCGACCATGTCACTTAGGTTTACTCCCTTTCTCCCTTCGCTTATACACCCTATGGGCAGAACAGTAACTGATCCTTCTCTGGCTGTCTTTTCTTTTACCCACGACACGTTGACCGGGCTATCCAAAGGAGGGTTAGTGTTTGCCATGCAGCATACTGTGGTAAATCCGCCTTTGGCTGCTGCCTGCGTCCCTGTGGCGATGGTTTCCTTTTCTTCAAAACCAGGTTCGCGCAGATGGCAATGGAGGTCTACGAAGCCAGGACAGACAATCAATCCGGCGGCGTCCAAGATCATCATCCTTCCGGGAAGGCTACTAAAGGGTGGCTTCTCTTCCTTTCCTGCTTGTAGCGACACGATCTTGCTTCCAACGATAAGCAAGTTCCCTTTTTCGCTTACGCCACGGCAGGGGTCAATTATGTGTCCGCCTTTGATTAGTAAAGGAAACATTACTTCATTGTTTCTGGACATAGCTGCTGGGTCTAAATCCTCGTGCTCGAGCATCTTCCTCGGAGGAAAAGATAATGAGGTTCTCGGGCCTGATTTTCTTGACCAAATAACTATCAGCGCTGTGATATTTTCTTTGCTCCAGACTTCCTTCATGCCACTTGGAGCTGGCGATATAGGGGGGATTGAGCTCGTGCTCACAGTACACACACCTCAATATCAAGGGCGTAAAGCTAACTATGTAAAATTCTGGCTTTATGTATCTTGCCTCTGTTTGCTGGTTTGAAACACAGTTGCTGTTGGGGCATCTAATGCCAGTATCTCTACGGTAAACGGGATAATTCACCTTCAAGGCAAATGAATCCTTTTCCTCTGGGATGGCGATTTCTTTTACACCGAGTAGCAAGGAGATAAGGGCCATTCTTACAGGCACACCGTAAGCTACCTGTTTGAAGTACATGCTGCGCGGATCGGCGTCTATCTCGTAAGCAAGCTCGTCAACACGTGGCAAGGGATGCATAACTACTGTTCTCTTGAATTCTTTTCCTTTGAGAAGTTTCTTATCCACCGTGGGATAGCTTTTTTCGGCCTCATACACTTGTGAGGAAGATGGCTGTCTTTCTTTTTGTAGCCTGGTAACGTAGAGCGCATCCAGCCCTGCTTTCAATTCCACCTTAAGGCTAATGTCCGGCAGCATAGCCAGTTGATGCGGTGCACTCGGAGTTATGTAGATGGCATCGATGGGGAAAAGTTTTCCATCGTGCCTCTGAGTCGCTGGTTCATATCTGCGCAATTCGCCTTTGTACTCTGTGGTTAATCTTCTCAGGACATGTTCTGGCATTTCTAGACCTGGTCCGGGGCGAAAAAGCATCGTCGCTCCAAACCTGGCCAGAGCGTAGATTAGCGAATGTACTGTGCGGCCGTGTTTCAAGTCTCCCCACAGCGCGATTCTGAGTCCCCTAACAGTCTGTTTTTCTTTTCTCAGTGTGTAAAGGTCACAAAGAGTCTGGGTCGGGTGTTCATGAGCTCCGTCACCAGCATTTATTACCGGCACACCTGCGTAATCAGCTACTACTTTAGCGGCTCCTTCCCAGGGATGTCTGATCACGATTATGTCGGCATAGCTTCCCACGACGCGCGCCATATCGGCAAGGCTTTCTCCTTTGGCTAGAGAGGTGGCGCCGATTTCCACCGTGCTTATAACGCTGCCGCCTAGTCTGTGCATTGCTGTCTCGAAGGACAACCTCGTTCTCGTGCTTGGCTCGAAGAAAAGGCTCGCCATGATCTTTCCTTGACATAGCGTGCTGTACGTGTTGGGGGAATTTGATATTTCGTCAGCGATAGCAAATATGGCTTCGATTTCAGCAGTGGACAGATCATTTATTACTACTACGCTTCTATTGGCCAAGCTCATGGTTATTGATATCTCTGGCTAGTCGTCCCTTGGTTAGCTTCCTTATTATCACCTCGTCGATGCCGTCTACTTCCTGTAGCCGAACCTTTATTTCTTCGTCCCTGGCGCTGGGAATGTTCTTACCTACGTAATCGGCACGAATAGGAAGTTCACGGTGACCGCGGTCAATGAGCACAGCTAATTGAATGCATTCGGGACGCCCTAGATCTATTACAGCATCCATGGCGGCACGAATGCTCCTGCCAGTGTAGAGTACATCGTCAACCAGAATTACTCGCTTGTTAGTCACAACACCAGGAATTTCGGTATTACTGTGTTCTGTTCTTGTTTTGAGTTTAGGGGAAGGGATGTCGTCGCGATACGGACCAATATCGAGCGCCCCCACCGGTACGGAAAGCTTTTCAAACTCTTCTATTACCTTGGCGATGCGCTTGGCCAGTGGTACGCCTCGCGTTCGCAAACCGATAAGAATAAGATCCTCTGCACCCTTGTTGCGCTCGACGATCTCATGGGCGATTCGTGCCAGTGCCCGGTTTATCTCCTGACCAGTGAGAAGAACCCTCTTAGACACTAGAAGACCTCCTGCCTTTAAACTGGCAAGAGGTCTTCTTAATTAATTGGATTAAATTTGCCTTGTACATTTTCCCCTTACCAGCCTCACTGGACTGATTTAAAGGCACGAAGTAGTGTACTACATTCTTGGGAAAACTGCAACACCAACGGGCGCTGGGGTTATTGTCAACTTCGTTAAGACCTTCTCAATCCAAAGATTGCTGATAGCCCATCCCGCACTCTGTGAGATCTCCCCTTATTTTCAGCCCTTATAGTATGAGGGCATTCTCTGTTGGTTCAACCTCGCGGTAGTCCCAGACCTCTTTGAGCGATTACGACTCGCTCTATTTCTGAGCTGCCCATGGCGATTACGTCGCCTATGGCGCGAAGGTAAAGATACGGAGCGTGTCCATTAAGAGGAGCCCACTTTGATCCTTCAACCAACGTGCCATAAAGTCCCAGTTCTCGGCAAACCGTAGCTGTCACTTTTTGATTCAGTTCTGTCATGAATAGCTTATCGATTGACGATTCGTAATTGGGTATCAGTCCCTTGTCCTGCATCCAGACTACACGGTAGTGTATAAGCCGCGCTACCTCACATTCCACGATCAACTCGGCTAGGCGATGTCGTAATATAGGGTTGGAAAGTTTTTGCTGGCGTACATACTCGATGAAGTCGTCAAGCTTTCTCTTAGCTATGGCGTTGAAGGGAAGTGCAGAGCGCTCAAAGTCGAGTACTCCCACAACTACGTACCATCCTCTATTTTTCTCTCCTACCATATTTTCTTTGGGTACGCGCACGTCATCGAAGAAGACCTCATTAAATTCATGTTCTCCAGTCATGTTGATGATGGGGGTAATGCTAATGCCCGGACTCTTCATATCCACGAGGAGGAAAGTTAGTCCTCTGTGCTTTGGCGTTGCTGTAGGGTCGGTCCTGACTAAAATGAAACCCCAGTCAGCATAATGCGCGCCGCTAGTCCAGCACTTCTGTCCATTAATTATGAAGTAGTCGTCTTTCTCTATTGCTCTTGTTTGGAGCGACGCCAAATCTGAACCAGCATCCCGCTCACTTAGCAGCTCGCACCACGATACCTCCCCACTTGCCATTGGCGGTAGGAATCTCCTCTTCTGCTCCTCGGTGCCAGATCTAAGAAGCATAGGTGCTAGCATGCCGATCCCCACTGTATCCCACCCGGGACACTTATGGTATGCCAGTTCCTCAACCAGTATGTGCTGGAGAATCGGCGCGTTTCTGCCTCCGTATTCCTCGGGCCAGGCTAATGATAACCAACCCCTGGCTCCGAGTTTCTTCGCCATTTCCCGATTGAAATTTTTCTGCTCAATACCGCCACCGGCGAACATGGACAGGAAATCCCTGTACGCCTTGTGGCGTTCAGGAGGAAATTCTTTCTTTATGAACTCACGCACTTCTTGGCGGAAAGCCTCTTGTTCTGGTGTGAAGAAAAAGTCCATTCTAGTACCCCCTTTGCTCTTGACGCTCTAAAGTAAGTCTCAGATGTGCGATCACGGAATATTACTATGGATTTATCTACTCGGTCAACCGTGGCTGTCTAGATGGACAGAAGCGATGGGAAGCTGGATGCCTGACGCAGAATCAAGGATTATTGGTGCCTAAAGCTCTTTGCACTGCTTCGTAGTACTTGGGAACACCCATAAGGGACAAGCCGCCATCGACCACGATAGTCTGGCCTGTAATCCATTCGGCATATTCTGAGGCGAGGAAAAGGGCTACTTTGGCCACGTCCTGCGGCTGTCCCAGTCTGCCGCGTGGTGTTCTTTCCAAGAAGCTGTCTTTTACGCCAGGGAAGCCAAGAAATATCTCAGTCAAAGGGGTGACTACCACGCCTGGAGCAATAGCGTTGACATTGATGCCCAGCGGTCCTAATTCCACTGCTGCCACTCGGGTGAACATTTCGAGACCGGCTTTGGAGGCACAGTAAGCCGACAGCCCTGTAGTAGGCATGGTACTGTTGATAGAGGAAATGTTGATTATTCTTCCTTTTATCCCCTTTTGTTGCATAACATTAACCACCTCGCGAGAGCAAAGGAAAGCAGCTCTCAAATTGACGGCAAAGGACTTATCCCACTCTTCACTGGGCATTTCCCAGAAGCGATTTAGCCCGGAGAAGCCCGCGTTATTGACCAGAATGTCTATGGCGCCGAATTCGTCCACCGCCTCTTTAACCATCTTCTTGATATCCTGCTCTTGAGAAACGTCCGCGACTATCGCCCTTACTCTGGCGGGGAAACGCCTCGCCAGCTGACTTGTTGTCTCTTTTAGAACCGCTTGATTGACGTCGGCCAGGGCAACTCTTGCTTTGGCATTGAGGAATTCTTCAGCAATAGCCAGCCCGATTCCCTGGGCTCCGCCGGTGATGAGTGCGACCTTGCCTCTAATCTCTATGCCCATCTAGTCCTCCTTGCTTGTGAGTCAGCATGGTTATCACGGCGGTTGCCGCTGGCTACTCTCTACGTGGTGTCAACATTTCTTTCATCCAGGTGGTAGCCATGCTTATAGGTCTCTGGTCTACAATAACATTGACGCAGGCAGGTATGCCACTGGCGAAAGCACGCTCCAAGGCCGGTTTGATATCCTCTATTCTCTCCACGTACTCTCCGTAGCCCCCTAAAGCCTCAACCATTTTGTCGTAACGTTGGCCTGGTTTGAGCAACATTCCTTTGCACCGGTCTGGACCATAGTCCATAGCTTGGAAATGTCTGACCATCCCCCACGAGCTATCATTAGATATCACCCCCACGATAGGAAGGTTGTGACGTACAAAGGTATCAAATTCCATGCCATGAAGCCCAAACGTGCCATCACCGAAATAGATTAGCACCTGCTTATCTTTGTGGGCTAATCTGGCCGCCAAAGCAAATCCGGTGCCAGCTCCCAGGCATCCCAAAGATCCGGAAGACATCATCTGTCCCATGAATCTGGGCTTGAACAGAGGTGCGAACCATCCTCCGGCATTGTCACCCCCGTCCACTACTACGATAGCGTCTTTGTCCAGGAATTCCACCACCTCTTTAGCCAGACGGGCGGGGTGGATGGGTAGGCTAGCGGCGTTGTATGCATCGGCATTCTGTGCCTCGAGCATTTTGTTTATGGAACTAATTTGGCTCATCCAGGCAGAGCGATTCTTTCTCTCTTTTATATTCTTGACCTCAGAAATCATTTGCCTCAGCACCATCTTGGGACTTCCCACTATTCCTATGGTAGCTTCTCTGTTATATCCGACCAGGGTAGCATCTATATTGACTTGGATGCACTTTGCTTCGGCGTGGTACATGGGAGGACGACCAAATCCCTGGAGCCAGTCAAATCTCAGTCCCAGTGTCAGGATCACGTCGGCCATGGCGGCTGCAGGCTGACCTAGATAGAGGGGATGGTCCGCAGGAACAGCGCCTTGAGCAAAGACGCTGGAGATATGCACTGGAATTTCGGTCAACTCCACGAATTCCTTCAGTTCTTTGTCAGCCTGGCTCCAGAAAATTCCGTCACCGGCCACGATCGCAGGACGTTCCGCTTTCATCAGCAACTCCACCGCCTCTTTAACCAGCAACGGATCCCCCCCTACCTCTGCTTCTGGATAGTAGCTCTTGGGGAAAGTCACCTCATTCTCTTCAACCCTTGAGGTAAGAACATCTACGGGGCATTCCAGGAAAACAGGGCCCGGCGTGCCACTTCTTGCCTTCCTGAAGGCAATGCTGACATATTCGGGAATTCTTTTCGCCTCGTAAATGGTCCTGGCCCACTTGGTTATCGGCTCCATCAGTTTCACTTGATCCAGATCCTGGAGCGCGCCTCTATCAAAATCGCTCAATGGTATTCGTCCGCCAAATTCGATCATGGGGCAACCGGCAGCAAATGCATCGGCTACGCCGGACACGGAATCGGTTACCCCAGGACCTGCTGTGACTACAGCAACGCCAGGCTCACCTGTAGCTCGAGCCCAGCCTGCAGCGGCATGGGCTGCTACCTGTTCGTGCCGGACGTCAATGATTTCGATCCCCTCATCAATGCAGGCGTTATAAATAGGGTTAATATGTCCGCCGCACAGCGTGAAAATGTACTTTACCTTTTCTCTTTTCAACGCTCGGGCAAATAGGTCTGCTCCGTATACCTTTGCCATCTTTATCCACCTCCTTTCTGATCTGGATAGCTAAGAGATCGTGGCGGTCTAAGGCCGAAGTATGACTTTAACCGTTTCTCCTCCTTTTAACTGGAGTTCGAACGCTTCTTTAGCCTGATCCAGAGAAAAGACCTTGCTTATCAATGTCTTACGATCGACCCTTGCTGTTTGGACAAGTTCTATCGCCTCAGCAAATTCTTGCGGAAGATAGGCAATAGAGCCCAGCACCTTTAATCCCTTGCCCATGATCATGTTTAGGTCTAGGGCAACCTTGTCCTCGTAAGCACCCACCAGCACTACCTTGCCTCCTTCACGGACAATGGGCAGCAGTTGTTCCACCACCGACGGTCCAGGCACACCTACCATTAGCCCCACACAGTCTATAGCAGTATTTATGGCACAGGTTTGTACGGATGAATACGTAGTCGGTGCCGGACCAACTATCTGCATTACTTGATCGAATAGCTGGCCAGCTGAAGGGTCAATAACAAAGTCAGCTCCTAGCCTTTTTGCCAGGGCGCGGCGGGGTGGTGATAGGTCGACCATTATTACCTTGTTAGAACCGCGCACTTTCAGTACCTGGAGTATTCCCAGTCCGATGATGCCCGCTCCTACGATAAGCACTGTCTCGCCTTTCTCTGGAGCAGCTACGTTGGTAGCGTGAAGGGACACCGCCAGTGGTTCAACCGTAGTTGCCTCTTCATAGGTCATCTCTTTGGGCATGTGGAACACGTTGCCGTTCAAAAAGGTAAACACTTTCACATATTCCGCCATTCCACCACCCAGGCTCAAGGCAATAACTCTATCTCCCACTTTCACTCCTTGCACTTGAGCTCCCGCCTCCACCACGTCTCCAGCGTACTCATGCCCCAGTATCATTCCACCCGACTTAGTGGGTAAACCCACCTCCCGGAATATCCCTAGCTTGTAAGTGTGCATATCTGAACCACAGATACCGCACGCTCTCACTTTGACGAGGATTTCATACGGTTCTACTGTCGGCTTCTCCACTTCCTCAACTCTTATGTCTCGGGGTCCGTAAAAGACTGCTGCCTTCATCAACCACGTCCTGCGTAGAGTTGCCTCGTCACGCCTAGCATAGCATGCTGGGGCATTTGGTTCAATGCTAACTCATTAAGGCTGCTTTCCGGGATAATATCCTATTCTGGCACCTGTCCGAAGCGCCGCTGGCGGCGACGGTATTCGGCAAGCGCCTCGTCAATATCTCTTTCCCCAAAATCAGGCCATAGCACCGGGGTGAAGTAAAGCTCGCTGTATGCGATCTGCCACAGAAGGAAATTACTCAGGCGAATCTCACCACCGGTGCGTATAATCAGGTCAGGGTCAGGAATCGAGGTTGTGTATAAGTACTGGACGAAAGTAGTTTCATCTAGCGCCTGCGGGGCGACGTCGGCTTGAAGGATACGTTTAACCGCTTGAACGATTTCATCGCGTCCACCATAATCGAAGGCAAGGCAGAGGGTCAATCCATTGTTGTTCCTGGTGATTTCCATGGCGCTGCGTACCTTCTGTTGCAGTTCCGGAGGTAACCTATCCAGCCTGCCGAGGTGCACCAATCGTACGTTCTCTTTGTGAAAAGCTTGAGTTTGCTGCTCGATCTTCATCGCCAGAAGAGTTAAAAGTGCCTCTACTTCAGCTTTGGGACGTTTCCAGTTCTCTGTAGAAAACATATACAGAGTAAGGTACTTTACTCCACGGCGGGCAAAAGCCCTCGCTACCGGGAGAATATTTTCCCCTCCAGCTTTGTGTCCCTCTATTCTCGATAGCCCGTGTTTCTGTGCCCATCTGCCATTGCCATCCATTATGATGGCTACATGTTGAGGCGGAAAATTTGCTCCGATCATGAATTAACTTCCAAAGCGAACAACTCTCGAATCTTGCTTTGCAATAGAGCGGGTAAGCCGTGCCTAATGGCGGTGAGAAGCAGCTTTCCGTGCCAATCGAAGGAAAAATCGGGTGACTTGAGTAGCCGGGGAGTCACACCGCTCGAACCTAAAGCATCGAATATAGCGTCGATCTGGTGCGCATCAAGACTCTCATAGATTTTTCTAATCAAGCGACCTCGGAGAAGCTCTCGGCCGATGTTGGAGCGCCATTCCTTCTGATAACGTGACAACCGATGAGCAGATAGATTATCATCGCGCAAAGCCTTATCCAGTACCTTAACCGCTGCTTTCGTACCTAGGTGTCCAAAATAGATTCCCCCTCCTGTAGTTGGTTTCGTCTGCCCTGCAGCATCGCCAATAACCAACACTCTATCTGCATAGGTACGAGGTAAAGTGGCTATGGGAATAGCTTTCTGTCTTATCTCCGTTTTCTCTTTTACTTTCCTGCCGTGACAGAGGAAAGGGAGAAAGCTCTGTAAGTGCAGCCTAGCATGTGAGGCTGCTAGGAGCCCCACATAAGCTCTGCGGTCACCAAGAGGCACAATCCAGGCAAAAGCTCCGTGGCATATTTGCGGAACGAAGTATATCTCCGGTTCATCTGGCACTTCCATGTCAGCTTCGAATTGAGCCCCAACAAGAAAATCCTTGATCCTGCTCAACCCCAGCTTGTATGGCAGCGAAGGGCGAAGCCCGTGGGCAAGGATAATAGCCCTGGCAGCGAATCTTTCCCGCGTATGACGACAAATTGCGTCAACGATGACTGTATTTCTCGTTGCTGCCACATCAAAAACGTACGTCGAGAAGAAGTACTCCGCTCCGTGGGATTGTGCCCTGGCTGCAACTTCCTTATCGAGCAAGGAGCGATCAACCACAACTGCTGGAACCTCCTCTGTTTGTACTCTGAGGCACTTTCGGGAGGGGGAATAAAACCTGGCGGACCTTATTTCTGCCAGTATCACATTAGGGCTGGCGCGAAGAGAGTGGAAACATTCTGTGCTTATTATTCCGGTACAGCACACGTCTACTCCCGCTGCCCTTTTTTGCTCTAAAACAGCTACACGGTGGTTTAGCGAGGCTAGCTCGTAGGCAGCATAACTACCTGCTGGTCCTCCACCCACTATAATCACATCATAAACTGGCTGCGGCATCTCGTGATACTGCCCTCTATTTGCTGGAATCGCCGGCTTTCTAATTTACCCTGCCATTAAGGCGCCACCCGGTGTAATAATGCTATCATACCGTAGAGGAGGCTTTCACGGTTGACAGGCTCACTAAAGTCGAATAAGTATGATGTCATCATTGTGGGAGCGGGACCTGCGGGAGCCACACTCGCTTACCAGTTAGCAAGGAAAGGCATAAGAGTGTTGCTTGTGGAAAAACAGAAACTGCCTCGTGCCAAATGTTGCGCCGGTGGCATCACCGCCAAAGCAGCCAGACTCTTTGATTTTGATATCTCGCCCGTAGTCGAAGATGCAGTGTATGAGATCACCTTCACCTTCAATTTTGACAATCCGTATGTCGGTAGGTGCGAGCGGCCTTTGTTGTACACGGTAAAGCGGGATGCATTCGATTACTTCCTGACCGGAAAAGCTGTGGAGCAGGGGGTAGTCCTTTTGGAAGCTTGTGAACCAAGGCAAATACAACTGAGTGACACAGACGTTCGGGTTGATACGGGTTGTGATGTTTTCAGTTCTCAACTCATCGTCGGAGCCGACGGGGCTTATAGCAGGGTAGCCAGGGAGCTGGGGCAGAAACAGGGAGTCGAGTACATAGCAGCCATGCTAGCGCAAGTCGTAATGCCTCTAGGAGCTCTGGAATTGTGGAGATCTCGGGCTCAAGTGGATCTAGGTTGCACTCCTGGGGGGTACGCTTGGATTTTTCCCAAGCGGAACCATCTTTGCGTTGGAGTTGGGTCTCCCATGGAAGAAAAAAGAAAGCTGGCTGACTACCTTCACAAATTACTTGGCTTTGCCGGTCTCGGTGGATATCCCAGTGAAGGAACCTGTGCTCATTTGATACCAACGTGGAAAAAAGGAAGAGAGGTGGTGAAAGGTAGAGTCTTGCTTCTTGGTGATGCTGCTGGCTTTGCTGATCCTTTGACCGGGGAAGGAATTTATTACGCTGTGAGAAGTGCGCAGCTTGCCGCATCCGTGATCGAAGATTTCCTGCAGGGACATACCGTGGGGCTGGGAAAGTATCAGGGCCTTGTAGAAACGGAGCTGATACCAGACCTGGCGGTAGCAGGCAAAGTGGCCAAGGTCTTGTCGCGCTTCCCTCAGCAGGCGTTTACTTTACTTCATCAGAGTAAGGAGGTATGGAAACTCATATGCGGCCTGATGTATGGCGAACTAAGTTATGTTATCATTGAAGAGGCGCTGGGGGGATGGGAAAATATTGTGGGCAAGCTATCAGGAAAGCAGTAGGCTGGCTGATGTACAAAACTCATGGGGAGGCAGGGGGTTCAGATGTATCAGGTGCTTGACAGGATAAATGGTCCCGGAGATGTAAAGAAATTAGACAAGACAGAGTTAACCTTGTTGTGTTCCGAAATCAGAGACTTGCTCGTAAGGCAGGTCAGTGAGAATGGTGGTCATCTGGCGTCCAATCTTGGTGTTGTGGAGCTTACCATTGCTTTGCATCGAGTATTTGACAGTCCTAAAGACAAAATAATCTGGGATGTTGGTCATCAGAGCTATGTACACAAATTGCTAACAGGAAGGCGGGCGCAGTTTTCGTCGCTACGTCGGTACCAAGGGCTGTCAGGGTTCCCCGACCGGAACGAGAGTGTCCACGATGCCTTCACTACAGGGCATGGAGGCACCTCAATTTCTGCAGCCCTGGGCATGGCGTTAGCGCGTCACCTTAATGGTGACGACTATCATGTAGTGGCTGTTATCGGTGACGGCTGTCTTACTTGTGGCATGGTCTATGAAGCACTCAATCACGCTGGACATCTGGGTACAAGACTCATCGTAGTTCTTAATGATAATGGTATGTCTATCTCACCCACGGTGGGAGCTATAGCCAGACGTTTGGACGCTGTAAGAGCCAGCTATCATTATGCGTGGGCTAAAAAGCAGGCTCGCGCACTTTCCTCCTTCTTGCCCGGAGGGAGAAAACTTTACCGCCTGCTGCATCTTCTCAAGGAAGGGGTCAAGGCGGCGATTATACCATCAGCTTTGTGGCAGCATCTGGGCTTCGACTACTGGGGTCCCCTTGATGGTCACAGCTTGGAGCAACTGGAAAACGCTTTTACCCGAGCCAAGAGCGCGGCTAGGCCATTGCTTATCCACGTGCTGACTACCAAAGGCAAGGGATACGGTCCGGCCGAGGACAATCCGGTGCAGTTTCATGGCCTGGCACCTCGTGGTGAATATGCCGGTGCCACCATCACTTACAGCAACGTGTTTGCTCAGATGATAGAGAGGCTACTTGAGGATAACCCCAAGCTGGTGGTGATAAGTGCCGCTATGCTTGAGGGCAACAGCCTGTCCTCAGTAGCGAAAAGATATCCTCACCGTGTCTATGACGTGGGGATTGCGGAGCAGCACGCGGTCACCCTGGCAGCTGGCCTTGCTACCCAGGGTTTTGTGCCTGTTGTAGCTATTTATTCTACCTTCATGCAGCGTGCCTTTGACCAGATATTGCATGATGTCTGTCTTCCTGACCTGCCGGTCATCTTTGTTTTGGATCGCAGCGGCATTGTAGGTGAGGATGGCAGGACACACCAGGGCATATTCGATTTATCCTACCTGAACCTGATGCCTAACATGGTTATCGCTGCTCCTAAAGATGAAAGCGAACTTCAGGATCTTCTTTGTGCGGCGCTGCAGGCAAGGCATCCCATGGCGGTTCGTTATCCCCGTGGTAGCGGCAGTGGCGTTTTTGTCCCAGGTAAGATTCAGCCGCTATCCATCGGCAAGGGAGAAATACTAAGGCATGGTCGCGATCTTGTTATCCTTGCCATTGGCTCCATGGTATTACCGTGTGTAGAAGCAGCTGAATATTTAGCTTCGTTGAGTATTGATGCTATGGTGATCAATGCTCGGTTTGCTAAGCCTCTGGATGGGGAGCTTATTTTGAGTGCAGCGAGCGGGGTGAGGAAAGTGGTTACCGTGGAGGAAAACGTGTTGAGTGGCGGTTTTGGTGCTGCTGTGCTGGAACTACTGGAAAAGGCAGGGATGTCGGACGTCAAAGTGAAAAGATTAGGCATCCCGGACGAGTTTGTTCCTCACGGGAGACAACAACTTCTCCGTTCCCTTTATAATCTCGATGCTCCGGGGATAGCTAGAGAGTGTGTTGACTTTGTCACCTGTGCCGAGTATTCTCCTCGGCTGTGATCGACAGTTAGGTAACGTGCCGCGCTAGTTCCCTATTCGGTGCAGCTTGTGCCCTGTATCTCGGCTGCGCTTTCGTTATCGATAGACATTTGAGGTAATTTGGTAAAATTGCTATTGTTATAGGTGACCTGCGTGTGGGGAAGTGTCGGAACTGGCAGACGAGCATGACTTAGGATCATGTGCCGCAAGGCGTGGGGGTTCGAGTCCCCCCTTCCCCACCATTCTGCGCAACAGACAATAGTGGTGCTGCCCCGCCGACGGCACTCTGGGAAGCCAAGCCGTTGTACGTCAACTTTGTCTGAGCCCCATCGCCTTTGCCTCCTTAATGTTAACGAAAAAACTCCTTATAAACGTCACTTCATCTGCCAGATCGGCGGAGTAGGGGTCGTGCTAGAATATACGGCGTCAGTCTGAGTATGTGAACGATTCTTGAAGGGTTGAGGGCATAATGCAGCAAAAGGATTACAAGATCGTCAGGACTTTGCGCTGCAAAAATGCGAACATTCCCGGCACACTGGGCAAGTTGGCTACAGCTATTGGCAGTGCTGGAGTGGATATTGGAAACATTACGACGGTGCATTTGGGACATCACTTCACCGTCAGAGACGTTGAGGTTTTTCTCGACAATGAAGAGCAACTTACTTCCCTACTCGATAAGATATCGAGGCTCAAGGAAACCACCGTCCTCGAGGTTAGGGATGATGTGCTTGAGCTCCACAAAGGCGGAAAGATAAAGATGGTGAGCACCGTTCCTATTAATTCCCTAGAGCACCTAAGAAAGGTATATACGCCAGGGGTGGCTGAGGTATGCAAGTTAATCAGGACTCACCCAGATTCCAAGAATATTTACACTGCAATCCCTTATTCGGTAGCCATCGTTACGGACGGAACTCGTGTCCTGGGATTGGGAGACATAGGCCCGGTAGCGGGGATGCCAGTCATGGAGGGCAAAGCTGCCCTTCTTCAGCAGCTAGTAGGGGTCAGCGGGATACCAATCTTACTGAATACCACTGATGCGGATAAAATCGTAGAAACAGTAAAGAATATTGCCCCAACATTCGGGGGCGTTCAACTGGAGGATGTCGAATCACCAAAGTGCTTTCTGATTGAGGACAGGCTTGAAAATGAATTGAACATCCCTGTCATGCATGATGACCAACAAGGAACAGCTACAGTGGTGCTAGCTACATTGATAAATGCTTGCAGGCTCACTAAAGTGGCACTCCAAGAAGCAAGAATCGGCCTTGTAGGTCTGGGTGCCGCTGGTCTTTGCATTGCAAAGTTTCTCCTCAGATACACTGGTAACCCAACTCTTGGGACGGCAAGAACCACTGAGAGTGTCAAACGGCATGTGGAACAAGGTGGCATTGCTTCTACCTTTGATGAGATTATGCAAACGGCAGATATTGTGATCGCCACGTCCACGGTGGGAGGACTCATAAAACCGAGCATGATAAGAAAGGGACAGATCATCTTTGCCCTATCCAATCCACATCCCGAAATTACCCCAGAGCAGGCTATGGCAGCGGGAGCAGCCCTTGCCGTTGATGGCAGGACAGTTAACAACTTATTGGCTTATCCCGGAATCTGGCGAGGGACACTGGATGCCATGGCCACGAAAATCACGTATGAGATGTTTGTAGCCGCTGCCTTAGCCATTGCCGGGTCCGCGGCTGAAAGAGAGCTTGTCCCTAATGTTCTTGACCCCAAGGTGCATCTTGCCGTGGCTCATGGCGTTGCTAGAGCCGCAGTCAATTCAGGTGTCGCTCGGCGTCCCCTTGACGACGACTATTTCGAAAGCACCGATATTAAGAGGCCGCCATGGACGTAAGTTTCGTGAGCCTATTGACTGGATAGCGTGGCCAAGTGTATGATTCGATTTTAGAAAATTTCCATAGCTGTTTGGAAGCGGGATGGTGCATGTTCCAGCTAGTGTTCTGGTTCAGTTTCTTTCTTGTGCCACTTTGGTAAAGCTCAGCTTCGCCAAGCAGTGCGGGCTAAATCTTTCTCAATTCCTAGCTTTGCTCGTGCTTGGCAATGCAAGTGGACTTTCCATCAAAGAAATGAAGGAGAAACTTTCTATTCCCGGAAGTTCTCTCACCTTTACTATAGATGCTCTAGAAAAGCGCGGGCTGGTAAAGCGTCAAAGGAGTAAGGAAGACAGAAGGCAATGGTTTTTGTCCTTGACGGCTAAGGGGAGAAGACTATATGCGGACGTCCTTAGACGGGAAAGTAAGGTCTTATCTGCAGCCTTTGATAACCTTTCTGAGGAGGAGAGAGCGGCTTTCCTGAGAGTGGCGGAAGAAATTGTGAGTAGCGGAAGGCTGAAATACACCGAGCAGGACTTGGTCTAGCCAAATGGATAAGCTCAAGCTGAGCATTGTCATTCCCGTCTACAATGAGGAAAAGTGTTTAGCTCTTTGCCTCCGGTCACTGAAAGACCAAGATTATGAAGGCGACTACGAAATCATAGTGGTTGATAATGGTTCTAGTGACGATAGCGCTAGGATCGCCCGCAGTTTTGGCGCTAAGGTCGTTTTCTTCGCTCAGAGGGGAACGGTCTACGCTAGGGAAGCAGGATTCAGGGCCTCCTCGGGTGACATTGTTGTCCAAGCCGATGCCGACACTATATACCCGCCGGATTGGCTTACGCGAATAGCCAGGCATTTCTGTTCTCACCCTGAGGTAGTTGCGGTAGCCGGTGAACTCCTTTACGAAGCATCTCCTCTCTGGGTCAAGCCTCTTCAATCTCTCAGGCGATACGTCAACATCCTCAATTTTCGCCTTCTGGGAAGACCGCGTTTCTGCTTAGCGGCGAATTTTGCTTTCCGCCGAGAAGCGCTCTTGAAAGTCGGCGGTTATAACACAAACCTCCCTTTTATTGGTGATCAGCATGATTTGCTGGCTAGGCTAAGCAAGGTTGGTAAGGTGACCCACGACCGTTATCTGCTGGCTGTGACCTCGTCACGGCGGTTCCGCGGCCGCTTCTGGCAGTATCTGCTTGTTGACATATTCTACGGCACGATATTGGAGCAACTCTGGTTTAAGCTAACCGGCAGGTCATTAGCCCATAGCCGTTCCTGTCCTCGGGGGGAATACGCCACACCTGGCCTTCGTCCACGCTGGGCGTGGTTAGCAGGCTTCGCAGCTATCATAGCAGGCATTCTCAGTTACGGATACTTGTATCCTGCAACCAGTGTATTCGGCAAAACGTATGACCAAGCGGTTTCATCTCAGAAGGTTATTGCCCTGACCTTCGATGATGGACCGAATGAGCCATATACGTCCCAAATTCTAGATATTCTGGATTCATATGGAGTAAAGGCAACGTTTTTCGCTGTTGGGAAGAATGTAGAGTACTACCCTGACGTGGCTGTGCGGATTGTGAATGAAGGGCATGTTCTCGGCAATCACTCCTATAGTCACAAACCACTATCTGAGTTCGATGTCCCTGACTATTCAGAGGTCGACCTTGCGCAGGCCGCAATATGCAAAGTTACCGGCGTCAAGCCACACTTATTCCGGCCACCGTACGGAAGAAAGACCCCTTGGCAGCTTCACTATGTAAAAAAGGAAGGGCTGATAACTGTGACTTGGTCAGTTTCAGCGGGCGACCCTCATCAACCTTCTCCAGACGTTATAACGCAAAGAGTCTTGCAAGGTGCCAAGCCGGGAGCCATCATACTGTTACACGACGGTGATGGGGTAAACCATGGTTCAGATAGGAGTCGGACGGTAGCTGCGCTACCCCGGATTATTGAGTCTCTGGAAGCGCAGGGCTACACTTTTGTCACTGTGCCGGAACTCCTTCATGTGTCGCCCTATATGGCGTAAAACATGACAGGATATTTTGGGGTTGTTTCTCAGGGATTAAGTACATTGAATCAGGGCAACGTTTATGCTCTAGCCACACTATTTCTCGTGCTTGTCCTGGGCGAGATGGGCGTACCATTTCCCTTCGTGCTACAGGGGGTGCTTTTCCTCATTGGCTACCAGATTACTCACGGAGCGGCACTGAGGCCTATTCCTTTGGTGCTTGTACTAATTATGGGTAGACAGTTCGGTTCAGCTATTGTTTACTTTGTTGGTCGCTTCCTGGGTAGTCGCTTCGTTGACCGACTTGGAAAACGTTTCCCAAGGTGGCAGAGTGAACTGGATAAAGTTAAGGGAGCACTTAGCAAACGAGCTGCGGTAGCTGTAGCCATAGGCAGGTTAACGCCTGGGTTGCTCATGCCAACGTCGCTCACATCGGGAGCAACGGGATTAGGCTACGGATATTTTGCACTGGGCACGGTTCTGTCGACGGTCGTCTGGGATGGTGCGCTTGTTGGTTCAGGGGCTGTCTTTGGAACCGGTGTGCAACATCTGGGTTTGACTATTCCCTATTGGTCAATCTTTCTGGGTTTTACCGCTGCAATTTGTCTGATATGGACGGTGAGGCGATTCCTTCGGCGGCGTAGAGGTCGCTGAACCTGATGAGAGGACAGTTCATCCTGGGCCCCTCTCTAGCCGCGAGTCAACAAAGCGCATTTTGGGACCTCTTGCCCGTAATCGTCAGCGGCGCTGGCCACTGGCCGATGTACACCATTGCATACGGCCCGGCTCGGCGAAAGGAGCCGAACTATCGAGTTGTTGGATCGAGATTGTTCTGCCTTACCGAGGCCAGTACGGGAAGGGATTGTCGGAGCATGGTCAGTGGACTAAACTATGGGCGAACGGTGTTCTCACGAGCAAGCGTCGTCATTGATGTTTGGTAACTGGAAAACAAAAAGAGGAGTGATTGGCGCAGAGCTTATAAGCGCGCGAGAGGCCGTGCGCCTGCCCGGCGCTGAAGTTCTTAATCGTCTGGGCACTTCACAAGCGGGGCTCACCGCCGAAGAGGCGGAAAGGCGTCTAGAGGTCTATGGTGCTAATGAGATCGTGGGAAGGAGGAGGCGTTCGGTCCTCGTCGAATTCCTTTCCCACTTTGGAAGTCCGCTGGTCATAATACTGATAGTTGCAGCGATTGTATCGGGCGTTCTGGAGCAGCCGCTAAGTGCCGCAATCATCCTGCTCATAGTTCTGGTCAGCGTGAGTCTGGACTTTGCTCAGGAGCATCGGGCTGGGAGAGCTGCTGAGGCATTGCAAAGGAGGGTAGCTACCACTGCCACTGTCGTGAGAAACGGTGCTAGGCAAGATGTAGAGATTTGGCAGCTGGTGCCCGGTGATGTAATCACCCTTTCGGCGGGAGATATCGTCCCGGCCGATGCTAGGGTTGTCAGTGCTAAGGATTTCTTTGTTGACCAATCTGCTTTGACCGGGGAGTCCTTCCCCGTAGAGAAGACAGCGGCACCTGTTGCTGCTGGTGACGTTGCCGATATGGGTAAGTGGAACAATTTCCTGTTTATGGGTACGTCGGTAACGAATGGCACAGCTGTAGCAGTCATCACAAGAACGGGCCCCTCTACTCAATATGGAGAAATTGCCCGCAGGCTCGTAGAAAGGAAGCCTGAGACCGAGTTCGAACGTGGGCTGAGGAGGTTCGGTCTTCTTATCATGCAAGTGACCTTTGTTCTTGTCATAGTAGTGTTTTTCATCAATGCCTTTTTCAAGCGGAGTGTACTTGAGTCGCTTCTTTTTGCGGTTGCTCTGGCGGTAGGGCTAACGCCGGAGCTGCTCCCCGTAATCCTTTCCGTAAACCTTGCTCGGGGCGCCACTGCCATGGCAAAGAAAGGCGTTATTGTGAAGCGTTTGGCATCCATTCAGAACTTTGGCAGCATGGATGTTCTGTGTGCGGACAAGACCGGCACATTAACGGAGAATGTGGTCACGGTAGCCCTGTATGTGGATATGGAAGGTAAGGAATCAGAAAAGGTATTCCTCTATTCGTTTCTGAACAGTCGCTACCAAACCGGCCTTAGAAACCCACTTGACGAGGCTATATTGAGACATAAGGAGGTCAATACTGGCAGTTACCAAAGACTCGATGAGATTCCCTTCGACTTCATTCGAAAGCGACTGTCTGTGATAGTCAGTGAGAACGATGACGTACTTCTAATCGCCAAGGGGGCGCCCGAAGAAATATTTAAGGTCATTTCGCACTACGAGGTTGATGGACGGATATATGACCTGACGGATGAGGCTAGAGCCAGGCTTGAGCATAGATACCGCGATTTGAGTTCTGAAGGGTTGCGGGTTCTTGCGGTGTCCTACCGAAGGTTAGGCCAGGGGAAGGCGAGCTATTCTGTGGCTGACGAGACCGACATGGTTTTTCTGGGGTTCATTGGTTTTACGGATCCACTTAAGGAAACTGCGGGGGAGTCCCTCGAGCTGTTGAGGCAAGCGGGAATCAAGCTCAAAGTGCTGACTGGGGATAATGAAATTGTCACTAGCAGGATTTGTCAGCAACTGGGCTTCCAGGTATACCAGTTTCGTCGCGGTAGAAAATATGATGACGCTGTGGGGCATATTACGCGCACTCTCGAAGTTGAGCCCATTAACATCGTGCCCGGTAGCGAAATTGAAAACATGAACGATGACGCCCTAGCAAGGGTCGTGGAACGAGCCGATATCTTTACTAGAGTTACACCGGCCCAGAAGAACCGGATAATAAACGCGCTGAAGGCCAACGGACATGTTGTTGGCTTTCTCGGCGACGGTATTAATGACACGCCTTCAATGAAGGTGGCTGATGTGAGCATCTCTGTTATTAATGCTGTGGACATTGCCAAGGAGTTTGCTGACATCATACTGTTGCGTAATGACCTGAAGGTAATCAGTGATGGTGTGATCGAGGGCAGGAGGACCTTCGGCAACACCATGAAGTATATTATGATGGCGATCAGCTCCAATTTTGGCAACATGTTCAGCGCCGCCGGCGCGTCGCTGTTCCTGCCGTTCCTTCCTATGTTGCCAACTCAGATACTGCTGAACAATCTTCTATACGATTTTGCTCAGCTGGCTCTGCCCACTGACAATGTTGACCAGATACATATCCAACAGCCGCAAAAGCTGCAGACGTCCTTCATTCGGAATTTCATGGTTACCTTTGGGCCGATCAGCTCGATCTTCGATTTTTTGACCTTTTTCGTCATGCTCTTTGTGTTTAAGGCGCCGGCGCCCTTGTTCCAGACAGCATGGTTCGTAGAGTCGCTATTCACTCAGACGTTGGTTATATTCGCTATAAGAACCAGGAAAACGCCTTTCTACCGAAGCAAGCCCAGCAAACTCTTACTGCTGAATGTCGCTGTAATCCTCGTGGTGGCGGTAGCAATACCGTTAAGTCCAGTTGGTTCCCTTTTCAATTTTGTGGCGTTGCCAGGAAGGTTCCTGGTTATGCTTGTGGTATTCATTATCGGGTATTTGGCACTAGTGGAAATTACGAAAGTATGGTTCTACCGACGACACACCATCCTGGGCGAGGTAGCTAGGTAGCCATGCGGCAAGTTTGTGCACTGCTCCATTCGGAGCGTCTATAGTAGATGTTGGCGGCGGAAGGAGTACAGGGTTGCACCGGTCGCGGCCAAAATAGCCGCTAGAAGGACGAAGAAAACTTGAGAGTTTCCCTGCTGCCCCCCTCCGGATAATGCAATCCGCAGGACGGAAAGCCCTGCAACGACAAGGAAAGGCAGCACGATAGCAAACAAGACAGCCAATATGCGGATGACACGGTTGGTACGGTATCCGCTCAAAGTGTAATCTGCGTCCTTGAATACCTCAATCACCTCCTCGAATTCGTCCAGGGTCTCGCATATTTTGTTCATGTGGTCCATCAGGTCGCTAAAATAGATGGACAAATCCATCTTAGAAAAGCGTCCGAGCTGTGTTTCGAGTTCCTTGAACATGTCGCGAGTGGGAAACATAATACGGCGCTGGGTAATAATATCTTGCCGCAGCATACTTATTTCTTTGCCCGCCTCAGCTTCTGCGTCGAAGACAGCGTCCTCAATGTCTTCTATCTTGCTCATTATTGCGTTTAGGGCAGGGAAATAGGAGTCCACCATGCGGTCAAGTATCCGATACATGAGGTAGCCAGAGCCGTAGCCGAAGTACTCTTGCCGAGATTCCTCACTGAGTTCGCACTGCCGGAATAAGACGTCGACGGCTTTAAGTTCGCCGGGACGAAGTGTAACAAGGAACTTGTCACCTATGAAAGCTGACCACTGCTTCCGTGTGCTTTTGCGAGTGACCTTATCATATACCGGCAAGTGGAACAGAATGAATAGGTAGTCCCGATATGTCTCAACTTTGGCAATCTGCCTGCGGCTGAGGCAGTCCTCCAGGTCTAGAGGATTGAAATTATAATGGGCGGCTAGGTACTCTGTGGCGTCCTTTGTTGGCTGTACAATGTCAACCCAAGTTAGGTCACCCCAGGTGATTGCCTTTAGATTTAATTGCTTCCCTTCCGAATATCCGGCCGGTAATGTCATTAGCTGCCCCTTTACTGCTTTAGCACAAGATTTTATCACAAGACGACCTTGCAAGTGGGGGGAGTGGCCGCACAGATACTCCGTAGCGGCTACAAGGGGGCGGTTTGATATAGAAACACAATGTTCCGCGGTGAGCAACGAGCTTTGTCCGACCTGTACTGAGGCCGCTCAGGTATTGGGGTCGGAACATGTTACAACGCCCCCACTTGTCTCAAGATCGAAAGTGCATAAAAGGTGTCTTCCAGGGTCGGAATGCCCATAACCGGAACGCGGCAAAAGCCGCCGCCCAGCCTTCGGCACATCATAACAAAGTTCATGACTGCGTCCGGCGCGTTCGTTTTCTCACCAAGATTACCTAACCCCCTGACTAACCAGTACAGGCTGTCAATGAACTGGGGCTGCGTGTTCTCCTCTGTCCTCCGGAGGTAGTCTCTGGTGGCACCCAGTTTTCCCACATCCACCCCGAGCAGCTTGTAAATTTCCGTGGCATAGAAAGTTGATGCGAGGGTTGAATGTCCTTCTGCCCCATAACCTCCGTCTGGTCTCAGAAAAGTGGAAACGAAGCCAGCAACTTTCTCTTTATCGAAGTTGGCACCGATGATTTTGAGAACTCTTATAGCCCGATAGGTGGTCTGCAATTCTGAAGGCACCTCCACAGGAATATCTCTATAAGCACCGAAGCCTCCTGCTTCATTTTGGAAAGCCATTATTCGTAGCTGAGCATAATCCTTGAGCTCGTCGGTCATTCGGCCAAGATCGTTCAAGACCTCCACAGCCAGGAAGACGCCCGTTATACTATCGAGCTTGCCCTGCTTGACAGCTCTAAGAAAGAAGTCGGCTATAGCCTCGGGGCGGTCGGGCTGTACACCCAAGATGGAAAGGCCCTTCACGGCGAAAAACGTATCCAGACCGCTCGATGGTAGGACGCGAGCAAGAAAGTAGCCGCCGTCCTCGAGGTGGCACTTCTCTATATATTTGGCCACCTCCTGCCGGAAGGACTGCCCCAGTGTGTACGAGGTCTTATGTTGATGCAGCAAATCCATGCCCGTGGTGGCAGTACCACAAACTCACCATTAAAGTGTCAAAAAGCCCCTACCGGCAATGCCAGTAGAGGCTATCATCCCTCTAATGGGCTTTTCGGGAAATCGCCCCCGTGGCGAGCCTCATCGCCTTAGCTCGATTCAATATATCAAAGAAAATGCAGTTCCGTAAAGCGTCGTTAGCTCGACTAGTATTAAGGCTCACTAGGTACGAAACTCTTGCGTCGGAGACTGATAACGGAAGCTTTGACAACGGAAGTAGTCATACTTGGCTTCTTGTTCTGCCCGCTTGCAGCCATTGTGGCGTTTCTTATTACCTATAGGGGATATTTGCGCGGCCAAAATACGAATAAAAAACTAGCCCTAAAGATTGCTATTGGGACTGCGTTTGTTGTACTGGCCATCTTCGCTGTGATCAGCGTCGGCTAAAAGTAGCCTGTCCCCTTTTTTGGTAGGAGCGAAACTTAATGCTGAGAAGGGCAAGAAGCGTGTCGGGACAACACGAGTAGCTGCGGCGGATGAGTAAAAGCCAAGGTTATGCCAGTCCCAGGTAACGGTGAATCCTCAGCCATTGTCTGATACGAGACGTGATCCCGGGTAGGTCTAGTCCTACCAGAACAAGTTTCGCCAGCCCGGTGCCATCCTGCTGTACCTTATAGAACACGGTGGCTATCTGTCCATCAGCTGAAGGAAGGCCACGGAGAATGAAAATGGTGGTACCATCGAAGGTTAAGGTAACTGGCGGAGTGGAATTCACCGCTATGGTGTGGTCGCTAATGTGGATTACTCCGCTCACTTGCTCCAGGCCGGGCGACAGTGGTGCCGGTTTTGTGGGGTGTATCACGGCGCCTGTGGCAATGAGCTTATCAGGATCGATAGGGTCACGATGACCAATTACCGTGACCCAGTCCCCGACCTGTGGCTCATTGTGCCATGGCGGCAGGACCCTGAAGTTGCCATCTATGATGGTGAATGTCAGGCTCTCTCCTTCTTTATTTCTTATAACAAGGCTTCCGTCAGTGGCATTCGTCCCCGGGTTATAACTGATCACCTCCCCCACATGATATCCGCGCCACAGCATCTGTGCGGGCTGAATAGGAATAACGATGATAAGTCTGGCAACGAGGTCACCTGCGTCTGTTCGGTAAGCTAGCACCGTGACGCGCATATCAACTTGGATGTCTTCCAGTTTGGCTTCAGGGCGTCCCGGCAACTGAACCCTGGCTGTGCTGCTCACGGTTATATTCTCACCATCCACTTGAATGTACCCATCACCCACGGCGTGGACCGTGCCTTTCACAACCTCTACCCTGCCCGGTAACCATCTTGTCCCCCTCTCCTTGACCTTGTGGGGTACGAAAACCAGCTCGGGGTGTTGGGTGGTGATGGGGTTCTTTTCGGCTGCTACAACCAACGGTGTCATGCCCAACAGCAGCGCGGTTACAATTGTGGCCATGATGAAAGGCCTAATAATGGACTTCATTGTGCCCTCCTTTGTCATGTTTGTTATTGCTTGGTGGGAAGCAGAAGCACATCCCTCTAACGAAAGGTATTGCCAGCGTAAACACACGCAGATCCGGCGTTATCAAGTCGCTCACCCCCTGTTGCGTTCGTCTTCCATCTATAAAAACGATATGCTGCTGTCTTTGGTTGAGAGTAGGATAAACAAAAAATGGAAAAATCTTGCTACGGGTAGTTGGGGGCTAACTTCTTGGGAGTCATGCTTTATCCGACTGTATAGCTGTCCAGTCACCGCTCAAAAACTAGATCCATCGGAGCTACAGTGACGAACTGGCGGCCGAAAGGTTATACAGGCTGGGGAGAAAAGTAGTAACATTATTCTTCAGCTCTTGAGGTAGTTTTACTTTTTCCTTTCCTGCGGGCCTGGGCTTTCATTGCTTCTATGTCCAGAGGATCACCTAGGGCAGGCTTACGCCGCAAGCTGATGGCTCCCACGGGGCAAGCATCTTCACAAACACCACATCCCATGCACTTTTCCGGGTTAATTAGCGCCCTGTTTTGTTCGTCATCCAAGGTAATCGCTTTGAAGTGGCACGCATTTATGCACACCCCGCAGCCGCTGCAGTCATTGTTTACCTGGGCAACATAGCCCGAGGAAACCAGGAAAGTGCTGTTCGCATTGGTAAAGCCCAGTAGTTCGAACATTTTTATCCCGAGGCAGCAGCAGCTGCAGCAGTTGCAGATAGCGTTGAACCTGTTAGATGCTGCTTTCTCAAAGTAGGCACAATGAACGAAGCCTTTCCTGTGGCAGTCTTCAAGAATTGCCACCGCCTCCTCTTGAGATATCCTCCTGTACCTGGGATTGTGTGTCGTTATGAAGGCGGCGTTAGGGTCTCCGATGAAGAGACACACCTCCATGGGCGGAGGAAGGCAGGGATGCTCCGAGATAGCGCGACAGGGGCATGTGCCTACCGCAATGGAGCCGGGGTTTTGCAGGATGATGTCCCTCGCTACTTTAAAGGGCATAACTTTTTCCGAAGGTACTAGATGCAGGTCGTGTTTCTGTGTGACTAGCTTTAAAGCCTCCGGTAATCTTACCACCTTCCCATGGTAGATGCTGGTGTCACGTGTTGCTCCCTTATCAAAAAGCTGCTCCACGAAAATCTGCATCATGTTTACGATGTCCTGGTTTACTTCATAAGGCAATTTCCTATAGGGAAGACCGAGCTTCTCTGCCACGGTGGCAATGAAAAGCTCAGTGTACTTCAGGTAAAGGTAACCAGCCAAGGCATCACTTTTGTCCTCTAGGGCAAAAGCGTCATAAAGCGCTTTGTTGACTTCCTGGTGCATTTGGCCCCCCTTCGAATTGGCTGTTTAATCCATGATCTCAAGAGCCCCCGAGCCGAGCACAAAGTACCATCCTGGTTGTCACCTTGTCAACAGGAGTGCGCCCGCAGACGTCAACCTGCCACGTGGCGCACGGCATCCGTTGACATTGGTTCTTAGGCTGAGATAAATTTGTGTCATGCGGAAGGCTGTGATTCTCGCCGGCGGGGAGGGCACCAGATTACGTCCTCTCACCAACAATATCCCCAAAGCAATGGTTCCAGTACTCAATCGTCCTTTCTTGGAACATGTGGTTAAGTATCTTAAGCGGCATGGGATTGGAGAGATAATTCTGGCTGTAGGAAAGTCACACAGGAAGATCGAGGACACTTTTGCCGATGGGGCTCAGCTTGGGGTGAAAATAATCTACTCAGTGGAGGAGTTTGCTTTGGGCACAGCCGGTGCCGTGAAAAACGCTGGGAGATTTCTGGACGACTCTTTTGTGGTTCTCAATGGCGATGTCTTCAGTGATGTTGATCTTAACGCCATGATACAGTGGCACAAAGAAAACGCTGCTATGGTAACCATAGCGCTGACTCCGGTGGACAATCCTACCGTTTACGGGATAGTTGAGACGGATAACCGCGGCAGAGTAAAGGGCTTCGTGGAAAAGCCAGGTTGGGACAGGGTGACCACTAATATGGTGAATGCCGGTATCTATGTTGTGGAACCGGGGACCCTCGAGTATATTGTTGCTGATAGTTATTCTATGTTCGAACGTGACGTTTTCCCTATGCTTATTGCCAGGGGATGCCCGGTATATGGCTATCCTTCGCAGGGATATTGGATCGATATTGGTACCCCGCAAAATTACCTCAAGCTGCACCACGACTTGCTTTATCGGAATCTGGGTTCTGGCATTCAATTTGAGGGTAAGAGCTTCGTCCATCCATCGGCTCACGTTGCCGGTCCGGTGCTTATTGGTGAAGGGTGTGTCATCTCTGAAAACGTGGTGGTCAGGGGACCAGCTGCGTTAGGCGCAGGATGCTGGATAGGAAAGGAAGCGGAAATAGAGGGGGCTATTTTGTGGTGTGATTGCAGGGTTAGCAAAGGAGCTAGACTTAGGAATTGTGTACTTGCATCTGGTTGCTGCGTTGAGGAGGAAAGCGAGATTCCGGATGGCTGTGTATTAGGTGAGCGTGCATTAGTTGCCAAAGGACAAAAGCTGTGGCCGGGAGTCAAGATCTAGCTCTGGGAATCCCGACAAAACGGACGTCCTAAATCGGAGACTGGCATAGCACCGAGTACTTATCGAAGTTTCTTCTTATTGTGGCCACAAGGTTATCCAGATTAGCTTTTCTTAATGGTGGGTTGATGTGCACCGGTGGTGGTTCCTGTCCTCTTTCCAGAATTCGCTGATTAACTAACTCGGCGAGGATTTCCCGTTTTACCTTTTTGTCACAGAGAGGTGAGTGATAGACTACGCTGAGGGAACAGAGTAGCATTCTATTGAGGTGGTCGTTCCCCCTTTCTTCGTGAAGATGGGGGTTTCTAGTTTCGATTTGGAACACGTCTATCCCGTGGTCGATTACCCGGCTGTCTTCTGTGGGGAGTATGCCGCCGTAGCTTTCAAACAAAGATATTAATTCCTGAGGCTCTACAGCATACCCTGAGGCGTAGGGTATTATTTCTGCCAGCTCCACGGTCATGGCGTGCTCTCCGGCATTGCCTGTTTTCACCACTTCCGTTTCAAATCCGGTCTTGGTGGATATTAAGCTGTTGAGGTACTTGTTGGTGACCTCGGATATCCTCCCCCATTTTCTAAAATAGAGTCCTCCCAGGATTTTGGGTTTGTACCGCCATAATATTCTCACCATGGTGTAGGGACAGCGTGTTAGGCTAAAGCCGGCAGCATAGTTTCTTACATATTCCAGTACTGAGCCCGGGAAGTAATTATCCGCGTCGATAAAGCCAACATATTCCTTCTCTACTGCCTTAGCCATGATCACTCCCAAAATCATGGCCTCGCTCTTGCCATCACGTACTAGTCCTTCTTCGTCAAGAATCTCGTTATAGCCGGCACTGGCCAACGCCTGGGCGATTTCAGGGTCTTTCTGGTGGACAATCAAGGCCTGGCGCAGTGTAAACCGGCAGAGTTGCTGCAGAGCGTCGCTTTCCATCTTGAACCTATCAACTTTCTTTCTCTGGCTATTTGAGACCACTATTACTAAGCAGTCCTGTGGTACTCCGCTTACCACTCCCTCGAACAACTTCAATTTTTCGTCTTTAATTGGTACCACTATTGCCATGCGCTGTTCAAAATAGCGGATGGTATCCTCAGCTATTTTTATTACGCCCATAGCGCTGTGGTTGGGCAACTCGCTCTTAACCCCCGAGTCTAGCGAGATGACCCTTTGGACGTGGTTCATTCTTACCAAGCCAAAGCGTTCTGTATACCGCGGGGTTTCAATAAACATTTTCCTCTAGACAGCATAACACCAAAACGATAACCGCTGTCAAGGCGGGCCTCTGTGCGGCGAAGTGCATGGGCCTAACTTGGTTGGGATGAGCTTGAGTGATGTTTGCTGAGTGGCAAGGCCACACCATCTCAGAGCCGGGCTATAACAGTAGTGCTACGTTAACCCTCCAGTATCTCTTTGAGCGCGTTGGCCCATCCTTCGGGTCCCTCTCCTGGGACCCTACGCAAGCCGGGGAGGTCTATTTTTTCCCAGGTGTGGTTTTCCTTCTGTACTAGGATGGGCATGTCCACTGCTGAGAGCATGGGAAGGTCATTTGGACCGTCACCAATCCCAATAGTTCTTATCTGTCCCCACAATTGACGATAGAGGTCGATTAGAACTGTTACAGCCCTCCTCTTATCGCTTTTAGCCATAATGTGATAGAACCGTCCTCCATCATACCAATCGAGCCCTGCTTCTTTAATCTTCTCTAGTGCTCTCTTTGTTTCCTCGCCACGGGAGTCAAATTTTATCGTTTCGCTATATTCCCTTAGCTTGGCTAGCCGCGCTAACTCTATGCTTAGCCCTGCAGCTTTAGTTATGTCAGTGGCAGTCATCTTGCCAAAGGTGCGGAAACGGATATCATTCTCCCTGCTAATGTTGTCTAGTAATTCCTTTATCTTGTGGTAGGGAAGTGCTAGCTCAATAACCAGAAGGTCGTTCACAACTTTGTGGTGATTGACCTGGAAAGGAAAATAGGTGCTGGGAATAAAGACGGCGCCACCGTTTTCTACCACAAAGGGATGAAATAGCTCCAGCTTCTTTCGGTACACTTCTTGCTCCGCTCTTGTCTTGGCGGAGCAGAATACAATGGGTATATTTTTTTCTTTAGCCCGTTCTATGGCGGGAAGCGCTTTGGCATAGGAATAATTCGCACGGTCAAGAAGTGTGCCGTCCAGATCGGTGAATATCACCTGCTTCATATAACTACACATTAAAGAGAAAAGTTATTATGTCTCCCTCCTGAACAACGTAGCCCTTGCCTTCAGTTCTGAGCAAGCCCCTTTTGCGCGCCTCAACCAGACTGCCACAGCGCTCCAAATCCTGGTAATTTATGACCTCCGCTCGGATAAACCCCCTCTCCATGTCGGTATGAATTTTCCCTGCTGCTTTTGGTGCTGTGGTACCACGGGGAATAGTCCACGCTTTTAGCTCTGAAGAAGCCGTGGTAAAAAACGTTATCAGATCTAGAAGACGATAGGAAGAGGCGATAACCCGGTCAAGTGCCGGTACATCTAACCCCATAGCCGCACGGAATTCCCTAGCTTCTTCATCGCTGCCAAGCTGGGCAAGCTCCATTTCAAGCTTGCCACAAACGGCTATGACAGGAAATTCTGGATGCAATGAGCTTATTCTCTCTTCCAACCGGGAAGCCTGAGGCAACTGTTCCTCTCCGATGTTGAGTACAAGCAGCATGGGTTTGGCAGTGAGGAACTGAAAGCCGGATAACATTCTTAGTTCTTCTTTAGCGATGCCCTGTCGTCTTATGGGTACGTCCTTTTCCAAGCCAGCCTTTATCTTCTGCAATAGAAACTGCTCCTTTAAGTATGAGTCTCGCTCTCCCGCTTTAACCTGCTTTAGGCTCGTCTCCAGTTTATCGAGCCTGCGTTCAATGATGGCCAGGTCGTAGATGGCTAGCTCGAGGTCAAGTGCTTCTATATCTCCCTGCGGATCCACGGTTCCCCCGGGATGAGGAACCTGTTCATTGGCGAAAGTCCGCACCACGTGAAGCAAAGCATCAGCAGTGGTGAGGAAATTGAACATTTCGCCCCCTGCGCTCTCCTTACCGAAACCTCGAACCGAGCCGGCGATGTCTACGTAGGTTATTTCTGCAGCAACGACCCTTTTGGGTTGGTAAATCTTCTCCATGACCCGGAGTCGGGGATCAGGCACTTTAGCGACACCTAGGTGAGGCGTCAAGGACGAGGAGAAGGTGGCCACCTCAGCTTTTCCTTTCGTCAGAGCATTGAAGATGGTAGTCTTGCCGCTTTTGGGCATTCCCACGATGGCAATCTTCATGACTATATGCTAGCACATTTTATCCCCTTTGCTACTTGTGGGCTTACCCCTGTGGTAGAATACTGGTCAATGCTGTACATCTTTTATGGTGAGGACAGTTTCTCTCTTCACCGGGCTATAGAGAAAATCAAGGATACCCTCGGGGATAGAGAGATGTTGATGGTTAACACGGCGAGGCTTGATGGACAACGTCTAACTTTGAAGGAGTTGAAAGACAATTGTGATAGTGTGCCATTCTTGTCGTCACATCGCCTGGTCATAGTTGAGGGGTTGCTCCAACGGTTCGAGGTGAAACAAAGCGAGCCACAATCTGGAAAGAAGATGGCAGATAAAGAATTAGGGGAATGGGAGGGACTGGCTCTTTATGTCGAACGCATGCCGCAGACGGCGGTACTGATGTTAGTCGATGGAGAAATAAAAAGTGACAATCCTTTGCTCAGGAAGCTTTCATCTCTGGCCAAAGTGAAACATTTCCCTTTGTTGCGAGGCACGGAGTTGCGGGAATGGATAAGAAAGGAGGTCAGAGAAAAGGGAGGCACGATCACTCCTCAAGCGGTGAATCTTCTTGCTGAACTTGTTGGCGGTGATTTATGGGCGATGAGTGGCGAGATTGACAAGTTGCTCCTCTATTGTCAGGGACGCAGTATTAGAGAGGACGATATTAAGCAAATGATCAGCCAGATTCAAGAGGCCAATGTCTTTGCGCTGGTAGATGCCATTGTGGAGGGTCGCACCGGACTGGCTCAGGATACACTTCATCGGCTATATCGCGAAGGCGTGGCAGCGACCCATATTCTTGCCTTGATTACGCGGCAGTTCCGATTGATGGCTCAAGCTAAGGAGCTTGCAGCGGCGCTGTCCCGGTCGGAGATACAGCAAAGGCTGGGGCTAAGGTCAAGCTTTAGCCTAGATAAGGCACTGAGACAGGCTAATCTGTATGATCTTGAGCTGATAAAGCACGCTTACGATAGACTTCTGGAAACTGATCTCGCTATTAAGACCGGCAAATGCAAAGACCAGCTGGCGGTAGAACTGTTGATAAGTGAGCTCTCATGCTTAGGCAAACGAGACTAGTAACAATGTGATAACGGTCAAGTCATCGCAATGTTTCTATGTTGTAGCCGGGTCGTTTACCGGGCTCCAATAAAGTGCCCCCCGGGGTCGAAAGTCCTTAGCAGAGCTAACTCTTCAAGGGAAGGAGGTTGGATTTGAACCAGTGATGATGCCAATTTGAGTTCCCAACCGCAATTCCGACGAATTTGCTCGATAGCCTCCTCTTTAGAGCGGAAGGACGGATGAGGAAGATAATGGGTCAGAACAAACTCCTCACCCATCTTGTGGAATACCGCCATATCGGTTACCAGCACCTTTACTCTTTCCCCGGGACAGGTTACATAGTGGACCTTTTCCACCAGGCGCCGCGGCGATTGCGGTACCATAAGAAGGACCTCTCTAGCGTTGACTGCGTCATTGCTCCCTCCGGCGCCGATAAGGTATGAGTCTGGGAACGTCTTGGTAGAATTGACGTTGCCGTATTTGTCTACCTCAGCGGCGGAAAGCACGCTTATGCTGTTTCCCCATCTGCCCCCGATAAATATTCCATAGGTGTTTATCACGTCGCTTATCATTTTGGAAGTTAATATGGTAGGAGGGTCACCGTAACAGGGATAGGCTGTGTTGCTGGGTTGTGGGGAGAATCCATAAAAGCCAGCACCGCCAAGCCACAGCTCTACGTCGTGGCGTTCTTGCTTCAACTTATGGTAGGCGACGTAGGCTGCCAGGCAAGAAATGCCGATACCGAAGAGAATGCCCTTGTAGCCATTCTTGCACACTAATTCTTCCAGCTTTCTTGCCGCAGCGATGACCATCATTTCTCGAGAATTGTACTCGGGGCTGCGAGAGACGGAGCTCAGGACAGGGTTTTCTTTCCATGATTCTGCTGTCGCCCTTCTTTTCAAGGAGTCAACGCGTGCGCTACCGAGCTTGGACAGATAGGCTTCGTGGGTAGGGCAATCCAGCACCCAAGTCTTTATCCAGTTATCGAGATCGTCATTGCTTTGCGAAGCTCGGCGACGCTGAATAACGAATTCATAGTCAGTGTCGTAAGGTTCCAGCTCGGGAATGGCAAAATTGGTTGCCATACTGAGGGGATGTGCTCCTAACGGTGCTGGGGAAACAGAATTCACCATGTAACCAGGGATGGTAACCAATGCTGAATGCTTCCTCATGAATTGAGTAGGCACTATGCATTCAACCGTAGCCACCACGCCGTATTTGCTTGCTTTAGCACCCCAAGCATCTTCGCCACTGAACAAATAGGGCGCTGTGATGATGTTGCCTTCGGGATCAGAAGCCCAGCCGTGAATAAGGGAAAGGTCGGGACTGAGAGCTTTGACCAGTCCTACCCGTGCTTCCGTACCAAAAGGGTCGCGCAGCTCGCAAAACGAATTTTGGTTTTCTGCTGCTATGCTGCTGCCAATCACTGATTTCGTGGGCATAAAAGGCAGATCTAAAGCACCAGCCATCAATCTTTGCGCCAGGGAGAGGAGCGTCCAGTTCTCTATTTCTAAGGCTCTACTCTTGATCGCGTCCTGTATTATTCGACTTGGTCCCGGCGTGGGAAGGGCTTCGGAGCAATTACTGGTGATGAGTTTTTTTACCAGCCCGCAATAGATGAGGTTAATAAGCTGATCAGTTACCATGATGGCGACCAGGGTAAAATCGGGCTTTGCACCGTAGAACTGTCGGATAAGTGCTCGCGTTAGAGCGCTGGCTCTATCGCTAATATGGATGGTCATTCCTGGCTTTACATAACGATCTATAGCCTCGTGCAATTGGAGAATCTTGTTTTTACCCTGGTATTCATCCAACCTAAAGATCTTGTCCCGGAAGTCGCCAAATGTATTGGTCATTTCTGTGCCCCCTTGAATGGAAGTCTGTTGTAGTATAGTACAACATCTGACGACAAAAGGAAGCAATGTGTCGGGTTGATTACGGTAAGTTACGGGTATATCATACTCGATGAGCGACCGGATAATTGGTCACTATGGTGTACGGGAGGTAGCCATGCTGGTGAGGGACAGTTTGTGGCTCAAATGTTCGATACTGGTCACGGTCTTTATTGTGGCAATGGTGGGGTTAATAGCGTGCGGAGGTAAAGAAAAAATTTCCAAATGGAAAGGAGACCCTTTGGTACAGACTCGGTACGGTCTTGTTCAGGGGTTTCCCGATCAAAACAACACCTGGGTGTGGAAAGCTATTCCATTTGCCCGGCCGCCCGCAGGCGATTTGCGCTGGAAAGCGCCGCGAGAACCAGAGCGGTGGCAGGGTATAAGGGCGGAAAAAGATTTCTGCCAGCCCTGTATGCAATTTGACCCGGTGACAGGTAAGATCTTAGGCAGCGAGGACTGTCTTTATCTCAATATATGGCGTCCGCGGACTGAAGAGGTTAAGCTTCCTGTATACGTGTGGATACATGGCGGAGGCAATTCTATAGGCTACCGCGGAGACCAGGCGTACTGGGGAGCAAATTTTGCCGCTAAGGCAAATGCTGTCTTTGTTTCCTTGAACTACAGGCTGGGACCTCTGGGCTGGTTTGTTCACCCGGCATTGAGAACCGGAAACAAATTGGATGACTCAGGCAACTACGGCACGCTGGATATAATACAGGCGCTTAGATGGGTGCAGGAAAATATCGAGGCCTTTGGCGGCAATCCTGAGAACGTGACCATCGCTGGTGAATCTGCAGGTGGCGTTAATGTCTTATCTCTGTTGCTCTCTCCCATTGCTACGGGGCTCTTCCACAAGGCAGTGGTGCAAAGCGGAGCGGTGCCAGGTATTCCCATGGAAATTGGTGAAGCTAGTGCCAACGAAGTGTTGCTTAGGCTTCTTGTGAATGACGGCACTGCCGCTGATGAAGCGGAAGCTGCTCGGCGCATAAGCGTTATGTCCGATAGTGAAATCACCGCCTACCTCAAATCGAAGTCTTATCAAGAGCTGTACGCGTGTTATGAGAAAAGTAGGCTCGGTTTTGGTTTACTTGAGTTTCCGTTCATATTTGCTGACGGGACAGTAATCGCTTCGGAAGGGCGCGAAGCTTTCACGATGGGAACTTATCCCAATAAAGTACCGATGATTCTAGGAACCAACAAGGATGAGACCAAATTATTTCTTTACTTCTCCCCGGCTTTTCCTGACAAGGATAGTGCGTTGTATCAAACTGTGGCCGAATATACGAGCAAGCTTTGGAAAATTGCTGCCGCTGATGGTTTAGCTAGAAAATTGAGGTCGCATCCTGACCAGCCTGATTTGTATGTTTATCAGTTTCTCTGGGGTTCCATCAGGGACGATGGTGAAAGTGTTTTACCTGAGCCGTTTGGTTCTCATCTGGGTTCCTTTCATAGCTTGGATGTTAGCTTTTTCTTGGGCAATGAATTTGGCATCGAAGACCATCTAAAATTGGCGGGCATCGAAATTAAGACCGAGCAAAATCGGGCTGGAAGGGTCGCCCTTCAAGATGCTATTGTTTCTTATCTAGCTCAGTTCATACGCACTGGTGACCCGGGCACTGGTTTACCGGGGTCGGGTCTTCCTCGATGGGATCCCTGGTCCAATAGAGAAGGCGAGCCCAAATACATCCTGCTGGATGCGACCTACAATTCTCTAGATGTGAGGATGTCCACGGTAGAACTGGTCGAGGCAGATATTGAAGCTGAGATCGAGTCTTTGCCCGACGAGATAGCCCGAGCGATAAAAGCAACTAACCTGTTTCAGAATCTCTGAGATTGGGATAAAGGATTGGTTAGCCGGGCCCACAACGTCTGTTTGCCTTTTTGTTCAGGCGAATCTCTTGCGGGTAAAGAAGCGGTCAAAGTCAGTACTGAAGTGTTTGCAGTTGGCCCGGGAACACTATTTGCGCCCTGCACTCCAGCTGCTCTACCCTAAGCAGGGCTACTTAACTGATGGCGCCGGTACGGTCGTTTACGTAGACTATCATGCTAGGGACATGGGCTTGTCTAGGACAGGTGCGGGGTGGTTGTTTTTCATAGAACTCCACTTTCCATAGACCATTGCCCAAGTACTCTGCCCGAGGGTCAAGAACTTTGCTCTCAGTGTAGGAGTATTCGGCATGCAGGTAATTCTTGGCCAGATCGATGACCTACCCGATGCTATATTGCGGGTTATCGATGTGTTGCTCAACTTGTAGTTGCGGTGACCTGACGGAGTCATACCATATTTTGTCCCCAGTCCATTTTAATACCAACTCGGAACTCATAATTACCAGGCCAAGGCATAGAAGAAATCTGAGCTTGGCATCCATTTTTGAGGAATGTTATCGCATTACATGCGGTGCCTTCCATGGGAGAGGGCAAGAAATTTCTACTTTGCCGGGCTGTGGGTGTTGTGGGGCAAGAGTTGGGAACGACCTTCGCGCGCGGCAGAAGGCGATAGGGTTTTCTGTTACCGCTGGGCACAGCAAAGTTAGACCGAAGAAATCGGACAAGGCACCCCCGCTTATGGCACTGTGTATTTTTTGTTATAATAGCTTTTGAGTCTCGTAACGTAAATGAAAGGAGGAACTATGGCTAGAATCGAACCGTTGGCAGACAGAGTGGTAGTGAGGCCGATGCCAAGGGAGGAAACAAGTAAAGGGGGCATAGTGCTACCCGATATTGCCAAGGAGAAACCTCAGGAAGGTGAGGTTATCGCTGTTGGTCCAGGGAGGTTAACCGAGGATGGGAAGCGGATAGCGATGGAGGTGAAGGTGGGGGATAAGGTTATTTACTCTAAGTACGCAGGCACTGAACTTAAGGTAGGTGATGAGGAATTGATTATCCTGCGTGAGAGCGATATTTTGGCTAAGAAGAGTTAGCAAAGGAGGTTAAGGAGATGGCAAAGCAGATTATTTTTGGTGAAGATGCTAGGAGAGCGTTGAAACATGGTGTCGATACGCTAGCTAATACGATAAAGGTGACGTTAGGTCCGCGGGGGCGACCGGTGGCATTGGACAAGAAGTGGGGAGCTCCTTCGGTGCTTAATGATGGTGTTTCCATAGCCAAGGAGATAGAGCTTCCCGATCCGTTTGAGAATATGGGGGTGCAGTTAGTGAAGCAGGCAGCTACCAAGACCAATGATCAATGTGGTGATGGTACGAGCACCTCTACCATTCTGGCTCAAGCCATTATCAATGAAGGTTTCAAGAACATTGCTGCTGGTGCAGATGCGATGGCTTTAAAGAGGGGGATAGAGAAGGGAGTGGCGGCTGTAGTGGAGGAATTGAAGAAGATGTCCATTCCCGTGTCTGGGAAGGAGCAAGTAGCCCAGGTAGCCACTATATCTGCTATAGATCCTGAGATTGGGAACCTGATTGCTGATGTGATGGAGAAGGTAGGGAAGGATGGAGTGATCACGGTAGAGGAAGGCAAGGGGTTAAAGTTTGAGACTGAGTACGTTGAGGGGATGAAATTTGACCGAGGTTACATTAGCCCTTACTTTATCACCAATCCGGAGCAGATGAAGGCTGAGATAGAAGATCCTTATATACTCATTACGGACAAGAAGATATCGGCGATAAACGACATATTGCCTGCGTTAGAGAAAGTGGTGCAGGTTTCTAAGAATCTGGTGATAATTGCTGAAGATGTAGAGGGGGAGGCTTTAGCCACGCTGGTGGTGAACAAGTTAAGGGGGACGCTGAATGCGCTAGCGGTGAAGGCTCCTGGATTTGGTGATCGAAGGAAAGCGATGCTTCAGGACATTGCCATTCTCACTGGGGGTAAGGTGATATCGGAGGAAGTGGGGAGGAAGCTGGACTCAGTTAATATAGAGGATTTTGGGCGAGCGAGGAAAGTGATTGCTGACAAAGACAACACCACAATTGTGGAAGGGAAGGGTGATCCCAAAGCGATAGAGGCTCGGATAAAGCAGATCAGGTCTGAGATAGAGGTAAGCACTTCGGATTATGATAAAGAGAAGTTGCAGGAGCGTCTGGCGAAACTAGCTGGGGGAGTTGCTGTGATCAAGGTAGGTGGAGCTACAGAGACGGAGCTGAAGGAGAAGAAGCATCGTGTAGAGGATGCATTATCCGCGACCCGAGCTGCGGTAGAGGAGGGTATTCTGCCTGGTGGTGGTGTAGCATTGATTAATGCGGCGTCAGCGCTGGAAAAGCTCAAGCTTGAGGGTGACGAAGCCACTGGAGTGGCGATATTGAAGCGGGCTTTGGAGGAGCCTTTAAGATGCATCGCTGCTAACAGCGGCAGGGAAGGCTCGGTGGTAGTAAACCTCGTCAAAGAAAGCAAGCCCGGTATAGGTTACGATGCTTTGAAGGATGAACTGGGTGTGAACATGGTGCAAAGAGGCATTGTTGACCCGCTCAAAGTCACCAGGTCTGCTTTGGAAAATGCAGCCAGTATTGCCTGCATGATCCTTACTACAGAATCTTTGGTAACCGACATCCCAGAAAAAGAGAAGGCAACGCCTGGCGGTTATCCACCTCCGGAATACTAAGAACGATGCCCCGGCATCGGCAAAGATCGAGCTATGGTGCCGGGGCTTTTTGCTAAAGCCAGGAACAGATTGGTGTTGTAAGGGCGCGCCTTATCTAGATATCTGTGTTTAGAAGGTCAAGTAACTTCTGTTCGTTTCTGACGGATCCGACCAATGCTAGGTTCGCAGCTCTAGCAACGAGGACTTGTTGCGCTATTTCTCTTAGTTCGTCTAACTGGACGGCATCAATAATGGAGACGACTTCGTCAATATCGAGAATACGTCGGATCAATATTTCTTGAACCCCATACCATAAGGCAACGTTACGACTATCTTCCAGTCTCAGGTGCAGTCTTCCCTTTGTTAGTTCTTTAGCTCTGGTGACCTCTTCCGGCGTGATTTCCCGTTTGATTTTTGATATCTCTTCCAGAATGGTAGCGATAGCAGTCTCCATCTTGCGGGGATCGACACCGGCGTAAATAGTGAGTGATCCCGAATTGAGAAAATGGTCGGTAAAACTGTGAATGTCGTAAGCCAAACCCCGTTGTTCTCGTATTTCCGTGAACAACCTGCTGCTCATGCCTCCACCTAAGGCGGTGTTGAGGAGATCCAGGGCGAAACGTTTCGGGTGATAATGAGAGAATCCATGGAAGGCAAGGCAAAGGTGTGCCTGCTCGATATCCCTCGTTTCAACTCGTATCCGAGGTTCAGTCTGGTCATCGTTAGTTAGATAATCGCTTGTTATTTCCCCGGGAGCCCAGCGACTGAACAAAGATCCGATCTGTTCTAGTACCTTTTCTTCTTCGATATTGCCCGCAACGCTGATCACTGTGTTGTTGGGCAAATATCTGCGGGCAACGTAGCTGAGTATCTGTTCCCGGGTGAGCGAAGATACGGTTTCCTTGTACCCCAGTGCGTCGCGTCCCAGTGGCTGTTTTGGCCACAGCAGCTCATCTATAAGCATGGTTACCCTTTGTTGGGGAATATCCAGGTTCATGTTGATTTCCTCCATAATCACCTGGCGTTCCTGTTCGATATCCCTTGTGTCAAAGCGGGAATAAAGCAAAAGGTCTGACAAGACATCTAGGGCCAAGGAGAAATGGGCGCTGGCTACTTTACACCAGAAAATGGTAATCTCCTTGTCTGTGCCGCCGTTCAGTATGCCGCCAACTCCTTCAATTGCTTCACTTATTTCCTTTGAGGTGCGGCGTCGCTCCGTGCCCTTAAAGAATAGGTGTTCGGCAAAATGTGAGACGCCTGCCTCTTCCTCAGTTTCGTAGCAGGAGCCGGCACCCACGAGGATGGCGATGCATACCGAGCGACAATGAGCCATGCTGCTCGTAATGACCCGCAGACCATTATCGAGCAGGCGCTTTTGGTACATTGCTTTGAATTTTAACTTTCAACTTTACCCACCGTCAATAAAACCTGGCTCCTCTGTTCCCAGCCTGGTTCCTCTTGTATGTTAGCTGAGCAGCGTAGCGAGGCAGGTTATGCCTTTCAGACCGAGCGTTTTGTTGAGCACTGCCCGTGGTGGCGCGGTTGCTTCATGATAGGCACCTCGATTATGATTTAGGCGCTAACCAACCTTTTGAGGTTGAGAAATGAAGCAACTGAAGCTAGAGCGACTTCCGAAAAGAACTTTGATAGCGCTCGCTAGAGCCTATGCCCGCAACTGGCAGACCTTAGACGGATTGTGGTTCCAAAACGTTGAGGCGGAATGCGGGCTGGAGGTTGCAGTAAGGTTAGACTTGAAGAACTGGGAGAAGCAAGCCAGGATAGAGGCGGAGAGACTTAAGGAGGCGCTGGGGATTGAAAAGGGTGGACTTACTTCCGTCCTCACTGTCCTAAGTTTCATGAGCTGGCAGCTCGTATCGCCGCTGTTTGAGATAGAAGAAGAAAGTTCCAACAGAGTCGTCTTCTGTTACCGTCACTGTCCCGTCCAGGAAGCAAGGAAGAAAAAGGGGAAACCCGAATTTCCTTGCAAGAATATGAAGCTCACGCTTTTGTCTGAGGTCGCTAGCGTAGTCGAGCCTAAAGCTAAAGTACGTTGCATCTTTTGTCCTCCTGATCCTCGCTCTGATGAAGTCTGGTGCAAGTGGGAGCTCGCCCTGGGTAAGTAAGGACGAGTTGGTGATCGTGCAAAGTCATTTAGCTTGTTCTCGGAGCAGAAAAGAAAGTAAAGCCGCGATGCTCTTGGCGTCGCATATCTCACCCTTGATAATGAGCTGCGGAATTTGTTGCTTGGGTATGCGAACGACTTCAATTTCATCTGTGTCTTCCGCTATGAGGCGTTTGGGGGTTAGATCAGTAGCTAGGTAACAATAAAGATATTCCGTACCATATCCGGGAATGGCGTAGAACCCGCCCAGTTCTTCTATTTTGCGCGGCAGGTAACCGATTTCTTCCTGCAACTCACGGCGCACGGCGTCAATAGGTTGTTCACCGGGGTCGATGCTACCAGCCGGGACTTCGAGAAGGAATTTACCCACGGCATATCGAAATTGCCGTACTAGCAGCAGGTTGTTTTCTTCATCGAGGGCTACTACAGCTACACAATTGCTGTGCTCTACGATTTCCCGGGTGGTTCTTCTACCGCCGGCTTTTTCTACGGTATCAACACGCAAGTTCACCCCGCGCCCACGGTAGATATACCGACCGGATAGCTTGGTTTCAGGTCCCATAGCTCAGTTGCTTAATGGACTCTTATTCATTGCCAATATGCTTAGAGATAACGAATCAGGGCGACTTCGTCGCAATTGGGGAATTTGGGGCAGCGGTAGCATTCTGCCCACACTTTCTGAGGCAGCTCTGTTTTATCGATCAATTTGAATCCATGCTTTTGAAAGAAAGCGGGCTTACGAACGAGACAAAAGACTTTTGGTATGCCTAATCCTCTAGCTTCGTCAAGACAAGCATTGATAAGGAGCGAACCGAGGCCCTTGTTTTGATCCTGTTCCCGTACAGCTAGTGACCTGATCTCAGCGAGGTCAGCCCAGGTAACATGCAAGGCTACACAGGCGACCACTACGTTTCCTTCTTTGATTACGAAATACTCCCTGATGTTTTCGTAGATTTCAGATAGAGCTCGAGGTAAAATGTCGCCTTTCTCAGCGAAATGGCTAATCAAATGGTGTATCGAAGTAGCATCGGTTACCCTAGCGTTATCGACGTTTACGTTAACTTTCATTTCTTCTTCCGCTCAGTTTCTGCCACAGAGAACTGTAGAAATAGCTTGGCTGATGGATTCTAAGGAAGCGAGCAACGTGAGGGCTGAGCTTTACCCTAACGTTTTGTTGCTGTGACAAAGGCAACTCAATCTGCCCGTCAATGCTGAGTAAAATCTTTTCACCCTGAATGACCTTCAAGTCAATCGTACTCTGCTGGGGAAGTACTAAGGCGTAGCCAAAGCCAAGGTGACAGCATATGGGCTGTAACACCACATCTTTAGACTGTGGGTTGAGGATAGGTCCCCCCGACGCCAGAGCGTAGCTGGTACTTCCCGTCGCAGTAGCTATGATAACGCCATCAGCTCGGTAGTTGGTCAAGACCGCGCCATCAATCCTTACTTCTATGCTGAGTAAGCGAACGGCAGCGCTCCGTAGTACAGCATCGTTAAGGGCGTGGAGGCATTTGTCTTCAGTCTGCACTTGAAGCATGGCTCTTTCCTCGATCCAACCCTCCCCTTTGAGTAGACGAGGTAAGTACGATAGGGCTTCGCTAGCACTTATTTCTGTGATGAACCCGAGCTTGCCTAGATTTATGCCTAGAATGGGTACCGCCTTGGGAATTACTATGCGGGAGGTACGAAGAATAGTACCATCTCCTCCAATGCTCAAAATTAAGTCTGTCCCCGGTATTTTTGCTCTGGCTTCCTCCTCTTCCCAGGCGGAACAATACCAGGTAGTTACTCCCTGTGATGATAAAAGTTGCTCCAGTTTTTGCACCAGGTCGCAAACCTTTTCTGAAAGCGGATAGTACAGAATTCCAATTCGTTTCATGAATGGCTGAAGTGTAACACTGCGGATTTTCGAGTGTCAAACGTTCAGCATATCCTGGGCAACAGCTCACCAAGGGGCAAGTCAATGATTCGGGAAGGTCCCAGCGTCGTCTTCATTATTACCTTTCCGGGATGCTCTTCGGTGACCTCTCCCACAATGGCAGCGTCTTTGCCGTAAATGTTTCGTCTCATGCGTTGAAGGACCTTCTCGGCATCAGCAGCTTCGACAATGGCTACCAGTTTTCCTTCGTTTGCTATGTAAAGAGGGTCAAGCCCTAAAAGCTCACAAGCAGCTCTAACTTCCTCCTTTACCGGGATCTGGGCTTCTTCTACCACTATGCCTACTTTGGACTGCTGGGCCAATTCGTTAAGGGTGGCTGCTAGTCCGCCTCGCGTAGGATCGCGAAGGCAGTGGATCCGGGGCGAAACTTCTAGCATCTCCGCAACCAGTTTATTCAACGGAGCGCAGTCACTGAGCAACGACATGGAAAACTGGAACCCTTCACGCTGGCTCATTATGGCGATGCCGTGGTCGCCGATAGTGCCGCTTAACAGTATTTTATCTCCAACTTTGGCATTGGAACCCGATATATCTATCCCAGGAGGGACTATTCCTATTCCCGATGTAGTAATGAATAATTTATCAGCTTGTCCCCTATTTACCACCTTGGTATCTCCAGTGATTATCGTTACCTCTGCTTCGTCAGCCGCTTTCTTGATTGACCAGGTTATCTGTTCTAGCTCCTTTAAGGGCAATCCTTCTTCTATAATTACTGAGAGACTGAGATAAAGAGGTCTGGCTCCACTCATAGCCAAGTCGTTTACTGTGCCGCAGACAGCAAGTTTACCTATATCTCCGCCGGGGAAAAAGATTGGATTAACTACGTAACTATCGGTGGTAAAGGCGAGGCGCCCGCACGCGTGGAAAACAGCCGAATCGTCAAGCTTACCTAGGAAAGGATTAGCGAAAATAGGCAGAAACTTCTTCTCAATTAATTCTCGACTGAGTCTGCCCCCACTGCCATGAGCCAGAATAATGGTGTCGCCCATTGAGTTACTTTGTCTCAGAGTGTAATTTCTTTGTCTTACTCAAGCCGAACGAGTTCGCTTCTGTTCCATAAAGATAATAGGCAGCGCAGGCGCCTTCGCTCGATACCATGCACGGTCCTACCGGGCTTTCCGGTGTGCAGATGGTCTTAAATAGCGAGCATTCGAGGGGAGTAGCAGCGCCGCGAATTATATCTCCGCATCGGCATCCCTTTGGTTCCCGCGATGGCTGTAACTTGATAGAAAATATCTTGTCCGCATCAAATTCCTCGTAGTTGCTCTTTATCCTTAGGCCACTCTGTGGCACTATGCCTATCCCACGCCAATTCGCATCATCAATTTCAAAAACCTCCTCCATCAACTGTAAAGCTCTTTTGTTCCCTTCGGGCTTCACTCCACGCGTGTAAGCGCTCTCCACCGTGGGCGTGCCATTTTCGATCTGCGTTACCAGCTTTTCTATACACAAGAGAATGTCCAGGGGCTCAAAACCTGAGATGACGCAAGAGACGCCGTAGTTTCGAGGGATAAATTCGTAGGGGTGCGAACCAATTATCACGCTAACATGGCCGGGACAGATGATGCCGTCTAACTTTACTTCTCCAGAGTCCAGCAGTGCCTTCATTACCGGCGGTGTCAGCTTATTAAGACAAAGAACGCTAAAATTTGCTATTTTCTCTTGTCGAGCTTTCAATATAGCGGCGGCTATGGTTGGCGCCGTAGTTTCGAAGCCAATGCCGAGAAATACTACCAGCTTTTGCCTATTGGCTCTTGCTATGTCCACAGCGTCCGCAACCGAGTATACTGTGCGCACGTCGCCGCCTTCGGCTTTTGCTTGTTGTAGACTGGAGTAGCTACCCGGGACTCTCATCATATCTCCGAAGGTCGTTGTGATCACGTTTGGCAGATGAGCGATGGCGATGGCTTTATCAAGATCAGGAGTAGCGGTAACGCAAACAGGACATCCCGGTCCAGACTTTGTCTCAACTGTTGTGGGAAGCAGTTGTCGGAGTCCGTAGCGTAGTATGGCATGCGTATGCCCGCCGCAAAATTCCATTATCCTCACTGGACGGGAGGATCGGCTTGCAATGGTGCGGGCTAGCTTTTTTGCTAAGTCGCTATTACGGTATTCGTCAATGAATTTCACTACTCGACTCCGGGTCACACGTTCTGAGTCGGCTGAGCCCCTGTACTGGCCAATCATGGCTGGGCTGTGAACACAATTGACATCGTGTGGCGCGACTCTGGCTCAAGGGGCCAAGCTTACTATCTCTTGGAGTAATCTCAGAGTTTCCTCGGCTTCATTTTCATCTACTATGCCGATGGCATATCCGGTATGAACCAAGACATAATCACCGACTTTAGCCTCAGGAGTGAGAGCGAGGCTGATACGTCGCCTTACCCCGCCAATTTCGGTTTCTGCTTCGGTTCCTTCTATGGACACGATTCTTGCTGGCACTGCCAGGCACATGGCAGCCCATATTTTAGCAAAAGACCACTTTGCAAACAATTTAGGCGTCCTCACGGCAGCAAGCGTCTTCTTCGGTGTATGTGTAATGATAGTTTTCGTTTGCCCGCTGCGTTGACGCTGTGAGGGCGTTGTGCTATTTTACATGCCATTGGTCGGAGGCGCAGGATGCGTAGCGATGTAATAAAAAAGGGCATAGAGAGAGCGCCGCATAGAGCGCTTTTGCGAGCCCTGGGCTGCACTCCTGAAGACTGGGGCAAACCGTTTGTGGGCGTGATTAACAGTTTCAGTGAGATTGTCCCCGGGCACATACACTTGCGCGGGATTGCCACGGCGGTCAAAGAAGGAATTCGCAGCCGCGGCGGCGTGCCGTTTGAAGTTAATACCATAGCTGTCTGCGACGGTATCGCTATGAATCATGAGGGCATGAAATACAGCCTGCCCAGCCGTGAGCTAATTGCTGATTCGATTGAAATTGTAGTAAAGGCTCATGCTTTTGATGCCCTCGTGTTTATTCCAAATTGCGACAAAGTTGTTCCAGGGATGTTGATGGCCGCGGTAAGGCTTAATATCCCTTCTATCTTTATAAGTGGTGGTCCGATGCTTGCCGGCAGGACAATTCGGGGCAATCAAATGCAAGCTGTCGACCTTATCTCGGTTTTCCAGGCCGTTGGCGAAGTAGCCAAAGGTATGATGAGTGAAGCAGAGCTGGAGAAACTGGAGGAAGTCGCCTGTCCCGGCTGTGGTAGCTGTGCAGGGATGTTCACTGCCAATACCATGAATTGCCTTACTGAGGCCTTAGGAATGGGTTTGCCGGGTAATGGGACTATACCGGCGGCGGAAGCACGCCGCAAGGAGCTGGCGTACCGTGCTGGACAGCAAATCATGGAAGTATTGGCTAATAACATTTGCCCCCGGGATGTGATCTCAGAGGATTCTATCTATAATGCATTTGTTGTGGACATGGCTCTGGGCGGAAGTACGAATTCGGTCTTGCATCTGACAGCCATAGCCCATGAAGCGGGAATACACTTTCCTTTATCTCGAGTAAACGAGATAAGTGATTCTACTCCTCATATCTGCAAATTAAGTCCCGCCAGCGCTTACCATATCGAGGATTTAGACCTAGCTGGTGGTATCCCTGCGGTAATGAAAGAGGTAGCGAGTTTGTTAAAGCTTGAGGCAAACACTGTGTTAGGTAAACCTGTGGGTGAAGTGATAAAGGGAAGCCAAGTCAAGGACAGGCAGGTTATCCGTCCTTTCACGCAACCATATGCTTCTACAGGTGGTATTAGCATACTGTTTGGCAATCTAGCTCCTTATGGCTGCGTGGTCAAAAGTGCTGCAGTAGCTCCTGAGATGTTGGTTCACCGAGGCCCAGCGAGAGTTTTCGACAGTGAGGAAGAGGCTACCGCTGCTATAATGAGAAGGGAATTTAAGTCGGGAGAGGTTATTGTCATCCGTTACGAGGGGCCGAAGGGAGGGCCGGGGATGCGGGAGATGCTGGCTGCGACCTCTCTTCTTAGTGGCATGGGCATGGACAAAGAAGTGGCCCTAGTTACTGATGGTCGTTTTTCTGGGGGCACAAGGGGAGCAGCTATTGGACACGTGTGTCCCGAGGCGGCAGATAGGGGCCCTATAGCTGCGGTGAGAAATGGCGACATTATTAGCATAGATATACCAAAGCACAGATTAGAGGTAGAATTGAGCGAAGAAGAAATAAGGCGGCGTGTGGCATCATTACCGTCTTTTGAACCGAAGGTGAAGGGTGGTTATCTGAAGAGGTACTGCGAAATAGTAGGTTCAGCCAGTAACGGAGCGGTCTTTATTCGTTGAACGCGAACGTGTCCCAACAGGAGGGGCTGCTACATTCCTGCGATGAAAAAAACCGGTGCTCAAATCCTTTGTGAATGTTTGGTGAGAGAAGGGGTCGAGGTCATCTTTGGCATCCTGGGTGGGGCTGTACTGCCCATCTACGATACTTTCCCGCAATACCCGCAGCTCCGACATATTCTTGTTCGTCATGAGCAAGGAGCGGCTCACGCTGCTGACGGCTACGCTCGTGCTACTCAGAAAGCGGGAGTTTGTATAGCTACTTCAGGACCTGGAGCTACCAATCTGGTTACGGGCATTGCCTGTGCCTATATGGACTCTGTTCCCATGGTGGCGATAACGGGACAGGTTCCTCGCCCATTTATTGGCAAGGATGCTTTTCAGGAGACTGATATCACGGGCATAACTCTCCCTATTACCAAACACAATTATCTGGTTACTGACGTTAATGACCTGGCGAAAGTGATTAAGGAAGCGTTCTATATCGCCCAAACGGGAAGGCCGGGACCTGTTCTTGTTGATATACCTCGGGATGTGCAACAAGAGACAACGGAATTTATCTATCCTGAGAAGGTTGAATTGCCCGGATACAAGATAATATCCCGTGGACATCCTGCCCAGATTAAGAAGGCAGCGAAGCTAATAAATGAAGCAGAGCGTCCTGTAATCATTGCTGGCAGAGGCGTGGTCATTTCCCAGGCTTACAATGAGCTTAAAGAGCTGGCTGAGAAAGCACAGATACCGGTGGTTCATACTCTTCTCGGTCTTGGCTCCTTTCCCGGCAACCATATACTTGACCTGGGTATGATGGGGATGCACGGCACCGGTTGCGCCAACAAGGCAGTGCAGAATGCCGATCTTATCATTGCTATTGGTATGAGATTCGATGATCGGGCGACAGGAAATACCAAATATTTCGCCCCTAGCGCCCGTATTATCCATATTGATATCGATCCCGCGGAGATTGGGAAGAATGTACCTGCTGAAGTGCCTGTAGTTGGCGATGCAAAGAGTGTCCTGTCCGCTATCAATAACGAGATTGGGAAAAGAGAACATGTGCAGTGGCTCTCTCAACTCGAGGAATGGAAGCGTGAATATCCGGCACAGGAAATCAGAGAGAGCGACGAACTACTGCCTCAATACGTTGTTCGGCAAATTTACGAGGTTACCCAGGGCGATTGTATAGTAGTCACTGGAGTGGGACAGAACCAAATGTGGGCAGCGCGCTATTTTACCTATATTAAACCAAATAGCTTTATCTCCGCGGGCGGCTTGGGTCCTATGGGATTTGAATTGCCTGCAGCTATAGGAGTTAAAATTGGGCGCCCTGACGAGACGGTATGGTGTATTGCTGGCGACGGTGGTTTCCAGATGACCATTCAGGAATTAGCCACGGTAACGCAGGAGAACGTGGCCGTAAAGATTGCGGTGATGAATAACGGTTATCTAGGCATGGTAAGGCAATGGCAAGAGCTATTTTATGGGCGACGCTACGTTGATACTAAGCTTTGGAATCCGGATTTCGTAAAGATCGCCGAAGCGTATAATATTCCTGGTATCAGGGTACAGCGTAGAGAACAGGTTGTATCGGCAATAGAAAAGGCTATGCAACACCGTGGCGCCTTCCTCATTGATTTTCTTATCGAGCCAGAGGAGAATATTTATCCCATGGTACCACCAGGCGAAAGTATAGGCACGTTTATCGAACGAAGGGAAAGAGAACTAGCAAAGAAATAGACGACTGCTCAATTTGTCAAAGTCGGCTGGGGCTAAATTGGAGAATAGCAAGCATACGTTGGTGGCGTTAGTTGAAGATAAACCTGGCGTACTCAACAGGGTGGCTAGTTTATTCCGTCGCCGTGGCTTCAATATCGAAAGCCTCGCTGTGGGAAGTAGCGAGATTCCTGGTTTCTCTCGCATGACCATAGTTGTAGGTGGTAGTTCCGCTGAGGTAGAGCAAGTAAGGAAGCAATTAGACAAGCTTGTAAATGTCGTTAAAGTTTCCGATATTACTGAGGAAGAAATAGTAACTAGAGAACTGGCTTTGATTAAGGTTAAGGCTACCTCCTCCACCAGGAGCGAAATTATCCAGATTGTGGATATCTTTCGAGCCAACATAATAGACGTCGCGCCAAGTTCTTTGATAGTAGAAGTAACTGGGGATGAAGACAAGGTGAATTCGCTGTTGAGACTGCTACGTAATTTCGGTATTAAGGAAGTTGCCAGAACTGGAAGGATAGCTTTAACTCGCGGTGCTAGTCTTGAAGAGAGGGGTAGCGGTTAATCAGCTAAAGATTTCGCAAAGGAGGAATTATGGCCAAGATCTATTATGATAAGGACGCTAACCTAGGTTTGCTCAAAGGAAAAACAATAGGCGTGATTGGTTTCGGCAGCCAAGGACATGCTCAGGCTCAAAACTTACGAGACAGTGGTTGTCAGGTCATTGTTGCTGAGTTGCCTGGTACGCGAGCTTGGGAAGCAGCGCAACAAGCCGGTTTTGAAGTGCTTGTTGCCTCTGAGGTAGCCCGGAAGGCTAATATAGTGGTTATGTTGGCTCCCGACACGCTACAGCCCAAGATCTACCATGAGTCGGTAGAGGGAGAGATGAAACAAGGTAAGATGTTGATGTTTGCTCATGGTTTTAGCATTCATTTTTCTCAAATTGTGCCTCCGTCTGAGGTGGACGTCACTATGATTGCCCCAAAATGTCCCGGGCACATGCTGCGGAAACTTTACACCGAAGGTTCTGGAGCCCCAGCGTTGGTGGCGGTGCATCAAGACGCATCGGGGAAGGCAAAAGAAATCGCTTTGGCTTATGCCAAAGGTATTGGTTGCACTCGAGCTGGAGTGCTGGAAACCACTTTTGCTGAAGAAACCGAGACGGACCTTTTTGGAGAACAAACGGTGCTTTGTGGGGGGATTTCTTCACTGATCAAAGCTGGCTTCGAAACCCTGGTGGAGGCTGGATACCAGCCGGAGATTGCCTATTTTGAAGTTTGTCATGAACTAAAGCTCATTATCGACTTGATATATCAAGGTGGTTTGGGTTATATGCGCTATTCTGTGAGTGATACCGCCGAATATGGCGATTATACGCGCGGTCCGCGTGTCATTAATGAGCTGGTTAGAGAAGAGATGAAGCAGATCCTCAGAGAAATTCAGGACGGTAGTTTTGCCACAGAGTGGATTCTGGAGAACCAGGCGGGACGTCCTAGCTTTAATGCTATGAGGCGAAGAGAGGCGGAGCACCCCATAGAAGTTGTGGGCAAGAAGCTTAGAAGTATGATGCCCTGGTTGAAGGGCCAGGACGTAAATAAGTAAACAACACTTTTGTCGACTTTTTCAGGAATCTCAGGCTATAAGTTGTGGAAAAGCGTTCGTTTTACTACAATTTTTCCGAGTACGGCGAAACCGCATGAAAGCCCTGGTAATCGGAGGGACAGGACCCACTGGGCCCCATGTTGTAGATGGGTTGGTTAAGCGGGGGTACAAAGTTAGTATCTTTCATCGCGGCACGCACGAGGTTGAGCTCGCTCCCGAAGTAGAACACATTCATGGCGATCCTCACTTCGTGGAGACCCTGGAGCAAGGACTTGGTTCGCGCCGCTTCGACTTGGTCATAAGTATGTACGGACGCCTGAGGTTTGTAGCTGAGGTCATGAAGAACAGGGTATCAAGGTTCATTGCTATAGGAGGTCTGCCTTACGCGGTGCTGACGACTGGCGGTCAGTCTGCAGAAGGGGTCCCGGTATTTATTCCGGAAACTGCTCCGTTAGTTACCAGCGCAGAGCAAAATAAGCTTATGTATCTTATGGCGCTAAGCGAGCAAGTTGTGATGGAGGCACATAAGCAAGGATGCTACAGAGCTACCATTATGCGTTACCCCATAATTTATGGTCCGCGGCAGCTGGCTCCTAAAGAGTGGAGCATCATGCGTCGCTTATTGGACGGCAGGAAGCAGATTATTGTTCCTGACGGCGGTCTCAGGCTGGAAAGAAGAGCATACGCCGAAAATGCTGCGCACGCTGTTCTTTTGGCTGTGGATAATCCTGAAGTTTCTGCCGGGCACGTATACAACGTGGGCGATGAAAGGATTTTGAGCGTTCGTGAGTGGATATGTATTATAGCTCGAATTCTGAATAGCGATGTTGAACTGGTGAGCTTACCTTTCGCACTGGCTCAGGCCAGTCGGCCCTATGTGGAAAGTGCCCATCATTTGGTGATGGACATAAGTAAGATTAAGGCACAACTGGGCTACAGGGATATTGTTCCGGCGGAGGAGGCTATTCGACGTACCGTAGAATGGTATTTGCGAAGTCCGCCGACCAAGGGCGGTGAAGTGGAAAAGCGTTTAGGCGACCCCTTCGATTACGCCGCTGAAGATCTAATTATGAAAGAATACTATGCGGCTATTTCTAAGCTTGGAGAACTTGCATCTGCGGGTTACGAGTGGAGGCATTTCTATGATCATCCCACTAAGCCGCAGGTAGCTAAGGATTAGAGTTTTTAGGTGAGCCAAATAAATGGACAGAGTGATTATTTTTGATACTACGCTGAGGGACGGTGAGCAGGCTGCGGGGGCGAGTCTTAACCCTGAGGAAAAACTTGAAATAGCTAAGCAGCTAGAGAAGCTTGGCGTTGATGTCATTGAAGCTGGTTTTCCGATGAGTTCGCCCGGCGACTTCGAGGCAGTACGTCTTATTGCTCGTGAGGTCAGGCGTCCTTGCATCTGTGCTTTAGCTTCGGCAACTGCCGAAGCTGTGGACAAGGCCTGGGAGGCACTGAAAGAAGCTGCACATCCGCGAATTCATGTTTTCCTCTCCGCCTCCGATATTCATCTCGTTTATCAGCTCAAGAAGAGTCGGGACGAAGCTTTGCGATTAGCTTGTGAAATGGTGACTCGAGCTAAGCGCTACGTGGATGACGTGGAATTTTCTCCTATGGACGCTACACGTGCTGACCGTGCTTACCTTTACCAAATCATAAAAGCAGTAATCGACGCTGGCGCCGCCACAATCAACATTCCGGACACTGTAGGCTACGCTATCCCCCAGGAATTTGGCGATTTGATCCGCGGAATAAGGCAGAATGTGTCCAATATTGATAAGGCGGTTGTGAGCGTGCATTGTCATGACGACCTGGGGCTAGCTACGGCCAACAGCCTTGAAGCGCTGCGAGCAGGAGCGCGTCAAGTGGAGTGCACCATTAATGGCATTGGTGAGAGAGCCGGGAATGCTTCTCTGGAAGAGATCGCCATGGCTCTAAAGACGCGCCATGACTTCTTCCATCTTGTTACTAATATCGATACCACTCAAATCTATAAGACCAGCCGTTTGGTTGCCGAGCTAACCGGCTTTTCTGTTCAGCCCAACAAAGCTATTGTAGGGGCAAATGCTTTCCGCCATCAGTCGGGTATTCATCAGGATGGCATACTAAAGAGTGCTGTCACTTACGAGATTATTGATCCCAGGTCGGTGGGTATTCCCTCCAGTGCGTTGGTATTAAACAAGTTAAGTGGCAGACATGCTTTCAAGGAGAGGCTGTCTGAGCTCGGCTATACATTGAGTGAGGATGCTTTGAATCGGGCATTTCAGCGCTTCAAAGAACTTGGAGACAAGAAAAAGGAAATCACGGATAAAGATATCGAATCGCTAGTTGCTGAAGAACTAAGGACAACCACTGAGGTGTATCGTCTTGATCATGTAGAGGTATCATGTGGAAATCACAGTCTTCCTACAGCCACGGTCAGGCTTATCGGTCCCGATGGGCAAGCCTTGGCCGACGCTGCTTTAGGCACGGGACCTGTGGATGCCGTGTATAAGGCTATTAATCGCATCGTTGGCATACCTAATAAGCTAATAGAGTTCAGCGTCAAGTCTGTGACTGAAGGAATCGATGCAATTGGGGAGGTTCTGATACGTATAGAAAGTGAAGGTGTCACCTATACCGGGCGTGGTGCTTCTACGGATATTATCGTTGCTAGCGCTAAGGCATATATGAATGCTTTGAATCGGCTTCTGGCGAGCAGAGCAGCAAGAGGGGAGAAATCTTAACCAAGCTTGGAACCGGAGGCAATTCTAAGGTTATTCGTTGCTGTTGCCCTGGGAGCTGGCATTGGCTACCAACGCGAGCGGGCAGGTAAAGTTGCGGGAATGCGCACGCACGTGCTAGTCAGTTTGGGGGCTTCTCTTTTCACCTTGGCGTCAATATACGGATTCGGTGCCGATAGCGTGGATATTTCTCGAGTTGCTGCGGGAGTAGTGGTCGGAGTGGGTTTCATCGGTGCTGGAGTTATCTTTCGTGGTAGACATGCAGAAGAGGTGGCAGGATTGACAACTGCTGCTACAATCTGGGCAACCGCGGCTGTTGGTTTAGCTGCTGGGGCTGGACTGTATGTACTTGCTGTTCTGGCCGCTGCTCTGATAGTGGGAGTGCTTTCGCTTCCTAAGATTCGCGGTTAGGGTTTTTCATCCAAACCACCAGGAGGTTCTCCAGCTTATGTCAGTTGGCCCGGAGAAAAGGAATGGTTAGGTTTCTGCATACAGCAGATTGGCATTTAGGGATCAAATATGCCAAATTGGGTCCGAGTGCGGAAAGGGCAAGGGAAACGAGGATCAGAGTAGCGGAGAAGATAGCGTACATAGCAAAACAGAATAACGTAGATTTTGTCATTGTGGCGGGAGATTTGTTTGACAGCAATGAGGTAGACAGAGAGTTAATAGCCGCGGCGTCAAAGATTGTGGAAGGATTTGCTCCTATTCCAGTATTTATCCTGCCGGGCAATCACGATCCCCTTACGCGCGATTCTCTTTACCTAGATCCATCATGGAAGTCGTTTGGCCACGTGGTGATATGCAAGACGAAGGAACCGCTGAAGTTGCCGCACGCTAATGTTATTCTCTATCCCTGTCCTGTTACTCAGAAACAGACCAGGGAGGATCTTACCGAATGGATCAGAGCTGAAGGCGAAAGCATATCCATTGGAATTGCTCACGGGAATTTGCGGACAAGAGGGCTTGAAGACGTGAATTTTCCTATAGATGCGCAGCGGGCTAGGAAGGCAGGACTGGACTATCTTGCGTTAGGGGAATGGCACTCTCTATCCAAATGTCAAGGTGAAGATGGGATTGTGCGCACTGCCTATCCTGGGACCCCGGAGGCTACTAAGTTTGGGGAAGATGGGAGTGGGAAGATACTTCTAGTCGATATCGAAGGGCGCGGGGCACAACCAGTGATTCGGGAGATAGAAACCGGTGTATTGAAGTGGGAGCGATGGTGGAGGGATATGTACAGTGTTGAGGACGTGAAACACCTTGAAAGAGAGCTCACCGAGCTTCAGGAACCGCAGTTAAGAATCATCAATGTCTATTGCAGAGGAATGGTGGACCATGAAGTTATGAGCCGTTTGGAGTCCTTGGAAATGCGGCATGCCAAGAATTTCTTGAGCTTCGATATCATTAAGGACGAAGTTCATCTTAGGCCAAATATAGTTGATCTAAAAGCACTGATGCCCCAAGGAGCTCTTTTTAGCCGGATTGTCGATGCAATCGGAGTATTGAGAAGCCGTTATGCTACTCGTGAGACACATCCCGAGATGTCCCCTGAAGAGACACAGAGAGTACTCAGGGAAATCAGGGAAATAGATACCGCCGTGACCGCTTCACCTGAAGTGCTGGATAAAGCGATTTTACTCCTATATCAACTGGCGAAGGAAATATCCCGATGATTATTAAGACGATACATCTGGAAAATTGGAAGCTTTTCAGAGAGCCAGTGGAGGTAAAGTTTTCCGAAGGACTGAATATTATTTACGGTCCGAACGAAAGCGGCAAGAGTACGCTCATAGATTCTATCCGTGCAGTGTTTTTCTTCAAGCATACCGCACAGTCCGAGAAGATAAGATCGCTAGTCCCTTGGGGTTCGTCGCTGTCTCCACTTGCTCAGATAGTCTTCTGTCAGGGCGACGCATACTATAGGGTGACAAAGAGGTTCATCTCGCCGCAAAGCACGTTGGAGAAATTAGTTGATATGCAGTGGCAGCGAATCGCCGACGGGGATGAAGCGGACAGGAGCCTGCTGGAATTGGTGGGGGGCAAATTCTCTAGCAGGGGAGATACAAAGCCAGAGCTGTGGGGGGTGGGTCAAGTGCTTTGGATGGTTCAAGGGCAACCTTTTGTTTCTGAGGAGTTGAATGAAGAGACCCTGTCCGCCTTGCAGAAATTGATTGGCGCTGCTATTGAGCTAGAAGAAGAAAAAGAATTATTCGGCAAGATTAGCGCACGCTTTTACAATGTTTTTACCGATAAAGGGAAAGGAATTCGCAAAGGTTCCGAGCTTTGGAGTATCAAGTGTAAAATGGAGGAGCTGGAACAGAAAAAGCGGGAATTGGAAATTCTCAGGGTACACAAAGAAGGGCTTATTCGGGAGATAGAGGATAAGGAGACAATCCTGCAAAGCAAGAAAATAAAGCTTGAAGCTGCTTTAAAGGAAAGAGAGGGGTTGAGGCAAAGAGTTGAGCTGGCTCGCCGGCATGAAACGGAAAGAACGACACTCAGGCAGGAAGTTGAAAAGATTTCAGCCCAGTATAAAGTGCTGAAGGAACGGATAGACAGGATAATAGACAGCAAGCAAAAGGTAGCATCGATTAATCGAGAGAATGAACAAAGCATCAAAGAGAAAGCAATACTGGAGCTCGAGCTCGGGAACTCAGTCAGAGCTATAGAGTTGCTGAGCAAGAACCTCGAGGAGGTGAATCAGCTCATTGCGGAGAAAGAAAACTTGCGTCGATTCGCCAGCATCGCTCATGCTGCCGTTCTGGAAGAGCAGAAACTACAGGGAATGGAGAAAGAGCTTGAGAGACTGAAACAGCTGGCACAGGAATTGGAGCAACGGGAAAAGAAGCTTATAGCCTTGAAGGCGCCCTCTCGGGAAGAGCTAACGCGAATCGAGGAAGTCTATCAACGGCTGCGTGATGCAAGGACGAAATTGAATGCTATAGGGCTAACCGTGCAAGTGTCAGCCGAATCTGATATTTCAGGGAGGATTTTCCACGAAGAGGGGGTCGTTGAGTTCCACCTAGAAAAAGGGCAAGCTCGCACCTGGAAGGCATATCAAACGATAACAGTCCAAATCGACCATATCGGTGAATTTGAAGTCACAAGTGGGAGTGAGGACGTAAGAAAGTTAAAGGACAGCTTAGAAGAACTTGAAATCGCTTACGAAAAAATTACAGCCGCTTACAAGACGAGGGATGTGGAAATGCTACGAGATCTTTTCCAGTACAAGACGGAGGTGGACGGGGATGTGAAGCGGCTAAAGGAGGAAATGGGAAGGCTATCCTACAGGGATGAGGATGCTCTGGTCGCCGACATAGCGGAGCTGAAAAAAAGAATAGGACTTAACTGGAGCAAGCTCCCAGATGAGTGTGAGTTCAAGAGGTATGCTGGTTCTGTCGATAAAGTGGTAGCGCAAGGAGAGCTTTCCAGGAGCATAGCCGAGATAGAAAAAGAGCAGGAAAATCTGAAGACGAGGAGGAAGAATATTGAGGCGGAATTGGTATCTTGGGGGATCAAAGAGCAGGGGATTAGAAAAAGAATTCGGGAGGTAGAGCAAAGGATCTACGGAAATGAGGAACGTCTCAAGGAGATCGAAAGTAGTTTAGATGCGCTACAAAAGGATGTGGCCGGTTTGGAAGAACTGGAAAAGCAGTTAGAACAGATTGCTTTAGATCTCAACGGCAAGGAGCAGACATTAAGAGCATACGAAGCTGAGATAGGCGCAATCGAGGAAGAACCAGTGCTACTTTACGAAGAGTGCGAGCGCCGAATTGAGAGACTGCGCCAGGACATAGATGAACTTTCTAAGGGTGTCGCGGAAACAAGGGGTAGATTGGAGGCTGTATTGCGCGGCTGGAAGGACCCATGCATACTGGAAGAGGAGTTGGAATACTGTCGAAACAGGGCAAGTCACCTCGAAACCGAGGCACAAGCCATTAAATTGCTGTACGATTTGGTGCATCTTTACCGGAATAAAGCCATAGAAAGCCTCACAGCGCCTGTTCAAAGGATATTAGCTAGTGATATGAATATGCTTCTCGGCACGGGATACGAGAGCATCAAATTGGATGGGTGCATGAAGCCCGTGGGAGTTAGGGTGGCCGCCTGGAAACAAGATGCCTCTTTGGATTCTCTATCATTCGGAACACAGGAGCAGATATGGTATCTTTTTCGACTGGCTTTAGGGAGGTTGCTGAGTGAGCACCAACGAGAGTTAGTGGTTCTCGACGATCCTTTAGCGAATACGGATGCAAGCAGATTGCATCGAGCTTTACGGATCTTGGAAGACGCTGCCGAGAAGTTGCAAATCATTGTGGTGACGTGCGACCCTGACAAATACAACTGGTTGTCAAAGGCAAATTTTATCTCACTGAGTAGGCAACAGAGGCAGGGTTGGTTTGACCTCAGGAGATAGGTCGAGAGCTGCGTCATGAATCTAGGAGAAAGAATTCTGGCCAATCACAGTGGTAAGAAAGGGGTAAGGCCTGGTGAATTCATCAATGCACAAGTGGATCTAATCTTAGCCAATGATATAACGGCGCCCTTAGCTATAAGAGAATTTCAGCGTCTAGGAGTTTCTAAGGTGTTTGACCCTGCAAAAGTAGTAATGGTTCCTGACCACTTTTGCCCTAGTAAGGATATACAATCAGCGGAACAAGCCAAATTGATGCGGGAATTTGCCAAGGAACAAAACTTAATCTACTTTGAAGTGGGACGCATGGGTATTGAACATGTACTGTTGCCCGAGCAGGGCCTGGTTTTACCCGACCAACTTATCATTGGCGCCGACTCGCATACTTGCACCTACGGTGCACTGGGGGCTTTTGCCACAGGTATGGGTTCAACTGATATCGCTGTAGCTATGGCCACGGGCGAGATATGGATGAAAGTGCCGCCGACCATAAGGCTCGTTTATCACGGAAAGTTGCCCAGATGGGTGAGTGGCAAGGACCTTATGCTATATACCATTGGCGATATCGGAGTTGACGGCGCACTTTATTCGGTTATGGAGTTTGTCGGTGAAGCGATCACCGAATTATCTATGGATGGGCGCTTCACCATGGCAAACATGGCTATCGAGGCAGGAGCAAAAGCTGGCATATTTCATGTTGATGAAAAAACCGAGCGGTACTTGAGGGAACATTGCCCTTCTTACCAGGGCAAGCGGGAACAGGAATCCCACGATGTTGAGGAATTCGCACGAACCATTGAATATGACGTATCTAGGATTGAGCCTCAAGTGGCTTTTCCCCATCTTCCTTCCAATACTAGGCCTGTCAGCCAAGTAGGAGAGATCGAGATTGACCAAGTTGTCATTGGCAGCTGTACCAATGGTCGGCTGGAAGATCTGAGAGTTGCGGCGAAGTTGTTAAGAGAAAGGCAAGTGCATCCTAATGTGAGATGCATTATCATACCTGGCTCCCAGAGGGTTTACTTGGATGCGTTGCGGGAAGGATTGATTGAAATCTTTATCCGTTCTGGCGCGGTGGTCAGCACACCAACCTGTGGTCCCTGCCTTGGTGGTCATATGGGTGTTCTAGCTGCTGGCGAGCGTTGCCTCTCTACGACTAACCGCAATTTCGTGGGCAGGATGGGCAGTCCTAAATCAGAGGTTTATCTGGCTAGCCCTGCAACTGCTGCTGCCACGGCTGTTCTGGGAAGAATTGCTAGCCCTGAGGAGATTGCGTGACAAAGCACAGAATGTTCGTTATGTCAGTACAGATCCAGTTGCAAGAAAAGAGAGTGAAATCAAAAATAGAATTGACAGGCTTTCCGGTTGACCGTCTCAAGAATGAATGCCGGATTTAAAGCCAAGACGACGACACGTGATTGATTGAGGAAGCCTTCGTGTTCGCTGCCGCACCTGGGAGAAGATTAGAGTTAAGAAAAATTCTCTCGCGTTAGTAGATTAATGCAGCTAGTTCCTAGTTCAACGTAATTGAATGATCTGAGCTTCTATTTTACCTCGGTTTATTTCGAGAATGCCGACAGTGCCGAGTTGAGGTAACCCCAGGGGCAATGTGGGACTACCGGGATTTACTAATAAGACTCCTTTAAAAGTTTCAATCAACGCCTTGTGACTGCCACCGAATATGAGCACATCCACGCGGCCGCCGAATTCGCTGTTCATGGCGCTCTCTAAACTTCGCCAGAAGGGTTCGGGGTATTCCAGACTGTGGGTCAAACCCACACGTAGTCCCTGAATGTCAAGAACGTGGCTCTCTTTTATCCGCGGATCCCGAGGCAGCCATATGTCCCCATTGCCCTCGGCAGCGAGCACCGGCGCGATACTTTCTAGTTCGTCCAGTACTTCAAGAGTGTAGATATCGCCGCCATGAAGGATTAGGCCTACGCCGGCAAAGACCTCCTTTACCTGGGGCGGGATTTGTTTTGCGTCTCTCGGAATATGGGTGTCAGAGACAAGTCCTATCTTGATGTTCTGCTCGCTTGAAAAGAGATTTATCACCTCAAAGTGCTTCTTCAATCCTCGCATTATCCTAAAGAGTGCACTTTTTCTTCGCAAGCATCAATGTTACTTAATAACAGCGACCAATACAAATCGAAAAAGTAGGATTTTGGGAGAGAAAAAGGAAATCTTTGAAATTGAATGATTCATCAATCGAGGAAATCATGCGTAGGAAGCCAGGTTTGTAGTCATGGACTGCGAAAGTGCCTTATAATTAAGAAACTTTTTGCGGATGCTGATGAAATTCAGGGGCAAAGCTCATAAGTTTGGATCTAATGTGGACACAGATGTCATTATTCCTGCGCGTTACCTCAATATTTCTATTCCTGAAGAACTGGCAAAACATTGTATGGAAGGCGTCGACCCGCAATTTGTCACCAGAGTCAATCCTGGAGACATGATCGTAGCTGGCACCAACTTTGGTTGCGGATCTTCGCGAGAGCACGCCCCTTTGTCTATCAAAGCTTGTGGTATATCGTGTGTCATCGCCCAAAGTTTTGCTCGTATTTTCTTTCGTAATGGAATAAATATTGGTCTTCCTCTGCTTGAGTGCGAAGAGGCTGCCACGGAAACGCAAGATGGCGATATCCTCGAGGTGGATCTATCTACTGGGGAAATCCACAACATTTCCAAGGGTAAGAAGTTCCGGGCGAATCCTTATCCTCATTTTATGATGGGGATTATCAATGCGGGGGGGCTGATTGAATACACTAAAGCTAGGTTGCAAAACAAGTAGCTGTGGAGTTTCACGTAGCAGTTTTGGCCGGTGACGGTATTGGCCCTGAGGTGGTGGCTCAGGGGACCAAGGTTTTGGACGCTGTGGGAGAAAGATTTGGACACAGATTTCATTTTCACCACGGGTTGATAGGCGGAGTTGCTATAGATGCTACGGGAACAGCTCTGAGCGAAGACACTCTCAACCTGTGCAGGAGGAGTGACGCGGTCTTGTTAGGGGCGGTTGGTGGTCCCAAGTGGGATGATCCGCGGGCTCCGGTTCGACCCGAGGATGGGCTTCTCGCGTTGCGTAAGAACCTTGGCTTGTTTGCCAATTTGCGGCCGGTGAAAGTTCTACCCAGTTTGGTGGATTGTACCAATCTTAAACCTGAGGTGGTCAGAGGTGTTGATCTCGTAGTGGTTAGAGAACTTACCGGGGGACTGTACTTTGGACAGCCTAAAAAGCAATGGCAAGACTCTGAAGGAAGGCATGCTGTTGACACCCTAGCTTATTCTGAGATGGAGATCGAGCGTATTTTGAGGGTAGGGTTCGAGTTAGCTCGGAGCCGCCGTAGGAAACTTACCTCGGTAGATAAGGCTAATGTCCTTCAATCGTCTCGTTTGTGGCGACAGATTGCCACAGAGCTATCCTCTCAATATCCCGATGTCGAGCTGCAACACATGCTGGTCGACGCCTGTGCTATGAGGTTGATCCAACGTCCCGCCGATTTTGACGTGTTGGTGACGGAAAATATGTTTGGAGATATCCTTACAGACGAAGCCTCTATGTTGGCTGGCTCCCTAGGCATGCTTCCGTCAGCCAGTCTGGCGCAGATTCCACGCGGCGCCACGTTCGGGCTGTATGAGCCGATTCACGGTAGCGTTCCCAGTCGAGCAGGACAAAATGTCGCTAATCCTATCGCTACCATTTTGAGCGTGGCTATGATGCTACAGTATTCTTTTGGTCTGGAGACTGAGGCTAGAGCAGTGGAAAACGCTGTCACTGCTGTGTTGGAGCGGGGTTACCGAACTTACGATATAATGTCGGAAGGCAAAACCAAAGTGGGAACGAAAGAGATGGGAGATTTGATCGCCCAAGAGGTGAAAAGTGCAGACTGAAATGTCTTAAGAGAAACAGTGGCTGAAGTTAGAAATCGCTTACCTCTGGCATGGGTGGGACAATGGTGAAGGTACAGCTTTATGATACCACGCTGAGGGACGGTGCTCAGCAGGAAGGCATCTGCTTTTCCATCGAGGACAAGCTCAAGATCTGCCGCAAGCTGGATGAGCTGGGCATTGATTTTATTGAGGGTGGCTGGCCCGGTTCGAACCCCAAAGATAGCGAGTTTTTCGCCCGAACACAGAATTTGCGGTTGAGCCACGCCGTCTTGGTGGCTTTTGGTAGCACCAGGCGCCCCTATTGCAAGGCGGAAGATGATCTCAACCTGCGGGCTTTACTTGAGGCTAAGACTGAGGTTGTCACCATTGTGGGAAAAGCATGGGATAGGCAAGTGACCCAGGTTCTGGGGACGACATTGGAGGAGAATCTTGCTATGGTGAGGGACTCCGTAGCCTATCTCAAGGGGAAAGGGCTGAAAGTTTTCTTTGATGCGGAGCATTTCTTCGATGGATACAAGGCGAATGCGGAGTATGCCTTGGAGGTGGTAAGCACCGCAGCCGAAGCGGGAGCGGAATGTGTCGTTCTCTGTGATACTAATGGCGGTAGCTTGCCGCAGCAGGTAGCGATGGCCATCAAGGGGGTGCAAAAGCGTCTCGGTGTACTGGCAGTGTCTCAGGTGTCCTTGGGTATTCATGCTCATAACGATGGTGAGCTTGCTGTGGCCAACTCCCTTGCGGCGGTGGAGGTGGGCGTTACCCAGCTGCAGGGAACTATCAACGGTTACGGTGAGCGTTGTGGTAATGCCAATCTCTGCTCCATCATACCTGCTTTGAAACTAAAAATGGGGATTGACTGCGTTACCGATGAGCAGTTACGCAAGTTGAGCGATGTTTCTCGTTATGTCTCGGAAGTGGCTAACATGCCTCATTATCATCGCCTTCCTTATGTAGGTGATGACGCCTTTACCCATAAGGGAGGAATCCATGTGTCAGGCTTTCTCAAATGGGAGAATAGCTATCAACACATCAATCCAGAATTAGTGGGTAACCGTCCTCGGGTAGTTATCTCTGAACTGGCAGGCAAGGGAAACATCATCTTCAAAGCTAAGGAGAGTGGCTTGCCAGTGCCTCAAGGGGAAAAGCTTGAGCAGATTCTGCGTCAGATCAAGTCACTGGAGAAATCTGGCTTTCAGTATGATGTTGCTGAAGCCTCTTTTGAGCTTTTGCTTCGCCGAGCGCAGCCAGAGTACAAGCCACCGTTTGAACTAGTGGATTTCATGGTTGTAGTGGAAAAGCGGCGGCGCCCACCCAGCAGTGGAAATCAAGAAGAACCACTGTCAGAAGCAACTATAAAGGTCAAAGTGGGTGACAAGGTCGTGCACACCGCTGCTGCGGGCGATGGTCCGGTGAATGCTCTCGACCGAGCCTTGCGCAAGGCTTTGCTGGAGTTTTATCCTGACTTAAGCGCGGTAACACTTACCGACTACAAAGTGCGCATTCTGGAAGAGACTGCGGGCACTGCTTCGGGGGTGCGGGTACTCATTGAATCCAGCGATGGGAAGGAGTGCTGGCGCACGGTGGGTAGCTCTACCAACATAATCGAAGCTAGCTGGCTGGCATTGGCTGACAGCATCGAGTACTGGTTGATAAGGAAGAACAAGAAGGCACAAACGTAACCGTTGCTGCTGTGCCATCTCAATAAAGGTTCATTACAGCAGAATGCCTGTGTGTTTCGCTTATCAAGGCTTTAATGGCGAGCGGCACAATAGAAAGGAGGGCGGAAGGTAAGCCGTGGATAAGCCAATGTCCAGTTTTCGTTTTAGGCTGATGTGTACAGGCTACAAGTTTCGAGACTTTTTCTTCCCCCGTGGACGTGTTTTGGAAGAGGCGGGGATAAAGCCGGGCTTTCACGTCCTTGACTATGGCTGTGGGTGCGGGAGCTATGTTGTCCCTCTGGCGAAGCTGGTAGGCGAATCAGGGAGAGTTTACGCCCTTGATATTCATCCGGTGGCAATTCGTAAGGTTCAACATATTGCTAGGAAAAACCGACTGGTGAGTGTGGTAACGATTCGTTCCGACTGCCAGACCGGGCTGGCTGACACCAGTGTGGACGCTGTTCTCCTGTACGACGTGTTCCATCACTTTAGCGAGCCCGACCGGATACTGAAGGAGCTTTATCGGATCCTGAAGCCAGGTGGCGTGCTGTCCTTCAGCGACCATCATATGAAGGAAAGTGAAATACTGGCCGGCGTGACGGGCAATGGATTGTTCAGGCTACTCAGAAGAGGGAAAAGAACTTATACTTTCGTGAAACAGGTGAGTTAACGTCTACGCGGTTCCCAGCCCTTGCTACTCACGTCTGCAACCTGTAGATGGGCTTCTGTCGATAGCGAGGGCGGAGGCATCTAGAAACATCTTGCCTTGAGCCAATCGAGGATGAAATCCACTGCCGCCTTTTCTAGGCGTACCTTGTGCCTGCCACCGCGGATTATCTTCAGCTCTTTAGGCTCTCTGGCTCTTTCATATAGCCTGTAAGCATGTTCCAGAGGAACTACTTCGTCGGCATCCCCATGCACCAGAAGTAGAGGGCGCGGGGAAATCCTATCTATCCAGTTGATTGGGGAGATCGTCTCGAATCCTCTCTCCCATTCTTCTAGTGAGGGTGGGAAATTGCTGTCTTTGATGACCCCGATCTGGCGAAAGCGCTCTATGGTTTGTAGCGGCGTTTCTTTCTGGCGTATGGAGCGAAAATCGGCGGGGCAGGCACATGCTACTAAGAAAGACATTCGGGGATCATGAGCGCAAACGTAAACGGAAACCGCCGCGCCCCCGCTGAACCCCACCACGCATAAGCGGCCTCTGTCAGTTTCCTTGAGGTCATAGAGGAGGTCCAGTGCCGCTTGAAGATCTCGTGCCCATCCTAGCATGTCTAGGTTTCCCTGGCTCCGTCCTGTCCCTCTGAAGTTGAAGACCAGAGTGAGGAAACCGGCGGAACAGAATCGCTCTGCCAACAGGGTGTAACCCCGGTCGCTGGGATCAGGTGGCACAGCAGGTATGCCATGGCAAATACAGAGAGCGGGATGAACTGTGCCTTCCCTCGGGATGTGAAGCTTGCCGCTCAGCTCCAGACCGTCTGACTTCAACCGAACTTCTCTTATTTTCATCTAACTGGCATGAGTGAAGATTTCTCTGGCCGGCCCGCCTTGCGATCTACGGGCATACCCGTGAGGTCAGAAAAAATAGATGCGCCTTCTTCGGCGCAGCAGAACCCCAGCCACAAGTCCCGAGAGGAGTCCTCCCAAGTGAGCCTGCCAGGCTATGCCGGGAAGAAACGAGATAAATAAGAAGATTACGATCGCTGCCCACAGCGGCACCGGCACAGGAATAGGAAATACTAGCACCGGCACGCTCGGCGCCAGTACCGCTAGAGTGCCACCGAGGGCATAGATTGCCCCCGAGGCACCCACCGCGGTGGTGAAAGATGGGCCAAAAACTACATAGCAAATGTTCCCCGCCAGCCCCCCGAGGAGGAACACGGCAAGGAAATTCCTTTCCCCCACAGCGCGGAGCAAGAAGCTGCCAAGGAAATAAAGGCTCACCATGTTGACGATGATGTGCCACCATGTGGCGTGGACGAACATGCTGCTCAGGATCGTCCACGGCTGTCGTGGCAGAAGCGCCGGTGTCAGACCAAGAAAGGGGATAAGTTCACTGCGTGCCGCACTGCCTTCCCCGGTAATGAATTCAATGAGGAATATGGTGGCATTTAGTGCTATCAGAAACCACAGGATATCAAGGCTGGCCGGGCGATAGCTTTTCATCGAGCAATTATAGATCGAAATCGTTTCCTAGTTCAATAAGTCAGCCATGTAGCGAAGCTGGCGAGATGGCCTTTCTGGCCAACGAGGGATATGTTGGCGTTCGGGGGGAAGAGCGGGGGACATTACCTGCGGTCGCGGGAGACCGCTCGCCTCATCGGGTTAAAGATTTTTCATCTTAACACGTATTGTAATCTGGTAACTCAGAGCTTATAATGGTGCAAATGCCTTAGGGGTTCGAGGCGTGAGCCAGCCAGCTGCGGAGCAAGGAGGCAGGTTTCGCTCCTTACTTTTAGTGGGGATAGCGCTGGGAATTATCTGCGGCGTCTCCCTCTATTTGCGTGTAGCCCTGCCTCACAAATACATCTTCGTCGGGGACGCAGTCTGGTTCCGCGAGACTGATGCTTACTATCATATGCGCCAGATAGAGAGTCTGGTGCATCATTTCCCTCACGTTAACTCCTTCGACCCCTATGTACTCTATCCTGGTGGCGGGTCAGGAGTGGCGCGGCCATTTTTTGATTGGCTGGTCGCCGCTATCATCCTGCTGCTGAGTTTCGGGTCGCCGAGTCAGCATTTTATCGAAGTGGTGGGCGCTTATATGCCTGCTATTCTGGGCACGCTGGCACTGATCCCCATGTATCTGGTGGGGAAGGAGCTGTTTAACCGCGGTGTCGGCTTGATCTCCGCTGCCTTGCTCGCCATCCTGCCCGGGGAGTTTCTAAATCGCTCCCTCCTGGGCTTTACTGACCATCATGTTGTTGAGGTCCTGTTCAGCACCACCGTGGTCCTGTTTCTCATCATGGCGATAAAGCGTGCTCGAGAACGGGAAATTTCTTTTTCTTGCCTGTGGAGCGAAGATCGAGCCAGAGTTGGCCGGCCTCTCCTCTATAGTTCGCTGGCTGGCATTTTCCTTGGAGCCTATCTTCTTTCCTGGATAGGCGGGCTAATGTTCGTATTTATCATATTTGCTTACCTTGTAATCCAGTTCCTGGTAGACCATTTGACCGGCAGATCCACCGAGTATCTCTGTCTGGTTGGCAGTCCTTGTTTCCTTGTCTGCTTTTTCATGCTTCTGATCTTCCTGGGTAAAGGAGGGACAGACGTCATCCACTGTGTCTCCTTGACCATAGCGGTGCTGGTTCCCATCTTTCTCGCTCTTCTTTCCCGTTTCATGGCAGCGAGGAGAATAAAGCCTGTTTTCTATCCCTTTGCTCTGGCAGCGCTGGGTGGCATTGGACTGGCAGCTTTTTATGCCCTCAGCCCCGCTCTCCTCTCCTCCATGCTCAGTCGCTTTAGCGTTTTTGCTCCCAGCGCCGGGATGCGTACTGTGCTGGAGGTGCAACCGTTGAACCTGGCTATAGCATGGCGTAACTTCACCACTTCCTTTCTTCTTTTCTTTGTCTCACTTGGTTTGCTTATCTATGCGGCGATAAAGGAAAAGCGTGCTGAACTTAATCTGCTGCTGGTATGGAGTGTGGTAATGCTCATCGCCATCCTGTCCCAGCGTCGCTTTGGCTACTACTTTGCTGTTAATGTTGCTTTGTTTGCCGGATATTTTTCCTGGAGAATGCTCGAGCTTGCGGGATGGCATCGATTATTCATCAAACAAAAGATGAAGGTGGTCAAGAAGGTAAAGAAGGGGCGCGGGGGCGAAGAAAGGGTAAGAGAAAAGGTGCTGGTTCGCCCCAGGGATGCGATGATAAAGGTGAGTATTGTGGCTGCACTCCTCTTCTTGTTGGTTTTCTTCCCCAATGTCGGCTATGCCAGGGGACTTGCTGACTCTCCCGGGCTCATGACCCAGGGGTGGTATGAGGCGCTGATATGGTTGCGAGACAACACTCCTGAGCCCTTTGGCGACCCCGATTTTTACTATGCCCGATATCAGCCCAGGGAAGAATTCATCTATCCTGATACTGCCTATGGTGTGATGTCCTGGTGGGACTATGGCTACTGGATAATGCAGGTCGCTCATCGCTTGCCGATTGCCAACCCCGGCCAGGCTCGAGCGGCGGAGGCGGGACGATTTTTCATTGCCCAGAATGAGACCTCTGCCAATGAGCTAGCCGAGGAATTCGGTGTCAGGTACGTCATGATTGACCATGCCATGCCCACCACAAAGTTTTACGCTATGCCAACGTGGGCGGGCGTTAATGTGAGTGAGTTCTACGAGGTCTACTACCAGCGGGCTGATGGGGGGAAGCTGCAGCCAGTGGTGCTGTACTACCCTGCCTATTATCGTTCCATGGTAGTTCGCCTGTACAACTTCAACGGTCAGGCTCAGACCCCCACCCGGTGCCTGGTTGTTTCCTATGAGGAGAAAATAACCTGGCTGGGAATCAAGTACAAGGAGATCACCAGTTCAGTCTCCTTCCCCAGCTATGAGAGCGCTGCCGAGTACGTGGCAAGACAGGAGACGGGAAACTACCGGATTGTAGGCAATGACCCCCTTGTTACCCCGGTGCCTCTGGAGGAACTGAAAACGTACAAACTGGTATATGAGTCTCAGGCCAAGGCACAGATAGCGGGCAAGTATGTCCCCAGTGTAAAGGTGTTCGAAAAGGGGACAGGCTACTTTTAGCCGATAAGTCACAAAGAGGAGTAATGGATGCCGAGGATACCAAGGGGGTCAGGAGATAATCTCATTTATCACGTGCTCAACCGTGGGAATGGGAGACAGGTAGTTTTTCACAAGGATGGGGACTACGCGGCATTTATCGACCTGATGAAAGAGGCGAAGGAGCGATGCCCGGTGAAACTGTTCGCCTACTGTTTGATGCCAACTCACTTTCACATGGTAGTCATGGCCGATAGAGGTGAGGAGCTAAGCAGATGGATGCAATGGTTGATGACCAGCCATGTGCGCCGATATCACAGTCACCATGGGGGCGACGGTCACGTATGGCAGGGGAGGTTCAAGAGCTTCATTGTGGAGAAGGATGAACACTTGCTGATGGTGTTGAGGTATGTGGAAGGGAATCCGGTGAGGGCAAATCTGGTACATTCGGCGAAGGAATGGCGGTGGTCTTCTCACAGAGAGCGGATCGAAAAGGACAGTAGTGGCTTTCTCGACGATCTTCCTGTTGAATTGCCGCCGGACTGGGGCAGATATGTGGACTCGCCGCTGACGGAGAGTGAAGTGGAAAAGCTACGGGAGAGCGTCAATCGTCAGTGCCCTTACGGTGCACCTGGATGGCAGGTGAGAATAGCGAGCGAGCTTGGGCTGGAATCGACGATGAGGCCGAGGGGGAGACCGAAGGGAGAGCAGCGAGGATGAAAAAGTAGCCTGTCCCCTTATCCATGTTAAGTGAGTCGCTGGTCAAGATCACCAAAGGCGCCGGACTGGCGTTCACCGGCTCGCTGGTAGGTTTGTTCCTTGGTTTCATCAACCGCACGCTCATCACCCGGTGTGGAACGCAGGCTGAGTATGGAGTATATTCTCTTGCCTTAACGATACTGAGCATCTGCATTGTGGTTGCTTCGCTGGGGCTGCCGTCAGGTCTTGCCCGCAGCGTAGCTTACGCCCGGGGAAAACAGGACAGGGAAAGAATCGTTGCTCTTATCCCTGCGGCATTGCAATTGGCGCTGGTAGCGGCTATATCTCTGGGAATTATTGTTTTTTTCAGCTCTCATGTTGTCGCCGAGAGGATTTTTCACGATCACAGTCTTGCCCTTCCCCTGCGCATATTCGCCTGGGGGATTCCGGTTTGCTGTGTGACAGCTATCCTGGCTTCTGCCTTTGGTGGCTTCGAGGATATAAAGCCGCAGGTCTACTTCGCCAATACACTTGTCCCCTTAGTTTTTGCCCCTCTGCTTTCACTGGTTGCGTTGCTGCGCCTTCCCTTCACCGCGGTGTTTTATGCCTATCTTGCCTCCCTGACGATTTCCTGCATTGCCATGCTGGTGTATGCGCGCAGGAGGCTCCCCGTTCAGGTCAGGTTCTTCCTTCCCCTGTGGGCTAACCCTGTAGCCAGGGAGTTACTCCTCTTTTCCCTACCTTTGCTGGGGCTGGCCATGCTTGGCCTGATCATCGTCTGGACCGATACCCTGATGTTGGGCGGTCTGAAGAGCTCAATAGATGTCGGTCTTTATAATGCTGCCCAACCTCTAGCCCAGTTCATCTCCACTCCCCTGGCCGCCGTGGGCTCAATTTATCTCCCGGTGGTGTCAGCTCTCTATGCTCAAGGCTCCATGTCGGAATTGAGGAGGAATTTCTCCATCATAACCAAGTGGCTTTGTGCTGCCACTCTGCCTCTGTTTCTGGTTCTTTTTCTTTTTCCCCAGACAGTGCTCGCCTTTGTATTTGGTCCTGCCTACTCTGCCGCGGCAACCGCGCTCCGGATTCTCTCCCTCGGCTTCCTTATGAGCAACATCATGGGGCCGAATGGAGCGACCTTGATCGCCATGGGGGAGACGCGGTTCGTTATGTGGACTTACCTCGCTACCGCTCTGTTGAATGTAGGGCTGAATATGGCACTGATTCCGCCTCTGGGAATAGAAGGTGCGGCTATTGCTTCAGCCAGTGCCCTCGTCTCCATCAATATGGTAATAGCATGGAAGCTTTACTCCCTGGCCAAAGCCCAGCCCTTTAGCAGGAACCTGATCAAGCCAGCCCTTGCCTCCCTCGTTCTAGTATTCCTTTTCCAGTTCATCTTCCGCAACCTTGTCACTGTAAGCTGGTGGATGCTTCCTGGGCTCTTCATCCTCTATTACGGCATCTATGGCCTGGCCATTCTATTTACCAGGAGCTTTGACCGGGAAGATATAGCCATGCTTCTGGCAATAGAAAAGAGGGTGGGAATGAATTTGTCCTTCGCTAAGAGGATTCTGCGCCGGTTTGTATAGCCCCCAAAAAGGGGACAGGCTACTTTTCGCCCGCAAGTGGAGGAATGCAATAGTTGGTGGCCTAGTCTTGACGTGTGCTGCGTCTCGACGGGGGCGAGAGTAACGAGAGAGCCTAGGACAAAATCACCGAGGAGAGCGCGGCGGGAGGAAAAAGTAGCCTGTCCCCTTATTTTCGTCTTGCTAGGGCGTTGAGGATGATACCGGTGAAGATAGTTAAGATGCCGGCGATGATGAAGAGGATGGTGAGCATGGCGCTGCCCAGAGCGAGGCTGCCAGTGGTGCTGGCGATGTTGAGCACTCTGACCCCGACGATGAGCCCGATAACCGTGAAGACGGTACCGACCATTCCGAAGAAGAACAGAGGCCTTCTTTCCGCAATGATGGCTAATATGCGGTTGAGTACGCCGAAGCCATGTTTCACCGGGTTAAGCGTCGAGCCGTCGGGCAGATAGATGTTGGTGATGGGTACCTCGGTTATCCTGAGGTTCTTCTCCGCGGCACGGACAATCGCCTCCTCGGATACAGCCATCCCATCCTCCCGCAGCTCAAGCTCCAATATAGCCCTTCGGGAATAGGCCCGGAAGCCGCATTCGGAGTCAGAGACTTTGGTGCGGGAAGCGAGGCGGGCGGAGTGGGAAAGCACTTTCTGCCCCAGGCGGCGATAGCGGGGCGTTCTGTCTTGTTGTCCCTCCCGAGATCCGATGACGAGGTCATAACCATCGAAAATAGGCCTGACGAGGGAAGGAATCTCCCTAGGGTCATGCTGACCGTCGGCATCGAGGACGACCAGGACGTCAGGATTTTTCTTTCTCGCCTCGGAAAGTATGGTCTTAATGGCTGCTCCGTAGCCCCTGTTCTTATCGTGGCGGATCACGGTGGCGCCGGCGAGCTCAGCTATCGCAGCGGTGCTATCCGTGCTGCCGTCATCAACCACGATGACCTCATCCACATATTGCCTGGCCTGGAGCACCACGCTTCCGACGTATCTTGCTTCGTTATACGCAGGTATACCCGCCAGGACCTTCACCTCACCGGGTCTGGTTGCCGAAGCCACCTCATACCCTCACTTTCCGATATCTCCGTAATTGACCTGCCATGGGGTCGTACGATCAGATTGCCGATCGTACTCTCACATAGAATAATAGGGCATAGTGTGATTGATTGCAAGCCCGTGCCTGCTCCAGCTATACTGGGTTAAGTCTTGTGGAGGACAAAGCGGTGAAAGTTCTCGTTACTGGCGGGGCGGGCTTTATCGGCTCACATGTGGTTGACGGGCTGATTGAGCGAGGGCATCAGGTGGTTGTGGTGGACGACCTCTCCACGGGTCGGAGGGAAAACGTCAACCCCGCGGCCGCATTCTATCAGGTAGATATATCCAGTCCCGAGCTAGAGTGGATATTTGAGAAAGAAAGGCCAGAGGTGGTCAATCATCATGCGGCTCAAACTGTGATCACCAGGTCCATGGAGGACCCTGCGTTTGATGCGAGGCAAAATATTCTGGGCAGCCTGAACCTCATGCGGCAGTGTTTGCGCTGGGGGGTAAAGAAAATCGTATATGCTTCCTCGGGAGGGGCAGTGTACGGGGAGCCACAGTACCGTCCTGTGGACGAGAGGCATCCTGTGAGTCCAATTTCATACTATGGGGCTTCCAAGCATGCGGTGGAGCATTATCTCCATGTTGGCCATCTCGAGGGCGCGCTGGGATACGTGGTGCTCCGGTATGCCAATGTCTATGGTCCGAGGCAGAGCCCCAAGGGGGAAGCGGGGGTAGTAGCCATCTTTACCGGGCAGATGCTGCGCGGAGAGCGTCCCACTATTTTTGGCAAAGGGGACAAGACCCGTGACTATGTCTATGTGGGCGATGTGGTGACCGCCAACCTTCTGGCGATGGAAAAGGACGTCAACGGCATTTACAATATTGGCACGGGAGTGGAGACATCAGACCAGGAGATGTTTGACACTCTGGCTGGACTGACGGGGTATAAAGGCAGTCCGCATTATGCGCCGGTACGCAAGGGAGAAATTTACAGGATTTGCCTCGACTGCTCCCGGGCACGGAGGGAGCTGGGGTGGGAGCCCAGGGTCACGCTGAGGCAGGGTCTGGCGGAGACAGTGAAGTATTACCGCGATGCTCTGTAAAAAGGGGACAGGCTACTTTTTGGCCCGACGGCCAGGTCGATGGCGAGCCAGGTTCGCCGTCACCGGAGTTGCTATGCGGAGCGGCGAGAGAAGCTGGGCCGGAATCAACGGTGGGGGAGAGGCCGGGGGAGCGGGGGCAAGAAAGAAAAAGTAGCCTGTCCCCTTATTCTGCCTTAAAGACTTTCTGACCTTATTCTTAGCTTATTTCTAGCCTAGGCTAATAAAGGCGCCTGCGAATCGAGCTTGAGGAGTCTTTTGGCAAAGCCTAGGTAATCCTGATATTGCGTCTCGATAACTTGAAATTGCGGGTCAGGCTTGCCAGGCAGAGCTGCGGTCAGAATCACTGCCTTCCAGCCGAATTCTGGTAGGTACTTGGCTAGGCCCAGCGGGCGCAGACTGGCTACGGTGGGGCGGGGTGGGAAGTGGTAGGTTATGATAAGAACTTTGTTCATCTCTTTATCTTGTTGTTACTGAGCTCACGAACTTCCACGCGCCCCATTCGCGCTTGTGCAAGCTACCTGATGGTCTTGAGCGAGGAAGAGGAAGGGCCGGTTCCAAGCCCCCGCTCTGCCAAACAGTGCCGTCATATTTAGAGCATTCGGTCACCAAGTCCCCGACGGGGTGTCTTACACAAGTACCAGTATATTACCTTGCCGCACTGCGGGCAATCGGGGATACCGCGCTCTTGTTCCGATATAGAGCGGTGAGGCGTTAGGTCGTATCCAGGTATTGGCGAAGGCGTGGCAGAATTTGGCAGGTGATGGTTGGGGTTTCTGGCGGGAATTCACTTGACGGTGACTGATTTAGCGAGGTTGCGGGGTTTGTCCGGGTCGTATCCCCGGGCGATAGCGAGATAGTAAGCGAGGAGTTGCAGGGGCAACACGGTGACCATGGGGTAGAGGAGCTCGTTTACGCGGGGGATTTTGAGCCAGGAATCATATATGGTATTTTCTGCGTCGGAGACAGCGATGATAAAGGCGCCGCGGGACTTGGCTTCCATGGCGTTATTTAGAGTTTCAGCGAAGGTGTAGTCGGCGGGGCAGATGACTACCACGGGTGTGCCAGGCTCGATGAGAGCGAGGGTGCCATGCTTCAGTTCGCCAGCAGGCATACCTTCAGCGTGGATATAGGAGATCTCCTTGAGCTTCAAGGCTGCTTCAGAGGCGATGGCGAAATTGATGCCCCGTGCTATGTAGTAGAAGTCGTTCTTGTCTTTGAATTTCTGGCTCAGGCGGATAATTTCGCTTTTGTTGCTATCCAGGGCCTGGGTTATCGCGCCGCTCAAGCTTTTCAGGTTGGCTGCTGCCTCGGCGAAGGCGTTAACCATGGAGAAAGAGAGAAGGTAGAATATGGCTAGCTGAGAGAGGAAGGACTTGGTGGCGGCCACAGCTATCTCAGGACCACAGTTGAGGTAAATGACCTGGTGGCTCAAGTCGGTGAGTATGGAGTTGGGTCGGTTGACGATGGAGACGATCTGGGCGCCAGCATTTCTCGCTGCCTTTACCCCATCAACTACATCGGCAGTCTCGCCACTCTGGGAAACGGCAATAACCAGAGTGTTCCTGTCCACGGAATCGGCGAAATAACCAAACTCAGAAGCCATGACCACATCGCAGAACTTCCTGCCCACTTTGGAAAAGAGATATCTGCCAACCAGAGCGGCATAACGGGAAGTGCCGCAGGCGGTTATGATCACCTGCCTTGCCCGGAGGATGTCCAGGGCGATCTCAGTAAATTTCTTCTCATCCTGGCATAATGTTTCATTCAATATTTCAGCCTGCTCCATTATTTCTTTGAGCATGAAGTGCTGGTAGCCGTTCTTGTGGCTCTGGATCCAGGTCTGGTCCAGCTTTCTGGGCTGTTTATGGAGCTTTCTACCATGGGAGTCGAAGAATTCAACTTTGCCCGGCGCGATCATTACCACCTCCCCGTCTCCGAGGGACATTACGGTGTCAGCGTAGCGGGAGAAGGCGAGGGCGTCGCTGCTGATGTAGCAATCGGGGAGATCAATGCCCACGACAAGGGGGCTATCTTTCCTGGCACCGACAATCTTCCCGGGGTCGTCAAGAGAGGTAGCGATGAAGGCGTAGGAGCCCTGGAGACGACCGGTTATGTTCAGTGTTGCCTGGGTTAAAGAGAATCCCTTTTTCAGTTCGTCCTCGAGGAGGTGGGGGATGACCTCGGTATCGGTCTCGGAGTTGAAGCGGTGTCCCTTCTGGATTAATTCGTGGCGGAGCTGCTGATTGTTCTCGATGATGCCGTTGTGGACCACGGCGATCCGGCCAGAGCAGTCGCAGTGAGGGTGGGCATTTGCCTGAGTGACGCCACCGTGGGTGGCCCAGCGAGTGTGTCCGATGGCAATGTTGCCGGGAAGGCTTGCGAGGTTATGTTTCTCGATGACCTCATCGAGCTTGCCCACATCCTTTTTCACTATGAGTCTGCCTTGGCATAAAGAGGCGATGCCGGCGGAATCGTACCCGCGGTACTCGAGGCATCTCAAGCCTTCCAGGATAATTGGCACTGCTGCTTTCTTGCCACAATACCCGATGATGCCACACATCCCCGTTCTTGCTCCTCACCTTTCACTGGCTCGGTCGCCCTGCATCATTTCCTGCCCTTATGTCTTTAAGGTTATCGAGCAGCTCTTTCCTGCTATCTTCCTCCAGGGTGATAGTGTTTTCCCTTACCTGGTAACGGGACTCTACCAGGATTATTTTATTGGGCTCAACATCACGTTGTAAACATACCTGCGGTCCCACGAAGCAATTAGCTCCGACGCGGACTCCTGGCATGAGGCTGGCATTGACTCCGATGCGACAGCCCCGCCCCACCATCGCTCCCAGTTTATCATATTCTGTATCCACCAGGCTAGTGCCGACCCTGATGTGGATGCGTCCTTCGTCGAGTCGGAAGTTAGCCAGCACGGTGCCGGCGCCAAAGGAGCAATTATCGTCTATTATGGAGTCGCCAACATAATTGGAGTGGAACCAGCAATTATCGCCGATATAGGAATGCTTTACTTCGGTGGAATAGCCGATAACCGAGTTGGCGCCGATATGGCAGTAGTCTCGTATCAGGGCGTTATTGCCAATTATGGAATTCGGTCCAATATAGAGAGGACCGCGAAGCACGGCATTTTCCCATACCCTGACGTTATGGGCAAGGATAACTTTCCCCTCGATGGTGGCTTTTTCCGAAATGCGGGCTGAAGGGGCGATGCACGGCTGAGCATTATCGAGGAAATATTCCATTACTTTGAAGATATGCCAGGGATATTTTATCGGTGCCCAGAAATCATCGTAGGGGACGACTTTTATCCTGTGTCCCGCTTTCACCATGCTGTCCAGGGCGCATTCATAGACGTCGTCCCTGGTAGTGTGCACGGTGTCAATGTGGCGCAACAGTTTCTGCGGGTCGTGGTGGTAGTGAATCAAGATGTTTACCAGGTTGCTGGGCTCCTTACCGGGTTCGGGCTTTTCCACGATGTGGAGCAATTCATTTTGAGGATTTACCTGGAGGTAGCCTCCGGGGAAGTATTTTTGCACGCGGTAGCCCAGAATACAGGAGGATGCAATGCCCTTTTGCGCCTCGGCGATGATTTTGGTGTACGCTGAGGGGGAGAAAACATCGTTGGGGTTTATGATTATGGTGGGTCCGTGGAGATGAACGGCAGCGCTTTGGAGGGCATCGGCGATGCCGCGGGGCTCTTCCTGCACTGCGAAGCGGACTTCTATCCCGGGAATCCTTTGCATTACCTGCTCTATCTTAGCTAGGTTTCCCGGGTTGGCGATGATAACGAAGTCCTTGAGGCCAGCATTGCGGGCGACCTCTATCTGGTATTGAAGCAGGGGCTTGCCGAGGAAGTCGAGGAGGAACTTGTCTTCGGTAAGAGGGAACATCCTTTTGCCAGCGCCGCCACAAAGAAATACCGCTTTCACCTGTTCTCCTCCACAAGCCGTTGAACCAGCTCCTTGCCCTTGATTATGAGGCTATCGGCTTCTATCTCCGAGGCTGATTCTGAGATGAGGCGGATGGCAGGCTCAGTGCCGCTAGCCCTGATAAGCAGCCAGGAGTGGGGGAATTCCAGCCTGAGTCCGTCAAGCATATTCACGGCAGCGGGAGCAAAAAATTGAATTTTTTCCCTTGCCCGGGTCATGACCACTTCCTTAAGCTCGTTGGGACAGGGAACCTTTGCTTTGTGGAAGAATAACTTGGGCATGCTTTGAAAAAATCGCCTTATTTCACCGGCGTCATTGATATAAGCCAGGAGGGCAAGGGAGGCGAAAATGCTATCGGGGTAATAGCCCAGCTCAGGGAAGATGTAAACGCCGACCTGCTCCACTCCTAATGCGGCATCGAGCTCTTGAGCTAGGTAAGCTACAGAGACATCGCCCACCTTTCCTCTGACCACCTCCACCCCGAGGTCTTTCACTGCTAGGTCAAGAAGATTTCCTGTCTCCACTGTGGTAACAATCTTTTTCTTTCCTGTTCTCTGGGCAATGAGTCTGGAGATGAAAGCCACCGGCTCATTGAAGCCGAGGAAACCCTCCTTATCACAGAAGACGACGCGGTCGGCGTCGCCATCGAAGCAGATGGCGAGGTCGGCGTCATTTTGTCTGAGGAGGGCAACTGTGCCCTGCAGGGTATCCTCTTTGGGCTCGGGACTTCTTCCCGGGAAGGAGCCATCTGGCTCGTCGTTTATTGCGATTACGTTGAGGCCCATGCGGGCAAAGATGTCACTGGCGAATTTGGAGGCAGCGCCGTTGCCAGGGTCGACGACTATTCTTAGCTGGCGATTGAGTGCTGACGTGGGGAGCTTTTGCTTAATAAAGGAGAGGTATGTTTGTTTCATATCTGTGGCGTGCTCGAGAGTGCCCTTCTTACCGCGGCGGAATCTTCCTTCAAAATAGACGTTCTCTATTTCCGTTTCTTGAGCCTGGCTATATCCCAGCGAGTTGTGGTTAAAAAACTTCAAGCCGTTGAATTCGGGAGGGTTGTGGGAGGCTGTGATCATGACACCGGTGGCGAAGCCCAGCTCCCGGGTGAGCAGAGCGAGAGCTGGAGTGGGCAGAATGCCAAAATCGACCACGTTTATGCCACAGGAAGTGAGTGCAGAGACAACCGCTCTCTTGAGGACATCTCTGGTGGTTCTGGTATCGGTGGCGACGCATACCGTAGAGTCTGGGGGCAAAGTGGTACCGAGAGCGAGGGCGATGTCATGACAGAAATGGGGCGAAAGCTCTTTATCCACTACACCCCTGATGCCACTGGTGCCGAATAGTCGTCTTCTCTCCATATGTGCCTGAGCGGTGTATTCAGTAAGAAGATAACATGAGAAAGGGCGATTGGCAATAAGGATAGGTTGTAATAACATATCTGCGACGGAGGCAGCGGGTGGTTAAGAAAGTCCTTTTGACCCTGCTGGTTACAATGTCGCCGATCAGCGAATTGAGAGGTGCCATACCGTTGGGGATAGTGGAGTTCGGGCTGAATCCATGGCTGACGTTGCTTCTAGCCATTGTAGCTAACGCGTTCATATTTTTCCCTGTATTCTTCCTATTACGTCTGTTCTATGAGAAGCTGTTTTGCCGGGTGCCGCTGTTCCCGCAATATCTGGAAAACTTGAGGAGGAGAGGCAAGCCCAAAGTGGAGAGATACGGTTTTTGGGGGCTGGCACTGTTTGTGGCTGTGCCCTTGCCGATGACGGGGGCTTACACTGGGACTATGCTGGCGTGGCTCCTGGACATGAACTGGAAGAGGGCTTTTCGTGCCGTAGCGCTTGGTGTTCTGGTGGCTGGCCTTGTGGTTTTCCTGGTGACGGTGGGTATTGTTGGAGTGGGGCAGGCAGCCGGATAGCTTGTCTTCAGGCGAGGCTCTTGCCTTTATGGCTAAGAATACCGCAGTAAACAGGAGGTGACATGATGAAGCTTGAGAACAGAGTGGCGATAGTAACCGGAGGTGGATCAGGTATCGGGCGGGCTATAGCTCTCACTTTTGCTCGGGAGGGAGCCAGGGTGGTAATAGGTGACATTGACCTTACGGCGGCTAAGAAAGTAGCCGGGGAGGTGGCACAGCAGGGTGGTGGAGCGCTGGCGGTTGAGGTGGACATATCGAAGCAGGCGGAAGTAAAAAGGATGGTGGAAATGACTGTGGCTGAGTTTAAGAAGGTAGACATTCTGGTGAACAATGCTGCTTATCTTGGCTTTTCTTTAGAACACAGACCGTTTATCGATACTGATGAAGGGGAGTGGGACGAGCATATAAATGTTACCTTCAAGGGCACACTTCATTGCTGCAAGGCGGTGATTCCTTACATGATGGAACAGCGGTGGGGGAGGATCATCAACATAACCTCTGATAGTGCCAAGATTATGGCTCCCAGAGGGGAGGCTTTATATTCGGGATGCAAGGCTGCGGTGGCGGGGTTTTCTCGCTGTCTTGCGGGGGAATTGGCGCGCTATAACATATTGGTCAACTGCGTGGCTCCGGGGCTGGTTCTTACTCCCTCAGTCCTCAAGACCAGGGCGCCGCAGTGGCAGGAGAAGGTAGTAAAGTCCATTCCGCTGCGTCGCGCTGCAATGCCTGAGGACATTGCTAACATGGTGTTGTTTCTCGCCTCAGACGAGGCCAGCTATATAACAGGGCAGCATTTCAGTGTTGATGGCGGAATCGTAACAAGCTGAGCCGAAGCTGGAACGGGGTGATGGTCAGGCGAACGACGCTATTGACCACCACGTGGATAGGGGTGAGAGAATAACAAACACAGCAATGTGAAGGACAAGATATGTTGCCACGGCGGGGAGAGCCACCTTTTTCAGCTTTCCTCCCCGTTCTGTCGCTGTGGTGAGAAGCTGCTGGAACCCGAGACCAGCCCCAATGCATATAGGCCCCACCGCAGGATAGAAATAGTAGACAAAGCTGATCCTATCGGTGATCACACTTATGGGGAGCCAGACCAGGTAGGTGCTGGCGAACCACGATATGCCGAAAAGGCTGGCATTGTCACCTTGTTTTGCCTTGAATATGAGGTATACTGTGCTGGGGATGATGAGTGCCCAGAGGGTGAAACTAATGGCACCAAGGTAATGAGGCTCATACCAGTAAGGCATGACTATAGGTCGGAGTACCCATTCCCAGGGGCGGCTCAGGGCGGGATGATCTGCGGTGGCGAAGGTCAGGCTCGCGCTTAGATCGAGCATGGTCTTAATACGGTTGATGGGGTTGAGGAACTTATGGAAGACGAGGAAATCGAGGGCAGGCATCAGCGAGATAAAGGCGGCGGGGGCTGTTACGAGTGAAGCGCCAAACCTGGCGCTGTCCTTCCGTCCCGAAAAGATCCAGTGCAGCAATATGGCGGGAAGCGCCAGCGCTCCATTGAGTTTGGTTAAGGCGCTCAGGGCTACGGAGATGCTGGCGCAGAGGTATCTGCCCTCGAGGTAAAGGAGGAAAGCTAGCAACATGAAGGTCAAACAGAAGACATCGAGCATGGCCACGCTTGCCTGTATGAAGCTGAGATTTTCGAATGCTAGCAGAAACGTAGCGAGAAATAGGGCTGTTTTCGAGCTCATCAGGTGGCGGCAAATGAGGTGGAAAAGTAGCAGGCTGAGGGTGCCAAATATGACGGAAAGGACACGCCACCCCACAGGGTTATCGCCACAAAGAAGGATGCCCGAGACTATGAACAGCTTGCCCAGGGGAGGATGCTCCAGTCGCGAGCTGCCGGCACCCGCTATAATAGCCCTGGCGTCCGTCACGTAATGCTGCTCATCGAAGAGCGGCCGACCGGGCGTAGTAATAATAGCTACGTGCGTCGCCAATATCACTCCGACTATGGCAGCCAGCCAGTACCTTTGTCGCTCAGCTACCTTGTGGAAAAGCGACCGCGCCCGATCCTCCCGACCGTGGACTGAATCCAAGGCTCGTTTGCTAACGCAATTCTAGGGGTTGGAGCGGTAGCTATCTATTACTTTCCTGTGCGGAACATTTTTGTCCCGCAGACGGGACACACGCCCTGAGTTGCCGGCCTGCCATTCTTCATGGTGATACTTTTGGCGTTCTTCATTTCCCTCTTGGCACGGCATTTCATGCAGTACGCCAGCATCACACACCTCCTTTCGCCGAAAGCATAAGCTATTAGCAATAAGAGTGTCAATAGGTTTTGAAAAAATTTGCGGGTTAACAGCTATCTTGATTTGCGAGAAGGATGTGGAATCAAGACTACTGGAGAAGCTGCCTAAGTACCTCGCGGGCCTGTTGAGCGGCTCGAGCGCGGTGGCTGAGTTGATTTTTCATCTTTAAAGGGAGCTCAGCCATAGTTCTGCCTAGTTCAGGGAAGTAGAAGATGGGGTCGTAGCCAAATCCGTTGCTTCCCCGGGGCTCAAGGGCGATTAGCCCCGAGCATTCTCCGTGACATAGCGTCACCTGACCCTGCGGTGTGGCAATAGCTATGACGCATTTAAATCGTGCGCTACGTCTGTCCCAGGGGATGTCACGCATCCTAGCCAGTAGCAGATTTACTCTGTCCTCATCGCTGGCACCTTGGCCAGCGAGCCGAGCTGAGTGTATTCCTGGTTCTCCCTGTAGCGCGTCTACCTCAAGTCCGGAGTCATCAGCGAGAGTTATCAGCTGGCTTAGTCTGGCATAGGTTAGCGCTTTGAGAGTGGCGTTTTCTTCGTAGCTGCTTCCTAGCTCGGTGACCACGCTTTTCGCTATGCCTAAGTTATCAAGCGTAACTATCTCGTATCCCAGATTATCGAGGAGGACGCTATATTCTCTGATTTTCCCCTGGTTTGAGCTGGCTACCAGCAGTTTGGGCATCCGCGGTCAAATGCTCTGGAATCTTGACGCTAATTTCTTTGCTACCTGGGGCATGGTGGTGTATTCCATTTCATCCAGAGGCAAGCGGTGGGGTTCGAAAGGACCCATGCGGCGGAGAAAGTCAGCCATTATATTTGCCTGTCGTCGTGCCTCATCGAATGCGGGGTCATCGAACAAATCACGAGGTCCAACGAGCTTGCCATTAGCGATCTGGAAGCCAAGAGCCACAACACGCGGTGGTCCATCGAACCGACAGGGATTGCTTTCTCTTACCGCCACTGGCATTAAGGGGCCATGATGTGAGCCTCTCATCCAGCCTTCCACTATGTGAGGGGAGGCAAAAGGCTCCAGTATTTCTCCTACTGCGGGGAACTTGCCTTGCGAACGCACGATGCAGACAGGATCATCCTTGCCCACATATCTCCCAGCCATGAAGGATAATCTCTGGGTAGACGAAACGGCAGCAATTTCGCCACTTTCTTTGTGTCTTACTGCTTTTACGGCGTAACGTCCCGGTGCTCCTAGGAATACAAGCATGTCATATATTTCCTCAGGAGCGCTGAAAACGATTTTCTTATGTTCTTTAACATCGTGAACTTCGAAAGTGAAGCCCGAATGCATATCGGGGGCAATCACGAGTCCGATGGTGTTGAAAGGATCGGCGAATATCTTGTACAGGGGCAGGTTCCAGGCACCGGAGGCAGTTTTGTCTGCCATAAGGATGACTACTGTTTCAGCTTGGCGCTCGGAGAATTGCATCTCAGCTGTACCGGGACCCATTCCTTTGACATTGCCGGCAAAGGCATCGGTGAGGAGGTCCTGTCCCGCGCCGTGTAGCTTTAAGCGTTTGGCTACCCTGGTACACTCCACAAATGTGTCCCAGGCTAATTTATGCACTGTCTCGCTATCTTCGCCATGCTGATGAGTCATTATCAGCTGAAGGTCGTCACCACAAACGGTGACGTGACAGTCTAGGATAATCCCCTGTTTGCGGGCAGATTCCAGTTGTTCTCTGGCTTTCTCGACTACATCGGGATGACTGGAGGAATGACCCACGTAACCTCCGACGTCGGCCTTTATGACACTCAAAGTCAGTTCCATTTTCACCTCCTCCCCAGAGTTTAACAATGGGGAAAGGAAGCGTCAACGGGGGATGATTATCAGGCCCTCTTCGCTTTTCCCCAAGAGTATGGTATGGTTTCGAGAGTGAAGTAAAGCGGTGTACGCTGCTACCGCGGCGTCACAAAGGTTATGGTCAAGTATATGGCAATACGGTTTGAGGCTGGGCAGGATTTCTTGCAGTTTGGCTCTGTAGAAGTTTAGTCCTTCTGTTGTGCTCTTTCTTGGTGCATTCTTGCCAAAAAGGCGGACCTTACTGGCATAGGGATAGATTTCAATCACCTGCCCAACCTGCTCTATCTTGTGCTTGATGGCGTTCCTAAGTTCAATGCCCCGATAAATTAGGTTCTTGATAAACGTCTTTTTGGTGGTGGGATAACAGGGAATCCCCAGTTGCCGTAACTCGCGATCACACTGTCTGTTCTTCCATGGGGAGTTTGGCCTGCAGGAACAGCTTTCTTCGAGACAACATAGTCCTGAGGGTAAAGTTAACGGGGCGTCTATGGCCACTATTAACGGTAAGTAGAAGCGTAGCCACCGAATAATGTCCTGGTTCCGGCGCAGGAAGCCAAGGTAAATGACTTCGGAATTAGTGTCCAGCCCGAAGCAAGCGCTGGGTTTATTTTCGCTGGAGGTTAAGTCGATACCAAAGAAAACGGGATAATTCAAGCTGTGTTGCGAACTGATTTCTTGCCCAAGCGTGTGAGGATCTCCCTGGCTACAACTACACCAGAGGCTGACGCCTGTACTAGACCCCGGCTTATGCCAGCGCCATCGCCAGCGGCAAAGATGTTGTTAATCTCAGACTCAAGGAATGGTGTTAGCTTGAGCTGACTGGAGTAGAATTTGACTTCTATACCATAAAGGAGGGTATAAGGGGAGGCAACGCCAGGAACCAGTTTATCCATGGCTTGAATCATTTCCACGATGCTTTTAAGGTACCGGTAGGGGAGGGCAAAGCTCAAGTCCCCAGGTGCCGCTGCTGTGAGGCTAGGAGTGACGGGGCTATCCTTAATACGGGCATGCGTGGAACGTCGGCCAGCCATTAAGTCGCCTAATCTTTGCACCAGCACACTGCCGCTTAGGATGTTGGCCAATCTTGCCAGATACTTACCGTACGCGATAGGTTCGTGAAAAGGCTCGGTAAAGGTAGTGCTCACCAGCAAGGCGAAATTGGTATTCTCTGTTCTGGGATGGGTGTAACCAATGCCATTGACGGTGATCACAGGTTCTGAGCCGCCAGTGGATTCCATGATCACTTCGCCACCAGGGCACATACAGAACGTTCTTACCCGGTCCTTGAAACTCGGGGAGTAGAACTCCAGCTTTGACTCGTACAACACCGAGGTCAATTTTTCCATTACCTTCATAGGTACTTCGATTCTACAACCTACATCTACAGGGTTCGCGTTAAGGCTCATTTTCAATCTCTTGGCCTCACTGGCGAGCCACTCGGCGCCCTCTCTGCCCGGGGCTAGAAGCAGATAGCGGCAAAATATCCTTTCATCCCCGTTAGTTTCCACACCTCTTTTTTCACCTTCAACTATGAGGCGCTTGACGGTGGTGTTCAGCCTTATGTCCAGCTTTGGCGAAAGATAGTCTTGCATTGCCTCAAGTGTCTTGTAACACGTTTCCGTTCCTAAATGACGTAGTTTCACCGGCGTCAATCTTAACCCCGCGTCGGCTGCTTCCTGTTCCAGAGCGGCTATATTTTCTCCTACTCCGTAGACCCTGGTTGGGGCGCCAAACTTGAGGTAAATAGAATCAACGTACTCCACCAGCCTTGCAGCCTGTTCGGCACCGATTAACTCTCGGAGTCGGCCTCCGATCTGGGTAGATAAGGTGAGCTTACCGTCACTGAACGCGCCAGCGCCACCAAAGCCGCTTACGAGGTGGCAGGGAGAACAGAGCATACATGAGTCACTGCCCTTTTGTATGGGGCATACACGTCCTTGAATCGCCCTTCCCTTGTCCAGAAGTACCACGTCAAGTCCAGCGTTGCACAATTCCAGACTGGCGAAGATACCTGCGGGACCAGCACCAACAATAGCGACGTCGTAGTTTCTGGTCATTCCCTGCTAGATCAGGTTATCGAGACAACCACTTCGTTAAAAGCTTGTCAGAGCTGAGAATTTCTTCGGCTGCGGAATAAGGGTCAATTTCTCCCCTTTCTACTTTCTCAATATACGCCCCCAATTGTCCATCTTCCTCTATCGATTTCAACAACCTGCGGGTCAGTTTTTGCTCTATCGTCTTTATGAAATCGGCACGGCGCTGCTGTTGGCGGCGTTCAAAGAACTTGCCTGTGTCAAGAAGGGCTTTGTGATGTCGTTCGATTTGGTTGTAAAGCTCTTCAATGCCAACGTCATTTACTGCTTCTGTGGCAACGACCGGTATATCCCACCAACCTGGCTCCCGAAGATGTAGCATGGCCTCTATATCACGGACGAGATTTTCAGCGCCAGGATGATCAGCTTTATTGACCACAAAGATATCAGCGATCTCAAATAATCCTGCCTTTAGGGTCTGGATGGCATCGCCTGACTCAGGAGTCAACACCACGACCACGGTGTCGGCTTTTTCCATAATGTCTACTTCGTTCTGTCCTACTCCAACCGTTTCTACCAGAACGATGTCTTTACCCGCAGCATCCATTAGTTTAATGACCATGCCGGCGGTTCGCGGTAGTCCTCCCATGCTTCCGCGCGTTGCCATGCTGCGGATGAAAACACCATCGTCCAAGTAATGCTGCTGCATTCTTATCCTGTCTCCCAGTACTGCTCCACCAGTAAATGGACTAGAAGGGTCAACCGCGATTATGCCCACTTTCAATCCTCTTTTCCGTAGCAAGGCGGTTAGCTTGTCCACGAGGGTGCTCTTACCTGCTCCAGGAGGACCGGTCACGCCAACACAGTACGCCTTGCCCACATGGGGATAAATCATTTTCATTATTTCCGGTACTTCTTTGCTTTCATTTTCTACAAGGGTAATCACACGAGAAAGGGAAACGTTTTCTCCTTTAAGCATCTGTTCTACTAGCTTCATTTTGCCTTTCTCCTTGTGTAGCCGCCTAATTTTATAGCTTTCCTGTTCGAGAGTCAAATGGATGTACTCACTGACTTATCCGGTCAACGGAGTAGCCAAATTCAAAAAATAAGCCATTTCTGTTATAATCCCAAAGTGCTTGCGTACCTTGGCGCTCGGCACAGCGCAACAAATCTGTTCAAAGGAGGACCGAAATGAGCTATTGTCTTTACGAGGTGGATAAGGAAAAAAGGATTGCGAGGCTTACATTTAACCGTCCGGAGAAGCTTCACGCGATAAAGCCAGAAGACTTTGGTGAGGTGATGGGGAGGCTTTCAGAAGCTAGCAGGGATGATAATGTGGCAGTGGTGATCATCAAGGGATCGGGGCGAGCTTTTGGTTGTGGATATGATATAGACGCGGTGCGGACTGTGCGTGGTTTTCATGAGGAGAAACGTCCCAGTCAAAGAAGGAGATGGTGGGGTGTGGATGAATGGTGGGGGCGACAGGGAATACTTCAGAAGATTCTTACCTGCGATAAAGTGACCATTGCTCAAGTACATGGTTATTGCTACGGTGGACATCTGGAAATAATGTGCGCCTGCGATTTAGCTATTGCCAGTGAGGATGCCCTATTTACACACCCGGGATACACTTATATGGGGATAGAAGGACCTATCCCGCTCTACGTGCTGATGATGGGATGGAGAAGAGTAAAAGAGATGATGCTCATCGCCAAGCCACTGACTGCCCAGGAAGCAAAGGAACTTGGCTTGATCAACAGAGTGGTTCCGAGGGACAAGTTAGAAGACGAGGTAAATCAAATCGCTGAGACTATAGCCAAACGCCCGCTAGATGGCATTGTCATGGGTAAGAAAGAATTCCTTCTTGCCTTGGATATTATGGGACTTTCTGCTGGCTATGATCTGGCCAGTCTCCATCACACCTGTACCAGTAATATGAAATTTGAGCCCGGAGAATTCAATCTGATGAAGGAGCTCAGGGATAAGGGGCGAAAGGGCATGTACGCTGCCCGCGATGCTTATTACAAGACGACGGCGCTGAAGAAGGAGGAATAAGTCCTGGTTGTCTGTGGCCTTCACTTTCGGCGTGTCAGTATGTAACGTATGCGGATAGCACAGTCACAAAGGCCTGTCGGCGTGTTAAGCGAGATAAGGGGGGCGGGGTTTTGCCTCAGGGGAAAGAGATAGAGATCACGAAGGAGTGATTTGTTACTGGAAGCCGTGGGGCGCGGGCCAATTAGTCGTGTGAGCGAAAATCGGTTTGCTCAAATTTGCGACTTGTCCAGGTCCCAATGGCGGGAAGCACAGAACCTTGACATACGCCTTGACGTGCTATAATATAGCGACCACGGAGGCAGATTGGTAATCCCGCGGGGTTCGTGGTACGTTTGTCTGTTCGAACCAGCTGTCTTTATATTCCTTCAACCGAGCGATAGGTAAACTTCAAGGAGGTGTTCCGATGGAATACGAGACCATCAAGTTCGAGAAAGAAGATCATTACTGCATTGTGACGCTTAACAGGCCTAAGTCTTTGAATGCACTGAACATAAAGATGTGGAGCGAACTCGATAATGTCCTTGACGTGATCGATAACGACCCGGAAATAAAAGCGTTTATTTTCACCGGGGCGCCAAGACCTGATGGCAGGCCTTGTTTTTGTGCTGGATTGGACCTTAAGGAAGCAGCCGGGTATACAGTGGGGGGGCAACTACCCATTACTCCTTCGACTCCATCTGGCCCATCGCTAGTGAGAGCGCTGTGGGCTCAAAGGCAACCCCGTATGGCCATGGTCAGAACTTTTGAGAGGATCGCTTGGAGTCCGAAAATATCCATTGCAGCTATTGATGGGGTATGTACTGCTGGTGGCACCGAGTTAGCGCTTAGTTGTGACATCATTCTGGTTGCGGAAACGGCGCAGATCAGCGATATGCATGTGAAGAATCTGGGTTGGATTGGGGGGGCGGGAGGTGCCGCCAATATGGCATGGAGAGTGGGCGTATCAAAGGCTATAGAGCTCTGTTGTACGGGAGATGTAATTGATGGAAACGAAGCTTACCGTATTGGGTTAGCTAATAAGGTTTTTCCTCCCGGCAAACTACTGGATGGGGCGAGGGAATTAGGGAGGAAACTTGGCGGTATGCGGCTCGCCGCATTGACCATGACGAAGGCAGTATGTCGCTCGGTGCAGGATATGGACCGGCGTTCATCCTGGTATTATTCGGACGATGCGTTTAATGCCTTACTAATGGAGCCTGATACGGCCGAATGGGGACCTGGCCGTTGGGCGGAGAAGCGATAATGTCTTGTAGACAAGGAGAAAGACTATGGCGGGAAGAGTAGGCATAGTAGCAGTAGGCCAAACCAAGTACCAACCGAACAGGGCTGACGTAAGTGAGGAGGAATTAGCCTGGGAGGCAATAAAGCCAGCTCTCGAATCAGTGGGGCTTACTTTATCTGATGTTAGTTCCTCGGTCACGTGCTCTGAGGATTTTTGGGATGGCAGGACGATATCGAGTATGAATGTGCAACGCGTTGTAGGGGCCCATCTAAGCCATGAAGATAAGGTATGTGAGGACGGGATTAACGCTGTTTACGCAGGCATGGCGCATATTCTTTCAGGATATCATGACATCGTGCTAGTAGTGGCACATATGAAAGAATCGCAAGCGGAAAAAAGTGTGATAGAGAACGCTGCTTTCGATCCGATACTGTTGAGGCAGTTGGGTCTGGACTTTACTATTGCTGCTGCCCTGCAGGCGAAGCGATACATGTATAAATATGGTGTAACGGCGGAACAGTGTGCCAAGGTGGTAGTACGGGATTATGCTAATGCCAAGAGAAATCCTTTCGCTCAACAAGCAAAAGACTTCACTGTGGAAGACGTCCTTGGCTCTAGAATGCTGGTATCTCCTTTAAGGCTTCTGGACACAAAGCCTGTCTCGGATGGTGCCTGTGCCTTGATATTGGCTCGTGAAGACAAGGCTAAGAAATTGACACCGAAGCCGGTATGGATACTGGGTGTGTCCAGCTGTTACGAAACCCATTATCTGGGCGACCGGGATCTGGCTGAATGTGATGCCTTAATCAAAGCGGCGAAGAAAGCTTACAAGATGGCAGGCATCAAGAATCCCTTGCGACAAATAGACCTAGCTGAGATTACGGCGGAGTATTCTTATCAAGAGCTTCTTTGGATGGAGGGTCTTGGCTTTTGTGGGCGCGGTGAAGGTGGTAAGTTGATTGATTCAGGCATTACCAGAATGGGGGGGAAGTTGCCAGTTAATCCTTCAGGCGGCGTGTTACCAGGTAATCCTAATGGGGTGGCGGGACTGGCACGTGTCGCTGAGGCGGTTCTCCAGCTTCGGGGTGAGGCAGGTGAGAGGCAGGTGAAAGGGGCCAGGATAGCTCTAGCTCACGGGGCTACTGGTATCTGTGGTCAGCATCATTGTGTCATGATTCTAGGCAGCGAGTAATCGGAGGTGTGACATGCCTAACAGAGTGGCAATAGTAGGTATAGGGCAGACTTACCACAGAGGGAAGCGCCCCGATGTTACCTTTGGGGAAATGGTCAACGAAGCGGTGACAGCGGCTCTGGCTGACGCCGATTTAAGCTTTAAGCAGATCGAGGCTGTCTTTACCGCCAACATGGAAACTTTTGAGGGGATCTTTCGTCCCGATCACGTAATGGCTGCTGAATTGGGGGTATTCGGTAAACCGGGATTCAAAGTAGCTACCGGTGGCACCAGCGGAGGTTCAGTTGTTGTTGAGGGGTTTTATATGGTTGCAGCAGGTCTTTTTGATTTGGTCATGGTTGTCGGCTTTGAGAAGCAGGACTGTGGAGAGACGACTGCAGCAATAACTGCGGCTATGGTTCCAACATGGGGTAAGGGGTCAACTACTGGAGCTATCGGTGAGTTTGCCAAACAGGCGTTGTCTTATATGCAAACGACGGGAGCCACGGAAGAGCATGCAGCCATGGTTCGGCTCAAAGCGGACCGGGGAGCGTGTCGCAATCCCTATGCTCATTTGAAGCTGGGGCTGAAAAGCGTAGACGAGATATTAAAATCGCCCTACTTGGTGTGGCCGTTGAGGCTTCTCGATTTTTGTCCTCAGTCCTGCGGTGCTTGTGCTTTGATACTTGCATCGGAGGCCAGAGCCAAGAAGATTACTAGGAAGCCGGTGTGGATTGCAGATGTTGAGGTGGTGCATCAAGAACCCTTCCGTGCCGGAACCTTTGGCGATCCGACGGGCGAAGAGATCTATGCTCAGGATGTGGCATGTGAAAGGCTTTATAAAAGAAATGGCATAACTAACGTGCGCAAACAAATAGACATGGCAGAGCTGTATGAACCTTCGAATTGGGAGGAAATGTGCCTTTATGAGCACTTCCATATTTGTGAGAAGAACGAAGGATGGAAGCTGGTGGAAAGGGGTGTAACAGAAATAGAAGGTGAATTCCCGGTTAATCCCTCAGGCGGAGTAATAGCTACCAATCCTATCGGAGCCACGCCTGTCATTCGTGTTGCTGAGGCTGCACTTCAAATACGGGGCGACGCTGGTGAGCACCAGGTTACCAGGGATGTGAAAACAGCTTTAGCTTCAGCTCTTGGCGGACCTAACTGGACGGTATTGGTGTTGCTTAAGAGGTCCTTGTAGGAGGAGTATGGCGAAGAAGTATGACGTGATCGTCATTGGTGCTGGTCCGGGAGGTATAACGTGTGCTGCCCTGTTGAGCAAATGGGGTGCCAAGACCCTAGTGCTGGATAAGAATTCGCAGGTAGGTGGAAAGGCGTTAACTGTTTCTAAAAATGGCTTTACCTATGAATATTGGCCAATTGCAGCCTGTCCAGCTACGGGAACAAAGTTCCATTGGTTAGTGGAAACTTTAAAGCTGGGAAAACAAGTAGAATTGATAGCCCCTGATCCGTTGGGCGTCATGCATTACGAGACGCCCACCGGTGAAGTGCGCACTCTGGTTATGCCTGGCGGGGGCAGGTCTATGAATCCTCAAGATGCAATCACCTTTCTTGGACTTAAGGAGGGTGACATAGCAGAGGTCATGCGCCTCTTTTCAGATCTGTTGGGTATGTCCGCCACTGAGCAAGATCAGCTGGATGAGACGAGTGTTACAGAATTTCTTGACAGCTATCAAATTCCCAGGTCGGTGTATTCCATGCTTGCCACTTTACAGTGTGAGGGCACTCTGGAGGTTCCCTGTGACCTTGCCTGTGCCTCCGAGTTTGTGAGAGTTTTTCAGCAAAACAATACCAAGGGAGGAGGACTTTATCCACTGGGTGGCTTTGGGCGGATGTACGATGCCCTAGCTCACGTAGTCAGGGCGTGTGGTGGTGAGGTTCGGCTGCGGACAAAGGTGGAGCGGATCTTGGTAAAGGATGGTCGGGTCGCCGGTGTCGTCACGGAGCGGGATGAGTTCAGTGCGCCGATAGTGGTTAGCAATGCTGGTATTCAGCCTACAGTGCTCAGGCTGGCGGGTGAGGAACATTTTGACAGGAGTTATGTGAACTATGTCAAGGACCTGGTTCCGAGCCTGAGTTTTGCTGGCGCACGATATTTCCTGGGCAAGCCTGTGCTGGAACATCCCTTATACGTGTACTTTGCTGATGATACCGTAAGCACGGTTGAAAAACATATGAGAGCGGAGGCAGGAGAGATACCGGAGCGTGCTTACATTTTTATGTCCACTAATTCTCTCTATCCCGGTATGGCACCTCCAGGGAAGCAATTGGTCTACACTGGGATTTCTTGTCCTGCCTCTCCTGACACGGATGTCAAACCCTGGTTGCAGAAGCTGGAGGCGGAAGTGGCGAGACTCTGGCCCGATGTTCTCAGGTACGTGGAAGAGAAGGAATATTACGGTCCCGCCGACATATCTCGACTTTCCAGAGAGGCTGTTATTCCCGGGGGCGGCGGAGAGTGTATTGGTTTAGGGCAGATAGTGGGACAGTGTGGCAAGCATAAACCATCGGCGAAAGCACCAATAAGAGGGTTGTTTTATGTTGGTGCTGATGCTGGCAGTTCAGGTTTCGGCAATCATATGTGTGTGGAGTCAGGGATCAACGTAGCTAAAATGGTGCGTAATTATTATGCTACGCATCGTCTAGAGTAGGGTTCAGGGAGTGATGAGAAGGGAATATGATGTGATCATTGTTGGGGCGGGATTGGGAGGTGTCACCTGTGGAGCTCTGCTGGCTAAGTGGGGGCTTAAAGTCCTAATGCTCGACAAGAACAGTCGTGCTGGCGGAAAGCAGATGGGCATCACAGTAAAGGGTTTCAAGGGTGAGATGTGGCCTACTTACGGAATTCCGCAGGAGACAGGTCCTTTCGTAGAAGCTTTCAAAGAGCTAGGAGTAGAATCGAAACTGGACATAATACCGGGCACTACCGCCTTAATGTATTGCCGTCCCAACGGCAAATGGGTCACCACTGTTACCGGGGCGAAAACAGAGGCGGATCCCACAGTGAACATGTTCAATTCTTGGGAATTGAGTGCCGATGATCGTGAACTTGCCTTAAACGTGCTAGCCAAGATGGCTTTGCTGACGCCGGAGCAGCTGGATGCGCTGGACAACGTCACTGTGAAGGAGTGGCTATGTCAGCAGGGCAAGATACCGAGGCCGTTATATAGCTTTTTTGCCGTGCATTCCAATCTTATGGCCACTGGCTTGTACGAGCTAGTGGCTATGTCTGAGATAGCCAGGATCATGCAAATCTTTTCCTCCACCACTACTGGTTATCCTCGTGGCGGCTATGCCCGACTGGTTGAGGAGATAATTAAAGTGTTCCAAGCTAATGGTGGGGAGCTGAGGCTGCGCACTAGGGTAGAGAAAATTGCCGTAGAGCATGATTCTGTTGCCGGCGTGGTCACGAAACACAGAATGTTTAAAGCTCCCATCGTGGTAAGTAACGCAGGTATGCAGCCTACGGTATTGAAGCTAGTTGGTGAGGAGCATTTTGATAAAAGCTACGCGAGCTACGTAAGAAGCATAGTTCCAAGTTTGGGGTTTACTTGTCAACGTTATATCTTCAGCAGACCGGTGTTACAACATGGCGTATATATTGGTACGTCCGAGGATAGTTTCCTCGACATAAAACGCCTTGAGGAGATAAGGATGGGCAAGGTGCCACCGGTGGTGTCCGTCTATGGTGTTGTTCCCGCGCATTTCGACCCGGATATGGCACCCGAGGGCAAACAGATGTTGCTCATCGGCACTTGGTGCTCACCTGATCCCCAGGCTAAAGAAGTGAAAATGTTGCAAAAGAAGGTGGACGAACAATTCGATCGAATGTTTCCTGAGGCAGTGCCCTATATCGAGTCCAGAGAGGGATATGTGGGTCCTGCTGAGGTGTCCGCCTTAAGTAGGGACAGCGTGTTACCTGGACTGGGGGGAGAAGCTGTAGGTCTGGCGGTAACGGTGGGCTATTGTGGGAGGAATAAGCCTTCGGCGAAAGCTCCACTGAGGGGGCTGTTCTACGTAGGCCATGATGCCGGAGGAGGAGCTTTTATTGGTACGCATCAGGCTGTAAGTTCTGGTCTAAAGGTGGCAGCTATGGTACGGCGCTACCATATGGAGAGAAAAGTGACCTGCGGCTGATGGATTTTCAGGAATGAGAAACCAAGGACCTTTAGAGGAGGAATACGAGAGATGGCTAAAGGAGCAGCGAAAAAGAAGGAAACGAAGCAAGAACCAGAATACATTCACATAACTTTTGACCGACCGCGACACTATAACTGGTCAACAGGGAAATACCTGGGCAAGCTTTATGCCGAGGCAAAGGAGAACAAGAAACTGGTAGGGAATCGGTGTCCTCAGTGCAAGAGGACCAGATTGCCGCTCCTGGGTGTGGTTTGTCCCTTCTGTAAAATTGAGACTGGCTGGGACTGGGTAGAGATACCACAGACTGGCACTGTTACTCAATACACATATCTTGTGTATCCTCTGTGGGACCCACACTATGGCGAGAAATGGGCTAATCCTTACCCTTCGGCCATCATTAGGTTAGACGATGGCACTTATTTTAGACATTTCCTCGAAGAAACGAACAAGGAGAAGCTACGGGAGGGGATGAGAGTGAAGGCGGTGTGGAAAGAGAATTACGATGAACGTGGTGAGGGCATCATGGATATTCTGTACTTCAGAACAATAGAAGAGTAGGAGGCCAAGCATGTCCAAGGTGACTGAGAAACTGGAAGGAATGGATGTCTGGGTCTACCACGGCCAAGTATACATACCAAACACGTATTCCGCTGGCGCGGTGGGCAGTCGTTTTCTTATCGAGTTGAGGGACAACAAGAGAATCATGGGTATGAGGTGTGCTCGATGTAATCGTGTATATGTTCCCGCAAGGTCTATATGTAAGGACTGCTTCGGGCGTCTTGATGAGTGGGTGGAAGTAAGCGACAAAGGTACTGTTCTGAGCTATTGTGTGTCGTATGTACCCAACGGTATTCAACCAACAGAGCCCCCTACAGTTTATGGCATAGTGCAGCTGGACGGGGCCGACACCGGGTTTGTCCACATGCTTGGCGAAGTTGAGGGCGAGCAATTAAGGGTGGGCATGAGAGTGCAGGCGGTCTTTAACAACAATCGGACGGGCAGCATTCTCGATATCAAGTATTTTAAGCCACTGAGTTAAGTTAACGGTGCAGCTCGATAAACTGGTTCAGATGGGGGAACGATGGCCAAAAAGAAACGAGAAGAAGGAGCGCTAACCGGGTATAGGGTTCTGGATTTGGCTGATAGCAAAGGCGTTTTTTGCACCAAGTTATTGGCTGATCTTGGTGCCGATGTGATTAAGGTTGAAAAGCCTGAGGGGGATCCCATGAGAAGGATCCCTCCATTTGTGAATGACGTGCCGCATCTGGAGACCAGTCTTTATTTTCTCTATCGCAATGCCAACAAGCGGGGGATAACTTTGAATCTGGAAACTTCCGATGGCAGAGCCATATTCAAGAAGCTGGTGGAGAGAGCCGATGTGTTGGTGGAAACCCTTCCCCCAGGATATATGCCGGGTATTGGCTTAGGTTACGAAGACTTGAAGAGAATTAATCCCGGTTTGATCATGGCCAGCATCACTGAATTCGGACAAACGGGTCCGTATCGAGATTGGAAAGGCTCTAACATTGTTGATTTTGCTTTGAGCGGCGTGATGATTACCAGCGGTTTTCCCGGGAAGACGCCTTGTTTACTGCCAGGAACACCAGCTTATGATGCTGCTTCCCTCATTGCTGCCATCTCCATAATGGCTGCGCTCTATTCTCGCGGGCTTACCGGCGAAGGCGAGTATATTGATGTTTCGGTGCATGAAAGTGCACGCCTCGGGCTCTACCCCTGGTTGATCGTAATGTATTCTTATGCTCTTGTTGAAGGAGGTCCGCCCCCGACTCCGGAGACTCGACTGGGAGCTTCTGTCTACCCTGTTTACCCCTGCAAGGATGGTTACATTCGGGTAGTAGCCTTGACGCCGTGGCAATGGCAGGCTCTGGTCCGAGTACTCGGCGAGCCTGAGGTTTTACGTTTGCCAGAATGGGAGAATTTTCTTTACCGCATCGCCAATGCTCAAGAGCTGTACGCTATCATGCTGGAGTTCACCACTAAATACACTATGACTGAGCTTTTTGAGGCTGGTCACAGGGAAGGTGTGCCGATAGTCCCTATATATGGGATAAAGGACTTCATCAACAGTCCTCAGACGAAAGTGAGGGATTTCTTCGTCCAGGTAAGTCATCCTGTAGCCGGGGAAGCTCTTTACCCTGGATCGCCATGCAAGTTCTCGCAGACTCCGGTGAGGATAAGACGTCCTGCCCCTTGTCTAGGTCAGCATAATGAAGAAATATATTGCAAAGAACTTGGTTTGTCTAAAGAGGACTTGGTGGTGCTCAGGCATGCCGGGGTAATCTAGAAAGGAGGGTTGAAGATGTTGCGTGCCCCCTTGGAAGGGATCAGAGTTATAGAATTCGGGACAGGTGCGGTAGTGCCCGATTTCGGCAAGATTCTTGGTGAGCTGGGAGCCGACGTAATTAAGATAGAATCAAAGAAGAATCTAGATTTTATGCGCACCATTGGTCCCGATATGAATGCTATTCATGGGTTCAACGAAGCGAATCGTAGTAAACGAAGCTTCGGACTAAATTTGAAGACGGAAAAAGGAAGAGAATTGGCGGTGGAGCTCATTAAGATGAGCGACATTGTAGGGGAGAATTTTCGTGGCGGTGTCATGAAGAAATTGGGCCTGGACTACGAAAGCGTGCGGCGCTTTAAGCCAGATATTATCTACCTGAGCAGCCCCGGTTTTGGCGGCGGAGGTCCCTACAGCGACTATGAAGTATATGGTCCCATGGTTTCTGCTGTTTCCGGTCTGCTCTCCGTGTGGGCTCATCCTGATGACCCTTACCCTGTAGGCTCCAATTCGCCGATACCAGACCATTTAGCTAGCAAGTATGCCGTAGTCGCGGTGCTAGCGGCCCTTGACTATAGGCGGCGCACAGGGAAGGGTCAATTTATCGATATGGCGCAAACCGAGGTAGCTGCAGGGCTTATAGGTGAAATCTACCTCGACTACATGGTGAACAAGCGGGTTCCACAGCCGGTGGGCAATCGCAGTCCTTACGTGGCCCCACATGGTTGCTACCGGTGTCAGGGAGAAGACCGCTGGTGCGCTATAAGCGTGTACACAGATGAGGAATGGCGGAACTTTTGCCGTGCCATCGGGGACCCCCCGTGGACGAAGGAGCCTAAGTTCGCTGATTTAAGGAGCAGACTGAAAAACGTAGAGGAGCTAGACAGGCTGGTAGAAGAGTGGACCAGTCAGCACGATGCGCGGGAAGTCATGGAAATTCTCCAGGCTGCCGGAGTGCCTGCCGGTGTTGTGCAGCGAGCCCCTGATACTCTGGAGGATCCGCAACTTAAAGCTCGGAATGCAGTGGTGGAAGTGACTCACCCTGTGGTCGGCAAGAAACTCTATCCTGGCGTGCCTTTCAGGTTCACTAATAGGACCCTTCCCCCGAGCAGGCCAGCTCCTCTCCTCGGGCAGCATACCGACGAAATATGTCGGGAACTATTGAAGCTCTCGGAAGAAGAAATAAGGACACTGAAACAGGAAGGCATTCTAGAAAGCTCCTCTTAAGAGGGAAATATGTTTGCTCCTTCCTGAGGAAGTAGGCGCATGTCCAGAAAGGTTTTCAAAACAAGACTTTGTGATTTGCTAGACATAGAATATCCTATCATTCTGGCGGGGATGGGTGAGATCGCCGGTGCTGAGCTGGTAGCGGCTGTCTCAGAGGCGGGTGGTCTGGGAGTCATTGGTGCCCTGCTTATGAGCCCTGACCAGCTTGATGCCGAAATAAGAAAGGTTAAGAAGCTTACGAGCAAACCCTTTGGCGTGGATAGCGTGGCCCCTATTGGTGGTGTCCAGACGGTCACTATGGAAGAGCTTAGGGCTTTTGTTACTGATGAGGTGGCGGAATATGCTGCTGACCTGGCGCGGAGACTGGGCATACCTGTGCCCAAGGACATGAAGCCGGGGAAGGATGGCAAGATCGCCTGGACAGCGGGTTTAACGCCGAAGCAGATTGAGGTGGTATACGATCATAAGGTGCCGGTGTTTGCTGCAGGGTTAGGTAGTCCAGCATTCATGGTTCCTGAAGCACATGCTCGGGGAATCAAAGTGGTTGGTGTTGTGGGGAATGTGAAGCAGGCTCGTCGCGAAGCCGATGCCAACGTGGATATTATTGTGGCTCAGGGGCATGAGGCGGGCGGCCATACGGGGTATATTGCCACGATGGCTCTGGTACCTCAGGTTGTTGACGCAGTCAGTCCTACCCCTGTGGTAGCCGCGGGTGGCATCGCCGATGGGCGCGGGTTGGTCGCTGCTCTGTCTCTTGGTGCCTGTGGTGTGTGGTGTGGCACCGCGTTTCTATGTACCTACGAAGCCAACTTGGCTCAACCGTTTAAAGATAAAGTGCTCCAGGCTACGGAAAAGGATACTCGTGTCACTCGTGTGTTCACGGGTAAAACAGCTCGGGTCATCACTAACAAGTTGATAGAGACCTGGGAAGCAGAACGGGGTCCAATCTTGCCATTCCCGGTGCAAATGCTGGTGGCCAATGATCTGATACAGGTTATGAACGACACTGGCGTGACTGAAAACCTCATTACACCAGCGGGGCAGATCTGTGGTTTGATCAAGGAGATGAAGAGTGCCAGGCAAGTGGTGGAGGAGATGGTGGAACAGGCTGTACACATCTTGGAAGAGGATTTTCCTTCGCGAATAAGGCTGAGTTAAAGGAAGCAGGAAGGGGGGTCAGTCAAAATGTTAACCGCGGTCATCACAGGGTCTGCCTCTGGTATCGGTGCTGCCGTTCGCTCCAGGCTGGAAAAGACGGGGTATTCCGTCGTTGGAGTAGACATCGTCAATGCTGAGATCATTGCAGATCTCTCTACTTCGGAAGGGCGGCAAGCTGCTGTTGCTGCGGTAAGGCAACGTTGCGGCGATACAATAGACCGGTTAGTTACCTGCGCTGGGATCGGTCCTGATAATCCGTCCCCGGCTCGCATCGCCTCGGTTAATTACTTTGGCACCGTGGATGTACTCGATGGACTGTTTCCCTGCCTGCAGCGTGGTAAAGAGCCGGCAGCAGTGGTCATTTCTTCCAACTCAGCACCGATGCTGCCGCTGGAAAACGATCCTTTTGTCATGGCTTTGCTAGAGCATGACGAGGCAAAAGCAAGGCAGATAATTGAAAACGTGGGCAATACCTCAGTAGCGTATATTGGATCCAAAAACGCTCTGGCACGTGCGGTGCGCCGGCGAGTGACAACATGGGGCAATGCAGGAGTAAGGCTCAACGCTGTAGCGCCGGGCAACACCAGAACTCCACTTTACCAAAGGACGCTGGATAATCCTATTCTTGGCGACCTAGCTAGGTCGCTGCCACGTCCTTTGGGACGCGATGCCGAACCTGAAGAAATAGCTGCGGTAGTGGCGTTTCTGTTAAGTGGCGAGGCTTCTTATGTACACGGAGCGATTTATTTTGTTGATGGTGGCATAGACGCAGCACTGCGTCCTGACCGCTTTTGAAGAAAATGAGAAGTCTCCTTTGATTTTCCATTGGTCCGCTAGTTGCGCCAACTATTTCCCTATGGAGCTGGAACTGACACCGGAGCAAAAGAAACTGGAACGCGAGGTCTATACCTATCTGAAAAACGTAATACCTCCGGAGTTTGAGGAAGAGCGGGTCAACCACATTGAAGGGGATGGTCCCATTTGTCGGCATCTGATACGGAAGCTGGGAATGGATGGCTGGATGGGAATAGGGTGGCCAAGGGAGTACGGTGGGCAGGGGCGGACTCCCATCGAGCAATACATATTTTTTGATTTAGCCATGGGGTATTTTCGTCTTCCCATCCCGGTGCTTTCGTTGATGACAGTAGGTCCCACGTTAATGAAGGTTGGTTCCGAAGCACAAAAAAAGAAGTACTTGCCCGGCATCCTCACTGGCGACGTTATTTTCAGCATCGGATATACCGAACCGGAAGCCGGAACTGATCTGTTCTCGCTTAAGACCAGGGCGGTAAGGCAGGGCGATTACTACATCATCAATGGGGAGAAGATTTTTACCTCTATGGGGCATTTCTGTAATTACTTCTGGCTTGCAGCCAGGACTGATCCCGATCCGGCTAAGAAACACGCTGGAATTTCTATTTTCATCGTTGATGCCAAAAGCCCAGGGCTCACTATTAAACCGATGCCAGTCATGGGCGGTTTTCGCACCAATCACGAGTTCTTTGATAACGTGAAAGTACCCAAAGAGTGCCTAGTGGGGGAAGAAAATAAAGGTTTTCGCTACATGCTTATGCAGCTTGCCCATGAGCGTATTAACCTGGTGCCGCATTCATTGTCTTTGCGCATGATCGAGGATTGTTTCAGGTGGGCTAGAGAAAGTAAGCTTAACGGCAGGCCGGTGATCGAACAACACTGGGTAAGAAACAGGCTTGCTGAGATGACAGTTGAGGCTGAAGTGTTGAAAATGCTGAATTACAGGACTGTCTGGTTAATGAGCAAAGATGTCGTGCCCCATGTGGAATCAGCCATGTCCAAGGCTTTTGGTAGCGAGCACATAGTGCGTGTCGCTGGCAGCTGTCTCCAGATTATGGGACTTTACGGACAGTTGACCACTGCATCCAAATATGCTCCGTTTAATGGTTTCATGGAGAGGCAGCATCAGATGCTTCTTATGTTGACATTTGGTGGCGGAACCAATGAAGTTATGAGGGATATCATCGCTACCATGGGCTTGGGCATGATGAAATCGAGATAATTATTTTTTGGAAACGTGGCGCGCCTGCCACAATGGCTAAGGAGGCATAACCTTGGATTTTGCTCTTAGTCCAGAACAGGAACTGCTAAAAAAGGAAGCGAGGCATTTTCTTGACTCAGAGTGTCCCAAGAAGGTGATAACGGAGATAGAGCAAAGCGAATCTGGCTACTCTGTCGAAATTTGGAAAAAGATGTCGCAGCTAGGATGGCTCGGCCTTGTTCTTCCCGAGGAGTACGGTGGGGTAAACGGAAGCTTGCTGGATTTAGCTGTGTTATTTGAGGAATTGGGCAAGACGGCGTTGCCCAGTCCGTTGTTCTGCACCTTGTTGCTGGGGGCTCTTCCTGTTCTCGATGGGGGCAATGAAAAGCAAAAGAAGGAAATCTTGCCTCAAGTTGCTGCGGGGAACCTGATTCTGACCATGGCTCTTTCAGAACTCGAAACGGACTACAATCCTGACTCTATAAAGACGGAGGCTAGGCAAAAGAACGAGTATTATGAAATAGATGGCACCAAGCTGTTCGTGCCCTATGCCGGCGTTGCTGATTATATGCTCGTTGTAGCTCGCACCAGAGAGGCTACACAAGACAGCAGGGGTATCACCGTATTTCTCATAGCTACACGTTCCTCGGGTGTAACGGTGACACCTCTGCGTACCTCAGCTGGTGATAGGCAGTTTGAGGTTGTTCTCGACCGGGTCAAGGCACCGCGGGACGATATTCTGGGAAAGCTGAACGAAGGCTGGACGCTGGTGGAAAGGGCTCTGCTAAGGGCCACTGCTATCCAGTGCGTACAGACTGTAGGGATCATGCAGCAAGCATTGAGCATGACTGCGAGTTACACATCAACCAGGATTCAATTTGATCGCCCTATCGGGAGTTTCCAGGCGGTACAGCACAGGTTAGCCAACATGTTAACTGACGTGGAGGGTGCAAGATGGCTCTCCTATCGTGCTGTGTATCTGCTAGACAAGGGACTGCCTGCGGCAAAAGCGGTAGCGATAGCGAAGGCGTGGACGAGCGATGCCTGTCAGAGAGTTGCCTACGGAGCCCAGCATTTGCATGGCGGGATAGGAATGCACCTAGAGTATGACTTACATTTCTACTTCCGTTGGGCAAAGGCTATGGAGCTGAACCTCGGTCCCGCGCCTTATCACCTGGCTCGTATTGAGCCGGAGCTGCGCGCTAATCTTTGCTAGCTTATAGTTTTCTGTTCTACTCTTTGCTACTTATACAGCTTGGCTGCTAGGTCGGAAAGCCCGAGACTGATTAGCTTTTCCTTCAGAGGACGACCCTGAGCGTCCAGTCCCCTTGCTTTGTAATAGTCTCTAAGCATGAGTTCTACGTTAGGCACAGAGCCTGCCGCGCCCCCCTCAGTGTGCGGAGTCAGGAATCGTCTGGGAATGGTATCATCGGCGGCGGTAACGCCCATCAAGTTGTTGAGCCCTCTTAACAACATCCAGATTCGCGCGCCACATTCTAGCAGTCCGTCAAGCGTGTAATCGAATCCAGTGGCTGTCCTCATTGCTTCCACCAGGTCGGAAATGGCCATGGACATGAGGGCGAAGCGGCACATAGTAACTGAGTTGGTCAACATGTCCAGGTTTTCGCAAACAACATTTAACTCGCCCTTGCCCTCGCTTGTTTTGGGGTCGTATGGTCCGGTTATTCCGATATCCGTCCAGGTGAAAACCCAATTCTGTTCCACCGAGCCTATAGTGGAGGCGACGTGACAGGCACCCCGGTTCGATGTCATGAAGCTAAGGCCATGACCGTGAGAGCCTCGGATATCATACATGGGAAACTCTAGCCCCTTTATTTGCATAGCGTATTCTTCCGCTCCGCGTCCGATCTTCTTGGCGGCGTTGCGGCTGCCTTCTGCAAGCTCGGCGCCGAACCCACGGCGATAAGCGATTTTCTCCATCATAGTTAAGACGTCTTCCGGATTTCCCCATCTCAACTGTCCACCATCAAGATCCCGGGAGGTAATAAGTCCCTTTTCGAAACACTCCATGGCGAAAGCTATCGTGACTCCACAACTTATGGTGTCTACTCCATACCTGTTTGCAGTTTCGCCCATCTTGATTATGGCGGCTAGATTATCAATTAGAAGCAAGGAACCTAGGCTAGCCACGGTTTCATATTGCGGTCCCGGTCCCTCCTCTATAGCGTAGGGACCTTCGGCAACTTTGACTGTTCTCTTGCAAGCGATGGGGCAGGTGAGGCAGGCGTGCGGTTTGGTAAGATATTGCTGGGTTATTGCTGTCCCCCCAATCTTAGCCGGGAATTGACTGGCGTCTCCGCTGGTGAAGTTCTTTACCGGCAGTGTCCCCACGACTGCATTCTGTTCCAGTCCCAGAGCGGTGCCCGCCTGTCTTAGTGCCTGGGATTGGACGCCATCTTTGACTTTGGCCAGAATCATCTTACGAGCCTTTTCAAACTCGTCGGGCATGGCAGGAGTTATCTTGCCTGTGCCCCGGATCACAATGGCCTTCAATTTCTTGGAACCCAATACAGCACCACTGCCACACCGGCTGAGGGAGCCCCACTTCCCGTTCATCACATTGGCGATTTTTACTAGGTTCTCACCTGCAGGTCCGATTTCCACAATGTCAAACCTGGCGCCGTGGCGTTCCTTAAGGATGTCGGTGGTCTGGTAGCAGTCTTTACCCCAGAGGTCGGAGGCGTCCTTGAACTCCACCTTATCGTTTTCAATGACAAGGTAAACCGGGCTGTTCGACTTGCCAGATATGGCAATTCCGTCAAAGCCAGCCCTCTTGATCTCGGCGGCGAAACTGCCACCAGCTGACGCCTGTCCCCAGATGCCAGTCAAAGGAGACTTAAAGCAAGCCACTACACGGGAGGAGGTGGGAAAATTCGTCCCCGATAATGGTCCTGCCATCAAGAAGAACGTATTGTTCTCACTCAGAGGGTCAACTTGTGGAGAGACTCGGCTAAGAAAGAGTCTTGCTCCCAGCCCGCTCCCGCCAATAAACTTACGTATCTCTTCCGGCGTCACAGTACTTGTTCCTACAGTTCTATTGCTGAGGTTGATATCAAGTATCTTACCTGTGAAACTTGCCATGCTTCCCTCCTCTTTTTTAGTTACCAAGCACTCCTCTGAGTGCCCGTTTCCTATTCCTTTAAGCCCAGCAAGTTGCTTAGTTTTTCTAATTGAGCAGTATTGATGTGAATCTCGGGTGGGATGTACCCTATCTGGTGCAGGATACCCTCAAGTTTGTTGTAGATCACTCCGATACGCCAGGCAGCAAATACTTCATGGTAGAAAACATTTTCGACCTTCGCTTTTGTTTTTTCTTCGTAGTATCGGATAGTCTCCTCTTTACTGGGAAGTCCTTCCAGTCTGGGAATGTTCCAGGCTGGACCTATAGCCCAGTCCATATGAAGGAACCACATCAAATCGGATTCGGGGTCGCCCAGAAGTGCCATCTCCCAGTCCAGAACTGCTGCTACCTTGTCGTCCCGATAAATCAGGTTACTCAGTCTGGCATCGCCCCAGCACAACGATACACGCCGCGGAGAAGGCCTGTTTTTCTTCAACCAATCTAGCGCAGCCTCCAAGGTAGGTTGTGGCGGTCCCGAAGTTTCCCGAAGCATCTTTTCATAATAGGCTATATGGCGGTCGATAGGGTCGGTGCCACCCTTTGGCACACCAAGGAAAGTAAGCCCTGCCTTTTCCCAGTTTACGCTGTGTATTTTGACTAGGGTATCGATCGCCTCCCACCATATTTTCCCTCGATACTCTGGAGGTGCCTCAAAGAGGCGACCGGCTGAATGGTAGGGAGGATTTTCCGTGGGAATCCAGCCTTCAACCTCATCAACAATGTAAAAGGGGCTCCCGATTATCGACCTGTCTTCTTCCAGCCATCGTGCCCTGGGCACCGGCACATCGGTATTTCCAAGATGCTTCATTATCAGAAATTGCTCTTTCATGTCATATTTGGGGAAAAGCACATGCGCCATGGGAGCCCAGCGTATTACCAGCTTCTCCAGCTTCTTTTTCCCCTGTTCTTCATACTCTATTTGCAGAAGAAAAGTCTCGTTGGAGAGCCCGGCACCAGGTTTGCGTAGTGGAAAGCAACGTATTTCACGTCCCTGTAATATCTTGCTCTGGAACCACTGTTTAAGCTTTTCTTGTATCTGCTCCAGGTTCAGCTGGCCGGTCATCGCGCCCCGCTTATCTATGCCCCGTACTGTGGATGTTTACCAATCACGGCGATCTCTACTATGCCGTAACCGGTATCATTGCCACAGCGGCATCGGCACATGTTATCATTGAGTAAGGATACCTGCGCCACTACATTCCTGTCGCTGATGTCTAACTTTTCCCCATCCATCCAGTTCTTCCCCATCCACATTCCGTGACTGAATCCCTTGTAGGTAAAATAACCTCCAGGCCAGAGGTACAGATGCGTTAGAGCCTGCACTGAGATTTCTATCTTTGAGCCATCTGCGGCGGTGTAAACAACATGTCCTGATTCCAATTGTCTGGTCGCGGGGTTAAACTTATAATTGTGCTGAGCGCTTACCAGCTCAGTCGCAGGCTTGCCACTCTCATAGGCGTAAGTAACACCACCGCTGAAGTACACTACTTTGCCGTTATGGTCCTCTCTTAGATGACAAGTCAGGCACCAGTTTTCGAATTGAATAATGTTCCAGTTAAGGAAAAACCCCACGAAGTCTTCGTCAGGCGGTAATCCCTGTTCTACTGCCACGCCCGTTCTCCTGATACCCCAGGAGTGGTCTCTGTGAGCATACCAGGAATCTGGCTCGATATTATATTTCTTCTCCTCCACCTTGACCCAGCCTGAAGCTCGTCCAGATTGGGCATACCGGCAAATATTTTCTACCAGCCTTCCCCGGCTGCGGGCGAACTGTGGCACTTCTTCATGAGGCGGCATCCTGCCTTCAAATTCCACCTCCCAGGAAATGCCATGCTCATTGTCGTCAAGAACCCAGCGAACTCGTTTCAAGCCCTCAACTACTTCATAGGAAAGGGGTCCTACCTTTACTTCATCGATCTGAGGACGGAGCTGGCGGGATGCTCTGATATTGTATTGCCTTTTACCCTCGATAGTGAGCAGCCCCAGACCATCAATGATGTCGCGATTGGGATACTTGCCAAACGCAGTGGTGAAGTGAATCCTGCCCGAAGTATCGTGGGCACAGCACCATAAGCGCTCTGTCCACTGCACAGCACTATCAGCGACATGGTCAAAGGTCGAAGCTATTTGGTGACAGAGGAGTTCGTCCTGCTTCGTCAGCATCCTGCCGCCTCTTGCCATTACTATACCATAGGGGATGCGTCTGTTCAATACTCCGCAAAACTTTTTCCATTATCCTGCTATGGCTGTGCTTGATTGGAGACAATGTTGGGTTGTATACTACCCGTTAAGATTGCCGAAGGAGCAGTTTCGGGAGCCAAGCGAATTAGCGAAAGGAGGAGGGAGATGGTGACCCAAGTAAGGAGCAAGGCGAAGCCCAGAAGTAAGGCTCTAGAATCTTTTCATCAAGCCACGCAGACCTTGGCAAACCCGGCAGTGCGAGAGTGGAAAAGTCAGGGCAAGAAAGTGATTGGGTATTTTTGTTCCTACGTACCTGAGGAGATCATTACCGCTGCTGGCTTTCTTCCTTTCCGCATAAGAGCTACGGGCAGCAAAGAAACCACCTTAGGGGATGCCTACTTTGGCATAAATAATTGCACCTTTACCCGCCATTGCCTTGACTCAGCCTTTCGCGGCAACTATAACTTCCTCGACGGGGTTGTCTGGGCCAGTACCTGCGACCACATTCGCAGAGTGTATGACGTGTGGAAAGCGAAAATAGGTGGTGCGTTCCTTCATTATCTCAGTGTGCCGCGCAAGGTTGGCGAACCTCAGGCTGAATGGTACGCAGAGGAGTTAGCCCTGTTTAGGCAAAGCTTGGAAAAACACTTCAGCGTCAAAATCAGTAACGAAGCGCTATGGCAGGCCATTAAGCTTCATAACGGGACGCGGCGTCTGCAACGGAGAGTTTACGAGTTAAGGAAGCTAAAAGCTCCGCCACTGACCGGTGCTGAGGTGCTGGCTATAACGGTGGCGAGCACTGCGATGCCGAAAAAGGAATACAATCAGCTCCTTGAACAGCTACTCGGCGAAGTAAGTTCGTGGGAGGGACATTCCGATTATCGAGCCAGGTTAATGCTGTTAGGCGGCATACTTGATGACCCGGCCTATGTCGAAGTTATTGAAGGCCAGGGGGGACTGGTAGTTGCTGATATGCTTTGCTTTGGTTCCAGGATCATGTGGCAGGATGTGGACGAGAAGGCCAGCGATCCAATAGCTGCCCTAGCCCGATTCCACATTGGGACGCGTCCCTCCTGTCCTCGCATGTGGGGTGATCATCCTCAGAGAGCCGCGCTGGCAAAGGATATGATCAAATCGTTTCAAGTGGATGGAGTTATTTGTTCGCCGATGAAATTCTGTGACTTCTGGGGAGGCGAGGCTTTTATGCTCACCCAGGATTTGAAGCGGGATGGCGTCCCTGTACTTACTGTGGAAAGGGAATACCTCCTCAGCGCTGTGGGTCAATTAAGGACGAGGGTGCAGGCATTCCTCGAAACCATAGAGAGGTGAGTGATGAAGAGTAAGGCAATGCAGAGGTTACAGGAAAGGTGCGATTTTTTCGAGGGTCTGGTCAAGTCAACTATAGAGAACCCTCCTCTCGAGTTAGCCAATATCTGGCTGAACTACTACAAGATGGTGGTGAAGAAGTACCAGAGGAATAAGAGGGCGGTGGAGCAGGGTGAACCTCTGGCAGCGGTGGTATTTCCTGTGGCTCCCGAGATATTTGCAGCCATGGATATCCCCACCTTCATAGTTGCGGGGGAGCCGTTGATGGGGTTAGAGGATCCGGTGATATATATTGATGAGGCTGACAGAATGGGATTGGCCTCTGGAATCTGCACCCTGCTAAGGGAAAATGTAGCCCTGGTGGCGCAAGGATATGCACCAGTGCCCACTGTGCTGGTGACCACTACCCATCCCTGCGATAGCGTCAACATTGCGTATCAGACCATTGGTTCCCTAGAAGGCTGGCGGAGTATCCCCCAGTTTGCCGTTGACGGTCCCTACTTAACTGACGAACGGGCTCTTGACTATTATACTGACGAGATTGAAAGGCTGATAGAGTTTCTGGAAAAACACACCGGGCGTAGGCTGGATGAGAACCGGCTACGACAGATTATCGAGGAGTCGAACAAGCAGATTGACCTATGGTGGGAATATAAGGAATTGAGGAGGGCGGTACCCGCTCCTCATCCCCCAGAAATACAGATGATGCCTTATTTCGTGGTCCATTTCTGGAACCCGGGAGACTCGCTGGGCACTGTTTGGTTTCAGGACTTGCTTGCTGATGCTGAGGAACGGGTGCGCAACAAGAGAGGGGCCATACCCGAGGAAAGAATCAGAGTGGTGTGGTTTGATTTCCGCGGCACGTGGAGGTTTGAGCTCGGCTTCTGGATGGAACAGGAGTGGGGCGCGATCGTTGTTGACGATATCTGGAGCCACTGTACCATGCCCAAGATAGATACCTCCAGTTACCGGAGCATGATCAGGGGGGTAGCGGAAAGGTCACTTGACCACATACCGATGTACCGTCAGTTCCGCGTTCCTGCCGAGGTGTATCTGGAGGACCTAGTACGTGCGGTGAAGGACTACAAAGCTAACTGTGTCATCTGGCCAGGACACATGGGACACAAGGATGCTACCGCGCTCACCGGCCTGATCCGTGATACCTGTCGGGAAATTGGGGTACCATTCCTTGGCTTCTGGAGTGATCTGTTCGACGCCAGGGTGACCACTATTGAAGCGATGAAAGCCGAGATTTCTCAGTTCTTCACCACTATGGGTCTGGGGGTTAAAGACAAAAAGTGAGACAGTGGCTAAGATTATCCTGGTGAGGACAGAAAGCCATGGTTGTTGCAGGTTGTGATATTGGCTCAGCCACTGGCAAAGCGGTGGTGATGAGGAACGGCACAATCGCTGCCTACGTCATCATCCCGTCTACCCCAAATCCTGAAAAAACAGCGCGCCTAGCCATGGACGAAGCGCTGAAGAAAGCAGCCCTTTCGTCCATTGCTGATCTCGATTACATCGTAGGTACGGGCTATGGAAGGCTTAAGGTTGGCTTTGCGCATGAAAATGTGTCCGAGATTACCTGCCATGCACGTGGAGCCCACTGGCTCTGTCCCACCATAAGAACGGTGCTTGACATCGGAGGGCAGGATTGCAAAGCCATGTCTCTGGACGAAAAGGGTAAAGTGGTCGATTTTGTCCTCAACGATAAATGCGCGGCAGGGACAGGCCGGTTTTTTGAAAACATGGCTCGAGTGCTTGACTGCGGGCTGGATGGTCTTTCTGCGCTTTCTCTGCAGGGACGTAATCCACCGCTTATTACCAGTCAGTGTAGCGTTTTTGCCGAGTCCGAAGTGGTAACTTTGATCAACGAAGGTGTTGATCTTGCTGATATAGCCGCGGGCATTCACAATTCCATAGCAAACAGATTGGTTTCCATGCTGAGGAGAGTAGGCGTGGTGGAGGATGTAGCTTTAACCGGAGGCTGTGCCAAGAACCGGGGCCTGGTCAAGGCTCTGGAGGATAAGCTGGGGGTAAAGGTAAGAACATTACCGGTTGACCCCCAGATTGTAGGTGCGATAGGCGCAGCTCTCGTAGCTAAGGAAAGACTGGGTAGTTAAGTCCAGTCTCGTGGCTGCAGAAATTGCGCGGCCGTTTCCTCGTCCGCTAGTGAAGGGCAGGTGGCGAAACGACTGATGGCTATCTTTGACCCCTACATCGCTAAGGTGACGGAGTATATAGAAGAGATGAAGGCGAAAGGGAAGCGCTTCAGGGAGATTTTCTGTCCTACGAGCGTTGATGGGCTGCTCCAGGGATTACCAGTGCGCATCGGTCCGAACGCGAGCTCAGGGCTGGTACTACGTTCCGACACCTTTGTCGAGCTGGGCAACCCCGAGGCGGGCTCCTGTGCCTTTCTTCTCTGGACAGACAATCCGGGATTGGTCAAAGATGGAAAAATTACCATACTGGGGCCTGATATTCCTGAATCATATGGAGCCTCTTTGCCGTTTGGTCAGGTACTGCTCATAGGGGGAGTGGAACTAACCCAGCAAGACCATACGCTGCTGGAACGTACTCAGTATGTATCAGACCAGATAGAGGGGTATATGCTCAGGAGCGTACCACAGGTGATATGGAGCAGGGTAAGCAAGGAGGCAGTAAGCAGGGGATTTTGTTTCGAAACCCTGGGCAGAGCGCTCATGGCGATTTTCAAGTCAAGTGCGACAAAGGTGCAGGCACTTGAGGTCCTCTTTGTTACCTCGGGGAGGCAAGACTTGCACCCACTGGAAAACATAGCTACCCAAGTGCGTAAGATAGGCAGGGACATCGTCAGGGAGAAGTGGAAAGCCAAGGGGGTTGATTTGATTGAATGCACTCTGGGCTGGGACTGCCGTTCCTGTCCTGATAAGTTTGTCTGCGATGACATCAAGGAGATCATCGCCATACGCAAGAAAGAGAAGGAAGAACAGACTGATGACGGTGCAGCGGGTTAGGGAAAAGGGGTTTGACACTAATGTCAGTGCTGCAGAGCCCTGTTTATAGCAGAAGGCTGGTCGCCATATGTGGCAAAGGAGGCACAGGAAAAACTGTGCTGACTGCTATGATGACCAAGGTGCTGCTTGAGAATAACAAGGCGGGCAAGCTGCTATTAATTGATGCCGACCCTGCTATGGGTCTGTGCCATGCTCTCGGTATAAGAGTGAAGCGCACAATGGGGCAGGTTCGTGAAGACATAATCAGGACAGCGAGGGAAAAGGGTGAGGACGAGAAAAGTCAACTGCTTGACCGGCTTGATTATCTGATTCTGGAGGCGCTTTATGAAGCCAACCAATTTGCGCTGATTGCCATGGGGCGGAGCGAATCACTGGGGTGTTTCTGCCCGGTCAACACTCTTCTGAGGGAAGCCATCGAGACTCTTTCTCGTAGTTTCGACACCATCCTTATTGATGGTGAGGCAGGCCTGGAGCAAATAAATCGTCAGGTGATGCGCCGCGTTGACACCCTTCTCATTGTCAGCGATGCTACCTCACGGGGCATGGAAACTGCAGCCATGATAAGGGACTTGGTGCAGAATGAAAGAGTGATACAGTGTGAGAAAATAGGGCTGGTTTTTAACCGGGTACAGGATAATAAAGAGGTGTTGCAGCAACTGGCGCAGGGGCTTAACCTGCCCGTTTTTGGCTTTATCCCTTACGATAATCAAATCGCTTACTATGATCTGGTCGCCAGACCGCTACTCGGGCTTTTTTCCTCGGCGGCACTCGACGCTGTTCGCGGCGTGGTGGAAAGACACATCTTTACCGAGCGTTTTTCACAGCATCCCGTTGCCTGATTCACAGTCTGCGCTCGGGGTTGGTTTGTTCACTCTGCTACCTTGCGCTGGGGAGAAAGCATACCTTGACAAAGTCACCCTGCTTCACTATAGTGGAGCCGAGGCAGTAATATCCGTTGCGGGGGGCTTTGGGTTCTGAGCTAGAGCAAGAATTGGCCCGGGTACTGGACAATTTCCCTCTGGGGATTCGCATCGTTACCGGCGATGGTGAATTGCTGTACGCAAACAAAGCTATTCTCGACATATACCGGTATGATAGCGTGGAGGAGCTAAGGGATACTCCCACGGCACAGCGTTATACCGCTGAGAGCTACGCCGAACACCGGGAAAGAGTGAGGAGGAGAAAACGCGGTGAGCCGGTGCCAGACCATTATGAAATCAGCATCAGACGGAAGAACGGCCAGATCCGTCATCTCGCGGTGCACCGCACGGAGGTAACCTGGAGAGGCAAGAAGCAGTTCCTGTCGGTATACGAGGACATCACCGAGCGCAGGGAAGCAGAAGAGCAGCTAAGGGAAAGCGAGGAGAGGTACCGTGCTTTGTTTGACAGCAGTCTCGTGGGCACCTTCGTGATTGATGCTGAAAGTCTCAGGGTGGTGCTTGCTAATCAGGCTGCGGGGCGGATGTTTGGCTTTGCTTCAGTGGAAGAAGGACTTGGGGTAAGCCCGCTGGATTTCGTTCCTGAAGAGGACAGAGAGAGGGTATTCCGCATAATTATGGAGGACATGTTCGAGCATGATCTGCGGCAGCCCCATGAATTCCGGGCGCTAACTACCGACGGCAGAGAGGTATGGATAATGGCTGTAGGAGCGCGGATTCAGTGTGGAGGCAAGATGGCGGGCTTGATTTCAGTTGTTGATATCACTGAGCAGAAGCGGGTGCAGGAAGAGTTACGGCGTTCCGAGGAAAGATGGCGTTATCTCTGCGAGGGCATCGCTGAAGCTATGGTTGTGTTCCGTTTTCCTGACCTTAGAGTTACCTACTGGAACAGGCGGTTTGAGGACTACGTGAGACAGGTATACGACAAATCCGTAGAAGAGGTGTCGTTCGAGGATCTGATGGCGGCAGTCGACCCCGGTGACCGAGAGATCTCAAGAGAAATGCTTTCCCGCACGCTGGCGGGAAAACCTGTGCCCGAGGTATATGAGTTGAAAGTACAGGACGTGAAGGGAAAGACCAGGTTCGTTGAGGTCAGACCGGTGTTTTATAAAGAGAAGGGGCGAGTTGTCGGCATCCAGACAACCATAGTGGATATCACAGAGCGGAAGGAAGCGGAGGAGGCGCTGAGACGTTCTTTTATCAATCTGGCGGAGACCATCTCCCGTGCGGTTGAGAGCAGCGACCCATATACCGCAGGTCATCAACGAGGGGCCGCAGAGCTGGCGTACCGGGTAGGTCAGAAGATGGGGCTAGACAGGGAGAGGCTGCTGGGTCTTTACATTGGTGCGCTGCTCCATGATATCGGCAAGATTTCCGTTCCTGCGAGCATTCTTACCAAGGCGGGAAAGCTGACTGAGGAGGAATGGGCTCTGATTCGCTCCCATACCAGACGAGGCTACGAGATATTGAGTAATACATACTTCCCCTGGCCGGTAGCGGACATGGTGCTACACCATCATGAGCGGCTCGATGGCTCTGGCTATCCTGATGGCATCAGTGGCGACAGTCTGAGCTTGGAGGTCCGCATCCTCGGGGTATGTGATGTGGTCGAAGCCATGGGCTCGCATCGCCCCTATCGTCCAGCGAGGAGCAAAGAAGAGGTTATCCAGGAACTTGAGGGCGGCAGGGGTAGCAAATATGATCCTTACGTGGTGGATCTCGTGCTGGACATGATCAGGAATGGTGAATTAGATCCGTAGCTTACTCTAAATAGAGGTCCTCAACCTGCCCCAATTCGCTTTGATTGATACCTGGGAACCTCATTCCCCTTAATCAGCACCATGCCCTTTTCTGCCAGATATTCTAGGTGTGCCTTTATCTCCTCCAGAGCCAGGACTTTATTGCTGCCGCTAAACTCTTTGTCGAACTCTCCCTCGATGAATTCAGGGTGACGACTATAATACTCCATGGTTATTTCGTCCAGGTTCTTTTCCTGTTCACAGATCTGGAGCAGTTCTGTAAGCCGCTGGTAGTGAAATACTTCTATTTCTTGAGCTCTGGCGGGGATGGAGTGAATTGTGTCCTCGTGCGCTGGCAGTCCGAGCTGATACCCTGTCGTCGCTGTCTTCCTCAGGGAAAGGAGATAGGTTTCCAAGCCGGCACCGCGCCAGCCCCTCCTTGGCGCCTGATGCGGGGTAGTGGAAGAGAGCATGTGGTCCCCCAGGAAGAGGAACGGTCCTACTCCGATACAAATGTGTCCTAATGAATGTCCGGGGAAGTGGTGGACTTTATAGCCGTTGATAATTTCCTCTTCGTCACTAACGGGGATTAAAGTATAATCCTCCGGTGCAATTGACCAATCAGGGTTGGCATACGGATTGTCAACCACGATGCGGGCTCCAGCCTCGCGGATAAGTCTCAACTGGTTCTGTACCCAGGAAGCGTACGCTTCTCGGTGGTTCGTCAGTACGTAACTGTCGAGGGGATGGACGTAAACCTTTTTTCTCTTAAGTTTTTCGTAGCACAAAAGACCGAAATGGTCTCCGTGTCCGTGGGTGATGATAATATTCTCCACCTCTTCGATGGTGATGTGTTCCCCAAATTCTGTTGCTACAGTATGGAAGCCCTGTTCCAGACAGGCACTGGAATTGGCGCCGCTGTAGCCGACGTCCACAAGCGTTGCTGTCTTGTCGAGTACCAGGTAAACGTTGGTGAAATGGTGGGGAAAATTCTGCACCGGCATTTTGTAAATTCGGAGATTGCCGGAGGAATATCTGGTCACCCCGTCCATCTCCGCTTGGGTTATGGTGGAAAACCTACCCGTCTCGGACATAGAAGTGCTCCTTTGGCTGGGAGGCGGTGAATCGTATACACAGACGGTTGCTACGGAGTCTGACCTTTGTGCGTCGCCGACCTGTGTTTATGTGCCATCCTCTCCCCAAAGTATTAATTCCCCGTATCGGTCTTATCTTGTTACGGCTCGCAATGTTTGTCGGCAACAATGATATCACATATCAGGAAAAAGAGCAGAGAAGAAGGTCAACGTCATGCTATACTAGGTGGTTGATACTTAGGGCTGTTGCTTGCGAAAAAATGGCGGATGACTTACCCCTGTCAGGGTTAAAAGTAATTGATCTGACACACTACATTGCCGGTCCTTATTGCACCAGGTTGCTCTGCGGGTTGGGGGCTGAGGTGATAAAAGTGGAGAAGGCAGACGGTGGTGATCCGGCCAGAAGGTTGGGCCCTTTTCCCGGGGATGAACCTCATGGAGAGAGAAGCGGTCTGTTCACGTTCCTGAATAGTGGCAAGAAAAGTATCACTTTGAATTTGAAGACAAAAGTCGGGGTAGAGATCTTCAAGAAGCTAGTGCAGCTTGCTGATGTAGTGGTGGAGAATTTTGAACCGCGGGTGATGCCTAGATTGGGTCTGGACTACGAATCGTTAACAAAGGTTAACCCTCGATTGGTTATGGTTTCCATATCTAACTTCGGACAGAGCGGTCCCTACAGGGATTATCGGGCAACGGAGATGGTAGTAGAGGCGCTGGGAGGCTATATGTACCTGCTTGGCGCTTATGATCGGGAGCCAGTGAGGTCGGGAATCTATCTGGCTCAATTCTACGCTGGGGCGGTGGCAGCTGCAGCAACTCTGGCTGCCACCTATTCTTCCCCGGAGGGGCAGCATCTTGATATCTCGATTATGGAGAGCGTTGTTTTCAGTGTGTTCTATCCTCTGGTTTCTTACGCTTACTGTGGGGCGATAATGCGACGCGCTCCGAAGGTAGACTCGGGAGAACTTACTCACACCTTCTTGCCCACGGCAGATGGCCTCGTTTACCCCATGGTCTATGGCTATGTTGACTGGGGAACGTTAGCTAGAGTGGTGCTGGAATGTCCTGAGGTGGATAATGAGAAATTTGACAATCCCGCTTCCCGCACCGAACATGTTGAAGAATTGAAGGAGATAATGCTTTCTCTTTTCCGTGACAAGAGGGCCGAGGAAATATTCCACCGGGCCCAAGCTGTCGGCATCCCGTGGGGCTTCGTCAGGCGGATCGACCAGGTAGTCAACTGTCCCCACCTTCGGGAACAGCGCTTCTATCGTGCTGTCAACTTGCATGGAAGCGCGGTGGAAATGCCGCGCCAGCCCTTTTACATGGACAGTCCCTGGAAGGAGGGGAGAGCTCCCGGTCTGGGGGAACACAATGTGGAAATCTATTGCGGCTGTCTGGGGTATAGCAGGGCGGATCTGGTAAAACTGCGGAGCCTGAATGTGATTTGAATCGCCAATGTTGCCATTTTCGGGGATAAGAATAGTGGACTTGGGCACAGTGTGGACTGTGCCTCTAGCCACCAAGTTATTCGCTTTGCTTGGGGCCGAGGTCATCAAGGTGGAAGCCCCTGGCAGGATAGACGTGACCCGCTTTGGGGATCACGCCGATAATGTGCCTAGCGGAAGGTTCTGGGAAACTGCGGGACGTTATCACGCCCTTAATTTGAATAAGAAGAGCCTGGTTCTGGACCTGAGCAAGCCTCAGGGACGTGAGGTTTTTGAGAGACTGGTAAAGGTGAGTGATATTGTAGTGGAACAGTTCAGTCCCCGGGTGATGGCAAACCTGGGATATAGCTACGAAAATCTGAAGAAGTTAAAGTCTGACATTATACCGGTTTCGGTGAACGCTTTCGGCGAAGAGGGTCCGTGGAGAGATTACCGTGCTTTCGGTCCAGGGATAGATACTCTTTCGGGACTGGTCGCTGTCACCGGGTATCCTGACGGGACCGTGGTAACCTCTGTAGCCACGTTTACCGATATCATGGGGGCGCTGAACGTCTTTATAGCTTGTTGCGCTGCGCTCCGTTTGCGCCAGAGAACAGGCAGGGGGCAATGGGTCAGATTATCTCTTCTGGAGAGTACCGTTTTCTGCCTCGCAGAGCCGATTATTGACTATATCGTAAACGGCAGGGTAAGAGTCCCTCAGGGCAATCGCCATGCTTTGTGGGCTCCTCATGGCTGCTATAGATGTTCAGGCAAAGATAGTTGGATAGCAATAGCGGTGACCAATGAGGAACAATGGCAGGGTTTTTGCGAGGCACTCGAGAACCCAGCCTGGACCAAAGAGGAGAGATTTCGGCATAGCTTTAGCCGGTGGCAGAATCAAGACGAACTCGACAGGTTAGTTGAAGCGTGGACGCTTACCAGGGAACATTACGAAGCGATGCACCTGTTGCAACGGTCAGGGGTGCCTGCCGCTGCGGTGTTGAATGCGAAGGAAGTTCTGCTGGATCCCCATCTGAAGGCACGGGAACTCTTTCACTGGGTGCAATTTCCCCAATTGCCTGGGATGGAACAAGTAGGCAAGAGGCTTCACATGGGGTTGCCCTGGAGAACCATGCACAATGAAGAGATTTGCCTCAGGGCTTCCCCCAGACTAGGTGAGCACAATATTGAGATATTATCAGGACTTCTCGGGTTCTCCTCGGAAGAGATCTCTTTGCTTTACGAAATGGGAGTGGTGGCTGAGGAGCCGCGGAATGTAGTAGAGAAAGCAGCGCTCTTGCGTCCCTATTCTCTGGAGTTGCTTAAAGAAAGGGGTAAAATCGAGGATTATGACACAGATTACAAGAAAATCTTAGACGGTTGACGGTACCTACACTTTGGTTCAGATCAGGAGGAAAGGGGCTTCGTGGCTGGTCATGGGAAGATAGAGAAGCTGCTGGACAAAGCCAGAGAGACGCTCAGGCGCGAGCCAAGGCTAATAGAACTGGATAAAGGGAGAGTAGTATTCGTTGGCGATACTCACGGCGATTTTGAAGCTACGGTGGAAGTGGTGCGGCGGTATTTTCAACCGGGATGCACGTTAGTCTTTCTCGGAGACTACGTGGACCGGGGTCCTGCTTCGTTGCAGAATGTGAATTTCTTGCTCGAACACAAGATCGCTCATCCCGATTGTTTCTATCTCCTTATGGGAAACCACGAAGGGTACGCCGTGGAGAGTTTTCATCCTGCCGATTTTTGGGAAAGTCTGGATGCGGAGCTTCGGCGGCAATATGCTGAAGTTCTTCGCCTCTTGCCCCTCGTGGTCTCCGCGTCCAATGGGCTGGTGGCTCTGCATGGAGTTTTGCCCCGCGTGCCTGCTCTGAGGGATGTCAACAGGATAGAACTAGGCAGTGAGGAGTGGCATCAGATAACCTGGGGGGATTGGCGCGAGGAAAAAGGGGGCTTCCTCGGCATTGACAGCTATACAGGAAGACCGCAATTCGGAGAAGGCTGGTTCGAGCAGGTGATGTCGTGCTGGGGTAAAAGGGTATTAGTAAGGTCACATCAACCTGATGCCCCGCCAGTAATATATAACCGGCGATGTCTCACCATATTTACCTCTTCCGCATACAGGCATTACATTGCTGAACGTACCATAGCATGGGTGGACCTGGAAAAAGAGGTGTGGAGCACAGATGATGTTCATCTAGAGAGAGTGTAACGAGGAGAGGGTGTCACAGTCCTGCCTCCTTACGCAAGACGTCTACCTTATCCAGTTTCTCCCAGGGGAGATCAAGGTCGTCCCTACCGAAGTGCCCATAGGTGGCAGTTTGACGGTAGATAGGACGACGAAGGTTGAGCGTCCTGATGATCGCTTCGGGGCGAAAGTCGAAGTGTTGTTTAACGAGTTTGAGAATGGTTTCATCAGGAACCTTGCTGGTACCAAAGCTTTCCACTGATAACGATAGCGGGCGAGCTTTGCCGATGGCATAGGAAACCTGAATCTGGAGATAGTCCGCAAGCCCGGCAGCCACTACGTTCTTTGCCGCATATCTAGCCATGTAGGCCGCGGAGCGGTCGACTTTAGTGGGATCTTTACCCGAGAAGCAGCCGCCGCCATGGGCGCAGGTACTACCATAGGTGTCGGCGATGATCTTCCGCCCGGTAAACCCGGTATCACTGACGGGACCGCCAATGACAAACTGCCCGGCGCTGTTGACATAATATTCAGTCTTGGTGTCGAGCAAGTTGCTAGGAATGACCTGCTTGACCACGTGCTCGAAAAGGTCGCGTTCGATAACCTCGCGCTTTACATCCGGGTCGTGCTGAGCCGCGAGCAGAACGCAGGTTACCCTTTTCGCTTTACCGCGACAGTATTCTAGTGTTACCTGCGACTTACCATCGGGCCTAAGATAGGGCACAATTCCCTTTTTCCTCACTTCAGCTAACCGGCGGCAAAGTTTATGGGCTAAGGTGATGGGTAACGGCATGAACTGTGGGCTTTCTCGGCAAGCGAAGCCGACCATCATTCCTTGGTCGCCAGCGCCAGTGCGGTCGAGAATCTCATCAGTTGCTTCGCCTCTTCTCACCTCTAGCGACTCCCCCACTCCCGAGGCGATATCGGGGGACTGTTCCTTAATCGAGACAAGGACACCGCAGGTGCGGTAATCAAATCCATATTCGGGTTTGGTATAGCCGATATCTCTGACTACCTCGCGGACCACATGAGGAATTTCCACGTAGCCTTTGCAGGTGATTTCCCCCAGAACTATTACAACTCCCATGGCTACAGAAACCTCACAGGCCACACGGGCAAAAGGGTCCTGTTCCAGCATAGCGTCAAGAATGGCATCCGAGATCTGGTCACAAATTTTGTCGGGGTGTCCCTCAGTAACGCTTTCGGCAGTTGCTAGGTAAGAGTCGGAGAGATTAAAGCTCGTTGACATTCTTCACCTCCAACAACGGATTTTCCCTTTTACTCCTCTGTAAATTCGGTCTGCGCGCTGCCCAAGTACCAATGAATGGTTGATGTTTTCTTAATGTAATGTTGCTGTTCACGTTCCTGCCTCCCAGCTTGCCAAGTAGTCGCTTTGTTCTTTGGTGAGGGAGTCAATGACGATGTCCATGGAAGCAAGTTTGAGCTTGCCCACCTCTTGGTCTATTTGTTCAGGCACGGGATAAACCGCCGGCTTGAGACTTCCTCTGTTCTTAACAAGATACTCCACACACAGAGCTTGGTTAGCAAAGCTCATGTCCATTACGCCGGCGGGATGTCCTTCAGCAGCAGCTAGGTTGACCAGTCTCCCTTCCCCGAGAAGGTATATTCGTCGCCCGTCATTAAGGACATATTCGTCGACAAAGGGACGTATCCGCCTTTTTGTCTTGGCTAGGCTTTCCAACGCCTGGATGTTTATTTCCACATTGAAATGTCCACTGTTGGCTAGAATGGCTCCGTCTTTGATGCGTAACATATGTACCTTATCGATCACGTTGATATTTCCCGTGGTGGTGATGAATATATCCCCAATTTGGCAAGCTTGGAGCAGGGGCATGACTTGATAGCCGTCCATGGCCGCCTCTAGCGCTGCAATATAGTTGACTTCGGTGACGATAACGTGCGCCCCGAGTCCCTGGGCTCGCCTCGCAATTCCTTTACCGCACCAGCCATAGCCACAAATCACAACTTTCTTCCCTGCCCACAGTATGTTGGTGGCTCTGGTGATGCCGTCTATGGTGCTCTGTCCTGTGCCATACCGGTTATCAAAAAATCGTTTTGTCTGAGCATCGTTCACTGCGATTATGGGATACATCAATTTGCCTGCCTTTGCCATGTTTCTAAGCCTGATTACTCCCGTGGTTGTTTCCTCAGTGCCACCAATCACCTCGGTGGCTAAATGGGCATAGTCTTTGTGAAGCGTGGACACTAGGTCAGCACCATCATCCATAGTGATGTGGGGCCTATGTCTTAGAGCGGCGGCGATATGGCGATAATAGGTTTCATTTTCTTCGCCCTTAATAGCATTTACTGGAATCCCGTAGTCCACCAGCGCGGCGGCGACGTCGTCCTGAGTACTTAAGGGGTTGGAGGCACAAAGCACTAGCTCCGCTCCACCCTGCTGGAGAGCCAGGGCGAGATTGGCTGTCTCTGTGGTGATATGGAGACAAGCCGAGATACGTATCCCTGATAGAGGTTTTTCTTTGCTGAATCGTTCCCTGATTAAGTTGACCACAGGCATTTCCTTGCTTGCCCACTCAATGCGAAGTTTGCCATCTTTAGCCAGAGAAGGGTCTCTGATGTCATAATCCTTCATCGTTTGTCTCCCAGTCCTATTTGAGAACACATGCAGAGTAGATCTTGCTGCGGAACTGTTCTGCGACCCACTGGGGTATATCCAGTGTGCCGAGAATAAGTGGTCTTTGATGGCAATCGCTGCCACCGGTAACTATCTTGTGGTGCTGCTGAGCGAACCGGAGGTAATGTCGGGTGGTTTTTTCATCGTGCCTGGAGTGCCAGCATTCTACTCCGTCGATATATTCTAGCATGTATTGTTCTATGATCTGCGTTTGCTGCGTCAGATCCTGGGTTACACTTGCCAGGGATGTCCCGTTCGGATCGTTGGGATGCGCATGGACCAGTAAGCCACCAGCGTTCCTGATTAACCTTGAAGCCTCGGGCAGGGTAAGCAGATACTTGGGAGCATCGCATTTGACCAGATATTTATCAAAGGCTTCCTGTATGGTTCTCACAATTCCCTTCTTGACCAGGTAGCTCGCTATGTGAGGACGTCCAAATACGCCATCCACGCTTTCTTCTATTTTTTTCATGTCCTCCTCTGTAAATGTAGCAAGTCCTTCCCTAATAAATTCGGCATTGAGATTATCCAAAATCTGGCGTGCCCTCTTCTCCCTGTGCTCTTTTATTACCCGGAGTTTACTTTTTAGTTCGGGGTCATAGATATCAAAGCCGTATCCCAGGAAGTCCAGAGAGATACTTTTGTCATACTCGGGATGATGAAAAGTGACGTTCAGCTCTATTCCTGTGAGGTAGCAGATGTCCAGTTCCCTCGCTAAGGAGATCGCTTTTTCCTGAGAGTCAAGACAATCGTGCTCTGTTATGGACATCAGCGCTATGTGCCTCTTTTTTGCTTCGAGGAATACTTCTTCCACGGGAAGAGCACCATCGGAGCCAGTTTTAGTATGAATATGCAGGTCTATTTTCCCGCTATCTTGTTTCATAGCCGATGATATACCAGTCCCCAGGTGGATCGTAGCGCGTGTCCACCGTAAGGTGAATGATATTTATATGAGGGTATAGTCTTTTCAAATCATCGATGTCCACTGGTTCAAACTTCTTCTTATTGTTCAGATACGCTTGCTCGGTAAGGGCATTTGACTCGTACTTCTCTTTAGTGCGCCTCAGTATGCGAGCGATGGCGACATCCGGCGGGCAACTGGTTTCCAGGATGACAAAGGTTTTATTGTATTTCGCAGCTATCTCTGCGGCCCGCCTTCTCAATGACTGGGTAACAAAAGTAGCGTCAATAATAGCACTGTGTTCCTTACTCAGAACCTCTTCCGTCCTGCGGAAGGTTTCCTCATACACTGCCATCCGTTTGCTCATATCTGAGGCTACCTTTTCATCGAATATGTCTTCATTTTTCAGCACCTCCAGCCTGATAAGATCGGAGCGAAGGATGGGATATCCCTTAATCTTCGATATCTCTTCGCTGGTCTCGGTTTTCCAGGTACCTGGTAGCCCGCAAGTGATGAGCAGGACGTTTTCCCCCAAGTTGTCTCGAATGAATTTCCCAAATGGCTCTCTCATTTTTCCACCTCTGGAGCAATTCTTTGCATTTATTCTATCATTCTCCCTTACTCCTTGGCATGCTTCAAATTGAGCGTGCTGTATGGAACCCTTCCCATATAGCGTTGATAATCTTGCGTGGCTGGAGGCAATCGCCAATGACGAAAAGCTCAGGCACTATTCCTTCTAATTGCTGGCGAAGTTGTGATTCCGGTCTGAGGCCCAAAGCAAGGACCACACTGTCAGCTTTCAGTTCTTTTTCGCCACCGGCGCAGCTTACCAGCACGCCGTCGTCGGTCACTGCCACAAGCCGAGTCTCGGTAAGCACTTCTATACCGCTCTGTTTTATCATACTCAGAAGTCCCATCCTGGTGTTGAGGTTGATATCCTCGGGGAGCAATTCCTTCATCATCTCGATGAGAGTTACCCTTTTGCCTTGTCCGTGCAGGTATAATGCCACCTCACAGCCTACTGAGCCTCCACCCGCCACTATTAATTTGTTGCCAGGCTGACTCTTGCCCAGAAGCACATCTATTGCTGTAGTCACCTTGCCTTTGCCTATGCCTGGTAGTGGGGGGATAAAAGGCGTAGAGCCTGTGGCCAGGATCACGACGTCGGGACTAAATTGCCTTATCCGTTCTGCTGTTGCTTCCCTGCCAAGTTCTACACTTACCCCAAGCTTGTTCATCTGAGCAGAGAAATACTCAATCAACGGTCTCAGGTCCTGTTTAAAGTCAGGTACCGAGGCTGGTATCAGCTTTCCTCCGAGCCTATCGTTTTTCTCCCACAAGGAGACATGGTGACCCCTTAGCGCTGATACCATGGCTGCTTCTGCACCGGCGGGTCCACCTCCAACTACCAGCACCAATTTCCGCCTGGTTGCTGGCACCAGAGCGTACTCTCTTTCCATTCCTGCTGCAGGGTTTACTGTACAACTAATGTGTTTGAGCTCGTACACCCGTCTGATGCACCCTTCATTGTCTCCAATACAAGGCCTGATATCATCGAATTTTCCCTGTCTCACTTTTTCTGGCCAATCAGGATCAGCAAGCAATGGTCTACCTAACCCCACAAAGTCTGCTTTGCCTTCCTCGATTACCTTTTCCGCTAACATTGGATTTCCTAACTTGCCATGAACAATGACAGGGATGTTGACCGCTTTCTTCACCGCCTCTGCGAGATGGAGATGGCATCCTGGCGGTTCGTACATACAGGGTATGACCCGATGCCATACTTCATAGCACCCTCCATCGACATGGAGCGCATCGACGCCAGCATCTTCCAGACGTCGGGCGATTTCCACTCCTTCGGAGAGGTCTCGCCCTCCTTCAATATAATGATCCGGGGTAAACTTATAGATCAAGGGAAAATCGCCTCCCACCACTTTCCTTGTGGCATCTATCAGTTCGAGTGGAAATCTCAGCCTCCCCTCCAGGTCACCGCCGTAACGGTCACTTCGTTTATTCCATAGAGCTGTCTGAAATTGGTCAATGAGATAGCCACCGTATCCATGTATCTCTATGGCATCAGCTCCCGCGGCTCTTACAATTCCCGCCGCGAAGGCGTAAGCAGTTATCAGGGTTTCGATTTCGTCTATGCTCAATTCTCGAGTGGTAATTCTTGGATCCCAGAAGTATGGTACAGCCGATGCTGAGATGGGTTGCAGGTCAGTAACTCCCACGCGTCCCAATCCTGGCGACAGCTGGATAGCGATTCTCGCTCCATAGTTATGTACTTCAGCGCAAAGGTCGCTGAGTCTTCCCAGATGGGCCTTGCTCGTAACCCGAGTCATAGTGCGCAGGCCCATGCCTGGTTCTAACTCGGTGTAGACTATAGACGCGCCCGTTATTATTAATCCGGCACCGCCGCGGGCTCGAGCGCCGTAGTAGCTTATCAGCCGTCGAGAAAAGCCGCCATCCTCATCGGCGAGGCTGCCTGTGCCCATCGGGCACATAACTATGCGGTTCCTGGTCACCATCCCGCCTATTTTGCCCGGTTGAAACAGTTTCATCCCTCCCTCCTTCACGCCAGTGGAGGAACAGCTCCGTCGGAGGATGGGCTAAATAAAGCTATACGCATCTAAAGCGGAGATCCCTTGACCACGCAGTACCTGACCCGGCTGTGCCAGGGAGAATAATAACACTTTGGTACTCAATACTGTCAAGGCGTTCCGGGCTTAGGCTCGGGAACCTGGCTAGGCTGCATGTGGCTTGGGGCAAATGGAACGCGTCCGGCAGATGCCAGGATTTCTCACATCAGGCCTTTTTGGAGTTCGCCGGTGATACCAAAGTAAGGGGATGATATCAACTGAGGAGACTGGATTATTTTGATACAGTCTGCTAGAATCGCCTCGTGAGGAGCAAAGGAGGGATACGCAATGAAGAAAGAGACACGGCGGCTGTTCGGAGCTCTATTGATGATATTGTTATCACTCTTTCTGGTTATTGCTTGCGCGCCTTCTGAGGCGATACCTACAGGGGAGAAAGTGGTAAGGATTGGCGCTATACCTTGTCTTACCGGTGGCGGGGGTACTGCTGACCAGCCGAATTTTCGCGCCTTTCAGGACTACGTGAAGTATTTCAATGAGCAGAAGGGCATCCCCGGAGTGACTGTTGAGCTTGTGTGGAGAGACAATCAGACAAACATTGCGGCTTTTATCAGTGCCTACCGTACGCTTATAGATAGGGGCATACCTATCATGTTTTCAAACTATCCTACTCCTTTGGAAGGGCTAAAGGCGCAGCTGGAGAAGGATCACGTGCCATTTGTTACCGGCGGTGCTACCGGACCTTTAATCGCGCCTCCAGGGTGGATCTTTGCTGTTTGGGGTAGCCAGGGTGAGGCAGCCACCGTCCTCTTAGACTATTTCATGGAGAACTGGAACAAGGAAAGAGCTCCCAGGCTGCAGCTTTTTGTGCTGGACGAGGCATACGGAAGAAGACCGGCAGAGGAGATTGCGCCCTGGGCCGAGGATAAGGGCTTTGAGGTGTTGCCGTTGGAAGTTTGCCCTCACGTAGTGATAGACGCTACTACACAGTTGGTGAGGATCAAGGAGCGCCAGGCAGACCTGGTCTATATTCAGACTATTATTTCTGGAGGCGGACCTATAATGAGGGACGTGGAGAGATTGGGTCTTCAAAATGAAATGCAGTTTGCCGGCACCGAATGGATCTGTGGCGACCGATTGATCGGATTTTCCCCTCACGGTACTGAGGGCTTTCTTTCCCCGAAAGCTCTGCCCTGGTTTGATAATACCGAAATTCCCGGTGTTAGGACGCTGGTAGAGAAGGAAAGGGAATATCACGGAGAGGTGCTCAGGGTGCCTGAACTCCTTTCCGGCTGGGTCTATGCAGCCATAGTTTGCGAAGCTGCTAGAAAAGCTGTGGAAAACGTAGGTGTGGAAAATGTCGATGGCATTGCCATGAAGAACGCCCTGGAGAGCATGCAGGATTTCGATGTTGACGGGATTGTGAAGATTACGTTTGGGCCTGGGGATCGGAGAGGTAATACCTCCCTGGCAGTATACCGAATAGAGAATGGTAAGATAGTACGTATAACTGATTATCGTGAGGCTCATATACTTGTCTCTTGAGCCTGGTTTGGCGGGAGCAGGTTAAAGTCTGAAGGAGAGCGCGGAATAATCAGTACGAAGGAGAAGGTGGTTGCTATCGGGCACAGTTCTATTGCGTAGTGGAATTTAGGTTGTTTATAATCGCAGCGAAAACGGAGAAAGGAGGACAATAAGAAGTGTGTACAAGCGGCGTGTTCAAACGAGGGGTGTTTTGGGTTGTAGGATTGGCGATAGTGGTGGTGACAGCGCTTCTGGTTACTGCCTGCGCCCCTGAAGTACCGAGGGAAGAGCAAAAGGTGGTTCGTATTGGGATGATAGCTCCTCTGACTGGTGGTCCGGCGGCTGTGGTGCAGATCGCGTGGAGAAACGTCGAAGATTATTTTAAGTATTTTGAGGAAAATGGTTGTCCTGGAGTAACTCTTCCACCTGGTGTCAAGATTGAACTTCTCTGGGGAGATAGTGGATTTGAAGTAGCTAAAGCGATTAGCATTTACGAAAGAATGAAAGAGCGTAACGTAGTACTGTACTATTTACCGAGCCCGGTCGAGGGAGAGGGGTTGAAGTCGAGACTGGAGAGGGACAAAGTTCCCGGAATCGTGATGAGTGTGTCTGAGAATCTCATGTATCCACCAGGGTGGGTTTTCACCATCTACCCTACAGAATCGGAAAGGTTTGCTGTGGTGTGTGACTGGATTATGGATAATTGGCAGCAAGACAGACCACCGCGGGTGGCAATAATGGGCACAGATTCCCCGTCAGGGAGAGCACCAGAGGTAATGGGAACCACGTATGCTGAGAGCAAAGGGATAGAAATGCTGCCATTTGAAATTGTCCCTTACGTACCTCTCGATGTTACTCCTCAGCTGGTGCGATTACGTGACAGAGGTGCAGATTTTGTCTACGTTCAAGCCATTTGGTCCACGGTGGTACCCATTCTAAGGGACGCGCAAAGACTAGGGCTTACGTCGCAAATGCGGTTCGGTGGTATGGAAAATAGCCAATCTATCCCTTTGCTTGAACTGGGATCTGCCGCAGAGGGTTATTTTTCGGGAAGGTCCGCTCCCTGGTATAAAGAGGTGCCGATACTGAAAGATGTGCTTCGTGAGTATCAAGGAAAAATAGACACCATGGGGGATGGTGCCATGTCGCTGGTATTGTTTCCTGCTTGGATTAAAGCTATTAGCGCTGCGATTGAAGCTGTGGGTTACGAAAACCTGGATGGAAGCGCGGTAAAAGAAGGCTTCTATACCGTCCGGGATTTTGACCCCTACGAGATAGGCAGGAAGGTGACCTATACGCCTGAAGATCACAGGGGCATGCCGGTGATAAGGATATATGAGATACGGAGTGGCGAAGTGGTTCCTGTGACCAATTGGATCAACGCCCCCACGCTTGTGCCTGAGAGTAAATAACAGAGAAAGTTCCGTCTTCCAAGTCGGAAAGCCAGGCTTAGGGGTGCGGGTTGCAACCCTGCCCTGGCACAAGCGGCTGCAGCGATACGAAGAGTTCTTTTCCTTCTAAAGCAGCGGACGGCTACGTTTGGAGTTGCCAATCGGCAACGATGGTGATAACTTAACTATACGCTCAGGGGACCTTCGGGGAAATGAAAGTTAAGCCGGAAACTCATAGAGTTGCTGCGAGCGATCATATTGAAGTTTCCACATATTTGGGGTTAGCCAAGGAACTGCGCGGAGAGCGGCCGGTAGCGGAGCCTTCCGTGCGGTTCAGCGGTCGAGAAACGATCGTGGTTCTTGACTTTGGCTCTCAGTACAGTATGCTTATCGCTCGGCGTGTGCGAGAATGCCACGTTTACTGTGAACTTTTGCCTTGGGATACACCGTGGGAGAAAATAGCTTCTGTTAACCCGCGGGGCTTTATTCTCTCAGGCGGTCCAGCTAGCGTATATGAACCAGGGGCCCCTTTGCCTTTGCCATATATCTATGAAAGTGGCTTGCCAGTGATGGGCATCTGCTACGGGATGCAAGCCATAGTCTATCAGTTAGGTGGCCAAGTATCACCAGGAACAAGACGAGAATATGGTCATGCTGTTTTGCATATAGCTGCGGGAGATTGCCCCTTATTCGCCAATCTGCCATCCTCTATTCCCGTATGGATGAGCCATGGTGACGAAATTGTAAAGCTTCCCCCAGGGTTTAATGCGCTTGCTTATACCGAGAATTCACCTTTCGCTGTGATTGGCAACAACAGCAATATTTACGGATTGCAGTTTCATCCTGAGGTCGTTCATACACCTCAGGGGGGTACCATATTTGAAAATTTCGTCCTCAAGATATGTGGTTGCAAAGGTACCTGGACTCCTGCCAATTTCATATCTGAAAGCGTGGAGAAAATCAAGCAACAGGTGGGTGATGGGAGGGTGATTTGCGCTCTGTCCGGTGGCGTTGACTCTGCGGTAACTGCTACTCTTGTGGACCGTGCTGTCGGCAGCAAATTGACCTGCATTTTTATTAACAATGGTCTATTACGTCGAGACGAACCAGAAAGGGTGCTCACCACTTTTAAGCGCAATCTCAAAATGGACGTGGTTTATGTGGACGCTAGCGAAAGGTTTCTAGAGCGGCTTAAAGGTGTGACCGACCCGGAGGAGAAACGCCGCATCATAGGAAATGAGTTCATACGAATTTTCGAGGAGGAGGCTGCTAAATTAGGCAAGATCGAATTCCTGGCTCAGGGTACTCTTTACCCTGATGTTATCGAGAGCACCTGCGCTGAAACCAAAGCTGCGGCAAGAATAAAAACTCACCATAACGTGGGTGGCTTACCGACGAAGATGAAATTCACTCTCATTGAGCCTCTCAGGTATTTGTTCAAGGATGAGGTTCGAGAGGTTGGCTTGGCGCTTGGTTTGCCTGAAGATATGGTATGGCGCCAGCCTTTTCCTGGACCCGGTCTTGCTATTCGTATCATTGGCGAGGTTACCAGGGAGAAGCTGGAAATATTGCGAGCGGCGGACTGGATTGTGATGAATGAGATCAAGAAAGCCAAGCTCTACCGTCAATTATGGCAAAGCTTTGCTGTACTTACTGATGTTCGAAGCGTAGGTGTCATGGGGGATGCCAGGACGTATGGCTATTTGATCGCAATAAGGGCAATAACCAGTGAGGACGCAATGACCGCCGATTGGGCGCGATTACCTTACGACCTTCTTGCCCGAATGTCTGATCGTATTGTAAACGAAGTCCCTCATGTCAATAGGGTGGTGTATGATATCACCAGCAAACCGCCAGCAACTATAGAATGGGAATGAACACTGCTAGATTTCGGTGGTTCGGGTATTCGTTTGCAGCGGGAGAAATTGTGACAAGTAATCCAGTAAGCTGGAGACAAAGGAGGCGAGAACATGAGTTATTCTTTTGAAGACATAAGCGGGGATGGCCAATTAGCTATACAGGGTGACCTTGAGATGCTCCGTGAGGATCTGATAAGTGAGTTGCAGGTTATCAACCAATACGAAGGACACATATTGAGTCTGGACAACGAGGACGCCGTAGCTACTTTAGAACACATTGTAGAAGAAGAAAAAGAGCACGTTGCGGAGTTATTAAGGCTGATTCAAAACCTTGATGCTGCTCAGGCCGAGAAATTAAGAAGGATCTTTTGACAGCAATGGCACGCAGACCCAAGCTAAAGGGCGTGAAAAAGAACAGACGAAAGCGTAAGAAGAGAAAAAGTGAAACTGTCCGAGTAGGCTGAGTCTGGTTTGCCCGATATTGCTTTTTCATTTATTGTCTAATCATCGCGGAGGGTCGCTGGTGCCTGCTGTGACTTGTGGTCCGATACTGGAGGCGAATTCTTGAGAGTGCTGATCATTGGCAGTGGCGGCAGAGAGCATGCTCTCGCGTGGAAGATCTCGCAAAGTTCCAAGGTAAAGAAGGTCTTTGTTGCTCCGGGTAACGCAGGAACGGCGACGTTAGGCGAGAATATTGATGTGCGTCCCACGGATATAGAAGGTTTGGGGAGAGTAGCTTTGGATAAAAAGATAGACCTTGCAGTGGTAGGTCCTGAGATGCCGCTGGCTCTGGGGATCGTCAATTACTTCAGTAAGTTGGGCATCCCCATTTTCGGTCCCACCAAGGAAAGTACACAGATAGAATCAAGCAAAGTTTTTGCCCGGAACTTGATGCGCAAATATGGCATCCCTTGTCCTCGAGGAGCTGTTTTCTCGTCCTATAGTGAGGCTCAACAGTACCTGAGAAGTCAGTCCGTGCCCGTGGTTATCAAGGCAGATGGATTAGCTGGGGGCAAAGGTGTAATCATTGCTGGCTCTCTTGCTGAGGCGGAAAGGGGTCTAGCCGCAATTATGGAGGAGAAAGTCTTTGGCTCCTCCGGTGATAGCGTGATAATTGATGAATATTTGCAGGGCGTCGAGGTCAGCCTGATAGCTTTTACCGACGGGGAAACAGTCTCTCCTATGCTAGCCGCTTGCGATTATAAGAAGGTCGGGGATGGAGATGTGGGCCCAAACACCGGGGGTATGGGGAGCTACGCTCCCCCCGTTTTTTTCTCGGCCCAGATGCGGGAAAGGGCAGTTCAAGAAATTTTGCTTCCAGCAGTGAGAGCTATGGCTAAGGAGGGTATGACCTATAAGGGAGTGCTGTATGCCGGGCTAATGGTCGTAAATGAAAAGCCTGTGGTGCTAGAGTTTAATGCTCGGTTTGGTGACCCAGAGACTCAGGTAATTTTGCCTTTGCTTAAAACAGACCTGGTAGATATCCTATTGGCAGTAATCGAAGGTAACCTGCATAAGGTCAGAATACAGTGGAGTTCGGAAGCATGTGTTGGTGTGGTTCTGGCGTCGGCGGGCTATCCTGGAAGCTACAAAACGGGTTTTCCGATCCAAGGAATAAACGGAGTGGATAAAGATATACTTGTGTTCCATGCCGGGACTAGACTGGGGAGTGATGGTGGCGTTTATACGGATGGAGGTCGAGTGCTTACTGTGGTGGGTACTGGGAGAGATTTAGCCGAAGCTCGGGAAAAGGTTTACCGTAATATCCCCAGCATTCAGTTTGAAGGTTGCTATTATCGCCGAGATATTGCCTTAAGGGAGGTGACTAAGTGCCGTTAGTGGGAATAGTAGCGGGGAGTAAGACGGACATCGAGTGGATAAAGCCGGCAATGGAGACGCTGGAGCGTTTGGGAATTGAGTATGAACTTTCAGTGATATCGGCGCACAGGAGTCCGGAAAAGGCTAAGGAATATGGTCTATCAGCGGAAAGAAGGGGACTTAAGGTCATTATCGCTGCGGCTGGTATGGCTGCCCATCTTCCTGGCGTTTTGGCTAGCTGGACGACTTTACCTGTAATTGGAGTTCCCTTGCCTAGCAGCGAGCTCAAGGGTATAGATTCCCTGCTTTCTATAGTTCAAATGCCTGGTGGCGTTCCAGTAGCTTGCATGGGCATCGGAACGAGTGGGGCCAGGAATGCTGCCTTATTCGCTGCCCAGATTCTAAGCATGTGGCATGAAGAAATAAAAGAAGCATATCGCAAATACAAGGAAGATCTATCCAGAGGCTAAGATGATTGAGCGGTATTCTCGACCTCAAATGAAAAAGGTATGGTCTGAGGAGAACAAGTTCGACCAGTGGCTTAGAGTAGAGATAGCCGTCTGTGAAGCTTGGGCTGAGCTGGGAGTAATTCCACAGGAGGCATTGGCTAAGATAAAGAAAGCCAGCTATAGCTTGGAGCGTATTGCACAGTTTCTCAAGGTGACTCATCATGATATGACTGCTTTTCTCAGGTCTGTAGCCGAAAGCCTGGGGGATGAGTCGCGGTTTGTACACTTGGGGTTAACCTCTTCTGACGTTATGGACACTGCCTTGAGTTTGCAGTTGCGCCAGGCGACAGAGGTCTTAGCTGAGGATATAGCTGAGCTTGTATCTGTACTGCAGGATAAAGCGCTGGAGCATAAATACACGATGATGGTGGGGAGAACTCACGGTGTTCATGCCGAACCCACCACTTTTGGTCTCAAGATGGCATTGTGGACCGAGGAGATGAAACGTAATGCCCAAAGACTCTCTGAAGCGAAAAAAGTTATTTCCGTAGGAAAAATCTCCGGTGCTGTGGGTACTTATGCTACAGTGCCTCCTCGGGTAGAAGAGATAGCCTGTTCTAAATTGGGGCTTTCTCCTGATCCAATATCGAGCCAAATAGTCCAGCGCGATCGCCACGCCCATTTTGTCACTACTCTTGGCATTATCGCTGGCTCCTTGGAGAAATTCGCTACTGAGCTGCGAGGCTTGCAACGAACCGAGGTACGGGAAGTGGAAGAGCCTTTTGAAGCCGGGCAGACAGGTTCTTCAGCAATGCCTCATAAACGGAATCCTGAGCTTTGCGAACGTATTTGCGGACTGGCTAGGTTAATCAGGGGTTACGTTCTGACTTCTCTGGAAAACATGGCCTTGTGGCATGAGCGTGATATCAGCCACTCATCTGCAGAGCGGGTTATCTTACCTGATTCTTGTCTTGCATTAGATTACATGTTGGCTACTTTTACCACCATCATGAAGGGGCTTAGAGTTTATCCTGAGAACATGCGTGCCAACGTTGAGTTAACTCAGGGCCTGATCTTCTCTCAAAGGGTGCTATTGGCCTTAATCGAGAAGGGGTTGTCCCGTGAACGGGCTTATCTGATAGTGCAGGAAAATGCCATGAAAGCGTGGGAAGAAAGGAAAAGCTTTCTCGACTTATTGAGAGCAGACGGACGAGTAGCCGCTTACTTAGGCGAGGAGGAGCTGAATTCCCTCTTTGATTACGGTTACTACCTGCGACATGTGGACGAAATCTTTCGTCGGCTGGGATTGGAGAAAACTGCAGGAATAGCAAGGTCAAAGCGCTGAGTTCACGCGCCATGTGAGGAGGGCATAATGTCAGTCCTGCTTGAAACTAGTTTACCTCTTCCTTTATTTCGTCGTGGCAAGGTGAGGGATGTTTATGATCTGGGTGATAAATTGCTCATCGTATCCACAGACCGCATTTCCGCTTTTGATGTGGTCCTGCCCAGTGGTATTCCCGACAAAGGGAGAATTCTCAACCAGCTTTCTGCATTCTGGTTTGAGAAAACAGCCCACATGGTACCCAATCATTTCATTAGGGTAATCGATAGTCTAGATACACTGGAAAAGGTCATTAATGAGCTAGAAATCTTCGAACGGCTCCATGAAGGCAGAGATGCTCATGCATGGGCTCCACAGGTTGTTGGTCGCAGCATGCTTGTAATCAAGGCCCGGCGTATACCTGTGGAATGTGTGGTGCGAGGCTATCTGGCTGGCTCAGCCTGGGCAGAATACAAAGCGACGCGGTGTGTTGGCAACAACCGATTACCCCCGGGACTTCAAGAAAGTCAGGAATTACCGCAGCCTATCTTTACGCCCACCACCAAAAGTGATGTGGGGCATGATCGTCCTTTGTCTGCTGCAGATATAAGAGCGTTTGGCATCGAAGAGATTTTCGAGGAGTTGAAGGAAAAAAGTCTCGTTTTATATCAATTTGCTCGAGACTATGCTAGGGAGAGAGGCATAATAATTGCTGATACAAAGTTTGAATTCGGCTTTGTGAGCGGCCAGCTGATTCTAATTGATGAGCTTTTGACTCCAGATTCTTCACGTTTCTGGGATAGCAGCCGATATCGAGTTGGTGAGTCTCAGCCTAGCTTTGACAAGCAACCTGTGCGTGATTGGTTGATAGCTTCGGGGTGGGACAAAGAGTCTGCTCCGCCAGAATTACCAACACACATAGTCAGGCAAACTTGTGAGAGATATCGGGAAGCTTACACGAGACTGACGGGAAGACCATTGATGTAGAAACGGGTACAATAAAATACCTCGCTGTGGGAAAAGTCTGTCTTGCTTGTGTTCTAGGCAGATCATCGCTGGCGGATGCAAGGTTCAAATTCGGGCATTACTCAATAATGACAACGGCAGCAAGGTAGAAAGACGGAGGACATTAAATGTACTTGGCGAAGATACGTGTTACTCTGAAGCCGAGCATAAACGATCCCCAAGGTGTTACTGTAAAAGGGGCGCTTCATAACCTGGGCTTTTCCAATGTAGTGAGCGTCCGCATGGGTAAGTACATAGAAATCAAACTGAATGGCGAAGAACAGGATAAAGTCTGCAATCAAGTCACTGAAATGTGTCGTAAATTACTGGCAAATCCCGTAATTGAAGACTTTTCTTTCGATTTGGAACGAATTTGAACGTGCCGCAGATATCGGAGGTCTTTGGATCTTGTCCAATCACGCGCAAGCCATAATATATATTGGCTGGCCAGACCAATGGATTTTCAAGGTTTGGGCAAAGTTCTAATCTTAATTGGTATCTTTCTTGCATTTTTCGGTCTCCTGCTGGCTTTCTGGCAAAGGATTCCTTTCTTGGGAAAGCTTCCCGGGGACATACTGGTTGAGAAAGGCGGGTTTCAATTGTTTTTCCCTTTAATGACTTGCCTTTTGATCAGTGCGGTGTTAACTCTGGTATTGAACCTCGTTCTACGTCTGTTTAAGTAGTCTGCCGCGGTTGGAATCTTATCTTCTTCACCGTTCCGCTATGGGCTAGTCTATTTTCCCTCGCGTATTCTTATGTTGCGCTCTTGTGCCGTTTCTCACCGTGCTGCCCGTCGGAGACAGTAATATTTGCTTGCATTACGAATTCGATTTAAAATAGTGTTCCCGTTTTAAAACCAAACCCGACGAGGAGGACATTGATGGGTACAGTGTCTGACCGCTTAAGGGACTTAAAGGAAAGGGAACAGAAGGAGAAGGCGCTGGGCGGTCCAGATCGAGTGGCAAAGCAACATCAAGCAGGGAAGTTAACTGCTCGAGAAAGGCTGGACTTACTTTTCGATCCTGGCAGTTTTCACGAACTCGACCTATTTGTAAGACATCGTGCCACTTTATTCGGCATGGATAAAGTGCATGTCCCAGCCGAAGGAGTTATCACGGGATACGGTGCGGTAAACGGGCGCTTAGTGTGTGCCTTTTCCCAGGATTTCACCTCCATGGGTGGGACGCTTGGCGAGATGCATGCCAAGAAAATATGCAAGGTGATGGACATAGCTTTGAGGTGTGGTGTTCCTATCGTGGGCTTTAATGATTCAGGAGGAGCCCGAATACAGGAGGGAGTGGATGCTCTTTCCGGTTATGGACAGATCTTCTTTCGCAATGCAATAGCTTCAGGAGTAATTCCTCAGATCTCAGCTATTATGGGACCTACCGCGGGAGGGGCAGTGTATTCACCTGCTATGACTGACTTTGTGTTCATGACTAAAGGGACGAGCTACATGCATATTACCGGCCCAGCGGTTATTAAGCAAGTCACCGGCGAAGATATAACTTCAGAGGAATTGGGTGGTGCCATGGTCCATGCTACCAAGAGCGGTGTGTGTCATTTTGTTTGTGATAATGATGCTCACGCTATAGAGCTTATTAAGAAGCTTCTGAGTTATCTTCCGTCCAATAATATGGAGGAACCCCCTGTGGCCGCGGCGACAGACGATCCCAATCGCACTGATCCCGCTCTTGATAGCATCATACCCGACGAATCCAGCAAGGTTTATGATATGAGGCATGTTATCCGTTCCATCGTGGACAACGGTGAAGTACTGGAGCCTCATTATTATTATGCCCAAAACGTAATTACATGTTTTGCCAGATTTAATGGCAGACCTGTGGGAATTATCGCTAACCAACCCATGTACCTTGCTGGCTGCCTTGATGTTAACGCCTCGGACAAAATAACCCGTTTTGTGCGGTTTTGTGACGCCTTTAACCTGCCCCTTCTCACTATCGCTGATGTTCCTGGCTATCTGCCAGGCACAGATCAGGAATGGTCAGGAATAATAAGGCATGGTGCCAAGGTCTTATGGTGCTATTCTGAAGCTACAGTGCCCAAAATTACTTTGATCATTCGTAAAGACTATGGTGGTTCATATCTGGCTATGTGCGGCAAAGATCTCGGGGCTGACTTCGTCTTCGCCTGGCCCACAGCTGAAATTGCAGTTATGGGCGCCGAGGGGGCAGCATCAATTATCTTCCGGAAGGAAATAGAGTCTGCTCCTGATCCCAAAGCAAAGGAACAGGAAAAGATTCAAGAATATCGAGCGCTATTATATAATCCATACATTGCCGCGGCGCGTGGTTACGTTGACGAAATTATTTTGCCCCGCGAAACTCGCCCGAAAATAATCAGTGCCTTGGAGCTTCTTTCCACCAAGCGAGAAACAAGACCGCCGAAAAAGCACGGCAATATCCCGGTATGAGAGGGAACTGAGGATTGAAAACTAGCAAGGGAGTAATAGCGGCGATCACGGCGGCCGTACTTTCCTACATGGCGGAAGAAGAGGCTTTGAGACCAAAAGCCCTAGTGCCACGAAAGTCTGTAGTTGTTCCCAAACCTTGGGCCAATTTCGGACGTGAAGAAATCATGCGTATGCGTACTCTTTGGCAGCTGAGAATAGTTCCAAAATGGTGACTTATAACAGCCTATCTCTTGTGCGGAACTGGCGAAAGGGAAACTTCTTTACCAGGATGGAAGAAAGGAGTTAACATGAGCGGCATTAAGAAAGGACCTGTCCTGGCTAAAGATCTTACCTTGGAAAGTGTGAAGACCAGGCCGAAAAGTAAGAACCCGGTGAAAATTTGTGACACTACTTTTCGTGATGCTCATCAGTCTTCGGTAGCGACGAGGATGCGGACAGAGGATATGGTCTGGATGGCCCCTGAGATGGACAAGTGTGGCTTTTATTCCATGGAGGTTTGGGGAGGAGCCACCTTTGATGTTGCTCACCGTTTCCTTGGTGAGGATCCCTGGGACAGGCCACGGCGATTGAAAAAACTCATGCCTCATACGCCATTGCAGATGCTTCTGAGGGGCCAGAACCTTGTGGGCTACCGGAACTATGCTGATGATGTTGTGGACGCTTTTGTGGAGCAGGCTGCTGAGGTTGGCATTGACATCTTCCGGGTTTTCGATGCTGTCAATGACGAACGGAATCACGAACGCGCGGCTAAAGCGATTAAGAGGCTGGGCAAACATTATCAGGCAGCCATATGCTACTCCTTAACTCAACCGAGAATGGGCGGGCCAGTTTACAATCTGGAGTACTACGTGAGGAAAGCGCTCATCTTTCAGGACATGGGTGCTGACTCTATCTGCATCAAGGACCAAGCTGGCTTGATCTCTCCCTATGACGCCTACGAGTTGATTAAGGCTCTAAAGGAAGCGCTCAAAGTTCCTGTGGAACTTCATACTCACTATACCAGCGGACAGGGTTCAATGTCCCTGTTGAAGGCGATCGAGGCTGGCGTTGATATTGTTGACACTTGCCTGTCCCCATTTGCCTTGCGTTCGTCCCAGCCTGCTGTCGAGCCTCTGGTAATTGCGTTATACGGGACAGACAGAGACACTGGACTTGACATTGAACAACTGTTCAAGTGTGGGCAGATGCTAGAGGAGGTAGCCCCTAAATATAGGGATTTCCTGGACACTTCAGCGATGTCGGTGATCGATACTGGGGTACTGGTGCATCAAATCCCTGGCGGCATGACTACAAATCTGGTAGCACAACTTAAGCAAGCTAATGCTTTGGACCGATTAGAAGAAGTAAGAGCCGAAGTGTCTAGGGTAAGGGCGGAACTCGGTTATCCTCCTCTTGTTACTCCTACTAGCCAGATCGTGGGCGTCCAGGCAGTGCAGAACGTTCTGGTGGGACGTTACAAAATGATTCCGAAGGAGACTAAGGATTATTGTTTTGGACTTTATGGCAGACCGCCAGTGCCGATTGATAAAGAAATTCAGCAACTTGTTCTCAAAGGCTATGAAAAGGGGGAAAAACCAATCGAATGTCGGGCTGCGGACGTGCTGGAACCGGAGTTGGAAAAAGCTAAACAGGAGTGTAAGGAATTTGCCAGAAATATTCAGGATGTCCTCCTATATACCCTCTTCCCCACTACTGGCGCCAGGTTCTTGAAGTACAAGTATGGATTGGATAAGACTATCCCTGACGATTGGAAGCCGCCCCGGGCGCCTAAAACTTTAGAAGAGGTGAAGAAGGAAGATGAGCTGATCGCTAAGGCTAAAGCGGGAAAGCTGGTAGAAAAGCCGGAGAAGGTGTTGCCTCAGAAGGGGCCAGGGATAAAGATGTTCAATGTGTTTGTCGATGGCGAATATTACAAAGTGGAGGTAGAGTCTATCGGCGGTACGGCGGTTACAGTTTCGCCGAGCGTAAGCACTGTTGCTGTTTCCCCTCCATCTTCTACGGCTAAAGTAGCGGAAAGGGTGGAAAAGGAAGCCAAGCCTGGTGTCACAGTTGAAGGTACCAAGCTGTTGGCTCCCATGCCGGGCATGATTGTCAAGTATTTGGTTAAGGTGGGCGATAAGGTAAAGGCTGGCGATGTGGTGCTTATTCTTGAAGCTATGAAGATGCAGAATACCATCGCCGCTCCTGTGGAAGGCACGATCAAGGCGATCAACTTTAAACCCGGAGATGCAGTAAGTAAGGACGACGTGTTGGCTGTTATCGGCTAAGCCTCGGGTTATCATGAGTTGACCAGAGTACCGAAGAAATCGATAGGAGGTGACTGCAATGCGGAGCAAGGTTTCGATAATCGGTGCTGGTAACGTGGGTGCAACTTGTGCTTTTAGAATCGTGGAAAGAGGATACGCCGATGTAGTATTGGTGGATATAATTGAAGGACTGCCTCAAGGCAAAGGTCTGGATATGCTTGAGGCTACTCCCATTGTTGACTGCGATGTGAAGGTTGTGGGAAGCAACAGTTACGAAGAGACCGCAAATTCGGACATCGTTGTCGTCACGTCAGGTGTGCCACGCAAACCAGGTATGAGCCGGGACGACCTTGTGCTGACTAACATGAAGATAGTTAAGGAAGTAACGGAGAAGGTGGTAAAGTATTCTCCGAATTGTATTATTATCATGGTGGCTAATCCTCTGGATGCCATGACTCAGCTGGCACTCCATGTGAGCAAGTTTCCCCGGCACAGGGTGTTTGGACAATCCGGCATATTGGACAGTGCCAGATTCCGGACTTTTGTCGCCCAGGAGCTTAATGTTTCGGTGAGAGACGTATACGCTTGTGTTCTCGGTGGGCATGGCGACACGATGGTGCCCATTGTGAGATTATGTACTGTAGGCGGCATTCCGATAACAGAACTTTTGCCCAAGGAAAAGATAGACGCGCTGGTGGAGCGTACCGTTAAAGGTGGGGGTGAGATAGTTAATCTACTCAAGACCGGGAGCGCTTTTTATGCTCCAGCTGCAGCCACGGCACAAATGGTGGAAGCCATAATCCTAGACAGAAAGCAAATACTGCCCTGTGCCACTTATCTTCAAGGAGAGTACGGTATTGACGGTGTGGTAGTGGGAGTGCCAGTCAAGCTGGGCAAGAGTGGCATTGAAGAGATCATAGAGCTTAAACTCACCCCCGAGGAGAGTGCCGCTTTAAGAAGGTCGGCTGAAGCGGTACGGGAATTGGTGAAAGTTATGAACCTGCAGTAGGGTAACTCGGCCATGAGAGAAATTCAAGCCAGCGAGGTGACAGACGTCGTAGCTCGCCTGTTCGAGTGGTCCTGCTATCACCTGCCTGAAGACCTCTTGACTGCACTCAAGAAAGCGCGAGAGGAAGAGAAGTCGCCTGTTTGTCGCCACGCTCTGGACAAAATTCTGGAAAACATAGAAATCGCTGCCAAAGAACAGATTCCCTTGTGTCAGGACACCGGTGCTGCTGTGGTAATTATAGAGTTAGGGCAAGAAATACATATAAGGGGCGGAGATTTCTATGCGGCTATTAATGAAGGTGTACGGCAGGCGTATGATAGGGGTTATTTGCGGAAATCTATTGTCAGTCGGCCCTGCTTTGCTCGAACCAATACCAAAGATAACACACCGGCGATGATTCACGTCGATATAGTACCCGGGGAGAGGCTCAAGATCAGCGTCTTGCCCAAGGGGGGCGGCTCGGAAAATTGTTCTCGTCTGATAGTCTTGCCTCCGGCTGCGGGACGCCGGGGAGTAGTAGATTTTGTGGTCAGTTTGGTTGACCAATCGGGCAGTAACCCTTGCCCTCCCGTTATCGTGGGTGCAGGTGTGGGTGGAACAACGGATAAGGCCATGTTTCTAGCCAAGAAGGCGTTGTTGCGCAAGGTTGGCGAGCCGAGTCCTGACCCAGAAGTTGCTGACTTAGAGAGGGAAATCCTGGAAAAGGTTAATAACCTTGGTATCGGCACCATGGGCTACGGTGGCACAATCACTGCGTTAGCAGTCCACATAGAAACTTTTCCCTGTCATATCGCTAGTCTACCTGTGGCTGTTAATATGCAGTGCTGGTGCGCGCGCCGTGGTGAAGCAATGCTGTAGAGGATAATAACTGTATGGGTGCGACTGTTTCGTCGAGAAGACTGGGAAGCGATTTTGTGAGGAAAGTAAAAAAGATAAGTGGACAGAATCTCCAGTTGTGTTACCAGTGTGGGATGTGCTCGGGAAGCTGTCCCATGGTAGCGAAAATGGACCTTTCGCCTCGCCAGATCATCGAGTTGGCAAGACTGGGTTTAGAAGAAGAGATTGCCAGCTCGAGAACTGTCTGGACCTGTGCCTCTTGCTTTGCTTGCACCGTGAACTGTCCTCGAGGATTTGACATTTCTAAGTTAATGGAGGCGATAAGGCTGCTTACCTTGAGGAAGAACGTTGACTACGTGAGACCTGAGGGTATTCCGCGTGAAGAGCGTATTGAGCTGCCGCAAATAGCAATGGTTAGTGGATTGAGGAAATTCACAGGCTGAGAGGCAAGAAATGCGTTTAGCTTACTATCCTGGTTGCACTTTGAAGACGAGGGCAAGAAGTCTAGAAGAACCGGCACTTGCTTCCATGGAAGTGCTGGGATTTAAATTGGAAGAGGTCAGGCGATGGAATTGTTGCGGCGGCGTCTATTCCTTAGCGGACGATGACTTAATTCACCACGTAGCGCCGGTGCGAAATCTGATCAGAGTGAAGAAGAGTGGCAATGATAATCTCGTCACCTTGTGTTCCTTCTGCTTCAATACCCTGAAAAGAGCCAATCTGTTGATGAAGGAGAATGTGGAGAAAAGGGATACCATCAACAGGTTCATAGAGGAGGACGTGGAGTATAAGGGAGAAGTGGAAGTGTTGCATCTTCTGGAAGTATTGCGTGATAAAGTAGGATGGAAAGATTTGGCTCGGCAGGTCAGATTTCCTCTTAAAGAGCTTAAGGCAGCTCCCTATTATGGCTGCACTTTGGTTCGTCCCAGACAAGTAGCGATAGACAGGTCAGAAAGCCCGCTGATACTGCACGAATTCCTCAAAAGTATAGGGGCTATTCCTGTAGACTTTTCCGAGTCCACGCGGTGTTGTGGCTCGTATCAAATATTACATGACCGTTCTTTTATCCTAGACTGCAGCGCGGATATAGTAAGTTCAGCACGGGATGCTGGAGCCGAGATTTTAGTTATTACATGTCCGCTATGTGAGTACAACTTATGCCAAGGTCAGAAGGACTTAGCTCAAAGACGCTCGGATTTTATACAGATGCCTGTGGTTTACTTCACTCAACTTCTGGCTCTTTCTTTGGCCCTTAACCCTAAGGTCTGTCACTTTGAGCTCAATAGCTGTAGTCCTGAATCTCTTCTACGAGAAAAAAACTTGCTTCGGCAAGATGCGATCGGAGGTTAATATGAATAGTCAAGATCCACCTGACGTATCAGTTAGAGAAGAGGAAAAGAAAGCAGTAAAGCTAATTCCAATATATATTATGGGCAAACGTTATGAAGTTCCTGAAGGCCTGACCATAATGAAGGCCATGGAGTATGCTGGCTACAAGTTCATTCGTGGTTGCGGGTGCCGTGGTGGAACCTGTGGCGCTTGTGGCACGGTTTATCGCAAGCCGGGCGACTACAAGCTGCAGGTAGCTCTTGCCTGTCAAAAGACTGTCGAACCGGGAATGTATTTAGCCCAGATACCTTTTTTCCCGGTCAACAGAGCGAGATACGATTTTGCCAAGTTAAGCGGTGCGCCAGAGGAGATTTTTCGGCTTTATCCCGAACTCTTCCGCTGTGTCGCGTGTAATGCTTGTACTAAAGCCTGTCCTCAGGGGATAGAAGTTATGGACGCTATTTCAGCTTTGAAACAAGGAAACATCAGCGAGGCTGCCCAGCTTAGTTTTGATTGTATTCAATGTGGCCTCTGTACCAGCCGTTGCTTTGGGGAACTTGCTCAATACCACATGTTTCAGGTGGCAAGGAGGATTTACGGCGGCAAAATTGTTGCTAGGGCTAAACATCTGGAGGAGATGGTGAGGGCGATTGACGAAGGGAAATTTGACGATATTTTAGAGGAATTGAAGAAAAAGGGCGAAAAAGAACTCAAACAGCTATACGAAAGTAGGGAGATAGAACCTGTGGGGTCTGGGGAAGACTGGGTTCCGAAAGACAAGGCGTATCTGCTAGTGTAAGTTTTTGTTGGGTTGCGACAAGGTCTTGGCAATAACTAGCGAGGAGGAAAAATGAGTTACTTGGGTTATCCTGATTTCTTTGAGCCCTATATAAAGAAGGTGGAGGAAACAAGACCTGCGCGGGTAGAAAAGAGGAAAAAAGGGGAAGAGTTTCCCTTCATGTCGTTAAAAGAAAGGGAAGAGATTTTGAAGTACCACCCGGATTACAGGGAGGAGGGGAAGAGGGAGTTGAGGGTTGGTCCAAGCAAAGGGTACAGGATAGCCCATGAATTTGCTGACCTGTTGGAGGCGAAAAGCCGAGTTGACCCTGATAGGGTCGACTTGACCAGAGTTGACTATGATACGGACGTGTTGATTATTGGTGGGGGTGGGGCTGGTACTGTCGCTGCAATTATTGCCGCAGAGTATGGTGTCGAAGTCCTTATGGCGACGAAGCTTCGGCATGGCGATGCTAATACCATGATGGCCGAAGGAGGAATCCAGGCTGCCAGTAAAGGGGAAAAAGACTCGCCCTACTATCACTACCTCGATGTCATGGGTGGAGGTCACTTCAAAAACGACCCTGAGATTGTGGCCACGTTCGTTAAGCAGGCTCCCGATGCTTTGCGGTGGCTGGAAAGTCTCGGTGTCATGTTTTCTAAATACCCGGATGGAAGGCTGGAATCAATGCATGGTGGCGGGACCTGCAGAAAAAGGATGCATTATTGTGCCGACCTGAGTGGCATGGAGATCATGCGTACCTTGCGGGACGAAGCTCGTAACAAGGAAAATATCAAGGTGCTCGAATTCTGCCCCGCTGTAGAGCTCATTCTTAATCGACGTGGACAGTGCGCTGGCGCCTTGCTGTACAATTTGGAGACCGAGGAGTACCTTGTTTGCAAAGCTAAAGCAGTGGTGCTGGCTACAGGGGGTTGCGGAAGGCTCCATATCCAGGGTTTTATGACCACGAACCACTACGGCGCTACTGCAGATGGCATAGTCCTGGGTTATCGTGCTGGTGTTCCTCTCGCTTTCATGCATACTGTTCAATACCACCCCACTGGCGTGGTGTTTCCTGAACAGATAGAGGGATGGCTCATTACCGAACGCTTCCGATCGGAAGGAGCCGATATTGTGAATGTTCACGGAGAGAAGTTTGTAAACGAGCGGGAACCGAGGGACGTAGAGTCCGCCCGATACATAAAAGAGTGCTTGGATGGCAAGGGTATTCCCACTCCTACAGGAAAAGTAGGAGTGTGGTTAGATTCTCCTATGATAGACATTCTTCATGGGGAAGGCAGGGTACGAACAGCTTTTGTAGGCAAATGGAAGGTATATTACCGGCTAGGGATAGATATTTCTAAGGCACCGATGCTGGTCTATCCCACCCTTCATTACCAGAACGGGGGGCTGAAGAATAATTCTGAATGTGAGACTGTCATCCCCGGTCTTTATGTCGCCGGTGAGGTAACCGGTGGTCTCCATGGGGAGAACAGATTAATGGGCAACTCTCTCATGGACATCGTGGTCTTCGGTCGCATCGCGGGCAGAAACGCTGCTTTATTTGCCAAGGAAAAGGCGAAGGAAGATAAACTCACTTTAGAGCACGTTAAGAGATACCACGAAGAATTAGAAAAGGCTGGCATAGTGACAGACAGGGTATCTCCCATGCTTCTTCCTGATTATACCCGCCCTGAAGTAAGGCAGAAACAATTGACGGCTGCCTACCTGGGAACCCTAAGATGAATGAAACCAAATATAACACCATAATTGTCGAACAAAGGGATGGAATCGCCATCCTGACCCTTAACCGGCCGGAAAGGTTGAATGCTTGGAACGAGCAGATGTCCTCAGAGGTTGCCAGCTTTATTAGTAAGGTCGATACCGATCAGGGCATAAGGGTGCTGGTTATCACTGGTGCGGGGCGCAGTTTCTCTTCTGGTGCCGATATTAAGGACGAATTAGCAAGGATAGCCCAAGGAGCGCCGGTAACCCTTTTCGAGCGCATTATGTGGGGGAAGCCCAGTGTAGTGACGATACCCTTGCAGCTACGCAGATTGGATAAACCGGTGATTGGTGCCATAAATGGCATAGCTGCCGGCGCTGGATTCGCCGTCGCTTTAGCCTGTGACTTGCGTATAGCCTCGGAGACGGCTCAGTTTTCTATGGCATTCATCTTGCGCGGGCTTATACCGGATAGCGGAAGCACCTTGCTTCTTACCAAGCTTGTGGGCAGTGCCAGAGCTTGCGAGCTGATTTTTACCGGGAATACTATCAGCGCTGTCGAAGCTGAGAGGATGGGCTTAGTTAATAAGGTTGTTCCACAGGAGAAGTTGATGGAGGTGGTGGAAGAGCTGGCGACAACGCTTGTTAAACGCCCTCCGATCGCTCTCAAATACGCCAAGCGAGCCATTTACAAAGGGCTCACTGAGGTAGATCTCGCCTCTCATATTGACTACGAACTTGCCCTTAACCGGATGTGCACGCATACCGAAGATTTCAAAGAAGCGGTAACAGCTTTCCTAGAAAAACGAGAGCCAATGTTCAAAGGAAAGTAGGGCTTGAAAAGATGGAAGCATTTGAGTTCCGGCTTGCTTCTTACCGGGGGTTTTCATGATGGAAGCCAGACGAATCCTACTACCTCTAACTGAAGAGGTCATCAGCGAACTCGAGGCTGGAGATAATGTGCTCCTTAGTGGCGAGCTTTACGTTGCCCGTGACGCCGCCCACAGAAGAATGGTTGAGACGCTGGATCAAGGAAAACCTCTGCCTTTCGATATTAGAGGTGCGACTCTATATTACATGGGACCAACCCCAGCTAGACCGGGAAGAGTGATTGGGTCCGCGGGTCCCACTACAAGCGGCAGAATGGACGTTTATACCCCTCGTTTGATAGCTGCAGGACTTAAGGGAATGATTGGCAAAGGCTCGCGCTCCAAGGAAGTTAAGGACGCTATGATCAGGTACAAGGCTGTTTATTTTGGTGCCATAGGCGGTGCCGGGGCTCTTGCTGCTAAGAGGATCAAAAAAGCAGAAGTTATAGCCTATGAAGATCTTGGTCCTGAAGCAGTTCGACGCATCGAAGTAGAAGATTTTCCCGTGACGGTGATAAACGATATCTATGGTGGCGACCTCTACGAGGAAGGTAAAGCCAGGTATCGCAAAGCTTCTTAGACCAAATTAAGCCCTGTCTTTAAACTTTATTGTTCAGGGCAAAGAACTTTACGTAACGTTTCCGCGCCAATATTTCCAGCCACGAACTTAACTGGATTAAGAGTTGTGGGTCGTCTCCGTGAGAAACTTGAACGCAACTACAATTCTTGATGCTCGCCACTGGCAACACAGGAACTTTTTCCGCGGAAGATTATGCCTAGGTGCGATTTTTCTAGTAGCGACGTCTGCGCCAGTTTCAAAGCGAGGGTAATGTTGCTCGGGTCATGTAACCAAGGTTTCTCTCGAGAAGGGGAGGGCAATTCTACGGGCTCGCCTTCCTTCAGGTAGCTAGCCTTTTCCTTTATTGCATCAAATAATCCTGGGGGGTTGAAGGTAACGCAAGGGCTTAGTACGCTGATGAAGGAAAATCCTGGATGCTTGATTGCTTCTTCTATCAGCCAAGAGAGGTGGGAAACATCGGAAGCAATACCTTGGGCGATGAAGCTCGCTCGTGTAGAAACGCTGTAGCTGATCATGTCCAAAACAGGGTCCACTGGTGGATAAAACCGCTGGGAAAGGAAGGGCCCTCCGCGCCGGTCCGGGTAGGGGGTAGTGGGGCTGGTTTGCCCTTTGGTTAAACCGTAGACAAAGTTGTTGACCATGATACAGGTAATGTCAATGTTTCTTCTCACCGCGTGAGGTAAGTGTCCTGCTCCAATGCTGAAGAAATCGCCGTCACCGCCAATAGCTATGACGGTTAGTTCTGGGTTAGCAAGCTTGGCTCCCTGCGCGATAGGCACGGCACGCCCGTGGAGAGTGTTAATACCGTAGGTGTTGATGTAGCCAGGTATTCGGGAGGAACACCCGATGCCAGAAACGATGACAACTCGGTGTCGTGGTATGCCCAGGCGAGGCAATACCCTTCGAGTAACTGCGGTAAGAAGGGAAAAATTACCACAGCCCGGACACCATACCGGGTGTACTTCCGTTCTATAGTTAATCTCCTCGCTCATTTAATTAATTGAGTTATTGGTTCAGTGAGCTCCTTCAAGGTAAAAGGAGCACCACCGGCTCGGGCATAGACTTCCACTTTTGCAGGCAGGTCTATCTGAGAACGCAAATAGCGGTAAAATTGACCAGAGTGGTTTAATTCGACCACAAGCAATTTTTCTAGTGAGCTGGAAAAAGCAGCAATTTCGTCGGGTAGAGGATAGATCAATTCTGGAATGCAAATCTTGATTCCTTGTTGAAATCCGAGGCAATTTATTGCTTCTACGACGAATTGAGCAGAAGAGCCCCAAGTTATTATCCCTCTGGAAGCCCTCTCATTCCCCAAAACTCTGATCAGATCTCTCCGGTGACGTAGCGGCACAAGTTTATTCCATCTTTTTTCGTGCATGCGCTGGTGAACCGCAGCGCTAAAAGTCGGGACTCCTTTCTCGTTATGGGTTAGCCCGGTAGTCTGGTACACGAATCCTTCATCGCCGAAAGATGTCATGGGAGAAATCAAATCCTCAGTCATCTGGTAGCGCTGGTACTCCTTGGCATATTCGTCTTTTCCAGGTTTCTTTCTTTGGATTAAGGGATAATGTCTGGAGAGAAAGGTACCATCAGTAGCTACAGTCGTCTGCCCCAACCATTGATCGGAGAGGAGAATGACTGGGGTCTGAAAATACTCCGCGATATTCACTGCTTCAATAAGAAGGCGATAACAAGACTCTACATCGTGTGAAGCGAGCACTACTCTAGGAGCATCGCCATGACCGCCATAGACGGCATGATTGAGGTCTGATTGTTCCAATTTGGACGGTATGCCTGTAGCTGGTCCGCATCGTTGTACATCAACGATCACCACGGGGATTTCAGCAGCGGAGGCCAGTCCTATCATCTCGGTCATAAGGTCAAGTCCTGGTCCGCTCGTTGCAGTCATCGCTTTTGCTCCGGCTAGGGAGGCTCCAATAGCTAGCCCGATAGCAGCAATTTCGTCTTCTGCTTGGATGAAGATCCCGTTTTCTCTACCTAGCTGTTGCTCCATTGCCTCCATAATTTCTGAAGCAGGCGTGATGGGGTACCCGAAGAACGCCTTACAACCAGCGCGTAACGCTGCACGGGCTATAGCAATATTGCCATCGAGAACAACTTTTGGGGAGGGGTCCTGAGGTGGATAAAGCGTCAGTGGTAAGACAGGCAATTCAGCCGATAGACGCTTTCCTGCTTCCAGAGCCACACGATTTTCTCTCAGGCGCTCGAATTCCTTTTCTGTGGAGACGATCTCCTTCAGAGGTTCTTCAGGTAGGTGAAGCATTTGCTTAAGAAGACCTAAGGCTACGATGTTCTTGGCTAGTGTCGTGCCCGTTATCTCGGTGCTAATCCGGGTAAAGCCTGCGGAAACACAAGTTTGGGGCAGGACAATTTCTTCCGGTGGTGCATTGTCATAAATAATCAAGCTGTTTGCTCCAAATGGCAGTTCGTATTGTAGCTCCAGATATCTTTCCCAATTGAAGCATACCAGGAGATCTACGACGTCTTGTGGCACGGAGGGGTACTCTGCGCTTAGTGTTAACTTTACTGCTGAAGCTCCGCCCCTTATTTGTGGACCGTAGTATCTGGGCATCTGGCCGAAATAGCCAACAGAAGCGGCTAGCTTTTGCAACAGACTACCCAAGACTACCACGCCATCTCCGCCGGCCCCCACAATTCCGATGGTTAATCTACGTTTCATCGGCGAGGAAGGCGTTTAGATTGTAGCACTTCAAGGCATCAGCTACAATGACGCAGTTTGAAGTAGGGTCAGAACTTCGCTCTATTTTTTCAATCCTGAGATTACCGGTTAAGGCAGTTCCCGATAAGTTTGCTGCAGGAGCAGCGCATCGTTCTCCAGGTAAGGAATGCTTTCACTGATGACAACCCCCTTCACCCTGCGCTCCTTAAGCGCTTTAAGCAATTCCGTATACCGAAAATCCGAGTCTGCCAGCATGAGATGTTTAATTTCTCCCTTCTTTCCGTATGCAATTCCCGAGACATGAATATGGATGTCATCGAGCGCCTGTCTTCCTAACTTTCTCTCTACCTGGTCGAGGATGTCGAGAAATTGTTCGTAAGAATTGGCCTTTCCTGTCCTGGCATGCCAATGAGAGAAATCAAGACAAGGTCCTACTCCTTCTATCTCAGCGCTAAGCTGCAGTATTTCCTCCAAGGAGCCAAATTGAGAGGGCTTGCCCGTGACCTCAGGACAGATCTTGACGTTGTTGCCTTCGTTTCTTAGTGTGTTAACCACATCCTGCAAGTGCTTCTTTACTACCGCGTAAGTCCGGCCCGGAGTGCTTTCCAGATAAAAGGCGGCATGGAAGGTGATACTCCTAGCTTGGAAAAGAGCGGCGATACGGGCAGTCTGCAGGATTCTTTCTTTGCTTTGGCTTACCTTCTCAGGTTCTGTGGCATTCAGGTTTATGAAGTAAGGACCATGCGCGGTGAGTGCTACCTTCTTTCGAGCAGCTAGTTCTCCTACGGCTATTGCTGCCTGAGGAGTCATCCTTACCCCCTGAACAAATTCCACCTCCATACAACCAAGTCCCAGCTCGGCGATACGTTCGATGCCGGCTTCCGTAGAGCGAGAGCGAGAAGTGGCGGGAATGCCTGCCGTGCCAAATAAAAGATCCATTTCCCCAGCGCCCATATTCTCCCTATTGTATCGCCTCGGCTACCAGTTTTCTATAGCGTTGCAGTAGGTTCCTAGTTACTTCGCCTGGTTTGCCTGAACCGATAGGTTTGCCTTCAAACCATGTCAAAGGGACGAGCTCAACTATGGAATTAGTGAGAAAAGCTTCGTCTGCTTGTGTCAATTCGTGCAGAAGTACTTTCTTTTCTACGGCGTTGATATTCAAAGATCGGGCTATTTCCAAGACCGCCTCCCTAGTAATTCCGCTCAGGATCCCGCTTTCGATGGAAGGTGTGATGAGCTTCCCACTTTGCACCACAAAAATATTGGTGGTGCTACCCTCTGCTATGTACCCTTTTTCGTTCAGTAGTACAGCTTCGTCACAGCCTGCAGCCTCCGCCTCCCTCCGCGCTAGAATGTTCTCTAGATAACAGGTTGACTTGAGCCGCGATAAGGGAGATTGGCTGTTACGCTGTAATGAAGAAAGGATTGCCTTAAAACCTGTCTCGTATTTTTCCTGTGGCAGCGGGATAAGGCTTGTGGCTGCAATGAACACAGTCAGGCCGTAACAGGTCTCGGGGTCAGGTGTTATGCTGCCACCACCTGCCGAGATAGTAAGGCGGATCCGGGCATTTCTAAGATTGTTAACTTTTAGCGTCTCAAGGCAAACCGCTTGTAGGTCGATACTGTGCAGTCTATCTGCTAGCCCCAGACTCTGGGCAGCATCGCGGAGGCGGGCAATGTGACGGTCCAGGCGGAAGATATGTCCATCGTACGCTCTCATGGTCTCAAATAGCCCGTATCCGTAAAGGAAACCATGGTCAAAAGGGGATATCTTGGCCTCACTGCTAGGGATGAACTTGCCGTTCAGGTAAACAATCTCTCCCATGCGCCGTGTGACAATGAGGTGGCAACCTCCACTCTTATATAGCTCGTCAACGCAATATCAGTTTTGGTTCCATACTGGCTGGGTGAAGTGAAGGAAGTTGGCTAGAAGCTGACGTCCCACCTCGGTAAGTATCGATTCGGGATGGAACTGAACTCCTTCTACCACGTAGTTTCGATGCCTCACTCCCATTATCAGGTTGTCGGCAGTTCGGGCTGTGACTTCGAGGCAGGCAGGGAAGCCATCAAGATCAACAATCAGAGAGTGGTAACGGGTGGCAGGAAAGGGATTGGGCAACCCTTGGTAAATTGTCTTACCATCGTGGTAGATAAGTGAGGTCTTGCCATGAACCGGGGACGTCCGGTTGATCTTACCTCCATACACATGACCTATGCACTGGTGCCCGAGGCAAACTCCTAGGATAGGAATTTTGCCACCAAAGTGTCGTATTACGTCATTGGAAATACCCGCTTCCCGCGGAGTGCAAGGTCCGGGAGAGATGATAATATGGCTTGGACACAATCCGGCGATTTGCTCTATGCTTATTTTGTCATTGCGGTGGACTTCAGGTTGCCAGCCGAGCTCGCCCACGTACTGGGCAAGGTTGTAAACAAAGGAATCATAATTGTCTATTATCAAGATCATAGAGACGCTCGCCCCAGGCTGCAAAATTATAAAACAAAGGGACTGTTTTAAAAACTATGGCCGGTTCGCAGGCTTATGACAGGTCTGCCACTTCTTTGCGTCTTCCTGCTACCGAAATTTCACACTGTTTTAACGGCCACTCTCGCTGCCAGCTTTAGTGCCTGAATCAAAGCTCTTGCTTTATCTAGTGTTTCTGCGTATTCAGCTTCAGGATCGGAATCATAAATAATACCGCCGCCCACCTGGAAATAAGCCTTTTTTCCTTTTATCAGGAACGTTCGAATCACAATGTTGATGTCCATGTCTTCATTGAACCCAAGGTAGCCTATGGACCCTGTATATACGCTTCTTTTCGTGGGCTCAAGTTCATCAATGATTTCCATAGCACGCACTTTAGGAGCTCCAGTGATGGAACCTCCAGGGAAGGTAGCTTTGATCAGGTCAATATTGTTCTTATCTGGGCGTAACCTGCCAGTAATCGTGGAGGTAAGGTGAAATACTGTGGGGAACGTCTCCAGTATAGCCAGTTCAGTGACTTTGATTGTGCCATAGCAGCAAACGCGTCCTAGATCGTTTCTTTCCAGGTCAATGATCATCACATTCTCAGCCCGGTCTTTGATGCTGTGGGTCAATTCCCAAGCCAGGTATCGGTCCTCAATGGGATCTTTCCCCCTAGGCCTGGTGCCCTTTATGGGACGCGTCTCTACGAGATTATCCTGGACCTTGAGAAATCGCTCGGGAGAAGCGCTGACGATGGTTACCTCCGGGAAGTTAAGGTAGCTAGCAAAAGGAGCAGGATTGACTGTTCTTAACCGTTTGTAAAGCTCATAGGGAGGGATTTCTAGGTTAGCTTCGAAGCGTTGAGAAAGGTTCACCTGAAACACATCGCCAGCGGCAATATATTGCCGCACCTTTTGTACCGCCTTGATATACTGTTCCGGGGAGAAATTTGAACGAAGGGTGATCTCGTGGCTCTCCCGAGTGCTATCACGGGCCATCGTGTACCACTTGTCGTTATCAACCTCTTTCTGGTTGTACGTCAATGAGGCAGAAGTGGCGCAAAGCCAGACTCTCATTTCTTCCAGTCTTGCTCTCGCCCGCCTTAACCTTCGACTCTCTTCTACTTCAGGGAAGCCTGTGGCTATAAGGTACGTCTTCCCTTCTAAATGGTCAAAAGCCACAATAGTGTCATAGAAAGCTAAATAACTTTCAGGCAGACAAAGATCGTCTAAGGCTTTAGCAGGTAGGCGTTCCGTGAAGTGACACAGGTCGTAGCTAAAATATCCTACGGCGCCGCCAACAAAAGGCACGGGGGCAGAAAAGCGGTCTAGTTTGTATTCTGCTAACAGCCTACCTAACAAGTCGAAAGGGTTGCCGTCTAGGACATGTTCCTTGCCTTGACTAATCACGCTAATTTCCGTATTGCGGCTCCTCATGACGAGGAATGGATCACTTCCCAGGAAAGAGTACCGTCCTAGCCTTTGCGGATCCATGCCGCTATCGAGAAAGAAGCTATAAGGGCGATCCTTGACTAGCTCGAAGGTTTGTGTAGCGCTGAGGGGAATAAATACCTCCTCGATTAGAGGATAACGATGCATATTCAGTCCTTAAGTCTGGGAGATCGTCAAATGTTTTCGAGTACCTTCTTGGTGACAAGTCCTATTTCCGCTGGGTTAGGAGCTATAGTGGCGCCGGCCTCAGATAGAGCTTTTATCTTTTCCGAAGCCCTGGCGGCACTGCCGGTGATAATAGCTCCAGCGTGTCCCATCCTTTTGCCTGGCGGTGCAGTGAGTCCCGCGACGAACGCGATCACAGGTTTGGACATCCTGTGTTTAACAAACTCCGCTGCGTCCTGTTCCATGGTGCCGCCGATTTCACCTATTAGAACCACAGCCTTGGTCTCCTTGTCTGCTTCAAACAGCTCAAGGATGTCCACAAAAGTACTGCCCGGCAGCGGGTCGCCTCCAATACCCACACATGTAGATTGCCCGATTCCCAGGGCGGTGAGCTGTGATACGGCATCATAAGTCAACGTGCCGCTGCGAGAAACTACCCCTACATTGCCTGGCATGTGGATTTCACCAACCATTATTCCTGCCTTGCACTTGCCCGGGGAAATAACTCCAGGACAATTTGGTCCTATAAGCCGCGTTGCTTTGCCTCTGAGATAGCAATGTACTTTCACCATGTCCAGCAATGGTATGCCTTCAGTTATGCATATAAGCAGGGGTATGCCCGCGTCAATGCCCTCCAATATGGCGTCTGCAGCAAATACGGGGGGGACAAATATAAGGCTGGCGTTTGCTCCAGTTTCTGCTACAGCCTTTTCTACGGTATCAAATACAGGCACACCGAGATGTTTAATGCCTCCCTTCCCTGGCGTAACCCCGGCAACCACCTTGGTGCCGTACTCCATGCACCGTTGAGCGTGGAAGCTCCCTTCAGTCCCGGTGATGCCCTGAATAAGAAGCCTCGTATTTTCGTCAACAAGAATACTCATCTCAATTCTCCTTTCGCTGCCAGGGTTGCTTTGTAAGCAGCATCATAAAAATCTTTTGCCTCAATGAGTCTTATCCCTGCTTGCGCCAGGACACGTTTGCCCTGCTCCACATTGGTTCCTGCCAATCTGACAACCACCGGGAAACGGATATCCATTTGCCGATAAGCTTCCACTATTCCTTGAGCAATAATATCGACCCTGGCCATACCTCCGAATATGTTGACCAAAACAGCTTTGATTCTCGGATCAGCCACAAACATCTTAAACGAGTTTACCACCCTCTCAGGATTGTTCAGCGTTCCGATGTCGAGAAAGTTAGCAGCCCTACCACCGCAGTACTGTATCAGATCGTTAACTGCCATAGCCAAACCGGCACCGTTCACCATGCAGCCGATGTCTCCATCCATCTTGACGTAATTGTTAATTCCCCAGTTACGAGCCTGCACCTCCAGAGGATCCTCTTGCTCCTTATCCTCAAGCCCTTGAATTTCTTTGTGTCGGTAGAGAGCGTTGTCATCAAAGTTAAGTTTGGCATCCAGAGCCAGGAGCTTTCCCTCGGCGGTGACAACCAAGGGATTGATCTCAGCTAACGAGCAATCCTTCTCCATGAACAGCTTGTATAGGTTCGCCATGATTCTGGTTGCCTCGGCTATCTGTTCTCTTTCTAAGTTCATTCCGTAGGCTAGCTTACGCCCCTGAAACGGCTGAAAGCCGATAGCAGGGTCAATACTAACTTTGAGTATTTTCTCTGGTGAAGTTTTGGCTACCTCTTCTATTTCTATGCCTCCCGCTTCACTGGCTATCATCAACGGCTTTCGGGTGGCGGTATCAACAAGAATGCTAAGGTAAAGTTCCCGGGATATTTCGCTTGCTTCCTCTACCAGAACTTTGCTCACCGGGACCCCCTCCGGACCAGTTTGCTGGGTCACCAGCCTTGTTCCAATCAACTGACCTGCTATCTTTTCTGCTTCGGTAGGATTGTGTGCTACCCTTATACCACCTGCTTTACCTCTACCACCGGCGTAAACCTGAGCCTTGACGACCACTTTGCCGCCGATTTCTGCGGCTATCGCTTTAGCTTCGCTAGGGTTGAGTGCTACCTTGCCTTTAGGCACAGGAATCCCATACTGAGCTAGGAGCATTTTGGCCTGATACTCGTGAACTTTCAACTCTCCTCCTTTCTTTGCCTCGGGTCAAGGAAGGTTGAGATGGACACAACACCGTTGCTGGCGGAGGGGGTGGGATTCGAACCCACGTTCGCCTTAAAGGCGAAAGCGGTTTTCAAGACCGCCACCATAAGCCACTCGGTCACCCCTCCTGTCCACCGTAGTATAAGAAACGGGGTTAACATGAGTCAAACCAGGATGCTTGTTTGTACAGCTGCGGCGTCCCGTATGGCAGATTCGCCGAACGGACGCTAAGCTTTGCGGAAAACCTGTAGAGTTGCTAAAATTTAATATTGTATTATTCGAGCTGGGAAAAGAGCGGGGGACTGAAGAGATAGCACTCACAAGAGGGTAAACAAGGGAGATAAATGCCCATTTACGAATACTGGTGCACACTGTGTGAGCGGAAAGTAAGCGTATATCAACAAAGTCTCTCCTCGAGCGTCTCTTGTCCACTGTGCGGAAGTAAAGAGCTTAAGAGGCTGTTTTCTACCTTTGCTATGCATAAAACATACAGGGATGTGTACGAAAGCATACTCTCGGATCGGGAGTTAGTCCGAGGTATGTTGAGAAACGATCCCAGAGCGCTGGCTGAATGGAACAAACGGATGACCAAAGGAGAAAAGCCTGCTCCCGAATACGAGGAGATTACGGAGAGGATGGAAAGGGGGGAGTGGCCCTGGAAGCAAATCGAGGAAAAGAGGAAGCAATTTTTCGGCGAGGAAAAGAAGCCAGAATCCACCGGGAGTTGAGGAGCTAATGCCTATTTACGAGTTTGTTTGTCGTAACTGTCAGAGAAAATTAAGTTTCTTCGTGCGAAGTGTGTTTGCTCTCTGTGAGTACAAGTGCTCTTTTTGTGGAAGTACTGATCTGGTTCGTCTTGTTTCCAGTTTTGCCTTCCATAAATCTATCAAGACTGTCTGGGAGGAAAGTGGTGAGCCCACATTGAATCCTAGTCCTGATTATTATAAGGACCCTCGAAATATTGGAAGGTGGGTGGAAAAGAAATTCCAAGAGATGGGAGAAGAACTACCATCTCAAGTTCGAGAGCAGATACAAGCAGCCAGAGAAGGTGTATTGCCCGGCCCGTTGAAGGATCTGCAGAGTGTCTCACCAACAGCTGCGTATGATTGACGCGAACCTGAACCGCTGCAGCGAAGGCTTGCGGGTTCTAGAAGACGTGGCTCGTTTCGTCGTCAACGACCCAGAGCTAACGGAGCGGCTTCGAGCCGTGCGGCATGGCTTAGTGGAGGCAAGTCAGCATCTGGTTACGGAGCTATTGTCTGCCAGAGCTGCTGATAGCGATGTGGGACGTGCTACTTCTGTTTGGGGACGGGGTGGGGAAACAAAGGAATGGTTTTCAAGCCTGTCACAGATGGTGATAGCTAACGCCAAAAGGGTCGAGGAGTCTCTGCGGGTGATGGAAGAGCTAGCTCGACTGCCGGAGCTAGGGTCGAAGTTAGATTCAACGGTGTTTGCACAGGCAAGGTTCAGCCTTTACACCTTGGAGCGAGACTTGGTTTCCAGGGTATCACGCAGTGCCAAGTCGAAGAGAATATGCGGTCTCTATGTCATCCTGGATAGGCAATTTCTTTCTGGGAGAGACGAGATGGACGTAGCTAGGCAAGTTATTGCCGGCGGCGCCAAGGTGATTCAGCTTCGGGACAAAGAAGGTAACAGGAGACACCTACTATCGGCAGGAAAGAGGCTCAAGGAGCTATGCGCCCAGAACGGTGTTCTTTTTATCATAAACGACTACCTTGATTTGGCTATTGCTCTGGATGCTGATGGGATTCACGTAGGTCAAGAGGACCTACCTCTGCCTACAGTTCGCAAACAGCTACCCATAGACAAGTTAATTGGTTGCTCTGTTAATACGGTTCCTCAGGCGCTGAAAGCTCAGGAAGAAGGGGCGGATTACATCGCTGTAGGTTCGATCTTTCCCACAGAAACAAAGAAGGCGGCGACTGTGGTGGGCGTAGATATAATCAGAGAGCTGAAGCAAAAAGTGTCAGTTCCTGTGGTGGCAATCGGTGGTATTAACTCTAGCAACATTGGCGACGTAATAGCAGCTGGTGCTGATGCAGTGGCAGTCATCAGTGGCATACTAAGCCAGGAAGATGTCCTACACGCGACCGAAGCACTCGTAGCCAAAATGAGCTCTGGGGATAAGGGTGACTGACCCGCTAAAAGAACTGGAAGCTATCGCAGAGGAACTTCGTCCTTATTTTGCCGCTGAGGATGAAGCAAGGGAAAGGGCTTTACGGGATTGTCGTCAGATAATCCGCTACAGCGCTGATGCTATACGGGCGGTGCACCGTCAAGAGAAAGAAAAAGCGAAGCAACTCATTGATTTGGCAAGGGAGCTATTGAGCGAGTTGAATCAAGATCTGTCTAAGCATGGAAGGCTGCTCTATTCTGGTTTTGTCCACGATGCGCAAAAAGAATTCGCCGAGGCTGCCATCACCTTGGCTTTGATTGCTCAAGACGGTTTACCCCGGCCGGGAACGTTGGGGGTAAGCAACGCTGCCTATCTCGACGGTCTGGGCGAGTCTGTGGGGGAATTGCGTCGCTATGTACTCGATAGCCTTAGACGTGGGGATTATTCCCGTTGCGAGCAGCTGTTGAGCGTGATGGATGAAATCTATGGAATCTTGATCACCATGGACTTCCCGGAGCTACTGGCTCATGGGTTAAGGCGGACAACAGACGCCATCAGGGGCATAATAGAAAAGACGAGAGGTGACCTGACCATAGCCCTGAAGCAGAAGGAGTTACAAGAAAAGTTTGATAGTTCCCTTCGTTTTCTCTAGACGAGTCTTCGACCACTGTATGTTCATAGCCCTATTTCATCAGCCAGAACTTGGCGATAGAAGGTAGCATCGCCGAAGGCAAGTTCAGCGGCTTTAGCCCTTCTGGTATAGTAATGTAACTCGTGTTCCATGGTTACCCCAATAGCGCCATGGATCTGATGAGCCAGGGCAAGGATCTGCTGGGATGCCTGACTAGCCCATGCTTTGGCTATGGCTACTTCTCGAGAGCATGGTAATCCTCGGCTTACCATCCAGGCTGCTTGGTAGGTGCTGAACCTGACTCCGTCTACATAGGTGGCCATGTCAGCGCAATAATGCTGGATAATCTGAAAACTGCCGATGGGGCGATCGAATTGTTTTCGTTGTTTGGCGTATTCTATGGTCATCTCGAGGACTCGCTGTAAATTACCCACCAGCTCACAGCATTTGCCTATTGCAGCTCGTTCTATTATCCTCCGTACCGGCCCCCAACCGAGGTTAAGCTTGCCCAAGACGTAACCTTCAGGTACGCATACTCGATCTAAGATCACTTCGCATAGCTTGTCACCAGCTAAAGTCCTCAAAACAGTGCAATGAATCCCCGGTTTTTCCCCCTCAATCAGGAATATGCTGATATCGTTCTCTGGATCGGTGCTGGCGACACAGAGTAGATAGTCAGCAATATGAGCATCAGGAACGAACAACTTAGTGCCATTAATGATATAGTTGCCATTTTCAGCCCGGGCTTTGACTTTAATGGATGACGCTTGGTAATTGCAGAACCCTGGCTCGGTTAAGGCTAAGGTGAAAATCTTTTTTCCTTGGGCTATCTGGGGTAGATATTCCTCTTTTTGCTGTTCGGTGCCAAGATCAAGGATGGACAATCCTGCCAGAAGCACGGTGGAAAAAAAGGGCCCGGGCAAGCAGACACGTCCCATCTCTTCCAGCAATATGCCAAGGTCGAGGAAATTCATGTTACCTCCACCGTACTTTTCAGGGAAGGCTAGCCCCAACCACCCCAGTTGTGCCATTTCTTGCCACAGTTCCTGGGAATAACCAGTCTTACTTTCTTCCATTTCTTTAACAAACTTCTTAGAGCATTTCCTGGCAAGAAAATCACGGGCAGTCCTTTTTAACATTTCTTGTTGCTCCGAGAGAGTAAATTTCATCCTGCACCCCACGCTCTTAGATTACTGTTCATTAGTCATTTTCGCTGACTGAAAATTCAGGACGGCAAGCCCAATCCCCGGGTGGCCACAATATTCTTAAGGATCTCCGTAGTACCTCCTTGAAGACTATAGCCTCTGGAGCCTAAATAGGAATGGGCTGCCAGTCCACCAATGGGAGCAAATTTGGAGGTTCTGGTCAGCTGCCCGTACGGCCCCAGGATTTCCATGGCCGTGTTAGCGACACGTTTCTCAAATTCGGTGCAGAACGCCTTGGACATTGCGGATTCCCAGTTGGGAGCACGACCGTCGTCCATGACTGAGGCCACTCGATAAATAAGCAAGCGTCCTACTTCGAATTCAATGTGGAGTTGTGCTAGCTTGTGCCGTATCAGTGGGTCGCGGGTCAATTTGTTTTCCCTAGCAAATTTGGTAATTGAATCGAAGAGCACGTAATTACCCATTAGTCGTTCCATGCCACTTCTTTCAAAATCGAGCTGATGGAGTATCTGATAAAAGCCTCGGTTTTTTTCTCCGATCAAGTATTTCTTATGTATCCTGACGTTGTCGAAGAACAAATCGTTCCATGCTTCGGTACCTGTGATGTCAATCATGGGTACGCGGGTAAGGCCCGGGGAGTCAGCCGCTACCACAAATTCACTGATGCCGCGGTGTTTCGGTGCTTGTGGGTCTGTTCTGGCTACCAGATAAAAATAGTGAGCGAAGTGAGCACAACTTGTCCAGGTCTTTTGGCCATTTATGACGTAGTAATCCCCGTCCTCCACTGCTCGAGTTTGTAGTGACGCCAGATCAGAACCGGCTCCTGGCTCGCTCATGGAAACGCCAAAGAAGGCTTCGCCTCGGCAAATACGGGGCAGAAATTCATTCTTGAGCTCCTCGGTGCCAAAAGTAAGGATGGCGCCTCCGACCTGTCGGTCAGCAAACCAGTGGCATGCCGCTGGAGCTCCGTAACGAAGCATTTCTTCTGTGAGAATAAGCCTTTCTATATGGCTGCGTCCCTGTCCGCCATACTTCTTAGGCCAGGTCAAACCAATCCAGCCCCGCTGTGCGACCCTCTTGGTAAAGGCGGGATTATATCCCTGTATCCAGCCGTCACACATAGGTTCCCAAAGCCCTTGCCTTATCTCTTGTTCGAGAAACTGCCGAACTTCTTGTCTGAATTTTTCTTGTTCCTCGCTGAAACCGAAATCCATGATTCTTCCCTCGCCTTGTAATCTATAGAGTGATATTGGAGTATTTTCTCCAGGGCCTGACTACTGTTTTGTTCTCCAAGAAGTCCAGCGCCCGGTTTATTACCTTTCTTGTGTCGCGAGGCATGATAACATCGTCAACATAGCCCCGCTCTGCAGCGCGATAGGGGTTCTCGTAAAGCTCGCGAAATTCTCGTATCCTCTTGCTCCTGACCTCTTCGGGATTTTTTGCCTCCTTAATTTCTTTGGCAAAGATGACGCTGGCGGCAGTTTCAGCGCCTACTATAGTAACACGGGCAATGGGCCAGGCAAAGACAAAATCGGCACCGATGCTCTTATCCAACATGCCGTAATGAGCGCCAGCGTAAGATTTCCGCACGAAAATGGAGATCAAAGGCACAGTAGCGTCAGCCCAGGCAAAGAGCAGCTTAGCACCGTGGCGAAGGATACCTTTCCAGTCTTGCTCTGAGCCTATCATGTAGCCGGGGCAGTCCTGCAAGCTAACCAAAGGTATATTGAACAGATCGCAAAACCTGATAAATCTGGCCGCTTTATCTGAGGCATCAATATCTAAAGCCCCTCCCAACCACTTTGGTTGGTTAGCCACTATACCTACAGTTCGTCCATTGAACCGGGCGAAGCCCGTGATCACATTTCTAGCATAAAGCCCCATGGTTTCAAAGAAGTGACCATTATCAACGATCTTATTGATCAGTTCATACATGTCAAACACCTGATATTGCTCGTCAGGAACAAGAGTGTCCAATTCAGGAACCACTCTCTCGGGGTCGTCCGTTGTGGAAACACGGGGAGGCTTCTCTTTATTGTTGGACGGCAAAAAAGATAGCAGCTCCTTGGCCTTATCAAGCGCGTCCTTATCGTCCTCGGCCACTATATGTGTTTGGCCGGATTTGATTGCATGAGCTTTGTATCCGGATAATTCCTCTAAGCTGATCTCTTCACCTATTTGTGTTTTTACAAACGCGGGTCCGGCTATGCCCATGAAACCGGTGTGTTTCGTCTGAATAAGGAAGTCCTGCATTATAGGGTGATAGGCTTGCCCTCCGAGGCAAGGTCCCAGGAGCAAGGCTATCTGAGGAATCACCCCTGAAGCTATTATCTGAGCTTTAAATAGCCAGCCGTAAGCCTCGAGGCAATCTATTCCCTCCTGGAGCCTCGCTCCTCCAGAATCGTTCATGCCCACGAATGGCCATCCTTGGTGCATGGCAAGCTCGATTGCCCGCACGAATTTCTTACCATGATATTCACCAAAGCTGCCAGCCATAGCGCTATAATCTTCAGCGGCGACAACCACATTCCTGCCATTCACTTTACCAAAGCCGGTAATTACTCCTTCAGCGGGGACCTCCTTCTGGTCCATACCAAAAGCGGTCGTCCTGTGTCTTACGAATAACCCTATTTCGGTGAAAGTGCCAGGGTCAAAGAAATATTCTATCCGCTCTCTGGCTGACATTTGCCCTTTCTTGCGACGTTCCTCAAGTATCCTCGGGTCGCCCATTTGCAGCACACGTTCTCGTTTCAGTTGTAGCTCTCTTAACTTGTCCACATTCTTGTCCTGATCTTCGCTCATAGGGTTGAGCCTCCTTTGACTTTGAATAAAGTTGGCTAATCCTGCTATTATATAGTCCAGATTCTAACTTTTCTAGAAGATCAAGAGACGACGGAAATAGTGACGAGACAATAATCTTGAATTGACAAGCCGGGTACACGATGTTAGATTTACTCTTAAGTGCTAATCTGGCAGTGAACCAGTGTAGCGAAAAAAAGCGGAACTGGAAGGGTAAAGCGGGTCAATTTATTGAAGGGTCACAAAAACTGCAACACAGGGTTGTGTACCAGCTTGGCTGCAATTGAGGATGGTATGGAGCGTTCCTGACGGAGACGTTGGCTTTTCCATCCGCTGTGTTTCTGTTTTCGTAGCTTAGCTATTGTAGTCTATAAATTAAACGTAAATGCTGATCTCAGGGGAGCATCACCGTGGCTGAAGAAGTCCAAGAGAATACGAGACAAGAGCCAGCTGAAGACGTAGAAACACTAAGGCAGGCTCTAGCTGAAGAGCGAAGAAAAGCCGAGAAGTACTTGGCCAACTGGCAGAGAACGCAAGCGGATTTAGAGAACTATGCCAAGCGGGCAGAGCGTGAGAGAGCGGAAATTATTGAATCAGCTAACAGGGCGCTTATGTTGAACCTATTGCCGGTTCTTGACGATTTTGACAGGGCGTTTGCTTCTTTGCCACCGGAATTCAGTAATTCGAGTTGGACTGAAGGGATAAAACTTGTCTATAATAAGTTTAAAAGTGTTCTCGAAAGCGAGGGGCTGGTAGAGATCAAGGCGGAGGGGGAACTTTTCGATCCTTACTATCACGAAGCGGTTGGACAAGGGCAGGGAAAGGAAGGAGTGGTTATCGCGGAAGTTCGCAGAGGTTATAAGCTTAAAGATAAGGTGCTTCGTCCCAGCATGGTAATAGTGGGCAATGGTGAGATAAAGGGAACCCAGGAAGGGGACTGAAAGGAGCAAGAAAATGCCCAAAGCGGTAGGTATAGATCTTGGAACGACCCTAAGTGAGATTGCCGTCATGGAGGGCGGCAAGCCCAAACTTATTCCCAGTGCTGAAGGTTCAAATTTAGTTCCCTCGGTAGTGGCGATAAACAAGAATGGGGAGCGTTTGGTGGGATTGCTGGCTAAACGTCAAGCAGTGCTTAACCCTGAGAATACCATCTACAGCATCAAGCGCTTCATGGGGCGAAAGTGGGGTGAGCCGGCAGGCAGAGAGTTGCCAGTTGAGGAAGACGCACGTCGTGTGTCTTATAAGGTAACTCGTGGCCCCAACAACGAAGTCAAAGTGATAATGGGTGGGAGGGAATATACTCCTCAAGAGATCTCAGCGATGATACTGCAAAAGCTAAAGGCCGATGCTGAGGCCTATCTTGGTGATAAGGTGACCGAGGCGGTGATTACAGTGCCGGCTTATTTTAATGATGCTCAGCGGCAGGCAACAAAGGATGCTGGAACTATAGCGGGATTGAATGTATTGCGAATCATCAATGAGCCTACAGCGGCTGCTCTAGCCTATGGCCTGGACAAGAAAAAAGAGGGGATAATTGCGGTATACGACTTAGGGGGAGGCACTTTTGACATTTCTATCCTGGAGGTTGGTGAAGGCACGTTTCAGGTTAAGTCTACCAGCGGTAACACGCATTTGGGCGGCGACGACTTTGACCAACGGATTATTGAGTGGATATGTAACGAGTTCAAACGAGACCAGGGGATCGATCTAAGGAACGACCGTATGGCGATGCAACGGCTAAAGGAAGCTGCAGAACGAGCCAAGATAGAGCTTTCCACAGTACAACAGACAGAGATAAATCTGCCGTTTATTACTGCTGATGCCTCGGGACCAAAACATCTCAGCATGACCTTGACTAGGTCTAAGCTGGAACAGCTGGTTATGGATTTAGTGGATCAAACTTTTGAGTCATGTCGGCAGGCATTACAGGACGCTGGGCTAACTGCAGATCAGGTACAAGAAGTGATTCTTGTAGGCGGTCAGACCAGAATGCCTCTGGTCCAGGAGAGAGTCAAACAATTTTTCGGCAAAGAGCCTTCTAAGGGAATTAATCCTGACGAAGTTGTTGCCATGGGGGCTGCTATCCAAGCTGGGGTGCTGAAAGGTGAAGTGGGAGAGGTACTTCTCCTCGATGTCACGCCGCTAACTTTAGCCATAGAGACGCTGGGAGGGGTGGCTACACCTCTTATACCACGCAATACTACCATTCCTACTTCCAAAAGCCAGATATTTACTACTGCTACTGACAATCAGACAAGCGTGGAGATCCACGTGGTTCAGGGCGAGCGTCCCATGGCCGCCGACAACAGAACTCTAGGAAGATTTGTGCTCGATGGTATCCTGCCCGCACCACGAGGTGTGCCCCAGATTGAGGTTACCTTCGATATTGATGCTAATGGTATCTTGACTGTTAGTGCTCGGGACAAAGGTACAGGCAAGGAACAAAAGATTACTATTACTGCCTCTAGTGGGTTGAGCAAAGAAGAGGTTGAGAGAATGAGACAAGAGGCAGAGCGATATGCTGCTGAGGATGCTAGGCGGAAAGAGGAGGCGGAACTGCGTAACTCTGCTGACAGTTTAGCCTATACCGCGGAGAAAACCCTGCGCGACTATAAAGACAAGATACCCGAGAACATAAGGCGGGAGGTGGAGAGTAAAGTAGCTGCTGTCCGTTCGGCACTTCAGGGGAAGGATATCAATGCTGTCCGCAATGCCATGCAGGAGCTCTCGCAGGCGATGCAGCGAGTGGGAGCCGCAGTGTATCAGCAGCCTGGACAGCCACCGCCCGGTGGGAGAGGTCCGAAAGGCGGCGAGGAAGGTACGATAGAAGGGGAATTTCGGGAAGTCTAGATGGGAAAGTAAGGCCTCGGTTTCCAAAAGTAAGGATTCGGAAATATATCAGTTCGAGTATACACAGGGCGAACTGTGAGCTATAATTTGGCTTAAGGTCACTCGTGACGCCTATCCGCGACAGAGTTTTTCCGAGCATAGCAGGCTGATATTACGCTAGCGCATTGGGAGGAGGATAGGAGGTATGAGCTTCACCGAACTCTATGAGAGGCTAAAGAAAGATAAAGCGCAGCTGATGGAGAAATTGGAGCAGTTACGTTCCCTAAGGCAGCCGATGACGGAGAGAAGGGAAGGCAGTCCGTTTGGCAAGAGAGAAGAAGAAGCGGACGAGGTTTTCGAGCTGGAAAAAAGCCTCGCGCTGGAAAAGAAATTACTGGACTCTCTCAAAGAGATAGATCATGCATTGGAAAAATATGAAGCTGGGACTTACGGGTTATGTGATTCTTGCGGGCTGCCGATCGAGCGTGCGCGTCTCGATGCCCTGCCTCAAGCGAGTCTGTGCTTAAACTGCAAGGCACGTCAGACAAAAAGTGCTAAGTTTGTGAAATGACTGCCCTCGGGTAGACTGGTGAGATAGGTTCTTACTTCTGGAGTGCACAGGATTCAAAGGTTTTCCCTTCAAAACGGCTGGAAACTAGGGTTGTTTCTGGTGACAGCGGGCGTGGTGTTTGTTTTCGACCAGCTATCCAAGCTTTGGGTGCAAGCAAATCTGGTGCGTACGGATCTGGTGCCGGGTTTTGTTAGCTTAGTTCGTGTCGAAAACTACGGCTCTGCGTTCGGCCTTTTTACTAACCAGGCTTTTCTCATAAGCGCCACTGCAATAGTCATTTCGTTGCTCGTTTTGTTGTTCCTTCACCCTCTGACTAGGAATATTAGCCTGACGCTCGCTATGTCTTTTGGCCTTATCTTTGGAGGTGCTGTAGGTAACTTGATTGATCGCATCAGGCTTGGCTATGTGACAGATTTCATTGACATTCATTTGCTCGAACTGTTTCACTGGCCTGCGTTCAATATTGCTGATGCTTCTATAACTGTAGGCACGTTTATCTCTATCGTTTTTCTTTACAAGTCGAGGCTGTTTAGGAAAGCCTATGGGCATGGCTCCCGGTCCAGAAGCTGAAGTATTCCATTTCGAGTCTTCGGTCTCCGGTATGCGTTTGGATAGGTACTTGGCCCAACTTTTGCCCAAGTTTTCTCGCTCTTATCTACAGAGACTGATCCAGGAAGGCTACGTTGTGGTTAACCGTGGAAAAGCCAAAGCAGGCCGGAGGCTGAACAGGGGCGACGTCATTGCGGTAAAGGTGCCATCTCAGCCTAATGTGCCAGTACCGGAACCAATTCCCTTAATCATAGTTTATGAAGATAACGACATTATAGTGGTAGATAAACCTCCCGGACTGGTAGTGCATCCAGCTCCAGGGCACAGCGACCATACGCTGGTCAACGCTATCTTGGCTCATTGTCCCGACTTAGCTCCGGGGGGAGATAGGCTGCGCCCGGGCATTGTGCATAGGTTGGACAAAGACACGTCGGGGCTTATGGTGGTGGCCAAGAATGAGTCTGCACGTGAATACTTGATCAGCCAGTTCAAAAACCGGGCGGTCACCAAAGGATACCTTGTTCTCGTCAAGGGAAAACTGTTTCCTGAAGTTGGCATCATCGAGGCTCCCATCGGGAGAGATCCGAGAAGAAGGAAAAGGATGACTGTTGTCGACGGAGGTAAAGAGGCGCGTACCCAATATCAAGTCAGACAGTATCTGGGAAGCTACACTTTACTTGAAGTGGTTCCATTCACGGGACGTACGCATCAGATTCGAGTCCATCTGGCAGCGATCGGCCATCCGGTGATCGGCGACCCTGTTTACGGAGTCAAATCCGCGTGTTTGGCGAGGCAATTTATTCATGCTTTCCGTCTCGGTTTTCGCTTGCCATCCACCGCTCAATATCAAGAATTCATCTCTCCTTTGCCTGAGGACCTACAACAAGCTCTAGAATGTCTGGCGCAACATTCATGAAGCTATTTTTATTGTGACTGGAGAGTCAAACTTCAGCTTTGCGTATCCTGCATAATTGGCCTCGAAGGGGATAGTTACCACTGACTGGATCGCAAAGCTCCGGGGCGTCGTCCAGTACAGCATTGATGTTTGAATGCCACAGTGATTCTGGGGAAGGATTCTCGGGAAACCACCATCCGTGCTCTGCTTGTATCACTCGGGGGTGAATATCGGGAAAATACTTACATTTGAATTTGACCCGTCCTAAGGTTGTCTCAATCCAGATCCAGTCGCCATCCGCAATGCCCAGCTCGCTGCCCGTTTGTGGATTTATTTGAGCTACAGGATCAGGGGCGTGTCTACGAAGCGATTCGAGCTGGCGACCTTGCGAGTGATAGAAGTAGCGGCTTCTACCTCCTGAGATCAAGAACAGAGGGAACTCTGTTTCTATTTTTGGTTCCTTTGCCAGCGTACGGGCCGGTTCCTTGAAACTCGGAAGCGGGTCATATCCCAGATTTTCCAGGAACGTGGAGTATATTTCAAATTTGCCCGTGGATGTGCCGAATCCCTTGGTTTCATACTTCTTGTATCGCGTAGGGGGATTATCGTAACCTTTGGCTTCCATGAACTCTCTGAACGTGACACCTAAAGGGGCAAGACGGTAGTCGTAGGCCTCTTCCAAAGTTTTCCACGGCCAGTATTTTTCTTGCCCCAACCTTATACCAAGTTCGCGCCAGAAGAAATATTCCGGCTTGCGCTCATACATAGGGCTGACTGCAGCTTCACCGCCTTGCAGGTATGAATCATAATCACCCCCTTGAAGTGTAGGTTTTTCCAGGTAGCAAGCCGCAGGAAGCACATAGTCTGCGATGCGACAGGTTGGGGTCATGAATATGTCCATTGCCACATGAAGCTCAAGTTTCATTAACGCGTCATAGACAAGTCTAGCGTTGGGCAAACTGAGAAGGGGATTCTTAGCTACGGTAATCAATGCCGTAACAGGATAAGGGTTTCCAGTGAGCATGGCGCGGAAGACTGAGGGTCCATGTGCAGTCCCCGTGATCCAGAAACTGGTGAGGGGCGTTTCTCTTACCTTTCGTATATTATCGCGAAGCCTCAAGAAGACATCCCAGCTGTAAAGTCTAAACTGGCTTGCTCCAATCCTTTTCTCATGTTGCTCTCGGGGCATATGGTCAACAAGCTCGACGTCAGCAGCAAGTCGAGCGTAAGGATGAGGTTCCATTAATACGTCGCCACCCGGTATGTCAAGATTACCAGTTATGGCTGGCAATATGTATCGAAGATGTAGAGCACTCAACGGTTGTGCTTGTTCCTCTAATCCGTTGGCATGGAAGACTTGGCTCGGCCGATTTGTTGCATATAATCGCGCTGCCTCCCTTATTTTTTCCGCAGGTACCCACGTAATCTCCGCTACTTTTTCTGGTGGATATTCCTTGACCCGGTCGGCAAGTCCCTCAAACCCATAGCACCAGCGGGCAACAAATTCCCGGTCATACAGTTGTTCAGTTATTATGGTATTGATTATGCCTAGCAGGAGAGCGGAATCAGTACCCGGTTTAGGTTGTAGCCAAAGGTCGGCAATCTTGGCTAATTCTGTGCCTCTAGGGTCCACTACTATCAGCTTGAGGTCACCCTTTTTAGCCTCTCGTATGACTCTCCAGAATATAGGGCCTGCTGCCGGTGAATTAACCCCCAATAGTAAGAAGCAACGTGTTTCAGGACGAAGGTGCGGCATGAAGACCATCCATCCGGTGAGGAGATGACTGAGAAGAAAGCTGATGCCGCACGTGAATGGCCCAATGTAGTTGGGTGTTCCCAACAAAGACTGAAACCGTACACGGTATTCCTCGGCTGAGTTTTGTTCGCCACTGGTAGTAATGGCAATTGTCTCAGCTCCGTAACTAGCTTTTAGACGTTGCAGCTTATCTGCTATCTCACCCAAGGCTTGGTCCCAACTGATTCTTTGCCAGCGATTTTCTCCACGTTTGCCGACACGTTTCAGAGGATAATTAAGGCGCTCAGGATGGTAGAGAAGTTCCCTGGCTGCAGCGGCTCTGGGACATGCCGCAATTACCTGACGCCACATCTCGGCTACAGGAAACTGCTGTCTTGGCTGGTAGTCTATACCCAGGAATTCATTATCTCTTACCTTAACTTTGTAGCGGCAATGACTGGCACAAAGCCCACATATCACACGCTTCGTCTGTTCTGCCATCTCCCCCTCACGTTTCATCACAGACTGGTATTATCAAACCACAAACACAGGTCGCCCATCAAGTTGGGAGTGTTGCTAGGGTATATGATGGCAGGGACACGCCTTGCAACAATGCTGACTGTTTGCTATGATGCTAACAGAGTTGTCCCAAGTTAGTCTATGAGGCAAGCAGATAATCTCGTCTCAAGTATGGTCAAAGGAATACAGCATGGAGGAACTGGAATTAAGAGCCGATAGTCGGGAAACTTTGGGTAAGAGAGTTAAGCATTTGCGGCGTCGCGGCATTACTCCTATACATTTGTTTGGTCATGGCATTTCCTCTATGGCATTGCAGTGCAGCAGTGCTGAACTCGAGCGCGTGTTAGCCAAAGCAGGCCATACCGGGCTCATCGGCCTTAGACTGGAAGGAGAGGCAAGGCCGAGAACTGTCGTGGTACGCGAAGTGACTAGAGACTGGCGTGATGGAAAGTTGCTTCACGTGGATTTCTACCAGGTGAAGATGGAGGAGAAGTTAAAGGTGGAGGTGCCCGTTGTTTTAGTCGGTGAAGCCCCGGCATTGAAGTCCAAACTTAATACCCTGAAGTGTGAGGTGGATACCTTGACTGTGGAATGTTTGCCTGCAAGGATTCCCACCAACATAGCGGTTGATGTTAGCCTTCTTACAGAACCAGAACAAGTCATACGGGTGAAGGACATCCGTACTGACGGCGATATTACCATTGTCAACGATCCGGAAGTCATCGTGGCCAGGATTGTTTCTCGACCTGCAGAGGCTGAGGAAGGAAAAGTGGCGGAGCAGGCAGCTGAGGCTTCTGAAGCAGCTGCGGTTGATAAAGGTAAAAAAGAAGTATAGCTATCCTCTTGGCTTGACTTGTTGCCAGGGCCTCCAGTGAATTGTGCGTAGCGTGCTGAGTTGGCCGTCCCTTCCTAGCGCCCAGGAGTGTCAAAATTGCTTTTGAAGCAGCAAGGAGCTGAACCTAAAGCGGTCTACATTTCGTGCTATAATCAAGATGGCGCTCAGCGATGAGGAGTCACAATGGATGAACTGAAAGTATTTAGCGGCAATGCTCATCCTGCCCTAGCCAAAGCTGTATGTGACTACCTGGGTATTCCTCTGGGAAAAGCCGAAGTTTTTGAATTTAGCAACGAGAATATCTTTGTACGTATCCTGGAGAACGTACGTCAGAGGGACGTTTTTGTGATTCAGCCTATTTGTTCTCCAGTTAATAAGAGTCTGGTGGAATTGCTCATCATGCTTGACGCGTTCAGGCGAGCTTCGGCAGGGCGCATTACGGCGGTAATCCCTTATTACGGGTATGGTCGCACTGACAAGAAAGATCAACCGAGGGTGCCTATTACTGCTCGTCTGGTTGCAGATCTTATCACCACCGCGGGGGCAAACAGGGTACTTACCGTGGATTTGCACGCTCCTCAAATTCAAGGTTTTTTCACCATTCCGGTGGATGAGTTAACGGCTTTGTTTATTTTGAGCCAGTACTTTGAAAAGAAGAAGTTAGAAAATCTGGTGGTCGTAGCTACCGATATTGGTATTTCTAAACGCGCCCGGGATTTAGCTGCCAGGCTTAACGCACCATTAGCTATTATAGAAAAGAGACGGCTAGGAAACAGTGGTGCCACTGTAACCCTAAATGTTATCGGGGAAGTTGAGGGAATGCGTGCCCTTACTGTTGATGATGAAATTGATACTGCCTCTTCTCTGGTGCAGGCGGTGAATGCTCTTTTGGAGCATGGTGCTAGTGAGGTCTATGCCTGCTGTACGCATCCTGTGCTTTCCGGTCCCGCGGTTGAAAGGATAGCTACTAGTCCCGTCAAAGAGGTGGTGGTCACTGATACAATACCGGTTCCGCCGCAGAAGAAACTGGACAAAATTACAGTATTGTCTATGGCTTCAATAATTGGCGAAGCGATTCGTCGTATTCATACCGGACTCTCTGTAGGGGCTATGTTTGAGTAAGCGGACTACAGCAGCGGCAGAGAAGGGAAAAGGGGTTCTAAGCGGAAAGTGTTTAAGTGGCTTACTGGCTTATTTGATTCTAATGAAAAGGAGCTGAAGAAGCTCCGGCCGTTAGTTGAGCATATTAATTCTTTAGAGCCCGAATTTGAGAAACTTAGTGACGCCGAGCTTAGAGCTAAGACGGACGAATTCAAAGCGAGGTTAAGAAGCGGCGCCACTCTGGATGATTTGTTGCCTGAAGCTTACGCTGCTGTCAGGGAGGCGGCAAAACGAACCCTAAAACAGAGGCATTTCGATGTCCAGCTCATGGGTGGCATCGTTCTCCATCAGGGGAAAATAGCGGAAATGAAGACCGGCGAAGGCAAAACTCTGGTGGCTACGTTGCCACTTTATCTCAATTCGCTTACCGGCAAGGGTTGTCACCTAGTTACGGTAAACGATTACTTAGCGAAGCGAGATTGTCAATGGATGGGTCCTATTTATCATGCTCTGGGTGTAACTGTGGCCTGCATAAACGGACAACAAGCACCAGGGCAGCCACCTCCCTCTTTCATGTACGACCCTGAGTATGAGGGCGAGGATAAGAAATGGAGGTTTTTGCGTCCTATTACTCGCCGTCAGGCTTACGAGGCAGACATAACTTATGGCACGAACAACGAATTTGGCTTTGATTACCTTAGAGATAATATGGTCTGGGATTTATCCCAGTGTGTTCAGCGCCCCTTGCACTATGCCATCATTGATGAGGTTGACAACATCCTTATTGATGAAGCCCGTACTCCACTTATCATTAGCGGTCCTGCCGAGGAAGCAACTCAAAAGTATTATCTCTTCGCCCGGCTGGTTTCGTGCCTTAAACAGAACGAGGACTATGTGGTGGACGAACGGCATCGTACGGTCAGTCTTACTGAAGATGGCATCAGCAGAGTGGAGAAAATGTTGAAAAAGGAGGGGTTGCTTAAGGCTCCCAATCTCTACGATCCTTCAAATTACTTTCTTACCCGCTATCTTGACAGTGCGCTAAGAGCTCACGCTTTGTTCAAGAAAGACCGGGATTATGTGGTGAAGGATGGGCAGGTTATTATCGTGGATGAATTTACTGGGAGACTCCTGTTTGGCAGGAGATATTCTGAGGGATTACATCAGGCTATCGAGGCAAAAGAAAGAGTGAAAGTCCAGCAGGAGTCGGTTACTCTGGCTACCATTACTTTCCAGAATTACTTTCGTATGTATGAGAAGCTCGCCGGGATGACCGGTACCGCTGCTACCGAAGCCGAGGAGTTCTATAAGATTTACAAGCTGGATGTAGTGGTTATACCAACCAATAGACCATTAATTCGGACAGAGTACCCCGACAAGATATATAAGGATGAAAAGACTAAGTTTGTTGCCATAGTCAACGAGGTCAAGCAGTTATATGAGCAAAAAAGGCCTGTTCTCATAGGCACGACCTCCATTGAAAAATCGGAATATCTTAGCGAGCTACTGAGGAAGAATGGTATACCGCATCAGGTGTTAAATGCCAAGCATCATGAAAAAGAAGCGGCCATAATTGCTCAGGCAGGACGTTTGGGAGCAGTGACGGTGGCTACGCATATGGCAGGACGTGGAGTTGATATTGTTCTGGGTGGTAATCCTGAGGGGCGTGACGTAAATGAGTGGTTGGAAGAGCACAATAAAGTGGTCGAGCTTGGTGGGCTCCATATTATTGGCACGGAGCACTACGAAGCGAGACGCATTGACAACCAGCTCCGAGGCAGGGCAGGAAGGCAGGGAGACCCTGGTAGCTCTCGTTTCTATGCTTCTCTGGAAGATGAAATTGTTCGTCGCTTTGGTGGTGAGCGAGTTAAAGGACTGATGCAGTGGGCCGGTATGGATGAAAACAGCCCTATCGAGCACCCGCTGGTAACTAAGGCTATAGCCAACGCCCAGATGCAGATCGAGGCCTATCATTTTGACATGCGCAAGCATCTCTTGGAATACGACGACGTGGTCAACAGACATCGTGAGGTCATCTATGCTGAAAGAAAGAAAATCCTCAGCACTCCTGACCTCAAACCAAGCATACTTTCCATGATCCGGGACGAAATCGACAACCTGGTAGCTATCCATTGGAATGGTGATTCGGGTGGGCCTGACGTACCGGGTTTGCTTGAGGACATTTCAGCAATTTTTCCTCTGCCCGCGGGATTCAGCAGTAACGGATTTTCTCAGCTTGGTGCTCAGCAAGTGGCGGAGAGACTGAATAATTATGCCGTGGAACTTTACAACCAGCGGGAACAGGAAATGGGTTCCGAGAATATGCGGATAGTAGAGAGACTGGTGATGCTACGCGTCATTGACAGACTGTGGATGGAACACCTTACCGCTATGGAGGAGTTACGTCAGGGGATTGGATTAAGGGCTGTAGGTCAAGAACAGCCATTGGTGGTTTACAAAAAGGAAGGTCGTGCGCTGTTCGATGCTCTCTTGGCTGGTATTCAACATGACGTGGTGCATACAATTTACAAAGTCGGCATTACCAGGGCACCGCGGCAGCAGGAGAGGGAGGTGGTGGGCAAGAAGGTGGGGCGCAACGAACCTTGTCCCTGTGGCTCGGGTAGGAAATACAAGCATTGTTGTGGTAAGTAGGGGTTATCCTCTGTTTTCTGGCGAATAGTTAAGGAGGACAAAGTGGCAATCTACGAATATAAAGCGGTAGGTGAGAGTCACTGCAAGCTATGCAAGAACAAATTTGAAGTAAGGCAGTCAATGTATGATGAACCTTTAACGAGGTGCCCCCAGTGTGGTGCTGAGGTGAGAAGGCTGTTTTCCCGTCCTTTCCTGTGTTCTAAGGAGTCTCTGAGCCGGGAAGAGACATTTGACAAGTACACTGAAGAGGAGGCTGACGAGCTCGGTCTGGAAGATGGCTTCGGGGAAGACGAAGTATGGGAGTGACGCTATCTCCTGTCAACTGTGAGGCACCATTTTGATGGAGACGATAAGGAGAGGAGGCCGAGTGAGGACAGTCGTAGCCGTAGGGACCAAACGAGTAACGGATGACTCGCCGAACGGTCCGACCTACCTCCCCGTTAAAGAGAACGCGTGGCGTCGCTCAGCCAGACCGTCCTTTTGCTTGCTTGGAGAGAGGGCTGTTGCGCCACCGGTGGATCCTCACATTGCCCTGTCAGCCGTGGAAACTGGTGTCCCGCTCGTTCGCTGTGACCCGGACCTCGATTTAGTGGCTCCGAATGCTACCTTGAGCGTGTTAGGAGAGTGATGTCCATGCGCAATCGTTCTTGTGGAGGACCTCAGCGAAAACGAAGCGGCGCACTGATAGCGTACGGTCCTACAAAACGCAAAGCAAGCATCACCGGGAGGCTTGGAGTATGCTAGACCGAGTTGCCCAATCGCTCAGGGCGGCAGGTGGTACCGTCTTTGAGCTCGTGGTTGCAAAAATTCTGAACAGTTTGCTTGAATCTGACGGTATTGTGGTAACGCGAGCTAGGGAACCGGCCCTTCGTGAGTTAATCCGAGACCACTCAAATCTGCAGCGTGTGATGGACTTCACCCGGGTCCCGGTAAAACGTCGCTGCGATCAAACTCAGCTCGAGGACTACCCTGATCTGGATCTGTTTGCATTGATGCGACCCTCGCAAGGTGAGGATCTGTGGAGGCTGCTCGCCATAATTAGCTGCAAGGTTTCTTTCCACGCCCGCGATACCGAGGCGACATTCTGGGGGTTGCTAATCCGCTTGAGTTCGAACGTCCCGTTTGTTGTGGTAACGGAGGACAGGGATATATACAAACCGAAGGCAAGTGAGCTGGGACAGTCTTGTAGACGCTCCACGCGCACTCGGCGCTTGCTGGAGAGCTTTAGCGACGGCGTTTACCTAGTTAAGCGGTACAAGGGAGTCGACGATCCCGCACTTCGTCGCGATATTGAAACCAAGCGAAGCGAGCTGCAGGCTGGCATACACAGCGTAGTGTTTGACGACCCGAGCATTCCCAACCACACGAAATATTGTCAAAGCGTACGTCCCATCGACGACCTTATTGGGCATCTCCGTCGGCGGAAGGAGGAAATACTGTAAGAGGTGCAGTCAATGGAGCTCCTAGACCAGGTTATTTGCGGTGACGTTTTAGACGTGATGGCAAGAATACCCGATAACTCGGTTCACCTTGCCGTTACGTCGCCGCCTTACAATTTGGGGATCGACTATGACAGCTGCAAAGATGATTTGGCTTACGAAGACTACTTAGATTGGACGAGGAAGGTTTGGCTGGAAACTAAGCGGGTTCTTGTGTCGGGCGGACGATTTGCTTTGAACATCGCCCCAACCAGCATAAAGAACTTTAGGCCTGTACATCACGATTTCGCCAATCAACTCAGAGAGATTGGGATGATATTTAGGGCTGAAATCGTCTGGTACAAGCAGACCATGAAGCGCCGAACGGCATGGGGTAGCTGGAAAAGTCCAGCGAACCCCCATATCGTACCCTCTTGGGAGTACGTGCTCGTTTTCTCGAAAGATTCGTGGACGATGGAAGGTGACCCCAGGGATGCGGATATTACAGCGGATGAGTTCATGAGATTTTCAGACGGGTTTTGGTACATTCCACCGGAGTCTCAGCGTCGTGGTCATCCTACGCCTTTTCCCGAGGAGCTTATTTATCGTCTTATCAAGTTTTATACGTATAAGGGCAACGTTGTACTTGACATGTTTGGAGGAACGGGGACCGTGGCGGTCGTGGCTCGAAAAACAGGGCGACACTTTATCCACATTGATATATCTCAAAGATATTGCGAGATAGCCAGGCAAAGACTCGAAACCGCACGCATGCTCCAGGAACTTCCTATATCGGTAGGCAGGACGGGGAAAAAAGCAAAGGTCGGTGAACTCTTCTCTCCAAGGATAGGAAAATGCACGCATGAACGGGGTAAAAGAGAAGAAATTCCGGGAGTTCAGCTCCTGGACGGAAGGAAAGCGTACAGGTGCAAGGAGGCAAACGGTACTTGACGGAGGCGCTGCTGGGAAGCCAACTCGTTCCTTTGGGGGTGCTGTGTATGCCGATAAGAAATCGTTAGAATTCCAGAGGCTAACTTCGAAATGCGTCGAGTCTGGCTTCGAGCTCGCGATGTTTTTGAATGAGAAGGGGCTCGATCTCGAGGATGATTACTACGAATGGCTGAAGGACAATTTCAAGTCTTTCTTCGGGGGCGGCGAGGTTGATTGGGAGTGGATAAAAGGAAGAATCAAGCTAAGCGTTAAGGAGGATTAATGGATAATAAATGGAAAACCAGAGTGACTGAGATGTTAGGCATAAAGTATCCCATCATTCAGGGATCTTTCGGTGGCTTCGGGACGTCTGTGTTGGCTGTGGCTGTATGTGAGGCAGGGGGGCTGGGAATGATCACGGCAAATGCTCTTAAGACCCCGGAAAGATTGCGTGAGGATATTCGTCGCTTGAAATCGAAGACGAACAAGCCATTTGCCGTAAATCTGACCATGACCATGACTCGCGAGCTAGATAGAATGGTGGACGTGGTCATCGAAGAACGGGTGCCTGTAGTTGAGACCTCTGCCTATCGAGCTGATGCTTACGGCAAGAAACTGCAACAGGCCGGGATTAAGTGGATTCATAAGGTGGCCACGGTGAAACATGCTCTGGCTGCTGAGGCGCAGGGCGCGGATGCTGTGGTAATAATTGGACTAGAGGGAACCGGGTTCAAGAATCCATCCCAGCTTCCCAGTTTAATTGGCATACCGTGGGCAGCAAGGCAGATGAAGGTTCCTATCATCGCGGGAGGAGGCATCGGGGATAGCCGTGGCTTCATGGCGGCTCTAGCCATGGGAGCTGAGGCAGTTTATATGGGGACGGCTTTCATGACGACTAAAGAGTGCCCTATCCCGGAGCGCTACAAACGGATGCTCGTGGAAGCCGATCCTTCTGATCCGAGGTTTCGTGACCGCAATCTCGTGCCCACAAGAACTGAAGCTTATGCCAAAGTTCTGGAAAAAAGAGGCACTATGCCTGAGGCGCAGTGGCTAGCCCAGCTGGAAGCTGCACTTTCTCATCCCTCTATGGACCCAGAAAAGTTGGAGGCCATGTTTCGAGGGGATGAAATAGAAGCAATTTTGGAATTCGTGCCCGGTTCGCTGGCTGTGGCCGTGATTGATAAAATTATGAGTGTGAAAGAGTTGATTGAAAGCATAATTGCTGGAGCTGAGGAGATAAGGAAACGCTGGTCACTGGAAGCATGAAAAACACCGATATTGCCAAAGTGTTTAGCGATATTGCAGACCTTTTGGAGCTGAAGGGAGAAAACCCCTTCAAAATCCGTGCTTACCAGAAAGCAGCCAGAGCTATCGAGCATCATCCCAAAGAGTTGAAGATCATGCTTGAAGAGGGCCAAGACCTGCGGACCATTCCTGGCGTGGGTGAGGCAATTGCAAAGAAAATTACCGAGCTGCTAACTACAGGTAGGCTAGCTTACTATGAAAATCTCAAAGCGGAGTTTCCCCCGGGGATAACCAATTTGCTGGCAATACCAGGAATCGGACCTAAAACAGCCAACCGGCTTTCCACAGAGTTGGGTATAACATCGGTAGATGAACTAGAGCGAGAGATTAAGGAAGGCAGGGTAGCAAAGCTTTTTCGACTGGGAGAAAAAACGGCGGAAAACATGCTGCGGCAGATTCAAGCTTTGCGTCGCAAAGACCAGCGCATTCCTATAGGCGAGGCTCTACCTATAGTTGACGATATCTTAGCCGCGCTACGCTCAGTTCCTGGTGTGAGAAATCTTACCGCTGCTGGAAGCCTGCGTCGGTTTCGGGAAACGCTGGGTGATATCGATCTCATGGGTACTGCGGATAACCCAAAAGAAGTAATAGAAGCATTTGTGAATCTGCCTCAGGTAGCCCAGGTGCTGGCTCAGGGGTCAACGAAAGCCAGTGCTATTGTCAGAAGTGGGCTGCAGGTTGACTTGAGACTAGTGGAACACGATTCCTTTGGTTCGTTACTGCAATACTTTACCGGCAGTAAGCAGCATAATATCTCTCTGCGGGAAAGAGCTCGGAAGCAAGGTCTCAAGCTAAGCGAGTATGGTATAACCGTTGTGGCGACGGATACCTTAGAAAAGTTTGCTACTGAGGAAGAGTTTTATCATCGCCTCGGGTTGCAATATATTCCACCTGAGCTGCGTGAGGCTCAAGGAGAGATAGAAAAAGCTGAGCAAGGATCGCTGCCCAGGCTTGTACAGCTAGCAGATATCAAAGGAGACCTTCATGTGCATACAAACTGGAGCGATGGGCATAATTCGATTGAAGAGATGGCACTCGCTGCGAAGGAGCTGGGCTACGAATATATTGCCATTACCGAGCACTCTGTGGGGAGAGGCATCGCCCACGGGCTGGATGTGGAAAAACTGCAAAGACAGGTCGCTGAGATCAAAGCGCTTAATGAGCGGTTGAGCGGAATTCGCGTACTTACTGGCGTTGAGGTGGATGTTCGTGCTGACGGCACTTTGGATCTACCACATGAGGTTCTCTCCGAACTGGACATAGTGATTGCAGGCGTCCATTCCGCTATGAATCAAAGTGAAGAGAAGATGACCCGCAGGCTGTTGAGCGCCATAGAGAACCCCGACGTTGACATAATTGGCCATCCTACCTGTCGCCTGATAGGAGAACGTGAGCCCATAGCGTTAGACCTGGAAGCGGTGTTTCAGATGGCTGCCCGCTACGGTAAAATCTTGGAAATAAATGCTATGCCCGATCGTCTCGATTTGAAAGATATTCATGCGTTTCGTGCCCGGGATCTGGGTGTCAAACTTGCTATTGGTACTGATGCTCACAGCACGGCTCACCTCAGGTTTATGCGTTTCGGTGTTGGGATTGCTCGGAGAGCCTGGTGTGAACCGATGCACATTATAAACACTCTTCCCTTGGCGGAACTGTTGAGTTTGCTGAACAGGACCAACTAGTCCAATGTGGCAGACGGAATGGCTCCTGTGGGACGTCCTTGGTTTTGTCCCAGTAGCCCTTACGCTTTTGTAGCCAGATCAGGAGGCAGACCTGCATAGAGATAGAAAAATCCCCCCAAATATGGTAAATAGTAAAGCTTTGAGCGGAGCGAAAGTTCGTAGTGTAGCAATTCTTAAGAATAAGAGAAGGAGCCAAGAAAATGAGCGAAAGGGAAACCTTTGAGCAACTGAAGAAATTGATCGTGGAACTGCTAGAGGTGGATGAATCGGAGGTCGTGCCCGAAGCGTCGTTTGTCGATGATTTCAATGCTGATAGCCTGGACTTTATCGAGCTCATTAGCGCAGTAGAGGATACTTTTAGAATTGAAATCCCTGACGAGGACTTAGAAAAAATACAGACTGTTCAGGATGCAGTGGATTACATTGAGTCAAAGATATAATTGAGGATTCTACAGGGAAGAAAGACATTTGAGTTACGCAGGCTGAAGTAATTCTTAGCATAAAGAAAGGTTGTTAGTCCTAAAGTGGAAAAGGCAGCAAAGAGAAGGGTAGTGGTTACTGGTATGGGCGCCGTGACTCCCCTGGGTACTGGCGTTGATGTATCCTGGCGGAAGTTATGCGAAGGTAAGTCTGGGGTAGCCAGGATTAGCAAATTTGACCCTTCGTGTTTCAAGGCAAAGATTGCTGCTGAAGTCAAGGATTTTAATCCTGAAGATTTCATGGATAGAAAGAAGGTACGAAGAACCGACCCCTTTATTCACTATGCACTAGCTGCAGCCCAAATGGCGATAGAGGATGCTAGGCTGGTGATAAATGCACACAATTCTGACAGAATAGGCATTGTCGTCGGGAGCTGCGCTGGAGGGATGATGACCTACGAAAGAAATCTGGTTGCGCTCCAGACCGGAGGGGTGGACAAGGTCTCCCCATTTTTCATTCCCGGCTTCATAGCTAATATGGCAGCGGGGGAGATCTCCATGGCTTTTGGTGCTAGAGGACCGAGCAAGTGTGTGGTCACTGCATGTGCTACAGGAACACACTGCATCGGGGACGCTTTCAGGCTAATACAGTACGGTGAGGCAGATGCTATGATTGCTGGAGGCACTGATTCCTATGTTATCCCTGTTGCGATTGCCGGACTGGACAAGATGCGAGCCATATCACGGAGAAACGACCAGCCGGAAAAGGCGAGTCGTCCCTTTGACAAGAACCGTGATGGCTTCGTGCTTGGAGAAGGAGCTGGTATCGTGATTCTGGAAGACCTTGAGACAGCATTGAGACGGGGAGCGAGGATATATGCTGAAATAGTGGGATATGGCTCAAATATTGATGGTTATCACATAACAGAGCCGGATTGGGAAAATCAAGCGCGCTGCATCAAGCTTGCTCTAAAGGATGCGGGCATCAGCGCCAGTGATGTTGACTATATCAACGCTCACGGCACATCTACTATCCTCAACGACATATGCGAGACTAAAGCCATAAAAGCGGCGTTGGGCGACCACAGCAGGAAGGTGGCAATAAGTTCTAACAAGTCTATGATCGGTCACTTACTGGGGGCGGCAGGTGTCGTGGAAGCAATTTTCACCGTTCTCACTATCAGGGACGGCATCATACCACCGACCATCAACTACGAAACTCCTGACCCGGAATGTGATCTGGACTACGTTCCCAATGTAGCCAGAAGGGGTTCAGTGAACATAGCGCTGTCAAATTCCTTCGGTTTTGGCGGAGCTAACGCTGCTCTTGTCTTCAAAAAATTCGAGCAGTAACGGCTAAGAAAGTTCGTCTAGGTTGTTCCAGAGTTCTGCTTCGTTGGCAAAAGCGCCAATCCTCACCTGTTGAACTACACCCTCGCTGTCGATGAAGAAAGTGATTGGCATATATCCGGGATTATGGAACCTTGAATTATATTCGTTAAACACAGCCCGGGTTTCATCCAGCGCCACGATCATTGCCGGCTTATACTCGGCAAAGAAATTTTCCATCTTAGCTTTGGTTTCTCCCACGTTGACAGCCAGAAACATAACATTTTTCTGGTTTTCTTGCCTGGCTGCTGCTTCCAGATAGCGCAGCTGGATACGGCAATAAGGACACCATGTAGCCCAGAACACCAGCACTACGGGTTTACCTTCTATCTGAGAAAGAGTTATTGTTGTTCCTTGCAGAGTAGGTAGGGTAAAGTCGGGCGCTTTGTTGGGATGAGGGGTGGGGGTGGACGTGTTGGGCTGCAGACGTGAAGAATTGGTTTCGGCGTGCGGAGGCTTACAACCGGCGAAGGTGGGGACGAGCATTGCTGCTAAGAGCATAAAGAAAAGCAGAGCGTGCACCTGTCTGTGTCGCATGTTCTTAACCCCCGGTTCCAATGTGAATGGCGGTAAGGCTTTCCAGATGGCCAGTTAAGATCAGTACCCCTAGGCTGACAAGCAACGCTGCCGCAGCTACGGAGGTAGCAAAAGCATGGCGGCTCAGCCATCTCAGATGCGGGGAGACCTTTCCCAGCATCAGACCGATGAGGATAAAGGGAACGCCCAATCCCAGACAATAGGCAGCCAGAAGATACGTTCCTTGCCATGCTGTCTGGGAGTTCCATGCCAGGGTCAGTATCCCACCAAGGATGGGACCAATGCAAGGAGTCCAGCCCAGTGCAAAGCTGGCTCCGATAAACAAGGATCTCAAATAACCAGTACGGGCGGACTTAGTGAAGTCGAGGCGCTGTTCATAGTTGAGCCAGGGCAATCTGGCAGCGGCTACCAAAAAGAGCCCGAAAGCGATCAATATCCCCCCGGCTGCATAACGCAGCAATTGCAGAGGCACCCTTGCTCCCAGCACTCCAAAACAAGCCCCCAGCCCAACAAGAACGAGAGAGAAGCCAGATATGAAGGTGAGGGTATGAAGGAGTACATATCCGCGTGGAGGGTTAGAAGAGAGGATTGAGACTCCCACTATGTTGGCTAAATAGGCGGGCACCAGCGGCAGAATACAGGGTGTCAGGAAGGAAAGCACCCCAGCTACGACAGCCGCTAGCAAAGTTACATCGGGCATTAGCGTGGTTTTCCTTAGTATAGCAGTTGTATCGTGATCGCTCTAGAGTAAGTTCATTTCAGCCAGCGAGGGTAGCACTTGGTATAACGCGGCAGCATTTTTACTGTGCAGCAGGATTTGAGATATAATTCAGATGAGAATGCTGGGGCTGTAGCTTAGCGGGGAGAGCGCCTGCTTTGCACGCAGGAGGTCAGGGGTTCGAATCCCCTCAGCTCCACCAAGCTGCACGTTAGACGGAACCAGAATCTCGTCTACTGTTAGTTCTCCTGGTGGCAGTGGCGTTATGTAGTTGAGCAGGATTCCACTACCACAGCAACGGTTCCTTTGGAATCCAGGTGGGGTCAGGCTCATGTTTGTTGTCAGATGCATAGTAAATATAAATCCTGTCCGTGAGGTCTCCCTCCGGGCATGATCCTCTCAATAGCTCTTTGAGCTTAGCCAGAGTCACTGAGTACTGAACGAGTGCACAGACTAGCTCGGCTTGTAATTTGGTGGTACAATAGCGCAGGTTCAAATGAGGTGGTATGAGCGGAATCATTAGTACCTCCTCAAGAGTATGAGCGATAACACCGCAGAATTTCTAGCCCGCGTCTCCAGATTTTCCCCTTTCCCCCTTAGCAAAAAACTGCGCCCCATTTCGTGCGATATAGCTTTTCCTGGAAGTCATGTCGCTGTGCCCTCAGAGGAAGAGGGGGCAAAACGTGCCATTAAAGTTGCCTTAGGATACGCGCGGAAGGAAAACAACTTTTCGATGTCAATTATCTTTGAGAACGAGGTATCAGACAATGAACAGAAAGCTTAAGTTTGCCGTCGTAGGTTGTGGCAGAATGGGACTGAGGCGAATAAGCCTGATCAAGAACCACCCGAAAGCGGAACTTCGCTACGTGGAGGACTGTGACGAGGAGGTAGTGAGGAAGGTGAGTAGGGAGGCAGGTTGTGAGTATTTCAGCGGCTGGGAGAAGTTGGTGAGCTGCTCTGACATTGACTGTGTAGTCGTCTCTGTACCCAATAAGTTTCATCGTGATATCTGCATTGCTGCGTTGGAGGCCGGGAAGCACGTATTTTGCGAGAAACCTCTGGCCAGAAATCCTGTCGAGGCTCAGGAAATGGTAGAGGCAGCACAAAGATCACACTGTTTCCTCAAGGTGGGGTCAAACCTGAGGTATTTCCCCAGTATTCTCAAAGCCAAGGAGCTTCTCGACGCTAACCAGCTTGGCGACGTTCTGTTTGCTAGGGGATGGATAGGCCATTCGGGATGGCAAGTTGGCACCTGGTACACCGACACAGAGATGGTGGGCGGGGGAACGCTTCTAGACAACGGATGCCACCTGCTTGATCTTTACCGGTGGTTCCTGGGGGAAGTTAAATCGTGCGTTGGCTTCACCACGACTTCTCTCTGGCCAATAACGCCGTTGGAAGAGAATGCGATGGCATTGTTCCGATTTAGCAATAACAGAATAGCGTTTCTTCAGTCTTCCTGGACAGAATGGGCTGGCTATATGTACCTGGAAATATACGGAACGCAGGGAATCCTACGCATAGACAACCGGGGACAAAGCTGCGTTACTACCTTAAGTAACAGAGAAGGCCAGAACAAGGTATTTGATTATTCTCAAGAAACCCCAAAATCGTACGTCCTGGAATTCGATGACTATGTCAATGCTATTATTGACAACAGGCAACCGCTGCCCAGCGGGTTGGACGGTCTGAGGGCGGTTCAGATGGCACATGCAGTATATCAATCGGCACGATTGGGGAGGGAGATAGAAATATGAAAGAGACGGGCAGTTCTGTGCAAGAAGTGAAGCGAAGCGGGGCGTCTGACAGGATTTTTGACAGGTATGGTAAATACTATGATCTTATCTATCTCGATAAAAACTATGAGAAGGAGTGTGACTTCTTGGAGAACGTCTTTAGAAAGTATTCTTCCATCCCGATCAGGCGTATTCTTGATGGTGGCTGTGGCACAGGTGGACATGCCCTCCCTTTGGCCAGAAGGGGGTATGACGTGATCGGTGTCGATGCCTCGCAGACAGTCATAGAAAAAGCTATGGAAAAAGCCAGGAAGGCCAAGCTGAAGGTAGATTTTCGCGTGGCTGATTTACGCTCATTTAGGTCAGACACTAAGTTCGATGCTGCTATATGTATGTTCGCTGTGATGGACTATTTCACTACCAATTCTGACCTTAACAAGGTAATAAGGAACCTGAGGGACCTGCTTGAAGATGGTGCCTTGTTTATCTTCGACGTCTGGAATGGGCTGGCTGTTTTGAGACTTTTACCCCAAGTCAGAGTGAAAGTAATGGAAGACAAGGGCAAAAGGGTGATTCGCTGGGTGTACCCCGAGCTCGATTCTTTCAACCACCTGTGTCGGGATCACTATCACCTCCTAGTAACCGAAGGAATGAGGCTTGTTGATGAGGTCACGGAAACACACACTGTGCGGTATTTCTTCCCTCAAGAAATAAGGCACTATTTAGAGGAAAACAACTTTGAAGTAATCGAGGTTTGTCCCTTCCTCGAACTTGGGGGCAAGGTGGATGAAACGGTGTGGAATATGGCTTGCATAGCCAGAGCGGCACGATCTCCTGGAGATACGCCACACAACAAATAAAAAGGAAAAAAAACCATGTCCTGGAACGAGCTTATTGGCTTTGTCGCCGGGGCGTTAGTCAATGCGGGCTTCATCCCTCAGGTCATCCGTGTCTTGAAGCTCAAAAGCGCTCGCGAGATTAGCTTTCCTTTCACTGTGCTTCTCATTCTTGGCACCATATGCTGGCTGGTATATGGAATCGTGCAAGATATGCCAGCGGTAATATTTTGGAACGTTATACTGCTGGTTACCTCTGTAACACTGCTTTCGGTCAAACTGAAATATGGAAAGGAATTGAAGATGAAATGATTCGGGTATGCGAGCCCTTGCTTGACGGCAAGGAAGAACAGTATGTAGTTGATTGCCTTAAGACCAACTGGATCTCGTCTCAGGGGAAATATATTGGCCAATTTGAACAAGAATTTGCCCGATATTGTGGCATGAGGTACGGCGTGAGTACTACCAGCGGAACGACAGCTTTGCATCTGGCTCTGGTCTCCCTTGGCATAGGCCGAGGCGACGAGGTAATTGTTCCTGCCTTCACCATGGTCGCATCGGTATTCGCTATTCTTTATACGGGAGCTAAACCAGTTCTCGTTGATTGCGAGCCAGAGACTTGGAATATGGATGTAACTCAAATAGAGGAAAAGGTAACTGCAAATACAAGGGCAATAATGCCGGTTCATATTTATGGTCATCCGTGCGACATGGACCCGATACTCGAAATCGCCAGGAAGCACCGCTTGTATGTCATCGAGGACGCTGCTGAAGCTCATGGGGCGGAATATAAGGGTAAGAAAGTTGGGGGGATTGGGGATATAGGCTGTTTCTCTTTTTATGCCAATAAGATAATAACCACAGGCGAAGGAGGGATGCTCATTACCAATAAGGAAGAGATAGCGGAAAGGGCGAGACGACTAAAAGATCAGGCGTATTTTCCGGGAAGGAGATTTCTTCACAGCGAGCTCGGGTTCAACTACAGGATGACTAATATTCAGGCGGCAATAGGACTGGCTCAGTTAGAGAGGATAGAGGAGCTTGTAGAAAGGAGGCGGAGGAATGCCCGCCTTTATAACGAGCTATTGAAGGAAGTGAATGGAATCAGACTGCCGTCCCAGAAGAGCTGGGCAAAGAACGTGTACTGGATGTACTGCATTCTCGTCGAGGATGAATTTGGGACAAGCCGGGATGAATTGCAGATGAAACTCAACCAGCAAGGTATTGAGACTCGACCGTTCTTCGTCCCAATGCATCAACAGCCGTGTTTCAGAAATTTGGGGTTATTTGAGGGAGAAAGCTATCCTGTGAGCGAAGAGATATCGGCAAAAGGAATGTATCTACCTTCAGGCCCAGGATTGGAACGGGAGGATATTGAGCAGGTTTGTGCTGCCCTGAAAAACATTGGAGGACGGTCATGGTAGCTTCTTCCTGAGCCCGGTTCGAGAGAACGGGAGACGTTTACGTGAAGATTGCTATAATGACCAGGTGGAATGTGCCCTCAGGGCAGTCGGCACACGCTGAGCCCCTGGCACATGTTTGGTTGCAAATGGGGCATGAACTGAAGATCTTTGCCCCTGCGGGATTGGATAAGCCTTTGCGCTACCGTGAGGACGAATCCTTCGTGCACCGTTGCTACATGCAGGATATCTGGGGACAAAGGGAGCGAAGCGATTATTTTTTTGACCAACGCCCTTTTTTGGACGAAGATTATGACATATTTATGGTAGAGATGATGTACCTCATGCCCATGCCCGAACTATTGGAAATATTCCCCATTATCAAGAAAAAGGCTAAAGCGGTGCTTGTGGTTCATGAGGTAGGACTGCCAGAATCACCCTACTGGTATAAGTTTGATTGGGATGCTATTGTCTGCTTTGATTTCAGATATAAGGAGTTTCTGGTCAAGGCTTTCCCTGAGGAAAGGATCACGATTATTCCTTTTCCTTGTCATCCCCCATTACACGGAGATAAGAGAGAGGCGAGGACGCTCCTCAATCTCCCCGAGGATAAAATAATTCTATTCGCTTACGGTTTCAATATCACCGGTACTCATGTTGACCTTTTCCCCTTGATGGAGGAACTATCCCAGCATTATCCCCTCCTCCTGTTACTGGTCACCCATCACGACCCGCTGAGCATGGCGGCGGTGCCAGAATTCGTTCTCGTCAGACACGAAATGCCCACGCCGGAGAAGCTTTATTCCTATCTGCATGCCTGCGATGCTTATATCTATTACCTCAGACCTGACGACTCCAAGGCATACGGCGTGGGCGTCTCTTCTTCAGTGGCCACTTGCTTGGGAGCAGGACGTCCTGTTCTAGTGCCTGGCTATTGCAATTTCTTCAGTCTCTCGTCGAGAGAAGTCATCAAATACTATGATTTCCTGAGCTTGAAACAAAGACTGCAGGAGGTGTTCCAGGGCCAAGAAAGCGTGAAGGAAAGCCTGGCAGCGGCTGAAGAGTACGTCAGAAGAAACTCCCATAAGGAAATAGCAGTTCGGTTCCTTCAACTTTTCAGCAAGATTCTCGGAAGGCAAGGCTAAATCACGTCTTGATTCAAGTGAATAACGGCTCATTCTTTCATGTGAGAATATACCCGGTTATCCTCGTATGTACTTTGGGGATGGGGCAGTGTCAGCGATAGCAAGTGCGGGATGGTGCCTCTCACGTCCTAGGGCGCGCCAACGGGGGACAAGAAATTTTTAATAACCATGGGAACCATGAAGCGTGGATGGATCCAGTGCAAGGGAGAAGAGAGATATGCCATGGAGGCTTTCGCCGACTTCTTTATGCAGAGGTCAGCTTCGCATGGTGACGGCCAATCAAGGGTGAGCAGGCAAAGAGGTAGATGCAATGGTCCCGATCTGAAGCTTTGTCGGGGTTGCCGCAGATGTTGCGGCAGATATTATCGCGGAAGCGCTGCTGGGACGTTAGGCAAGGTGGAAGAGGGTTATCGTTGAGAAAGATGAACGTATCAGTGGCGAAGTAGAATGGCTGAAGAATGAGGAAAGAGTCAGCAATAAGATTATGTGGGGAAGGCAGGAGAACACAGGGGAACGAAAAAGGTAGCCTGTCCCCTTAATTAGCTATGATCTCGATACTGGTGCTCATCGGAGTATTTGTACTTATTGCCGTGAGGCAAGTTGGCAGGGTGCGTTTCCAGATATGGCAGGTAATGCTACTCGGAGCAATAGCCGTGCTGGTTACGGGGCTGATATCGCCGCTTAGAGCGCTATACGCTATTAACGCTGATGTCATGCTTTTCTTGTTTGGCATGTTCGTTGTCGGCGAAGCTATGCATGAAAGTGGCTACCTGGCGCATCTATCTTGGCGGTTGTTTGGTAGAGCTAGATCTGTGGATCACCTGATACTCATGGTCCTTTTTGGTATGGGGATACTATCGGCACTCCTGATGAATGATACGCTGGCTATAATTGGCACCCCGGTAGTCCTTCTCCTTGCGCGGAAAAATGGCGTGCCGGGCAAGATCATGTTGCTTTCATTAGCTTTTGCGGTAACCATAGGCAGCGCTATGAGTCCCATAGGCAACCCGCAGAACTTGCTTGTTGCCATTAATGGAAATCTGACCAGTCCCTTTGTTACCTTTCTCAGGTATCTTCTGGTACCCACCATGATAAACCTTTTTCTAGCTTATCTCTTGTTGCGACTCTTCTATAGGAGCCACTTCCGGAATCGACTACAAAGCAACTTGCCCGAGCAAATAAAAGACGAGCAGCTGGCGAAGCTTTCCCAGATCTCCCTCGTCTTGCTGGTTCTGCTGATACTGACCAAGATTATTATGGTACTCCTGGGGGCAAAGATCGACTTCAAATTGACCTATATTGCTTTGGCATCTGCCTTTCCAATTCTATTGCTGAGCCGGAAGAGGTTCAGCATTGTGAAAAGGATAGACTGGTATACGTTGATCTTTTTTGCCGCCATGTTCGTGCTGATGAGGAGCGTGTGGGACTCTGGCTTTTTTCAGACCATGCTTGGCGCCTCCCATCTGACTTTAACCTCAACGGGCGTAATTCTGGGGGTAAGCGTTCTCCTCAGCCAGCTGATTTCTAACGTGCCGTTTGTGGCACTTTATTTGCCCTTACTGCTTCAACTGGGAGCCTCAACTAAAGAAATGATGGCGCTGGCGGCAGGAAGTACTATTGCGGGAAATTTTTCTATCCTTGGCGCGGCGAGTAATGTGATAATAATTCAGAATGCAGAGAAGAACTGTGGCGAGACCTTAACTTTTGTGGATTTCGTCAGAATCGGAATACCCCTCACGGCAATCAATGTCGCCATTTACTGGCTGTTCCTCGATGTGGTTTTGGCATGATGGCAAACACGGTAACCAAGGAGCGAACGGCAGTGTATTACAGAGCTTAGGTGGATTATCCAGGTTGGCTACCTCCAGGAGTCTTGGCTGCAGGCGCAGCTACCCCTAGCTGGCAGCTAGCAATGTGTGTACTACCGGCCGAGTTTAATTGTGTGGCGAGCAGCACATCTAGCGGGCGGGTTCTTGAATTGATTTGTGAAGAACTTCCTCCTGCTTGCTAAGCTTGATCCAGGGGCAACTCAATGACGAAAGTGGCTCCGTTACCAGGGTCACTTTGGGCATATATACGACCTCCATGTTCTGCTATCATTGCCTGGCTTATACTTAAACCGAGGCCTGTCCCTTCGCTCGCCGGCTTAGTAGTAAAGAAAGGATCGAAAATACGGGAGAGGTTTTCCCTAGCGATGCCGGGGCCATCGTCGATAAAGGAGATCTTGACGGCATTGTCAGCCTTCTCCGTAACCACAATTAAATTGCCGCGGTTGTGAGCTCTCACCATGAAATACTCAGCATTCATGACGATACTGAGGAATACCTGCTTCATCTGGAAATAGTCAGCCATAACCTCTGGCAGGTCATGGGCAAGTCTCTTTATTACTGCGATGTTGCTCATTTTATGCTCGTAGGCCCGCAGCTTCAGCACCTCTTCAATAATGTCGTTTAGCTGGCAGGGCTGTTTCTGTAGAGCGTGCTTTTGGCCAAGAGTAAGAAGGTTTCTCACTGTGCCAGCGATGTGCTGAGCTTCATTGCTGATAGCTGTCAAGTCTTGTTTGATCTCCTCCGGAACGTCCTCTTTATTCTGGAGCAAGTCGGAAAGCGCAACAATGCTTCTCAGAGGACCATTGAGTTCGCGGGCAATGCTGGTGGCTAGCTCACCAATGGTGGCTAGTCGCTGGGCAAGAACGAGCTGCTCTTGCGTCCGCTTTCGTTCGGTAATGTCACGAATTATGGCCATGTCAGCTGGTCTTCCTTCAAACCGGATACGGCTGGCGTTTACTTCAACGGTTATTCGCTTACCATCTTTTCTTGTCACCTCTACTTCGTAGCTATTAGCCAGTTTCTCTCCTGCCGTTGTCCTCTGGTAGCTGTCAATGACCATTTGTTGATATTCTGGGCAAACGAAAGTGACAAATGGTTTGCCTATGGTTTCCTCCATGGAAAATCCGCCCATTTCAACGGCTTTCCTGTTGGCAAATTTGATCAGGCCATCCTGTACCACGACGATACCGTCATTGCTGTTCTCCACTAAAGCGGAATACTTCTGTTCTGACTCAGCTAAAGCTTGGTAACTTTGTGCTAGCTCGGCGAAAGTAGAGTCAATTGCTGCAGCTAATCTGGATACCTCGTCGTTGCCGGGAAGGGCAAGGCGCGCCGAGAAGTCCTTTTTCTTGCCAAGGGCGGATACCGTGGTGCTTAGCCTGACAACGCGGGAGAGTATGGTGCGATCAATCAGAAGGTAAGCAAGAAGGGCGAAGAGGAGACAAACTACTACCAAGGAAATAAGAAAGTATCTTACCGTAGCCAGGCCCTGCTGGTAGATTGAACGGGGCATTTCCACTTTTATAGTCAGGGCTGGCTCACCGTAAATATCGCGGATTACAGCATAACCGTATAACAATTTGTCCGATATGGGACGAGTGTAAATCTGGCGTTGCAGCAGCTGTTGCTGTGCCTCTGGAGGTAACGACGCCAACCAGGCATGGCTAAAGTTCGTGATCTCCAAAGGTAGAAGAGTTCGCTCCGCCAGGGAATGGATCACTTGCTGGTCTAGATACCGTCCCCAGATAAGTAGACCTCGCGGCGGACCCTTGTCTTCGCTGGTGAGAATCGGGTTAGCTACCAGGAGCATCGGTCCTTCCGGTAGAACGAGGACACCTGTTAGCTCCTCTGGCTCCTTGTTTTGGAACCAAAGTCTGTCATCGGCGTTGGGGCGCTGTTTGAAGCTACTGGGCACTGGTACCTCAGTCCCGTTGTCAAGGTCGTAGGCCTTGCTGTAGACAATCTCTCCAGCCGTATTGACGAACAGCATAAGGTTGAGGCGGAGGTTTTGAAATGTCTCGTCTATAAGGTTGACCCTGATATAGTTTTCGTCGGGACTGACAACAAATTCGTAGGTATCGTCCCAGCTGGCCCAGTCGCGGTTGACTGTCCTCATCTGGGTAAGCTCGTTATCCAAAGCACTGATTGCTCTCTGTACGTTGGCGTGAATGCGTTCTTCGTCCAGTCTGGCAAAGTTGGCCAGCAGAATGCTGCGCGAGAAAATGAAAAGCACGGCGAAGATCGCTAAGAACACGATGAAGAATATTATTTTCGCTTTGCTACGAATGTCGCCCATCATTGAGCTTACCCCTTCAGGCGCTCCCGTAGCCAGGGGCTAGATTGTGATCAAATGGATAGCCTAGCTAAGCGCCACTGTCACAGGAGCTTACTCCCTCCGTGCATATATTCAGCTTTGTTAATGTGTAGCACAGTTTCACTTCGGTGGGAATAGTCTCTTAGTACTATGCGAGAGGGAGGCAAGAACGTTGGTCCTGCCTTGTCAGATTGATAACTTTGTGCCTAGTTTGTGCGGCTGTTGCAAAGTGGAAGGCTAAGAAAAGGCTGGTTGACAGAGGTAGGTGTGTCTGGTAAAGTCTGTGACGGAGCTAGAAAGGCGGCGCAGTGTCTGTTCGGATCAATGTTCTGAAATGTATCGGCTGTAGCATGTGTGTCACTTTTTGTCCCACGTGCGCTCTATCGGTTCCGGGCGATACCTTTAAATGTGAGGTTGACCCCGAATTATGCAGTAGCTGTCTGGTCTGCATAGACTACTGCACCTCAGATGCAATCAAGGAGGAAGAGTAGGGTGGAGAGGAAAAGCTGTGACGTCGTGGTCATTGGTGCTGGTCTTGGCGGGTTATGTGTTGCTGCCAGGCTCAGTCACGCCGGGTACAAGACTGTAGTGCTGGAAAAGATGCCTGTAGTGGGAGGACGTTTCCCCTGGGTGCACTATAAGGGGCATTTGATTCCCACTGGTGCTTTGACCATCTACTATGGCCATAAAGACCCCGTCTTGCTTACTCTAAAGGAAGTCGGTGCCAGCACTGATTTCGAGATGAAGGCTCTGCCCCCGCCTAAGTGGCGAATCAAAGGGAAAGATTATGAAATGCCGCCCAAGGGAATGCTGTGGTACCTGATTTCATTGGTGAGCCGAAACAAAGAAGAGGAGCAGCGAGTAATTTCAGCGTTGAGGCGCAGCTTCAGATGGCAGGTACCATCCGATTCAATTACCTTCAGCGAGTGGCTACTTGGTATAACGGACAATAAAGATATCTGGAATATTTTTCAGGCATGGTGTGTTCAGATCGTAGGGTTGAATCTGTATGAAGTTTCTGCAGGTGACCTAGTAAGGTGCTTTGTTAATTTTGCTGGGGCACAACAACTTGTACCCGTTGATGGGCTCAATCCTGTTATTGATGGCCTGGCTAACGTGATCAGAGACAGTGGCGGCGAGGTTTTGACCTCAGTTCGAGTGAGCAAGATAATGGTGGGGGGTGGCATGGTTGAAGGGGTGCTGGCCCAAGGACCTGACTTCGAACTTCAAGTTGAGGCCAAGGTGGTGGTAAGTAATGTAGGTCCTAAGAAAACTGTAGAACTAGCTGGAGAAACGAATTTCGACCGTGGTTATCTGAGCGAGGTGAGGGAGATCAGGCCTCTGGAAGGTTTCTGGTTCATAGTATCGAGCGAGGGTCCCCTGTATGAGTGGCCCGGGGGGCTTTATGCGCCGGAAAGTCGCAGATGGCAGCTCGGTGTGGACTACAGTATGGTCTCTCCGAAATTCGCGCCACCTGGCAGGAACTGGATGGGGTTTTATCAGGCTCCTGGACACGCTAGCTTGTACGATCCAAGAAAAGAATATAAGCTTTTCTTAGCTGACCTGGCGGATATGTTTCCTAGCTTTCGAGAGCGCAAAGCTGAAGTGCTGCTCGTGCGTCATTTTTGCTCTGACTGGCCTTGCGTACGTGCCTGGCCTGCGGCATCGCGTCACCAGAAGACGCCGATCGAGAACCTTTACAACGTGGGTGATGCAGTCAATCCTCCCGGGTGGATGGCTGGTTCGGGTGTGGCTGAGGGCGCTAGGATGGTGGCTGAAGAAATTAAGAGCAGAACAAAGCCAGGTAGTTAGTTGAGATTTCCCAAGCAAGGAATAGAGTTAACCCGCGATGGTGGTTCGTATTTTCCGTTTGGGGGCTGGAATGATGAACTGTGGGGCGAGTCATTATCGGGGCCATATCTCAAGAAAAGTATATGTGTGGAAGGAGGAGTCATGACGACAGAGGTGAAGAACGTAATATGTGGGGGATGTACCGGTCATTGCAGGGTGGCGGTTATCGTTGAGGATGGCAAGATCATGGCTCAGGAGTACATTAAGAAAGCGAGTAAGAGTAGGACGGCACAGCGGTGGAACGCGGTGGTTAATTCCTGTCCCCGCGCCCGGGCGGTGAAGGAATTCATAGATCATCCCCAGCGGCTCAATTATCCTCTAAAAAGAGTGGGTGCCAGGGGTGAGAACAAATGGCGACGTGTGGAGTGGGAGGAGGCACTGGATGATATTGCCTTCAGACTGGATAGAATCAAAAAGGAATATGGAGCGGAGGCGGTGGCTTTTGCCACTATTGGCGAGAACAACTGTTCGGAGGAGTTCAGAGTAAGGTTTCAGAACCTGTTTGGCAGTCCTAACTATGCAGGGCAGGCACAGATATGCTTTGGAGTGGCAGCTGCTTTAAGCTTGATTCACCTTGGTGGAGTAGTCCACTTCAATTTTGCCAATCAAGACACACGATGTCTCTTGTTGTTGGGACGCAACCCAGCACACTCCAGTAGGTATGAATGGCTTACCATCTTGGATTTAATGAAGCAAGGTATGAAGTTAATAGTGGTTGATCCAAGGTGCACAGAGGCGGCGAGAAAGGCTGATATCTGGCTGCAACCTAGACCGGGCACGGATGCGGCTCTGCTTCTGGCGATGGTTAACGTTATCGTCAATGAGGAGCTTTATGATAAGGACTTTGTCAGCAAATGGTGCTATGGCTTTGACAGACTGGCAGAGCGAGTCAAGGAATATCCACCCGAGAAGGTAGCTGAGATTACGTGGGTGCCGGCGGGGAAAATTCGGGAAGCTGCCAGGATGTACGCATTGACGAAGCCAGCGGCGGTAGCCCACGGCATGGGGCTCGAGATGATACCGAATTCGACTTCAGTGCTTCAGGTGAGGTATTTTCTGCCCGCTCTTACGGGGAATGTGGATGCCCCGGGTGGTGACTGGATGGTGGCACCTAATCCTAATATTGTGTTGCAGGCAGAAATAGAAGCGCAAGAGATGCTTCCGCGTGAGCAAAAAGATAAGATGATTGGCGAGAACGAATTTAGACTGTGGTCGTGGAAGCTTTACTATAGAGTACGTGACGATTTTCAAAGAATACACAAAAGACCTCTGGCATCCTGGTGGTGGCTGGGTGCCTATACCCCGGACATATATCGAGCAATGATCACGGGCAAGCCTTATCCCATAAAAGCCTTGATAACGGAAGGCAGCAATTATCTGCTTACCATTCCCAACGCTAGGTTGGTCTATGAAGCGATGAAAGCCGTGGAGTTTCATGTGGCCATGGATGTCTTCATGACCCCCACGTGCCTGCTTGCCGATTACGTTCTACCTGCGGCCTCTTACCTAGAAAAGCCAGTTATCATAGGGGGCGACTATTTCCATTTTGTCAATGCTGGCGAGGCAGCTATCCAGCCCATGTATATGCGTAAGCCAGAATATTACCTGTGGCGCGAGTTGGGACTGAGGTTAGGTCAGAAAGAATACTGGCCCTGGGAAACCTTGGAAGAGGCTTTGGATTATCGCCTTTCTCCCTTAGGTCTTACCCTGAAGGAGTTCGTGGCGCAAAGAGGTGGCTACGATGCTCCGCCGTTGGGCCGGCGCAAGTACGAGGAAGCGGGGTTTGCCACACCGACAGGAAAAATCGAGCTTTATTCCACTATTATGGAGGAAATGGGCTATGATCCCTTACCTAAGTACGAGGAGCCGGTTTGCACCCCTATCGGTTCCCCGAAGCAAGGTGAAAAATACCCCATGATTTTAATTAATCATCGTAATTGGAATCTATATCATTCTCAAAGTCGCCAATTGGAAACGGTGCGCAGGAAATCCCCCTATCCCATAGCTCAACTCAACCCGGAGAAGGCCAAGGAACTTGGCATTGAAGATGGTGACTGGATGTGGATCGAAACACCAGTAGGCCGAGCCCAATTCAAGTGTCGCTATTTTGATGGCATCCATCCCACTGTGGTCAGCGTGGAGCATGGCTGGTGGTTTCCGGAGGAACCCGCGGAAGAGCCGTCTCTTCATGGCGTATGGCGGTCTAACGTGAATGCTATCCTAAATGAAGGACCTGACTTTCGGGATCCTATGACTGGAGCTTGGGTACTCAGAGGAGTCATGTGTAAGGTATATAAGGCCACAAGTTGACATAATGACACAAATAGCAGTCCGCTTGTGAGGTTTTCACTTTTATGCCTTGTAGAGTTTACACCTTACCCCTCTTAGCAACCATGTGCCGCTGGCAGGGTCACAAATATCTGGTATGAGGGCATTGATATTTGATTCCCACAGTCCTGAAAGTGACGGTTCGCCCTCAGGTTGTTCCGGAAACCACCAGCCAAATTCAGCGTAAACCACCTGAGGAGCAATACCTTGAAAAAACTCACATTTGAATTTGCTTCTTCCCAGGGGCGTCTCAATCCATACCCAGTCGCTGTTTTCTATGCCAAGCTCTGCAGCTTTGCAAGGGTTGATTTGCACTAACGGATCAGGATGTTTGTCTCGGATGGATCTAACTTGGTGGAACTGGGAGTGGTACCTCCGTCGAGACATGCGTCCTGTGATCAGAATCAAAGGATATTCTTCGGCTAGCTTCGCGGAAGTAGCGGAGTCATGCTCTGGTTCCTCATACCACGGTAGGGGATCATAGCCCGCTTCTGCAAGCGTGGTGGAATACAGTTCGAACTTTCCTGTGGGGGTGCCGAAGCCTGCCCTGCGGTATTTTTCAAATTGCAGCGGCGGTACATCATGCCCTCGCCTTTCTTCTATGAACTGTTTGAACGTAACACCCAGGGGAGAAAGGCGATAATCGAAAGCCTCTTCTAGACTTTGCCAGGGCCAGTGCTTCTCCTGTCCCAGTCTGATGCCCAGTCCGCGCCACAGATAAAACTCTGGCTTACGTTCATACAAGGGCTCTACTGCAGCCAGTCCACCATAAATGCCACGCATGTACTCCCCTCCAAACAGAGCTGGTTTCTCCAAGGGACAGGCTGCAGGGAGAACGTAGTCAGCAAGCTGACATGTAGGGGTCATAAATACGTCCATGGCCACATGCAAATCGACCTTCTTCAGAGCTTGGTAGACTAGTTTGCTATTGGGGAAAGTAAGCAAGGGATTAATAGCCTCGCTGATCACAGCTTTGATGGGATAAGGCTTTTCCTCTAAAATGCTGCGAAAGACGGAAGGTGCATGTGCTACAATGCTTAGCCAGTATACTGGGATGGGCCTAGCACTTATTCTCCTAACATTCTCCTGTATCTTTTGATAGGTGTCCCAGGTGGAAAGCTTGAACTGTTGACCAATCATCTTCTTTTTCTGGGCTGGAGGCAGCTTGTCTGACAATTCAATGGTGGTGAGAGGAATAACCCTGGGATGTCCACATTCCAATATGTCACCCCCGGGAACATCGAGGTTGCCAGTTATGGCAGGCAGGATACATCTCGCGTGGTGGGCCGGTGTGGCATTATATATTTCCTCCAAACCCATGCCATGACGGATTTGTGCTGGCTTGGCTGTGGCGTAAAGTCGGGCAGCCTCCTTAATCTTCTCTACAGGTAGCCAGGTGATCTGTGAGACTTTTTCCGGCGGATACTCCTGGACACGTTGCATCAGGTATTCGAATCCGTAGCACCATTGGTTCACGAAATCCTTATCGTAAAGTCCTTCATTTACGATGACATTGATCATACCTAGCAGAAGGGCAGCGTCAGTGCCGGGCTTAAGTTGTAGCCAGATGTCAGCCGCCGCCGCTGTTTCTGACCACCTAGGGTCAATAACGATCAGCTTGAGGCCATTTTTTCGCAACAAGTGTAGCACTCTCCAGATTTGAGGAAAGTTTACTGCGGGGTTTATTCCGACAAGCATCAGACAGCGTGTCTCAGGCATCAACGGCGCCATGCCTATTACAAAGCCTGAGATAAGAAGACCTAGCACGGTGAAAGCGCCAAAACACACGGGCTGATGACCAACATAGTTTGGTGTACCAAATAAGTGCTGAAAACGTGCTCGGAATTCCTCGGCACAGTTATGCTCTCCATTAGCCTCGACCACCACTGCTTCAGCCCCATAATTGGTCCGTATCGCTTCCAGCTTTTCTGCTATTTCGTCTAGTGCCTGTTCCCAGGATATCCTCTGCCATTTGTTCTCGCCTCGTTGCCCCGCTCTTTTTAGAGGAAAGTTGAGGCGACGGGGATGATACAGGTACTCTCGGGCTGCGCTTGCTCTGGGGCAACTGGCAATGACACTGGCCAGCAGCTTGCCTATCTCCGACCGTCCTGTTAGCGGGGGTTCTACCCTGATAAATTCCCCGTCTGCCACTCTTAGACTCACGGGACAATGCATGCCGCAGAGACCACAGACTCCCGTCCTTATTTCCTCGACCATCTTTATTTAGACCTTGCGTTCCACCTTAAATTCCCACATACAGCAGATGTCATCCTGGCTTTTTCGGGGTGGCAGCTTCAGGGCACGGCACTTCATGCCCGGATTGAACCCCCTGCAAATTGCCTGGAAAGCGCGGTCTTCGAAGCCGCCTGGGCCGCACATCGTGTTGATTCCTTCTATGTCTCCATGTCTTTCAAAATAGAATAGAGAGCGGCAGTAAGTGAAAGTCAATATTGCGTGGTCTGGACTCTTAATATCGGCTTTATACACGTACATGCCTTCCCGAGCGCCATCTGGACACGTCTGAAAGTACTTTAGCATAGCAACAACGTCATCCCCGGTGATACGCATCGCCTCTCTGACCAAGGGGATCTCAAATTGCGATACCTGTCGATCATAGATCTCTGGCCACAGACGTAGGGCTTCCTGGTTGCCGAACTTTTCTCTAAGCACGGTATAAGCGATACCACATATACCCACGAATATGCGTTGATAGTTCTGAATCAGTCTGATTAAGGCTTCTTTAGACAAGTCTGAAAAACGGAAGTCTGGCCTGTATGGGCCGCTGTAGTCTGCTAGCTCTTTCATGTCACCTCCTCTTGTCAGTTCAAATCACGAAGCACGGAGAAGGGGTAACGCTGTTCATTTACGCTTGCCGGAAGTGGGGACTTTAGGTCCTGGATTGGGGATGCAAAGCTTACGTGGCTGCATCTGGAACAGCTGTTATCACCTCCTCTGCTGGAGTTGGCTTAGAATATTTTATTCAATTTCTGTTGTCAAGGAAGCAGCAGCAAGTCTCGGACGGGCTATTGGTGCGTCGCAGAAGATAAAGTCCAGCTATGCCCTCAAGTTGGATTGCACTCCAGCAGTACTGTGTTGGTGGTGTTTTTGGTGAAGAACGCGTTTTTGCAGATCAAAGTTCGCTATCTAGCATGAAATTTGTTGACAGGGGTTCATGCTTTATTTATACTATTTGACCGAAGCTGAGCGAAGGACCTGCCCGAGTAGCGCAATGGTAGAGCAACCGACTTGTAATCGGTAGGTTGGTGGGTTCGAGTCCCCTCTCGGGCTGGGTTTTTAAGAGATTTTATGATAAGCTTATGATAGCTTATGGCGTGGAGGGGTGCCGGAGCGGTTAATCGGAGCAGACTGTAAATCTGCCGCCCGTAAGGGCTACGTGGGTTCGAATCCTACCCCCTCCACTTTGGGAAAGATAGAAGCCCACATAGCTCAGTCGGTAGAGCACGTTCTTGGTAAGAACGGGGTCACCAGTTCGAATCTGGTTGTGGGCTTTTTTAAGATAAAGGAGGGAAAATATAATGGCTAAGAAAGTTTACGAACGTGTCAAAGAGCATGTTAACGTGGGTACTATAGGACACGTTGACCATGGCAAAACTACGTTAACGTCAGCATTGACCATGGTGCTGTCTAAATCTGGACCAACGAAGTTCACCGCTTACGACGAAATAGACAAAGCTCCTGAAGAGAAAGCAAGGGGATTAACCATTTGTATTGCTCACATAGAGTACGAAACGGATAAGCGCCATTATTGTCATGTCGATTGTCCCGGTCACGCCGACTATATCAAGAACATGATCACAGGGGCAGCTCAGATGGACGGGGCTATCTTGGTGGTGGCAGCGGACGATGGCCCTATGCCCCAAACTAGGGAGCATGTACTTCTGGCTCGACAGGTAGCGGTGCCTCGTATTATGGTGGCGCTTAACAAGATAGACCTAGTAGAAGATCCGGAGTTGTTGGACCTAGTAGAGATGGAGGTAAGGGAGTTGTTGAAGCGGTATGGATTTCCTGGCGATGAGACTCCGGTAGTAAGGGTGAGTGCTCTGAAAGCGCTGGAGTGCGGTTGTGGTAAGAGAGATTGTACCTGGTGTGGTGCTATATGGAAGTTGCTCGATACTATTGATGAGTATATACCTGTGCCGATAAGGGAAAGGGACAAACCTTTCTTGATGCCTATAGAGGATGTGTTTAGCATCAAGGGACGGGGTACCGTGCCTACGGGAAGGGTAGAACGTGGGGTGGTTAGGCCTGGCGATGAAGTGGAGATAGTCGGTATCAAGGAGACCAAGAAGACAGTGGTGGTTAGCCTCGAGATGTTCCATAAGACGCTGAGTGAAGCACAACCTGGCGATGCTGTGGGAATACTGTTACGTGGTGTGGAGCGTGATGATGTCATGAGAGGTCAGGTTCTGGCAGCGCCAGGAACTATTAAGCCTCACACTGAGGCTGAGGCTGAGGTATATATCTTGACCAAGGAAGAAGGCGGTAGACATACGCCTTTCTTCTCAGGATATAAGCCTCAGTTCTATTTCCGGACCTTGGATGTGACTGGCGAGATTACTCTTCCTCCGGGTGTAGAGATGGCTATGCCTGGGGATAGCTTAACTCATATGAAAATCAAGACTATTTATCCTGTGCCTATGGAAGAGGGATTGCGTTTTGCTATTAGAGAAGGTGGTAGAACAGTAGGCGCTGGTGTGATCACCAAGATCATCGCATGACCATGTAAATTGTTGTGGAAGGTCCTTCATATTCACATTATCCTATGTTCTAAGCATGGCTAAGAAAAGCGGTAATCGGGTAGTTATCCATTTGGCGTGTAGCCAGTGTTCCCAGAGGACATACACCACCACGAAGAACAAAAAGAACGACCCTCAGCGTTTGGAGCTGAAAAAATTCTGTCCTTCGTGTCGAAGCCACACTGTATACCGCGAAGTAAAGTAACGTATGTCAAGGTCGATCAAGAAAGGCGCAGCATCAAGATCTGCCCCGGCTAAGAAGTCGCGAATAAGCTTTTTATTTGAGGTAATAGCTGAGTTGCGGAAGGCACAATGGCCGACGAAACAGGAGGCTTTGAGGTTAAGCCTGCTGGTTATCGCGATATGCGCTATAGTGGGCGCCGTTCTGGGAGCTCTAGACTACGGTTTCTACAAATTATTTGCTGATTTGCTCTTGGGTAGTTAACTTGCTATGGAAGACAGTGAATGGTACCTGTTATACGTTTCGTCCGGTCACGAGGAGCAAGCCAAAAGGAACCTGGAACAGCGAATCAAGTATATGGATATGGGCGATAAGATATTTGATGTTGTGATACCGATAACTAAAGAGATCGAGATCAAAGGCGGAAAGCGTCGTATAATTAGCAGGAAAGCGTTTCCGGGCTATATTATGGTAAGGATGAAACTTGACGAGCGTAGCTGGGATATAGTGCGTAATACTCCCGGCGTGGCTGGATTTGTCAGTGCTGGTACCAAACCCGTGCCTCTGGCTAAGGAGGAGGCGGAGGCTATTTTACGGCGTATGGCGGAGGCACCCACAGAAGTCAAGATGAGCTTTAAGGAAGGGGACAGCGTACGGGTAACTGCAGGTCCTTTTATCGACTTCATCGGCAAGATTGATCAAGTCAATCTGGATAAGGGCAAGGTAGTAGTTTTGCTTTCCCTTTTTGGGAGAGAAACGCCAGTAGAGCTAGATTTTTCCGGGGTGGAAAAAATCTAAAATTGTATTATTGACTAAGGAATAGGAGCCGAAGATGGCGAAAAAGATAAAGGCGGTGGTGAAATTGCAAATACCGGCGGGTAAAGCTACACCTGCGCCCCCCGTCGGGCCAGCGCTGGGACAGCATGGGATCAACATCATGGCTTTCTGCAAAGAGTATAACGAGCGTACTGCTTCGATGGAAGGCTTTATTATCCCGGCTGAGATTACCATATACGAAGATCGTTCCTTCAGCTTTGTGACTAAGATGCCTCCTGTTTCTGATTTGCTGCGACGCTCTTTAGGTGTGGAGAAAGGTAGTGGTAATCCGGGGAACGAGACAATAGGCAAATTAACCAAAGAAAAGCTTTATGAGATCGCTCGGAGTAAGATGAAGGACCTTAATACTGATGATATTGACAAGGCGGCGAGGGTTATAGCTGGCACAGCGCGAAGCATGGGGATAGAGGTGGAATGGACTTAGTTGTGAGGACATTAGCAGGAAATGGCAACACGTGGCAAGAAATACCAAGAGGCTGTTAAGGTAGTAGACAAGACTAGGGCATATTCTCCCGAGGAAGCCATAGAGTTGGCGAAAAAGGCTTCCTATGCCAGATTTGATGAGACCGTGGAACTACACTTGCGCACCACTCTCGATCCGCGTAATGCTGAACAACAATTGCGTGGTGTAATCTTGTTGCCTCAGGGGCTGGGCAAAAGAGTCAAAGTGCTTGTGTTTACGCAGGGCGAAGGGGTGAAGATGGCTGAAGAAGCAGGTGCCGATTATGTAGGTTCCGACGAACTGATAAAGCAGATCGAGGCTGGATGGTTGGATTTTGATGTATCTTTAGCTACCCCTGATGTCATGCCCAAAGTAGCTAAGCTTGGCCGTATTCTGGGACGGCGCGGTTTAATGCCCAATCCCAAGTCAGGCACAGTGGTGCCAGCTCAGGATTTAGCCCGGGCCATATCTGAAGCTCGTAAAGGCAGAGCCGAATTCCGTCTGGACAAGACAGGCATTATTCACTTGCCTATAGGCAAGGTTAGCTTTGATAAAGAAAAACTCCTGGAGAACCTGGCAGCGGCAGTTGACACAATTGTTAAGGCAAAGCCTAGCGGCGCTAAAGGGCAGTTTATTAAAAGTGCTTATCTGTCTACCACCATGGGTCCGGGTTTGAAGCTGGACCTCTCTTCGCTGTTGTCCCTGGCAACTCGCCTCAGCCGTTAAAATCAGGACTGGCTAAATTCCTTGAATTTGTAGCCGAAACCTCGCTCGCTCAGAATATACTTTGGGTTCTTGGTGTCCTTTTCGATTTTTTGTCTCAAATAGGTAATGTACAGCCTAACATAGTGCTCTTCATCACGATACTCTGGTCCCCAGACGCGCGAAAGAAGAGTTTCGTGAGGAAGTACTTGTCCTGCATTGCTGACAAGCTGGTACAAGAGTCGATACTCTGTGGGTCTCAGCTTTATTTCTTGACCCCGCACTATCACCTTGTGTTGCTCGAAATCGATGGTCAGTTCGTCATCGACTTTTATCTGAGATTTGGTGATAGGAACCTTTACCTCTGTCCTTCGTAGGACAGCCTTTATTCGGGAGACTAGCTCTCTCGGACTGAAAGGTTTGGTTATGTAGTCATCAGCTCCCAGATCTAGGCCTCGCACCCGGTCTAACTCTGTACCCTTAACAGTAAGAAAGATAACTGGCGTCGAGGAAACTTCGCGTATTTTCTTTAGTGCTTCAAAGCCATCAATTCCAGGCATCATAATATCGAGGATAACTAGGTCGGGCATATCCTTTATCGCCTTCTCCATCGCTTCGTATCCATTGGTTGCGGTGATGACATGAAAGCCCTCCAGTTCCAGATTCATTTTGATGAGCTGAACTACCTGTGGCTCGTCATCGACGACCAATATTGTCTTGCCGCTATTCATGTGGTTAACTGTGACACACTATACTTCTTCGGTTGGCAGAGTAAAAGTAAACTGTGAGCCTTTTCCTAGCTCGCTCGATACTTCTATCTTTCCACCATGTGCTTCTATGATGGATTTGCAAATGTACAGTCCTAGCCCTGCACCTTTGGTTCCACTGGATGGGCCTTTGTCTAAGCGGTAAAAACGTTCAAAGATATGGCTTTGTTGTCCCACGGGGATGCCTACGCCTTCATCTTTTACCGTTACCCTTACTTGTTTGTCAACGAATTTTCCCGAGATTGTTATTTTTCCCCCCAGTGGGGAATATTTTATTGCGTTTTCTATGAGGTTGGCCAACACCTCTTCTATGAGCTGCGGATCAGCGACAACAGGAGGGAATGCTGAGTCAAAGTCAACTTCGAATCTGTGAATGGTAGTCATCGTCTCCAGGCGATGAATTACCTTCTTCACCAATATTGGTAGCTGGATCAATTCCTTATGCAGAGGTGACGTCCCTGTGGAAATACGTGAAGCAAGGAGAAGCTTATTGACAATTCTACTGAGATGGTCACTCTGATCCTCGATGACTTGAAGTCCTTGACGTAGGGTGTCCATGTTCCAATTGCTATCGGCCCGAGCCAATGTGCTAGCATAGCCTTTGATGATAGACAGGGGCGTCTGTAACTCGTGACCCAGCATAGAGAGGAAGGTCTCCCGAAGATTTTCAAGCTGCCTCGCCTGAGATATGTCTCTCACGTTGACCACAGCATTTATTGGTTTGCCTTCAGGAGAACGTATCAAGGAGTATATCATGGCTACGCTGAGTTCTTTTCCTTCCTTGGTTCTAATCAGTCCTTCTAAGTGTGCTGTTGAGGTCTTCTCATCGAAGTTTCCCAGGACAGGACAACGCGATATGCACAGATTCTCTCCCTGATCATTCCGCAGACGCAACATCCTGAAGCATTCTTTTCCCAGAACCTCCTCCCGTGCATACCCGGTAAGTTTTTCCATAGTCAAGTTAAAGCTGATTATTCGCCGGCGGGCATCAATGCTCATAATACCATCAGCGCTATGCTCTAGAATGGATTCTACCCTTCGCTTTTCTTCGGCAAGAAGATGGGCTAACCTAGCATTTTGTAGCGCGATGGCTGCTTGCTCGGCAAAAGCGGCTAAAGTGGCCCGATCTGTACCCAAAAAGGCGTCTGCGTTTGAAGACCGAAGAATGTAGATGAGCCCGATCCATCTGTTTCCAATCTGAAGTGGTAACGCAATTATGGGATTCTGCTTTACACCTTGGTCCGAAGTAGGTAGGGCTATGTCAGGGTAAAGCTCCGACAGCAAATCGTTGGTTTCCTTACTACCCGCCAGATCTGGCACTGCTTCGTCAAGAAGCGGGCTTAGCTGCGCCAGTGTCCTTGCATTTAGCCCGTACGAGGCACTAACAACAAAACGTCGTTCCGCTTCACTCCAGGTGGCTATAACGCCAGAGGTACCCCGCAAGGCCGTGATGGCGTTCTTTAGAATTAGTCTTAGTGTAACTTCAATATCGATTTGCTCGGCTGAGGTCTTGGGTATTTCTACCATGCCTTATCGGGACCCGTCTGACTCTAATGGATTTCTAACGTTTCTTTATCATTATTCTAATACAACTTTATGCAAAATAATATTGCAGGTCGAGAAGCTGTGCTGAGATGCAGCGAACTCCGTTCAGGGGGCTTCGGCCTGTACTTCCTAATTAGGGTTTGTGTGATTTTGCGGAATAAGGAGTAGTACTAACTGTGACGTGAAGAATATTTGCAAGTATTGTCAAGGCTGGAGCTTTGTTGACTGCAAAAGGGACTTAACATTATGAGAAGAACAATTTGCAAGGAGGTGTAATACATCGTATGCCTACTTACGAGTATGAATGCAAGAATTGCTCAGAGCGATTTGAGGTGAGGAAACGTTTCAGCGAGGAAATAGCTTGTTTTTGTCCCTCTTGTGGCAGTGAGGCTCGACAGGTATTTTTTTCAGTCCCTATAATTTTTAAGGGTCCCGGCTTCTATGTTACCGACAATAGGAAAGAAAGTGATCGTTCCAAGGAAGAGAGTCATTCGGATGGCTTTAGCGGAAAAAAAGAAGCTGATACGAAGCCTTAACAGACAAAAGGAGGCATGTCTGTAATGAGTATTGAGTTAGAGGAAAGGCAACGCGCAGAAGTGAAGGAAACTGAGAGAGAAATTAGATTCAGATGCAGGATCTGCGGAACAACCAGACCGCTCTCCCAGTTGAGGGAAATAAGAAGGTTTTTTCCTCCCCTGATTGCATGTTCCGATTGCGAGGAGAAAATGTGCGGCAGTGGCAAGATAATAAGACGCACCCAAGAAAGTCGGTGATCACGTAGAGGCGATTGATGAAACTCTGTGCCAAAAAAATTTATTGTTCCAATTGTCTTAAGTTGGTGAGGGGACGTGAACAGGAGGTCAACCGGCAGATTCAAGTTTTCTGTTCCAAGTGCGGTAAACTTATTTATTTCTGGGACGGAGTTAGATGGAGGTATCCCTAGGGATAGGCAAGAACGTTTGTGATTCTAGATTGTTTTTCATGACTTGTTTCCCACTCTCTTGAACAGCCTACCCGTCGTCTTCCTCCCTTATGACGATTTCCATCCCTTCGGTCGCTTCTTCTTTCAGTCTCATCGCATCCTCAATGATCCGCCCGAATACGGTCACCGCGCTTGCGGGACGGATTTCATTCCCTGTGCTGATGGGTGTTGGTCCACAGAAGATACAGATGGCATTTCCCGGAGGCCAGTAGCCCAAATCTCCTTTGTGTACCACGGCCTGTCCGGCTTCTTGTGCAAGACTAAGCGGGATGGCGAAATATATTTCTTCTCCCCACAGGTTTATTCGAGCTTTGATAGGTAGCATCCGCCAGATGGCGTTAGCGGTACGAGTTTCGTTCAGCTCGGCTTTGATTTCTGTTGTTCCTATTCTTATCCGGATTCGCTTCATGAGAGGCGGATGTTCCTAATTACTAAGCCAATGGGCCATTGTCATCTACAAAATCTTTGCCACTCTGGGACATAAAGGATCTGGTGCACACAAGTTTCCACTTATCAACGCAGCTCTAGCAAAGCAACCACCTTTGCACTGTGCTTTCTGTGGGCATTCGGAGCACGGCGGTGGTAACTCGGGATTAAAAATAGCCTTTGTTACCGGATGTCCCCTTTGTTCTTGCCACGCTCCTAAAATACCCTTTTCTCGAACGTTAGAGACGGTGATATCTAGGACGTCACACAATAACACTTCGCCCCCGGGAGCAATATCCATCTCGCTAAGCTCCGTGCGACAATGGTCACTGACTACGTACTTTGACCTCGTTACCAAGGGAGCAAACGGCATGCACCACAAGGATACTGGAAATTCAAGACTCTCCGCTGCTTTGTCTGCAACTTGCAGTGCCCAGAGCACCTGGTCCGGAGCGAGGACTAAGTCTTTGTTTGCTTTTCCTGCGGGCATGACTGGGATAATACAGGCTGCTGCAGCCTGCCACTTCCTGGCTAATTGTATATATTCTGGTATCTGGTCGTAGTTCAAACTGTTTATTGCCATGACTGTAGCGAAAGATACACCAAAATGGCGGAGCCTCTCTATGGCAGGCAGCAACGAATTCCATGTGCCTTTGCCCCGGATTTTCTCGTGAACCTCTTTTGTGGCTCCGTCGACACTTAATACGGTGAATACATTATATTCAGCTAGTTTCTCCGCAACATAGTCATTTATCAAGAAGCCGTTAGTAACTATGTTAGTGCTGATTCCCAGGCGCGACGCTAGGCTTATCAAGTCCATAATGTCGGGACGCAGAAGGACTTCCCCACCAGTAAATCCGATGTGCTTTACTCCTGCCTCGGCAGCGCTCTTAATGATATTCGCTGCTTCGCCCGGTTCAATCTCTTTTTTATCCGAAAACCTAGCAGAGTAACAGTGCAGACATGACAGGTTACACCTTGCAGTGAGGAGCCAGATGATAAGTTCTAGTTTCTGGCTATGGTTCCATCCGGTTGTTGAATCTAGACCAGCTTTTTTCGAGGGTCGCTTACTTTCTGTCATCGATTCAGGTATGTGGGGCAGTGCACGGAAGCTTAAACTATATATTATGTTAGCATTCGCGAGACTTAACAGGCAACGCAAAAACGTCTATAGAGCTTACTCATGCTTACTTTGCGTTCAGTTGGCATCGTGATACCATTTAGAGGGTTCCGTGCGGAGAGACTATGCAGTAACGGGGTAGAAAATGAAAATAGCCACGGTAGAGGAAATGAGAGATCTTGACAGACGTGCTGTAGAGGAGTTCGGCATTTCTGAGGAAATATTAATGGAGAATGCTGGTGAGGCAGTTTACTTCGTTATCCTGCAGGAATTTGGCGTGAAAGGTAAGAAGTTTGTTGTTTTTTGCGGAGGAGGCAACAATGGTGGCGATGGGCTGGTTGTAGCGAGAAAGATTCACTCCTCTGGTGGCGAGGTTGTTGTATTTTTGCTGGACAAGCGCGCTAAATTTAAAGGCGCAGCTGCCAAGAACTTCGAAATAATATCCCGGTTACCAATAAGCGTTTGTGAAGTGGAATCCATCGATGCTGTGGTACCTCAGGTTACTGACTGTGACGCCATTATTGATGCTATATTTGGCACAGGTCTTGTTCGTGAAGTTACCGGGGTGTACAGGGATGCAATTGCCATGATAAATGAAAGCAGGAAGGTAGTTTTCAGCGTTGATATACCTTCAGGTATAAATGGCAATACTGGGGAAGTAATGGGATTGGCGGTAAGAGCGGATTGTACTGTGACCTTCGGGTTGCCCAAGTTGGGAAATCTACTATACCCTGGTTATGAGTACTGTGGCAAACTTTACGTTTCCCACATATCGTTTCCCCCAACGCTGTACCGCTCTGATTCACTAAAGGCTGCGATCAACACCGCAGTAAGAATCCCAGAGAGAGCCAAGGATACTCACAAAGGGAGCTACGGGCGAGCCCTTTTCATTGCGGGGTCTGCGAACTACCTGGGCGCCCCTTACTTTTCCGCATTGTCTTTCCTCAAAGCCGGGGGTGGACTTTCTTACCTAGCGACTCCGAAGTCAATTTCACCATTCCTGGCAAGCAAAGCAAGTGAGCTTGTCCTTCTCCCCCAAGAAGAAACAGCTTCCGGAAGCATCGCTCTGCAGAACAAGAAACAACTTCTGGAATTTGCTCAGCGGGCAGACATAGTCATCCTTGGCCCTGGCCTTTCCTTAAACGAAGAAACGCAAGGGCTGGTGCGAGAGCTAGCACTCGAAATCAACAAACCCCTGCTTATTGATGGCGATGGGATCACTGCTGTTGCTAGGGATCTGGATAAGGTGAAGGGTAGAGAGGCAGCAACGATACTTACGCCTCACTTGGGCGAGATGTCAAGGCTGATCGGGATAGAGACAAGTAAGCTAAGCAGGAGCAAGGTGAACGTTCTACAACAGGCAACAAGAGAGTTACGCGCCATAATAGTACTGAAAGGAGCTCACACGCTTATTGGCTACCCCGATGGAAATGTTTTTGTTAACTTAAGTGGCAACTCAGGCATGGCGACGGCAGGAAGTGGCGATGTGCTCACTGGAACTATTGCTGCCATGTATGGTTTGGGGTTGTCTCTGGAGGAAGCTGTGAGGATCGGAGTATTTATCCACGGAATTTCCGGAGATATAGCTGCCGCAGAGAAGGGTGAGGATGGGTTGACAGCACAGGATATTCTTGATTTCCTTCCCGAAGCGGTGAGGTGTTACCGAGAGAATTTTGCTGAGATCTCGGAAACCTTTTACCATAGCATCTTTGTAATATGAGCACAGTTTTCACTTCATGGCATTATCCGGGGCAGGGTAGGGAATTGGTCAGGAGACATGGCCCGAAGGCGGATCACGAAGATGAAAGCAATGGTGCTTAACAAAATTTGTGCGGTGGAGGATAAGCCGTTGGAGCTGGCGGCTGTGGCTGATCCGGTTCCTGGTTCTAGGGATATCTTGGTTAGGGTTTCTGCCTGTGGCGTGTGTCACACTGAGCTTGACGAGATCGAGGGCAGGGTTTCTCCGTCAAAATTCCCCATAATTCTCGGTCATGAGATTGTGGGCAGAGTGGAGAGAGTTGGAGGGGAGGTAACTAGGTTTAGCAAGGGAAGCAGAGTGGGTATTTGTTGGATCCACTGGGCTTGCAAGCGTTGCTCCTTTTGCCTTAAAGGTGAAGAGAATCTTTGTGATGCAGCGAGATGGACGGGAAAAGATGTTGATGGTGGCTATGCTGAATACACAGTAGTATCGGAGGATTTTGCTTATAGTATTCCGGAGCGTTTCAGCGATTTGGAAGCGGCTCCCCTTCTGTGCGCCGGAGTAATTGGCTATCGAGCTTTGAGGCTGTCAGGCATGGAGGATGGTGAAGTACTTGGGCTGTACGGTTTTGGAGCGTCTGCGCACATAGTGATTCAGGTGGCTAGATACAAGTACCCCAACAGTAAGATTTTCGTTTTTACTCGACCAGGGCAAAGAGAGCATCAGAATCTGGCAAGAAAGCTCGGAGCGGATTGGATCGGAGCGACTGGCGATACTCCGCCGCAGAAACTTAACCGCGCCATTGACTTCACTCCGGTGGGTGAGCCGGTTCGCGAAGCATTAAGGAATGTAGAGAAAGGGGGGAGAGTGGTGATAAACGCTATTCGCAAGATATCGCCTATCCCGGAACTGGATTACACCGAGCACCTGTGGCATGAAAAAGAGCTGAAAAGCGTGGCTAATGTTACCAGAAGAGATGCTGAGGAATTTCTGCCTTTAGCAGCGGAGATTCCTATCAAACCCGAGATCCAGGAATTTAGATTGGAAGAAGCAAATGAAGCCTTGAACTTAGTTAAAGCAGGAAGAATCCGGGGAGCTGCTGTGCTCAGAATAACATCATAATTCGGTGTCTGATTTCGATGCTGACTTTAGAGCTTGTCCCATGACTGTGGGAATGTTACTCCAAATATCGGGTGAGGTGGCAAACGCAGGGGAAGCAGCCGCTTGCAGGGTAACCAAGTAACCTCAGCGCGAGTCCATCCTAATTCATAGAAGAGAGGTCGCGATGTTGAAAGACTTGATATTGAAAAACAGAAGCTACCGACGCTTCTACCAGGAAGGTGGCATAACAATAGAAACCTTGAAGGAACTCGTTGATCTTGCCAGACTTTCCCCTTCGGCAGGAAACATGCAACCATTGAAATACCTACTTTCCTGCGACTATTCTAAGAATTCCTTGATATTCCCTTACTTGAGATGGGCTACTTATCTCAGGGACTGGCTTGGTCCTGCTGAGGACGAAAGGCCAACGGCGTACATCATTATCCTTGGGGATACCGAAATAAGTCAGTCTTTTGGCTGCGATCACGGGATAGCTGCCCAAAGCATTTTGCTTGGTGCCGTAGAGAAAGGCATGGGAGGATGTATTATCGGCTCTGTAGATAGGGACGGGCTTCGCAAGGCCCTGCAGATACCGGAAAAATATGAAATACTCTTGGTTCTGGCCTTGGGCAAGCCTAAGGAGGAGGTGGTTTTGGAAACGGTTGGCCCCGACGGTGACACGAAGTACTGGCGGGATAAGGATGGCGTGCATCACGTGCCCAAGCGCTCTCTAAACGAGATAATTCTTGATCAGTGAACAAAGCAGAGAGGCAGGTTTTTCCTTGCCACAAGCATGATAGTCCCCGTTTGACGGTGTGAGTCTCTTTGACAAGGGGATAGACGTTTGCTTAGATTAAGCAGTTGCTTAGCCGCGGTGGGATATGTTTGAAAGCGCTCTAGCAGGTATTAAGGTTCTGGAATATTGCCAGATGGTCGCTGGTCCCTATTGCGCCAAGTTGCTAGCTGATCTAGGGGCCGAGGTGGTGAAAATTGAGAAACCGGGACATGGCGACGAGGCAAGAAAAAGACCCCCCTTTCCCAACGATGTTCCCGATGCTGAAACTAGCGGACTTTTTCTCTATCTCAACACTAACAAGCTCAGTATCACGCTGAGTGTGGAAACCGAGACGGGCAGGCAGATATTCAAGGAACTAGTTAGAGGTGCGGATGTATTGGTGGAAGACAATGCACCTGGAGTCATGAAGAAGCAGGGGTTAGATTACGAAGTTCTCAAGGAGCTCAATAGCAAATTGATCATGGTTTCCATCACCCCGTTTGGACAAACGGGCTCTTATCGGGACCATAAAGCCTATCCTTTGAACGTGTTTCAAGCTGGCGGTGAGGGCTATCTCACACCCAGCGGTGTGGAAAACGTTGGGCGCCCCCCGCTCAAAGTCGGTAGTTTTCTCGAAGAATACGACAGTGGCTTGAATGCAGCTATAGCGGTTGTGGCAGCTCTTTATTGGAGAACAAGCTCTGGAAGGGGACAATTCATAGACATTTCAAAGCAGGAGTCCCTCATTTCCCTGAACAGGATGGATGTCATAGTCAGATATGCTAATGAAAGAAAGCTTCTCACCAGAGCGCAACAAGGCGTTCCTTATGGAGGCATTCTGCCCTGCAAAGGTGGTGACTACACTGTGTTTGTAACATGGGAAGAGAGGCAGTGGGATAGATTAGTGTCAATGATGGGTAACCCTGAATGGGCCAGGGACGAAAAATTCAAAGACCATGGTGCACGGTTTAAGCATGGGGAATTAATTAACGCTCTTCTCATGGAATGGTTAGTAAACTTTTCCAAGGAAGAACTCTATCATATGGGACAGGCTCATGGTGTCCCTTTTGGTATGGTCAGTAGTGTTGAGGATCTGGTCAATTCGGAACATTTGAGAGCAAGAGGATTCTTTGTAGAGATAGAGCATCCCAAGGCGGGCAGACTTCGATATCCCTCCGCACCTTATAAATTTTTATTGACTCCTTGGAGAGTGAGTCGCCCGGCACCTTTGCTTGGCGAACACAACGAAGAAGTATATTGCAAGCGTTTGGGTTACGAGAAGAATCAATTAGTCAAACTAAGAGAAGCAGGAATAATTTGAGTTTTGTGGATCCGTGACACTGCTCAACGGCATAAGGGTGCTGGATTTTACCGCTCATGTGGCAGGACCACAGGCAACAATTTTGCTCGCGTATTTGGGAGCAGAGGTTATCAAGGTCGAAAGTAGGCTTTATCCTGATGTTCTACGAAGTACCGCTGTCGTGGCGGGCATAGGTACGAAAAAGACCGCTCTAGGGATGTTTACCAGCATGAACGCGGGTAAATTGGGTGTAACTCTTAATCTGACTCATCCCAAGGGAATAGAGCTGGCTAAGAGGTTGGTCAAGATAAGTGATGTTGTGGTGGACAACTTTAGAGCCGGGGTAATGGATAAACTTGGTTTGGGTTATGAAGTGCTGAAGGAGATTAAACCTGATATAATAATGCTGTCTGCGTCCAGTCACGGAGCGGGTGGTCCTGAGAGTGGGTACAGCGGGTTCGCTGTCACCCTCGGTCCATTGAGTGGTCTATCCTATATAACAGGTTATCCCGGGGGTCTCCCCGCAGTTCTAAGGAACAGTATTGACTGCAGAATGGGAAATGCTGCTGCCTTTGCAATCCTCGTAGCTCTGTGTTACCGCCAGCGGACGGGCAAGGGTCAGTTCATCGACCTTTCTGGGAGGGAGGCGCTTGCCTGCGGTATGGCCGAGGTGATCATGGACTATGTAATGAACCGCAGAATACGTTCTCGCGAAGGTAACCGGGATATTTTCATGGCTCCACACAATTGTTATCGCTGCAAGGGCGAGGATAAGTGGGTCAGCATTGCAATTGCCAATGAGCAAGAATGGAGGTCTTTTGTCCAGGTCTTGGGAAATCCGGCTTGGAGCAAGGAGGAAAGATTTTCCGACCAGCTTAGTCGCTGGCAGAATCAGGACGAGCTGGATAGGTTAATAGAAGAGTGGACTATAGAGCGCACGCCTTACGAAGTCATGGAAGTGCTTCAGCGGGTGGGCGTCGCTGCCGTGCCCTCTTTTAGCAACGAAGACCTTTTTCACGATCCTCATTGTCGGGAGCGAGGGTACTTGGTCCAGGTTGAACATCCTGAAGCGGGACCATTGTACGTTCTTGCCCCTCCCTGGAAGTTCACAGCCACACCAGCTAAAGTTACTAGGCCGGCACCTGTACTCGGGGAACATAATGAGTACGTTTTCGGTACCCTCCTTGGTCTTTCCCGGGAGGAAATCGCTAAACTGGCGGCTGACGGTGTTTTTTATTAAGCTTTTACCGAGAGCGTTAACAGCGCCTATCGGCTATCCTTAGGCAGATTCTTCACACTACTTACCAGAGACAGCCAAGCTCAGTCAAAGTTGAACAGGGCTAGTTCAATCTCTTTCTCCAGGGTGTTCTCACCTCTCAAGCCATATTGAGGACCACGCGCTTCGATGAACACCTTCATTATTTCGCCAGCGCTGATGTAGGTTTTAACAGCTTCGATGAGAGCTGGCATCATATTTTCCTTTGACCTGAATACGTCGTATAACATCTTCTTCGCCCACTCCACTTTGGAGTTGTCTCTTTCCCGTCTAACCTTGTTCAGACGCTCTATTTGTTTCTGATGCATAGCTTTATAATCAAAATCGAGCACCTCAGGAACGAAGGTTGATAGCATATCCTTTTCATCCATCACATACTCGTTAACACCAACAACAATTCTTTTCTTGGTATCAATTTCCTTCTGACGCTTATACGCAGCCTCTCTTTTCTGCTGTAAGAACCAAGTACACGCTTTGATTTTGCAAGCGCCTCCCAGCTCCTCCAACTTATCAATTATCTTTTGAGCCTCCTCCTCCATCTTATTGGTTAGCCATTCTACGTAGTAGGAGCCACCGAGGGGATCGGCGACATTAGTGACACCAGACTCATGCTCGACAATCTGCTGTGTGCGCAGAGCCAACACTTTACCAATGTCCGACGGGGTTGACAGCGCTTCATCGTAGGTATCGATAGCCACCGATTGGACTCCCCCTAAAGCTGCAGCCAAAGCATGTATAGTGCCACGGATGAGATTATTCAAGGGCTGCTGTGCTGTAAAGCTGGGCCCCAGACTCTGCACGTGAACTCTAAGTCTCCATGAACGCGGATCTTTGGCGCCGAATTCCTCCTTCATTATTCTTGCCCACATTCGGCGCAACGCCCTAAATTTGGCTACCTCTTCAAATAAATCATTGCCTACTCTGAAATATGAATGTATTCTCGGAGCGAAGCTATCAACGTCTAAGCCCCGCTTTAGTACTTCTCTTACCCCGTCCTTGCCCACTGCTACACCCCAGGCCAGCTCCTGAACCGCTGTGAGTCCTCCGTCCCTGACGTTGGCAGCATCAATGTAGAAAGCGTTCCAATAAGGCATTTCCTTAGTACAGAATTCCACCATATCGATGAAGGGATTACCCTTGTTCTCCGGATACAGTATCAACCTTACTACAGCAGCAGAGCTTCCCTGAAGAGTCTTCCTGCTGTACCCTCTTTTTTCCGCCATGGCAATGAACATGGCGAGGTCAATAGGAAAAGCACCAACCATAACATGGAATTTTTCCAAATCAATGCCATCGTAGAGTTCTTCAAAATCAGCTAGCGTATCCATTTTGGTGTTGTGCCTGAAAGCATGTCCCAGGTATATAGGATCATCGGTATCCCAGGGTGTCTTCTTGCCGGCAAAGGTACCAGCGTGTAGAGCGAAGGCTGTCTGCCCCTGAGAGATTAAAAATTTTGCCAATTTATTGCATTCATCTGCCGTGCCACGTGCCGCTACCTGCCTTCTATTCCAGGCTCTGGTCCGGTAACCACAGGGAAATAACCCTCGGGTGTAAGGATACTGCCCGGGGAAACCGAGATCTCTAACATAGTCTATGTGGGCGACGTCGGCCGGACTGTAAACTCTGTCTACAGGTATCCAGGAATCAGTAGTGTACTCGCTTTTCTTCTCAGGGTTCTTTTCCAGTTCCCGAGCTACCAATTTGTCGTATTCTTTCCTCGCCTCTTTGATCCTCTCTAATTCTTTCTCATCCATCATTTAAGCCTCCTTTTTCGTTCACCTTACGGCCGCGCTCTGCCTTTTTTCGTGATAGCTCTTCAAGAAGTTAGCGATGGAAGGGATCGATGTGCCTGGACCGAAGGTAGCAATAACTCCTAAGTTTTTCAGTTTTTCAACTTCTCGCGGCCGGATTATCCCCCCCACCACGATAGGGATTTCCACACCTCTTTCTCTTAATTTTTGCATTAAAGTCTCAACCAGATATACAGGGTCTCCTGCCATGTTACGGAACCCGATAAAGTCTACATCTTCCTGGATTGCAGTTTCCGCCGCTTCCTCGGGCATTTGCGCTCCTCCCAGAATCACCTCGATTCCATGCTCTCGCAGCCCTGTCGCTAGAATATTGTATCCCGCTTCGTGGCCATCCATGGGGTGCCGTGTCAGTAATATTCGTATTTTCTTTTCCATCACCGTTTTCTCCTCTGCTTTCAACGTACTTAGATTTCGCTCACTCGCGAATTTTATACCATACATTACCGCGAAGCAAACTCAGCTCGATTAGCATACCTGGTGGATTGGTTCTGTCACCGTCGTCCGGTGTAATTGAGCTGCTTTGTGCTATCACCCTGATAAGGAAGTCTGATAAACTAAACCCCTTAACAGAAGGTCCTTGGTTACTATGTTTGAAGAGCGTCTCACAGAGTTTGAACCCATATTTTACCCCAGGTCTATCGCCGTTGTTGGAGCATCAGCCAGTTTGAATAAGGCTGGTTCGGGATGGGTTATGGCACTACGCGCCGCTGGCTTTCGTGGTGCGGTTTATCCTGTTGGCGCCAGCGGGGGCACCATTGCAGGGCTTCAGATCTTTCCCAGACTCTCACTCGTTCCCGCTGATAATATAGACTACGCCATTGTAGCTATCCCCAGAGAGTCAGTATTGGAATTGCTGGACGAATGCGCAGCTAAGAAAGTGAAAGCGGTGCAGTTTTTCACTGCGGGATTCAGCGAGCTGGGTGAAGTCGAAGGACATGAACTGGAAAGAGAAATGCTAAAAAGAGCGCGGAAGAGCGGTATAAGGATCATAGGTCCCAATTGCATCGGCATCTATTGCCCAGAGCATAATTTGCCCTCCCCGTTAGGAACGATAGGAAAGCCTGGTTGTGTGGGTTTCATTTCTCAAAGCGGTGGCGTTGCTGCCAAATTGATCGAAATTGGTGTGGCGCGTCATATCAACTATAGCAAGGGGGTCAGCTTCGGCAACGGCATTGATTTAGACGCCAGCGATTTCTTGCAATATTTAGGTGCCGACCCCAAAACAAGAGTCGTGGGTGCTTACTTGGAGGGAGCTAGAGATGGCAGGCGTCTTCTTAGTACGCTGAAGGAGGTAGCGAGAACCAAACCCGTGATCCTGTGGAAAGGTGGAAGGACAGATGTTGGTGCTCAAGTTGCCATGTCTCATACAGGCTCTTTAGCTAGCCCGGCAGCTGTATGGTCAGGCATGTTACGGCAGACGGGGGTGATTGAGGTTCGCAGTCTAGAGGAGCTGAGTGATGCCTTACTTTGCTTTCAGTGTAGTCCCTATTGGAAGCGAGGTGGCATAGGCATAGTAGGGGGATTGGCTGATGGCGGTGGTGGCATTTCGGTATCGGCGAGCGACGCCTGTGTGGAAAACGGGTTAGATGTGCCACCTCTTTCGCAAGAAACCAGAGACAACCTGGCGCAGATCTTAGGGAAAGTGGGTAGCATTCTTCGCAATCCTGTGGATGTGAGCCAGGCTCAACCACGTGGCCTTCCCGTTCTTTTTCAGGCGATAGGGCTGGTGGCAAGAGATACGAGAATTGGTCTCCTCCTGATTCAAGAGGATGTGGATATTCTGCTGCCTGTATACTCCTGGAAAGGGGTGGAGGAAATAAACGAATTTTTCATACACCTTGTGGACAAATGCAATAAGCCTGTGGTAGTTGTGTTGCCGCCCGGGTCGGCAGAGAAGGAAAGATTGGAAGTGGAACAAAAGCTTCTGGCTGCTCGTGTTGCTGTCTTCCCTTCGGTGGAAAGGGCGGCTAAGGCTATCTCCAGGTTTAAGCAGTACTCCCGGTGGCAGGTGGGAGAGGACAGATTATGATGCTGCCAGCTCAGCGGGGCTCAGGACAAGGAGATTGACATGGTTCAAGGTCACAATGTCAAGAAAGTGGATTTAGAATGGAATGACGATGACGTAGTGCCTGACAAAGTTTATCCTAATCTCGAGTTCCTGTTTCAACAGATGCTTCGTTTGACCCTGGAGACGGTGGCAGCGAGTCCCGGAGAGCTCATACTGGACGTTGGTTGTGGCAGAGCTATCGATGCTGCGCACCTGCGGCAAAAAGGAGCTAATGTTGTCGGACTTGAACCTTCCAATGTAATGCTACGCCGGGCTAAAGAGTACCTTAGCAAGAACAAGACTCAGGTGGCATTAACCCAGGGAGTAGCAGAATATCTTCCTTTCCGCTCTCATTGCTTTGACAAAGTCATGTGTAAGGGAGCCTTGGATCATTTCTTTTCACCCACCAAGACAATGGAGGAAATTGCCCGCGTGCTCAAGCCCGGCGGAGAAACGATAATTGCCATAGCCAATTTCAATAGCTTGGGCTTCCGTCTGGGGAAATTGCTTTATCCTGTCACCAAATTTCTCACTCCCTCTTTGCGCCATGAAAGAAAGCCGTGGGAGCCGCCGCCGGATCACCAATACAAGTTCGACTACGCCTTCTTACGCAATGTGCTGAAAGGGCACTTCGAAATTAAGGAAGCGAAGGGCATATCCTTGTTCTTCGGGGTACCTCTTTGGGGCAGTTTCCTCTCTAAGCTTCCTCGCCCTGTCTGCCAGGGTGTCTTGAATTTAGTGGATAAATTAGCACGGCCCTTCCCGTCGCTGGCAGATGTAATTATCACGAGGTGTACTCCGATTTCCAAGTAGCAGAGACGCCGTTTTGTTGAGCAGTCTTTACAACAAGCTATCTCGCCAACTATAATGTGCCACCGTGCTCTGCCTCACCCAGCACAAACTATTTGGTTTTCTCGAGAAAGTGTTGACCGTACTGGAGGGTCAGCAGAAACAGGGCTACATTGTGGGCGGTTTCGTTCGCGATTGGCTTCTTGCTAGGGAAACTAACGATATAGATATTACGGTAGACGGGGATTCCATCGAGATAGCCCGTCAAGTGGCCGAGGCCACGGGAGGAAAGTTTGTTGTGCTTGACGAAGCCAACGGGGTGGCGAGGGTCGTGGTGCAAGCTGCTGCAAACGAGGCATGCGGGGAAACAGAAGTGCATCTGGATTTTTCTCTCCTGTCCGGGAATATTGAGTCAGACCTGGCTCGTCGCGACTTCAGCATTAATGCTATGGCGATAGAGTTGCGCGATTTCGTTCTGCAGAGAAGACAAATTGCGGAGACTAAGAGACCGGCAATGGCTCCTGCGGCAAGCGTTTTTCCATTCAGGATCATTGATCCGTTCTCTGGCCTTGTAGATCTCCGTGCCAAGACAGTACGATGTCTGAACAACAAAGTGTTTGAAGCCGATGCCTCAAGGCTTCTGCGAGCGGTTAGACTTGCTGCTGAGCTGAACCTTAACATTGAGCCACAGACTGAGTCCTTGATCAAGAGCTATGCCCATATTATCACTCAGGTTCCTGGGGAGAGGACCAGAGAAGAATTGCTTCGTCTCCTCCATCTGCCCCGCGCTGCTTTTCATCTCAGATATCTGGATAGACTCGGCTTGCTTACTAGCCTGATACCGGAATTGAAGGAGAGCAAAGGAATAGAGCAACCGACGCTTCACTTTTGGGATGTCTTCGAACATTCCTTGCAGACCGTGGCGGCTATAGAATTCCTGACGAGGGAAGGTGAGTGGGAGTATGGCAACAAAGAAATGCTAGAAATAGCGCCTTGGTCGCAAAGGATAGAGGCGCATCTTTCGCAAAAAGTATCGGGGACAAGCAATCGCAGGGTACTGCTCAAGGTAGCTGGCCTCTTTCATGATATTGCCAAACCACGCACCAAGTCTCTCGATGATAGTGGCAGGGCAAGGTTTCTGGGACATGCTAAAGAGGGGGCAAGAATGACCAGAGAAATTCTGGAGAGGTTGCGTTTCAGTAATCGGGAAATGGATCTAGTAGAAGACCTTGTTTATCATCATCTTCGTCCCATGCAAATGGCTCACGAGGGTCTACCCACACAACGAGCTGTATACCGTTATTTCCGCGATACAGGCGATGCCGGTATCGACATTTTGTTCCTGGCTCTGGCCGATTGTTTGGCAAGCCGCGGACCCCTCCTATCCATGGATGAATGGAAGTGGCGTTGCCAATCCGTCAGCTTTGTGCTGGAAGAACATGAACGGCAGCGGAGCAAAGTGTTACCGAGGAAACTTATTGATGGTCATGATCTTATAAGCACTTTTGGTTTAGAGCCTGGTCCGTTGATCGGGGAACTCCTCAACATAGTTAAGGAAGCTCAAGCCAGTGGAGATGTAACCACCAGAGAAGAAGCTCTGAATTTGGTTCGAAGGGAACTTTCTCGTCGAGCTAAGCAACTCTCGCCAGAGGTAAACTGAATGAGAGGTAGAACTATCTACGTTTTGATCTTTATCCTTGCCCTTTTTGGGTTCTGCTTATGGGCGGTGGTACCTTTAGACAGAAACGTAATGGGGAGGCAGGGGCTAAGGTTAGGGCTTGACCTGCGCGGGGGCAGCTATATTGTCTACCAGGCGGATCTGACTCAAACCGAACCTGGCAGCGAGTCAGATATCATGGAGGGGATCAAGGGGGTCATCGAGAGACGCATAAATGCCCTAGGTATCACTGAGCCAATCATCCAGGTACAAAAACACGAAGGGGAGTATCGCATCGCAGTTCAACTTCCTGGCATTGCTGACATTGAAAAAGCCAAGGAAACACTGGGGCTGTTCTCTGTGCTGGAATTTCGGGAGCAAGATCAGGAGGGAAAATGGGTTCCAGCGAAGGGTACGGTTGATGGTGAAGAATTAATCTTGAGCAGCAGGTATTTCAAAGAGAATACTTACGTGACCGTGGATAACTACGGCAGACCACTACTGGTATTTGAGTGGGATGAAGTTGGGCAGAAGCTATCTGAGCAAATAACCAGTCGTCTTGTGGGCAAGCAGCTGGCGATTTACCTTGGTGACGAGCCTCTCCGAGGTGAAAACGGTCATCCTATTGCTCCTGTGGTGCGTGAAACCATAAGGGAGCGGGGGCAAATTGAAGGACTCAGCTTGACGGATGCCAGAGTACTGTCACAGTTACTCAATGCTGGACGCATTCCCGTTCCTTTAGGGAGATGGGTAGACAAGGACGGTGTGAAAGTTTTTGAGCCCAATGTTCCTCTTTACGAGCGGACAGTGGATGCTACACTTGGGTCTGACTCTATAAGAAAAAGCATAATAGCGGCAGGCATTGGTATAGTCCTATTGGTGCTGTTCATGATCATATATTATCGTCTCCCAGGCTTGCTAGCGTGTTTGAGCCTTGGAATCTATGGCGTGGTGCTGTTAGCTATTTTCAAGCTCGTGCCTGTGACCTTGACCTTGCCCGGGCTTGCCGGTTTCATTGTTTCTTTAGGCATGGCAGTGGATGCCAATGTCCTCATCTTCGAACGAATGAAAGAAGAACTGCGGGGGGGTCGTAGTCTTGGCGCTGCTGTGGAAGCCGGATTCAGTCGTGCCTGGCCGGCTATCAGAGATAGCAATATCACTACCTTTGTTGCCTGTATTATTCTTTTTTGGCTCGGTGGCACCTTAGGTGCTTTTATGGTGAGGGGATTCGCTCTAATCCTCTTTATCGGGGTAGCCCTATCCATGTTCACCGCGATCACTGTGACGCGAACTTTCCTACGCCTTGCCGTAGCCGGCAAGTTGGCCACCAGCCCAGCTGTATATGGCGTGACGTACCTGGAAAGAGGTAACGAATGATAGACCTGGTTGGTAAGAAACACTGGTTTTTCCTGATTTCCTGGGTGTTGCTGGTTGTAGGAATTGTTTCCATGATCATTTCTCAGATCCAGCTTGGCACTCCCTTGAGACTGGGAGTGGATTTTGTTGGTGGCACATCTCTTGTCCTTCGCTTCGATCCCGCGGTGGAGCAAGCCCGATTAAGAGCGGAAATGTCCAGCCTGGGATATGACAAAGCGGTTATTCAGAGTAGCGGTGAGGGCACATTTATTGTTCATGTGAAAGAGCTTAGCTCTGAAGAGGCAGCCCGGTTGGGTCAACAACTTGGCGCAGCGCTTGGTTCTGAGGTGCAGGTGGGCGATTACTATCTCGTGTCACCCACAGTCGGAACTAAAGCGGTGAGCAGCGCCACCATTGCTGTAATAGTAGCGTCTGTAGCCATGCTCCTGTATATTGTCTGGGCATTTCGCCGCATGCCCAAGCCCTTTCGCTGGGGAAGCTGCGCCATCATTGCTCTTGTTCATGACGTGCTGATAACGGTAGGCATTTTTTCAATTCTGGGGTTAGTTGCCAACGTTGAGGTTGATGTTTTGTTTGTTACCGGGTTGCTTACTGTGGTGGGCTATAGCATCAACAATATCGTTGTTGTTTTTGACCGGATCCGGGAAAACATTGCCAAGGGTATTAGTTCCGATTTTGGTGATACGGTGAACTGCAGTATCGTACAAACGCTGGGGCGCTGTCTCAATACCAGTTTGACCACGCTTTTCATTGTGCTGGCGCTGCTCCTTTTTGGTGGAGCTACCATCCACTATTTTGTTATGGTCCTGTTGATAGGGATCGTCATAGGTACGTACGATTCCATTTGTTTCTCCAGCCAGTTCCTCGTTGTGTGGGAAAAGGGGGAATGGGGATCGCTCCTCCCCTGGACTCGAAAAAGTGCCTAGGCAAGCTCAAGCTGCCTTCATAAGCAATAAGACCCGCCGACGCGACAGAAAGCAACCTTCCTGCCCTGCCCCGTATCTTTTCTCGAACCGGCGGTAGAGGTTCCTTGTTGCCCCCAGTGGCGACACTTATAGCCCGTGTATCTTCTTTATGGTCTGGATACGTTTCTCGAATCCCTCAGGTCTCCACGTTCGAGGTGGTTTTCCTAAAGGATCGTCTATCTCCTGATTGCCCAGGAGCACATCGAAAACAGCTTTTATGGCGCAGGCAACCGCACGCAGGTTGTAGCCGCCTTCAAGGGTAAATACAAGACGTCCACCGCATAGTTGTTCGGCGAGCTTCTTCAAGGTCATGGTCATTTGCGCGAAGCCGCTAACGGTCACCTGCATCATGGCCAGTTGGTCGGACCAATGAGGATCAAAACCAGCAGATACAAGGATAAGTTGAGGCTGGAACCTCTGGCTTACTGGAGCCAGCACCTCCTCAAAGGCTCTGAGGTATTCTTCATCTCCGCAACCAGCTGGCATGGGAAAGTTTACCGTAGTGCCTTCTCCCTCACCTGAGCCGACTTCATCCATGGCTCCCGTCCCGGGATAATGAGGATATTGATGCGTGGAGAAATATAGCACTCTGGGATCAGTATAAAACGCGTCCTGGGTCCCATTGCCATGATGGACATCGAAATCTGCAATGAGGACGCGGCTGAGCTTGAACCTATGCAGCGCATACTTGGCCGCTATCGCCACGTTATTGAAAAGGCAGAATCCCATGGCCCGATTGTGCACGGCATGATGCCCGGGAGGTCTGACCAGGGCAAAAGCACTAGTTAGCTCGCCTGTCATCACTTTCTCCACCCCGGTTAGCACTCCTCCTGCAGCATACAAAGCTACCTCATAGGACCTGGGACAAATGACGGTGTCAGGATCAAGCCATCCACCACCTTCCTCTGCTTTTCTTCTTATATAGGAGATATAGTCGCGGGCATGTATTGTCTCCAGTTCTTCTACCGTGGCGCTGCGAGGCGCTATCTGATGAAGTTTGTCCCTGATTCCTGTCCTCTCCAGGTAGGAGATGGTGGCAACGAGTCTCTGTGAATTCTCCACATGGTTACCGGTATCATGTTCCAGGTATACAGGATCGTAGATTAGCCCCACCTTCATGGCGCCATGATAGCAAAAATGATCCAGGTAAGAAAAGCGCCTGCGCCGCAGGAGAGAAACGAGCTCTAATCGGCCGCTGTGAAAAATCTGGCGGCGAAGGATTTTTGCCGCTGGCTTTGCGATGATAAGCGCATGCTAGGACACGATCCGTTAGTAGTGGCAGTGTGTCGCGAGCCTGCTTGGGCAGTTTGAAATCAGCCAGGTTGTATCGGCAGAAACTGCGTACTTCCTCCGTTTCCTGTAGTGACCTTCTTTGAGCACCACCAGGGCAAAGGGTATAATGGGTACTCAAATCCTTCTCTCGCCTAGGGAAGGGGTGTGCATTGAGATTGGTAAACGGTGGAGGTGGGAATTTCCTGTGTCACGTTCTGTGTCTCAGTTACACGGGGGAATTTACCCTATCAATCCAAGCTGCCAGCATGTCGGAGCTTCTATCAAGGGAGTAAGGAGGAAGACTAGGGTCATCGGAGTCTCTTCCTCGCTTGCTGCCACCGAGAAAGTCCTTTACGTTGTTGCCGCTGGCATAGATGGCAACGCAGCAGGCAGATATTTCGAAATCGGATAAGACTGGAGAGATCTTTCCGGTTTACAGACCAGAGAGGAGGAGCAGAGAAATGGATGCATCCTTCGACGCTATCCTAGTAGGTGGTGGAAGTAAAGGCTTGGTCACTGCCATGTATCTGGCGAGGTATGGAGGGATGAGCGTTGGCATTTTTGAGAGGCTGCACGAGGTTGGCGGAGGCTTGTGTTATGAAGAGCCTGCACCTGGTTTTACTGGCGACGTATGCGCCACCGAGATCTGGCCCTGGTATTACTTACCTTTGCAGATGGATTTCCCCGACTTTGAACAAAAGGGGGCAAGAGTGATCTGCGGCAGGGTTTCTCAGGGAGCAGCGTATGCGGAGGACGATGCCTGTATTCTTTTTTACCATCCTGACCACGATCCTGACCGGATGCAGACGTTCAGGTCTATCGCCAGCTTCTCGGAAAGGGATGCCGAGTTTTACATGAAGCTATGGGGCCTGTGGCAGAGAGGCCTGCGTGATATCCTCTTAGAGATGAGGTTCAATCCTCCACCGCCGCCGGCTAAACCTTCGCCGTTGGCAAGGTTCTTCGTAGACCCGAGGAATCGTGCCATCATGGATCCCCATATTAACAGCATGTCGTTGCTTCAAGCCGGCAGAGTGGTCTGGGACAGCAAGGAAATTGTCTCCTACGTACTGAGGAGGTGCGCAAGTGCAGGAATTGATCCAAATCAACCCGGTGAGGGTATTGCCATGTATTTGATTCCCTTGATTATGCCGGAAGCTGGTGGTGCTGCGGGAGGATCCCATAATATCGCTCACGCTGCTCACAGGATTCTTCTTGAGCATGGCGCTAGTTTTTTCAGCCAGCACGAGGTGGATAGAATTCTCATTGAGAATGGAAGGGCGAAGGGTATAAGGCTCGTCGATGGGACCGAAGTTCAGGCGAGGAAGCTTGTGGTCACGGATGTTGATCCGTGGCAGCTTTGCCTCAGGTTGATTGGCAGAGAAAACCTGAGTGGGGATCTGGTGAGAAAGGTAGAGGCTCTTGAAAGCTGGCGTGCCTGTGGCTATTGGTACCAATGGGCTTTTCGAGAGCCACCAAAGTACAAGTCTGCTCAATTCAACCGAGACGTGAATGAGTGCATGTGCCTGGTATTGACTGACAGGAATCTTGAGCGTTACGTCAGAGAGTATGCCTACCGCTGCATGGGCGCGCTGATACCTGAGCCTGTGGTCATGGTTTATTCGCATCCGTACGACGAGGGGCGATGCCCGGAAGGGAGATGGGTGGGAATTACGGAAAGTCCTGAGGTAGCTGCCGGGCGTTTAACCGAGGAGCAATGGCGCGCTCAGAAAAAGGTGCACGGAGATTACGTCATACGTACCTGGTCAAAGTACGCTCCCAATGTCAGCTGGGACAATGTCATCGGCTATCTTCCCATCACGCCATATGACATAGCACAGAGGCTGCCCAACATGGCACCCAACGGAAACTGGATAACGCTCGATACTGTACCGGGCCAGCGTTATAGAAACAGGCCTCTCCCGGAGATGGCATATCACAGGACGCCGATACAGGCGCTTTACGCTACCGGGGTGGCGTGGGGCTTCACATACGACGCCTCTTGCTGTCAGGGATATACATGCTATAAGGTCATTTCCGACGACCTTGGGTTGAGAAAGCCATGGCAAGAGCAAGGACGTCCTTGGTAGAGGCGGACTTTCATCGGGAAAAGCCTAAAGTGTTGCGAAGAGGAGGCGGACCGTGAGTACGAAGTACGATGTGATAGTCGCTGGTGCGGGGCCAAATGGGCTCACAACAGCCGCCTATCTGGCTAAAGCAGGGCTTAAGGTGCTGGTGTTGGAGAGAAGACTGGAGGCGGGTGGCGGCCTCGCGTCTGAGTTTATCACGGTCCCTGGTTTCCTGCACAATACTCATGCCATATATCACCTGATGGTGGACTTTGCTCCTCCTATTCGGGACTTGGAATTGGAGAAGCTTTATGATGTTAGGTTCATCAGGCCCTCTCTTCAATTCGTGATGCCGCTGCGTGATGGGCGATGTCTGTGCCTGTATACGGATGTGGACAAGACTTGCCGCTCCATAGCGCAGCTCTCCGAGCGCGATGCAAGTGCCTATCGCGAGCTTCATTACAAGCTGGACTGGTACATGAAGGAGCTCCTTGGCCCCGCTACCTACGCCCCTCCGATCCCTGCCTTGGAGCATGCAGCTAAGATGGAAGCAACTGACATTGGCAGGGAAGTGATGTCGCTCACAGAACGGTCTCCCCTCGAGATCGTAAAACAATTCTTCGAAAATGAGCACGTCAGAGCATTGATGCTCTACCTGGCCTGTCACTGGGGGATCGACCACGACGCCGGCGGACTTGGTTACATGGCCCTTATCTACCTCAACAGGAGCACTCACTACACGCTGTGTGCTGGTGGTTCTCATATGTTGTCCCAGGCCTTGATAAAAGCAGTAGTGGAGAACGGAGGTACCATCCTTGGTAGCCAGAGGATCAGGAGAATTGTGTTAAGTGATAACCGAGCCGCCGGCATACAATTAGAAGACGGCGGCATCATAGAGGCAGACAAGGCTGTAGTGAGCAGTCTTGATCCCCATCAGACATTTCTCCGTCTGGTGGGGGAATCGAACCTAGACGCTGAATTTGCGGAAAAGATCAGGCTGTGGCAATGGGAAAAATGGAGCCTGATGACGATCCACCTTGCCCTTGAGGAGCCGCCTAGGTTTCAGGCCGCAGGCTCTGACCCCGAGATCGATAAAGGCCTTGTCTATCTCGTTGGTTACGAAACAACCGACGACCTTATAGCCCACTGGGAAGAGATAGGCCGGGGGAAAATATCTGCAAACCCTGGCTTCAGTTGTTGTTTCCCGAGTATTCATGATCCCAAGCAAGCACCACGAGGAAAATGCACCGGCTTAATCTCTGAGATGGCTCCGTACAGACTAGATGGTAGCCCTGAGAGCTGGTTAAAGCTGAAATTCAAAGAAGAGATAGCCTGGAATAGGGTAGGCATACTGAGTCAGTACGCCCCCAACATCAGCGCGCATAATGTGAAAGGGATTTACGTGTCGACGCCAGCTGACATCGCCAACAAGTTTGCTGACATGGTGGAAGGGTCGATTAAGCAAGGAGCGTATCTTCCGCTGCAAATGGGCTTTCTGAGACCGAACGAGGATTGCTCGCGATATAGAACTCCCATCAGGGACTTATATCTGTGTGGGTCCAGTTGCTACCCTGGCGGACTGGTGACTTTTGGCCCCGGATACAATGCAGCTAACGCCATTGCTGAGGATTTAAAGGTGAACAAATGGTGGCACGAGCCACACTTCGTAACTGAGGCAAGGAAAAGGGGGTTACTCGACTAGGCTCAGCCAAGGCGGGTACCGAAGCTCCGGAAAGGCTCCAAAGTGAGGTTCTTCCTTTGGCACATAGGGTACCCGACAGCCGCTGGGCTTACGATCTTATGGACGAGGTTTGCATCTGTATGCGCCGGTTTCCTGATGCTAGGATAAGCGATAGGCTATGTGGACTGCAGGAGTAGCCCTAGCCACGGTACTTATGATGCCTTTGGCTCAAGGTAGCGCTCCCGTGTATGAGGCAAATGGTTGTTGGTAGCTCCCATCCCTTTATCTTTTGGCCCTGTTACAACGATGGCACCGTGCCGGGCGTGCTACTACCTGTGTTTTGTCTTTCCGTCCGGCGCGGTAAGAACTCCGAGGGAGAAAGAGTGGAGAAGAGGCTGGGTAGCCTTAGCGAAGTCACTCAGTCATCCCCGCGAGCTCAGGGAACTGTTATTGAGTCGGATGTTTCCACGTTGTTTGCTGAGTCGTAGGTCCAGCCGGTCAAAGACACATTGTCCACAGTGAAAGTGAATGTTGTCCCGGATCGCGCCCTCCTGACTCCGTTGGATTGCACGGTTACCTGTCCGGTGCCATTCGTGGTACCACTATCGCTGTCAGTAGTAGCGCCGCTCCAGTGTCCCGATACTGTAGCTCCCGCCACTGGCTTGTCATTGGCATCAACGACGGTTATGGTGGCAAGAGCATAAGTGTACAATCCTGTCTTCTTGAGAGCCATGGTTATGCTCTGAATATGCATCTTATTAGGTTCACCCGTGTCCTGTGGAGCGACCGCCTTATAGCCATTTATCCTGCCATATTGCCAGTATGTTCCTGAGCCAGCGATCGGGTCCGCTGTGCTCTCAATACGGCTACGAACATTGGCGTTACTCGTGCCGTATGGAGTTGCCCAGACGAGTCCGGCCAGTCCAGCCACGTGCGGTGTTGCCATCGACGTGCCACTAAGGTAGCCGTAGTTCAATATCCCTATTCTATTCTTATGGTTGGGCAACGTTGAGAGGATGTTTACACCCGGAGCAGCTACGTCCACCCAGGTGCCATACGTTGAAAAGCTTGCCTTTGCATCGCTCTCGTCAGTCGCTGCTACAGCGATGCAGTTGGAGTAATAGGCAGGATATACGGGCTTAGTGTTCCCATTGTTCCCCGCTGCCGCTACTATTACCACACCCTTGCTCCATGCATAGTTGATTGCACTCTCCAAGGTTGATGAGGATGAGCTTCCGCCAAGGCTCATGTTGATTACCTTTGCCCCGTTGTCAGCTGCCCAGATGATTCCGTTGGCAATCCAGCTATAATAGCCACTGCCACTATCGTCGAGCACCTTGACGTTCATAATTGAGCAATTATAACCAACGCCGGCAATCCCAATGCCATTATTGGTGGAGGCGGCAGCAATACCGGCTACGTGGGTACCATGGCCATAGAGGTCGTCCACTGTGCTACTGGTAGTAAAATTCTTGTTCGCCACGATCTTATCCCTAAGGTCCTCGTGGTCCTGGTCAACACCCGTATCTAGGATAGCAATCGTTACGCTCGCGTTGCCCGTGGTTATATTCCAAGCTTCTTGCGCCTGAATCTTGTCCAGATCCCACTGGTTAGCAAGGTAAGGGTCACTGGGGATCTCAATAGCATTGGCAATGAAATCAGGCTCGACAAATTCAATAGCCTTTTCACGTTTATACGCAGCCGCCTTCTGCAGCACTTCCCCACGTGGGACCCTGACCACCTGAATGCCGAGTTGGGGGATCTCGCTGAGGACCAAGCCCCCATGCCTGCTGTGTACCGTCTGCCTCGTAGCCAGGTCAGTCCCGGCCCTGAATTTGACTAGTACCCTGTCTGGAGCGAAGTTCTGCGCATCTCCGTTGCCAGCGCCGAAAGTTGGCCCAGCGACGAAGAGCAGACTGGCAATCAGCCCGAAAATAAGAGTAATTCTGGCTAACTTCATCGGACACCTCCTCATATCGTATTGGAAGGATCAACAGCGCGACAAAACACTACTCGCCCAAAATTATCTGTGTGATATTCGTAATCTGTAATGCCATCGGTCAGCACAAGGCGATAACCGGGAGTTAGCACCTGAGCGTACATTCTATTTGGCAACGGACAACCCAGGCTGGCATCAGGCCAGGTTACGGTCTCCGCGTGTCTTAGGAATATTCTTTCCGGAGATATACCTCTCCGCCTAGCTAGGTCGTTCTTCGCCCGTGCTACAATCTCACCCTCGGCGCCCATAGCCGTCATTAACGGGTTCTGTCGACCTCTTATTTTAGCCTACGGGTAAAAGCTAGCATCGACTGCCCTAATTGTCAAGGCGGGTGGATACGTCCCCTGCAGGCCCTTCTTAGCTTTACAGTGGGCGGTAGAGGATTTGAACCTCTGACCTCCTGTGTGTAAGACAGGCGCTCTCACCCCTGAGCTAACCGCCCATCAAGTACGCCTGGCGGGATTTGAACCCGCGACCTCAGCCTCCGCAGGGCTGCGCTCTATCCAGCTGAGCTACAGGCGCATACCATGCCGAAGGAGGGATTTGAACCCTCACGTCCTTACGGACACTACGCCCTGAACGTAGCGCGTCTGCCATTCCGCCACTTCGGCTTGCACTCGTGTGGCCACCCGGGCATCCTGGCGCTGTGGCCCTCCAAAAACATACTATCCAGGCTTGGGGAAAATATTAACTTCAGTTGGTTGCAATCTCATGGTGGGCAGTACTGGATTTGAACCAGTGACCTCTTGCGTGTGAAGCAAGCGCTCTAACCACTGAGCTAACCGCCCATAATCACATGTATTTTAACCCCAAAACTCGGCTTTGTAAACAAAGACGTCTTGCTTTGTATGCCTTTCGCACCAAGCGCATGGCGCACCGGTGCGAAGCTGCCATACCGGTGCTGTGCGTGGCTAAGCGCATCTTAACAGGACGATAGTTCTTAGTGGTATAATCGAGCTAGTGGGTTTACCTGCTCGAAAAACAAGTACAAGAATCAAGCGGACTCCCGGCGAAAACCTAATCCTCCGAAGGGGCCGGAAACCGCTCAACAGGGGAAGTAGGGATGTTACGGGGTTTACGCAACTCTGGAGACTTTGGGAACGGGGATTTTAGGTGAAGGGTTGAACCCGGCGTCCGTGGGACTTTGGAGGTCGCCCGGGGGCGACTGCTGTGCCCGGGATCGCCTAGCGGCGAAACGCGATCAGAGATGGAAATCTGGACCCGGGGTTGAAGTGGGAAATTCCTCGGGAAACGGGGTCTCTTTCGGGATGAAGCCGGCTACTTCCTGTTATGTTTAGGGACTAACGTAAGTAGGTAGAAACTTGGTCTGGGTAAAGTTTGCTATCTGCGCGACTATCATCTTCTTTGCCGGGCGGCAGGTGGCGAGATACGCTGATGTCATCGCGGAGAAGACAGGGCTGGGTGGGGCATGGATCGGTGTCGTGCTGGTAGCTATCGCCACCTCTTTGCCGGAGGTCTTCACTGGCATTGGTTCGGTCACCTTGGCTGATGCTCCGGACCTGACTGTAGGTAATGTGTTTGGGGCCAACACTTTCAATTTGTTCAATTTGGCTTTGCTTGATATGGCTTATCGCCAGGGGCCGTTGCTCACAGCGGCTGGCGCAGGGCATCTTCTTACCGCCGCGCTGGGGCTGATTTTGATTGCGTTCGCTGCTGCCTGTTTGCTTGTTTCCGGAGCAGTGTCTCTCCCTGCGATAGGCTGGGTAGGGCTGTATACGCCAGTCATCTTCCTCCTCTATCTACTTATGGCGAGGATGATATTTGATCACGAACGACGTCAACGCGCTCAGGCCTCAAACGTTGAGGCGGTGCTCCAGTACCAGCACGTATCCCTGAGGCTGGCGTATCTACGCTACGGCCTGGCTGCAATATTCATTGTCGGTGCCGGGGTCTGGCTAGCTTTAGTAGGCGAGGAAATAGCTGAAACAACCGGGCTAGGGCGGAGTTTCGTCGGTAGCCTGTTTCTGGGATTTTCCACTACGCTTCCCGAGATTACTGTCTCCTTCTCTGCCTTACGCATAGGAGCGGTAGACATCTGTGTTGCCAATATGCTGGGAAGCAATCTCTTCAATATGACTATCATCGGGATTGATGACGTTTTTTACGCCAAGAGGCCCATATTGGATGCGGTGTCACAGAACCACATTTTGACTGCTCTTGTGGTGTTGCTCATGACAGGCATCGTTATTGTAGGACTCGTCTCTCGCCCGCGACGGAAGACATGGCTAGGGGCAGCCTGGCATTCTCTGGCTCTTATAGCTGTGTTCTTAGTTGGGGCCTATGCAAATTTTGTCACCACATGAAGGGAGCGACTTTGTCCGCAAAGCTCGTTACCGATTACTTATTTAGGATGCAGCGCGGCAAAGCGACCATTATTGGGGCGTGAGAAACGGGTCAATCGGCGATTGACTCCTTTTCTCACTATCGAGGACCTGAGAAGCCTAACGAACAGATAACGGCTACGTTTTCTATGATTCAGGCAGGCTGCCGGGTCGAGAGCTTATCGTTCGTTGACTTGATTTAGGTCGGGGAGTAAAATCACCGCGAAAAACAGGGGCGTCGACGGGGTGCTGTAGCGGAAAAGCGTGTGAGGATAAGCGGTGAAGCGTTCAAGGGACTGGTATCTTGCTCGGCTCTCAGACCATACGGAGCTTGCCGAAAATGTGATGTACCGACCGTGAAATACTCTGCGGTGTAAAAATCTGCGAAGAAGGAGGAGCGATAGATGATCAAGCATCCCAGAGTGCCTGATAAGTGGGACATAGAAGTTGACCTGGTATCTGTGGGTTCCAGCGCTGGTGGACTAACCGCAGCCATAGTAGGGCATGACCTGGGGTTGAGTACCGTGGTGGTTGAAAAAGCTGACGTCCTTGGTGGCGCTACCGCTCTATCGGGAGGGGTTATCTGGATACCTTTTAATCATCATATGCTGGAGATGGGAATTTCCGATTCACGCGAGGATGCTTTGACCTACGTGCGCGGCGTAAGCATGGGGCATCACGACGAAGAAATACTGGCTGCTTACCTGGACAACGGTCCCGAAATGGTTCGCTATCTGGAAGCGCATACGCCGTTAAGGATGTCTTGCGAAACTGACGGAAGCCGTACTGAATACTGTGCTGACCGCCCCGGTGGGAAGCCTATGGGGCGCAAAATCTGGCCGGATCCTGGAGCGATGCCCGCCATATTGGAAAGAGCAGCACAAGAATATCCTATGCTCAATAAGGTGCGGCAGGAGCCAGTCAAATATCTCATTGGTCCGCGACCGCTCTGGAGCCAAGGCAGGGCGCTCATTGGTTCTCTCGTTCTGGCTTGCATTCAAAGGGGTATTAGGTTGTTCACCAGTACTCCAGGGAAGCAGTTGATCGTGGACAATGGCAGGGTAATAGGGTTGAGGGCTGAGCGAGACGGTAAGGACTTTTTTATCAGAGCCGGGAAAGGAGTACTGCTTGCCACGGGAGGATTCGAATGGAATCAGGAAATGAATAAGAGGTTCATTTACTCCCCCCCTCTTCATGCTTATACCGCGCCTTCTAACGAAGGTGATGGACATATCATGGGGATGGAGCTCGGTGCTGCGGTTGCTCTTATGGATCACAGCATCTTTCAACCGGGCATTCACATTCCTGGCGAAGTTGTGGACGGAAACAAACCTATTTATCGCCCCTTTATCTACGGCTATCCACACATGATCATGGTGAACCGTTATGGTAAGCGTTGTTGCAACGAAACGTTTTATCCTGACATGGGCAGGGCATTCCTAGCCTATGACCGCATCAGGGGTGAGTTTGCCAATATCCCCATATTCTGGATTTGCGACCAAAATTTCAGGGATATTTTCCCCATAATCACAGCTAAGCGCGGAACCGAGATGAAAGAGTGGATAAAGAGGGGCGAAACTTTACCCGCGCTTGCTGAGGCACTGGGCATCTCCGGGGAGGCTCTGGTGGAAACAGTGGAGCGGTTTAATCGATTTGCTCGAGAGGGCAAAGACCCGGATTTTCATCGCGGTGAAAGCACTTATGATCGTCAGTGGGGAGAGTTTGTATTTGGTGATAGAAAGCCCAGCCCAGTGCTGGGCCCGTTAGAGAAGCCTCCCTTTTACGGGGTGAGGCTGGAATTAACCACGGCAGGCAATCTGGGCGGATTGGTCACCAACGCCTGGGCTCAGGTTATAGATGTTCGGGGAGAGGTCATACCGGGACTATATTGCACCAGCAACACACAAGCTATGCTGCCGTTAGGTCATCATTACGATAGCGGAGCTGCCCAGGGCAAGAGCATGATCTTCGGTTACATTGCCGCCAGACATATGGCCCAGCCAAGAAAAGGCCAAGCTAAGGAGCCTGGCTTGAAATAGAAAGCACAGATGCCAAATAGTTTACTAAGGAGGGGATCGTCATGGCTACTGTAGAAGAACTAGAGGCTAGAGTAAAGCGGATGGAGGAGATTGAGGCTATCAAGAGACTAAAGTACAAGTATCTGCGGGCAGTAGATACTAAGCAATGGGATGAACTGGCTGAATGCTTCACAGATGACGCGACCACAGCTTATGGGGATGGAAAGTATAGCTTCAAAGGAAAAGACGCTATCATGAAGTTCCTTCGTGAAAGTCTCGGCCCTACTATGATTAGCGCACATCAATGCCATCATCCCGAGATAGAGCTAACCAGTGACACAACTGCCAAAGGTACCTGGGCTTTGCAGGATTATCTCATCATGTCGGGGGCAAACTTATCTCTTCGCGGGGCTAGTTTTTATTACGATGAGTACGTCAAGATAAATGGAGAATGGAAGATAAAGCACACTGGCTACAGGCGTATCTTTGAGGAAGTGTGGGATAGAAAGGAAACTAAGAGCCTGAAGCTCACCGCGAGCATGTTTCCCCTTGCCAGCCAGTAACAGTGGGGACGAGCAAAAGGCGAGGAGGCTAGATGTCGAAGGAGGCAGAGATGAATGCCATCGATGAGGCTTATATCAAGCTAGCGGAGAGGAATGGAAAAGCCAATTCCCCGGCGATGCTCAAGATATTGCAATGCGCTATGACTCCTGAGGAGGCTCGCTTTCTTTTAGCGTTGCCTGCTCCTAACGCCGAGTTGGCGAGTAAGTTTAACATGACGGAAGAAGCGGTAGAGAAGAAAATTCGGGAGCTAGCACGGAGGGGATTGGTCACAGCGTCACGCAAAGGGTATCGCTATCCCAATGACCCGTCAACGCTTCACGATAATATACTTTCCAGCGCTCCACAGTATATTCCCGCCGGGATGGACAAATTATGGATGGAGCTCTATGAGGGGGAAGGGTGGTGGCGTGAGATAGCACAGAACCTGGGATTGATGGGAAATCAAATTCTTCGCGTTGTTCCGGTGTTGAAATCTGTTCCTTCCGGGGCAAGGATGCTTCCGCACGAGAATGTCGAAGAGATAATCCGGGCGCATAAGGAACTGATCACAGTACGTAACTGTTGCTGCCGTATGGGAGCGAAAAAATGTGATCATCCTGTGGAGACCTGCACTCAGTTCGGACGAAGGGCCGAATATGACCTTTATCGTGGCAGCGGACGAAAAGTCTCCGCTGAGGAGGCTATCGCTATCTCCATGAAAGCCGGCGAGGCAGGCTTAGTGCCCACTGTTGCTAATGTGTCCTCTATTGCAGCTCTGGAATTCATTTGTTATTGCTGTGGCTGTGCCTGTCTAGTTTTGAATCCCACGATCCGTTTCGGTAATGTTAAGCAAGTTCTTGCTCCCAGCCGCTTCCTGGCCAAAGTCGATTCTAGGACTTGCAATGGATGTGGAATCTGTGTACCTTTGTGCTTTTTCAATGCCATTAAGATGGATAAAGACAGAGCGGTGATCGATCCCGAGAAATGCTTAGGATGTGGTGTTTGTGTTCTTAGATGCGAGCTAAAAGCAATAACTATGGAACAGGTGAGGCCACCAGAATTTATCCCTGAAACAATAGCTGGCCCTTCCACGGTTGTTCATTGAGTGCCCTCATGCAATACGCGGCGCGGAAGTGAAAACGACCATAAGCATCGTGTGAGAGCGTGCAGGCGCATCGGCGAAACGGGGTCAAATTTTGCGTGCTACCTCGGCGCCCTCTGCGATCGCTTCAAGGGCTTTACGTGGTTTCTTGGCATCTCCAATAACGTAGACTTCTGGCACTTTGTCCTTTATTTTTTCGCTCAGAGGGTCTACTGATTTTGTGCCGCAAGCGAGAAGAATGTAATCCATGCCCCTGATTATCTCTTCTTTTCCGTCTTTAACGAATATCGCGCCGTCATCCAAGATTTCCTTCACCACGGCTGAGGTGATAACTTTTACCCCCTTCTCTTTTAACCTGGGAAGAAGAAGCATCCTGGTTTGAGGTATGATATCCAGCCCGATATCAGGTAGCATCTCGAGAATGGTCACCTCAAGCTGACCTGCGCTCTGGTCGTATCCCGGATTAGCCAGGGTGTCAGCCAATTCACATCCCACCATGCCGCCCCCGATGATGAGCACCTTCCCTTTTGGTATGGCTACTTTTCCCTTTAATACGCTGGTACCCGGCATGACTTTTGGTTTGTCTACGCCGGGAATAGATGGGATCAAAGGCTCTCCTCCTGTGGCGATTATTGCCACGTCAGGCTTCATATTCTCCACGAACTCCGTAGTGACTTCAGTGCTCAATCTGACTTCGACTCCTACTTTCTTAACCTGGGTAGAGAGGTAGATTATCCACTTGCTTAGTTCTTGCTTTGTTGGTGGAATGACAGCAAGATTCAGCTGTCCTCCTAGTTTAGTTTCTTTTTCGCACAAAGTAACTTTGTGTCCCCGCAGTGCAGCAACTCTGGCTGCCTCTAAGCCTCCCGGTCCCCCGCCGACCACAAGTACTCTTTTTGGTTTGGCTGCTGGCGTTATCAACATCTCCCTTTCCCTCCCCACCGTGGGATTAATGACACAGGTCATAGGTTCCCAGGTGAGCTGAGCTCGGAGACACCCTTGTCCACAGCTGGTACAGGGAGCGATGTCCTCAAATCTTCCCTGGGCGGCTTTGTTGGGCAACTCCGGATCGGCTAGGAGAGCCCGCCCCATGACAATGATGTCCGCCTCGTTTTTCCTTAATATATCTTCGGCCAGCAACGGATCATTTATCCTTCCCACTACCATAATTGGTATGTTCACGACCTTCTTTATGGCGGCAGCAGCTGGAACATTGAGTGCTGGCGGGGTACCCAGGCAGGGTAGCACCCACCAAAAAAGGTCCGAAACCACTCCGCCTGAGACATGAAACGCATCTACTCCCGCCTCAACTAGCCGTGGTGCTATGTATAGTGAGTCCCGCAATGACCTGCTACCAGGAACGTGCTCGTCACCAGAAAGGCGCACGATTACCGGAAAGTCGTTTCCTGCTTTTGCTTTTATGCGTCTTATCACCTCGATAAGGAACCTCAGACGTCCCTCAATCGTACCACCGTAGGCGTCAGTTCGCTTATTGCGCAAAGGAGAAAGAAACGAACCTGCTAACATATAGTTATGAGCAGCATGAACTTCCACGGCATCGCACTTGGCCTCTCTGGCCCTCCTTGCCGTTTCGCCATACTGGTCTATTATTGGTTCTATCTCCTCCAGTGCGAGTTCTCGGCAGACCTGTCCATGCGTCTTACAAATTGCCGGAGAAGGCCCTACAGGTTGAATGCCTTTTAGCCAGGAAAAGGACTCAGGGCCAGGGTGGCTGATCTGTGGTGCAATCTTAGCACCGTAAGCGTGTACTGCCTCGGCGAGTTTTCTGAAACTTGCCACATGCTCGTCGTCCCACAGCCCTACGGTGTTGATCATGTAAGGAAAGGATTTGTCTACTGTTACTACCTCGAAAATTATCAACCCTACGCCTCCTCTGGCACGAGCTTCCCAATAGTCGATCATTTTTTGTGTCACCATGCCGTCCTGTGGTGCCCAGTTTGTTGTCATGGGCGCCATAGCGATGCGGTTCTTAATTCGTAGTCTGCCAATGTTGATCGGAGTGAATAGCTTTTGTATTCTCTGCATTGTGATCCTCCCTCTATTTCCGTTTCAGTAGCGCCGGGATCATCGAGACCCGGTATATCCTTCGCCCTGACTTACTATGTGTTCAGAGCATCAAAAGCTTCTCTTGTTACTCTCTGGCGACGGTCCCAATCTTGCTGACTTGACTGCCCATAATAATAGGCGTTGAACGAATTGGATGTCAATGAGCATACTGCGGGCAGGAATTCATTGTTGATACGGACACCGCCTCAACGCCTGTTTGTCGAGAAGAAATTAACTAAAGTTAATGAACTGAGCAAGTACGCATGGTGGCGGCACCGGGGCAACGAAGTTCCCCACGGATGAATTGAAACTCGGTTTCCGATAAGCTATAATGACATGTCCCTAAAAGGAGGAGTGCGTCTTTTTGCTCAAGACCCATAACTGTGGTGAACTGCGAGAAAAACATGCAGGGCAGAAAGTGACATTGGCGGGATGGGTACACCGCCGTCGCGACCATGGGGGCAAAATATTCGTTGACCTGCGTGACCGAGAAGGTGTGGTTCAAGTAGTATTCAATCCCCAGGTTTCTTCTCAAGCATTTAAGGTAGCCGAGACATTTCGCAACGAGTATGTGGTCCAAGTTATCGGGAAAGTAGTTCCTCGCCCCGAGGGCACGCAAAATCCCAAATTGAGCACGGGCGCTATTGAGGTCGTAGCTGAAGAGGCCGTTGTTCTCAACGTAGCCAAACCGCTGCCATTTCTGGTAAACGAAGATACGGAGCTTGAGGAGTCTCTTTCCCTGAAATACCGCTATCTTTATTTGAGAAGGAGGAGGCTTAAGGATAACCTTATTTTGCGCCACAGGGCGGTGAAGTTTATTAGGGACTTTCTCGACGGGCGAGGCTTCGTGGAAATTGAAACCCCGATTTTAATTAAGAGCACGCCAGAGGGCGCGCGGGATTATCTGGTGCCGAGCAGGCTTAATCCCGGTAAGTTTTACGCTTTACCCCAATCTCCCCAGCAGCTGAAGCAAATATTGATGATAGCCGGGTTCGATAAGTATTTCCAGATTGCTCGCTGTTTCCGGGATGAAGATTTGCGTGCCGACCGTCAACCTGAGTTCACTCAGCTTGATCTCGAGATGAGTTTTGTCGAGCAGGAGGACATACTACAGCTCATGGAGGAACTTCTGACCGCGCTGGTAACGGCACTCAGGCCAGATATGAAAGTGCTAACTCCATTTCCTCGTCTTTCTTACGCTGAGGTGATGGACAAATACGGGACGGACAAGCCAGATATTAGATTCGGGCTGGAGATTAAAGATATTTCTGATATCGCCGCAGTTACCAGCTTCGAGATTTTCCGCGCCGCAGTACAAAGTAATGGCAAGGTGAAGGGGATATGTGTTCCGGGATGTGCTCGTTATTCACGGCACGAATTTGACGAACTAATTGATCTAGCGAGGAACTTTGGTGCTCAAGGCTTGACCACTATAGCTTTTAGTGGGGAAGGGATAGGTTTGAACCAAGTGAAGTCGGCTGCCAGCAGGTATCTGAGTGAAAGTCAACTAGAGCATATAGCTCAAAGGTTCGGCGCTAAACCTGGCGATCTCCTGCTTATCGTTGCGGGTCAGCGAGAGATAGTGAATAAGAGCCTGGACGAGTTGCGTCGTGAGATGGCACGGCGGCTCAGTCTTGTAGACCAGAGCACGTTGGCCTTTGCTTTCATATTGGATTTTCCGTTGCTCGAATGGAACAAAGGGGAAAACCGTTGGGAGCCCATGCATCATCCCTTTACTGCACCTCGAGGCGAGCATGCGTCTTTGTTAGATACCGAGCCGGGGAGAGTTCTCGGGCAACACTATGACGTGGTATGCAATGGTTGTGAGTTGGGTAGCGGCAGTATTAGGATTCATAATCGCGAACTTCAAGAAAAGATATTTCGTCTTCTTGGTTACAGCCACGAAGAAATGGAGAGTCGGTTTGGATGTCTTCTTGAGGCGCTGGAGTATGGAGCACCACCTCACGGCGGTATCGCCCTGGGACTGGATCGCCTGCTGATGCTGCTTGCGCAGGAAAAGAGCATCAGGGAGGTGATTGCCTTTCCCAAGAATCAAAATGCTGTGGACCCCATGTTTGATTCTCCTTCCTACGTGGATGAACATCAACTCGATGAACTGAACTTGAAACTGAAACAGAAGATTATCTCCATGCCTAAGAAAGGGGTATGAATTGAGGATAACCAAAGAAAACAAAGGCAATTGTCAGGTAGCGCTTAAAATAGAAGTAGAGAATGAAGAGCTAATGAAAGCTCTGGACGAGGCCTATCGTCGTCTGGTCAATAGAGTTTCGATACCGGGATTTCGTAAGGGTAAGACACCGCGTGCTATTCTCGAACGATATATAGGGAAAGAGAGCTTGTTCAATGAAGCGGTAGAAGAGCTTGTGCCGCGCCTTTATAGGCAAGCAATTGAACAGGAAAACCTGGATCCGATCGCTTCACCGCAGATAGAAGTCATAGGGAGCGAGCCTTTGGTCTTTGAAGCGACCATCTCACTTCGACCCCAGGTTAAACTCGGTGACTATCGCAGCATAAGGTTAAGCACAGAGCCAGTGGAAATCGGAGAAAATGACATACTAGCCTACATGGAAAAAGTTCGGGAGGAGCAGGGAGCCTGGGTGCCGGTGGAGCGAGAAATCAAAGAAGGAGATCTTGTCACTCTTGATATTGAGGCTAGCGTAGAGGGAACGTTATGGTTGAATCATAAGGGAATAGTATATGAGGTGGATAACGGCTCTCGCTTTCCTGCCCCTGGCTTTGCATCCCGCCTAGTCGGGGCCAAGAAGAACGAACAAAAGGTTTTCGCTATCACTCTTCCTAGTGATCACCCGATTGAAGGAATAAAGGGTAAGGAAAGTGTTTTCAAGGTGGTGATTACCGAAATCAAGGAGAAGCAATTGCCTGAACTCAACGACCAATTGGCTCAAGCACTGGGATATGAGAACGTCGCTAACATGAAGGAGAAAATAGCAGCAAAATTAAAAGCTGAGGCTGAGGCTAAAGTGCGCCGGGAGTTACGACGCAAGGCGCTCGATGCTATAGCGGAAATCAGTGACATAAGTTACCCCCCACTATTGGAAGAGCAAGAGATCGACGAGATTCTTAGGGAGAGAGCGCAACGCCTTGGTTTTAGAGACGTAGAGGACTATCTCCAAAGAGCCAACAGGCCAAGGGACGAGATAAGAGAAGAGTTACGCCCTCTGGCCAGGGAGCGGCTAAAGCAAAACCTTGTTTTAGAAAAACTCGTTGAGGAAAATAAGGTTGAGATCGATCCTGCAGTGCTTGACGATGAAATAGGTCGCCTCATTGATCGGGCTACAGACAAGGAGGAGGCACGACAGCTATTTTCTTTGCCTCCAATGAGGCAGGCCATTGCGAAATCGTTGCGCGAAGAAAAAGCTTTGGAGCAATTGTTGCGAATAGTGGTAAATGGCGAGCAGAGCTGAGAAAGGAGGATTTCATGAGTAATGGTTCGGTTATCACTGAGAAAATGAGAAGTATGATCGGCAGTGAACTGGCAAGGGCTGTTCATGAAGTGGATAAAACGATGTTACGTCGACTCGCCGAAGCGATTGAGGACACCAATCCCAGATGGCTTACAGAAGCTGCTCCGGGATTCGTTATGGCTGCAGCAGTGAGTGGCACTGGGGATCCGCCCAAAGAATTGTTTCCTCTAAAACGTATGGTGGCTGGTGGAGGCGAGTGGGAGTTTTATCTGCCCATAAAGGTGGGTGATGTAATAACTTGCACTACCAAGTTAGCTGATCTCTATGAACGCGAGGGAAAGGCGGGGAAATTGCTGTTTATCGTCACTGAGACTACTGTAGTTAATGAACAAGGACAGCTGGCAGCCAAGGCCAGAACCACTTTGATAAACTACTGAGCGCGGGAGGGAAAGATGGCTCAGATGTATTACGAAGACGTTGAAATAGGGATGGAACTTCCTCCATTAGTCAAAAAACCTACCAAGCGGCAGCTGGTGAAATGGGCTGGTGCGTCGGGTGACTTCAATGAGCTCCACTACGATAAAGATTTTGCTACCAGTCTAGGTTTCCCCTCCGTTATTGTTCATGGGCGGTTAAAGGCTGCCTTCTTGGGACAGCTGATAACTGACTGGATTGGAGAACAGGGCAGGCTGAAGAAGCTCTCCTGCAGTTACCGAGGTAATGACTTTCCTGGAGACGAAATTACGTGCAAAGGGAGAGTCATTAAGAAATACGTGCAGGATTCTGAGCACATCGTGGAGTGTGAGATATGGACAGAAAACCCTAGGGGGGAGAAGACGACGCCAGGAATGGCAGTAGTGGCACTTCCTTCTCGGGGCAAATAGAACGGGGGGCGCTATGATAGGAATCTCATCTTATGGTGCTTATATCCCGATATACCGGTTGAGCCACAGTGAGCTCGGACGCGCCTGGGGAGTCGGGGTTAGACGTGGAGAGAAAGCTGTAGCTAATTATGACGAAGATAGCATAACCATGTCGGTGGAGGCGGCCATTGACTGCTTGAGAGGGATAGACAGAAACATTGTTGACGGCCTGTATTTTGCGTCTACTACTCCTCCTTACAGGGAAAAGCAATGTGCCAGCATAGTCGCGGCAGCTGTCGATCTTCGCCCTACTGTCTTTACCCTTGACCTCGTGGATTCCTTAAGGGCAGGGACTAGCGCGGTGAAGGTTGCTTGTGATGCAGTCAAGAGTGGCTCGATGAAAAGAGTCATGGTCACTGCTGCAGACTGTCGCTTGGCAGCACCCAATTCGGAATTTGAACCCGTGTTTGGAGACGCTGCTGCGGCTTTTCTAGTTAGCGATACAGACGTTATTGCCGTGATTGAGGACAGTCACTCCGTGACCAGCGAGTTTATTGACATCTGGAGGACGGAGCAAGACAAGTATCCTCGTACTTGGGAGGACCGCTTCATCTTGGAACATGGCTATTTCGATAATATCTTTTTGGTAATTTCTGAACTTTTGAAGAAGCACAATCTTACTGCGAAAGACTTCAGTAAAGCGGTGTATTATGCGCCCGATGCAAGGAGCCATCGTCGTCTTGCCACTAGGCTTGGTCTTGAGGCTTCCCAAATTCAGAATCCAATGTTTGATTCGGTAGGAAATGCTGGTACTGCTTTTGCCCCGCTGATGCTGGTAGCTGCATTAGAACAGGCTAAGCCTGGGGATAGAATTCTCTGGGCCAACTACGGAGATGGCGCTGATGCCTTTATTCTCAGGGTCACAGAAGGGATTGAGAAGATCGGGAACAGGCGGGGGGTAAGACACCATCTGGCTTCGAAAATGCCATTACCGAACTATGAAAAATATATTCGTTTCCGCGACCTGATGGAATGGGAACCGGAACGGCGTCCTGGCTACATCTCTTCACTACCGGTATTGTGGAGAGATCGTACCCAGGTTCTGGCTCTTCACGGATGCCGATGTCGTAACTGTGGCAAAATCCAGTTTCCCATTCAAAGGGTTTGTGCCTGGTGCCGTGCCAAGGATAATTACGAAGAGGTGAGGCTCTCGGACAAGAAGGCCACTGTGTTTACCTTCAGCATGGATGAGCGGGCTATAGAGGTGGATCTGCCACGAGTGTGGACTATATCTGATTTTGATGATGGCGGCAGAATCTATTGTGTGATGACTGATCGAGATCCGTCAAAAGTAGAGATTGGGATGCGAGTGGAAATGACGTTCCGAAGAATTCATGACGGATCAGGGGTTCATAACTACTTCTGGAAGTGTCGTCCTATAAGGGTAGCGGAATGAGGTGCATATACTGTATAAGGAGGTAACAGTGGAAAGTATCAAGGATAAGGTTGCAATTATCGGTATGGGATGCACTAAATTTGGTGAGTTGTGGGACAAGGACGCCTATGACCTGGTTATTGACGCTGCTTATGAAGCATATGAAGATGCCGGCATTGATCCGAAGGACATCCAGGCTGCTTGGGTGGGGACGGCGATGGGACAGACAGGTACGCAGTTATCTGCTCCATTGAAGACAGACTATATTCCGGTGACGAGAGTGGAAAATGTATGCGCCACGGGAATGGAGTCTCTACGCGCCGCTACTTACGCTCTTATTGCCAAAGCCTACGACCTTGTCTTAGCTGTAGGCTACGAAAAATTAAAGGATACAGGCTACGGGGGGCTGGGGCTGGCGACACAGGCTGGCGGTAGCGAGAAGTGGCATCCCGTGATTGGCTCGGGAGATTCCGCTCCGGGTCGATATGCTTTGGCGGCTACAAGATACTTCTACCAGTTTGGCTTGAGTCGTGAAGAGGGAAAAAGGATATTGGCCAAGATTTCGGTTAAGAGCCACTACAATGGAGCCAGGAATCCTCGGGCTCACTTACGCATGGAGGTGACCGAGGAGCAGGTTATCAATGCGCCTATAATAGCGTGGCCTCTTGGTTTGTTTGACGCCTGTGGTGTCACTGATGGGGCTGCCGCTGCAATCCTGTGTCGCGCTGAAGATGCAAAGAGTTACAAGCCCAAAGGCGACTATATCACCATTAAGTCCTTTGGACTTTGCACCGGTCCGGGCATGGGGAAAGTGCGGACAGATTATGATTACGTCCATTGGGAAGAAACCCAAAGAGCAGCCAGGCAGGCGTATGCCGATGCTGGGATAAAAGACCCAAAACAGGACATTGACATGTGTGAAGTGCATGATTGCTTTTCGATTGCTGAACTAATGTGTTATGAAGATCTAGGATTTTGTGAGAAGGGAAAAGCAAGGTATGATATTGAAGCCGGCACCTTTACCTTGCATGGAAAGCATCCTTTCAATGTCGGTGGCGGCTTGAAGTCCTTTGGTCATCCTGTAGGCGCCAGTGGCATACGTGAGGTATTTGAAGGATACGTGGAAATCTTGGGACGCGCCGAGCTTCCCGAACGACAGCTAAAGAATGTGGAAATTGCACTGGCTCATAATCAGGGCGGCAACCCAGGGCGTTTCATCTGCAGCATTTGCATTGTGGGTATACCCGGGAAATGAGTTGTGCCGGTTTTATTTTGGTACGGGTGACTACAGGCAACAAGGAAGAACCTCTCGTCTGAGAGGAGCCGCGGCTAAACCAGTCTTGCCAATTCCCGGGAAAGGTATTCCATGTATAGCGTAATTCCGTCAGGAAACGTTACCTCGCCAACAGGATTTTTGGCTGGCGCAGTGAGTGCCGGGATAAGAAAAGACAAGATACCCGATCTAGCCATCTTATATTCAGAGGTGGCTTGTACGGCTGCGGGCGTCTTTACTACTAACCGGATAAAATCAGCGCCGGTTAGGCTGTCTAAAATGCGGATCGCCAAGCATAAGGCGCAGGCTGTAGTGGTAAATTCTGGCTGTGCTAATGCTTGCGTTGGTGGACAGGGAATGAAGGATGCTCTAGAGATAACAAATTTGACCTCGTTGCACTTGGGTATACCTTCTGAAACAGTTCTAATTGCCAGCACTGGAGTCATTGGAGTTCCCTTGCCCATGGAGAAGATTAGGGCAGCGATCCCTAAGGTGAAGCCAAGTAGAGAGGGTGGACATGATTTCGCTCGAGCAATAATGACCACAGATACTCGCACTAAAGAGATAGCAATCGAAGTAAAGGCTGTTGGAAGTAGATTTATGATAGGTGGGGCAGCTAAAGGAGCAGGGATGATCCATCCGCATCTAGCTACCATGCTTTGTTTTATCACTACCGATGCTTCGGTTGACGCTGACTTTTTGCAGTCAGCGCTGCAAAAGTCTGTAGATTGTTCTTTCAACATGATAAGCGTTGATGGTGATACCAGTCCCAGTGATTGTGTCCTCGTATTGGCCAATGGCTTGGCAGCGAATGAGCCAATTAATTTCAATAATGGTGAAGTCTTCCAAGAGGCTCTGAACCAAGTTTGTGTTTATTTAGCTAAATCAATAATCCGAGATGCTGAGGGAGCAACGAAAGTTATCGAGGTTGTGGTAAAGGGTGCGAAAGACGATGCCCAGGCGCGTAAAGCAGCACGGACTGTTGCCAGTTCTACCTTGGTGAAGGCCGCTGTCCATGGCAACGACCCTAACTGGGGACGCATCGTTGCTGCCTTGGGGCGTAGCAAAGTCACTTTGAAAGAAGAGAGGTTGGACATCTCGTGGAATCAAGTTCCCGTCATGAGGCAGGGCAAAGCAGTCCGTTTTGACGGCGAGGAACTAAGACTGATTCTAAGCAAGAGCGACACGGCATTGATAGAGATATCTCTCAATGTTGGTGCTGGCAAAGCTGTCTCCTGGGGCTGCGACCTTTCCGAAGAATATGTTACTATTAACAGCGCTTATACGACCTGAACTGTAGAATGAAAACATTTGTCGTCAAGATTGGCGGTAGTACTCTGGGTAGCCATGACACTACTCTTGAGGATTTGGTAGAGCTACAGAGGCAGGGCAAGTTGCCGATAGTGATCCACGGTGGCGCCAAGGTGACCTCTGAATGGCTGGCGCGTCTTAATATTCCCACCACGTTCAAGGATGGACTGCGGGTCACTGATGCTGAAACCTTGAAAGTTGTGGTGGCAGCATTGGGTGGACTGGTTAATAAAGAGCTGGTTGTGGCGATCCAGGCGCGCGGTGGAAAGGCAATAGGTTTAAGTGGATGTGACGGCAATATGCTTCACGCAAGGATAAAAAGTCCTGAGTTAGGTCTCGTTGGTGAGATTATTGCTGTTGACCCTCGTCCTTTGCAGATATTGCTGAACAACGGCTATATTCCTGTGGTAGCTCCGGTGAGCCTTGGCGTTGTGAGTGGAAAGATGACCGTACTTAACGTAAACGGGGATACTGCTGCAGCGGAGATCGCTGCGGCTGTGTCGGCGGAGAAGTTAATATTCCTAACGGATGTCGATGGAATTCATGACCAATCAGGAAAGAGGATTGACAAACTCAGCATAATTGAAGCCAAGAACCTAATTGTTGCAGGCGTGGCTTCAGGAGGCATGATTCCCAAAATAGAAGCAAGTGTGACCGCGCTTAAGACGGTGCCAATGGTACGGATTGTTGACGGCAGAGTTCCTCACGCTCTCCTCAATGAAGTCGCCGGCACAGTAGAAGGAATGAACGGCTTTGGGGGTACCAGCATTGTCGCAAACTAAGTGGCAGGAAATGGAACAGAGGCTGTTTTTGAGGACAGTGAACAGAGCCCCAGTAACGTTGGTTCGAGGGAAGGGTGTCCTGGTTTGGGATGAGTGCGGCAGGGAGTACGTGGATCTAGTAGGTGGCTGGGCAGTAAACAGCCTGGGGCATTGTCATCCCGTAACAGTTGAGGCGTTGGAAAAGCAAGCTAGAACTTTAATCCAGGTTTCCAATCAGTTTTATACTATTCCTCAAATAGAGCTAGCGGAACTTTTGGTGCAGAACAGCTGTCTAAATAGGGTCTTTTTTTGCAACAGTGGTGCCGAAGCAAATGAGGCAGCAGTGAAGCTCGCGCGCAGGTATGGGAAAATCAGGCTCGACGGTGCTTATGAGGTGATTACCGCGAACGGTTCATTTCATGGGCGAACCTTGGCAATGACTGCTGCCACAGGACAGGCAAAATTTCAGCAACCATATGTACCTTTGCCTGAGGGGTTTGTTAACGTGGAATATAACGATGTTGAAGCTATTAGGCGTGCGACCACAAAGCGGACTTGTGCCGTGCTACTGGAGCCAATCCAAGGGGAGGGTGGAGTGAATATCCCTGATGACGAGTACCTGAGGGAAGTACAGGATTGGTGTCGGGAGAAAAAAATACTGTTTATGTTAGACGAGGTTCAAACGGGTGTGGGTCGGACAGGAACCCTCTTTGCCTATGAGCAATATGGTGTTGAACCGGATATAATGACATTGGCCAAGGGATTGGGCGGTGGCGTGCCCATCGGTGCACTATTGGCAAAGGAAGAGTTTTCTCTTTTTACGCCGGGGGAACACGGTTCTACCTTCGGAGGTAACCCACTGGTCTGTGCTGTAGCTTATGCTACTCTCAAGTACATTATTGACAATGATGTACCAGGTAAGGTTAAACAGATGGGAAACTACTTTATATCCCGGCTCCGCGAACTAAAGCATGAGTTTGATTTCATCACAGACGTTCGCGGGCGGGGACTGTTGTTAGCAGTAGAATTTCAGCATGAGATTGCTGAGACGATGGTCCTTACCTGCCTGAGAAAGGGCTTATTGGTTAATAAGGTGAAACCGAATGCTCTTCGTTTCATGCCTCCCTTGATTATTACTAATGATGAAATAGACAGAGCTATCATGATACTGAGAGAGGCACTGGAGGATGTGAGGGAATCTTTGGCAAGACGTAACTGATATTTTGGAACCGAAGGAAAAGGAGGCAATAATAGTGCCGGATAAAGTAGTATTAGCTTACAGTGGTGGTCTTGATACTTCTGTAGCAATAAAATGGCTGCAGGAGCGGCATAACTTCAAGGTGATCACTCTTACTTTAGACATTGGTAATGTGCGTGACTTAGAAGCGATAAGACGGAAGGCGCTTGACATAGGCGCGGAGAAGGCCATAGTGGTCGATGCCAAGGAAACGTTTGTTAATTCCTTTGTTTTCCCTGCTCTTCAAGCTGATGCTATTTATGAGAAGAAGTATCCCTTGGCTACAGCTCTGGGGCGCCCTCTTATCGCCCAGTTTCTCGTGGAGATGGCAAGGAAGGAAGGCGCAGTAGCAGTAGCTCATGGTTGTACCGGTAAAGGCAATGACCAGGTAAGAATTGATGTCAGCGTTACCGCACTGGCTCCAGAGCTCAAGGTAATAGCCCCGGCTCGAGAATGGAAAATGAGTCGAGAGGAAACGATAGAATATGCTCAGGCACATAATATCCCTGTGCCGGTTACCAAGACTAGTCCATATTCCATTGACGAAAACCTGTGGGGTAGAAGTATCGAGTGCGGTGTTCTGGAGGATCCCTGGAGCGAGCCGCCTGAAGATGCCTTTGCTTGGACGAGGCCATTGCACCGGACACCAGACCAACCTACCTACGTGGAGATCGGCTTTGAGCAAGGGATTCCTGTAAGTGTTAATGGTGAAAAACTAGATGGAGTTACTCTTATCCAGAGACTTCATCTCCTGGCTGGTGAGCATGGCGTAGGCAGGATTGATCATGTGGAGAACCGGTTGGTAGGCATAAAATCGAGAGAAGTATATGAAGCGCCGGCAGCTACAGTTCTGCTTCAAGCTCATCAGGCTTTAGAGGATTTGGTACTTTCGAAGGAACAATTAAGGTTTAAGGCGAAGGTAGCGATGGAGTATGCTGACCTTATCTATAATGGACTGTGGTTTACTGCCATGCGTGAAGATCTAGCTGCCTATATAGAAAGCACGCAGAGATACGTTACTGGCAACGTAAGGGTAAAGCTTTTCAAAGGTACGTGTCAGATAGTGGGAAGGAGATCACCATATTCCCTCTACGAACTCAGCTTAGCTACTTATGACAAAGGTGATGCCTTTGACCAAAGTGCCTCACCGGGGTTCATATATATCTGGGGTCTGCCGGTTAGAATCCAGGCTAAGGCACAACGGTTGCGGAGTTTAAGGCAATAAGGAAGACCGAAGAAATGCCATTTTCAGGTGACAGCACTGAAGGAATAAGTTGGCGGATCAGCCAGGAGCTCGGCGTTCTCGCCTGTTTTGTCAGGGTATACACCGGGAAGAGGGACAGGTAAATTGGAAAAGGCTGAGAAGCGAGCTTACAGCTACATTGCTTCTATTCCCTTCGATAAGCGTTTATACCGCCAGGACATACGTGGGAGCATAGTTCATGCCAGAATGCTGGCAAAGCAGGGCATCATATCGCAGGATGAAGCCGAGGTGATAACAAAAGGGCTCGAGTCTATTCTTAAAGAAATCGAGGAGGGATATTTTCAATTTAAGGTCGAACTTGAAGACATACACATGAATATTGAAGCTGGACTATTTGCTAAGATCGGTGAGACTGCTGGCAAGCTTCATACCGCGCGGTCAAGAAATGACCAGATAGCTTTAGACCTACGCCTTTTCTTGAAAGAAGAGATAAGCAAAACTGTCTCGTACCTCAAAGCCTTGCAGAGTTCCTTGTTGGATCTAGCTGAAAAGAACAAGACCGTCATCATGCCTGGTTATACTCATCTCCAGCAGGCTCAGCCTGTTTTGTTAGCTCATCATTTGCTAGCCTATTTCGAGATGTTTCAGCGGGACAAAGAAAGGTTTTACGATTGCCTTAAACGTACCGACGTGTTGCCCTTGGGCAGCGGTGCTTTGGCTGGGGTTCCTTACGCTATAGACCGGGAATTTTTGGCCCAAGAGCTAGGCTTCAGTACCATAAGCAGCAATAGTATAGACGCTGTTTCTGACAGGGATTTCGTTATTGAGTACCAGGCGGCGGCCGCTATCACTATGATGCATGTTTCTCGACTGGCGGAGGAACTTGTTCTCTGGTCGTCCAGCGAATTTGGCTTCATAGAGATTGGAGAAGAATACACCACAGGCAGTAGTATTATGCCTCAAAAGAGGAATCCTGATGTCGCTGAGCTGGCCAGAGGCAAGACAGGACGTATATACGGTAATCTTATGGGCATCTTGACTACTATGAAATCCTTGCCCCTAGCTTATAATCGGGATATGCAGGAAGATAAAGAGGGGCTATTTGATACCGTAGATACGTTACATTCGACACTCGATGTCTTTGCATCCATGCTAAGAACGGTAAAAGTCAGAAGCGAGAGTATCTTCCAGGCGATGAAGACAGATCATCTTTTGGCTACCGATATCGCCGATTATTTGGTAAAGAAGGGCTTGCCATTTCGGGAAGCCCACAGAGTGGTAGCCCGGCTCAGCCAGTATGTTACTGCTCGAGGCAGGTGCTTTCGCGAATTAACTTTAGAGGAGTATCGTCACTTCTGTCCATTATTTGCCGAGGATGTCTACAATATAACCCTAGAAAGCTCGATAAGAGCAAGAAACGTCCCTGGTGGTACCTCACCTGAGCAAGTGGAGATGGCACTGAATAGATCGAGAAAGTTGATCGAGTGATGATCAAGCTAGCACCATCAATTCTCTCTGCTGACTTCGCCCGGCTTGGTGAACAAATTGTTGAAGTTACTAGGGCAGGAGCCGACTATATTCACATAGACGTCATGGATGGGCATTTTGTGCCCAATATCAGCGTGGGAATCCCTGTGGTAGCCTCAATCCGCCCCTGGACGCACCTGCCCTTGGATGTCCACCTTATGATAGAGCATGCGGAACGATACATCTCCGATTTTGCTGCCTGCGGCGCTAATATCATTACCGTGCATGTCGAAGCTTGTCCTCATTTACACAGAGTAGTGCAGTTGATAAAAGAACTGGGTGTCAGGGCTGGAGTATCGTTGAATCCCGCCACTCCACTAGGGTGCATAGAGGAGGTTGTGTCTTTTGTCGATTTAGTCCTCGTCATGAGCGTCAATCCTGGCTTCGGCGGCCAGTCTTTTATCCCGCAGACTTTAACCAAGATAGCTAACGTGCGCAAGATGCTCGATGAAAAGAAACTGGATATTGATCTTGAGGTCGACGGTGGTATTACACTTGATAACGCTGCTGACGTGGTTAGAGCCGGTGCCAATGTCCTGGTGGCGGGGAATAGCATTTTTAAGGCCAAAGAAGGGATAACTCAAGCTTTACGGAAGTTGAGGGCGGTCGTAAGCTAGCGAGCTAACTTATACTGGGTACGAAGGCAGCGAGTGCAGATCTTGACCCTTCTTCTTTTACCGTCTATTATAAGCCTAAGCCGTTGGATATTGGGTAGTTGACGACGCTTTGTGTGCCTCTTAGAATAGCTTACCCTGCAAGCAAATTGGACCTTCTTGTTGCAAATCTCACATTTCATGACGAACTTCCTGGACGGGCAAATTTCTGACGCATTTTAACATAGATTGTAGCACCAGGTGAAGAGCATGGGGGCCGATTCTGTTGATGGCAAAAAATTGCAAGAAATGTTCGCCTCAGCTACTGATTGGTTAGAAAAGGGTGCATCTGAGATCAATGCTATCAACGTGTTTCCTATTCCTGATGGAGATACCGGCACCAATATGGTGCTCACTATGAGGTCGGCTTTAGAAGAGGCGAGACGAGCTTTGGGTCAAAGTGCATCCTCAGTGGCTAAATCCTTAGCTCGGGGCGCTTTAATGGGAGCGCGGGGCAATTCTGGAGTCATTTTGGCCAAGTTCTGGCAGGGGATAGCGAGAGCACTAAATGGTAAAGACTATGTCAACGGCAAGGATTTCGCTCGAGCTCTGGCCACGGCTTTACAAACTGCCTATCAAGGAGTGGCCAATCCAGTAGAAGGAACCATTTTAACCGTGCTCAAGGACGCCTCTAGAGGTGCCGAAGAGACGGCAAAAGAGGATGACAACTTAGTTTCGGTACTGGAAGCCGCAGTAAGATCGGCTCGGGAATCCGTAGCAAGGACTCCCAGTCTGCTTCCAGTGCTGAGGCAGGCAGGAGTAGTGGATGCAGGGGGGCAGGGCCTTTACGTCTTGCTCGATGGTGCTCTGCGGTTTCTTAAAGGGGAGGCAAATAATCTAGAATATCGCAGGCCTTATTTAGTTGCTCCTGAGTCAGAGCTCCTACCCAGAGTGGCGCAGATGCCGGTAGAACTAGAAAGGCCTGAAGGATATTGCATAAACTTTGCCTTAGAAGGACAGCGTCTTAATCTCAAGAAGATTGAGAAAGCCTTGAAAAGGAAAGGAAACTCGCTGATTCTCAGTGGCGACGAGTCACTAGTGCGAATTCACATCCATAGCTCCAACCTTGGTGACGTTCTTGGCTATGCTGCTAGGATCGGTGTCTTACATCACATAGTTATCACTAACATGATGGACCAATATAAGGAATTTATCGAGATGCAGAGAAAAAAAAGTGCCACAGATTGACGTCGCTGTGGTGGCTGTCGCTTCTGGCGAGGGGTTTCTCAATATATTCAGGAACTTAGGCAATGTGACTGTGGTACCTGGCGGCGATACCATGAACCCCAGCGTTCGTGAGCTGTTAGAAGCTGTGGAAGCCTCCCCTTCAAACAATATCATTTTGCTGCCCAATAACAGGAATGTCATAGCTGCGGCCTCTCAGGTGCAGTCCTTGACTGCAAAGAACGTAGAGCTGTTACCCAGTGCAACTATTCCTCAAGGTATAGCAGCGTGCTTGGCATTCAACTACGATATGAGTTTACGAGAAAATCTTCAGGCCATGGAAAAGGCGATGCGCAGGGTAAGGACCATAGCTGTCAGCCAGGCAGTGCGTGAAGCCACGATCAGTAGCTTCAATATAAAGAAGGGCAATTTTATTGCTGTTCTGGATGATGAGAACGTGATAGCTGCGGGGAAGGAAATAGAGGCTATCGTTCTTAATGCCCTCGGTAAGATAGGAATGGAAAGCGTAGAACTGATCACTATTTATTATGGTGCGGGAACTGATATCGGGGAGGCAGAGCGGATAGCTGCGATGATGTGTGAATCTTATCGCAAGCAGGTTGAAGTGGTTTATGGCGGGCAGCCTTATTATAGTTATATAATTGCGCTGGAATAGCAAAGCTTACTTTGGAGTCAGCAAACATATGGTGAAGATAGTAACCGACAGTTGCTCTGATATTAGCCCGCAGTTAGCTCAGGAACTTGGCATCACAGTGGTGCCTTTGTACATTCATTTTGGACAGGAAACTTATCGGGATAACATTGATTTAACTACGGAGGAGTTCTATCGCAAATTGCAAACCAGTAAGGTGCTACCTACAACGGCAACTGTGACGCCGCATTTCTTTGCTGAAGTGTTCAATAGGTTAGCCAAAGAAACCAAAGAGATTCTCGCTATAACCGTTTCTCAAAAATTTAGCGCTACGTATGCTTCAGCGTTACAAGGTAAGGCTATGGTTACTGGTGATTGTCGTGTCGAAGTCATAGATTCCCGGTTGGGGGCTGGGGGGCAGATGTTACTGGCGATATATGCGGCGAAGAAGGCTCAGTCGGGAGCTCGGTTGGACGACCTGATACATTTGATCAACCAAGCAATTCCGCGGATACACGTGTGCATGAGTTTTGATACCTTAGAGTATTTGAGAAAGGGTGGGCGCATCGGCAAAGCACAAGCGTTCTTGGGCAGTTTGTTGAGAGTGAATCCTATATTGGGGATAAAGGATGGTGAGGCATTCCCCATAACGCGGGTGCGCAGCCGCCGCCAGGCTATAGAGTTCTTGGTAAATTTCGCAAGAAGCTTCCAGCGCGTCGAGGCGCTCGCAGTAGAGGACGCCACCACTCCAGATGAATTGGAGGCATTGATACATCGTCTCAGGGATCTGGTTCCTCCCGAACGCGTTTATCGTTCCAAAGTAAGCCCAGTGGTGGGAACTCACGTTGGTCCTCACGTCTTAGGCGTTTCGGTCTTAGAAGCAGAATAGGAAATGGCCGATCTTGATTCGCTACGCAATATCCTGCAATTGGAGTGCAGGAAGGGATATAGCGACAAGGCAGTGATCGGAGGCTTGGATAAGTACTTGCACAGACAAGCAGGGCTATTTAGACAAAGTGTTAATGACCCGGAGCTCCTTGCCAGTTTCGACAAGCTCAAATTGGCTGATTCCAGCTACAGCTCCTACTCCTTGGAGGAGCGTCGAGAATGGATAGCCAGCATTCTTGAATGGCTTGACAGGTGGGAGAAGGCTAGGAGGGAGAACGTGTGTGATGTCACTATGCCGCGAAAGCTCTCAGCGGCGCCGCCAAAGCCATGCCTTCCTGCGGCAGGAGACATAGACTCACCCTTGACCGTTCTGAAAGGTATCTCCTCCAAGACTGCCAGCAGATTCGCCAAGCTTAATGTAAGGACAGTTCGTGACTTGCTTTATTTTTTCCCCAAGCGATATGTCGATTACAGCCGGATAAAACCCGTTTGCCAGTTAGTGGAGGGAGAGGAACAAACTATCATAGGCACGGTATGGCAAGCTAAAGTGACCACCTTGGGCAATCGTCCCGGTACCGAAGCCATAATCGGTGATGCCACCGGAAATGTCAGAGCAGTATGGTTTAACCAACCTTATATAGCTAAGGATTTGCCTACCAACGCTGTGGTGGTGATCAGTGGCGCGGTTGGCTTGTTCAGGGGACAGAGGGTATTCGAATCACCTGAATGGGAACTGCTTAAGGACAAAGAATTAATCCACACGGGACGTCTTGTTCCCGTCTATCCTCTCACCCAAGGTCTATATCCCAGACAGGTAAGGAAATGGGTCAAGGAGGCAGTGGATGGTTATGCCGGGCGACTGGAAGACTTTTTGCCCCAAGATATTAAGACGCGTTGCCAGTTGCTCGATCTGCCTGTAGCAATAAAGGAAGTACATTATCCTAGTGACTTTGCCACGCTGGAAAAGGCAAGAAAAAGGTTAGCTTTTGACGAACTCTTTTTGCTTCAACTGGGATTGCTAGCCAAGAAACGGGACTGGCAGGAAAGTCAGCCCGGTAATGCCTTCTGCATAGACCAGGAACTGGTGGAGAAGTTCTTGCGGTCATTGCCTTTTAGTCTGACTCGGGCGCAGGAACGCGCCTTTGAAGAAATTCTAGCTGACCTCAAGCAATCAAAGCCGATGTCGCGTCTTCTTCAGGGAGATGTGGGAAGTGGTAAGACGGTGATTGCCGCTCTAGCTTTACTGATAGCTGTTTCTAACCGTTATCAGGGAGCATTAATGGCACCGACTGAAGTTCTGGCTGAGCAACATTACCATACTATGTGCGGTTATTTTTCTCGATGCGGTATGGATAAGAGCTCCTTGCTATCAAAGGGAGAAGAGAATGTCAAGTATTACGAGGGGATCATTTCCCGACCTTTCAGCATAGCTTTGCTCACAGGCAGCTTGAAAAGTAGTGTTAGAGAAAGGCTGCATGCCATGATTAATAAAGGGGAAATTGACCTTGTTGTTGGCACTCATACCCTTATTCAAAAAGAAATCCAATTCAGCAGGCTAGGCCTGGCAGTAATAGACGAACAGCATCGTTTTGGAGTATTACAGCGTGCGTCCTTGCGACAAAAGGGATTTAACCCCCACGTGTTAGCTATGACTGCCACTCCAATTCCTAGAACTATGGCGCTGACACTTTATGGGGATCTGGATATTTCCATTATTGATGAACTACCCCCGGGTAGAAAACCGGTACAAACAAGATTGCTTGATCCGCGCCATCGGGAAAAGGCTTACAGATTCGTGCGCAATGAGATAAGCAATGGACAACAGGCTTTCGTCATTTATCCTCTGATTGAGGAATCGGGCATGTTGGAAGCTAGAGCAGCTACTGCAGAGTATGAGCGGTTGTCTCGAGAAGTTTTCCCTGATCTGAGGTTGGCTTTGCTTCACGGTCAAATGCCTAGCCAGGAAAAAGAAAGGGTAATGCGTCGTTTTCGCGCTGGCGAAGTTGATATTCTCGTATCGACCTCAGTGGTGGAAGTAGGTATCGATGTACCTAGAGCCTCTGTTATACTGGTGGAAGGCGCAGAACGATTTGGGTTATCGCAATTGCATCAGTTGAGAGGACGAGTGGGACGAGACAAACAGCAAGGCTACTGTATACTAATTCCACAAACGTTGTCCCCTGAAGCAATAGCACGGCTGCGGCTCTTGGAAAAGATTCATGATGGCTTCACCTTGGCGGAAAAAGACCTAGAGTTGCGCGGTCCGGGAGAGTTTTTCGGAACGCATCAAACTGGTTTGCCCAATTTAAGACTTGCCAGGCTTTCAGATGTACACAGTCTAGAGCTGGCCCGACGGGAAGCGATTAATCTGTTTCAGCGAGATGCCGGTTTAGCACGTCCAGAGCACCAGCTTCTGCGCCGACAACTTAGCCAACTTTGGTGTCAAGAGGCTGAATGGAGTTGATAATGCTAAGACAAGAACTGAGCAGGTGCTTGCAAGAAGCTGTGGCTAGGGCACAGCAAGAAGGTGCCCTTGCCTCTACTGCGCCACCGGAGATTGTCCTGGAACATCCTCAGAACCCCGAGCACGGCGACTTTGCTTCAGGTGTTCCCTTAAAGCTGGCTCGGATTATGAAGATGTCTCCGCTTATGATAGCGGAGAAGATTATTCAGTACCTTACGCTGCCATCAGAGGTCGATAGAGCGTGGATTGCTGCGCCAGGGTTTATTAACTTCACGTTGCGACAGGATTGGATAGTAAAGCAGGTGGAATCGATACTCGTTGCAGGCGATTCTTATGGTAACCTGGAACTGGGGGAAGGCAAAAGAGTTCAGGTCGAGTTTGTCAGCGTGAACCCGACAGGGCCTCTTCACGTGGGGCATGGACGCGGCGCGGTGCTGGGGAGCACCTTAGCTAATGTACTCAGTGTGGCAGGGTATACGGTGCAGAAGGAATATTACATAAACGATATGGGCAATCAGATATACAATTTCGGCCGCTCTCTTTACGCGCGTTATCAGCAATGTTTGGGCAAGGATGTGGCTATGCCAGCTAATGGCTATCTCGGCAACTACCTCATCGATCTCGCTAAGGAAATTATCGATGAGCAAGGTGAGAAGTTTTTATTCTTGTCTGAGAATGAAGCGATCCCGGCGCTGGCCGAAATCGGAATTAACAAGATGTTACAGAAAATAAGAGAAGACCTCAAGCTGTTAAACGTTGAGTTTGACGTTTGGTTTTCAGAAAGAAGTTTGTATGAAGGTAAGCAATACGATAAGGTTATGGCATTGTTGAGAAGCGGAAGCTATATAGTTGACCGAGAAAATGCTCTGTGGTTCGAATCAAGTTTACTCGGTGAAGACAAAGATAACGTCCTGGTGCGTAGCGACGGTTCGCCGACTTATTTTGCTTCCGACGTTGCCTATCACTATAACAAGTTTGTGGAACGAAAATTTGACTGGGTGATTGATATATGGGGAGCTGATCATCAAGGACATGTTTCTCGAATGAAAGCGGTGCTCAAGGCTTTGGGAATAGATCCCGAGCGGCTGAAAATAATAATCTGCCAGCTGGTCACTTTGCGGCGTGGGCAAGAACTTGTCAAGGTGTCTAAGCGGAGTGGTGACATTATTACTCTGAGGGAAGTTTTGGAAGAAGCAGGCGCAGATGCCTGCCGTTTCTTCTTCCTGTCTCGATCTGCTGATAGCCAGATGGACTTTGATCTGGAGCTAGCTCAGAAACAATCAACTGACAATCCCGTTTATTATGTGCAATATGCTCATGCTCGTATCGCCAGCATCCTTCGCTTTGCCGGTGAGAAGATAAAGAATTACGAAGATGGCGATGTTTCTCTGCTTAATAGCGAACCCGAGTTAGCTTTGATTCGCCGCTTGATATTATTGCCCGAGATAATAGAACGTGTAGCAGTTACGCTTGAGCCCCATCACCTCCCTTATTACGCTCAGGAACTGGCCACGGCTTTCCATAGTTTTTACAAGCAGTGTCGAGTTGTTTCACAGGATGAAGCCCTGTCTAAGGCTCGACTCAAGCTGGTCAAGGCAGCACAGATTGTTCTAGCCAAGGTTCTCCGTCTCATGGGAATGAGCGCCCCCGAGAAGATGTAAGTTCCTCCGTGGACGTTGTTTACACAGAAGAGTCGTGCGCCATCAGAACGGGGGTCTCTCTGAATTATGATTCTTTTCGACACCGGCCTAGGTCTCGAGGTTTACAGCGCAGTCCTTTCCCATCATGGGTCTCATAACGGAGTAAAGTGTGCGGGGACGTTTCTCCGCTGCTCCGTATATGACCGACATTGAGGCCAGTTCCGGACGTCACGCGGCAGCGTTCCTATAAGCTCTTGTCTTCAGAGGTCAACAGACCATCAAGTCGGGCATCTCGGAGATACATTCCCGCTGGATCTATTTCTTCACGTAACACCTTAATCTCCTGGGTAGTCGGAGGAGCGGTTTCGTTAAGGCGTGGTGAAATCTTCAACTGCCAGCCAACGTTGGCCTTTATTTCTTCAATATGAACTCCAGGATGATAGCTATGCAGATACATTTCCTTAGAAACTGGAGAGAAGCGAAAAACTCCGAGATCAGTCACCACCGCACAGGGTCCACCATGTCTCAAACCTGCTCTCTCTCGGGAGTTGGAGCCATGTAGAAATCCTGGTGTAGTAATGAAATCCACTTTCTCAGGGAAACGCCCCCGAGTCTGCTCTAGGATTATAACCAACCTTTTTGCGCTTGCTCCAATATCTGAGGCGCCACCACTGCCAGGGAGGCGTACTTCAGGCTTGAGGTAATCACCGATACAGGTGGTGTTGATATTTCCATATTTATCAACGGAACTGGCGCTCAAGACGCCGACATCAGCCCAACCACCGTGGACGACCGATCCTAGCGTATCGAATAAATCGCCGCATAGTACGCTGCAGGATAACATGGCGGGGTCGTGGGCAATGAGGGGTGTACGTGTTGGAGCCCAGTTGCAGATTATCCCTCCTTCGAAGACAAGCACGGAGTGCGGGGCATGTAGTTTCTTAGCCAAGAGTGAAGCAAGAATGGGCCAATAAGTGCCGGTGATCACGGTTTCGCCGTCCTTTATTTCTCTTGCAGCGGCAATGACCATCATTTCGCGACGAGTAAAGTCCATGTATACTGCCCCCCTTAAGAAATCTCTGCTAGAAAATGGGGTAATGCCCGTAGTCTACTGGCAAACTTTGCCACGGCTTAGCTCTAAGCTCTTTGAGTCTCCTCTCACCTATCTTGATTAAATATTCTTTTCGTGATTTTACTCCATAGATCCACTCCTCCAGGTAGCGGCTAAATCCTTCCAGAGTTTTTGTGGCCTCATGGTAGAAGGCGAAATACCTCCAGTCTCTATCATAAAAACCGGGTACATAATCAGGATGGCTGCTCCACGGCTCTTCTACCACCGCGTTAACCCGAAAACCGGGAAGTATCGTTCTTTGGGGATCTTTCCTAATAACTTCACTAGGAACTATCTCCTCGGCTGTAACGATGATCCTGGAACACGAAGCTATTCCCCACCTGTCAGCTGCTAGTGGTCCCCAAGCCTGGGCATTTCCCTCTTCATCTGCTCTTTGGACGTGTATTATCCCCACATCATGCTTTAAAGGTGCGATGACGGTCGCCAACTCTCCGGTGAAAGGAGATTCAAGCACCTTGATTTTCTCGGACATGCTAAGCTGTTTCTGTAGAATGTCGGTGCCCAATAAGGATTTCGTGGCCACAAATGGCAGATCAAGAGCCCCAGCGAAATATGCTAACCCTAGAGTAAAGAAAGAGTATTCTTCAAGCTCAATCCGGTGAGGGATGCCCTGCTCTACTGCCCGGCGAAATGCATGAGCTGGCTTATATGCCGGGTTCCAGATGTAAGAAGTAACAACTTTGCGAACACAACCTGCGCCAATAAGTAAGTCCAGGATCAACATCCCTGCGCTTTTGGAGACGACGAGGTTCTTCTTTCGTTGGCGGATTATCTCATGCGCGGCAGCGTAAGGCTCAAATGCCACCAGCCCACCCAAAAAGACCGTATCGCCGTCCTGGACGAACTGGTCAATTGCCTGTTGCATATTCATGACTTTGGTAGACATCGGCTTTCGTACTCCCTTGGAACGAAACTGGCGCCCATAAAGTAACCGCAATACTCCGTTTGATCTTTGTTAGCTGTCGTTTGCGGTTCAAGGTATGGGCAGCGACGTAACCGGAGATAGAATATCCAGGGGCTAATCACAGTCCCTGCTCTTTGTATTGTGCGGCAAGCTTGACATAAACTTGGCAACCTTTTTCTGCCCACCACGACTGCTCAGAGGATACCGTTCCCCTTAGTTTCCCGGGAATGCCAGCGACAAACGAATTTGGAGGAACTTTCATGTCCTGGCTCACTACGGAACCCGCGGCAATAACACATCCGTCACCAATCTCGGCACCATGAAGAACAGTGGAGTTCATTCCTATAAGAACCTTGTTGCCAATCCTGCGGCAGTCAATAATAGCACCGTGACCAATATGCACTTCGTCCCCTATTTCAATGTCCCCCATACCAGCATGGATGACACAATTGTCCTCTACTGTGCTATTTCTGCCGATCTTTACTTTGAAAAAGTCACCTCGGATGACTGCTCTAGGCCACACGCTGGAATTTTCTCCAATTTCTACGTTTCCAAAAACGTAAGCCGCTTCGCTCACAAAAGCAGAGTTGTGCACCTGAGGTGCCCTGTTATTGAAGCACTGGATTATGCTACACCTCCCAGTCTTCTGATGTGCTGGTTTAACATACTAATGAACTTCCTTACCCCTATTCGAGTTCCTCTTTATATTTCTTAGCTATAAAAGAACAATACTCAGGATTGTTTTGCGTCCACAACAATAACTCTGGCGAAACCTCCCCTTTGATGCGCCCTGGGACACCGACAACAAAAGATCTGTCGGGTATTTTCATTCCCTGACTTACTACACAGGCAGCAGCTACCACGCAAAAGTTACCGATTTCGACATCGTGCAGGATAGTGGCGTTCATACCTATTAAAGTGTTGTTCCCCACCTTACGACAATTAAGAACAGCACCGTGCCCGATGACGACGTTATCCCCAATGGTTACATCTCCTTCACCCGAAAGCGAACCCGAGTGTATGACACAATTTTCTTCAATAGCGGTGTTGCAGCCGATTCTTATCTTGCCAAAGTCGCCCCGAATAACGGCTCCGGGCCAGACCACCGAGTTCTCGCCAATTTCGACGTCCCCGACTATGTAGGCTGCTTCGCTGACGAAAGCCGACTCAGCTATTCGAGGTGTCTTGTTATGAAAGCTCCTGATCACTCTATATCAAATTATATACCGGCTCGAAAATAGTTGAAAGTTGAAGGTGAAACGCCCTCAGCATATAATAGCCGTGGTGACTTTGTTATCTTTCGTATCAGCTTTGTTCGAGTTCTCTCAGGTGAAGACTTGGGAAACCACTCAAAGCTGAAAGCTATAGGAGGACAACACTAATGACCAAAGGCGAAGTAGTTATTAACGAGCGATTTTGTAAAGGATGCGGATACTGCGCACATTTTTGTGCCCGAGGGGCTATTGAAATTCCTGGAGATAGGTTTTCTGCCGAGGGCTATTCGTTACCGATATTTGCCCATCCTGAGAAGTGTAACGGCTGTGGGGTGTGTGCTTGGTTATGCCCCGGCTTCGCCCTAGAAGTCTATAAGATCAGGGGGTAATACCAACATTGTAGTCTGTACCTTTTCCGAGCATTCATTACAAGTTAGGAGGTAAATGCTATGAGTGAAAGGCTTTTGGTGGAGGGCAACGAAGCCGTAGGCTATGGTGCTTTGGACGCCGGGTGTGACTGCTATTTTGGATATCCAATAACACCCCAGAATGAAATTATTGAGTGGCTCTCCCGCGAGTTACCCAAAAGAGGCGGGGTAGTCTTGCAGGCGCAATGCGAAACCTCGACCATAAATATGGTACAGGGGGCAGCAGCCACTGGAGCGCGGGTTATGACTTCGACTTCAGGGCCGGGGTGGAGCTTAATGCAGGAAGGGATGTCAAACATTGCTACTGCTGAGGTACCGTGCGTCGTAGTTCTGGTGCAAAGGGGTGGGCCAGGAACAGGAGGTTTACGGCAGGTACAAATGGACTACAATTCGGTAACCAAGGGGGGAGGTCACGGAGACTACAGGAACATCGTACTTGCTCCAGCATCAGTACAGGAAACTTACGAATTAATGCAACTCGCTTTCTATCTCGCTGATAAATATAGGGTTGCCGTGGTGGTACTTTCTGACGCATTGATAGGCCAGATGATGGAGCCGCTTGAATTGAAGAAGCTGGACTTTGGCCCCCTGCCCTCCAAGGAAGACTGGGTAGTCACAGGTAAGAGTTACCATAAGGATGGTGTAAAGCATATGAGTCTCATTGTTAAAGGCACGCCCGACGACCCACGTTTCCCCACGTGGCTGAGCTTCCCAAAACACTTGTACGAAAAGTATCAGACTATAGAGAAAAATGAAGTCAGGTATGAGGCAGTCGCTTTGGAAGATGCAAGCCTGGTCATAGTTGCTTTCGGGTACATGGGGCGCATTTCGAAAGGAGCAGTTAAGATAGCGAGAGGCGAGGGTCTTAAGGTAGGTTTGCTCCGCCCCATTACCCTGTGGCCTTTTCCCAAGGAAGCCATTGCACAGTTAGCGGAAAGAGGCTTTACTTTTCTCGTGGTGGAGGACAACTTTGGGCAAATGGTTGAGGATGTAAGAGCGGCAGTGTGTGGTCATGGCAGTGGAGGGATTCATCTCTTAAACATGTTCGCTCGTTCATCTTCGGCTGACGGAGCCCTCATTCATCCCCGAAGAATTGTGGAGGAATGTAAACAAATACTCGGAGGCAACAGATGAGTCAGATAGAGAAGCAAAGGGTGTGGGTTAGTGGAACACCTAGGTTGTGGCGCTATAACCCTATAGGGGCGCGGCAATGCGCCGGATGCCACAGTCCGATCGTGGAGCGCATCATTTGCGAAGTCATAGAGGAGATGGGCATTGAGGGTAACGTAATATGCGTCACTGGTATCGGCTGCAGCGCACTTGCGAATTTTCTCTTCGATTTTGATTCTCTCAAGGTGGCTCACGGACGTCCTGTAGATGCCGCCACAGGGGTGAAACGAGCTTTGCGAGGGCGACCGGTGGTGTTTACCCTGCAAGGTGACGGAGACTGTATTGGCTTGGGAGGTGGCGCTTTGATCTCAGCAGCAAGTAGGGCAGAGAAGATCACGGTGATTATGGCAAACAATGCTGTTTATGGTCAGACCCGGGGGCAAATGGCACCTACTACCTTAGTGGGTCAAGTCACTACTACCACGCCCTTTGGTCGAAGCCCTGCGGAGCACGGTTATCCGATTCATACCGCCGAATTGGTTGCTCAAATAAAAGGAACTGCTTATTCTGTGCGAACGGCAGTCAATAATCCCGCTAATTATCAACGAACGAAGAAATACTTGAAGACTGCTTTTCAAAAGCAAATAGATAACGTCGGCTTTACTTTTGTGGAAATCCTGGAGGCCTGTCCTACACTATGGAGGATGAGCCCTGTAGAAAGTCTGAAATGGCTTGAAGAGGTGTTGATGGCTGAGTTTCCTCTGGGAGAATTTAAGAACGTAGATAAGATAGAATAAAAGGAGAGACATGGAGAGTATGGAAACCAATACACATGAAGTGGTGGTGATTGGCGCTGGCGGAAGAGGAGCTCAGACTACCGGTCAAGTACTGGCTCATGCTGGAGTCTCGCGGTACAAACACGTATTGTGGAGTGGGTCCTATTTTGCCGCATTAAGAGGTGCTGCCAGTGATTGCATAGTGGTTTTTTCCGACAAAGAAATCTATTGTCCCTGGCCGGAGAGCGTGGAGGCGCTAATCGGGCTCGAACCTCGCCGCTGGAAAGAGTTTGAAGGCATGCTCCGTCCCGGGGGGCTAGTTTTGATGGAGCAAGAGGGAAAAGCCAATGCAGAGAGGCAAGATATTAGAGTATATTCCATTCCTGCCTTAACCGTAGCGAGAGCTCTTGGCAGTTTGTTGGCAGCTAACTTTGTTCTTCTGGGGGCATACGTTACACTGACTAGAATACTTCCCATTGAAGCCTGTGAAGAGGCAATTAAGCAAAGATTCTCCGGACAACCCAGGGAATTGAACATTCTCGCTCTGAGGAGGGGGACAATAATAGGCAGGGAATTACAAGCAGATGGCGGCAAATGAACCTGACACGGGATAACGGTTAAGGAGGAAAAAGAAATGGTTATGCCACTGGAGGGCATCAGGATTTTAGACTGGACTCAATGGCAGATGGGTACAGTTGCGTCAGCGATGCTCGCTGATCTGGGAGCTGAGGTGATCCATATTGAGGATAGGGAGCGAGGGGATCCCGGGAGGGGCATGAAAGCAGCAGGAGGAACATGGATAGACTTGCCCGGCGGAAGAAACGCCTATTTTGAATACACCAACCACAACAAGAAAGGTATAGCAGTGGATCTCAAAAAGAGGGAAGGCAAAGAGATTATTTATCGCTTGGTGAAGAACTCTGACGTTTTCATCCACAATTTTCGTCAAGGTGTTCCTGAAAGGCTGGGCTTAGACTATGATACTCTTTCTGAGCATAATCCTAGGCTCATCTACGCCGCTCTTTCTGGTTACGGACCAAAGGGACCTGAAGCTCAAGAGCCAGCATTTGACTATCTGGGACTGGCACGGTCGGGGATGATGACCATTGTTGGACCGCCTGATTCTCCTCCTCCCGGTTTCTCGGGTGGCATCGCTGATCAAATGGGAGCTATTATGGCTGCTTATGGTGTGCTGGCTGCGTTGTTTGCGCGGGAAAGATTCGGCATGGGACAAAGGGTGGACGTCTCCCATCTTGGCAGTCTGATGGCCCTCGAAGGCTTGGCTATCGCCATCAGGCTCTTCACCGGTCGAGAAATGCCGCGGAAAAATAGACCCAAGGAAAGCAACCCTCTTTGGAATCATTATCTTTGTGGCGACGGGAAATGGATTGTTCTAGGCATGTTACAAGCTGATAGATACTGGCCGGCAGTGTGTAAAGGGTTGGGCATAGAACATTTGGAAAAAGATCCGAAGTTCGAAAACATGGACAAGAGAAGAGAGAATGCCGAAGAGCTGATTGCTATCCTCGACAAGATCTTTATTACGCGGTCCAGTAAAGAGTGGATGCAAAGGCTTAAGGCAGCGGGAGATATTATTTGCACTACTGTGCAGACCATTTCCGATTTGCTCGACGATCCTCAAGTGTGGGCAAACGAATATTTGGTCGAGCTGGAACATCCGGTTCTAGGACAGATTAAGTTTCCCGGACTGCCGGTGCAGTTCAGCAAGACTCCGGGAAAAATCAGGCCTGAAGCGCCGGAATTTGGACAACATACAGAAGAGGTGCTTATCCAAGTTGGTGGTTACAACTGGGACGAAATCTTATCATTAAAAGAAAAGGAGGTAATTTAGTTCCTGTTATCCAAAGAGAGTTCTCTTATCCCATTCGATTGCTGGTAGCATTTTCGGCGGCTCAAAAGGTCGAAACGGGAAAACTGGCAATTGCTGTGTGACCGCAAACAGGTCCAGCCTCAAACTGACGGCAATAGACTCAGTGTATTGCTGGGTGACGTGACAAAGTTCCAGGAGGCGTTCATGACCCAGGAAAAGAAAAGGGCGATAAACAGACTGGAAAGTATGCGTCCGATAAGGGCTGAAATAGATGAGACCTACAGGCAGAGTGCTGCTGCGGTAAGAGAGGGAAAACCTATCGCCTGGGCCATGGTGAACTACTGGATAGGCGATGCTATTCTTCATGCCCTGGATATAGGGGCAGTATATCCAGAGAGTTATGGCGCCGTTTGTGCTGCCATGGGAGCAGCTCAGTCGTATCTTGATCGCTGCGGCGAAGAAGGTTTTCCTACTCACATGTGCGGCTACGCCAGAAACTGTATTGGCTATACAGCCAAGATGATGAAAGACTGTGGAGGGCAAATACCTCCTGACGCGCCTATGGGTGGTATGCCTAAGCCGACGGTGCTGGTAAGCCGTGGCAGTTCCTGTGATGCCGGGTTTAAATGGTTTCAGGCTCTTGGTCGTTATCTCGATGCTCCTATGTGGACGTTGGAAATGCCGGTCCCTGGGGTAAAGGAAGGTCTTTCGAAAGAGGTTCAAGAACGGAACGTTAAGTTCATGGTCCAGGAATTAAGAAGCTTTGTTGCCTTTCTTGAAGGCATATTTAATAAGAAGTTAGACTGGGATAAGCTAAGCGAAACGATCTATGATCTGGAAGAGATCGGGCGAGTATGGCATGAGACCAACGAGTTGCGTAAAGCTGTACCATGTCCCATGCACTCTCGAGATTTCTGGACATGCATGAATGGTCCCACTACACCCACTGGAGATCTCAAGAAAAAACTAGCACTATATCGAGCTCTCTACGAAGAGGTCAAATATAGGGTGGAGCATGGAATAAGCGCGGTCGCGGAGGAAAGATATCGAGTGGGATTCACTGAACTGCCTCCCTGGCATAGCCTGCACTTCTTCGATATGCTGGCAGAAAGAGGCTGGAACTTTGTAGTGGAAACATGGGGATATCACCCTCCCAGGCCCATAGACTTAACCAACGTCAATGATCCTCTGGAACGTCTAGCTAGGATTTCCTACAGTGGTCTTACCACAGCCTACTTTAAGGAAGCGGCACAAGCAGGTGAATATATGGGATTTTTGGGCTATCCCAACCTTGAATACGCCAGGGAATATAAGCTTGATGGGTTCTTGCTTCATCCCTTGCTTAGCTGCCGCGCCGCATCCGCCCACTTGTGGTACGTGCAAGACAGACTAATGCGGAGGTTGAAGATTCCTTCTTTAATGATTGAAGGAGACATAGTGGACGTGAGATTATTTGATCTTGAGGATGCTCTTAAGAAAGCTGAGGCGTTTGAGCAGATAATGGACCACTATAAGCATGTGAGGAAAGCAGCAGGGATAGGGTGGTAGCGAAATAATTGCTTAATTGCTGGAGGATACCTTGGTCATAGCCGAGAAGACTAAAGCATTCGACAAGGTGAAGGAATTAAATCAGGAGCGAACCGTCAGAGTGAAACAGCTTAAGGCGGCGGGCAAGAAAATCATAGGTTATCTCTGTCTTCATCCGGTCTTGGAAATGTTAACCGCCTTTGACCTGGTTCCGTTTCGTGTACTTGGAGACATGGGAGAGCGAGTAACTAGGGCAGACACCTGCATGCCGCCGATGGTCTGCCCTTTTCTGCGTAGTTGTCTGGATCTGGCACTCAAAGACAAGTATGCATTCCTTGATGGCGTGGTTATGGCACATATCTGCGATGTCGGTGAAAGAATGGCACACATTTGGAGAACGTATAAGGAATATAATTATTTTTACTTCATGGACGTGCCTCATACAGTTCATCCGCCAGCGCTTGATGCGTTCAAGGAGGAGATAAAAGGATTTCAGAGTTCATTGGAATCATTCGTAGGGGAAAAGCTGCGTGTGGAGAAACTGGAGGAGGCTATTGAACTTCATAATGAGCAACGGAAATTGATAAGAGAGCTATACGATCTAAGAAAGCCTGCTCCTCCACTTATCACAGGCAGCGAGGTTCTTCAGGTGATAATAGCGTTAGCCAGTATTCCTGTTGATGAAGGAAACGAGCTGTTAAGAAGGCTTATAACTGAGGTTCACGAACGCAGGCCGAGATTGCCAGAGAAGAAGGCTAGACTGATGATCTGGGGTAGTGTAGTAGACAATGTCTCGCTCATAGAGATGATGGAAGGTGTTGGCGCCAGTGTGGTTATGGATGACCTCTGTCTGGGTACTCGAGCTTATTGGGAAAGCGTAGAGATGACTCCCGATCCTTTAGATGGCCTGGCTTACCGTTACCTTGTCGGCATCAGGTGTCCTCGAACTTTGAGAGAGACAGCGCTTTACCGCAACAAGAAAGATTATGCCGCAGACCTGGAACATAGATTTGGTTATCTGAGAAGTTACATCAGAGAATGGAACGTTAAAGGAGTTATTCTCCAATCTGTCAAATATTGTGATACTCATGGTTACGAAGTTCCTGCCGTCAAGGATTATCTGCAGAAACTCGGTGTGCCCAGCATCTATCTTGAGCATGACTACAGCTATGGATCATTAGCGCCATTACGGACCCGAGTTCAAGCTTTCTTGGAAATACTAAAGTGAGAACATTCCTGCTTTGAAAGCAACTATGTACTTTGCCGGGGTGGACATTGGCTCCACGATGACCAAGGTGGTGATCATAGACGAGAGTGTGAGGATTTGCGGCAGCGTCGTGGGTCCCACCGGAGCAGAACATCGTCGCTTAGCCTATAAAGTTATGGAAAAGGCCTTACAAGAGAGCGCATTGTCTTTTGAGAGGATATGCTATGTCGTAGCCACAGGGTACGGCAGGTTAAACGTTCCTTTCGCTGACAAGCAGGTCACGGAGTTGACTTGCCACGCTAAAGGTGTATCGACCCTTTTCCCTGGTGTTAGGACAGCTATTGACATTGGAGGGCAAGACGTCAAGGGCATGAAGATAATCAATGGTGAGCTGGTTGATTTCGTGATGAACGATAAGTGTGCCGCAGGAACCGGCCGCTTTTTGGAAGTCCTCGCTGATGCTCTGGGAGTTAGAGTGGAGGACTTAGGCAGTATCTCTTTGAAATCTAGTCGCAAGGCTGATATTAGCAGCATCTGCACTATTTTCGCCCAACAGGAGGCGGTATCTTACCTTTCTCAGGGAACACCGTTGGAAGACATCGTAGCTGGCGTTCATGACGCGATAGCCAGCAGGGTGGTGGGGATGGTAAGAAAGTTGAAAGTAGAGCCCGATGTAGTTCTTACTGGAGGGGTAGCAAAGAACATTGGCGTGGTTAGAGCAATTGAAGAAAAATTGGGGTGTAAGGTTCTTGTTCCTGACAACCCGCTGCTGAGCGGCGCATTCGGAGCGGCTATGCTGGGAAGAAAAATTGTTCTTGAGGCTCTGGCTAAAGGGGAACCCATCCCCAGGAGCGAGCGTCGCCTGAAAGAAGCTACTTTCTTCAGTTAAGAGTGATAGACGTGGCTTGGTGTATGGGTATTGACATTGGCGCAGCGACTAGCAAAGGAGTGCTCGTCGAGAATGGCAAGGTCGTAGCTCATCGCCTGGTACCGTCCAGGAGTGATTACAGAGTGGCAGCGGAGAAGGTGCGCCTCAGGCTCTTGGCCACAGTCGGGCTGTCTCAAGAAGACATTCGCTGCACTGTAGCCACAGGTAGGGGCGCAGCCACTGTTGCCTTCGCTGATCGTCGCATTCCCGATATCGTTTGTTGCGGGCGGGGGACAAAAACTATCTTTCCCTCAGTCTGCACGGTTATTGACGTTGGAGACCAGTCGAGCCAGGTGATACGCATTGACCGTGAAGGGAAAGTGGTAAATTTTGTCCACGCCGAGAAATGTGCTGCTGGTAGCGGGCGTTTCCTCCAGGTCATCGCTAATGTCCTGCGGATAAACCTCGATGATATTGGACCCCTTTCTCTTAAGTCAAACAATCCTGTTACTTTTACCACAGGGTGTGCTGTTTTCGGGGAAACGGAAGTCGTCTCTCGAGTGGCAGAGGGTGACACCGTAGAAGATATTTTAGCCGGCGTTCACAAAGCTCTGGCACAAAAAGTCTGCACTCTGGTAGAAAGGCTGGGCAAGGAAGGAGACTATGCTATCGTTGGCGGAGGAGGTCTCGACGTCGGGCTGGTTAAAGCTATAGAAAAAGAGCTCGCGGTTCGCATATTAGTGCCCTCTCAGCCACAGATTGTTGCTGCGTTGGGTGCCGCAATCATCGCTGCGGAAGAATGTTGATGCAAGGGTGTTGCTTAAGAGAGGCGCATGCAAGTGTCCTCGCTGAGGTCAGGGGCGAACATGTCCATTGCCAAAGATAATCCATTTGTAGCTGGTCAACTCCTTCAGTGCCATAGGGCCGCGAGCGTGGAATTTTTGCGTGCTTATCCCTATTTCAGCCCCTAAACCGAACTGTCCACCATCGGTAAAGCGCGTGCTGGCATTGACGTAAACGCAGGCGGCATCTACTTCGTTAAGAAAGCGCATTGCTGCTGAGTAGTTCTCGGTGACGATGGCCTCGGAATGTCCCGAACCGTATTGCGCAATGTGCGCTAACGCTTCATCCAGAGAATTTACCACTTTGATTGCCGCTTTTAGTGACAGGTATTCCTTTCCCCAGTCCTCATCCGTGGCGGGAACGACGTTCAAAGTAGGAATGGTCCGAAGTACGGTCAAAGCTTTCTCATCACAGTGCATCTCCACCCCAGCCTTGTTCCATTCTCTAGCAATCAGAGGCAGATACGCGGCAGCAATCTGGTTATGAACGAGAAGGCAATCCAGGGCATTACACACCGTGGGCCGTTGGACTTTGGCGTTAAAGGCAATGGCTACCGCCTTATTCAGGTCGGCATCTTTATCGACATAGGTATGGCATACGCCTATCCCTCCAGCCACAACGGGCATGGTGGCATTTTCGGATACCAGTTTTATTAAGCCGGCGCCGCCGCGAGGGATCATTAAATCGATAACTTCTTTCATCCGTAACATGTGATTGACCAGAGCTCTTTCCGTCGATTCGATAAACTGGATAGCTCCATGGGGCACGCCTGCCTGATCGCAGGCTTCCTGAGCTATTTTGGCTAAAGCAATATTGGAATTAATTGCCTCCTTCCCACCGCGAAGGATAACAGCATTGCCTGACTTGAGACAGAGGCTGGATATGTCTATAGTAACGTTAGGACGACTCTCGTAGATTGCTCCGATGACGCCTAATGGAACTCGCTTCTTGCCTATGATTAATCCATTGGGCAGAGTACGCATGTCGAATATCTCTCCCACCGGGTCAGGTAGTGCAGCCACTGTCCTTACATCATGGGCCATATTTTCCAAACGGGAAGGCGACAGCATAAGTCTATCGAGCATCGCTTCGCTCATGCCTGAGGACTTAGCTTCCCCATAATCAACTTCGTTTGCCTTAAGAATTTCGTCCTTTCTGGCAAGGAGAGCGTCAGCGATATTAAGCAAGGCTTTGTTCTTGATCTCGGTGGGAAGAAACGCTAACTTCTTCGAAGCCTCCTTAGCTGCCCTTCCTTTTTCCTCCAATTCTCTTAAGGCTGTCTCCATGGTTTACCTCCTCAAGGCGTATAGTCAATGTGACGACAGTGCTTTGCTGAAAACATGCAGCTGTGCTTACTGCTGTTCGTTTAATACCACCATGTTGTTTCTGTGGATCACTTCATCACCGTAATCATAGCCGAGAAGACCGGGAATCTCATCGGAATGCTTCCCCGCGATGCTGAGTATATCGCCTGAGCTGTAATTGACAATGCCACAGGCAATACGGTTCCGTCTCTGGTCAAGAACATCGACGATATCCCCACGCTGGAACTTACCTTCTACCTTTATCACTCCCGCGGGTAGAAGGCTCTTTCCCTGGCCCTTTAAAGCCGCCGCAGCGCCGTCATCAACTATGACCTTGCCTTTCGAAGCCAATCCAGTGAGCATCCATCTCTTCTTGCTTTCCATCTTGCTTACCTGGGCTGGGAAAAAAGTGCCTATTTCTTCCCCCTGGCTTATTCGTACTAATACCTCGCGTTCCCTTCCGTTGGCAATGACTACGCTTATGCCTGAGGCAGTAGCTAATTTGGCAGCCTCAATTTTGGTTATCATGCCGCCCACGCCCTGGCCACTGGAACTCCCACGTGCCATGCGCTCTATCCTGGAGTCGATTTTGTCAACACGGTGAATGAGTTTGGCATCAGGGTGAAATCGGGGATCAGCAGTGTATAGTCCTTCAGTATCAGTGAGCAACACAAGGAGATCAGCATCAACTAAGTTAGCTACCATGGCAGAAAGATTATCGTTATCCCCGAACCTAAGTTCCTGAATCTCATCAATAGCAACTACATCGTTTTCGTTGACAATGCAGATTATACCCAGTTCCATAAGTGCTAACAGAGTGTTACGGGCGTTAAGATAGCCGGTACGGTCAATAAGGTCCCTCTTGGTAAGCAGCGCTTGAGCTATGGTAATGTCATAGCGACTGAAGAGTTGCTCATAAGTGTGCATCAGATAGCTTTGCCCTATAGAAGCCAAGACTTGCTTAAATGGTATGTTCTTGCGATCCTGGATCTTGCCTAGCCTCTGCCTTCCCGACGCAATAGCGCCGGAAGAAACTATCACTATCTCTTTTCCTTGGTGGTGAAGCCTCGCTATTTGATCAACCAAATTTGACATAACCCCCACGTCAAGGTGATCAGTGCCTGAAGTAAGGAGGGTCGTGCCGAATTTAGCTACTATCCGACGATAACACACTGTGGTAAATCTAACAGTTTTTCCTTATGACGAGCAACTTTCATGAATGGAAAATGCGGGCATGCTACAGCAAGCCCACAAATGAGTCGTAATCAATCTGACGGCACACATGTTAACTATGCCGATTCAAACCCTGGGCAAGCTTCTGGCATTAGAGAGGCAGTGTGATTATCTTGTCCGGGGGCAAGATCTTGTTTAGTTGCGCAGCAATCAGCATCTGCAGTCCGGATTTAATAACGTTAAGACGAGATAAACTCTTGCAAAGAGAATTGTCTGTGGCATATCTGGCGGCCTGTTTTGACGCGTTTTTAACTACCTTTAGGGCCATCCGGCGCATGAACTCTTTGTAAAACTTGAAGGGAGGAGTCCCTTGTTTCTCGGATTTGACAATGGCTTTTATCGCCAGTCGGGCGCTCAATGCGGCATTATCCATGCCCACTCCTCGATAGAGGTCGATTAGACCAGCCGCATCCCCAGCCAGCAAAATGTTTTCTCTACCTAAGAATATCTCGCTCCTCATAGGAGAAGAAAATCCTTCCCTTCTCTTTATTTCCCCACGCAGGTTGTATTTGGCTTTAACAAAGTTGAAAAACTGCTCCGCATATTTAAGGGGCTGCGTAGGCGCCCCTGTTCCTATGACCCATTGATCGTCCTTGAGGTATACCCAAGCAAACATAAGAGGCGCGAACTCTCTATTGTAGAACATGTACAGAGTATCGGGATCGAGATCAGCGTCCCCAACGAAATAGAAATTCACAGCTGCCCCGGCCTTTCCTGGTGCAAAATCTTGTGGCCGGAGTTTCTTTCGTATCTGTGATCTTAATCCATCCGCAGCAATCAAGTAACGAGTTGTCACCTCGTCCTCTCCGTCCTTACTTCGAACTTGTGCTCTTATAATGTCTCCATCTTCATGAAAGTCAACTAGCTGAGTTTGATCACAGAACGTAGCGCCAGCCTCAACTGCCAACGAGTTTAGCCAGCTATCAAATGTGGACCGCCAGAAATTGAGCATTTTCATTTTGCCCCGAATTACCTTGCCTTTGGGCGTTATTATCTCAACTTTGGAAAGTGCATTTTCACACAACCTGGCCGGGGGAATCTTGGTGCCCACCAACTTTTCGAAATAACTAAACTGTATTCCGGAGCAAGGCTTGTTTCTTGGCGTTTTCAGCTTTTCGATTAGCAAGGTTTCAAAGCCGTTTTGTGCCGCAAATCTGGCGGCTACAGAACCTGCTATTCCGCCTCCTACAACCAGAATATCATAATGGGCCATACCGATTTGACTTCAATAAAATTGTATCAAAATTTGATATCTTCAAGAGGAGTGACCGAATTCGACCTCATATTTTCACGGGGTATCAGCTTAAATCTGAGAGCAACCTTCGCTGTGACAACACCTCTTCCCGATCTCGTTACATTCCGAACCTCCTTGCCAATGGTCTGCCCTGAGGTCATAATAACCTTTAGAGACTGTTTTGTTCCTGGAGGCGCGCCTTATGAACTGGCTACTGCTTGCCCTTGCAATCGTCCTAGAAGTCTGCGGCACGACCTGCATGAAGTTGTCCCACGGATTTTCCAGATCGATTCCGTCAATTCTCATATTCGTTTTCTATGGGCTATCTTTTCTCACCTTCACCCTGGTTCTAAAACGCATAGACCTAAGTTTCGCCTACGCAGTATGGGCAGGTTTGGGAGTCTTGCTCGTCACTGTCATCGGGATGTGGTATTTCAAGGAACCCGTGAATGTTTTGAAAATGATTTCCATAGCATTTATTATAGGTGGCGTAGTAGGTCTGCATATCAACGAGGGTCTGCGTTAACGCAGCACATTTGAGGATCGTTATCCTTTAACTGATACGGTGAGCTGTCTGTCACCCACACGGGAATAATTTACTATGAGGATCTGCTGACTCGAAGGGAGAAGATTTGATGAATCTCTCTTGTTTGCTTCCTCTGCTACGGGAAACGCCTGATCTCAGGCAGTTGATAGTCGAGATTCGCACAAACAAGAAGCCGCAAAGGATAAACATACTTGATGCTAGCAAGCCTTATTTCGTTGCTGCTCTTTATCAAGAGATTGATTCGCCTGTCCTAGTAGTTACTGCTCAGCCAGAAGACGCAAGGAGGTTCCGTGAGCAACTCCAAGTGTGGTGTCCTCGTCAGGCAGAATTGTTTCGCATTCCGGAACTGGATTTCTTGCCTTTCGAGAAGGATTCGCTGGCATTTTATGCCTCTGAGGTGGCGGAAAAACTGCGGCTATTGTCTGCTCTAGCTTTTCCGCGGTCGGAAAACAAGCCACCCTTGATAGTTTCTTCAGCTTTGGCAGCGATTACGAAGACTATTTCGCTGCGCAATTTCCAGGATGCTTGTCAGATCTTCGAGCCCGGCGACGCCATTGATCCTCTAGTGCTTGTGAGATACTGTCATAGTATTGGTTACGAAGTAACGGAATTCGTGGAAACTCCAGGTCAAGTCAGTCGGCGCGGTGGTATTGTTGACGTATTCTCACCATCTAGTTCGCTTCCGGTACGGATTGAGTTCTCTGGCGACCGAATCGAAAGCATGAGATACTTCGAGCCAGAAAGCCAGCGTTCCACTTATCCCGCATCTTTCCTGATTATCGCCCCAGCGAAAGAGCTCTTTGCAGCAAGCAGTAATGGAAGCCAGAATGCTGTTTCCAGATTTGATAGCGGAAAGGCTACACGCTGTTTCCAAAAAAAGCGGAATAAGCTTGAGGAAGGGGAGCTGTCTTCGTGTAACCAATTGTACTCTCCATTGATCTATAGCAAAGGAAGCATTTTTGAGTATCTCAAGGACGATGCGCTATATTTCATTGATGATCCCATAGCAATCGAAACTACCATTACCAAGTTAAACGAAGAAGGCGAAGAACTGAGAACAGCAAAGATAAGTCGAGGAGAGCTATCTCCTGATTTCCCCCTTCCTTATCTCACTAGAGACGGATTCTGGAGCCAACTTGAGGGCAAGTGCTGTTTGATCCTAGAAACATGGCAAGGCACCGAACCATATTCTCTGTTCAAGACAGCGCCAAATTACAGTGGAAGGCTAGACCAATTTTTCCGGGAAGCCAAGGAGCTCGTAGAACAAAAGAGGCAGCGGCTTGTAATAGTTACTCACCAGGCGAATCGTCTCGTTGCACTTCTTGAGAAGGCAGAAATGTATGTTACACCAGTGAGTGACCTGCAAGAAATACCTCCTTCCGGATCGGTGACCGTGGTTCAAGGTTCGCTCAGCAAAGGATGGGTGATGAATGACAAGCTTGCCCTTCTAACAGACACGGAACTTTTTGGCTTCGTGAAGCAACCACGCCGGGGTGGAAAAGTGTTACCCACGCGCGGATACTTGCTATCGGAGCTGTCCCCTGGTGATTACGTAGTTCATGTTGATCATGGTATCGGTAGGTTTCGGGGACTGATCAGGCTTTCTTCTAACGGAACAGAGCAGGACTATCTTGTGCTGGAATATGCAGGTGGAGACAAACTCTACGTGCCTGCTGATCGAATAGACCGTATCAGCCGTTATGTTGGTGTTGTCGATCAACCACCGAATTTGAGCCATTTGAGAACCCCTGAGTGGCAGAGAACAAAGAAGCGAATCAGGGAAGCAGTGACACAGGTTGCTAAGGAATTGCTGGAGCTGTACGCCACCCGAGAGATCATTTCCGGTTTTGCTTTCTCTCCTGACTCGCCGTGGCAACAAGAACTCGAAGCTTCGTTCCCCTACGTGGAGACTCCGGATCAATTAGAGGCGATTATGGCGGTGAAGAAAGATATGGAAAAACCTAAGCCTATGGATAGGCTTATCTGCGGCGATGTAGGCTACGGAAAAACTGAGATCGCGCTGCGGGCTGCTTTCAAGGCAGTAATGGACAATAAGCAAGTAGCTATGTTAGTTCCTACCACCGTGTTAGCTCAGCAGCACTTCATCACCTTTACGGAGAGATTGCAAACCTTCCCTGTAGAAATAGCGATGCTAAGTCGTTTTTGTCCCCGAGAGAAGGAAAAGGAAATCCTAGAAGGTTTAGCTAACGGAGCCATTGACATATGTATTGGTACTCATCGCTTATTGCAAAAGGATGTCAAGTTTAAGGATCTGGGGCTCGTGATAATCGATGAAGAGCAGCAATTCGGGGTAGTACAAAAGGAAAAACTCAAGCAGTTAAGGAAGGAGGTTGATACCGTGGCACTAAGCGCCACACCCATTCCTCGCACCCTCTACATGGCATTAACGGGGATTCGAGATATCAGTATCGTGGAAACTCCACCAGCAGAACGTTTGCCAATAAAGACATACGTTGGGGAATACGATGCCTCCCTAGTGAGGCAAGTTATCTTGCGGGAACTAGAAAGAAATGGCCAAGTCTTTTTTGTACACAACCGAGTTCAAAGTATCAGCTTAACGGCTGAAGGGCTAAGAGCTCTTGTGCCTGAAGCGCGAATAGCTATAGCTCATGGCCAAATGCCGGAAGAAGAACTGGAAAGAGTAATGACAGATTTTGTCACTGGCAAGTACGATGTCCTAGTGACCACCACCATTGTCCAACTAGGGTTAGACATGCCTAATGTTAACACTCTCATAGTTGATGAGGCGGACAAACTTGGTTTGGCTCAATTATACCAACTAAGAGGCCGGATAGGCCGTGGCATAAATCAGGCTTATGCCTATTTCTTCTTTAACAGGCGCAAGCGTTTAACTCCGCAAGCCTTGAAGAGATTGAAAACCATTGCTGAAGCTACGGAACTGGGCTCGGGATTTAGCATCGCCGTAAGAGACCTAGAAATTCGGGGTGCCGGTAACCTTTTGGGTGTGAAGCAGAGCGGACATATCGCTGCCGTAGGTTTTGATCTTTATTGTCGCCTGCTGTCAGAAGCAGTGGAGGAATTGAAAGCAAAACAAAGAGGCGAAACTGGCAAGAAGGTTAAACCCGAAGCAGAACAGCCCTCCATTAGCCTTCCTTTGGCTGCTCACATCCCAGAAGAGTACGTTCCTGATTTAAATGCTAGACTCAACTTGTACCATAGGATGGCAAGGATTAGTGGTCTTGAAGAAGTTGATGATTTGGCTCAGGAATTGCGGGACAGGTTCGGGATCTTACCTCAGCCTGTGGAGAATCTCCTTTACGTGCTGAAGGTCAAGATTCTGGCAACGAAGGCTGGAATAAGTTCGATTTCTGCCCAGGGAAGACAAATTGTAATCAAACCGAGAGGGCAGGCCATTACCCACCAGATTCGGGAAGTTCTCCGCACAGGCTATGACGGTGCACTTAGGATAGGTATTAGCCAGATAAGGCTCGATACGCGCCTGAGTGGAGACAAATGGAAATTCATTCTAGAGGAAGTACTAAGCCTTTTTAGCCAAGGGAAATTCCAAAAGAATTGAAACTGAAGATTTAAGCTTTTTCCAATTCGAAGGCCTGGTGCAAAGCTCGCACAGCATCGACGACCCTATTTTCAGCAATAATGCACGTTATTCTTATCTCTGAGGTGGTAATAAGTTGTATATTTATGCCCTGCTGGTACAGAGCCCGGAACATCCTTGCCGCGTAGCCAGGGGTATTTTGCATACCTGTGCCTACAATGCTAACTTTGGCTAGAGTAGGATCGCTGACACATTGCTTGGCTCCTATGGATTTAGCTACAGGTTCCACGATAGACATGGCTTTAACCATATCGCTCCGTGCAACGGTAAAGGTAAGGTCGGTTATATTGTTGACACTGGCATTCTGTACAATGGTATCCACGTTTATGTTGGCTCTTGCTAGGGGTTCGAAAATCGCTGCGGCAACACCGGGATGATCAGGGACGCCAATTATAGTTATCTTAGCTACGTTCGTATCATGGGCGATTCCTGTTACTTTGTTCCTTGTCTCCATCGAGGCCTCCTTGCAAATGAGGGTGCCAGGGCTATCACTGAAGCTGGAAGCCACCAGTATACGCACGTTGTACAACCAGCCAAGTTCCACTGCCCGATTATGCATAACTTTCGCCCCGTAAGTGGCTAGTTCAAGCATCTCTTCGTAGCCTATTTGGTCTATTTTTCTCGCCTCGGGCACAATGCGTGGGTCAGCAGTGTAAACGCCCTCCACGTCAGTGTAAATCTCACAGAGCTCAGCCCCCAAACTGGCAGCTAAGGCAACTGCTGTAGTATCCGAGCCACCCCTGCCTAAAGTGGTAATATCCATATCCTTAGTCACTCCCTGAAATCCAGCAACGATGACAATATTCCCCTTTTTCAGTTCCTTAATAACCCGTTTGGCGTCGACTCGAAGGATACGGGCTCTACTGTGACTGGAATCGGTTTCTATGCCCGCTTGGGCCCCGGTGAGGCTAATGGCCTTATAATTCAAACCTTGTAGAGCCATGGCCAAAAGAGTACTTGAGACTATCTCTCCCGTAGACAAAAGGACATCCAGCTCCCTTTCGCTCGGTTGTTCACAAACCTGGTAAGCTAACTTGATAAGGTCATCGGTGGTATCTCCCATAGCGGAAACGACCACCACAACGTCATGACCGGCGTCCTTGGCTCTAGCAATACGTCGAGCCACGTTTTTGATCCTGTCAGCGTCGGCCACCGAGCTTCCACCGTACTTCTGTACTATGAGCGCCATGTTCAGTCCTTTATCGGTGTGCAAACATCCTCATAATATTATACCCTTCCTCAATAAACAAGCCTCGCGCCTCTGCTTCTTTTTCCGTAAATCTTTTTGCCCCATTTGGGCCAAACGGAGGTCCCCAAAGGATAAACGGAACCGGGTCAGTAACATGTGTTCTGACCCGAATTGGCGTAGCATGGTCCGGCAAGACTAACAAAGAAAGAGGGTGTTTATCCCAGAAACGAAGTCTTCCTACTATTTCCTGATCTACTTTCTCGATAGCCCTTATTTTTTCCATGGCGAAGCCAGCATGGGCTGCCTCGTCCGGTGCTTCCACGTGAGCGACCACTACGTCGTACTTCTCGAGCGCCTCCAAGATCGCATTTGCCTGGCCAACGTAATCGTTTCTCAGATCGCCCGTTACGCCGGGAACATCGAGTATTTCAATGCCACTCATCCGAGCGAGGCCCCGCATGATATCCACGCCTGAAATCATAGCAGCACTTAGATGGTAGATTTCCTGAAAACGGGGCATGTCCTGTATCTGGCCGCTGCCCCAGAAAAGCCAGATCATAGTAGCTGGCAGGTCGCCTCGCGCTCTCCGTTCAGCGTTGATCGGGTGATCGCGCAATACTGACTCCGAGCGAGCCATAAGCTCTCGCAGGAACTCGCTTCCCCGGCCTCTGGGCAGGAACTCGGCGACGGCTTTATCAGGAATGTCATGAGGTGGAGTGCAGGTCGCTAGTAAGGTATCTTCCCTGCCCCTTATTTTGCATATGTGACGGTAACTCACTCCGGGATAGAAACGCACTTCGTCACTGCCAATTTTTTCGTTTAGGGTGGCAATGAGGCATCGCGCTTCATCACTGCTGATATGCCCACAGCTGTAACTCCGCATTTTCCCGTCGCAAACAGTAACAAGATTACAACGGAAGACAACCTCTCCTTCATTGACAGGTATGCCCATGCCTCTAGCTTCGATAGCACTTCGACCCCTGTAGTAAATCTTTGGATCATAGCCTAAAATCGCCATGCAGGCACAAGCGCTGCTCGGTTCCATCCCTGCTGGCACGGTACGGACCAGGCCTACCGTACCTTGTTGAGCTAGGACGTCGAGATTGGGGGTTCGGGCCAGCTCAAGACACGTCTTTCCGCCGTATTGAGGCAGAGGCCAGTCTGCGGCTCCATCGATTATTAACACACAATACTTCATCTTGTTTCCGCCATAATCCCAGCTTATAATAGCATAAAGCGTCGGGGCGTGGCGCAGTGGTTAGCGCGCAGCGTTCGGGACGCTGAGGTCGGTGGTTCAAATCCACTCGCCCCGACCACGGATCAAAAACTGTATTAGCCCGGGGAAAAGCAACATAAGTCTTGTAGCGTTTATGCACTCGAGCATGTGAGCATCTGGACGACGTACCAGTTTAATGTCATTCCAGGTGGAGAAAGGAAGGGAAGCCATGATAAAAGCAGCTATTGTCGGAGCGACAGGAATAGTAGGACAGCAATTCATCGTGGCATTAAGAAACCACCCCTGGATTGAAATTGCTATTCTTGCTGCCTCGGAAAGGTCGGCGGGGCGCAATTATAAGCAAGCTATAACTGACCCTCAGACCGGAGCCTTGCGGTGGTTTTGCCAGGAGCCTCCGGTAGAAGAAGTCATGTCCATGAAAGTGGAGAACGCTGTGGAAATTGATTTCTCGAGGATAGATCTTATCTTTTCAGCGATAGAATCCGATCAGGCAAGAATTCTTGAGCCCAGATTTGCTGTTGAAAAACCGGTAATCAGCACTGCCTCGGCTTTCCGTTACGAACCGGACGTGCCTATCTTGATCCCTGGCATAAATTCTGAGCATGCCAAGTTGATCAACGTACAGAGGAAAGCTCGAGGATGGAAGGGTTTCATAACACCTATCCCCAACTGCACCACCACAGGCTTGGCAATAACACTGAAGCCCATCTATGACTCGTTTGGTATAAATGCTGTTATTATGACTTCCATGCAGGCTCTTTCTGGAGCAGGCAGAAGCCCAGGCGTGATAGCTCTCGATATACTAGATAATGTGATCCCCTATATCGTGGGGGAAGAAGAAAAAGTACAGCGCGAAACACAAAAAATCCTGGGACAGGTCACCAGCTGTTCTATTGCTCCTGCAAACTTCAATGTGAGCTGTACTTGCACCAGAGTCAATGTTCGCGAAGGGCATACTGAGGCAGTATTTGTCTCGGCTCAAAGACCTTGTGAGGTAGAAGATGTTGTCAAAGCAATGAGGGAATACAGAGGGTCGGCCAATGAAACGGAACTACCATCAGCACCTAAACACATGATAATTGTCCATGAGGATCCATTCCGACCTCAACCCCGGCTGGACCGTGATGCTGAGGATGGTATGGCAACAGTCGTGGGAAGGATTCGAAAGGATACCGTGCTAGGTAATGGCATAAAGTATGTTCTGGTCTCGCACAACACCAAGATGGGAGCTGCCAAGGGTGCAGTCTTTGTCGCTGAGCTCCTTATCCGTGATGGCTATATCTCCTGAGCCTACGATTGCATAGCACTGCTATTTGCTCCTGGCTAAGGTGAATAGCTCTTCTACATCAAGCTCATTGTAATACACACCGATATCGCTGAGATAGTGAGCATCGCTATTAGTCAAGAGCAGCAGGTCATTCGCCTCTGCCACCTCTCTTATCTTTGCTTCATCCATTTCATATCTATAATTGGCGTTTCGCAATTCCATGCCATGTATGTTCTCAAGTAAGCCAGGATGGAACTTGCCGATATCCCATCGGTCTGGGTGGGCTATGAACCTGAACACCGTATTTTCGGAAAGGTAAAGCTCAACCACGTGGGCGTGAAAAAAGCCTTTGTCGCGAGTGGAAAATATCCTATCTATTTCCTGCCCGGGAATAACAAGTATCTCACTATCAAAGTGACGATCAACTATCTCTTTTACTGCGTAAGCGAAAGATTTACTATAATGGTCGGTAATAGCAATGCCGTCCAGTCCCCGCTTCTTAACTGCCGCTACGATTCTCTCAACCACATCGACGGTGGGAGTAACGCAGGCTGTCGCCTCTCTGCAGTGCGTGTGCAGGTCTAGCTTCATATTGCTCTCTCCACGGTGACCCTGTTGAAAAGGCCCTGCTTATTGTAATGTGTCCGTCGTTTGAGAGCAAATCACTGTCAAATCGCTTATAATAAGATCCAATTTGGTTCAAGGAGGGCAAATGGTAGCCTTGCAGGATGTAAAGATTCTGGATTTGACTAGAGTAATCCCTGGCACGTTTTGCACCATGCTGCTGGCAGATTTTGGAGCAGAGGTGATCAAGGTAGAATCTCCCGCGGTGACCGAGTTCGTGGGTTCAGCGAGATCTCCTATTGGAGAAGAGAACAGGAGAAGGGCAGCTTTTTTTGCTCCCAACCGGAACAAGAAAAGCATAGCCCTCGACTTAAAACCGGAAGAGGGGAAAGAAATATTCTATCGTCTAGCAAGGTATGCCGATGTCATCGTTGAAGGGTTTAGGCCGGGAGTTGTAAAACGGCTAAAAATAGACTACGAGACCATATGCAAAATCAATCCTCAAATTGTCTACTGCTCGCTCAGTGGCTATGGACAAGATGGTCCCTATGCCTCTCTTCCGGGACATGATATTAACTACATAGCTATGGGAGGCGTTCTGGACCTGATTGGTTCTAAAAGTGGTCCCCCTGTCATTCCTTTGAACTTGGTGGCCGATTTTGCGGCTGCCGCTCTATACGGGGCGCTGGGCATTTGTCTTGCATTACTTGCGCGGGATAGAACAGGCCAGGGACAGTTTGTGGATGTGTCTTTCCTTGACGGAACGGTGTCCTTAATGAACTGGTTTAGCTTTAATTACCTCTTTGAAGGCCAAACATTGAGAAGAGGGGAATCATGGCTTAACGGCGCCTATCCTTATTATGGAGTATATAAAACCAAGGATGAAAAGTACATCACTATTGGATGCATCGAGCCACACTTCTGGGAAAATCTGTGTCGGCTTGTGGGTAAGGAGGAGTACATCCCCTACCACTTTGCTCCGGAACATGTAGCCTGGGGACCTCAAGATGGGAAGTGGGCAGAGATTCGTTCCTTTTTGGAGGGTGTTTTCCTTAGTAAGACTAGGGACGAATGGTTTGAATTACTGAGTCGAAATGACATCCCTGTGGGCAAAGTCTATAGCCAGGACGAGGTTTTCACTGACCCGCAGGTGCTCTTTCGCCGTATGGTGCTAGATGTGGAACATCCCCGCTTGGGCAAGATAAGACAGATAGGTATAGCTCCCAAACTTTCGCGCACTCCAGGCAAGGTAAGGAATCTATCTCCTCTTCTAGGCGAGCATACGCAGGAGATACTAGAACGATTGGGCTACAAGGAGGAAGACATCGAAAAATTACGAAAGGACGGAGTAATAAACTGAGGAGTTCAACTATGAATGAGGAATGTGTATTTTGTCGCATCGTCGCCGGTGAATTACACAGTGACATGGTTTACCAGGACAAAGACTTTGTTGCCTTTAGGGACATATCCCCTCAGGCTCCTAAGCACGTGCTTGTCGTACCACGAGCTCATATCAAATCTCTGGCGGATTTGACTGAAGCACAAGAGGGACTTGCTGGACGTCTCTTGTTCCTAGCTAAGAAGTTGGCCGAAAAGGAGGGAATATCAGCGAATGGCTACCGAGTCGTGATAAATTGTGGCTCGGATGGAGGACAAGTAGTTCCTCATCTACATTTGCACCTTCTCGGCGGCAGAAAGCTCAGCGGGAGACTGGGATAGGGATCTGAGTCTTTCCATTACCTTGCTTATCACCTCTTCGGGAGTAGATGCACCGGCGGTAATGCCAATCGTATGCTTACCAAAAAGCCATGACTCATCGACTTCGCTGTCCGACTCCACAAGACGGGTCTCAACCAGAGGAGAACATATTTCGACAAGGCGTCTAGAATTAGCGCTGTTTTTCCCACCCACAACGATCATTAGTTCAACGTTATGCGCTAGTCTAATTGCTGCCTCTTGCTGAGCTTGAATGACTTGACACAAAGTATCCACGACACGGATTTCGTTGGTCCTGATTCCCAGGAGACTTACAAATTCCTTAGCGAAATCCACAAACGCTTCTCGACTCTGAGTAGTTTGGGAGACTATCGCGAGGCGGGGAAATACTCCCGCTCTTGTCTTGAACTCATGCGCTCGGAGAGCTGCAATGCCTCTGTCTCCAGCCCATCCTAACAATCCTTTAACTTCCGAATGGTCTTCCTCACCAAAGATAACAATATGAAAGCCAGACTGAGCTAGCTCTCTTACTATGTTTTGAGCCCTTCGCACGATAGGACATGTCGCGTCTACGATCTGAATATGCTGGGCTTTCAGTTGAGCAAGTATCGCAGGACTTGTACCGTGAGTGGTTATAGCTACAACTCTGCTTTGAACTTGCTGAGGACCATATACGGGCTTTATTCCCAGTTGCGCCAAGCTCTCTACCAACGCCCTATTATGGGCTATAGGACCGAGCGTTTCTATTTCTCCATGCTTGGCAACTACCTCCTTGAGTAATCTTATCGCTCGTCTGACACCAAAGCAAAGTCCAAGCTTTTCGGCCTTTTCAATTTTCATCCTTCTTCCACATACCCTGATATTCAGCAGGTAAGAGAGCTGCAATCCTGGTCATTAACTGCGAGGTGAGTAACTGCATCTGGGATTTACTTAGTCTGCCATTCGTAGGAGGCAATCTGAACGGTTCGCCGATATTTATTACTATGGGAGGACGTTTCCACAACCAGCTTAACCCTTTAATTTTGTCCGTGCCCACTATGGCAACAGGAAGAAGCGTAACCCCCAATTTTGATGCTATCACTGCGGGACCGGGTTTACCTCGCATTAGTTTGCCATCTTGACTTCTTTTTCCTTCGGGAAATATCCCCAGTACCAGCCCTTTTTCTAAAATCCTTTTGGCGCTCTCCAATACCTGTTGCTTTTCTGCAATCTTCCCCACACGCCGAGCCGGTATGGAGCGCGCCCAATGCAAAAACGGTCTTGTGATGGCGGAACGGAAAAGCTCCTCCTTGGCCAGGAAGTGAATCCAGCGCGGAAAGCTAAATGTGAGGAAAAACGGGTCAAGGGCATGAACATGATTAGCCACCACGATTAGTGGTCCAGTTAAAGGTATATTCTTTACTCCCACGACTTTCCAGGAAAAAAGCAATTTGAGCAATGGCCTAAAGAGAGCCAGTACAAATCTCTGAGATAGGCTCATTCGTCGATCAAGGAACATATCTCATCTACCACCTGTTCCAACGTAAGGTTTTCAGTATCAATGATTATAGCGTCCTTGGCAGGCTTAAGTGGTGAAATAGGGCGGTTCATATCTCTTTCGTCTCGCTCCTTGAGTTCATCAAGGACTTGTTCCAGAGTCAAGTCTTTTCCTCGTGCCCGAAGATCTTTATAGCGGCGTTTCGCTCTTTCTTCTCTAGAGGCTATGAGGAAAATCTTTAGCTCTGCCCAAGGCAAAACAACAGTACCAATGTCTCTGCCTGCCATGATAAGGTCCCCTTTTCGGGCCAGTTTGCGTTGCTCTCTCATTATCACCTGACGCACGCCTGCCACTCTTGCCACCAGGGAAACCTTTTCTTCCACTTCGGAGCAGAATAGGCGTGAGGATACGTCTCTACCATCAATAAACAGAGCAAGACTTCCTTCCCCTAAGGGAGCAAATTCAAATCTAGTTTTCTCAGCTAACCGGCAAAGTGCTTCCTCGTCCTGCGGGGAAATACCTAACTCGATAGCTTTCCACGTAAAGGCTCGATATAACATCCCCGTATCCAAGAAAATGTAGCCAAGTTTTTTTGCTAGTAACGAACCTACACTGCTCTTTCCTACTCCAACCGGACCATCTATAGCGATCAGCTTCGGTCTCAAATGCCTCAAATAATACCATTTTAGGCAAAGCTGTCAAGAGAGTGGAAGCGCCTCTTCAAATTGGGCGGAAACAGGTACGAGATGGTACGAACCCCAGTAGCGTTTTTCTTTCAGTATACGTCCACATTGTTGATTCCATAAGAAATCCTTTTCAGCATCTTGATCCTAGTATGGCCCCGTCGGTGAAGCTGCTAATGGTATGATTGTCAAAGTAATTCAGTATTCGCTCTTTCCAGTACTTTAGCGTGTCCCCCCATTTGATTGGCTCAGCATTGTCTGCCGCCTTAGATTGAGGATGATGTTCTCAAGAAGCATGGCTGCTTCCATCCTGCTTGACTTATGGAAAGCTCCCTTATCCTTTCCGTAGCCCATTCTGCAAGCTCTGGCAAGCTTGAGCCTTGGTCACATCTTCGAGTAAAATAAGGGCGGTATGCTTTCTCTTGAGCAGATCGGGTTAATCTCGCGTAAGTCACCGACAAAGATCATACTTATGGTAATTGATGGACTAGGTGGGCTGCCACATCCCGAGACCGGTAAGACGGAACTGGAGACAGCGGAAAAGCCCAACTTGAATCGCATCGCAAGAGAATCTATTTGCGGACTTGTTGACCCGATATGTACAGGAATTACACCAGGAAGTGTCCCGGGACATCTAGCCATTTTTGGCTATGATCCTCTGGAGTTCAATGTTGGGCGTGGAGTTGTGGAAGCTTTGGGAATTGACTTGGAATTGCAAGCCGAGGATATAGTAGCCCGTGGCAACTTTTGCACCGTTGACGAACAAGGGGTGATTACCGATAGAAGGGCGGGACGAATTTCCACGGAACAAAACGTCCAGCTATGCGAGGCGTTGGCGGGTTTCACTATAGAGGGAGTAGAGATCCAGGCGATACCGGTGAAGGAACATAGATTCGTGCTTCTACTCCGAGGTCCAGATTTGTCTGCGGATCTGACAGACTCCGATCCACAGCAGGTGGGATCGGTACCGAGGCGCGTGGAGCCAATCTCAGCTAGGGCAGAAAAAACGGCCCGAGTTGTCAATGAATTTCTGCTTCAAGCAAAAAAACGGTTGCGTGGCAAGACAGCAGCTAACATGGTGTTGCTGCGGGGTTTCTCTCAGCTCCCCTCTCTTCCTCCTTTCACCCAGATCTACAAACTGACGCCTGCAGCTATAGCTGCCTACCCGATGTATCGTGGACTAGCAAAGTTAGTGGGTATGAAAGTGTTGTCTCGCAGCGATAAAGTGAGAGAGCAAGTAGATGTACTGCGGCAGCATTACGGTGACTATGACTTTTTCTTTCTTCATTTTAAGAACGCCGATTCTCGGGGAGAGGATGGCGATTTTGAGGGCAAAGTCAGAGCTATAGAGGAACTCGACCGTGTTCTTCCTGAGATACTGAGCCTGGAGCCTGAAGTTTTGATCGTTACTGGAGACCATTCCACGCCAGCCACTCTGAGGTCGCACAGCTGGCATTCCGTGCCGTTCATGTTAAGGTCCAAGTGGTGTCGCTGTGACGATGTCAGGGAATTTTCCGAAAAAGCATGTCTTGGAGGCGGCTTAGGACGTTTTCCAGCAAGAGAAATTATGCTTCTAGCTATGGCAAACGCTCTAAAGTTTGATAAATTTGGCGCGTAGGAAGAGCTTTGCCGAAACGTGAACGGGTCAAGTTTTGTCTGTCTTAGGGGGGAGTTGCTTCACTAGTCCAGCTTCCTGCAGCATTTCCATGAGGCGTGCGGCCCGAGGATAGCCAATGTGAAGACGCCGCTGCAAGTATGAAGCTGAGATATTCTTGTGCTCCTGGGCCAACCGTTTTGCTTCTTCTAACAGAGGGTCCTCAGAAAAGGCCGGGCCTTCTTGCACCGCTTGAGTCGCCTGTTCGAAATTGACATAGCCCATAGTAGGGTTATATTGCCTGGCCCAAAAGTTTACCAGTCTTTCAATCTCAGCGTCAGAAACATAGGTGCCCTGGAGACGTTTGGGTTTGCTAGCTTCGGTGGGCATATAAAGCATGTCTCCTCTTCCCAGCAGCTTTTCCGCACCAGCAACGTCAAGGATAGTTCGGGAATCCACCTGTGACGTGACGGCAAAACTGATGCGTGTAGGAAAGTTGGCTTTAATGAGTCCGGTCACTACATCTACCGAAGGACGCTGCGTGGCTACAACCAAATGGATGCCTGTGGCCCGAGCCAATTGGGCCAATCGGCACAGCGTACGTTCCACTTCGTCAAAAGCTGCCATCATAAGGTCAGCAAGTTCATCAATGAAGAGCACGATATAGGGGATCGTTTCCTTGACAGGACGGTCCTTGTTATAACCTTCGATATTACGAGCTCCAGCTTGAGCAAACTGGCGATAGCGAGCATCCATTTCCAGGCTTAGCCACCTTAATGCCTTTACTGCCTTATCAGCATCAACAACCACCGGGGCAAGGAGATGAGGTATCCCGTTGAAGTTGGTTAACTCCACTCTTTTGGGATCAACCATGACGAACCGTACGTCATCAGGGCTATTGTGAAAAAGCAGACAGCAAATGATAGAGTTGAGACAGACAGTCTTGCCGCTACCAGTAGCTCCGGCAATAAGAAGGTGTGGCATTCTCGCCAGATCTGCTGCCACTGCTTCACCGCCGGCGCCCTTACCCAGCGCAATAGCCAGCTTCGACCGAGCTTTGATTTTCTGGAAAGTAGTACTCTCTATTATGCTACGCAAGGAAACCGAGCCAAATACTGTGTTGGGCACTTCGATGCCTACTAAAGGCTTTCCCGGCACTGGAGCTTCAATTCTGATGCTCGGGGCAGCTAAGGCTAAGGCTAAATCATTAGCTAGTGAGGTAATACGTTCCACCCTTACCCTGGTCCGAGAGACTTCTTCCAATCTTGTTTCATAAGTGCCATCTTTGCCTCTTTCCCTTACTTCCCGATACTTTCTGTCCCAGCCAGGTTCAACGCCAAATTGTGTCACCGTAGGTCCCACGTTTATCTGCACGACCTTGGCCTCGACACCGTAACTGGCAAGGGCTTCTTCTATTAGACGAGCTCTCTGCTCAATATCACTGTCATCCAGTTTCATCTCTACGGGCTTATCCAAGATGTCGATGGGGGGGAGACGCCAGCCTCCAGGAGTAAGAACAGACTCACGCTGAACTTCTGGGGCCACATTTGGAGCCGGTGAAGAAACGACCTCGGCTTCTTCCTGAGGCATGCTCTTGGGAGCCCGGATGCGTTTATGGCGCAGCCAAGAGAGTTTGCTGAGAGCACGCCAGCCATCTTTCATGAAGTGGGCAAACCTCTTTGGAAAAATGAGGATAAGTCCAAGGAGGATCAGCGCCAGTATCCGCATTCCTCCTTGGATATTGGCATTCCCTATGATACATTGCCCGATTTTCCCCCCCAGAGTAACTTGGTTAAGGATACCTTCTCCGCAGCGGAAGAAAGAAAGGAGTCCCCATACAGCTGTAACCAAGCTAAGGCTGCCGAAAACCCGATTCCCTTCCTCTTTTAAAAGAGGAACAAAACGCTTTGTGGCTATCACCCAAGCTAGCGCTCCTAGGGCAACGATCACTATGCCGAGCCCAAGACCAAGCAGCTCTAGACAACCTTCCCACGCTCTAACGCCCAAAGCTATGAGGGCGGGCGCAACAACGTAAAGCAATCCTACAGTCAACAGAATAAGTAGTAGCCTCCATCCTGGCGACGACGTCACGAAGCGGAGAAAACGGTTGCGTAATGACTTTCTTCTTGCTCTTCGCCTGGCTCTAGAATCACTTCGTGCCTTTGCCATGGAACACTGTCATCCCTTCCCGTTATGCTACCTCTTTCCCAGTTCCATGATAACAGGTATGACAACGGGACGACGACGAGTTTCCTCCCAAAAAAATGCTGCCAATGAAGCTTCCACGCTGGTCTTAACCTGTTCTGCCTTGTAACGTCGCTTTCTGCCTCTTATCGAACTCTGGTCTAGGGCAACTCGTACGACGTCTCGAGCCTTTTGAATTAAGGACTCACTTCTTTCAGAGTCGATGAAACCCTTCATGACGATGCGTGGCTCTTCAAGAAGTTTACCACTACTCGGGTCGATAGCGATAGACACAACCGCAACGCCGTCTCGAGAAAGCATCCTGCGTTCTCGAAGGACAGCCTCATCCAGTTCACCTACACTAAACCCACTTACATAGATGTGCTGCACGGGGATTTTTTCCACCACTCTGCCGCCGTCGTGCTCCAGCTCGAGTACGTCACCGTCTTCGAGGACAAAGATATTTTCCCTCGCTATGCCTACGCTCTGAGCTAACTGAGCATGTAGGCTCAGATGGCGATATTCGCCATGGATAGGTACAAAGAATTTAGGCTTAACCAAGTTGAGCAGAAGTTTCAGCTCTTCTTTACTGCCGTGCCCGTGGACATGAACCTGAGCTAGTTTATCGTAAATTACGTTGGCACCTTGTCGAAAAAGACTGTCTGCGGTCTTGTTGACCACGCCTTCGTTGCCAGGAATGGGAGTCGCAGAGATAACCACAGTGTCTCCCGGGATTATCTGAATTCGGCTAGAAGGGTCGCGGTTAGCCATACGCACTAAAGCAGAAGTAGGTTCGCCCTGGCTTCCTGTGGTCAAAATGACAATCCTGTGGGAAGGTAAAGCTTTCAGCTCATCCCAATGGCAAAACAAACCGGGTGGAGCATTGAGATATCCCCTTTTTAACGCCATATTGACTATTTCTTTCATGCTGCGCCCGATTACAAACACACGGCGCCCATGTTTACTAGCTACATCAAATACCTGCTGAATCCGAGATATAAGAGAGGCAAAAGTTGTAATAATCACCCTTCCTTTTGCTTCGCCTATGACCCGGTCTAGGGTATCAGTGACTACTCTTTCTGAAGGAGTGTACCCAGGCAGTTCCACGTAGGTGGAGTCAGACAGGAGAAGCAAGACTCCTTTTGTTCCCAATGACGCTAACCGAGTGAAGTTAGTGAATTCGCCGAGAACCGGAGTGTGGTCGAGCTTGAAATCGCCACTGTGAACGACGATGCCTTGCGGAGTATGGATTATTAGACCGACGGAATCAGGAATACTGTGGCAGACTGAGAAGAATTCTATGCTAAAACTGCCCAGAGTGATTGTGCTTCCCGGGCTTACAAGATTAAGTTTGGTCTCAGCTTTAACACCCCGCTGCTTAAGTTCGACACGAATTAGCTCCTGAGTGAATTTGGTAGCAAAAACGGGCACCGAAGGAAGGCGAGGTATGAGATAGGGCAAAGCACCAATGTGGTCCTCATGCCCGTGCGTAATCACTATACCTCTCAGATTCCGCTCCCTCTTAGCGAGATAGCCGATATCAGGAATAAGTAGATCGACTCCAGGCAGTGTTTCACCGGGAAACATGAGCCCAGCATCAATGGCAATGATATCATCACCGTGCTCGAGCAACATCATGTTCTTGCCAACTTCGCCTAGCCCTCCGAGGGGGATTATCCTCAGTTTGTGCGGTGTCACGGCCGCTTTCCCTGCCAAGACACAAACTAGAACAAGCTCAATTGCTTGGACCCTGACTCTTCTTGAGGCAGCTTGTCACATGTGGCCATTATTTCTGGAATCTTGAGCATATCTGCCTCGATAATACGACGTAAGGAACCCTGATGCAGAGCCGCAGCGGGGTGGTACATGGGATAATAGATGACGCCTCCTAACTTGCGTGGTTTGCCATGAATCTTGCTAATGCTATCTTGGGGGAAAAAGTGGGCTAAGGAATAACGACCTAAGGTGACAATCATTTTAGGACGGATTATCTCTATTTGATGATCAAGCCATTTGCGACAGGCTTCAAGCTCAGCAGGGAGGGGATCGCGATTTTGTGGCGGACGGCACTTAATCACATTCGCAATATAGACTTCTGTTCGGCGCAGGCCTATCAAGGCGAGAAGCTGCTCCAGGAATTGGCCTGCCGGTCCCACAAAGGGACGCCCTTGCTGGTCCTCGTGCCAGCCTGGTGCTTCCCCAACAAAAACAATTTCAGCATTTTCCGGTCCTTCACCAGGAACTACCTTCGTGCGGTGCTTGGCCAACTCACAGTCATGGCAGGCCATAATCTTTGTGTAAAGTTCAGCCAAAGCTGACATCGAGTTCGATACTAACACAACGTAGATTTAAGGTCAATTCGCAGCGGCAGGCCAGGGACATCACTGCTAGCAGCTAGAAAGATTGTTTTGAGCTGCTATTCCTCTTCCTCTCGTTCCCAAATGGGCTCGGTGAACTGATCGATGTATTCTGCAGTAGCTCGTTTTCTTAGTTTTTCTAACTCTTCGTCCATCTGCTCTGCCCACTGCCTCAGTTCGCTCAAGTCCACTTCGATTCCCAGCATTTTGTTAAGCACGGTCAAGACGGTCAGTGAAGCTCGCGGATTAGCTATCTGTGTAGCGTATGTCGGCACCTCTCCTAACAGACAGATACCTTCTATTCCCCTGTCCTTAGCCATTCCCATAATCAGCCCGTTCAGCCCAGCGATGCGCAAGTTGCCCCGAAGCACCACGTTTTCTCTGCTTAGCTCCTTCACCAGTTGAGCAGTAGTAGCTACTCCCCATACCTTGCTCTCTTCAATGTTATAATTTCGTGTTACTGCCGCAGCACAACTATAAATCCTGGTTACTTTAAATTTCTGTGCTACGTCAAGAACACAGTTGACCAGTTCGTAGCCTTTGAACGTAGGTTGTTGCTCACCAATAAAAATTAGCAGCTCCTTCTCTCCCCGGGAAGAGCGCCAGTAGTAAAACTTATTCTCGGGAAAACGAGGACTTTCTACCACATTATCTCTGACCAATACACCCGCCAGTTCGAAAAAATCAAGAGGATCAATTTCTCCTATCTCTGCGGCACCAAGTTTTTCCACAAGATATCTTCCTGCGGTCAAGGAAACGTTACCAATACCAGGCCAGGAAGCAAGCATAACGCAGTTCCTGGGCCGCGGTTGCCTATAAAGTCTTACTGCCTCCCTCATTCAACCTCATTCCTTCGTGGTTACCGCGATACGTGGTAGATATAGTGCAGGGGTGAGCAAGACACCTTCGACCCACACCCTTTCTCGTCCTATACCTTCTATCTCGCGCAAAAGTTCGTACACATTACCGCTGATCATAGTATTTTTTACTCTGCCAACTACGTTGCCTTTTTCTACCTTATATCCCAGCAGCACATTGCCGCCAAAGTCGCCATTCAAGACGTTTCCTTGCTCGGCACCTATGACTTGCTCCACAATTAAACCCTCTTTCATATCCTCGACCATTTGTTGAAAGGAAACCTGCCCTGAGTTGATGACCAGGGAACTCACAGCTGGCCGGGGTACAGCGCTACCTATCCGTCTCCCGTTGCCCGTGCTCTGCACACCAGCTAAAGCTGCAGTTTGTAAATCGTAAAAGAAACTGCATACCGTACCGTCTCTTACAAGCGTCGAACACTGGCCTGGTATTCCCTCGTCATCAAAAGGATAACTTCCAATTCCATAAGGTATGGTAGCATCATCCCATATGCTAAGCTGTTTGTCAAAAATTTGTTGTCCCAGCTTATCTCTTAGCGGCGATGTCCCTTGTGTTGCCATTCTACCGCTCAAGCCAAGCGCGAGAGGAGTCAACAATGCAGCAGCTACGCCACGAGGAGTAAAGATCACTGGCCAGAGTCCAGGTGATAAAGAAGCATTCCTTCTAGCCATCTCCAACTGCCTTATCACCCTGCTAACTAGCTCCTCAACACCAGCAGGCACACGGCAAGAACTTTGGCTGTCACCGACGAAAAGCAGGTCTGTATCTCGAACCAGTGTGCCTTCCACAGAAAGGGAAAAGGAGCTCTTCTGATACGTGGCGTGGACACCCTGAGAATTGACCAAAGCTACCAAATTTGTTCCCTTGTTCACAGTTACATCGCAGAGAAGCTGGGGCGTATGCTCTCTGATTTTCAAGATTAATTCTTTTCCCATTTCGACCATTTTATCTAGGCTTGTCTCCCGCACTGTGGGATCAAAGACATCTACAGCGGTGCGATTCTGCGAAGAAGGAAATTCGAAATTTGCCACGCTACCGAACTGAGAGGTTTCGACCGCCGTATCCACCAGTTTCTCCAGCTCGTCCCTATTGCGTGAATACAGGTCGAGACCGACGGCTACAGCAAAGCCGATCTTTCCTTGGCGGAAAATCCGTAGAGCTGTAGTGCTGCTTTCCCTGGTTTCGACTCGCTTGAGTTCGTTAGCTTCAAATCTTACGGGCGTGGTTCGGGAAGAAACAGAAAATACTTCAGCCTGCTCAGCCCGCTTTAGAGCAAGATTGAGAATATCCTCTAAACGATCTATCAGACGTTCTCTATCCAGGTCCTTGTATGTGTCCACGACTCCTCCAACCTTAGCATCACAATAGTTTCACGGTACCCAAGCTGACCAATCACTGTCGTCCACCCACTACACAGCGAGTAAGCCGAATATGTGGGCTACCGTCAGAAACAGGCAAGGGAACTTGTTCTCCCTTGCCACAACCACCTCCCTGATTCATTTGCAAATCCCGCCCTATAGCATCTATGTTTTCCAGAGTATAAAAGACGTTGCCAGTTAACACTACGGGCCGTAGCAGCTCTGCTAGCTTTCCCTGACGGATCATATAAGCTTCTCCACCAGAAAACGTGAACATTTCTAGGCTAGTTGTTCCTCCGTACCAGTTCTTGACATAAATACCTTCCTTGATCTCGCTTAGCAGTTCCTCAAAAGAGGCTTCCCCAGGTTCAATAAAAGTATTGCTCATCCGCACTATAGGAGGGAAAAGATAGCTTACAGCCCGGGCGTTCCCCGTTGGCTTTTCTCCCATTCTAGCCGCCGTCTCACGGGAATGAAGTCTTCCTTCTAGGATGCCCTCGCGGATGAGATATGTTCTTGATGACGGTGTGCCTTCATCATCGTATTTGTAACTACCGCGCAGACCAGGAATAGAGGCATCATCCACAATGTTAAGGTGACGTCTACCAAACCTCCTGCCCAGAACCATAATCTGCTTCAAGCTTTCGTTTTGATATACAAAGTCTGCCTCAGAAAGATGCCCGAATGCCTCGTGGACAAACACCCCAGCTAGAATAGGGTCTAGAACGACGGTGTATTCGCCGCCCTTCACTGGCGGCGCAGCGAGAAGAGCTACGGCGCGCTCAGCTAATTCTCTGACCTTCGCGTGCAAATTTTCTATTTCAGAAAACTCTCCATTGCTACCCAAGCTCAACCTAGCTTGTTGAACGTCACTTCCGTCGCGAGCCACGGCCACTAGCTGTAACGTTAGGTCAGGCTTTATTTGTTCGATGTAGCTACCTTCTGAATTGGCAAAAATGGTCCTCCGTCTGCCGTCCTGGTAATTGATCCTTGTACTTTGAATTTTAGGGACAGTCAACATGATTTCGTTATAGGCGTCTAAAATCTCCTTCTTGACAGCCAGAGACATCTTCGTGACATCCCGTTTCAATCTAGGAATAACCGTGTCCACTACAGGATCTGCCACAGGAAGCTCAAACGATCCTTTGCCTGTCAACCTCGCCTCTTCTACCGCCAGCGCCACCTTCTCCTTTAATCCATCCAAACCGTTAAAACTAACAAAGCCCCAGCCGCCACGGACAAGGGCACGCACGTTCGCTCCACAATTATAGGTATGACTTATCTCTTCTAGATTCTTGCCCGAGTAAGCGATGGTGGTAACTTCAGTCTCCTCTAAATGAATCTCTATATAGTCAGCGTCATGCCCCTTTAAAGAATCAGAAAGTAGGTTGCGCATGGGTCTCTTCCTTGAGAGCGATACTTGTGGTTGATAATTGTAGCCACTGGGGAAGCAAAAGGCAAAGCGTGCGAGGCCTCGAGAGCCCTAGTTCTTCGGGCGCCCCAAAGAACTGAGTCCACGATCAATCTCCTAGTACCGGGTGTCTTCATTTGTCAATTTTGGCCGGGTCATAAGGACTAATTTCTCTGTCATCAAGACCACGGCTCCTCTAGTACTACATGTCGACAAGGGGGCAAATTAGGAGTTAACAAGCCGGTTTGGAACTTTTGGCTTACACAGTCTAGCTTCTGCAGCGAATGCAGGACTTTTGGGTGATAGACGAGAAACAAGAGTTAAATTAACATAAGAAAGTAAAAGTTACAAAAAGAGAAGGCGAAGTATCATGAAAGCAGTTCCGAAAAATCCCAATATGTTGACCACAACCGAGGTAGCTTATCTTCTCCATGTTCATCCTAACACCGTAAGGCAATGGGCAAACAAAGGTTTGCTCCGTGCTTACCGTCTGGGAACGAGGGGAGACCGTAGATTCCGCCGTGAAGACATAGATAACTTCCTGCACGATGGAAGGGGCGGACGCAAGACGTGATGTTTCTGCGCGGCGGTCCTTTGTGCGCGCTTCCGTTGCTTAGACAAGCGGAGAACGAGCAACTTCCACTGGTAGTATGCCAAGAAACTTCCTAAACAAACTTCCCCTTGCTCCAGATCGTGAATTGTAGATGGCAGGAAGCGACTTAGACTTTAATTTGTGTTCTTCTCTTGCTATCATCTGGTCTCAGGACATGAAATTTGTGGACAGACTATTTTATGCCAGTAATAGAAACAAAAGCTGGCTCTGTATCGGGCTTGATCCAGATCCCGAGCTCATGCCCGATACAGACATTCTGTCATTCAATAAGGCCATTATCGAAGTCACTTCTGATCTGGTCTGCGCTTATAAGCCTAATCTGGCTTTTTATGAAGCCCTAGGGACTAAAGGGTTCGCTATTCTAGAGAAAACCGTGAAGCAGATACCGTCTTTCATCCCTGTAATTGCCGATGGCAAACGTGGCGATGTTGGTCATACCGCCAAAGCTTATGCCAAAGCTCTTTTTTCCCTTTTTGGCTTTGATGCGGCGACGGTTAACCCCTACTTGGGTTTTGATTCTATTGAGCCGTTTATCGAATACAGAGACAAGGGTATATTCATTTTGTGTCGCACATCAAACCGCGGAGCTCTCGACTTCCAGAGTGTTCGGAGCGGTGGCGTTCCGCTATACGAGATAGTGGCGCGGAAAGCCAGGGAATGGAATATCTACGGAAACGTTGGGCTGGTAGTTGGAGCTACTTATCCTGAAGACTTGAAGAGGGTTCGAGCCATCTGTCCTGATATGTTGTTACTCGTTCCCGGCACAGGCTCTCAGGGAGGAGATCTAAAGCTAGCGGTGAGCTATGGTACAGATGACCGTGGCGAAAAGGCAATTATTGCCGTCTCTAGGCAAATTATTTATGCTTCCAAAGAGAAGGATTTTGCTCAAACAATAAGGACTATCGCAGAAACAGTCCGCAACCAAGTCAATGAGTACAGATATAAATCTTGGCGACATAGTGCGACTGCGTAAACCTCATCCCTGTGGCAACTCTGAATGGCAAATAGTGCGACTCGGCGCTGACGTCGGGCTCGAATGTATTAAGTGCCACAGGAAAGTCCTCTTACAAAGAAACGTTTTCGCGAGGAAGCTGAAAACTGTTGTTTTGAAGAACCGAAACCAAGCAAGTTCCAGTCAATGTTGAAACAAGGGGTGTAGCTTTCTCAGTCGCAGCGCTGTCGCTGCGGCTCTTCGTAGTCAAGGAACGGAGATCCATGCCGACAATCCTTCAAGCTAGTATTGGAAACCTATGTGGAAGCGTTCCATAAGAGTCGCAGTCTACACATAAGCATGCTAGACGTGTGGCGGTTGAATTCAGGTACAGCCATTTCAAGCTATTCAGCCGAGGCGAGAGTGGACTTTTGATCCCCTGTGGGATAGAATTCTACGGTTGGCTTCATGAATAATCTTATTTGCCCCGGATGTGGCAGTTTATGTGATGATATTCGCGTCGAAATCGAGGAGGGCCGTCTCATCAGTGTTGAGAACGCCTGTGCAAAGGGGGCTGCCCTTCTCTGTGCTCTAGAGGACGCATCGCGACGAGCAAAATTTGTGGTAGATGGCAAAGAAGTCTCCCTAGACAGGGCAATCCAAATAGCAAAACGTCTGCTACGCGAGGCAAAGAGGCCTCTCATTTTTGGACTAGACAACTCAGTACAAGAGACGCAAACAAAGGCGATCCATCTTGCCCGGAAGCTGAAAGGAATTATTGACGATGCTTCGTCTTTTTCCTATGGTGGTTTGACCCTTGGTTTATTAGAAGGTTTGTACCAAAACTGCCCGCTCCGTGATATCAAAGATCGAGCCGACTTATTAATATATTGGGGCTCCAATCCTCTTCATTCACATCCTCGGCATCTATCTAAGTTCTCTTACTATGCTTATAGCGAGTATGACGAAGCGGGTTGGATACCTAAGGTGAAGCTGGCTTGTATTGATGTAAGAGACTCAGAACTTACTCCTATGTGCAACTATTTTTTTAGACTCGCTTCCGGAGGGGACAAGCAGTTTATCAAAGAGATTTTAACCATTGTGCAAGGCGGTGGGGGAGGTGAGGACGCAAAAGCGTTCTACGAACTAGTCAAAAACTCCCGAACTTGCGTCCTATTTTGTGGTTTGGGCCTAGTTTATGCTTTGGACGCCGAATTTCACCTATTTAATGAAATGATAAGGAGACTTAGTCAATGCAGCGAGATTAGAGTGATGCCTATGATTGAAGAGTTGAATATGCTCGGCTTCAATCAGACGCTATACCAAGAAACGGGCTACATTAATCAGGTAAGCTTCCAAGACAGCATAGTTCACGGCTCACAGTTCTCGGTCTTGCGTCAAATATATGAGAGACTTCCCGACTGCGTCCTGATAATAAATTGCGACCTCGTGTCAACGTTGCCTTTAGCACTCAGTGGAAATCCTAAGCAGATGAAGGTTATTTCTCTCGGCAGTCTTTGCACACGAACGACCGAACTTGCGGACGTGGTCATAGGTACGGCGTTTCCAGGATGGGAAAGCGGCGGCAGTGTAATCAGAATGGATGGGCAAAGAGTGGACCTAACGCCGGTAAAACCCAGCCATTATCCCTCAGAACAGGAGATACTTGAGCGCCTTTTGGAGTAGAAATGAGCCCTTTTCTAGAATTATCGATTATCACCTACCATGATGCTTTTGTAAGAATAGCTGAGCTGAAAGGGGCAAACCCTGACATATATCAAAAGCTGGCAGCTGTGGTTCAGCTTTCACCTGAAGATCTCAAACTCTTGGGAATAAATGAAGGACAAACTGTGGAATTGAGGAACGAAAGCGGGTATGTAGTGGTGCGAGCGCGTCAAGACCCGAGCATTAGCCCCGGCATTGCCTGTATGCCGTTCAGTCTTTATTCTCTCCAATTGAGTAGTTATGACCCGGCAAAGATGAATATGCCCAATCTGAAGAGAATCCGGGTAGTAGCAAGGCCTTCGAATCGAAGTATTACCACTGTTAAAGAACTCCAAGAAAGGAAATTTGGTTAAGAAGGAACGTCCCAACCCAATACAAATCTACCGGATGCTACCGCGAACGAATTGCAAGCTTTGTGGCTGCATGACGTGTTACGCTTTCGCCTATGCCTTGTTGAGGAAAGAAAAGAAACCAAGCGACTGTCCTTCTCTGCTCGAAGAAAAATTTCGCCCTGCACTTGAATTCCTTGAAGAAGCTCTGGGAAAAGGCGAGAAGGTAGAAGGAACTGACTTCATTATAGACAAAGAAAAGTGTCACGGGTGTGGTATCTGTGACGTAGTCTGCCGCAAAGCTAGCACGGTAATCTTATCTCCCGGTCTGGGGAAGATCTTCAAACGCAAGGATATTCCTCCACCGGTCTTCCGAATAGCAGATGGCGTGGTGACCATAGCAAACTGGTCAAGTTGCAGACGCGTTTCTGGAGACACTTTGTGCAAGGTATGTGTGGAGAAATGCCCTTTTGGGGCATTAGCATTAACAAAATAGCTTATCCTTCTCGTCTCGGATACGCAGCAAAAGACGGAGGTATCATTCGTTTGACACGGTTTTACTAGGGACAGTATAGTTAGCAGGTGAAAAATGGCAAAGAAAACGGAACGAGTCGAAGGATTAAGGGACGTAATCTTGGAGGCCGTGGGGCAGGGAAGGGATTTTCTTGGTGTGATCATAGGGCAAGAAGAAGCTAAGGAAAAGATACTGTCCTCCCTCCTTGCCGGTCATCATATTTTGATAGAAGGTCCTCCTGGTGTAGGGAAAACCACTTTAGCTCGCCATATCGCTTCGTCTCTACCCCCTGTGACGGCGGTAAAGAACTGTCCCTACCACTGCAGTCCAGAATCGCCTGTCTGTCCCCTTTGCAAGAGGAAGGTTACTTCGGGAGAAGACGTAGAGATAGAACTTGTTGCCGGCAAGGAAAGGTTCGTTCGTCTCCAGGGCTCTCCTGATCTCACTGCTGAGGACCTGTTGGGAGATATTGACCCTACACAAGCGTTTAAGTATGGTCCCCAGGATTACCGGTCGTTCACCCCAGGGAAATTGCTCAAAGCTAACAGAGGTATAGTGTTTTTTGACGAATTGAATCGAATCCCGGAGAAGCTACAAAACGCCCTGTTACAGGTTCTAGAGGAAGGCGTAGCTACCATTGGACCTTACGATGTTGACTATCCTGCAAATTTTATAATGATTGCTACCATGAACCCGAGAGAGCGTGCCGGCGTGGAGGAACTTTCCGATGTGTTATTGGACAGATTTGATGTGATCAAAATGGGATATCCAGAATCTCTAGAAAGAGAAAAGGAAATAGTCAGGCGTTACGGTGCAAAAATAGAAGGGGTAGAAGTTCCGGAAGAGATTCTTGATTCCATAGTCTCACTCGTCAGGGCGACACGAGAGGAACCCTGGTGCAGAGAGATAGAGCAACCCGCGAGCGTTCGAGCTAGCCTTTCTCTTTATGAAAAAGTACAGGCCATGGCATTGCTGCATAAGCGCACCAAGGCAATGAAAGAAGATATCAAAAGAGTGGCAGCTTCCGCCATGGCCAGTCGAATCAAGCCGTCGCCTGAATCCAAATTCTATGAAGAGCCGTTTGCCCTAGTAGAAGAACTGGTAGCAGCTGTGCTGCACAGAGAGAAATAGACAATAAGAGTGGGTAGAGGATTTACCATAGCCGTATCAGGGAAGGGAGGAGTGGGCAAGACTGTTGTGGCAGCACATCTTATCAAGCGTTTTTCTCAACAGGGAAGCGTGTTAGCAATAGATGCTGATCCGGACTCCAACCTAGCTGAATCTTTGGGTGTGACTGTAGACATTACGATAAGCGAGCTACGCGACGTAGTTTCCACTGCATCTGCACGTAGTGAACTTGCTAAAGCAAAGGCGAAATACTTTGAGCGCGCCCTTCATGAAGCCATAAAGGAATTCCCTCACTTTGACTTGCTGTCCGTGGGATATTCCGAGGGGCCTGGCTGTTATTGCCCCCATAACCACATCATTCGTAAAGTAATAGATTCACGTGCTAATAGTTACGACTTCGTGGTTATCGATTGTCACGCGGGATTGGAACATCTTAACCGTAGAACCACCAGGGATGTAGATATTATGCTCGTGGTCAGCGACCCTACTGTAAAGGCCTTGACTACGATCAAGAGAATCCAAGCACTGTCCGAGAAACTCCTTATTAGGTTTGGAGCAATCTTGGTAGTGGTGAATAAGATAACTGATCAAGCTAAGCCGCTACTAGAAAAGGCGGCGCAGGAAATTGGCATAAGTATAATGGCTTATATTCCGTATGATCCCCAGGTGGCGGAATTTGACATCATGGGAAAGCCAGTCACAGAACTGCCTGCAGATTCCCCCTTTTCCGTGGCGATGGACGAAATTTGCGATAAAGTGATGAGCCACTTGGATGCAATTGTGCGCGCTAAGCCCGCTTCTTAAGCTTGACCGCTGTTTTCAACCTGCCGTAGCTTCGCTTACGTTTCAGCTTATTACACTTTACCTAAGAGACAAGACCTATTTCTTTAGCCACGATCTCGCGAAGGAAGTCGGTGCCGCCAAAGGCGACAGCCGCAGCCTTAGCTCTGCGGTAATAAAGTCCAGGTTTGAATTCCCTGTTCGTGCCATTTCCACCATACAGTCTTATCATCAGTCTGCTAAGTTCGTTGTATGCGACGTTAACATAGGCTTTCGCCATGGCAACTTGTTTGGTACAAGGGAGACCTTCGGACTTCATCCACGCCGCCTCGTAGACGAGATACTTACCCGCGACTACTCTTATAAACATATCAGCCAGTATATGTTGAAGGGCTTGAAATTGCGCTAGAGGCTGGTCGAATTGAACCCTCTGCTTTAAATACTCTACAGTCAGAGGCACTATAGCCTCCATGGCCCCCAGAGACTCACATGCTTTGGCAATGGCGGCCCTTTCGATAATGTTCTTGGCCAAAATCCAACCTTTATTTTCTTCCCCGAGCATGTTCTCGGCAGGAACGTCAACAGCCTTGAACTTCACTTCACACAGTCTATCCATTGCAATGGTGGGCATAACCTCTATGGTAATTCCAGGACTCTTGGTATCGACTATGAATAGGGTAATGCCCTCTTCGGGTGGAGTAGCGGTGCTGGTTCGGGTAACACAGATCAAATAGTGAGCATTGTTGGCTTGTTCTACAAACAGCTTCGTGCCGTTAAGGACGAAACTGCCATTTTTTCTCACTGCTTTAGTCTTCATATCGGAGGCATCGCATATGGCTTGGCTCTCTAAAATGGCGAAACTAAAGATTAATTCCCCTTTGGCTATACGGGGTAAGAACTTCTTCTTTTGTTCCTCCGTTCCGGCTTCAAGAATGGGATATGCCCCACCGAGTATAGTTGAGAAGAAAGGTCCTGGAGCGATATTCTTGCCCATTTCCTCTAAAATGATGGTCAGATCCTGGAAAGACATCCCCATACCGCCGTACTTTTCTGGAATAACTAGTCCCATCCATCCCAGGTCGGCCATACTTTGCCAAATATGCGGATCGTAGCCCAGTTCGCTTTCCTCTATTTCCCTCACCTTCTTTTCTGGTATTTCTTTGGCCAGAAAATCCGCTGCTGCTTTTCGCAATATTTCCTGCTCCTCAGTAAAAGTAGTGTCCATAAATTGCCTCCCTTGGTTTACTTCCAGAATACGTCATGCTTTCGGTACAGGGGCCGATGGCCTTGGCATGCCTAACCCAAACCAGGCGATGACGTTTTTCTGTATTTCATTCGTACCCGCAGCAATTGAAGCTATGAAACAGGTATTAAGGTTGCTTTCCCAGGCACCTCCCATCGGTGCCCACTTAGAAGTCTTAACCTGACTGTAAGCACCCAAGATCTCAGCCGCTAGGGCAGCCATACGCTCCCATAGCTCTGAACTGAATACCTTTATTGCTGAAGCATCAAACAAGGCCATTTGGTTTCTGTCCTGTAGATCAGCTATGTGATAAGCTAATGTGCGAGCCGCTTCGATTTCACAAGCTACCTCCGCCAGCCTATTACGAATGACCTGATTACGTGCTAGGAGCTGCCGCCCCACCCTTGTTTGGTTGCAATACTTGACCAGATCTTCTAACTGGCGCTGCAAGGTCATCACCATGCCGACACTGGACCTTTCAAAGCCGGCCAGTGTTTGAGCAACCTGCCATCCCTTGTTTTCCTCGCCTACAATATTGTCTGCAGGAACATGAACATCGTCGAAAAAGACCTCGTTGTAAAAGTGTTTGCCATCAAAAAAGTATAGGGGCCTTACGGTAATGCCGGGGGTCTTCATGTCCACAAGCAAGAAAGTCAGATTGTGCCGCTTCCGACCATGTGGATCAGTTTTGAATAATCCAAACCCCCAATGTGCACGGTGGGCAAATGAGGTCCAGGTTTTCTGTCCGTTTATGATATACTCATTACCCTTCTTTATTGCAGTCGTACTGAGATTAGCCAAGTCTGAGCCTGCGTTAGGCTCGCTCCAGAGCTGGCACCATAATACCTCTCCATTTCCGATAGGAGGCAAGAACCTCCTTTTTATCTCTTCACTGGCTACATGGATAAGCATGGGAGCAAGCATGCCCACACCTACAACGTCAACACCAGGGACACCGTGATATCCGGTAGCTTCGTTGAAGAAAACCTTGTCCATCATAGTTCCTATGCCGCCATACTCCGCAGGCCAACCAAGCCTCAACCATCCTCTCTTGGCAAACTCCTTGCGACAATACTCCTCATAAGCTATACCTTCAGGAGTATCGGTCTCAAAAGCGTCCATCAAGGTGTATATACCAGCGGGCCTTTTCCGTTCTAGTTCTTCACAGACGGCGAAAAACTCCTTTCGTCTTTTCTCCTGTTCCGGTGTCAGTCTAAAATCCATTTTCCCTCCGAATTACGTTTCTTTTGCTTTTTGAGGCTTGCTGGCTGTTTTCACAGAAATCATAAATTGTACAGATCTTTTGTCTCAACGTAAAGAGCTACCTTAGCACGGCGCCTTTTTTGCCAGAGATTAGTCCAGAGATACTTGCCCACCTTATCTCAAGCTAACACCCCATCTGCTTATAAATCTCTCCACAACTTGCGGGTTGACCAGTCCATATGGACGTTGCCCGCGTAAAACTCTGACTACTTCCTCCCAAGGACGTAGGAACAACTCCTCACTTGATTCTTCAGAATAATGAGCAAAATGGCCGGTGACAAGGACATTGGGAAGTCCTAGCAGCGGATTATCAATGCCGGGAGGTTCCAATTCTAGGACATCTAAGCCAGCTCCGGCGATCCATCCTTGGGAGAGAGCAGTGTAAAGGGCTTTTTCATCCACCAGTTCCCCCCGCGCCGTGTTGATGAAGTAGGCGCTACGTTTCATTTTCTTGAACTGTTCCAACCCCATCATATGCCTAGTCTCTGGAGTAAGCGCGGCATGCATGGACACAAAATCAGATTCTTCAAGGAGACGATCGAGGCTGACCGATTCCACCCTAAATATTCTGAACAGGACGCCGGGTACGTATGGGTCGTAGGCGATTACCTTTAATCCAAAAGCCTGGGCTTTAGTGACAAGAGCTCGCGGTATGTTGCCGAAGCCGATAAGCCCTAAAGTTTGTCCCGAAAGCCGATGTAGTGGCTTTAGCCAGCTGGACATTCCCGGTTGAGTACCCCATTTCCCAGCTTTAATCCCTGGAAGCAATTGATAAAATTTTCTCGCGCATGCCAATATAAGCGCCATGGCGTGGTCAGAAACCTCATCCAGACAATAATCGGGGACATTAGTAATGCAAATACCTTTTTCCGTGGCTACAGCTACGTCTACGTTGTCATAACCAAGGCTCATAAGACTAATTACGCGACACTTGCTCAAGCTTTCGATAACCCTGCGATCAAAGACATAGCCTGGAGTGATTCTGGTTCCTACAGCAATTACGGCATCAGCTTGGGAACAGGCGGAAATGAGTTCCTCCTGCGTGCTGCAAAAGGTCTTAACCACCTCTACCTCTAGGTTGGTCAAAAGTTCTTCGTGGGTGACCACCGCTCCAGGAACAAAGAAGGTAACAACAATCTGAAGGCCCAACTATCGCCCCCCTCGTAGACTCTGCGCATTGCAAGCTGGGTTATTATAACACGACCCCAGAACGGGCATTTCAATATGCACACGACCGCTTCAAGAATGAGCATATTTCCGCTTGCATAAGAAATTCTTAAAGCGGCAATGGTGTTAGCATCCGGACTTTCACCTCTTCTTGCCTCGACAATTACGCTCGCGACTTGGTGGACAAACAGTCCTAGGATTTGTTGCCTCTTGTTGCTTGCCTTATAATTAGCCTTCGGGGTGAAAGGGATATGTCGAAAGTGGGGCTCAGATCCCTTCTTCTTGCCATACTTACAGTTCCACTATCAGTCGGACTGCTGGGTAATATAGTTGGTGCCGCTTCCCCACTTGTCACAGTGCTCCAGGTAGAAGGCAACATTGTGCCTGTGGTTGCAGACTACATTGACCGTGGCATCGCTCAGGCAGAAAACGAAGGAGCTATGGTATGCGTAATTGAGCTTAATACTCCTGGCGGTCTTCTTGATTCCACTGAAAGGATAGTTCAAAGAATTATGAACGCCCAGGTGCCTGTGGTAGTTTACGTCTACCCAAAAGGTGCCTGGGCAGCCTCAGCAGGGACGTTCATCACACTATCTGCCCACATCGCAGCGATGACGCCAGGCACCACTATTGGTGCTGCTCATCCAGTTACCGCTGGAGGACAAGAGATACCTGAAGAACAGATGAAGAAGATAACGGAGTTCTCGTCTAAGTGGATGAAGACCATTGCTGAGGAGCGGGGTCGTAATATCGAAGAGGCTCAGCTAGCAGTTACGGAAAGTAAATCATTCACGGACGTTGATGCCCTAGAATATAACCTTATCGACTTGCGGGCTGAAAGTCTACAAGACCTTATCTCCCGAATTAATGGCTGGAAGGTCAGGCTGGCTAGTGGAGAAGAGGCTATTATTGTTACTGAGAAATCTGATGCTATTAGAAAGGAAATGAGCTCCGTGGAGAAATTTCTACAGATCATCAGTAACCCTAACATCGCTTATATTCTTCTGAGCTTAGCCATCATCGGGTTAACGACTGAAATTTCTAACCCGGGTATGGTGCTCCCGGGAGTAGTTGGAGGTATTAGCTTGTTTCTGGCATTCTACTCGTTAGGTGTACTCAATGCTTACTGGGGAGGTATAGCACTTATCTTGCTGGCCACGGCACTTTTTGTCGCCGAGTACTTCACTACCAGTTTCGGCTTATTGACTGCCGGCGGTGTGATCTCATTGGTCATAGGCTCTTTAATATTGTTCAGTCGTAGTCCAGAGGTGGAGCTAGATAAAAGGTTGATCGTAGGCGTCACTATCGGGGTCACGGCTTTTGCTGTGCTAGCTGTTGGTGCTATTATTCGAGGACAAAGACGGCGTACCACTACAGGTATGGAGGGAATGGTAGGAGAAATAGCGATAGCCAAAACCTACCTTGATCCTGTGGGCAAAGTTCTGGCTCAGGGAGAATTGTGGACCGCTGTATCGGACGGGGAGACGATAGCACCAGGAGAAGAAGTAATAGTAACTGGAGTAGACAAGCTGAAATTGAAAGTCACAAAGAAACGCCCGCATAAATGACATCGACTTTGCCAGTTACCCCGCTCGTTTTGGAGATGAATGCTGGGGCTACCATAGCTATTACGTGCGGCGTTCTCTTTGGTACACTTGTTGTTTACGCTGTTGTGAAAGCACAAAAACGGAAGCCACTAGTTGGCACTGAGGGACTGATAGGCAAGAAGGCTATAGTGCGGACTACTTTGGATCCCATAGGTAGGGTCTTAGTTGAAGGAGAATTATGGACGGCTTCGGCTGAGGATAGTAGAATAGAAGTTGGAGAAGAGGTGATCGTAACTAAAGCAGAAGGATTAAAACTTTGGGTTAGAAGAAGTGAAGGAAAGGAGAAACAATGAGTTGGTTCTTGTACTTTGTAATCGCGGTAGTGGTGATAATACTATTGTCTGCAGCTTTGAGGATTGTCCAAGAGTATGAAAGAGGCGGTGTTTTTCGTCTGGGCAGATTTGTGGGGTTGAGAGGACCAGGTTTGGTTTTCCTTATTCCGTTTATTGAGCGCTTACAGAAAGTTGACCTGCGGGTGATAACTATGGACGTGCCTCAACAAGAATGTATCACCGTCGACAATGTCACGGTTAAGGTTGATGCTGTGATCTATTTTCGGGTGGTCAATGCTGCCGATGCTATTCTTAAAGTGCTGGATTACGTTAAAGCGACTTCTCTTCTAGCTCAAACTACGTTACGGAATGTCGTGGGACAATCTCAACTCGATGAGCTACTAGCTCACCGGGAAAAACTTAACGAAAGAATACAGGCAATCGTCGACGAGGGAACCAGTCCTTGGGGCATAAAGGTAAGCATGGTAGAGGTCAAAGATGTAGAATTGCCTCAAGCGATGCAAAGGGCGATGGCAGCCCAAGCAGAAGCTGAACGGGATAGAAGGGCTAAGGTAGTTCACGCTGAAGGTGAGTATCAGGCGGCACAGAAGCTGGTCGAGGCTGCTAGGATGATCGCCAGCCAACCCGCAGCTTTACAGCTTCGTTACCTGCAGACACTGACTACCATAGCCACTGAGAGGAGCAATACCATATTGTTCCCCTTGCCTTTGGACATACTCACACCTTTCCTAAGCAAGGCAAGCAAAGGGGAGCAGACCACACAGTAACGGGCATGGTCCTATTTACATGCCAGCCTATATTGCGTGGTGAGGAAAAGGACACATCTTTCTATTGCTGTAATGCAGAGCGGACGCAATATAACCGTGCTTTCGAGACGAATAAGTTTCCCATAAAGGAGGCAAGTGATGACCAGCAAGACCAAACAGGAATGGCGCGAAAGTACTTTGATTCCTGTGATAAAACGTAGCCCGGAACGTCAGGAAAAGTTTGAGACGAGCTCTGGAGTGGAGATTGACACTGTGTACACGCCGGAGGACTTGCCGGATTTCGACTACGCACGGGATCTGGGCTATCCTGGTGAGTACCCTTTCGTTCGTGGCGTTCAACCTAACATGTACCGCGGCAGGATCTGGACAATTCGACAGTACGCGGGTTTCGGCACAGCAGAGGAAACTAATAAGAGATACCACTATCTTTTGGAGCAGGGACAAACTGGCTTGAGTGTTGCTTTTGATTTGCCTACGCAAATTGGTTATGACTCCGATCATCCTTTGGCTAGAGGAGAAGTAGGTAAAGTAGGTGTTGCTATTGATACTCTTCGAGATATGGAAATCCTTTTTCAGGATATACCTTTAGACAAGGTGAGTACCTCGATGACCATAAATGCCACCGCTCCTATCCTGCTTGCCATGTATATCGCTTTAGCCAAAAAACAAGGGATAGACCCCGGGGAACTGAACGGCACTATTCAGAACGACATTCTTAAGGAGTATATCGCACGAGGTACATACATTTTTCCTCCTCGTCCTTCAATGAGATTAACCACAGACATATTCGCCTATTGTAGTAAACATGTTCCGCGGTGGAACACCATCAGCATCAGCGGTTATCACATACGGGAGGCGGGCTCTACAGCAGCACAGGAGATTGGTTTCACTCTGGCGAATGCTATTGCTTATGTTCAAGCAGCTGTTGAAGCAGGGCTTCCGGTGGATACGTTTGCCCCCAGACTATCTTTCTTCTTCAACAGCCACATCAACTTTTTTGAGGAGATCGCCAAATTCAGGGCATCGCGGCGACTATGGGCAAAGATCATGAAACAACGGTTCGGAGCTAGAGATCCTAGGTCGTGGATGCTCCGGTTCCATACTCAGACTGCGGGATGTAGCCTTACAGCGCCGCAGCCCTACAATAACATTGTTAGAACAACTGTGGAGGCCTTGGCGGCAGTCCTAGGAGGGACTCAGTCACTGCATACCAACTCCTTTGATGAGGCTTACGCTCCCCCCTCTGAGGAAGCTGTAACCATTGCCGTGCGAACACAACAAATATTGGCTTTCGAGAGTGGCGTTGCTGACGTGGTTGATCCCCTAGGCGGCTCTTATTATATAGAATATCTCACCAACAAACTGGAAAGCGAGGCAGAGAAGTACATTGCCAAGATTGACGATCTTGGCGGTGCTATAGCCGCTATCGAGCAAGGATACCAGCAAAAAGAAATACAAGATTCCTCGTACCGTTACCAGAAGGAAATCGAAGCCAACAAGCGTATCGTGGTTGGCATTAACAGGTTCGTTTCCCCTTATCCTAAGATAACCGGCTTACTCAGGGTCAACCCTGAGGTGCAAAAGAAACAAATATCCAGGACTCTCCAGGTTAGGAAAGAGAGAGATAATAGTAAAGTTCAGCAAGCACTTAAACGATTGGAAGATATAGCTCGCGGCAAGGAAAATACCATGCCAGCCTTCTTGGAATGTGTGGAGGCGTACGCCACAATTGGTGAAATCTGTGATGTACTGCGTCGAGTTTTCGGCACGCAAAAAGAGTTTCTCGTCTTTTGAGGCTCAAAATCGATATCAGGCATTAGGAGAAAAAAACAAAGGAGGCTAGCGATGGCTAAGAAAGTTGATCACATCGGAATTCTGGTCAGTAACTTGGATGAAGCCATAACGCTCTATCAGAGTTGTTTTGGTGCCAAGTTAGAAAGGACTGAGACTGTTACGCAGCAAGGGGTAAAGGCAGCTATTTTATGCCTGGAAGAAGGTGCCAAGTTAGAACTTTTGGAGCCGCTTCCCGACAGCAATATGGCCAAAGTCTTGGAAAAAAGGGGAGAAGGACTTCACCATATCACACTCGAAGTTGAAAATGTTGAGCAAGAAATCAATCGTTTGTCACAAAAAGGATTGGAACTGATCGACAAGAAATCGCGGCGCGGTTTGGAGGGTATGGTAGCCTTTATCCACCCCAAATCAGTTCGGGGGGTTCTTGTGGAACTTTGTCAGAAGATCTAGCAGGAGCAGAGCTATGACGAAAGAAAAAATCCGTGTCCTCATTGCTAAGCCTGGCCTGGATGGTCATGATCGCGGTGCTAAAGTCGTAGCCAGAGCTTTGAGAGATGCTGGTATGGAAGTCATCTATACGGGGATTAGACAGACTCCGGAAATGATCGTGGAGGCAGCTATCCAGGAAGATGTGGATGTTCTGGGACTAAGCATCCTTTCCGGAGCTCACCTAGAGCTTTTCCCTCCGATACTGGAGGGATTGCGGAAAAAAGGCAGAGGGGATATCGTAGTACTTGCCGGTGGGATCATACCCGAGGAAGATGTCCCAAGCCTAAGACAAATGGGAATAAAAGCTGTTTTCGGTCCTGGCACTTCCACCGCAGAGATTGTCAGGTTTATTCGTGAAGAAATAGCTGCAAAGTAACTTTAAGCCAAATCTATCCTACTTTATGACCAACTCTCATAATGGATTTGAGGTTAGCTCAAGGAGACTGACGGTGGACAACTCCGATAAGCTGACGCACACTCTCAATTCTCTCCTGAAGTAGAAATTGTTCTATTCCTTCTAGGATAGCAATAGCAATGCCTGGATCGCTCAGGCAAGCTGTACCAACCTGCACTGCTGTTGCTCCCGCCATGATGAACTCCAAGGCGTCTTCAGCACAACTGATGCCACCACAACCTATCAGCGGAATACGGACAGCCTTGGCTACTTCAAAAACCATGTAAAGGGCAATAGGCTTGATGGCAGGACCAGAAAGCCCACCGACGATACCCCCCAGTCTGGGCTTTCTCCGAAATATGTCAATGGCCATAGCTCTCACAGTATTGATCAAAGAGATAGCATCTGCTCCAGCCTCTTCCACGGCCACAGCTATTCCCTTGATGTCGGTAACGTTGGGGCTGAGCTTTACTATGAGTGGCAAACTAGTAGCCCGCCTAACTGCCGCGGTTACCCGAGCGGCTAGTTTAGGATCCATACCAAATTCTACCCCTCCTGCGGAAACATTGGGGCAGCTGATGTTCAATTCGATACCGCTGACACCGGGTACACGATCAAACTTACTTGCCACAGCTACATATTCTTCTATGGTCTCCCCGGCAACATTAACAATAACCGGGACTCGCCAGTTCGCCCAGATGGGAGCTTTTTCCCTGATTACAGCATCCGCACCGATATTTTCTAGACCTACAGAGTTGAGAACTCCGCTGGCAGCTTCCCACAGCCGTGGTTGTGGATTGCCTTCCTTAGGCGCTAGGGTAGTCCCCTTGCATACGATAGCGCCCAGCCTTTGTACTTCAGCAATCTCGTTGTACTCTGTTCCATAACCAGCTACACCAGCAGCTATCATTACTGGATTGGCCAAGACCAGTTCTTTTTCACGGCGCGAAGCGAGCTGCACACGAAGATCAGGAGTTCTTGTCATGGCGAAAACTTTAGCATTGCCGGTCTTGCAACTCAAATCCGCTTTCACACGGTGCAAAGTTCAACGCCCAGCCAGTGGAATGGTCAAAGGTATGCAAGTCAATCCATCCACACTAGAATTATCTACAAATCGAGCAAAACCGCGCGTCTATTGACTGATGTGAGCAGGAGATTATACAATTGGCTTAATTTCCGTTGTGAAGAGTGGAAGGGAACCAGTGGTGATCCCACATTCCGTGTACTCTCTGTTCACTCTTGAGAGGAGGATGTATGGTGAATGAAAGGTTCGATGTCATAGTCGTTGGAGCGGGATTTGGAGGTAGCACGTGCGCTGCGTTGTTAGCCAAGCGAGGGCTTAAGGTGCTTCTGTTGGAAAAGAACGCTCGGGCTGGCGGACGAGCTATCAGCCTTTCGAGGAAGGGGTTTACTCACACAGCTTGGGTAGTGATCAGCGCCCCTACGCAAGGCACCTTGCTTGAAGTGGTGCTCAAAGAAGTTGGGATGGAAAAGGAAGTAGAACTGGTGGCTCCCGGAGTGCAGGGAAGCAGATATAGACAATCATCGGGGCACTACGCACTCAGTCCTCAGGATCCTGTTCCTGACCCCAACAAGATCTTTGACTGGCTGGAAGTAAAACACGAGGATAGAGAAGAGGCGCTGAAACTTTTTACCGAACTAACTCTGATGGGGCCACAAGACGTTAATGCTTTAGATGACATTACCTTTGCTGAGTGGTTAAGCCGGTATAAGATGCCCAGGAGTTTGCGTGCTTTTCTCGTCGGGGCTGTCGCCGATGCTTGTTTTGTAGTCCCGTCAGACATGCTTGCTGCTTCAGAAGCAATCGCTACCATTCAGCAAGTTTTCCTCCGCGGTGGAGGTGTCTTTTGTAAAGGTGGTTTTGGGAAGCTGGCTGACACCTATGCTAAAGCAGTCAAGAAATATGGCGGCAAAGTGATGACGCGCACCAGAGTGGAAAAAATTACTGTGGAGCAAGGGCGGGTGACCGGCGTGCTTACTAACCGTGGGAGTTTTCAGGCCCCGATTGTGGTCAGCAACGCTGGAATTCAGCCTACCGTACTTAAGCTAGTGGGCGAAGAACATTTCGATAAAGCATATGTCAACTACGTAAAGGATTTGGTTCCTTCTTTCGGCTTCATGGGTGCCCGCTATTTTTTGACCAAGAAGGTCATCACCGATCCCTATGGCACCATATTCTCTGACGACAGCCCCTGGGACCTGGACAAGTGGTTAAAGGCCAAGGCAGGCCATATTCCGGATGAAATGCCCGTGTGGTACGAGGTCCCATCCAATTACGATCCTGAAGCTGCTCCGCCTGGAAAACAGATTGTTTTGACCGGTTTCTTTTGCCCTGCTGACCCACAAATGACGGAGAAGGAAAAAAGGAGATGGTGGGACAAGGGAGACGAAATCATGTTCAGGGTCTTCCCCGAACTCCCGGATCATATAGAGGCTAAAGAATACTACTCGCCGCGCGAAGTCTCAGCGATTGCCCGCGATCAGGTACTTCCCGGCCAAGGCGGGGAATGTATCGGATTAGCGCAAATAGTAGGGCAATGTGGACGACATAAGCCCTCTCCCAAAGCGCCTATCCAGGGACTATTCTACGTGGGGTGTGATGCTGGTGGACGTGGTATTGGCATTCATCAGGCAACAGAGTCAGGAATTAACGTGGCCAATATGGTGTTTCAGTATTACAGAGTACGTCAAGCAGCTCGTTAGTGACAATCGGGTTCTTAAGAGCATGTATGTCGGGAGAACCTGTCGCAAGTCCTTCCGTCTCTGGGCAGAGCAAGGATGCTGACCTGGAAAGACGGTCGTGCTACTCGTCGCTTCTTTTAGAGAATCTGCAGCTTAGCCCAGGAATATGACCACTCCGAAAATGGCTACCGAGCGCGAAGACAAATTTGCTTACATGCGGGCGCTGTTCGCTGACATTGCCGATACGTACGATCTTCTAAATCGTTTGTTAAGCTTCCGTCGGGATAAAGGATGGCGGCGGTATACTGCTCTCCAATGCGCCCCTCAGCAAGGGAACTTAATCTTGGATGTAGCGACGGGTACGGGAGAGCTAGCGTTAGAATTGGCTAGGAGAGGCAGCAAAGTCATCGGCATAGATATCTGCGAGAAGATGTTGCGTCGAGCAGTAAGAAAAGCTGGCAACAGGGTGGGTTTCGTCCTGGCGAAGGCAGAGAACCTGCCTTTTGGTGACGGTATATTCGACTGCGTTGCTATGAGCTTTGCACTCCGTAACGTTAGCGACATCTCACAGGCTATCAGTGAGATGGAAAGGGTGGCCAAAAGAGGGAGCAGGATCGTCTTTCTGGAGTTCTCTCAGCCTTTGAGAAAGTGGTTCAGCATGCTTTACCGTTTTTACTTGTGTCGCGTTTTACCTCTTATTGGCACACTCGTCTCCAGAAAAAAACATGCGTATACCTATTTGCCTCGTTCCATAGTGGAATTTCCTTCCCCGCAGGAAATAAGACAAATTATGGAAAAAGAGGGGTTAAGAGATGTTGAAATCCATTTCCTATCACGGGGTATCGTAGCTGTTTATGTTGCTGTCAAAGCCTAAAATGCGCCAGAAAATAAAACTCTATTTCCAGGAGACACGACCCCGGTTCTTACTGCTGACGGTAGTGTTGATATTTGTTGGCACTTGTTTGGCCTGGTACGAAGGGTATTTTCATCTACAGTATGCGCTTCTGGCTTTCGCTGGCCTTCTTCTGCTGCACATCAGTGTAAACACCTTGAACGATTACTTTGACTACAAAAGTGGCATAGACTTGGAAACAATAAAAACACCCTTCAGCGGTGGTAGCGGTATCCTACCTGCCAATCTTCTTGCACCTGCCTCCGTAGCCAGGTTCGGATTCGCCTGCTTCCTGTTGGCAATCCCTATAGGCATCTATTTCATAGTCCTCAGAGGTTGGCTGTTACTTCCTATCCTCGTGGCAGGTGCACTGTGCGTGATGCTGTATACGACCCACCTAGTAAAATGGGGGATGGGAGAGCTTGCTGCTGGCTTGGGTCTAGGCACTTTACCTGTGTTAGGAGCTTACTTTGTTCAGACCGGGATGTACAGCTGGAACGGAGCGATAGCAGCGGTACCTTCCGGGATCCTGGTTCATAACTTACTGCTCCTTAACGAATTTCCTGACGTAGAAGCCGATAGAAAAGGCAACAGGAAAACATTTCCCATCGCCATGGGAAAAAACAGGGCATCTCTTTTGTACGCGACTCTGACTCTGACGGTATACGTTTGGGTAGTCGTATGGTCAATAAAGGGGCTCATGCCCAAGCTTGCCTGTTTAGCTGTGTTAACGCTTCCCTTTGCCATAAAGGCGATACGAGGAGCCCGGAATTACCACGATCAAAGTAAACTACTCCCCGCTCTTGGAGCTAACGTAATAGTGGTATTGGCTACACAGCTCTTGATAGGCATGGCATACATGACGGCTAAGCTCATTTAGCTGTTTGTCCTTTCCTTCCCTTGCCGATCAACCTCAGAAGGCAATAAGATGCCTGTCTCCGATTCGTTTGAAGAAAAAAATTTTATCCAATAGGCGGATAACATCTTGCCTCGTGAGTGCTTTTGTACTATAATCCGCACGGTTTCGGCCAAGAAGTTTCCGGGATAAGTGCAGCATCTACAACAGGGAAGGGAAGTTTTATGCGCGTTAAATCAACTGGTCTGGGTCCGCGAGAGCTACAAATTGAACCTGAAGACATATGGCTGGAGAGAAAGGGAAAGTTTCTAATTCTTCATATGCAGAGTTCTCAACCGGTGCAGTGGCATCTGAGGACTTCTTTAACCCTGGATGATATGCGAAAAGTGATAGAATTGCTCGTGGAGGAGATACTTAACGGCTCGGTTATTTCTCTCCTGCTTAAGGGCACGGAGGAAGAGGAGCCTCCCGAGTACTAAACGTATGGGGAACTGCTGTTATGCGGCAGAGGTCAGCTGGTTTAGGCAAAACGGAACTGAACGGGTACTTCGAAAGCATTGAAAGGAAAGGGGACTTTCTTATTGTTCATATGCGGATTACCAACCCGGTGAGATGGCATGTAAGGGCAGCGGTCTCATCTCGGGACATGATAAAACTCATAAAACTGCTGGCTAAAGAGTTCTTTAACGGAACCATACCTTACGTTCTGCTTTGGGGCGCGAAATTTGAAGAAAAGCCCCCCGAGTTCTAGCGATGGTGCTCGGGGTACAGTAGTATGAGGGTCATTCTTTACACGGGGAAAGGCGGAGTAGGCAAGACCACTATAGCGTCTGCCACGGGACTTCTTGCCGCTGAATTGGGTTACAAAACCATCATTCTTAGTGCAGATCCAGCACATAGCCTGGCTGATTCGTTCGACATCACCCTTAAAGGAGAAGTGGAGCAAGTTGCCCCCAATCTTTGGATTCGGGAGACCATAATACACCAAACGATAGCAAAAAAGTGGCAAAAAGCTCGTGAATGGTTATTGGGGCTCCTTGCTCGGGAAGGTTTTGATGGCTTGCGAGCCGAAGAAATAGCTTATGTACCTGGGATGGAAGAGTTAGCGAATTTGCTTTACGTTGCCGCTTACTATGAAGGAGAGGAGGGGGAAGAAAAGTACGACGTTATCATCGTTGACTGTGCACCTACAGGAGAAACACTGCGGCTAGTAAGTTTTCCTGATGCGCTCAGTTGGTGGCTTGATAGAATGTTCGCTGTGGAAGAACGAAGAACAGCGTCTCGCGCCAGTGGCGACATATTGGAGGCGCTGGGGAGTCTGTTTGACGACTTATGTCGGATAAGAAACGTGTTAACTGACCCCGAACATTGCTCCATTCGCCTTGTTTTAACCCCGGAGAAAATGGTGATAAAAGAAACTCAGCGCTCCGTAACTTACTTCGACCTTTATGGTTTTTTCCCCGAAATGGTTATCGTGAATAAACTCTTTCCTGAGGACCTGGGCGGCCGTTTCAGTGTTTGGAGAGAAAGCCAACAAAAGTATTGCCGGATGATAGAAGAAAGCTTCTCCCCCCTGCCTATTCGAACTCTACCTCTTTTTGAACAGGAAGTGGTGGGCATGAGCATGCTGAAGCGGGTGGCAGAAGCTTTGTTTGGTGACCAGGACCCCACACAATTCTTTTTCCGTGGGCACGTTCAGGAAATAAAGGAAGAAAAGGAAGGACCCGTCCTCATTTTATCCCTTCCCTTTTTGACTAAGGAAGAGATCTCCATCACACAAGTGGGTGATGAATTGATATTGCGGGGAGGCAAGATCAAACGTAATATCATTCTGCCGCCCATTCTTGCAGAAAAGAAGGCCAGGGAGGCAAGATACGAGCAAGACAAACTGAGGATACGCTTTGAGTGAGGAAAATAGTAAAGCTGGATTATGATCCGAAGGAAGGGTTCTTTCTATGCATAAGATTGCCACAAAGGCTGCTGTGGTGCCTGGTGCGTGTCTATTTAAGGAAGAAGAAGAGTAAACGCAAAGAAAGAATAGAACTCAAAGTAGATTGACTTGCTAGTCAGAAATAAGGATATGGTGGAAAAGGAGAAAAGATGATAGAGCTATCTCTAATTCCAGAAGAAACTAACGTGCTGTCCTTATTTCGACCAAAGAAGTTAGTAACGGATGAAGCCTTAAGAGCAGTGTACGATGCTTTCGTGCAGGAATTCTATCCTTCAGAATTGCCTTTGGCCAAAGAGGGAATAGCGAAACTTAAAAGAGAAAGCGGCTTTGACCCCGAAGTTTTTTCTGAAGTAGTGGTTTGTGGCGACGTGTTACGAAGGGAATACTGGGGTGGAATAGCTGAGGGCGAGTTTACCGAGGAAAACCTAGTAGCAGAACTGGAAAAAGCAAGAAACGAGAAATTTGACTTAAAGGAATATCAAGGTCATCGCATTTACGCCGATAAGAGGGACGAATTCTGGATTTGTTTTTTGGACGCAGGCAAACTGGCTCTAGGGTTTAAGCAAATGGTGGCGGGTATCCTTGAGGTTAAGGCAGGAGCAGCACAGCGTATCGCCGCCGATATCTGCCGTAGTTTTGTCTCTGCCGATAATGAGCTGGTGAAGATGACGATCGAAATACCCGAAAGGATGAGAACCTGGATCGATCGGAAAACTGAGAGGCTCAGCGAGTTTTCCCTGCAACTGCCACTTGACATGAGCCAGATTGAGGTGTCTCTGGCTACAGGCGTCAGCTCTCTCAGAGTTCGGGTTCAAGCGAGGTACGCCAGCGAAGAACGAGCTCAAGAGGTAGTAGAGCTGTTGGAGGGAATAAGGAAAATAGCAATCGGAATGATTAAGATACCTGAAATCACACAGCTGTTGAAGAGAGTAGAAACTGGTAGGAGTGACTCGTCTGCCGGTTGGTCGTTAGAGACGCCAAAACAAGAGCTTATTCAGGCCATTAAGGAAGCAAAAGAATTGTTGGGAAAGATATTCAAATGAGCGCTGCAGATTTCATCCGTGAAGTCTCACATTTACCCGGAGGAGAAGCAATAGCCGAATGTATCCAATGTGGTACTTGTTCCGCTTCATGCCCTAATGTTGGCCTTATGGAATACTCTCCTCGGAAGATTATTGCCATGGCACGCGCTGGAATGAGGGAAAGAGTGCTGCAGAGTAACTCTATGTGGTATTGCGTCAGTTGTCAGCTGTGTTCGCTTCGATGCCCCAAGGATGTAAAACCTTCAGAAATCATGCATGTTTTGGAATCCCTCTCCATTAAGTATGGACTGGACTCCAAGCGAACCCGAAATCCGGCGATGTACAAGGCATTCGTTGACTCGATAAAGAACTACGGGAGAATTTACGAGCTGGGGTTTATGATCAAGTTTTGTCTCAAAACCAATCCGTTTGCCTTGTTTGGACTAATGAGCGTGGGCATCGACCTTTTCCTGTCCGGCAGGTTAGCTTTGACGCCAAGCAAAGCAGGAGATACAGGGCAAAAAGTGAGAGCTCTCTTGCAACGGGCTCATGCTGTCAAGGAGGCTTGATGAAGAGTTACTCTTATTTCCCAGGGTGTTCATGTTCGGAGGGCAGTGGCATAGCCTATGACATTTCCACGCGAGAAATAGCCCGATCTCTAAATATAGAACTTCTCGAGATTGAAGGTTGGAACTGTTGTGGCACCACGCCCTATGAATCCCTAGAAGAATTTGAGTCAACCTGCCTTGCAGCTAGAAACTTGGGGCTCGCCGCTCAAAGGAACCTAGATGTGGTCACTCCGTGTAGCGCTTGCTACTTGACCTTGAACAAGGTTGACCAGCGGTTAACTCAGCATCCTTGGCTTGAGGCTAAGGTTAACAGGGTACTAGAAGGAGAAGGGCTCAATTATCATGGAGGGCAGATCCGGGTTCGCCATTTGGTGGATATTTTGCTCGATAAGGACACGTTGGAGGTCCTTCGCTCAAAAATAAAGAGAAAACTCACCGGACTCAAGGTTGCCCCGTATTACGGGTGCATGCTTGTCCGCCCCGGTTTTGGTTTTGAGAACCCACGCCGCCCCGTTTCCTTGCACCGTCTAATAGAAGCAGTCGATGCTGAACCAGTAAGCTTTGCGCTGCAAGCGAGTTGCTGCGGTGGCGCGTTTATCATTTCTGAACCAGACGTGGCTCTGAATCTAATCCGGCGGATTCTAGCCAGTGTCAAGGAAACCGATGCCCAATGTATAGTGACACCGTGTCCCTTATGCCAGACTAATCTCGATGCTTACCAGGGGGCAGTAAATACGAAGTTTGGGACCGAGTTCAACATCCCTGTCCTTTTTGTATCGCAGCTCATAGGCTTTGCAATGGGTAAAGGCTTTGGTGGTCTGGCGATGGAAAAGGGAATCGTATCGCCTATGGAACTACTGAGGTCTTATAGCCCTAAACGAAAACCGGGCCTTTATCCCGCTCTCTACTTCTATCTAAGAAATTTTTATTCTTACGCAAAAAAGCTTTCGCGGGATTGAGAAATGGAACAACGAAGAATAGGGGTATATATCTGTCACTGTGGTACAAACATTGCCGGCGTAGTGAACGTGGAGGAGGTGGCTAAATTCGCTCAAGGGCTTGACTCGGTGGTTATTGCTAGGGACTATAGATACATATGTTCCGATCCGGGTCAAAACCTAATAAAAGAAGATATCAAGAAATATGGGTTGAACAGAGTGGTGGTTGCCTCCTGTTCGCCGCGGATGCATGAACCTACTTTTCGGCGTACCTGCGAGGAGGCGGGGATAAATCCCTACTTATTCGAAATGGCTAACATTCGAGAGCATTGCAGCTGGGTTCATACAGGAGACAAGAAAGCAGCCACAGAAAAAGCCAAGGCATTGGTACAGGGAGCAGTGCGACGAGTTTTCTACCATGAGCCACTGGAAAAGAGAGAGATTGCAGTAAACACCAATACGCTTGTACTGGGTGGAGGCATCGCGGGAATCCAAGCAGCTTTGCATATTGCTAACTCCAATCACAAGGTCTACCTTGTGGAACGGGAACCCTCGATTGGGGGACACATGATTCAGTTAGACAAGACCTTCCCCACTTTAGATTGTTCTGCGTGTATACTTACTCCCAGGATGAGCGAAGTTGGGCGTCATCCCTATGTGGAACTCATGACGTACAGTGAGATCGTCGACGTTTCCGGTTCCGTTGGCGATTTCAGCGTCAAAGTAAGGAAAAAGGCCCGTTACGTTGATGAAGAGAAATGCGTTGGCTGCCGCATCTGTGAAGAAAAATGCCCTAAAAGAATGTATAACGAGTTCGAGCTAGGGTTAAAGGATCGAGGTGCAATCTACATTCCTTTCCCACAAGCGGTACCCAATATAGCCACCATTGACAAGAGGGAGCAAAGAGCTTGCAAAGCAGCTTGCAAACAGGCTTGTCCTATTCACATGAATGTCTTGGGTTACGTTTCCCTGATCAAAGAGGGGATGTTTAAAGAGGCGTATGAGCTCATCCGAAGGACTAATCCTCTTCCTGCTGTGTGTGGCCGGGTATGCAGCGCTCCCTGCGAAGAGGCGTGCAACAGAGGTCAGCTGGATGAACCTGTAGCGATAAGGAGTCTAAAGCGCTTTGTAGCTGACTATCAGTCGAAGTTAGCCAAAGAGCTTGTTGCTCCGATATCCCCAAGCAAAGAACAGAAGGTCGCTGTTATAGGCTCGGGTCCCGCAGGTCTGGCATGTGCCTACGATCTGGTGCGACAGGGATACTCGGTCACGATGTTTGAGGCGGCCCCAGAACCGGGAGGCTTGTTGCGTTACGCCATTCCTGAATACCGATTGCCGAAAGAAGTGCTACGGGAAGAAATAGAATATATTAGCAAACTAGGCGTTGAAATCAAGACAAACACTCCAGTTAAGGACTTAACACAGCTATTCAACCAAGGTTATAGAGCTGTTTTCCTCGGTACTGGTGCCGGGGCGAGTCAAAAGTTAGGCATTCCCGGTGAGGAAACTGCTGGCGTATTCTATGCCCTGGAGTTTTTGAGGCAAGTCAATTCCAATGTCCCGGTGAATCTAGGAGACAAGGTAGTGGTTGTCGGCGGTGGAAACGCTGCGGTGGATGCTGCCCGAGTAGCCAAGCGCCTTGGTAAAGATAAAGAGGTGACTCTCATTTATCGCCGCTCTCGAGCCGAAATGCCAGCTATACCGAGTGAAGTTGAGGAACTGGAACGAGAAGAAGTAAAACTTCAGTTCCTGGTAGCACCAATTGCCGTTATTTCCCAGAATGGACGGGTCACTGGCTTGGAATGCACCCGCATGACGCTAGGTTCTCCCGACGCCAGCGGGCGACGACGTCCTATGCCTCTCAAGGGTTCAGAATTTGTCATGGAGGCCGACACAATAATCGTCGCTATTGGACAGGTTCTGGACAGGGGTATGCTGCCTGAATACCTGGACTATACTGATGCAGGCACTATAGCTGTTGATCCTGTCACGTTACAGACCAGTATTGATGGGGTTTTTGCTGCTGGCGATGCGGTTTCAGGTCCAGCAGACGTTATCTCCGCCATAGCGGGTGGCCAGAAGGCGGCTGCAGCTATTGACAAGTATCTAAAGGGAGAGAAACTAGTTGAAGAGGAAGAAAAAGAGAAGCAGACTCTCAAGCTTACCGAGGAGGAACTGAGCGTAATTAAAGAGCGTTTTCCCTCCCGTAACCGTGTTCAGGTTAGGAAGCTGGAGCCCGAAGCCAGAGCAGCAAATTTCAGCGAGGTAGAACAAGGTTACTCTGTGGAAGAAGCTCGAGATGAAGCTAGTCGCTGCTTAGCTTCAGTGATAGAAGGGTGCATCGAATGTGGCGAATGTGAAAAATGGTGTGAAGCCAAAGCGATAGACTTCACGCAACGGGATAAGGTTATAGACCTGAACGTGGGAGCAATTATTGTAGCTACCGGGTATCAACAGTTTAACCCGGAGATAATGACGGAGTATGGATACAGGAGATATGATAACGTTATGACCGGGCTAGAATTTGAGCGGCTGGTAAACGCCTCGGGTCCAACTGGCGGACGTATCTTGCTCAAGAACGGTGCGGAGCCAAAAAGCATAGGTATCATACATTGTGTCGGGAGTCGTGATGAAAATTATCACGAGTATTGCTCCCGCGTTTGTTGCATGTATGCTTTAAAGTTCTCCCACTTGCTTAGAGAGCACCTGCCCGATGCAGAGGTGTACCAATGCTACATTGACATGCGTTGCTTTGGCAAGAACTATGAAGAATTCTACAGCCGCCTCCTCAAAGAGGGAGTCAACTTTATCCGTGGCAGAGTAGCTGAGGTAACGAATGTGGCTGAGGTACCAGAGGAGCAAGGCAAGCTTATCATGTTGGTCGAGGATACCTTAATTGGGGAGCCGCGCCGTATACCTGTAGATATGGTGATTCTCTGCTGCGCTTTAGAGCCGCAAGGCGATTCTCAGCAGATCGCTCGTTTGCTTCGCATCAGCAGGAGCGCCGATGGGTTCTTCCTTGAGAAGCATCCCAAGCTTGATCCAGTAGCCACCTTCAGTGACGGAATATATGTAGTCGGTTGCTGTCAGGGACCGAAGGACATCCCCGACACCGTGGCTCAGGCGTCAGCAGCGGCAGCGCAGGTTCTTGCTATTCTGTCCAAGGGTACAGTGGAAATTGAGGTTGCTACCGCGACCATCAATGAAGACATGTGCTCAGGCTGCAGGATATGCTACGCGCTTTGCCCGTATAGTGCGATTTCTTGCGATACAGAAAAAGGGGTATGCAAGGTAAACGAGGTCCTGTGCAAGGGATGCGGTATCTGCGGGGCTGCCTGTCCCAGCGGAGCTATTGTTAACAAGCATGCCACTACTCAAGAAATAATGTCTCAGATAGAAGGGCTAGTGTTGGCGTGAACGACACCGTGATCTAGCCGGTCTGCTTCTAACCTCGAGGCGGGACCTTTTACTCCCATAGCTGAATGAGGTGGCTTGCTAAGTTGCTCTTCCTCAACTACCGTTTCGTTAGTTAATATTAGAGGTTTCTTTCAGCAACCCTAAGAAGCCACAATCTGTTTAGGCACAGACAAGAAGGTGAATTGACGGAGACTATTAACGGTGCTATCTTAGCCAAGAACACCGAAGCAGATAACGTAATAAAGAGAACTGAATTCTGGCTATCCTGTTAACCTTTGAGGTGCAGGATGATTGAAGTGCAAAGCCGAGGCAACGAGCAGGAGCTCGATACCTCGTTACAGCTATGGGCAACGTATCGGGATCAGATACGCCTAGAACTGGAAGCCATTGTCAATACCTTGCCGCAATATCTTGCCAATATCATACGCTATCACATGGGCTGGGCTGACGAAAAAGGACGTCCTTGCCAACGAAAGTCAGGTAAGTATATTCGCTCTATTTTGCATCTTGTGTGCTGTCAAGCTGTGGGAGGGGATGTAACGCAAGTGACACCATCTGCAGCTACCGTAGAGTTCGTGCACAATTTTTCCCTTATTCACGACGATGTTCAGGACGGCAGCCATGAACGACACGGGAGACCCACAGTTTGGAAACTATGGGGTAAATCACAGGCTATAAATATTGGAGACCTTATGTTCTCCTTAGCGTCCCTTTCTTTAGTCAGACTAAAAGAGAAAGGTGTGCCCAGTGACAAGGTGGTGTTTTCTTTTCGCTTTTTGGCTGAGGCCTGCGAGGATCTTTGCGAAGGACAGTACCTCGATATCGCTTACGAAAAACGACTTGATGTGACTGTAGAAGAGTATCTCACCATGATAAGGAAGAAGACAGCGGCCCTTATTGCAGCTTCTACCTTTTTGGGGGCCTACTTGGGTGGGGGGGAAAATAAAGCATCCCATTTTGGACGGTTCGGAGAAGCACTGGGCTTAGCTTACCAGATCCGTGACGACATCCTCGGTATCTGGGGCAAAAGGGAGACCACAGGCAAGTCGGTGGAAGAGGACATACAGCGCAAGAAGAAAACGTTACCCGTGGTCTACGCGTTAAGGGAGTGCAAGGAAAGAGAAAAACTCAGGGATCTTTACGCACAGAAACATATTAGACGGTCTGACATAGCTTCAATATTGGAGATACTCGACCGATCCGGTGCCCAAGCGTATGCCCAAGGTTTGGTAGAACAGTACCATCGCCAAGCTTTGGAATGGCTTGACGCTTGTAACGTAAAGGAAGAACATTTGTTCGCCCTTAGGAAAATAGCCTACTTCCTGGTAAGACGGCAATACTAAGTAATGCTACCCATTCTTTGATGCTACACCAAACTCAGCTTGTATCCGCACAAAGCGATGAAGGTTGTCTCGACTTATTACTCCCACGAATTTTTCCCCTTCTTTTACGGCAATATATTCGGTGCCTTTTTCATTCATCATCTGTAGTATGTCTGAGACTTGTTGCTGAACCTGGACTGTCCTGAGCGCCTTCTCCGGAATCATGATATCTTTCACTGCAGTAGCGGTCCATCGCTGGCGAGGCACCTTTCTTATCTGCTCTAAAGTAACCATGCCTTTTACCTGATCTCCTTCAGATACAAAGAAGCACACCTGACCCCGGGTCAATACATATTGCTGAATCAGATCCATCAGGCTGAGATCGGGGGTGATAAAGGCGCAGTCGTACTCCGTAATCTGAGATGCCCTGATCCCGTGGAGACACCGGCGGAGCAGAACTTGATAATAGCCGGCACGTGCAGCATCATGAAGAAACCAGCCAATGAATATGAGCCATAACCCGTTAAGCCACAGATGGAACACGCAAACAACGACAATACCAGTAGCGATGAAAACATAAGCTATTCCCTGTCCTATTCTTGTTGTTATTCGCGTCGCCCCGTAGTAATCTTGTGTTTTGTGCCATATCAGAGCACGAAGGATCCTGCCTCCGTCCAAAGGAAAGCCAGGAATTAAGTTAAACAAAGCCAGGATCAAATTCGCTGTGCCGAGGCAGTACATTAAATTAGCGGCCAGGCTTTGGTCCCCCTCCCATAATAGAAAATGCATTCCGTAAAAGACACCGCTTATTGCTAGGCTCGTTAACGGACCCACTATAGTGATTGCGATTTCTACTTTGGGACGGGTTACTTCCCTGGTTATGTAGGATACACCGCCAAACACAAAGAGGGTGATCTGTTGAACCGGAATCTGGTTGCGCACAGCGACAATGCTATGTGCCAGTTCGTGGGCGATAATTGATGCAAAGAACAGGATACTGGCAAGGATCCCTAGCACAATGCGGGTGTGTAAAGGATGAAAAAACTCAGAAGGATACAATATCAAAGAGTAAGTTACTAAAACAAAGATGACAAACCAAGTGTAATGAATCTGTAAACGGATACCGAACACTTTACCCAGAGTGAAGTTGCCCTTAACCACCTTTATGGCACGATATAACCGATAAATTTGTAAATGAGTTTAGCCAAAAGGAAAGCACAGGAACTTGAGCCTTCGCCAGGACAGAATTCCACGACGTCAAAGCCCACTACCCGTCTGCGACGGGCCACCGATTGTATAATGTCTAGAACCTGTTGCCATAGCATGCCACCAGGTTCAGGAGTGCCGACTGCAGGCATGATCGAGGGATCAAGGACATCGACATCGATAGTAACGTAAACGTCACCACTGAGCGAAGACACGATTTGCTCTACAGTTGCCTTCCCCTCCCCCAACTGAGACATATAGAAAGGTCTCATCTTGTTCTCCGTGAGGAATTGCTTTTCTTCCCAGCTGAGACTGCGTACTCCTACCTGGGTTACAGGACAGAGCTCTAGAATTCGCCGCATCACGCAAGCCTGTCCGTACTTCGTTCCAAGATATTTGTCGCGAAGATCGGCATGGGCGTCCAGTTGCAATACAGAAAGGCTGGGGAATGTTTCCTTAAACGCTCTTACTGCGCCTAAAGAAAGAGTATGCTCTCCGCCAAGCATTACTACAATTTTTCCCTTCCGCAACAACTGCCTAACCACCCTGTAGACCCTACCAATCATGTCTCTAGGGCTGTTCATCAAAGGTTCCAATTGTGGCAGAGTGCAGATACCGATTAGCCCTATTTCCCGGTCTTGTTCCACGTCATAAAGCTCTAGGTACTGGGACGCATTAATGATAGCCTGAGGTCCATCTCGGGAACCGGTGCGCCACTCACTGGTGCTATCATAAGGAACGGGAAGTACCACTACTCTAGCCCGGGCAAAGTTGGTATACCGAGGTGGTAACCCGGCGAAAGAACCATGTGACCAAAAACTGTCCGTTTCGATCTCCTTTTGCCTCATAGTTCCATCAAAGCTTGAATGACAAGGGCATTAACGCCTTCACAGAGGCAAAGTCAGGGTTTCTGCTGGCAGCTGTCGTTGGAAGGATTAAGAAAGCCCACACTCAAACTCAGTGCTCACCACGATAAATGAAACCTATAGACTCACACTTGGTGGAATAGGCTTTGGGCCACTCCCTATCAATCAGGCATGTCCTTAATTTGACTAGCTGGAATCCTTCCTGAAAGTCCTTGATTGTTTTCTCAGCATCAAAATTCTTACAGGAAAAAACGTCTATGTTAACGTAGTTTCTTTCCACGAAGGTATGAATGCCGATATGACTTTCGGCTATGAAAACAAAGCCCGAGATTCCCCAATCTTCAAGTACAGGTCCAATATACCTAATCACAAAAGGAGGAGAAATCCTGGTCATGCCAATGCGACTGGGGTAGTTTTCCAACCAATTGCGGAGAAATTCCTCGTCTTGGAGAACCTGCTTGTTGCTGGAATAGCCATCTATGATGAGATGCATCAGATAACCTCCTCAAGGAGTATTTTTCTTAAATCGAACAAGGCGGCATAAACCGCTCTTTGCTTCATCCTGGACTGGTTCCCGAACAAAGCGTGAGTAAAGCTGTACCTGGATCTATTGCTTTTGACAGTTACAAAGGCGTCGCCGCAATTGCGATTGGGATTTATAGTTCCGCCCAGACCCAGGCCGACGTCGGCGTTGAACTTCGTGTGAGCCATCTCAGCCATAGCCTCAACTATCTGGCTACTTTCTCTATCGTGGTCCCCGTCGGGAGAGGCCATAAGGCCGAGGGCTCTCTTCGCTGCAGTAGAAGAGGCCAACAACCCTCCTTTGAAGTAGCTGCTACTTCCGGGGGTGCTAGCTATGATATGGCCGAGCAACCCTTCGGTGCAGGACTCCATAATAGCCAAGGTCAGGTTCTTCCTCTGCAAAAGTCTCCCTACCACAGAAACGAGGGTATCTTCATCGACGCCCCAGATATTGGGACCGATGAGCTCTCTGATTTGTTCCTCACTCTGAGAAATGAGGCGTTCCGCCTCTTCCCGCTGTCTTGCTTTGGCAGTGATGCGCAGATACACACCATCAGGATTAATGTAAGTGGCGAGAGTGGGGTTGGATTGCTGGCAGAGGAATGATAGAAGTTCGCCCAGCTTGGCTTCAGCTATTTTGAATGTCTTGATAGTCCGCGACAGGATAACTTCCCCGGTCGTCTTTTGTCTTAATCTGGGCAGGACGCTCTGCTCCCATATTATCTTCATCTCATCTGGGGGGCCAGGTAAAGCTATGATAATGTGGTTGCTCTTTTCCACCCACCAGCCGGGAGCGGTGCCAATAGGATTAGGGAGTATCTGAGCCGAAGGAATAACTGTTGCCTGCTTTATGTTGCTGGGTGGCACCTCACCTGAGTACTGGCGAAGCAGGCGTTGCAAGTCCTGCCATAGCTTCTCGTCAAGTTTCAATTCCTCCCCCAGCAATTCGCCAATAGCCTCCCGTGTAATATCATCCTGGGTAGGCCCTAATCCGCCTGTAGTGATTATAATGTCAGCCCTACTCCAGGCTTGTCTCAGCGTATCCACCAAACGTTGTTGGTTATCTCCCACAGTAGAGATAAAATACAAATCAATGCCCAGAGCGGGCAGTTGACTGGCTAGAAAAGCAGAATTAGTATCCACAATATTTCCGAGCAGAATTTCCGTGCCAACAGGTACTATTTCCGCCTTCATTTTGCTGTAATAGAAGACCAACGGAACCTTAGTTTAACATCTAGTTGCTGATATGCCTAGGTATTTTTCCACTATTGCCATAGCACAATATTTCCCGCACATGCTGCAAGTTTTCCCCTTGGGTGGAATCTTACTGTGAATCTTACGACAGAGTTCAGGGTCCAGGGACAACCTGGCCTGTGTTTCCCAATCTAAAGCTTTGCGTGCACGGGACATCTGTTCATCCCAGTCTCTAGCACCCTTTACTCCTTTTACGATGTCAGCAGCATGAGCCGCTAAGCGAGAGGCAATTACTCCTTCCTTAACATCCTCTATGCTAGGTAAGGACAGATGCTCAGTCGGGGTCACATAGCAGAGAAAGTCAGCCCCATAGGCAGCAGCGATGGCTCCTCCGATGGCAGCGGTAATATGATCATATCCCGCACCTACATCAGTGACCAGCGGACCTAGGACATAAAAAGGCGCTCCACGGCATATGCTTTTCTCTAATTGCACATTGGTAGCTATCTGGTCGAGAGGTAAGTGCCCTGGTCCTTCTACCATGGCTTGTACTCCCGCCTGTCTTGCTTGATCCACCAACTCTCCCAAAATAATCAACTCTTCGACTTGAGCCCTGTCTGTGGCGTCAGCCAAAGAACCGGGACGTAAGCCGTCACCCAAGCTGAGTGCAAAATCATACCGCTTGGCTAAGTCCAACAGACGGTCATAGTACTGGTATAGCGGATTTTCCCTGTCATTATGAAGCATCCAGGCGATAAGAAAGGCGCCACCCCTGGAGACGATATCCGTCACTCTTCCCTGCTTTTTAAGCCTTGCTAGAGACGCCAGAGTAACCCCACAATGAACGGTCATAAAATCTACCCCGTCTTTCGCCTGCTCCTCAATCGCTCTGAATATCTCTTCAACTGTCATATTAACTATGGCACCGTGACGTTCGATCGCTTCTACTCCTGCTTGGTAAACAGGCACAGTACCCACCGGCACGTTGCTGGCATCCATGATTGCTTTTCTAATTGCACAGATATCACCCCCTGTGCTTAAGTCCATCACAGTGTCAGCACCGGCAGCAATAGCCGTCTGCAGTTTCCTTAACTCTGTCTCTAAATCGCAGAAATCCGGAGAGGTGCCAATGTTTGCATTTATCTTGGTTCTTAATCCTTTGCCTATGCCGCAGGGCTGGGTCAAGTTCTTGTGATTAATATTGGATGGCACGATAATTTTCCCCTCAGCCAGTCCAGAGAGGATAAAGTCTACATCTACCCCCTCTTTTTCCGCCACGAACCTGACTTGGGGGGACACTGTCCCCCTTCTTGCTAGGTCCATTTGGGTCATCTGTGGTAAACTTCCCCTTACTTTACTTGCGCAAACGGGTCAACCCGTTAATAAAGGAAATCTAGCATAAGCTTATCATCACCGCAAATTGGTCTGAAAAAACACCAAACCTTTCTATTTCTTTGTTGAAAGTGTGAGAGGTGACCGGAAAGATTTTATTCTCTCATAGTTCCCCACTTGCTCATGTATTTCTCTTTTACTTGGGGATTAACAAAGCAACGTGGCCACCGTCCTTCCATAATCCTGCATATCTCTTCAAAAGGCCGCCGCCTTATTTCTAAAGCGGAAGACTCGGAATAATGGGCACCGTGAGGTGTTACAATGACATTATCAAACCGGAGAAGGGGATGATCGGGACTGACACTCTCAGTCTCCAAAACATCCAACCCAGCTCCCGCAATATAGCCCTTGGAAAGAGCCTCGCAAAGCGCCTGCTCATCTACCAGCCCTCCCCTGGCTGTGTTGATGAGATAAGCAGTAGGTTTCATTTTTTTGAACTCTTCCATGCCCAGAAGATGATGTGTCTGGGGAGTGAGAGCAGCATGTAACGAAACATAGTCTGAATTTCTTAACAGATAGTCGAGATCTACAAGTTCTACACCATACTTTTCCTCTACCTCGCGGGGCACGTACGGGTCGTAGGCGATTATCCTTAAGCCAAATCCTTTGGCCTTAGGCACGAGGGTACGAGGAATATTGCCGAAACCGACCAGTCCGAGTGTTTGCCCTTTCAATCTGAACATGGGAGGCCATATCCTCTGGCGGATTTCCAACTTAGCTACGGAGTCCCATTTCCCTTCTCTAACAGCCCTATCCTGACGAGTGATCTTCCTGGCACAGGCAAGAAGCAGCGCCATAGCGTGATCGGAGACCTCTTCCAGGCAGTAATCTGCAGGGTTGGAAACACAGATACCATGCTCTGTGGCTGCATTAACATCTATGCCGTCATAACCAATTCCTATACTATGAATCAATTTGCACCTGGTCATTTTTTCGATGACGTTCCTGCTAAGAATCCCGGTTACCACCGCATCAGCATCTGCTACCGCGGCAATGGCTTCCTCATCTGTCTTGCAAATAGCCTTCACAACCTCGATTCCTTTCTCCCTGTAGGCGTGTTCGTCATGAGGTATACCGGGATAGGGGGCTGGCGTCAGTAACACTGCTTTGAAGGACATTATTTTCACCTCTCTTTTCTCATGGCATTCTTTAGCCCATTTTACGTTATTACTTCCCTACTTTCTAGGTCGCTTTCTACCTAGGATAGGGCTCTTGTGACCGAAAAACTGCCACCTGGAACAAATCCTTTAAGCTGAGAAATTCCCTTCCCTGTGACAGGCAGTCACAAAAGCCGTTGCAGAGGCAAAGTAACTCAGGATAGAATCCTTAAGCTCTCCCTTTGAATCCTGAACAATTTTTCAACACCCCGCTGAGCCAGAGAAAGCAAAGCGTCCACAGTTTCTTTGGAGAAAGGTTTGCCCTCAGCCGTGCCCTGAATTTCCACAAACTCATACTGGTCAGTCATCACTACGTTAAAATCAACTTCAGCTTGATAATCTTCTTCGTAACACAGATCGAGCAACATATTTCCGCTTACGATACCCACACTGGTGGCAGCAACCATCTTTGTCAGCGGCATGAAAGGCAGAACTCCTTTTTTCCTTAGGTTGTGAAAGGCGTGATAAAGAGCCACATAACCGCCAGTCACGGCCGCCGTTCTAGTGCCACCGTCTGCTTGTAACACGTCACAATCCACAATGAATGTTCTTTCCCCTAACATACTCAAGTCAGTTGCTGCCCTCAAACTCCGACCAATAAGCCGTTGAATTTCTTGACTCCTTCCTTCCGGCTTGTCCCTTGGGGTACGAGTGAGAGTTGAGCGAGGCAGCATCGCGTACTCGGCAGTAACCCAGCCCTGACCGCTGCCTTTTAGGAATGGGGGTACCCTGTCTTCCATGCTAACGGCGCAAAGCACTCTCGTTTTGCCCACCTCAATCAGCGCTGAACCCTCAGCGAAACACTGATATCCTAATATTATCCGTACAGGACGAAGCTCATCATTAGCTCGACTGTCTGGCCTGGCCATGACTGAACTAGTTATCAGTATAGCAAAAACATCTAATCAGGACTCCTGGATAGTATCTCTTGGGTTCGTTCTGACAGCTGTCTTACCTTTTGTCCTATCGCCCTTTACTTTGATAGACACGGATAAACTTTGCTATGGAGCGATCATAGGACCGTTCTGCATCTTTTGGGAAAAAACATGCTGGCAATTCTCCCGCTTCCCTGTGGTACCTTAAACACTCGCAACAAATGCCTTTCCTGCTGCACGGCTCATAGGTACAGTTACATTCTGCTCTGTTTTGCTCCAGTGTGCACTGCCTCATAACACCTCTCCTTTCCGTCAAATTGAAGACATCTGGGGCAAGGGTTTAATGATACCATGGACAAGGCGAGCGGCAATATCAATAGCCGCATAACTTGGCGACCTGTGCGGACAAAAAGATGGCAGCGCAAAAGAGAAGTTGTAAAAGAGAAACAACGGGTTGCTGAGGCCAGGTAAAAGTTAAGATGGGTAATACCTTTTACGTAAATGGTTCCGAACCTTTGAAATATGAAATGTTGAGATGAGGACGAGACCTTGTACGTCCTACCAATGAGTCAAGAGTTGGATGGATTTTTGACCACTTGTTAAAGAGCTGTTACTATCTCAATCAGAGGTTGCCATGGAAGAGCACGAAATCAAAGAAATGGTAAGACGCAAATATGCTGAGATAGCAAGACAAAACCAGCAGGGTTGCTGTTCAAGTTGCGGATGTGGTACCAGCCTTTTAGCACAGGCTCGCTTCGTGGGATATTCTTCTGAGGATTTGGAAAGTATCCCCGAAGAGGCAATCATGGGATTAGGGTGCGGTAATCCTGTTGCCTTCGCCGATGTACAACCGGGTGAGGTGGTGCTGGATCTTGGTTCAGGCAGCGGAGTGGACGTGTTCTTAGCCGCTAACAAAGTTGGTCATGCGGGAAAAGCTATTGGAATCGATATGACCGGAGAAATGATAAACAAGGCGAAAAGGATAGCGAGGAGCCATGGCTACCACAATGTAGAATTCTGTCTCGGGGAAATGAAAGCCCTTCCTGTTGGAGACAACTCCGTAGATGTCATCATCAGCAACTGCGTTGTCAATCTCTGTGCTGACAAATCTAGGGTGTTTCGAGAAGCATTCCGGGTATTAAAGCCTGGGGGAAAATTGGTGATCTCTGATTTCGTCTCGGATGAGGTGCTTCCTGCAGGAATAAGGAATGATCCCGATGCCTGGGCATGCTGCATTGGTGGAGCTATGGAGCAAAAAGAATACGTGTCTATGATAGAAAAAGCCGGCTTTGAAGACGTCCAGGTGAGATTGAATTGGGGATATCAGGTGGAAAACGAGCCATGTGAAGCAAAGGTAACGCTGTGGAGCGTCACCGTGAAAGCCCGCAAACCATGAACATGAATACGAATAGGGGTCCAGGAGGTGTGGGGAAGAGCTGAGCAGTCTTTTTGCAGTGTATGTCTCAAAGTTACGGTACAACGCGTCGGAACAACGATAAATCAGGCGGCGACGCTAGTGGTAACGTGGCGAATGGCGGTCTGAGCCGGTGCCGCGTCCCAGTGAGAGAAATATAGTTCTTATCTCCCGGGGAGCGAAACTAATGCCAGCCGCTTTGCCTTACCATGGTTGGTGTGCAGCTTCAGCGCCGAGACTTCCTTTCTCCCAGTGGGCATAGTAACTGCTCCGTGACACGGGCGCTGCAACGGGACTTTGCGAGTTCCTTGGTATAATATCTCAAAGGTTGCAACTATAGGAGGTAGAGATGCCGGTCTATGTCATGCTTACCACATTAACGGATGCGGGCAGAAAAGCTATTCAAGAAGACCCTGAAAGATTGAAGGAGATCAATAAGGAGGTGGAATATATGGGGGTGAAAATCCTCAGTCAATATGCTCTGCTGGGTCAATATGACTTTGTCAATATCCTGGAAGCTCCGAGCAATGAAGCAGTGGCCCGCCTGGCAATAAGACTCAGCGCCAAAGGAACCACCCAGACTCTTACTCTTGCAGCTATCACTGTAGACTCACTCATAGACGCTTTAAAGAGGAAAGAAAGCCCTTGGTGATCAGGGCTTCACGACTGCTGGGGTTAAAGGGGGCTTTTTGTTTGCATTCCAGGATGAGAAGCTGTAAGTGTCAGTTTTGAACTTTGCTTTTTTTCCCTTACAATATTCCCTTGCCTTGGTGTTTTGCTTTTTCGATGTAATCTAAACGTGAGGCTGACATGAGTAAGCTAGTAAGTAAGCTGCAGTTACTTTCTAAATCGGCGACCACGCCGATAGGCTTTCGCTCTTCCGTGGAGCCTCGGAAGGCGACCATGTTGCTAATTGCTGGGCTTTCTAAAGCAGACCCCGCGGAGGCCAAGATTTTGGCCGACATAGGTGTAGACGCTGCCTTGATGGTGAAGTCGAGTATTAACAAAAAGGCTATCAAGCAGGTTATTGAGGTGCTGGACAATGTCCCTTTAGGTGTGCTGATGGAGGATGCAAGTCAGGAAACGTTAAGCCAGACATTAACCTTAGGATTGGACTTTATAGTCTTCGACAAAAAGATGCCAATAGGAATACTGCAGCAAGAGGGGATAGGCAGGTTTTTGTTTTTGGAGCCTTCTCTCGATTTAGGAGCCATCAGGGCTGCCAACCAGCTCGAGATAGACGGAGCATTTCTTGCTACCAGAAGTGAAGGTTCTTCTATCACTGTGGAGCATTTGCTTAACTATCGGCGGGTAATTGATCTTCTCGATAAGCCGGTGGTGGTCTCGCTCCCCTTCTTGATCGATGCCGCTGGATTAAACGTCCTCTGGCAGCTGGGGGTAGACGGTATCGTAATTCCCCCGGACCAGCCCGCCGACCTCCTAGCAAAGTTGAGGGACATGATCGCGGGTTTGCCGAAAAGGACGATGGGACGGGCAAGCAAAGCGGGCGCGGTGCTCCCGAGGCTAGACTCTTTTGTAGCCGGTGAGGAAGAGGAGGAGGAAGAAGTCTAGCTATAGTGTCCTTTCTATTGACTAAGAAGCGATGGAAGGAAGTCTCTGCACATTTCTTTTGTCAGCGGCGGCGATTTCCCTTAGCGGGGTCATGTTACCTGGACCTCTCACCGCGGCTACAATAGCAAAGGGTTACAAAGACAGGAACGCGGGCGCCTTGATTGCAGCGGGACACGCCATCATTGAAATACCTTTGATAATCGGAATCTATTTTGGACTCACCGAGTTAGTGGCATCCCCATCAGCGGTAAGAATCGTATACTTTAGCGGCGGACTCGTGCTCATGTTTTTGGGTTTTAGAATGCTACGAAGCAGCAATATGGAATCTGATTCTCCGCCTGGTCTACCTGCCAGTGCTCTAACTACAGGCATCGTGATTACGGGAACCAATCCGGCCTTTTACTTATGGTGGGCCACAGTGGGCACAGTTCTGGTCACGAGTGCGGCCAGGTTTGGAGTGGTGGGGTTATTGCTGTTTACTCTGGTTCACCTGCCTTGCGACTTAGCCTGGAGCGAATTTCTTTCCCTCGGTACATTCGGGTCAAGACGATGGTGGACAAAGAAAGTGCGCAGAGCGGTATTCAGTATCTGCGCCTTTATATTAGTCGGTTTTGGTCTATACTTCTGTCTTTCACCGCTCCTCAGCCGAGGCTAGCGTTAACAGATGTTCACCACAGACTGAAAGTATTTTCCCTCGGTCTTTATGGAAGGAGCAACAACCATTTTGACTTTCTGCATTTCTTTTATGTTGCGAGCACCACATATTCCCATGCCAGTGCGTAGGGCACCGATCAAGTTTTGCGTCCCATCGGTGACCGACGTGGGACCAAAAAGGATCTGCTCTAGCGAGCCAGTGGTGTTCACCCTGACCCGTGTCCCCCGCGGCAAGGCCGGATGGGAATGAGACATTCCCCAGTGGAATCCCCGCCCGGGGGCTTCCTTGGCTCGGGCTAACGGTGAGCCGATCATCACAGCATCAGCGCCGGCAGCAAAAGCTTTACATAAGTCCCCGCCAGTGCGAATCCCTCCGTCAGTAATGACCGCTACATATTTGCCGCTCTCTTTAAAATATGTTTCCCGCGCTGCTGCACACTCTAAAGTGGCAGTTATCTGAGGAACACCAACGCCGATAACTTCGCGGGTGGTGCAAGCTGCTCCAGGACCTACTCCCACTAGAATGGCGTCGATCCCAGTCCGCATTAGCTCTAATGCTGCACTGAAGCTACAACAATTACCTACTATTACTGGCAGGGACATTTGTTCACAGAGCTCAGACAAAATAAGGCCCCGGTAGCTTTTCGAAATATGTCGGGCTGTAGTAACTGTCGATTGCACCACCAGCACATCGATCCCCGCATCCTTGGCAATAGGGGCAAGGCGTTTGGTATTAGCTGGGGTTACCGATACAGCACATACGGCTCCAGCCCGTTTTATCGTTTGGATGCGCTGTGTAATAAGATTCTCCTTAATAGGCTCGGCATAGAGCTTCTGTAATAAAGAAGTTACCTCTGTCTCCGGCGCTCGAACAATTTTGTCCAGAACCTCCTCAGGGTTCTCATACCTCGTTTGTAACCCTTCCAGATTGAGCACAGCGAGCCCACCCAGCTGACTGAACTTGATGGCGAAGGCAGGATCCACCACAGCATCCATGGCCGAAGCCAGAACAGGAATGGAGAAGTTACGGTTCCCGAGAGTAAAAGTTATATCCGTTTGATCCGGGTTGATGGTAACATCTCCAGGAACGAGTGCTACCTCATCAAACCCATAGGCGCGGGGCAACTCTTTAAGTCTGAACTGTGGCATTGCTACTTAGGAATTGTTACAAACTATACAAGGTGCGACTGTAGGAGTCAAGGACTGTCCCTCTAGGAGGTAAGCAAAAATCGTGTCTGAGAAAGTTCTCAACCTCCCGACCTGACGAAAGGAAAGGATACAAAGCTGGCAGCTGCTACGCTGCGTTTTTCGGTTCGTCGCCAGGCGAGATGGCGCTTCACTCCAAGGTGATGTTATCTATGAGTCTGGTCTTTCCTATCTTGACAGCCAGCGAAACCAGCGCCGGGCGGTCAACTACATCCAATTCCTCCAGCGTATCCGGGGAAGCAATGCTGACATAATCAATTTGGGCTAAAGGTTCCGTCTGAATCAGGGAAATCATTTCTTTTCGAATCGCTGAGGCATTTTTCTCTCCGCTGTGCCACAGGTTCTTCGCCGCAGAAAGGGCTCGGTAAAGTACTGTGGCTGCCTCTCTCTCTTTAGCATTGAGGTAGACATTGCGACTACTCATTGCGAGACCATCACTTTCTCTTACCGTAGGCACGACCACCACCTCTACGTTCATATTAAGGTCAGAAACCATCTTCTTAATGACTACAACCTGCTGGGCATCCTTCTGCCCGAAGTAGGCTCTTGTTGGCTGTACGATATTAAACAATTTGACTACCACCGTGGCTACGCCGCGAAAGTGGCCGGGGCGACATGCTCCTTCAAGCCTTTCTGTCACGCCTCGTACCTCCACCCAGGTGTTAAACCCGGGAGGATACATCTCAATATCCGTGGGTGCAAAAACAATATCCGCCTGCTCTCGCAGCAGCGCCAGGTCTCGATCCAAATCGCGGGGGTAAGAAGCAAGATCCTCTTTCGGTCCGAACTGGGTAGGATTTACATAGATGCTGACGACGACCGTGGAGTTCTCCTTCCTGGCTCTTCGTACTAAAGCCATATGTCCTTCATGAAGGTAACCCATGGTGGGGACAAAACCCACCGTACCCCCCAACGTCTGCCTTACTGCCTTCATCTCTCCTATAGCCTTTATCACCTGCATGCTTCCGCCCTCAACTCTCTGATAATGTTCTCATCGATGCTGTAGCTTTGCTCCACGGTAGGAAAAGTGCAGGATTTAACCTCGTTTATATAGCTGGAGACAGCGGTCCTGATTTGCTCGGCTAAAGATACGTATCTCTTGGCGTGCCGGGGCACAAAATCGGTGTAGAGCCCCAATATATCACTGATGACTTGAACTTGCCCATCGCAATCGGGTCCAGCGCCAATCCCGATGGTGGGGATGCTCAGCTTCTCACTGATCAGTCGGGACAGGGCTGCCGGAATGCACTCCAGTACGATGCAGAAGGCACCGGCTTGTTCCAGAGCAATAGCATCGTTAATCAACTTTCTCGCCTCCTCCGCTGCTTTACCCCGCACCTTGAACCCGCCCAACTGGTGTATTGATTGCGGTGTGAGTCCAATGTGTCCCATCACTGGAATGCCACACTCCACCAGGCGTTTCACCTTCTCAACCACCACCTCGCCACCTTCCAGCTTCACTGCCTGAGCACCACCTTCCTGGATAAATCTGGCAGCGTTGCGCAACGCATCCGATACACTCACGTGATAGGTCATGAAGGGCATATCGCCTACTATTAGTGCCTTCTTGGCGCCCCGAACCACAGCCTTGGTATGATGTATCATCTCGTCCATCGTTACCGGGATGGTCGACTCATAGCCCAACATTACCATCCCCAAGCTGTCTCCCACCAGAATCAGGGGCACGCCAGCTTCATCCAGGATCTTTGCTGTTGCGTAGTCATAGGCAGTAAGCATGGCTATTTTCTCTTTTCTCTGTTTCATCTGCTTTATTTCAGCTACAGTAATCCTCATTCTTCCTCCGACACAAATATTCCCTGCCTCACACCCTAACAGGAACCGCGCGGGAAAGCTCGATCATCCTGTTCTGTCTGTCTACACGTACTATGCTGGGGCTTATCGTTCTTGCCTCTTCGTCAGGGACGTCATGATAGGAAAGGATAATGACCACATCCCCTTTAGCCACCAGCCTGGCAGCGGCACCATTAACAGCAATGATGCCCGAATTCGGCTCACCCTCAATAGCATAGGTGCTAAAGCGGGCTCCGTTATTGATGTTTAGCACCTCCACCCTCTCAAAAGGAAGGATATCACTTGCCTCAAGGAGAGCCTTATCGATGGTGATGCTGCCCTCATAGTCGAGGTTCACCTGAGTAACACAAGCACGATGAATCTTACTCTTTAACATAGTTCTCATGTCACACCTCCTTTGGCATCAAATTCCTTGAGAACAGCGTGTTCATTTCCTCTGCCTTTTGATGGTCAATCCTGCCTTTCGCCAGAGCGATGGGAACCGTTTGCAGTCCCAACTCCCTATAGATATTGAGCAACGAAGGATGCCTTGTTTTCAAAGAATAAAGGTGTCTTTCAATGGTGCCAAGATCACCACGCGCTACGGGACCGGTAAGACAGTTGGGCAAGCCAATGGTAGCAATGTTGTTAATTGTGCCTTTGAGTAAAGGAAGGAGAGCCCTGGTCGCTTGTTGAGGTGATACTCCGAAGTCCTGCCATAGGTCCACCGCCAGCTTCACAAGGGTGACAAAGTAATTGCAGGCGAAAACGGCCGCAGCATGATAAAGAACCTTATCCCCGGGCTTGAGCTCCACCCAGCTACCATCAAGTAGCCGCACCAACTCCTTTAGCGTTGACATTAGCGGCTCTTCACCCTCAAGAGCAAAGGCGGAGCCAGGGAGATTCTCTATCGCCTGATCTATGCCGGCAAATGTCTGTAAAGGATGAAAGGAACCGACGGAAGCACCGAATTTTCTCGCTGCTTCCAGAATGTCTAACGAATGAGCTCCACTGCAATGTACTACACTTTGACCCTGATGCCACTGCACCTGAGCGCATACCGCCGCTATAACATCATCCGGCGTGGTGATGAAAACGAGCTCGGCATTGTCAGCCACGTCCTGTGCTTTAGGAAACACGTGACAAGAAGGCACCATTCGAGCCAGCCTCTGAGCTGATGATAGGGTACGGCTGGCCACCGCCACCACAGGACACCCTTTGTGCGACAGTGTCACTGCCAGAGCAGTACCCGTAGTTCCAGCACCGATAAACCCGATGGTTTTCATCTCACTATATCCCGCGCTGCCGGAATTCCGGCCAAGGTTTCTGCCTTCTCCACAGCCCTGACTATCGCAGCTGCAACTACCTCAGCGGCGGCGATCGCCACGGCGTTAAACTCAGCGTTCTCTTCACCTACAGAAAGAGCAAACAAAACATCGCCGTCATACACGGTATGGCAAGGATTTACACTCCGGGCAATGCCTGCTCCTGCCAGGCGCGCCAGCTTATTCACATCGGTCTTGCTGAACCTAGCATTGGTCGCTACTACCCCGATCACAGTATTGAAAGGCGGGAACTGTTTCCTTATACCCCGTTTCCATAACTCTGAGCTGGAGAGGAAACCCTTCCCCTGCGGATTGCGCGGGCCAGCTAATATCTTCCCCGTGGTCGGTTCTATGATATCGCCTATGGCATTCACCACCATCAGAGCAGCCACCACGACGCTATCGGTCAGCTGTTGGCTGGCCATGCCCAGTCCACTTTTTGTGGCCTGCTCCATCCCCAGCAGCTTGCCCACGGTAGCTCCGGTACCAGCGCCAACACACCCTTCAGCCGTTTCTTCTTCTCTAGCCTCCAGACAGGCCTGATAACCCTCACGCGGTCCAGGCCTTATCTTACTATTGCCTATGTTCAGGTCGAAAATGATGGCAGCAGGCACGATAGGCACCTTACCCGCAATCGTTTCGTGCCCAAATCCTCTTTCCTCGAGATACCTCATGACTCCGGCAGCAGCGTCAAGGCCAAAAGCGCTACCGCCGCTGAGAAGGATAGCCTGCACTTTCTCTACCAGGCTTCCTGGACGAAGCAGATCTGTTTCCCTTGTCCCTGGAGCAGAACCGGTGACGTCAACTCCCGCCACGGCTCCCTTCTCACATAAGACCACAGTACAACCGGTCACCGCCCTGGTGTCGGTATAATGCCCCACTTTCACACCCGGCACATCAGTAATACCACCGCGCATGGCCACAAATTAAAAGCCCTCCCGGTACATAACCGAGAGGGCTCTATTCACTTTTTCTTCCGTCTCGGTCATTACCGATCCAAGCGGAATCAAGTCCGTCCCTTTTTTGCAGTCTAAAGAGCTCGTTGCCCCCCGCGGAGGTCAACGTTCTTAATTTTTGATGTTAGCAAGCTCTGAGGCATTTTGTCAAGTTTCACTCGGGTGCTACCTAGGGTTTGTGCTTACTGGCGGAGAGCTCACTTGAGCTCCTGGCAGTGTCACCATTCCGGGGTTCAAATGCATCTGCACAACAAAGAACCCTGGATGCTCTTGAGGCCGGTCCAGGAACTCTCCGCGGGGCTGTCTCAGGAGAGCGGAGGTTCAGCTATCAAAATTTTCGCCGAAAGGTATTGACAACCACCGTCCCCCTTTTGTACCTTTTACTTAGGTTTGTGTGTTGCCGCGAGCAGGCTTGACGGAATACCGTGCACGGCAGCAAAGACTGTGGAAAACAGGAGGGGAAAATGGTCAAACTTCAGGTGTTACTCTTGCCACTGATAAGGTACGAGCTACATTGAGGCCATTTTGGGCCGATGTTTTTAAGGAGGCGACAGCAATGAGGGTTTCAGTCAGTGGTTTCAGGAGGCAGAAGGGTTTTTCGGTGTTGGTCGGCATTATCCTAGCGACGCTGGTCGCAGCACTGGGCGTGCCTGCAGCGAAGATGGTGGAGGCTAACCCCGAGCCGGCAACCGTCGAGGTCAGCCAGCCGATCCAGTTGACCACAGACACGCATCATGAAAGGAATGCGAGCTTCCTGCTAGCCAGGGACGGCACCTGGTGGCTGTTCTTCGCCCGGGGGAGAATGTCCCCAGCTCCTCCTGACCCGGATGATGACAAGGTGTCTGGAGGAGGGGGCTATGACGTTGCGTATCTGAATTCCACGGATGGGGGACAGTCCTGGATGGGGGGAAACCTGACCATCCCCGATCCGGGAACTTCCCATGGGGCGATTTGGCCCGCCGCCCTGCAGGATAGCACCGGGGCGCTGTGGGTCTTCTATGCGATTCTGGGGCCTACCGCCGACGTCTACTACTTCAAGTCTACCGATGGCGGTGAGAACTGGACCGGTCCGACCGCCACGGGCATCAATGCTACGAAGCCAGTCACCAACCACCACATGGACGCAGCGTGGTGGAATAACCAGATCTGGGTAGTCATCGCTCTGGACAAGGTATACGCCTTCAATTCCACCGACGCCAGCACCTGGGGTGGGCCTTACCAGGTGAGCGCAGATAACGTCACCCGGGTGGCTACCCCGAGGATCATGACTGACGGCGACACGATGCGGGTGGCTTATTTCGGCCCCGACGGAGTACACCTAGCCAGCTCCTCCAATGGGACTGCGTGGCAGGATACGTTCGTGACCGCGAGTGGGGATACTGACTTCGACCCCGCGCTGGCCAAGCTGAGCGACACTTATTACCTCTTCTGGGCTCCGGCTAAGAGGTCGACCGAACCCCACGGTTGGCATCAGTGGATCATGGTGACTACCTCGCAGGATCTCACTTCCTGGTCAACACCGAGACATGTCACGGCGGGGTCCTACGGGAATAGCGAATGGTGGGACTACTGGGCTGAGCCGGCAGCAATAGGTTCGAAATTGCTGCTCTTTTATAGTTCCTTGAAACAGGGGACGAGGTGGGGAGATTCGAATATTTTCATGCTGCCCGTGGACTGGGATGTAAGCAATGACCACTTCGAGGCCATCCAGCCCGCAATCGACTTCGCTTCAGGGGGCGACACCATCAGGGTAGCCGCGGGGACGTACGACGAGCAGGTAGTGATAAACAAAAGCCTGACGCTAGAGGGTGCCGGAAATACCACTATCGTAAAGCCTTCCTCCGCCGAGAGGCTGACCACAGTACTCGATGGCTTCTGCTGGGATGGCACGTCGAAGAATATTGCTGGGATAGTCGTAGCTAACGCTACCAGCGGCAGCGGGGTGACGGTAAAGAACCTCAAGGTTGACGAAAGCCTCGTCAGCACCAAGCCAGCAGGGGCGGATTACCTTACGGGAATTTTCTACCGTGAGACGGGTGGCACCGTGGATACGGTCACTGTGGCCGGGACGGGCAATTGGAGTGGTGGGGATCGAGCTTACGGGATGTATTTGTCGGCCCAGACCGGCAGCGTCACTGTGGAAGTCAAGGGCTCGACCATCACCAACTTCGACAAGAACGGCATAGAGGCCATGGGAAGCGGACTCACCGCTAACATACATCACAACACGATTACTGGGCGAGGCTCCGTCAGTGACGAGGTTCAGAACGGCATCAACATCGGCAGAAACGCCACGGCAACGATTAGCGACAACATAATCTTCAGCATGTCCTATTCTCCCCTGACGTGGTGGAGTGCTGGTGTTATAGTGGTTACGGGCGGACAAGCTGAAGTTATCAGCAATACGGTAAATGATTGCCAGATTGGAGTGATCTTCTATAATGGCAGTGGCGAGGCGCGAGGCAACACCATTGACGGAGGGGAAGTAGCGTTGCTTGGTCTTTGGGCACAATACGACGAGGCTGGACAGTGGACAGCAAACTTCACTGGCAATACTGTGATGGCAGCGAAAGACGCATGGGGATATGGGCTCGGTGAGGGCGATGTGTACCAGAATGCCGCGATTGGGGTTCAGAGCTGGAACGAGGGTGCCTCGGTAACATTTGTCGCCGACGGCAACACCTTGGTTAGCAGCACAGGAACTACAGCGGATGGCATCTACATCGGCGATATTCCAGAGTTCAGCCCGGCTGGCAACATCACCGCTACCATTACAGGGAACACCATCTCGGGCTGGGAGCATGGCATCCGTCTGGTAAGCTCCGTAGCTTCTGGCAGCACAATCACCGGGAACAACATTAGTAATAATTCACTCCCTGACTCAGGCATCCACATTGACCCGCAGGTAGACCCCACGAATGTAGCGGTACACTTTAATAACATCTCGGGCAACTTGGTCTACGGTATCTACAATGGCGGCGCCGGCGCTCTTAACGCTACCCACAACTGGTGGGGCGATGTCAGTGGACCCTCAGGTGAAGGCTATGGAACAGGGGATGCTGTAAGCGCCAATGTCACTTACTCCCCCTGGCTGGATGCCCCCTATCCTTACGGTGAAGAAATATACTTCGTTGGTGCTAAACGGGAAGCAGTAAGCGACGGCATCCTTGACGCCACGAATGAGGCTGATACCGAGGTTGCAGTAAATGGAACTGCCACGGTGACCGTGGGCCAGTACTCCGACAACCCAGGTGCTGGTTTCAGCGGCGACATCGGAAAGTACATTGATGTCCATATCGACAGTGCCGACAGCGTTACCGCCATAGAGATCAGGCTTTACTACACCGATGCTGAAATAGTCGGGCTGGATGAGTCATCGCTGAAACTGCTTTGGTGGAACGGCGAAGAGTGGGTTGAATGCTCTGATAGCGGAGTCAATACCACGGACGTAGACGATTATAGTGGCTACATCTGGGCGAGGATAACCGCGGAGTCCATTCCATCCTTGGGCGATCTTGTTGGAACGGCCTTTGGTGGCGGTGGCTTTCCACCGGCGCCTCCAGCGGTGGGTGGCAAGGCTTACCCTGTGAATAAATTAGCTATCCTCGCGCCGTGGATCGCTCTAAGCGCAGCCATAATTGCCGCTACCACTGTGACGATGTTAAGGCGCCGCAAGCCTCAGAGCTGAACCTGACCCGGACCCGACCGAAGGCAAGCCATCCCACGATGGCTTGCCTTCTTTTTTGCCCTGTGGCTTCAGCTCGTTGATAGAGGTGGCGGGACGAGCTAGAATCAGGAAAAGCGGATAATGTGTGGCAGAGTAAAGAGGGCGTAACTTTGGCCAGAGCAAAACCGGACAGGAAGACGAAGGCAAAGTCACTGAGAAGGGGCTTTCCCCGGTATGGGTGGCTGCTTGTGACATTAGCCATGGCGGCTATCATAGTTCTCGCCCGCAGTCATCTCCACACCCGGCCAGCCTGGAGCAATAACGGGACAAAGCCGAAGGCGGCAATTGTTGACCAGCTCTACGCTTTGCAGCCGAATGAAAGCTTTGTTATCCAGGTCACCAGAGAGCTTGAGGAATATGGCTTCGAGGTCGACCTTCATCGTGGTGATGAAATCACAGTTGATTTCTATCGCCAGCTACCAAGCTACGGTTATAAGCTTATCGTCTTCCGCGCCCATTCCGGTCTACTGGAAACTGAAGGAGAGCTTATTGAGAAAACCCTGCTGTTTACCAATGAGCCTTATAGCAGGACAAGACACATCCCGGAACAGCTATCCGATCAGGTGACCATGGCGAAGATCACTGCACGCCATCCCTATGTCTTCGCCATAGGTCCCGAATTTGTCACCAGGAGTATGGAAGGACAATTTGACAATACGATTATCATAGTGATGGGTTGTTCCTGTCTCTATATTCCTGATCTGGCGGAAGCCTTTGTGGAAAAGGGCGCCTCGGTTTATCTTGCCTGGAATGCCAGTGTGGACCTGGATTACGTGGACAGGGCTACTCTCTACCTAATAGAGCAGCTATGCTCGGGAAAGGTGACCATTGCGGAGGCGGTGAGCAACACCATGAATGTGGTGGGACCGGACCCGGAATACAACGCGGTTTTGAAGTACTTCCCCGCATCGAGCGGCGTTAAAACTTTGAAGGAGCTGATTCCGCCTCCGTGATTGCCAGCCTTAAATTATGTCCGGCTCCTTCAACCTCATCTTGATTTTATCCCTTAGCACATCGGTAAGCCTCGGTGCTGCCCAGGTCTATGTTAAAGGTGTCTTTGACGGCGATAGCTCGTTTGCTTGCCTAGCCCGCCCGGTTGCGATATGCTTCAGCAGGACTTGCGCTTCACCGTTTCAAGTTATAGAGATAGGGGAGGCAAGCATGGTTGACCTGGATGATATGTCGATCTACGAGCAACCTGGTAATCGGGAGGTGTCAAGACAGTTAGCTGAATTTCCCGAGCAATGTCACAGGGCATGGGAGAGAGCATTACATTTTGGGTTTCCTGAGGAATATAGCCGTATATCCAGCATAGTGATAGCAGGGGTGGGTGGCTCCGCCATTGGCGGTGACCTGTTGTCCGCGCTTTTTTTAACCGAAAGTAAGGTGCCGCTATGGATACATCGGGATTACGGGCTACCAGCATTCGTTGGTGATAACACCCTGGTCATTGCTTCAAGCTATTCAGGGAATACTGAGGAAACTCTGGCAGCAATGCGCGATGCGCTGAGAAGTCAGGTCAAGAAACTGATAATTACCTCCGATGGGCAACTTCGGAGTCTGGCTGAAAGCGCAGGTATCCCGGTATTCCTGATAGACTATCAGGCACCACCGAGAGCCGCTTTCCCTCATAACTTCATTCCACTTGTCGGCATGTTGCAGAAGCTTGGCATCGTCTCCGACAAAACAGCGGAATTACAAGAAACTATCGAGATTCTATACAGATTATCGCAGGAGGTCAATGAAGCCAAACCTCTGGCTTTGAATCCAGCAAAACAGCTCGCTACCAGATTATATGGACGGCTGGTGGTCATCTATGGAGCGGAGTCGCTTGTTCCCGTGGCACGGCGATGGAAGACGCAGATTAACGAAAATAGTAAGAGCTGGGCTTTTTTTGAAGCTATACCCGAATTAAATCACAACGCTGTTGAAGGGTATAACTTTCCTCACGATCTCAAAGAAAAGATATTCGTCGTTTTACTGCGCTCGTTCTCAATTCGGGAAGAAAACCTCCGGCGGTATCAGGCCACTGTGAAGCTCCTGGAGGAAGCAAAGATCACCCATCAAGTTGTAGAGGCTAAAGGCAAAACCAAACTGTCCCAGGCGATGAGTCTCGTTCTTTTTGGGGATTATGTGAGCTTTTACCTCGCCCTCTTAAATCAAACCGACCCTATTCCAACGTATTCCATAGACTTTGTAAAGCGGTATCTTGGTGGGGCGTGGCATGAAGGAACAAGCATGAAGGAAGAGCGCAAAGAGCATCGATGAATTCCAGTCTGCACTTACCGTGTTGCAACTAGGAGAGACAGGGCGTAAACAAATAGTATAATAAATTTATGACTGAAGACAAAAAGCCTCTGTTGCTTCTTTTCGATGGCAACGCTCTGGTTCATCGCGCCTTCCACGCTTTGCCACCTTTGACCCAATCCCAGACGGGAGAGTTACTGAACGCGGTTTACGGCTTTGCCAGCACCTTGCTCAAAGTGCTCAACGAATTCAAACCCACTCACTGGGCTATTGCTTTTGACCGTCCCGCTCCGACTTTCAGACATGAGCTATTTCAAGAATATAAAGCACGGCGTCCCACTGCACCAGAAGAACTGAGAAGCCAGATCAGAAGAGTCCACCAGCTGGCCAGCGCGTTCCACATTCCCATTTACGAAGTCGACGGTTTTGAAGCTGACGACGTTCTGGCAACTCTGGGAAAGCAAGCTAATGAACAGGGTATAGAAGCTATCATAGTTACTGGTGATAACGATATGCTCCAAACGATCTTACCCGGAGTGAGAGCTCTGGTTCCGAAGCGAAGCTTTGGCGATACCGTTCTCTACGATGAAGCAGCTGTAGAAAAGAGATTTGGCATCAAACCGAAGCAGCTGGCTGACTTCAAAGCACTCATCGGAGATGTCTCGGACAATATACCAGGGATCCCCGGTGTGGGGGAGAAAACAGCCACTAAGCTATTACAGCGGTATGCCACTATAGAAGGAATATACCAGCATATTGATAAGATAACTCCTCCAAAGCTGCAAGAGACGCTGCGCCAATACCGCGACCAGGTCTTCCAGAACAAAAAGCTGTGTACTGTGGTCACAGACGCGCCTGTCACACTGGATTTGAAGACGTGCCAGCTAAGCCACTATGACAGAGATGAGGTAGTAAAGCTTTTCCAGGAGCTCGAGTTCGTGCATCTCCTGCCGCGACTACCCCAAATAAAAGGCAGGACTTCCCAGCCGCTGAAGGTCAATTACCAGGTCATAGCAAACGAAGCGGCGTTGGAAGAGGTTGTAACCAGGCTGCTTAAGGCAGACAATTTCGCCATGGAGGTCGAAGCTACAGGCGCAAGGCTCCTGGATGCGCACTTGGCGGCGGTCACGTTATCTCCGAGTGCAGACCAAACTTTCTTCTTGGCAGTAGAACACGCTCCTTTGCCTTCCTTTGGACGCTTACCGCTGACGCAAGTGGTAACTGAGTTGAAGCCCGTCTGTGAAAACCCCGGGATAGGCAAAATTGTTCATGATGGCAAGCGAGTGATGTCAATCCTGGCCAACTATGGAGTCCGTCTTCAAAATCTAAATTTCGATACCATGATAGCTGCCTATCTTTTAGGCGAAAAGAATTTAGATCTCCCCACTTTAGCCTTCAAGAAACTGGGCGTGGAAATAGTCAGCGCTCCCTTCGGGTCAGGCGACAAAGAGAAAAAACAGGCATCGTTATCTTCACCGGCCTCAGGCGATGAATTTGCGCGTTACTGTTGTAGCAAAGCCAATATCCTCTGGGCTCTGAAAGAGGAATTAGCGAGCGAACTGGTACGACAAGAGCTATGGGAACTCTTCACGCAGGTAGAATTGGCCTTGATCCCGGTTCTGGCTACGATGGAGCGAAATGGCATTCTCCTTGATACTGAACTTCTCCGCGCGATGTCGCAGGAACTGGGTTATGAGCTGCGCAGACTTGAGAAACAAATCTACGATAGCGTGGGGCACGAGTTCAATATCAATTCGCCGCAGCAATTAAGCAAGGTGCTTTTTCAGGAACTGAGATTGCCCCAGTCACGTAAGAAAAAAGGAGGCTTTTCTACCGAAGCCTCAGTATTAGAGGCGCTAAAAGGTACCCATCCCGTAATAGAGCTGATACTGCAGTATCGCCAACTAAGCAAGCTCAAGTCAACTTATGCGGATGCCCTGCCTGCTCTTATCAATCCCACGACAAAAAGAGTGCATACAACGTTTAATCAAGTCGGTACAGCTACAGGACGTCTTTCCTCTAGCGACCCCAATCTACAAAACATACCGGTCAGAGGCGAACTGGGAATCAAGATCAGGAAAGCTATTATAGCTCCCCCCGGAGCTTTTCTTGTAAGCGCTGACTACTCGCAAATTGACCTCAGGGTTCTGGCTCATCTCTCCCAAGACCCTGCTCTTGTCGCTGCCTTTATGCAGGATGAAGACATCCATACCATGACCGCGTCGAGACTCTTTGGTGTATCACCTGAACAGGTGACCCCTGCGATGCGCCGAAATGCCAAAACGGTCAATTTTGGAGTTATTTACGGCATGAGCGATTATGGCCTGGAGCAGGCTACCACTCTTAGCCGCGAAGAGGCTTCCCAGTTTATTTCGCTATATTTTGAAAAGTACCCCAAAGTAAAGGAATATATTGAGACGACTAAAGAAAAAGCGCGGAAGTTCGGCTACGTGCGGACCGTGCTGGGTAGAAAGCGGTTCTTACCTGAAATCAATTCATCTAATCGGATAGTCAGGGAAGCTGCCGAACGTATGGCCATAAATGCTCCGGTGCAGGGAAGCTCCGCTGATATTATCAAGATTGCCATGATAAATCTGCATCGCGAAATGGAGAAACAGAATCTTCACAGTAAGATGTTGCTACAGATACATGACGAGCTGCTGTTTGAGGTTCCTGAAACCGAGTTGGAGCAGATGAAATCACTGATTTCTGACCTCATGCCAAAAGCTTTTGAACTTTGTGTTCCTCTCAAAATAGATATTAAAGTGGGGAAGAATTGGGGTGAAATGGCGTAAGAATGCCCGAGCTGCCTGAGGTTGAAACGATCAAGAACGACCTGTTGCCCTGGGTAAAGGGACACAGATTCTCGCAGGTTGCTATTCTGGACGCGAGGATCATTGCCAGGGGGTCAGTAGAAGACTTTTGCCAAGGTTTAATCGGACAGACTGTGACTGCTCTCGACCGTCGAGGAAAATATCTCCTGTTCCACCTTTCCGACAACAAGTGTCTCATTATTCATCTCAGAATGACCGGAGTATTGTTACTCGATTCTGGAAATAGCGGACGGTATACCAGAGCGGTTTTCCACTTTTCCAACGGTCGTCGCATCGTTTTCAATGACCGGCGGCGTCTTGGATTGATGTGGCTCTCCAACTCCGCCGACCCCACCATAAGTAAATTAGGTCCTGAGCCACTCAGTGAGGACTTCACTCCTGAGATGCTGTCAAAAAGATTGGCAAACCACCAGATCCCGATAAAAGCGGCTCTTACCGACCAGAGCATCATCGCCGGTATCGGCAACATGTATGCCGACGAGGCTCTATTCGGTGCCGGTATCCATCCCCTCAAAAGGGCGAATTCCCTGTCCTCCACCGAGATTTACACTTTGTTCCGCTGGATTCAACGAACTCTACAAGCAGCTATCCAAAGTCAGGGCGCCAGTGTCAATACTTACCTTCGCCCCGACGGTCAACAAGGGACAGCTCATTTCCAGTTTAGGGTAGCCCACAGAGGAGGTGAACCTTGTTCTGTATGCAGCACTCCCATCGAACGAATCGAGGTGCGTGGTCGTGGCACGTATTTTTGTCCCAAGTGCCAGCGGCTGGGTTAGTGTCCAGTGTGGCCACCTGCCGGATTCGCCCCGAGCGGCACCTTTTGGATAGTACAGTGGCTAGCCAGAAAATGCGTGACCGAAGATTAAGCTAGCAAGGTTTGTGTATATGGAAGTGGAAAAGCTGTTGCGCCTTATGGTAAGCAAGGGAGCTTCGGACTTGCATCTGAAGGTGCCTAGTCCACCTGTACTTCGCATCAACGGCGAGCTTATAGTTCAAGACGAATTTGCTCCGCTCGCCCCTCAGGACGTAGACTCTATATTTGAGCAAGTCACTACACAGGAACAGAAGGAAACTTTTTACAGGGAACTGGAGTTAAATTTTGCTTATTCCATTCCCAAACTTGGTCGCTTTCGCGTTAATGCTTTGCGACAAAGAGGCACAATAAGCTTGATCTTCCACCTCGTACCATCCCAAATTCCATCTATTGACCAACTGGAGTTACCCCAAATTTGTAAAGAGCTCATTCTCAGGCCCAGAGGGCTAATCCTCATCACGGGACCCGCTGGCAGTGGTAAATCGACCACCCTCGCCGCTATGATTAATCACGTCAATGAAAACCAGAGGCGAAACATCATCACTATAGAGGATCCCATTGAATTTCTGTTTCGGGACAAGAAATGCATTATCCATCAGCGGGAGCTTGGTAGCGATACAAAATCGTTCTCTGTTGCTTTGACCCAAGCGCTGCGTCATGACCCCGATATAATTGTAATTGGAGAAATGCGGGATCTGGATACAATACGCACCGCAATTACGGCCGCGGAGACCGGACACCTGGTGGTGGGCACGCTACACACCATTGATGCAGCTCAAACCATCGATCGCATAATTGACATTTTCCCCGCGATCCAGCAGCGCCAGGTGAGGTTGCAACTATCCCAGGTTATAGAGGCAGTGCTATCTCAGATACTGCTACCTCGCATTCAGGGAGGTCGGATAGCTGCCTTCGAAATTATGATTGGTAACAATCTGATCAGAAGACTTATCCGCGAGGAAAGAATATACGAGATACCACAAATTCTGGAACTGAGCAGTAAAGAAGGAATGCAGAGCCTTAATCAGGCACTGGTTGACCTTGTGCGCAGAAACATTATTACGGTTCAAGACGCGTTGAATAAAAGTAGCAACCCTTTAAAATTGCAAGAGTTACTTCAAGCCAAGGGACTGGTAGCCTGATTGCCTTCAGCCAGAGAGGCTGATACAGCAAAGTGGAAGGTCAAACGCCGGAAACCAATTATGGCAGCGGCTGGATTCGAACCAGCGACCAAAGGCTTATGAGTCCTCTGCTCTACCAACTGAGCTACGCTGCCATAGATAGTGTAACACCGGTGCGGAAGGAGGGTCAAACTGGTGTACCGGCGTTATAACCGCCTTGTGGCTTCTCTTCACGAGGAGAGGGTGCGCGTCGTCCACTAACGAAGTCAACCGTATGGTTCTAGTACACAGGTCTCTTTCCGCGTTGTTTTGAACATGGTAAAATCCCTGAAAACTGGTGACTAGAGCTGAAGGCGGGACACATGAACAAAAGAAAGCGAATGGCCGCTCTAAAACACCGGCGACGCAGGAAAAAGCTCAAGGAAAAGAGGAAGGCTCAGGCTCCGGGACAGGAACAATGAAGAGGGTTCTGCTCTTAACGGGCAAGCCGGGCAGCGGAAAAACTGCTTTGATCAAGGAAGCGCTAGCGCAAACCAAAGTCAAAGCCAGCGGATTTTATACCGAGGAGCTAAGAGTCGCCGGAGCGAGAGAAGGGTTCAAGATTGTTACTTTGGCCGGGCAAGAATCGATCCTGGCTCATGTTAATCTTTCTACCCCCCACCAGGTGAGTAGATACAGGGTTGATACGGAGGCCTTAGATAGGGTCGCGGTTCCGGCCATACTTCAGGCGATTGAAGAAGATGGGCTGATTGTTATTGATGAAATTGGCAAGATGGAGCTCCTTTCACATCAATTTCGACAGGCAGTAGTGAGAGCGATAAACAGTGGCAGGAAAATCCTAGGCACTATCATGGCTAATCCTCACCCTTTCGCTGATGAAATCAAGCGGCGGCCCGAGGTGGAAACTGTCTTCGTAACCAGGGAAAACCGTGCTGATGTGCTCAAGAAGATCCTGAACTGGCTGGCAGAGGAACGCGACGTTACCAGGTCGCAAGCCGGCAGTTAGTTGCCATTCATGGATCGAATTACCAGACCTATTGTATACAGTTCCTTTAGCTACCGTTATTACCCAAAAAGGCAGATGGAGCCTTTTGCCTTTCCTTGCCAGCCATTAAGTAGCCCCGGCTACCTTATGGCGTTCGCGTAGTTCCTATTTGGAGTCTTACCGGCACGGCGATGGCACTCAGGATCGAGCAGTACTTATGGTCTAAAATTAAGAAGGACCAAGTGGGTATGATGCATAGCAGAAGATACTCTAGTAGCGTGTTGCTTTACCAAGACAAACCTGCTTACGACACTGTTTTCAAAACACTTGTTGCCATCGTGCCAATCGCACTCTTGGTCGGCAGTCTGCATCTTTCTTCTTCAGGCGATTATACTGGAAGTGTAGAACTGCTACTGGGAGCTTTTTTCATCGGCTTCCTTTTCTGGGCTATATTACCCCGCGCACACCAAATATACGAAGATCACATAAGGATAGTGCTGGGAGGCCCGTTCTCAGTCAAGGTTGGCTTTAATGAAATAGGAGAAATACGGGTCACGAGCAAGGCAAACTTGGGCATCAGCTTTGCTAGCCGGCTTACCCGAAAGCATGTGGAGATAACCCGGGCCAGAAAAATGAGCATAGCTATTACACCGAAGGAGCCTGATCTCTTTGTGGAAAATGCCAATCAAATCTTACGGCACCGGGCCCGAGCGAAGAAAGCAGAAACAATGCTGTAACAGCGGTTGCCTTTCGTTTATATCACGCCGTCATTCCTGAATCGGGCAATTTCGTCTTCGCTATAACCGCACAACTCTTTCAACACGGCTTCAGTGTGCTCGCCAAGCCGAGGTGCCAGGAGGTTGTTATCAACCTGAGCCTGACTAAGGTAAATAGGGAAACCGGGAATTTTGATATGCCCCAATCTAGGATGGTCAAAACCCACAATATAGTGGTTCTCTATCATCTGCGGGTCTTCGACTGCCTCTTTAATCGTGTTGACAGCACATACGGCGAGATTTTTAGCAGCAAACAGCTTTAACCATTCGTCTCTCGGTTTGGTAGCGAACACCTTGCTAAAGATAGTGACCAATTCTCTTGAGTTCCCGAATCTTTTCTTTTCGCTGTCATACCGCGGGTCGTGCACCAGATTATGCAGCCCCAGCACTTCACACACTTCCTTCCAGCTCTCGTCACTTGGTGGCTGCGTCAGTACTATCCACTTGCCATCCTGGCACTGGTAGTAGTTGCGGACAGGCGAGGCAGTGGCTCGCTTGTGTCTGGGTATCTCCCGACCTGTGGTGAGCAGTGCTAAATAATTGAAGTACAACAGATAAGAAGCTGTGCCCAAGAGCGATACGTTTACCTCCTGTCCAATGCCGAAGCGCTCCCGCATGTATAAAGCAATTGCAATCTCATAGCTAGCCATGATTGCTGTTGCCTGATCCACGATGCCGAATTGCCCCAACAAAGGTGGCATGTCTGGTTCGCCAAAGCTATACATCATGCCCGCTCTTCCCTGACCCTGATAATCGAAAGCACCCCTATCCGCGTCTGGTCCCCGCCTGCCGAATCCTGTCACGGAGGCGTAGATGAGCCTGGGATTAACCTTGCGGAGGGTCTCATAGTCCATGTGCAACCTTTTTACCGTACTGGGTCGCAGGTTGGTGAAGAAAACGTCACATTTTCTCACAAGGTTGTAGGCAATCTCCTTCCCTTGCGGATGTCTCAGGTTAAGCGTTATGCTCTTCTTGCCTCGATTAGAACCAGCATAGAAGAGGCTAACCCCGTCACCGAGCACCAAGGTTATATCTTTGTACTGTGCCAGTCGGGCTGGGTCGCCGCTCCCGGCCTGCTCGATTTTAATGACCTCTGCTCCAAGATCAGCTAGAATCGCAGTGCCTCCTGGACCGGCGTGATAGATCCCCCACTCCAGCACCCGTATCCCCTCAAATGGCTTCGGCATGTCAAAGCTACCTCCAGTTCTTGGCTAACGGCAGTGATTTTAACCTTAATGTCAGGAACGCGCAAACTCCGTGCGAGAGCCCGGTACCATTTCCTCACCTTTGTGGCTCGATAATGACTTTCAAAGAGCTTTGTGCTTGAGCCACGAGCTGGAATCCCAGTCCTGTTTCCGCTAATCCCAGCCGATGAGTGATCATGTCACCCACTTCTATCCTGCCGCATTTGAGCATTTCCAAAGCCGTGGCATAATCCTTAGGGCTGCCCCCATAGGAACTGGTCAGCGTTACTTCGTTACGCCAGAACAAGTCGTTGAAAGGTATTGGAATGGAAACGCCAGGCTCAATAGGAGCAAAGAACAAAACGGTACCTCCTCGCTCCACTGATTTCAACGCCTGTCCTATAGCCGATACTGCACCGGTGCACACTATGACCAGATCAGCCAGGCGACCAACTAGCCTTTCAAGATCAGCTGCACTATACTCATGGGCATGCTTAGCCACGTCAGCGCCGAATCTTTTTGCAGCTTTGAGACGGTACTCGACAATATCAAGAGCAAGGATGGGGCCTGCTCCCGAGACTCGAGCCATTTGAATATGAAGCAACCCGGCGACACCACAGCCGATGACAAGCACTGATTGACCCGGTTGTAGACGGGCTAATCTTTGTCCTCTCAGTACGCACGCCAGTGGCTCGATGAACGTAGCCTCAGCAAAGCTTATGCTGTTGGGAAGAAGAAATATGCCACGATCTACGTTGATACTGGGCAGCCGTGCATACTCAGCGAACCCGCCTGGATCGAGATTCGTGCGCCGCAGAGTATCGCAAACCGTGTGATGACCAGAAAAACAATGATGACAGGCATTACACGGCACATGATGTGCAACGCAGATGCGGTCGCCTACGTTATAGCCCTTTACTTCTGCTCCCAGGGCAGCAATCACACCGGCAACCTCATGACCTAGGACTGAAGGAGCTCTGCCCAGACGATACCATTCTAGTAAGTCCGTCCCACAGATCCCGCATGCTTCGACCCGCATCAATATTTCCCCACGACCAATCTGAGGCAGGGGCATCTCCTCTAATCGTACATCCTGATTGTTATAATACATTGCCACGCGCATGATGCCTGCTTACGGGAGTAATAAGCATATTGCTGAAATCCCGATGTCGTGAGGAGGCAAACTTAAATTGTTGATGTCGTCGTTATCGTTTACCCGCTCTTATACCATCGTATATATCTTGAGCCATTTCCGGAGTGGCACTCTCGTGGATGATAGCGCGGAGAGCCCGAATCATAGCTACAGGATGATCATTCTGCCAAATGTTCCTACCCAGGTTCACTCCTATAGCTCCCTTCTGAATGCCGTCATAAACGAACTGAAATACTTGGTATTCGCTATCAACCTTGGGACCGCCAGCCATAACTATGGGAACGGGACACCCCCCGGTGACCTTTTCAAAATTTTCGCAGTAATAGGTCTTTACCACACGAGCACCAAGCTCTGCAGCAATGCGACAAGCCAAAGCTAGATAACGAGCATCGCGTTTTTCTAACTCCCGCCCCACGGCTGTAACCGCCATCACCGGGATTCCATATCTCTCGCCTTCGTCAACGAGCTTGGCTAGATTAAGCAAGGAATCGTGCTCGTAGTCCGTACCTACAAAAATAGAGATGCCTACAGCACAGACGTTAAGACGTATAGCTTCCTCTATACAGGTGGTGATCCCTTCGTGTGCCAAGTCTTTGCCGATAACGCTTACGCCTCCGGAAACCCTAAGAATTATAGGCTTTGCCCTATCAGGGTCAACGCAAGAACGCAAGATCCCGCGAGTAATGAAAATAGCATCAGCGTAGGGGAGAATTGGCTCCAGTGTTTCACGGGGATTTTCCAGTCTACGCGTGGGACCTTGAAAATATCCATGATCTACTGGAAGGAAGAGGCAGCGTCCGTCAGATTGAATTAGTTGAGAAAGACGGTTTTTCATTCCCCAGTCCATGCTAGCTCCTGCTGAAAAACTTTTGACCACATTATAGCACGGCAGAAGAGCAATTCTTAAATTGCTTGCCCTCGGGCTTGCTTGTGCTTGGCTGTGTAAGCTATACTATGTTTAGAGGCTTCCCGGTGACTCGAGCGGAGTGGACCCACCCGTTCCCATTCCGAACACGGAAGTGAAACGCTCCAGCGCAGACGATACTTGAGGGGGAACCCTCTGGGAAAATATGCCGTTGCCGGGAAGCCTTATACTAGTTGCTCCAGATCAAACTTCATACCATCGCGGGCAGCAATAACCCGGACGCCTGTTTCTTCCGTGAGTTTGCTAGCCAGTGCCCAAGGTTGTGCCCGCCACATGGTCATGCCGAAGTGCGTAAGTATGGCCACGCTGGGTCTTATCTTTTCGATTATATCCCTTGCCTCAGGAAGAGACAGATGCTCAATTTCAGCGCCAGGATTTAATCGTACTACGTTTATGATCACCAGCTTAGCCTTATAATGCGCAACCAGCTCCGGAAAGTAGCTCGTGTCAACGATCCAAGAAAAGGTATACCGCGGTGTGTGGAAAACAAAGCCGTAAGTTTCCACAGGATGCTTATGCCTTACGGGAGTTCTAAAGCAGACGTCTCCCACTGCGTAAGAGCCTCCTTCGGTAAGGAGTTGTATGTTCTGAGGATAGGATCGGAGATAAGAAAGTATCACTGGATCTTCATCTAGAGCGTCAGCCGGGGCGAAAACCACACCCCGTTTCTTCGTTCCTCCTTCGGTCATAGCTTCGATCATGATGTTTATGTCCCCGCTGTGATCCAGATGCTTGTGAGATAGAATAATGGCGTCCAGCTTTGTCGCGTCGAGTTTTCTTCTTGTGGCCTGGACTAGACACCCCGGACCGGGGTCAACAAGAATCTGAACATTGCCCAGGTTGAGCCATGCTCCACCCGAAGCCAGAAATTGACGTATGACTACAAATCTGGCTCCGGCTGTCCCCAGGAAAACTATCGCATCGGTCGACTCATTCATTGTTGCATCCCCCGCAGCACACTAGAATTTGAAGAGCGCACTCCTTCGATGCAAACGCGAAGACAGGCTTCCCGGCGAATTATACACCAAAACATGCTAGAATTAACCTTGCATGGAGAAACTGGAAGCTGAGATTGCTCAACTAATAAGGCAATACAGGGCCAAAACAGGCAGGTTCTTGACTATCGGCACAGTAGAGTCAGCCACAGGCGGTAGGATAGCCGATAAGATAACCAATATTCCAGGCAGTTCGGACTACTTTCGGGGCTCGATAGTAGCTTACAGCAATGAAGTGAAAATTACCGTCGTAGGGGTAAGAAGGGCCACTATGGAAAGCCACGGCGCCGTCAGCGAGCAAGTGGCGCTGGAAATGGCCCGCGGCGGCAGAAAAATCTTAAACGCAGATATCTGCATTTCCGATACGGGGATCGCTGGCCCTTCAGGCGCAACGCCAGAAAAGCCTGTAGGTCTGTTCTACCTGGGGCTGGCAAGCAAAGAGCATGAGGTAGTGCACAAATACTTGTTTCAAGGGAACCGAGAGGAAAACAAAGAGGATGCGTGTCGCGCGGCATTGCAGATGTTAAGACGGTTCTTGTCACAACATGTGGATAGTCTGCCATCCGCCTCTGAGGAAAAAACCGCCTGAGCTTTGGTGCAGTCCTCACGTAAACATGAATGTGTGGCTTCAAGTTTTGAGAGCGTGATTGAGCCCAAGGATATCTCGCTTGCACATGGCGACATTTGACGTAAACGACATAAAGACTAAAGCCAAGCGCAACTTTACTGAAGCTTGGATAGCTACAGCAGGCCTCATTCCCACAAATACAGAAGTTTCTTTACCTAGGAAAGGCAGGCCACATCCTGTGCGGGAACTAATCCAGAGATCCCGAGAGATTTTGCTGGGCTTGGGCTTCGATGAGGTGGAGAACCTCACTATCTTGCCTGATACTGACGTAGTGAAGCAATATGGTCCTGAGGCTCGCGTTATTCTCGATAGAGCTTTCTACCTAGCTGAGCTACCGCGTCCTGATATAGGGCTGAGCAGCAAGAAGATAGAAGAAATTAAGAAGATAGCAGCGGATATCAGTATTGATGGTTTGCAAGCTATCTTGAGAGACTATAAGAAAGGCGAGATTGAGGCAGACAATTTAGTTGAAGTGCTCATCCACAAACTTGGCATCAACGATTATCAAGCGACTGACCTCCTAGATAAAGTGTTTCCGGAGATCAAAGAGCTACATCCTCTGCCCACTAACAAGACCTTGAGAAGCCATATGACTGCCACTTGGTTTCACACGCTGGCAGCCTTACAGGACAGGATCAACTTTCCCGTAGCCCTATTTTCTGTAGGACCGAGATACCGCAATGAACAACGGGAGGATGCACAGCATCTCCGAGTACATCATTCCGCGTCCATTGTAATCATGGATCCTCAGATGTCTTTGGACGCAGGAAGAGCAGTAACCCGTAAGATTCTGGAGCAATACGGCTTCTTTGAAATCAAGTTCGAAACAAAGGTGGCTACCTCTAAGTACTATGCTCCGGGTCAGGAACAGGAAGTTTTTGTCAAGCACAAGGGAAGTTGGATTGAAATAGCTGACATCGGAATGTATTCGCCCGTTGCCCTGGCAAATTTCGACATTAGGTATCCTGTATTCAATGCTGGCTTCGGCATCGAGCGACTGGGAATGCTTTTATATGATGCCAATGACGTAAGGAAATTAGCATACCCACAGTTTTCCCTGGTGGAATATTCTGATGAGGAAATAGCTCAATCTATCAGCTATATTAACGCTCCCAAGACGGCGCGGGGAATGGAAATCGCCAAAGCAATAGAGGAAACGGCGCGGAAGTACAGAGGCGAGATAGCTCCCTGCGAGTTCGTAGCATGGGAAGATGACTCCATCGAAGTGAAGCTCGTGGAAAAAGAACCGGGCAAGAAACTCATCGGTCCAGCGGGATTTAATGAAATCTGCGTTGCCAATGGTACCATATACAGTGACTTGACGCCTTCGGGTATTCACACGGGGATAAATTATATGCGCGCGATAGCCATGGGTGCTGCTGCAGCGATCGAAGACGGTAAGGAAGACCTAACGTACTCGGTGAAGATGATACGACACCTTTCTGATCTCAATCTACAAATTCCTGAAGCGGTACGGAGATACATCGAAGGGCAGCGTAAGAAGATAGGAGTGGGAGGTCCTGTGTTCGTGACTATTCATATGAGGAAGAAAGCAAAGCAGAGATCGTAGTGAGCAGGAATTTCCTCCCGAGTAAGGTATCAAACGAACTACTTGCCGGAGAGAAGAGATGGAGCAAAAACCGAGCAGGTCATTACAGAAACTTTCTAATCTACAGAGGGAACATAAAGGGTTGATTAACCTTATGCCATTACAGACCGGTGGCATACTCACTGAATCTGCCAAACAGGTCCTTGTCGAGTTTGGTGATGGCTATTCCGTGTGCGATTTCTGTCAGGGTAACTTGTGCAGCGTAACCAACCCTCCGATTCGAGACTTCGTTGAGGAGCTTTTGCCTCAATTTCTGGGCTGCGAAGTTGCCACCATCACCCACGGTGCAAGAGAGGCAAAGTTTATTGTACTGCATTCCTTGACCCAACCTGGTGACTCGATCATTGTCGATGCCAATCGGCATTATACCACCATCGTTGCGGCTGAAAGAGCAGGGGTGAACGTGATCCAAGTGCCCAATTCAGGGTACCCCGAATTCAGGGTGGATGTGGAGGAATACATACCGTTAATTAGGAAGCACGCTCCCAAATTGATTTTGCTCACCTACCCTGATGGTAACTACGGAAATCTTCCCGACGCTAAAAGGCTAGGAGAAATTGCCCGAGAATATGATATCCCTTTTGTCCTCAACGCAGCCTACGCCGTTGGAAGGATGCCTATAAACATGAAAGAGATAGGCGCTGATTTTGTCATCGGTAGCGGACACAAAAGCATGGCTTCAGCAGGACCGTGTGGGGTGCTGGGTATGAGAAAGAAATGGCAAGATAAAGTGTTGAGAAAATCCAGCACGTACAGCAACAAAGAGATCGAACTTCTAGGTTGCACTCTAAGGGGGGTTCCGTTGATGACCCTGATGGCTTCCTTTCCTCATGTCACAGAAAGGGTGAAAGGTTGGCAAGACCAGGTAGTCAAAGCCCAATGGTTCTCAGCAGAGCTGGAGAAGCTAGGCTTCAAACAATTGGGTGAGAAGCCACACCGGCATGACCTGTTGCATTTTGATGCCCCGGCACTATACGAGATCTCCAAACAGGTACGGGAAAGGGGATACTTTCTGTACAAAGAGCTAAAGGAAAAGGGAATCTGGGGACCACAGCCAGGTTTGGCTAAATCGTTTAAGCTATCAACTTTTGCAGCTGACAGGCAACAGCTGCAATTTGTGATCAACGCCTTCCGCGCTATCCTTGATAAGTACAGTAGTCGCTAAAAGTTGCCGGCCGCGCTCTAAGGCACCAGACAAATGATGTTATGATGTTTTTCCGCGTGCGTCCTCTTCAGTTGCTGGAAATGTGCCTGAAATGTGAGGGAGTGGATGTCGTCTGTGCTCATGATTATGCCATCTTCATTATTGTTGGAATAGTATCTGAGACGTTTTCCTACGACGTGAAAGCCACACTTCTTATAGAGTGCCTGTGCTGCTTCGTTGGAAGCACGCACTTCCAACGTAATCACGCCAGCATTCAATGACGCTGCAAGCTCAATGGTTGCTAGGAGCAAGGCTTCGCCGAGGCCGTGACGCCGATGGGCATGTCGCACCCCAATGGCGATGATGTGCGCCTCGCGAAGCATCATCCAAAAGCCTGAGAAACCAACTATAGCGTCTTTTGTATGATCATCCCAGCAATAATTGAAAAGGCGCTTGACCCAGTTTGTTCTAGACTTTGCTTCCCGGCTGGAGGATAGAGACTTGCCCACAGTGCAAGCTACGATATAGCGAATAGAGGGATTCTCCAGATCACGTTGAAAGGCCAACTGTGATCTATATGTCCAATCATTGGGAAAGACCTCTCGGTCGACATGCATCACTTCCGGAATGTCTTCATGCCTCATGTCGCGGATAACGTAATACACAGCTGTCATAGTAAGAATTTTAACACAGCAAAGGCTAACCCGTTCTAATTTGACTTGTTTGCCTTTGTTGCGGGAAAGGGATCCCCGAAACAAGATGAGGCTTGATGACAGATAGCTACACGATTAGTGATTTTGGATCGGTTTCCTACCTATTGACGCTAGTGGTAACGGAAGGATATAATCTGCCCCCAGGCAGCCGGCATTATAGTCTGGGCTAATTCTCCTTCCCTGAGGGGCAGCTGTATCAGAAGGGGGACAAATGATCCTAAAGGAGCCAACAGGTTGTTGGGATGCAGAAGCGGATATCGTCATTGTTGGGTTTGGTGGAGCTGGAGCCTCTGCTGCGCTGGAGGCAGCCCAGCGAGGGGCCTCGGTGCTTGTACTTGAGCGCTTCCACGGAGGTGGAGCTACAGCGATTAGCGGTGGAGTCATTTACGCTGGCGGAGGTACACCGTATCAAGAAGCTGCAGGATACGAAGATACCGTGGAAGACATGTTCAATTATCTAAGAGAAGAAGTTAGCGATGCGATGGGCGACCAAACATTACATCGATTTTGTGAGGGATCTCGAGAAGACCTTAGATGGCTTGCTGAAGCAGGAGTTCCCTTCGGAAGCACATTGTGTCCTTTTAAAACTTCGTATCCCACCAATAATTACTGCCTTTATTTCTCGGGAAGCGAGAACAACGGTATCTATAAAGCCAAAGCTAAGCCAGCACCACGGGGACACCGAGTCAAAGGAAAAGGGCTTACCGGTCCAGTCCTTTTCCGGGCTATAGCAAGAGAAATTAAGAAACACAGTAATATCAAAGTCCGCTGTCAAACTCACGTGTTGAAGTTACTTCAAGACGACGACGGCGGAGTGATAGGCGTAGAGGGACTTTCCATACCGGCTAATTCGATTCTTAGACCGCTGCATAGTGGCTTCACGCGGATGAGTGCCAAAGTCAATACTTATTTGCCCCCTTTAGGGCAGCTGTTTAACAGTATAGCGAACGTTATTTTTAGGGTTTCGGCAAGACCTTACCGCGCTAGGGCACGGAAGGGAGTAATCCTGGCAGCTGGTGGGTTCATTTTCAACAGGAAGATGGTGAGAAAGTATAATCGTGCCTACCTTAGGTGCATGCCTTTAGGAACTTATGGCGACGATGGTTCCGGAATTGCTCTCGGCGAAAGCGTGGGTGGAGCTACATCGCACATGGATAGAATGTCAGCATGGCGTTTTTACGTACCGCCAGAAGCTTTGATACAAGGCATTCTGGTTAACCAAGAGGGGCAACGTATATGTAGCGAGGACCTCTACGGGGGCAGACAAGGCGATTACATTGTGTCTAGAGGGGGAGGTAAAGCCTATCTTATCTTTGATAGTAAGACTTATAACAAAGCCAAGGCTGAATTGTGGTCACAGTGCACCCTTTTTCAAAAATTGACCATGATACCGATGCTACTTCTCAACCGGAAGAAGGCTTCGTCCCTAGAAAAGCTGGCGTTTAAAATTGGCGTGCGTTACGATGGATTGCTTAAGACTGTGAACGAATACAATGAGACAGCCCGGAGTGGCAAGCCAGATCCCTTGGGCAAGGCACATGAGTACTTCGTGCCCCAGGATACACCGCCTTTCTATGCCTTAGATTGTTCCTTGTACGGTATTTCGTTACTCCGGTTCGGCTTGCCTGCAGCCGCGATTACACTTGGTGGTCTGGTGGTAGATGAAGAAACGGGACAGGTTAAGAGAAAAGACGGCTCTGTCATCAAAGGATTGTATGCTGCAGGACGCAACGCCGTGGGTCTTTGCTCCGACAGCTATTTCGCCAGTGGCTCGTCGATCGCAGATTGCATATTTTCTGGTAGGCGTGCCGCAAGACACGCAAGCAGCTTACCATATCACCAATAGAAACGGTTTCGAGCCACAGCGCGGCGGGATGCAGGGATAGTGTGAGGTATGTTACCCAACGGCTTGTAGGTGTAGTGTATTTTGGGGATCTTCACTCAGACAGAAACTTGCTCTTGCACGCAGCTGGTAAACTGTAGCAGGGGCAAGACAGCCAAATGGAAAGGGAGACGGAAAGGAGTAAAATGCGATCGGTCTCAGAAGTGAGAAAACTCAAAGTGCTCTCGCCGGGCAAAATTGGAACGCTCGAATTACGCAACCGCATAATCAGGGCTGGCTGCTTTGAAGGCATGTGTCCTCACGGAGCTCCCTCTGAGCCGTTGATAGAGCATCACAGAGAAGTAGCCGCTGGCGGCGTGGCCATGACCACGATAGCATACTGCTCGGTTTCTTTTGACGGTCGTGGTTTCAGCAGGGAGATGTGGATGCGTGAGGAGATCGTCCCAGACTTGCAGCGGCTAACCTACGCTGTACATCAAGAAGGAGCAGCAGCATCCATCCAGTTGGCTCATTGCGGTTTCTTCGCTAACAAGCGCGTGATTAAACGTCAGCCTCTGGGACCATCACGAAAATTCTGCACTTTCCGCTTCACCTTCGCCAAAGAGATGAGCGAGGAGGAGATCGATAGGGTGACTAAAGACTTTGGCAAGGCGGCCTTATTATCCCGAAAGGCGGGGTTTGATGCCGTAGAAATTCATGCCGGACATGGCTATCTCCTCAGTCAGTTCTTATCCCCGTACACCAATCTGCGGCGAGACAAATATGGAGGAACCCTGGAGAACCGTCTACGTTTTCCCGCTGCAGTCATAAAGCACGTGCGTGAAAGCCTGGGGCCAGGATTCCCTATTTTGGTCAAAATGAATTTGAGAGACGGTTTTCAGGGTGGCCTCGAATTAGACGAAGCTGTGGAGGTAGCTCGTCGATTTGAGTCTGAGGGAGCAAGTGCGTTAGTTCTCAGCGGCGGTTTTACTGCTAAGACTCCTTTCTACATGTTGCGAGGAAGAGTCCCGATCAAAGAATGGGTCGAAGGGCAAAGGAACTTGACCCAGAAACTTGGCTTGCTCTTGTTTGGCCGTTTCTTTGTCCAGACCTATCCTTTCGAGGAGCTGTTTTTCCTTGAGGATGCTCGAAAGGTGCGTAAGGCAGTAAAAGTCCCGCTTGTTCTGGTAGGCGGCGTTTGCTCTGTCGATAACATGGAAAAGGCAATGGATGAAGGGTTCGACTTTGTGCAAATCGGGCGAGCGCTGATAAGGGAACCGGATCTGGTTCGGCGAATGGAAAAGGGGGAATGGCAAACATCTAAGTGTGACCATTGCAATAGGTGCGTGGCCGAGATGGAGAAAGGCGGAGTTTGGTGTGTATCAAAGGTGAAGGGCGATTATAGAGGCAAATAGATTTGCTAGCTGCTAGGCCCATTTCTGGATTTTTTCATAGATCTGGGGGCATCCGTGCCCCGCTGGTAGTCTTTCTGTATTCATTACGTGAAGGCCAAGTATCTCAGTTTTACTTGTCTAATGCGTTAATTTTCTTACTGTGAGAGGAAAGCGGGATTAAGCAAAACGAGTGAACGTGATATACTTATAGGGCATTTTAGGCATTCTTAGACCGCATATGAGAATTTGCCTTTTGACCTATAGAGGTAATCCCTACAGTGGCGGACAAGGCATTTATGTGTACTACTTATCACGGGAGTTCATCCGTCTGGGGCATGAAGTGGAGGTCGTCGCTAGTCCCCCGTTACCGGAAGTGCCCCAAGGAGTAACTCTTCACTGCCTTGAAAGCGTAAGCATATACCACCCGGAAAGTTCCTTCTCGAAAAATCTTAGGAGAGTTAAAAATCCTCTGGATTTCTACGAGCTTTGCGCCAGCCGATTCGGCGTTTTCTCAGAACCTATGGCCTTCAGTTTCAGGGCCTTTTCCAAGATTAAGGAACTTTGCCGACAACGTCGCTTTGACATTATTCACGATAATCAGGGCCTCGGCTATGGACTGCTTCTTATGAAGCGGCTAAATATTCCGGTGGTGGCTACTATACATCATCCGCTTTCAATAGATAGGGCGGCTGACCTGGAACAAGCCAATGGAGTTAGAGAAAAATGGAGAATCAGGAGATTCTACTCCTTCATTGGTATGCAAGCTTTTGTGGCTCGACGTCTCGACCTCATCATCTGCGTATCCCAAAGCTCAGCTCAAGCAGTACGTCATTTCTTCAAGGTACCAGCGAGTAAACTGAGGGTAATTTATAACGGTGTAGACACCCAAATCTTCAAATGGCAAGAGACGAGTAAAGAGCGAGACGGCTTAATTATGGTGGGTAACACCGACGATAGGAAAAAAGGGGTGCTCTATCTGTTGCAAGCAATGCAACTGCTCAAGGACGAAGGAATAAAACTGACCATCGTTGATGATGCCGAAAGACATTCTTCTTACGCTGAAGACGTAAGTGCTATTCCATCCTACGCCCTCAAATTAGTCCGGAGGCTTAACCTTGACGGAGTGGTACACTTTACTGGAAGGTTAACGCGGGAGGAGTTAGCAAAGTACTATTCAGCGGCGAAGATAGCGGTCATTCCTTCTGTTTACGAAGGCTTCGGAATTCCTGCCGCCGAAGCTATGGCTTGTGGCACCCCCGTCATTGCTACCACAGGAGGAGCTTTACCTGAAGTTGTAGGAGAGGCTGGCGTATTGGTGCCTGTAGGGCGCCCCGATGCTTTAGCCGCAGAAATAAGGCGACTCCTCCGTGACGAAGTGGCACGGGAACGGATGAGCCAGGCAGGAAGGAAAAGGGTAGAGCAAAAGTTTAGCTGGGAACAAGCAGCGAAACAAACTCTTGAAGTCTACAGGGAACTGGTTGGAGAACAGCATGATGATCACAGTAGAGCCTGAAATTCTGGACCTCAAGGAAGGAGAATTTACTTTGGACGCTGGCTGCGGGAACGGAAGACATTCCTGGGCTCTCTACGACAAGAACCACTCTCCCATCGTTGCCTTTGATATTGACATCATTTGCGTCAAGAAAAACAAGTACATGCTAGACTCGTTGAAGCAACAAAAAAATTGCAACGGCAGTTACCATTTGCTCGTCGCCGATGTGAAGAAATTGCCGTTCAAGAATGCTAGCTTCAATAAGATTATTTGTTCTGAGGTTCTGGAGCACATCCCGGAAGATAAAATCGCACTTCAAGAACTAGTTCGAGTGTTGAGGGAAGACGGTGCCATTGGGATAAGCGTGCCTCATTACCTTGCTGAGTCCGTATGCTGGAAACTGTCAAAAGACTACTATGGTTTCCCTGGAGGCCATATCAGGAAGTACAGAACGCGCGACCTCCTCGACCTAATCAATAGCTCTGGGCTATCCGTCTACGCCATCCGCTATAAGCACGCCCTCCATTCCTTTTACTGGATCCTCCGTTGCCTCATTGGGATTAAGAAGGAAAACGCCCGGCTTCCAGCGCTATACAATAGATTTCTAGAATGGCATCTACGCACTAATCACAAGTTCTTTTGTTGGTTGGAGGACGTGCTAAATCATTTCTGTCCCAAGAGCGTCGTGGTATACGCAAGGAAAGCAAAGATTATGAAATCTGAACCACAGGCAATAAGCACAGTTACAAAAACGTCTGCCAATGTGAATGAGTCCATCATGAGGGAGACGGTGTCTCGTAGCAAAACGAAAGCACAAAGGAGGTAATATCATGGCTTTACTTTACGAAAAGGAGGACAAGACTGTAATCATAACGCTTAACCGACCCGAGCAATTAAATGCTTTTGATCCTGAGCAGTCCGAACAGTTTACCGAGGCTCTAATAAAGTTTCGGGATGATCCCGACGCTTGGGTAGCTATTATCACTGGAGCTGGCGAGAAAGCCTTTAGCGCCGGTGCCGATCTGAAGAAGCTTGTTCCCGGAGCTCAAGAAAGGGGGGCTATCATCACTTATCCAAATATCATGCGCGGCCTAACAATCTATAAGCCGCTCATTGCTGCCGTTAACGGCTTGGCACTGGGAGGAGGTCTGGAGACCGTTCTCGCATGTGATATTAGAATCGCCGCAGAGAACGCCGTATTCGGAACACCTGAGGTACGCTGGAGTCTGATCCCTGGCTGGGGCGGCACGCAGCGATTACCAAGGATGGTGCCCTGGGCTAAAGCAGCAGAACTCTTATTCACCGGAGCTACGATTGATGCTCATGAAGCTTATCGCATAGGGTTAGTAAACCTGGTGGTTCCGCTTAAAGACCTTATGCCTACGGCTAAGGAATACGCTCGCAGAATTTGCCAAAATGGTCCTCTGGCAGTGAGGGCAGCCAAAGAGGCAATGGTGCGAGGAATTGACATGACTTTGGAGCAAGGACTGGAGTTAGAGAGGTCAATTGCCGACCGTCTTATCGTTACTGAAGATGCCAAAGAAGGGGCAAGAGCTTTTGCCGAGAAAAGAAAGCCCGTTTTTAAGGGAAGGTGAATCACGACCGCAAACGGGGCACAAAAATGGCTGTTGTAAATATAAAAGTTCTAGGACTTTCAGCGACGCCAGTAAAGGGAGGTAATTGCGATACCCTGGTTCAGGAGAGTCTCAACGCGGCCAAAGAACTAACGGACGAGATCGGGGAGGTAGAGACAGAGTTCATCACTCTAGCTGGCAAGAACATCGCCATGTGTACAAATTGTCAGTGGTGTATAGAGAACCGAGCACCTTGCAAGATAAAAGACGACGCTCATATGATATTTGATAAGATCGCAGAAAGTGATGGTATCATTTTCGGCGCTCCAGCCTGGGGATTAACTCTGTCCCCGCCACTCACTATTCTTTGGTCACGAGTTAGGTATTACGCCATCTTCACGCGGAAATTCCATAACAAAGTAGCAGGTTACCTCGCTGTAGGCTTCTTTGGTCTGGGTTTGGATGCAACTCTGGATGCCATGACAAACCTGACCAGAATGATGATGATCCCTGTAGCAAGAGGGTGGGCCGTCAGTAGCACAGCAGCTTTTGGAGAAAGGCCAAGATATTTGAAGCAGGGAGTCCGGGACGACAAAGCAGGGATGTTGCGAGCAAGAAATGTGGGCGTCAGAGTAGTTGAAATAACTAGAATGATCAAATACGCCACCGAGCATGGGGTTGTGTTGCCACCACAGCATCAAACCACTGTCTTTGGCGGACACTGGGGGATTCCTCGAGACAAAGTGTTCGTTAATGGAGTTTGGAGAGAAAAAGAAACAGGAACGGGCCATAACGTTGGCTGAGGGACGAGTTTGAGCAAGTCTCATCGCAAGACAAGCGCTGAAGAAGCAATCGGAGCAATTAAGCCTGGAGACACCGTTTACATAGAGGGGGGGACAGGAGAACCGCAAACTCTGGTCGAGGCTTTGGTAAGAGATAAGGAAAGGCTAAAGGGAATTCGCATATTGGATAGCAGGGTCCTTCCTGGATCGAAATACGCCCAGTTGACGGATTACTTTCATATTGTTACTTTTCACGTCAGCTCAGATCTTGTCGAAGGAGTGAAGAATGGGGTGGTAGACTTCCTCCCTGCTAAGCTGACCCAGATAGCGTCGCTGCTTGGTACCACGTTGCCTGTTGATGTGGCTCTGGTGCAGGTAGCGCCGCCAGACGAGAACGGATATTGCAGTCTTGGTGTTTCTGCTGGCTATAACCGTGAAGCTGTGCTCCGCGCGAGAATAGCTATTGCCGAGGTAAATGACCAGATGCCTTTCACCTTTGGTGACAATGCTATTCATATTAGCCAGTTGGACTACTTGGTGGAATCTTCAAGACCACTTCTTCCCTGGCGCAACCCTCAAATAGGTCCTGATGAGGAGGCTGTAGCAAAGAATGTAAGTCAGCTTATTCCCGATGGTGCTACGCTTTGCGTAGGCATTGGAGCGATTCCAGAGTCTTTAGCCAAAGCCCTAATGGACAAACGGGATCTAGGTATTCATAGTGGCATGATAGGGGACGGCATCGGTGATCTTATGGAGAAGGGGATAGTAACCAATGAGCGGAAGAATATAAATAGGGGAAAGACCGTGACTGCCGGCGTAACTGGAGGCGAAAAATTAGTCCGCTTTGTGCACCGCAATCCACTCATAGAAGTGCATCCGTACACATACACGCACGACATAAGAGTTATTGCCCAAATTGAAAACTTCATTGCTATTCTTTCTGGCTTAGAAATTGACCTTACGGGACAATTGAATGCTGAATCAATAGGGGAAGTTCAAGTGAGTGCTGTGGGGGGACAAGCTGAATGGGTGAGAGGGGCTGGTTTGTCTCGTGGCGGGAAATCCATTATTGCAATCACCTCAACGGCGCGAGGAGGCAAGAGTTCCCGTATCGTCCCGAGATTCAAGGAAGGCTCTATTGTCACCACTCCCCGCTATGACATTGACTATGTGGTCACTGAATACGGCATAGCTGAACTGAAAGGTAGAACGCTTTTGCAACGAGCACAAGCTCTAATCTCGATAGCTCACCCCGATTTCCGCGAGCAGCTAGAAAAGGCATGGCGGAGACGAGCCTCCTCGCAAACGAGTTAGCGCGTTTTGTAGTTACGGCTACAAGTAGATTTCCTTTGATTAATAGTAAACTCCGGGCAGGTATTGAGAAAAATGGTTGACAGAGCCCTCGAGTATCTTTTTCATCCCAGGTCGATCGCATTCGTCGGTATTTCCAGCGACCCCGCTAATCCAACAGCAGAGACACTTATCGGTCCCTACCTGGAGCATAACTTCGAAGGCGGACTATATCCGGTGAATCCTAAAGGGGGAGAATGGAGGGGATTAAAAATATATCAAAGCCTCAAAGAAATCCCGGGGCCTGTGGACAGCGTAATCATATTCCTGGCTGCTCGGAGTGTCCCCGAAGTTATGAGAGAGTGCGTGGAAAAGGGCGTGAAGGTAGTCACTATTTTCTCGGCTGGCTTTAGTGAGCTGGGAACCGGTGAGGGGAGAAAATTAGAAACCCGAGTGATAGAAATCGCTAAGAGCGGGGGAATCAGAGTCATCGGTCCGAATTGCTTCGGAATATATTGCCCTAAGACAAGACTGGGCGCTGGTTTGGGATTTCCCAAGGAGAGTGGCAGCGTTTCCTTTATTTCTCAGAGCGGCGCCAGTTTTTTTTATATGGTTCGAGGTGGCTCATCCCGAGGAATTCGTTTCAGCAAGGTGATAAGCTACGGAAATGGCAGCGACCTTAATGAAAGCGACTTCTTAGAATATCTTGCCTCTGATCCAGAAACCGCGATAATAACGGCATATCTGGAAGGTATCAAGGATGGGCGCAGGTTCTTCAAGGCATTGAAAGCAGCTGCGGAGGCAAAGCCAGTAATCATCTACAAAGGGGGATATACGGAGGCTGGCGCCAAAACAGCGACATCTCACACAGGCTCTCTAGCAGTAGGAGACACTATTCTAGACACCCTTTTCAAACAAACGGGTGTAATTCGCGCTTATGGCATGGATGAACTCATAGATTTGATTTTGGCGTTCTCGTTCATGCCCCCACCTCGCGGACCGAATGTAGGCATTATAGGCACGGGCGGGGGAGCAAGCGTCCAGATTGCCGATGAGTGCGAAAGGGCTGGACTCAGGGTCACTACACTTTCCGCAGAAATAATAACGAAGTTGAGCCAGATCACTCCCGAAGCCGGCAACATTATAGGAAATCCTTTGGACTCTCAAATGCCTTTCTGGGACATCAATAAATTTGCCGAAAGCATTAGAATCATCGCTAACTGGGAGATGATCGACGTGCTCATCCTACACCGTGGCCTGAGTGTAATGTCAAATCCCGCATTGACGATGCGCACTGAGGAAAACCGCAGGGAAACTTATCTCCGTTGCGCCAAGGAGTGTGGCAAACCTGCAGCCCTAGTGTTACACTCTGTAGCTCCTACGAGGGAATCGTGGGAAATAGTAGACACATGGCAACGGAGATGCAACGAACTCAAACTTCCTCTCTACTTCTCGTTTGATCGCGCTGCCAGCGCAATTAGTAAATTGGTTAAGTATTACAAGGAGCAACGGGAGAAGGAAGCTTTAGCGACAAAAGCTCTAACGGCAAGGCTGCAAGGCAAGTCCGTCGGTAGCTAAAGCTAATAGTGAAGATGACAACCGCAGGCATCGACGCTAGCATCGTGCGATGATTGCGTTAAAGAGCTGAAGTTCATGTGCGGTCCATGCAAATCCGTTCATGCCAACGAGATGCATCCGTGCCTCGAGGTTTGCCGGAAAAGGCAGTCACTCATTCTTGATAGCCTCGTTTCTCAGACAGGCCTTCTTATAGCAAGCGACAAGGATAGAGAAAGAATGTAACAGCCAGATTTCAACAGGCAAGTCAGGAGGACTCTATGAGCTACAAGACATTGCTGTTTGAACAGCGAGGACATATTGGCTGGGTCACTCTGAATAGACCTGAACAACACAACGCTTTGTCCTGGGATCTAGTGTCCGACCTGTGCGATTTCTTTGGCTCTCTAGAGGACAATCTTGACATCAGAGTGGTCATCCTCCGGGGTGCTGGTCGAGACTTTTGTCTTGGTTTAGATTTGAAGTCGACCCCGGGATTAGGAGGTGGTATCGGAACAGATGCGGTCTTTCCAGCACGACTACGTCCTCGGGGTTTTATGATCCAGCGAAAGTTTGCCGATATCCCCATAAGAATGCGTCATGCACCCCAGCCAATCGTTTGCGCTGTCCGTGGTATGGCAATTGGCGGGGGCTTTGGCATCGTCTTGGCCAGCGATATACGTTTAGCAAGCGATACTGCTCGATTCAACGTTGGTACTCCTCGCCTTGGCTTTTCGGCAGGTGACATAGGCATATCCTACTTTCTACCACGCCTTATCGGCATGTCCAGAGCAGCATTCTTCATGTTCACCTCACGCTTCATCGATGCTGCCACCGCGGAGCAAATCGGTTTGGTCGCCCAAGTGGTGCCTGATGATAAACTGGAGGAGGCCGCTGAAGGATTAGCAATGGAGCTTCTGCGCATGTCACCCTTCGCTTTAAGGATGACCAAGGAAGTCCTCAATGCCAACGTGGACGCCGGCAGTCTTCTTAACGCCACGAAGGTGGAGAACCCAACGCAAGTCTTGTGTGCTCTTACTGAGGATACCATGGAGGCGATCAAAGCAACATTTATTGAAAGACGAGAACCAAACTACAAGGACCCTTAGGGTAAGAACTCGGTCTTGTTCTATTGATGGCAGTCGCCCACCAATAACTAAGGGCATGTTGACTAGGTTTTAACTAACTCGAAATGTACCAGTTAGAGAATATCGAAAAGCGGTTTCAAAGTGAAGGACCGATAGTACACCAAGTCTAGTTCCAGATAACCATTCAGTGACGCGTTTCTTGCGGACAAACTTTTCGGGGACCTCCATTGCGTGTAGTCGTAGCTCGCCTTAGGCTGCGCGGCGACGCGTTATGGTCAAATTCTAGTGGCTCGCTTACATCCCGGCAGATTTGAGCTTAAGGATATTGACAACCTGAGCATGAAGTCTGTATCCTATCCCAACAAAGGAGGTAAATATGGAAAAGACATGGAAACCCACAGTGGGCGGGATTTTGAGTATTGTCGCAGGAGCGCTTCAGGTAATAATCGGCATAGTTATCGCGGCCCTGGGTACAGCTGGGGGCGCATTCATCGGGATGGGATGGCTGGGAGCGCTGGGAGCTCCCATTATTGTGCTTGGGGTGATTGCAGTGGTAGGTGGTATCTACGCTTTAAGGCGAAGAATCTGGGGATTGGCACTTGCTGGAAGCATCTGTGCTCTAGTTGGACCGTGGATTCTTGGTATACCTGCAATCATATTCATTGCTCTGGCCAAGAACGAGTTTGCATGAACGACCACCAGTCTCCGAAGCACTTTCCCTGATGATACTGTGACGCAAGAAAGAAGGCACGCTGCAGCAGTTCAATGCCTCCTGAACGCAGCCTTGGATTTAAGGTCAGCTCTCTTTTTGCTATCCCTTTTTACCATCTTCGCGTGTTTAAAACGATTTAAGTTTACAAACCCTCTTCCCATAATTTTTACCTTCAAATAAGGTTATTCTTCAGTTTCCATAGCACCTGATCAAGATTACTATTCTCCACCTCAAGGCGTTTAATCCAGCGTTCGACAATCTCGTGCTTGTAGCTATCATCAAGATCAGCCAGCTTTGTATAATAACCGAGTCTTCTTCCCAATTTGAAATTGAGCTTTTCTTCGTCTGCCAGAGATAAGTACTTGTTTATGATGGCAAGACACCTTTCTTTATCCTCTGGCATTTTCCCTTCGACTTCCATCAGCAGATTGAGCATGTGGTCGCTCTTGAGGTAACTGTGCACCTGTAAGTCTTGAATCAATAGGCCGATTTCCTCCACCACTTCGTCTTCAGTACGCAGTTGAAAATCTCCTTCCTGCACCTTCCGCCATAAAGGCATAGCGGGAGACACGTGCAAACTGCGAAGTCTGATATAATCGGGATCAATTTCGTTAAGTACCCTGGCCGTATCCCTCACATGCTCTCGGAACATCCTTTTTCCTCCCAGGCCCGGCATAATATATTCGCACAACGAGATACCCGCTTCCTTTACCTTTCTCCCACCTTCAATGTGATGCTTGGAGGTACACCCCTTTTCCATATACGCAAGCAAGGGATCGTGCCCTGTCTCCAATCCAATATGGATCCTGCTCAATCCAGCGTCCTTAAGTTCCTTTAGTTCACCCGCTGACTTTTTCGCCGCCGTATGGGACCTAGCGTATGTGGTGATTCTGTTGATTCTCGAGAAGGTCCTCCTGAGAGAAATGATCACCTCAATTAATTCCGAGGTGCGCATGACGAGAGTGTTAGAATCTTGAAGAAATACCGAGCTACTCCCCGTAGCCAGCCACAAAGCGACGTGCCTCACACAAGGTCCGTGCTGGGGCTGGTCATACAAGCCTAACGCTACGTCTCTCACATTATTGCCGTAGCCCGATTTCCATGCTGCCTGTTTGATGCTATCAGCGATGCGTCTAATTGTTTCAATATCGTTGATGATCTCTCTTACCGGTCTTAGCTCAAATTTGCTTCCTTTGTACACAGGGCAAAACTGGCATCTGTTCCACGGGCAATTCCTAGTAGCTCTTACAAGCAAAGAGTAAGCCTCACTCGGAGGCCTAATCGGCCCCAATTCGAAACTGTAGCCTGGTTTCATGCTATAGAGCTCACGGACATAACGCTTATTTTAGATGCACGAAACGCAGAAGAGCAAATGGACTTTGTCCTCTAAACGTGCTAATATCAACACAAAGATGCAACAAGTCAAGTTGATTTCTTTCGACGCTGAGGGCACGCTGGTTACGCCAGATTTCAGCAATGCGATATGGCATGAAGCCATTCCGGCGCTTTATGCCCAAAAGAGGGGGATTGACTTCGCCACCGCCAGGGAGTGTATTAGGGCAGAGTACGACAAAGTAGGCGACCAAAGAGTTGAGTGGTATGACATAGAATATTGGTTCAGATACCTCGGTCTTGGTTCGCCGGAGCCAGTAATACAAGTCTGTATGCACAAGATACGCTACTACCCCGAGGTAACCGACGTCATTTCTTGTCTGGCGAGAAGGTACACGTTGATCGTCGCTTCAGGAACGCCGTTAAAATTGCTTCGCTGTCTACTAAAGGACATAGAACCCTATTTCGCCCGCGTCTTTTCCTCTGTCTCTCACTATAGAGAGCCAAAGAGTCCCGAGTTCTATCTCCGAGTATGCGAGGAAATGGCAGTTCATCCCAGCCAGGTTATCCACGTAGGCGACAACTGGCAGTTCGACGTTCTTAATCCTCAAAAATATGGCATTCGCGCCTTCTATCTTGACCGGCTGGGAAAGAACCATCAAGGCTCTTTGTCGGACTTGAATCAATTCAAAGACCTTATTCTATCCTTAGAATAGAATTCCAGAAAACTAGAATCCAACCACTTCTTGCTTCACCAAAATGAAGCCTAATCAAAACCTGCTAAGAACGATCTCACATTCTTGCCCAGATCGGGAAGGTAGTAGCCGCCCTCGAGCAAGGCAAACCTTCTACCCTCGCAACGTTTCACTGCTTGTTCCTTTATTATTGACCCTATGATACTGTAGTCTTCTGTCTTGAGGCTTCTTCCCCAGTCTTTCTCATATGTGTCAAATCCCGCGCTTACGCCGAGAATGTCATACTCATAGTCCTCTATCTCTGCTAGACATCGTCTCAGTTCTTCTAGATATTCCGACCTCTCCCGACATTCCATGTTCAGGAACACGACATCTTTTCTGCCATGGAATATGTCTTCCGTACCATTGCCATAGTGCAGGTCAATGTCAACTATCAAAGCCCTCATTATCTTCTTGCTTCGAATCAGTTTCTCTATGGCGATAGCGATGTTATTGAAAAAGCAAAAGCCCCCGTTGAAATGCCTGCCAGCGTGATGTCCTGGGGGTCTTATCAATCCGAAAGCTGGCTCCGATAAAGCGATTTCAGCGGCCGTTATAGCACCGCCCGCTGCTAAAGACGCAATCTCAAAAATAACCCTATCTCGCTTTACCAGTTCCACGAGCGATTGTGTATGGACCAAAAGAAGATCCTCTTCGCTGGCAGGCTGCGGTGAAACAAATTGGTAGTCCTTCAGTGCTTCGACGATGCTTTCCATTCTTCCTGACTTGGCTGCAGGATCGTAGGCATAAACGCACGTGAATCTCTTGTGAAACACTATCTTCACAGGCAGCTAATTTTATCATCAGTACCTTCCATCAACGTAATCGCTACCTAAGCTTTGAGCACCATCAAAGCCAGGGATATAATATTTTTGAGCTCGGAGGTTGAGAGGGTGCACAGCGAGGAAACCGAGGTAATCATACGGCAGTTGCGAGACGCCATTGCTCGAGGTAAGAACTGGTATCTGGCTCTACTCGATGCCGTTCGAGCCTGGAAGATTACTAAAGAAGAATACCATGGTCGACATTATTGCTATCTCATTGACAATGAGGCTTTTGACTGGCTAGCTCTAGCCTCACGACTATGCGAAGATGTCGACGGGCTGGTTCCGGAGAGTGAAGTAATCAACTTTCTATTTTTTGACCGAGCCCCGGTTGAACTTTCGAGAGAAGAATTCGAAAACCTGATCGGCACTCCAAAATACAAAGCTTACCTAAATTTCCTTTACGGCGTCCTCGTGGAGCGATTCCTCATCTTAGCTACAACGGATGAAGTACGGAGAGAAAGAAGAGTGTTGGGATTAAACAACGATAACGGGACAAACGATGAAGTGTTCAAACGGATCTACGGTGCTACCCAGTCTGAACTTCTGAAAAAATTCAGGGAAGAAAAAGGCTACCGTCAACTCCCTTCCATAAGCTTAAGCGAACTTAACGAGTTTACCTACTGGTTGTTCAAATATCGAGTAAAGACACAGGAAAAATCTCGCATAGCTAGTGATACCAAGAAAGCACTAGTAAAGCTGCATAGCTTATTGCGGCTAAAAGCAAAGACGCGCCTTTGATACAAACCTAAGAAAGACTAGCACGTTCCGAAGTTGCCCCTACAATTCGTTCCTTTTAGAAGATAACTGAGATAGTTCAGAATACAATCTGTGCAATTTGTCTTGAAGTAGGGCAAGTTTTTCTCTCTCCTTTTCCACAACGTTAACCGGCGCTTTGGTTAGGAAGGCCTGATCTCTTAGCCTGTTTTCCAGCCGAGCAATTCGTGCTTTAAGTTCTTCAGCTTGCTTTAACAGTTTTTTTTCCTGAGAAACTTGATTCGCCATGCTCGCCACGGGCAAGACCAGCTCAGCGTCCTGAAGGATCAAGACAACCTCTTCACTCTTGCCCGGCTTTCTTTGTTTACGGTCCAGCACCACAAAGGGACGAGCCTTAGCCAACTCCTCAATAATGGTCGCTTCAGTGACAAGGTCGGAGAGCAGTTCATCGGCGTAAACCTGTGCCTCCATCCATCGGTGGGCCGCTACTTTATATTGAGCGCGAATATTGCGGATGGCACGAACAAGCTCCATCACACATTCCATCACTCGCTCTGCCCCCGAATCTAGAGGCAAGCCACTTGCGACAGGATAAGGAGCTATCATAATAGAATGTGGTATTTCTTCTCTTTGCGCCAAATACTGCCTGAGAGCCTGCCATAGTTCCTCGGTGATAAAAGGCATAAAAGGATGCAGAAGGCGCAGTGAGCTTTCCAGCGTATGAATAAGGAAAGGTAATGGCGATGGCGCCAGTCGGTTGCGAATCCTGATTTTGGCAATCTCAATATACCAGTCGCAGAACTTAGACCAGATAAAGTCATAAATTTCCTGCTCTGCTTCACCAAACTGGAAGTCTTCCATCATGCGTGTAACATCTGTAATAAGCCGGTTAAGCTGACTATAAATCCAGCGATCCTCTATTCTTTGGGGAACAGCGTCTGCAACTTGAGTTTCCACGCCTGTCGCCTCCATGTTTTGTAGAATGAACCTTGCAGCGTTCCATAATTTATTGGCAAAGTTACGGCCCGCGTCCAGCCTACCTGTGCCAACGTTTACATCATTTCCAGCAGACGTTCCCACAGTTAAGGCAAACCGCAAGGCGTCAACTCCATATTTGCCTATTGCCTCGACCGGGTTAATCACGTTTCCCCGCATCTTGCTCATCTTTTCTCCCTTTTCATCACGAATAAGCCCGTGTAGATACACCGTGTGAAAAGGTATCTCACCCATATTTTCCAATCCCATCATAATCATCCTGGCAACCCAGAAAAACAGGATATCGTAGCCTGTTTCCATTACTGAGGTAGGATAAAAATAGCGCAGATCTTCGGTGTCCTCAGGCCAGCCCAGAGTGGAATGCGTCCATAGCGCTGAGCTAAACCAAGTATCAAGAACATCTGGGTCCTGCACAATTTGCTTTGAGTTGCAACGAGTACAAGTTAAAGGCTCTTCAACAGAAGCGATCGTCTTGTTACATTCTTGGCAGTACCATACAGGGATACGATGTCCCCACCAAAGTTGTCGGCTGATACACCAATCCTTAATATTTTCCATCCAATCGAAATACACTTTGGTGAAACGCTCAGGTATTATCCTAATTTTCCGTTCTTTCACCACCTTGATAGCGGCCTCAGCAAGAGGTTGAGTACGAACAAACCATTGCAAACTAACCCGAGGCTCAACTACAGTCTGACAGCGACAGCAATGGCCTACGGAATGAGCGTATGGCTCTACTTTGCTCAAAAGGCCCATAGCTTTTAGGTCAGCTACTATCTTCTGGCGACAGGCAAACCTGTCCAGCCCGCAATATGGTCCAGCATTATCATTCATGGTCGCATCGGGATTCATAATGTCTATTCGTGGCAGATTATGCCTCTGTGCGATTTCAAAATCCGTAGGGTCATGCGCAGGAGTGATCTTAAGAGCCCCAGTTCCAAAGGCGATATCAACCGCATCATCGGCAATTATCGGAATCCTTCTGTTGATGATGGGAAGGATTACTTCCTTGCCCACGAGATGCTTATAGCGCTCATCCTGGGGATTTACCGCTACGGCCATATCGCCAAGGAAAGTCTCAGGTCGTGTAGTAGCAACGGTGACAAAGTTCTGGCCCCCTGCCACGGGGTAGCAAATGTAGTAAAGTTGCCCTAAAGTATCTTTATGCTCTACTTCGAGGTCGGAAAGAGCCGTTTGACAACGAGGACACCAGTTTATCATCCGCTCTCCTCGATAGATTAACCCTTTGTTAAAGAGACGAACAAATGTGGTACGAACCGCTTTGCTGGGGCCCTCGTCTAGGGTAAATTTCTCTCTCGTCCAGTCACAGGATGCGCCCAGTAACTGATGTTGCCGTCTGATCTCGTCTCTGCTCTTATTTGCCCATTCCCAGGTAAGTTTGATGAAATTCTCTCTACCTATGCTATTCTTGGTCTGCCCTCTCTTAGCCAGTTGCTGTTCTACCACCACTTGAGTAGCAATACCTGCATGGTCCGTTCCCGGTAGCCACAGCACAGGCTCGCCCTTCATCCTGTGCCATCTGACCATGATATCTTCGATGGTAGCGGTCAGAGCATGCCCCAAATGAAGCTCGCCTGTAACATTTGGCGGCGGCATGATGATGACAAATGGTCTTTTGTTCCAATCTATCTGAGGAGTAAAATAACCTTGTTTGAGCCAGAATTCATACCATTTCCTTTCTATCTGACCTGGCTCGTAAGCCTTAGGTATCTCCGTAGCCATCTCTGACCTGCTTCAGAGCTTATTTAAAGCCAGGAATAGTACAGAAATGTCCACCTTCATATAAATCCCGTTCCTTCTCCGCTGCTTCTTTTCTTCAGAAGCATGACCACCTTGTCGAGAATTCTATCAGCTACATCCCGTTTGGATAACAGCGGAAGATTTTCCCTGTTGCCTTCCCGGTCGATTATGGTTACACGGTTAGTATCAGCGCCAAATCCGCTATCCTTGGCAGTAATATCATTGGCTACAATGAGGTCTAGCCCCTTGTGCCTCAGCTTCTCTAGCGCATTTTCGATTAAATTACTGCTTTCGGCAGCAAAACCCACCTTAATAAAGCTTCCTTTAACTCTGCTCAGAATATCAGGAGTAGGCTCCAGTTCCAGCGTTAGCCCTGCCTCTGCCTTCTTGATTTTTTCTGCAGAGGCAGTCTTAGGGCGATAGTCAGCTACTGCCGCTGCCATGACCAAAACGCTAGCCTGCGAAACAATATTATCTACCGCCTGATACATTTCTTCAGCCGTGGTTACCCTAATCAGGTCTACGCAAGCTGGCTGAGGTAATGATGTTGGTGCCGTAATCAATGTAACTTTAGCCCCTCGGTCACGAGCCGCTTCAGCCAAGGCGTATCCCATCTTGCCAGAAGAGCGGTTACTGATATAACGCACCGGGTCTATAGGTTCTTGCGTGCCACCAGCGGTAACCACGACATGCTGACCAGCAAGGTCTCCACCCCTCCCTAACGTCTGGCAAATTGTACCGATGATTTCGCTGACATCGGCAAGTCGCCCTATTCCTTCCTTGCCTGAAGCAAGCCAGCCTGAAGCAGGTCCGACAATAGCAAAATTCCGTGCCCTGAGTTTGGAGAGGTTCTCCTGCGTCGCTGGATTGGTATACATATTGGCTTCCATAGCAGGAGCAACCAACACAGGAGCATTGGTCGCAAGCACGGTACAACACAGGAGGTCATCAGCTATTCCTGCAGCCAACTTGGCTATGATATTGGCAGTGGCGGGCGCAATGACTACAATGTCAGCGGCTCTAGCCAAGGAAACATGTTCCACACTAAATTCAGACATAGGATCGAACATTTCAACTGCCACGGGATTGCCGGTGAGAGCCCGGAAAGTCAAAGGAGATATGAACTGGACAGCTTCTCTGGTCATGATAACGCTAACCTTCGCCTGCGCCTGAGTTAGCTGGCTCGCGATCTCGGCCGCTTTGTAGGCGGCAATGCTGCCAGTAACCCCCATGACCACGAACTTGTTTCTAAGTACCCTCATGCCCTGTTCATTTCATAAATCAGACGTAGGCCAATCAAAGTCAAGTCGGGATTGACCGCTTCGATCGCGGATATCTCACCGGCTACAAGGTGGGCCTGTCCTCCCGTGGCTACCACCTTGGCCTTGCTCCCTAACTCCCTTTCTATCCTTGCTAGCATACCCTCGATCAGAGCGATGTACCCAAAGATTATCCCTGACTGCATAGCACCGACCGTGTTCTTGCCAATAACCTGTCTTGGATGGCTCAGTCCTATCCTCGGAAGTGCAGCAGTACGCGTATATAAAGCTTCTGTAGCTATTATAATCCCGGGAGCTATGGCTCCACCGAGGTAGTCTCCTTCCTTGGAAACCACATCAAAAGTAGTGGCTGTGCCTAGGTCGATGATTATGATCGGCTTTCCATAAAGATGCTGTGCTGCCACAGCGTTGACGACACGGTCAGGGCCAACCTCGCGGGGATTATCTACCAAAATACGCATACCTGTCTTAACCCCTGCCTCGACAATGAGTGGCTTTATGTCTAGGTATTTCTTGCATAGTTCCATAAAGGTGGGCAGCAGCGGTGGTACCACTGAGCACACAGCCACACCGGTGATTTTGGAAGGCAGGATCTTTCTTCTCTCCATAAGGTCCAGCAATATTTCCGCATACTCGTCCGAGGTGCGGTGAATCCCCGTAGCTACAGTCCAAGTAGCTTTAAGCTTATCATTTTCAAATATCCCCAGCTTAATACTGGTGTTCCCAATATCAATCGCTAATAACATTACTTTACCTTTACGAAATTTACGGCTTTCAGTATATCACTGACGCTGAATGTATGTCACCGCACATCCTGGGCAACACGAGTGCGCTACCAGTCAGAGCTGTGTAGTGATCCCGTAAAGTACAGCTCTAATTAACCTCTCCTTGCCAATTATGTAGTCTTTTGACCATGGCCTGCCAATGTGTCCCTTGCCAGTATACACGACGACATTTCGGACACCGAGTAAACTCGTGGTGAGTTTCCAAAACGTGAGGAGGGACCACTCCCTGCACTTGTTCTCTACCACATGGCACTAGTGACTCATTGCACTCAAGACAACGGGAAAAAGGGCGGAAATAGTAATCCAGCTTTAAAGCCTGCACCACGTCTCGGAGCTGTGCCTGAGGATCGTCATGCTTAACGAGCATCGCCCTAACCCTGCCCTGGGTAACCAAGCGTCTCTTCATAAGTTGTGAATCCTTGGTCAAAATAATCCTGCTCTCACCAAGAGCCATATTGATCATTTTCCTATTATTTTTTTGTTTGAACAGTATCGTGTCGTAACCTATAAGTCGCAACCACCGCGCCAGTTTACCTACATTGTTATCAGCAATAAATTTGATTTCCACAACAGATCTGAAAAGGCATCCCCGGGCGAACTGTAGTCTCCTACCTGTAGCCCCGGCGCCGGATTAACAGAAATACCCCTGCTGCTGAAGCAGCCATGATGGCAGATAGAATGCCCAAAGTTAAGAAACTGCCATGATTCACCCCGCCAGGCAATGGCACATTCATACCATAGATGCTCGCTATCAGGGTGGGAGGTGCCATGAGTCCCATGATAATGGTCAGGATCCGCATTATTTCCTGAATTCGATGTGACGTGAGCCAGTTGGTGGTATCGGAAAGTCCGTCTATGACCTCCTTGCAGTCTTCCAACCCGTCCCATATCTTCCGAATATGGTCGGCAATGTCGCCAAAATAGACTTCTTGCTCTTCCTTTAAAAAGGGATGCTCCTTTCTCTCCAACGTTTCAATTACGTTGATCTGCGGATGAATGACACGGCGGAATGAAATCAGGTCTCGGCGAATCATGGAGATCTTCTGGACAGTCTCAGGAACGGGCTTAGTCAAGATGATGTCTTCTATTTCATCGATGTTCTGGGTGACCTTGTCCAATATTGGGAAACAATAATTGACCAGTCTGTCCAGTATGTGGTAGAGCAAAAATCCCGAGGTTCGTCCTAGGTAAAACTCCCGACTTTCCTTGCTGGTCTGGCACTGGTGAAAAAGTTCAGGTAATGGCTTGAGATCCCCGGAGCAATGGACGGTCACCACATAATTTTCGCCAATAAAGATGTCTAACTCGCTCGGCCTGGTGATCCGGTTTTGCTTGTCAAATACGGGAAAATGGAGTACTATGAACAAATAGTCTTCGTACTCGTCAATTTTAGGACGCTGTATCCGGCTAAGAACATCGTCAAGGTCAAGAGGGTGGAAATTAAAATGTTGCGCCAAGAACTCGACCTCACGGTAGGTTGGCCGCTCAAGATAGAACCAAGTCAACTTCCCTTGTGTGATCGAGGCTACATTCGCTTCGTTTCCTTTTATTACCGTCATCCTGTGCTGGTCCGTTTTTCACATAGGTTTGTCGATTCTTAGTGTAGCACCGTTTCCATAGAGAACAATGAGGTTCGATTTCCATCCCTTCGTTATCCCGTGGACAGAGCAACTCTATACAACCTAGTTTGCCGCTTTGATAATCTATGGACGTATAACGTGCCCCGTACTCCTTCTATTAACCCGGCGAAACCCTTACGAAGACTTTGTTTCTCGGGGCCGTTTTGATATTATAAGCCTTCGTTGCGGAAAGTACAAAGTTAGCTCATTACCACGTTTCAAAAACATAAAATTCGTTGGACATCTGCTGGAGGCGAAATGGCAAAAAAGACTGTCGCAGACATAGATGTCTCGGGGAAGAAGGTTTTGCTTCGAGTCGACTTCAACGTCCCACTGGATATGAATACCGGTGCCCTTAGTGACGACAGCCGCATTAGAGCCTGTTTGCCGACGATCAGGTATCTGATTGAACATAAGGCTAAAGTAATCATCTGCTCCCACCTGGGGCGACCAAACGGCAAGGTGGTGGAACAGTTGCGTATGAAGCCAGTGGCAAAGAGGCTATCAGAGTTGCTCGGTCTACCTGTGTCTGTTGTGAACGACTGTGTAGGCACGGAAGTCGAACAAAAAGTAAACTCGTTAAGAGCTGGAGAGATCTTGCTTCTGGAAAATCTACGCTTCCATCCTGAGGAGGAAGCAAACGACCCGGCTTTTGCTAAGGAGCTAGCCAAGCTGGCCGATGTGTACGTTAATGACGCTTTTGGCACCGCTCATCGAGCCCATGCTTCTACAGTGGGCGTGACCAAATTCCTGCCAGCTGTCGCCGGCTTTTTAATGGCAAAGGAACTGGAAGTCCTTGGGAATATCCTACGTGACCCTGAGCGCCCTTTCGCTTGTCTCGTTGGCGGTGCCAAAGTCAGCGACAAGATAGGATTGCTACAAAATATGTTGAAGAAAGTCGACAAGCTACTCATTGGTGGTGGTATGGCTTCTACTTTCCTTAGGGCACAGGGATATGAAGTAGGACGCTCAGCAATAGAGCTGGATAAGCTTTCCTTGGCTGAAAAATTGTTGCGAGAGGCTAGGGAATGGAAAGTGCCATTGTTGCTTCCCATAGACGTCGTTGTCGCGGCAAATATTAAAGCGGAAGAACAGCCACACGTGGTGCCTGTAGACAATGTACCGTCTGACAAGTATATTGTAGATATCGGTCCTAAGACCATAGAGGTCTTTTGTGACGAGCTAAAAGGATGTCGCACTATCATGTGGAATGGTCCTTTGGGCGTGTATGAAATACCACAGTTCGCTCAAGGCACAAAATCCGTGGTTCAGTTTTTATCCACTTTAGATGCCACTGTGGTTGTTGGTGGCGGATCTTCGGCGGAGGTAGTTGAGGATTTGGCGTTGACAGAAAAAATGAGTCACGTCTCTACCGGCGGAGGTGCAAGCCTCCGGTTCCTCGAGGGGCTGCCTCTACCTGGAGTGGAGGCTTTGCTCGATAAGGACAAACAAGAGTGAAGAAAAGCAGAACAATGCGTACCCCATTTGTTGCTGGCAATTGGAAGATGAATACTACTGTTTCTGAAGCTAGAAAGCTTGTTTCCCAAATGTTTTTTCATCTTGAGGAAATAAAAGGAGTGGAGAAGGTACTTTGCCCGCCTTTCGTATCACTCCCGGTGATAAAAGAAATGGTGCGAGGTTCTTCCATCAAGCTTGGCGCTCAGAATATGTATTTTGAAACTAAAGGTGCTTATACTGGTGAAATTTCCCCGGTAATGCTTCAGGAATTGTGCGATTTTGTCATATTAGGGCATTCCGAAAGGAGAACGTATTTTGGTGAGAGTGACGAAGTGGTGAACAAGAAGATCAAGGCGGCTTTAGCGCACAAACTTAGGCCCATACTTTGCGTCGGAGAGAATGCTGAAGAAAACGAGGCCGGGGAGACAGATAAGGTAATCAACAGGCAGGTAAGAAAAGCCTTGGACAGTATCGCACCTCCTTCAGACAACGCCGAATCTATCATAATAGCCTATGAGCCGGTCTGGGCTATTGGCACTGGCAAGGCAGCCACCGTGGACCAAGTGGTAAGCACCGTCCGCCTTATTCGTGGTATCCTAGCTGAATTATGGCACAGTGAAATAGCTGAAAACTTGCGTGTCCTTTACGGTGGAAGCGTGAACAGCCGCAACATCGCTGAGTTCGTCTCCTCTCCGGAGATTGACGGCGCTTTGGTAGGTGGGGCCAGCTTACAGCCCGAGCAATTTGTGAGCATTGTGAGGCAGACTGCTGAGATAAAGGCAAGACTGAACTAAGTCAATGGTTGCTGTCGTGGGGCCTACCGCCGTAGGAAAAAGCCAGTTCGTCCTTCGCTTGGCGCGATACTTCTCTTTGGAAATAATCAATGCTGACAGCCGACAGGTCTACCGCTACATGGACATCGGCACCAATAAGCCAAGCGTAGCTGAAAGAGCTCTGGTTCCACATCATGTCATAGACGTGGTCGATCCTGATGAGCATTTTAGCCTGGCCATATACCATCAGTTAGCTAGGCGCGCTTTGGAGAATATTGAAAAAAAGGGAAACATAGCTTTCCTGGTAGGCGGCACAGGACTCTACGTATGGTCTTTGATCGAAGGATGGAAAATACCTCAAGTGCCACCCGATCCTGAGTTAAGAGACCAGCTGGAACAGAGAGCAAGACGAGAAGGGAGTTACTCGCTTTATCGTGAACTGCAAAAGATCGACCCGATAACCGCCAGCAAGATCAACCCTGCAAACGTGCGTCGTATTATCAGAGGTCTAGAAATATACCAAGCAACGAAACGGCCTCCTTCCCAGTTGCAAGGCAAAGAACCACCGAAATTTCGCGTTCTTATCATAGGGCTGACCCAAGAGAGAAACGAGCTTTACAAGAAGATTGATCAGCGAGTTGATAAAATGATAAAAGAAGGACTGATTGACGAAGTGAAAGGACTGTTGGCAAGAGGATATAGCCCGTCTCTGCCTTCGATGTCAGGGATAGGGTACAGAGAGGTAGTTCGCTTCCTGCAAGGTGAAACGACCTTGCCAAAGGCTATTGAACGAATAAAGTATGAAACACACCGTCTAGCTCGCCATCAGTATGCCTGGTTTCGCCTCAGTGATACCCGAATCAAATGGCTTGATGTTGGGGACATCAGTAAAGCAGAAAGCGACGCTAGAAAACTAATTGAAGATTTCTTAGCTTCATGAAATTCGTCAAATTGCAGGCTACAGGCAATGACTTTATCCTGCTGGACGCTCTCCACACGTCCCTGACCCCCGGCAAAGTGCGAGCAGCAGACGATGGCTGGTCTAATCTGGCCCGCGTCATGTGTGATCGTCACTTTGGCGTAGGTGCCGATGGTCTCATAGTAGTCGAGCCGTCAATCGTAGCTAATGCAAAGATGCGTATTTTTAACCCCGACGGCTCCGAAGCCGAAGTTTGTGGCAATGGTTTGAGATGCGTGGCTAAATACATCGTCGAAAAAAATCTCTCCACCACATACGGACTACTGGAGCCAAGTAAGCAGGCAAATTACCGGGTGGGGATGTCTCCCCCGTTCACAATGACGGTGGAAACTCTTTCCGGAATAAGACAAATCAGGGCTTTTGTCGCAGGAGGTAGAGTTGATCAGGTAGAGGTGAATATGGGCGTGCCGCGGTTTGAACCTGAGCAGATTCCCGTCGACGCGAAACTTGACGTAATTCCAGTGCTCGAGTATCCTTTAGTTATAGGTAGAAGCAAACTGAAGCTAGCGCTCTTGTCTATGGGCAATCCCCACGCGGTGAGTTTCATTTCGCGGCCAGTTGACCAATTTCCTCTGGCTAAGATAGGGCCTAGGGTAGAAAGGCATCGTATTTTTCCTCACAGAACTAACTTCGCCGTGGCCAGAATTGTGGACAGTACAAGGATAGAAGCCAGAATATGGGAGCGAGGCGTGGGCGAGACTCTCGCCTGTGGTAGCGGAGCTTGTGCGGTAGCTGTTGCTGCGCAACTGCTGAAGCGAGTGGGACCGGAGGTCGACATAATACTCAAAGGAGGAACCTTAACCGTAATCTGGGAAGGGGCAGGGGATGTACTGCTGAGGGGTCCGGTGAAGAAAGTCTTTGTTGGAGAATGGCTTCAAGGAAAAGTGAATGAGACTAGCTGAAAGGCTCGACAGATTACCTCCATATCTGTTTGTGGAAATTAACCAAAAAATCGCTGAGCTTAAGGCAAAGGGACAAGATATAATCAGCTTCGCTATCGGAGACCCCGACCTACCCACACCCTCTCCTATTATAGAATGCATGTGTCGGGCAGCACTAGATTCAGCAAACCACCGGTATCCGGAAACTGCTGGCCTGCCGCAACTTCGTGAAGCCATTGCCGAATGGTACTTAAAACGTTTCGATGTTATTCTCGACCCGGATAAAGAAGTCGTGCCCCTCATTGGCTCCAAGGAAGGAATAGGCCACATAGCTTTGTGTCTCATTGAGCCGGGCGATCTTGCCCTGGTACCTGACCCCGGATATCCGCCGTTTTCTTTGGGCACAATATTAGCAGGTGGTGAGCCTTATTGGATGCCACTCAAGGAAGAAAATAACTTCTTACCTGACTTCGAATCCATCCCCGAGGATGTAGCTAATAGAGCGAAGGTCATGTGGCTTAATTACCCCAACAATCCCACAGGAGCTACTGTCGATCTCGACTTTTTCGAGCGCGCTGTCTATTTTGCTCGAAAGCACAACCTGGTAATTTGCCACGACGCTGCATACACTGAAGTTGCCTTTGACGGTTACCGGGCACCGAGCTTTTTGCAGGCAAAGGGAGCAAAAGAAGTAGGAGTAGAGTTTCACTCCTTATCCAAGACATATCATATGACTGGCTGGCGTGTAGGCATGGCGGTAGGAAACGCCAGGATTATCAATGCCTTATTCCAGGTTAAATCAAACCTAGATTCGGGGATTCCCCAAGCGATCCAGTATGGCGCTATAGCAGCCCTGCGCGGACCCCAGCAACACATCGCGGAGCGGAATGCTCTGCTACAGTTGCGCCGCGACAAGTTGATCAAGGCTCTTAATGAAATAGGATTGAAGGCAAACGTTCCCCGAGCCACTTTCTACGTTTGGGCCAGAATTCCCAGCGGCTATACCTCGGTTGAGTTTGCCAGGAAACTACTAGAGGAAGCCCTCATAGCGGTCACCCCCGGAAGCGGTTACGGAAAAAACGGTGACGGTTTTGTGAGGTTTTCTTTGACCGTCCCCGATGACCGCCTGGAAAAAGGGATAAGTCGTTTGCTGTCATGGCACAAGAAGCAGAAGTAAAGCGAAGACTTCATATTACCGAGGCCAAGCGAGAGCAAGTATTCTTAGTAGGTGTAGATAGCAAGGTCTCCAATCACAGCTGGTCAGCCAAAGATTCACTGCAAGAACTATCCCAATTAGCTGGAACAGCCGGTGCGGAGGTGGTAGGCATGCTGATCCAAAGGCTGGAGGCTCCATCGCCCAGTCACTATATAGGCAGAGGAAAAATTGAGGAGCTGATTGATCTGGGGCAGAGAGTTCATTACGATACCGTGATCTTTGATGATGAACTGACACCACGGCAGCAAAGGAATCTGGAAGAGGCACTAGGGGTCAAAGTTATCGACCGTACCGCGCTTATTCTGCACATATTTGCCCAAAGGGCAAGAACTCACGAGGGGAAGCTACAAGTCGAACTTGCTCAACATAAGTATCTTTTGCCCCGCCTTGTGGGACAGTGGAGTCACCTGGAACGCTTAGGAGGCGGGATCGGCACTCGAGGTCCAGGAGAAGCCCAACTTGAGACCGACCGCCGCCTTATTCGCAAGCGTATAGACCTCCTCCAAGAGAAGCTAGAGCACGTAAGAACACACCGAGATCTTTATCGCAAGCGTCGCAAGGAAAGCGGTGTTCCCATCGTCGCACTTGTAGGTTATACCAACGCGGGGAAAAGTACCCTCTTTAACACCCTGAGCAAAGCTAACGTAAACGTAGAGAATAAGCTCTTTTCTACCCTCGACCCTGTGACCCGCCGTTTGACCCTACCTACTGGGGAGACGTGCCTTCTAACTGACACTGTAGGTTTTATCCATAAGCTTCCGCCCTCAATCATCGCCGCTTTTCGGGCTACTCTGGAAGAACTCGGAGAAGCTGACCTGCTTCTCCATGTCGTTGACATAACGCAAAAAACGGCTGGTAACCAATGTCATACCGTGGAAAAGATACTCAACGACCTGAATCTCCAAAGCAAGCCAAGAATAACAGTGTTCAACAAACTGGACCTCGTGTTAGACAGCGAAGCCGACCTTGAGGCGCTCGACTTTGTCCCATGCCTGGAGGAAAAAATTCTTCTCTCGCGCAACGACATTGTACTCGTGTCGGCAGCCAAAGGCTGGGGTATCTCTAGGCTATTGAACAGAATAGGGTTGCGTCTCAAGGAGAATACGGATACGATGTTCCGCGCTTAGTCGCCTCGCCGCGGTCCAAATATCCTAGTTCCTATCCTGATGAGGTTGGCTCCTTCTTGAACCGCAATCCTGAAAGAGTCGCTCATACCCATGGATAGATACCTCATCTCCACATTGGGCAACTGCAGCTCTTTGAGCCGTTCAAATATTCTTCTCGTTTCCACAAAGTAGGGCCTCGAATCTTCAGGATCTCTGAAACGCGGCTCCAGGGTCATAAGACCCATCACTCTGATATTCCCCAGTGAACACATCCTTTTTACCAGCGGCTCAACCTGTTCGGGAGGAACCCCTGACTTTTGTGGTTCACGGCCAATATTCACCTCGACTAGCACTGGCATTATCTTGCCGATCTGAGCACACTTCCTGTCTATGGTTTCAGCTATTTCCCAAGAATGCACGGTTTCTACCATATCGAATATTCCCAGCACATTTTGCCTTATATTGTGCTTTTGAAAGGTACCGACAAAATGCCATGCGGCTTTTCTGCCTATTATCCGGTAGGCCGCTTTGGCTTCACTCAGATAGTTTTCCCCGATAATCTTTATTCCCGCCTCAATTGCTTCCATTATCTCGTCCACAGTCCTTCCTTTGGCCACAGCTACTATTTGCACCCCTGCGGGCACCTCAGCCATCAATTGAGCAACGTTTTCCTTGATCATATCAGTGGACCAACAATCTTGTGCTAAACCCAAGATGTGCTTAGTATAAGATCCCCTCTTGTTCCAGTTCCTGAATCTCCATTTCAGACATGCCTAGCAGTTTTCCAAATACGTACTCGTTGTGTTCACCAAGATCGGGAGCATCTCGTACTATGCTTGCCGGGCTAAGCGATAGCTTCCAAGGAGGATTGACCAACAGGTAGCTGCCCGTCCTGGAACGAGTGAAAACCTGACAAAACTCGCGCTCGCCAAGATGCGGATCTGAGAATAGATCCGCACTAGTAAAAGAGGGGACGGCTGCTACTCCCACGTCCTGCAATAGATGCATCAATTCATAGCTAGTATAGTTAATCGTCCATGCTTCTAGCAACCTATCCAATTCATCTTGATTTTGCCAACGAAGATAACTGTCAGAGAACCTCCGCTCCTTAGTCCAGGGAGGATTCCCGATCACTTGACATAACGCTTGCCATTCTGCCTCGGTGGCAATTGCGATAGCTACCCACCTATCCTCCCCGCGGCAGCGGTAGCAATTGTGGGGCGCCCAGATCTCGTCACGGTTTCCTTCTCGAGATGGTACAATTTCATTCATGGTGTAATGCATAATGGACTCACCGATAAGACATGCTATTGCCTCCTGAGAAGCAGTATCGATGTACTGTCCCTCCCCCGTTCTTTCCCGGTGAATCAGAGCCGCGAGGATAGCGAAAGCATTAAAATGGGCAACAACGTTGTCCAAGGTGATTCTCATCACGGTAGGTGGACCATCCGGATAGCCTGTCATCTCGCCCAATCCCGAAGTGGCATTGAACATAGGAGCATAACCAACATATCTTGCCTCAGGGCCGGTGCCACCGTTAGCTGACGTAGACAGCATAATGATCCTAGGATTTACTGACTTTAAAGTCTGGTAACCCAGTCCTAACCTATCCATGACTCCTGGAGTAAAACTTTCCACCACAACATCACTTTTCTCCACTAACCTTTTTGCCAGTTCCACCGCTTTTGGTTTACTCAGGTCTAGGGTTACGCCCAACTTATTCATGTTGAAGTCCTTAAAATAAGGGCAGTCATTGATATCATATGGCTGCGCCGTTACCGGATGAGGCTGCCTTCTAGTAACGCAAAGACGTTTTCTGCTTTCTACCTTGATAACTTCAGCCCCAAGAAAAGCTAAGAGCTCCGTGGCATACGGTCCAGCATAAGCCCAGGAAAAGTCCACAATCCTTATCCCTTTTAGGGCGTCCATAAATTTCGCCGGAGTTTTAGCGCACCGCCCCTTTCCACTCCGCCATCAGACTATTCCAGCTGCTCTTAATTGTACCAACTCCTGTTTGCTGAAACCCAACCGGTGACAGTAAATCTCCACGTTATGCTGGCCAAGCAGGGGAGCAGGACGATTTACTCTGGCCGGCGTCTGGGAAAACCTGAAGGGTGTCGACGGACATTTTACGGCGTGAGCTGACTCAGGGTGTTCGATGTGGATAAAGAATCCCCGCGCTCTCATCTGATTGGAGTGCACCACTTCTTTCACATTGTAGTAGGGTGCAATGGGACAGCCTAATTTCTGTGCGCGGTGGTAAATCTCTTGCTTTGTGTGATTTCTCGTCCATTCCCCGATAAGCTGATTCAGCTCGTCGCCATGTTGCGCTCGAGACATACGATCCTTAAATCTCTCATCCTTTGCCCACTCGGGATTCCCTAGAAGAGTGATCAATGCTTGCCATTCGTGTTCTTCATACAGATCTAGTTCTATGTAGCCATCCTTGCACGGCAAAATGCCACCGAAGCGCAGTGTCCGCGTCGCCCTGCTTGCCATCCAGCCTTCGTTGGCATAACAAGCGAGCTCCCTTGGATTCAAAGCAATCAATGCTTGTTGCTTCGAGACATCCACATGTTGCCCCGCACCCGAGATGCGCTGATAGTAAAGTGCAGCTAGGGTAGCCACTGCTGCACTTACCCCACTTTCATATTCACCTACATATTTTCCCTGATTTAACGGTGGGCGATGAAGATATTGGGTGCCCATCCAGGCGGGAGTCAAATAACCTTCGCCACCGCTATGAAAAACATTGAGATGGTAAGCCTTAAACCGGCTGTAGGGTCCGTCCTGTCCAAAGGGGGAGATGGACGTCATGACCAGCCTAGGATTGATAGCTTTAAGAAATTCGTAACCCAACCCCAGTGCTTTCATCGTTCCCGGACGAGTATCCTCCACCAGAACATCGGTTTGTTTTACCAATTCGATGAAAATCCTCTTTCCCGCAGGATCCTCAACATTCAGAGTGATTCCGAGTTTGTTGACGTTAAGATAAAGAAAAAGTCCACTCCGTTCTGGATGAGGCATATGGCCGAGGAAAGGTCCTCTGCGTCGAGCTTCGTCGCCAACTCCAGGTTTCTCGACCTTAATCACTTCCGCGCCAAGGTCAGCAAGTAGCTTGGTACAATATGGCCCGGCTACGAACTCGCAAAACTCTAGGACCCTTACCCCCGTTAACGCTTGTTGCATCGTGCTTTTCACCAAAGCTAGTATTTTAACACTTTAACACGGAGACAACATGGCCCGGATCTCTCATGTAGATGCCACGGCATATTGTATGCGGTTGCGTGATTGAGTATAATATTTCTTACACTCAATTCGACATGGCGCAACAAAATGAAATGTTACCACACGTGGACGACTTCTTACTTAACCTACAAGCTAATGGATATTCGCCAGAAACCGTTTACAACTATGAACGAGACTTGAACGTATTCTGCAAGTTCTTGGAGGAAAGCGGCATCGAGTTTTCTAAGTTGGACAAACAAGCTGTCACCTATTACAAGGCATACTTGTTATCTCCAGACCGCAAAACTGCAGTGCTACAAAAAAGCGGCGAAAAACAGCTTGATCTACGCTCTGTCAACCGCATGCTTTCCAGCTTGCGCTCCTACCTGCGCTACTTGATTGAGTTGGATTACCCCTGCCCATTGCCGCCCGAGGCAGTAAAATTGGCCAAAGCCCCGAGAAAACATCCTCAAGTAGCCGAATTTGAGCATCTCGTCAAACTCATCGAAGCTCCCACCATGTTCGAATCTAATTTCAAAGTGGCTCTCAGAAACCGTGCTATGCTTGAAGTCTTATTTGCTACCGGCATGCGAATTTCGGAACTATGCAGCCTCAACCGCAGTCACATTGACGATAGCGGCCGAATTTTCATAACCGGAAAGGGCAGAAAGCAACGCTTCGTCTACTTGACGCCGCGGGCTAAGCAACACCTGGATGCCTATCTGGCAACCCGCCAGGACACTTGCCCCGCGTTGTTTATTCCCTATGCAGGCAGGAACGTAGCTAAGACCAAAAAAAGGATTTCCACTAACTACCTTCAAGACAAGATAAAAGAGTACCGCGAAAAGTTACAGATTAATGTCCCCACATCGGCGCACTCCTTGAGACACGGGTTCGCTACTTATCTGGCTGAAAGAGGTGCAAACCCAGCTGCTCTCCAAATTCTTCTCGGTCACGAATCTTTGAGCACCACTACTCGTTATGTCCACGCTTCCGACCGGTACGCTGAGGAGACTCACCGTAAGTATCACCCGCTCGCGAAGCCGGAGTCGGAACCTTAAAGGTTATGTCAAGTTAATAGGCTTCCCAGACTCTAAAGACAAAAATCGGCTTTGCTCAAAAACGACTCTATTCTCTTCCTAACTGAGCTATTGAGCAAACCCCTTTTGTATGCCACAGTGTGTAAGAAAAACTGTACGTGAGAGGGGACCTGCCATAGCTCCCTCCCGCCGTAACGGTAGCCGTATCTAGAAGAGCTGCCCATCTTTTCCTCGGTAATTGCCTCGTTAGTATAACCGATCCTATTTATCAGACTAGCGTCAAACCCATTTCTGTTAGCTATTATGTCCAAAACACCATGGATCCCAGTGCCATGCTGGATAGCCAATTTCTCCCTGTAAGCGTAACTTGGAGGAACCCCTATTCTAAGAGCTAACTGACGATGTGGATGCTTTCCCAGATAGTCTTTCTCCGACATTACTTTCAACTCCGACGCCACACTCCAGGCTACATCAACTACTTCCCAGTCGAGGTAGGGAAAGAATATGTCAACCCCGTGGGCCAAAGCTATCTTGTTCTCCCGATCCAGGGTTTCAATGTCTGCTCTAGCAAAGTCCTCCCACATCCTGCGGCGGAGTTCTTCACGGCCATCCCTAGCCAAAACCTTGGGGTACCAGTTGTAACCGCCCCAAAGTTCGTCTGGCCCTTGACCCGAGAACACCACCTCAATCCCATCTTCAACAGCCACATCTAAAGCGGCGAAAATGCCAATGCCTGCTTCTACTTGCACAAAGTCACTATCCTCAACCGCTTCAACTACTTCAGGAATGTACTTTTCGACATCCGAAATGGTCAACATTCTAGCTTTATGTTTGATACCCATCTCCTTAGCGAATTTGCATGCGAAGTTCAGATCCGGAGAATCAACCAGGCCAACGCTGTAAGCTACAACCTCTCCGCCCTGGGCAGAAACAGCATCATGCAAAAGCTTTGCTATTAGACAGCTATCGACTCCGCCGGAGAGGAGGACACCTATCCTGTTTATCCCATCTACCTTATCCAGTCTCTTTCTTAGCGCGGAGCACAATGCATGTCGATAGCGGCTAATAGCCTGGCTCATGTCTCGTATCTCAATTTTTTCTTCCTCTAGCGCCACACCCCGCTCCACAGTAACTTTTCCACCATTGAATATAGCGAGCACACCAGCCTTCAGCGACATCACCTCAGGGAGACCTATTTTCCACAGGGGCCTCTTACTGGAGGCGAAAGCCCAAAATTTTCCATCTTCAGCGATGTAGAGAGGCTTCGTGCCTAAAGCGTTTCTTGATATAACCGTTTCACCAGCCTCGCTAATAGCCAGAGCGTAATCGCCGTCTGTACGAATTAACGCCTGTTTCAGCCTTTGCTCCAAACCTCCAGCGGAGCAAGCCAGTAAGGAACATAGCTGCTCTAAACAAACATCACTGGCGAATCCGGTATCGTCTCGAGTCCGTTTGCGTTCCCGGTCCTCAAACTCATAAAAATAACCATCATAAAGTATCGTCAGCTTTCCTTGCTGGCTACGGTAAAGACGCCTCTCCTTCGAGCTTGCCCCGTTGTCGGTAGACAGTTGTACCAAGATCTTGCCGTCGCCTTCCTCTGCTATCGACTTGATCCATCGCTGGCCATCGGTCTTAGCCGGCCTAGGGAAGCACACAGCTTCTGTCATTAAATTCGCCTGCCTTCTTATCTCGTCCAAATTTGTTGGAACCTTTGCATGAACGCCGCCTATCCAATTCATGAAGGTACCTCCCTTTCAAGAAAGGGGTATCCTACCAAAAAGCTACGACACCGGAGGGTCATTCTAGCATCGGGACAACAGTCGCGGCAATCTATCCACGCTTTTAACCAGTTGCGTAATATCGCCACAATGGCTTCCTGGCTAACTGGCTAGAAGAGACCTTCCCATCTCCTTCAGACTCTTCCTATCCAATTTACCAGAGCTGGTTTTTGGTATGCTGTCTACCAACTGGATTCTCTTAGGCAGCTTGAAGTCGGCAAGGGCATGAGAGCAAAACTGCAATAATTCCTGTGCAGTGATGCTAAATCCCTCCTTAGGCACTACAAAAGCCGTCGGTATTTGTCCTCCGTAGCCATCGTCAATACCGACCAAAGCAGCTTCGGCAACGCCCGGGTGACTCAGTAAAACAAACTCCACCTCTGAAGGTCCGATCTTTAGACCAGATGAAGTGACTACTACGAACGATTTCTTCTCAATGTATTCAAGATATCCTTCTTCGTCCATCTTGACAAGATCTCCGGTATAGAACCAACCATCTCTTAGTACCTGTGCCGTGAGTTCGGGAGCCTTGTAATATCCTTTCATCACCCATGGGGCGTGAAAGACAGCTTCCCCAACCTCGCCCCGACGAACTTCTTTCCCTTCTTCATCCACCACCCTGATGGGACATATCGGTTTGCCCACAGTCCCCAACCTGTGGCTGGCAAAAGTACTTATTGACACAGCCGAGGTTTCCGTGAGACCGTATACTTCGAAGAGGAGCAAACCAAACTTATCTTCTAACACCTTCATCAGCCTAGGAAAGGACTTTGCTCCCGCAGTAACAGCAAGCCGTAAAGTGGCCAAATTGTATCTCCTCACAGTTTCTTCTGGCAACATAGCTAGAGTATTGTACATGGCCGGGACTCCAAAAATAATCGTTCCCCTCTCCTTCTCTACAGCCTGTAGAACAGCTCGCGGCGTGAACTGCGGCACAAGCACAATCGTAGAGCCGGTAATAATGGAGCCGAGAAGAACTTCACACAAGCCAAAAAGATGAGAGAAACGCACCAAATCTATTACGATATCCTCGCTTCTACGTCGTATTGCGGTAGACACTATGGGGGGAGTTCCCATCAACGAGCCATGAGTATGAATGACCCCCTTCTGTCTACCTAGAACGCCTGAAGTATAAATGATAGTGGCCTCATCACAATCTTCAAGCGGAATACCCGGCGGAGAAGACGGACTTTCGGCTATCATGTTTCGGTAATCGAAACTGTCTGATTCGAGCACATGTCGTAGACAGACCAGGTGCGACACAACCGGAGAAAGTGCAGGTCTGAATGCCGTCTCCGTAATCAGAACTTCCGAGTCAGAGTCCTGTAACAGGGAATAGAGCTCGGGCATTTTTAGCGCAGGATTCAGAAGGACCGCGACGGCTCCGCTTTTTATGACTCCGAAAAAATTAGTAACCCATTCCAGAGTGTGGGACATCAAGATACCCACATGGGTGCCTTTTTTCACCCCGAACCCCTTCAGTGCATTGGCCACTTTGTTCGAAATTCTGTCTAGCTCACCGTATGTCAGTACTTGGTTGTCCAAGATAAGAGCTTTCTTGTCCGGCATTGCCCTAGCAGTATCTTCCAAAGCTTGCTTGACATTCATGCTGCTACCTCCGGGAGTACTAATCGGCAGCATATCACCGGGCGTCTACTTCCCTGTTGCGATGCCGATGCTAACAATGATGCTAATTGACAATTTTATGCTCGTCCTATTAAATGTCCATGGGAGGTAAATAAAGTGCGATATGCTATTATCGCCTTGGGTGCTGCCGGGATCGTCATTGGTGGCGTCGTTCTTGGCATGATAATGGTCCAAATGCCACTGATGAAAGACATTGGTATGCTGGTCGTCCCGGCCATTATCCTGGGTGTGGCTGTGATCCTAACTGGGCTGAAATTGAAGTCCAGGTAACCTTGTACTACAGCAGCGTACGATGCACATGATTGTTCACTTACTCCCTAGCTAAAGGTTGCTGCTGGAATTGTATTGCAATCACCTCACTTCCCAGTTCGAACAGCTCTGATCTGATTTCATGCACCAGCCCCCAGGCAACTGCCTCCTCCGGATTTAACGTAGTTCGCTCGCCCATGGCCTCGACAATATCCCGAACAGTTTTGCCACAGTTAGAAGCAATGACCTTAGCAATATTCTCCATGTCAATTCTCAATCCCTTTAATCTCTCTTCCAGCTGTTTTTCTTCCAGATTTTGGTCGCCTTTAAATTGAGCACTGATTCCGTGGAACAAGAACCTCGCCTGAGGCACAGATAGTCTTTTCGAACCAGCACAATATAATACGACACCCACCGAGTCTACACTGCCAAAGTTGTGCGTGGTTATGGTAACCGGCAATCCCTTCAGGTAGTTATAAGCACTAAGACCATGGATAACAGAACCACCTGGAGATGAGAGAAGGATAATAAACTCCCTAGTTCCCTGCCTCATCTTTTGGTCGACAGCGTTCATCAAAGCATTGACAGTAGCATCTACTATGGGAGCAAAGAATCTGATAACTACGGGCTTCACTGGTTGCATTTTAGCAGATTTAGGGAAACCACAAAAGGCCCGATTCTTGTAGCATGCCAATTCTGCTATACTTAATTCAAAATGGAGGACATCGAGAAGGTCAAGAAAAGACTGGAAGAACTGAGGCGCATAATCAACTACCACAACTATCGCTATTATGTGCTGGATAGCCCGGAGATCAGCGATGCCGAATACGACGACCTAATGAAGGAGCTGAGGCAGCTTGAAGCTGAACATCCTGAGCTTATCACTCCCGATTCACCAACGCAAAGAGTGGGTGCTCCGCCAGTAGAGGCGTTCGGAGTGGTAGAACATCCTCAACCGCTACTGAGCCTCTCCAATGCTTTTTCTTACGAGGACCTTGCAGCCTGGCATAGGAGGGTCAGCAATCTTTTAGGCGGGCGCCATTTTGATCTTGCGTGCGAGCTTAAGATTGACGGACTGGCGGTGGCACTAACTTACATTGACGGTTTATTTACCATTGGAGCAACGCGTGGGGATGGTTATCGAGGCGAAAACATCACCCAGAATTTAAGAACAATCAGAAGCATTCCTCTTTCCGTACCCAGAGAAGCAGCGCCTCCCAGATTCGAAGTCAGGGGTGAAGTCTACCTCCCAAAGACTGGCTTTAAGAAACTGAACGAAGAAAGAGCCAAGGAGGGATTGCCCCTTTTCGCCAACCCCAGGAACGCTGCTGCCGGCTCGGTGAGACAGCTGGACTCCAGCATCACCGCTAGACGTCCCTTGGACATATTTATCTACGGGCTAGGGTGGGCAGAAGGTAAAGCATTGCCCGAAACTCACTGGGAAATAATGCAGTATCTCAAGTCCCTGGGCTTCAAGATAAATCCGCATAACTCGTTGTGCCAGAGTTTGGATGAGGTACAGGACTACTATCAGAAGTGGGTGGAAAATCGAGAAAGCCTTCCGTATGAGGTCGATGGCATAGTCGTCAAGGTCAATTCCATTCCCTATCAACAGGAGTTGGGCGCTGTAGCACATGAGCCAAGATGGGCCATTGCCTACAAATTTCCCGCCGTTCAAGGCATAACCAAGTTGATTGATATTGGCATCAACGTAGGCAGGACTGGAAGCCTGAATCCTTACGCTATCTTGGAACCTGTTCAAGTGGGTGGTGTGGTCATTACTTCAGCAGCCTTACATAATGAAGAAGATATTCATCGCAAAGATATTCGCATTGGTGATTGGGTCATTGTGCAACGTGCTGGAGAGGTTATACCTGAGATAGTCGGACCCGTGGTCAGCCGACGCACAGGTGAAGAAAAAATATTTCATATGCCCAACCGTTGTCCCGTGTGTGGCGCCCAAGTGATTAAACCCGAGGGAGAAGCTTTACACCGCTGTACCAATACTGCATGTCCTTCCCAAGCCCTGGAAAGGATCAAGCATTTCGTCAGTCGCGGTGCCATGGATATCGAAGGACTGGGAGAAAAGTTATGCACCGCGTTGTTTCATGCTGGGCTGGTAAAAGATGCGGGCGACCTGTATAGCCTGGATGCGCAAAGTCTCCGTAACATCAAACAGAAAGTGGAAAGGGTTATTTTTAAAGTCCAACAAACTCTGTCTGCTCGCAACGACGTTCCTAGAATTCCTGTCACAGCTATAAAGAGATTGACTCAAGAGGCTCTCTCTGACAAGCGCGAAATCCAAGATATCTGTGCCAAGTATAGGCTTGACCCCGAAATGACCCATATGTTGAGACAAAAGATAGATCAACTGCTACCGGATATCATAAAGCTCGAAGGACTTAGCCCTAATCTAAACTGGGATCATATCCTTACCTTGGAGAAACTAGCCGACAAAAGCATCGCCAACGTAATCCGATCAATACAGGGGAGTAAGAGTAGATCCTTAGCCCGAGTTATTTTTGCTCTCGGGATTACCCATGTAGGAGAGCAATACGCGGAGCTACTAGCGCAGAACTACAGCAGTATAGACGAGCTATCTCGTGCTACCGAGCAAGATCTTCTTTCGCTTCCCTCCATTGGTCCTAAAATAGCGCAAAGTGTAGTTACTTTCTTCAAACAGGAAGGCAATCAGATGATCATCGAAAAACTAAGGAAAGCTGGCGTAAAGCTGGGAATAGAGGAAGAAAAAGCAGCAAAGCCAGAAAAACTACCTTTGGCTGGATTGGAATTTGTCTTCACGGGGAAGCTTGATTCTTTCTCCCGTTCTGAGGCAGAGGCAAGAATAAGAGCACTTGGAGGCAAGACTGCCTCTGATGTCACCAGAAAGACCTCATATGTTGTGGTAGGAACCGATCCCGGGTCTAAACTGGCTAAAGCCCAAAGACTGGGCACCAAGATACTCGATGAAAAGCAATTTCTCGAGTTACTTAAGCAGGTCAAGTAGGAAACCGATTTCCACATGAAACTCATTGTGGGCTTGGGCAACCCTGGCAAGATTTATACCCGTAACCGCCACAATGTAGGTTTTCGTTGTCTAGATTACTTTGCCAGACGCTATTCCATTCGCTTTAATCGGAAGGAATGCCACGCTAAGACAGGCACGGGCCAATTGGACGGGGAAGAACTGTTGTTAGCGAAGCCTCAGACCTTTGTTAACGCCAGCGGCGATGCGGTGAGGTGTCTGGTGGATAAATACGACACCCCCTTAGGCGACATCCTGGTAGTTTATGACGACCTAGACCTACCGCTGGGCAAAATTCGTCTGCGCCGTGGTGGCGGATCCGGCGGACATAAAGGCGTGGATTCCATTATCTCTACTTTGGGGAGCAAAAATTTTCCCCGCCTCAGAGTGGGTATCGGGCGACCTGAAGTCAATAGCGAAGGGAAAGAAGATGATGATATGGTAATTGTCAATTATGTTCTCAGCGATTTCGGGCCTCACGAAGAGGCAATAATCAAAATAGCAATCATCAGAGCAGCAGAAGCAATCTCCTCCTTTATTCGAAAAGGAATAGAAGTAGCGATGAACGAATTCAACTAAACTGGTTTGCTGCTAGCCTTGAAAGCCGTCGTAAACTTGTTCTCGATATGCTAACATAGTTTATGGACAAAAGATCTTAATCAGAGAATGATCATTGCTGTTATCGGTCCCTCAGAGTGTTCCTCGGAAGAGGCTGCTTTGGCCGAACAAGTGGGTGAACTGCTGGCTCAACGAGGTGCCATAGTCATATGTGGCGGTCTAGGCGGCGTAATGGAAGCGGTATGCAGAGGCACTAAGCGGAAGAGCGGCCTTACTATAGGTATCCTGCCTAGCGATGATGCAAGTACAGCTAATCCTTGGGTTGATGTTCCCATAGTTACCGGGTTGGGTGAAGCCAGAAATGTCATAGTGGTAAAGTCAGCTCAGGCAATGATTGCTATTGGTGGAGGTTACGGAACATTAAGCGAAATTGCCTACGCCTTGAAACACCGCGTTCCCGTTATCGGTCTAAATACCTGGTCTTTGGTACACGGTGGCAAGGAGGACATGTCTATCATTAAAGCTAGCAATGCAGCTGAAGCTGTAGATAAGGCATTGCTGCTGGCAGAACAGAAGCGAGGTTCTCACTGTAATGCCTGTGCAGTTCATCTCTTACATTTATCGTCATTGTTAAAATAAGTGCGTTCAACCGGGTAGGTAGTTGCATAGAAGATAGCTTTATGAAGTCTGAGGCAGCTAACATCAAGAGCATTAAGGCTAGGGAAATACTTGATTCTCGGGGCAATCCTACCATAGAAGCGGAGGTGCTATTGGCTGACGGCAGCAGGGGCGTTGCTTCGGTTCCTTCAGGAGCAAGTACCGGGAAATACGAAGCAGTCGAACTTCGAGATGGCGACAGAAATCGGTACCGTGGGCTCGGTGTTCTGAAAGCCGTTAGCAACGTCAACAATGAGATTGCTTCGGCTCTAGTTGGCGTGTGCGCTTTAGATCAAGCGGCTATTGACCAGAAACTAATTGAACTAGATGGCACCACTAACAAAGCCCGACTGGGGAGCAACGCTACCTTAGGAGTATCCTTAGCCGTAGCTAAAGCTGCAGCCAATTTCCTGAACATACCGTTGTACCGCTATCTAGGTGGGACTGACACGCGCATGTTACCTGTACCCATGTTGAATATCGTCAATGGTGGCAAACATGCTCCCGGCTCTATCGATTTCCAGGAATTCATGATAATGCCGGTGGGGGCTACCAGTTTTGCACACGCATTGCAAATGAGCAGCGAGGTATACCATTCCCTGCGCAACGTCCTTGCTGAGAAAGGACTCAGCACTAGCGTCGGGGATGAGGGCGGGTTTGCGCCACGACTCTCGTGTAATACAGACCCCATAGAGCTGATAATGGCAGCCATCGAAAAGGCAGGTTACAAAGTAGGAAGGGACTTGTTCCTCGCTCTTGACCCCGCAGCTAGCACGTTCTATCAAAAGGGCAATTATGTCCTAGCCCGAGAAAACGTTACGCTCACTTCCACAGAAATGGTTAACTATTATGTCGAGTTAACTTCCCGATATCCCATTCTAAGTATCGAAGATGGGCTGGCCGAGGATGATTGGACCGGGTGGGTGCTTCTTAGTAACCGATTAGGCAAAGAAATCCAGCTTGTTGGTGACGATCTCTATGTTACTAACCTTGAACGCTTGGAAAAGGGTATTATCGAGGGAGCTTCGAATTCCATTCTCATTAAACCAAATCAAGTAGGAACACTTAGCGAAACGCTGGCGGTAATTAAGAAGGCACAGCAAGCGGGTTGGACAACCGTTATCAGTCATCGCTCTGGTGAAACCGAGGATACGACGATTGCCGACCTAGCTGTAGCCAGCGGTGCTGGCTTCATCAAAGCTGGTGCCCCTTGCCGCGGCGAGAGGGTCGGGAAATATAACCGCCTGCTCCGCATCGCTGAAGAATTGGGAGATAGCGGGCAATACATAGGCAAAAGAGCTTTTTGCAATTTGGAGAGAAGAAAAGAATGGAAATTCTGACTGGCGTTCATCAAATAAGAATCCCCTTTCCTAGGGGCGTATTAGAGGGCCATACCAACGTATACGTACTCGAAGGTGATCAGGGCAGCATGCTGGTTGACGCCGGCTGGGACACCAACGAGTGTCTTCAGGCCCTCCAAGAAGGATTAAAGGCTGAAAGGCTGAGCCTTCGAGATATAAAGAAGGTGATTGTTACTCATATACATCCCGATCACTATGGGCTATCTGCTAAGCTAAAGCAAATCTGCGGCGCTGAAGTGCTGATTCATAGGGCTGATGCGACTCTCATTAATGCTAGGTATAAGGACTTTATTGACCTGCTTAAAAGGAATGAAGAAATGCTGCGGCAGAATGGCGTCCCCGAAGGGGAACTCATTCGCCTAAAGGATGCCTCCTTATGGATGAATAAGTATGTGACCCCGGAATTGCCGGACGTGATGTTGGAAGGTAATGAAATCGTCACCAACGGTTCCTTCAAATTGCAGGTAATATGGACGCCGGGTCACTCTCCGGGACATATCTGTCTTTACGAACGAGAGAAAAAATTTATCTTGACAGGTGACCATGTTCTCTTCGATACAACGCCCCACATCAGCTTCAATCCCCAGTCTGGCCCTAATCCCCTGAGTGATTACATTTCCTCGCTGCAAAGGCTGGAGCAGCTAGAGATTAGATTTGTCTTGCCGGGACACGGACCCATATTTAACGCCCTCAAATTGAGGATAGAGAAGATACTTGACCATCACGAACAGAGGAAAGAGGCTATTATGCGATCGTTGCGCGACGGCATGAAGACGGCGTACGAGATAGCCCAACAAATTCCTTGGATGACTGAGGAAGGAGGTGTAGCTTTCAAAGACCTTGGATTCTGGGACAAGCGGCTAGCAATCAGTGAAACCATCGCCCATCTCAAACTCTTGGCAGAGGAAGGGAGAGTGGGCAGCGTCGAGGTAGACGGTCGTTCTTTGTATCTTGCCCGGGAGTAATAACGAAAGGAGGAACGCGAATTGGCAGCAAAAATAGGAATAAACGGCTTCGGACGTATCGGGAGATTAGCGCTCAAAGCAATTCTACAACGCTATCCTCAACAGCTAGAGGTGACAGCTATAAATGACCTCACTGATGCAAAAACTAATGCCCACCTTTTTAAGTATGATAGCAACTATGGCATTTATCCGGGCAGCGTAGAGGCAAAAGACGACATGATGTTTATAGACGATAGAAAAATAAAGGTCTTAGCTGAACGTGATCCGGGGAAAATTCCTTGGAAAGATTATGGAGTAGAGATTGTGATCGAATCCACAGGGGCTTTTACTGAAGCAAAGAAGGCTGCTGCCCATCTGAACGGCGGTGCCAAAAAGGTGATAATCTCAGCTCCAGCACAAAACGAGGATATATCCATCGTTCTTGGCGTTAACGAAGGACAATATGACCCGCGCAGACACCACATTATCTCTAATGGTTCCTGCACCACTAATTGCATTGCCCCCATAGTAAAAGTACTGCACCAAAATTTTGGAATCATCCACGGACTGATGACTACCGTCCATGCGTATACCAACGATCAAAGAATTCTCGATGTTTTCCACCGTGACTTGCGCCGAGCTCGCTCCGCTGCTACCAATATCATACCAACCACTACGGGGGCAGCGCGTACCGTGACTGTGGTTATCCCTGAGCTTAAAGGAAAGTTGCATGGCATTGCTATAAGGGTACCGGTGTCTACCGTATCTTTGGTTGACTTCGTGGCTGATTTAAAGAAAAAAGTCGCTGCCGAAGACGTTAACGATGCCTTTCGTCACGCTGCAGAGGGAGAATTGAAAGGAATCTTGGAGTACTGCAGCGAACCGCTTGTCAGCTCTGACTTTAAGGGTAATCCTGCAAGTGCCGTTTTCGACGCTCTAAGTACCATGGTTATCGATGACAACCTGATAAAAGTGTTGGCGTGGTACGATAACGAATGGGGTTACAGTTGCCGGCTTGCAGACCTGGCAAACTATATCACCCAGAAGGGCTTCTAGAAATACAAAGAGGCGAACCGATAATGGGGTATACTATGAATGTTGCCGTATGCCAGATCGAACTTCGGTTACCCGAAAACCAGTCCCTTAAAGGCAAAAGACAAGTGATTAGGTCCCTCATCACTCGTGTTCAAAATAGGTACAACGTTTCGGTAGCTGAGATCGATAACCATGATCTGTGGCAGCTGGCTACTCTGGGTCTAGCTTGCGTCAGTAATCACAGAGTACACGCCACAGAAACACTATCAAAGGTCTTAAAATTCATCACCGAAAACTATCCCGAGTTGGAATTGCTAAACTCTTGGATAGAAACTTTTCCCTGATGGATGTCAGCGCTTTCCTCCACTACCTTGCCACCCTGCCCAACTACAAGCAACAAATAACCCACATCCAGCATATACCTGCTCAGCGTGCCAAGTTCTCTGAGTTAAGCATTGCCCTGTCTCCTTCTTTGAAGGCCTGTCTGCAATCGTTAGGCATATCATCTCTCTACTCCCACCAGGCCAAAGCCTTAAACGCCATCTTTGCAGGTAAGAATGTCATCGTTGCCACTCCTAGCGCGAGCGGCAAGACTCTATGTTACCAATTAGCTACCCTTGACGCCATCCTTCGTGACAAGAATAGTTGCGCCCTTTACCTCTTTCCCACTAAAGCGCTAGCCCAGGACCAATTGCGCAGCCTGAAGCAGATTCTAGGTAGCGCCAGAATCTTTGCCAAGTTACTACCCGAGGAGTGTGTAACTACCTTCGACGGTGATACGCCCCAGTTTGAAAGGACGAGGATTAGAACGCAAGCCAGAATTATACTCACCAACCCGGACATGCTGCACCTGGGCATTCTGCCCCGCCATCAATCCTGGTCCAGATTTTTCCGTCATCTAGCGTATGTTGTAATAGACGAAGCCCATGTTTATCGAGGGGTCTTCGGCTCCCATGTAGCCACCATTCTACGGAGATTGCGACGAGTTTGCTCCCTCCACGGCTCAAATCCCCAGTTCATTTGCTGCTCCGCTACCCTTTCTAACCCAGGAGAACATGCCCAGAATCTTGTGGGGTTGCCGTTTGACGGTATTGATGAGGATGGCTCACCGCACGGTGAGAAATATTTCGTCTTCTGGAATCCACCCTTTGTTGACAAGGCCATGACAAGTCGGCGGAGTCCTAATGCTGAGGCAGCCTTTCTCCTCAGCGAAATGGTGCAAAAAGGCATTCGAGGACTTATATTTGCTCGTACCCGCAAACTAACTGAGCTTATTTATATCTATGCCAAAAATCAATTGCCCGCTTCGTTGGCAAATAGAATTCGCCCCTACAGGGCAGGTTACCTCGCTGAGGATAGGCGCCATATCGAGCAACAGTTCTTTAATGGCGAGCTCCTAGGCTTAGTAGCTACCACAGCCCTGGAATTAGGCATAAACATTGGTGATCTCGAAGCCACAGTACTCACTGGCTACCCTGGCAGCATTTCCAGCGCGTGGCAGCAGGCAGGACGAAGCGGACGAGGCACGGATTGTTCCTTAAGCTTCCTCGTTGCTCAAGATAACCCTCTAGACCAATACATCATGCACAATCCGGACTTCCTCTTCAGCAGGAACTTCGAAAGTGCCATTATCAATCCCGGCAATCCCCATATTTTAAAACCTCATCTACTATGTGCCGCATGGGAGAAACCCTTGGAAGAGGGTGACCAGGAGTTTTTCGGCCCAATTAATACTCTTCTTGCCGAACTGCAAGAAGAGGGCATGCTCAAAAAGCGTCAAGGAAAATATTATCTTTCTCCATTCATTACCTATCCGGCTCAAGACGTGAACATTAGGGCGACGCGGCAAGGTTATGCTATTTTGGAGAGGTCTAGCGGTTCATTGCTTGAAACTGTAGAAGCTAGCGTTGCCTTCTCACAAATTCACCCTGGGGCCATCTATCTTCACCAAGGTGAATCTTTTCTCATAACCAGCCTCGATCTAGTTCAACATGTGGCTCTGGCTGAACCTGCGTCGGTAGATCACTATACGCAGGCGATGGAAATAACTGACATCAGAATAACTGCTCAGCCGGAAAACGTCAACACAAAGGATTGTCGCGGGGTAAAGGTCTGCTTTGGAGACGTCAACGTCACCACCAAGGTGGTTGGCTTTAAGAAGAAAAAACAATTCACCGAAGAGGTTATCGGCGAAGAGCCGCTTGACCTACCACCGCAGAGTTTTCCCACAAAAGCTGTATGGTTTGATTTACCTCAAGAAGCAACGAATAAAATAGCTGAGTCTGGACTTGACCTTCACGGTGGATTGCACGCTTGCGAGCATGCCACCATTGGAATACTGCCCTTGTTTGCCTTCTGTGACCGCAATGACATAGGCGGTGTCTCCACCCCATTTCATCCCGATAGTGGGAAGGCGCAGATTTTTATTTACGATGCTTATCCTGGAGGTATTGGCATTGCTCAAAAAGGATTTGAATTGATAGGCCAGGTATGGAAAGCTGCGTTGGAAGTGGTGAAGATGTGTCCTTGCGCTAACGGTTGTCCCTCTTGCATACAATCGCCCAAATGCGGCAACAACAACCAGCCTCTAGATAAGAAAGCAGCCATACTAATTCTCGAGGAATTGGCGGCCTGAGTCTAGGATAGGAAGATAACGGCTCCGTCTTGAGGCTCGCGGCGCGCATCCCCAGTTCAACGCCGCTATAGGGTGTACAAGAAATGAGGTAGCCAGCCGAGTTTGCTGCACGAACAGATAATTTTGGTCAAACGGCAATTGCAATGATGTTGCAATTGGTGCTCATCCGCGCTACAATTAGGAAAATGGCCCGGTACCCACTTCAAATTCTTCAGGCTCGTGGATATAAGGTGACAAAGCCGAGGAAGCTGGTTTTAGAAGCATTGGAAGACAACGAAAGACCGCTATCTCCTTACGAAATACAGAGATTTCTCCGCCAGAGAGGAAAACGTTTAAATCATGTAACCATTTATAGAGTGCTTGATTTGCTTTGTCGCCTTAACCTAGCTCATAAGGTATTATCGCGAGGCGGGTTTGTGAAATGCCATCTAGACGCTGGAGAAGGCTGCCACCACCTTATGGTCTGCCACGACTGCGGCGCTATCAGAGAGTTTACCAGCGCTGCGTTGTGTCAAGAAGAAGACAAATTTGTCCAGCGCTTAGGCTTTCAGACCGAGCAGCATTTCTCGGAGTTTTCTGGACTTTGTCTGCACTGCCGTAGAGAAACCGGTGATTAAACGAATAGCTAGGGAACTTAAACAACATTTACCGTTTACCGCACTGGGTGCTTGCAGCGGCATCCTGATTATGTTCTTGTTCGTGGTAGGTCGTGTTCCCTCCATGATCTCAGTTGCACTGTTTTACATCTGCCACCCGGTCCACGTGGTACTAAGCGCCCTAGTGACCACAGCCATGTACCTGCGTTACAGAAAAGCTAGACTGTGGCAGGGAATCCTCGTTGGCTGGAGTGGCTCGATCGGCATAGCGACTCTGAGCGACGCCATAATCCCCTACTTGAGTGGTACCTTACTCCAGGCCCGTATGGAATTTCACATTCCTTTCATAGAAGAATGGTGGATAAACCTGCTTGCTCTAGCTGGTATCGCCTTAGGTTACTGGAAGCAAACAACCAAAGTTCCTCACTTTGGACATGTACTCGTCAGCACCTGGGCAACATTATTCTATTTCACGGGTTTTGGTATAGCCGATTGGATTCCTTTGCTTCCCTTGATTTTCTTATTCTTGGTTCTTGCGGTATGGGTTCCTTGTTGTACCAGTGACATCGTTTACCCCCTGCTCTTTGTAAGAAAGGCGCCTGAAACATTCGTACCGCAAAGGCGGGAAACCGCTCTGTAAAGAGCGACCACTGCAATTGTGCTAATATATATAGCGCAAGTATGCGGCATTCCCTGTTCCCGTCCAATTTCTTCTGGCCAGACTAGGAGTCGCGCGTTGGTCAAATAACCACGGAGATAGTCTGTAATTGGGCAGAAACCTTGTTCGAGGTACTTAAGAAAACCGAAGCGGGAATAAGAAGAAGCAGAGAAAGCTGGTTCAGCAAAATAGCTCACATATTCGAGCGGGGCTCCTTAGGAGAAGAAGCCTGGGAGGAATTAGAGGAGCTACTCATCTCTGCTGATGTAGGAGTGGAGACCACTAACAAATTACTTGGCAGGGTGAGAGAGCGAGTAAGGCTAGAAAAGTTAAGGGAGACTGAACAAATACGGGATGCTCTTAAAAAAGAGATGATACAACTGTTAAACGTCCCGACGAAAACCGAGTTCCTGGCACAACAGCACGCTCGTGGCCCCGAAGTCATCCTTGTGGTGGGGGTGAACGGATCCGGGAAAACTACCAGTATCGCCAAGCTAGCGTACACTCTTAGCTCTAAAGGAAAGCGAGTTATCCTGGCTGCAGCCGATACCTTTAGAGCGGCAGCTATTGACCAGCTCAAATACTGGGGCAAGGAAGTGGGTGCTGAAGTTATTGCGCATCAACCCGGGGGAGACCCTGGAGCAGTGGCCTTCGACGCAGTCCAAGCAGGATATAGTAGACATGCCGACGTAGTGATCATCGACACTGCTGGTCGTCTGCACACCAAGTTGAACCTCATGGAAGAGCTCAAGAAAATAAACAGGGTGATAGCCAAGTTCGATTCATCGGCTCCCCACCGCACATTGCTGGTTATGGATGCCACTATAGGGCAGAATGGTTTAGCTCAAGCCCGGTACTTCACTGCAGCGGTGGACGTAAACGGTATCTTCCTAGCCAAATTGGATGGCACAGCCAAAGGGGGAATAGTATTTGCTATTAGCGATCAACTGAAGATACCCATTTGCTATATTGGCACAGGTGAAAAGCTGCAAGACATAGCTCAATTCGATCCTGCGGTTTTTGTTGATGCTATTTTTTCTTGAGCCGAAGGAAAAGTAAGTGCTTACCATAAGCATTGATCCTGTCGCCGTAGCCATTGGTCCCTTTGAAATAAGATGGTATGGGATCATGGTGGCTTTGGCCGTCACAGTATTATTGCTTTCTACTCTCAGGGAGGCAAGAAGGCTGAATATCACTCAGGATATTTACAGCCTCTTTCTTTATGGCATTGTCGGTGGATTTATCCTCTCCAGATTGGTTCATGTCATAGACTATTTAGTAACTCATCCCGGAGAGCATATCGAAATTCTAAACTTTAGTGGAATGGCACTGTATGGGGCGATTGGCGGCGGGGTGTTAGGTGCGTGGGTTTACACCAGAGTTAAGAAAATCCCTTGGTCGAGCCTCGCCGATATGGGCGACGCAATCGCCGTCGGAGCACCTCTGGCTCAAGCCATAGGGAGGATTGGCTGTACCATAAACGGATGCTGCTTTGGCAAACCGAGTCCTTTCCAGACCTTCCCTGGGGCAATCTTTTACACCCCTCGAGACACCATACCCCCTGAATACTGGGAAGTACCCCTCTATCCCGCTCAGATTTATTTCTTTCTGTGGAATCTAATAGTTTTTGCAATATTGTGGCGATTTCGTTACAGCATCAAGCCAAATGGCTCTCTCTTTCTACTTTACCTTTGCCTTTACGCTGGCGGTGACTTTGGACTCAGATTCTTCCGCGTCAATGAACCATTCCTGTGGATATTCCACCAAGGACAGGTGATCAGTTTACTTGTGTTGTTAGTAGCCACGCCCCTACTCATCACTAAGCGGCGTCACCACAAGAAGCAGGCTGCTGCGATTCGTTGAAGCTACTGAGCCGGGACGAAATCTCGGAGGTTAAGACACATCACCTCCTTTCCGTTCCAGGAACTTCTTCCCAAGCTGTAAACAATATCGATGCGCGGAGGGATTTCTTCGCTTTTTCTCTTAGATTCAAAATCAACCGCCTGCCAAGTTATATTTCCTTGTCTTAGTTTTAACTTCAACCACCCACCCTCTTCAGAAGAATCACGGCATTCTACCACCTCAACACCCCGCGTGAGGAAGATGGGCTCGGGGTTACCCCGACCAAAAGGAGATAGCCTTTCAATGAAATTCAAAGGCACGTCAGTGAACGTAGCTAGAGGAACTTCAGCGTCAATAGCTATTACAGGGCGAAGGTCCAGATTCCCGAGTTGTTGTACGGCCAAGTTTGTAAGCCTCTCTTCCAGTTGAGCCAAATCCCGTTGCAGTACAGTGAACCCGGCAGCCAAAGCATGTCCGCCAACACTGATCAACAAGTCACGACACTCTCCCAATATGGAGATGAGGTCAAACTCAGGTATACTTCGACAACTGCCACGGCACTTTCCTTGACCAATGTTGATGATAATCGCAGGTTTGTAGAACTCATCTACAAGTTTGCTCGCAACTAGTCCAAGGACGCCCACCGGATAATGTTCGTCAGCGTCTATTAATAAGGGAAGATGCATCTTGGGCGCAAGTTTTTGCTTAGCCAAAGCAAGCACTTCGCTGCTCAATTTTTGCCGTTCCTGATTTTTTCTTTCTAGTTCCAGGGCCAACAGACGAGCCTCCTCTGAAGACTTTGTGAGGAGCAGCCGGTAACTCACAGAGGCATCGTCGACTTTGCCTGCGGCATTAAGACGGGGTCCCAGGGCCCAGGAAATGTCATCGGTATCGATTTCGCCTGGAGTTAACCCTGCTAACCCAACCAGCTCTTGGATTCCTATGCGGCAGGTGCGATTCAGTTGCTTCAGTCCTTGTTTCACTAAATAGCGATTTTCGCCAAGCAACGGAACAAGATCAGTGACAGTGGCTAGAGCTATCAAATCAAGAAACTGGTCTAGTGTTCTTTCGCGCCTATCTCCATGGTACAGTGCCTGTAACAGTTTAAATACTACGCCAGCACCAGCCAGATCACTGTACGGATATCTCGAATCCTTGCGTTTGGGGTTAATCACAGCCGCAGCTTGAGGTAAGCCTTCCAGGGGGACGTGGTGGTCAGTAATAATCACGTCCATCTCCATTTGCCGAGCTTGCTCTACCGCTTCAAGATCGGTTACCCCACAGTCAACGGTAATCACTAGCCTGATCCCCTGAGCATGGAGCTTTTCTAGGGCTTGCATGTTCAACCCATGCCCTTCTTTCAAACGGTCCGGAATATAAGGGACTACCTGCACGCCGAGCCAGGACAATCCCTCGGCAAGAATTGCTGCCGCGCTCACACCATCGACATCGAAGTCACCGTACACAGCAATTTTCTCCCGGGAAAGGACTGCGCGGTAGATCCGGCTTACAGCCGGCGCCATATCGGGAAGCAAAAAGGGATTACCTGCAAGTCTTTGATCGGCAGCTAAGAAAGCATCAATCTCCGCCAGCTTGACGCCTCGATTGTAGAGAAGTTGAGCAATTACATAAGGAAGACCGGAGGACGCCGCATACCTCGGGGACACTCTTTCCAGAATCTTCCAACGGAATTTGTGATTCAACCCTATGCTCACCGCCGTTTGATTGGAGTCGCTAACTATATCATACAACGGCTTTTTTGACGAAGTACCGCCGCACCCCAGGGATGTGAGGAATTTGACCACCTGACTGGACAATAAATATAATCGAAAAGCATGAAGGTAGCCTTATATACGCTGGGCTGCAAGCTCAATCAAGCTGAATCACAATCATTGGCCAATGCTTTTGCCCATGCCGGGTTTAAAGTGGTGCATCCCAGAGAGGAACCAGACATTTATGTCGTAAACACCTGCACCGTCACCCATATTGCTGATCGTAAGTCACGGCACGTCCTTAGGTCAGTAAGACAGAAGAACCCACATGCTCTGGTCGTTGCCACCGGCTGCTATGCACAAAGGGACCCGCAAGAACTGATTCAGCTCGCCGACATCGTCGTGGGCAATGAAGAAAAAGAGCAACTAGTCTCGTTGATCCAGGGGCTAGTGCAGGGGAGGAAACAGCTAGGAAACGAAGAGAAGCACAGATTTACACCGTTCGCCTCTGATGGCAGAGTACGCAGCCTAATAAAGATTCAAGATGGTTGCTACGGTGCCTGTACTTACTGTATCGTGCCTAAGGTAAGACCTCGAGAATACTCGCTACCGGTTTCCCAGATAATCGAAACAATCAAACAAAGTGTAGCTCTCGGTTATAAAGAAGTGGTTCTCACCGGAACGAAAGTCGGCTCCTATAAGGATAGCGCCGTGGGACTTACGGAACTGGTGCAGTACATCCTCGATAATACAGGTGTAGAAAGGTTGCGTCTCTCCTCTTTGCAGCCAGGCGATCTATCTCCGCAGTTGCTTAGATTGTGGCAGGACGAAAGATTGTGCCGCCATTTTCATCTAGCATTGCAGAGTGGGAGTCAAAGCGTACTTCAAAGAATGATGCGCGGTTATTCCTTGGACGAGTACTGCCGAGCAATAGACTTGATCAGAGAGGCTGTCGCCGGGGCAGCGATCACTACGGACATCATGGTGGGCTTCCCTGGAGAAAGTGAGCATGAATTCGAAGAAAGCTACTCTTTTTGTGAAAGAGCTGGGTTCGCCAACATTCACGTTTTTCCTTTCTCACCGCGCCCTGGAACAATCGCAGCCGGAATGCCTAGCCAGATAGACGAAAAGGTCAAAAAGACACGCAGCCAAAGAATGCTTCAGTTAGCACAAAGGTCACGCCGCCTTTATTGCGATAAATTCCTGGGACAGACGCTCCCCGTCTTATGGGAAAGGGAAACAAAGCTAGGAAGCAATGTATATTCAGGCTTAACCACCAATTATATTAGAGTATATGCTCGCAGCAAGACAGCACTAACAAATAAGGTAATCCCGGCGAAGTTGACTGCTTTTCATGGGCAAGAGATGTGGGGAGAGATTGTAATCTGAAAACCGGACGCAGAGGTTATACGTTTTATGAGAACCTAGCTAGAGCCGCTTCAGATAAGCTCGCAGCAATGAATAGCAAACCCCAGAGCAAGGCTACGATTGAGCATCTCCTCTAAAGTGGCTCGATCAGGACTGCCTCTAGTTTCTTCGCGAGTAGCGTTCAGACCTGCAGCAACACTAGCCATGGTAACTGCCCGCCCCACGTCACTGCTCATGATATAGTAGGCAGCAAAGACCCCTGCGAACGCATCCCCACAACCCACCGTATTCACCACTTCCAGACCAAGTTGCCGTACTGGCAAGGCGGGAATCCTTATCATTTTGCTTCTGGCGAAGTCAACAACCATCGCTCCTCGAGACCCTAGTTTCAGTACCACGCAGTTACGGACCTCCAAACTCTTAAGGTGCCGTAAACTAGTAACCTGATCCTCGCTACCAAGTAAAGCACTTGCCTCGGTCTCATTCAAGAACACGACTTCTACCTGAGAAATAAGACGCTTCAGCGCAGCTGCATATTGATTTATCAGAATTCCAGGATCCCATAACAAGGGAATGCCACGCTCCTTTGCCACCTCGATAAGCTTGCAGGCGACCTCTAAGGGAGGGTCGGTGAGGACTATCCCTCTGCACTTTTCTAGATGTCCTTTGGCCTCAACGTTGTCCAAGGGTCCTGTACTTAGCCTAGCATTAGCCCCCAGGTGACTGAAGATGATGTTTTGACCGGCTCGATCTATGAAAATATATGCTTGCCCCGACTCTTCACCCGGAATGCGCGCAATGGCTTCGGTGATGACACCCTCAGCTTCAAGAATAGCTATCTGTCGCTCGGCGATATCATCGTTTCCCAGAGCACCAATCAAAGCAACGTTGTTGGCTCCCAGAATTCGTGCCGCCGCCACGGCGACGTTGCCGCCGGTTCCTCCTGACACACACCTGATGCGCCTCACCACAACCTCCTCGCCGGGCGCAGGCAAATGGTCAACAAAACAACTAATATCCCAGTTTATTGCGCCACACACTACCAGTGCTGTCATAGTGTGACTGCAACCCCATTCATGCAATCATGCGCTCCAAAAACAACTCGATGAAGCGAGGTCCATTTATGTCACATGCCACTTGGGTGGAGCTTGCTTGCTCACCAGGCACAATAAGAGTGACTCCCCTTCTGTCACCGTTTCCTTTGACCACCTGAACCTTTGCTGGGACAAAACGAACTAGATCAGCATCCAGCAAGGTTGCCAGAGCTATGGCATCGTGCATTCTACAACATCCATGGGAGTTTATCTCGTACTCCGCCAAGCGCGCTGTCAGACGAGCTGCGCGTGTGCGTCCGCGCTTCAGTATCTGCAGATGCTGTCTATTAAGAGAGGCGCGAGGATTCATGGTGACATCTAATCCCACCAAGAAAATACTAGCTCTGTAGTTAAGTACCACATCAGCCGCCTCAGGATCCTGCCAGATGTTGAATTCGGCAAACGGGGTACGGTTTCCTACCCCCGTAGGGAGTCAGACCATAAGCACCTCCCATGATTACCAGCTTTGCTAATGAACCGGCAAGATGAGGATAAAGCTCCAAAGCGTGAGCTATATTGGTAAGCGGACCTGTAGCCAATATGACAACTCCTTCGCCACTATTGAGTGCCGTATTACCGATAAGATCCCAGGCTTTAAGCGGATGCACCGGCAATTTTGGAACCGGTAAACCAGAGTTACCCATTCCGTCTTCTCCGTGGTAAGTTCGCGCATCCTCAAGGCAACGGGTCAAAGGATTAGTTGCTCCCATAGCTACAGGGATACTTGCTACGCCCATGTATTCCAGTATGCGGCAGGCGTTAGTAGTGGTCATTTCCACAGGAGCATTTCCTGCCACCGTGGTAATCGCCAGGACTTGAATTTCAGGCGAACACAAAGCTAATATTAGGGCTAAAGCATCGTCAATGCCCGGATCCATGTCCCAGATAACTTTGTACATGCGTCTCCACCCAATACACTAGCACAAAATGAATGCAGCGAAAATCATTGAGATATTAGAAAAAGAGTACGGCACTTGCAACCAGCACGAAATAGAGGACCCCGTGGATGTGCTGATAAGAACAATATTGTCTCAAAATACGTCGGAGATCAATTCCCAAAGAGCCTTTAGTGCTCTGAAAACCAACTTTAGCAGCTGGCAGAGCGTTGCGTCCGCTCCCGTAGAACGCATTGCAGAGGTCATCAAGTGTGGAGGGTTGTTCCGAGTTAAAGCCGCTAGGATTAAGAAAATCCTGGAACAGATTGAAACACAACAGGGCTCCATCAGTCTCGACTTTCTCAGATCAAAGAGTGGTGAAGAGGCTAAAACCTATCTAATGCACTTGCCCGGAGTCGGATACAAGACAGCCAGCTGCGTGCTGCTTTTTTCTCTAGGAAAGGCATATTTGCCCATAGACACCCACATTTTCCGGGTGGCAAAGAGATTGGGGCTGGTCGACTCTAGAACCTCTGTAAAAAAGGCGCACGAGCTTCTGCAAGAAATGATTCCCGAGGGAAAAATATACCAGTTTCATTTGCAGATGATAAGGCATGGTAGACAAGTATGCCGGGCTCATCGCCCACGTTGCGAAAGGTGTGCACTCAGCACAGTTTGTCCCAGCGCCATTCTGCATAACAGGAACGCCAAGTAAGTGCTATAATAAGCTTTTCCATGGCGCAAATACTAAAGAGTAAGAACCTAGCTACCAAGTTCCAGATAATGCTGGAGATAGCAGCACACCAGCCTAACATTCAGCAGAAGGAGATCGCCCCCCGACTAGGCGTCACTGCGCAAGCGGTCTCTGAATATATTAGAGAAATGATAAGAGACGGATGGCTGCTAAGTGAAGGCCGGTCCAGATACAGAGTTACCAAGGAGGGCGTGGATTGGATTATCCAGATGTCTCGCGAACTCCACAACTACGCCTGGTTCGTCAGTAAGGTTGTGGCCGATATATCCACAACTGCCGCTATTGCTGATGCCGACCTGACTCCAGGACAACAGGTTTCACTGTATATGAAAGACGGAATACTTTTTGCCTCCGATAAACTAGACGGTAAGAATGCCAAGGGCGTAGCAGTTACTAGAGCAGAAAAAGGCTGGGATGTGGGTATACGCAATATTGAGGGCATTATAAAGCTCGAGCCAGCCAGAGTGACTGTAGGCAAGGTACCCAGTGTGCTGAATGGAGGCTCTAGAAACACCGATCTTCGGCGCCTAGATGAGGAAGTCAAGAACGTAAGACTTGTAGGAGCCATGGGTATCGAAGCCTTGTTAGCCTTGAAGGCAATAGGCATAAAGCCTGACTATTTCCATGGTGTTAGAGAGGCAGCCATCGAGGCAGCTTTTTGCGGTCTTCCCTTCCTTATCGTGTGCAGTGAAGACAAATTAACGTTTGTGGTCCAGAGATTAGAAGAAGAGAACCTTACTTACCAGATTGTTGATTTGAGGCTACGCCAGGAACCTCTCTCTACATGAGAGCTGTCATTTTGGTGATGTAGCCGTGCCAGATCGCAAACCGCGAGAATTGCAATGGCTCAACTTTGACCTATTTGATTTTTGTGCCACAAGGGTGTATGTTTATCTCAAGAAGGAGGTACCGTGCACATGGCAGAGCTAGAAGTGGGGAAGGTGACAGATTTCTTCGCCAAGCCCGTGGTGGCCGGAGTGGAGCTAAATGGGACGCTGAAAGTTGGTGATCGAATCCACATCAAGGGCAGTACTACCGACATGCAGCTTGTGGTCGAATCGATGCAGATTGAGCGTGTAAGCGTTAATGAAGCTAAACCTGGCGACGTCGTGGGAATAAAGGTGCCCGGCAGGGTGAGACGAGGGGACAAAGTCTACAAGATTACGGAATAGACCTCATCAGATTCGCCATCTCAATAGCGCTTACCGCAGCGACAAAGCCTTTGTTACCTTCTTTGGCTCCAGCTCTCTGAATAGCCTGCTCCAGAGTGTCGGCCGTGACTATTCCTTGTATCACCGGCAAACCAATGTCTAGGTTTACTCTTCCGATACCTCTGCTTACCTCGGATGCCACATATTCGAAATGCGGCGTGTCACCACGAATGACCGCGCCGAGACAAACCACAGCGTCGTATCTATTACTTTGCGCCACTTTCTTAGCTACGACAGGGATCTCCAAGCAACCCGGCGTCCAGAAGATATCAATGTCTCCTTCCTCAACACCGTGGCGTAACAGAGCATCCTTTGCTCCGTCCAGCAGCCTCACAGTTATAAGTTCATTAAAACGGGAAACAACCACAGCAAACTTAAGCCCCTTGCCTACAAGAAGCCCTTCGTACTTCCTAACCATTGTGTTCCTCCTCTATACCCAAGAGATGCCCTAATTTTTTTTGCTTGGCTTTCAAATATTGAACGTTATAGGGATTGGGCGGAGCTATCAGTGGGACAATCTCTACAATCCTGATACCGTAACTCTCTAACCCAATCACTTTCTTCGGATTGTTTGTGAGCAATCGAATACTGTGCAAACCCAGGTCGGCCAGGATCTGTGCCCCTATTCCGTAATCTCTCAAATCTGGAGGGAATCCTAAAGCAACGTTAGCCTCTACAGTGTCAAGCCCCTTGTCTTGAAGGGCGTATGCACGAAGCTTATTGTGAAAACCTATACCTCTACCTTCTTGCCTCATATAAAGAAAGACACCCCGTCCTTCGTTAGCTATGCTCTGCAGAGCCATTTGGATCTGAGCACCGCAGTCACATCTCAAACTTCCAAACACATCCCCCGTGAGACATTCGCTATGAACACGTACAAGGACAGGTTCCTCTCCAGTGATATCCCCCTTGACTAAGGCAACATGTTCAGCAGCATCAACAGGGCTCTTGTAGGCCACAGCAATAAATTCACCCCATCGGGTAGGCAATTTGGCCTCGGTCACCTTCTGTACCAGCTTTTCATGACGAAGGCGATAAGCGATCAGATCGGCGATGCTCACTATCTTGAGACCGAACTTAGCAGCCATGGCTTCCAGCTCGGGCATCCGTGCCATGGTGCCATCTTCGTTCATAATCTCACATATAACACCGGCGGGATAAAGCCCCGCCAATCTTGCTAAGTCAACAATAGCCTCGGTATGTCCAGCGCGTACTAGCACCCCTCCATCCCTAGCCCGGATGGGAAAGACATGCCCGGGGCGGGCCAGATCATCCGGCTTGGTATTAGGATCGAGAACTGTTTTGATTGTGAGAGCACGGTCGAAAGCAGAAATACCCGTAGTGACCTTATTCTTGGCTTCGATGGAAACAGTGAAAGCTGTAGAATAGCGAGAGGTATTGTTGGTAACCATGAGCGGTATCTGTAGTTCGTCAAGTCTCTTGCCAATAATGGGCAAGCAAATAAGCCCTCGAGCATGCTTTGCCATGAAGTTTATTGCCTCGGGAGTGACTTTCTCTGCTGCCATAGCTAAATCTCCTTCGTTCTCCCGAGATTCGTCATCGACAATAATGACAAACTTTCCTGCCTTTATGTCTTCGATCGCTTCTGAGATACTAGCCAGCATTTGCTGCCTCCGAAAATCCGTATAGCTTCAGAAAATCGAGGTCAACAACCTGCTTTTCACGCTTGCTTAATTTCTCTACATACTTGCCGATTATGTCGACTTCCAGGTTAACCACATTCCCCGCTCTCCTTTTCCCCAAGGTAGTATGCTCCAATGTGTAGCCCACCAAGGAAACGGTGAAGGAAAATTCGTCAAGGTCTACCACAGTCAGGCTAACTCCATCGACAGCGACAAAGCCCTTATTGACCACATATGAGGAAAGCTCGGGACGAAGTGAAATTCTCATCATGCGCGCATTTCCTTCACTAGTTACGGCTATCACCTTTCCTGTGTCGTCCACATGTCCCAGCACCAGATGCCCCCCAAGTCGTCCACCCAGGGCTAGAGCTCTTTCCAGATTTACCTCATCATTATATTGTAGGAGACCAAGATTGGTACGCCGCAAAGTCTCAGGCATGATATTGGCCCTGAACGTGCGGGCTTCCACGGAAACAACAGTCAAACATACACCGTTGACCGCGATGCTGTCACCTACCTTGGTCCCCTGAAGCACTTTCTTAGCCTCCACGGTTAGGCAATCCTGCGTCCTTCCCCTTACAATGCCGACCTCTTCTACTATTCCACTGAACATAGTAGCTTTGCCGAAAGAAAAGGATATCGTTCAGGCAAGTTCTTCCCTCAAATACCCAGCAACCATTAAATCCTCACCAAATTTCATGGTTTTAACGCGATTAAGGCGTAAAGCTTGAGCTACATTTTCAACACCATTGCCTCCCACACTCACTGCACTGTTACCGCCAATGATCATTGGTGAGATAAAGACCAGCACCTTGTCCACCAGGCCGTGGTCGAAGAGCGAACCGAGGAGCTTACCACCACCCTCCACCAGGATGGTGACGATCCCCCTTTTCCCTAATACCTCCATCAGCTTTACTAAGTCAACAAGACCTTCTCTGCTCGGTAATTCTAGTACCTCAGCACCCCTCTGTATATACTTATCTTTCTTGACGGGATCAAACGGTGCTGAGACTGCAAGCAAGACTTCTCCCGGTGACTCAAAAATGTGGGCATCTAAAGGAACCTTTCCTTTGCTGTCTACTACCAGGCGTATCGGCTGACTTTTCTTTATACCGCCCTTGCCCCCGCACCCACGAGCTGTGAGATAGGGATTATCAAGAACCACGGTGTTCGCCCCAACCATTATAGCGTCAACGGTGTGGCGCAATGCGTGAGCATATCTTCTTGCCTCCTCGCTCGTTATCCATTTAGAGTCTCCTGTCTTAGTGGCAATCTTGCCATCGAGGCTCATGGCGAACTTAGCAATGACAAAAGGCAAACCAGTAGTAATATGCTTAATATAGGCCTCGTTTATTTCACAAGCTTCTTTTTTACATGTACCCACATGAGTCTTGATGCCCGCTTCGTTCAGCTTCTTTATTCCTCTCCCTGAAACTAGTGGATTGGGGTCAATTAAAGCAACATAGACTTCGGAAATGCCCGCCGCGATTATGGCATCGGTACAGGGCGGAGTCCGTCCATAGTGACAACAGGGTTCGAGTGTGACATACATGGTGGCGCCTCGCGCCTTGTCGCCCGCCTGATTAAGTGCCATCACCTCAGCATGTTCCGAACCTGCAGGCTGAGTATATCCCATCCCCACTAAAGCGCCATCCTTTACAATCACCGCCCCAACCGCCGGATTAGGACTGGTAAATCCCATAGCTAATCTGGCTAAAGATAAAGCACATTCCATATAGCGCTGGGGAAACATCGCTCATTACCTCACAAGAATAAATGCAGTACTACCTCACTAACCTTGTTCAAGCCGCCACACCATAATCATGCTCCATTGGCATACAAATCTATCCTTTCACCTTACAGAAGTCAAGCCTTGATGCTCGAACCGAAGCAGTGGCGCTATTATAGTCTCGCATCTGCAATTTGCCAAATCCGTGCTTCAGAATGTGCCCGATTCAAACAACAATGAACTGGAACAAAGATAGGGCGTCACGGTTATTACCGAAGCGGCTGCTTTTTTGTATAATTGATTGGTAAGATAATGAGAAGGGCTTTCGAGATCTTTGACCATACTGCAGATATAGGAATCATTGCTTACGGTGCTGATATAAAGCAAGTCTTCTCCAATGCTGCTCTCGCTCTTTTTAGTTTGATTACCGAACCTGAGAGCGTGGAGCAGACATTGTACCGTGATTTCGAAATAAGCAGCGAAGACAGAGAGACCCTGCTGGTAGAGTGGCTCAACGAGCTTATCTATCTTTTTGATGCGGAACAGCTTGTTTTCTCTCGTTTTGATATCAAAGATTTGACTGAGAATCAACTTCAGGCTACTTGTTACGGAGAATACTTTAAACCTGGAAAACACAAAGCAAAAATGGGAATAAAAGCGGCTACGTATCACATGCTGAAGCTGGAAAAAGATAATGACGGATATAAGGCGCGAATAATTTTCGACATTTGAGGTGGCAATATGGCACGATGGCAGGGACGTATCATCAAAGTGGATGATTACCGGTGGAAGATTCCTCAGGACTACAAAGAGGGCATGAGGGTTCCCGGTCTGATCTACGCTACAGAGGAAATGCTGGAATCTATACGTGAGGAACAAACACCGGAGCAGGTTGCTAACGTGGCTTTTCTCCCCGGCATAGTGGGCTACTCTTTTGCTATGCCGGATATCCATTGGGGATATGGCTTTCCCATAGGCGGAGTGGCAGCGATGGATATTGATGGTGGTGTGGTTTCCCCCGGGGGCGTTGGTTATGATATCAACTGCGGGGTAAGGTTGCTGCGTACCGGTCTGACCGCAGAAGACGTCTGTCCCCGCATCACGCAACTTATTGATGAACTGTTCCGCAACATTCCTTCAGGCGTGGGCTCTGAAGGAAAGATAAAAGTGGACCAGAAAGAAATGGCGCGTATAATGGTCGAAGGAGCTCGCTGGGCGGTAAAACGTGGCTTCGGCTATGAAGAGGATATCGAGGTTACCGAAGAAGGCGGATGCCTTACTGGCGCTGATCCAAGCAAGGTAAGCGACAAGGCAATAAAGAGAGGCATGCCCCAGATTGGCACACTGGGGTCAGGAAATCATTTTCTTGAGATCGAAGTGGTTGAGGAGATTTTCGACCCGGAAGTAGCCCGTGTCATGGGTATAAACGAAGTAGGACAAGTGTTGATTTTAATCCATACCGGTTCCCGAGGCTTCGGACACCAAGTCTGTACTGACTACCTTCACGTAATGGAACAGGCAACGGCGAAATATGCAATAAGACTTCCAGATCGTCAACTTGCTTGTGCCCCGCTAGCATCAAAAGAGGGCAGGGACTACCTTGCCGCTATGGCATGTGCTGCTAATTATGCCTGGGCTAATCGCCAATGCATTGCTCACTGGGCTAGAGAGAGTTTTGCTAAAGTGTTTGGCAAAAGCCCAGAGCAGCTCGGAATAAGACAGATTTATGACGTGGCTCATAACATAGCTAAAACAGAGGAACATACTTTCAACGGCCGCCAGCTCACGGTATGTGTCCACCGCAAGGGTGCCACCAGAGCCTTTCCTCCGGGACACAAGGACGTACCTCAATGCTACCGTAAGATAGGACAGCCAGTGCTTATTCCCGGAGACATGGGACGTTGCTCTTTCGTGGCTGTGGGCACAGCAAGAGCTATGTCAGAGACGTTTGGCTCAACATGCCATGGAGCGGGAAGGGTGTTGAGCCGCGGCGCTGCTAAGCGAAGTGTTAGAGGGCGAGAAGTGGTGGAGGAGTTGCAAAGGAAGGGCATCGTGATTAAAGCAGAAAGCATTTCATCGCTAGCTGAAGAGGCTTCAGAAGCCTATAAGGACGTTACTGAGATCGTGGAGGCAGTCCATCAGGCCGGTATCTCTAGGAAAATAGTTAAATCTAAACCGATAGGCGTCATCAAGGGTTAATTTTGGCATTGCAACAGGAGTACGCGGATGTTGCATCTGAAACATGATCAGATCAAACTTCCAACGCCTCGGCTGAAAAGCGATATTTCCGTAGAAGAGGCGATAGCAAAGCGCAGGTCAGTTCGCAGGTATAGCGAAGAACCGCTACAGCTTTCCGAACTTAGCCAGATACTCTGGTCAGCTCAAGGCATCACTGGAGGTAGGATGTTCAGGGCAGCGCCCAGTGCTGGAGCTACCTACCCCCTGGAGGTTTTCGTCCTTGTTGGGGAAAGGTCCATAAAGGAATTAAGGGCTGGTATCTATCGTTATGAAGCGAACTCCCACTCCCTGAGTATGCATAGACCCGGCGACCTGCGATCGGAGTTAGCTAAAGCAGCTCTCAATCAAGGATTTCTAGCTCAAGCTCCTGTGGATATCGTCATCTGCGCCCTTTACCACCGCACCTGTAATACCTATGGAAGACGTGGCGAAAGATATGTCCATATGGAGGTGGGCCATGTGGGAGAAAACATCCACCTTCAGGCCGTAGCTCTGGGGTTGGCTACTGTGGAGGTCGGTGCTTTTCATGACGAAGAAGTAAGTAAAGCTTTGGGGATAGAAGACCAGATCAAGCCTTTGTATATCATGCCTCTCGGCAGGTCTCAGTAAAAGTGGCAGCTTCCTCCCGGGCTCTGACCTCCAGAGCTCTTGCCTCGATAGACCGTAGCGAAAGGAAGTTTGTAGGAGTCTACTGAGTGCTGTGTACGAACAGAGCCGGTCCATTCCTATTGACATAAGCAGGTGGCTCGTGTAACATGTAAACGATGCGTGTTGTGCTGGATTGTCGGGGCGGGTACGGTCTCATCTGAGCAGAACCAGCAACAAGCAAAGGGTGAAATTCTGAGTTTTGACCGTATTGGAATCCGACTCCAAACTGTAGCATCGGCAGGCAAGGAGCGGGAGGATCAAGAGTAGTTAGTAATTGAAAGGAGGTGCAAGAAGATGTCAATTGAGCGATGGCGTCCCTGGGAAGAGTTGCGCGAACTGGAAAGATGGATGGACGAGATGATGCGCCGCCCTCTATTCGCCTGGAGGCCCCTGAGATGGTGGAGGGCACCTACCGAAGCGGTGGGCTGGGTCCCCAGCATTGAAATGTACGAAAAGGAAGATAAGTTCGTAGTGCGAGCTGAACTACCTGGCATGAAAAGAGAAGATATTGACGTTTCTGTGGTGGGAAACACTTTGACCATCAGCGGGGAGCGAAAGGCTGAAACTGAGGTGAAAGAAGAGAACTACTATCGCTGCGAACTGTGCTACGGCAAATTCTCTCGCTCCATTGATTTGCCAGCAGCGGTGGATGCCGCCAAAGTGGACGCCACTTATGAGAACGGTATCCTAGAAATCACCCTGCCTAAAGTAGAAGCGGCCAAGCCGAAGAAGATCGCCATCAAAGCCAAGGCACCAAAGACAGCGACCAAATAAATAAGGTAAGACTCTCCTGCTCCTTGCCAAAATCGAGGAGGAAAATTGGTTCGCCAGGTTAAACTGTATACTACACCTACCTGTCCTTACTGCAAGATGGCCAAGAAATTTCTCGATGACCATGGCATCAAATACAAGGAATTCAATATTGTGGAAGACAAAGCAGCCCGCGACGAGATGAAGAACAAGTGCAAGTCCTTAGCTGTGCCCACAATCTGCTTCAATGATGAGGTGATCATTGGCTTCAATGAAGTAGAGCTGAGGAAAAAGCTGGGGCTTTAGAATCGTAAAGGCAACATGCATTCACAGGAGCTAATTATTGTCGGTGCTGGCCCTGCAGGAATGACAGCAGCAGTATATGCAGCCAGGAAAAAGCTGAACGCATTGCTTCTCAGTTACAACATTGGTGGTCAAGTCTTGTGGACCTCTGGCGTGGAAAACTACATGGGATATCAATTTATCGAAGGCGTTGAACTAATGCGGAAATTCGAAGAGCAAGTGAAGGAGTTTCCTTTGGAAATGAGGATTGGAGAGCGGGTGACCGCACTCTCTCGCAATGAAAACAGCTTTATCCTAACCACAGACGCAAGAGAAAACTACGAGTCTCAGGCAATAATAATCGCCACTGGTAAGCGTCCACGCCAATTGAACGTTCCTGGCGAAGAAAAACTGCAAGGCAGGGGAGTGACCTATTGCGCCGTTTGTGATGGTCCTCTTTTCGCTGGAGAGAGTGTCGCTGTTATCGGAGGTGGAAACTCTGCTTTAGAAGCCGTCGACGATATGATCAAAATAGCTCAACATGTTTATCTGGTTTCATTGACCCCCCTGACCGCAGACCCGGTGCTAGTGGATAGGGTCAGAAAAGCCAGAAACCTAACCACTTTTTTGGAACACGAAGTTACGGAAATACAGGGTAGAGATCGTGTCGAGGAGATAAGGATCAGAGGCCTGAGAAGCAAGCAGGAAAGGGAACTGTCCGTCAGCGGCGTATTCGTTGAAATTGGGCTCATTCCTAACTCTGACCCCTTCAAAGGATTAGTGCAGCTTAATCACCTTGGCGAAATTGAGATAAATTGTGCTAACGAGACGAACATTCCGGGAGTTTTCGCTGCTGGGGACGTTACAAACGTGCCGGAAAAGCAGATAGTGGTGGCAGCAGGAGAGGGGGCTAAAGCCGCCCTACAAGCCCATCGTTATCTCCGCCGCCTGGGGATATGAAGAATGGATGGGCACTGCGCGGTCGAAAGAGTTGGAAAAAGGATATTGCGGGATGTTTACGGCAACTCGGTTGATCCGGTTCCTGCTTTGACAGGACGATACTAGAAATGGAAAGCGAATCGACTAGGATCGAACAGGCGCTGAACAATGCCCTGAAAACGGAACAGGAGGGTAAAGCATTCTATCTCAAGGCGAGCGAAGGGAGCGCCAACAAGCTGGTCAAGGACCTGTTCCGGGAGCTAGCTGAAGAAGAAGATGCTCATGCTAGGAGATTTCAGGAAATATGCAAAGCACTGAAGCAAAAGCATAACTGGCCCAACGAGATGCTATTCACGCCAGAAAAAGGGAAAAGACTCAAGTCTCTGTTTGCCAGAGCTGCCAGGAAATTAGGCACTAAGGTCGAGATAGCTAGATCTGAGCTAGAGGCCATCGAGATAGCCCTAGAGATGGAAATGAAATCGTACGAGCTGTACCGTTCATTGGCTGATAACAGCAAGGTCCGGGCGGAAAGAGAGTTCTATGAGGCTTTAGCCGGCGAGGAACAGCAACATCGCCTCACTTTACTTGATTCTCGTGAATATCTAAGCGACCCAGCAGGGTGGTTTACCAAGCGGGAGCATTGGTCACTGGACGGAATTTAAACGGTGAACAGGAAGTATGAGCGAGATAGTATTAAGTATCGAAGGGCTGCGGGTCGAAGTAGAAGGTAAAGAGATTTTGCGCAATATCAACTTGCAATTGAAACGGGGCGAGACTCATGTCCTCTTCGGACCAAACGGGAGCGGTAAAACCACGTTGCTCATGACCATAATGGGATTTCCCAAGTATAAGGTAACCGGAGGGAAGATCGTGTTCAAAGGAGAAGATATAACTGCCCTTCCTCTGGACGAGAGAGCTCGCCTTGGCATCGGAATGTCCTTCCAGCGACCTCCTGTCGTTCGCGGAGTGAAAACACGTGACATGCTTCTTGCTTGTCTCCGAGGCCGACCTGAAGGGACAAATGTTGACAAATTGGCTGAAAAAGCCGATCTAGTCAACTTTCTTGATCGCGACATCAATTATCACTTTTCCGGAGGCGAGATAAAACGCTCTGAACTGCTACAGCTACTGGCCCAAAAGCCTGAACTAGTGTTATTGGATGAACCCGAATCGGGAGTGGATCTAGTGAACATCGCCCTCATAGGCAAGTTGATTAACGAGCTGCTGGAAAAAGACTGCCCTATACCCGAACGGAAATGTACCGGGCTTATCATCACCCATACCGGCCATATCCTGGATTATGTCAACGTGCGCACCGGCTACGTGATGTGTGACGGCGTGATTGGATGTGAAGGAGACCCGCACGAGATTCTGTCCACCATTAGAGACAAAGGCTACGGAGAATGTATTAGATGCTTTACAAGGAGAGCCTCGCTTGGTTGAGATGAACTCCTCTGGGACGCATAGAGATAAAGCAAAAGCGGCTTTGAACAAGCCGGCTAGCTTTGGTGAAGATATAGATTTGACCGCCTATACTAGCCCGCCTGAAGAATACACTCACCCAAGTCACCCGTCACAGCTTCCTGCCAAGGATAAAGAAAAGATGCTGGGAGCAGGGATTATCATAGATAACCCGAGCCAGAGAATAGGAACATTCATCCAGGTCGACAACGTTCCGCTTCACAGTTCCGTTAGACAAGAAGGCATAGAAGTAATGGCAATCAGTGAAGCCTTCAAGAAGTATGACTGGTTGCTTGACTATTGGTGGCGAGCTGTAGCAGTGGATACAGACAAATATACAGCCAGTGTGGAGTTGAATCCACATAATGGGTACTTCATTAGGGCATTGCCCCGCTCTAAGACCATCTATCCGGTTCAGGCCTGTCTTTATCTTTCCAAAGCTCGGATCTCCCAGAACGTCCACAATATTATCATTGCTGAAGAGAATTCCGAGTTGCATATCATCACCGGTTGCACTACCGCTTTAAAGAACGAGCCGGCTCTTCACCTTGGTATCTCCGAATTCTACATTAAGAGGGGAGCCAAGATTACTTTCACCATGATACACAACTGGAACCCTGAAATAGCCGTCCGTCCCCGCAGCGGAGCGATTGTGGAGGAAAACGGACTGTTCCTGAGCAATTATGTGCTGATGAGGCCTGTGCGTTCCCTACAGATGTACCCCACCGCCAGATGTGTAGGAGAAAACTCAGTAGTTAGACACAACAGTATCCTCGTAGCTACACCAGGATCGTCGCTCGATGTTGGTTCCCGAGCTATTCTCAATGCCAGGGGAGCAAGAACAGAGATTGTTTCACGAGCTATAACTACCGGAGGTATTATCGTCGCTCGCGGCTACATAGAAGGCAACGCTCCCGAAGTCAAAGGGCACCTGGAATGCCGGGGGCTAATACTTTCTGAAGGAGGTGTGATACATGCTATACCGGAGTTAAGGGGCACGATCCCTGGTATTGACCTGTCTCACGAAGCCGCCGTGGGCAAGATAGCAGAGGAAGAGGTCGAGTACCTCATGGCAAGGGGCCTAACCCGGAGTGAAGCCACAGCCACTATAGTCAGGGGATTCTTGAAGGTTGATATCGAAGGTTTACCGCCCGTACTCAGCACAGAATTACGTCGTGCCATCGAATCCAGCGAGAAGGATCTTATGTAGACAGCAAGCGATATACCCTGCTCTCCGCAAGCCGAGCAGCTGGCTCAGCAACGTCGATCCCAGTCTTGATGTTAGTTTCCTGAATTTGGAAAAAAGAAGAATAGCGAGGTGAATAATGAATGTTAAAGCATTGCATAGTTGTACCTATGGTCTGTACGTGGTGAGCTCAAGAAAGGGAGATAAGTTCAATGGGCAGATCGCTAACACGGTGTTTCAGGTAGCGTCAGAGCCGCCAATTATCGCTGTAAGTATTTCCAAGCAAAATCTCACTCATGAGTTTATCACTGAGAGCAGGGTTTTCACTGCTTCCATATTATCCCGGGAGACACCACTTTCTTTTATTGGTCACTTTGGCTTTAAATCGGGCAGGGAAATTGAAAAGTTCAAAGACATTAATTATAGGCTCGGCGAGACCAGGACTCCTATAGTGCTTGACCACACTTTAGCTTACCTTGAAATAAAGGTGAACAACCAAGTAGACGTTGGCACTCACACAATTTTCCTTGGAGAACTCGTCGGGGCAGATGTACTTAAGCAAGGCGAACCATTGACTTACGCCTTTTACCACGAAGTAAAGAGGGGCAGCACGCCAAAGGCAGCCCCAAGCTATGTCGCCGAGAAAAAGGAGGCGGCACCCAAGACGAGGTACCGTTGCACTGTTTGTGGCTATATCTATGAGCCCGAATTTGGCGATCCTGACGGCGGGATAAAGCCGGGGACTCCTTTTGAGCAGTTGCCAGATGACTGGGTTTGCCCTGTGTGCGGCGCTACCAAGGGTCAGTTCGAGAGGCTGGAGGAATGAATGCAGACGAGACAGATAAGACAGAACGTTTATTGGGTAGGAGCCATTGACTGGGACAGGCGTCTCTTCGATGCTTTAATACCTCTTCCTGATGGAACAAGCTATAACGCCTATTTAATAAAGGGCAGCCAGAGAGTTGCTCTTATAGATACGGTAGATCCCTCTTTGGAAGAGATTCTTCTCAACCACCTCGAGGATGTTCCCAACATTGATTACATTATTGCCAACCATGCCGAGCAGGATCACTCCGGCACGATCCCTAAAATGCTGCAGAAATACCCTAACGCCACGGTGATCACCACACCAAAAGGCAGAGAGATACTCAGTGCCCTTCTCCCTATCCCTGACGCCAAGTTTATCTCTGTAAGCGACGGGGAAACGCTGTCTTTGGGGAATAAAACCTTGGAATTCATTCATGCTCCATGGGTACATTGGCCAGAAACTATGCTCACTTATTTGAAAGAAGACAGGATTCTCTTCCCCTGCGATCTTTTCGGGTCCCATCTAGCCGGTTCAGCGTTGTACGCAACCGATGAAGGACAAGTTTATGAAGCTGCCAAGAGATACTATGCTGAGATCATGATGCCATTCCGCGCCAGCATCGAAAAGCACTTAGAAAGACTAAAAGCTTATCAAATAGACATAATTGCTCCCAGCCACGGTCCTCTTTATGACAAGCCCTCATTCATCATTGAAGCCTACAGGGAGTGGGTCGCTGCACCACCCAGAAGCAAGGTAGTGCTGCCTTACGTCTCCATGCATGGCAGTACCAGGAAAATGGTACAGTACCTCGTAAGTGCCCTGATTGATAAGGGTATCATGGTGCAGCAATTCGACCTGGCTGCAGTGGACATAGGCAAACTAGCCATGTCCTTGGTAGATGCTGCCACTATGGTGATTGCGACCCCTACGATCTTGGTCGGACCTCATCCTAGTGTCGCCTACGCTGCGTTCCTTGCTAATGCTTTGAGACCAAAACTGCAATTCCTCTCCATAATCGGCTCCTATGGCTGGGGTGGTAGGGCAGTGGAGCAACTTAAAGCACTGGTTCCCAACCTTAAGGTGGAACTCCTGGAACCCGTGCTGGTCAAAGGGTTTCCCCAGGAAGACGACTTTAGAGCACTAGAGAGATTGGCTCAGACTATTGCACAAAAGCATAAAGAACGTGGTTTTTCTTGAATGGAAGGACAAACGCATGGCTAAAGCGGTGATAATTTACGAATCCAGGACCGGCAATACAGAGATGATGGCGAAAGCTATTGAGCAAGGATTGAGACAAGCGGGAGTCGACGTGGTGGCCTTAAGGTCTGTAAAAGCAAGCGCATCCAACCTGCAAGACGTAGACGCGGTAATCTTGGGCTCTCCAACTTATCACAAAGATATGGTTGCCTCGATGAAGACGTTCCTTTTTGAGATGGAAAAGGTGAATCTGAAAAAGAAGGTGGGGGCAGCATTTGGGTCCTACGGATGGAGCGGCGAATCGGTAGACATGTTGACACAAACCATGAAACATATCTTTGAAATGGACGTGATAGAGCCAGGACTAAGAATATTGCGTCGTCCTGAAGAGGATGGCCTAAGGCAATGTCAGCAATTCGGAGAGCAGATAGCAGCGAGGATAAAAAGGAGGTGAGATAGCCTGAAAGGCAACATCAAGAAAAAACAAGAAGTTAGCCAAGGAGGAAAGATTTCCATGCAAACAACAAAATTTTATTCCTTACCTCAATTGTCGTACGGCTATGACGAATTACAGCCTTACATATCTGAAGAACAACTGAAGTTGCATCACCAGAAGCACCACCAGGCATATGTAAACGGCGCCAACACCTTGTTGGAAAAGCTTGATAAGGCGCGCAAGGAAGCTACCGATCTTGACATCAAAGCTATGCTCAAAGAGCTTTCCTTTCATGTGGGGGGACACTTGCTCCACTCCTTATTCTGGGGTAACTTAGCTCCGCCGGGTAAGAAAGGCGGAGGAATGCCAGCCGGAACGTTAAGCCGACTTCTACAAGAGGAGTTTGGTAGCCTGGAAAGATTTAAGAAGGAATTCAGTTCTGCAGCTGTCTCTGTGGAAGGTTCGGGATGGGCAGCGCTTACCTTCTGCCAGCAGACTAACAGACCTTTGATAATGCAGATAGAAAAACATAACATGAACGTTTTTCCCATGTTTGCCATCCTTATGGTTATCGACGTGTGGGAACATGCCTATTATCTGGATTACAAGAACGAAAGAGCTAAGTTTGTTGACGCTTTCTGGAACATTGTTAATTGGGATGAAATAAACGTGAGATTAGAAAGGATCCTAAAATAAACGAGACAACAATGAGAAATAAATTGACTCGTCTGGAAGGAGGCAAGAAATGGAGGAAGTTAGACAACAAGTGACACGAATTCCTCGGATAGGAGAACCATCACCGCCCTTCGAGGCAGTAACCACTCACGGAACGCTACGGTTAGAAGACTTCAAGGGGAGCTGGCTGATTCTCTTCTCCCACCCGGCGGATTTCACCCCCGTATGTACTACTGAGTTTATAGCGTTCGCCCAGATCTATCCCGAACTGCAGAAGCGGGGAGTGGAACTGCTTGGATTAAGCGTGGATAGCGTCTCGTCTCACATCGCCTGGGTACGCAATATCCAAGAGAAGACAGGGATCAAAATCCCCTTTCCTATTATTGCTGATCTCAACAAAGAGGTCTCCCTGGCTTATGGTATGATCCACCCCGGTCAGAGTAAGACCGAGACCGTTAGATGTGTATTCATAATTGATCCCAACCAAATCATCAGGGCGATCCTGTACTACCCATTGACAACCGGAAGAAACATGGATGAGATACTGAGAATAATAGATGCATTGCAGACCACTGACAAGCATGGCGTTGCCACCCCAGCCAACTGGCGACCAGGAGATATGGTAGTGGTGCCGCCACCCAACACAGTGGAAACGGCTGAGGAAAGACTCAAGCAAGGATACGAGTGTATAGACTGGTATCTATGCAAGAAAAAGCTCTGAATACATCTTGCTAATTGGGGGGAAAGTCATGGCATGCATTAGCCCTGAAGGGAAGCCGACTGAGTCTGGCACGAAAATACTACAAGCACTACAAGCAGGATTGAAGACCCCTGAGGAAATTGCCAGGGAAGCTGGCCTGCCTCTGTTCAGAGTGAGAAGCGGGCTGCGTGAGCTTGCCCAGGCCGGGCTAGTCACACAAGATGGCGATAGATATGAACTCTCAGCTCAGGGGGTGGCAACGCTGTGCGCTTGGTCCGGCTGAAGCTCGAGCGGAGATTGGTCTATGACAACAGCAACATGAGATTATTTCCTCGCAGTTGTTATGGCTTTACCAGGTCTACTCGGGCTTATATCTGGCTTTGTCCTGTGGCTTATGTTCTCCCTAGGCAAAGGCTGTAAGAGAGGAAAAGAGACAAACTTAACCGGCGGCTTCTTGTAGTCTGGAGGTGCATGGCTCGATGTCCAGGGATGGGGCGGTGTTGCCCTGGTAATAGTGGTGGTAATACACATCATCCTTGATCGGAAGTGAATAGCTTCGATGTTGAGAAGACTGATCCTCAAACGAAACACTAAAGGAGGGGCGAATGGAGAAAAGCAAAATGATCTCGTTCTTAAACCAAGACCTAGAGGGTGAACACGCAGCCATCATCCAGTACCTGGTGCATGCTTATGCCATAGGCGAAGGTGAGATGGCATGCGAGATTGAGGCTATTGCTCGAGAAGAGATGCGCCATTTTGACTGGCTGGCTGAGGCCATAGTCAGCCTGGGCGGCACTCCCAGCATCAGGCGCGGGGAGATGCGACAGGGTGGCGAATCCATACCCCAGTGGATGAAGAACGATGTGCTTCAGGAGCAGGATGCTATTCGTACCTACGAAGAACATATCAAAGCCATTGGCGATCCTAAAATAAAGCGGCTACTACAGAGAATTCTTTCCGACGAAAAGTCACACCTGAAAGACTTCGAGCATTTCGTTCAAAAGGCAGACAAGGAGAAACTTAAGGATTTGAGAGGTTCGCGGCGAGACCAGGTGACTGAAGTCCTCAACTGGGGCATTGAGCATGAATATACCGTCGTCCTGCAATACCTCCTCCACTCTTATTTGACTTCTAACCAGGAAGCTAGAAAGGAATTACAGGATCAGGCGATAAACGAAATGCAACATTTGGGATGGTTAGCAGAGAAAATGGTGAACAAAGGAGGCAGCCCCAGAATCGAACACACTCAGGTGGATAAATCTGCTAACACTGCCGATATGCTCCGAGCAGATATTAGCATCGAAAGGAAGGTGGCGGCGGAATATGACCGTGCGTCCCGGGAAATTGCCGATCCCGACCTGAGGGAACTTCTTACCCGCATAAAGGACCACGAAATATATCACGCCGAAGTATTTAACGATTTGCTTACCATGGAGCGGGGCACCAAAGAATGATGGCTAGAAACACCACTTTGAGCAGCCTCCAGCGAATTTCCTTTCGTGTAACTGGTATGAGCTGCGTAAGCTGTGCCGCAACCGTTGAGAAAGCTCTCTCCCAGTTAGATGGCGTACAACGGGCAGAAGTTAACTTCGCTGCGGGAAAGGTTCAGCTTGACTATGATCCACAAAGACTGAGTCTTGCCCGGGTGAACCACGTTATCGCACAACTGGGATATAAAGTAGCTACTAAGAAAGCCGTCTTTCCAGTGCGTGGGATGACCTGCGCTTCCTGCACCACTCGGGTAGAACAGGCTTTATCCCGGGTGCCTGGTGTAATTTCAGCCCACGTCAATTTAGCCGCGGAAAACGTTGTTGTGGAACACACAGAAGGGATCGAGCTCAGTCAGTTGAGACGAGCGGTGAAAGATGCTGGCTATGACCTTGGCATCGAGATATCCACTTTAGAAGATGCCAACATAGCCGTCCATGGGGAGATCCAAAATCTCAAAAGGAAACTTATCCTCGCTGCCATCCTGGCCACTGCCGTTATGGTTTTAGGCTTCACTCCGTCTTTCCTGGCTAAACCTTATGTCCTGTGGGCTCTGGCAACGCCGGTGCAGTTCTGGGCCGGCTGGCAATTCTATCGAGGTGCCTGGGCAGCGTCGAAGCACAAGACTTCTGATATGAATACATTGATTGCTGTGGGTACATCGGCGGCTTACCTCTACAGCGCGGCCGCTGTAGTTGTGCCCCGACTTTTTGTCGCCAATATGTTGCAACCCCATCTCTACTTCGACACCTCGGCAGTGATCATAGCGCTTGTTCTGTTGGGTCGTTTCCTCGAAGCGAGGGCCAAACAGCAAAGTTCGGAGGCAATAAGAAAGCTAATAAGTCTGCAACCGAACACGGCCGTGGTTATGCGTCAGGGTGAGGAAATACAAATTCCAGTTGATGAGATTCAGGTGGGTGACGTTGTTATAGTTCATCCTGGGGAGCGAATACCTGTAGATGGCATAGTACGTGAAGGCTTTTCCACTGTCGACCAATCCATGATCACGGGAGAGAGCATCCCTGTCGAAAAAAGACCAGGAGACGAAGTACTTGCCGCGACCGTCAATAAAAGTGGCAGTCTTCAGCTGAAGGCAGTTAAGGTTGGCAGGGACACAGTGCTGGCTCAGGTCATCAGAATGGTGGAGGAGGCTCAAGGAAGCAAGCCACCTATTCAGCGCCTGGCTGATGCTATAGCCGGCTACTTCGTGCCTGCGGTTATCGGCGTCGGCGTGGTGACCTTCACATTATGGTATTTGTTCGGGCCACCTCCAGCCTTTACTTGTGCTCTGCTCAACTTTGTTGCCGTGCTTATCATTGCCTGTCCCTGTGCCTTGGGATTAGCAACCCCGATTGCGGTCACGGTAGCCACAGGCAAGGGAGCGCAATACGGGATTCTTATTCGTAACGGCGAGGCACTGCAAAGAGCTCACCGGATAAAGGTCATGCTTCTTGATAAGACAGGAACGTTAACCCGTGGTGAGCCTGTAGTGACTGATGTAGTTGCAGCCTCAATTGCTACCGGGGATGAAGTCCTTCGACTAGCTGCTTCCGCTGAGCATGCCTCAGAACATCCTGTAGGGCAAGCCATAGTCAAGGCTGCCCTCGACAAAAAGCTGAAACTGTCACCACTGTCAAGTTTTGTTGCCCTGTCAGGCCAGGGGGTGGAAGCCTCAGTGGAAGGTAAGAGACTCGTTCTCGGCAACCTTAAGCTGATGAAGGAACAAGGCTTCTCACTTAACGGACTGGAAACGAAAGCTGCCAGGTTCTTAGATGAGGGAAAGACAGTAGTTTTTGTGGCCTGGGATGGTACTGTAGCTGGCATTATAGCCTTGGCTGATACTTTGAAACCGGACGCTAAAGATGCAGTGCTAACACTCCAGAAAATGGGCATCGAGACGGTCATGCTGAGTGGTGATAATCGGCGTACCGCTGAGGCTGTCGCCCGCGAAGCAGGCATTAAACGCGTCCTAGCCGAAGTGCTCCCGCAGCATAAAGCCCAGGAGGTAAGAAAATTGCAGCAACAAGGAAAGACAGTGGCCGTGGTGGGTGATGGAATCAACGATGCCCCGGCTCTGGCTAAGGCAGACGTTGGCATCGCTATCGGAACCGGCGCTGATGTCGCCGTAGAGACGGCAGATATTATCCTGGTGAAAGGTGACCTGATGGGAGTGGTCACCGCCGTCTCCCTGAGCAAACAAACCATGACGATAATTAAGCAAAATCTTTTCTGGGCTTTTGCTTACAACGCTGCCCTTATCCCCGTAGCTGCTGGAGTGCTTTATCTGGCTCTCGGCGGTGGCGTGCCCTATCAGCTTCATTTCATCCTTGGTGAGCATGGTTTTCTCAATCCTATGATCGCCGCAGCAGCCATGACAGCAAGCTCTATAAGTGTGGTATCCAATTCTCTGCGGCTAAGGAAGTTCAGACCGCTTAACTATAGTCACTGAGACAAACGACATATTGTGCAGCAGGAGAGGCGGCTAGGAAAAATAAGAAACAAAATGGCGAGGACCACCTAGGATGTGGCGATGCACCAATTGCCATCATTTAGAACTGAGTACGGATAAGCCCCAACATTGTCCTGTCTGCGGCGCTGAAGCAGACAAACTCGCCCCGCATAAAGTTTCGGGGATAAAAGGAACGAGAACTTTAACTAATCTTAAGATCAGCTATGTAGCTGAGTCGCAGGCACATTTGAGGAATTTGGCTTTCTCCTTGAAGGCAGAGCAGGACAGTTACGCCCAAATAGCTAGGCTGTTCCGTGCCATTGCTGAAGCAGAGGCGATCCATGCCTTCAACTGTATGCGCCTTCTCGGCAGCGTTTCTGCAACGCAAGAAAATTTGCAAAGCGCCTTTGAAAGAGAAAATCTAGCTACGAATACCTATCCTAGGTTTATCCGGGAAGCGAACGAAGAAGGTAATGCCGCCGTAGCCGCTATTTTCGGCTATTCCCGTGATGTAGAGAAAGGACATGCCAAACTTTATAAAAAGGCGGTGGCACACATGATGGCACAAGAGGAGGTCAAATATTACGTTTGCCAGGTTTGTGGCTACGTTTCAGACGGAGTCCTGCCTGATAGCTGTCCCATTTGCGGGGCACCAAGGGAAAAATTCCGCGAGGTGACCTAAAGCCACGTTCCTGAACGTACGAGGGAAAGGAGAGCAATGGCTCAGTTTATAGAGGTGAGTAAGACAGACGAATGGAAGGAAACAGGTATGAAAGTGTTCACTGTGAACAACCAGGAAATTCTTCTGTGCAGGAGCGAAGGTAGATACTTCGCCTTTCAGCGCTATTGCCCCCATATGAGGGGGGATTTGTCGCAGGGCAGATTGAAGGGAACTGTAATTACCTGTCCCCTTCACGGCTCACAGTTTCACATCTCCAGCGGTGAGGTCGTTCGCTGGTTGAGAGGAGGACTGGTATCGAAGATAAGCAAAGTCTTCAAATCGTCCCGGACTCTCAGGATCTACCCTGTAAAGGTAGAAGACGATAAGATCCTGGTGGACATATCATCTTAATTAGTAATTCCGGAGGGCCGTGCAGTCATGGCTGAATTCTCGTTACCTTTCGAATCCAGATACTTTCCCGTAAAGAAATTCCTTGATATCTACCACAGGTCTCTAGACGAACCCGAGGAGTTTGGGGGGAAGTGGCGCACCAACTGCATTGGTTTAGGAGCTGGGACCAGGTGTTGGAATGGAAACTGCCCTTTGCTAGATGGTTTGTGGGAGGAAGGCTAAATGCGTCATACCTCTGTGTAGATCAGCATGTTAGCACTTGGCGTCGCAGCAAGGTAGCCATATATTGGGAGGGGGAGCCTGGCGACAGTCGAGTATTAAGCTATTCCACGTTATATCGAGAGATGAACAGATATGCCTCCGTCCTCAGAGGTCTGGGCGTAGGCAAGGGAGATAGGGTAGCGTTGTATCTCCCTATGATCCCCGAACTGCCTGTCTTCATGCTGGCTTGTGCCCGAATCGGCGCCATTCACACGGTCATTTTCTCTGGGTTTAGTGCTCAAGCAGTAGCTGACAGAGTCAATGATGTGCAAGCCAAGTTGTTGATCACCGCCGATGGGGGATTCCGCCGGGGCAAGATTGTGCCACTCAAATGCATAGTTGATGAAGCTGTAACCAAATGCCCTTCAGTAGAGAACATCATCGTGGTCAGGAGAGTGGGCAGTTCGGCTACGTTGAAGCCGCCAAAGGAGTTATGGCTTCATGATGTTATGGAGCATGCCAGACCATTTGTCGAGCCGGAACCGGTCGAATCAAACCATCCCCTTTACATATTGTACACTTCCGGCACCACGGGTAAGCCTAAAGGAATCATTCATGGTACCGGCGGCTACATGGTGTACAACTACGCCGCCTACAAGTGGGTTTTCAATTTGCGAGAAGAATCAGTTTACTGGTGCACCGCAGACCTTGGCTGGGTCACTGGCCACAGTGAGGTGGTATACGCCCCACTAGCTCACGGGGCTTCTACCGTGATTTACGAAGGAGCTCCTGATTACCCGAGCATAGAGAGATGGTGGGACATTATCGAAAAATACGGTGTTACTGTCTTCTACACCTCACCAACTGCTATCAGAATGTTAATGGGACACGGCGAAGAGTCCCTACGCAGACACGATCTGAGCACCTTGGAACTGCTGGGCACTGCAGGCGAACCCATCAATCCCGAAGCCTGGCTCTGGTTTTATCGCCACGTGGGTGGGGAAAGATGTCCTATTGTCGATACATGGTGGCAAACTGAGACGGGAGGTCCAACGATTTCGCCCTGCCCCGGAATTGAGTGTATGCCGCTAAAACCGGGCTCAGCAACTTTGCCACTGCCTGGTATTGACGCCGATATATTAGCCGAGGATGGCAGTTCCGTTCCTCCGGGGAAAAGAGGATTTTTGGTGATAAAGAGGCCCTGGCCGGGGATGTTCCTAGGCATATATGGTGACCCCGAACTCTACCACAAGACATACTGGTCACGTTTCCCGGGAAATTACTACACGGGGGATTATGCAGTTAGAGACAGAGATGGGTATTTCTGGATTCTGGGACGCGCCGACGAGGTGATTAAGGTAGCAGGGCACCGCATTGGAAGTGCCGAATTGGAAGGTGCTGCCGTTTCTCATCCCGCGGTGGTGGAAGCCGCCGCGATAGGTAAAGCGCATTCAGTGAAGGGCGAGAGCATAGTCATGTTTGCTCGGCTCAAAGATGACATTGAGCCCTCAGAAAACTTGAGACGAGAGCTCGCTGCTTACATTGGCAATACCATTGGACCAATCGCAGTGCCTGATGAGATCTATTTCGTCACCAAATTGCCCAAGACTAGAAGCGGTAAGGTCATGAGGCGTGTTCTCAGGGCTGTGGCCGAGAATGTCAGCCTGGGAGACCTGACCAGCCTGGAAGATGAAAACTCGGTGGAAGAGGTGATCAAGGTATACCAAGAACTTAAACAAGCACAAGGAAAGGAAAAAATAGATGGCAGGCATCAGTTTTCGCGGCAAAAACCTTAGGGCGGAACTTCAGGTCAATAGCATATCGGTTGAGCTTAACCCCTTCACCGAACAGTTTCTAGCTCGAACCATTGTTGGAGCTGTGTCTTCCCTTAAAGGCGCAGAAGTGATCGAGACTCTGGAGGTCGTTCTTGAGAAAAGCGACCTGAGGATTGTGGTTAACAGTAATGAACTCCAGCTTACCCCATTTCCCAAGGATATCATCGTTAATACCATTAAGGGTATGGTATCTTCACTTAAGGGGGTGGGCAAGATAGATACCTTGAGGATGAGGGTAGGGATAGAGGGCTAACGTTCATCTGTGGCAGAGGAAGAACCTTTGCACCGGATAATTCGCCGTCAGGGGGTGAGAACATATATGAGGGTTTGGTAGCAGAGACCATAGCGCGCTTATGTTAAAGTCAAAAAAGGAGGGAAGAGATGGCTAAAGTGGCACAGGAAATGGTGAGAAAAGCGGGAATAAACTTGGAACAACTGGTAGACCTGTTAGTTAGCAATGCCGCTGCTGAGCTGACCACATACTACTACTACACCATTTTGCGAGTAAATCTCATTGGACTGGAGGGTGAAACGATCAAGGAGATCGCGGAGGTTGCCCGCGTCGAAGACCGCAATCACTTTGAAGCATTGGTACCTCGTATTTACGAGCTTGGCGGAGCTTTGCCCCGGGACATGAAACAATTTCATGATATCTCTGCCTGTAAGGCAGCTTACCTGCCTGACAACCCCAGGGACATTAAAGCTATGCTAACCACACTGGTTGAAGCAGAAAGATGCGCTGTGCGTGGCTACACTCACATCTGCAACCTAACTGCAGGCAAGGACCACCGCACCTATGATCTGTCCCTTTCCATTCTTCACGAGGAAATCGAGCACGAATCTTGGTTTTCTGAATTCCTCGGTGAAGGTCCTTCAGGACATTTTATGCGCCGTGGCGAAACCTCTCCATTCGTGTCCAGGTTCCTGAGATAGCCAGAACAATGGATGAGGACAGAGCTTCGCTCCGTCTCCCCACTCCTTTCCCTACGCATTCAATGGGCAGGGTCTGAAAATGAAAAAGCCTCAGCAAAGAAGAACTGGCTCGATATGATGGAAAAGGCGGTGCTCCAGCCTACATAGCCTACAAGGGCAAGATATATGACGTCTCCTCCAGCTTCTTATGGAGAAACGGTCGTCATCAAGTTCTCCACCAAGCCGGACACGACTTAACTGGCGACCTAGACAAAGCCCCGCATGGTCCAGAGATGCTGGAAAGGTTTCCTGTGGTGGGATTGTTAACCGGACCTTAATCGCATAGATGATATGGCCGCCTTTCTAGCGAATTCTTCCTCGATAGTCCAGGCTCTCGTTGCCACAGCTTTTACCTGGGCTCTGACCGCCGTGGGGGCAGCGTCGGTGTTTTTGTTTAAAGAGGTAAACCAGAAAGCACTCGGCGCAATGCTTGGCTTTGCCGCAGGCGTCATGATTGCTGCCAGCTACTGGTCACTACTGGCACCAGCTATTGAAACGTCCCGGGAAGGACCTCTCCCGGCATGGTTGCCGCCTGCAGCGGGTTTCGTCCTCGGAGCGGGTTTCTTACGCGGCATTGACAGGCTACTTCCCCATCTCCACCTTGGGTTCCCTGATGGGGAAAGAGAAGGTATCAGGACCTCGTGGCGGCATAGCACGCTACTCTTCTCAGCCGTAACCTTGCATAACATCCCTGAGGGTCTCGCCATTGGAGTTGCCTTTGGAGCTGTGGCTGCCGACCTTCCTGCCGCTGACTTACCAGCAGCTGTCAGTTTAGCCATTGGCATTGGGATCCAGAATCTCCCCGAAGGGCTGGCAATCTCTCTACCGCTCCGAGGTGAAGGTCTATCTCGCGGCAGGTGTTTTTGGTATGGACAGCTGTCAGGTTCGGTTGAACCTGTGGCTGCTGTGCTTGGAGCTGCCCTTGTTACCGCGGCGCAGCCCGTTCTACCCTATGCGCTAGCTTTTGCCGCCGGTGCTATGATCTTCGTCGTAGTGGAGGAGATAGTACCGGAATCTCAACATGGCGGCAATGCCGATGTGGCTACGCTGGGCAGCGTAATAGGTTTTGCACTGATGATGACGCTCGATGTCGCCTTTAGTTAATCGTCGAGCAGAAATCGTCACCAAAAGAGAGCAATAGAGGAGTGACTCTCCTAGCCATAGATGCTACAATAAGAATGCTGGGGTAAAACTCAGACCCTGCTCAAGCTCAATACATGGCGGTTCTCAAGATTCGTACGCTGCCGGACCCTGTGCTGAGGTCCAAAGCTAGAACAGTAAGTAAAATTGACCACTCAATTCAAAAGTTGATAGACGACATGATTGATACTATGAGAGCAGCCTCAGGAGTGGGGCTGGCAGCACCTCAGGTGGGTGTGCCACTTCGTATCGCAGTCATCGAGATACCGGGACAGGAAGTCATTACATTAATAAACCCGGTAATAGTTAAACGGATAGGAGAGCGCGTGTTGACAGAGGCCTGCCTGTCCGTTCCCGGCTATCAAGGGGAGATCAAAAGGTCAATGGTGGTCAAAGTCAAGGCAAAAGACCGTCATGGGAAGGAAATTCGGCTTAAAGGCGAGAATTTACTTGCTCAGGCGTTGGAACACGAAATAGATCACCTTAATGGGATGTTGTACATAGACCGGCTGGAAAGCCCTGAAAAGCTGCATAAGGTTACCGAAATGAAGGAGGGTTAAACTCGCTTGTCAGCAAGAGGGAGCTTTGCCCTCGACTTTTAGTTGCGGAGAGACGAAGTTCACAGACCGAGCAACTTGGGTGATGACCTCCGTGAATAGCGATCCATAAGTCCAAGCATTGGGACATGACCAAGTTAGTGGCAATCGTGGGTATGGCAGGCGCTGGCAAATCCGAAGTAGCCAAGATCTTTGAGCAACGCGGCTTCAAAAGGATAAGGTTTGGGGATCTCACTGAAGAAGAGCTTAGGGCCAGAGGTTTGGAACCAAATGAGAAGAATGAGCGGTACGTGAGGGAAGAATTGAGAAAAAAGTACGGGATGGCAGCTTATGCCAAGCTTAATCTGCCCAAGATCGAAAGCTCCCTTGAATCGGCAAATGTGGTAGTGGATGGGCTTTACTCATGGGAAGAGTACCTTATGCTTAAGGAGCACTACAAGGAAAGATTCAAGGTAGTTGCAGTTTACGCTTCTCCAGCTACCAGGTATGCGAGACTAGCTCACCGTCCGCTTCGCCCTCTCAGTTACGAGGAAGCACAAGAGCGGGACAAGTCTGAAATAGAGAATAGCAACAAAGGCGGCCCCATAGCTCTAGCTGACTGTACCATAATAAATGAAAGTTCGTTAATAGAACTGAGAAGAGTAACCGAACAGGTCATCGCGGCTTTGCAGTGAGGAAAAAAAAGAGACCAACCACTGACGAATATTTTCTCAAGATAGCCTCTGTGGTCGCTGAGCGTTCTACCTGCCGCCGCCATCATGTAGGCGCCGTGGCAGTGAAAGACAAGCACATATTGGCCACAGGCTATAACGGAGCCCCAGCCGGGCTTAAGGATTGCCTCGAATTGGGTTGCCTACGCGACGAACTCAAAATAGAGTCTGGTACCAGGCACGAAATCTGCCGCGGCATTCACGCGGAACAGAATGTGATCATCCAGGCGTCACTTCACGGAGTAAGCCTTGAGGGGGCTACTATTTACGCCACACATCCCCCCTGCATACTGTGCGCTAAGATGTTAGTAAATGCCAAAATAAGCAGGTTTGTGACTTTCGGCAGCTATGCTGACGATTCCTTCATACACCTGTTTCAAGAAGCAGGGATCCGATTTGAACTACACAAACACCCACCGCGGAGAATAAACTATCTACCTTGAGCTGCAACCGCTCGAGGATAACCGGGAACAGTTACACCTTTGGCTCGAGCTTGAACTCGAACTGACAACAGATTTCATCGGGACTCTTTCGCGGAGGCATCTTGGGCATAGTCACCACTATGTTGGGATTGATTTCATTGGCGTAAGCCCTTGCCGAAGCAAGCTCCATCACCTGGCATATTGGCTCTATCATCTCTGGTTCTTTGGTTTCAAAACGAATTAGCGCGGGACAGCGTTTGATGGTCAGTATGGCATGATTATTGCTCTTGAGGTCTATCTCATAATCGAACATGCCATGAGGCATCATAGCAGCCAGCTGCCAGAATTTCATCGCGTCAGCAACGTCACGGTTTTTTAGATTCAACACACTTAGAATCCTCGCCGTTTCAAACGGAGGAAATCTGTTCACCCACATCTCATAGTCCAGCGCATTGGCTACCTCTCGACCAAATCTTTCCTTCACCGCGGTGTACCACAGGGCATCTGCCATAATATAGCATCTCCCATATTCGATAAGTAACCGGGCGAGAAATTCCTTGGAAAAGTCCTCATACCTTACATTGGGGATAAACTCTCCGCTGTAATCTTTCAGCTCCGTCACATTGACCTCCTTTATAGTATTTGCCTCCTATCAAAGCCCAACAATGCTACTTTTGCGTCCGATTTTCTGTGCCGGGTTCACTTCGGCACTTCATCAATTCTACCCGCCTCGACGGATGAAACACAAAATGGCATCTCTTCACAGCGTCAACGTATTTTCCCCCTAGCCAGCGAAGCGAATATACCCCCGAAACAAAGAATGGCGAAAATAATGAAAGACATCTTCATGCTTTGCTGAAACAAGGGATAGTACTCAGGAGTGATCTGAACTCTTCCTAGGTACAGGGCAAACATTAGCATAACCAATCCCATACTGAATACCATCCCCACCTGACGCATCGTAGCTAGCGTGGCTGATGCTATGCCATAAGCTTTTCTCGGAGCTGCGCTCATCACAGCGTTCGTATTGGGAGAGGAAAAAAGAGCGAAACCGAAACCGATGAGAATCAGGTTGCCCAGGATGAACACGAGGGAAGTCTCTTCTTTAAGGAAGACAAGAACGATGAGCCCGACTGTGGTTAGAGCCATTCCTGCTGAGGCAATTAGCCTCGGTTCAATTTTGTCGGATAGTCTCCCTGCAGGAGGCGAAAAAACAGCTTGCGTCGCTGGCATAGCCACCAGTATCAAACCAGCGCTTCGAGGATCAAGTCCCTTCAAGTATTGCAAGTAAAGACTGAGCAAGAAAGAGATAGCAAAGGTCGCACTGTAATTGATCAGCGCTGCTAGATTGGAAAATGTGAACGCCCTGTTACCTCTGAAAAGGTTTATATCCAGGATCGGGCTTTCCGCCTTGAGTTCCCAACGCAGGAAGGCAAAAAGCCCGGCAATGCCTGCAGCAATAAGCCATAGCCCCCACGATTCAGGTAAGACGGTAAAACCGTAAACCAGCGCTGTGAGCCCCAGACTATATATGAGACAACCAACAAGATCGAACTTTTCTCCCCTAGCTCCCATCCATTCTCCCTTCAGCTTCCACAAGGTAAGGGCCACGATCCCCAGCCCCAACAGCATGTTGACAAAGAATATACTTCTCCATCCCCAGTAGTGGGTAAGCATTCCGCCAAGGATCGGTCCCAGAGAAAGACCAATATACGTGGCAGCAACATTTATTCCCAGAACCTTTCCTCTCTCCTCAGGAGGGAAGACTGTAATGAGCAAAGCTACTGCGGTGCTGCCAAGCATGGCCGCACCCACTCCCTGTAATGCTCGAAAGGAGATAAGCGCCGCAGCCGAGCTTACTAAACCACAGAAAAAAGAGGCAAACGCAAAAATAGTTACACCGAAGGTAAACACCCTTTTCCTGCCGCGTATATCTGCTAGCCTGCCAAACGGAACAAGAAAAATCGCCGAAGACAACAGGTAAGCAGTGGCAATCCACCCCAGCATGACAGCATCTAATAATAATTCGCTTCCCAGTGCAGGAAGGGCAATATTCACTGCTGACCCCATGAAAGGAGAAAGGAAAGAAGCTGTGGTGGTCACCAGAAGCACTGTTCTTTTATCATCGCCACCGCTCGTGGAAACACTCATGGCGAGGTATTCTAACTTATTTGGTTTGAACGTGCTACCTGCGGTCTGTTATCTTTACACCATCTGCCCCCTTTCCGCTGGCCACTACACCTGTGGCAAGGCAAGCCAGCACCAGAGTTGTTTCAAGAGAGCGAATCAAGTAGACTTAGTTACACGTACCATGAAGGCAGATACAGAAAAACAGGTGCTTGCCATGAAGGCAAGGGCTGTTAGAGTGCTAATCTTCATCGTCAGCGCTCTAGTAGCACTGAAAGTGCTGGTCAGCTGGTTCACCGGTAGCCTGAGTATACTGGCTCAAGCTGCTGACAGCCTGCTGGACCTGGTGGCAGCGGCTGTAACCTTCTATGCCATTCGCTTCTCTGCTAAACCAGCTGATGGCGAACACCCATACGGCCACGGCAAGATTGAGGACATCGCTGGTGTAGGACAGGGGATATTGATCCTGACCGCTGCCTCCCTGATCATCTACTCCTCAATAAGACGGATAATAACAGGTTTCCACTTAGAACTGGTAGAGCTAGCGATGGCAGTAATGCTGGTTTCTATGGTAGTGAACATCTTCTTGTCTCGGTACCTACTGAAGCTCTCCCGGGAGACTGGCTCCGTCGCATTGGAGGCCAACGCACGCAACATCGCCAGCGATATCTATTCCACCTTTGCAGCGCTGCTCGCGATGCTGGCAGTGCATTTCACCGCTCTTGAGGTCATCGATCCGATTATTGCTATCGCGGTAGCGGTCTATATCGTGAAAATCGCCCTGGATACTGTCCGTAAGCCGCTATCAGGACTTCTGGATGAAAAGCTGCCCGCTGCAGAAGAAGCGATAATCCACCACAGTCTACAACGACGCCGTGTGGAAGTGGCTGGTTTTCACGCCTTAAGGACACGACGTGCCGGAAACCAGAGCCATATAGATCTCCACCTAGTGTTGAACAAAGATATCACTGTCGAAGAAGCTCACCGCATATGTGACGAACTGGAGGCAGAAATACAAAGCTCACTTCCTCAAAGCCACGTCACCATTCACGTAGAGCCCTGCAATAAAGAGTGTGCACGCTGCCCCGCAACTTGTTCCTAGCGTTCCGGTTCACCGAAACGTAAGAACAAGACTCGCTCTTGATACAAGTTAGCGAACCGCAAACTCACCCCGAACAATGCGCGTTCGACACGCTATGCCACGTACGCGAACGAACTACTGCTGAAGCAGAGAAAAGGAGTCTCTCCAACGAGCTACACCTGAATCATCAACGTTTTCCACCAACTTTCTTCGATACGGCATCTCTGTACACCCTGGCCACTCCCTTGCCATGGTGGATCATTTTTGTCCGTGCCTTTTTTCGCCGTCTTTCCCTGCGCTCTTGCCTGGTTGACGGGATAAGGCCATGGTCCCAGGAAAATTGCTCCTCTACCATTTTACTTCGTAGGAGCCGAGGATAAACTCCAGATCGTTCTGAAAAAGCGAAATCTTGTCCCTCAGGACAGGCTCCTCGTCCACATCCAAGAGCATTTTAACCTCGTTCCCGGGGGAAGTTATGATGTGCGCACTTCCACACTCTTTCGGCCCCTCGTCCTGCTTTGTCTGTGCTTTCAATACCAGGGTGATACGCGACTGTGTAGCTCCACTGGGGAGCGCATACGTTTGAGATTCAACCTCGATGACACTGATGCCGTGCTTCTTAAGTAAATCTCGCACCTCGTCACGAAGCATCTCAGCATTAAGGTTCTGATAGACCTTTCTCAGTTGAATCGCCATCGTTTGATCAATTATAGCACCTTCACCCCCCTTTCAGAAGGCGATTATCGCTCCTATGAGCTGCTACCACAGCGAACGAGACTGAGTCAACCCGGGCAACCTACTCTCATCATATTCAAACGTGCGCAGCAGGACATTCCCTTGATGAAATTCTGGCTGGCGATTATAATTACAAACCTGTGCTCGTGCTACCATCGCAATCGCGAGTCGAGTTTCCTAGATCATGGCAACAATCGCAGATCGCATCAATTGCTGATGTTCATATCGCTGAAGGAGGGAAGTTCATGAATTGCGCTGTATGTGGCAACCCACTTCTCTACGATAGGGTGGCGTTCCATTGTTCCTGCGGCTCATATGTGCATGCCTATTGCTGGGATGGACATGTACTGCAAGCCCACCGCCCCCCATTTGAGATAGGCACAATAAATCTCGATGGCGAATTCATGCCAAGGCAGGAAACCAAAGAAGAAACTCAGGCAAAAGAGGTGTCATCTTCTTCAGAGTAAAGGAGGGGACACATGCCTGTCTATCAGTACCAGTGCACCAATTGCAAGGTAAGGTTTGAATTAAGGCAAAGTTTTCAAGACAAGCCGGTAGCGGCTTGCCCTGCTTGCCACAGTGACGCTCGTCGTTTGTTCATCCCTGTTCCTATCCTGTTTAAAGGACCGGGATTCTATATCACCGACTCGAGAGAGGAAAAAGAGAAAAAGGCGGATTCCTCACGGTTCAGGGAAAAAGAGAAACAGATGGATCGCGGAGGTGAGAAGTGATTCGCTGTCCTGTCTGTGGCAAAGAGGCCAGGGTGCGCATCTATCGCTGTGCGAGGTGCGCAGTGTATGTGCACATTAAGTGCTGGCACAGACACGTAGCCAAAGCCCATAAGCGCTAAATTCTAGCGGTGAAATTTTATCCCTTTTCGTTCCCCGTGTTATACTGTAACTGGGTGTCCCTGTAGCTCAGCTGGATAGAGCGGCTGCCTTCTAAGCAGCGGGTCGTGGGTTCGAATCCCTCCAGGGACGTTGTCAGTTTTCTGGTTCTACTCAGCCGTTTTGCTTAACTCTAGGCGTCGTTTTACCCGCTTGCGTAACTTTTCCCGTATGACCGGCTCAAAGCCGATCCTAGCCATTGTAAGATTTAGACGCACGATTTAGCTTTGCTTGTGGTCAGTGCCGAAGCAGTTGGCCAGTATATGAAACACGACAAAGCACTTATACATGGAGGTGTGCGGATTGTGGCAGATTGAAATTCTTTCCCTATCGAACAAAAATTCGACCGCTTCCATAAGCAAAGTGCATCCAGAGGAAAGGGCAGGCACGCGCTACAACGGAAGATTGCCAAGCTCCTGACCCATGAATCTGCCAAGTTGGCAAAGTGGCAGGAACAAATAGCCCCTCAGGCGAAATAAGCAAGTTGCAAAACATGTCCGCGCTGCCTCATAATTAGCAAGGTGGAACCTATGAACACCCTGGCGCGGGGAGGTTCAAGCTGCGAGGGCGGGTCTCAGGTTGGCTCGGGCACCAAGCTCACGGGTAGGCCACAAACGACGAGCGTGGGGTCGAATCCTTCCCGGGACGGTTCTGAAGCTTTTTCCCTAGCCTTTAAGTAATATGAGGGACAAGTATGATATCGAAGTAAAATTGCTCGCCGTCACCCCTGACGCGGAAAGGCTGATAGAGATGGCGGGCAGACTCTGCTGGGACACGCAGGATAAAACAGGGACTGTCCCCGACCGAATTCAGAAATGGATAGAAGTTGGACATGAATCCATGATCGAACACGCCTGTGCCACATTTTACATTCGAGCCAGCCGCGCCCTCACTCACGAACTTGTTCGCCACCGCATAGCAAGCTATAGCCAGAGAAGCCAGCGGTATGTGAAAGAATGGGAACCCAGATACATCGAACCGCCTCCCATCAAGGAGAATGAGGCAGCCCACAGGCGATTTGAAGAAGCGATGGCAACTTGCTGGCAGGCCTACCGCGATCTGCTTTCATATGGAATGAAGCCGGAAATCGCCCGCTATGTCCTGCCTAACGCCTGTGAGAGCCAGATAATCTGCACCTGGAACTTTCGTGAGATCCGACATATTATCAAGCTACGAACCTCTCCTCGCGCACTGCCCGAGTTCAGAGCTGTTGCCGAAGAGATACGAAGAATAGCCAAGGAGATAGCTCCTCAGGTATTCGCCGATCTGTAGACGTTCCGACTTTGTCCAGGAGGTTCGAACCGTTGCGTCGATGTCTTTTCCCTTGCAATCTTACACCAAATAGTGTAAGATGGAACCATGAAGCGCAGCGAAAAGAGACAATGGAGTAGAGAAAAGGTTAAGGCACTGAGACAACATCTGGGATTTACTCAAGCAAGACTCGCCGCCGAGCTGGGAACACGACAGCAGACGATAAGCGACTGGGAGAAAGGGCTTCACACCCCTCGCGGTGCTTCAGCTACTTTGCTTAATATAGTCGCCGAGCGCTGCGGTTTCCAGTACAAGCCAGGAAAGGAAGAGAGTGAACCAAATTAAAGTGGGTTGCTGCGGCTTCCCGCGGAGCAGAAAGGAGTACTCCCGGCACTTTACGCTTGTAGAGATACAGCAGACCTTTTATCAGCTGCCGCAGGAGTCCACGGCGGCGAAATGGCGTGCCGAGGCTCCAGTGGATTTTGAATTCAGCCTGAAGGCGTGGCAGGGAATAACACATCCCCCCTCGAGTCCCACCTACAAAAAAGCGGGGCTACGCATTCCCAGGGAAAAAGAAGGTAACTACGGCTTGTTCAGACCTACTGAGGAAGTTTTCGAGGCATGGGCGAAGACCAGACTCATTGCCGAGATTCTTAGAGCTAAAGTTATTGTATTCCAATGTCCTGCCAAATTTACACCGAACCAAGAAAATATTGAGAATATGAGGCGCTTTTTCGCTACCATAGGGCGCGCAAATTTTGTTTTCGCCTGGGAACCGCGTGGCGACTGGAGCCATGATGTTATTGTTCGACTGTGTCAGGAATTAGATCTGGTTCATTGCGTTGATCCCTTGGTGACCAGTCCACTGTACGGAAAACCAAGATACTTCCGCTTACACGGTGGACCGGGCTATCGCCACCAGTACAGCGATGAGGAGCTTCTTAGACTTCGAGAATTGAGCCAGGGTCAGACCTACGTGCTATTCAACAATATGGCTATGTATGAGGACGCCTTGAGATTCAAACAATTGTTAACAAACAAGGAGTAATTTTTTTGTCCCCTGATACACGAATTCGGATAAAAGAAGAAGAGAAACAGGCAGCGGTGCTGTGGCAACAGCTCGCAGGAAAGCAACTTGTCTCCACGCAGAGCAAACCGCTGCGGATAATCTACCCCGGGAGAAACAACAGGGACGAAGGTCCTGATTTTTGCGATGCAGTTATTGCCACGGAATCCGGTCTTATGAAAGGGGATATAGAAGTTCACGTTAAGTCAAGTGGCTGGTATACGCATAATCACCATGCTGATCCCAAATACAACAACGTGATCCTCCATGTAGTGCTCTGGCATGATTCCTGTGAAGCTACTGTATTGCAGAACGGCACGTCAATACCGATACTATGTTTGTCGAAAGCACTGCGGTACCAACTTCATCTCTTGCCTCACCACCTGCCTTGCTTTGAGACGTCAGAGAACACACGAGAGCAAACTCTAGCAAGTTTGCTAGCTGCCGAGGGAAGAGAAAGGTTTAAAGAGAAAGCAGCGCGTTTCCAAGTCCGCTTAGAGCAGCAGGAGGCGGGCGAGGTATTATTGCAGGGTGTAATGAGAGCTCTGGGTTATAGCAAGAACACCAAGCCATTCGAAGAGCTTGCCCAGAGACTCCCTCTCAATTACCTAGAATGCCGACCGAGCTTGCCGGTAAAGCAAGCCCTGCTGCTCGGGGCTGCCGGACTGTTGCCCTTTCAAAGATGCCAGGGAAAAAGGGGCGAAGACGAGAAAACGCAAGAACTGGAACAAATATGGTATGAAGAGGGCGGGGGAATTAAGTCAATGAACGAGTCTGATTGGAACCTGGTACACATCTATCCCCATAACTCCCCCGTGCGACGCCTGATCGCTTTAAGTCATCTCGTTCAACGCTACAACCGGGAGGGATTTCTCGCCGGAATGTTACAGCTGGTGAGAACAGCGCGTCCGCCACGCGGACATCATACAATAGAAAATGGCCTCATCGTTGTTGACGAAGGCTACTGGCGATACCACCTCGACCTCGACGTGTTGAGCAGGAGTCCAGCCCTGCTAGGCAACAGCAAAGCGGCGGAGATCGCGGTAAACGTGATATTGCCCTTCGCCCACGCATGGGGTACATTAAAGGGCGACATCACGCTAGTAAAAAACGCCGAAGAACTTTACCACACCTATCCCAAACTGCGTGAGAACTGCCTCACCGGCCACATGATCAAACAGCTCCGCCTGAAAAGCCCTTCCTGGCTTACCGCCTGCTATCAACAGGGCTTGATTCACATCTTCAAGAACTATTGTCGAGAGGGCAAATGCCAACAATGCCCTCTGTCTCGCATACCATCAGCTTCGCTCTAAAGAAGTTTCAATCTCCGAAGCTAAAGCGATTATGTCGTGCCATCACCCAGAGACAGGCTCGGAACTACGTCAAGGTCGTAACCGCTTCTTTCGCCGCGCTGAAGATGATAATAGCCGCATGCAGCTACCATGGCAGCGTTATCGGTGCATAAGTGCGGGGGTGGGAAAAGAACCTGGATCGGTGAACTAAGGAGAAACTGGCGTGTGAGCGCTTCATTGGAGGCAACGCCGCCACTGAGCAGGATGTGGTTAACTTCGAACTCCGTAGCAACCTCGATTGTCTTCCCCACCAGGACATCAACTACAGCAGCCTGGAAGCTGGCAGCGGCATCGGCTACATCCACACCCCCTCTATGAACAAGATGCCATAAGGCTGTCTTCAAGCCACTAAAACTGAAATCGTAACTATCCTTAAGCCAGGCTCTGGGCAGCGGCAAGCAAGGCGAACCAGAATGAGCCACTTTTTCAATGGCTGGACCCCCGGGATAACCCAAACCTAGGATCCTAGCCGCTTTGTCAAAGGCTTCACCCGCGGCATCATCTCGCGTTCCTCCCAGTTTTTGGAATTGCCCGTGCTCCCGCATTAGCACCAAGTCGGTATGTCCCCCAGAAACAATAAGGCAAAGGCAGGGAAACTTTATGTCAACCATTCTTTTCTCCGGACACTCTAGCCAGTTAGCATATATGTGTGCCTCAATGTGGTTGACACCGATAAATGGCAATTTTCTAGCTAAGGCGATCGCCTTGGCGACGTTGACACCGACAAGTAAAGAGCCGGCAAGCCCGGGACCGAAGGTCACGGCAACAGCGTTGATTTCGTTCCAATCCATGCCTGCCATAGCTTCGTTAATGACTGGGATGATGCTGAGAATATGCTGTCTGGAAGCAACCTCAGGGACGATACCTCCATAGCGAGCATGGATGTCTATCTGTGAAGCCACCACATTGGAGACAATTTTCCTACCGTTTTCCACGACGGCAGCAGCGGTCTCATCGCAAGATGTCTCCACGCCCAAAATTTTCATGCTACCTATCCTTCCTGCATCAGTTTTCTCACCTCAGACTCGTAGGCCTGGATAATGCTATTTCGTGTAACTAGCCCCAAGAGTCTTCTCGAGTCTCTCCGCTCTACCACGGGCAGGGCTGCTATCCCCCTGCTCACCATCAGCTCCAGTGCTCGCTCCAGCGTTTCCTCAGGATTAGTCACTATTAGATCGGTAGTCATGACGTTTCCTACTTCCATCATGCTTCTTTGTTCATTAGGCACCGGGAGGATATCTTCTTTTGCTATGATGCCAATTAACTCTCCTGCCTCGTTCACCACCGGTACATCCGTTCGGCATTCCGTTACCAGCTTGGCTGCCATTTCCAAGCTGGAACGGGGAAAAAGCGTGGGGCAGTCAATAATCATGGCATCTCTCACCTTCATTACTCTTAATAAGGGAGAAGCATATTCATACCTGTGGGCCGGAGAGGCGGATGGGGATGAGACCTGGCTCTGATATATGGTATTTCTCCCCACTATGACGTAGGCCAGGCCCACCGCTATCATAGCTGGGGCCAATATGGTGTAGGTTCCCGACATTTCGGTTACCATTATAATTACCGCCACCGGGGCGTGACTTATGGCACCAAAAAGAGCCATCATCCCAACAAGAACAAAGGGATAAGGGTCATTCGGCAACAAAGAGCTAATAACCGTATGTTGCCCCGCTGTCCACAAAGAAGCTGCCAGCATGCCGCCAATCACCAATCCAGGGGCAAATACCCCTCCGCTACCTCCCGAGCCCACGGAACATGATGTAGCCACTATTTTGGCGAACACCAAAGCCACCAAAACCACAAGGGATAATGTTCCCGGCTGCATAGCTAGCTGCAGCCAGCCATACCCAGTGCCCAATACCTGCGGCAAGGCGAGCCCGATCAGACCGGTAAGCAAACCACCGATGGCTGCCCTATACCGCTCGGGGATCTTCGATTTCCCAAAAAAGTTGCGCACATTGTGAAACGTGATCGCGTACAGAATGCCTACTACACCACACAGGATACCTAGCATAGCATAGGAGGACAGTATCTTGGGATTGTGAAAGGCTACGGCAACGTGCTCCCCAAACATAGGGGCAAATCCCAGCCAGCTGGCAAATATGGAGTACGCGACGATCGTAGCTACGAACGAGGGAATGAGAGCTTCTACCTCAAACCCATCCAGATACAGAATCTCAACACTAAGCAATGCTCCGCCAAACGGAGCCTTAAATATGGAGCCGAGTCCTGCTCCAAGCCCGGCAACCAGAGCCAGTCTTAGATCACGACCACCCAACCCGAGCAGCCTTCCCACCAAAGAACCACAACCAGCTCCAATCAATGCGATGGGACCCTCCCTCCCAGCGCTCCCCCCGGAGCCGATTGTGATGGCTGAGGCTATAATTTTTATCAGAGGGGTGCGGGGATGTATCAGCCCCCGCCCGTAATGGAAAGACTCTACAGCGGCATCCACGCCATCACCAGCAGCCTGGGGAGCCAGTTTATACGCTATGACCCCGCTGAGCAGACCTCCCAAGGTGGTTACCACAGGGATCATCCATCTCCTGCCTACGCCGGTAACCAAGGTTGCTCCTTCGCCAGCGGGCAGAGGAGGCACAAAACCAGCGCCCAAACCTAGAAAGAGCTCGGTGGTCCAGTTTAGAGCAATCCAAAAGGCCATAGAAGCAGCACCGGCAGCGACACCGATCAAAATTGCTGCCGGGAACCACTTTCTCAGATAGGCGATACTGCGAGAGGAAGTGACCTCTTTTAGGTGAATGAAACACCTTCGGGGTCCTACCACGGAGCGCTATTTTAGTTCAGGAAATCACTTCAAAGCAACAAATGCGTGTTGTGCCACGCATGCCACAATGGTAAGATAAAATCAAGATTATTGTAGGTTGGCCATTAGTTCTATCATCCTTGCCGGTGGCAAAAGTAGCAGATTCGGTCAAAACAAATTTCTGGAGACCATCGGCAACAAAACTCTGATCCAGAGGGTAGTCGACTGCGTAGCACTTCTTGGTTCAGAAATCATCATAGTCACTGCCCGGGGAGAGGTCGTCCCCTGCTCCTCCAGCGTTGAAATGAAGACGGTGGGAGATGTTTATCCCGAAAAAGGTCCACTCGGCGGGATCTATTCCGGTCTGATCAGAGCATCAAACCCACAGGCCGTTGTAGTAGGTAGCGACATGCCATTCATCAACGTAGAGCTTCTCAGATATATGCACCGGATATCCCACGCCTTTGATGCCGTGGTTCCACGAATTCAAGACAAGGTAGAGCCGCTGTGCGCCATTTACTCTAAGAAATGTTGCAGCGTTATGCAGGAACTGCTGGAACAAAATGAATTGAGGATAAATAGATTGTTTGACGTAGTGAAGGTAAGATACGTCAGCGAAAACGAAATTAACAGGTTTGATCCAGAGCACTTAAGCTTTTTCAATATCAACACCAGAGCGGACCTGGGTGAAGCAAGGGAAATAGCGGCCCGACAAGCTGGTGAAGCCTAAAGCATGGCTCCAAAGCAAAACTCATAGCCTTTCCACCTTAACTGCGGCAACCTTAAACTCGGGAATCTTGGCCACAGGATCGAGCTTGGGATTGGTAAGGATATTGGCAGCGCTTTCCGCAAAGTGAAAAGTCACAAACACCACACCGGGCAACAAGGCGGAAGTTACCCGCGCTTGAGCAACGATCTCGCCGCGTCGCGACCTGACCCTTACCTTGTCACCCGATTTTATGCCTAGATTCATGGCGTCCTGAGCGCTGATTTCTACCACACCTTCCGGCTCTAGGATATTTAGCCCTGTTACCCTCCGAGTCATTGTGCCGGTGTGAAAATGATACAAACTGCGTCCTGTGGTAAGCATCAGGGGATAGTGCTCGTCAGGTAGCTCATCGGGTGGAATGTATCTGAGCGGGAAAAATTTGCCCTTGCCTCTGGCAAAGGTATCTGTGTGCAATATCGCTGTACCGGGATGGTCATCCGTCGGGCAAGGCCACTGAAGTCCTCCGTTTTCCAGGCGTTGGTAGCTTATGCCACCATAACTTGGGGTAAGCTTACGTATCTCCTCCATTATCTCACACGGGTCGCTGTAGTCGAAGCCTTTTGCTTTTAGCCTTTGAGCCAACTGACAGACAATCCACCAATCAGGCTTAGAATCGCCAATGGGCTCGATTGCCTTTCTTACTCGTTGAACGCGACGCTCGGTGTTGGTGAAGGTGCCATCCTTCTCAGCGAAGCTCGCTGCCGGCAGGACCACATGAGCAAACTTCGCCGTCTCGGACAGGAATATGTCCTGAACCACCAGAAACTCTAGTCGGGCCAAGGCTTGTTGCACATGCTGCACATCTGGGTCACTTAATGCCGGGTTCTCACCCACCAGGTAAAGCGCCTTTATCTCCCCGCGGTAGGCAGCCTCAATCATCTCGATCAGAGTCAAACCTGGGGAGGGTGGCAATGGATATCCCCACACATGCTCAAACTTTGCCCTGATGGTCGGGTCGCTTACCGCCTGATAGCCAGGGTAAACGTTGGGCAGGGCACCCATGTCGCAAGCACCCTGCACATTGTTTTGCCCTCTAAGCGGATTGACTCCCGATGAAGGCTTGCCTATGTTTCCCGTAAGCATAGCGAGATTGGCAACAGCCAGCACGTTGTCCGTGCCATGAGAATGCTGGGTGATACCCATAGCGTACAGTATAGTGGCAGGACGGTTGCTAGCATATATACGAGCAGCCTGTACTATTTTGTCCTTCGGCACCCTGGTCAGTTGTTCAACAAGGTCCAGGTTAAAGTCGTTCAGGGATTCTCGGAAGGCATCAAAGTTCTCGCACCTTTCGCTAATGAAAGTTGTGTCTAATAACTCCTCATCCACTATAACGCGCATTATTCCCATGAGAAGAGCAACATCTGTGCCAGGATTATGTTGTAACCAGAGAGTAGCAAAGCGACAGAGGTCTGTCTCTCGAGGATTAGCAACAATAAGCTTTCCCCCATTGTTTACTGCTCTTATTATCTGAAGCCCTATTACAGGGTGGGCTTCTGTGGTATTGGTGCCTATAGCAAGAATACAAGCGGCTCCCCCAATTTCGCTGATGGAGTTGGTCATGGCACCACTACCAAAACTCTGCGCCAGCCCGGCCACAGTGGGAGCGTGACAAAGCCGAGCACAGTGATCAACATTATTAGTACCCAGCACCGCCCGGGCAAATTTTTGTAACAAATAGTTCTCCTCGTTTGTGCACTTAGCCGAGGCAATCACTCCTATTTGTTCTGGCGCATAAGCCCTTAGCCTTGTCACTGCCACGCTTAATGCCTCGTCCCAAGATACTCTTTTCAACTCGCCGTTTTTCCTTACCAGAGGAGACGTCAATCTCTCTGGATGATGGACGAACTCAACTATGCCAAAGCGCCCCTTGACGCAGGCTTGACCATGATTGGCAGGACCCTCAGGGTCCGGGGTCGTGGCTATGATCTTTTCATCCTTAACTGCCATGTTCAATTGGCAGCCTACACCACAATAAGGACAAATAGTCTTCACCGACCGCTCAGGTTTTCCTACGCCACGAAGAGACAGCTCAATTAAAGCGCCAGTAGGACAGGAATCAACACAGGCGCCGCAGAACTTGCAGCCTGCTTCCCGAAGCGTTAACCCCTTGGGAGGAGCAATGGCATGACATTGTAGACAACGTTGTGCCTCAGCCACCGCTGTATCCCAATCAAAGCCTTGCTCGACTTCATAAAATCCCTTGATCCGTATTCGAGGAGAGACATAAGGTATAGTAGCTAGTCTTCCCGCGCCAGGTACCTCTTGCCACCAGACAGCGGCTTCCTCAGCAGAAACCAACTGCTCAGAAATATCGCCCACACCACCCAGATAACGGTCAATGGATTGGGCTGCTTTTCTTCCCGCAGCGACAGCATTGATAACCAGGGCAGGTCCGCTCTCACAATCACCGCCAGCAAAGACACCCTTGCGACTGGTGCTAAGTTCTTCGTTGACCTTTATTACGTTGCCCCGCACTAGCTCCAGCTTGAAATCGTGTGGTACGTCTGGCTGCTCACCTATGGCAACAATTAAAGTGTCAAGTTTCACAATAAACTCGCTTCCCCTTACAGGCACAGGTCGCCGTCTCCCGCTGGCGTCAGGCTCCCCCAGTTGCATGCGTACCAATTCCAGTTCCAGAGCACCATCAGCTCGACGGATGCGTGATGGAGCAACTAGAAACACAACTTCCACTCCCTCCTGCAGTGCCTGTTCTACCTCTTCCCTTTGCGCTGGCATTTCGTTCCTTGTTCTGCGGTAAAATATGGTCACGCTTGTGGCGCCGAGACGCAATGCCACCCGGGCTGAATCAATAGCTACGTTGCCACCGCCGATAACCCCCACTCGCTTACTTATTTGCACATTCTCTCCGAGGTTAAAGCGCCGTAGAAATTCAACGGCTCCGATAACTCCAGGCAAGTCCTCACCTTCGACCCCTAACCTCATTTCCCTGTGAGCCCCGATAGCAACAAAGATTGCATCGTATCCTTGATCGAACAGGGAGTCAAGCGAATTAACCCGGGTGTTCAATCTGATTTCAACACCCAGTCGCCTGATTTCTTCGATCTCATCACGGAGAATATTCCTGGGAAGCCGATACTCGGGGATCCCTACTCGCATCATCCCACCTGGCTCTGGAAGTGCCTCGAATATAGTTACTTTGTGACCCAACTTGGCAAGATAATAACCGCAGGTAAGCCCAGCGGGACCAGCTCCCACAATCGCCACACTCTTGCCGGTCCAAGGGCAAATTTTTACACGCTTTTTCCAACTATCATCACCATACTCAGCAGCAAATCTTTTCAGCATCCTGATATTCAATGCCTCATCCACATCCTGACCACGACGACATTCCTCCTGACAGGGAGCAGCACATACCCTCCCCAGTACTCCAGGGAAAGGAACCTTTTCCCTTATGACAGCCAAGGCAGCACTCGGTCTCCCTTTAGCTATGAGGCGGATATACCGAGGGATATCTATCCCTGCAGGACAGGCCACTTGGCAAGGAAAAGCAGTCTGAATCGCTCCTATTCCTCTTATTTCCTGACACACCCGAAGGCAACGGGTGCACAAGACACAGAAACTCGAATCGCGAGCGAAGAAGGGATTGTCCTCCAGTGCGGGCAAGCGACGAGAAACATGTACGGGAATATCCCGTATCTCTAGGTACTCTATCACCTTTTGCAGTTCACATTCTTTCTTTTCTGGACTTATACCTGCAGGCTGTCGAGCCAAGATAGTTAGAATCCTTTTGCGCTGCAGCTCCCGGACCCTGGAACTCCTGGTTTCAATCACCATCCCTTCTGAAACCGGGGTAATACAAGAAAGAGCCAGATTGCCATTAACATCCACAACGCAGAGCTGACAGGCTTCATCCGGTATTACTTCCGGTAGCGGCTTTAGACCAGGATAAGAACAAAGGGACGGAATATATATTTCTGCACTCCTCGCCACTTCCAATATGGTCTGTCCTGACTTTGCTTTGACATCCCTACCGTCTATGTTGACAAAAATATCTTCTGGAGCCATCTCATATTCCTCCTGATACACTTAGACTACGATACGTGAAAGTAAGACTGCTCTTATCAGAGTGCGCCACTTTAAGCAGAACGCATATCTTTTACTAACCGCCAGGCTATCGTTTCGCAAAGCACAGCCACATCCTCGGTGGAAAGATAATCAGAAATGTTGGCATCAAACAGGATGTTTGCGGAAGGAGCGACCTCTTCGTCACCACGCCACAACACTAGAATAACGGGCACGCGGCTAAAAGCGTTGATAGCCACAGAGGCGTCCCCAAAGTCCATTTCATGGCCTTCCAATTTCGCCGTTGCGACCTTCGTTAGCATCTCAGGGTTATTGCCGAAGTACTTGACTAAAGGGGTAATGGCTCGGTGAGCAAAAACGGGAAAATAACTCAGGCCCCCAGGAAGTTGCTTGTAAGTAATAAGTATGCCTGTGGCTGGAGTGCCCTTGGCCATGGTGAAATAGTGCAATATCAGGATCTTGTCTCTCAGGGGAACCTCGGTCTCACTGTTCTCTCGGGCAATTTTCGCATCGGAAAGCGTAATAGAATAAGATTGAGCGAGGTAATCAATAATGACTTTCCCGGGAGCTATATAGCACGCTCCTGCCCTGCGGCACTGCTCTTCGATGTCGCCGATCGTGGCCAGTTTACCACAAGCAAGCCGGTAGGAAAGTTCGTAGCTCCCTTCTTGGCCACCACCTGAGTAACTCAAGCGATCTTTACTCATGCACCGAACGTAGGGCGAGGCAAAAGTCCTGCGGCCTCGACTATTTGAGGAACAACCTCCTCCCATTCAATAGCCATAATGTGAACCCCAGCCACGCCAGGGATTTGACGCAACTGATTAATGATGTCGACACAAAGCCTTATCCCTTCCTTGGATACCTGCTCCCTCGGCACTTTCTGAAGCCGCTCAATAACGCTGTCGGGCACATCCATTCCCGGAACCTTCGTTTTCATATATTTTGCCGCGCCAATTGACTTTATAGGCGCAACCCCAGCCAATATCTTCACCTTCTCATGCAGCCCTCTATCTCGCACCATCTTCATCCACTCAGCAAACTTATCTACGTTGTAGACAATCTGGGTCTGGACAAAGTCTGCTCCCGCAGCCACCTTCTTAGCCAGGCGAAGCACCCTAAACTGGAAAGGATCAGCAAAAGGGTTTTCCGCAGCACCGATAAATAGGCGAGGCTCGACCGCCATTTCTTCGCCACACTGGAATTTCCTTTCATCCCGCATATCTTTAACTATCTTGACCAGCTGAATAGAATCGATATCATAAACACCCTTTGCCATAGGATGATTGCCGAATTTTTGATGGTCGCCGGTAAGACACAAAACGTTATTGATACCCAGTGCGGCGATACCCAAAATATCCATCTGAAGCGCGATCCGATTACGGTCACGGCAAGTCATCTGGACAATAGGATCAAGACCTTCTTCCCTGGCGATAAGACAGGCCGCCCATGATGCCATACGCACTACCGCTGTCTGGCCATCAGTTACATTAAAAGCATCCACACACCCCTTCAATATTCTGGCTTTCTTCCTCACTACTTGGGGGTCAGCACTTTGCGGTGGTCCTAACTCGCTTGTAACAGCAAAGCGTCCGCTTTCGAGAACTCGTTCCAGATTGCTCTTCGTTTTCATAGCGCCTCCGACTGTTTGTAGCCTGCATTTGACTCATCGAAAAAATTCAAGGAAACCTTCTCACAGGCAGCCCTGAGGTAAGACTAACGCTCCAGTTCTTGGGCTTAACAATTTGCGCTAACTTATCAAGCTGCCCTAGCTTGTCCAGACGCTCCACAATCAGTTGCCAAGCGCAAGGTATCCCCGGGTCTACCTCGCACTTACCCCCCTGTGAACCGCCACAAGGACCATTAAGCAAATGCTTGGAACACCGCGCAATAGGGCAAATACCTGCGGTGAACTCCAGCATGCAGTCGCCACATTCAAGACAGCGCTCTGCCTCCCTCCACTCCGCATGAGCACCGCCCGAAGAGAGAGTATTGCATCCGGGATGAACTGCTTTATTCACTACTTCCGCTACGGTTTGCACACCGGCTCCGTCAGTAAGAACCAGAATAGAATCAGCGGCAGCAATTTCCTTCTTGAAAGCTCTAAGCTTCAGTCTGGTCAACACGCTATCACATAGCATATCAACGACTATTGACCCACAAATGATCTTACCCTCTCGTTCTAAGGTGCTCTTCATTTCCAATACCTGCTTTTCTCCTCCGCTTTGCCAACCCTCAGCGCAGCCCTTGCAACCAATGAGAAAAATGACCTTGTCATTAACGAGATAGCTCAAGATTTCCTCAATCGGTTTCTGTTGTGAGATCAGCATTTTCTCGCTCCTTTGCTCCTTTATTCAGTTCTGCCAAGATTATTTCTATTATCTGGGGTATTTTTTCTCGCACTTCCGCTGATAGCTCCAAACCCCAGTCGATTTCCTTGGGCTCAATTCCAATCACAGTAATGTCACCGTTCCGCCATGGTCTGGTCAATAACAAAGCGTCAAGAACACTCATATCATGGAGAGACCAAGATGGCTTGCACTCCCTCGCTACGTTTCGAAGGCCGAATTTGTAGATCTGCCCCGGCATTCCTCCTCCCCTTACTGCATCAACTACGATTAACTTATCCACCCCCTCGATGAGGAATAATATGTCCGGCCTTGTGCCTCCATCTATTATTTCTGCATCAGCCAGAGACATTTGTTGCAGAGCATGCACCACGTGGCATCCAATTCCTTCGTCCTTCAACAAGATATTCCCTATTCCTAAGACAAGCTTTCTCATTTCCAACCTTGCTAGCTCCTTAACAAACCCTGAATTTTCCTAAGTCTCCTCCTTTGGGGGTGAATAGGTGAACAGAACAAGCAAGGCACGGATCAAAAGATCTTATAATTCGAACTATTTCTACAGGATTGTGCTCGTCTTTTATCTTAGTTCCCAAGATGGCTTGCTCCAAAGGACCGGGCTGGTCTCTATCGTCCCTGGGAGAAATATTCCAAGTCGACGGGGTAATGACCTGGTAATTAGCGATCTTCTTCTCCTTTATCTTAATCCAGTGGCCCAGAGCACCTCTAGCTGCTTCAACAAGCCCCATTCCTTCAGCTTCACTGGGCAGATCGTAAGCCCTGTAAACTGGCTCGCCCGGCTTAAGTTCCAGAACCCATTCACTCATAGAGTCAGCAATGAGTTTGGTAACCAGCGCCCGGGCAAGATGACGCCCCATTACGGAAAACATCCTTTCACGTCCGCAATTCAATGCAGACAATGTAGAATCTACCAAGCTTCGAACTCTCGTATCTCCGTAAGCATAAGTGACCATCAGCCGGGCCAAAGGACCAACTTCGAAAACCATACCATTGTAGCGAGGCGACTTTAGCCAGGAATACGCTCCCTGTTTTCCCTCTTGCAGAATCACATCGCCTTGTGACGGATGTCTACCGGTTATGGAATCGGAGTACCAGGAATGCCTCACTTCCTCGGCAATTCTGGTGGGATCAAGTTTGTTATGCTTCAAATCGGAAGACGTGATACCGGACTTAAAAAGTCTGTTTCTCTTAGTCAGGTCTGCTTCTTTACCATCCAAGTCGAAAGAACCATAAGAGAGCAAGTTCCCGCAACCACGTCCGATTTCGAAATAGTCGGAGTAAACCCGCGCTATAGCCAGCACGTCGGGAAGGTAGACGTTGTCCACAAATTCCTGAAGCTCTCTCAATTTCCACAGAAACGAGACGATATTGTCCACTGTGGGTGTACAGGTAACCCCACCAGGCACCACTCCGACATTGTGTGGCATTTTACCACCGAAAATAGCTAGCATCTCTTGGGCTTTACGACGCATCTCAAGAGCAACCACATAATGAGCTACGGCTTGCTCGTTGACATCCTTGGGCAAGCGATAATCAGCCTCATAGCGCGGCACAAACGGTCCCAGCTCGCCTCGAGCAATAAAGCTTTTAAGGGAACTGAGGATAGGATCCTTTCCCTCGTAACTTGCCAGCTTGACTACATCTACGTAGTCTAGCGCTGCCAAATGGTAGAAATGGAGAATATGGTCCGATACATGAGCCGCCCCCAAAATCAGATTGCGGATGATCCTACCATTATCGGGAATCTTATCAGCGATACCAAAGGCGCTATCAAGGTTAAGAGTAGCAGCAATAGAATGACTTGTGGGGCAAACTCCGCAGATACGCTGCGTTATCATCTGAGCATCACGGGGGTCTCTGCCCCTGAGAATTAACTCCAAGCCTCGGAACAACATCCCTGAACTCTTGACTTCCTTCACCTTACCGCCATCAACTACCGCTTCTATTCGGAGATGTCCTTCAATACGCGTTACAGGATCAATGATAATCTTGCCCATTTTGTTCAAACCTCCTGTGGCAGAACAGCCTGAGTTACTTTCTGGTAAAGGGGAGAAATGTCGAAGAAATCCGGCTCAGTGCAACCAATGCAGGTAGCGCCGCAGCCTACGCACCAGTTTGCCTTATCATTCCATAGTCTCAAGGGACAATCGGCATGAGTTACCGGTCCCCTGCAACCCAGTTCATAATTGCATCCTGGCTCACCAAATTTTTTGGCAAACTTATTCTCGTCATAATAAGCCCGCCTAGGACAATTCTCATGAATGGTTTGACCATAAAACAGTTTGGGACGTTTATATTCATCCAGGTCTTCGGCTCTGGGTAAACCCGAAAGTAAGATGTTTGCTATTGTGCCCACAAACCAATCTGGGTGAGGTGGGCAGCCGGGAATGTTTACCAATGGAGTATCTATTTTTCTCGCCGCAAGAATCTCACCCACACTGCGGCACTGTGTGGGATTTGGATGGGCAGCGGGAATTCCTCCGAAAGCAGCGCAACTACCCAGAGCTATCACTGCTAAGGCTTCCTTGCTTAGCGTTTCCACCCAGGATAGCATGGTCGTTGGCTTGCCATCCCTTTCCCCAATAACTCCATGAATGCCCTCTTTGGCAGTAGGTATGGCTCCCTCCACGATTAATATGTAGCCTTTCTTTTGCCTTTCGCACGCATCTATTAAAACCTCGATCACAGGATCTCCCGCCCCAGCCATCAGCGTGGGCTGAAAACGCAAGGTAACATGGCACCCGGGAAGAACTTCGTCGATGAGGACGTTCTTAATGGAGGGATTAACCACGTTGAGGATGGAAACCGAACAGCCGGTACATCCCGCAGCCTGCAGCCATATCGCCGGATATTCCTTCACTTGGGATCGCGTAACGTGGGAGGACGCCTGAACATCTCGAGTTGTTTTTGGTTTTGGACGCTTAAACATGTATCTTTACCTACCTTTCTTTTGCTTACTAAACCCAGACGGAGGACATATTCCTGTCTGCGACTCAAGCTATTTCCTCCGCTAACTCTTCTACTTTCGATCTAAGCGGAGATTCCCGCGGAAGTTTGCTGATAGGCTCTCCCCTTTCCTCTAATTCACCAACATAAGGGTCCTCGGGAATTGCGGCGAGAATCTGCAATCGAGATTCGTCGATTAGCCTAGTCAGTTCTGCAGATAGCCCGTCTCGCACACGATTAACAACCAGCCCTATTTTGCCCACGTTGGATCTCAACTCCCTGATAAGGTTTCTCATTCTAATTGCTGTGGTTATCCCCTTTACCGTCGGGTCGGATGCCAGCAATAAAACGTCTACGTCACGAGTGGTTTGACGACTGATATGCTCCATGCCTGCCTCACAGTCGATGACAATGTAAGCATACTTATAATCCCTGACCAGCCTATCCAGAGCAGCACGCAAGAACTCGTTCGCGGCACAATAACAGCCAGGTCCTTCCGGACGTCCCATAACTAACAGGTCAAAACCTTTAGATTCTACCAAAGATTCGATTATCTTGCCATACATGTAATCCTGTTTAGTAACCGAAGGACTGAACCGTCCCTTAAGAATGTCCTCAGCCATCTTCTCCCTCGTTCGTCCTATAGTCCGATTTTCATCCAGGGGCAATCCCAGAGCCTGATTAAGGTTGATGCTGGGGTCAGCATCGACAGCCAAAACCAAACCCCGCCGCGCAAGGAAATTCACAAGCAAAGCAGCTATTGTAGTCTTCCCCGTGCCTCCCTTCCCGGCAACAGCAACTGTCTTCGCCATTTTCATTTTCCCGACGCTAGATGTGCTCCCGGAAGCAAATCAACAGGTGAGACCTTGATCACAGCATTATACTCCGGAGGACAAACCTCGATACAAGTGCCGCATTTGGAACACTTGCCTTGGTCAATAACTTTCGTGTCTCCCTTCCCTCCTTTAATTGCCTCTGTGGGACAAGTCAAAACACAGTGCTCACAACCTCTTTCGCACCTCTCCGGGACGATGTAGTAAGCGATGAGATCAGGACACACGCGTGCCGGACAGCACTTCCTTAGAATGTGCGCTTCATATTCATCCCTGAAGTGGCGCAACGTAGTAAGAACGGGATTGGGGGCAGTCTTGCCCAATCCGCAAAGTGAGCCTGTTTTCACGTCCTCAGCCAACGCCATGAGCAAATCGAGGTCATCCATCCCGGCTTTGCCAGCACAAATGTCTTGCAGAATTTGTAGCATTTGCAACGTTCCCAAACGGCACATAGTGCACTTGCCACAAGATTCTTTGGTGGAAAAATCAACAAAGAACCTGGCGGCATCTACCATACAGTTATCCTCGTCCATGATGATCATACCTCCCGAGCCCATCATGGAACCGGCTTCACGAAGAGAATCATAATCGATAGGGCTATCGAGCAAGGACACCGGCAGACAACCTCCTGAAGGTCCACCTATCTGCACACCCTTGAATTGCTTGTTCTTGGCTATCCCGCCACCAATGTCGTAGATAAGTTTGCGCAAAGTCGTCCCCATGGGTACCTCAGCCAACCCCACGTTTGCTACTTTGCCGGCAAGCGTAAATACCGCTGTGCCTCTGCTTTCCTCAGTCCCTATGGAAGCAAACCATGCAGCACCTTTCTGCAAGATCACGGGGACACAAGCAAGAGTTTTCACATTGTTGAGCAAAGTCGGTTTGCCCCACAATCCAGCTTCAGCGAGGCGTGGTGGTCTTACCCTCGGTTCACTTCTTTTGCCTTCGAGAGCTGCCACTAACGCTGTAGCTTCACCGGAGACAAAGGCTCCAGCACCCGCCGCTATCTCTACATGAAAACTGAATTTGCTGCCTAGGATGTTCTCCCCCAGAAGACCCCATTCTTCCGCCTGCCTCAAAGCGACGCGGACTCTCTCCATGGCCAAGGGATATTCAGCGCGCACATAAATGTAGCCCTGCTCTGAGCCTACAGCATAGCCAGCAATGATCATGCCTTCTAGAACTGCATGAGGGTCACTTTCCAGGACCACTCGATCCATGAATGCACCAGGGTCTCCCTCGTCGGCGTTACATATAACGTATTTAGGCCTTGTCCCGGCATCATGGCACGATTGCCACTTTCGATAAGTGGGAAAACCTGCTCCCCCCCTGCCGCGCAACCCAGATTTCTCCAGTTCCTCAATTATCTCTTCGGGAGTCATGGTCAAGGCCGTTCGCAAAGCATAGTAGCCGCCATTGGCTATATAGTGCGCTATATTCTCCGGATCGATATACCCGCAGCGACGCAAAATGATGCGTCGCTCGTGCTCGAACCGGGTGAGCTCAGGGATATACGCTGCCCCATCCCCATCTGTCTCCAAAACGCCCAAGGCAAGATCGAGACACGGGTCATCACCTTCGATATAACCCTCGACCAGACGGGGTACGATCTGAGGAGTCACCCGAGAATACGCAATGCGTAGCGAGCCTGGCTTACTTATGATGACTAACGGGTCTGCATAGCACAAACCAAGGCAACCCACTTGAATTACAGGAACCTCTAAATTGCGTCGCCCTAACTCGTCTTTGAAACAATCAATTACCTCCAAGGCACCCGCTGCCCTACCACAGGTGGCTGCACTAACAGAAATATGCGTTTTCTTCTGCAAATCGCCCCACTCAGTTCTCGCTCTGGCGAGAATATCCTCGAAAGTTAGCGAGTGCCTCATGGTTTTTAACCTGCCTTGGGACTCCCCTGCTGCTGCGCAAAAGGTATTAGCACCTCCTCAACTTTGAACGGCGTCATTCGAGGGTGGATTCTGTCCCCAATGACCATCACAGGTGCCAACATGCAGCAACCAATGCACGCTACCCGTTCCAGACTGAAATTACCGTCTGGGCTGGTTTCTCCCACCTTTATTTTTAGCTCTCGTTCCAGGGCTTCAAGAATCAGCCTTGCGCCAGCCAGATGACACGCTGTGCCCATACAGACCCTGATGTGATGCTTCCCCACAGGAACAAACCGAAATTGATTATAAAAAGTAGCCACTTCCCAAACCTTGATCAGGGGAACCCCAAGAAAGTAAGAGATTTGCTCCATTGCCTCTTCTGAGAGGTAGCCTGCTTTTACCTGGGCTTCTTGAAGTAACGGGATTAGATTCTTCTTTTCTTTCGTGTAGTGACTGAAAATCTCTTTTAGATCTATACTTGTCTCGTTTCTTGCACTTGTGGTCATTCTCCCCGTTAAGAGCAGGGTTAACCTCGAAGTTGCTTGGCAAGAACAGGGAGAAAAGCGGGAATGCCTGTAGTTTCTCTTGGTCCCACTATCACATCCCATTCCAGATTCAGTGCTTCTTCGAGTTCACCCTTGATCCTGGCTACTTTGCCCGGAATGACTATCTTCCTGTGCTTCACCTTGTTTCCAATATTGCATCTCTTGATAAATGCCCCCACGGAATCCCCGCTAAACTTGCCTGCCGCCCAAGCTGTTAGAACACCAAGTCCCTCAGCATCCTTGACACAAACGTAAGCCGGAACTTTGGAAGCTTCTACCGCTGAGCATACCAGGAAGAAGGTCAGTGCCCAGTTTGAGGTCACTAATACAGGAGCAAATTCGTCCGGCTCTCCTATTTCATAGTACTTCTCTTCCACTGCCAGCGGAAAGCGCGGGTCGGTATAAATATTGAGCCGATGCACCAAGAGGGGAAGAAGCGAATACTGGTCAAAATCGGAAAGGACAATAATGCTGGCCCACTTGATCACAAAGGCCGACGCTATCATGATCTGTCTTAACTCGTCTTCTGCCATGAAGCAAGGAAAGGCAATCGTGGGATAGCCAAGGGGACGAAAGCCCTGTTTCAACGCCGCACGTCGGATGAAGGTCTGGTCTCTTATCGCCTCCATAAGATTCTTAGACCCAGGGTCCAACACCGCCTCATCAACCCCCGCGTCTTTGAGCTTCATGGTCAAAGGAACAAGCTCCTGGACACTGCTAGCCCGCAAACCAATCGGCGTAGGACTTGCTTTAATTCGAGGGACGGCCTGGTCGATGTTTTCCTTCGTTATGGGGTAAAGTAAAGGACGCCTGTCCGCACATATGTCTCGAGCGGAAAACAGCGCCTCCATATCTTCTGAGATCAGAACGATACCCAAGTCGGTGGACTGATGGACCTTTTTCACCATATCTAGGAACTTAGCCTTGTCGCCGGATTCGAAACGAAGAGCAAGGAGGTTCGCCTTGAGACTTAAGCCAACCCAAGGGAATTGTAGCTCGCTTATCTTCCTTATCTTCTCATCAATGCGCGCAGTTTTTTCCTTATCTGAGATCAACAAAGCAATTGCCGGAGGATGAACAAAAGTCTTCTCGTGGCGATATATCACCTCTTCATTCCCGATTTGAACGGCATTTGCTCCCGAACCTATAGTAACAAGCTTTATCGGTGGTGCCAAAAGGTCAACTAACTTTGCTTTCACCTCCTCAGAAAGATAAGGACACTTGTCTACGGTTGCTCCTCCTGAAGCTAGCTTCATGGCAAAGGCAAAACAGGTGGGGAAGCCGCAATCTTTGCATGGCCTTCTTCCAGGGAGCATCTTGACGATTTCAGAACCCGAGACTGGCATGACATAACCTCCTTTGTTCGCAATGGCATGCGCACGGGGGAATTACCGCTTGGCTCACCATCAGACTCAGACGGGAAGTTGTACTTCCCCTTTGATCCAAGGGTGCCCCACTTTCTGCAAAAACTCTACAAGTTGATCCACATTACTGGCATCTTCCTCCGTAGCTATCTTGTCATACAATCCTTTCCCCTCGAGAACGTCCCTGTATCTTTCCTTAACCTCTTTGGGCATCCATACTATTCTCGCCAGACCGCCATCGGCCTGGATAAATTTCGGTGACCTGAGCTGCTCCAAACCAGTTCCCAGGTGCCCCTCTATCTGCCTTCCTCCTGAAGTCTCACCAGCCATGTGGGAAAAAGTTTCCCCGATGACAGTCTGACCTTTGAACTCCCTATGCACGATTCCAAACGCATCCACCTCAGGAATATAGAAAACAATGGCTTGAAAGCAACCGCAAGAAGTATGAGGGTGCTCGAAGGCACTGTACAGGTAAACTCGGTCGTAGGTCCCCAGAGACTTTTCCTTCACCACCTTATTTACTCCTTCATACTCGCCCCTGATTGGATCTAAACATTGCCCTTTTGGTATGGCGAATATCGGTCCTTCGGGATCAATCTTGGCAGCTGCCCTGCCATCAAACCAGTTGATAGCGCCACAATTGGCAATCCTGTTGGGGGCAATTATAGAAATGTGGGTCGGGGCAAAGCTCTGGCACAAGGTGCAACCATAAAACGTATCTACGTCCTCGTCTTTTATCGCCCTCGCTCGGGCGTCCCGTGCTTCATAAACCTTTAGCGCTTCCGGGTATAGCTCCTTTACCTTCGCTTCATCCGTAATCAGGGTAACCTGAATTTTCTCAATAATGGAAAGCTCCGAAGTAAAAAGGAAGCAGTAGATCTCGCCTAATTCTCGTAAAGAGGTAAATCCTTTCTTGTAACAATTCTTGCTTATTCTGAGCCAGATGTCCTGTCTTTGGTTCATATGATACCAACCTTCAATCATGTTGGTGAACATATGAATTCTTCTTTCGATGATGGGCTCAGCATCTTTGTCCAGCTCAGGACCAGCAACATCAATCAAGATGGCAAGCGGATAACTGCCACCTTGCTCTGTTTCCGGGTTATAAGGCTCGAGCTGATTTAAATCAGGACCTATAATCTCCACCTTTTCATGCTCTATTTCACCGGGGTCCTTCAACGTCGCGAGTTCGAACTTATACTGCACTTTTGGACCGCCGAACTCAATATAAAGGTCCTCCTTCCTGATCACTTCGCCTTCATATTGAGGCCCTATGTCAGCATGAAACTCTGGTGCCATCCTTTTATCCTCCTTTTTTCAGGTTTTCTATTAAAGCTTCCAGAAATGTTTTCCATTGCTCATCTTTCCGCAAATTGGGGAGAGAGTAGTTCGCGTTGGGATAGTAGAATTTGCACAGGGTCATGGTCTTTAGGTGGGGAGCAAAATGCTTCAGTACCGAAAGACCCTGTTCCCCTAGGTCAGTCCGTATGCCAAAGAAAATCACCAGATCGTGGTTACCTTCCTTCCTTACCCCTTTCCATTCAGCATCCTTTAAAGCGTTGATTATCTCCACCACATCATAGACACTATCCGGTCTTGTACCGAGCTCGAGCATTTTCGCTTTCACGTGTGACGTGGCGCATATAGGAATGTTTGCCGCCTTGGCTATCTCCAGGGCATAACTCAGAAGAAGCTTGCCACCAAGAGACCATTCAAGAAGCCGCGGTCCAAGAACAAGAAGAGGCCTTCTGGCTTTCAGTATGATATTCGCATATTCTGCAGCATCTTCGATTATCCTGGCTGCTTTTATGCCGGTAAGGACATTCACCCGATGGTAAGGTATCATGCTCATTATTGCCCTCCTTGTCCCCTTTCGAGTTCAGTGTATTACTGCATCCACGGGAACTTTAGTGGGATAGGTGCCGATCAGGGTGGGAAGCCCCACCGGTTCCTTTGGTTGCCAGCCAACCTCCTGGAGATACGCCCTCACTTCCTTCTTGTACACCAAGGGTATATCAGCGTCTCGTCGCACAAAGAGATGAAGATCTTCAGGAAGTCCTCCACCCATGTATTTCTTGTATAAAGAAATGTAGTGGTTTAGTTTTATCGCTCTTCCCTGAGGCGTATCATTTTTCCTGATACACAACTTAGGAATCATTACCATCGCCTTTTCTTTCGTCTCCGCTACATAAGCCAGATGCTCTGGTGAAGGTTCACCAGTATCTACAATCTGCTTTTTCCTCGCATCCATGACCCTCCAGTCACCCTCCTCCTTCCTGGAAAGATAAAGTCTACGATACTTGGAAGAATGTGGACCCAGAATTACGGGTATGCCCAGCCGGTTACATCCAGTGGCGATAGAAGCAGCCTTCTGGGAATATGCTCCCCAGGCGACACCAACAGCGCCGACACGGTTGAGGACATAGTCGGCTATAACTTCATAGTTTGCTCTGAGAGGGAGGGCGGCGAAGATGTTAGCTATCTTTATCGCCGCACCAGAGATATGGCTATTAGCCACACAGGAGCCAATATTGGATACACCGCCGGCATCAAAGTCAGGGGGATATTTTTCATATATTGTCTTGCCTTCAGCATCCTTCCACATTCCGGCTACCATCGCGGAGCAGCCGCTCAGAACCACGATATATTTTCTGCGCGCAAATTCGTCTGCCATCTCAGCCACATCCCGAATATCAGGATAGTTGGAGCAACCTACAAACGCAACTACTCCGGGAATAGTACCCAGTGTTATCGGCGCACCGACGTTTCTTATTTCAGTATCCATTACGGGGCCACGTCCTGCCCTGATCTTCCAGGTCTCCTTGCTGGCCGCCACCTGCATTATCTTGAAAATAGGTATCCTACGGGGACACTCCGCCTCGCACTTGCCACAGCCGACACAAAGGTTGAACTGCTCTCTCAGCAGGTCAAAGTTCCCTTTAGCGACCTCAGCAATGCCGGCACCAATGTTAAAGAGGTTGGGGCAGACCTGTTCGCACATGCCACAAACATTGCATTTCTTGGCCAATTCCACCGCTTCTTCTTCTTTCAGCCACTCCTTACGCCTCTGTGGAGCAATTGTCATAGCCACTTTGGTTGCCACCTCGGCCGCTTTCCTGGGATCAAGGATAGCAAAATGTTTCTTACCCTCAACCATCTGTCTTACGATTTCCGACGTCTCCATCCCTGAGGCATCTTCCAAGCCATACATAGCCTTATCTAGGGTGGCAATCAGGGCTGAACCAGCTTTAGACGCTTCTAGAGGCATATCAGTTCTAATGCATTGCTCGTCAGTCATGATGACGTCGGCTATACCACTGCGAATAAAGAAAAGCTGACGCGAATATGGACCGATTACCTTGGCTTGAGCAGAGTATCTGCTCGTTTCCAGAGCAGTGCAGCAAATACCGGCTAGCTCGACTTTGTCATAAAGCCCATTCTCCCGCAAGTAATCAATAACTACAGTGGAAGTGGCAGGATTATGCCCTACAAACAATATCACTGGCTTTGTTCTATCCACAGCTGCCCAGCCTAGATCTACCAAAGGAGTATCAGCGACCGAAGTGGGATAGTTAAACCCTACGATCTGAGCAATATCGGCCACCTCCATGGCGACGTGGTCTAACATACCAGCGTGTAGAGCTTTTGACTCGTAATCGAGACAACTTCCTTCCTGTCCCATCGCCGTGGAATCAAGAAGATGGGTAACTTCTTTGTAAACATATTCTATAGCGGTAACCAGATCACCTAGGGTCTCAGGCCTGAGCCCGACCACAGTCCTTATGTGCGGCGCCTCCACAGCAATTGCCGAGCCCAGATCTATTTTCTTGTCGGGACCATGCTTCTCGATCAAGAACTCAAGAATGTGTCCTGCATGAGCGGCATGAGCAGAACACCCCATCAAACAAGCAAGGAGCACTATTCTTCCCTGTTGTGTTCCGATATCTATACCACATGCTCCCCTCCGCGTCTCAGTGAGGTCACATTTACCATAGGTGCAGAGACAACATAAATCACAGAAGGGGGCATACCACGGCGCATAATTCCTCAGAAGCCTCATATCCCAATTGCGCAGGTCGGGAATCTCGGGCATAGGAGTGTGACCCACAGGCTCCCACGGAATCTCAGCTTTTATCTTCCTATGGACTTCCTCTAACCTCCGCGTTATTTCTTTTATCTCTGCCATTTTTTCACCTCGCTTCGAGGGTTTCTCTTATCAAGCCCAAGGTTTCAGGGTGTCTCAGCACCACAATATTGGCCCCGGCGAGAAGAAGCGAGAGCGCCGTAATTCCTTCCCATAGTAGTCCCTGCTTCTTACTCTCCTTAGCCTGCTTGGTCTTCCAGCATTCGCCACCAAGATTGGCGATAATAGGCATCATGGTCATACTATCTCTAGTCATGATTCCGATCTGCTTCACTCTTTCGATCAATGAAAAGCTGTATTCCATGCCATAGCCTAGCGCTGAGGACAGAGGATCAATAACGATCCTCTCCGGGGGAAAGAACTTGCTCAGCTTCACGTTTAACTCCTTGAGCAGGTTGATGTCCAGAGGAGTTTGAGCTATAGCAGCATGTCCATTGTCGAGAATAGCTCTGCCTACCGTCTCATAGTTTTCTTTAACTACCGGACCGACGAGCAGGTTCATCCCACGGCAGGTCTCAGCAACCTTGGACAGAACCTCGACGTCCTTTTTCTCGTCGCCGGAACCATAAACTATCAAAGGTACATTTATTGCCTCAGCCACCTCTTTGACTAATCTCGCCGCAGCATCAGCAGAACCATCCCTTACTGCAGGATCGGTACTCATCAGAAAGAGAGAAACCGCATCCACGCCAAAGGTCTCACATTTCTTTGCCCACTTGACCGGGTCTGAAATCACATCCCTAAATGGCTCAACCGCATGCTCTGGCAGATCATCGGGCTTCATGTCCACTACTTCTAGGGCATACTTGGGTGGATTAGGATTGGAGCCCTGATCAAAAAAATGAAAGGGGAGGATATTCTCCCCCCCGATCTTCAAAGACTTGCCGCCCGTACCGATAACTACTTCTCTAACCACCCCGCTATAAGATTCGACCGGCGCTTTATACTCCATTTTTGTCCTCCTTAAGTTTCAAGCCAAGCATCCGAGTACAGCGTTTCACCCAGAAGTACCTTGGCTGTTTTAACATAATTGACTTCTTGTGGTGTCAATCGTGAAAGGTCAACTTCCTCCTTGTCCATAACTTTTCCAATAAGGTCTACGATTTTGGGCATCTCCCCTCTGACCAGCTTCATAAGTTCTTCATCCAGAGGGTCAGCGATGGCGGAGTAAAGCCCATGCCTTTGCAACATGATCAAATAAGTACGATTAAGAAGAGGCCGTAGCTCCGTAGGGACACCGTTCGACACATTTGAAAGCCCGACGGTCGATTTGACCCCGGGCAGGACATCCTGCAGTATCCTGATGAACTCAAGACAGGCAACAGCAAACCTCTGCCCTTCGCCCGCGGTGCTCACAGGGAGAACTATGGGATCTACCCAAATATCTTCATTAGGAATACCCAATTCATTGGCGTACGCTACAGTATCCAGGATGCTCTCCACCTTGGAATCAACATCAGGTGGCATCCCCTTGTCAGTCATAACCGAAATCACCACATCGCAGTTATACTTCTTGGCTAGAGGAAGCATTAGCTCCTTAGATTCAGTTTTTCCTGAGGCCGAATTAAGCAACGGCCTCTTTTTGCAAGCTTTCAGACCTGCTTCCATGGCTACGGGATTCATTGTATCTATAGACAAAGGTAAGTCAACAACCTCCTGCACAGTATTGACCAGCCATTGCATTGTCTCTTCCGGGTCTTTCTTCATCGGACCGACATTTAGATCAATGTAATCCGCACCGGCTTTAGCTTGGGCTTGGGCTAACTCCTGGATTACCTTGGCATTTCTTTCCCTGATTGCTGTGGAGACCGTCTTGGCTATTACATGTATGTTCTCACCGATGATGACCATCTAATTCGCCTCCGAAGTCTTTGGTTTTTGGCTCTAACAAAAAACCACTGAACTATAGCAAGTAAAAACGCCCGTTGTCAAACCTCGGTTGAGAGGAGAACTTGAAGCAACAATGCCGCGAGCGACACTTTAACGCCTTTAGAAACAAGCCGCCTCAGTAAGAACGATCCTTGCTTTAGATACTGCCGTTAAGAGGCTAGGGTTCCAACCACTAGCGCGCGAATCTGTGGGATTAAGCGAATTCGTTTCTGCCCAGGACAACGAATACAGTGCCAGCAACACCAAGGACAAAGCCGTAGGTAAAGATAGCGCAAATACTTCCAGCAAGCGCTAGTCCCCAGTTCGTTCTTCTCAGAGCACAGACACCACCTACTAAGGCCAATACTGCGAGTATCAACGGTATCGCCATCAGTGCGGTGAACGCTCCTCCCAAATGGCCTAAACCAAGCGCGCTGAGCAATCCTCCCCCTACTGTGCCCACCATAGCAGCGCAGCCACCTAGACCCAATCCCATTACGCCTGCGATCAAAATTAGAACACCGGCGACCGTTGACATCCATGTTGTGCCCGCCACCTTCGCCAGTTTGGCACCACACTTGACACATATTTCAGCTACCGGCGCTGTGGGGGCGCCGCATTCTTGGCAAAAGCTGGTGCCTCCTGGAACTCTAGCCCCACACTGAGTGCAGAATTGGGGACTTCCAGCCAGCTTGCTGCCACAATTCCTACAGAACATCCCCCTCCTCTCAATGCAAAGCCCGGACAGCCGTACTCCGTACACATGTGGATGCAAGGGTAGCCAAAGTGGTCGCTCCTTTCAGGAATTCAGTTCCCTAACCATATAAGCACCTTCCAAGAAGTAACCAAGTGAACGGTAATACTCCCGGGCACCAATAGCGCTGAGCACCGCCAATCTAGTAGCTTGAAATTCCTCCTTGGCTATTCTTTCGGCTTCGCGCAGAAGCCCTTCCCCCAAACCACGATGTTGGGCAGCCCATTCAAAACTCATACCGAGAGGAACCTCGGGGCCAAAGACATGCAATTCCCTGACCACAGCCATTGGCGTCGCCTGAGAAACAGAAACCCGGGACAGATGTTCCCTGTTTATTCTCAGCCTTAATAGACCGAACAACGTCTCATTTTCGTCCTCATAAGAAAGAAGAATTTCTTTTCCACCCCACGTCTCGTAATCGAGGCGGACCAGCCCCGGCTCGCCAGCTATCCATCCTTCCTTGAGACGATGCCCGTATTCTCGACAGCGAATACAACGGCAGCGCAGGCCTAGCTGATCCATCTTTTTCCTCACGGTCTCCCTTAATGCCAGATCCTTGACACCGGCGACGATGAACTTGGCAGGAATATCTCGCATTAACCTAGCAATTCTAACATACTTTGGGATTAATCCTTTGATCGCAATAATCAGGTCCGTCATCGTGTCGGCATGGTACGGCTGATAACGGTTATCACGATACCAACTTTCTAGCTCGCTCCCTTCCACCACTAGGGCAGGATAAAGCTTCAGCCCGTCAGGACGGAAGCGCTCATCTTCGAACAGCTTTCGTGTTAGCTCCAAATCATGCTCCGGACTAGAACCGGGCAAACCGGGCATCCAGTGATAATACACCTTAAAGCCATAGTCCCTAAGAAGCCTGGTGGCTGAAATAACTTCATCCACCCCATGTCCCCTCTTCGTGAGGCGGTGAATTTCATCATCCAGAGTTTGTACTCCGAGCTCCACCCTGGTAGCACCAAACTCAAGCAAGCGCTCCACCTCCCTCTCCCCACAATAGTCTGGCCTCGTTTCGATACATAGCCCAACGCACCGATGGCTAGCGGCCTCATTCAACCTTTTGGCTTCCTCTAAACTACTCGATCTGGTACCGTTCAAAGCATCGTAGCAATCTTTGATAAACTGATACTGGTAATCTTCAGGGTAGAAAAGGAAGGTGCCTCCCATGATAATCAGCTCTATCTTATCCACGGCATGTCCCATCGCAGCCAGTGTATTTATCCTTACCTCTACCTGTTTCCTGGGATCAAAACCACAACTTCGGGCCCGAATGACCGCAGGAGATTCCACGGTATAGCTCTTTGGCGCCTCCGGCGAGGTGGGGCAGTAGACGCAGCTGCCAGGGCAAGCAAACGGCTTGGCCATCACTGCCACTGGAGTTACCCCGGAGATAGTTCGTGATATCTTCTTTACACGAGTCAGCATCCCCTCTATGCTCCCGCTTCCACATTGCAATCGTTGCTTTGCTGGGCTAAAGTTTAACAAAGTGTTTGATACAAAGACAAACAGGGAAACTTTTGACCAAATAGCCGAAAGCTGGTACCGAACAAGACACTGGCCTCTATTGCCAGAGGAACTAGAGGAACTGGCGGCAAGATGGCATGGCGGGAGACTGCTAAATGTCGGCTGCGGTCATGGACCCGACTTCCTCCCCTTCAAGCAAACGTTCCAACTGTGGGGGGTAGACTTTTCTCTCGCGATGCTGAGACAGGCTCAAAAGTATGCTGCCAAGTTTAAGCTTTATGTCAACCTGGTCGCTGCCGATGTCCTGTTCTTGCCCTTCCCCGAGAGCTTTTTCGATTGGGCAGTTGCGGTAGCCACCTACCACCATATTCGCGGTGAGGGAGCAAGAGAAAAAGCTTTCTCGGAATTGAAACGAGTGCTGAAACATGGGGGCGAAGCTTTTCTAAGCGTGTGGAACTACGGACAACCGAGATTCTGGTTCAAAAGAAGGGAGCAATATATTCCCTGGCGTTTGAAACAGAAAACAGTGTACCGCTACTATCATCTTTTTACCTATGGAGAGCTAAGAAAGTTACTGACCAAGACGGGGTGGGAGATCCTTTCCATTTTCCCCGAAAGGTCCTATCGTTTCCCAATAAAATATTTCTCCCGCAACATCTGCGTCCTGATCAAGAAGCCGTAGCACGCCACCGGAAAGCCTACTTAAAGAAGCAACATCTCAGGTTATATACATAACTGGCACTTTGCTATCCGCAACGGAAGGATCACCGCTATCCCTGCTGAACTAAAGACGGGCTAGCTAAACTTTCTTGGGCAAACTTGAGGCGATAACCTCAACAAATGTATCTACCAGTGCGGGATCAAACTGAGAGCCACTCGATTTCTTCATTTCCTTGACCACATCCTCTGGATTAATTGCAGGACGATAAGGACGAGCCGCAGTCATAGCAGCAAAAGCATCCGCAATGGCAAGAATACGCGCCTCCAAGGGGATTTCTTCGCCTTTCAGTCCCTCGGGGTAGCCGCTGCCATCCCATCTCTCATGGTGATACAGTATGCCACTAACACAAGGGACAAGATTAGGTATATGACTGACAATGTTGGCCCCAAGACGGGGATGAGACTTTACTGCTTCCCATTCTTCCTTGCTTAGCTTCCCTTTCTTGTTGAGTATTTTGTCGGGAACACCAATCTTGCCAATATCGTGAAGCAAGGCAGCTACGCTTATTCTGGATACTTCATCAGGCGAGAGTCCAATAGCTTCAGCCAGAGCTACGGCGTAAAAGTTAACTTTCCTAGAATGTCCATAAGTATAGGGGTCCCTGGCCTCTACCGCTGAAACCAGAGCATAAACAGCACTCAAACCATTGCGCCGAGCAGCAATACCAGCTTCCTCAATTGGCTCTGATAGAACCTTAGAGGAGAGATAGACTCGATCTCCCCCGGTTCGCTTGGCATAATAAAGCGCAGTGTCTGCTGCGGTGACCAGCTCGCCAGGTATTACCCCGTCAGAGGGATAGCTTGCTACACCAATACTGCAAGTCACGGCAACTTTCTTCTCTTTCATCTCTGCGCCAATCCGCTCTCGCACTCTCTCGGCAACAGCTTGAGCGTCTTTTATTGCCGTCTGTGGCAGAATAACCACGAACTCGTCTCCGCCATAGCGGAACGCTTGGTCTGAAATTCGTACCGAGCTACGAATTGTCCTCCCTATTTGAGTGAGCAACACATCTCCGGAAGGATGCCCGTAAATATCGTTGTACGCCTTAAAGTTGTCCAGATCAACAAGAAGTAAAGAAAAAACGTCACCGTAACGAGAATGTCGGGCGATCTCTTCCCTCAGTCTTTCTTCAAAATGACGCCGATTATACAGTCCGGTGAGCTCGTCAATTCGAGATCTTTCTTCCATCCGGGTATAAAGACGCGCGTTCTCTACCGGAGTGGCAATTTGCAGGGCCACCTGTTCCAGCAGCCTTAGCTGCTTGGGCCTGTAAGCATCAGGATGTTGACTGGCCAAGATCAGAGCACCAATTCCCTGGTCTTTGACGATCAAAGGCAGGTAAACAATGGACCGGATTCCTTGCTTTCGATGATATTCCCCAGTCCAAAACCTGCTATTTCGCGTTAGGTCGGGCTCGTACAGGCTTTTCTTCTCTCGACATACCCACTCGGTAGCCGTACCTTCGAGCTGTATCCTTTGCCCTGCCTGCCAAGCAGAACCAATGCTTGTGGACAAGGCAGAAAAGTAAAGCTCATCTCCATCAATCAAGGCAATCGTTGCCCAATCTACCTCGGCCACCTTTCTCAGTTCTTGAGCAAAACCTTCGAATATTTCCTGGATGCTCAGACTCGAAGTAATGATCGCGGTAAGCCGATTAAGCAGGGTCAATTCCTTGTCTTTCTCCCGTAACTGCTGATGAAAGTACTCTCTCTCCATAATTGCAGCCACTTTCGTGGCAGCATACTCAACCAAGTCAATGTCCTCGACGTTATAAAGCTTACCATCCTCCTTTTCCCCCACGGCGAGAATGGCAACAAGCTCATCCCGGTTGATCAGAGGCACGAATAGCTCCACCCCCGCCACCTGCACCTCCTCCTTTTCCTCACGCCACATGGACTGGAACTCAGGAAAGATAAACAGGTTTCTTTTCAGGAGTATCGTCTTTTCCCGCTTCAGCCAGCCCAAGACTGGGCTGTCTGACCTCAATCTTAACTTCGCCATAGGATTATTCTCCGTGGGAGGATAGACGAACTGGACGCTGAAACCACCAGCTTCAACCTCGGGCAAAAATAAGCCAGCTTTCTCACAATTTATAGACTGCGAAATCAAGGAGGTGAATTCACTACCGAATTGCTCCATGCTAAGGAGACCGGACGACTTCTCGACAAATTTACGCAATTGCCGTTGATACACATACCTGCCACGGGAGAAAGCCTGTTCCATGGCGGTGGACAGAATTCCCAGTAGTTTATAAACAAGTACAGCAACGACGACCGCCACGCTTACCGCGGATATGACAACCTTCACACTGAAATCAAAGTCAAATATTCGGTGCAACAGCGAAAACAAGGACAGATAAGTAGCGACGCCGATGACACCCAGGCTCAGCCACATCAGAGCGCGACGTACGATCACCTTTACATCAAGAAGCCGATGCGCCATCACCGCGTACGTTAGAACACACGCCATGCCCGCATTGCCAATGTGGGCGAAGGGATACCTGCCACCGGAGGGACTGGCTAGGGTAGGAATGCCAAAAATAGCCAGCATTACCAGCCCTAAGACCAGATAGTTAATTTGATTACGCTCCATTATGTCCGACACCCGATACCGTCGCCATAAGAAATACACGACCCTGGTTGTGATCGCCACAAAAGAGCCAGCGACGACCAAGATCCAGACGCCATAATCAACGTCGATACCGCCGGGGATAAAGTGAACAGCGCGGGGGATATGACCGGACGCGGCCAGAATGATATAAAGCGCCGGGACGATATAGATAAAAGCCACCTCGCGAAAGGAGGCCGACGAAAACGATTGCAGGAAACAAAGGTACTGAGCCATCATCCACGCGGCAGTACCGAGACCGATCTTAGCCAGAATGTCCTTTTCTTCGAGGAAAAAGTCGCCACGGAAAAACAAATCACTCAAGCTCCAGATCATGGCCGAGACGAGAAATAGGAAAAAAAGCCTCTGCTTCCGCTGCCACGGTCGGTTAAGCAACGAGACGATAAACAAAGGAATATAAGCCAGCACCGCAATGAAGGGTATTAACGCGTAAATGTTCATGACAGTACCTTTACGCTATTATCGGAGTAAATTTGCACAGTGTCAAGAGGACTAAAGTAACCCCTTCCGACGCCAAAGGTGCTAGCCCTTGGCCGAAAGACAGTCAGAGATAGGATACATCCCCTGCGTTCTTCAACGATTCTACAATACGACCCCGGTGGCCCCGCCGGGAGCGCCTCAGTTAGTACCTAGTAAACGCTCCGGCAGGGTTTCCACCTCACCAGTTTCAACTTCCATTATCGAGCTTCCACTCGTTCTCGCTCCGCCTCTAACCGAACCGCAGGCCTCACCAGCTGAGGAGCACGGAGGAGAGAAAGCACTTCCTCGGAAGGATTAACATGTGGCGGCTTGAGATGCCCCAGCGGCGCGCCCTCACTTTGTTTCTGCATAATATAATTAGCAAACGCGCCCTGAGGCAGATATGTAATCTTCAACGGTTTTATCCCCAGAACGCCCTCAAGGGAGCCATAATAAGGTCGGTAACAATTGTAGTGGTATACGTCGTCCAACTTCAGGAGTTCTCTATATATGAGCTCCACCGCCGTGTCTTCACTCACAGTGAAGTTATCCTTTGTTTCCAGATAAAGATGGAGGACAGGTTTACCCTCCACTACCTCCTTTCGTGCTGTCCAGTCAACATAAGGGATGCCGGCATTCTCGATCGCCTCCCAGATTATCCTTTCCGTGAGGCGACCGAAGCCGGTAATATCAATGAGCTCATCGGCGCGTCGATGAAACATCATCTGAGGAATATCAATGTTGAGCTTCTCATTGCGCAGCGAAATTATCTTCACCATGTCCCCAATTCGATACCTGGTCATGATGCCACCATGAAAGTTAGTCAGGACGATCTCATAAACCTCACCGGCCCTTACCTCATCCAACAGGATTGTCCTGGGCTGATAGGAAGGGTCAAGCTGGGACTTAAACCACTCCCTTTCTGGGATGAACTCAAAGAAGTTGAGATTGGGGATAAAAGTCATACCTTCATAGTCCCAGGTCTGCGTGGCACACATCCCTCCCTCGGTACTGCCATAAGCTTCCAGGGGACGGCGCCCCCACAGCTCTTCCACTCTTTTGGCAAAAATGGCGCAGTCAGCCCCGCCCCCTCCGATGAATTTGACCGACCACAGGTCCTTGGGCAACATGGGACGCCTTGCTAGTCTGCTCTTAACCCGCGCCTTTGCCACACGCAGAAAGGCACGAGGATAAGGTAACAGCGAGCGCAGGCTTATATTTCGAGAATGATGCTTAAGCTGTTCTCCTACAGCCACAAGAACCGAAGAAAGGCCGCCAAAGCCATCAAGCCCGCAATACAGAGCTTCTTTAAACCCCGCCTGTATTTTCTCGGCAAAAGACATTCCCTTGCTATCGGAAGGCAATAGATCGTAGTTCAGTGCTGCCTGTGTCAGCCAGACGCAAAGCCCCGAGCCATACTCCCGCGGACCCACCGTGTAGAGAATCTTCAAATGTTCCTTGACTTTAGAGAGGTCGCCCCGATGATTACACATGGTAAAGAATGCCACACCAGTAGCAACCTTTTGAAACTCACGCAAAAAGTTTTCCGTCATGGGTACCCATTTCACGTCATACTTACCGCTGTGCCCCGAGGTGCGAACCCACATAACCGGCTTTGCTGGCAACACGTCCTCTCTCCGTTCTCCTAGCTCAGGCAAGTAGTCGCTATAAGTGGTCAATGGCACCTGCTCCCGAAATTCCTCCACTGTGGTAGGCTGGGCACCTCGCATTACCTTCCTGCCTAACTGGCAGTTCTTCAGCGCCTCAATCTGCTCGAGAAGCAGTCTCTTTTGCATGGCCATAAACTGATCCAGGCTCAAATCAATGAAACCACAACACATCTGCCACAGCTCCTCGCTTCTACCCTCTCTTAATAAATCAATCGGTCGGATCATAGTAACACCTCCTCAGCCTCGTGAATAGCGCTCGGGCGACGGTGCAAAAGTCGCTCTTTCCCACCTATGCTGGCACACGCGCTTCTAGTTGGAGATACTAAGACAAGACCTAGAAAACTGGGAAGAGATTATCTTCTAGAAGATAGTTCTATTTGAAGCTGAAAGAAAGCGGGCGGAAGAAAGATTAAGTTATGAAAAGTAAAAACTACAGGGCCTTTCCCTTGCGAAAACTGCCTAGAGCTTGTAGTTTCTTGCTCAGCTGCTCGAGTTCGTTATCACTGGGCTGTTTGCCCAGTTCCAGTCCATAACTGATGAAAAACTCGAGAAAATTGCGCAACAACTCTTTTATTCCTTCCTCAAACTGCTGAAGTTCCTCGCGAGTCACCACATCTGATTTCTTAATCTCCTCTTTGAGGTGGCTATCAATAAGAAAGCGTAGGAACTCGGAACGACTCAGGTCCCCACGATTGTCATCTATCTTTTTCACCAGTTCAGCATCTACTATTAGCATTCTTTTTTCAGACATGTCCCGCTCCTCTGAACTTAATTTCACGCCGTGCAACTGAATCAAAAATTGGGAGCGCCTTTTTCTTCGTGGCACTCCCTTGCTCGCCTTAACTTACACAAACCTCAGGCTCCGTTTCCGTTCCGAAAGTCGAGAACTTCCATTATGGTATCTATGTGCTTGAGCAGTTGCAAACCTTTCTCCGTCACCTGGTAGGCAACGCTGGGGTTTCCCACCTCCACCTTGTGAATAAGTCCGTGACTCAACAGAAACTTCAGATACTTCTGCAGCTGGGCATAACTCATGTTGGCGCTGTACATGATCTCTGTTTTGCCAGCGCCATTTTCGCCCACCCTCAGCATATCCGCTATTATCTCTATGTTCGACCTGCGCTTATTCACGTTACCACCCCACTTTCTGTCACTCTTCGCTACCTTTGGTAACTTTTCCTCTAGCGTAGAATTGTACTACTGGACTGAGGTGGTTTGTCAACGCCTCCCGAAGATAGCGATCAGGTTGGAGAAAGCCCACTTCAGGCCTCGCCGAATAAATAGCTGTAAGCGCTAGCGACCGGCTTTTGTTTCGTCAAGAGCTTCATTTACTAGACGATCCACTATCTTCATAAAGGCATTGTCTCTCCGCACGTGAGTATAGATAACCCTCTGGAAAGCTTGCTCCCTATCCTTAACCTGACGAAACAGTTGTCGTAACTCCTCTTTCTTAAGGCGCCACACACCTTTGACCTGGTTTGCCACCAGTTCGCTATCCAGATAGCAGTATACGTTATACCGAGTATACTTCGCTGCCAGCTCCAGTCCTTTGAGTAAAGCCTGATACTCAGCCCGGTTGTTTGTACTATTTCCGATCCGTTCCCGAAACCGCTCCAGCTCCCTGTTTGTATCATCCAATATCAATATACCAATCGCCGCGGGACCGGGGTTGCCTCTGCTCCCTCCATCAGTAAACACTTTTACCGTATCCATCAGCTCGAGCTTTTCTCCAGGCACGTAGTGCGGGAACCGCTGAAGAACTTGCGTCACACTTTAGAGCGGAGAGGGTGGGATTCGAACCCACGGTCGGGAGTACCCGACACACGCTCTCCAGGCGTGCCTGTTAAACCACTCCAGCACCTCTCCGCAAAAATCTAACGCCGACAGTGGCGGCCATCGAAGTTATTATAGTACGCCCTACTTGGAGAGCAAAATTCCGCTTGCTGTAAATGGTCACCTTTTCCACGGTGAAAAGAGTAAACGAAACCTTGGTGGGCTCGCGGTATCCTGCTTTACTAATGTCTCTCTGTTCGCCCAGCGGAGAGGGTGGGATTCGAACCCACGAGGCATTTTAAGCCTACCGCTTTTCGAGAGCGGCACCATAAACCACTCGGTCACCTCTCCTTGCATTATCAATTATAGCATCAAATAGCAACAGCCCTGCGGTTCACCACCAGCTTGGCTATCTCGACCGGAATCAGTACTGAAGCTCCGGCCAACACCACTATTGCCCAGTCATTGAGTCCCATAGCATAGGTATGAAATGGAGCCTGGAAGAACGGTATGTAGACTATAGCTATAGCGACAGCCCAGCTGGAAGCTACTGCCGCCAGAAGCCATTTGTTACTTAGTGGGTTAAGGGTGAATAAAGAAGCCCTCTCAGAGCGACAATTGAAGCAATTGAACAGCTCCACACTCACTAGAGTGACAAAGCACAGGCACTGCGCCTCCACTGGACTCCTTCCCCCTTTGATTGCCCACAAAAACACCCCCAACGAAGCCAGCATAGTCCAGATCCCTATGCCGAAAAGGTAACTGACCATACTTCTATCAAAGATACTGGCCTTGGGATCACGTGGTGGACGTTGCATGATGCCCGGTTCGCCAGGCTCCATCGCCAGAGCTAGTGCTGGCAATCCGTCGGTAACCAGATTCACAACAAGAATCTGGAGAGCTACCAGAGGAGCCATCTTGAACCACCCAGTTACAGTGCCAATAACGAATGCTACCAGCATGAGCAAAACCTCGCCGATGTTACAGGAAAGAAGGTACAGAAGATACTTCCTTATGTTGGCAAAGATATTCCTCCCTTCCTCAACCGCAGCTACGATGGAGGCAAAGTTATCATCTGTTAACACCATCGCAGCTGCCTCCTTGCTTACATCGGTACCGGTGATCCCCATGGCTACACCGATGTCAGCTTGCTTCAAAGCAGGAGCATCATTTACCCCATCCCCTGTCATTGCCACCACATGCCCTTTCCTTTGCAAAGCCTCTATAATACGCATCTTATGCCCTGGTGAAATCCGGGCGTAAACCTTTACCTTTTCTGCCAGGTCATTGAGCCTCTCTGGCTCCAGTCTGTCCAGCTCTTCACCACTCAGCACTAGATCCCCCTCCCCCAATATGCCCAATTCCGCAGCTATCGCCTTAGCAGTTAGACGATGGTCACCGGTAATCATCACCACCTCCATGCCAGCTTGCCGACATACGGCTATAGCTTCCTTCACCTCCTCTCGGGGCGGATCAATCATCCCTATAAGTCCCAACCAAACCATTCCTTCTTCTGCTTGGGATATCAGATCACCGTCCCTGCCTAGCCGCTTATATGCCACGCCCAGAACCCGCAAAGCTTCGCCAGCCATCTGCTGGCTCGTTTCCAGTATCTCCCTTCTGTCCCGTTCGCTAATACTTCGTTCCTCGCCGTCAACGTAGATGTGGCTGCAATGATCAAGAATGATCTCGGGCGCACCCTTGGAGTACACTATTACTCCTTCCTGTGTATCATGAATGGTGGTCATCATTTTTCTGTCTGAAGAGAAAGGTATCTCCGCTACGCGAGGCGCCATGAACTCCTGACCCTTTATTCCTGCTTTAGCAGCAGCCACCAGTAGAGCGCCTTCAGTCGGGTCTCCCGTAATCCCCCATACCCCACCCCGGTCAATGAGACGGGAATCGTTACACAGGAGGACGGCGGTTAGCAAACGAACTAGATGAGGTTCTTCTCTTGGATTCAACGGCGTGCCGTCTCGATAAAAACCCCCCTTTGGTTCGTAACCCACACCGCTTACCTCTATCATCTCCCTGTTGACACAGATTTTGCGCACCGTCATCTCATTCTGAGTCAACGTGCCTGTTTTATCGGAGCAAATAAAGGTAGTGCACCCCAAGGTCTCCACGGCCGGCAGATGCCGTATCAAGGCGTGACGCTTTACCATTCTCTGCACGCCCATGGCAAGACAGATAACAGTCACTGCAGGCAAAGCCTCGGGCACAGCGGCCACTGCGAGACTGACTCCCCAGATAAAAGCCTCCAAAACGTGCTCAAACATGCCAACGGCCACTCCCACACCGCCTACAACGGCACAAATAGCCAGACAGACAATTCCCAGCATCTTCCCCACCTTGTCTAAGCTGATTTGTAACGGGGTCGGTGGTGGCTTCACTTCGCCAAGCATGCCGGCGATCCTGCCGAACTCTGTAGCCATGCCCGTGGCGGTGACTGTCGCTTTACCCCTCCCATAAACCACAACGGTGCCCATATATGCCATATTTTTCCTCTCAGCCACAGGAATCTTTGCGGGAACGACTTCAGTTGCCTTTTCCACGGCGATAGACTCTCCAGTTAAGGGGGCTTCATCGATTTTGAGGTTGATTGCCTCAATAAGACGACAATCGGCGGGTACACGGTCACCAGTCTGCAGCAAGATTATGTCCCCTGGCACCAGCTCACTGGCGGGGATTTCCTCTTCCTTTCCTTCCCGTATCACCGTGGCAACAGGAGCAGCCATAAGTCTCAGTGCCTCAAGGGCTCTCTCGGAACGATATTCTTGGTAGAATCCCAGACCAGCAGCAAAAAAGACGATGACCACGATAAGAATAGGCTCCCAAACATCTCCCCGACCCACAAATGCAAGTACCGCGGAAATAAAAGCGGCCGCCAGAAGAATAATGATGAGGAAATTCTTGAATTGCTCCAGGAAAAGCGCCCAAAGCGATGTTTTTTCTCTTTCCCTTAGCTCGTTAGATCCAAATTCAACTAAACGGCGCTGCGCTTCCTCGCTGCTTAATCCTTCTAGGCTCGACTGCAGGCGGCGGAGAACTTCATCGACAGCCAGATTATGCCACGCATTGTCTGTACGCACGTTATTCATTGTCCTAGATAAAAAGTGGCACCAGCATCAGCATCGCCCCACCAGCTACCACAGAGGCAATTTGTCCCGCAACGTTGGCCCCGGCCGCATGCATCAGTAGATGATTATAAGGATTAGCCTCTAAACCTAGTTTTTGCACCACCCGGGAAGACATGGGAAAGGCAGAAATACCGCAGGCGCCGATCATGGGGTTAATCTTGCGCTCCGAGAGAACCGACATAAGTTTGCCCAGAAGAACACCAGCTATAGTATCCAAGCTGAAAGCTACTACCCCGAGTACGAAGACCAGAATAGTTTCAGGACGGAGAAATTCCGCCCCTGCCATCATCCCTCCCACCGTCAGTCCAAGCAAGATGGTCACTATATTAGCCAGCTCATTCTGAGCGGCGAGGGAAAGCCTTTCTACCACTCCGCACTCCCGCAATAAATTGCCAAACATAAGGCAGCCAACGAGAGGCGTAGCTTTGGGACAAACGAGGCCTACCAGGATTATGGTAGCTATGGGAAAAAGTATCTTGACCCTCCGGGAAATCGTTCCCGCGACTGTGGGCATCTTAAGAGCCCGTTCCCGTGGGCTACACAGCGCTTTTATTATCGGCGGTTGAATAATAGGCACCATAGCCATATAGGAATAGGCGGCTACTACAATCGCGGCGGTGTACTTGGATTGCAAAGTGGTGGCAACATAAATGGAGGTAGGACCATCAGCAGAGCCAATCATACCAACGGCAGCAGCGTCCTGAAGACTAAAATCCAGGATATGGAGCCAGCCATCGCCCAACAAATAGGCCAGGAAAAATGTTCCAAAGATACCAAACTGGGCGGCGGCACCGAGGAGAATGGTGTATGGTCTTTGTAAGAAAGGCTCAAAGTCAATCATGGCACCCACACCAATAAAGATGAGCAAAGGGAATATCTCGGTATGGATGCCAGCTTCTCTCAAAATAGCCAAAAAACCACCTGTCTCGCTGGCTCCGCCCAGAGGTATATTGGCCAACATACAACCAACGCCTATGGGCACAAGCAAAACCGGTTCGACATTTCTAGCGATTCCCAACCACAACAGCGCGCCAGCAATCACCAACATTACCAGAGCCTGCCAGGTGAGATTTAGAAAGCCCAGGAATTCTGCGGCGAAAACTTCCATCAGCTGCTATTTCTTACCTTGTGCTTTGGCTGGACAAGTTTGTTGAGAATCTTTGTTATTAAGAGCAAAATCCCCAGGACAGCGAAGACGATCGCCATTCCCAGGATAACTATCCACAATGCATTCAGCATCGCACCCGTTCGTGCTGGGCAGCTAATAATAAAACAGAGGTAAGTTAACCGTCAAAACAGCTTGCCTGGAAAGAGTGTGCTACAATATCGACCTGAACTCTGATTCAGACTCAGGTGACATGAGAGGCATTAGACGGGACCATAGAACTTGTGCTATTATCAGCAATGGTTTTCTCGCCCTAGAATATCTGCCCCTGTAGCTCAGAGGATAGAGCGCTGGCCTCCGGAGCCAGATGCAAGGGTTCGAGTCCCTTCAGGGGCATATTTTGTGAAATGCTCAATGGCTTTAATCGAGGTAAGATGGCATGGAAGGGGAGGGTTAGGGGCAGTAACCTCAGCGGAGTTGGTTGCTCGTGCCGCAGTAAGTGAGGGCAAATATGCTCAGTCATTCCCTAGCTTCGGTCCGGAAAGAAGAGGAGCGCCAGTTGTCGCCTTTCTGCGGGTAAGTGATGAATTCATCAGAATAAGGACAGCGATATACCATCCCGACATGGTAGTGGTGCTCGATCCCAGGCTGCTGTATACAGTCGATGTGACCGCGGGACTCAAGAGCCACGGTAAGATAATAGTTAACTCCAGAAAATCCCCCCCGCAGCTCAAATCAGAACATGGCTACAAGTGTCCCGTAGCCGCAGTAGATGCCACCAAGATAGCCCGAGAGACCATTGGACTACCCATACCCAACATAGCCATGATCGGTGCTCTGCTCAGGGTAGCCAATATCGTCAGCATCGATTCTATAACGGCCCAGATAGAAGAGCGCTTCGCGCTGAGAGCCAAGGCGAATATTGAGGCTATGAAAAGGGCCTACAACGAGACGGTAATCGAGGAATAAGATGGCAATGCAGTTGACCTGGAAAGATTTGAAAGTGGGCAATATCGTTACAGAACCAGGAAATGCCAGTTTTCGCAGAACTGGAGACTGGAGGACACAAAGGCCTATACTGGACAAGGAGGCATGCGTTAGATGCGCTCTTTGCTGGATTCATTGCCCCGATGCTGCCATAAAGCTTTCAGAAGAAGGATACTTTGAGTCTGATCTCTACTATTGCAAAGGCTGTGGCATCTGCGCTAGCGTCTGTCCTGCTGGGGCAATAGCTATGATAGAGGAGGAGGAAAAATGAGCTACAGGGTCGCGTTGGAAGGTTCCCATGCTGTAGCTGAGGCGGTGAGAATGGCCGATGTTGACGTCATCTCAGCTTATCCTATCACGCCTCAGACCCACATCCCGGAACGGCTGGCAGAAATGGTGGCCAATGGTGACCTCAACGCTGCTTACATTCCCGTGGAATCAGAACATTCAGCTCTGAGCGCCTGTCTCGGAGCTGCTGCCGTCGGAGCGAGGACGTTCACCGCCACTGCTGGACAGGGACTCGAGCTCATGCACGAGGTGGTCTACGTTGCGTCCTCCATGAGATATCCTGTAGTGATGGCAGTGTGCAACCGGGCTCTTTCCGCGCCGCTAAGTGTCTGGGGCGATCACTCCGATGCTATGGCAGTCAGAGATACCGGATGGATACAGGTCTTCTGTCAGAATAACCAGGAGGCTTTTGATCTCACCTTATGGGCTTTCCGTGTTGCCGAGCACCCTCAAGTCCTGTTTCCGGTGATGGTTCACCTTGATGGATTCACCCTATCGCACGTCACCGAACCCGTTGTTTTGCCTGAGCAAAGCCAAGTGAACAGATTTCTTCCCAGATTCCAGTACCACTTCGCTCTGGATCCCGAGCATCCTATAACCCACGGCGCCTTCGCTCCACCCGATATCTATTCCGAGGCAAAATTGGCCCAGGAAATAGCATTCCGCAACTCTAAGCAGGTGATCCTGCAGTCCTGGCAGGAATTCGCTGGGATTTTCGGGCGCTTTTACCACCCTGTAGAACAGTATCGCACGGAGAACGCTGAGGTAATGCTTCTTACTATGGGTAGCTTCACTGAGACAGCCAAGCTCGTTATAGACAAAAGAAGAGAAAGAGGCGAGAGGGTAGGGCTCGTGAGCCTCCGTCTGTGGCGACCTTTCCCCTTCGAGGAATTTCGTCAGGCAGTAAGCCAGGCAAGGCTCATCATTGTCTTTGACCGAGCCATCTCCTTTGGAGTGGGCGGACCGGTTCTTTCCGAAGTAAAATCAGCCCTCTATGACGCACCCGCAAGGCCAACTGTGGTGGGCATTGTCGGGGGTCTGGGCGGTAGAGATGTATCGGAGGAGGACTTCGACTATGTTATCGACCGTGGTAAGCAAATCGCGCAGACAGGCTCAGATAGGATTCTAGAAACCGTAGGCATAAGAGAATAGAGCACGGTAACTGCTATCTGATGGTGAAACAACGCATGGAACGCAGGGTAGTGAAATTAGGGGGAAGAGAAATAACCACCAAGGAGTTCCTTGCTGAAGGTCACAACTTCTGTACGGGTTGCGGAGAGGCTCTGGCGATCAGGTTAGCATTGAAAGCGCTGGGAGAAAATGTCATTGTTGTTATGGCCACTGGCTGTGGCGAAGTGTGTACCACTCCTCTACCCTACACTTCCTGGCGAGTGCCCTGGATGCACACTCTCTTTGAAAATGCCGCCGCTGTGGTTTCCGGAGTAGAGGCAGCCCTCAAGATCTTAGCAAGGAAAGGCAAGACATCCCCGAAAAGAATCAAGTGTGTGGCTATGGCCGGGGATGGGGGGACCAGTGACATAGGTCTCCAGGCTCTGTCGGGAGCCTTCGAACGAGGGCATGACTTCCTTTACCTTTGCTTCGACAACGAAGCTTACATGAATACCGGAATTCAAAGATCAAGCTCCACACCATACGGGGCTTCCACCACTACCGCTCCTGCAGGAAAATTCAGCATTGGACAGGTCACCAAGAAAAAAGACATGGTGGCCATCGCTGCTGCTCATGGGATACCCTATGTAGCCACAGCCTGTCCCAGCTATCATCTCGATCTGATGAAAAAGGTACGAAAAGCACTAGAAGTGGAGGGGCCAGCCTACATTCATATCCTCTCTCCCTGTCCCACCGGCTGGAGATATGATAGCAACTTGACCGTTGAGTTAGGTCAACTTGCGGTGCAGACCGGCATCTTCCCTCTGTACGAGGTTGAGAATGGGCGCTACCGCTTGAACGCTGACCCGCCAAACCTCAAGCCGGTAGCAGAGTACCTGAAACTACAAGGGCGCTACCGGCATCTTAACGAGAAGGAGATTAACAAAATCCAGCAGATGGTTAATGAAGATTATGGTCGACTTAAACAAAAGGTAGCTGCTTTCCCCGCCTGAACTAAGAGAATCAACACATGGCAGTGAAGAAAAGTAGCACGAAGCGATCCGCGACTACGCGGCTGGTAAGAGAAGCAGTCCAGAAGTATCAGGGAGATCAGGACATGCTCATCCAGATTCTCCTTGACCTGCAAAGTACACTTGGCTGGCTGCCACGTGAGACGCTAGAAGACGTAAGCCGACAATTACAAGTGCCGCTCACTCGGGTGTACCAGATCGCTACGTATTACAAGGCCTTTAGCCTTGCCCCCAGAGGTCGTCACATCATCAAAGTCTGCCTCGGCACAGCGTGCCAGGTGAGAGGGTCTCCACGACTTCTGGACACAATTTGCACCATGCTTAACCTGAGACCAAATGAGACCTCGAAAGATATGCGCTTCACTTTAGAGACAGTCAACTGCCTCGGGTGTTGTGCCATGGGACCGGTGATCGTAGTTGACCGCACCTATTATGGCAAGCCTTCAACCTCCGATCTCAAAAAAATATTGGAAGCAGCAAAATGACATGGTCGGAAAAAGACTTTCCTCGCCACAAGAACTTGAGCAGCTAAGGAAACACATACTGTCACGCCGACACACGGAGCAAACTGTGATCACGGTTTGCACCGGAACTGCCTGCCAGACCTATGGCTCACTACACGTGTTCCAGGCGTTGACGGAGGAAATCAAAAGGCAGGGCCTAGCGGCGTCAGTGGTCACAGCCAAGCCCACGGGATGTCATGGATTCTGTGAGAAAGGGCCAGTGATAGTCATCTTTCCTCAGGAAATCTGTTATGTAAAGGTCAAGCTCGCAGATGTCCCCGAGATAGTCTCTAAAACACTGGCTCAAGGAGAGATCATAGACAGGCTGCTCTACCTTGACCCGGTGACCGGACAAAAGATAGCCAGAGACCCGGAAATTCCTTTCTACAAGAACCAGATGCGGCTTCTATTGGGAAACAACAGATACATTAATCCCCGGGACATAGAGGACTATATAGCGCTTGGGGGGTACCATGCTTTGTGCAAAGCCCTTTTCCAGATGACTCCAGAGCAGGTTTTGCAAGAGATAAAGAAATCCAATCTCAGAGGCAGAGGCGGAGGAGGATTCCCCACGGGAATTAAATGGGAAACTACGAGGAATGCGCCTGGCGAGCCCAAATACGTTATTGTCAATTGCGATGAGGGTGACCCCGGAGCGTATATGGACAGATCTCTTATGGAAGGCAACCCGCACAGCGTGCTGGAGGGGCTCATCATTGGAGCCTATGCCATAGGGTCACATCAGGGCTTTATCTATGTACGTCAGGAGTATCCCATAGCGTGCGAAAACACGGTAGAGGCTATAAAACAGGCTGAAGAGTATGGACTCTTAGGGGAAAACATCCTTGGCTCAGGATTTGACTTCAGCGTCAAGATTCACTGCGGGGCCGGCGCGTTCGTCTCTGGCGAGTCCACTGCCCTTATGAGTGCCATAGAGGGTAAAGTGGGGGAGCCCAAGATGAAGTACATCCACACCGCGGTAAGCGGCATCAAAGGAAAGCCTTCCTGCCTCAACAACGTAGAGACCTGGGCCACCGTTCCTCTCATCATCAACAAAGGGGCAGAATGGTTTGCTTCCATTGGCACGGAAAGAAGCAAAGGAACGAAGATCTTCTCTCTCGTTGGTAAAGTGAATAACACCGGGCTGGTGGAAGTACCCATGGGCATGACCCTGCGCCGGCTGATCTATGACATTGGAGGAGGCATACCCGGAGGAAAGAAATTCAAGGCAGTTCAGACCGGTGGTCCGTCGGGCGGGGTGATACCGGAACAGTACCTCGACACCCCCATTGATTTTGACGAACTCACCAGGCTTGGCTCCATGATGGGCTCGGGCGGGATGGTGGTCATGGACGAAGACACCTGCATGGTAGACACAGCCAGGTTCTTCATAAACTTCTGCTGTGAGGAGTCCTGCGGCAAATGTATCCCATGCCGGGAAGGATTGAGGATCCTTCGAGAGATTCTGACTGCGATATGTGAGGGCAGGGGAAGAGATGAAGATATAGAGGCGATTGAAGAGATAGCGAGGGTAATGCAGGATGCCTCCCTCTGCGCCCTGGGAACCACAGCAGCTAATCCGGTACTCACCACGCTAAGATACTTCCGCTCGGAATACGAAGCCCACATCAAGGAAAAGCGCTGCCCCGCGAGAGCCTGTAAACGTCTCACCTCGTATTATATTGTCCCCGAGAAGTGCACAGCGTGCATGATTTGCCTCAGAAATTGTCCTACCGGAGCCATTCATGGCGCCAAGAACATAGTTCACTGGATCGAGCAGGAAAAATGCATCAAGTGTAATACCTGCTTCGAAGTTTGCCCGCCGCGCTTCCATGCCGTGACCCGGATTTCAGGAGAACCTTTGCCTCCGCCACCATCCCCAAATACCCCGGTGCTGCGCCAGAAAAGAGGTGAGTGAAAAGTGACCGTGACATTAACCATAGACGGAAAAGAGGTTACCGCCAGAGAAGACATGACCGTACTGGAAGCAGCCAGAAAAGCAGGCATACACATACCCACCTTGTGTTATCACCAGCAGCTAAAGCCTTACGGCGCCTGCCGTATCTGCAGCGTGGAGGTGGAAACCAAAGGCAGAGTTCGCGTTGTGGCTTCGTGCGGTTACCCTGTAGAACAAGGGCTAGTAGTGAGGACTCGCTCTCCTCGAATAGACAGGATCCGTAAAGTCCTCATCGAACTCATTGCTCCCACGGTAATGGTGAATGGAAATGTGAGCGGGGAGATCAAGAAAATTGCCACGGAATACGGCGCTGACATACACAGGTTTGAACCCCAGTTTAGGGGGAAGTCAACAAGATGCATTCTCTGCGGGCAATGCGTGCGGTACTGCGAGGAAGTGGTGGGCGAGCACGCTATCGGCTTCGTAGGCAGGGGAATAGACCGTCGCGTCGTGTTTTTCCCTGACAAAGCTAGATCCTGCATTATCTGTCAGGCCTGTCTCAATCTATGCCCCACAGGCAAAATCCCCGCTGAAACAGACTTCGTCGTTTTCGATAACTTCTCCCTCGATGACTACGTGTCAGGAACGCTTTAACATCTCGCCAGCCTTCCCAGGGAAGGGGCGCTGCTGGGATCAAAGTTGCCTTCTTCGAGCACTTCAATCTAAAATAAGAGCCGGACTATAAAAGAGGCGGCTTAACCCGCCCTCGCATGAGGCAGGCAGAATTTTTCGGGGTGTGGCGCAGCGGTTAGCGCGCATGGTTTGGGACCATGAGGTCGGTGGTTCAAATCCACTCACCCCGACCATTAATAGGAGATAAGAGGTTTAGACCTCATGGCTCTTAAAAAACGCTAAATAGGAACAAATATGAATGAGACCTGATGGTTAGGGCGAGTCCGCGAAATGAACAATGGTATCATCAATCAAACTAGAGGCCCCACCGGGGACATCTTTAAAATCTCTGGTCAAGGGGTATCTTCTCACTCAGCAGACCGAGGGGAAAAGCCCCAATACAGTAGAATATTACAAGGGCATCCTAAACCGCTTCCTCTGGTATGCTGCAAAGGAACAATGGTCAGATGATGTAAGGCTTCTCAATGAGTGGCACATCAGGGAATTTCTCGGCTATGTCAGGATAGAAGCCAAACGCTGGGCAAAAGAAGGGAACGGCTCGGAATCGTCATCCCACCAGGCATCGTTGCGCACCGTCCATCATTACTATAGTGCCCTTCGTGCTTTCTTTAACTGGGTGGTTAAAGAGGGCTTTCTGCCTGTAAGTCCGCTCGCAATGGTAAAAGTGCCCAAACCAAAGCCGAGGGTCATCCAGCCTTATTCTCCGGAGGAAATCAAAAAGATGCTCCAGGTCTGCGATTATGACTACCAGCACAATTCGAAATTCCTTGGCAGTCGCAACCAGGCCATGATTCTCATCCTTGTGGATACTGGCGTGCGCTTATCAGAGCTGGCTAACATGAAGCTTCAAGATATCGATACCGAAAGAGGGTGGATCAAGGTGACCGGGAAGGGAAATAAGGAGCGAATAGTCCGAATTGGGAAAACCGCACAAAAAGCTCTATGGCGTTACCTTATGTATCGTGGTGTGGATGACAAGCAAGCTCTCTGGCTCACAGAGGAAAGGAGACCCCTCCAAAGCTCAGGAATTCAATCGTGTATAGACAGGCTCAAAAAGCGGGCGGGGGTCAATGGGCCAGGTTGCGTACATAAATTCCGACATTCGTTTGCCCTGGCTTTTCTGAGAGCAGACCATAACCCCTTTAACCTTCAGTACCTTCTCGGTCACAATTCCCTGGAGATGGTCAGACGTTACACAGCAACTTTAGGCATGGAAGATGCTCTTAAAGCTCATGAAAAAGCCAGCCCGGTGGATCTACTGGGATTGAGGTACTAGCCCTTTTTCGGATATTGAGCCCTCAGCTAGCCTTCGGTCTTCCTCTGGGGCGAGGTCTACCGAGAAGCTTGCCTACATTTCGTATGGCGCGTTCTATTTGAAAAGTGTCTACTCGACCTACGCTTTCCGCTATATCTTCAGGAGTTTTCTTCAGGACCCTGTTTTCGTAGAACCACTTTATATGAAGGTCTAACGCATGAGGTATATCCTTCCACCCAACAGGCTTTGGGATTGTGCTCAGGAAGGTGTCAATATACCTGTGAACCTCTTCCTTGGTTCCCAAGTATACCAGAGCGGTCGGGACCGGAATCATGATAACTGGAGGCCTTTCAACCAACGGGACTAAGTCGCCACTCAGCCGTAGTAAGTTCTCTTCAGGAGTCAGTTGTAACGGGCTTAATACGTCCTCGAAAAACAGAAGGTCCGGCGCCCATTCAAAATCCAGACCATGCTTTTTGCACAAGGAATCTAGGTCATCAATATAAGCTCTTAGCTCTGGCAGGTCCACCGAAGCTTCAAGTTTTTCGAAAGATTTCAACTCGTTTACCAGGGACTGGATGTCCAAGGTGGGTAAATCTTGCATCCAGTGTTGCAAAGCATTGGCTACTTTCCTAATTGCCTCCCGGTGTCTAATTTGGACAGCTTTCCTCTGCGTGGAGAAAGCTGGGTCGCTCATATACTCTCGAATAAGGAGCGCTCTTGCCAGAGCGATGGAGGGAGAAGTATCACCCCGTTCTTTGGGGGATAGTTACGGGGAAACTTTCGGGCGTAGTTATTGTTGATGTGGGCTCGCCTGAAGGACGAGAGAAATTCGAAGCCTCAGGGCCCCAGCCACACGTTCTCACTCCACGGGGCGGAGCGCAGACAAGTGGCTCCAGAGCAAATCAATGAATTACAGAACAAGATAGAGAAGTGCAGAAAAAGGTGAGCTTCGTAAAAAGGGCCCAACAAGAGATTGCAGCTATTATTGGAGTTACGCGACGGACAATCGCCAACTGGGAAAAGGGTGAAGATACAACCGTTGGAAAATTTTCCAATCGTTGTAATCCTCTTGACTTGAGAACTAAGCTCACCAAAAAACAAAAGGAGGAAATAATTGAAAGAGTAAGAGCTGGCGAATCGCAGCCCTAAGGTCGCTGCCGACTATAAGATAAGCCGACAGCGTGTCTCAACAATAATTAAAACGCAAAATACTTCACAAACCCAAATAACTACCGAACTTCAGGTAAAAATAGAACACGGCGCTTTTTTAACACTCAGTAAAGAATTGGCAGATAATAGCATAGACCTTATTCTTACCCGCCATATGCCAAAGAGTATCTATCTCTCTGGTCAGACCTAGGTACTGTAGCTCAAAGAGCATTACGGCCGAGTGGATTTCTAATTGCCTACTCTGGGCAAGACCACTTACCTTAAGTCTTAAATCGGCTGTCGAAGCATTTAGAATACTATTGGCTCGCAATTCTGTACCACGCATTCCAAATCTGCGTTTCCCATCTACCAGTAAGAGGCGTTTCATCAGGCACATCGCTCTTTTCTGGAGGCGCTGTCAGGGCATTACAACGCAGCTTACGTTCTTCTAAGGAGCATGCGAGAGCTAGTCGTAAAGGGTGCCTTCTGGGAGTGTCTAGCCCGTGAAAGCTTTAGAGAGAAAGCTACCGAATTACAGAGCGATAAACTCAAGGGCAAACGCAAATCACTTAAGGACTGGGTTGATTATTTGATTGAACAACAGCCTTCGGTTAAGAAGGATTTAGAGGAGACATCCGCAGGAATCTCTGATAAAACGGCTATCCTTTCCAGGGACCAACAACTCCAAAAGGAGTTCGTTCACATACCGGCATTCCGGGTAATCGTCAAGCAGCTTATAGCATGGAGGATTATCGATATCCCCAATCCGTTTGATGTTCTTTATGAGAACCTCTACCGAGACTTGTCTAAAGACGTTCATATGGTTTCAGACCCCACGGATATGGGCCGAAGGCTCCTTGCGGACAAGGATTTCATGGAGATTGAGGTTATACCAGAGGAATTGACCAAGTATATGAGCACTTTACACGAGGCAATGGATCTGAGCATAGTTATCGAACTCAATATCCTGAGAGATTGGGTTGAACTTAGAGACAAGACAAAATTAAAGGAAACATTAGCTACCTTAGACGACTTGGGCTTACATCATAGTGTCACAAAGCTGAAAGTTTTGACCGGGATAGGACATAGGTAGAGCTATATCAGCCCTTCATTGCAGGTAACAAGATAGAGGGCTCCATATGATGGCTTGCACGAACCTGACAATTGCTCAAGCTCGTGCACTAGCCGATCTTTCAGTGGAGATATAGTGCAGTACCTTCCTTTTGCAAGCTTTGCTCTCTGAATAGGTAGACAGGCTGCTAAGATTCCGCTTACACTATGCCTCTGATATACTAAATCGAGAGTTCCAGTAACGCAAAGAAAAGAAAGCAAGTGGCCTATATTAGGAGGTGCGGTGGCACGTGCAACTAACGGACCCCAGAAGCAAGGCACAAAACAGCCTGCCTTGTTCACGATCCCAGGATTGCACACGGTCGTCATCTCCCATCGGCAGGACTTTGAGAACCTATTTGAAGGTTTCGCTAAACTGCAGGCAATCTCGTATGTCATTTCTGTGGATCTCCTTTTGGACTTCTTTGACAAGCGGGGGTATGCCGAGGTTGAAGTGCTGGTAGGAGAGAACCTCGCTGCCTCCTACCGGCGGGATTTGGAAGGAAAGGACATCGAGGTCACCGAACGATTAGCAGAACGGGTAGAAAATGGCACACTACGCGTATTCATTCCTGAACGAACCATCCATACAAAGTTATATATCCTCGAGCGACATGACTTGGCCCGAGTTATTTTGAGCAGTGCTAACCTTACGGAAACCGCGCGCGAGGCTAGCCGTCAAGTCAACTACGCATGGTATGCAGATCTCACACCAGAGGATCCGTTGCTCCGACAAGTGCGTGAGGATTATAAATGGCATCTCAAGGGATGCTCCCTGTTCATGGATGATTTAAAGGAACTGCTACGCCAAAGACAAGATGTTGAGCGACGCCAATTAATTGCGGTGTGGCTTAAGGAAGTGCCTGTCGAGGAAGAGGACCCAGAAGTAAAACGAATTCTCCACGAAATCTCCGCTCATGCACTACAACCGCCCAACCTCAGAAAGGAACCGATTATTAGTGTACGGTTACCTGAAGCACCGGCAACCAAAAAACGAGTGGAAAAGCTGCTGGAACCGCTGCGCCCTTCGACGACGCGAAACGAGCTGCAGTTGAATGGCCCAGCCTTTATCCGTTACGTCCAAGATAACTATCGTTTCCCACTTATGCGAGTTGACCTAGAGCAAGAGCAGATACTGCTGGGCATCAATGGTTCCGTGATCTCGCTGACTGAAGCGCTCCCCGGTTCCAGCAAGGTGAACAGGGCTCTACAGCACATTGAAGACTACGTTAATACAGTAGATCTCGGACAGGCGCTAGACCCCGACTTTGCCAAGACAAGTATGTTCGAAGCCCTGCTATACGTTCTTTCCGCTCCCTTTGCCAACGAGCAAATGAGAGACAGGCGGAGAAGATACGGTGTTATTGAGCGCCGGGGGCCTCGCTTCCTGTACATTTATGGTCCCGCTCAGAACGGTAAGTCCACTTTTCTCAGCTTCGCGCTCAAGCTTCTAACAGAACAAATAATACAACCGCTTTCGGGAAGTGATTTTGCGAAGGCGAGACTTTTTACTGCGAACTCCCTTGGCACTGTATTTCCGTTGATATTCGATGATGTTATCCCTTCTCAACGCCCCCAGGTTTTTGAAGAAGTGCTGAAATCATATTGGGAAGTCTGGTGGAAGGAAGATTATGTATCCCCTCAGATTATCATGTCTTCCAACACGGCAAGACTCCAAGAATGGGCAAAATCGCGGGTGAAACGAGTGGATTTTGATGTGCATTTTGCTCCAAATGAACATAACAAAGAAACGCTAGCGCAGCTCTTTACCGCAGAGAATCACGTATTCAGGTGGTTTTCCTATCTTTACTTTCGATACTTGAAAAACCCTGGACAGCCGAGCGACGACGAGCTTCATTTGGCCCGAAATATAGTGAGGCAGCTGTATGAATATGCGCAACGGCCGTTGCCAGAATGCTTCCCCCAGCAGCCGATAGAGACACTCTACGACCCGGGCTGCCGAGACTGGAATGATATTCTCAGGCTTAACAAAGCTAGGATCGCCGAGGACAGGGGCCGCCTCCTCATAAAATTTTCTGAAGATGTGCAACATTGGGAGATCCGAGAATATCAGAACTACCTTCCGCAAACGGTGAAGTACCGGCGGCGAGGCAACACCCTCATTGTGGAAAGCCCCGGCGAATTCAAGGCGTGGCTGGAAGGTCAAACACGTCGGCGGCGATCTTGGTTGGCTCGTTTATCTGGTTTGTTTCGGGGGTAGACATTGGCATCTACTCAGTCCCGAACTGCCGGTTGCTAGGTAGCCACAAATAGAAGGTGGTCAGGATACCTTCCGGAAAAGGGTTTGACAATTCTCGGATCTGTTGAACAATCACTCATTTTGTTACCCGAGCCTCCGTGAGGTATTGAACGAAATAGCGTTGCGACCCTTAACTCCATAGTATGTCCTGGACACCGCACAAGAACTATTGACAAAGCGCTTCATATCTGTGTATACTCCACGTGAAAAGACGGGGAACGGGTATTCCAGCGTAACGTGGGAGGCAGGGTAAGGTGTCTGCCCGAGGGCCTTTGCTCTTTTGGCCTCACTATTCTAGGACACACAGATATGTCGACCTCTTTTTTTCCTCACTACAGAAGAACCTACTTTATTCCTCGACCCCCCAGTGTCATTGCGTGCCGCAGCCGAAGCAATCCCCTCTCCCTCCAAGGGAGGTGAGGCTAGTCCTGAGCCGAAGCCCTGAGCGAAGCGAAGGGTCAGCGAAGAATGAGGATAAATATAAAAGACTGAAGGGGAGGTCTAAGCAATGAAAAAAGGCAAAATGGGCAAAATCTTTGGGATTGCACTCGTGTTTGTGATCATTGGGCTGGTGAGTGTTAGCGGCGGCATCGCAAACACGAGTCATGTCCATGCAGCCTCACTAAGTGTCCCGAGTTTCAAACAATGTGACAGTAGGTGGGGAGCAAATCAGCTAGGAACCTGCAGTAGTGAGACTATCTGCAGCGCAGGTTGTGCGGTTACGAGCGTGGCCATGATTCTCAAGTACTATGGCGTAGCCACCGACCCGGGCGACCTAAATAATTGGCTCAAAAACAATTCGGGATATGCTAGCGGTTGTTTGATTATATGGGACAAAGCTGACGACCGAAGCGGCGGCAGTGTGCAATGGGCAGGAAAATATACAACAGAACCAGGTGATTTGGGAACACATGTCTCGCCATCAGAATTGCAAAACCAGGTTAAATGGGAAATTGATCATGGATATCCTTGCGTTGGCCGTGACACGACTTATACGTCGCACTTTGTAGTTATTACTGGATACTCGGATTCGCTGTATTACATCAACGACCCGTATTATGACCGTTCAACGGTTAGCAAGTCTTTGATAACGAGGATCTACACGTATCACAGTACGAGCCTGCTGCCCCCACCAGCTCTCTCCTCTCCTTCAAATGGCCAAACTGGTGTGTCTACCACTCCTACCTTCAGCTGGTCTTCGGTCTCCGGGGCAAACAGATACTGGCTGATGGTAGCCACCAGCCAGAGTGCCCTACCTACCGATCCCTATGCCACATCCTGTCCCAGCTGCACCATCAGCATAAGCACTCCATCCACCAGCTATACGCCATCAACCCCTCTAGCTGAGAGGACAACCTATTACTGGCAGGTACAGGCTTACTACTGGGATGGCACTACCGTCACTAAACAGGGGCAGTACTCAGCCCAGTGGAGCTTCACCACCGGGGTGAGCCTGCTGCCCCCACCAGCTCTCTCCTCTCCTTCAAATGGCCAAACTGGTGTGTCTACCACTCCTACCTTCAGCTGGTCTTCGGTCTCCGGGGCAAACAGATACTGGCTGATGGTAGCCACCAGCCAGAGTGCCCTACCTACCGATCCCTATGCCACATCCTGTCCCAGCTGCACCATCAGCATAAGCACTCCATCCACCAGCTATACGCCATCAACCCCTCTAGCTGAGAGGACAACCTATTACTGGCAGGTACAGGCTTACTACTGGGATGGCACTACCGTCACTAAACAGGGGCAGTACTCAGCCCAGTGGAGCTTCACCACAAAGTCATGTCCGCATTCATGCTGGGACAGAAGTCCTTTGTCAGGTGATGAGCTGGCAGCTCTAGTAAGAAGTCGTTTCCCCTTAGGTGGAGTTACGCAGACTGGTGAAAGTATAAGAGTCACAGCTTATGCTGTAGCAAAAGCAGAGAGCGGAGGAAACCCATCTGCCTGTGGGGACAGTGATAGATCCATCGGGCTCTGGCAAATTAACATAGATGCTCATCCCGGATATGACAAATGTCTTCTGTTTGAGGAAGATTATAATGCGAATGCTGCAGCAGAAATTTCTAATAATGGCAGGGACTGGAATCCGTGGTGTACTTGGGAGAAAACCGCATGTGGTGGAAATGGTAACGAAGCGTATAAGCAATACCTCACCGAGGCGAGAAAGCACTTCTATCCAAAGGTTACGTCCCTTAGTGTTTCACAAACCTCCATTAATTTAGGAGAGGCGGTCACAATCTACTACTCCGTTTCAGATGACGTGGGCCTAGCTAGAGTTGAGCTGCGGAGAACAACTGATAAAAATGGAGCTCCAGACGAGTCTAATTGGGCAAAAGTACCAGGAAAAGAAGTTTCTATATCGGGCACCACCTATTCTGGTTATTTTACTGATACACCTACATCTCCCGGCATCTACTGGTATGGAATTCGTGTAATTGATAATTCAGGAGCACCAGAAGCTTGGAACGATGAAAAGAATTCAAGAACCGGAAATTGGCCAGGGGTTTATGGGCCTGATAAGGTGGTGGTTACCCTTGCACAGCGCACGATAACCTTCTACACCGATCCCACAAATGGTGGGACAATAACCTTTGCTGGCTCTACTTACAGCAATGGACAGAGCACCACCAAGCCTGATGGCACTTATTCTGTCTCCGCAAATCCCGCCTCTAACTATGTGTTTAACCGCTGGACAACAACTGGTGGTGTGAGCGTAGCAAATCCAAGCTCTCAGTCAACCACGGTAACTGTCACTGGAGATGGAAGCATAAAGGCATGGTTTAACTTTTCTGGAGAGCAGTGGCAGGTTGATTTAACCCTCACCACCACTCCTGATATTGGGCATATCCCTAGCCTTGGCTATCATTTTGGCTTTGGCGCCAAGGATGGGGCAGTTGATGAATATGCAGCTACTGATGGGGATGAGATTGCCCCTCCAGACCCTATGGCAGGAGTAAATGCATATTTCTACTACCCAGCAAATTCACAATATACACGGAACCTCATCACCAGCGTTGTAGCTCCGGCAGCATCAATAACCTGGCCACTGCTTGTTAAGAGAATAGGCGGAACCGGGACTGTTGATATCACCCTGAGCTGGGATGCCACCGATATAGCCAATGTCCCGGCTAAGTATGCGATTATTGAACTTCGGGATACAGTAGGCAATACCCTGGCCGTTATGAGAGGCGTTAATCCTGTTGGTTCTTACGTCATTCCCGATGTCTCACCTAATACCGCCCTTAACTACAACATAGTTGCTTCTCAGAATGCACCTCCGGATGTTTCCGATGTTTCGGCGGTGCAGCGAACTGATGGCTCAGGAATAGTAGATATAACTTACAATATTTCCGATAATGAGCAAGCTAGAGTAGACGTTAGGCTTGAATACTGGGATGGCAGTTGGCACCGTTGCACCAATACTGCGGGTGATGTTGGCTCGGGCATAAGCACTGGCACGGGTAAAGCTGCGACCTGGGACGCCAAGGCTCAGCTTGGCGCAGCATACATATCAGGTTGTAAGGTCAAGGTTATAGCCGACGATGGTGCGGGTGGCAGTGATAGCGAGGAGAGCAGCACCTTCGACCTCGACACAGCTCCGCCGACAGGCTATAGCTGTAGTACCCCGGAGGATGAGGCAGAATGCGTTTCCGTAGATGAAGGGCTCGTTTGCTCCACTGCTGTAGACGATTCCACTCCCGTAGAATACAAATTCGCAATAGCTTCTGACCCGACTTTCGGCGAAGACCTCCAGGAAAGTGACTGGCAGCAATCCACTAATTGGACGCCGACAGCAGCACTTTCTTATGGCAAGCTTTACTGGTGGAAGGTGAAGGCCAGAGACGCTAAAAGGAATGAAAGCGACTGGAGCTCTCCATTTACCTTCGTCACTATCTACAAGTTTGATCTCGCACTTAAAGCTGGTTGGAATATGATTAGCTTGCCTCTAGCTAGCTGCACGGGAGAAACCGACCCAAGCGTAATTCTACCGGATGTGAAGGCAATATACAGCTGGAATTGCGCGACCAGATCTTACGATAGCCCCGGTGAAATTGTCCCTGGTAAAGGTTATTGGGCTTTGGTCTTTGAAGATGTTACCGAGACCATATATGGAACTCCAGTAGAGGAATATCAGCTTAGCAGCGACTGTAAAGGCTGGCACATGATTGGCTCGCTTTATGTCGACGGTCAGGTAAACGTGGGCAGTGGTAGTATATATGGTTGGCTGTACCACTGGGACCCGCAGACGCGGAGCTATACAGTGAGGTCTTCGAACGACATAAGACCTGGAGAAGGGTATGCGCTATTAGCTCTTACCGATTTCTCAATTTCCGTAGTCCCCAAACCGTAGGCGCCGTAGTGTACAGAAGGGTCGGAGGATAAGAGATAACAAGATGAGGAGGTAAGGCGAAAGCGTTAGTAAGATTGCTCGGAGTATTTGTTCGGCAGAGCAATGTAAACTAACTTTCTCCTTGACTGCTGAAGCATTTGAATGACGTTATCAAGAGTTCCAAGTCGCCTTCCTTGTAAAGCCTCCGTTTTCAACTCATCGATGGCGGCAATTAGGCTTTCCAGCGTAACCCATGTTCCTCCTGCTGGAATAGCCTTGTACGGCACGATGACCAGCTCCTTGTCTAATGACACCGCCCATTCTGTTTCTCCCAATCCCTGTAGTACACCATTTAAACCTGACAGCCCCGCGTTCAGGGCAGCATCCTTGTCTTTGCCTACTACTGCCCCGAGAATTGACAAGCCTGCAGTCACGGCCAGGCCAGTTGCTATCTTCTTTCTGTCCCTGATAAGCAAGGCAAATCCCCTCTGGCGCGCTATAGCCTCTCTCTGTTTTTCTAGAGAATGCTTGAGAAACTCCATCTTCAAGGACTCAGCTTGTCTTTCCAGAACTTCAAAGCGCCTGGCCATATTCCGGGAATTATCCTCAATGCTAGTTAGTTCCTTTTTCAGATCCGCTATGGTCTGGGCCCAGTTGTTGTCTGACATCACCTTCTCCCGAGCCTGCTTTGCACTTCCTCGATGAATTTTCTCAGAGTCTTTTCCGACTCCTCGCCTCTTTTCCATGCTTGTCTCATCTCGCCTATGGCTTCCCCTGCTTTTAAGGCATCTATCAACAAAGCGTTGAGTTGCTCCCTAATATCGGCTACCTGTTGCTGTATCTGCGCAGCAGCATCTTCTCCTACGGTTCTTACGCTTTCCAGTGTTGAGGAAACAATACTGCGGATCTCACTTTCCAAGAGCCGTTTCTTACTATCTAGCTCGGTAATTTCACCGCTTAGAATGGATTTCTTTTCGATGAGTTCACTTACTTCCTCTATCAGCGCGTTTTTTCGTTTTTCAAGACCGCATATGTCTTGGAATAAGCCTAATGTAGAGAAGAACTTGTTCCTAAGCTCGTTGCCGCTGATACCCTGATTCTTGCTCGTTTTTTCGATGAAGTTCGTGATCCGCAAAAGGTCTTCCTCTGATAAGCCAATATCATTGAGTCTTGCTAATAATTCCTCTCTGTTTCCAACTTCCGCAGAGACTCTTCTTTTTCGTCTTTGAAGCTCTTTTATTTCCTGGCTCAGTCGCAATCTTTCTTCCTCCAGTTCCTTGACCCTTGACGTGATCTCAGTCAGCTTACTCGTTTGTATCTCAACAGCGTTCTGGAGTTGATCTTTGCTTCTCTCCAGCGATTCGATTTCGGAGCGCAGCGACTTTCCCTTTTTAATTAGTTCTTCCTTACTCCTGACCAGAGGGTCCACTTCCGATTTGAGTTTGTCTACGCCTTCTTTTAGCCTCACATACTCCGTGGCCAGTGTCGCAAAGGGTTTCCCTTCACTCTTTTCTAGCTCGTTAAGCCTTAATGCTGCCTCGAGGAAATCCCTGGCCGGGAAGTCAACTGGAAGCAGCTTTTTGGCCAGTTCTGACCACTTGTCCAGTAGGTCGGGCGTTATTCCCAGAACTCGGAGTCTATCATACAATAGAAGTCCAAGCAGTGCCTGCGAGGGTTCCAGCCCTTTCTTCTTGAGCTCAAGGGACAGTTGACGAAGGTCATTTACCTGGTCAAATGGAGTACCGGGGATAGCCAGTTTGCCACATTCCAGTTCCTTCACGATGTTTACGACGCTGCCATGCGACACCCCTGACCGATTCTCTATTTCACGGTACGGATAACCTACTACGTAAAAGTGCGCTACTTCTAGCTTCTTGGCTCTTGATATTTCCCTCATTTCTTACCTCTTTTACTGCCGAAAATTCCCACCATTTGACTATTTGACGGACTGATTGACCGACCGCTTGACCATACTTTTGACTTTCTGACCGCCATTTTGACCGTTTGACCTCTGTGCAAATTTCAAGCATGATTCTTAGATACTTAGAGAGAAGACAAGACCAAAGCTTCTGTCTATCGTACCCTTAGGCCCAGCTTTAGGGGAAATTCCGAACCCAGTTGCATATTAGGACTTTCTTTTTGGCACTTGCCTCCTCTACGCCGACCTCTCAATCTTTTTCCTATCAACAAAAAGTTCATAGTCAAAGAAGCCGAAGGTTTTCGCTTTAACTCGCAGCACACAAGGCACACCAGCGATGTCGAAGTGATGAACCTTATCATAAAGGCAGCCACTGTAAAGTGGAACGCCATCGACTACTATGTGTCCTCTAGCTGACCAATAGCTATGCTCAAGCTCTACAACATGGTGCTGGCCTTTTACCTCAAACGTCCATACCTTCTTTGCCACCGTTCAGCGCCCTCCGGTCGCTTATTCTGATTCTCCACAGATGATACTTATAGTCTGCAGACTTATGGTATGCGCCGACATACCATTTAGTCAACTGCCTCGCTTGGCTGAAATGCTAAATGAAGACAATACAAGAACGGTTCAGGCAAAGAGTTAGAGAACTGCAGTTGGCAAAGGAGCTGTCTCAAGAAGAACTGGCACTCACAGCAGAGAAAGGGATGAAGGTGGTATCGAAAGAGGCGAGCACAATCCTTCGTTAAAGAATATCGCAGCACCTACTTTGGGATTTGGTCTTTGATGCAGAAGCCTGGGGTAGCAAGCGCAGAGTAGGGGCAGATGTACCAACGCTACACCACCAAAGAGGTAACAGTTACTCTCCCGGCCGTGCGAGTATTGAAGGGGTAGAAAAGCAGGTTCTTTCTAAAATTGAAATCTCTGAGACATTCAAGAACTGGGCAATAAAATATCTCGGGGAAAAAATAAGAATGAAGCTCTTTCCCGAGAAGCAATCCTAAGTTCTCAAAGAAAAGCCTATGATGCCTGCTTAAAGAAGCTCGATAATCTATTTCAGCTTAAAATCTCTCCTCTAAACAGTGATGGTAGTTTACCCTCCGACGAAAAATTCGCAAAGAAAAAAGCCGAGCTGATGAAGGAGAAAGCCCGGCTGGAAGAAATTTTGAATGATACTGGTAGGAGAGTGAATCAGTGGTTAGAAATTGCCGAGAAGACCTTTGACTTTGCCTACCACGCCAGATACTGGTTCAAGAACGGCACGCCTGAGGAGAAAAGTCAGATTCTTCAAGCCTTGGATCGTCAATAAAGCTCGCTCCACCTCCATGAATCAGCGGTTTCCTTCTGCGTTTCACCGTCCAGCATCTTTAGGGTGATTCCAGAATTGCCCAAGGTTAATTGTATGAGAGCTGTAACTAGCGTCATAAAGGTTTCCTTGTCTTATTCTTCCTTTTCTTCGAGGATTTTGGCGCCAATTTGGTTGAGAGTTTCTTTCACTTTAAGGTCTACGGTGTCCTTCTTGATTCCCTCTTTTGATTCTGCCTCAACTTCCATCTTCAAAGAGATTTGAGCACCATCTTTGGCTAGAGGGGCAAATACACCTCTGATAAGCTCTGACAATTTATCAGGGGAAACTTGAAACTTTAAGAGATACTTTCTGATTACTTCCTCTTTTACCGGGGGTTTCTCCTCCTCTTTAACTTCTGGAGGGGGTATTTCCGCCTGTCCTCTCGGTTTTTCGGCTTCTTCTTTCCTTGTTATTATGGCATCCTTTAAAACATCCTCCAAAGCCACTGGTTCGCCATATCTCACCTTCCCATCTTTCACTAAACCAAAATTTCCTTTCTGAACTCCCTCTACAATCGCATTTTTGAGCACACTTTCTGTCTCCAGAATGGGTAGTCCGGGGTATTTTAAGAAAGCTTCGGCTATCTCCATGACGCTTTTTTGCTTGTCTTCTGCCGAGAAAGTCCTGTCCATCACTACCTTTGGAGAGATTTTAGTCAAAAGGATTTCTTGGTCTTGGAGGAAATCCTTCACCCTTGCAGACAGACTCAATCTCTCACCCACAGTCGGAATTCCCATATCAAAAGTCTGGATACCATCTTTGGAGCTAACCGCTATGTGGCGATAAGTCGATAATATCTTGACAGAAACAGAAGGGTCGCCCTCTTTTAATTTCTGCTCAAGTCGCTCCCTGTCCATTTCCGTCAAAGCCTTCATGGTCTCCTTGTCTGTCCTTATTCCATTTAAGGCCAAGAAGCGCTTTACAGCGCTTTTTAGCCCTTCAAACTCGCTTTCATCGGCTATCAGAAAAATTAGGGTGTTCTTGTAGCTTCTAAACTCTACTCCGTGTTTATCAATAAACTCTTTCAGGATACTTCTGGTTTTGACATCGGGCGCCATTAAATCGAAAGGCAAAATGATGAGCTTTAGTTTCTTGTTATCAGGGATGTCTTCACTTGTCCTGGGCCAAATAAGAACCTCAAACTCCCTGCCAGCCATCTTCTCTATTCTTTTCCTTATTTCGTTCACAATATCTTCTTCCTTGACCGCCTCTTCCTTATCTACGATAATCCGATTAAGTCCGGGTGTGCTACTGAAGTAATAGAGGTTGTTCTTTTCATCAACTTGGAGAAACCATAACTCATCCTCCTCAAGTTTTTTGAGGGCATCTCCGACAATAGCTGGCGGAATCCCTTCTCGCAAGAATGCCAGCCTCAGCCTTTGAGGAGTTATTCCCTTTCTTTCCCCTCCACTGAAGGAATAGAAGAATATCGAGGTAGCAAGGCCGTTGGCAACACTAAACCTTGCGTATTCGCTTCCCATCTGCCTGTCCATCCTTACTGCTTTGGCATTGTCGCCGCTAATGTCGGAACTAACTACCGATTCGAAGACCTCTCCGATGTGGTCGATGAACAATCTCCTAATTCTCGGATTGGCGAGATTGATATGAGCCGGCTGAATCACGGGTATGGGATATTGTCGTATAAAAAGGTCGTGAACAATAGTCGCTAAAAGTCTTAATACATCCCGTGTCCTCTGAAAGGTAGGCAGAGTTCCCCACCTTTCAAAGAAGACATCCACAAGCTCAGGGTGAAAAGGATAAGCCTTCTCCATTTTCTCCTGATATCGAATTTCACGGCATTCGCGGGGGATTTCATCACCCAAGCTTCGATAAAGTTCAAAGTATTGTTTAGCAACCCGCTTATGAACCTTCACATCGCCATAGTCCTCAAATAAACGCTTCCTCAAAATTTCGTAAATCTCCTCTCCTTCCACCGGGGTGTAAATCGTCTTCATCCTTCCGAAGATCTTCAGCAATTGACTTAAGACTCTCTCTCCCCTCTCCCCATAAGGGGCACTGGAAGGCAGAGTACAAACAAGTACGCATTGCTTCAGCAACTTTATTGTCTCTGTTAGCTCCTGGCAAAAGGCAAAAACCTGGTCTTCGAATTCTTTTGCCTTTACAATATATTCGGTTAGCTCGTCAATGAGAATCAGGACAGGTTTCTTACTTTCGAAAATTCGCTCAAGAATTTCCCTTCCCGGGGCAACTCTCTTTAGGTCATGTTGTTCCACTTCTTTATAAGCTCCCAGCTGCTCAGCTATCTCACCCCAAGGAGTTTTTCCTTTAAGGGGATCGGGAACTGTGCCCACGAAAGCAGCGACCCTCGATTCCGGTATCTGCTTCCAGCCATTAGATTCTAATAACCTTTTTATTTCTCCGACTTCTGAAAGCCTTTTGCCTTCTTTGAGTAAGTGATAGAGGGCAACCAAAGCATGGGTTTTACCGCCACCAAAGGGAGTCTGAAGTTGGATGACCTTGCTTTCTGCTTTACCTGAGAGGATGAGAAGCACTTCCTTTATTATGTTCTCAAGCCCTTTGGTTAAATATGTCCTGCTAAAGAAGATTTCGGGGTCGATGTACTCCAAGGAACCTTGTCCCCTTAAAACACTGCTTAAATCAACGGCGAAATCGCTTAGCCTGCCTTCTCTGATGTCTTTATGTGGAACTGCGATTTCCCACCATGGTTTTAAAGCCATTTTATCTCCTCCCATTAGAATAATTTAGGTTGTTTTTTATCGACCTTTGGAATGTAAGCCTCTTTGCCGTATAAGAAGCCTTGGAGTAGTTGTTTTTCTTTATCCCCCTGGGGAAGGACTTCGGAGATAGCCTGAGCTGTTTGCCAGAACACTTCATTTTCAGAGTAGCCGGTCTCGGCAAGCACCTCCTTAATCTTCTCCCTTTGACCTTTCTCCCATAGGATCAAAACATAATGAAGGGCATCAATCATTGAGGTAAACTTCTCTTTCTTCAGGAAGCGAGTATCCTTAGCCCTTTCCTTGGGGTCGAGGACGCGGACAAACTCCTTTTCCTTCCTCACCAACCCACCATCATCCCACAATTTCGTAAGCTCGACTCCCATCGGTCGGGAAAGCTTTATGGCATCATCAAAATGCACTTTAGCATTGCCGAAAGTCCATCTCCAAAGCAGATAAAAACGAGTTTCATTATCCACGCCCCCAAGCTGAGGACGCTTTAATATCCTTTGGAGAGCGAATTCGCTTACAATCTGCCTCACATATTCTAACAGCTCCTGAACGGAAACCTCTTCCCCGGAGAGTTTTTCCACTTTAGCATATCTCCCAAAAACTTCCACCGCTGGACCGATTGCACTGACAAAGAAATCGGCGCCACTTATCCCCTGTTCCCAGAATTGCGTAAGCTTTTCTTTAATCCTTGCTTCAATTTCGCTTTTTATTTCGTTGAAGTAAGCTACCTGCTCTTTTTCCCTTTTACGGCAGACCATGTAGACGGAAGAGGCTAAAGTAGCACTCTCTTGAGCTCTTAAACGTGCTTCCATTTCTGTATGAATTGGCCAAGAAGCCGTTAGCACTAAATCAGCCTTTAATAAACTGTTAATTATAGTTTCCCATGCCCCGGTGGACTTATGAGCAAAGACTATCACGGCAGTTCCTTCTGGCTTCAGAACTCTATTAATTTCTTTAAAGGCTTTCGCGATCATGTCTTCAAAGTATTTCTTTCCCTCCTCAAACCCACCTCCACCGTGAGCATAAGCTACAATTTCCTGAGATTTAGGTGTTAAGGGGGTTGAAAACAAATCTGGATATAAATCCCCTATTGTTCTTTTAAGCCAGACATAGAAGAAATCTGAAAGATAAGAATAAGGCACATTGTCATAGTAGGGGGGGTCGGTGATGACTGCATCAAAGTAGTTGTCGCGATAAGACAGAGAAGTCGCGGAGGATTGGAAGACGGTAGGAATTTCTGATAGAGCAATTTGGGATAAATTTTCAAGCGGCCTAATAATTTGCCTTAACATACTCTCAAAAGTCCCTGTCAAAATCGGAGAAAATAAGTTCAGTTCTGAATAATCCCAGGTCATTTGTAGCGCTTGTCTGGCAAAAGCATGTGTGGAGAATTCCCATTGTGGATGCCATGCACCCTGAACAGACTCAAAATCAGACATTCTGCTTATCACCAATGCCAAATAACTCACCACCGCTTTCGCATACTCTTTATCATATGCTTCAGCAATCATCTTTTCATAAGCCTCTCTCACCTTCTCCACAAATGTAATCAAAGCTAATTTCTGCCTTGAATTGAAAAGAGCGCCCCACTTCAGCATCCCGTATCTTTGAACCCTAAAGCCAAGGGTCTCTTTAGGTGGTAAATCCTCATCGGGCACGGGGCTAAAATCCCATTGCCAATTGGCAAGTTTCTCTTTGAGATACTCCTCGGCCTTCTTGAATACTTCAAAATCCTCTTCATTCGCTACCCTATAATTTTTACCTGCCCTACGGGGTTCGTGAAGAACCACCGCTATAAGTCTTTGTCCCGTTCTTCCCTCCCGTGCTTCTTTCCGGAGTCTATCATCATCTATTCCGGCACCGCATACAGGGCACAATACTGTCGCTTTTCTCGTGGTGCCTTCAGAGGGATCAAACTCTATTTCCCTTCCTTGAACTACCTTGAAATTTATTTCCTTATTCTCCTTATGAACCAGCACCTTTAAGGCTACTTTCTTATTCTCCTTCTTCGCTAGCCATAACTGTCTCATTAAGGGTATTTCAGCCTTGCAAGAAGGGTTCTGGCATCTTATGGTTCTAGCCCAGATGTACCCCACGGGAATACTTCCATCAGGGTCTTCCGGGTAAAAATGCCCTATTTCCTTTCTCGCTTCTTCTAAAACCCATTTCCCCCATTTCTCTACGTCCTCGACTAATGGGTTCTTTGGCTGACCAAAGCCGGTTTTGGCTTCACTCCTGCCATATTTCTGGGGATATTCCAGAACCGCTTTGAGGATTAAAACCGCTACCGGGTTATATTCTAAAGCATAGGTTTCACAGCCAAGCCTGAGCGCTTCTAAAGGAATAGAGCCTCCGCCGGCGAAGCAATCCAGAACCTTGGGCGCTCTTCCTCCGAAGAACTGCCTGATGTCCTCCCTTGCCTTGTTTATCAGGGTGGGATTCAAAGAGTTTTCCCATTTACAGAGCCGGGCAATAAAATCAAGTTTTTCTCTTAACTCCTTCTCGTCCGTTGGCGCAGGAACTAAAGCAGCATAAGTAGTTGCCCTTGAGGCAGCCAAAGGACGGCGCGCCCACCAGATATGAAGGGTAGAGATATGCCCGTGTCTGATATTCTTCTCCCTTACCGATTCTTCACTTACCTCTTTTAGTGGAAAATCAACTTCTATAAGCCTCTTCATAGTTTTTCTACTTTTTCGGCTGATTTTTTCCAATCGCTTATAATGTATCTTACAATTTCTACTACTTCCTCGGGTTTCAACTTGGCTGAAGGTTCTTGAATGGCATATAACTCTGGCTTGGTTGCGGCGTTAGTCACCACATAGAGCCAGTATTCTTTTCCTAATCTTTGAGCCATAAGCCACTCATTTGGGGTAAGAACGATTTTGCCTTCTCTCGCTCTTGCTTTCACTTCGATGTATCTTATGCTTTCGTCTTGAGCTTTAGAGCGTATATCAAACCCTAAGTTTTGGGCTGAGACATCCTCAGGGCTTCTACCCTGGGAAAGTTCATACTTCATAGCCACCCTGATGCCTATTTCTTCCATCTCTTTATCTTCTCTCAGCGTGGCATCTTCTGGCAATTTAGGAAGCACAGCGACCACACCTATGACTTTTGGCACCGAAGGCGAGAGATTAACTTCAGCCTCTAGTTGCTTTTTAAGTCTTCCCCTTCTTCTTTCAAGCTCTTCCTTATTTCTTTTCTCATTCTGGATCAACATCTCGGGGATATTTTCCCCTTTATCTCTTCTTGTCTCATAATCGACCAGTTTTTCCTCCGACCTGAGGATAAGGTAGTCCAGAGACCTCAAGCCGTATTTCTCTTTGACCAAAGCATCGTGCTCCCTTTGCTTCTTAAGCTCATCAAGATAGGCGGGTAGAATTTTCTCTGCTGCGAAAGCCATGATTGGGTCTTCGTTACCCGCTAGATTTTGAATTTCCGGTGATATCCCGATTGTATTGGATGGCTTCAGGTCCCAAAGTATTGAGGCAGGAATTTGTCTAACACTACCATTGAAATCCTGATATAGGGCGTGAATTCTCTTTCCAGCTATCGAACCCGTTCCATCGTTAATTTGTGATTCCAAGAACCAAATCAATCCCTTCAGGCTTCCAGAGGGATCGGTAAAAATTGCTCCCTTTTCAACATCTTCTTTGTATTTCTCAAAGATTTTCTCTACCAAGCCTTCAAGCAAAGGATGGCCTGGGGCTACGAACTCAGCTTGCTCTTTAGAAGCTTTCTCTTTGTCGAAACCCAGCTTGCTGTATTCCCTGAATATTTCACCAAATTTGACCTTGAAGCTATAAGGTAAGTTTCTCATTTCGGAAGGCACTCTTGCTATCCTGTAAAAACCTTCCCCAATTTTCTCTACTTTTAGGCCCAACTTGTCTCCAGCCCTAAGAAAGAACTTCTCTATGTATTCTGGAACGAGCCTGTTTTCCTTCGCTATCCTTGTTTCACCAAGAACGTGGCTGAAATCTATGTGTCTTGTTGCCAATCCTTCCAGAGTTGCTTGCTTTGCTCTGTCAACAGCTTCCTCATCGGTCACCCTTTCAAACTCTTGTAGTATATCATCCAGCGACCTTTTGTTTGTGACAGCTTCTATAATGAGGTCCTGCAGGTTTCTTCCTGGCAGTATATCGCCTATGACGTCGAATACCCTATCGCTTCCTAAATGTTCTTTAATGGTTTCAAGCTTAGTAAAGAGCTTTTCCAAAATCCTTCCCTCTTTTGTATCAACGGCAACCAAGTTATAAATATGAACCTCGTATTGCTGTCCGTATCTATGAATCCTCCCCATCCTTTGCTCAAGCCGGTTTGGATTCCAAGGAATGTCATAATTGACCATCAGCCAGCAGAATTGCAGGTTTATACCTTCACCACCGGCCTCGGTAGAAACCATTATCTGAGCTTTCTCCTTAAATTCGTGCTCTGCCTCTATCCTCTTATCAAGATTCGTCCCACCGTGGATGTAAGTAACCGAATAGCCCCATTTGCGTATCTTTTCTACGAGGTACTCGAGGGTATCCCTTGATTCAGTAAAGATAAGTAACTTCTCTCCTCCCTTACTTATCTTCTTATCATCTATCACTTTTTTAAGTTGAGTGAGCTTTGTCTCGATTTCTTTCTTCTCGGCTTCCTTTGCCAGCCCAATAAGTTCGTCCAGCTTTTCTATTTCCGTCTTGAGTTCCGGTAGGGTTTCGGCAGAGGTCAGCTTCTCTAGTAGCTCATTTTCCCTTTCCCACCTTTCTACCTCAGGCGCATCATCTAAAGCCTCTATATCTAAACGCCCATATTCCTGGATTATTTCTCCGTGTTGATATGACGTCCAAAGCCTCTCTCTTCTTCTTTCCAGAGACCTTCTTATGGCCCTAATGCTAGAGGCTAATCTCCTTTGAAGGGTCAGCAGTGCGAAGGCAACATTCCGCTTTTCCTTCTCCAGAGCTCTGTTGTAATGCACCTCAACGTATTTGGTTACCGCATCATAGAGGCGTTTCTCGTCCTCACTTAGCCGGTACTTGATAGTTATAACTTCCCGCGGAGGAAAGATAGGAGTTCCATCAAATTTCTTCAGATCCTCTTTTAAACGCCGAAGGAACAAAGGATTGTCTTTATCCTTTATCGATTCCTCGAGCATTTCGTTCGTGGCGAAAAAGCCAGGCTCCAGCAGATCGAGAAATAGTCTAAAGTTTGCCGGGTCACCTCGATGCGGCGTAGCCGTCAAAAAGAGTAAAAAATCTGTATTCCTCGATAATAGCTCTCCCAGCTTATACCTTTCGGTCTCTTTCTTTTTGGCTCCGTATTCATAAGCTGCCATCTTGTGGGCTTCATCAACTATCACTAGGTCCCACTTAGCTTCAGCAAGGCTGGGCAGAACATCGTCTTGTTTTGCGAAATCCATAGAAGTGATTGCCTGCATTTCTTCTTCCCAGATGTTCCTTCCCCAGGAGGCATTCATCGTCGCTCTGTTGATTTCCTTGAAGGTTTCGTTAAATTTTTCCTTTAACTCCCTAATCCACTGATCTTTTAAGTGCCCAGGAACGACAATGAGAACCCTCTCAGCCAGACCTCTTAACTTCAATTCCTTCAGTATTAGTCCTGCCATTATTGTCTTACCAGCACCAGGGTCATCGGCGAGGAGAAACCTTATCTGGGGTTGTTTAAGGATACGAAAATAAACCGCATCGATCTGATGAGGGAGAGGGTCTATTTGAGATGCATTTACGGCGTATAGTGGGTCAAACTGATGGGCAAAGCGAATTCTCTTTCCTTCCAGAAAAAGAAAAAAAGCTTCGCCATCGCCGGTGAAATCTTTTGCCTTCAGCTCTATTTGTCTAATCTTGATTAAATCGGCTGGGGTGAGAATCGAAGAATAAAATCGCTCCGATTCTAAGCCTACTCCTTTTATTTCTACATTCGCTCCTATCTCCTTTGAGGATATGAGCCTTATTCGCTCAGGCCAGAAAGGTCCTTCAAGCACACTTTCTGCTTGTAGATTTAACGCTGGATTTTTCTCGACGGGCTTCATTTATAACAATTACTTGGAATTCTGGGTTGATGATAGCATGAATAGAGAATTGACCAAACTCCCGCCGGTGGCGACCACGTTGGATATATGTAACCCCTGTCAGTAGCGATTTCACCGGCATCAATGTAAGGGGTTTTCTGTTGTCTTATCCAATTGTTTTGGAATCTGTAAATCACAATGATAAATTTCATACCGGGCTTCGCAGTAAAAGTGTAATACGCGCCTCCATAAAGCCCATTTACAGCTACACCACTTTCCTTGCAAGAAAGGAGAGTTAGCGAAAGATTATAGCCGCTCTCAATTTCTGCTACTGTCTCTCCAATTCTAGCTATCGGAATAGGCATCTCGATGATGGAGCGAATTGTAGTGCGGGCCCCCTCACCTCCCCAGTAGTACTGTCTGTTATAGATGGACGCGTTCGCTGCTGCTTTTATGGAGCCGTTTGGTAGCCAGTGACAGCTTCCTCCGCGTCCACAAGCCCATAGCCTGTGAAATTGTCCCGCCCGCTTGGCAATAAGTCATGTGCAGTCTTTTGTAGTATCTTCCTAACCTCATCTGGGCTGAGAGTGGGGTTAAGAGCCAATATCAAAGCCACTGTGCCTGTGACATGTGGTGCAGCCATCGATGTCCCAGATAAAGTCGCAAATCCACCGCCTTTATACGTGGAATAGATACTAACACCAGGGGCGGCTAGCTCCACCTCCGGACCATCACTGCTCCAGGAAGCACGGACATCGCTACTGTCCGTCGCCGCCACGGCTATCACGCTGCTATACCTTGCCGGATAAAGTACATCGTCATCAGGGTTAGTATCACCACTGTTGCCAGCTGCCGCAACTAAAACGATACCGCTAGCATAGGCTTTATCACAGGCATCGTGCAAGGCCTGAACATCACTAGTGGTACCCAGACTCATGTTTATCACGCTCATATTATTGGCTATCGCCCACTCTATCCCGAGGATAACATCACTGACATAGCCCGTACCCTGCTTATTAAGTACTTTTACGCCGTAAAGCCATGCGTCAGGGGCAACTCCGATAACACCAATCTCATTATCAACGGCAGCGACGATCCCGGCCACATGCGTCCCATGTCCATTATCATCATCCCATCTGTCAGGGTCTATTTTCCCTCGTATAGCGACAAAATTGCATCCACCCTTTAAATTAGCAACTAGGTCAGGATGATCCTGGTCAATTCCGGTATCAAGTATCGCTACCTTAACCCCCGCTCCGGTGCTATTGCCCCAGGCAAGGTCAGCATCGATTCGGTCAACTCCCCAGGGCAAGGTCTGCGGCGGAGGTGGTGCGGGCTGAGGCTTTCCTATGGCGTTGACAATTGCATCCTCCTCTATCCGGGTTACTTTACCGCTTTCCAGCAGTGCATGAGCTGCTCGTGGCGGCAAGAAGACTACATTAGCATTGCCGAGCAGCGCTATTGGCTTCTCAACATAACCGCCAAATTGCCTGATTAGGGTGTCTTTTGCTGCATCATTTACCCCTGGGCTAAACACCACGATGTAGCGTCCTAAACCGTTAGCATCTACGTTGCTCGCGACCACAGTGTTTCCAGCTAACCCGAGAGTTAGCAGGAGCATGGCTACTACAATAGGAATTAACCCTTTCTTCATTGCCGGCACCTCCTTCTCCCCTGGTTCGACGGTATTCTATAACATACTTACGTAGTTTTCAATCGATTGGTCCTCACACATACTCCCTTGCTCCAGATGACAGGAGAACTAACCTGTAGGCACGCTGAAGGTACAGTCCGTGCTCTTATCAATATAAACCTACTAAATCTTGACAGCAAGAACACCAGCTAAGAAACTTGTTAATCTCAATGGAAAGTGCAAGTAACAAGTGGCAAGCAGCAAGAAGCAAATGGCAAATGATAATGGGCGTTATTAAGTGGCATTGGGCGGTTCCCTTGAGTGTAGGGATGGAGCGGGTGCGGTGGGCCGGTCACGAAATGGGCGCGCAGTTATGGAGTGTAATTTACTAGCACGTAACAGGGAGCAAGGGACAAGAAACAAGAGCCCCTTCAAATGCGCCTTTGGAGTACATTCGAGTTGAAGCAAGTAAGAGTTGCACGTTGCACGTGATACTTAGTCAAGCCCCAGCCACAGCATCACGGTACCGGTGGCTCTCTAGTTCAGGAAAATTTTCTTGAACTGGCTGAAACTGGCCTCTCTCGTACAGCATCGCGGTACTGACCTCGCTCACATTCAGGAAAATTTTCCTGAACGTGAGGCAAACCTGTTCGGGCGTGGAAAATTTTCCACAACGGGGCAATTCCGATCGTGGCGCTCCACTTGTAGTTAGAGTGCGCGTGTCATGTGCGTGCATGTGGTTGCGATACCGTGCACATGAATGGTATAATGCACGCGTGCAAACGAGTTATTCGTGCATATGTGGCTTTACGACGGGCAACTTACATGACTTCAAGGTTCATTTACTGAATGCTGGTGAGGGGCAGCATAAGAGCGCTAGGCCCACACGGAAATACCGCCAGGTAAGAAGAGAGGAGAACCTCGATTTCGCTCAGATTGATAATAAACCTGGAGTGGTGACCTTCAAGTTCGGGGCGGAAAAGATAGAGCTCAACCCTACCGATCTCTTTGAAGCCTACATCATATATAATGACCTGAAAACGAGGCATGGAATAGACAATTCATTCTCAGATTTCTTGAAAGCTGGCTCTGAGATAGTGTGGTCTTTAATGCAAAAGCCTCCAATTCCTCAGGGGGTGTGATGTGGTTGACATGAGAAATGTGACTACAAGCAGAAGTACCAACGCTACACTTGCACCAGTCAAAAGCTACTATCCGGCTGAGTGTCGGTCGACACCAGTTCTTGAATAAAGAGTTAGACAATAATGCGCAAGGGCCTCTGCGGGAGTTACCAACAAGCTAACGAAGAAACAAAGATTGTGAGCACCTGCTATGAATACCACGCTTCTGGGCAATCCCCTCCCGCCACCAGAAGTTATAGTAATTGCTTGCGGACTCCTCGGTGATTTCCTCGCGTTTTGTCGTTCCTGTCAACCCTGATATGTTGAAGTCCTCAGCTACCAGAAGTCGCATGAGCCCATTACTGATTGCCGCAGTATCCACCAATCTCGAGGCTTGAAGGTGCTCGAACAAACCCTCATAATACGGGGTTGCCTCTTTAACCTCCTGGGTAACAAGAGCAAAGCGCACCCGGACAGGCAGCCCCCCGTCGAGCATCAAGGGAGTTCTGTATTATTTCCCTGACCAGAGAACCCGGTACATCCAAGTCACGTCCGACGAAGAATTCCGACTGCCTGGGCAGCCGTTCAGGCTCTCCTGGACCGAGTTCTCTGAAATTCCAACGGAATGCTTCTTGGCGCATCACTTATGGCTCCGAGAAGCACCTTTAAAGCTTTTTTCAACTCAGTTACATTCTCAAACGATTATTATCAGTATACACTATGCTATAATAACTTGTGAATGAAACTATTGGCAATGGTCCTGAAAGGAGGCAGGCGGTCTCCGCCCTTTCTCTAGGCTGCTTTGGGACCATGAGGTCGGTGGTTCAAATCCACTCACGCCGACCAGAGTGATTTCAATCTCTTGGGCATTCCTATAGGTTCTGCCGGGAAGAGGCTCAGGTTGTAGTGGAGCTATAATCATATCGCCGCTGACACAGCTAAGGGTGGACTCAACTTTCGAGAGGAGATAAGGAGACATGATAAAATCGATCACCCTGATCAAGAGAAAGCCCGGGCTTTCACGGGAACAATTCATTCACTACTATGAAGAAGTACACGCGCCGCTGGCAATAAAGTACTTTCCCACTTTCAAGAAGTACGTACGCAACTACGTCATCCCTCTCCCCGGTAGCAAGGGACCGGACTTCGACTGCATCACCGAGATCTGGTTTGAAGACATCAAAGCTGCTATGGCAGTCACCGCAGCCCTCGGTGATTACGACACAGAGATCGGGCGCGTCTTTCTTCGGGATGAAGAAAAATTCATGGACAGGGAAAGCAGGATAAGTTTTCTGGTTGAAGAAAGAGGCGACAAGTAGTGTCACTTTGGACCGGGACTCTGAAAATTCGTCCTAACCTCAAGACGTTGCTATAGCAACGTGGCCATGCTACAATCAGCCTGAGGTAGCTTCCAGAGGAGGACAGAAAATGTACATTCGTGACATCATGACAACCAACGTGGTCACCATACCGAGCAGCACCAGCATCGCAGACGCGAGAAGGATCATGACAGCCCACAGGATCGAGCGTCTGCCCGTGGTGGACAAAGGTAAACTGGTGGGCATAGTCACGGCACGCAGGCTGGACCAGGTGTCCCCGTCCAAAGCCACCAGCCTCAGTATCTGGGAGTTGAGCTATATCCTGGAAAAAACACCGGTGAAAGATATCATGGAGAAGAACGTGGTCACCGTATCCCCCGATATCACTGTGGAAGAGGCGGTCTCGATAGCCCAGAGCAATAAGGTGGGCTCGCTGGTAGTGGTTGAGGACGGCAGAGTGGTGGGCATTGTCACTACCAACGACTTCTTCTACAAGATCGTCAACCCGTTGCTCGGTGTGGCTAAGTTCGGACAACCTCTACCTGGAACCAGGATCGAGATAGTCGGCGGTGGCGAGTCCAAAGCGTTGGAGGAGATAATCCCTCTGGTGAACAGGATGGGGCTCAAGCTCTTCACCATCCACACCATGCCCCCGGTGGAGGGAGTGACCACGAGGAATGTCTGTTTTCACTTCGAGGAAGAAGACGTGAGCCAGTTCGTTGCCGCTCTGGAGAGCAAGGGATACAAGGTGACTTACCGCAAGTGATGGCGCACCTCGACCCGGCTCGCATTCAGGATGTTCCCGCACCGCGTTTCTTCGCTGGCTTTACCTCAACTGGCGATAGCAGTTCCTCGTCGTTTCTCAGTTCGATGATGCGGTCGCGGATCATGGCAGCCTTCTCAAACTCCAAATTTCTCGCTGCTGCTTTCATCTCGGCTTCCAGCTCCTTGATCAGGCGCATTAACTCCTCCCTGGACACAGGCGTGGCATGATAGGGAGCTTTCGCTTCTGCCACTGGCTGGATCCTCTGAGTAATATCCTTGATTGCCTTCTTGATGCTCTGGGGAGTGATGCCATGTTGCCGGTTGTAGGCTTCCTGAATGGCGCGGCGCCGTCGGGTCTCATCTATCGCCTTTTGCATCGATTGAGTGATGGTATCAGCGTACATGATGACATGCCCATTGACATGTCTGGCAGCACGTCCCATGGTCTGGATGAGCGCCTCTTCCGACCTGAGGTAGCCTTCCTTATCGGCATCGAGTATAGCCACAAGACTGACCTCGGGCAGGTCCAGACCCTCGCGCAGAAGATTAATCCCTACCACCACATCGTAAACGCCGAGGCGTAAATCGCGCAGAATCTCCACTCGTTCCAGCGTCTCCACCTCGGAATGGAGATAATGGGTCTTTATGCCCATCTCCCTCAGATAGTCACTCAGTTCCTCGGCCATGCGCTTGGTCAGGGTGGTCACCAGGCACCGCTCCCCCCTCGCCACCCTCGTCTTTATCTGATGAATCAGGTCGTCAACCTGCCCCTTGGTGGGCTTGACTTCTACCGTGGGCTCAAGCAATCCGGTGGGACGGATCAGTTGTTCCACCACCTGCTGGCTCGTCTCATACTCGTAAGGCTTGGGCGTAGCCGAGACATAGATCACCTGATTGATGCGCTGGTTAAACTCCTCAAAATTTAAGGGGCGATTGTCCAGGGCCGAGGGGAGACGAAAGCCATAGTCCACCAGCGTTTGCTTCCGGGAAATATCGCCGTGGTACATGCCCCTTATCTGGGGCAGGGTCATGTGGGACTCATCAATGAACATGAGATAGTCATCAGGGAAATAGTCGAGCAAGGTCCAGGGCGTGCTTCCCGGTGGGCGGCGCTGCAGATGACGAGAGTAGTTTTCTACCCCGGGACAGTAGCCAACCTCCTGAAGCATCTCGATATCATAATTGGTGCGCGCTTCTAGGCGCTGTGCCTCCACCAGCTTCCCCTGGCTCCTGAGCTCCTTCAATCTCTCCTCGAGCTCCGCCCTGATGTCCTCAATCGCTGCCAACAGCTTCTCCCTCGAAGTAACAAAATGCTTGGCGGGATAGATATCCACCCGGTCACGGTAAGCGATCACCTCACCGGAGAGAGGATCAACCTCGACTATGCGGTCGATCTCATCTCCCCAGAACTCGATTCTCACCGCCGTATCTTCGTAGGCAGGCTGAACTTCCAGGGTATCGCCGCGAATACGAAACTTGCCCCGGGTGAAATCATAATCGTTTCTCTCATACTGCATTTCCACCAGGCGGCGCACGAGCTTGTCCCGCTTGTAGCTCTTCCCCTTCTCCACAGTGAGCACAAAGCTGTAATATTCCTCGGGCGCGCCCAGGCTGTAGATGCAGGAAACGGAAGCAACAATGATCACATCGCGACGAGTGAACAGGGCACGGGTTGCGGCATGACGCAGTTTATCAATCTCCTCGTTGATGTCAGTCTCCTTCTCAATATAAAGGTCCAGGCTGGGGATGTAAGCTTCGGGCTGATAATAGTCGTAGTAGCTGACGAAGTATTCCACCGCGTTCTCGGGGAAGAACTCCTTGAACTCGGTAGCCAGCTGCGCCGCCAGCGTCTTGTTGTGGCAGATGACCAGGGTGGGTCTCTGCACCCTCTCAATAATATTAGCCATGGTAAAAGTCTTGCCACTGCCGGTGACGCCGACCAGTGTTTGAGCGCGGTAACCCTTTTTCAACCCCTCTACCAGCTTTTCCACCGCCGCTGGCTGGTCACCGGTGAGACGAAAGTCCGACACTATCTTGAACTGCGACATGGCATCCACTTTAAATATAACCGAAACGGCAATATTTTGCATGGCAAAACGCCCTCTGGCCTAATTTTCCCGGCAATATATTGACTACTCGCTCACGGCTGTGCTAAGGTACAAACGGTACAATGAGAGGGAGGAAGCTGGTTTTCGTCATCGCGGCGGTGCTAAGCCTGGCGCTAATGGCTTCCCCGGTTTGGAGCCAGCCTGTGCTATCGGACATCAGGGTAGAGAATATCGCCGATACCACCGCTGTCATCTCCTGGCGCACTGACACCTACAGCGATAGCCGGGTCAACTACGGCACCACCACAGCACTGGGGCAGACCAAATACGACGCCGCTAACGTCACCCACCACTCCCTGCTTTTAACAGACCTGACCCCGGACACCCTATATTACTTTCGTGTGGAATCCAGAGACGCCTCGGGAACAACTACCAGTGACCTCTATTCTTTCAAAACAATCCCGAGAATAAAAGATACGATTACTCTTTCCCCTGTCACCGGGGTGTACGACGACGCCGTCGAGGTAACGGTGAACGTCAGGGATGCCGGCACATATTATGTCTGCTGGCGTTCCACCAGTGAGCAGAACCGGCTGCAGGTACTCAAAGCCACCAAAGCAGAAAGCTTCACCTTCCGCTTCCGCGTGCCTGAGGCTCCCCGGGGTATCCATCGGGTTTACCTCACCAACTCCAGCTACAGTGTACTGGACAGCGCCGATTTTGAGGTCTTCGCCTCGATAAAAATCGAGCCCACCAAGGGACCGGTGGGGACGGAGGTCGCTATCAGGGGCTACGGCTTTGAGGCCAACGAGAGAGACATAGAAGTGAGCTTTCGCGAAAAGGTGATAATGGAGGCTCTTCAGGCGGATAGCCTGGGAAGCTGGCTCATTTTCTACAGCGTCCCGCCCACGCCCAGCGGTGACTACCTCTTCGAGGTGCGTGCTGAACGTGCTGCCGAGGAATGTGAGTACTGGCAGGAGCGATTCACGGTTACACCACAGATCGTGATCAATCCCACTTCAGCCATAGTGGGCAGAACAATTGCCGTGACCGGCACCGGCTTCGCCAAGGAAGAGGGTGACATCAAGGTCACCTTCAATGGAGAGACGATAAAGAAAGATATCCTCGCTGACAAGGACGGCTCGTGGACAGCCACATTCACTGTGCCGGTGTGCCATAGCGGTCGCCACACTATAGATGCTTCAGGAATATCCACCCGGGCTCGCGATGTCCCTGACGTCACCCTGGTTGTCTCCACCGGAGTATCAGTGGAACCTGATTCGGTTCCGGTGGGTGCGAGGATCACCGTGACTGGCGGCGCTTTCCCACCGGGCGAAGGAGGCATCAGGATCACCCTGGATGGCGAAGTCATCGCCACCGGTATCACCGCAGACCAGAACGGCGGCTGGCAGACCACGCTGACCCTGCCACCCACCACCCACGGCAGCCACACCATCTCCGCCTATGGGGACATAACTAAAGCTTCCGATGTGGCAGCAGCCACCATCACCATCCAGGCAAGGATAGCAGTTGAGCCGACTCAAGCAGGGTCTGGCAGCACCGTGAAGCTGAGCGGGAGTGGTTTTCATGGTGGGGAAACGTTTACCGTCAAATTTGATGGCGCAACCGTGCTTGAAGGCGTGGGCACAGACGCCCGGGGTAACTTTGTCACCAATTTTAAGGTGCCGCCCGCCACCACTGGAGAGCATACTATGACCGTAACCGATGCCTCTGGAGCCACCGCCTCTGCTGTCTTCACCGTGGAGCCGGTGGCTGTGGGCATCCCCCAGCCGGTGTTCCCTCAGGGAACGAAGCTGAAATCGGGCGAGGTAACCTTCCAGTGGCAGACGGTGAGCGGCGTCGCCCCGGTCACCTACACTCTCGAGGTAAGCAGCAGTCCCGATTTCGCTGCCTTGCTCCGCACCAGGTCGGGTCTCAGCGGCTCGAGCTACAAGTTAAGCCCCGAGGAGGCTCTGCCCAGAGGAACTTACTACTGGCGGGTCAAAGCTATAGATGCTGTGGGAACGGAGAGCCAGTGGTCCAGTGCCAGCTCATTTGCCGTGGCACCTCCACGCTCCAAGGCCTGGATATGGGTGCTGGTGGGCATAGTGGTTGCGGCCATCGCCGTGTTTGTGGCTTACCGGGCTACTAGATTCCGCATCAGCGAATAACCTCACTAAACAGCAAGTTTCCTTCCTTTCCCCCAATTTTGGTATCGATACTGCTTGCTTGCCCCTTGACCTGACTTCAGTTCCGTAGAGTCTCCGCCTCTATCCATCACCTCATTCTAGCTTCCAGGAAAAACGTCTCCTTTTCCCATGACCTCCGCGGCACCTGAGAGACAATGCCTGCCTTAATCCCTGACCTTCTGGTGATTTATCCCTTTCCCCACCGAACCTAGAATGTGATTGGAATGAAAAAATTGACCGGAGGGGAAGTGATTGAGGTGAACGGAAAATTGTTGCTGGTACTGGCGCTGCTAGCGGTGGTGGTGGGGCTTATCCCGGGACTGGCAGCAGCTGACGACCCCTATCCTCCGCTGGAAGCGAGGACCCCCGCCGGCGCCCTTTTTGCCAAGTTCTTTGTTCTCACCGACAGGATAATGGGGCAATTTGTCCAGTCAAGCTATGACGCAGAAAGGGGAGTCTACATTATCGGTGAGCCCACAGAGATGGGTAGCGGGTTTGTCACCGACTTCGGTGTCGCTGTGGCTAACTTTGCCAAAATCATCGCCGATATCCTCAGAATGCTTGCCGGCTCACCCGTGGAGTGAAAGCTGAAAGGAGGTGCACATGAGCAGAAGATTGACCAAAACAAGGCTGGCCCTGGCACTGGGATTAGCCGTGCTGTTATTAGCCACCATGCTGCCCTTCGGCAGCGTTGCTGCTGACGATAACGCGGGTCCAGATATCCCCCTGCGGGCAACTACCTACGCTGGCGCTCTGGTGGGCAAACTCTTGCTCATCTTGAATGGCGTACTGGACAACTATGTACGGTGCGAGGTGGTCAACGATGGCAGTACTCCGGTGTATGTCATTATCGGACTCACCGAGAAGGGACAGAACCTGGTGAATACACTGGCTGCCTTGATCCTCAACTACACCACCAAGATGGTAGCAGACCTGGAACAGTCCTCAACCACAGACTCCGCTGCTCTCCCTCCTCCCTAGCTGCCTTTTCCGGCTCGGTTGTCTTTGAGGGGGTGACCACGGGGGTGGTCGCCCCCTCAAAAGCTTCACCACCCCACCACCCTATGATACAATAGCCGAGGGGGACAGAAAGTGCGGTGTAACCCGGTGATCATCATTGCTCTGCTCCTGTCTCTGCTGCTACCGGCATCAGCGGCAGCCCTGCCGCAACAGCCTCACCCCCAGGACAGCAGCCTTCCCGCCGTCATCCTCACCGATACGCCGGTGAATTGCGCTGCGTCTCAAACCTGGTACAGCCCCGACTGGCACTACCGCAAGAAGATAACCATCAACCATACCAGGGTGGCTGGCGACCTCACCAATTTCCCGGTACTGATCAGCCTTGATGCCGATGCTGACCTGAGGGACAGAGCCCAGGACGATGGCGACGACATCCTCTTCACCCTTGGCGATGGGAGTACCAGGCTGGCCCATGAGATGGAGCAATTTGACCCCATCACCGGCAAACTTATCGCCTGGGTACGGGTTCCTTCCTTATCTTCCTCCAGTGATACTGAGATCTATATGTATTATGGTAATCCTGACTGTGTCGCGCAACAGGCACCCGAGGACGTATGGGACAGCTCCTTCGTCATGGTGCAGCATCTCAGCGACAGGGATGCCTCCACCACCGCCGATAGCACCAGCAATAACAACGATGGCACCAAGAGCAGCGCCAGCAACCCTCAGGAGGTTAATGCCAGGATAGGGAAGGGACAGGATTTCAGCGAGGACTATATCAATTGTGGCAATCTGGGGATAGGGGACAGGTACACTGCGGAGTGCTGGATGAAGGCAGACACACTTAGCGGGACGGGAGACCAGGATACCTACGGGTTCACGCTGATGGCCTCATCCAATGATACAGGCTATTACCCCCTCTGGCTTACCGTGAGAGGCAGCGAGGTGAGATTGTGGGCTTATGAAGCTTCTGCCGCCGGGTATCAGGAGACGAGCGGGGCAGGGCTGGTCACCGGCAGCTATTTCTATATCGTCGCCACCGCGGTCAAGAACTCAACCGCTGAAGTTTATGTCAATGGGGAGTTGAAACTTAGTTTTACCAACGATGGGGAGGTGGACTGGACCAGCATTTTCACCATGGGAGACTTGAGACCGGATGCGGGGATATACTTCGACGGCATCATGGATGAAGTTCGCATCTCGAACACAGTGAGGAGCACCTACTGGATCCAGACCTGCTACAATAACCAGAGTTCCCCTTCTACCTTCTACACTGTGGGCAGCGAGGAGATTCTGCTCGCTTTGCATGGCTGGGGATGGTGTCCCTTGAATTACAAGAAGGCGGGCAACGCCACGCTCGAAGGAGCGCTAACCATCGCCCCCCGCAGTGGCGAACCGGGCGTTAGCGACATCCGCGTCCGCGGCACCATCAACCTGGTCTACCCTGACAATAGCACTGCCACCTTCAACCTTGATCTCCAGGGGGTGAAAACCGGGACTGCGTTCTACCTGACCGAGCCTGAGACCAGAGAATTTTTTCTCTCCGGACGATTCAAGACCGCCTTTTCCGGTGTGTGGCTCACCTGGGAGACGGGGGAAGAGTACATAGACTGCGCCGGCACCGTTCTTGAGATCGTCGAGCCTGAAGTGCTCCGCACCATAAGCCCGTGTTTTTTCGAGCTCTATAGCGACCAAGAGACGAGTCAGGACGAGGACCTGAACCTGATAAGAAGCACGGCAAGGAAGTTGAGTCAGTTCTGCGTTGACCTAGTCAATTTCCTTCAGACGCTGATCAACACCCTGACTGGCCGGCAGGCATAATTGTATCGGAGGACAGGCACATTTGAGTAAAAGGCTAGATAGGAGCTTTAGCCCGGAGATGTTCCTTTTCTTCCTGAAGCAAGGAGAGTAGCGTGATTGCAGGCGTGGCAATTATCCTCATGGCTATCCTCCTGGGAGGGGCAGTCGCCATCCTGGGCATGGTGCTGGCGCCAGCGCTCATTGTCTATGTCTGGCGCGCCATCTACCCGCTGCTGGTGAGGATGGGAAGATGGGCAGCGCAGTTGCGCAACCTCATTGCCCTGCTCTTCGCCGTGGTCATCTGGGGCTTTCTCCTCGGTCTGATTCTCGGCGGGGTGGTGGGAGTTCCCACCCTGGGCAGAATATTCGTTATTGTGGGTCTGGTAGTATTCTTTTTCCTCTTTCTCCTCGGTGTGATAGTGTGGCTGGTAAGACTGTGGCGTTACGTCTGGCCGCGGTGGAGAAACGGATTCTGGGATATCTGTGCCCGCATCGCCGCTCTTATCTGGCTCATAATCCTGGGGGTAGTCAGCGGCGTCGCCTGGCTCCTTTACCACCCGCTGCGCTGGGTTTTCGCCACAATCCTCTTCTACCTCAGACTATCATCTCGCGGAGTAGCCTGGCTACTGCGTCATCCCCCGCTACGCTGGCTGATAACCACCACCCTCTTCTTTATGGGGCTCATCGCCCGCCCCACAGCCTGGCTCCTCTACCACCCGCCGATACGCTGGCTGGTACAGATAATCATCTTCTTCCTCAGACTGATAGCCCGCATCTGCAGCGTGGTGGTTTACGCCTTCGTCTCCCTGTTCCAGAAGATCAGCCATGCTGTGACCGAGGTGCTGCAGAGGGGACTAGCCACCGAGAAAGACTCCTATCAGGAGTACCAGTACGCCCACAATAGCAATACCAGCACCACCTAACAGCCCCACCACGTCAGCGTAGGTGAAGACCTTAGTGAATACCTGCTTGAAAAAGGCGTTCACAAAGGGGATCATATCCCTCAGCCCCTTCATCGACTCGGGCACCATGGAGGTATAGTCCAGGTCAAACATGGGCATTATCATTTTCTTCCATTCCCGGGACTCCCGATATACCACCGCAGCGATGACGATCCCGCCAATAATAAGAAGTATTCCCAGAATGAGCACTATCATACCCAGAGCAGGGTCAGCTATAGGCATTTCCCACCTCCTTCCCGAAAATTGCCGCTGCCTTACCATAGCATAGCCAGGAGCAAAGCGTCAACAGGTCTTCCCATGTTGCTGCACCGCGGGGGGACTCTCCACTGCCATATTCTTTTACCGCGTGGACCTGTGTTAAAATCGTCCCATTATCATGGGCGATCCTGCCGAGCTGAAATACTGGTTGGGCTTCTCCCTGGTGCCGGGGATTGGACGCGTCCGCATTTCCCAGCTCAAGCAGTACTTCGGCGCCCTGGAGAGCGCGTGGCATGCTCCTGAGAGCAGGTTGAAGCAGGCAGGGCTGGACTCGCGGAGCATTGATGCCCTGCTGACACTGCGCCCCAGGATATCGCTGGATGAGGAGATGGCGAAGCTGGAGCACTATAAGATGACGGCGCTGCCCTGTGATGATCCCCGTTACCCCTATCGCCTGAAGGAAATCTATGACCACCCCCCTGTCCTTTATGTCCGCGGCAACATCACGGTACTGGACCAGCCCTGTCTCGCTGTGGTGGGCACCCGTCGTCCCACCATCTATGGACGGCAGGCGACCGAGGAGATTGTCTCCGACCTTGCCGCCAGCAACATTGTCATCGTCAGCGGGCTGGCGCGGGGGATTGATTCCATTGCCCATCGCGCCGCCCTCGATGCCGGCGGCAAGACCATCGCCGTGTTCGCCTCCGGACTCGATATCGTCTATCCCGGGGAGAATGTTAAGCTGGCTCAGGCGATCAAGGAACAGGGGGCGCTCGTCAGCGAACATCCTCCCGGCACCAGACCCAGAGCGGAGAACTTTCCCCTGCGCAACCGCATCATGAGTGGCCTGAGTCTTGGGGTGCTGGTGGTGGAAGCTGGGGAGAGGAGCGGCGCCCTGATCACCGCCCATCAGGCGGTGGAGCAGAACCGGGAAGTCTTCGCTATCCCCGGCAGCATCTTCTCCCCCGCCAGCCGCGGCACCAATCGGCTGATTCAGGAAGGGGCGAAGCTGGTGCTCAGCTACCTCGATATCCTCGAGGAGCTGAACCTGAGCATGGTGGTGCAACAAACGGAGCTGAGGGAATTCTCCCCCGCCACCACGGCAGAATCAGCGGTGCTGAGACAGCTTGATGCTCAACCCCGCCATATCGATGAGATCTGCCGCGGCTGCGGCCTGCCCATGCCCGCGGTGAGCAGCACACTGACCATGCTTGAGCTCAAGGGCATCGCCCGACAGGTGGGGACACTGAGCTATGTCCTGGCACCACAGTTCAGGACAGGAGTGGAAAAATGACAGCCCTCATCGGCACAAGACCACAACCTATGGCCAGGATGGCAATCGCGGCAGTTATAATTTAACGGCAGGAAATGGCAGCTAAACTGGTTATCGTGGAATCCCCGGCCAAGGCAAGGACGCTCGCCCGCATCCTCGGTCGCAGCTACCTGGTGAAGGCTTCCCTGGGGCATGTGCGTGACCTGCCCAGAGGGTCGCTGGGAGTGGACATAGAGCACGACTTCACCCCCAAATACGTGATCCCTGCGGAGAAGAGGAAGGTGGTCGGTGAGCTGAAGAAGGCGGTGGACAGGGCAAGCTGTATCTACCTCGCCACCGACCCTGACCGGGAGGGGGAGGCGATCTCCTGGCATATAATGCAGGTGACCGGGCTTGATGACAGCATGATACCGGTGCACCGTGTGGTGTTCCACGAGATAATTGACGCAGCAGTGAAGGAGGCTTTTCGTCATCCCCGCTCTATTGACATGGACCTGGTCCACGCCCAGCAGGCAAGACGTATTCTCGACCGGCTGGTGGGGTACAAACTGAGCCCGCTACTGTGGAAGAAGGTACAGCGAGGGCTCTCCGCAGGTCGGGTGCAGTCGGTGGCGGTGCGCTTGATCGTGGAACGGGAACGAGAGATCAAGAACTTCATCCCTCAGGAGTACTGGATTATCGAAGTCCACCTTGCTCCCCGGGACGCCGAGGAGAAGGCATTTCCCGCCAGGGTCTTTGCCTTCCTTGACGGGGCGGCCCTCAGCCTGGGCAGCAAAGAGGAAGCCGACCGCGTGGTTGCCCACCTTGCCCGCGCCAGCTATGGGGTGAGGTCGGTGCAGACGAGGCAGGTGGCGCGCCAGCCTGCCCCTCCCTTTACCACCAGCACCCTGCAGCAGGAAGCATGGCGCAAATTGCGCTTCACCGCAGCGCGCACCATGGCCATCGCCCAGCAGCTTTATGAGGGCTTGCCTCTGGGTGAGGAGGGGCCGGTGGGGCTGATCACCTATATGCGCACCGACTCTACCTACGTAGCTCCGTCGGCGATAAACGAAGCCAGGGAGTTCATCAGGGAAAAATATGGCGCCGCCTTCCTCCCGCCGCGGGCACGCCAGTTCGCCACCAGGAGCAGATGGGCGCAGGAAGCCCACGAGGCGATCCGCCCCACCAGCGTCCGTCGTCAGCCAGAACAGGTCAGACCTTACCTCAATTCCGACCAGCTCAGGCTGTACGAGCTTATCTGGAAGCGCATGGTCGCCAGCCAGATGGCAGCGGCTACTTATGATGCCACCACGGTGGAGATAGAGGCGATCATTCCTGAAAACGCCCTTCCCCAAGAGGAACCCACCTGCCGCGGCTACCTCCTCCGCGCCTCCAGCTCCGCGGTGAGGTTCCCCGGCTTCATCCTCCTTTACACCGAGGGCAGGGATGAAGAAGAGGAAGGCGAAGTCTCCGCCACCCTCCCACCGCTCAGGGAGGGAGAGAGGTTGCTCCACCTGGCGACCTTCCCCCACCAGTACTTCACCCAGCCGCCACCCCGCTACACTGAAGCCACACTGATCAGGGAGCTGGAGCAGAATGGTATCGGGCGCCCCAGCACCTATGCCCCCATCCTCGCCACCATCCAGGAGAGGGAGTACGTTACCAAGGTCGAGGGCAGGTTCCAGCCCACCAGGCTCGGGATCATCGTCACTGATCTACTCACCGCCCATTTCCCTCAGATCGTGGACGTGGGCTTCACTGCGCAGATGGAGGAACAACTGGATGAGATTGCGCGGGGCAAATGTCACTGGCTGGCGGCGATGAGAAAGTTCTATCCTCCCTTCCAGGAGATGGTGCAGCGAGCTCTGGCCAATATCGAAAAAATTGACGTTAGCGAGGAAAGTGAAGAGAGGTGCCCTAACTGTGGTCGTCCCATGGTGGTGAGGGTGAGCCGCTTTGGCAAATTCCTCGCCTGCAGCGGCTACCCACAATGCAGGAGCACCATGCCCTACATGGTAAGGACGGGCATCCCCTGCCCCCGCTGTGGGGGGGAGCTGGTGGAGAAGGTCAACCGGAGGAAGAAGGTATTTTATGGCTGCAGCAACTATCCCCGCTGCGAATTTGTCACCAATTACCGACCCTTGAGCCAGCCCTGCCCCGCCTGCGGCAAGCTCCTGGTGCAGTACCGCAAGGGCTGGGCGAGGTGTGTGGAATGCAACCGCAGGGTGGAGATATCTGAAGCGGAGGAAAAATGCGCCGCCTCATAGCTGGGGAGAGGAGGCGGCTTCGGGCAGATGGCAGGACAAACGGGTATAATGGAGAAGTGGAGATGAAGATACTGGTGGTGCATGGACCGAACCTTAACCTGCTGGGGAAGAGGGAGAGGTCAATTTATGGGGAGAAGACGCTTGAGGAGATCAATTCTCTGCTGCGGGAGAAGGGGCGGCTGCTGGGTGTGGAGGTGGTGACCTTTCAGTCCAACCATGAGGGGGCGCTGGTGGATTTCATCCAGGAGCAGGCGGGGTCGGCGCGGGGGATAATCATCAATCCCGGCGCCCTGACCCATTATGGCTATTCCCTGGTGGATGCCCTGGTGGACAGCAAATTGCCGGTGATCGAGGTACATCTGTCCAACATCTACGCTCGTGAGGAGTGGCGGGCGAAGTCGGTGATCGCCCCCGTAGCTAAGGGGCAGATAAGCGGTCTGGGGTGGAGGGGATACCTCGCTGCCCTGGAAGCCCTGGCAGGCGAGCTCAGGGGAGAATAGCCCTCTCCCCTTAGCCCTTTCCCTCGACGGGAGAGGGCAGGGTGAGGGTGACTCTCCTTTTAACCCTCTCCCTTGACGGGAGAGGGCTAGGGTGGGGGTGCCTAATCTCCCCCTCACCTTCATCCTCTCCCTCCAGGGGAGAGGAAAAGGGCACCCTCTCCCTTGACGGGAGAGGGAAGGGTGAGGGTGGCTCTCCCGCAAGGGGAGAGGAGAAAGATACCCTCTCCCTCGACGGGAGAGGGCAGGGTGAGGGTGCCTAATTTCCCCCTCACCTTAATCCTCTCCCTCCAGGGGAGAGGAGAAAAGGCACCCTCTCCCTTGACGGGAGAGGGCTAGGGTGAGGGTGGCTCTCCCGCAAGGGGAGAGGAAAAAGACACCCTCTCCCTCGACGGGAGAGGGTAGGGTGAGGGTGACTCTCCCTCCAGGGGAGAGGAAAAAAACTCCCTCTCCCTTGACGGGAGAGGGAAGGGTGAGGGTGACTCTCCCTCCAGGGGAGAGGAAAAAATACCCTCTCCCTCGACGGGAGAGGGTAGGGTGAGGGTGCCTAATTTCCCCCTCACCTTAATCCTCTCCCTCCAGGGGAGAGGAGAAAACACCCTCTCCCTCGACGGGAGAGGGTAGGGTGAGGGTGCCTGATTTCCCCCTCACCTTGATCCTCTCCCTCCAGGGGAGAGGAGGAAACACCCTCTCCCTTGACGGGAGAGGGAAGGGTGAGGGTGACTCTCCCGCGACGGGAGAGGAAAAAGCGTTACGGTGGGGGCGACTCTCCCTCGAGGGGAGAGGATAAACTCTCACCTATCCTTTCCAGAACACCCTCTATATTGGTGAGAACCTCGTTATTCCAGAACCTCAAAACCCGGTAGCCCCTCTCCTTCAACCACGCTTCCCTCTCCTCATCCCTTCTTCCTCCCTCTCCCTTGACAGAAGACGGAAAGGCTGAGGGTGGCTCTCCCTCCGGGGAAGATGCGCCCTCTCCCTCGACGGGAGAGGGAAGGGGTGAGGGTGATGAGTACACATTGTGCTGACCGCCATCAACCTCAATCACCATCTTCTCCTCAAAACTTACAAAATCCACGATATAAGGACCCAAAGGCTGCTGCCGGCGGAACTTCACCCCCTTGAGCTGCCTCCCTTTCAGCCTCGCCCACAGAGCCCTCTCGGCATCCGTCTGCCTCTGACGCAGCTCACGGGCACGCGCTACTTCCCTTCGAACTTCCTTCACCGTACCTCCTTTCTCACACCCTACCCTCTCCCTCGACGGGAGAGGGAAGGGTGAGGGTGACTGATTCCCCCTCACCTTCATCCTCTCCCTCCAGGGGAGAGGAGAAAAGGCACCCTCTCCCTCGACGGGAGAGGGTAGGGTGAGGGTGCCTAATTTCCCCCTCACCTTCATCCTCTCCCTCCAGGGGAGAGGAGAAAACACCCTCTCCCTCTAGGGGAGAGGAGAAAAAAATACCCTCTCCCTCGACGGGCCTTTAACCCTCTCCCTTGACGGGAGAGGGCTAGGGTGAGGGTGTCTAATCTGCCCCTCACCTTGATCCTCTCCCGCAAGGGGAGAGGAGAAAGACACCCTCTCCCTCGACGGGAGAGGGAAGGGTGAGGGTGCCCAATTTCCCCCTCACCTTAATCCTCTCCCGCAAGGGGAGAGGAGAAAGACACCCTCTCCCTCGACGGGAGAGGGAAGGGTGAGGGTGCCCAATTTCCCCCTCACCTTAATCCTCTCCCTCCAGGGGAGAGGAGAAAAAAATACCCTCTCCCTCGACGGGCCTTTAACCCTCTCCCTTGACGGGAGAGGGAAAGGGTGAGGGTGCCCAATTTCCCCCTCACCTTGATCCTCTCCCTCCAGGGGAGAGGAGAAAAAAATACCCTCTCCCTCGACGGGCCTTTAACCCTCTCCCTTGACGGGAGAGGGAAGGGGTGAGGGTGTCTAATTTCCCCCTCACCTTGATCCTCTCCCTCCAGGGGAGAGGAGAAAGATACCCTCTCCCTTGACGGGAGAGGGAAGGGTGAGGGTGACCCCAAAATCTATCCTCCGCCGGAGAGGAGCCTCAACAGCTCAGCCACAAGCCGTGAGCCATACTTTGCCGCCTCTCCCAGGTCGCTTACCAGCGTCTGCCCTTCGTCAGTGAGGCCGGTGATATTGCAGGTCTGGTTGGTAGAATCCCATGCCATCACCAGGAACTTGCTCAGCAGTATCTGCGCCAGCGCCAGCATGCCTCCCAGCACTATGCCCAGAGGTCCCGAAGCGCTGACCTGTATGGGGCAGGACTGCTGCGCTCCAGCCTGCGCCGGCGCGACCACTGCCGCAAGCAGCGCCACCACCAGAACCAGGCTTACTGCACTTCTCGTCACCTCGACCCCTCACCACTAATTAAACCGCAAACGAGGGGAAATTGCAAATATGCAGCGCGCCATCTCCCGCACTCACCTGCCTCACGGAGGTTTCAGGAGACACCCACAGACACGCCGAGCCTGTGCATCCCCGGGGAGCGCGCCAAAAAACACAGGGGGCAGGATAAACCTGCCCCCTGATTTTTCGGCAACCGAGCCGCTTGGCTACATGTCAGTCCCTGCCGCTGCGCGTTTACGGCTTAGATGGAGCGCCGCCCATGATGCGGACGAGGTCAGCGAGTATCGTCACGCCCCAGGTGATAACGTCCGCGAGCCCAGCGATGAACGACTGACCCTCGCTGCTGAGGCCCGTGACGTTTATCGCCAGAACGTCCTGAGAACCCCACGGGTCGGTGGGGTTGGTCGGATCGTATTTCTCGACGGACACGTTGCACGCACTGCTGCTGACCCACTTGGGAAGCAGCGACATCGCCAGCATCATCCCCTGCGCCATCATCACGCCCAGAGGCGTCGTGGCGACCAAGCCCGTGTCGCCCGCGCTCAGGTTCCACGCGCCTACCGTTCCGGGAACAAGAAATGTCGCCGCCAGTGCCACTACCACGAGCAAACTGATCAGTTTCTTCACTTCGGCCCAACCTCCTTTCTATGAGATTTGTTCTGAGAAGATTCCCACCCTGTTCTCTTTCCCTCTGCTCCGTCCGGGTGAGAAAGACAAAACAGAGGATCTGGACTGACATGTAGCCTTGCTGCTCTCACCTCCTTCGGGATACCATCCCCGTTCGCTCCACTCGGTTGCCTTCAAGGGAAGAAGGTACTGCGGTACCTAGACTTTAGTTTATCATGCCCTTCCCGCGATCTGTCAAGACCCCCGAGTTAACTTTTGCTCCAAAAAAGATTTTTTCTACCTTACCAGGGTTATGGTGTAGGAGATATCGCTGGGGGCGCCACTCTCGTTGACAAAGAAGAGGTGAAAGCGCCCGTCCTTCCTGGCCCGGAAAACGATGGTGGTCTTCCAGGCATTGTCTATCCGCTCCAGGTTGCAGGAGACGATCCAGCTATTGACCCGCTCCTCCTCACCCCGCGGGTCAACCACGCCGTTGAGGAAGAGGGTAATGCCGCGGGGGAACTCCTGACAATTCGCCGCGGCGGCATTCACCGGGGCGGTGGAGCGGATCACGATTTCCACCACCTCCCCGGCACGCAGCCAGAAATAGTCGGAATAGTAGATGCCGGGATAGCCGGCGGTGGGGGCGGTGAGGGGCGCGGTGGCAGGAAGGGCAGCGGCAGCGGGCAGGGCACAATAGCCGCTGTCGCAGCGGTAGTAAAGCGTCATTCTGCCCTGGAGGTACGCAGCCACCTCCTCTGCGGTGGCCTCGCGGTATGCAGGCCCGTGCACCGTGTACCCCGCCTGGACGTACAGCGTGCCATAGCGGAGATAGAGGTCGGATACGCCGGGATAACCGTAGTAGGGGTAAGTGGCGTAGTAGGGCGAAGCCCACGGATAGGAGTAGGGGTAACCGGCGTAATAAGGATAAGCCCAGGGGTAGTAAGAGTAGGGATAATAGGTGGTGCTATCGCCATAGTAATAAAGGTAATACCAGGGATAGCCGCGGTAATAGTAGGGGTAGAAGGCTCCAGCATAGCCGCGGAGGTAATAGGGATAGGAGGGAGAGTACCATCCGGAATAATAGCTCTCAAAAGCCTCGCGGTTGTATTCGGTACAGGGCACGAGATAAGCCCCGTAGGGGTCGTAGCGGTCACGGGAAACGGGATAGGCGCCAGGGTAGACCAGGGGGGCGAGGCTGACCCTTGAGTTGAGCATGGCCCCGGGCTGCGGCGGCACCGTGGCGCTCCCCTCGGCTAAAGGCTTGCTCTCGTTCTCGGCGGCGCTCTGTGAGCTTTCTGGTGATGCTACCACAGGGCTAGAGGACAGGAGGGGGAAGGAGTCAAAGGAGAAGGAAAAAAGGGAAGTGACGGAATAGAACATGGTGGTGAAAAATTGCTCCAGCCCATTATTCTGCGGCGGGGACGCAGCCACCGCAGTGGCAGGAAGAAAGAGGAGCGCCAGGGTCAGCAGCGATAACAGAAGAAGCCTCCTCCCGCACTTGCTCTCAGGACTGGCTTTCATCACTGCCCCTTTGTGCCCATCCGCGCCAAGAGAAAAACGGGACTAAAATCATGGTACAGGGCTAGTATATTAGTCAGGGGTGAGCGCTGTCAAGCTACTTTATGTTAACTTCTCCTCCACCGCCTTTTTTTTTCAAAGCCAGCGTCACCGCTCGCCGGATAATATCGCCAGCAGCTCCTGTTTCAACCTGTGCAGTTGTGGCTGAAATTCCTCTTCCAGCTTCTCCCGTCCCTGCCGCCACTGGGGGTCGGCAGCCACATTTACCCCGGCCACCGCCGTCCCCGAAATTCGTAGCTGGTGCAGCACCTGCCACCGCTTCTCCTCTATCTCCCCGCTCATTTTTTCCTCAGCGCGCCGATATTCCTGGAACAGCGCCGCTATCTCCTCTAGCTTCGACCGCAACCGTGGCTCAAGCTGACCCAGGGTGGTAGCTATGCGCTCGCTCCGCGACAAAGCCACCGCGGAGGAAAGCTCAATCTCCGAGGCGAGACGCTGCAGCACTGCCTCCTTTATCATCGCCCCCTCTTTTCCACTGTACTTCTCCAGCTCGGAAGCAAGGTCAACTGCCTCGGGGGAATCCAGCCATTTCTGCGCCAGCCCCCGCCCCAGCTCAACACATCTCTCCCTTTCCTGCTGTTCCTTCTCCTCCTCAGACAGCCGCCCCAGCCTCTTTGCTCTTTCCGCGGCGATCTCCCAGGCGCTCTTCAGTTCACCCATGACTCCCTGGCCAGGTTAAAAATCTCTCCGTGGCGACGGGACTCCATTTTAGCCTATAATATAGGGAAGGTTCAAACCATGGTTTATCATCGTGTCATAAAGCTGGGGGATGACCTCTACTGCTATCTGTGGCAGGGGAGGGGGAATAATTGTAACTCTGTTCTGCTGCCGGGAATCCTCCGCGGGAAGAAGCCGCATGTCCTGATAGACCCGGGGCACATCAGGAATGAGATGGGGGAAGCCTGCTTTGCTTCCCTGACCGCGGCGATGGAGAGGAGTGGCTTCAGCCTCGGGGAGGTGGGGCTGGTCATCGGCACCCACAGTCACCCCGACCACATCGAAGGCACCGCCCTGGTGGTGGAGAAAAATGGTGCCCTCTTCGCCCTTTCCCGGGAGGAAGATGAGTTCTATGCCACCACGGGGAAGAAGTTCTTCCAGCTATTCGGGGCGCAGCACCCCGAGGTCAGCCCCTTTTTCTACCTTCGGGAGGGCGACCTCTGCCTTGGTCCCAGGGAGAGGAAGATGGTGATCAAGGTGCTGCTTACCCCGGGACATTCCCCTGGCTCCATTTCTCTCTACCTGGAGGAGAAGAAGGTGCTTATCAGCGGGGACGTGGTTTTTGCTGGCAGCGTGGGCAGGACTGATTTCCCCGGGGGAAGTCTCTCTCTGCTGCGCAAGAGCATTGAGCGGCTTTCCCGGCTCGAGGTGGACGTCCTTCTTGCCGGACACAGCACCGAGATGGGCAGCATGGTTTCGGGAAAAGAGCAGGTGAGACGTAACTTTTACACCGTGAAGATGTTCTTCTAAAATAGCGATATAAGGCGATGGAACTGGAGGAAAGAATCAGGTATGCGGTGGAGCATACCGAGCTGATCAAGGTGCCGCGGCAGACTCTAGCTACTTTCGGCAGCTCGGTTATTGACTATTATGTGGTCACCGAGCTGGTGGGGAACGTGAGCGTGGTGCGGGAGGGGAAGGTGGTGGCGGAGCGGCCTAAAATTGTCACCCCTACCTACCTGATCAATGTGGAGGGCTTCAGCGAGCAGGCCAGGAGGTACATAATGATGATGGCGCGGGAACGTCCTGATGAGCTGGGGCTTTTCTACCATTACAGGAATGATCCGAGGGAGATGAATGTGGTATCCGAGCCTGTTTCTGAGGTGATAGAGAAGCTGCGCGCCAGAGTGAAGGAGCAGCGCAATCCTCTTTCCGCCATTATCAAGGGAGTGGAGGAGATGTGGGATGTTTCTCTGATGATGTTTATCTTCGAGCTAACCAGCCGGTCGGTGAGCAAGAATATCAGGGAGATGAGTCGCCGTGGCTTCTTTGAGACAGATTCCAGCGGGGTGCCTCACGGGGTGCGGGAATACATTGAGGAGCTGTTCCATGAGGCAAAAGAGGACCCGGGGAAAGTGTCACAGCTGGCCACGGAGCTGAGTCGCTGGGGGCTTTTCCCCGAGTATGAGGACCGGTTTTTCACCCTCTTCCGCAGATAAGGGCTCGCCTGGAGATTGAGTCACCCTCACCCTTTCCCTCTCCCGTCAAGGGAGAGGGGGTCTTTTTTCCTCTCCCCTGGAGGGAGAGTCACCCTCACCCTAGCCCTCTCCCGTCAAGGGAGAGGGCTAAAAGGAGAGTCACCCTCACCCTAGCCCTCTCCCGTCGAGGGAGAGGGGTTTTTTCCCTCTCCCCTGGAGGGAGAGGATTAAGGTGAGGGGGAATCAGTCACCCTCACCCTAGCCCTCTCCCGTCGAGGGAGAGGGTTTCCTTTTAGCGCAGCAGTGCCAGGTACCAGGTCAATATATCTCTCCCCCAGAGCAAGGTGACCAGCGCCGCTGAAGCGAGGAAGGGACCAAAGGGGATTGTCTGGTGCCTTGTCTTCTTCCTTGCCCCGAGCAGGGCTACAGCCACCGCGCCGCCGCAGAGCGCGGCGAGGAAGATGGAAACCAGGACCAGGGGAAAGCCGGTGGCCAAGCCGATCAGCCCTGCCAGCTTCACGTCCCCCCAGCCCATGCCTCCCCGCGACGCCAGGGCGATGAGGAAGAAAATGGTAAAGCCAACCGCCCCACCCAGCGCCGCGTTGCCCACCCCGGCGACAAGCCATTGCACCAGCCAGCGCTGCGGCACAAACAACGCCAGCAGCAGAGCCACCACCATGGCAGGATAAACCAGGAGGTTGAGGATCAGCCCATGTTCCAGATCAATGAAGAAGACGATGAGAAAAAGGCAGGAATAGAACAGCATCACTCCCAGCTCGGGGCTCAAGCCGTAACGCCAGTAGAACAGGGCGAATATCGTCGCGGTGACGAATTCCACCAGGGGAAGGCGGGGAGATAGGGGGCAATGGCAGTAGCGGCAGCGACCGCGGAGGAAAAGGTAGCTCAATAGCGGGACGAGGTCTTTCACCCCCAGGGGATGATGACACACTTCACAGTGCGAGGCGGGAAATAGCAGCGACTCCCTGCGGGGGAGGCGGTCAATGCAAACGTTAAGAAAGCTGCCCACAGCAACGCCGAGCAGGGCAAAGAGAAATATGCACAGCGCGCTCACAGAAGTCCATTGTGACCATAAAGGGAAGCCAAAGTCAATATCCCTCGCTCAAAGGGAAAACTTTCCCTCGTTACCATAGTACTATTGACAGGGGAAGGGGACGTAGCTATGATGAAGGCAACATGGTGAGCTGTTATGCCACGCTTTCCCGGAATGAAAAGGCGGTGCGGCTCCTCGAGGCGATGCTTGAGGGGCTGGTGGTGGAGATAAAACCGCAGTTTGACCCCCAGTTGGAAGCTGGCTTCTCCTTTCCTCAGGTGAGCCGCCTCCTTGGCACCACAGAAAAGGAGTCGCAGGCAGTGCTGGAATCGCTGGCTGAGCAGGGGGTGCTGGTGAGGAAATTCTGGGATAAACTTCTTTCCTGCCCCCAGTGCCACTCCCCTCTGCTCAGACCATTCTATAATTGCGCCAAATGTTCCTCGAGCAATATTGCCCGGGGGAGGGTACTGGAGCACCTCTCCTGCAAACACGTGGGGCTGGAGGATGAGTTCTTCTTCCGTGGCAGGCTCGTCTGTCCCCGCTGCAAGCTGGAGCTACGGACCCTGGATATTGACTACCGCAGCCTCGGGGTGCTGTACCAGTGTCGCGACTGCCGTGATGTGGCTGCCTTCCCCGCGCTGAAGTGGCGTTGCCTCAGGTGCGCTGCTGCCTTTTCTGCCGACAAAGTGGAGGAGGTAAACGTCTATTCTTATTCCCTCAATGAGGAAAAAAGGAACTGGCTGGCATTTGAGCTGAAGCCGAGGCCGCGGCTGGTGCAGTTCCTCAGGGAAAGGAGTTATGTGGTGGAAGAAAATGGCAGGCTGGCGGGGAGGTCCGGGGTGGAGCATACCTTTGCCATGCTGGCGACCAGACCGCTGGGGATCCTCGACCACCGCGTTGGCATAGATGTGCAAATAGACCAGCGTCCCATCGAGCTGGAGCGGGTGTTCGACTTCGATGACAAAGCGTACGACTGCGGCATCAATTACAAGGTGCTGATCGCCATCCCCGGGCTTGCCCCTGAGGCGGAAAGGTTTGCCGCGCGACAGAGGATCACGGTGCTCGACCTCACCGCGGTGGAGAGGTTGCTTTCCCGCACTCCACCTTCCCCAAAGCAACCCGCGGCGGAGGTAGAGGAACAGCCCTTCCGCTTCACCTCGAGAAGAGCGCTGGTGCAATATCTCCAGGGCAGGGGCTATGAGGTGAAGGAGAACGGAAGGATAAAGGGACAGTCCGGGGCAGAACACAGCTTCGACATCGTAGCGACCAGAGATGATCTAATCGTGGTGCATAACGTGGTGATAGGTATCCTGGTGGACAGGGAAGCGGTGGAAATAGAGCGGGTGTTCCAGTTCGATGCCCGGGCTTATGACTGCGGCATTACCGATAAGGTGCTCATCGCCGTCCCGGGACTGAGTCGAGAGGCAGCGCGGTTTGCCCAGAGACAGAGGATAAGGGTATTTGAGGCCACGGCAGCGGAGCGCTGAAGCGGGAAGAGGCGTTATCTCGCCGTGATGCCTTCCTTGATGGTGAAATCCCAGCAGCAGGCAAAGAGAGCATCGGGCTGCGGCCGCTGATCCACCCCTTACTTTCCTCCCACCCTGCCAGGCGACTAAAATCCTATTGACGCGGTATGAGGGCAAAGTTAGAATGTGGGTAAATACATGTTACGGAGGCTCGAGCCGCTCCGGAAAAGGCAAAAAATCAGGAAAGGAGGTGTAAAGCATGGATCATATCAGAAACGTGGTGCGGGGGCTGCATAGAAGTGAGGCTGGTTTCACCCTGGTCGAGCTGCTCATCGTGATCACCATCCTTGGCATCGTTGCTGCCGTGGTTGCCCTTAACGTGGGAGGGTTCTTCGGCACCGGTGTGAAGCAGGCGGCGCTGATGGAGAAGGACGCAGTACAGACTGCGGTGCTGGCAGCCATGGTGGACAACAATTGCAGCCAGATGACCGCAGGCGCGGTCAGCGAAGACACCAAACCGTGCAGCGGCAACCATAGCATAGGCGAGTATCTGCAGGGGACGCTCACCGGCAACTGGACTGTGGATGCTAGCGGCCTGGTCACAAGTGGTACGTATAGTAGCGCGGGCACAACGTGTACCTGGGACGGCAGCGCTGGCACCATGACCTGTGTGAAGGGTACGTAGACGTAAGCTCATAGCTGAGCTAGCCCAGCCTCCGACACAAAAGCCCGGCAACTTGAGTTAGTGCCGGGCTTTTGTGTTTTGCTTGTTCCAGGGTGACGGTTAAGCATCAAAGCTGATAAAATTTGACCCTGAAGCATGAGCGCTCCCGAGCTTTCCCTCATAATCCCTACTTACAATGAGGCGGAGAACATAGCCACTGTTATTTCCAGAGTAGACCAGGCGCTGGCTTCACGGTGCCACTACGAACTCATCGTGGTGGACGACAATAGCCCCGATGGCACATACCGCATCGCTGCTGACCTCAGCTCCCGTTATCCGGTAAGGGTGGTGGTGCGCCACCGCGAAAGAGGGCTGGCTTCTGCGGTGGTCCACGGGTTCAATTGTGCCCGCGGAGAGGTGCTCGGCGTCATTGATGCCGACCTGCAACATCCCCCCGAGCTGCTCCCGGAGCTACTGGAGTACATCCGCCATGGCGCTGATGTGGTGGTTCCCAGTCGCTATGAACCGGGAGGCGGCATCAGGGAGTGGGCACGACGCAGGCTCCTCGTCTCCAGAGTAGCCACGACACTGGCTCACTGGCTGCTCCCCTCCTCGCGAAAAGCCAGTGATCCCCTCTCTGGCTTCTTCCTGGTGAAACGCAGGGCTATCGCAGGGGTGAAATTCAACCCCATCGGTTATAAGATACTGCTTGAGATTCTGGTGCGGGGCAGGGTGGAACAGGTGGTCTCCGTCCCCTATACTTTTGGCCGCAGGGAAGCGGGAAAAAGTAAATATGGAATCAGAGAGCAGGTCAATTATCTCCGCCATATCCTCCGCCTCCTCCCCGCCGATAGCGAGGTGAGGCGGTTCATCAAGTTCTGCCTGGTCGGGGCAAGCGGCATCCTGGTCAACATGGGACTGCTGTGGCTCCTCACCGAAGTGGCGGGACTGTTCTACCTGGTCTCAGCTGCCATCGCCATCGAGACCTCCATCACCAGCAACTTCGTGTGGAACGATATCTGGACGTTCCGGGAAAGGAGGACGGGAGGAAAAAGAGCCGCCCTGGTGCGCTGGCTTAAGTTCAACGCGGTGAGCGCCGGCGGCATCGGCATCAACCTCGCCCTCCTCTGGCTGCTCACCGAAATCGCCGGCATTCACTACCTTATCTCCAATCTTTGCGGCATCATCGCCGCCGCTCTATGGAACTTCGCTGCCAACGTCTCCTGGACGTGGCGACGGATCACTTCCCGATAGAGAAGGAGAAGAGGTGACCACCAGATACTATATCGGCTGCAGCGGCTGGCACTATGAACACTGGCGCGGACTCTACTATCCCGAGGAACTGCCCCGGGAGAGATGGCTGCAGTTCTACGCGCGACAATTCAGCACGGTGGAGCTCAACAATAGCTTTTATCGCCTGCCCACAGAGAAGGCCTTCACCAACTGGAAAAAATGCACCCCTGATAACTTTGTGTTCGCAGTAAAGGTGAGCCGCTTCATCACCCATATTAAGAAACTGAGGAATCTGGATCTGGCGGTGGACAACTTTATCCGCCGCGCCGCATTCCTCGGGGAAAAACTCGGTCCCCTGCTCTATCAGCTTCCCCCCGGGATGAAGCGGAACGACGGGTTGCTGGAGGAGTTTGTTGCCTCCCTGCCCCGCGGATATCAGCACGTGATTGAGTTCCGCCACCGCAGCTGGCTTGATGAGACAGTGTTCTCCGTCCTGCGGCGGTATAGCATCGGTCTCTGCGTTTTCGACATGCCCGGGCTCAGCTGTCCTCTACTCGCTACCAGTGACTTCGCCTACATCCGTTTCCACGGGAGCCAGGATCTCTATTCCAGCTGCTACTCCGATGCTGAGCTCTCCGCCTGGGCGGACAAGATCGCCCGCCTGGGAAAAGAGGTCAGGGCAATATATATCTACTTCAACAATGATGCCGCGGCGTTTGCGGTCAGAAACGCGCTAACTCTGGCGAATTTGCTCCATCAACTGCAGCGCCTTTCATAATAACGCAGCCAGAGGTTCAAAGCTCGCGCCGCCCGGTTGAAAGAAGGGAACACGGGGATGCCGGCGGCGTGACACACTTCCTGTACCTCAAAGCTCAACCTGGTTACCTCGGGGAGACGGTCGTCCTGAATTGCCAGGAGAACCGGCTTGCGCAGCGCCCTCCTCGCCTGGGCAAAAGCCCTCATGTGCCCCATGGTCCACTCACGGAGGGTAGGATGAAGCACACCAGCGTGCAGGTTGATATATACCAGGACTATGTCAACGCCGGGGTACCGGTCTACCGCTTCCAGGGTCTTAACCATAACCTCCGGGTTCCACCCCGAGAGGGAGAGGTCGACGGGATTGCGCACGCTGGTGCCGGGATCAACGTCGGCAGGAAGGATTTCCCTCAGCTTTGCGATCAGCTCCTGTGGGAAGAGTGGGACCACCAGGTCTTCCCGCGCACAGCTGTCAGTGACCAGAACGCTGTTACCACCGCCAAGCCCGACCAGTCCCACCTTCCTGCCCTGTGGTGGCTGGAGATGCTGGAACAGCAACGCCACATCGATAACTTCATCGATCTCGGCAGCCTGCACCGCTCCACATTGAGAAAAAACGGATTCCCACACCACTTTGTTCCCTGCCAGCGAGCCAGTATGAGAGGCAACCGCTCTAGTACCCGCCTCGCTCGTACCCCCTTTGAGGAAGATCACGGGCTTGACCTTAGCCGCCTCGTGCAAAGCGCGGATGAAGCGCCTGCCATCCCTGGTTCCTTCAATATAGCCAATAATAATCCTGGTCTCAGCATCCGCGGCGAAATAGTCGAGCAAATCACTCTCATTGATGTCGCAGGCATTGCCGAAGCTGACCACCTTACTGAAGCGGATGCCTCGGGCAGCGCCAGCCATCACCAGCATGATGGAGTTGCCACCGCTTTGAGCCAGCGCTGCCACTGCGCCGCTCTCGCGGGGAAGGAAGGGCTCATAGGCAATGCCCAGCCGGGGATAATATATGCCCATACAGTTAGGACCGAGGATGCGGACGTTGCCCTCTCGGGCAATGGCTACTATCTCTTTCTCCAGAAGTATGCCCCTTTCCTCCCCTGTCTCACTGAACCCAGAGGTAAACATCTGTACCAGCCTCACCCCTTTAGCCACGCACTGGCGCATCAGCTCCGGGGTTGAAGCAGCCTTGATGGCACAGGTGACAAGGTCTACCGGACCGGGAATGTCCATCAGGCTGGGATAGGCCTTTAACCCGGAAACCTCGCTAGCCCGGGGATGGACAGGATAGATCTTTCCCGGATAACCGAACTGGATCAGAGGATCCAAGAACATCTCGGTGACCGTGCTGTGGGGTGAAGCACCGACCACAGCGATAGAGCGGGGATGAAAGATATACTCCAGGTCAGCCATCCTGTTCCTCCTTGATCAGGCCAGTCTTTTTTCCCGCCACTCATGGTAGGAGATGAACCTGTTGAGCGCCCTGGTGACGGAGCGAAAGGAAGTCAACACAGGCAGACCCCCTAGGGCGCATTTTTTCTGTAACTGGACAGCAAGACCCCCGAGCTGGGGCGCATGGTTATAACGCAACACCATGACCACGGGCTTGCCAAGCTTCTTCTTCGTCTCCACCACTGACTCGATCACCCTTGTTTCCACCTCATCACCACCAGGCCATAGTCCCAGATAGATAAGGATGAGGTCAATGCCGTCATATCTGTCCAGAACCTCAAGCAGTGAGGGGAAAACGCCGGGTCTCACCCAGGTGGTGGAGAAGTCAACGGGATTGCGCACGATGGTGCCGGGGTCATCTTCCTCAGGGACGATCTCCCTGATCCTGCCCTGCAGTTCCTCAGGGAATAGGGGAATGCTCAGCCGTTCCTTCTCACATCTATCGGTGATGAGAACGCTGGCTCCGCCGCCACTGCCTACAACCCCGAGCCTCCTCCCGCGAACTGGCTTCAGGTGCTGAAATAGAACCGCCAGGTCAATGAGCTCCTCCAGGTCATCAGCGGAAACCACCCCAATCTGTCGGAACAGCGATTCCCAGACGGCGGCGCTACCAGCCAGGGCGCCAGTATGAGATGCCGCCGCTTTGCGCCCCCCCTCAGTGATGCCTCCTTTGAGCAGGATCACCGGCTTGACCCTGGTAGCCTGCTGCAGCGCCCGGAGCAAGCGCCTGCCATCCCTGGTACCTTCAATATAACCGGTGATGATCCTGGTCTGCTCATCCTCAGCGAAGTACTCCAGCAACTCCGCCTCGTTGATATCACAGGCATTGCCATAGCTCACCACCTTGCTGAAATACACCCCCCGACTGTTGCCGAATTGCACTGTCTCGATAGAATTTCCACCGCTCTGGGAAAGGAAGGCCACACAACCGCTTTCCTTGGCAAAGAAGTCCTCATAAGAGATCCGTGAGCTGGGGCAATAGATGCCCATGCAGTTGGGACCGAGGACACGCACATTTCCTTCACGAGCGATGGCAGCGATCTCTTTCTCCAGCCGAATCCCCTCCTCCCTCCCCGTCTCGCTGAAGCCAGAGGTATAAATCTGCACCAGCTTCACCCCCTTAGCAGCACACTGGCGCATCAGCTGGGGAGTGAGCGAGGCTTTTATCGCACAGGTGACATGGTCCACGGGGCCGGGTATGTCAGCAATGCTGGGATAAGCCCTCAGACCAGCTATCTCCTCCGCCCCGGGGTTGACCGGATAGATCTTTCCTTGAAAGCCAAATTCCAGTAGCGGGTAGAGGAAAAAACGGTTGATGGCGCGGCGGGGATTGGTGGAAGCTCCCACCACAGCTATAGAACGGGGATGAAAAATGTACTCCAGGTCTGACACCTTGTTCCTCCTTGAGCAACGTAAACATCACGTCTCAGGACACGAAATTTAAATTATGGCAAATTGGGGCTCGGAGAGCAAAATTGCTGCCTGAGGTGCCGTTGCGCTAAGCCCCTCCTACCCTGGAGAGGATGGTCGGGTCAGTCCTCTTGTCACAGATATTCCTTGATCTTCCTAGCCGCAGCCAGGGTCATGGTCTCAGTGCGCCGCAGTTCTTCTAAGGAAGCCTGTCTGATCGCCTCCACCGAGCCGAATTTGCGCAACAGCGCCTTCTTCCGTTTTGGACCGATGCCGGGGATGCTGTCCAGCGCAGATACGAATAGCTGTTTTCCTCGCAGCCGATGATGATAGGTTATGGCGAAGCGATGGGCTTCGTCACGAGCCCTCTGCAGCAGATGGAGAGCAGGAGAGTCCCTGGCTAGGTCAACAGGCTTTTCTGCACCGGGCAGGAACACTTCTTCGTTCTCCTTGGCCAGGCTGGCGAGGCAGAGAGAGTCAAGCCCCAGCTCCTTCTTCACCTCCAGGGCAGCATTGAGCTGCCCCTTGCCGCCATCAATGAGGATGAGGTCCGGCATGATTCCCCAGCTTCCTTCACCCGCCACAGCCCGTTTGAACCTGCGCCTCAGCACTTCCTGGAGCATGGCGCAGTCATTAATACCGCTTACTGCTTTGATGCGAAAGCGGCGGTAATGAGCGGGGCGGGGTAAGCCATTCTCCAGCACCACCATGCTGCCCACCGCCACTGCACCCTGAATGTCGGACACATCGTAGCACTCTATCCTTCGCGGTATGCGGGGCAACTCCAGCTTCTGCCTCAATTCCTCCAGAGCGGAACTGATGACCTCTGGCTTCATCTCTCTTACCTGCGCCAGGCGTAACCCATTGACCGCATTTTCTACAACCATGTCCAGCAACTTTTTCTTCGGCCCGCGGCGTGGCACCTGAAGCCTGACACATCCCCCTCTTTGTTGCCTCAACCAGCCAGCAAGCATCGCCGACTCCTCCACCCCATGCTGCAGCAGTATCAAGGGCGGTATGTAGGAGGCGGAAGCATAGTATTGCTTCACAAAGCTGGTCATTATCTCTCCCGGAGTTTCCCCGGAGACGCCTTCCATAATGAAATGTTCCTGGTTGATAAGCTTATTATTGCGGACGGAGAACAATGCGACGCAGGCACGGGACTCGTCCTGCGCCAGAGCAATAACGTCCTGCTCCCCCTGTAGAGTAACGGCGATCCTCTGCCCTTCTATCACCTTTTCTATCGCTCTGATCTGGTCACGCAACCAAGCCGCCTTCTCGAATTGAAGCTGCTCTGCCGCCGTTTTCATCTTGCGGTTCAGCTCCTTGACAATAGGCTCCTGCTTTCCCTGCAAGAATAGAATGACCTGCTCTATTACCTGACGATACTCCTCCCTCCCCACCGCACCGACGCACGGTCCAAGACAGCGATGAAGGAAATAGTCCAGACAGGGTCGTTTCGCCTTACCATCAATTCGCCTGGTACAGCTACGGAAGGGGAAAATATTCTTTATCAGCTTCAAAGTCTTGCGCACCGAGGCAGCGCTGGCAAAGGGTCCAAAGTATCTTGAGCCATCTTTCTCCACCCGACGGGTGACGTAGACGCCAGGCCAGTCCTCACCAACGCTTATCTTGAGATAGGGGAAAGTCTTGCTGTCTTTGAGTCGCACATTGTACCTGGGTTGGTATTTCTTGATCAGGTTACATTCCAGAATGAGCGCTTCTTGTTCTGACGTGGTGACGATGAAATCTAAATCGTCTACCTTTTCCACCATCCGCTGTATTTTGGGCGAGAGGGCGGAAGCGGAGCCAAAATAGCTCCGCACCCGGTTGCTTAAATTGCCCGCCTTGCCCACGTAGATAACTTTCCCTTCCTTATCTTTGAAAAGATAAACCCCGGGATCAGATGGCAGTGATCTCAGTTGCTCTAGCTGCATTCCGAGTTTATTGTAACAACTCACCCCCACAGGAGCAAAAATATTTCTCCCTGTGTTACAATAAGAGCGATGGACGCGGAGGTTGCTGCCTTTCTACAATACCTGAGGGAAGAAAAAGGATACTCAGCCAATACCATAGCAGCTTATCAGACTGACCTGGCCCAGCTGACGCAGTTTATTGCTGCGGAGAAACGAAAGGGCATGGGGCAAAGCTATTCTGATCTTCTCAAAAGCTATTTACTCAAGCTCAAAGAAAAAAGATACTCTCTTGCCACCATGGCACGCAAAATAGCCTCAGCTAAGTCTTTTTTTAGATTCCTGGTGCAGTCGGGGAAACTGGCACAAAACCCGGCGCAGAATTTGCCCTCCCCTCAGGTTAAGCGGCATTCCTTCCTTGCGCTGACCGCGGCGGAGTACCACAGCTTGCTTGCTGAGGCAAAGAGGCTGTCCACACCGGAAAGCAAAAGAGATGTAATGATGCTGGAGCTATTGTATGCTACCGGCCTGCGCATCAGCGAACTAGTGTCCCTGAATGTAGGGGATGTAGACCTGGAACAGAGTTGTCTTCGACTCAGCTCGGGGAGGCAGGTGCCGCTGGAGCCCCACGTGAGGGAACTCCTTGCCCATTTTCTCAAGAAGGATAGGCTCGAGCTGCTGTACGACGAAGCGGAGCAGGCTGTGTTCCTCAATCGGCGGGGTCGCCGCCTGACACGGCAGGGACTGTGGCAGATCATCAAGAACTATGCGGCAAAAATTGGCCTGGAGGCTAAAGTAACTCCGCGGGCGTTGCGCCATAGCTTTGCCAAACGAAAGCTACAGGGGGGCATCGACCTTTCTCAGCTCCAGCAACTACTGGGACACGCCTACATTTCGAGTACCAAGGTATATAAAGAGTCTCTATCAAGGCAGGAGGGATGAGTAAGAAAGCGCGTCGCAGCAAAGCCAAACGCCGGGCGAGGGCAACTGCATCGGTGCCACGGAAAGAGGAGCAGGTCGCCGTGGCGGCGCCAAAAGGCGCTCCCCGGACTCCCCGCGTCAAAGAGGCAGCCAAAGAGGATTTTGCTCTCCGTCACGCCTACGTGATACCGGAACTGAAACGTATCGCCATCATTACCGGAGCGATGATCTTTGCCCTCATAATATTATCATTCATCCTCCACTGACTTAGCCTGGGCGAAATGGTGGTGGAGCTAGAGCGAGCCAGACAGAACTTATTTAAACATCTGGAACGCGAGATCCGGGACAAACGCGTGATCGAGGCAATGAAGCGCGTTCCCCGCGAGCTGTTCGTACCACCCGACCTGCACCATGCCGCTTACGAAGACAAGCCGCTGAGCATCGGATTCGGACAGACTATATCCCAGCCTTTTATCGTAGCCTTGATGATAGAAGCCCTGGAACTTCAGGGAGACGAGAAAGTACTCGAGGTAGGCACAGGTAGCGGTTATGCCGCAGCGGTGCTGGCGGAACTAAGCAAGAAAGTTGTCACCGTAGAACGTATCCCGCAACTGGCTGAATCAGCTAGGCGGGTATTGGATAAGCTCGGCTACAGCAACATTGAGGTATATGTGGCAGGGAAAACTCTGGGATGGCCCGAAGGAGCCCCCTATCAGGCTATCCTGGTATCGGCTGGCGCTCCCTGCATACCCCAGGTGCTCCTGGACCAGCTTGACTGGCAGGGACGCCTGGTTATCCCTGTCGGTTCGAAATGGCAACAGGATCTGCTCAAGGTCACCAAGTTCAAATCGGGCAACCGTGTAGAGAACCTGGGCGGTTGCTATTTCGTACCTCTCACCGGCGAAGGCGCGTGGGAGGAATAACAGGTTTTTGGTCCGGGAATATTGCTACCTGAGTCTGCAGAGAAAGGAGAAGATTAAGATGGACATCGTGGAAGCTATCCAGAAAAGGCGAAGTATTCGGGCGTTCAAGCCCGACCCTGTGCCTCAGCAGATCTTAAAGGAGATAATGGAGCTAGCTTTGCGTGCTCCTTCGTGGGCAAACACCCAGCCCTGGGAATTTGCCATCGTGACCGGGGAGAAGCTGGAGGAAATAAGACGAGGTTTCGTGGCGAAAGCAGATCAGCAGGGTAATCCTGACATCCCCCGTCCCTTGATGTTTCCCGAGCCGTTTGACAGCCGGCGACGCTCCTTAGGGGAGAAAGTCCTGGAGATTATGAAGGTAGACAGGGAAGACAGGCAGGCAAGAAAGTGGTGGTTCATTCAGGGACTGAGACTGTTCGAGGCTCCCTGCGTGGTTTATATCTATATCGATTCCTCATTTTACTTTCAGGACAATAGACTTAACGTCTGGCCCCTATTCGACTGTGGCCTGGTGGCGGAAAACATCATGTTGCTGGCAACCGCTCGTGGACTTGGTACCATTCCCCAGATACAGGCGGTAGAATATCCCGATGTGTTGAGACAGGTGCTGGGAATACCAGCTTCCAAGTTATTCGTGCTGGGAATAGCCATTGGCTATCCCAATTGGGACAGCCCAATAAATCAGCTTCGCTCCGATAGAGAACCGGTGGATCGGGTAGTCACCTGGTATGGTTTTGAAAAATAGGTAACGTGGAAGTCTGGCCTGTGCTTCAATACATCACCAGCCCCCCGTCAACGCTGTAATTCTGCCCCGTAATGTATTTACCCTCATCAGAGGCAAGGAACAGTACCATGTTTGCCACATCCTCAGGCTCACCCATTCTGCCTAATGGAATAAGCTGGAACAGTTTTTCCGCTTCACCTCGAGGCATAGTCATCATCTTAGTCAGCCTCGTTTTAATCGAGCCAGGCGAAATAGAATTGACCAGGATGTTATAGGGAGCAAGCTCGAGAGCAAGGCAGCGGGAAAAGGCGGCAATAGCAGCCTTGACCGCACCGTAAAGAGAAAAACCAGGCATAGGATGTTTGCCCGCGTCCGAGGAAATATTGATGATACGTCCCGCCTTTTGTTCCACCATACGTGGCGCCACTGCTCGGGTAACGTAAAGGGTGCCCTTAAGAGTAATGTTGATGTGAGGTTCCCACTCTTCCGGATCCATCTTGTAAAAGTACCTGCCGTGGAAATACACATAGCCTGCGTTATTGACCAAGATATCCACCCTGCCAAATTGGGACACAGTCTTTGCCACCATTTCATCCACTTCTCTTCTATCTGCTATATCTGCTCTGGTGGCCAAGACCGGCACCCCCGAAGCACGGAGCTGCGACGCGACCTGCTCCAGTCCTCCCACATCTATATCAGATAGAGACAGACTAGCGCCCTCTCGACCAAACAGAAGAGCTGTGGCACGTCCTATGCCCGATGCAGCACCCGTTATTATGGCTACCTTATCTTTGAGCTTCATGCCCTTCTCCTTTCAGCGAGATAGCTGTGCCGTGAACAAAAAACGCCCCCAAGGGAATTCGAATCCCTGTTTTCAGCTTGAAAGGCTGATGTCCTAGGCCTCTAGACGATGGGGGCAATTGCACTAAGCATTTTATAGCTAATCCTCTGGCAATTCAAGTCGCCACGCTATGTTTCCGCCAACCCTTCCCAGGCTGTTATAATGCTAGCGAGCACTGAGGAAAGACGGTTGATCAAATTCTCCTCTGTATCCCGGCAGGGGACTTACCGCGCTGGAGGGTGATGGGCAAATAAAGAATATCCAAGTCAATCAGCTCAGGAAAGGAGAGCGAAATGCTTTCGGAGTTTAGCCTTGAAGGGAAAGTAGCGATTGTGACTGGTGCCGGGCGTGGCATCGGTAGAGGAATCGCGCTGGCTTTAGCCGAAGCTGGTGCTGCGATAGTGGCAGTATCACGAACTGAGTCGGAGTTGACAGAACTTGGCTCTGAAATCAAGCGCAACCGCGGACACTGCCTGCCTTTGGTCGCCGACGTGACCAGTAGCGAACAAGTAGAAACTATCGTTAAACAGACAATATCCGAATTCAACAAGATAGACATCCTGGTTAACAATGCCGGGACTTTTGTGATGAAGACCTTTGTGCCCCTGCCAGACCTGAAGACTCGCTTCGCCGAGTTGTTGCCCGATTTCAACTCGATCACTACGGAGAAGGAATGGCGTCAGCAGATGGATACCAACACCACCAGCGCCTTCCTTACCTGCCGAGCGGTAGGACCCTACATGATCCAGCAAAGGAGTGGGAAGATTATTAATGTTACCACAGTCGACGTGTTCAGGGCGAATCGCTTTCATGTTGCTTACGCTGCCAGTAAAGCAGCCTTAGCCGCGTTGACCAAGCAACTAGCGCTGGAATGGGCTAGATATAACATAAATGTCAATTCCATAGCTCCAGGTTTCTACCGTACCTCTCTGTCAGAATTTTCCTATCGCGATGAACAGACGAGGGATGCGATGCTGCGCTCCGTTCCCCTCCATCGCTTTGGAGAACCCCGGGATGTGGGACTGGTAGCGGTGTTCCTAGCATCCAGGGCGTCAGATTACATAACCGGTTGCATCATCCCCGTCGACGGCGGGCTTCATTTGTAACCCGGAGACGAGGTGTGCTATCATCCGCGCCGTAAGAATTCTGTTGCACCACTGTGAAGTTGCCTTGCTTGTAGAAGCGAGCTGATTGTCTTACCCACAAGTGACTGGATTTGAATTTGACCGCGTAGCGAGCGACCCCTTGGCATGGCTGCGTAAATGGAAGCAGGATCATGATGGGAAGATTATCGGCTGCTTGCCCATGTATACACCAGAAGAACTTGTTGCCGCCGCGGGCATGCTTCCCGTAGAGCTGCTTGGTACCACCAAGCCCATGGCACTGGTCAATGCTTACCTACACCCTAATCTGTGCCATGCTATGCGCAGCAACTTCGAGCTTGCACTTAGCGGAGAATTTGATTTCCTCGATGGCTTAATTTTCTGCGATATCTGTGACCAGACGAAGCGACTGGGTAATCTCTGGGAGATGTATCACCGGGCAAGTTTCTCCTTTCACCTTCGCTTACCCAAAAGACTTGATACCAAGGAAGCTAAAGCGTTCTACCAGGACGAGCTGCGACGTTTTCGTGCCGCCCTGGAAAGGTTTTCCGGAAACAAGGTATCAGACGAGGCGCTGAATCAAAGCATCGTCTTATATAATCAGGTTCGAAAGCTTATCTCCCAGCTTTATGACCTGAGGAGGAGAAAACCATACCTGTTCAGTGCCACTGAGGTAGACACGATAATCGCCGCTGCGATGTTCATGCCAAAGGAGAAATTCAAACAGGATCTGGAGCAGTACCTGGAGACTAAGAAGGCAACCTCAGCTCCAGTGAGGAACAGACCCAGGTTGCTAATCTGCGGCAACCCCTGCGAAAGCACGGAGCCTAGGTTGCTGGAAATCATAGAACAGGCTGGAGGACGGATTGTAGACGATTATGTTTACTGCGGCGCCATGTACCTGTTCCCTCCTGTTTCCGAGGAAGATGACCCCATTACAGCCCTGGTTCAAGCATATATGGATAGCCACCCGTGCCCGACCAAACATAATCCCAAGAAAAGCTGGGCCAAATATATCGTCCGCTTAGCCAAACAAAGTGACGTCAACGGAGTGATCGTGTTGCTACCCAAATATTGCGAAATCTACGCCTTTGATTACCCCGAGCTGAAAGAGGAACTGGGAACGGCGGGCATACCTCACCTCATGCTGGAGACGGATCACAGCGGAGCTACCGCCAGGCTGAGGACCAGGGTCGAGACTTTCATGGAGATGCTACAACGGTAGATGAAAGATACCGAAGGCAAAATTCACCCCCTTCAAGCACATAAAAAGATGCAGGCTTTGCTCGATGCCAATTACCGTGACATGGAGCAAGCCCACGCCACCGGAAAGAAAATCGCCTGGGTAACGGGACAGGCTCCCACCGATATCCTGCTTGCAGCAGATATTCTCCCCGCCTATCCTGAAAACCATGCTGCCTTGTGCGGAGCCAGGCGCTTGAGCACCGTGTTCTGCCAAATAGCTGAAACACACGATTACCTCCCCGATCTTTGCTCTTACGCCAGAAATAACCTCGGATTCTGTCTCTCGGAAAGAAGGGACCTCGCTGGAGCTGCCCTTCCACCACCAGATATCTTGATGGCCGTGTCCATGTGCAATACCCATGTTAAGTGGTGGGAAGCGTTGAGCCGGCACTACAGGGTGCCTCTCCTGCTACTGGAAACACCTTTCGTACATGATAGCCTCAGCCCTGATGATATTAAGAGAGCCTTCAGATATGCTGAAAATCAATTGAAAGAAATGGTCACGTTCTTGGAGGAATTCTGTCACCGTCCCTATGACTATGACAGGCTGCAACAAAGCATCGCCAATTCCTCCAAAGCGGCCAAGCTTTACGCTGAGTTCCTGAGCATGGCCAAGCACGTCCCTTCACCCATAACTTCTTTCGATGCCTTTCTTCACCTCGCACCGATGATGAACCTGCGAGGATACCCCGAGGCTGTGGATTACTACCAGTTGCTGCTGGACGAGGTAAAAGCCAGGGTACGGGAGTCTTTTTCTGCTGTAGGAGAGGAAAGATATCGCCTATACTGGGACAATATTCCAGTATGGTCAAGGCTGGGGTGGCTAGCGAGAAAGTTCGCCACTTACGGTGCTTGTGCTGTGGCCGCTTTCTACCCCTGGCTGTGGGTGGAGGCATTTGGCAGGCTAAACCCGGAGCGCCCTCTGGAAAGCATCGCAGAAAGCCTGGTTCTCTACTATCAAAACAAGGGAACAGCGTCACGGATCGATTTTCCAGCACGTTTGGTCAAGGAGTTCCAGGTCGATGGCATGGTGGCACAGGTCAGCGTGACTTGCAAGGCACTGGTGCCAGATCAGCTGGTAATCGCTAAAGAAGTACAGAGGGTCACGGGTGTGCCAATGGTAATTATCGAGGGAGATATGGTTGACGAACGTCTCTTTTTCGAAGCGGAAGTGGAAAGACAGATAGACGATTTCATTAGTGTGCTTGCAGCGAGGAAGCACAGGTTGACCTAGGCAAATGATTACGATAAATTGTGCAGGAAGGTAAGTGATGGAATTCAAATATCTAATTGTGGAGAAGAAAGATGATGGCGTTGCCTGGATCAAGCTGAATCGTCCCTCAGTGCTGAATGCTCTCAACCGCGGCATGGTCTCAGAACTGTTAGCAGCGCTGGATGAAATCGAAAGAGACCCTACGGTGAGAGTGGTTGTAATTAAAGGTAACGGGCGAGCTTTCTGTGCTGGAGCAGACTTAGAAGAATATCCCCTTGGCGGTGGCGTAGGAGAGGATCTTGGCTTCTGTGGTTTGTGGGAAAAAATAGAATATCTGGAAAAGCCTGTCATCGCTGCCGTACATGGCTATGCCATCACCGGTGGCTTTCTGCTTTCATACTGCTGCGATCTGGTGGTTGCGGCGGAAAATGCCAAGTTTGGTGACACCCACGCCAGGCTGGGTCTCGTGCCCACTGGCGGTGAGACGCAACGTTTACCGCGCAGAATAGGACTGATAAGAGCCAAAGAATTGATGTTCACCTCAGAGATGATAGATGCCAGGCAAGCGGAGCAGATTGGCCTGGTCAACAAGGTGGTTCCCGAAGACAAGCTGGATGACGCAGTTGCGGAGCTGGCTAGAAAGATAGCAAGCAATAGTGCCAAGTCTCTCAGGATAATCAAGTCACTCATTAACAGGGGCATGGAGGTTGATTTCGCAACCGGTCTAAGGTTGGAAGCAGTAGCTAACAAATGGGGCAAAATAAACGCCGAGCCAGACGAGGACAGAGATCGGCGCTTAGCCAGGTTCAGAAAAGCCAAAAGCTAACTCTCATGGCGGTAAGAAAATAGAGGTTGGAAATAATCGCGTCAAGAAGCAACAAAGTTAAAAAGGAGGTAGATTATGGACTACAAATACATCATATACGATAAACAGGGTTCCGCAGTAAGAATCACCCTGAACCGTCCTGAAAAGCTCAATGTATGGGACTTTCCCGGACAAAACGGCATAATGGATGAATTCTACTCTGCCCTTGATGTGGCTGCAGCGGATGACGACGTAAAGTGCGTAGTGATAAAGGGAGCGGGGCGGGCTTTCTCCGCCGGGCACGATCTTAACACCGTCGGTTTCGTTTACGGGATGGGTACGGGGCAGCCGGGCGAGAGACGCCCCAGCCAGAGAATAAGATACCAGGTGGATCGTGCCTGGTATGAAAATCATATGAAGCTATTCTACCTCCCCAAGATAACAATTGCCCAGGTACATGGCTATTGCCTAGAGGAAGGGCTATTAATAGTCGAAGAGTGCGATATAGCCATAGCAAGTGAAGACGCCATCCTAGGGCATCGAGGACAACGGATAGGTGCCGCCGGCTCTGCGATTCCCACCTTACCTATCATCATCCATAACATTGGACTTAAGAGAGCTATGGATATTCTGCTCAGTGGTAGAGATATTAGTGGCAAGGAAGCAGCAGAAATGGGGCTTATCACCAAAGCGGTGCCACCGGATCAACTGGAGGCAGAAGTAGAGAGATGGGTCAAAATGGTAGACCTGCTTCCCAAGGACGGCATCGCCATTGGCAAGGTCACCCGTCACATGGCTTATGATAGCATGGGACTGACAGCGGGTTTTATCCAGGGCTACGTCAGCCATACTATGCTCACCAATATGAGATGGGAACCCGGAGAATGGAATCTGTTTAAAGAGAGAAGGGACAGAGGGACAAAAGCGGCATTCAAAGGCAGAGACGCGCGATATGCCGGGATAGAAAAATAGATTCAGGGATATATAGCCAATGCTTCCAGACCTGCGGTCTCAGGCAGGCCAAACATTAGGTTCATGTTCTCTACCGCCTGCCCCGCGCCACCTTTGACAAGATTATCAAGACAACTGATAACTATAAGGCGATTCGTTCTTCGGTCTACAGTAAAATAAATGAGGCAGAGATTACTGCCCCAGACATGTTTAGTAGCCGGCGGCTTGCTGGCTATGCGAACGAAGGGGGCATGCTGGTAGAACTTACGGTAAACCTCGCCAAGCTGTTCCTGTGCCCTGCCGGCCCATTTCTCCTCCTTGAGTCTAACATAGCAGGTGCTTAAAATCCCCCGGGTCATGGGAATCAGGTGAGGTATAAAAGTTATCGAGGGCACGAAACCTGAATTCAGACCAGCCAATTCCTGTTCTATCTCCGGCAAATGACGATGCCCCTCCAGCGAATAAGCGCAAACGCTTTCGTTGGCTTCGGAAAAATGTGAGGTCAAACTCAGAGTCCTGCCTGCACCCGAGATCCCGGATTTGCTGTCCACCACTATGTCGGGATGAATCATATCCGCTGCCACCAAAGGTGCCAAGGCAAGGATGATGCTAGTACTATAGCAACCAGGGTTCGCCACCAGTGAGGCCGAAGCAATTTCATTCCTATGTAGTTCAGGTAAGCCAAAAACGGCCTGTTTCAATAGCTCCGGCGAAGGATGAAAAAATCCGTACCATCTGGGATACTCAGCAGGATCTTTCAATCTGAAATCAGCACTGGCATCGATAACCTTAATTCCTTTCTCCAGCAACGGAGGAACTACTTCGACGCTGCTCTTATGCGGCATGGCGGAGAAAACAACGTCGACGTCCCTTTCCAGCTCTGCCTCTATAGTGTAGGGGGTAGCAGCAAAGGTAGGGAAAACATCGCCCAATCTTTGTCCGGCAGCGCTGCGCCCGGTAACACTGACTAGTTCCACAAAGGGATGCTGGCAAAGCAAACGTGCTAACTCTATGCCGATATAACCTGTCACGTTTATTATGCCAGCCCTGACCTTTGCCATTAACGCTGAAGCATTATACTACAGGTAAGAACAGCAGTCGAAAGTACGCCACCCGCCAGACCTAAGTTCCTTGACCTCCAATTACGTTAGTCTCCCGAGGACTGCTGCGCTTCGGCGATGAGCGTGTTGAGCTTCGCTTTCCAACTATGCAATAATATAGAATAAAGCTAGAGCGGTGGAGGTGTCATGGCTACCAAGTTCCAAAGTAGTGCTCAAATCAACGCACCTGTAGCTAAAGTCTGGGCATTGATAGATAAGCTTGAAGAATGGCCCCAATGGATGCCATCGATCCAAAGAATTGAAAGGCTTTCTAAAGAGCCATTGCAGCAGGGCTCACAACTTTACGTTACCGCCAAGGTAGGCAAACTCACAGTCAAACTGTTGATGACTATCACTGAGTTCGTGCCTCAGCAAAAAGTTATCCTGGAGGGAAAGGCACTGGGCACGCGTTTGAAGCGGTTTTATTACTTCGAGCCTGTGAACGGTAACACGAAGGTCACGGTGGGCGGTGAAGTGTCTGGTGTCCTGGCGTGGCTGGCAGCTCGAGGGGGTCAGACAGTCTCCGACGAGATCGTTAGAGCTGCGAAGAAGAAGATCGAGGAAGGGCAGTAAACACGGAACTGCAGCAGGGGGGATCGAAGCGATCTCGCTTACAAGGCGTAGTTCTCAACCTAATCATGGTTAAAGCATTGGGGACCAACAAGACATGAAGAGTTCCACTAGAGTAGTGCCCCTGAACTGCGTTGATAAGTGTCTCCTAGCTCTTGACAGTATCAACGAGCCCATGATCTTCCATATAATCGTGACCCTTCAGGGCATGATTGACCCCGCGAGATTAGACCAAGCGATCTCCACTGCGCAAGATATTCATCCTGTAATGAAAACGATGCTCCACGTCAAAAGCATGAGATGCGTCCGTGAAGTAAAGGAGGGTTTTGAAGGGGGAGTCCTCACTACCATTGACGCTTCTGTCCCCGACACAAGTTACGAGAATTATCTTTCCACATGGATGAATCGTCGCTTCGACTTGGAAAAGGAATTTCCTGTAAGGGCGCTCTTAATCAAGAAAAAAGACCAAGAATATTTACTGGTTTTTAGCTTTCATCACTCTGCCGCCGATGGCATCAGGGCTCTCATATTCATAAGAACAGTCATCGAAAGCTACAACAATGAATTGTCGCGGGACTTCGATTCCCTCCGCGATACGCGTATAAACCGCAAGAAAGACGAATTGCTCGAGTTCGCAAACAGCCAGAGGCACAAGGTTGAGCACTATTACAGGAAGATGATCTCCAGCCTTTTCCATCGCTTTGTTACCGCTGCCTTTTCTTTCCCCACCCGAGTGTTTCATGATAAGCAAGGGCATTCGAGAGAGCTCGGTTTCTATTTTAGAGTTTTAGGTCCAAAGGAATTTCAACAACTTCAATCTAAAGCTTGGCTAGCTGGAGTGGAGTTAAATCACATCTTTCTGGCCGCCTTATACCGCACCGTGGAAAAGTGGAACAATATGCACGGTAAGCCAAGCAAAAACATCAGAATAATGGCTCCGGTAAATATAAGCCCCAAGGGATTCCGCTATGTGGTATCGAACCAAGCATCCTGGTTCTCCTTACCGACGTCCCCACAGGATAGAGCCGATCCTGTAGAGCTGTTACGAAAAGTGAGGTCGGATACTATTAACGCCACCCTCAATCGTATTGCCTTTTCCCTAGTGTACTATTTTTACTTTTGCTCCCGCTTTCCCTTGTGGATCATGAAAGGGATGTGCCATTTTCTCATGATCACCAGAACGTATGTAGATAGTATCCTGTTTACCAACGTAGGGTTCATCTGGCCCAAGTTGGGCTCTGAGGAGCCAGCCACAAGTCATATCGGTAGTGCCAAAATAGTCAACGTGACTGGCTCTGCCCCCACGGTAACGGCGATGGGCCTGGGCATCGCCGCTGGTATCTACAACAAGAACCTGAATCTCTCCTTGAGTTACAGACGTTCCTTATTCTCAGATGAGAAAGCCCGTCGATTCATGGATATGTATGTAGAGGAGATCATAAACTATCCGATCGGCTGATGACAGTTTCATTAGTAAGATTTGATGGTTCCCTAGCTTCTATCCGCAAGGCGATTGAACTATGCAATGGCTTTGCAAAACTGCGCAGAGACAGCAAGGTTCTGTTGAAACCTAACAATTGTTTTCGCCACAAAGTGATGCCCCCCTACGGCATGGTGACAACCTCTGTCCTAGTAGAAGGAGTGGTACAGTCATTGCTCGAGTATGGTTGTAACGATATCACCATCGGGGAAGGCGCTATCATAAACATATTTGAGGAACTACACCCATATACCAGTAAAGGTTTCAAGGGCACGGGCATCGAAAAACTACCAAAAAAATACGGGGTGAAACTGGTCGACTTTAATGAAGGACCTTTTCAGCAGGTGCGCTTAGGAGGAATGCAGGTTGAGATCTGTAAGTTAGCACTGGAGACGGATTTCCTCATCAATCTGCCCGTGCTAAAGACCCACTTCCAAACTAAAGTTTCTCTCGGTTTCAAGAATTTGAAAGGCTGTCTCAGCCAGGATTCGAAGAAAAAATTCCACACTAGTAAGCAGCTGGATACGCTTATTTGCCTTTTGAACGAGGTGATTAGAACCGACCTAGTGATCATCGACGGGATATACACATTAGAAAAAGGTCCTGAGACGCTTGCCGGTACAGCATATCGTAAAGACCTCATCATTGCCAGCACAGACCTATTTGAAGGTGATGTGGTGGGAACTACCGTCCTGGGAATCGATCCGGGAGAGGTTGGTTACCTTAAAGAATTTGCTCAAAGGCATAACCGTTCCTGGGACATAAGCTCCATCGACATAAAAGGCGAGAGCCTGGACGATGTAAGAGAGCGACTGACGTGGCACTTTGAACCGGATGCGCATCTATTACAACCGACAGGAATAAGTGGAATCGCTGCTCCTTCCCCAGGACAAACGCTTTGTTCGGGATGTGGAGCTACACTCGCTCTAGCGCTATCAATATTTGCTGAGGATAGCCCGCCAATAAATTTCGATGCCATCCAGCTTTGCTATGGCCTGGAGGTAAAGCCAAATAGAGAGGCTAAGAAGGTCTATCTTTACGGCGATTGCGCCATAAAAAGTAACCGCGAGTTGCCAAACGCCATCAAGATAGCAGGGTGCCCGCCTTCCTTGACAAGAACTCTTTTCGTCTTGCTCGGGACTCTCTTGACCAAGCGGAAACTGCTGCGCCTCATGATGCTAGAAGCAACTAGACTGATAGGAATACGATTCAACCTCTATCGCAAGGAAATCTTTCTTCGGTGGCAACGCTACCGGGCCAGAGAATTCGATAAGAGCCATTTCTAGTCCAGACTTAAGGCTTTATTCCATTGGTTCTTCCACTATCAGCCATTCCACAACACAATTTCCCTTAGTAACAGCAATGATGTGGTCTTTGTACTTCATCTGCTCCACGAGTACGGTAGACCCCTTGTAGTTAAGAAGAATGTGGCTTTCGTCTGGAACAGAAAGCACGCGGCAGCTCTTCAGACCACTGAGGCCGACGCCAAACGCTTTGAGCATCGCTTCCTTAGCTGTCCAGTAGCGAAAAAGCATGAGCCACGTCTTTTCTGCCAGTGCCCATTCTTCATCGCTAGCGACGTAGGAAAAAAGCGGTTGTTTACGTGGTCTAACTTCTTCCACATCAATGCCTACTCTATCACGACCAACCACGGCAGCCACACATCTAGGTTTGTGAGAGACCGACCAGTACTTACCATTGATGGGACACGGGACCCCGTCGGCATCCTTAGCCAAACTCTCCAAAGTTAGACCGCTCTTTCGCGCGCTCATCGCCAGCGCCCTCCTCGAAACCTCACTGAGGTAGGCCACTTTTTCCTTCCCGCAAAGTTTTCGCCCCACATTTACTAGGGGCATGACTACAGGAAACAACATCATGGAGGACTAGGGTCTGAGCGCCTTCTTGATGATGTCCCGATCAAAATAGTTCACCGACATGCCACAATCCACCACAATCCCCTGCGCATTTATGCCACTCGAGCGTTCACTGAGAAGAAAAGCAACAGTATTTGCCACCTCTTTAGTGGTAAGAGCTCTCTTGCGCAAAGTCAATTGCTCAGCGAAAAGATAATAGTCCAGATATCCGGGTATGCCTGCTGATGCGGACGTTTTCAATAGGCTAGCATTTACCGAATTGAACCTGATTTCGGAAAAGGCGCTGAAGGATTTGGCCAAGAAGCATATGGTAGAATCCAACGCTGCCTTTACTGGAGCCATAAAACCATAAGGTTCGGCAGCCATTCTTGTAGTCGAGATGGAGATGGTGACAACCGAGGCTTTCCGGTCCAACAAATCCTTGAACGCATTAGCAATGGCGATAAGAGAATAACACGAAATGTCGATTGACTGGAGAAAGTCCTCCTTCTTCGTCTCGTGAAATGGTTTCAGTCCCCCTTCATAGTTAGCAAAAGCAATGGAATGAACAATGCCGTGAAGTTTGGCATACTTAGCAGCAATGTCCTGAGCTAGCTTCTTAATCTCTTCTTCCCGCTCAACATCACACACATAGATATCGTCGTGGGGAAGGATTTTGCTCACGCTTTCCTTTCTTGCTTGAGAGCGAACGCTGTAAACCACAGTCGCTCCAGCCTCAGAGAGAACTTCCCCCACTGCAAAAGCGACACTTTTCCTATTAGCGACCCCAAAAACAAGAAATGTTTTTCCCTCAATATCCAAGAAATTCATAACACGCTGATGGTTACAGCTTCCTCCGTTCAGGGTGCTTCTTTGGCCACGGTAACAGTAAACTCCACTGTGACTGAAGTTTTTCCCCCCACCGATGCTTTCCCGCGCATGAAGTAGGCATTGCTTACCTTTTCTACCAGCTCTGCTTCGATATCCAACACGCTCCCCGGCCTAACGATGCTTTTGAACTTGGCATTGTTAATACGTGTTAACACAGGAACACCACCACTCATCCCTCCCAGTAACTTGGAAAGCAAAATAGCCCCGCTCTGAAAGATAGACTCACAAATAAGCGCACCGGGCATGATAGGGTATCCAGGGTAATGTCCTTCGAAGACCGGGTCGTCTGGCTTAACCTCTTTGACAGTCTTGATCTTAGTCCCACTTACTTCTATTATCCTGTCAACAAACAGGAATGGCGGACGGTGCGGAATGGCATTTAAAATTTCTTCCATTTATAAGCCCCCGGTTACCTCCAAGGTGGCACCTGTAACGTAGGAGGCTTCCCTGGACGCCAGGAAAAGTACGCAGGCTGCTACTTCTTCAGGAGTGCCGAACCTCTTAAGAGGAATGCGTTCCAAGTAACTTTGACGCAGTTTCTCCGGTATGTCCCGTATAAATTCTGTGGCGATGAACCCGGGGGAAACGCAGTTAACCGTGATCCCACGGGTAGCTACCTCCTTAGACAACGATTTGGTAAGCGCAATCAAACCCGCTTTTGAAGCTGCGTAGTTTGCTTGACCTTCGAAGCCATACCGCTCCATCACTGAAGTGATGTTGATGATTCGACCATATCGTTTACGCATTAGACTCATGACAGCGAACTTACACATATAGAAAACGCCGCTAAGATTTACATTAATCACATCTTGCCAGTCTGCCTCTTTCATCATCGCCAACACGGAATCCCTGCGGATACCTGCGTTGTTCACCAGCACTTCAAAACTTCCGTACCTCCCTTCCACGTATTTGAAGAATTTTTCTACGTCCTGGTACTTGCTAACGTCACATTTTTGAACGTCCACTCTTTCGGCAAACCGCTCGTTATCCTGCTTGAATTTCAGCGCCGCAGCTTCATTCGCACCATATGTCACGATCACCCTTGCACCTGCTTTCAAGAATGCTTCAGCAATGGCTTTACCTATGCCCCGGGTGCCCCCGGTAACGATTACATTCTGTCCGGTAAAATCATGCATTCTTAGTGCTCGCTAGGAGAAACTTCTCTACATCATTGGCGACGATTACGCCATAATTGGCTGCCCCAAGCCAGCCAGACATGATAATACCTACCGAACCTGTATGGAACAGACCAGCAATCTCCTTCGGCAACCCCATGCTAATTCTTAAGCCCTCAAACTTGGTACCAAAAGACGCACCAGCCCAATGAAGGGTGTATCTTTCAAACGTGCGGGGCGTTGCAGCCTCGAGGTGGTCAACTTTGTCCCGGATTCTGGGAATGTATTTCTCTAAGGCGTCAAGCGTTCTCTCGATAAGTCGCTCCTTAGACCTCCTATACTCCTCTGGTGAAAGATTCGCCCAGTCCTCATAGTTAGCATTAGTAGAGGCGACAATAGCATACATGTCAGTACCCGGTCTGGTCTGAGGATAATAGATGGAAAAAGTCCTGCTTGTAGTATCTTTGCTGCGGAGTTCTTCAGAATCAAATTTTTCCGCTTCTGAAGTGAACAACAAATCTCCAATGTAGTCGATCTTCTCACCTTTCCTGATGCCAATATATACTTGACAACTGCTGTTATTCAGACGCACCCTTTTCGCCTCTTGGATAAATCCTGGGGAAAAATGCTCATCACCAACCAAATTATGGACAGTTGCTAATAGATTGCCGTTGGAAACAACCGCTTTGCTCTTGATCTCCCGCCCTTTAGCTACTACCCCTTTGACTCTCTTGTCCTCCACAACAATCTTCTCCACCAGGCACTTGGTGCGGATGTCGACGCCGTTTCTCAAAAGTTCCTCTTGCATCTTGCCAATAAACTGGTCTGTGCCCCCCTGGACGGTGTAAACACCCTTGCTCATGAAATTGGAAAACACAATCCCATAACTTATTGCAGGGTCATCTAACGTGGAACCGTTAGCATAAGCAATCGGCTCCATAAGAAGACGGGCCACATCGTCCCGCCCCGGAAAAAACCTTTCAAACAACTCCCGGGTAGACATGCTCTGATCATCGTAGAAGTTCATGTTTCTCGCCGTATTGAAGAAGGCCTCAATATTCTGTCGGGGCACTTTGAATTTCTCCTCCAGGATGCGCGTGAAATCTTCTCTGTCATAGGTAGTAGTAAGAGAGAACTGGGGATTGTCAAACCTTATTCCCCTAAGTTGGACTATCATGTTGGCGATCTCTGAATTCCAGTATTTGCGACACGTCTTTATCATGCCAACAGGAAATCCATGCAAGGCGACATCGAAAATATGCCCCTTCCTCCTAAACCAAGTCGCTAGACCGCCAAGTTTATTGTGCTGCTCCAAAAGCAAGACCGAATGTTTTCCTTTGGCTAACATATTGGCACAAGTTAAACCTCCCAGCCCGCCCCCAATCACGATAACATCATATTCTTTTCTTATGCCGTCCAGCGAAGTGTGGTTCATCTTATGTCTTCTGCAACACGTGTAGATTCGCCATCGAAATCCCACTAAGCATTGCTCCCACAATTCCTAGGAAGCCCTGATCTGTACCACAAATAAACAGATTATCTAGATGAGTCTTCCCCGTCTTGACCTTGTAAGGGCTACCGTACACAGCCCCGTTTACGCGATCCGTAAAGCGCTGGATTGTCTTTGGAGTAAACATGTCTACATACACGATGGAGTCACGGAAGTCAGGCACAAACTTTACTGCCTCGCCAAGAATAGCTTCCAGCCAAGCAGCCTTTTGAGCTTTGTATTCACTTTCACTCAGTTCATTCCAAAGATCAAAATTAGCGAGGTTGGTTACCCTAAACATACCTTCCGGTAAAGGCTGGTCAAACTGAAAATTGTTAGGACAGCAGATAACACCACTAGAAACATCTACAAGCTTGTCAGGCTTCCGATAATAGAACCTATCGGAGTTGTTGTAGAAAGTAATTGTGGTATTATAGCCCATATCTCTAGGACTTCTGTTCAAAACAAAAATACACTCCACAAAGGAGATTTGACCCGCAAAGGAATCCAGCTGTGAAAAGTCGTAATCGCTGAGCAATTTCATCGTCTCTACATATCCTGCAGATGACAGGACCTTCTCTGCCCTTATTATTTCGCCGTTTTCCAGCAAAACCGACTCAACTCTGCCATTAGCACACTGTAGACTCTTAACCGCGCACCTCATCTTTAGTTCGCCGCCGTAAGCCTTATATTTCCTTACCAGTACATCCAAGATCTGTCTAACTCCAGCTCTAGGGCGGGCGAAACCTTCACAAAAGATACTCTTGAACATAATAACGAACTGCCCAAACTCCATATCGTTCTCTTGGGCATTTCCATAGAACATGAGAGGACAAAAGATCATGTCGCAGAGGATCGGGTCTGAAATAGTTGAGCATACAACTTCACGCGCTGAAACTGGTTTAGCGTATAGATTTAACTCATCGTATTCAAAGACAGTCCTGAGCAATTTTTGGAAGTTATCAGCCTGATGCGGGAAATTATCAATCACATCCCGAACAAAAAAACCGAAATCGTTGTTAAACCTAAGAGTCTTCTGGGGAAACTTGATTATCGACATCTGTTGCGGACAAAGGGCAAAATCCTCCGGCTTTAGTTTAAGTTGCCGAAGTAATTTAGGCAACGGTGCCAGCCTCACATTGGCCGAAACATAATTGGTCATGGCATGAAGACCTACGTCAAATCTACGTCCCCCACGGTTATAAAAAGAGTTGAGCCCACCCACACGATGATGTTTCTCGACAATGCACACCTTCTTCCCGTAGTACGCCAGTCTGATCCCTGCAGCAAGACCGGACATGCCGGCGCCAATAATCAAGACTTCATAGTCCATAACCAAACTTTAGTCGAGGAAAAACATCCCTGACTTCGACACCCAAAAGATGCAGACCGGACCTGTTATCTTCCACCCGCTGATCCGACAGTTGAGCTTCTAAAGGTTCTTCATCAATGGCTCTAGGTAAGCTACCGAACCGTCCAGGGTAGCTAATTTAGGGTAATCATTTTCAGGCACTTCAATGCCATAGCGCTTCCGTAGCTCCATAATAATATCCAGAAAGTCCATGGAGTCCAGCTCCACCTGTTCACGTATAGGTATGTCTCCTTTGAGATTGCTCAAATCCTCATCCGGTATGATCTGCCCTATGATTTCCAGAATAACCGACTTTATTTGGTCCCTGGTCATGTGGCCTCCATTCGCCTTTTCTCCAACTGTGACTTTTTATGCTGCAAATCTTTTCACGATAACCACGGAGTTAATCCCTAGCATCCCGAACGAATTATTTAATATGTAATCAACCTTGTCAACCTTTCTCGGTTTGTTTATGACCCAGTTGCTCAAATAACATTGAGGGTCAAGATTGTCAAGATTAATCGTGGGATGAACCAAATGATCCTCGAACGAAGGTAGGTTGCCAGCTAGCTCGAGAGCGCCTGCCGCGCCCATAGTGTGGCCGATAAAACTCTTGGTATTGTTCAAACAGGCATGAGGAGACTCACCGAACACTTCTTTGATTGCCTGGCATTCCACAGCATCCCCTTCAACTGTTCCCGTGCCATGTGTACTAATGATGTCAATATCGCCCGGAGAAATGCCAGCCCTCTTGAGAGCGAGCATCATACACTCAACCTGTCTCTCTTTGTTTGGAAAAATGAAATCCGTGGCATCTGAATTGATAGCGTAGCCCACCACTTCTCCGTAAATCTTAGCCCCCCTGCGAAGAGCATCACTCAACCTCTCTAATACAAAGATGCATCCTCCCTCAGAGACAACCACTCCATTCCTGTCCTTGTCAAAGGGCCGGCACGCTCTCTCCGGGTTTTCATGAAAAGCTAAAGCTCCCTCGTTCTTGAACCCAGCAAAAATGCCAAACGAACCAGTACTCTCCGATACCCCACCACCCAAAGCAATGTCAACCTCCTGCAATAGCAACATCTGTACGCCGTGTATTAACCCGATGTTACCGCCAGCACAGGCTGCTCCCAGAGTATAATGCGGTCCGGTAATTCCAAGGTTTAAAGTGACCTCTCCAGCAGGATTGTTAGCCACTACCCTAGGATTGTGGTGATGGGACCAATATCTAATATCGTAGTTATATTGCTTAATCTCATAGATTTCGTTCTCTGTTTCCACCGTGCCATGCTCCGTGATTCCAAGATAAACTCCAATCCTGCCCCTATCAATAGAACCGATATCGAGCTTAGCATCAGCTAACGCTTCCCTGGCACAATAGATAGCGATTGACCCTGCCCTTGTCCCACGACGCAGTTCTTTCTTTTTCTGATATTTCAGCGGATCGAAATCACAGAGGCCGGCCAGGACTTCGCCCATATACCGGACATTTACTTTCCGTATGCCCGACTTCCCCTGAAGCAGACTCTGACGAAATTCCGTCAGATTATTTCCATTAGGCGCTGTGAGGCCAATTCCCGTTATGACGACTCGCCGATCCGTAGATTGATGTGCTGTCATCTTTGTCAACTAGACCTACTTGGTTCACTGTGGCCACGCAGACTGACTGCGACAGGGGTTTTAAACCAATGTCTCTCGCTAGGTCATTTCTACCACTCCAGACCAAGCATAAGACAAACTAAGCCACTGCCAATGCCTAACATAGCCACTTTATCTCCTGGGGTAACGCAACCATGGTCAATTCCGATGGCTACCGTTATGGGAAGAGAAACTGAGCCAATGTTCCCTAAATATTCCACCGTGGAAAAATCTTTAGACAAGTCGAGACCCAACGTCTGGAAGAGAAGCTTACTATGGACTACACTAACCTGGTGGGTGAAAACTCTATCCACGTCGGAGTTTTTCCATCCCAGCTCTTCCTTTGTTGCTTCCCAGGTAATGGGAGCCAACCTCAACCCATTTTTCAGGACCCCTTCATAATCTGTACTCATGTCAGGAACTCTATCTAAGTCAAAAAATGCCACATCAGTATCTATCCGACAAAGATGATTATGCTGTGAAGCAGTGCGCGTTACCCCCCCAAGAAGCTTGTGACCGTGTCGTGACAGAGAAGAATGCGTCAACACAGCCGCCACCGCTCCCGAACCCAGAGTAAGAGTAGCAAAAGCAAGTTTAAGCTTGTCTCTGGTAACGTTCGGATCTTGTAGTAATCTGTCTATGGTAGCCTCAACAAGTGGCTTGCTGTTTTCACAACCAACCACTACTCCGGCTTTTACCTGTCCCAGCTCTATCATATTTGCCAGCGTGACCATTCCGTTTATGAATCCTAGGCACGCGTTAGAAATATCAAAAATCATAGCTGCGGGAGGAAGACCTAAGGAATCATGAACCACCGTAGCTGTCGCCGGCTCCAAAAAGTCACGGGAAACAGAAGTGTAGAGAAGACACCCGATATCCTCTCTCCTCACACCGGATCTCTCAATCGCTTTGTCCGCCGCCTTTATCCCTGCCCTGCTGGGTGCAAAGCCATCGTCCCAAAATCGGCGCTCACGAATTCCCGTCATCATCTCTAGACGCCCAAAAGACAGATTCAACTTCTGGTACACAGGCGCCAGCCTCATTTCCAAGTCCATAGAGGTAACCACAGTTGCCGGGAGTTCATACCCGAAAGCCTCAACACATACATTCTTGTACCGCATACCTTATTTCCTTGCTTTCTACAGGACAAACTAACCTGCTAATTCACCACCGCTTATTCGACACAAGTCTGGGAACATGAAACTTTAGTTTGAGGTTTTCCCACTTCTCTGCAGACTCTGGTGGAATGAGGCCATCTGGCATGTACTTATATACCGCCGCCAGCAAAGCACACGCCTTTCTCGAGTTTGCTACTGAGTCAGGGATGTAGTTATCGGCCAGCGTAATGAGCCAAGAACGCAACTTCGACGGAACCAGAACTTGTATCATCTTCAACACCAAGGGGACAAGTTTGTCCCGCAAACGATAGTCTAGAGAGTTGACAGTAAAAAGGAGAAAGCGGTCGGGCACGCACTTATCCACCACCACCACCAAGAAGGAAAACATCTTCTCGGCAATAAATCTATTTAGCGACTGAAGAACTGACACTTGACCTAGCTGCACCGCGCTCGTTCCCGCTCCCCTTGGGACTGGATTAAATGACTTTTTACCACAGTGTTCCGCCGTTTGTCAATTTAGTCTTGGCTGCTGTACGTGTCAGCTATGGGAGCACGACCCTTGATCCTCGAGTATATCGCAGCCACACCGAGAGCTTTCACAGCCATTTCCAGCTCAAGATAAGCAGGAAATCCCAGATTCTGAAGCTGTCTCACTGTCTCCTGAATGTCAGCAAGATTGACCCCGTAACAAAAAACTGTAACTGGCTTCAAAAGCTGAGAAATACAATCCGCTATACGTCTAAACACGTCCACAATCGCTAAATTGCCAGGGCACACCACCACAGCACAATCTACGTTTCTATCCTCCAGCACTATGGGAATGCTCCGTTCATACACCGCTATGGGATCGCTTCCAATAGAAACGGCCATGAGTGGTCCTACGTCTACGGGGTTTTGTGCCAGTCGGGGAGACAACACCGCTAGCTTGCGTTTTGTCTCGGTGGTAAACTCGGTGATAACCAGTCCGACTCTAATAGCTTCTTCTACCAGTATTACTCCGGCACCACCTGTAGCGGTGATTATAGCCACACGATTGCCTCGAGGAAGTGGCTGTGTGGCAAAGACACGAGGTATCTCCCAAAATTCCTGCCAGCTATTCACTCGGATGACCCCCGCCTGTCTGAAAGCAGTATCATAGACTTGGTCATTCCCGGCCAGGGCCCCGGTGTGGGAAGCAGCTGCCTTGGCGCTGACTTCGCTCTTCGTGGGCTTAAAGATCAGGACTGGTTTCCTGCCCACCGCCTTGCGGGCACTGCCCAAAAACTTCTGTCCGTCTTTTATGTCCTCAAGATGCATGACGATCGCTGCAGTACCGGAGTCGTTTACTAGGTATTCCAGAAGATCAACTTCGTTGACATCGCATTTGTTGCCAAAGTCACACACCTTGCTCACAGGATAGGCTCGATCCCTCAAAGGATGGGTACCAAAAGTCAAAAGTCCACTCTGGCTACAATAGCTTATGGTACCTTTCAGTGGCTTGTTGTAGCCGATCAGATAAGGGGTGGTGACAAGATAGTTGGAGGTGTTCAAAACGCCCAAAGTATTCGGTCCAAGAATCCGAATACCAGTTCTGCGGGATATTTCCACTAACCGCGCTTGAAGGTCCTTACCCTCTTCGCCCACCTCGGCAAATCCTTCAGAGACAACTATAGCTGCTCTAATCCCCCTTTGGGCACACTGGCTCACAACGTCTGGCACCGTGCGTGGCGGTATTATGATCACGGCTAAATCTATGTCACCACTAATCTCGCTAACGTCCGAATAAACGTGGAGTCCAAGGACCTCCCCACTGGAAGCCGAAGGGTTGACAGGATAGATCTTCCCTGAAAATCCAAAGTCAAGCATATTCTTTACTACGCCATAAGCGGTGCCAGAAAGGTTTCGCACTGAACCAAATACAGCCACTCCCCTGGGTTCAAAAAAGTTACGTAGCTCGCTCTGCCACATAGAGAAACCTCCTTACCGCAAGGGATGGAACGTCGCCATCCCAACTATAGCCGTTCTGTTCCTCAAAACAGTCCAGTTCATGTAGATGGCGCCTCAAAGCGATTCTCACTCTTGCTGCACCAAGCTCGAGAAATTGTTTACCTCGAGAAGGCTTGACTGGCTCGGATGATGCAGTATTATATACGATTTCTTGTCCACGGGACCTGAATCACTGACCTTTCACTTGCATTTGTGGCCCTGAAGATCTGCCAGTGCCTGAGGTTATATGGTTCCCAACCTACCGAACGGATCAAACTATAAACTTCCTTCCGTGGTAGAAGTGAAAAATTTATCGTTTGCAGGCAGGCATGTTATACTACCGATGGTATTAGTGGTACAAAGTTTGTCAAAAGACATCGAGAAGGCAGTTGAAATTCTAAGGGGGGGCGGTGTCATCGCTTTCCCTACGGATACCGTTTATGGGATAGGAGCTGATGCCTTTAATGCGCTGGCGGTGAAAAGGGTCTTCGAGATAAAAAACCGTCCCATGAATCTTCCCCTGCCTCTGCTTATCTCCAGCACAGAACAATTAAGTGTACTAGCAGGTGATATCTCCGAGCTTGCTTGGTTTTTGATAAAACGTTTCTGGCCCGGCGGGCTTACTTTGATCCTGCCCAAAGCGGATTCGCTGGCGCCCCATCTAGGTTCGGGTTCCAACGTGGGGGTGCGTCAACCCAATCATCCCGTCTGCCTTGCCCTCATTCAGCGTCTCGGTAACCCAATAATCGGAACCAGCGCCAATATCAGTGGTCGACCAGCAGCACTGACCGCTAGCGAGGTGAGAGAGCACCTGGAAGGAAAACTTGACTTCGTCCTAGACGGGGGCAGATGTCCTGGTGGGAAGGAATCCACGATAGTAGATGTCACCGGCGAGCAGCCGATTATCTTACGTCCAGGTATCATCCCTGCGACGGATATCGACCAAGCCTACAGAGAGTACCTCGAAGCAAAGAGATGCGCATTGCCATAGGTTGCGATCACCGCGGCTTTGCCCTCAAACAAACTGTCCTGCCCTTTTTGAGGAATATGGGCTACTCATGTGAGGATTTTGGGTGCTACAACACTGACCCTGTGGATTATCCGGACATTGCTGAAAAGGTATCAAAAGCGGTAGCCGCAGGCAATTTTGACTATGGCATTCTAATATGCAACACGGGTATCGGTATGAGCATTGCAGCAAACAAAGTAAGAGGGATCAGAGCTGCTCTCTGTGAACAGCCGTTCCTAGCGAAACGAGCCCGTCAGCACAATGATGCCAATGTCTTGTGCTTGCGGCAAGAGAACATGGACACCAAGCTCGTCCTGGAAATCGTGCAAACTTTCCTCACCACCAGTTTCGAAGGCGGGAGGCATTTGCGCAGAGTAGAGAAAATAACACAACTGGAAAAGCAAGAATGCTTCCCCCATGAAGACTAGGGGGCAAATACTGGCGCAGGATGTCACACGCCGTAGCGGCTCTTTAACCTCTGCGATACTTTTGCAGTTAGCTCTACGCAAAGATAAGCTGCTTCCGGCGATAAGCTCGCCAGGCCACAAGAAGGCGTTATCAGCGCCTGAGCTAAAATTTGCTTGAACCTCTTCCCATTTCTGGTGAACGGATCTATAGCCTCTCCGAGACGCTCACAAATGCTAGATACAGATTCTTTTGCCAGCGCTTCTTCGTCATTCGGAACTATTCCCCAAGCAATGCCGCCGCCACTCTCCAAGAAAGATCTCACTTCGTCACAGTGAGCGCTCAAAGAAGAGGCGTAGTTATAGGCATCAAAGCTAAGAATATCTATCCCTAGCTTGAGGACGACCGACCAATCGGTGTTTCCACAGCAATGTAGCCCTTTTATTCCCTTAAGCTGCGTCATGACCTCCCTCAGTAAGAAGGGTACGTTCTCTTCAGGAATTGGTTTGAAAACTGACCCCAAAGAAACTAAATAAGGCTCGTCAACGAAAATGATGGTACTCGACGATACGGTTCCCAGAATATTCTCTTGCCAGCGGGCTTTTAAACCCAGAAACCTGGCCGCTGCCTCAGACAGCGTTTCATCATAGATAATACCCAGGCCATCCTGGCGATGAACTCTCAGCCCCCACGTGATAGGACCAGTTATCTGCCCCTTGACTGCTTTATTCCCCCTAACTCTAGAAAGCAGAGTGTATAATCCCGGAGCGTACTGTGGAGAAACGCCATATCTACCGATCTCACCACGTTCGTAGTCTGCGTACACTTGTTCCAACTCAACGGCAAAATCCGACGATTCCTCGATACGAACGTTATCCGCCTCCACGACCACGCCGGGGAAACCTTGGCTGAATTGAATGACCATATCTTCTAGGTGAGAGCGCCGAGGCAACTGAGGCCAGACCGGGATGTCGGGGAAGAATTTCATCACAACCGAACATGCTTCTTCCGGATCGGTATGGGGCAGGCTACCTATGCCGGTGGGCAAGCAACCAAACTCAAGCCTTGGGGGCATCTCCGTCCTTCTCCAGATACTTACCAATGAGCAGTCTCAATTCTTCCTTCTTCTTCCTTGGCATACACTCTCTTTCCGTGGCTATAGCATACTTAAGAGCGCTGGCGCAGGCACAGTCCCGTCGTTCAGGTATCAACCTCAACACCAGTCTCAGGATTTTTTGTACCGTGTCAAGACCTTTCTGCAAGTTCGTCAATATCATCTCTGCGGTGGCTGGTTCATGTACTGGATGCCAGCAATCATAGTCAGTGACAAAGGCCAATATCGCGTAGCATATTTCCGCCTCTCTCGCCAGCTTGGCTTCGGGCAGGGCTGTCATCCCGATAATATCAGCCCCCCAGGAACGATAAAGATAGGACTCAGCCCTGGTAGACAGCTGCGGCCCCTCCACAACCAGATAGGTGCCGCCATCATGCACTTTCGCTCCAGCCTTAATGCTGGCCTGGTACAGGCTCTCCCTTAGGTAAGGACAAAAAGGTTCAGCCATCGAGACATGTCCCACTATGCCTCCACCGAAGAATGTACCATCCCTTCCTTTTGTGTGGTCGATAAGTTGACTGGGGATGACCACATTCTGAGGTTCCATTTCCTCTTTAAGACTGCCTACAGCGCTTATAGAGATAATTCTCTCTACTCCGATAGATTTGAGAGCATAGATGTTAGCTTTCGCTGGCAGTTCACTGGGGCTGATGCGATGGCCTTCCCCATGTCGAGGCAGAAATGCAACCTTCATTCCCTCAAGGTCCCCCACAACAATAGCATCACTGGGATCACCAAACGGCGTGCTTATTTTCAATTTTTCCGTAACGGCCAACCCTGCCATCTGATAAAGCCCGCTACCGCCGATAATGGCAACCTTCACCTCAGACATGGTAATCCTCCAGGAAAAACACTACTCTTTGTTCCCGTGTTTCTTCCATGCCTACTTTGTTCATTTCTTCAAGATATCTTAGGTGAGCCAGAGCTTCGCCAAAAGCAAACCACTTCTGCGAGGGTGGAAACGAGTCCCAGCAGCCGTATTCCACATCCCAAGTCATCTGTCGGGCTATCTGAAATGCGGTTTGCTTACCCCGCCTGAGAATACCAACAATTTCGCCGAGCCTCCTCTCATGATGCTGCTTCAACTCTTCGATTCTTTCCCTATGATTGTTGAAAACGCGTCTGTGACCGGGCAACACGATCTCAACCTCAAGATTCTCGACTTTATCCAAGCTATTGAGATATTCTTTTAGCGCATCCCATTCCTCAGACCAGAGAGATATGTTTGGCGTTATGTCAACCAGAAGATGATCACCAGATACCAAAATTTTCCTTTTTGACTCATAAAGACATACATGCTCCTGAGTGTGCCCCGGAGTCTCGATACATTGGAAAAGATAATCGCCCACACTTATAACTTCGCCCTCCCTTAAAACACAGAGGTCTAGGAGGGTGTTGGCACCATACCTATGCCCAGGATGACTTGTAGCCACCTTCCTCAACTCTTGTTCACAGAAGCCATGCCTGCGGGCAAAATCGCTTCGCTTTGCCCAATACTGAGAGAACGTAGATTGGAAAAATCCAGGCTCCACTTTGCCGCAATACACTTTTGCCCCGTTTCTGGCTAGAGCCGGCACCAGACCAAGATGGTCTGCATGCATATGAGTAACAAAAAAGTCCGCTCGCTCCAAATCCACACTACATTCTTTCAAACCAGAAACCAGTGCCGCCATACAGTCAGCTCGGTTCCATCCCGTATCAATAATCAGGTCTCGCTCCTCGCCCTTCACCACGTAACAATTAGTAGCTCTTAACGCACTACCGGGCAGAGGAACCTCAATCCTGTAAAGACCAGGCACAATTTGCTCGTGCAACGCTTTCAAGGGTTCTTTTCTGACCTTTGAGCAAGGCTTTCCAAAATCGCTGTACTCGCTTATCTGCTTAAAGCTAGCACATCCGTCTAATATTGTCCACTCCGCTCCAGTGTAAGCTCTGCCGGTAACTACTTCACTACAATCGAGCTCGCGTAGAATTCTTCTGAATCCGCTTTCCTAATATGTTAGAATTGTCCTTGTAGCGTCATGGGTCGTACAGGGACAGAATGACGGACCCTATAACGGAAAAATTTGCCCAGTGGACTGAAGGCAAGAATTCTCTAGAGGCGAGGATCTTCGTTTTTCGGAAGGTCAGAGATATTCCCTACGCTATAATCCCTGAGATTATTCATCCCCAGAAATACACCGAAATACTCAAACTCAACCAGGGCTCCTGCAGCCCTAAGCATTTTCTCCTGGCTGACTTATTCGAGAAATTCGGACTTACGGTATTCTATTCTGTGTGGCAATTCCGGTGGAGAGATATTCCCATCAACTGGCCTTCAGAACTAAAAGGCTTGGTAGAGGAAATGCCGGTAAATACACACTTAGCCCTCAGGGTTAGAATAGAGGACAAGTTCGTCCTGGTTGACGCCACTTTGGATCCCAAGCTAGCTCCACTGGGACTGCCAATAAATGACTGGGATGGGCGGAGCGACACTTCCTTGCCTATTCAGCCCTTGGGCGAAGAATCATGGTATTCGCGGGAGGAAAGAGAAATAATGGTTCCCAGCTTTGAACAAAGGTCGCTAATCTTTTACCGCAAACTTAACTCCTGGATGGAAAAAGTAAGAACGGGTCAGCCATGAGATGGGCTAAACAACATGACAATGGACCCGGTCTCCGCCAAAGACCGGTACCACAATACGGAAGTATGCTATAATCGCTAAGATTTTCTTTCCTTGCAGCGAGATACACGAAGGTGAGATGTGAGAATTTTTTCCCGCAAGTGCATCTCAACCAAGCCCCGGAGGTGGGAAATGGTAAACTTGAGAGTGATAAACCTTTTCATCCTCACACTAATAATAGCAGGACTTCTTTGGGTAACTGCCTGTGCTCCAACAGCTGTTGCACCTGCCCCGGAGAAGGTGGTAAGAATCGGCGCTCTGCCTATTCTCACTGGCGGGGGCGCCACTGCCGACCAGCCAAGTTTCCAAGGGACTCTAGATTACGTCAAGTACTTCAACGAAGCAAAGGGTATCCCCGAAACGTCTATCGAGATTGTGTGGATGGACACAGCTACAGATGCGACCAGATTCATGAGTGGTTATCGATCCTTTGTCGATCGCGGGATACCCCTTATCCACTCCAACCTGACCCTGGTTTTGGGAACAATCGGCTCGCACCTGGAAAGGGACCGTGTGCCGCTGTTCACTGGCGGAGCAATAGCGCCAGCGGTTTACCCACCTGGTTGGATTTTCTGTGCCTGGGCTACACAGGGTGAAGCAGCCATAGCGGTGCTTGACTATTTTAGGGAAAACTGGCAAGGAAAAGGGTCTCCGAAGTTACAGCTTCTAGTTTCTGAAACTACGTTTGGCAGGGAACCAGCAGAGGAAATTGCCAGGTATGCACAAGCTCAAGGCTTCGATGTGTTACCAACGGAATTTTCTCCTCTTATTGTCATAGATGCCACTCCGCAATTGCTAAGGATACGGGAACGCCAAGCAGATTTAGTTTACATTCAGAACATTATCTCGGCGGCCGGTCCCATCATGAGAGACGTGGAAAGATTGGGGCTTCAAGAGAAAATGCAATTTGCCGGCACTGAGTGGATCCTGGCAGAACCCTTGCTCAAAATGGCACCTGTGAGTGTCGAAGGGTTCCTTGCACCCAAGGCTCTGCCCTGGTTAGATGAAACGGACATCCCCGGCATACGAATAATGACCAGCAAGCAACTAGAATACCATGGAACCGTGTTCAGAGGTTTCGAGTATATGGGAGGTTGGGTCTACGGAGCAATAATGTGTGAAGCTGTGAAACGGGCATGGCAGGACGTAGGTTACGAGAACCTCGATGGCGCCGCGATAAAAAGGGCGTTTGAAAATATGAGGGACTTCAACGTTGACGACCTAGTCAAGGTTACTTTTGGGCCAGACGATCGCAGAGGTTCCACTAGTTACGCCGTATATCAAGTAAAGGAAGGCAGGATAGTGCGCGTATCTGAATGGCGTGAAGTTCCTCCACTCGTCCCTTAATAATAGTGGAAAAACTGTGAATTAACAGTCATCTTTTTGTTGGGTCGTAAAGTAGCAAAGAAAGGGCACCAAAGTGGAATCAAGGAAAGCCAGCGACATCTCAGCATTCTTTGAGCCCAGGACGGTGGCAGTATTTGGCTCTCTCAAGGAAACAACCGGGGCTGGCTGGGGTGCGATAAGAAATATGCTTGATTTTGGATTCAAGGGAAAAATCTATCCTGTCAATCCGAGCGGCGGAGAAATTTTTGGATTGCAAGTCTATACCACTGTGGAACAGGTTCCGGAACCGCTAGACCTCGCCATGGTGATAATACCTCCGCAGGCCGTACCCGCTACGGTACAGCAGTGCGGGCGTAAGGGCATCAGAGCGGTCATAATAGGAACCGAGGGCTTTGCTGAGGCAGACGAAGGAGGCGCCACGTTGCAACGCCACATCCTGGACCTGGCACATCGTTACGGCCTGCGTATCCTGGGACCAAACACCATTGGTGTAGTGAACACTGCCAATGGTCTGGTGACCACGCCCTACCCCACTGGCTACAAGAGCTTCTTGAAGGGAGGGATAGCTTACTGTGGCCAAAGCGGGTTAGTCAGTGCTCACTCGCATCCCATGGAGCCTTACGCTTACCCGCTGAGCAAAATTTGCGACTTCGGCAACAAGTGCGACGTCAACGAGGTTGACCTTATAGACTACCTCTCCCAAGATCAGGACACAAAAGTAATCGCAATGCACCTCGAAGATATCAAAGACGGACGCAAATTCCTTGAGATTGCCCGAAAAACAGTGGTCAAGAAACCGGTGCTGATTTTCAAGACAGGGCAAACCGAAGCTGGAGCTAAAGCGGCCGCTTCTCACACTGGCTCACTAAGCGGTGATGACAGGATCTATGAAGCGGCTTTCAGACAGGCAGGGATATTACGCCTCGGAAACTGGACAGGGTTTTGGGAGATACCCCGAATTTTCGCCTCGCAGCCGCTGCCTGGTGGCCCCAGGGTAGCAATCATTAGTCTAAGTGGCGGAGCAGGAGTGGTAGCCGCTGACCTCGCGGTCAAGAACGGTCTTGTTGTCACTAGTTTCTCAGACAAAACGAAACAAAAACTACTGGCATTTTCCCCACGGTTGGCTAACAACCCGGTTGATATCGGTCCCGCGGCCACCGTGGCCAATGACCCCATTAGCCTCAGCGAGGCGATCATGTCAGTGGTGTTAGCAGATAAAATGGCAGATAGCGCTGTTATTCTAATGCATAGCGGCTTGGGCAGAGCCATTACACCACTGATTGACATGCTTCGCCGCGTGCATCGTAACACGACTAAACCGCTGGTCGTATGGATGGACGGACCGGTGCCTTCTGTAACAGCGCAGCTCTTTTGCGAACTGGCAAGAGATGGACTCCCAACCTACCTTGACCTAGAAGCGGCTATAAAGGCCCTAAGCCTCGCGGTCGCATACTCCCGTATCAAGTCAGAATTCTCAGAGTGCGCCGCTTAGAACGCAGATTCAGAAACCGTCCTCATTAAACTCTCCTTATAAGGCGCGGTTATTATGCCTTTCTCAGTGATTATGGCAGAAACATAGTTATGAGGAGTGATATCGAAAGCAGGATTGGTCACCCCTATGCCGTCCGGAGCAGTGCGTACCCCACAAAGGAAAGTTACTTCCTCTGGACTGCGCTCCTCTACAGGAATCTCTTTGCCCGAGCTTAACGAAAGGTCAATAGTGCTCGTAGGAGCAGCAACGTAGAAAGGCACTCCATTCTCTTTTGCCAGCACCGCCAACGTATAAGTGCCAATCTTGTTAGCCACATCACCATTGGCAACAATCCTGTCCGCGCCAACAACAACGCAGTTTATCCTGCTTTGCCACATAAGATAACCTGCGGTGGAATCAGTAATCAAAGTAACTGGGATACCCTCCCGTAACAATTCCCAGGCTGTCAACCTAGCTCCTTGAAGCAAAGGCCGGGTTTCCGTAGCAAAGACTTTCACCCTTTTCCCCTGTAATCTTGCCGCTTTAATTATCCCCAGCGCAGTACCATAACCGGCTGTAGCCAAGGAACCGGCGTTACAATGGGTGAGCACGCTAAAACCGTCCTTTATCAACTCGGCACCTAGCTTACTGAGCTTCTCCGTAGCCGCTATCTCTTCGCGATGAATCCGCTTTGCCTCGTTGACCAGAGCCTGTTTTATTTCGGCAACGCTGTCGCCGCGGGCTGCTTTCCTCATCCTCTCCACAGCTTGAAAGAGATTGACTGCAGTAGGTCGAGACGCAGCAAAGTCTTGCATCACTGACTCTAACTGGGTGAGAAACGCAGCCCTGTCCTCAGTCCTAATGTTCATCGCACCCAAAGCCACACCATACGCAGCAGCAATTCCTATAGCTGGCGCTCCACGGATCTTCATCTCTTTTATAGCTGAGACCACTCCACGGTAGTCATCAACATCCAAGAATTTTTCTTCACCGGGAAGCCTGGTTTGGTCAAGTATTCTTAACTTATTCCCCAGCCACTCTATAGCCTTAAACTTCATCACCCCTAGTATAAACTAAAAAGGAAAAGGCGGAGAAGAGTCCTTGCCAGCGACGGGCCACAGGCTCCTTGGACAGAAAATCGTAGAGCATGACCAGCCTCAAGCGCAAAAATTGTTGATAAAGGTGAACATCAATGTTATTCTTTTTCAATTATCATTCTCCGGAGACATGGAAATGGGCAAGATCTACTTTATTGACGTGACCAATCGTGATGGTGTGCAAACTGCTCGCCTTGGTTTGTCCAAACTGGAAAAAACCATGATCAACATTTACCTCAACCAAATGGGGGTTTTCCAATCTGAATTTGGCTTTCCCACTACACGGCATGAAATGTACTACCTGCAAGCAAACCTGGAACTAGCCCAAATGGGGGTCTTACAACCCATCCGCTTGGGAGGCTGGGTAAGAGCTATGGCCAGTGACGTAGAAAAGGCTTTTAAACTTGTCCCGAACATCAAACATCTAAACCTCTCTATTTCCACGTCAGACCAGATGATACAGGGTAAATTTCAAGGGAGGAAAACGCGAGAGGACATCCTTCAAATGATGATTGATGCAGTAGAAGCAGCTCGAGCTTACAAGGCTGAAAGCATAGGTGTGAATGCCGAAGACGCTTCCAGGACGGATATACATTTCCTAATTAAATTTGGGCTTGCTGCCAAGCAGCATGGGGCAGACCGGTTACGCTATTGCGATACTCTGGGTTATGACAACCCGTTCACCATTTACCAAACGGCTAAGACCCTAGCGGAAAACATCGGTATGCCCATCGAGCTTCATTGCCATGGAGATTTGGGCATGGCCGTGGCTAATTCGTTAGCCGGTGCTAAAGGGGTCATAGACGGGGGACAAGATGCCTATATCAATACTACCATTAACGGCATTGGAGAGAGAGCTGGCAATGCTGACCTTGTAGCCACCGTTCTAGCTGTCACCAAGTCCAAGGGATTTGCAGAACAATATCAACTAGGGCGGCCTATAGACCTGACCAAAGCGTGGAAAGTATGCAGGTTTGCCAGCTATGCTTTCAAAGTACCCATCCCCATTAACCAGCCCGGAGTAGGTGCGAACGCTTTTGCCCACAGCTCTGGCATTCACGCCGACGGTGTTCTAAAGGACCCTCAGAATTATGAGTTGTACAGTTTTGATGAAGTAGGCAGGGGTGAACCCGAACTTGTGGAGACGGGCAGAGAGATATGTTCTGGAGAATATACGGGAATATCTGGCTTTAGACATGTAATGGGCCGTATGGCAGTAACTTTCAAAGACGCGGCCGAAGCCGAGGAGATTCTGGAGCTGGTAAGATACGCCAATGTTGAAGCTCAGAAACCACTAGTCGAGGACGAGCTGCTTTTTATTGCTAAATACCCTCGCATCGCCCGCATGATCCTGACGCTTGTTCCGCCCCCGCCAGGTACTTGACACCACCGGCGGAACTATTTGCTATAATATAACCAGTTGCGGGTGTAACTCAGCGGTAGAGTGCTTGCTTCCCAAGCAAGACGTCGCGGGTTCGAATCCCGTCACCCGCTTTATTGACATCAAGTAAACCCGGGAATATAATCTGCACAATGCGAATAAAGTTGAGTACCAAGCAGCTAGAAGATCTGTCCCAGCATCTTCCGTTTCAGGTGATGTTGGAAGGTCCGAGAGACGTAAAAGGACTCCTGGAAATTCTGGGGCACAATATGCCCTGGGATGAAATGGGGTTAAACAAGTTTGGTGACCCATTGAAAAAACCGAGTAGAGTAACTTTTTCTGTGGAAGCGGTGGATGGCGGTTTCATTTGCGACATCCACCCTGCTTTCGCCTGCTATATTTCTACTCTTCTAGCCGGGGAAGAATAGATCCGGACCATCGCCTATCCGCGGGCCGTTAGCTCAGATGGCAGAGCACCTGACTTTTAATCAGGGAGTCGTGGGTTCGAGTCCCACACGGCCTACGAGCATTTTCGGGATTTTGCTTAACAATTTTGCTTAACTTTTGAACCTGATTAGCTTTGAGATTTTGCTTAACTCTGCGTGTCATTTTGCTCCCTTTGCTTAACTTTTCGCTGTCTTAAATTATTCTAACACTAAGTGTATACGGATAATAATCCTTCAGGAATATAACTAAGTTGAAAAATCACTACTTAAGGACCTTTTCCAAATTAAGATGAGTAAATAAACCTCGCTGTATACTTGATGTTTTTGCTCTCCGACACCTACTGAATTGGCGTTGTGTGTACTAATCTGTCCCATCTGACCCATCTGTCCCGACATTTAGAACCTGAGATGAGAGAAGTCACGTACGAGGAATATCGAGAGTTTTTCACGACTCACAAAGAAGTGGTTATAGAAGGAAAGCCAGTCAAGTTATTAGACTGGGGTGAATTAAAGCCATTTGAGCCTAAAGAGTTTGCTAGAGTTTGCTTTAGAAAAAACGACGCACACGCTCTGTTTCGCTATCCTGCCGGATGTCAGGGGGAACATCGACAGTTTTACGGAAAACTAGGTACTGGGCTTCTTCTACATACCACTGTCCAGCTATCTGTTTCTTAACCACGACGACTTCGCGTTCTCCAAAAGGGAGAGAACTTGATTCCTTCTGTTCCTTCGTGATGGTAAAAGAGAACTTCGGGCTTTGTATCTCGATAGTTTTTACATTTTTCAGCAAAAGAACGACCTCTTTGGGGAAATCATTTTTGGGGAAATCATTGCTACTGAGAAAAGTGTTAATCTCCTGCAACGTCTCCTGACCTTTGATACTTTGCAACGGAATGAAGAAGCCGGTCCTGAAGCCTTCAGGTAACATAACCGGGTCAATTGGAACTGGCAAGATTTCCCAAGGCCACTTGCTGAGAGGCATGCCTTGTCTTTTAGATATATCCCAGTAATCCTTGCGAAACGCAAAATGAAGACTACCCGAGTGGATATCAATGCGGTCTGTAATGCGGAAAATCGATTTGAACCCGATACCAATGTAGCCTCGGAAGCCCAAAGATGGCAACTTTCTGGAGTTGACGTCGCAAATAGCCTCAAAATCGTCATTGTTGAAAATGGCGCCGTTGTTTAGAATCCAAAGTGAATCCTCGCCTAGCCGGATGGAAATCCTGTCACCCTCGCTTCTCATTGCGTCTTCAGAATTCTGAAGAAACTCCAAGACCCAGTGCCTAGCGGAAGGAAATGCCGACTCAAGCGTCTTTAGCATGTTGACATAGCCGCCCCACAAAGGCGTGTTTACTTCCCCAAGAAGTTTGCTTAGGTGTTGTGACACAGTACTCATTAGCTGTCACCTCCAGTTCCACATGGCAGACTAACTCTCGTGAGTCGCATGGCTTACCTAGGTTCCCCAGGACGGTGGCAGTCCATTAGCTCAAAGAGCCTTGCCGCATTTTCCACCACTGCTCTCAGCACTTCCTCATTATGTGGTTGGAAGAAGTATTCAAGGCGTTCCGACTTACGCCGACTCAGCACAATCGATTGCACGTCGCTTCTAGCAGCCAGTTTTGCTGCTGCGTCATCAAGTCCATTTGCCGGCGATACTCCTGCCCATAACCCTTGCAATAATGAGTAACCTGACCGCCCTCTGCTTTTCTCACAGGTGCGATTGTGTCTTCCTTCTAGCAACATTCTGCAGTTGTAGCGAGAAAACTGAGACGGGTACTTGTCCTTCAAGCTCTTCACGTCATCGGTTAAGCCGTATATGCGGTATTGGCGCATCTTGCCCGTCATGGAGGTAGCTAGATTCCACGTAGCCTTCCTAAACCAATCCTGAAACTGCCATCTCTCAGGAGCTGTACCTTCACCAAATGCGCCGGCATAGTTTCTAGCCCATTCATCCGCTTGGTCAGCGGCATCGGCGATAATTCTTTCCACATCATAAACGTAGAACAGATGCCCCCGCCGGACAGCGTTTGCCACTACCTTTTCTGCCAATTCATCTCTGACCTCCAGAGCCTGAGCCATCTCTCTAAGCGGCCTCGGGTTATTTCTTAGGAGTTCGGACACGTGCCACCAGGTAGTGCGGGGCCAAAGGACTTCAGGGTCCCAACCGAAGGTCTTCTCCACATCTATCGTGCCTGCCTCAACTGCCCTGGCCAGTCCAAGGGCAAAGCTATCGAAGTCACTGCTCTGTGGGGTAACCACGAATGTGGCGAACTTCAGCCCTTCTCCTGTCTTTTTCATCATTCCGCCCAGCCGCTGAATAAAGCGAATGTCGGAGGCGGCATTACCCCAGATTACCAGCAGGTCTGCCGATGGAAGGTCGATACCCTCCTCACCAGCTGATGTGGATACTACCAGCCGTGTTTCATCGCTCTTTGCTTTGTGCAGCGCTGCGCCCCGGTCAAACTTACCCCTCTTACCTTGGAAGGCTACCGCCTGCACTTGAGGAAATGACGCTGTAACCTTGCCTGCTACGACTACCCGGTCGACAAAGACGATTGCTTTGTGGCATTCGTGGCTATCGAAGATTTCTGCCACAGCCTCCAGCTTATGCGTTCTGTCAGTAGCCATCGGGAGGAGCTCCTTACCGAAAGCCTGGGCAAGACGGTTTTTACCACTCAGAGTTTCCCGGACGGCTACACTACCGTCCCTACTTAAATATCTCTCTAATAGCGCCGGGTTTAGGCCGGGTCCCGGCGGTAGATTCCGTATGACTCTCAACAGTTCCAGTTCCTGACTGTTGAGATTAGCCTCGTAGACTTCCCCAATCCAGTTGGGAACGTAAGGAGCTATCTCTGGGTCATTCCAGCTCCATCTTCTAATCGGACCGATTAGCTGCGTTACTTCCCTCTCCCTTCTTTCCGGAATGAAGGCGCTCAGTCCAAGCTTGTAGCCCGGCTGAAATGCAGCCATAACTTTGGCAAAGGCGTCCTGCCCCACGGTATGATGGCATTCGTCTACTACGACCGCGTCAAAATGCAGATACTCAGTATCATTGAAAGTGGTTTCGGGAGTGGCGATAACGAGAGCGGATTGCCAGAGTTCTTCTCTCTTTGGGCGAGGGATTCGTCCGCCAATAGGTACACAATCAATTCTAGCCTTTTCAAGGAAGTAATCGGTCGTCTGATTCACCAGAGAAACCTTGTCGGCTCAAGAACGAGGGCTCTCTCAATCTTGTCCTGCTCAAAGAGGAGTTTCAGCCAGAGCACGGCAACTAGCGTCTTACCCGTTCCTGTGGGCAGGCAGCATACCGCCTGCTTTTTGGTTAAAGCCCACTCAGCTGCTTCGCTCTGATAGGAGCGTGGTTCCATTTTGAGATTCCAAAAAATGTTACCCATGTCACACTTGCTTTGTAGGGGTCGAAGGAGCAACCAAAGTAGCTTGACCGCATTATACCGTTCAGCCGGGTTCTTGACAAATAGTTAACAGTATCGTAACATCAGGGCAAGATGGCGGGACCGAGGATATCTGAGCGGTACAAGTATATGACTGTTCCCCAAGCAGCTATGCGTTTGGGGATACATCCAGCGAAGCTGCGTCGTCGTGTTAAGGCAGGTGTGTTTCCGCCGCCTACCTATATAAACGAGTATGGCCTGAAGTTCTTTGATGAAGGGTGGCTGAGGCGTTCGCAAGAAATTCTGGCGAATTCCTTTGAAGGATAGAATAAAGGGGCATCGCACAATGGCGCAAGAAAGTAGCATTGACTTTCGTCACTGGCTAGAGGACTTTGCCAGCTCCTTTCCAGGGCTGCCATCTTGGGAAGCATGCCTAGTGGAACTCATTGCCAACTCGTTGGATGCGAAGTGTAGCGAAATCCACATATCTGTGGACGAAAAACAAGGGATTATGGAAGTGTGGGACAATGGTAACGGCATGAGTGAAAAGGAGTTTATCGATTATCATAATCTTGCCGTATCCCCCAAACAAAAGGGACAGGGTATCGGATTCGCCGGGTTGGGAGCCAAGCTGGGTGTTTGGCTTTCCACAAAAGTGGTAACCGAAACTAAGAGTAAGAGTTTCCACTCAGCCTCGGTATGGTGGCTTGAAGGCAAGAAGCTGCTCTGGGACTACGTTCCTCAAAGAACCCTTGCCAAGCAGGGAACTAAGACGACACTCTTCCTAAAACAGAAGTATCCCTTGTTGAGAAGGGAAGAACTCCTGCGAATCATACGGGACCACTATTATGCTTTGTTTGACCCGGTACTCTCGCAGATTCACCGGCACGTTGGTATCTATCCTGCACCCGTCCAATTTTGGGTCAATGGTGAGAGGGTCACGGTCAAACCTGTATTTGAAGACGCAAACGTGGAGTTGAAAGAGGACTTCGTCTTTCAAACAAGAGACAGGAGAACGACAAGAGTTCTAGGCCATGGCTATTTCCTGTTGATGAAAGAGCCCATTGAAGAAAACGGTATAAACATCTCGACATGGGGCAAAACAATCATAAAAGCTGAGTGGTTCAAGCAGTATCCATCAGACATGGGCAGAATTCGGGGTTTTATTGAGGCCCCATATCTGGTCCGCTCGCTTACGGTGAACAAATGTGGGTTCGTTGCCGAAGGCCAGGAAGGGAAAAATTACCGTCACTTTTATAGACAAATGCAAAAACAATTTGGAGACTGGCTCGAGCGCATAGGCAAGGTGCAAAAGAAGCCTACGGTTTCGAAAGATGCGGAGGAGTTGGAGAAGCTCACCGCAGACATCTTATCTTCACTACCCGAATTGCAAAGTATCTTTGCAAGACCGGGTTTGCGCGAGGTCCCAATACCCGGCGGCGATGGAGAGGGTAGGATGGCTGTCACCGGAGCCCAAAAGGTGAAAGGAACCGAAGGTGGCCAGGAAGGTGGTGAGGGGATAGACGCCTGTCCGGGCCCCGATGATATCAAAGTTCCAGGCCCTACTGGAGGTGATGAGCGAACTGATAAACTTTACCGCATAGTGCGGCTAGGGCCCAGGATAGCCTGGCTGGATGATGCCCAGCGAGACGAATTGGCTTGGGTAAGTGGCGACACCATATACATTAACTCAGGGCATAGTGCCTACCAGAAGGCCACAAGAAGTCGCCTCGATTACTATCATAATCTACTAAGCATAGCCTGGGCTCTTGTGCAGGAGAAAGGTGCTGAAACACCGCAAGAAGCGCTGGGTTTGATAGGTAAATTCTTTACCACTTGGGGGAAAATGCCGTGACAAATAGGCCAATACCGGTGGAGCTCTCACGAATTAAGACGGCAGATAACAAAGAGCAGTTGGTTCCTAAGGTCACCTTGGGTGATTTTGCGAGCCAAGGGTCACCACAGCCTGATATGCGGGGTCAACTGAATGCCTTCGCTGCTCGCTATCAGGAGATGATTGACCGATGCAAGTCAAAATTGGATATGGTTTCACAACAGAAGGCAAAGCGAACCATCGTTGACCCTCTACTGTTTTGGGAAATAGGGGATTGCATTCTCCAGTACTTGCAAGATGAGCGGTTAATAGGAAAGTTTGTGCTGAACGATGTCTATGGTCACCTCTGCCGCGACCTTTCCCTTTCAACGAGCTCGCTTAAGAAAATCCTGACCTTTCGCCGCAGGTTCGCAAGTAAGGACTTGGTCGACTCAAGCAAGGGATGGACATATTACCGAGATGCGAAGTATCAGAAACCTGTGAGCGTCTCGAAGGTGAGCGAGCGCAAACGCAAGACCATCGTCATGCTCAGACTGAAGGTACCTTCAGCTATTGGCCTAGAGACCTTAGATTCCCGATTACAGCAGTGGATTCGCGCAGACAAAGGCACTCCGGGTTCCCTTGCGGAATTGCTTCACGAGTCAGGGATAGAGTTTGACAGCTGTGAAGTTTTCTACGGAAAGGATACACAATAAGCGAGTGAGCTAGAACTGGCACGCAAAGAGGAAATTAAAAGCACCGGGAGTCACGCCAAATGAAGCCAGAGGAAAAGGCTAGACAAAAGTCTCATGAACACAATTTAGGGAGTCAAAGAGCTACACAGGGGCGCCATCGTCAGCGAGTACCGATCATGTATACAAGTACTCCCTCTATAGGAGATTGGCTTAAACGACAAGTTGTTCTAGGAGGTGTCCTGAAGTAAAAAGGGCATGGTAAGAATTACCTTCGGACCTGGGCACGCGCAATTACGCAGTGGGAAGATTGCTCGCATAACCGACTGGCTCGTACCGCCGGGAGAGTAACTGTTGCCTCTTCGGTACATCCGCTCCTACTCCGCGCTTGCTACCTCAGGCTTCTGCATTAGCGACCAGATTATTTCAGATCCAGCCTTGAGGAAATCTGAGAATGAATTCTCTATTCCATGCCTTGTTTTCAGGTCATTATATATGATGTAGGCTTCAAAAATATCAGTGGGGTTAAGCTCTATCTTTTCCGCCTTAAACTTGAAGGTTACCACTCCAGGCTTATTATCAATCTGGGCAAAATCTAGGCTCTCCTCTGTTCTTGCACGGTATTTCCGAGTGGGCCTAGCGCTCTTATGCTGCCCCTCACCGGCATTCAGCAGATGAACCTTAAATGCGCGCAGATCGTCCGTTTTGAAGCCACACGTGCACGAATACCTTTTTGGCATATATTCATTATAGCATACCACGTGCAACGTGTACGTGCCACGTGTAACGTGATACGTGCAACGTGTGACATGTTTCCTTATTAACATGACGCAACGTGGCGATCGGAGGGTAATTAGAAGTAGGGCTCTACGTACACGTGCAACGTTATAAGGAAACACTATAAGGAGACGAACTTCCGCGTGGCGTGATCACGCCACGGATAGAGAAAAGATAAGGAAACGTACACGTGCACCTGACACCTGTTCCATTACCACGTGCACATGCATATTCAGGGAGACTCACGTGACACTTTCCTTATTCCCACAATCGCTAACTGGGAAAACGGTGAAGATACAACCATTACAAAATTTTGTAATAGTTGTAATCCCCTTGACCTCACCCCAAGGAGGAAATAATCGAAGCTGGCGACGACCGGGGCCAAGATACAACCATGGCAACTAGAGGGTCCGGGAAAGAAGGGCAACTCTTGATCGGACACACACAGCGTCAATTTTTTTTCACCCTTCGACCGCGTGTGTTGTAATTGCAACCCTGTAAAATTTTTTGACATTTTTTAAATGCTTTCCCGGGAATCCTCCGGTTTTAGGGGACATGCCCCGTCTCTTACGCTGCCGTGCCTGTTTTGCTCTGAACGTGCACGCACTCCTAAAGACCGGCAACCTTTTCTCCTATTTCTCCCGATGAGACGAAGCTAGGAAAGTTTTCCCCCGCTGCCCTGCCGGAGTAAAACCACCCTTTTTTAGCTTTGGAGGGTGGTTTGGGTGGTTTTGTTCCTTACCCCCATAAAAGAAATTAAAAATTTTATAAAAAATTAAAAAATATAAAAAATAGTAAAAATAAACCACCCAAACCACCTTTTAGCTTTGAAAAAGGGTGGTTTTATCCCGGCCATGTTGCTACTATTCGAACTCTTTGAGGAACCTGTCAATGTCATTCTCGGGCTGCGATTGTGCAGCGAAGCTGTAGTCGCGGAAGACTGCGCCTGACGTGTTTTTCACCCTCCAGCACGCGACGCCATGCTCAACCTTCGGCTTGGTCAGCATAAGCCCGTTCGTAAAGCGCACGCCTTCCTTCTTTCCCAAGGCAATACCGAGCTTCCTTGTGAATCCTTTATCCTCTATATTGGCAATGCTATCAGGCAAGCTAGCGCGAAATTCTTCGTAATCTCCCAGGGTTTGGACCACCTCAGCAGTGGTGACGGCTTTGTCCCCCAAGGTAGAAAACCACTTCTGCAAAAATTGCTCCCACTGCGGTGTCTCGATATCGCTCTTTGAGTACATTTCTTGCAGATTGGTCAGGAACCCTTTGATTCCCATGAAGTTAAGTATCCCGCCTAAGGTTTCACACCAGCGCTCAAAAGTCCCGAGTGACGGGTTATCGGGAGGAACTGGTCTACCTCGAAGTATCCATGCTCGCGCGATGACCAGAATCGCACTCAGAATTTTCCCGCGGTTTTCCTTTACCCACGCGATCTGATTTGCGTGAAGGAATGTGTCAGGGGGGCGAAGCCACGGTTGGGCTTGCCCACTGTCGAGGCGGATGAAGTAACATCGGCGCGGAAGATCCCCTTTTAACTGGATGTTATTCCCGTTGGCAAACCAGCACGTCGTGTTGGGGAGTAGGATTTCAGTGTTTCGTCCAAGCCAGCGGTCGCGCCACAGGTGTGAAGTAAGCAAGGAAGCCAGGCTAGGCGACGCAAGTACCGTGTCGGCGTTATCAATAATAATGACTTGGTGCCCTCGCATCAGGATGGTAGTTATGGCTTTCCGCCACTCATCATCGTCGACATAAGGCTTGAGGGTGCCGCTTGGCCTGCCCGTGGCAACTATGCTGATTGTCTCACACAGCAAACTGGCACCTGTGCCAGGCTGTGGTTTATCGATGATCCCCATGGGCACCAGCCCACCAATCAGTGGTCGTAGGACAGGGGTTAGAAGAGCGGCTACAGCATTCGCACACGAAGCCTCGCTATCGAAGGGGAAGTTCCACAAAGTCTCCTTTATAAGATTAATTGCGTCCTGCACGTCCTGATCGGTAGGATTTTCCGGGATAGGAGGTCCTTTGTCGGTTTGATAATAAAAGAGCCTGCTGTCGGGGTCATAGCCGGGGACCTGTAGAATGCTCCCATCGGGTCTCACCACCGGACTTGTTGTAATGCCTAATAAGTGGGGAAACTGCCAGTCTTTCAAACTCAGGATATCGCGAACGATAACCAGAGGCGGCGGTACGTCAATTAATGCACCGCCCGCTCCAGGCTTGTAAAAGCGAGCGACTCTGGCCAGGATTCCTCGTAACGCGTGTTCATCCAGAGTGTCAGTATATGCCACGCCTTGATCCTCTAGAACTCGCACCAGCATATTCCCACGTTGAAAGATAGTGGGCCTGTTCTTATTTGCGGCATATAGCAGGGACAGCACTTCGCTAGTGATGTCGGACAGCTGACGGCTTGCCACCAGGATCATACCTGCGTCTTCGGATGCGGGCGGGCTTTCCGTGTCCTTCTCTAGTTTCTTTTGCAGCGGGCAGCCATTTTCACAAAAGCGCCTCATATATACGTCGAAGCAGCCACGCCCGTACTTCCCGCTGTACCCTTGTTCAACCTTCTTCGCGATAGTTTTCTCCCCCAGGCGATCGATATTCTTTGCATCCCACTCCAATAGTGTTTGTAAGGCAATCTCCCGAGGGATGCCCGCTTTATAGAAATGGCAGGCGAGGCGAAACGCTACGACGTCACGACCCTCGTGTTCCTTGAAAGAAGTGGCGAGAATTTTGGCGACGCAGGGCGCCCCGCCCTGCGGTTCCTCTCGTTTTTCCTGTTCTTCTACCTCTTCTTCGTAGCACTTCATAAATTGCTCGAGAGAAATGAGCTCAAGTCGAGGCTCACAAGGGTTAAAGTTATCATCACAGAAATAGGAAAACTTTTGCGACTTCTGATGCTTGCCTAGAGGTAGTTTAATAAGGCTGCCAAATTTCTCGGCCGCATCCTGCTTGGGAAAAATCTCTACAGGCTTGAAGCACCCGATCTGTTCGACCATTCTGTCCACTGCTTTCGCCAGAACCGCCCGTACAACTTTTGCCTCAATCCAGTCCTCAAAGAAAAGCCATAGGTGATAGCCCTTTTGACCGGAGAACTCAATGAAAGAAGGGATGACGAATCTCTCGAGCCAGTTACGAATAAAGAGCACCTGATCTTTCAAAGCGAGGTCGTCAAAGTCTAAGGCTGCAAGCTTAATTTTGCCGTCACTGCGCAAGGGGTAAATGGCTACGGTGATTTCCCCCGCAAGGTGTCTCTGAATAACATCAATCGTTAGCGCTCTTCTGACAGGCATGTAGCTGCCATCGGGCTGTTGCACGGCATAGCAGTTCTCTCTTCCCTGGAACAGGACATAAAACCTACAGGCGTCCATTTAACCCCCTGCAATTGGATCGACAGTAGAATGTTTGATTTCCGGGGTGTCCGCGTCGAGAAGCTGATAGGCATCACCAACCGTCGACGTTCCCTGGGCCAGGCGCCTATACAGGGCAAGGCTTTCGTCAGATTTGACACTTTCGGTATAGCGAAGCACCATCTGCAAGGTTCTCCAGCCTCCGAGCCTCATGATGTGTTCAATGTCAAGTCCCACCCTATGGAGGTTTGAGGCAAAGGAACGACGAAAGGTGTGGGGCGTACAAGGGAGACCTGTTTTCACTTTAAGGCGTCTCAGCATTGACTGGATGCCCCTGGCCCCTATATTCCAGAGACTGCCCTGTTCGCCGTTCTGTGTCGCGAGCTCTTTCAATAGGAGCGCTGTTCTGCCGCTAAAAGGCGCTTCCCTCTGGCTACCTCCCTTTCCCCACACCTTCACCGTTTGTCGTTGCCAGTTGATATCACGCACGCTAATTCTTGCCAGCTCAGACAACCTCACCCCCGAGTCTGCAAAGAGAGAGACGATAGCCCGATTTCTTAAGGTTCCGGCTTGCTCGATTAACTGGTTAATTTGCTCCCGTGTAAGGCTAGGTAAAAGGGGGCGGCGACACTTAGGTGCATCGATTTTCTCTATCGGATTGCTGGCAAGGTAGCCATTCCTCACTGCCCAGTTACAGAACGCACGTATAGCCCGGTAATAGCATGCCTTCGCGTTTTTGCACTTCAGGTCAGCAAGAAAACGCTGTATTCCCTCAGTGGTGAGGGGATATCCCATCAAAGGTGTGAGGCACGTTCGGTAAAATTGAATGGTGCGCGGGGAAATGCCTTGCCTGCGGCTAGCTAAAAATTGCTCCAGCAGGTTTTGCTGGTGTTGCTTACTTTGTTTCCTCATGTTCGCGGCGCAGTCGGATGTCCTTTAAAGTAATTCGCAGGCTCCGCTCCACGTCAGCCAGCCTGGTTCCAGGGCGGACTAGCGTGAATGTAAAGGCATTGGGAAACCCTTCGATTTCGCCGACAAAGCCCTCCCGCCAGATCTCTCTCGGGAAGTACGCAACCCCGGACCTCGGATCGATTTTGATTCTAAATTTCGCCATAGTTTTTCACCGGGTTTTTTTACAATGATAAAATCACCCGGGTAAGGGTGCGGTTTTTTTTCAGTTCTTTTCCAGATAAGATTTGGTTCTTGCAGTTTTTGTATGATCAGCAAACCTAGAATAAGTGACCTGCGAATTAAGGAAATTCTTCGCATGCTGGCCGAGAGGAAAAAATGGGATGAGATCGAAAAGGTAGCCCACAGCAGGAGTATGATTTCGAAGGTCAAAAAGTGGTTTCTTCAGCTGCCGCTGGAAGAGGCTTTAACTTTCTCTGAAGGTGATGCCAGGATCATGAGTTTGAGAAAGGACTATGTCGAAAATTTCGTTCCCTGGGACAAACTTGAAACCGAAGGCTTTGATGGTTGCGTTACGCAGGAACCCACTACTGGAAGACATTTACTTGTGAGAGGGCTCAATATAGGGCTGATCTTCCCGGAGAAAAGTGAGAGCAGGTTCGCGCCAACCGAGTTTATACGCTTATAAGAAAGTGCGGCCGCTAAGACAACGGAGCTTTATAAAACCTCAAGCTGTCGTTAAAGGTAACTGATCTCGTATATCTTTGCACCATCTCCAGGGATTCCCACCTGCCTAAGTCTTTTATGGTCATAGTGTCGAGCCCGGCCTTGCGCAAAAGGCAAGCAAATGTACGACGGAAGGTGTGGGGACTACAGGGGATTTCCGTGTCCGCTTCTAGCCTTCGTAACATTGTCTGTATAGCTCGTTTATTAATCCCCCAGATATTGCCGTTCGGCTGGTATTGGTCTAACCAGGTTTTAAGGTACTGCTCGCTGAATTTGCCAAAAGGAGCATAGCCCTCTTTACCACCTTTCCCCAGCGTCTTTATGACTTTATTTTCCCAATCAATATCCTTTGGCTTTATATTGGCAAGTTCTGAAAGCCTCAATCCGCTTTCAACGAACAGAGCTATGATCGCTTTATTCCTCACACCTTTTGCTTTCTCTATGAGTAACTCCACTTGTGACTTCGACAAAGAGGGCAAAATTAGCTTCGGAACCTTTGGCGGGTCAACATAAAGCATGGGGTTATCCTGGACACTGAGGTTAAGTCCTGATTTGGGGCTGTAAAGCCAGTTGAAAAATGCCCGCAGGGCACGGTAATGGGCATGCTTATTCCCGAGATTACCGTTCAGGGATTCCAAATAAGCATTTATCTTAGACGGCCTGGTACCCGGCTGAGCTACCTCTATGGCTCGATTCAATATTGACCCGTAGAACTCCAGTGTTCTCGGTGATAGACCTTGACCGCGTGACCTCAGGAACTCGTCGATGTAATCTCTTCCTGGCTTCAATTGTGATAGTGCCTCAAGTAGCTTCTTTGAAGGCGGTCTTTTCCCATGTTTAACCTGGCTGACATATGATTTGCTTAACTTGCTTAACTCCGCAATCTGTGAAACGCTTACTTTGTTAAGCAATTTAGCTACAGACGTATGACTTTTAATCAGGGAGTCGTGGGTTCGAGTCCCACACGGCCTACTTCAAAGCTACGAGGAGACTTGATTTCTTAAACTCTCTTCAAGAAGTGGGCATAAGGACATCTAGCCACGCTGTGCGTATTCCTCTAGCCCGAAAATTAGAAACTATAATGGAGTGGAACCAAACCACCCAGTCCACCTGCAACTTTGAAAAACGGTAATTCATATTTTCCTACGCCTCGTTGACTGATAGGAACAGTTTAGGTGGTCAATTGTGTCCCTTCGTTATTTGCACCGTAACAAAAAATAGTTTCCGGCGGTACAATGGGGCTGGAGGCCTGACCCGCCGAAAAGCCACCACAAAATTCAAACGGGACTGTCGGAAAGAATCTAATCCTCCCAGAGGAATTAAAACTCTCCTTCTCCTCTTTATGACGAAGAGACGGAGTGACAGAAAGTTACTATGAGGTCATAATTCAAACTTTCGGAAAACGTAGTATTTGGCAAAGTCGATGGCAAAGGTAAACAGAGCCGAGAATCCAATGAGAAATAAAACCTGCCAAACAGTAATCGGTGGAATAATTAAGCCATATACGCCTAGCAGGGCGAACCCGGCTATAGCGCCTATCGTAGCTATAAGTAGCTCTCTTCCTGGGCACGAGGACCAGAAGAATCTCCTCTCTCTCACGATATACACCCTGAACTGACTAGTAAAAACGAGCATAAGCATAACGAATGTACGTAGTTGCTCCCATTGGAGATCGAAATAGTGGTTACCAACGAAAAGTGCAACTGCTCCCTCCGCAACGAGCAGGGTACCAATAGGAAGCGATGCAAAGGTGATGCTCCTCACATTCCACTTGTTTGGATTGGCCGTATATTTTACGTTGTCAGTCGCCAGAGAGATAGTGACAAAATCGTTGGCGAGCATAACTAAGGCCATACCTAGGAGAGAGAGGACGGTATTATGAAACCAAAAGAACCCTAAGGTCAGCAAGCCAATGACCTGGATGGTCTTGGTAACCTTGTTTATTACCCATGTCAGCATTCTCTGGTAGATGTAGCGGCTGGTCTTTATGGCGTCAATTATCACCCTTATGCCAGGCTCCATTAGGACTATGCTGGCCGACGCCTTGGCGACATCGGTGGAGTTGCTTACTGCTATCCCCATCTCTGCCTGTTTTAACGCCGGTGCATCGTTAACGCCATCCCCGGTCATCCCTACCATATGTCCTCTGGATTGCAGAAGCCTGACTATCTTATACTTGTCCTCCGGGTATATCTCAGCAAAACCATCACATTCTTCAACTTTCCTGGCCTGTTCATCCTCGCTTAAGTCTTTAAGTTCTTCCATGCGGATGATCCTGTTGCCCATGGATACGCGCTTGGCTATTTCCCTGGCTATGGCAATATTGTCACCCGTAAGCATCATGGCCTTTATTCCCAGCACCTTGGCACCTTCTATCATATCCTTTGAATCCGGCCTAACTGGGTCAGCTAGCGAGAGCAACCCCAGAGGTTGGACGTTATCTAAGTCGTTATCCTCTGATCTGGCCACCACCAGTGCCCTGTACCCCTTGAGAGATAGCTCCTCGACAAGTTTGTTTACTTTCTCCTTAGTCTCATCGCTAGCTTTTAAGATGGACATCACCATCTGGGGAGCCCCCTTAATTGCTCTGAAGCGCTTGCTGCCGTCGCTCACGACCGCTTCTGACCTTTTAGTTGACGGCTCAAAGGGCGTAAATGAAACCTGCCTAAAAGGAGCTACGTTGACCCTAGCCATCTTAGCATACTCGATGACAGCGGAATCTATGGCATCTTTACCTAAGTCTTGAGACGCCAAGGTCGCAGTTACGATTACATCCTCTTTGGTATACCCGGGTAGAGGAATGACATCTACAACTGACAAGCTATTCTGCGTTATCGTCCCCGTCTTGTCTAAGCAAAGGACGTCAATCGAGGCAGCATCCTCAATTGAATCGAGCCTGGTTACTAGCACATTCTTCTTAACGAGCTCGGTAGCCCCCACTGCCTGCACAATACTCATCACTGCTGGTAACGCCACGGGAACGGCTCCCATAAGAAATATCACGGCGCAAGTCAGTATTGAGAGGACTCCCGTCCCCAGAAACAGGGCATATGTCGCCACTGCCACCAGCGCTGTTATCCCCAGGTACATCATGTATCTGACTATGGCTAGCATTATCTCTTCTTGATGAGATTTCGGTTTAGCTATTCTGACGAGCTCAACGGTCCTACCAAAATACGTATTTGCTCCTGTGTTAACAACGACGCACTTGGCCTCACCGCGCTTAACAATTGAGCCTGAGTAGATGATGGATGATTGTCCTAGCTCCACCGGTAACGATTCCCCAGTGATGGCTGACTGGTCAACAGAAAGCCCACCATCGATGATCTTGGCATCCGCAGGCGCAATATCACCAAGGCTAAGAGTGATAATGTCACCGGGAACGAGGTTTGTAGATTCTGTTGAAACCCAGTTCCCGTCACGCAACACTCTGGCCTTAACCGCCAAGCGTTTCTTGAGGGTTTCAAGGACCCGCTGTGAACCACGAGCCTGGTTGAAGCCAGTGACGGCGTTTATGGTCAGTAGGGCAAAGATAATTGCTGCCTCAAGATAGTGTTTCAGGACATAGGATAACAGTATCGCCATTTCCAGGAGCCACGGCATCGGCCCCCAGTAGCGTGATAGAAAAACAAGAATAGCGCTTCCATTCTTCTCGGCTACCTCGTTAAATCCAAATACCTGGGTACGACTTGCAGCCTCGGACTCAGTAAGGCCGCTTGCAGAAGTATCTAGAATCCTTAGGGCCTCTTCGATGGGTAATTCTTTGTATTCAGATGTATGCCTGACTTTTGAAGCCGCCATAGTCAGACTTTCATCTTATCCTCCTGGCTATATCCTATCAAGCACTAGCCCCTTTTCCATCTCACTTGTATCGGCCAGTCGTTCACTCTTGGAAAGTACTGACTTGGACCGAAAACAAGCAGCTTCTGCGAAGCGGGCATGAGCTGCTTCTTCCAGAGAAACGTTCGGGAACCGGCCGGTTAGGCGTACTATGTAGCAATGAGGTAACAAAAGCAGGTTTCGTCCAGTCCGATATATGCCGCGGCGCCAAGCTTCTGGCGCTTATTGCTGCGCTTCCTCGACCCGCGGATTCGGTAGCTAAATTTATGGCTGATTGCACTGGGCCAAGATATACGTAGGGGGTGATTATCGAGCAAAGGATCCTGCAACTGCAGGAATACAGTGAGTTGACAAGGCCGAATTCCTGCCCTAGAATAGACTGCGAGTGAGCCCACTCCGTGCTCTAAGACAAGCCACGAGATTAATTACCGTTGTGATTTCATGTAGTTAGTCTCGTAACCAGCTGTGAGTAAATACATTTTTGTTACCGGCGGCGTAGTCAGCTCTGTAGGCAAAGGAATTTCAGTAGCTTCGATTGGCAGAATTCTGAAGAGCCGTGGTATTAGCGTTTGCGTGCAAAAGCTTGATCCTTATCTCAACGTCGACCCGGGAACGATGTCCCCTTACCAGCATGGAGAGGTTTTTGTAACCAAGGACGGCGCTGAGACCGACCTGGACTTAGGTCACTACGAGAGATTTATCGGCATAGAGCTGACCCAAGCTTCTAATGTTACGGCAGGGCAGGTCTATTCCGAAGTTATCGCTCAGGAAAGAAGAGGAGATTTTCTTGGCGGCACGATTCAGGTGGTTCCCCACGTAACCAATGAAATCAAGAGACGAATAAGAGAACTGGCTGAAATGTCCCAAGCTGAGGTTATTCTGGTTGAAGTGGGTGGCACTGTGGGAGATATCGAGGGGCAACCTTTTCTCGAAGCCATAAGGCAAATGAGAAAGGACGAAGGCAGAGATAATGTGCTTTATATTCACGTTACCTTTTTACCTTACATCGCCGCCACTAACGAGATAAAAACCAAACCGACTCAGCATAGTGTGAACGAACTGAGAAGAATCGGTATTCAGCCAGACGTGATACTGTGTCGTAGCGATAAAGAAATATCCGAAGCAATAAAGGACAAGATATCGCTTTTTTGCGACGTGGATAAGGAGGCTGTTATTCCCTTAGTTACCAGTGAAACCATTTACGAAGTACCTTTATTGCTGGAAGATGCTGGGTTAGCCGACTTTATAGTTGCTCGCCTAGGACTGAAAGCTAAAAAGACGGACCTAAAAGAGTGGCGGGACATGGTAGCTAAATTGAAAGCTCCCAAGAAGCCCGTGGTTATTGGACTGGTTGGGAAATACGTTGCACTTCAGGACGCTTATTATTCTGTGCGTGAGGCGTTGTGCCACGCAGCACTGGCTCACGACCGGAGCGTAAAGATAGAATGGCTGGACTCAGAAAAGCTCGACGGAGAGGCTAATGAAAAGCTAAGGCAGGTTCAGGGGATAATCGTTCCTGGCGGATTCGGACATCGAGGAATTGAAGGCATGATAAAGGCGGCAAAATTCGCTCGAGAAAGGGAAATCCCTTACTTCGGCTTGTGTCTGGGAATGCAAATTATGGTTATCGAATTTGCGCGCTGGGTGTTCGGACGAGAAGATGTGAATTCCACGGAGTTTGATCCCAACAGCGCCTATCCCGTTATCGATTTACTCGTTGAGCAGCGAGGTGTAAAGCAGAAAGGAGGCACCATGCGACTGGGAACTTACCCCTGTCGCATCGTTCCGGGTACACGGGCAGCCGCCGCGTATGGCTGTGAAATCGTGTATGAAAGACATCGACATCGCTATGAGTTCAATAATCGCTTCCGCCAGCCGCTGGAAGAGGCCGGCCTAATACCATCAGGGTTGTCACTGGACGGAAGCCTTGTTGAGATTGCTGAGCTACGGGATCATCCCTGGATGGTTGCCTGCCAGTTCCATCCTGAATTCAAATCTCGTCCTGATGCCCCACATCCCCTTTTCCGCGAATTCATCTCCGCAGCTAAGGAAACCCTCGTTGAAGGTGCCCAGAGGAGCCTGCCGCTAGCCAGAGAATGAAAATATTTTTGGATACTGCCAATATAGAGCATATTCGCTACGGAGTGAAACTGGGCGTGGTTACGGGAGTGACCACAAATCCCAGTATCATTTCCAGAGAAGGAAAAGTGGACTATCACAAGCTGGTCAAAGAAATTTGTGCCATTGTCCCTGGCCCGGTCTCTGTAGAGGTACTGAGTCAAGACATTGATTCCATGATCACCGAAGCCAAGGAGATAGCTACGTGGGCAGACAATGTCGTGATCAAGATACCAGCGAGCCTTCAAGGTTTAGAGGCTACCTCGGTACTATCCCGCCAAAATATAAAAGTAAACTTTACTCTGTGTTTCACCTTGAACCAGGCCTTGCTCGGAGCTATAGCAGGAGCATCCTTTGTAAGTCCGTTTGTTGGCAGACTTGACGATATCGGTGAGGATGGCATGAAAGTGGTAGCAGATATAGTAGAATGTTTTGATTACTATCAGCTACCTACCCAGGTTATCGCTGCAAGCATTAGACATCCTTATCATTGCCTCATGGCGGCTAAAGTTGGTGCTCATATCGCCACAGTACCTTATGAGGTGCTCCTGCAGATGATACGCCACCCCCTAACGGACATCGGCATCGAACGGTTCAGAGCCGATTGGAAAAAGGTCATGTGATAAACCGAGAATAAACGAGGTTAAAGAGAACATCATGTCAACGTTAGCGCAACTAGAGAGCAAGAATCGTGACGAGCTGGAGGCAATAGCCAAGGAGTACGGAATTACTGGCTATTCAAACCTGAAAAAGCCTGAGCTTATTATGCGCATCCTCCAAGCAGAAGCAGAACAAGCAGGTAACGTATTGGTGACCGGTGTGCTCGAGATTCTCAGCGATGGTTATGGGTTCTTGCGACAGGACGGTTTCATTCGTGGCGCTAATGACGTCTATGTGTCTAACTCCCAAATCAGACGCTTCAACCTCAGAGACGGAGATCTGGTCTGTGGTCAGGCCAGACCCCCAAAAGAAGGAGAAAGGTATTTTGGCCTGCTCCGAGTAGAAAGCATAAACGGACTTGACCCAGAACTAGCCAAGACACGACGCAATTTCGCTTCATTGACACCTACGTTCCCAAACAAGCTAATAAACCTGGAAACCACGCCCAATGAATTGTCTACGCGGTTGATCAATCTCGTAGCACCCATAGGGCGAGGACAGCGCGGTCTTATTGTCTCCCCACCTAAAGCTGGCAAAACTATGCTTCTTAAGAAAATAGCCAACGCTATCACCACCAATTACAACGATATCCATCTTATGGTCTGTCTCATCGGTGAAAGGCCTGAAGAGGTCACCGATATGAAGAAGTCAGTGAAAGCGGAGGTAATCGCCGCTACCTTTGATGAACCGGTAGAGACTCAAACCAGAGTAGCAGAGCTAGCTTTGGAAAGGGCTAAGAGGCTAGTAGAACTGGGCACAGATGTAGTCATACTTCTTGATGGTATTACCAGGCTCACTCGAGCGTACAACTTAGCTATGCCCACCAGTGGGCGCACTCTATCCGGCGGTGTCGATTCTGCAGCTTTGTACCCGCCTAAACGCTTCTTTGGCAGCGCTCGTAACACTGAAGAGGGCGGCAGTTTGACCATCATCGCTACCTGCCTTGTGGATACTGGTAGCCGCATGGATGACCTCATCTATGAAGAATTTAAGGGAACTGGTAATATGGAGCTTCACCTCGACAGAAGATTGGCTGAGAGAAGGATCTTCCCGGCGATAAGTATCTTGCCCAGTGGCACTCGAAGAGAGGAACTCCTTCTGGATGAACAGACGCTGAAGCAAGTATGGCTATTGCGGCGCATCGTCAGTATGATAGAAAGCGACTCCTCCAACCCGGGCGAAGCCACGCAAAGAATTCTAGAAAGGTTGGCTAAAACAAGAAACAACGCAGAGTTCCTCGCGACTTTGTCCAAGGACATCTAAATCAACCCATTAGTGGGGAACAAGGTGGAAAGAAGGAGCAGACCCGGTTGGCTTGATAAACTAAAGCTGAAGATCAGAAGAGCCTTAGGCATCAATATCTTCCTGTGCGATTCGTGTAAATGGAACTGGAGATCAGCCTGTCATCGCAGCGAGCGTCCCAATGCGACCTGGTGCCCAGATTACACCAGAAAAGGGAAATAACTTACTTAAGAAGGACAGGTCTGGCTTACCATCTTTTCGCACAAGATCACTACAGGCGGTGTCGCTTCATTTGCAGCGCCGTTCCATGGCGCCCCTTAGGTACGGGAACTTGACAATCCTTCGCCAAACGATGTAATATCACGCGGTGGTCCATGGGGAGCGACTCCTTCCAAAGTGCGAGCTTTTCTGTGGACGTTTTATTTTTTAGAAAGGAGAACTGATGGATCTAGGCTTATCAGGAAAAACGGTTATCGTTACTGGTGGCGGGTCAAACATCGGGCGGGCTATTTCCCTTACCTTCGCTAGGGAAGGAGCCAATGTGGTGATTGCCGAGTTAAAAAAAGAGTTCGGTGCCAAAGTAGCTGGAGAGGCCAATGCCTTAAAAGCTGGCGGACGTTGTGTAGTGATTGAGACAGACGTAACAAAGGTCGAGGCAGTAGAGGCGATGGTCAAACAGACTCTGGACGAATTCGGCAAGATAGATGTGCTGGTTAACAACGTAGGCTGGGACCAAGTAATGCTATTCACGGAAACCACACCTGACTTCTGGGACAAGGTCATAAGTATAAACTACAAGAGTGTGCTTAACTGCACCAAAGCGGTATTGCCCCATATGATAGAGCGAAAAAGTGGCTCTATCGTCAATATAGGTTCAGATGCGGGACGCATTGGTGAATTTAAGGAAGCAGTTTATGGAGGATGCAAGGGCGCTGTAATTGCTTTCACCAAAGCAGTAGCCAGGGAAGTGGGGCGCTACGGCATAAGGTTAAACGTCGTTTGCCCAGGGTTAACCGTACCCGGCGATGAAGAGATAGGAAGCGGGAGCATGTGGAAAATAACGAAAGAATTTTTCACCCCAGAGGTTTTGCAAAAAGCAGCACAAAGCTATGCTCTGCGGCGGGTAGGAAAAGCCCAAGAAGTGGCTAACGTGGTTGTATTTATAGCATCAGATGCCGCCAGTTTCGTGACAGGACAAACCATTAGCGTTAGCGGTGGCTACACTATGATGTAAGCACGTTAGTCATGCTGGAGTTTATCATGACAACGTGGTTATAATAGCAGGCGAGATTGGCAAGGAGGTCAGGATGGCTGTGCCTGAGAAGATAGCACAATTAATCGGTAAGCCGATCGGAGAGCCTATGGTTTGGGAGATTGAGAGAGGCGCAATAAGAAGATTTGCCGAGGCCATAGACAACCCAAATCCTTTGTATCGTGATCCGGAATATGCGAGAAATAGCAAATACGGTGACGTGGTTGCGCCTTTCGGTTTTCATGGCTGGCCAGTGAAGGGCGGGCTTATGGAAATGATGGGAGCAGTAATCCTTCCCATGGTGGAAGCAGGCTATCCCGTGATCCTTGACGCCGGTGTAGAATTTGAATCCTTCGTTCCAATCCGGGCCGGTGACACTCTATTCTCCTATTCTAAGGTAACTGACGTCACGGAGAAGACAACAAAGAGCGGTAAGGGAATGCTTATTCTCACCATAGAGATGAATTTCCTGAACCAGAACGGTGAAAGGGCGCTTGCTATGCGCAATTCTATCATCTGCCGGCAACTATGAACGAGGAGGTAGAAATGCCAAAACAACTTTACTGGGAGGATGTAGAGGTCGGCGCCGAATTGCCACCGATTTCCAAAATAGCTACTACACAGAAGTTGGTCATGTGGGCTGGTGCTTCAGGTGATTTCAATCCTTTACACTATCAGGAATCCTTTGCCCGATCTCGTGGTATGCCTAACGTGCTGGTCCATGGGCGCCTTAAGGCACACTGGCTGATCCACCTGGTGGAGAATTGGATTGGAGAGGAAGGAAGAATTAAGAAGCTGTCCTGCCAGTATCGAGGGGAAGACTATCCTAGGAAGATGACTTCAGAGATAACCTACGAAGAAGGTGAAACCTGGTGGTGTAAAGGAGTGGTTACCAAGAAATATGTTGAAGAGGGCAAACACATGGTAGACTGTGACATTTGGGTGGAAAATGGCAGGGGAGAAAAGACCACACCTGGCAAAGCCACCGTCGTATTACCTTCAAGGCAAACAAAGTAAAAAGAAAGGAGTCGAGGAATGGCAAAACTATTGGAAGGCAAAGTAGCAATCATTACAGGAGCAGGTCGAGGGTTAGGAAGAGAATACGCGTTAGCTATGGCCAGAGAGGGTGCCCGGGTGGTAGTGAATGACTACGGTGGAGGTTTTGACGGCACCGGGAAAGCTACGGGACCGGCCCAAGAGGTCGTTGAGGAAATAAAGGCTTTCGGAGGAGAAGCAATACCTAACTTTGCCGATGTTTCCAGCTTTACACAGACCAAGGAGCTTGTCGACACAGCTATCAACAAATTTGGCAAGCTGGACGTCCTAGTAAACAACGCTGGCATTTTAAGAGATAGAATGATATTCAACATGAGCGAAGAGGACTGGGACAGGGTGATGGCTGTACATCTGAAAGGCACCTTCAACTGCACCAGGCATGCGTGCGCCTACTGGAGAGAACAGCATAAGGCAGGAAAGGTCCTCTACGGTTCCATCATAAATACCACTTCTGATGCAGGCCTGGTGGGAAACGTGGGACAATCAAACTATGGTTCGGCCAAGGCGGCAATCGCCTGCTTCACTATTATTGTGGCTATGGAAATGGCTAAATACAATGTGCGTTGCAACTGCATCGCACCTTCGGCCAGAACAAGGCTCACCACCGAAGCTACGCCGTCTTTGGCAGCCATCATGGGTACAGAACCACCTAAGGGCGAATTTGACATGTTTGCACCGGAAAATATGGCGCCGCTAATAGTCTACTTGGCCTCAGATGACTCCAGGGACATCACGGGGGAGGTAATCAGGGTTCTGGGAAATCGTATTTGGCTTGTCCGTGGCTGGCATAGCGTTGGCTCCGCGGCTAAGAAAGAAAAGGCCAAATGGGAACCTATGGAGCTAGGAAAAGAGCTCAAGAATTTGCTTAAGAAGGCTCCACCGAAGGAAGATCTGGCGTCGCTTTACCGGGACATGGCCGGGGGTTGATAGGCAATACACAAGAATCTTGATCCCATAATCCGGCCCTCACAGTATCTTCCCAAGGCGGCAAAAGGAAAGGCAGCCTTTCAGGGTGGCCGTGCTCGATGATTTAGCGGAGGTCAACTGCGATGGATGACAGGAAAATCAAGATCCTTATGGCTAAGCCTGGTCTAGAAGGCCACTGGAGAGGCCTAGTTGTAGTCAGCAATGCTTTGCGTGACGCAGGCTTCGAAGTTATTTACGGTGGAAATATGTCACCTGCCGAAATCGCTAAGACAGCAGTTCAGGAAGACGTAGATGTCGTTGGGCTAAGCATTTTGTCAGCAAATTACCTGACGCTCGTCTCCCAAACAATTAGAGAGCTCAAGAACCATGGAAAGGAAGATGTTCTGATTTTGTTGGGCGGGATTATCTATAAGGAGGACTTCCCCCTTCTCAAAGAAATGGGGGTCGCCGAAATCTATGTTCCGGGGACGCCCACATCCGAGATAGTAGAATCAGTCCGCAAACTCACTTCTTCACTGGCTAAGAAGGAGTCTGGACGGCAATAGCAGCGCTATACCGCAGCGCCGAGAACTATCTGGATTTACTATCAGAAACTCCGCGGCTTCCAGAACTGGCCGCCAAGAAATTGATAGGCAGCTTCCACGACTTAGGCCTTTACTGCTACTTTCAGTGGTGGAACGGACAAATTGTTTTTTGAAACAAAAAAAACGAAGATGGAAGAAACTTGACAGGGCTGGCAGGTATCTTGATAATAAAAATTTTGCCATGCGCACATAGTCAACATATACCACGGCACGAAAGGAGCAATCTCACGGATGAAAGATTGGCAGGAAGAATTTCGTAGAAAGTTAGTACCAGCGGAAGAAGCGGTGAAGGTAGTTAAATCAGGAGATCGAGTGGCTTTTACCACAGGCAGAGAAGCTCACGCAGTGGGGCTAGCACTCGCCGCCAGGAAAGAAGAATTAAGAGACGTCAAAATTTTCGTCCCTACCCCCGGGTATGATTTCGGTTGGTATGATCGTGGATGGGAAGACTCATTTGTCATATTTACCGCGTTTCCCTTGGGGATAAACAGGGAGATGGTCCAGGAGCGGAGATGTGACCTTTACACCGGAGGGCTCACCCCTTTTGAGATGGAATACTTTAAAGAAGGTGTGGATGTCCTTCTCACGGAGGTATCTCCTCCTGATGAGAAGGGATTTTGCAGCTTTGGCTCCTCGTTGTGGAACAAGAGAAGGCAGGTACAAGAGGCGAAGGTAGTCATAGCCGAAGTTAACAAGAATCTCATCAGAACCTACGGAGATAACTACGTTCATGTCTCTGAGATAGACTATTTTGTGGAACACATTCCCGCGGGTGAAACTCCGGGGGCCACAAGCCTGCTGGGCAAGAAAGTAAAGAAAGAACCCGACGCTACAATGAAACAAATTGCCAAGAACGTGGCGCAACTTATCAAGGATGGTGACACGTTTCAAGTCGGCGTCGGCAGGACTACTGAGCCCTTGGTCACCCTTGGTATACTGGATGGGAGAAACGACATAGGCTACCACTCAGAGGCAACAGTTCCCGGTGTAATAAGGCTGGTCAGGGAAGGAGTCATAAACGGAAAATACAAGAACGTTCGGCCTGGCAAGGTTGTGGTCACATCCATAGGTGGGGACACCAGAGAGGAAATGCAATGGGTCCATATGAACCCGCTCTTCGAACTAGTTGATGTTGATTATCTGGAGGACGTAAGGGTGATCTCTGCTATTGATAACTTCGTGGCCATAAATCAGGCTCTGGCCATAGACCTCCACGGACAAATAACAGCGGAAAGCCTAGGGGCTCAGCTTTTCAGTAATGCTGGGGGCCAGATAGCTTTCCAGATCGGGGCTTTACTGTCCAAAGGTGGCCGCGCGATTACAGTACTTCCGTCTACCGCTCAAGACGGTAAGGTCTCGCGCATCATGCCTGTGCTGCCAGAGGGAACCACTGTCACCATTCACAAGAATCTCGTAGACATTGTAGTAACCGAATGGGGCATTGCTCGTCTGCGAGGCAAAAGCAGACGGCAGAAAGCCGAAGAGTTAATCAACATAGCTCATCCCGATTTCCGCGATGAGCTCAGAGCGGCTGCCAAGAAACTGTTCTGGCCTGATTGAGCCGCAGTTTGTGACCTTCTAACAGATAACTTCACCTCGATCCGAGGTGGCGCCTATCGGTTTCGTCAGGTCAGGCGTTGCTCTTTTCGAAGGAGCACGACCGGGTAGTAACAACTTGCTTGCGTGTGACTTTTAGCTCCAGGAACTGGAGATCTTCTAGGTCAAGCATCAAAGCAAATCTTTGCATTCCGCTCTCAGATATGCTAAACTTTTGTTCAAAAAAGCCGAAAAAGGTGGGGTTTACCCACTTTTTTATTAATTAAGAAAGCTGAAAAGGGAAGGGGAGATGAAAACGGAACTTATGGCTGCAATCACTCAGCTTTCAGCTGAGCGAAATCTGCCTAAGGAAGTGATCCTGGCTGCCTTGGAGTCAGCGTTAATTTCAGCATATAAAAAAGATACTGGGAGCTCAGACCAAGATGTCACAGTACGGATTGATCCTGCCGCGGGCAAGATCGCTTTCTATGTCCAAAAGGTTGTCGTCCATCGTGTAACTAACCCTAGCCGCGAAATTTCACTCAGGGAAGCAAGGAAGATTCGAGACACAGCACAGATAGGTGATGTCATAACCGTAGAATGTACGCCGCCCAATGTTGGCCGCATTGCGGCACAAACAGCGCGGCAGGTCGTCCTGCAGAAGCTCCGCGAGGCAGAGCATCGTGCTATCTATGAAGAATTCACCACGAAAGAAGGAGAGCTGGTCAGCGGTGTAATTCAGTTCATCGAACCAAAACGAATTTATGTCAGGTTAAACAAGACTGAAGCGGTACTTCCCTCCAGTGAACAAGTTCGAGCCGAACGGTACTACAGAGGGCAGAGGTTAAGGTTCTACCTCTTAGGCATATCGAAAGGTGACAAGGGTCCTCAGATAATAGTTTCACGCTCGCACCCGAATTTAATACGCCGTTTGTTTGAACTGGAGATACCTGAAATCCAGAATGGTGTTGTAGAGATAAAAGCAATAGCGCGTGAAGCAGGCTACAGAACAAAAGTTGCGGTGGCAACCACACAGGAAAATATTGACCCTGTGGGATGCTGCCTCGGACCGCGGGGCATTAGGCTTCAAAGCATCATTGACGAACTAAACGGCGAAAAAATAGACGTGATACGTTGGGACCGAGACCCAGCCGAGTTTATCCGTAATGCCCTCAGCCCCGCTAAGGTCGCTGATATCAGAATCGACAAGGAAGAGAATGTAGCTACCGTCATTGTCCCGGATAAGCAGCTCTCGCTAGCGATAGGCAAAGAAGGACAGAATGCCAGGTTAGCGGCAAAGCTTACGGGATGGCGAATCGACATCAAGAGCGTGTCCGCTATGGAGAAGGAGAAGACCATTCTCCAGAAACCGAAACTAGAGGAGCCAAGCGTAGCCACCGAGCCGACCGAAATTACATCACCTCCTGTTGTGGAAGAAAAACAGCCGCCTGAAGCAGAGAAGTTCATCCCTCCTGAAGAAAGAGAGGAAGAACTTGCTGAAGTTGTAACCGCTGCGGCGGAGGCACCAACAGCATCTGAAGAGAGAACAATCCGGTTTGCCGAAGATGTCTTGTTGGGTGCCTTTAGAACGGAGGAACGCGACAAAGAAAAGAGTAAGGCCAAAGGCAAAGTAAAGGGAGCAAAACACAGGAAGCAAAAGGAGTTTTTGTGGGATGAAGAACTTGAAGAGTAGGCCACAGCGTACTTGTGTCGCCTGCCGCCAAACCAAAGAAAAGAGTGCTTTGATCCGCCTAGTGCGGACTGTGGATGGCACCATAGAGATAGACCTCGGCGGAAAGAAACCGGGCAGAGGCGCATACTTATGCGCCCAAAAAGATTGCTGGGAATTAGCACTTAAGAGAAAGCGTTTGGAACATGCTTTGCGCACAAAGCTTGGTAAAGAGGTCTACCAGCTTTTGCTCGAGTACGGAGACAGACTGTCAAGCAAGGAGTGAGTTTGGAGAAAGAGAAACTGGAACTTAAAGAAACCTCGCCCGTAATTACGTTACCACATTCGTTGACAGTGAGACAACTGGCTGATTTCCTGAAGGCAGAGCCGGTAAAAGTTATCAAGCAACTTATGCGCAAGGGCATTATGGCTAATATCAATCAAGTTATCGACTTCTCTACCGCGGCCATCATAGCTCAAGATTTTGGTTATAAAGCTAGGCTGCTAGAGCACAAACGTTCCCCCGTTATTAAAGAGGCCAAAGGACAGAAAGGTGGGAAGCTTGTAACCCGTCCTCCCGTAGTCACCGTCATGGGGCATGTGGACCATGGCAAGACCACCCTCCTCGATGTCATCAGAAAGACTAATGTAGCCGCGCGTGAACCAGGAGCCATCACACAACACATAGGTGCTTATCAAGCCTTTGTAGATGGACGTAAGATCACTTTTTTGGATACTCCTGGGCATGAAGCTTTTACCGCTATAAGGGCACGTGGGGTTCAGGCAACAGATATCGTCATTCTTGTAGTGGCTGCTGACGATGGTGTTATGCCTCAGACTGTAGAAGCGCTAAACCACGCCAGAGCAGCAGGAGTCCCCATAATCGTTGCCATCAATAAGATTGATAAACCAGAGGCAAATCCCGAACGAGTCAAGAAACAACTTGCAGAACTGGGCTTGGTTATCGAAGAATGGGGAGGAGATACCATCTGCGTGCCTATCTCGGCAAAAAAGGGGCAAGGAATAGCAGACCTGTTAGAAAATCTCTTCTTACTTGCGGAGATAATGGACTTGAAGGCAGATCCCACCGTTGCTGCTGAAGGGGTGGTTATAGAAGCCAAACTGGATAAGAACAGGGGCCCCTTAGCTACACTGTTGGTGCGCGAAGGAACGCTTCGACTGAGCGATATCGTAGTAGCCGGGGACACGTGGGGAAAAATCAAGGCTATGTTTGACGATAGAGGCCACCCAGTTAACAAAGCTGAACCGTCCGATGCGGTTCAGGTTCTTGGTTTAAACCAAGTACCCAAGGTAGGGGAACCTTTCACCGTGGTCAGTGATGAGGGTCAGGCTCGTACCACGGTTGAACAAAGGAAAGCAGCCAAGCCTCCAGCTGCGATAAGTCTGGCGGCCCTTTCCAGTCAAATAAGTCGGGGAAAATTGAACGAGCTAAACATCGTTCTCAAGACCGATGTAGAGGGAAGCATCGAGCCGATAAAAACCTCGCTCGAAAAATTAAGCTCAGAGGAAGTGAGAGTTAGAGTAATCCACGCTGCCAGTGGAAGCGTAACGGAAAGCGATGTGCTTCTGGCGTCAGCCTCCAAAGGTGTAATCATCGCCTTCAACACTAGCTCCTCACCGGGGGTAAGCCAGCTTGCCAACGCCGAAGGAGTGAGCATCCAGCACTACGATGTGATTTACAAGTTGATAGAAGACGTAAACAACACCGTAAAAGGACTGCTTCAGCCAACCTATACCGAAATACTTTGTGGGCGCGCCGAAGTGCGAGCTGTGTTTCCCAGCGACAAGTTACAGAGGGTAGCGGGAGTTTATGTTATGGAAGGCAAAGCCTTGAAAGATGCCACGGTCAAAATATTTCGCAAGAATAAGCCGATCTGTGAATCTCGAGTCAGTAGCTTGAGACGCTTCAAGGCGGACGTGTCCGAAGTCAACGCCGGCCTTGAATGTGGAGTGGGCATCGATGGCTTTGCCGACTTCCAACTTGGTGATATTATTGAGTTTTATCGCAAAGAAAAAATAGAGTAACGGTGACTATTGCTACAGACAGGAGTAGAAGTGTTGTTAAAAGGGTCGGTTGCCCGAAACGCGAACTCATGTGATGCTGGCAAATGTAAAATTGTTTTGCTAGATCTACTGAGAACAACTTTTGCGAGGTAACAAGTTGAGTCGACGAACAGAAAGAGCGAGTAAGCTTATTCAGCGAGAAATAAGTATACTGCTGGAACGTGAAGTCAATGACCCCCGGCTAGCTAAGCTAGTTTCCGTTACCGAAGTTTCTATTTCGCCGGACTTCAAGCACGCCAAGATATACGTCAGCACTCTTGGTGGGGCTGTGAATAAGAACGAATTGCTAGCAGGGTTCAATCAAGCTTCAGGATTTTTGCGCAAGGAACTGGCGGCTCACCTGAAATGGAAACAAGTGCCACAGCTCAGCTTTCACTACGACGATTCCATTGAACGTGGCGTAAGGTTGCTCACAATAATCAATGATCTCAATACTGGCGAGAACAACAAACTTTGATACTTGAGATTGACCGCTTTAGGAGGTGAAAGGATGACACCAATAAACGTAGCGATAATAGGCGTGGGTAATTGCGCTTCTTCTCTGGTTCAGGGAGTTTATTATTACAGGGATGCCTGTGAGGGCGAATTTGTGCCAGGCCTCATGCACGTTGTGCTGGGAGGCTATCACGTAAGAGATATTAAGTTCGTCGCGGCATTTGACATCGACAAGAACAAGGTGGGTAAGGATCTAGCCGAAGCTATTTTTGCCAAACCAAACAATACCATTAAGTTCTGTGACGTTCCCGCTACAGGCGTCCGTGTCGAGCGAGGTATGACCCACGACGGTTTGGGCAAGTACCTTTCACAGATGATTACTAAAGCCCCGGGATCGACAGCCAATATAACGAGAATACTCAAGGAAACCGAGACCCATGTGGTAATCAATTACCTACCTGTTGGCAGTGAAGAGGCAACCAAATGGTATGTGGAGCAAGTGCTAGCTGCAGGGTGTGGCTTTGTCAACTGTATTCCCGTCTTCATCGCTCGCGAAAGCTATTGGCAACACAGATTTGCCGAGCGCGGATTGCCCGTCATTGGCGACGACATAAAATCGCAGGTCGGGGCTACAATCACCCATCGAGTATTGACCAAGCTCTTCCGTGACCGGGGCGTCAAACTGGAACGAACCTACCAGCTAAACTTTGGCGGCAATACTGATTTTTACAACATGCTGGAACGCGAAAGACTGCAATCAAAGAAAATTTCCAAGACCAACGCTGTTACCTCTCAGCTTGATTATGATATCGGAGCGGAGAACATCCATATCGGTCCCAGTGATTACGTGCCATGGCTGGCAGACCGTAAGTTTTGCTACCTGAGGATGGAAGGACGAACTTTCGGGGACGTGCCTCTCAATTTGGAACTAAAACTTGAAGTGTGGGATAGCCCCAATTCAGCGGGAGTGGTTATTGACGCCATAAGGTGCTGCAAACTTGCCCTTGACCGTGGCCTAAGCGGAGCTATTGTGGCTCCCTCGGCTTACTTTATGAAGTCGCCACCAATCCAGTACTCTGATGAAGAGGCGCGAGTCAGAACTGAGGCGTTTATCTCCGGCCAACAACAAGAAGGCCCTATATGCCTGCCTGAGCTGCGCTCCGTGGAAGTGAAAACCAGCTAGAAAAGGTTGCCTTCCCAGTTATGTTTGGATAGCAAAATCGGTATGAGCTAGAGGTAACAATTGCTTTCCCTCTCCACCATGTGGGCAAAAAACAGATTCAACTGCATGGGGGAGTTTGTAGCTAAAGCCAAGGAGCTTGGCTTCACTTCCATAGAACCAAATAGCGTGATTTCTCCGCCAATGCTTCTCGAACTTATCGACGCTCGAGCCTTCATTTCTAGCATACACGCTCCCTGCCCGGTAACCTTGTCTTCCCAGGGAACACCAATAACCGCCCTCTCTGTGAGCTCCCTGGATAAGGATGAACGAAAAGAAGCTGTCTATTTTGCCAAAAGAACCATTGACCTAGCGTCTGAGGTCGGAGCTAAAGCAATCGTACTTCACATGGGTGAAGTGCCCATCGATCTTAATTTGCAAGATACTTTGTATCGACTCTACAATAGAAGCGGGACAAACGCCAAGGAGTATAACCTTGTTAAAGAAGAGTTAATGCAACAACGTCGTGCGCAAGCTCTTCCTTATTTACAAGCGGCAATGAAAAGTCTTCTCGAATTGACCGATTACGGCGAGAAAAAAGGCATAATGCTCGGGCTGGAGACAAGGTTTCATTTCCACGAAATCCCCACGTTGGAGGAGATGACAGAGTTACTTCGCGAAGTGAGAGGAAGCTTAACCGGATATTGGCATGATGTGGGACACGCTCAAATGCAGCAAAAATTGGGTTTCGCCCGACACGAAGAATGGCTCTCCTGTTTCCAGGACAGAATGGTGGGGATCCATCTGCATGATGTTAAGGGTGTTACCGATCACTATCCTCCCGGAGAAGGGGAGATAGACTGGGGTACAGTGGCGAAATACTTGTTTCCGGAAGTAATTAAAGTATGCGAGATTGGTGAATGGAACGAAGAGGAGGAACTGCGCGGAGTAACCGAATTTTTGCAAATGAAGGGGATAGCGAGCAGCTGATATGAATCTTTCTCACATTAGAAAGGATGCAGCCTGTTATATCACAAGCCCCCTAGTAAAGGTATTGAGTAAGAGTAAAGTGACACCAAATATCCTTACTCTGGGCAACCTGGGGCTCAGTATAATTGCCGCCTATGTCATTGCCACAGGCAAGCTCCTTGTTGGTGGGATCCTAGTATTAGTATCGGGGTTATTTGATATTCTTGATGGAGCTTTGGCCCGTTCCACCGGACAAGGCACGAATTTTGGAGCAGTCTTAGACTCTACTGTAGACCGCATCGCCGAGGCGGCCACGTTGGGAGGTGTATTATTCTGGTACTTGTTTCAGGACAATAATCTTGGCGTTGCGCTGTCTTTCGCCGTTGCCGTCGGATCCCTCTTGGTTAGTTACGTACGAGCCAGAGCAGAAGGGATAGGTCAACAATGCCAGGTTGGCTGGTTCACGAGGGCGGAGCGGGTTGTGGTCCTCGCCATAGGTCTAATTCTGAATCAGATTCTTATTGCCTTATGCCTTCTCCTCGTTTTTGTGTTTCTAACCGTATTCCAGAGAATGGCGCATGTCAGGAAACAAGCAAAGACAAGGGGTGCTAAATGGGTGTCATAGTCGTTTTAGGTGGACAATGGGGCGATGAGGGCAAGGGAAAGATAGTAGACCTCCTAGCTCAAAAGGCAAAGCTAGTAGCCCGTTTCTCCGGAGGAGACAATGCTGGTCATACTGTAGTCAACCCCTACGGTAAATTTCGTTTACATCTCGTGCCTTCCGGCATTTTTTACCCACATGTAACCTGTGTTATCGGCAACGGTGTAGCCATCAACCCTGCAGTCCTTCTCAAGGAAATAGAAGAACTGCAAAAGCACGGTGTGGATGTGAGCCGACTTTATATTAGTGACCGCGCCCACTTGATTATGCCTTACCACATTCTTTTCGACACTTTAGAAGAGGAAGCACGTGCGAGAGGGGCCATAGGAACCACGCGAAGAGGAATTGGTCCCGTCTTTGCCGACAAAGTGGCCCGCCTGGGAATTCGTGTTGGAGACCTACTGGATAAGGAGCTATTCTTGAAACGCTTGAAATCGGTGCTCGAGATTAAAAATGCTATTCTCACAAGGGTATATCAGGCTTCACCTTTATCGCTAGAAGAGATATACGAACAATATTGCGATTACGGTGAACGGCTCGCTCCCTTTGTTCAAGAAACCAGCTCTCTGATCCGCCAAGCTGTAGCTCGAGGCGAGCCAGTCTTACTTGAAGGGGCTCAAGGGACCCTGCTTGACCCCGACTTCGGCACTTACCCTTACGTAACTTCCTCTTCGCCGCTGGCCGGGGCAGGTTGTATTGGCACAGGATTGGGTCCCAGAGAAATTCAGCACGTTGTGGGTGTCTTCAAAGCGTACAATACTAGAGTGGGAGCAGGTCCTATGCCCACAGAGCTTAAGGATGAAACAGGTGAACTCATACGGCAAAAAGCTCAAGAATATGGTGCTACCACAGGACGACCACGGAGATGCGGCTGGTTCGACGCTGTAGCCGCCCGCTTCAGCGTAGAGGTAAACAGTATCAGCCATATAGCGCTAACCCATCTTGACATCTACGACTCTTTCCCTTCAATCAAGATATGCGCCGCATACAAGGTTGATGGCAGAATCTTGACTTCCTTTCCTAGCGACATCAGTGTCCTGGAGAAATGTGAACCCGTATACGAAGAAATAGAAGGCTGGCAACAACCAACCAGCGGAATTAGAGACTTTGCTCAGCTGCCGCAAGCAGCACGCAACTACATTTCGCGACTGGAAATGTTTCTTTCTTGCCCTATCAGCCTTCTCTCCGTGGGACCTGAAAGAGACCAGATGATAACGGTCAGACCTTTCAGCTTTTAGGAATAGGCAAATTTATTCTATAATCCTTCAAAGTTGCCCTGATGACATCAGCTGTCTTTGCATCTGGCTCGACAAGAGGAAGACGAGGCTTGCCCACGCGAAAGCCAACCTGATTTAAAGCCCATTTCACTGGCATAGGATTGGGCACGATAAACAATGCATTAACCAGAGGCAACAGGTGACGATGAATATTAGCTGCTGCAGCAACCTCGCCTCTAAGGAACTTCTCTATCATATCTCTTATCTGCAATCCTACCAGATGGGAGGCAACGCTAATGACACCATAGCCCCCTAAAGCCAGTATCGGAAAGGTGTCGCTATCATTGCCGCTATAAACTAAGAAATCTTCCTTAGTACCTTGGATGACTTCAGCCACCTGCCCCAAATTGCCGCTGGCTTCCTTTATTCCCACGATGTTTTCAACATGGCTGAGCTTGATCAGCGTATCAGCAGAAAGATTAGTGACCGTCCGCGAAGGAACATTGTACAAGATGCATGGTAATCTGGTGCTCTCAGCAATCGCTCTAAAATGTTCCAACAGTCCTTGCTGAGTGGGACGATTGTAATAGGGAACGACAAGCAAGCATGCGTCCACTCCAATCTTTTCCGCTTCCTTGGTCAGTTCCTGGCTTTCTCTAGTGTTGTAGCTGCCCGTGCCAGCAATAACCGTCCCGCGCTCACCCACAGCTTTTTTGACTTCAGCGAAAAGGCGCAACTTCTCCTCCCTGCTTAGCGTGGGAGATTCTCCGGTCGTCCCCGACACTACCACACCATCACTGCCCGAATCGAGGAGAGCCAAAGCTAACTTCTTGGCTTGCTCATAGTCTACCTCGCCTCGATCATCAAAAGGGGTAACCATAGCAGTTAAGAGACGCCCAAACTTTTCCCTACCCCGCTTTTCCATCTAGACTAGCTAACCTCCCTCTTGACGTTATCCATCCCATTCTTATGCCTTCTTCGGCAATTTGCGCTGCATTGAGCGCTGCCCCTTTTCGTATGTTATCAGCCACTATCCACATAACGAGTCCATTAGGATGAGAGACGTCTTTCCTGATCCGTCCCACGAACACATGATCGGAACCACTAGCCGCCCAAGGCTGTGGATAAAAACTAACGGTAGGATCATCCAGCACCCTCACACCAGGGGCCTGCGCCAGGATTTTTCTTGCTTCTTCAGGACTTATTGGCGAACTGAACTCCACATTAACCGCTTCGCTGTGACCGAAGTACACCGGCACCCTGACACAGGTAGCACAAATCGCTAAATCTCCAGCGCGGAGTATCCTCCGCGTTTCCTCTATCAATTTCTGTTCTTCCCTAGTATATCCGTTGTCTAAAAAGACATCAATCTCCGGCAATACGTTGAATGCTATTTGATGAGAGTAGATATGGGGACAAACACGACGCCCCTCCAACACTAGCTGTGATTGTGTTGTAAGCTCTTTCATAGCAGCAGTACCACTGCTTGATACCGATTGATATGTGCTTACCACAATGCGTTTTACAGGATTTTGTCGGTGGAGGGGATACAGGGCTACCACCAGAGGAATGGTATGAGAACTGGGATTAGCAATTATGCCCCTATGCAATCTCATATCCTCAAGATTCACCTCTGGCACTATCAGAGGCACCGCCGAATTCATCCTGAAGGCACTACTATTATCGATGACCACCGCCCCGGTCTCGGCAGCTAATGGTGCCAGCCTTCGGCTAGTTTCAGCACTGGTGCAAAAAAAAGCAACATCCACGTCGCGGAATGCTTCTGCTTTGGCTTCAGTAACCTCGATTCTTTGACGATTAAAAAAAAATTTCACTCTGGCAAAATTTCCCAAGGCCAGTAATCGGAGCGAAGCCACAGGAAAACTACGCTGTTCCAGTATCTTGATAAGTTCTTGTCCCACAACTTCGGTCGCGCCAACAATAGCCACATTGAACCCGCTCATGACCCTTCTCTATAAGTTTATTAAGGCGTCCAATCCATAAGTAAGTCCCTTACGCTTTACCACCTCCTTGATTGCCAGGATCACACCGGGCAGATAGCATTCCCTGCTCATCGCGTTGTGCCGCAAACTTAAAGTTTCACCTGGGCCACTAAATATGACTTCCTGCGCAGCCATAAATCCCGGCGCCCTCACACTATGAATAGCGATACCGTCTAGTTGACCCCCCCTGGTGTGGCTGAGCACTTCCTTTGTCACCTCAGGATAAATAAACGGCTTGCCGCGTGCTTGTAACATAGCCTTTGCCGTCGCCACAGCAGTTCCCGAGGGAGCATCAGCCTTCTTTTCGTGATGCATTTCAATAATCTCAGCGTAGTCGAAAAACTTGGCAACGAACTTAGACAGATGGATCAAAAGTGCTGCCCCCAAGGAAAAATTGGGCGCTACTACCGCTCCCACGTTATTTTCCTTACTCAATTGTGCGATTTCTGCCAGGTTTTCCTCTGAAAGCCCGGTAGTGCCAATGACCACGTTCACCTTTTGCTTCAAAGCAATACGAGCAGCCGCCATAGAAGCTTCAGCATTGGTGAAGTCCACCACCACATCAGCGTTACAGTCTTTCAAAAGGGAATATAAGTCTGCAGAAAATGGTACTAAATCACGGGTCTCGGCCAAAGGAAGATACTTTTGAGCCACTTCCTTTTCCACGGCGCCTACTACCATTAGTCCTGGCTCACGTACTACAGCCTTGATTACCTCTCGCCCCATTCTGCCTAAAGCACCATGAACAACTACCCTTATGGCTTCCATCCTAGCCTCCTCCCAAAAGTTTGACTATTTGTTACCCGCACCTTGTCGCTTGTCCCTGCCCGAAGGATGAGCAAATCTTTTTCTATGTAGTCGAGTGGAAGAATCTCTGACCTTGGCACCTGAGACTCGAGAAAGGCCCTGAAACAAAGCTTTCCGCGATAGATTTATCCTGCCTGCACCATCGATACCTACAACCTTTACCATTATTTCATCGCCCACCTTCACTACATCCTCAACATTACTTATGTGGTAGTCAGCGAGTTCGCTTATATGAACCAGCCCCTCACGTCCAGGCAAGATCTCTACCATGACACCAAAATTAAGTATTCTGGTCACCTTCCCTGTGTACACCTCTCCGACCTCTACATCCCTGGTCAGGTCTTGAATCATCTTGATAGCTTTCTGGGCTAGCTCTTCGCTCGGAGAGCCAATTAGAACCTTACCATCGGGTTTAATGTCGATAGTCGCTTTCGTCTCATCAATAATAGACCTGATAGTTCGTCCCCCAGGGCCAATAACAGTGCCAATCTTACTAGGGTCAATACTAATCTCATACATCCTAGGAGCATAGGGACTCAATTCAGGCCGGCTAGAACTAATAGCTAGAGCCATCTTGCTCAGTATTTCCAATCTTGCCTCCCGAGCTTGATAGAGAGACTCCTTCAGAATGTCATAACTTAACCCCTGTAGCTTGATATCAAGCTGCAACGCTGTAATCCCCCTCACTGTGCCGGCAATCTTAAAATCCATATCTCCATACGCATCTTCCATACCAGCAATATCGGTCAAGATAACGTAGCTACCGCTATCATCGGTAACCAGACCAAGTGCTATTCCCGCCACCGCTGCCTTGACAGGCACGCCAGCATCCATAAGAGCCAGCGTAGAAGCGCAGGCACTAGCCATAGACGTGCTCCCATGGGAACTAAGCACCTCGGAAACCAATCTAATGGTGTAAGGAAAGTCTTCCTCCGAGGGCAAAATAGGAGCAATGGCGCGCTCCACCAAAGCACCGTGTCCGATTTCCCGTCTTCCTGCTGCTCCTATGCGTTTCACCTCGCCAGTGGAAAAAGGAGGAAAGTTATAATGATGCATAAATCGTTTCGTTTCTTCTAAACCTAAACCGTCCAACATTTGCTCCTGCCCAATAGAGCCCAAGGTTGTGATGGTTAACACTTGCGTTTCACCCCGAGAAAACAATCCTGATCCATGGGTGCGGGGCAAAATGCCAACCCCACAACTTATAGAGCGAATCTCTCTGGCCTCGCGGTTATCAAGATGCCGCCCTGTTTGAAGTATTTTCTTTCTTACCGCCATCCTCACGTAAGTATCAAAAGCAAAATCAATTTCCTCGGCAGGAAAAGAAGTGCCTAATTTTTCATTCACTTCGGTTCTCAGAGCTTTCACAGCCTTCTCAGTTTCTAGCCTAGTTGGTCTTTCCAAAGCCCAAAATATTCTGTCCTTCAATATAGAATCAAGTTGAGCCAAAAGCTCTGCCGAGGCCTCTCTAGGTTTAACCTCCATCTTGGCTTTGCCATACGCCCTTTGCACCTCTTCCTGAAGTCTAATAATCCCTTGATTAGCTTCGTGTCCTAACTTGATCGCCTCAAGCAATATTTCTTCAGAAGCCTCCTTAGCACCTGCCTCGAGCATCACTACATCGCTCTTAGTGCTGGCAACCACTAAGTCGAACAAGCTATTCTCCACACGGGGTAGCACTGGATTTATCACGAAGGTATCGTCTATATAGCCAACGTGTACCGCTGCCACAGGACCATAAAACGGAATATCTGACAGGGTAAGAGCCGCAGAAGCGCCAATAAGGGCGCACACATCGGGGTCATTTTCTTGGTCTACTGACAATACCGTGGCTACAACTTGAACGTCCCGGTTAAATCCTTTAGGAAGAAGGGGACGAATGGCACGGTCGATAAGCCGGCTAGTGATTATAGCCTCTTCAGTAGGACGCCCTTCTCGCCTGATAAAACTGCCTGGGATCTTGCCTGCAGCGTATAGCCTTTCTTCGTAATCCACCGTTAAGGGAACGAAATCTAACCCTTCTCGTGGCTCCAACCCAGCACAGGCAGTAACCAGAACTACCGTATCCCCATAGCGAACAGCCACAGCCCCGTTCGCTTGCCAGGCAAAATTCCCCACTTGAATGCTCAACGTCCTGCCTGCTAAGGAACACTGGAATTCATCAGGCATTTTACTTCCTCAACCCTAGCCTGCTGACGAGAGAATGGTACTGTTCTGCGTTGGTTCTCCGCAAATAGGACAATAGCCGTTTCTGCTTGCCAATAACTCCTTGAAGCGCATGTTTACAGTACTTGTCCTGAGGAAACGACTTCAGATGCTGGGTCAGTCGGTTTATCCTCTCCGTAAGCAAGGCTACCTGAACTTCAACAGACCCGGTGTCATTCTCTTTGCGTCTAAATTGTGCAATTATCCCTTTCTTTGTGTCTTTGTCCAGCATTGTCCTCCTGAGGCCGCGTCAATAATGCCATATAGGATACCATGTGCCCTGAAACTTGTACAGGAAATTGACCTAAATATTAAAGATAATCTAAAATTCCGCTATCAGGCAACCTCGCATGCGAGAAAGCTGCGGCGTTTTTGGAATCTATGCTCCCGGGATAAACAGCGCTCATACCATCTTTTTTGCCCTTTTTGCTTTGCAGCACCGCGGTCAAGAAAGCGCAGGCATCGCCGTAACCGATGGCACCCGAATAAGGGTGCATACCAAAATGGGACTTGTTTCTCAGGCGTTCACCGAAAACGACCTCGCCCTGCTTCAGGGGTATGCAGGTATCGGGCATAATCGCTACTCCACAACGGGCTCAAGCCGTCCCACAAACGCACAGCCAATCATAGCCAAAGCAAACGGTCTAACCATCGCTCTAGCTCATAATGGCAACATTATCAACGCTAGACCACTTCGTCAAGAACTCCAGGAACTGGGCTACCATTTTTATACCACCACCGATTCGGAAGTAATCGCCAACCAGATTCTGGCTTCGCCCGGAGCAAACTGGCAGGAAAAAATTAGATTCGCCACGAACCGGCTCCAGGGGGCATATTCTATGGTGATTCTCACTGCGGATAAACTTATTGGAGTCCGAGATCCTCTGGGCGTTCGTCCGCTTTGCCTTGGCACCATTGACCATGGATGGTGCATCGCTTCAGAAAGCTGTGCTCTGGACCATATAGGTGCCCACTTTGTAAGAGAGGTGGAGCCGGGGGAAATTGCAATCGTGGATGCTAACGGTTTGAAGAGCTTCAAGAAGAAAAGCGAGAAACGGGCCCTGTGTATCTTTGAGTATATCTATTTCGCCCGGCCGGATAGCGTTATTGAAGGCAAATTACTTTACCCTGCGAGACAAGCCATGGGGAAAATATTAGCTGAGGAATATCCCGTAGATGCTGACCTTGTTATGGGAGTGCCTGACTCAGCGACTGCCGCCGGAATCGGCTACGCAAATGCATCGGGCATTCCCTACTGTGAGGGACTGTTAAAAAACCGCTACGTGGGACGTACCTTTATCGAGCCAGACCAGAGAATAAGGGAACTCGGAGTGCAGCTCAAATTTAACCCGCTTTCCAAGATAATTGCCGGTAAGAGGCTGGTCGTTGTTGACGATAGCATTGTGCGCGGTACCACTACACCTCGAGTGGTCAACCTGCTACGGAAGGCAGGCGCTAGTGAAATCCATTTGCGCATCTGTGCCCCACCTATACGCTATCCTTGCTATTTCGGCGTCGACATGGCCACAAGATGGGAACTTATCGCGGCAAGGAAATCCATCCCTGAAATTCGCGAGCATCTCGGCGTCGATTCTTTAGGATACCTCAGCCTAGAAGGATTGATCCGTGCAGTGGATCTGCCCCGAGACGTTTTCTGCCTTGCTTGTTTTACCGGAGAATATCCTATTCCCGTTCAGATGGAAATAGATAAACTGGCGCTGGAAACCTTTGCTGTCGAGGACACTATTGAAGCCGAACGCTAGAGACGCTTACGCGCTCGCCGGTGTGGACATAAGACTCGCTGATAAAGTGAAGCGAACTATCGCTCGTCAAGCCAAGACCACATTGGGTCCTTCTGTCCTGGGTGGTCCTGGTTTTTTTGGCGGCATGTTTCGCCTTAAGGGATACAGGAAGCCGGTTCTTGTTTCCAGCGCTGATGGAGTGGGCACCAAGCTCAAAATAGCAGCTTTGCTCAATAGGTACGATACGGTGGGTATTGATCTTGTCAACCACTGTGTTAACGACATCTTGTGCTGCGGCGCGAAACCACTTTTTTTCCTTGACTATATCGCTATGGAGAAGATTAAGCCCAAGCAAATAAAGGAGATTATTTCGGGCATAATCAAGGCATGCCAAGCTGTCAACTGTTGCTTGATTGGTGGCGAAACCGCACAGATGCCTGGAATCTATTCTAAGGGAAACTACGACTTGGTCGGCTTTATTGTCGGAGTGGTGGAGGAGAAGGACATTATCGATAGCAGTTCTATCACACCGGGCGATGCCCTGCTGGGTTTACCTTCCTCCGGCTTGCATACCAACGGTTTCTCCCTGGTAAGGAAGGTCTTTGCCCTTGATAGCAGCCCCTCGCACCTGAACAAATTTTATCCCCAACTGGGAAAAACTCTAGGTGAAGAATTGCTCCAGGTGCATCATTGCTACTACCACGAGCTCAAACCGGTATTGCACCTCATCAAGGGTCTGGCTCACATTACCGGCGGCAGCTTTGAGGGGAATATACCACGCATCCTACCGCAAAAACTCGCGGCTTATATCAGAAAGCATTCCTGGGAGGTGCCCGCAATCTTCAAGCTTATCCAAGAGAAAGGAAAGCTGGACGAGGCAGAAATGTACCGAGTTTTCAATATGGGAATCGGAATGGTCTTAATTTGCTCTACAGAGCATTTGTCCCAACTCACCACATTCTTGCCGCACGCCAAACTCATCGGTGAGGTCATCAAGCCAAAAGACGGGCAGAGAGTGATAATACATTAAACGGAGGATTTATGCGAGCTATTTTGAGCGTTTCGGACAAATCCGGCGTAGTGGATTTCGCCGTGGGCCTTCAACAACTTGGTATTGAGATCTTTAGCACCGGAGGAACTAAACGAACTCTGGAACAACACGGGGTTGAAGTGCATAGCATTTCAGAACTTACCGGCTTTCCTGAAATTCTTGATGGCCGGGTCAAAACTTTGCATCCGGCGGTCCACGGCGGCATTCTTGCCCGTCGCGAACTTCCTCATCACCTGGCCCAACTGAGCCAGTACAATATCCAGCTTATTGACTTGGTGGCTGTCAATCTCTATCCGTTTGTGCAAACCGTAACCAAGGCTAATGTTTCCCTACAAGAGGCACTAGAAAATATTGACGTTGGCGGCCCCACTATGATTCGTTCTGCTGCTAAGAATTTCCCCTCTGTTCTGGTAATTGTTGATCCAAAGGATTATGGCCCCACCTTGGAAAAGATACGTCAAGGTGACATAGATTTGCAGTTCAGGAAGTACCTGGCTCAGAAAGCTTTCCAGCACGTTGCTATTTACGACACTGCTATCGCTCAGTATCTTAGCCAGGATTTATTTCCCGAAGAGATGACCATAGCCTTGAAAAAGGTGCGCACTCTTCGCTATGGAGAAAACCCTCATCAGCAAGCTGCATTCTACCTAGAAGAAAATGTAAGAACTAGGTCAGAAGGTCTGGCTTCATTGGAACAGCTGCGGGGACCGGAAATCTCGTTCAACAATCTGCTCGATACAGACGCTGCTCTCGACTTTTTGGCTGATTTTTCAGCGCCCACGGTCGTCATCATAAAGCATAATAATGCCTGCGGTCTCGCCTGTCACAGCGATCTGGCAGAAGCTTACCGCAGGGCTCTAGCTGGAGATCCTGTAGCTGCTTTTGGCGGCGTAGTTGCCAGCAATCGCCCTGTCAATTTGGCTACCGCCGAAGAAATCAGCAAGACCCATTATGACGTTGTTATTGCTCCGGATTATGAACCAGAAGCTTTGCGGCTGTTAGAAAGAAAGGAAAACCTGCGCATCCTGAAGGCTGCCCCAACCTCTTTAGTGTCACAATCTTACGTCGAGCTTCGCCACGTTCGTGGAGGATTCCTCGCACAGGTGCCTGACGCTATAAGCGAGTCAGAGCTCAACGTTCGAACGGTAACCAGACGTTCGCCCACTGACGCTGAATTATCAGACCTGGTATTTGCCTGGAAGGTCGTAAAAAGCTTAAAATCTAATGCTATCGTTATCGCTAAGGATAGCATGATTTTAGGAATGGGTGCAGGACAGCCATCGCGCGTAGTAAGCGTGGAGCTGGCTCTAAAAAGAGCAGGAAAACGAGCTAAAGGTGCTGTACTCGCCTCAGACGCCTTTTTCCCCTTCCCGGACGGACCTGAGTTGGCAATGAAGGAAGGAGTCACGGCTATTATCCAGCCCGGTGGCTCGGTGAGGGATCAGGAGGTAATCGATCTGGCAAATAGGTATAACGTGGCTATGGTCTTCACCGGCGTGCGGCACTTCAAACACTAAGGGGGGAAAAGATGCTGATGATCAGCAAAGAGGCTATGAACAGCGTTATGTCCTTGAAGGAAAAAATAAGCGACAGGGCTAAAGAAAGCGAGTGCATTGCTGCCCTGGAGAACATGATAAAAATAAAGCAATCGCATTTGTCCAGGGCGGAGTGGGGTTCCTGCTGCAGTAACATCTGTAATCTAGTACCATTACTGGATAACGAACTCCAAATGCTGCAGAACATCCTTGATTCCTTGAAATCGGGCAACCGTACTAAAGCCGCTTCTCTCCTCGACGATTATATAGCTCTGCTTAAGCAAAGCTATAGACCTGAGCCTGAGCGATGGTGACCCATGCCTAGGGTAGTCTTGGTCGTAGATATGCTCCGCGGCTTTCTAGAGCCAGGCTATCCTCTCTACTGTGGTGCCCGAGCTCGAAGCATCATACCCAATGTCAAGAAGCTTCTGGAACGAGAAACAAAGACGGGGGCAAAGATTATCTACATTTGTGACAGGCACAAACCTGATGATCCGGAATTTGGCTTGTTTGCCCCTCACTGTATCGAAGGAACACCAGAGACCGAAATCATCCCGGAGCTATCAGGGTATCCTGGTGAGATCATATCGAAGAGGAGTTTCAGCGGGTTTCACGACACTTCTCTGGAAAAAACGTTGAGAGGCCTTGAAGCGAGCACCTTAATAGCCTGCGGCGTTTGCACTGATATCTGTGTCCTCCACACGGTGGCAGATGCGAGGAAAAGGGGCTATGAGGTGGAAATTCCTGTCGATTGTGTTGCCTCCTTCAACGAAAAAGCCCATTTCTTTGCCTTGGAGCACCTGGAAAAGGTGCTCGGAGTAAAGCTGGTAAAGCCACCAATTCAGGTGTCACCACCTGGCTTTGAGATTCCGGATTCTTGGCTAAGCGGCGAGACTGCAGATATTTACTTCGTTCGTACCGTGGAAATCCTCAAGAGAGAGGGGATCAACCCTGTAGCCACCATGGAGGTTTTCCCCCGCCGCCCTGGCATCCTATGCGGTATTGAAGAGGTTAAAGCCTTGTTAGCTAAAGTTCTCCCCGAGGACAACCGGGAGGTCTGGGCACTGAACGAAGGTGAGCATTTTGACAACAAAGAGGTAGTATTGCGCATCAAAGCGCCGTATCAGAGCTATGGGGTCTATGAGACAGCTTATCTTGGCATACTTTCTCACTGCAGCGGCTGGGCTACCGCAGCGCGGGAATGTGTCGAGGCAGCGCAAGGTATACCCGTTATCAGCTTTGGAGCGCGCCACGTTCACCCTTCGGTGGTGGGCATCATGGAGTACTCAGCTATGGTTGGTGGTTGCGCTGGTTGTGCCAGCACTGCCGGAGCAAAGCTAGCAGGTATAAAGCCCACAGGCACTATACCCCACGCCCTCATTATCATCCTGGGCAATACCATTAAAGCCAGCATGGCCTTTGACAGGCATATGCCTCCTGAAGTGCCTCGCATTATCCTGGTAGACACCTTTGAGGATGAAGTTAGAGAAAGTATCGCGGTGGCTAAAGCCATGCAGGGCAAGCTACAAGGAGTGAGGTTGGACACGCCGTCGGAGAGAGGTCGAGTCACCGCTGAACTGGTCAAGGAAGTGAGAGCCTGGCTAGACCTTGAGGGATTCAAAGACGTAAAGATCGTAGTGAGCGGGGGGCTTGACCCTGAACGTATTAAGTACTTTATCGCGGAACAAGCGCCTGTAGATATCTTCGCTGTCGGGAGTTATATCAGTGACGCCAAACCTATCGACTTCACTGCCGACCTCCATGAAGTTAATGGAAAGCCTATCGCCAAAAGAGGCAGAATGCCAGGTATCACTCCTAACCCCAGGCTAAGAAGAGTATTATAAATACAACTAGCCCAGATTCTTGAGCTGTTTTTGAAAAATCGATAACCGACCCGTTAGTTCCAATGCACCGTTTTTTTGTTGCCCCGGAAGCCATAGACGGAAGTAAAGTGTCCATAAAAGGGAAGCAAGCCTACCAGATTTCAAGAGTGCTCCGGATGAAGCCAGGAGATGAAATCACGGTGTTGGACAATAGTGGCGCACAATACCAGGTCAAACTCGCCGCGGTAAACAAAAAGCAGATTACAGGAGACATAGTGTACTCCTCACCCTGTCCCAACGAGCCATCCCTCCATGTCCACCTCTACCAAGCACTCCTGAAAGGCGATAAGTTCGATTTTGTTCTTCAAAAATGTACCGAGATCGGCGTTGCCAGCTTTACCCCAATCATTTGCGAGCGTTCTATTTCTCGCCACGTCAGCACCACCCGGATGAGCCGCTGGCAGACAATCATCATGGAAGCAGCGGAACAGTCCCACCGAGCTAGAATGCCTCTGCTACAGCCATTAATCAGCTTCACGAAAGCTTGCCACTTGGCTATGGGTGTTTCCTTGCTTGCTTGGGAAGGCGAGAAAGCACCCCCTCTAAGAACTGCTCTGCCCGACCAAAGACCCGATGCCATTACCATCTTCATCGGTCCCGAAGGAGGTTTCTCTTTTCAGGAAGTTGAATTTGCCAGAAGCAAAGGCATAACACCAGTAACACTGGGCAAACGCATTCTGCGAGCTGAGACAGCTGCCCTGGTGGCCGCCAGCATTGTCCTCTATGAATACGGGGACCTGGGTTGTTGAAAGAGGCGCTTCTTCACCTCCTCAACAATTTTAGGAAGTATTTCTCCCGTCTTGCCTTGAATCAAATAGTCTGATATACCTTCTTGAGTCAGCGGTGTAGGGTCAGCATTCACTTCGATTATCTTTGTACGACGCGAACGAAATCTTGCCATCCTGGGTAGCCCGGCAAAAGGATAAACCACCGCCGACGTTCCACAAATAAGCATAAGGTCACATTTCGAAACTTCCTCTTGGGAAGCTGCCATAACGTCTGAAGGTATGGGCTCGGTGAAATGAACCACATCATACTTCAGCGCAGCACCACATTTGCAACGAGGTGGAAGTTCGTCCAAGGAAACCTCCTCTCGGCGGAATCTCGAGCCGCAGTAAATACAGCGCAACGCATGTATGCTGCCATGATATTCCAAAACTCTCTTACTTCCCGCTTTTTGATGCAGTCCATCAATATTCTGCGTGATCACACATTTCAATATCCCGAGCTGTTCTAGCTGCGCCAGAGCATAATGACCGGAATTGGGTTCCGCTCTTCTAATTTGCTCGTAGAATGTCCCTTGCCCCTGGGGAAATCCCAACATTTCTTCCCAATATGTCCTGGGGTCTCGAAGAAAAAGGTCATACCTTTGGTAGGCTTTAGCCTCCGCTTCCTTATTCGTCGTCCACAATCCCCGGGGTCCTCTGAAATCAGGTATTCCCGATTCTGTTGATATACCCGCCCCCGTGAGAGCAACAGCATATTTGCTTTCCGTTAAATCCTGTGCTGCCCGTTGAACCAGATCTCCCATGAAAGCTCGTCTGTTTGCTAACTTTTCAGCCAAATCCAACTCCCTTTATCTCGATAATATTCCCTTCCACCCTTATGTCCACACCAAGAAATTCTCGAACGAGCCACAGATTTGTTTCCACGTGCTCGGTAATGCGGGGAACAGAATAGATGCTGACTCCGTCGGCCAAGCTGGCATAAATTATAAGCTGATCCGCAACATACCTGTCCACCGCAGCCCCGCTCTGGATATCCTCCAGTAAATTCTGGGCCACATATCGGGCAATAGATTCAGAGCTTCTGCCCGGTCTTCCTGCTCTGTCCGAACCTATACGGCTGCCTAAACTTGTTTCGGCATAAACGGCCAGAGCTGCTCCCTCCTGCAAAGAACTTTCATCTTCGACTTCCTCAATTTCAACCTTATAGCCATGGGAGCCCAGCACCCTTTTGCACTCCTGTGCCATTCTTTGGCTTACCCTCTTTTCCTTCAGATGGGATGAAAGCGCCACACCTCTGATACAGCAGATCTCTCCTCGTTCTACCAAGCGTAACGGCTTCAATTTCTTTACTGGTTCCGCTCTGACTTCTATGATCCCCCCGCCTCTCGGCATATACCCCGGTCGGACTATGTCAACTTCCACTTCTACACCCATTCGGCGCAACAAGGGGAGCAGGACGAACTTCATATGATAAGCCGAAGGTGCAAAGTCTTGAAACAGTCCGCCTTCCAGCCTGAACCTGGAAGGTTTGGATGCAAAACATGCCAAAGGCAAGAGTGTCTGAGCCATCATCGTAGTTGAACCTGCTGTCCCTATTTCCCACCCATATTCTCCACCCCGAAAGCGCTCCTTCGGCGCATACGTAATCTCCCTCGAACCTACCGCAGCATTTTCCACTGTTGCACGACACATCTCCTGACATGCTTGGATTACTTTAAGATGCTGTGACCTTAGACCGGGATTATCTCTCCTGGCTCTAATGTTCTCGATTCTTATTTCCTTTCCCAGCAAACTGGCCAGCGCCACGGCGTAGCGAACTACGGTCCCACTTCCCGATTTCATTGCGCCGTTAATGATCACCATCCTGATATTCCCTCAGCACTCTTTTAGGCTCACGAACTCCTGCGCGACACAAGTTCACCTGCCAGCCAGCAATCTCGCCACAAAGCCATCTCCAACCGTTTTTGCAACTCCACTACCTATTATCAATCTGTCTGAGTTGAAGACACGTACTGCAACTAACACCATTATCGCGGTGAACGCCGCTGCGTAGGCAATGCCAGCAAGCACGAGCGGATAATTATCCAGCATCAGAGCCCGCATTGCCATCATAGCGTGAGAGAAAGGTATGGCAAAAACAAAAATCCTTAATGCCACAGGAACTGTATCGAAGTCCTTCAACATGGTCACGAACATAGAAAGCATGGCTAGCACGGTAATCGGAAAGACCAGCGCTTGAGCACTCCGATAGTTCTTGGCGAACGTTCCCAGGACTATGCACAGTGAAAGCTCGGCCAGGAGAGCCACGAATAACGAAATCCCTACTAACACATAGTCTGTTACGCCCAGATCCAGTCCAAATTGCGCCAGGTTTATATCGCCGAGTTGGAAAGCCTTCATATACCGTGAGAACCCCATCATGTAGATCGCTGCCAGTATCATCCCCACCAGAGCACTGCCAATTATCTTGCCCAGTACTATCTGGTTCCTCTTCACGGGCAGCGTCAACAACGTTTCCAGTGTCTTGTTTTCTTTCTCCAATCCCATGGAAGATATGACGGAAGTCCCGGCCAGAATTATGAGCATCATTATCACGATCGGAATGGCTACAGACTGCGACATAAGCATGTTACTCAAGATGCTTGGCGATAGCCCTACAATCTTCTTTCCCTTGAAGAACGTAGTCTCGAACCTAGTCGTCGGGTTCAGCACAAGACTCGCGTCCGAAGAACCACCTTCTCTTATCAGGCTTTCCGATATCTCCCGATTCATCTCTTCTATAAGCCTTTCGAGTGTTCCTGACGATACGGAGTCCATTATTCCAGCCCCTCTCATTATCCAATAGATTTCTATCTTCCCCGGCTGTCCAGCGCCAATATCCTCGCTGAAGTGCTCTGATATCACTAGCACAGCCGTCCCACTTTTCTCCCGTGCCTCTCGCAATCCTTCGTCCACATCGTCACCGCTGTAGATAACTTCCGCCCCATGAGCAACAACAGACGTGGCTATACCAGAAAACTCGCCTTTGTCTCTGTCTACAATACCTATTACCGGCTTCTGTTGCATCGCTTCCCCCACGTTTCCAACTGTATGCCCTACATACCCAAACACCACCGCGATGACCGCTATGGGAAGAAAGGTCGATAGGGTGAATAGCTCCTTAAATTCTTTTTTCACTATGTTATTAATCATAAGTCTCCATCAACAAACTAGCCTAAGCACTGACCTTGGCACACACGGGGCTCACTCAGAAACTCCAGCTATTACTATGCGCGCTCATGTTATTGCCTTCACGAAAGCCTCCTCTATGTTCCGCGCGCTGAACCTACTCTTAAGTTCCTCAGCAGTCCCAATGGCAATTATTATCCCATCATTAATCAAAGCAATGCGATGACAGAGAAGTTCCACTTCCAGCATGTTATGCGAAGACAGTAATACGGTAGTTCCGGACTGAACCGCGGTATTTATTAGTTTCCTCACTTCCTGGGCATTCACTACGTCCAGACCAGAGGTTGGCTCATCGAGTATCGCCAGCCTAGGATTTGTCATCAAAGCTCTGCCCACAAGCAAACGGCGTGTCATCCCCTTACTATACGTGTCAACCTTGTCGTTTATCCTTTCCCCTAAATTGGCTATCTCCACTCCCCTCCGCAACATATCGCGAAATTTCTGTCCCTCGCCAAAGAATTTGGCAATAAACCTCAGATACTCCATCCCAGTGAGATTCTTGTAAGCGCCAGCCTCTTCAGGCAAATAGCTTATTATCTTCCTTATCTCCCCTGCTTCTTTGGGAAGTGTGTAACCGAAGACGCTTACCGAGCCTGAGGTTATTTGCAGCAGCGTGGCAATGACCCTGAGGGCCGTCGTTTTCCCCGCGCCATTGGGACCTATCAGCCCGAATGTCTCTCCTTCCTCTACTTCAAACGAGATCCCTTTCAGTGCCCTTAACTTTCCATAGTCCTTGACCAGCTCTCTAACTTCTACCGCCTTCATCTGTCTCATGCGTAAAAATGACAATAGCGAATTTGCACCACACACTGACCAAGCTCGGTTGTGTGTAGCATGAGCAAATCCTAGTAACAGACTCGCCCTTGTGCTTGGCTACGTCTTGGTTAAATGATCCCGCCCCTAGAGTATACACAAAATTCGCTCTTTGAGCAGCCGCTGCCAAAATGTGGTTCTACCGGGCTGAAGGCTGGTGTTATAATACGATCAAGCGAATGGCCGGTCTGGGACAGAGGACAGGGATTGCTAATCTGCCACTGCACTACGGCAAGGTACCCCCGTGGTTGTTCCAGCGCATGTGCCAACTCGCCCGCGAGATCGTCATCGTCACCGTAACCGAGTTCGGGGTTGAGGAAATGCTGCGTCGCTTGTCTGACCCTTTCTGGTTCCAAGCTTTCGGGTGCGTCCTGGGCTACGACTGGCACTCCAGCGGCGTTACCACTACCGTGTGCGGCGCACTGAAGGAAGGACTGCATGGGCTGGAAGAAGAGGTCGGACTATTTGTGGCTGGGGGCAAAGGGAGGACTTCGCGAAAAACCCCGCTGGAAATAGAAAGTGCAGGGCATCTCCTTAAAGTTGATCCCTCTTCTCTAATCTACGCCAGCCGGATGTCAGCTAAAGTGGACAATTCCGCCCTTCAGGATGGCTACCAGCTCTATCATCATACTTTTTTCTTCACTAGGGAGGGCTCCTGGGCAGTGGTTCAGCAAGGGATGAACGAAACCACTCGCTACGCGCGGCGCTATCATTGGCTGGGAGAGAAAGTCAACGATTTCGTTTGTGAGCCTCAGGCAGCTATCTGTTCCCAGACCAAGGGCGAGGCGTTGAATCTAGTAGCTTTAGAGAGTGCAAGAGCTAGACAGGTCATCACTCGGATTGCCACTGAGCAAAAGCCAGACACGACCGTCAGACAACTCGACAGGTTAAAGACGCTAAACCTACCCCAGCGACCTTATATTGGTTTAGAAGATATCCATCCCGACAGGCTAAGCAGGATTCTCGTCGATACATACGAACACAAGCCCCGGAATTTTGAATCGCTGCTAGCTTTGGAAGGTGTGGGAGCAAAGACACTTCGCGCCCTGAGTCTTATTTCCGAGCTGGTGTATGACACTCCAGTTAGCCTGCGCGATCCGGCCACGTATAGCTTCGCCCACGGCGGCAAAGACGGGCATCCATACCCCGTGGACAAGAAGACGTACGACAGCAGCATCCAGTTTCTGGCTCAGGCACTGGAGAAGGCCAAAATCGGAGATAAAGAGAAGCTGGAAGCGTTCAGGCGATTGAAAGCGTGGGAATAAACAGAGTAAGAAAATGGCCGACTTTGATATCGTAGCTCACGTTTCCCGGATCGAGGCGAACCGCTCTCTTAAGGATGCTCTAATGCAGGGATTGAAGACACGACGTCCTCCTTACCGTATCTCCGTGACTGACCTTGTCAGCCCGAAGCAGGCCTATTTCAAGAGAAAGTATCCCGAGATCACTCCTTCTATGGAAAAGCAACAACTTTTGTGGACAGGAGCTGGTTTTCATAAGACCTTCGGCTCAGCGGTGTCCACTGAGGAATACCTAGAGCAATTTGTTGAGTGTGACGGCATTGTGGGAAAGATTGACATCTATGAAAGAATACCAGTGGAAGTCAAAACAACTTCCGTCCCCTTGGACAACAGAGACCTTTTGCAATACCGACCTGCTTACATCGAACAGCTGGGTATGTATTGCGCCATGGTTAACGTGCCTAAGGGGCAAATCATCGTCTACCAGCATCAAGAATCCTCGCTGTCATCCCCCCTAGTCGTTTATCATGTAGATTTCCCGGACCTAGAAGGGATTCGAAAGGAAATGCGACGGAGGCGTGATTTGCTGATGCATGCCCTGGTCTCAAACGACCCGAGCAATCTTTCTCCCTGTGCTTGGTGTAACAGCCAGTGTGATTACTTCCAGGTATGTGACGGCAAAACGAGCTCGTTGCCACCACCGTATGAGGTAGCGCAGCTAGCCAAGGAGATCTATCTCGATAACCACACCTGCGAGCAGCTTCTTGCCAAACTATCTACCCCGCGGCCGACCCTGCCTCTTCGCATCAACGACATCGTCTTTCCCCGCAAAACGTATTTTGCGCGTCTCCAATCGCCAGGGACATGTGCCACTGAAGATACCCCAGAGGGAGAGGATGAATGTCTGCGTTCCATAAGTGAACGTGGATTTCTGGAAGTTTTGTATGACACCTTGCGCTTTGGTATTTCTGCTGAGGTACGTAGAGTTCCTGTGCAACATGTTTCGCTTACGGACATGGTCCAAACGTGGCAGGGCATTCCCACTATCCTGCGCAACCCCAAGTTTTCCTCGCTTGTGGACCGGGAACGTCTCCCCACGGTATTTCCCCATTATTTCCTCCGTCTGGGGTTTGAATGTGCATTAACCAACCAGGTGCAAGGCAGACTGCTCGTCTACTATACTAACGTGCCCCGAGAAGATGCCAAACTAATGGTATACGATGTAAGCTTCAGGAGCCTGAATACGATTGTGACCGAAGCATCACGCCGCCTCGATCTTCTGCAAAAGGAGACGAGTGTTTTTGCACTTCCCAAATGTCCTTCCTGGATGTGCTCCGGTTGTCGCTATAAACTGGAATGTGGCGAGGGTTAGCGTGGTGAATGGCACCAAGCTGGCGCTTAAAGAACAGCTCAGGGGCCACGTCGTTAAGCCTTGTCAATATCCACAGCTAATATCAACCACCTTGTTGCAGAATCCGAGTGAAGGAGGCAACGATGAATTGGTTAGACATAATTTTGGCAGTGGTTATAGGCGCATTGGGTATTGCCGGCCTGTGGCAGGGACTGATCAGAAGCGCATTCGGTATTGCCGGGCTGATAGTGGGGATAATCCTAGCTGGACGCTACTACGATGAAGTTGCCGCATTGCTGCCAAGGAGTGACACCGCCTGGATCCACATAGCAGCCTACTGCCTCATCTTGTTGGCCACCCTTCTTGCCGCCGGGGTTATTGGCTGGTTGGTGGCAAAACTGGCACATTTCGCCATGCTTGGTTGGCTCGATAAGCTTCTGGGGTTTGTTTTTGGTGCCGCTACAGGAAGCCTGATCTGCGCTGCTGTCCTCGTCGTTGTAGCTAAATATCTCCCAGGTTCAGAAGCCGCTATAGCCGAGTCAGTCCTTGCCAGATTTCTGCTGGAGCGCTTTCCTCTAGTGCTGGCTTTCCTAGCACAGGAATTCGATTTTATTCGAGATTTCTTCGCCCGTCCGACGCAACTTCATTGAGGGGAAGTTGGCTCAGCTCCCAACACTGTATCAAGAATCTTCTTCAGTTCCTTTTTGGGCCTGTAGCCTGTAACTTGCTTCACAGGCTGGTTCCCTTTGAATACCAGCATAGTAGGAATAGCGGCTATGCCGTACCTAGCAGCCAGGGAGCTATTCTCATCCACATCCACCTTGGCAAAGTTTAGCTTACCGGCATACTCCTGAGCCAGCTCCTCCAGAATCGGAGCTACAGCCTGACAAGGACCACACCACCTCGCCCAGAAATCCACAAGTACTGGCAACTTGGACTGCAACACAGTCCTTTCAAACTCTTCTTCACCTACTATCTGTGCTATCATTGGTTCCCTCCCTTTCTTACTTCACAGCGCCAAATCTAAATTAAAAAACTTGACCGCATTTACTGTAGTCTGATGCGCAACTACGGCCTCGCTCAGTGCTTTGATCTGCGATACAACTTTCAAGCTCCTCAAGACATCGACAAGCTGGGATTGATACCTATTCTCCCTTCCGTACATCACAGGACAGTCAGTCTCCAGAAGCAGTCTATCAAGGGGCGCTTCTTTAATTGCCCTGCGATGTTCTTCGTGATACTCCCCAGCTGGCGTCGCAGAAACAAAGTACCCGTAGTCAATTATAGTCTCAAGGACACTGGAAAAGCCAGTAAACCAGTGAAAAACTGCTTTGTTTATGCCCGCGTTTTGTATCATGTGCAGGGCATCTTTCCATGCATACCTGCTGTGAATTACCACAGGCTTACTACACCTCTTGGCGATTTCCAGCAGCTGCGTCAATACCTCTCTTTGTAGCTCCTTGGATACCCTGCTCACTACCCGTTTGTCGTAGTCGAGCCCTACTTCTCCCAAGGCCACCGCTGAGATAAGATTTTCCTCGATAAACTGTAAATTTTGCCTGACCTCAGTGGCACTGAACCCGCCCAGGTCCCAAGGATGCAACCCGATAGCTGGATACACAAAGCGGGGATACCTCTGGGCTATTTCTAAGATTTTCGTATTAGATTGATAATTTGACCCTACAGCTACTATCGCGATTACACCGATTTTCTTAGCTTGTTCCAGCTGGGGATGTACATTCTCTACTTCATCGAGATGGGCATGGGTATCAATAAGCCTAAGCACCGCACTTCACTTATTCTCAGAAGTCTTCCTTTCATTGAGAATAGCCTTGTAATACTCCATCCCCTGTTTAGTTGGCTTGTAAACATAAAGTGCGAACCTGTCCTCCGTTTCTTTGGTAACCATGTTCGCCGCCACCAGCGCTCTAAGCACGGCCTCGCCAAAGTACCCCGCTAGATTGAGATGATGGTCAGGAACCGCCCTGTTCGTTTCCTCATATTCGCGACATATGGCAGTAAGGAGCTTTAATGGCTCCTCTTCCAAACCCCGCATCAAAGCTTGCATCGGGGCTGTCTTCTTTAACTCGTTCAAGAAATCCTCGAGCGCACCCATTGTATTATCCTCTACGAGATTTTGCTGCTTCGATCTCTTTTGTTTCAAATCAAGCCCAAAAATTTCAGAGCTTATCGTTGTTATTTTAGCCGCTATGCACCCCTACGGCAAGCAAAGGTATGCCGAGGAAAAGAGAAAAAGTCATCCTTCATTAAGCAAACTGATATAATCTCAGCTATGAACTTAGCCAAACAGATTCAAGACTATCTTCCGCGAGATATTCTTGAACTGATCCGGAACATCAGCCTGTATGCCAGCGGGCTGGGATACAGGCTATACCTTGTTGGGGGAGTGGTGCGAGATCTACTCTTGGGTTATCCCAACTTCGACCTTGATCTTGTGGTGGAAGGCGATGCGCTGATCTTAGCTCAGCAGGTTGCTGAAACCACTGAGGCAAGGCTGGTAACCCATCCTCGGTTCGGGACCGCGAAGCTGAAGCATCGGGATTTTACCCTAGACGTAGCTAGCGCACGCAGGGAGATTTACTCCCGACCAGGAGCACTTCCCAGAGTTAGTCCAGGCACCATTGAGGATGACCTATTTCGTAGGGATTTCTCGATCAATGCTATGGCTATATCTCTTCTCCCGACCGATTATGGCGAGTTAATTGACCCTTACCATGGGAGGGCGGATCTGGAACGCCACGTGATCCGCATCCTCCATCCGCGCAGTTTCATTGACGACGCCACAAGGATCTTGCGCGCAATCCGCTACGAACAACGACTACGCTTTCGCCTCGAAACACAGACAGCCCAGTTACTCCAGCGCGACATCCCATTCCTGGACACCATTAGCGGCGACCGCATAAGACACGAACTAGAGTTAATTTTCCGAGAGAATCAGCCTGAACTTGTTATCAATCGGCTCGCAGAATTAGGAGTGCTGGCAAAAATATGCCCTTCCCTCAAGATCAACGACTGGATCATGGAGAAGTTCCAGCTCGCGCGTAAGCTGAACAGCCGTGCCGAGCTGCCCATCTTTTACTTTTGCCTTCTTGCCTATCATTTGGATCCTGAGAACAATGAACGGCTTATTCTTCGTCTCAACACACCAGCAAGGCTATCCCGGGCAATGCGGGATACCCTTCAGCTAAAATCTAAACTTTACCTGCTTGAGGATACATCCTTGAAACCCAGCGACATTTATGACCTCCTCCACAAATATGATCCGGCAGCAGTTCAGGTAAATGTTTTGGCCTTGGAATCATCACTGGCCCGTTCTCGGCTCGAGCTGTTTCTTAACACCCTGCGCTACGTCAAAGTATCGCTTGACGGTGAACAGTTGCAAAAGCTCGGCATACCACCAGGACCAAAGATAGGAAAAATCCTGCAAATATTGCACAAAGCAAAGCTAAATGGGGAAGTGAGCACCAAAGCAGATGAGGAGAAACTCGTGCTATCCCTGAAAGCGCACGATTTTCCTGATATGACCTAGACTCTAACCTGTTTGTTCGACCTCCCAATTTAGAGCTGGAAAGGTAAAAGTTTCAGCAGCCCAAAGCCGAAATAGCACAGCAAAAAATACTTGGGAAATTTGCCCGCCCAACAAGCGAACAAGAACTTCCGCAGAGGTACTTTAGACGAACCAGCAATGAGTCCCGCTATGTCCACAGGCAAAATGGGCTGGATAGAAAGGACAAAAATAGCCATCATACCGTATTTCTTCATCCATGCCACCAGTTTGTTATATCTTGCGACGCCTTCCGTATGCACAATCCTCTTCCCCATGTAGCCGGCATAATAGCCGGTTACCTCTCCTAGCGTTCCAGCCAGGCTCGCTACCAGAGCCACAGTAATGGGATTGAAATGCGATGACGCCGCCATGAGTACAGGGATGTGAACTGCCACCGGAACCATGATTACTAGGTTAGCTACTAACACCATGCCAAAGATAAACAAATAGGCTACAGACGTAAACCTCTGCAAAGAAATGTCAAAATGAACGATCAAGTACTGAAGCAAATAAGCTAAACTAAGGCTAACAACGACGAGAGCAACAAGATAAAGACCTACTCGTAACCAAGCGCGTGCTTGCGAACTTTCTATACTCATTGTCAAATTACTAAGGGAAAGAACATGCCAGATAGCAGCTCAGTCCTTGGCTCTTGAGACGGGAGCAAAGTTTTCTTGCTTCCTTTTCCTCCGAGAAAAAACTGAAGAGACAGGGACCGGAGCCAGCAAGATGCACACTGGCTGCTCCCGCATTAAGGAAAGCATTCCAGTATTCTTTTAGCGCCGGGAAAACGTCGAACGCTATTTTTTCGAATACGTTAAACATAACGCCGGGAGTAACCGCCCTGCCCTGCGCCAGTGAAGACAGCGCCCGTTGAACAAACTGGCCTTGGGTAAAATGGCTCGAGTCCAACCTGCCATACATTCGTTTGGTTTTGTCCCTTAGCCTGGGTAGCGGAGGTACAAGCAAAACGAAGTAGGTTAAAGGTAGGGAGAGCAACGGGGTTACTTTTTCTCCTTTGCCCTCCACTAGAGCTGTGCCCTTGTAGAGGAAGAAAGGAACATCAGAGCCCAAAGTGCAGGCCAAAGAAACTAGCCGCGAAAGCGGCAATCTTAATCTCCACAGTTCATTGAGAGTCAAGAGCGCGGCAGCGGCATTGCTGCTGCCACCACCCAATCCCATGCCCCAAGGTATGCGCTTGTGAAGCTTTATGTATACCCCCTTATCACAGGCGGTAGTCCTCTGGAGCAAGCTCGCTGCCTTTGCCACGAGATTGTCTGATTCCAGCGCGGGGTCGTCACACTCAAAACGTAGCTCCCAGCTTAGCTCGAAATCGAGGGTATCACAGAGAGTTATGGACTGCATGATAGTGGAAATGCGATGGTAGTGGTCTTCTTCACCCAAGACCTCGAGAACAAGGTTCAATTTAGCCGGACTGTACACGGTCAACATGGGGATCCCTGCTTGAGGGACAGGAACACGTCCCACAACTTTCCCCATTCTTCCAGGCTGAGAGTCTCAGCTCTTCGCCTAGGGTCTATTCCCGCCTTTTCCAGCAGCAGGACGACGTCGCTGTGAACCATTTGCAAAGAGTGCGCCAGGGAATTTCGAAGCTGTTTCCGCGGATTACTGAAACCATGTTTAACAAAGTCAAAAAAACCAGCGACGTCAGATACCGCAATTGGTGGCTGGGAATAAACATCCAGACGCAGGATAACTGAATCTACCCTCGGTGGAGGATAGAAGCTTGTTGCTGGAACATAAGCTACTATAGTAGGCTTGCTGTAAAACTGAACCATCACGCTGAGAAATCCCATGTCGCCCGGAGAAGCAGCTATAAGCTCACCAACCTCCTTTTGCACCATGATTACCATCCGCGCAGGTCGCAGCTCGGTTTCAAGGAAATGGCGCAATATCGGTGATGTGATATAGTAAGGAAGATTGGCGACAACTTTATACCGCCGTCTCAACTGAGAACCTTCCAGATTGCTTTTCACCAGCTCCTCGGGTGAGACCTGAAGTATGTCACAGTGGACCAGTTTCAGGTTGGAAAAGCCACCTAGTCTCTCTCTTAAAACCTCGATTAATCTCGAGTCAATTTCTACAGCAATTACTCTAGATACCCGCTTGGCTAGCTCTACAGTCAGTATACCTAGCCCGGGACCGACCTCTACAACAATATCTTTGCGGTCAAGTTCAGCCGCAGACAAAATGGGAGCTAGGGCCGCTCTGTCTACCAGGAAATGCTGCCCCCACCTTTTCCTTGGTTTGACACCAGACTGTCCACCCCTATTACGTTTCTTGCAAAAAGCCACCGTTACGTCTTACCATGCGGAGCCCTGAATGAGGCCGGTTGGTTAAACTCACACGAAAGGATAAGCCTACTTACCTTTGAATCGCGCTTCTCTTTTTTCTAGAAATGCCTGCAAGCCCTCTTTAGAATCCTCGGTAGCTCGTGCCAAAGCAAAGCACTCTGCCTCGTAATAGAGAGCATGGTCAAGGTCCATTTCTATCCCTTTCGTTATAGCCAGCTTTATGATGCCCAAGGTAACAGGGCTCTTGGACAGAAGCTTGTGCACAAGTTCATCTACCGCCTTGTCCAGCTCCTCGGCAGCAACCACCTTATTCAGTAGCCCCAAACCGTAAGCCTCATGAGCATCAATCGTCTCCCCCGTCATGGCCATCTCCATAGCTTTGGTTCTGCCCACGAGCCTCGTCAGCCTTTGGGTTCCCCCAGCGCCAGGGATGAGACCAAGGTTCACCTCGGGTTGTCCAAATTTAGCTTTATCTGACGCCACTCTGAAGTCACAAGCCATTGCAAGCTCTTGACCACCACCGAGGCAAAAGCCGTTTATCTTGGCTATTATTGGCTTCCTAATCCGTTCCATGCGCTTGGTATATTCGTGAAGCATCAAAGAAAAGTCTCTCGCTTGTATGGGGCTTAAACCTTGCAGTTCAGAGATATCCGCCCCAGCACAAAACGCTCTGTCTCCGGCACCGGTGATGATGATCACAGCCACGTTTTCATCTTTCTCCGCATCTCCCAGGGCCTGGTCCAATTCCGCCAATAGGGCAGTACTAAGAGCATTGAGCACTTTGGGTCTATTTAGGGTTATCGTGGCTACCTTTGCTTTTTTCTCATAAATAATGTGTCTATACTCCTTCATAGCTCTTGGTTCTCCTAGCCAGACACCTCTTTCCTACCGAACAGCTGATAGAAGCCCTTACCGGCTTTCCTCCCAACATAGCCGATTTCGACCATCCTCTTCAGTAATGGCGCGGGCTTATATCTTTCCCACCCCGTTTGCTGATAAATGCCCTCCAGTAAGTCAACAATAACGTCTATCCCGATAAGATCAGCCAGTTCAAAAGGACCCATCGGCCAATTGAATGACAGGCGCATCAGCTTGTCTATATCCTCGATACTTGCAGCATTCTCCTCTAATAATTTAGCCGCCTCATTGGCTGTTAATACATGAATCCTGTTAGCTACAAATCCAGGGGAGTCCTTTACTACCACCGGTTCTTTGCCCAAAGACTTGACAAATTCAAGAGTGGTAGCCACGGTAGCCTCCGAGGTCAATAGGGACCTGACCACTTCAACACCCCTCATTAATGGCACGGGGTTCATGAAGTGCGCCCCGATGACCTTGTCTGGGCGCCTCGTTGCTGAAGCAAGAAGACTTATCGGTATTCCTGAAGTATTGGATGCGAGAATAGTATCCTTGGGGCAAAATTCCTCAAGTTGCTGAAATACCGGCAGTTTAACCTCCGCTCGCTCAAACACAGCCTCTATCACGTAGTCGCTGTCCTTGGCCGCTTCTTTAAGATCCAGAGAGGTCTTGAGCCTTTGCAGAGTCGCGCTCATTTGTTCTTGCTTAATTTTTCCCTTTTCTACAAACTTTCCCAGACTCGCCTTTATGTTGCTCACGCCACGGTCAAGAAATTCTTGTTTTACGTCCACCATCACCGTGTCATAACCAGCTTGTGCTACGACCTGGGCTATGCCACTGCCCATAGTTCCTGAACCAACAACACAGACTTTCTTTATCGGCATTGACAACCTCCGCGAATTTTATCAGCCGTGCACCTACCCTCGATTCCGACACCGGTAGATTGCCCGTACAGGGAGCTCCAGCCAGGCAACTCCATGTCACACTGACGACGCTACTTACCGTTGCTTCCTTCCGGACCTGGCGGGGTTCGTAGCCGCCAGTTGCATGGAACCCAACTATCAACACCCCTCAATAAGGGCAAGCTAACCGGCCGTAAACCTCAGGCAGGAATTCAGCCCCGCTGTAGCGGATTGCGGGTACAGGGCACCGCTAGCTCCCCGCCTAGCACGGCTTAATCCACGATGTTAGCAACAAGCCCGAACTTCGTCAATATCCACCCCTTTTAATCGAGACCTTACCTATCTGTGAGCAGTGTGGCTGCATAATAAAAGAAAACGTCAAGCCAAAATTTCCCTAATCATCTGCCACACATACCGTCCAATAGCAAGGGAAGCGGTAAGTCCAGGAGATTCTATACCGATGAGGTTTATCAACCCGGGGAATCCTCTCGTGCTTTCATCAGCGATAACAAAATCCCGGAATGCTTCACCCGAACCCTGAAGCTTCGGCCTTATCCCGGCGAACTCAGGCTCCATGTCCTCTTGTCTCACCGCAGGAAAGAACCTCTTGACTGAATCATAGAAAAGCTGTTTTTGCGCTTCGTCGACCCCATAATCTATGCTATCCGTGTAGCGCGCATTGGGACCGAGCCGAACTCGACCATCAAGAGTTAAGGTTACATGAATCCCCAGGCTAGCTTCGCCTGGCAAAGGATAAATAAGCCGAGTTACTAGCTTGCTATATTTCGCACTTAGACCAAAGTACTCACCCTTGCAATAATGAAGCCTGTAACCTGCCTCACTAATATCTATCCCCGCGAGTTGCGCCAGTTTGTCCGAGTTCAACCCGGCGGCGTTTACCACTGCGTGACTTTCGAAACTAGAAATACCTTCCCGATCCTTTATCTGGATCTGATATTTCGTTCCTCTTCGCTCGATTCCTACAACCTCAGTATTGAATACCAACTGGGCCCCGTTTCCTCTTGCCCTGACATACAAATACTTCAATAGAGAATAGGAGTCCACTATCCCACTAGAGGGAGATAATAGACCAGCTCTACAAGAAACATTTGGTTCCAGTCTCCTTACTTCCTCCTGTGAGAGAAGCACAAGATCTTCTACGCCGTTTCTTTTCCCTTGCTCACAAAGATTCTCCAGTTGGGGTATCTCATCCTCCTCAACCGCCACAATTATCTTCCCCGCCTTCCTACAACGGATGCTGCCGTTACCACAAAGCTCATAAAGCAGATTCTTGCCCTCTATACAGAGCCTTGTTTTGAGGGAATCTTCGGGATAATAGATACCGGCATGGATTACCTCACTGTTTCTACTGCTCGTTTCCAACCCAAATCCGTGATTTTTCTCCAGAACGAACACCCCACAGGTATGCTGACTAATCTCGGCCGCTACAGCAAGTCCAACCACACCAGCACCAATAACGGCTACCCTTGCTTCGTAAGACATTGGTGCCTAACCTTACTGCCGCAGCACAATTCTGACACTTCTTCGCCCAAGCAAGCCTGACCAAGCAGGTATTAAGCAAAGGCCGGGTAACTAGCCATGCTCCACAGCTACATGCTGGTCGGTAAAGTCCAACGGTGGTATAGAAATACTCAGCACTATAGCTTCCCCATCGGTCCCAATCCCATGGATAGCTTCAGGGGGCACTCTTAGCACTTGATGCGGCTTCAGCACAACCAGTTGATCATCCAAGGTAGCTTGCGCCGTCCCCTCCAACACGAAATAGATTTGAGTCGTCTTATGATGGTGGTGCGGGCGCACTGACTTGCCTTTCCTTAGTCTGAGTACCCTCAAACTGCACTCCGGCGTTGCTATGTGGCGTACAACCTCGTAGTCTCCGATATCCACCTGTATCCTTCTCCTCCTTCAGAAAAATTGCTGGCTCGATGCCTCCGCCTTCAAATATCCTAACAGTCTGCCTGCTACCTCACATTTTTCCTGCGAGCCAGAAGCGGCTCTTCGTTCTCATAACATGGTCACGACTCCATGTCATACACATAACACGACAGACTCCGCATCCGTGGCATTTCTCAGATTCCACCTCAACTCGGTCATCGGTCACCCGTAGAGCCCCCGAAGGACATGATGGCACGCAAAAGGGCTCAGCACAGTGTTTGATACAAACGGTTTTGGCCATCTTCTACTCCTTTATCCCAAGATTTTTTCTACTTCCTCCATGTCAGCTTCCATCACGTAGGAAATACCGGAGACTTCGGCTGCTTCTCGCGTAAGCGCCATGATGTCGTTTCGGTCTATATACTTGAGAGCAAACTTGCGCTCCCCGGCCATGAGCTGCCTTAGACCAGTGCAGAGGCGATCGTAATAGGTATATACACCTATCGCTGCCGGCGGGATTCTTCTAAAGTTCTTCCCATATTTCTCTTTGAGCTGAGACGCAGCGGAGAACGTGCGCAATAAGGCCTCTTCGTATTTTTCGCTACTCCCGCAAGCTTCCTGCAAAAGCCGCCCGTGGGTCTTCCCTACCATAGCTGCTGTCAGAGTGGAACGCCCCATGCACACTGCCTTCACATAAGGGGCACCCAACGCCAAAGCTTTAAAAATCTGGTCCTCCAGAACGATCCCACCAGCAATGGCACAGCTGGGGATGAATGCACCCTTTTCTTCCAAGCGCTTGAGAAACCTGTACAGCATGCTTTCCAGATAGACAGTCGGGATACCCCACTCATTCATCATCCGCCACGGGCTCATCCCAGTACCACCACCAGCACCATCAACGGTGAGAAGGTCTATTTTGGCCTCAGAAGCAAACTTCACCGCTCGAGCCAGATCGGCAGGTCGGTAGGCACCTGTCTTCAATGTTACATATTTGGCACCCAGCTTCCTTAGCCTTTCTACCTCCCTCAGGAAAGATTCCTCATCGACCATTCCCAGCCGAGAATGACGCTCAAACTCGGTTATTCCACCGACCTTATAAGCTTCCTGAACGTACGGATTTTCAGGATCGGGTATAACAACATACCCGCGCCGTTTAAGCTGAAGCGCCCTTTCCAGGGTCGGTAACTTAACCTCACCACCAATGTCTTTGGCTCCTTGCCCCCACTTGATCTCTATTCCTTCCACTCCAAGCTGTTGTACCGCATATTCAGGAACTCCAAGACGGGTATCTTCAACATTCGCCTGAACCAGCAATGTTCCATATCCCTCGTACCAGTCCTTGTATACTTTGACCCTCCTTGCCAGCTCAGGAGAATGCACCACCCTCCCATTCCTAAACTCCGCTTCGGGATCCATGCCACAGACGTTTTCCCCACACACGAGTACCGCACCACATACGGCTACTGCAATGGCTGTACCCTCCCAGTTCACCCTAGCTATTTCAGTGGAACCCAGAGCACCGGTAAAAAAGGGTACCTTCATTTTAATCTTCCGCCCCTCACCACCGATCTCGGTAGAGAGGTCTACTGCCGGGAAAATAGCTTTATCAGGATCAGCCTCAACACCTACTGCCCCAACACAAGTCCCGTGGATATTGAAATGAGAAAAGTCCACAGGATAGTCCTTCTCTGCTCCCGCAATAACCTTCCCGAAAGGTTGAGGATAGATGATCTCCCTCCCTCTTAGCGCCGAACGTCCTACCTCACAGTATCCGGGGCACCCATCAACACAGGTAACGCAGAGACCTGAGATAGGTGCTGGCGCTACCCTAGTTGTGGTTATTGTGGCAGCACTGGCATTGGGCTTGCTTAACGACATCTGTACTTTACCTCCTTCTATAGTCTTACAGGTATTCCTTTCTCTCTAAGGTATCTCTTAGCCTCCAAAATAGATATCTCTCCGAAATGAAAGACAGAGGCGGCCAAAACTGCGGACGCTTTTCCTATTGTAACCGCTTGATAAAGATGCTCCAGTTTGCCTGCCCCACCCGAAGCGATCACAGGTATGTTGACCGCCTCAGCCACTGCCCTAGTCATCTCCAAATCATATCCCTCCCTAGTGCCATCAGCATCCTTACTGGTAAGCAAAATTTCCCCGGCACCCAGCTTCTCTACCTTTCTCGCCCATTCCACCACGTCCATCCCCGTAGGTTCGTTACCACTGCTCACCACGACCTCTAGCCTAGGCGAATTGCCGCCAGGCGGATTTTTCCGCCCGTCGATAGCCACAACAATTTTCCCCTTGCCGAATTTCTGCGACGCCTTTCTTACCAGCTCGGGATCTTTGACTGCGGCAGTGTTGACTGAAACTTTACTTGCCCCCAGCTCAAATAACGCCTCCATATCCTCTACGCTTCTAACTCCACCCCCCACTGTGAAGGGGACAGTCACCCTTCTTGCCACCTCCCTGACCCACTCCAACTTCGTTCCCCTCTTTTCCACCGTGGCAGCGATATCAAGGAAAACAATCTCATCAGCCCCTTGCCGACAATAAACTTCAGCAGCTTCCCCTGGATCTCGAACATCCCTCAAATTTACAAACTTTATTCCCTTGACTACCCTGCCATCCTTCACATCAAGACAAGGTATAATTCTAATTGGCATCACTTCACTACCTCCCAAAACTTGATCAATTCCTGATATTCTATTACCGTGCTCATAGCATGGTTCTCCACCTCTATTCCCGCTTCCGCAGCGGCGGCCACAGGATTAAGTCCTCCTATCAGTATCATTCCTATCTTGTTTAGTTCCACAGGAATTTCGCATAAAGACTGACTTGTTTCACCCATTATCAGCAAGCCATCAAGATCAGCATCTTTCAATGCAGCCACGACCTTGTCTGCCACAGGACGGCACACCGCTGGTATTTCGCGGAAGTTTGCCAGGATCTTTCCTTCTCCCTCTCTCGCCACTCGACTCACACTGGTCATCTTACTGGTGATAAATATCTCTGAAGGGTCCAATGAAGAACCTGAATACTGGATAAGCTCTACGAACCGCACAGGTCTATGATTCTTGATCTGGAGGATTCCCCCAAATTTAGAGTCCATAGGCACTCCGGCTTTGAGCAAGGTACCATTGACGATAATGCTGCATACCGTGGCCAATCCCATCTTACCCTGCGGCACGGTCACTCCGCCTAGTTTACCGCCTTCCTCTGCAACAGCAATAAAGTCACTCACACAAATCCCGGACCGAAACGCATCCCTCATAGCTTCTAGCGCTTTCTTGAACTGCTTCTTGGGGAAAAAGGAAATATTCACCGGCACCTTCCCCCGACGTGTAGAAGGATCGAAGTCCGTTTGATAGGCCAGAAGCTCGATTTTCGAAGCTACAAAACCAACCTTGTCGGCTACCAAAGCGCTTTCCAACTCCTCATGCCCTATCTCCGTGATCATCCTGCCATCCCTTCCCACATTTCGAGTAAAGCCCCGTTCATCCATCAATTTAAGATGGTACCTTACAGCCCGTTCACTGAGCGCTATGCCATAATCCCTCAGACGCTGAGAGATAACCCTAGCCCCAAGGGGCTCATCAGATAAGCTCAAGATCTTAAGGATGGCTATCGCCTTGCGCTCCACTTCTTGAGTCTGCCGGAATAACAACTCGAGCCCCTTTTGGCATTCGGTAACTTTTTGCCGTACACTATACCATAGGTGAACGCACATGTCCACAGTACAAATGAGTTATCGCCAAAATTTGCCACAAAAACCTGGCACAACGCATGACAAGTTAAGAGTGTCGCTCTCATTTGTAGTATAATTCCACGAGGAGGCAAATTAATTGAATTCCATCAGGGTAGGAGTTGCTCAAGTCAACTGCACAGTAGGAGATATAGACGGCAATACCAGCAAAATAATAGAGTTTATTGGCCAGGCGAGATCACTGGGCGTCGACCTGCTGACTTTCCCTGAATTGGCTACTACAGGCTACCCCCCCGAGGATTTGCTGTTCAAACCACATTTCATTAAGCAGAACAAAGAGGCCCTAAACAAAATCATAGAGCATAGCCGTGGCATCGCCGTGGTGGTAGGGTTTGTTGATAGCGATGATGATATCTACAACGCCGCCGCGCTCGTCTACAACAACAAACTGGCGGGGGTCTACCACAAGATTTATTTGCCTAATTATGGGGTATTCGACGAGGACAGATACTTCCGCGCCGGGACGGAGTACCCTGTTTTTTTCATCCATGGAATTGGCGTAGGAATAAATATTTGCGAAGATATGTGGTACGAAGCTGGACCAGCTACAGTGCAGTCTTACGCTGGAGCCAGAATCATAATTAACATTAGTGCGTCCCCATACCACATCGGGAAGATACCCCTTCGAGAGAAAATGTTCACCACCAGAGCAACTGATAACGTAACTATCGTCGTCCATAATAATCTGGTGGGGGCGCAGGATGAACTGGTATTTGACGGCGATAGCCTTATCATCAACGAAAGGGGGGAAATTATCGCCCGAGGGAAACCCTTTGAAGAGGATTTGATAGTAGCGGATCTGGATGTGGACTCAGTGTTTCGCTCCAGGTTGCACGACCCCAGGGGAAGAAAGGAAGCGCCCTGGATTGAACGAGAGCTTAAGAAGGTTGTAAAGATAGAGATAACCGATGAGCCGCGCAGACATACCAAACCACCTCTGCCTCCACGCCATGTAGAACAGTTAGATGAAATCGGCCAGATTTACCACGCTCTTGTTCTTGGTATCCGCGATTACGTGCGCAAAAATGGCTTCCAAAAAGCGGTTATCGGGCTATCTGGGGGAATCGATTCCAGCCTGGTAGCCACAATAGCAGTAGACGCTCTCGGCGCCGATAATGTTGTCGGGGTCTCCATGCCTTCTCGCTACTCTTCTCCGGGCAGCCGCGCAGATGCTGAGACGCTAGCCAAGAATTTGGGGATCAGATTTATGGTAATACCAATAGAGCCAGTATTTGCCGCCTATCTGGAGACCCTGTCCGCGCCTTTTACAGGTACCCAGCCCGATGTTACCGAGGAAAACATCCAGGCGAGGATCAGAGGCAATATCCTTTTTGCCCTGTCTAACAAGTTTGGTTGGCTGGTGCTGGCTTGTAGCAACAAAAGTGAGACGGCAACAGGTTATACTACTCTTTACGGGGACATGGCAGGAGGATTCATCCCCCTAAAAGATGTGCCCAAAACCATGGTATACAAACTAGCTCAATATCGAAATCGTCTGGCGGGTAGAGAGATAATACCCTCCAGTGTGCTTTCCAAAGCACCATCGGCTGAACTAAGACCGAATCAGAAAGATACTGATACCTTGCCTCCTTATGAGATACTGGACCCGATCCTGAAGGCTTACGCTGAAGAGGACTTGGCGATAGACCAGATCGTAGCCATGGGCTTTGACCGTGATGTGGTAACAAAAACAGCCCGCTTGGTAGATGCTAGCGAATATAAGCGCCGTCAGGCAGCTCCGGGAATAAAGATAACCCCCCGAAGCTTTGGTCGAGATAGAAGATTGCCCATAACTAATAGGTTCAGAGAGGAGTAATTCAGTAAAGGCTTGCCCCTCTACGGCTCGCTGAATCTATATCCCACGTTCCTTACCGTCTCAATAAAGCAATGCTTGCTGTCCTCAATCTTGCTTCTTAATCTCCGGATATGTACGTCTACCGTTCTATCACCACCGCAATACTCCCAGCCCCAAATCTTTTTGAGCAAGTCTTCTCGAGTAAAGACCTTCCCTTTGTTGCCAGCAAGAAACTTAAGCAGCTGATATTCCTTGAACGTCAACACTACTGGCTTATCTCCAAGTACCACTTTGCATCTTGCCAGGTCAATGACCAGATCTCCGCACCGAATCAACTCCTTAGCGGAGGCGCCTTCGCGCCGTTTGACGATCCGGCCTATCCTCATAATCACCTCCCTCCCCTCCCACGGCGGGAAGACGAAGTCGTCTACATCGGCCAGTTGCTCAACCGTATCAATGTCCTGTGGCGATAAAAGGACGATCAGCGGTATATCATGTTGCTCTCTTATCCCGAAAGCTGTTGTTGGGTCCATTGTCTCCGTAGTGAATAGGACGACATGCGGCGGTTGCGCTACAACAAGCCTATTCACCGCTTCGACAGAGGCGGACAGCACAGCACAGTCGAAACCTCTTTCCTCTAGGACCGCCTTCAATATCTTAACTCGTTCGTCCTCCCTGGCTACAATCAGTACCCTGGGCATAGCTGGTTATCCGCTCTCGCTAATAAGCATACAGGCGTCCGTAAGGACGAAGATGGAGAGGAAGAAGTTTAGTGAACTTATGTCCCAGTATCCGCTCGCTGTCGCCACCAAAGTGGAAAACAAATTCCTCCACAAGCTTTCTTACAATCAGCCAGTCATTTTCGTCGAGGGGGGCAGTATCGACTTCCTTACCTAACTGAGATTTGCAGACCTCGCCTCTTACATAAACAACACCGCCATGCATCCCCGTGCCGACGAAATTTGCCGTGTGTCGTTGTCCTTCCTTGAGACCTAGCCCTAGAAGCAACACAACCCCACCGGCCATATACTCTGCCACAAAGTCTTGCGCCGTACCTCCGATGACCACTGTAGGCCTCTTCGCCTGATACTCCTTCATATGTACAGCTGCCCGATAGCCCGCATCTCCTTTGACAAATATCTTGCCCCCTCTGGCGCATAACGCCAAAACGTCCCCAACATTACCGTGAACAACTATCTCGCCTTCATTCATGGTGTTACCACACCCATCCTGGGCATTACCCCGAACGATGATTCTGGGCCCATCCATAAAAGCCCCCAAATCATTCCCCGGGATGCCGAATATTTCAATTTCGACTGCCGCCCTTAACCCAGTACCAATATACCTCTGCCCGTAAACATTACGTAGCTCGATTCGCCGAACCCCGGCGCGCGCCAGCTCTTTCAGTTTGGCATTGAGCTCCCGGGAAGGCAGTCCTCGAACATCGAGCCTTGCTGTTTCATGCATATCCGTTGTCACAGAACTGAGCATGTTCGTCTCCGCATCTCTCGGTTAGCGCGTCAACTTCCTGCCATCTTCACTCTGAGGACCTGCAATTCAGCATCGGTGAGCGCCACACCGCGAAGATGAAGGCGGTTGCCGCGAAGGCTTTCTATCGCATTGATGCCCATACCTCCCAGCATGTCCTTGAGCTCCAGGCTCCAACTACGAAGGAGATTGGATAATCGCTTACTTCCAATGTCAGGGTTTACTCTCCTGGCTAGCCAAGGATCCGTGGTGCAGATGCCCCAAGCACATTTCCCGGTGTGGCATTGCTGACATACAGTGCACCCGAGGGCAACAAGAGCAGCGGTTCCGATATAAACCGCGTCAGCACCTAGGGCTATGGCTTTGGCCACATCGGCGCTGTTTCTGATCCCGCCGCTAACCACCAGAGAGGCACGGTTACGAATGCCTTCACGCCGGAGACGCTCATCCACCGCCGCTAAGGCAAGCTCCGTAGGAATGCCCACATTGTCACGGATGACTTTTGGCGCAGCGCCTGTAGAACCACGGAAACCATCGAGGACTACGATGTCAGCGCCAGCCCTGACTATGCCACTGGCAATGGCTGCACAATTGTGGACGGCAGCAATCTTCACTGCTACTGGCTTGCTATAACCTGTAGCTTCCTTCAAAGCATAGACAAGCTGCGCCAAATCCTCGATGGAATAGATATCATGATGAGGAGCCGGGGACAAAGCGTCTGTGCCCCTTGGTATCATGCGCGTCTCGGATACTTCGCCAGTCACCTTCTCGCCGGGAAGATGTCCTCCGATACCGGGTTTAGCCCCCTGACCAATTTTGATCTCTATTATCCTCGCCGCTTCCAAGTACTTGGGATGGACACCAAAGCGCCCCGAAGCTACTTGTACTATGGTATTCGCGCCATATTGATAGAGTTTAGGGTGGAGCCCACCTTCGCCTGTGTTCCATAGGGTCCCCATCTCAGTAGCAGCTCTAGCCAAGGATTCTTGAACATTAAGGCTCACAGCACCAAAAGATAGAGCAGCAAACATTATGGGAATCTCAAGCTTAACTTGAGGACCCACCTCTGTCCTGAGGCCTGATGAGTCGAATTCTACCCTTTCTGGCTTTGCGCCGAGATAGGTAGTCAGCTCCATGGGCTCACGAAGTGGGTCAATAGATGGATTGGTCACCTGGCTGGCATTAAGCACCAAATGGTCCCAGTAGATGCGGTATCTTTTGTCATTCCCCATACCCGTGAGAAGCACGCCGCCAGTTTCAGACTGCTTGATGACGTCTTCAATCACCTCAGGACTCCAGTTGTAATTGTCTCTGTAATCTAGAGAACTCTTTTTGATGGTCAACGCACGCGTAGGACAAAAAATCGCACAGCGATGGCAGCCAACACAGTTCTCCTCACGGCTCCTTATTTCGTCATCTTCAACGTCGTAAGAATGAACCCCAAAGGTGCATTGGTTGACGCACACCTGGCACCTAATGCACCGAGACTCGTCTCTTTCCACCACGAATTTCGCCGGTAAATATGTTTTCATCTCATTTTTCCCTTACTGGTATGCCTCTTCTTGCCAGATACTCCTTCACCTGGCGAATGGAATAGATTCCGTAGTGAAAGATGCTGGCGGCAAGGACTGCGCTAGCCTTGCCTACGACAAGCGCCTGGTAAATATGCTCCAGATTGCCAGCTCCGCCACTGGCAATCACGGGAACCCCGACTGCCTCACTGACGGCACGAGTCAGTTCCAAATCGTAGCCGGCGCGATGTCCATCAGCGTCCCAGCTGGTTAACAATATTTCCCCAGCGCCAAGAGCCACTGCTTGTTTTGCCCACTCGACCGCGTCAAGCCCAGAAGGCTTCCTTCCTCCATGCGTATAGACCTCCCACTTCATACCAGTAGAGTCACACAAACCAGCATCAGACGTTGAAGAACCAAGGCAAAACCTTCGCCTGGCGTCAATGGCGACCACTATACACTGGCTGCCAAACCTTTTCGCCGCTTCCAAGATAAGCTCGGGGTTCTGCACAGCCGCAGTGTTGATAGACACCTTGTCTGCGCCCTCCTTTAAGGCACGCTCGATATGCTCCAGGCTGCGCAAACCGCCGCCAACCGTCAGCGGAATGAACACTCGCTCGGAGACCTGCTCCACAATGCTAATCGTAGTTTCCCGCCCCTCCGGTGTAGCTCCAATATCTAGGAAGACAAGCTCATCAGCGCCTTCTTGGTAGTAGTTGGCTGCTAGCTCCACAGGGTCACCGGCATCCTGGAGTTCGCTGAAGCTAGTGCCTTTCACCACACGCCCTCTAGTAACATCCAAGCAAGGAATAATCCTTCTGGTTAACATACTTTGTTTCCCGCTCCTGCCATGGCACCAGTTTCCAGTTGAAGCGGTGCGCCCAGTCTGCCAACAACAGGTTCGCCCCCCTTAGGACTCCACACTTTGTCAAGGTCAGGGCACACCAGCCGAATAGCTGACTCTTCCGAGGAAAGGTAGAGTATTGAGCCCTTCACCGCTGCAGTGAGGGGACGTAACTTTATTCTGTCAGTGAGCCCAATCATTTCCCCATGATGAGCAATGATTACACTGAAGGGACCATTAAGTAGAAGACTGCCATAAACCTGCCGCAAAGTCCGATATATCCTCCCTTGTCCCAAACTATAGCTTTCGATTTCACTCCAAAAAGGGGGCGCAAGAATCCTGGCCACCAGTTGTATAGGAAGCCCGTGCTTCCGCATCAACAGGTCAACAGCATAAGCAATCACCTCAGTATCGGTCTGCATAGTACATTTATACCCAAACTCTTCTAAATAGCGGCGGTTTATTCCATAAGAAGAAATCTCGCCGTTGTGAATAACACTCCAGTCCAGAATATTGAAGGGGTGTGCTCCGCCCCACCACCCCGGAGTATTGGTAGGAAATCTACCGTGCGCCACCCACAGGTAACCTTGATACTGCTCTAACTGGAAATACTGGGCTATCTCCTCAGGGTAGCCCAACCCTTTAAATACCGCCATATCCTTGCCGCTAGAAACAACATAGGCATCTTTTATGTCGGTGTTAATCTCCATCACCCTCTCTACCACATAGTCATCCTGAGATTTAGTTTGGGCCCGTTCATGCTCCACCTCGACAAAATAGCGCCGCACGCAGGGAGGATTCACTATAGAGGGTACCGGCCTAGTGGGCACCTCCTCGCCGGCGATGATATGAAAATTTTGTTTCAAGAAAGCCTCCGTTTCAGTCAGAGCCTCTTGGCTCAGATACATGATATGAAAAGCGTAATAATTAGCATATTCAGGGTATAGCCCATAAATGGCGAACCCGCCACCCAAGCCATTGCCCCGATCACGCATGTTCACGCTAGCCCTTATCACATCCGTGCCCGAGAACCGCTTTCCCGTGGTGTCCATCATTCCAAAGATAGAACAAGCATCTATTGCTTTATCATCTTGATAGCGGCCACTCAATTTGCTGAGCTTCATCGAATCGGGTCACACCTCCCTAGAAACGATCTTCAAAAAGTAAGCATGAAATCTCAGATCAGAGGTTAATTCAGGATGAAAAGCTGAAACCAACAGGTTACCCTGTCGGGCAGCCACAGCAGTCCCACTCTCAAGACGGGCTAGAACTTGAACTTCAGCGCCAGCTTCGAGGATAATGGGTGCTCTGATGAATACCGCGGGAAAAGGAGGTTCACCCAAGACGGTTACCGGCACGAGGCTTTCAAAGCTGTCAACTTGCCGACCAAAAGCGTTGCGTTTTACTTTTATGTCCATAGCCCCTATTCCATCCACACTCGCCCCTATAACCTGTTTAGCCAGCAGAATCATCCCGGCACAGGTACCAAACAAGGGAAAACCCTCCCGAGCCATTTCCTTTAATGGCTGCACCAGACCGTAACACGCCATTAATCTTCCGATGGCAGTGGATTCTCCACCTGGGATAATGAGCCCGTCCAGGTTTCGAAGCTGCGATGGATCCCGTATTGCTTCTGCTTCCACCCCCAACTTGCGCAGAATGACAATATGCTCGGCAAAACCACCCTGCATGGCTAGAACACCTATTCTTTTCCTAGTTGTCATCTTGCTTCCTAATTAAAGCTTTATTTGCCTGCGACATATATTCTTCCCGCAATCCTTGCGGAAGAGACGCCAAACCAAAACTTTGATCTAACAGGCAGTGCTTGAAATTTTCTACGTTAACCTTGTCCTTCATGATACGAAAGAGTATTCCCGCTTTTTCAATCGCTCCCACTAAGATCATCCCTTTCACAACTCCTGCCTTAAGCACAAGCTTCTGATAAATTTTCCCCTCTCGATGGGTCAAAATCTCATATCCGTTACCTTGTGGTGGCACGGTAACGCCTGCAGCGATCATGGCCAGGCCAAAGCACTTAACCGAACTTACCATGGTGCTTCCTAGATACTTCACCGCATGACCCGTCATGTTGTACCCAGCGATTCTGCCTCCGATATAGGCGTTGGGCCAGGTCGGATTTATCCTGTAATCTCCATAGGCGAAGTCATACGCCTCGACTGCGTCCCCGCAAGCGTAGACATTGGGATGGTTACAACCCATATACTGATCTACCACTATCCCTTTGTTCACGTTAAGCTTAGCGCTTGAGGCCAGTTCCAAACGAGGTGAGATTCCCGCCGCCACCACCAACAACTGACATGATATCCGTTCCCCGTTGTCCAGCGTGACTCCTTCGACTTGCTCCCCGCCAGTGATTTCCGCCACAGTATGACCAATGATTACCTGCACCCCAGCCTCTCTCATAGCCCCCTCAACTATCCTCGACGCCTCCTCGTCAGCAATAGCACTGAGTATCCTCCTTCTTACTACCACGGCGACGTCGACTCCTTCGTTCACTAGAGCTTCGGAAACGTTAATTCCTATAAGACCACCCCCGATAATCACCGCCTTTCTTGCTTTGCTCAAGAATTCAGCAACACCTTTAGCATCATCAAGGCTAGTAAATGTGAAGACCCCCTTCTTATCCCCGCCTTTCACCTGGGGTAAAGTTGGTTTCCCGCCCACGGCAAGCAACAGCCTCTCCCAATTTATGCATTCCCCATTATCCAAGTACACGCTTTGCCTCTCCAGCTCTATACCAAGCGCTTTCCTTCCTGGAAGGAAAAGTATATTGTTGCGTTCGTAAAAATCCCGAGGGCGAAACAGTATTCCTTCCAGCCCTTGTTCCGAAGTTAAATACTTAGACAGCAGAGGACGCGAATAAGCGGGATAGGGTTCTTCACAAACAATAGTTAAGCTCCCTTCCTCGTCTATTTCGCGTATAGCTTCGGCGGCTGCAATACCACCAGCCGAGTTGCCTACAATTAGATATTTTGTCTGCATAGCTTATTGGCCGCTTAAGGCCATTTTCAAGAAGTTGCCACACATCTTTAACCCAACCTCGCCACTCTTTTCCGGGTGGAACTGGGTAGCAATCAGATTGTCTTTAATCACCACACTACAAAAGTTGATACTGTATTCAGTAGTACCCGCTATGAGAGAGGCATATTCAGGCTCGGCATAGAAACTGTGGGCGAAGTAGAAATTCGCCTCATCCGGTATACCCTCAAAGATAGGGTGAGCAAGCCTTTGTTTCAGCTGATTCCAGCCCAGATGGGGAACTTTAAGTCCTGAAGGTAGCTTCTTTACAATTCCAGGAAGTACCCCCAGACACTCATGCCACCCACCTTCCTCGGTTCGAGAAAACAGTATCTGTAGCCCTACACAAATGGCTAAAAGGGGGCGCTTTTCTCGCACCAGTTGCCAGATAATCTCGGTCATGCCCGTTTTCGCCAAGCTCTCCATAGCAGTAGCGGCAGCGCCTACACCAGGAAGGATGACCGCGCGGGCACCAAGTACGAGCACAGGGTCACTGGTTATCCTCGGGGTACAACCCAGCTTTTTTACCATATTAGCGACACTGCGCAAATTTCCCGTTCCATAGTCAATTATAGCGACCACGTTTTCCATAGTTAATCGTTCACCCTCGTCTGTCCACGTCAACGACAAGCGCTTCATTGGGACAGTTCGCTACACACGCAGGTGTGTCTCGCTCGGGGCAAAGATCACACTTAACCACAGCTTTACCATTCCAGTCCGGAATAATAGCTCCGTAGGGACAAGCTGCCATGCATGTCCAGCAGCCGACACATTTGTGCTCTTCGAGAGTAACTATACCAGTCTCTGCGTCCTTGCGCATCGCACCGGCAATGCACCAATATTCACACCATGGTTCTTCACAATGACGGCACTGCACCGGGAAGCAAACTTCTTGATTTCTTTCTACACGAAGTCGCGGCAGGGCGCGAGGAATTTCCCTCTTAAACGCTTTGACAATATCTTTGGAGCGCGAGTGCTCGACCTGACAATAGACGCGGCACAGGCCGCAGCCGATACAAAATTCTTGGTTTACGTGGATGATGGTCATCGGTAACCGTTTGCCATTCTATCTCAAAAGCCCCCCTTTGTCAAACATCCCGATGGGAAATCAAAAACATGAACTTGAGCCTTTTCCATAACACGGATTTAATCTTTCTGTAATCTTTTCGAAACATCGGTACCTTATCCTTTTGTCCATCATGCTCATGGATGTGAATCACATGCTATAACTATGGCAAAGCTCAGAGCAGACACACCTGCCAATTTGCTTGAAGCAACTTGTTTGATAGTTGGGCGAACTCGCTAACAAGCGCCGGGAAAGAGGTGCTGATTCGGGCAAGGTGCGTGCGTAAAGGAGCCTAAGAAGCGCAGGAGGAAAAAGGCAATAACGGTATTCACCGGATTGACTTCTTGCTTACCTTCTGTTTTCATAACACAAATACGACTTCAAAAGGAGGACCGATGAGCAGTAAGGATCGATCCGAGGCGAAAGATTACGTACTCAAGGTAGCTAAAGAACAAAATGTCAAATTTGTCAGATTGTGGTTTACTGATATCTTAGGCTTTCTCAAGAGCTTCGCCATCACTTTTGAGGAATTGGAAACAGCTCTAGAAATAGGGAGCGGCTTCGATGGCTCCTCCATCCAAGGCTTCGTTCGAATTGACGAAAGCGACATGATAGCTCTGCCCGACCCCACCACTTTTCAAATACTTCCCTGGCGCTCCAAGGAGGAACATAAGACCGCGCGGATGTTTTGTGACATTTGCTGGCCAGGGGGACAGCCATTCGAGGGAGACCCCAGATACGTGTTGAAGAGGAATCTCAAAAAAGCTGCTGACATGGGATACACTTTCTACGTGGGTCCGGAGCTTGAGTACTTTTACTTCCGTAGTCCTCAGTCACCAGAATTCATAGATCAAGGAGGCTATTTCGATTTAACTCCACCTGACATCGCTACCGATTTGAGACGGGAAACGATCCTGATTTTGGAAGAGATGGGCATCGGCGTCGAATACAGTCATCACGAAGTCGCTCCCAGCCAACATGAAATAGACCTACGCTACACGGACGCTTTGACCATGGCAGATAACGTGATGACGTACCGCTTAGTAGTTAAGCAAGTAGCCCAGAACCACGGTTTCTATGCCACCTTCATGCCGAAACCGGTATTCGGAGTCAACGGTAGTGGCATGCATGTCCATATGTCCCTGTTTAAAGGAAACAAAAATGCGTTCTTCGACCCCAACGATCCCATCCATCTATCCAAGATAGCCAAGCAGTTCGCCGCAGGGTTGCTAAAATATGCGCCAGAAATCACTTCGGTTACCAACCAATGGGTTAATTCGTATAAGCGTCTTCTCCCCGGTTACGAAGCTCCGGTGTACATCACCTGGGCACGGAGGAACCGAGCCGACTTGATCAGGATTCCAGAGTACCAACCAGGAAAAGAGAAATCTACCAGAATTGAGTATCGTGCCCCCGACCCGGCCTGTAACCCTTACCTCGCATTTAGCGTTTTGCTCGCCGCAGGGTTGAAAGGCATTGAAGAGCAATTAGAGCCTCCGCCACCTGTAGAAAAAAATGTCTTCGAGATGACAGAACGAGAGCGTCAAGAGATGGGCATAGGTACACTTCCCGGCAGCTTATACGAGGCCATAAAGCTTACAGAAAACAGCCAATTGGTCAGAGAAGCGTTAGGCGAGCACGTATTTCACACCTTTATTGAAAACAGAAAGGTGGAATGGGACCGCTATCGTTGCTACGTAACCGACTATGAGATAAAACATTACCTGCCCTTGCTGTAGGCTCTTGTATTATGCCAGGTAGCCCACCGTGTCCACGATTGGCATTGATATCATAGAAGTAGAGCGTATCGAAGCAGCGATAGCTCAATGGGGCAATCGTTTCCTCGCCAAGGTTTACACACACGCCGAATTGCAAGAGAGCCATGTCAACCCCTCCTCTCTCGCCGCGAAGTTTGCTGCCAAGGAGGCAGTGATGAAAGTGCTAGGTAAAGGCGGCAGAGGAATTGGTTGGCGCGAAATTGAAATTCTCAGCAATGAGGAAGGAAAACCTGAAGTCACACTTTACGGACATGCATTAAAGCGTGCCACTGAGCTAAACTTGGCACGGTTTTCTCTCAGCCTTTCTGACAGCAAACAATATGCAATAGCGGTGGCTCTGGGAGAATAGGACTGTTACATCAGTTCCTTTCTCAACTTCTCCAATATTCGGGAGAACTCTTCCCCGTATTTCTTTTCTCTCTCGGCGACAAAATTTTTCCATTCAGGGAGCTGCTTTACCGCTTCATCAACGCTGAGCTGAATAATCACTGTATTTTGTCCTTGCTGAATTTGTTTCACTCTTAGTTGCGGATTTCTCTCAACTTCGGCTCTCACACTCTTGTATGTCCGCTCTATCTCTGCCTGATACCTTTTGGGTAAGTCTTCTAACAATTTTAGGCTCTGCTCTATGGCCGGGATATTTCGCTCCTGCTTCAAACTTTCAACAGCAAGAATGGCATCCCTCCTCTTCTTTAACTCTGCTGACGAGATCTTGAAATGAAGGGACTCGAGCAGCTTTAGCTGCACCTCCCTTAGAAGAGAGGACCTGTTTTCCTGTTTCAACCTTTGCCACAGCTCTTCAGGGGAAATCTCACCTCGGTAGAACTCCGCGAGCAAAGAATCAGCCTTCTCGGAGTCAAGTATCCTCTCCCTTTCCTCCTTGGTTAATTTGCCGATCCTAGCCAGCCTTTCCCTGATCAACGGCGGCAGGTTTTCTTCCCATTCTGCCATTCCTGCTCCTTCAACAGGCCTTCATCGATCCCGACCTGAGTGAGAAAATAGTATATAATATAAATCGCACTTGAACAAAGGAAGCAATGGGAATCATAATCTATCAGGAGCCACAACTTCAGCATCCAATCCTGATAGCCAGTTGGCCGGGAATTGGAAATATCGGGTTAATAGCTGTGGATACGCTAAGAGGGATACTGAGGGCAGAGCTGTTTGCCGAGATCGAGCCGTGGGAATTTTTCTATCCCCGGCGAGCCTTTATTCGTAAGGGGATTCTAGAACACCTGGAATTTCCTGCAAGCAAATTCTATTTCAAAGCAGTAGACGGAAAGGATCTCATATTCTTCGTTGGAGAAGAGCAACCAAGCGAGGGCGGAAGGGTCTACGCTGAAGGGAGGAAAGCCTATCGCATGGCCAACCTCGTCCTCGATATTGCACAGAAATATAAATGTCGCCGCATTTATACCTCAGGTGCCGCAGTAGCCTTGACTCACCATACTTTGAAGCCAAGAGTATGGGCGGTTCCTAACGACGCAGCTTTGATCCCCGAAATAAGAGGCTATGAAAATACCGTGCTCATGTCCGACATCGAGGGGAGGGATGGGCAAGGATCCATTACCGGGCTAAACGGGCTCCTTCTTGGTGTCGCTAAAAAGAGGGGGTTCCCCGGTATTTGCCTCATGGGAGAAATACCGATCTACCTTCAAGGATTGCCCCTGTCCTACCCGAAGGCATCAAAATCGATACTGGAGGTGCTTACTCATAGCTTAGGAATACAGGTGAGCCTTGATACCCTCGATGAATTAGCAGAGAGAGTGGAGCGCAGAATAGAAGAATTCTACCAGCAAATTCCCAGCGAGATCAGAGAACAACTGGATAGATTGAAGCAGTTAACCTATTCCGCCGCAACCGAACCTGGCCCTATTACGGAAGAAGACCAAAAGAAGATCATGGAGGACGTGGAAAGATTCTTCAAAAGGGGGGGTGGCCAAGTTTGAATCTGGAATATCCTATCAAGATGTACTGGAAAAAAGAACTGCGCTGTTCCTACCTAGTAATAGGCTGGAATGACGATGTGGCAAACTTGGGACGAAGGGTCACTGGCTATCTAGTAGAAAAGCTGGAAGCAGAAATGTTTGCCGAAATCGAGCCAGAGCAGTTCTTCCCCCTTGGTGGTGTCAGCATTCAGAATGATTTAGCCCAATTTCCTGAAAGCAAATTTTACGTCTGCCCCAAGTATGCATTAATAATCTTCCAGAGCGATTCTCCTCGGGCGGAATGGTTCAAATTTCTCGATTCCATTCTCAGCATCGCGCGCTCTTGCGCGGTAACGGAAGCGTACACCATCGGAGGCATGGTCAGTTTCACAGCTCACACCACACCCCGAGAGCTATTCGCTGTAGTCAACTCGCCACAAACCAAAAATGAGTTAAGCAAATACAACGTGGTACGGGACCTAGATTATCAGACTCCGGCTGGGGAAAGACCATCTTTGAGCTCCTATTTTCTTTGGTTAGCTGGGAGGAAAAAGGTTGCCGCGGCAAGCTTATGGGTGCCTGTACCTTTCTACCTTGTCGCCGTAGAAGACTCCCAGGCCCAAAGAAAAGTGTTGAGCTTCCTAGACGAAAAAATACAATTAGGAATCAACTTCAGTGACCTGGACCGGGAAATCCGCCAACAGAACGAGAAATTGGCTCAGGTCAGATCCCACTTTCCTCAAATCGATGAATACATCCGCCGTCTGGAAAGCAATCTCATGCTATCTGAGGAGGAAAACGGAAGGTTAATAAAACAGATTGCTGATTTTCTGGGAGAAAGAAGCTAGAAGGCTGAGTGTATCTTTCCTCTCTCATACGCCGGGGCGGAACCGATTCGTGAGGAGCAAGCCGGCATCCAGAGTGAAAAAACGGCAGATTTGAACTGCTATCGCAGGATAGGTCTTCTCCGAGAAAACATCAGGCGGGGGTTGCATGACATGCTGGCTAAGGTAAAAAGCGCAGCCGTGGTTGGTCTGGAAGGGGCTATAGTGGAGGTGGAAGTAGATATATCCGCCGGCTTACCCACCTTTGCCATTGTCGGGCTCCCGGACAAGGCAGTTCAGGAGGCAAAGGAGAGAGTGAGAGCAGCAATACGAAATTCGCTCTACAAATTTCCTAATCGGCGCATTACAGTGAACCTAGCGCCAGCAGATCTGAAAAAAGAAGGGCCTGCGTATGATTTGCCCATAGCCATAGGTATACTTCTCAGCTCAGGACAGTTAAACGCTGACCTGTCTAACAGCATATTCCTCGGGGAACTTTCCCTTGACGGCAGGTTACGCCACACTCACGGTGTACTACCTATGGTAGCCCTAGCACGGGAGAAGGGCATATCCACAATATTCCTGCCTCAAGACGATGCTAAAGAAGCTTCTCTCGTACAAGGTACGCGCCTTTTTCCCGCTGAATCACTGAGTCAACTGGTCAGCCATCTCCAGGGCGAGGTGGTTATTCCGGAGTATCGCACCGATCTCAGGTGGGAACAGCAATTCCGACCAAGCTACACCTTCGACCTTGCTCACATCAAGGGGCAGGAACATGCTAAGAGGGCTCTAGAGATAGCAGCAGCGGGAAGACACAACATCCTCATGTGCGGACCGCCGGGAAGTGGCAAGACCATGCTGGCTCGCTCTCTACCTTCAATACTTCCTCTCTTGACTATGGAGGAAGCCCTCGAGGTGACCAAAATCTACAGCGTGTGCGGGTTACTACCTCAGGATGCTCCTATCATTACAGAGCGTCCTTTCCGTTCGCCACACTACACTATCTCTCAGGCTGGGCTGGTCGGAGGCGGACACTGGCCTCGACCAGGAGAAATAAGCCTTGCCCACCACGGAGTACTTTTCTTAGACGAGTTTCCTGAATTCGGACACGTGGCCCTGGAATCCCTGCGCCAGCCCATAGAGGACAGAAGCGTTACGGTCAGCCGCGCCCATGGCAGTGTCACATTCCCTGCCAGTTTCATGCTGGTTGCCGCCATGAACCCTTGCCCCTGCGGCTACTATGGTGACCCCTCTAAGGAATGTAAGTGTTCGCCGGGAGAAATCTCCCGCTACCACAAGAGGATAAGTGGTCCGCTCCTCGACCGCATTGATATCTTTGTTGATGTTCCCCATATTGATTACGAAAAGCTGACCGAGGACAAACCCGCTGAAACATCGGAATCAGTCAGAGCAAGAGTCAAAGCAGCGCACGAAATCCAGCTCCAGCGCTTCCATGGCACCAAGCTGAAATGCAACGCTGATATGACGCCAAAGGAGGTAAAACAATTCTGCCAAACAGACCCTGAGGCACAAAGCCTGCTCCGCGCTGCCATGAAGCAACTTCATCTTACCGGTCGCGCCTTCCATCGTGTTCTCAAGCTCTCCCGTACCATCGCCGACCTGGACAAAAGCGGCATTATCACATCCTATCACCTCGCTGAAGCATTGCAATACCGCCACAAAGAAGCGCTATAACCTATAAAACGACCGGGGCCTAGCCGCCACGTCCCTGGGCAAGGCAGCTGCATCTAGGGCCACAACGGAAGAGATAAGACCGCGGCCAGACTTTCGCAAGCTCTCTTGAACGCATTCTTCCACACTAGGAAAAGACGAGTGCCTGGTGTACCAACCATTTCTGTGTAGCTGATGAGGAAAGCCCTCGTTCTCTGTAACAAGGGTGAGAGACGACCAGTTTCCCTTCACCGGCTTGAAGACGCCTATCTTAGCTGTGCGCCCAAATGGTTTCTACAAGACCAGATTTTGAACTATAATTGACCTGAAGTGGTTTTGTCCTTGTTCAGCTTAGAAGGGGAAGTAGCAATCGTAACCGGGGCAGGTCGTGGGATCGGCAAAGCGATAGCACTAGGGCTGGCTGACGCCGGCGCTGACGTGGTAGTGGCGGCGCGCACCACCAGTGAGATTGAAAGAACTGCTAATGAAATCATCACCAAGGGAAGAAAAGCCGTAGCTGTGGCTACTGACGTGCGACTCGCCGACCAGGTGGATAACCTGGTGGAAAGGACACTGGCACATTTTGGCAAGATTGACGTCCTGGTCAACAATGCTGGAGGCTCTTTTGCTTCTCCCACCTTGGAGATAAACGAGAAGGGGTGGGATGCCATCATAAGGGAGAACTTGTACAGCGTATTCCTGTGCTCTAAAGCGGTGGCCAGAGCGATGATAAAACAAAGGAAGGGATGCATCATCAACATTTCCTCCATAGCTGGCTACAGACCTTATTCTTGCAACGCCGCCTATGGAGCAGCCAAAGCAGGAGTGATCAACCTGACCATGACTCTGGCGCTGGACCTGGCGCCCTACAACATTCGGGTCAATTCCATCGCCCCGGGTTCCATAGCCACCGAAAGAGCGCTGCAAATACAGCAGGCTGACCCTGAACTAGCACAGAGGAGACTTGCGTCGATACCATTGGGACGTCTGGGGCAAACTGAGGATATCGTTGGCGCCGTTATTTATCTGGCATCTCCAGCCTCGTCTTACATCACGGGTCAGACCTTAGCTGTAGATGGCGGTGTTACTATTACCACCGGGTGGAGGAGATGAACACCATGCCGCGCTATTTCGTCTGGACCATTGGCTGTCAAATGAATAAGGCAGAATCGCACAGAATAGCTGGATACCTGGACTCTGCCGGCTATCTACCTGCTCCCTCTTTCTCCCAAGCTGACCTGATAGTTCTGAATACTTGTGTAGTGAGACAAAGTGCTGAGAATAAGGTCTTGGGCACGCTGGGGCTGCTCAAAGGCTTAAAGGAACGTCACCCCGACATGCGGATACTCGTTACCGGCTGCTTTGTTAACTCCGATGTCCCAGCGCTGCAAAAGCGTTTCCCTTATGTTGATCTTTGGTTTAAGCCGGGCGATTTTGCGCAATTCCTTAACTGGGCGAGAGAAGGAGGGCTAGCCGTAAATCATGCCGCTCCGGCGAAAGTCGTGCCCCCGTGCGCCTTCGTTCCTATCATACAAGGCTGTAACAACTTCTGTTCCTATTGCATTGTACCCTACCGCAGAGGCAGGGAAGTGAGTCGCCCCATAGAGGAAATCGTTTACGAAGTTAAGACCCTAGTCAAGCAAGGTGTAAGAGAGGTAACTTTGTTGGGGCAGAACGTGGATTCTTATGGTCATGATCTGACGGGACGCCCCGATTTAGGCGACCTGCTAACCGAGCTAAATGGAATTGACGGGCTTTACCGCATCCGATTTCTGACCAATCATCCCAAAGATATGAGCCAGAAGCTCATTCGGACGATAGCTTTACTGCCCAGGGTATGCGAGCACATCGAACTCCCATTGCAATCCGGTGACGATGATATACTAAGAGCCATGAGACGAGGATACACTGTGGAACAATACAAGAACTTAGTGCGGACTATTCGGGATACGATTCCCGGAGTCGCTCTGAGTACTGATATCATCGTTGGCTTTCCCGGAGAAAGGGAAGAACAATTCCAGCGCACGTACTCTTTGCTGCAGGAGCTAAGATTTGACGTCGTTCATGTAGCAGCTTATTCCCCTCGCCCAAGGACTCTCGCTTCCAGGAAATACAGAGATGACGTGCCGCCGGATATAAAGAAAGAGAGAGTGCAGAAGATCGAGACTTTGCAGGAGCAAATAGCCAGTGAGATAAACCTTCAGCTTCAGGGTAAGGAATACGAAGTGCTGGTAGAGGGGAAAAAACAAGGAAAATGGTTCGGACGCACGCGAACCAACAAGTTGGTCTTTTTTGAACATAGCAGTCAGTGTCTCGGGGAGCTAGTCATGGTCAAAATTGACCGCGCCTCTCCCTGGTCATTGCAGGGCACTCTGGTTAGTACATATGATCCGACTTCGAACTGCTGGGATGGCAGGTGAAAGTGAGGCAATATGAATCGTTATGACTACATTGTAGTGGGAAGCGGTATCGCTGGACTTTATGTGGCGCTGCTCCTCATCAAGCACGGTAGTGTGCTTATATTGACCAAAGGGAATATAGATGACTGTAACACCAAATACGCTCAAGGCGGTATCGCAGTTGCCATGGATAAGAATGACTCTCCCGAGCTCCACTTCAAAGACACCATGGCCGCGGGAGACGGACTATGTGATCCCGAAGCGGTGCGTATTTTGACCGAGCAAGCAGCCGATTGCGTCGCTGACCTTATTAAGCTGGGGGTGCCTTTTGACACGCTCAACGGAGAGATCACCCTTACTCGAGAAGCGGCTCACAGCGTACCTCGTGTCATGCACGCTGGAGGAGATGCCACCGGAGAACACATCGAGCTTACCTTGAGTCGCCACGTGCGCTCTAGCCGCATCAAAGTTCTGGAAAACTGCCTTGCCTACCAGATCCTGGTAGAAAAGGGGACAGCACGGGGCGTAAAAGCTTTAGACTGTCGCACGGGCTCTGTGGAAGAGTACGAGTGCGAATTTCTTATTCTGGCTACGGGGGGGGCCGGTAAGTTGTTCAAATATACCACCAACTTCGATGTAGCCACCGGCGACGGGATAGCACTAGCTTTTCAAGCCGGCGCCGAAATAACTGATATAGAATTTTTCCAGTTCCACCCGACGGTTCTTCGTCTGCCCGGTGTAGCCCCGTTTCTCATTTCTGAAGCAGTCAGGGGAGAGGGAGGAATACTCAAAAACGTCGAGGGTTACCGTTTCATGCCCGATTATGCTGCTGAAGCCGAGTTAGCACCACGAGATGTAGTAGCCCGCAGTATTGTCTACGAAATGAAGAAAACTCACAGTGACAGGGTTTTTCTTGACGTTACGCACCTTCCACCTCGCTTGATTACCACGCGTTTCCCTCACATCTATCGCTTTTGCTGGGAACATGGTCTCGATATCACCAGAGGACTTATCCCGGTAGCTCCAGCTGCCCATTACCTCATGGGAGGGGTAAAAGTCAACACCTGGGGGGAAACAAACATTGCCAGACTTTTCGCTGCAGGAGAGACTGCCTGTACCGGAGTGCATGGCGCAAACAGACTGGCATCCAATTCACTGCTCGAGTCGATTGTCTTCAGCAAAAGGATTGCACAGAGAACTGAAATGATCGCTTCTTCCTCCCACCCTCAACAAAGCCCATCTGCTCACTGTGAAAAGAAAGGACAGTCTTATAAGGAGCCTCCAGTAAAAGGAGAGTCCAAGCACATCTCTATTTCCTTGCCCGAAATACATCCGCCTGTTCGCCGCTCTCTGCAAGAGCGAAAGCCCCTGCCCAGTGTTCCCTCCCTTAACCTCCCAAACCTGCAATCTCTGATGTGGGATAAGGTAGGGATTATCAGGGACGGTGAAGGTCTTAGCGAAGCCGCCGATATCCTAGCTACATGGCAACGCCAGTTACCCCATCCCAGCGATCGTCCTACATATGAGCTAAACAATCTGGTCCTATGCGCTAGGCTCATGACTGAAGCTGCTTTGCTCCGTGAGGAAAGTCGCGGAGCACACTTCCGCACGGATTTTCCTCACCGTTCACCGCAATGGCAGCGGCACATTATCTTCAAGCAGAATGTCGATTAGCGAAACAGAAATTGGAGAGATTGTTGACCGAGCCTTAGCTGAAGACCTGGGCAAAGGCGACGTCACTACAGAAGCCCTTATTCATCCCCAGTGGCATGGCACCGGAATCATTGTAGCAAAGCAAGACGGCGTCCTTGCTGGCGTCGAGATAGCGAGACGGGTATTTCATCGTGTTGACGCATGCCTCAGAACAGAAGTGTTAATGCCGGATGGAGCCAAGGTCAGGCCTGGCGATGGGATCTCAAGAATAGAGGGCAGCATAGCGAGCATCCTTAAAGCGGAAAGAGTGGCGTTGAACTTCGTACAACGACTCAGTGGCATTGCCACACTGACCAGCCTTTACGTGGAGAAGGTCAAAGGACTGCCGGTATGCATTATGGATACGAGAAAGACCACACCCGGGCTCAGGTTGCTGGAAAAGTACGCTGTGCGGGTAGGCGGCGGCAGGAATCATCGCATGACTCTGGGGGATGCTATCCTGATCAAGGATAACCACCTGACGGCGTTACGCCGAAGGGGACTCAAAAACATCAAGCAGATTATCATCGAAGCAAGAAAAAATGCCCCCTCGCTTTTGGGCACGGAGCGGGCGACAATCGAAATCGAGGTCAGAACCGTGGCGGAAGCTGTTGAAGCTGCAGAGGCGGGGGCAGACATAATCATGCTCGATAACATGAGTATCGAAGACATGCGCCAGGCAGTCAGGTTGGTCGGAGGACGAGCGCTCATTGAAGCTTCAGGGGGAATCACCCTAGACAATGTGCGCGCTGTAGCCGAAACCGGGGTCAACTTTATTTCCGTGGGCGCTCTTACCCATTCCGCCAAAGCCCTGGACATCAGTCTTGAACTTGAAGTCACTTAAAGCAGGTAACGTTCTGGAACGAGAGCGCAATCTGCGAGCTGCTAGGATAATACGGGCGGGGATCGGCTAACTCACCTACTCACTCAGAACCCAAACGAATGCCAAGAATCAAGTACGGTGTCTCCAGCCTGTCGTGCTGTCGCAGGAATGATCAAGAGAGGTCTTGCCTGAAACGGAGATCGTTCCCTGCATGGTGGAGGGTTGCGCGGCCGCAGTGAAACGCTCAAATCCATGACCCACCAGCCATTAGCAAGGTGCAAGCCCGTGAGCCTGTAACAAGGAAAGGTCACTTAAAATAACCTCGGTGCTGCCATCCGCAACCACTTTACCATGATCCAACATGACTGTCCGATGGCACAGAGCTCTTACGAGCTCCAAATCATGAGTGGCCACAATTTTTGTTATGCACAATCCCTGCAGTAACTTAATCAAGTTCCACTTGCTTCGCGGATCAAGATTGCTTGTCGGTTCATCAAGGACCAGGATCTCGGGTTCCATAGAAAGAACAGTGGCTATAGCGACTTTCTTCTTCTCGCCAACACTGAGGTGATAAGGAGAACGCCGCTCATAGCCACTCATTCCCACTCGTTCTAATGCCTGCTTTACACGTTTCTCCGCTTCCGCCTTAGAACAGCCCATATTTATGGGACCAAAAGCAACGTCATCAAAGACTGTAGGAGAGAAAAGTTGGTCTTCAGGATCCTGAAACACCATTCCCACCCTTCTCCTAATTTCCTTTAAGTTCCTATCTTCCGCAGGCAGACCACAGATTCTCACCTTGCTGTTGCCACGCAGGATCCCATTGAAGTGAAGCAGCAAAGTTGACTTGCCAGCACCGTTAGGACCGATAATGGCAACGCTTTCTCCAGCGTGGACAACCAAATTGACCTCTTGCAGTGCTTGCTGCCCATCGGGATAAGAAAATGAAAGCCCTTCAATCTCTATGACTTTGTCCATAAGTCAGACTAGTCCAAAGGTGACAAAAGAGTAAATAAGAACGAACCCAAAAACAAAGCTAAAGCAAGCGTCAGCAGGGGCAAATCTTAGCTCGTTTAGGCTACGAACCTCACCGTCAAAACCTCTGGCCACCATTGCCGCGTAAATCCTTTCCCCCCTTTCATAACTTCGTATAAACAAAGTACCGACCATGTGACCGATGGTCCTCAGCTGATGCCACCTGGTACCGCCAAAATTGCGGCTATCCCGACCCTGACGCATCCGCATAGCCTCGTCCACAACAAGAAAGATATAGCGATACATGAAGGAGATAATCATGAGGATGACCTCAGGCACTCTTAACTGCCTCAAACCCTTGAGCAGGAAAGTAAACTTGGTCGTTCCCGAGAGTAAGATCAAAGCAAGGATGCAGAGCCAGGCTTTACTCGCTATATTCGCCAGAATGAACAGACCATCATATGTTATCGAGATCCTTCCCAGCCAGAGGTTATAACTGCCAGCTACCTCACCTGGCTTGAAGAAAGGGATAAAAACGGCAATCACCAAGACGAAGGGAAAGATCGCCAACGACCTTTTCAGGACGTAGACCGGCGGCAACCTGGAAAGAACAAGACAGGCAACAATGAGACAAAAATAAGTGACCATGGACAGCCAGTTCCTTATCGGCGTCGATACCACCACTATGATGAACGCGAGAATGGAAATGAACTTGACCCTGGGGTCAAGCCTGTGAATCAGGCTATCCAGGTCGCTGTACTGGTCAATAAAATTATGTTTCATTCCTCGCCTTTAGCAGCCGGGCCAGTCCGTAAACGATGCCGAAGATGATAAGCGTACCGATTACACCAGCTAAAATCGTGGCTACAGCTTCATTGCTGACCCCCGGCATCACGTAATCAGGAACAACCCGGAAAAAGGCATCGTGGGCCCTTTCTATGAATCCTTTGTCTTCTGCCACCCTCTCCAGTCCATCGGGGGCAGAGGAGGCCAGAGGGGACAACAAAGCTACAAACAAGGCAAAGAGCAAAGCACCATGCCACCATTTAAGCTTCATTCTTGTCTAACCTCCCTTAAACTCCTTTCAATTGCAACAGGTCACCACGGGTTGCCATAACCAAAGCAAAAACTGCAGCCGTTATGGCACCTTCACCCACGCCGATGAGAGCATGAATGCCAGCCATTGCCGGCAAAGTCACTCTCAGCGGCACCGTGCCGGAAATTGCCAATTCGAATGCACATGCGACAGAAGCTACAACCACGGACAACCAAGCAGCCAGCCCTCCCATAACTAACGTACCTCTCCTGCCCCCACCGAAAACGGACACGCCAGCCCGGTAGCTATAGTAGCTAACCAAACAGGCAAGCACACCCATGTTGATAACATTAGCTCCCAGGGCAAATAGACCACCATCCTGAAAAATTAAACATTGCACCACCAGCACACAAGCCATTATCAATATCCCCGCCCAGGGACCCAAAAGAATGGCAGCTAGAGCAGCTCCAATTAGATGCCCCGACGTGCCTCCGGCAATGGGAAAGTTGAGCATTTGAGCCGCAAAGATGAAAGCTGCCAATACCCCCATCAGCGGGATCTGTTTTTCCCCCAACCTCTTATTAGTTGCCTTCACACTATAAGCAACGCAGCCAGCGGCTATCACGCAGCCAGCCGCTGCCACTGGCGTACTGATGAAACCGTCAGGGATATGCATAATATCACCTCCTGTTATTTGTCTGCGACTGATAGCTATTGCCGTAGATTGCATCAAGGCGCAAAAATTTTTCAACCATGAAAGATCGCGTAACTTTCCTCGCCACAACCAAATATCGTTGCTCACTGTCTTCAAAACGGACTACTTCCAGACGAGCTTTCGCTATTAACCCCTGCAAGATTGATTTTTCCGGAATAAGATCACTGGCCACAACTCCGCCGAGAGACCGATGAAGGTTGTTAATCCTTTCCCAGCTCATCGTATGACAGATAACCAATCTTCCGTCTTCCCTAAGTATCCTTGCTATCTCTTTCAACGCTCTACCTTTATCCACGAAATGAGGGAAGGCATTATTGCATATAGCCAGGTCTATGCAATTATCAGCAAGTGGTATTTCGTGGACGTCAGCTTGGACGAAGCTGACTAACGCAGGGAAATTTCTAGCCTTAGCCTCACGCAACATTGCCGCGGAAAAATCGAGGGCAATGATCTTTCCCTCGTTGCCCAACTGGGAAATTAAGAAGGGGAGAAGAACCCCGGTACCACTACCAAGGTCGACCACACGGGACCCCGGTACAATACCCACTTCTTCAACAATATTGCCGAGCCCGGAGAGTACCTCCGCAGCCATTCCCTTGTCCCAAGTCGACGCCAGAAGATCGAAATAATGTTGCTTTTCCCTCGTTACCTGCCAGACTGAACCGGTTGCCATTTCCTCACCTTTCTTTTAGGCGACAATGCCATTGCCAGGGCGAAAATGATCGAGGACGTTATTACAATAGAAGCTCCTGAAGGGGTGTCAAGGAAATAAGAAGCTGCTAGCCCAGCCCAGCAAGAGACGACACCAAAAATAGCGGCAAGAGCAAGCATCTTCTTCAAGTTATAAGTAAGCTGATAAGCTGAGGCTGCGGGATTAAGAATAAGGCAATAAATTAGCAAACCGCCGATCGTTTGCAATGAGGCCGCAACGGTTAGCCCAGCCGAAAACAATATGCCATAAAAAACTAACGTTGCTGGGATGCCCACAGCAAGTGCCACCTGCCGATGACAAATCACCGCCTGAATTTCTTTGTACAAGACAACAACCAGCGCAACTATGACAGCCGCTACGACAGCCAAAACCGTGAGATCCCCACGGGTGACAGTCAATATGTTTCCCCAGAACAGATTCAGTGCTTCCGTCCTCGAGCCGGACATCAAACCCAAAAAAAGGAAGGCTAGCCCCAGCATTAAGGAAAAGACAATGCCAATTGACGTATCGGGATTGAGTTCGCCTCGGTCGGCAAGAGGACCAATGACAGCCGCCGAGGTAAGACTGAGGATTAGGGCACCAATCAAGGGGTTGAACCCGAGCCAAAGACTGAGCAAAGCTCCAGCAAAAGCTGCATGCGCAATACATACTCCAATAAAAGAAAGATGCATCGTCACTACGAAAACGCCTACGATGGAGCAAGCTACGCCCGCACATAAGCCAGCCAAGATGGCATTTTGCATAAATTGATACTGTAAAATAGACAGGCTCATCTACCTCCTGCCTACCATAGATGAAAGAATTGTGTTCTCTAATGCAAATGGGACCCCGTAAAGCTGGCTAAGTACTTCCCTGTCCAACATCGCCTCAGGACTGCCTTGTCGCCATATCTTGCCTTCTTTCATCAGGATCAATCGTTGACAGATGGAAGGCAATGTGTCGAGATCATGAGTAACGAACAGCGTAGTAGTGGCGTATTCTCTATGTATCAACTGTACCAGATTCAAAATCTCCCGCTGCGCTTGCGGGTCTATCGAGGCCGTCGGTTCATCAAAAAGGAATATTTTAGGCCGCTGCACCAGAGCCCTAGCTATAGCCGCTTTTTGATATTCCCCACCGGAGAGATGCCCTATAGGACGCCCCGAAAGATGAGCTATACCTACAAGTTCCAGCACCCTTTCCACATTCTTCTGCTCAACTCGCGTGGGGCGACGGACCAGTCCGAGACGACCATAGCATCCTACCATCACCGTCTCTCTCACGCTTATTGGTAACCTGGGATCAATGTTTTCTACTTGAGCTACATAGCCGATATGCTTCCTCAACAGGCCTGCATTTTTCTTGTTCACCGGCATACCTAATACCCATGCCTGCCCGTGAACCAGCTTACCCAAACCATTGATCACCGTAAGCAATGTAGTTTTGCCGGCGCCATTAGGTCCAATAATGCCGACAAATTCTCCTTGCTTTACTTCCAGAGATACGCCTTGCAGAGCCACCTCTTCCCTATAGCAAACCACCGCGTCTTCAATTCTTATCACGGGTTCATCCATGGCGCTGTCTCCATCCGTTCACTGCGGCCAATAAAAGTTCAACGTTCCTGTCGAGCGCCTTCTCCCATGTTTCCGTATTTTCGAAGCCGCCGGGGAAGTTGGAAATGGTCACTTGAATAGCTCCAATGTCCTGCGCCATCGCTTCACTGGTAGCCGTAGCACCGCTTTGCAGGTTATCGATGACCAGAGCCACACCTGCTTCTCTTGCTTGAGATATCAACTTCTCTATATCCGCTACACTTAAATCCTCAGGGCGACCATAGGTAGCCACAATCTGAAATCCTGCCCACTTGACGAATCCGGCCTGCATGTCAGCACAGATCACCTTGATGTCACTTACCCTTGCCTGGCTTAATTCACGTGCCACTTCTTCTCCTTTAGCCAAAATTGCCCCTCTTCTTTGTTCAGCCCGCAGCTGATAACTTTCTGAGTTCTCCGGGTCCAGTTCGCCTAAAGCCTGGGCAATCTTAAGTACAGCTTCAGCGTGCACTTGCGGCACCATCCAGTTGCCCTCCACATTGATCACCTTGACAATAAGATTTGGGTTATTCGCTGCCTCAACCAGTTGAGTAATGTTCTTGAAATTCTGTTGATAAGTGTGGATGAGAAGCGCTCGACTCTTACTTAATGCTTCGATATCGCTCGGTTTGATATCGTAGTGCCCGGGACATACGCCAGGCGGTATCAGCGTGCGAGGCTCAACCCTGTTACCAGCTATATTTTGAACGATATCGGTGATCAGAGAACTGCCAGTCACTACCCGAATCGGCGCACTCGTTGCCGGAGCGCAGGAGAGAACGCATAGCAACGCCACCAACCACACTACTATGCTGCCCACAAATCTTTTTCTCATAGTTATCCCTCCTCTCAACTTCACAGCATCTCTTCCGCGATGCCACGGGCGCTTGCCGCAATCAATTGCAACAAGGGGGCAAAAAAATTACTTCCTTTCCAGTTGCACCTCAGACTTCACAAAATCTATTGACCGTAGTTTGCCCTGAAAGATGCTCCTCTCTCCAAAGAGAGTTTCTACCTCCACACGCTCATCCTCAATCGTGATACGGGCAACGTCCTCGACAATCAGCCGGCCACCCTGCTTAGCCTCATAAAGCCTCGCCATGCACATCTAATGCCTCCCTTTGCTTTTCAACAGGCATTGCCTTGCCTTAGCTAGATCACTACTGACCGCAGCCATCTTAACAGCAGCATCCTGCAACTGCTGCGCTGCCTCACCACAAAAGCGATTAACTCTATCAGCCCAGCTACGAAACTCCTCCTCGTGCTTGGTGTTGTGCTTTATCCAGTAATCAAGCAATACTTCCAGCTTATCTACAATGTCATCCTCAAACATCATTCCCATGCGACCTCGACTTTACTTCTGCCCGGCTCGGCATTCGCGACATCTCCCCAGTATCGCCAGGTGCTTCAGGTCAGCGTCAAAACCATAATCTCGGAGCAACACATGCTTCAGTTCATGTAAGGCAGATTCTTCCATCTCGACCATTTTGCCACAGCCACTACAAACGAGATGATGATGGCGTCCTTTCTCAGCAACGTGATACCGCACGGGACCCTCGCCAACGTCGATTTCGCTAACCAAACCTAACTTTTTCAACAACTCCAGAGTCCGATACACGGTAGAAATATTGGCGTAAGGATAACGACTCCGTAACTGTTCGTAGATTTCTTCCGCACTGATATGCTTATCCGCATTATGCAGTATTTCGATGATCAACATACGTTGGGGCGTAAGGCGATGTCCCTTCTTATGCAACACTTCTTGGCAACCCATGATCGATGTTAAGTTTACCAAAACTGGCGCATTATTGCAACCAATTGCTGGTCGCGCCGTTCTGCAAATGCACCTCCCAGCGACCCTCTCCCGGCAGAACCAGACTCAAGTTCCTTACCCCGCTATTCTCTTGCCACTCTCTTACTGTCCAGAAGTATGGTTACTGGTCCATCGTTACATAGTTCCACAACCATATGCTCCTGGAAGACTCCTGTCGCCACTCTGAGACCAGAAGAACGAACCTCCTCCACAAAAAATTCGTATAGCTTTTTAGCTATATCGGGGGGCGCTGCCCCAGTAAAGCTGGGGCGTCTTCCCTTGGGCAATTCAGCGAGAAGGGTAAACTGGCTTACAATGAGAATGTCGCCTTTAACGTCTAGAACAGAAAGAGAAAACTTGCCCCTCTCATCAGCAAAAATACGCAGATTGGTCACCTTGTCCGCTAGATAGCGAGCATCTTCCTCAGAGTCGTCCTTAGCAACACCAAGGAAAACCACCAGACCGTGGCCTATGGTTCCTACTACCTCGCCACGCACGCCGACCGAAGCCTTAGATACTCTCTGCACCAAGGCCTTCATTTTCCAAGTCCGCGGATATTCGTTCTAAGCTCCCTATGTCTTTTCGCACATCTGGGCGAAATTGGCATGGTTGCATGATAAGCCATACCTTCGGTCTGAGCAAGTGAGTCCCATCCGTTACAAATCAATGATGTCCGATGTACCTGAACTCCACATCAACTAAATAAGGAACCGTCACCGCTCTTTGACGTTCCTACTAAAACTCTAATACAATGTAGTCAAATTGACCGAGGGGGTAAAAATGGATTGGCTGTCTTCTTTATTTTCCTTAGAGAATAAGGTGGCTATTGTTACTGGGGCAGGCAGAGGGATAGGGAAAGCCCTAGCTCTGGGACTAGCCCGAGCGGGAGCCGATGTAGTGGTTGTTGCCCGTACCGTCGCAGACATAGAGAAAACTGCAGAGGAAATCCGCGCTTTGGGCAGGAAGGCCCTTCCCATCCCTTCTGATGTACGTGAAAGCGATCAAGTGACTCATATGGTGAATAGGACCTTGGAAGAATTCCGCCACATTGATATCTTAGTGAACAATGTGGGCGGCACTCCCAAAAAGCCTGTGCTGCAACAAAGCGAAAGATCATGGGAGGCTGCCCTGCGCACCAATCTGACCACTACCTTCCTGTGCAGCAAAGCTGTAGCAGCGGAGGCAATGATAAAGCAAAACAAAGGCAATATTATCAACATTGCTTCGGTGATCGGTCGGGGCAATTTACCCTATTTTGCCGCTTATGCTGTGGCCAAAGACGGAGTAATCAGCTTGACGCGGCGTCTAGCCTTAGAATGGGCTTGCTACGGTATCAGGGTGAACGCGATAGCACCAGGCTTCGTGGCTACAGAAATGGCGGCAAGATTCTTCGAAGAGGACCCCGAGCTACGAGAAGAATTAAAAAGGGTTCCTTTGGGACGTGCTGCGAGACCTGAGGACATAGTAGGAGCAGCTATTTATCTTGCCTCTGACGCGTCAGGTTATGTGACCGGAAGTGTCATTTCCGTAGATGGAGGATTAACCCACTCCTTTTGAGGCAAGCGTCCAGGTTAAGCAATTTGCATAATCAGCTATCCAAGCGAATTTGCCAACACAAGCCTTGATATGGTAGACTGCGGGCAAAAACTTTGTCGAGGAGGATAATATGGCCAAAAAGCTGGCAGGCAAGAGCGGTGTGGTTACCGGAGCTGGTCGCGGCATTGGGAGAGAAATTGCTCTAGCGATGGCGAGTCAGGGCGCTAATGTTGTGGTTGTAGACCCTGGTGTAGCTAGAGATGGTTCAGGGGGTACCACAAATGCTGCGGACGAGGTAGTAGCCGAGATTCGAAAGAGTGGCGGTACAGCGATTCCCAGTTACAATTCGGTGGCTGACTTTAAGGCAGCTGAAGAAATCGTTAAAAGCTGCGTCAACACCTTTGGACGTATAGATTTCCTGGTCAACTGCGCTGGGATCCTCAGGGAACGCATGATTTGGAATATGAGTGAAGAGGAATGGGACGCCGTAATCTCAGTTCATCTCAAAGGAACCTTCAACTGCTGCCGACATGCCAGCGTATATATGAGACAGCAAAGATTTGGTCGTATAGTGAACTTCACCTCCGACGCCTGGCGCGGCACGGTAGGACAGTGCAATTACGGGGCAGCAAAGGGGGGGATTGTGAGCCTCACTCGCGCTATCGCCCGCGAGTTGGGGAGATATGGCGTGACCTGCAACGCTGTAGCGCCCGTCGCAGCGACACGGATGACTATGACTGAAGAAGTGAAAGCCGGGCTGAAGAAAAGGCTTGAGGCAGGGCTTATAACCAAGGAGCAATATGAGAGTTTTGCTTCGATGGGTGGCCCCGAATATATCCCGCCGATGATAATGTACCTAGTCAGTGACGCGGCGGCCAATATAAATGGGCAGGTATTCCATGTAGAGCGAGGTAGAGTAGGCATTTACTCCGAGCCCGCCGAAATAAGATCAGTTTATAAAGTCGAAGCGGGCGGAATGTTTACCTTGGAGGAGCTGGAGGACTGGGTTCCCAAAACGTTGCTGACCGGATATATTAACCCAGCTCCACCCATGCCAGAAGAGAAGAAGAGTACCTGATTTGACCATGCAGCTTAGCCCTGAATTCAGTGCTTGTCTTTGACGACAGGGCATAGTTTTTGCTTAAACTAGACAAAGCAGGTATAATCACACAGGATGCTTTTGGCTTCACGCGTTGAACAGTCAGTCCACAAAAAGGAGACATGACATGGCAGGTATTGTATCATACGGAGCTTATATACCCGTTTACAGACTGAGCCGGGCCGAAATTGCCCGTGCCTGGGGTAGACGTGCAGCTCCAGGAGAAAAAGCCGTCGCCAATTACGACGAAGATAGTGCCACCATGGCAGTGGAGGCAGTGATTGATTGCCTGAAAGGAATCGATAAGCAGACAGTGGACGCCCTGTACTTTGCTTCCACTACTTCACCGTATAGAGAAAAACAGACGGCAAGCTTGGTGGCTTTGGCGGCTGATTTGAGACGCCAAATTGTGACCGCGGATTTCACCAATTCTCTAAGGTCAGGAACCATCGCTTTAAGGGCAGCGGTAGATGCTGTGAACAGCGGCTCAGCAAAGAGGGTAACGGTGACAGCATCGGATTGCCGTTTGGGAATTCCTCAATCGCCCTATGAGCAAGATTTCGGTGATGGCGCTGCTGCCCTGCTACTGGGCAACGAAGACGTTATCTGCGAGATTGAGAGTGCTTATTCTCACACCGATGAGATTATTGATATTTGGAGGTTAGAAACTGACCAGTTTATTAAGGCGTGGGAGGATAGATTTGTCATCGCTGAAGGCTATGTCCGCAATATGAAAGAGGCAGTATCAAATATTATGAAAAAGCAGGGTTTGAGTGCTAAAGACATCACCAAGGCGGTTTTTTATGCCCCCGATGAGAGACGGCACGCAGAGATGGCGAGAGAGCTTGGCTTTGACCTTAAAACGCAAGTCCAAAATCCGATGTTCGACCGCCTGGGCAACACTGGATGCGCCTTTGCCATGATGATGTTAATAGCGGCTCTGGAAAGCTCCAAGCCAGGGGATAGGATTTTATTTGCTAATTACGGAGATGGCTGCGACGCTTTTGTGCTCAGGGTGACTCCAGAAATAGAAAACATGAGAAACAGACGAGGCGTGAAGGTACATTTGGCTTCTAAAATGCCTTTGCTCAATTATGAAAAATACCTTCGCTTCCGTCAGATTATACCTGTGGAAGCTCAGGCGCGGGAGGCTGCCAATGCCTTCCCCCCGGTTGCCTGGAGGGAGAGAGAACAGCTTATTAGCTTCCACGGCTCTAAATGCAAGCGGTGTGGAAAAATCTTTCATCCCATGCAAAGAGTCTGTATCAAGTGTGGAGCTAAGGACGAATGGGAAGGAGTGCCCCTTTCCCACAGGAAGGGGATCCTTTATACCTACTGCATAGATTACTTAGCCCTGAGTGGCGATCCACCTACAGTGGTTAGTAAAGTTCACCTCGACGGAGAAATAGGGGTTTATTGTCTTATGACTGACAGAGATATTGACAAAGTGCGCATCGGTATGCCTGTGGAGATGACCTTCCGTAAAATGCATGATTCCGGAGGCATGCATACCTATTACTGGAAATGCCGACCAATCCGAGAAGCATGACACAAAGCGGAACTCCATTCTCCATGCTTCAAGAGGGAGGAAACCAAAGATGGAGACTATAAAAGACAAAGTGGCTATCATAGGCATGGGCTGTTGCAAGTTCGGGGAGAACTGGGATAAGGGTGCCGACGACATGATTATTGACGCCGCCTATGAAGCTTACGAGGATGCCGGAATAGACCGGAAGGACATTCAAGCTGCCTGGGTAGGAACAACAATGTCGGGGCATGGCGGAGTAACTCTTGCGGCACCCCTAAAGCTTGACCGTATTCCCATTACTCACGTGGAGAACTTCTGTGCCACCGGAATGGAAACTTTAAGAAGCGCCTCTTTCGCAGTGGCCTGCGGTGCCTACGATATCGTGCTCTGCGTTGGCTTTGAGAAGCTAAAGGATACCGGGCTTGCTGGGCTCCCTGCCGGATATATGCATCCTGTCTTGGGCATCAACGTTACTGCGCCTGGTAGATGGGCGATGGGGGCTACTCGGTATTTCCACGTTTACGGTCTTAGCCCGAACGAAGGAAGAGAGACACTAGCCAAGATTTCGGTAAAGAATCACTATAACGGCGCCCGGCATCCCAAAGCTCACCTACGGCGAGAGGTTACCATAGAGCAGGTGCTTAACGCTCCGCTGATTGCCTGGCCTCTGGGTTTATTTGATTGCTGCGGAAACACCGATGGAGCTGCAGCGGCGATCATTACCAGAGCTGAACTCGCCAAAAATTTCCGAGACGATTATGTTTTGATCAAAGGTATCGGACTGGCTATAGGTCCCGGTCTAGGCAAAGAGGATGCCGACTATGACTACGTCCATCTACCAGAAACAGAATTCGCTGCTCAGCAGGCTTACCAACAAGCAGGGATAAAGAACCCCCGTAAGGAACTTGACATTCTCGAACTCCATGACTGCTTCACTATTAGTGAGCTCATGACTCTAGAGGCAATCGGTATCTGTCCTAAAGGAAAAGCAAAAGAAGACATAGATGCGGGCACTTTTACTCTACACGGCGAGTTGCCGGTTAATGCTGATGGCGGCTTGAAGTCCTTCGGTCATCCGGTGGGAGCGAGCGGTCTAAGGGAGTGTTATGAAATATACAAACAAATGCAGGGTAAAGCAGAACTACCAGAACGGCAATTGAAAAAAGAAGTTAGACTAGGGCTGTCTCATAATCAGGGGGGGCACCCCGGAAGTTTGCTCCCCATAATTACCATACTGGGAAGAAAAGAATGAGCCACAATAACCTTTTCAAAAGGAGGAACAATGGGCGACAGATTAAAAGATAAGGTTGCCGTAGTCACTGGTGCTGGAAGAGGCATAGGGAGGGCCGAGGCGATCGCGTTAGCGGCTGAGGGAGCTAAGGTAGTAGTGAACAATCGTACTGCAGCTAAGGGCGGGACTCCTTCTGAGATCCCTGTAGCCGATGAGGTCGTGCAGGAAATCAGAAAAGCTGGCGGAATTGCAGTGCCTAACTACGACGATGTATCCGACCCAGAGGGGGCTAACAACATTATTAAGACAGCAATAGATAATTTCGGGCGCATAGACATTTTAGTAAACAACGCCGGAATCCTCAGGGACCGTATGATGCACAGAATGTCAGACGAGGAATGGGACTCTGTCATCAAGGTAGACCTTTACGGACCATTCTATTGCACCCGAGCTGCAGCCCGCTACATGAGAGAGCAGCGCTGGGGGCGGATTATCAACACCTCCTCTCAGGCTGGAGCTTGGGGCAGAATTGGCCAGTCTAACTACGCTGCAGCCAAAGAGGGTCTAGTAGGCTTCACTCGAGTGATAGCTCGGGAACTAGGTCCTTATGGCATAACAGCCAACTGCATCCGACCCCGGGCTGGTACGAGAGTGTCTCTCAATCCCGAGACCCAGGCCGCTTGGGCACGAGAAGGCAGATTTGACTTTATCGAACAATCCAAGATGCTTAAGCCAGAAGACGTGGCTCAATTTGTTCTCTATCTCTGTACTGATGAGGCCGCTAATATAAATGGTTACACCTTTGTCGTCGGTACGGACGGTATCGGCCTCTATCGTGAACCAGAGCCACCTTACAAGATGATATTTTCTACAGAAGGCTGGACTCTAGATCTTTTGCTTAAGGTAATGCCCAAGACCCTGGCGGAAGGCCTTGTGAACCCTGCCCCTCCCAAACCGCCGGAAAAATAGCCCCAGATAAATTGAAAACGCCATACGCGGCTGAAAATTGCCTGCGGGATAAGGCTACCCTGGAGCACCACAGGCGAGTACTTCGGCTTATGACGTAAGGGTAATAAGTGCCAGTTTGCGCAGCTCCCCCCTTTTGGCTAAAATTGATTCCGCGATTGGTAAGGAGAAACGATGGCATGAAATATCAAACCGTTCTTCTTGATATCAAAGGTAAGGTTGCTACTATCACTTTGAACCGTCCCGAGAAATTGAATGCCATAAACGACCTCATGTTCCGCGAACTTGAAGCAGCCTTAGATGAAGTACGTAGGGATGAAGAATGCTTGGTACTTATCATAAAAGGAGCGGGGAGAGCCTTCAGTGTAGGTCAGGATTTGAGCGGCGTAGGAACCGATGAGGTCATGCCTCCCCATCCAAGACGTAAAGCTTACCTCAGCGAGATATTCGTTAACGCGATGCGTAACAGCTTCAGGTGGCAATCGATCTTCGAGTTTCATAAATGGACTATTGCCCAAGTACATGGGTATTGTCTCGCCGCTGCCTTGGAACTGGCAATGTCCTGTCGAGCTATTATCGCTGCTGAAGACGCTGTATTTGGAGATCCCTCCGTAAGGATGGGGCTTTCGTCACCAAATCCTTTATGGACCTATAGGATAGGATTGAAAAGGACGAAGGAACTCCTCTTTACCGGGAAATATATAGATGGAAAAGAGGCGGAAAGGATTGGCTTAGTCATGAAGGCAGTCCCTCCTGAGAAACTAGAAGAGGAGGTTAATTTCACTGCCGAAGCTTTCGCTAGGTCGGCAGGCATTGGCGGGTTTGACCAGGAAACCCTCACCTGGTTCTCCAACATGGCAAACCTGGAACTTGGCGGCTTTGCTGCTGCTCGGCGCTTAGCAGCGTATGTTCACGCGGTAAGTGCCATCCAGAGGCCAGGACGAAGCATCATAGATCGTGGAGAATTCAACTTCTATGACATTCGGGAGCAGAAGGGGCTGAAAGCGGCTATTGAAGCCCGAGACGCTCCCTATAAGCAATACTTCCCTCCACCCCAACCCGGAAGGAGCTAATATGGCGAATTACAACTATGTTATTTATGAGAAGAGAGACGGAATTGGTTACATTACCCTGAACCGTCCCGATAAGTTGAACGCCATAAACAATGCTATGCTTGAGGAACTGGATAGAGCGTTTGCTGAAGCAGAACCAGACTTGGAGGTAAAAGTAGTAGTTGTCAAAGGGGCCGGGCCGGCCTTCAGCGTGGGACAGGACCTTAGCGGCGTAGACACTTCCGAGGTCTTGCCAGAGCCAGGAGCATTGCTCACTCCAAAAAAGCGGCTTGAAGCTGAGCGTCGTCGCAATAGAAGATGGGAGTACATATTTAACTTGATTAAACCTACTATCGCTCAGGTACATGGTTATTGTCTAGGCTGGGGCTGCAACCTCGCTATGGTGTGCGACATAACTATAGCTTCAGATGATGCCGTTTTTGGTGATCCTTCCATAAGGATGGGACTTCTTTCGGGCATGCCTTTGTGGATCTGGCTAACGGGAATTAAGAAGGCTAGAGAATTTCTGCTTACGGGAAGATACATCTCTGCAACTGAGGCAGAGCAATTTGGATTGGTGAATAAGGTAGTGCCCCGGGCAAAACTAGAAGAAGAGGTATACAGGTTGGCTAAAGGTATTAGCTTAGCACCAGGCGATGCTCTCGCGAATTGCAAAGATGGTATCAATGCTGTTATGGAAGCCCGGGGACTGGGGGAAGCATGGAGATTCACCAATGAAATGCAAATCATAATGCAGCAACGCACAAGGGAACGCGACGAATTTGACTTTTTCGCCGTTCGAGACAAAAAGGGGCTGAAAGCTGCCCTTGAAGCACGAGATGCGCCGTTTAAGAATTTTCCCTGAGGAGTGAAATATGCCCACAGGATTCGGCCGTGATTTTGTAACGCAATATCAGAAATGCGAATGGGAGCATGCTGAATACAGAGGCAGGCAGTATCAAGACGCGTTATACGACAAAGTAAGTGACAGAATAGCTAGGATAACCTTTAACCGCCCCGAAAAGAGAAACGCGTTTACCGACAGAATGTTTGAGGATATGTTTGCTGGACTGCATCAGGCCAATGACGATCCTGATGTAAGAGTGGTCATTATCAGAGGCGCAGGTCCTTGTTTCGGCGCCGGGCACGAGCTAAGCTCTCCTGAAGATCAGGATTCCCCACCCGTCCATCCCAGCAAGAACCCTACCATGGTGGACTATTATGGCTTCGAGCGTCGTCGCTGCACCAAATGGGAAACTATAATGGATTTCCCCAAGATCACCATCGCTCAGGTGCACGGTTTTTGTATTGGTGCTAGCCAGATAGTGGCCTCCTGCTGTGATCTCGTTATCGCTGCTGAGGACGCTCAGTTCGGTATCCGTGGCTTTGGTAACCTGCACCACGGCGTTACTTTCTGGCCTATCTGGCCCTTATGGTCGAATAAAGCCTATGCTGGACATCCTATTTCTGAATGCTCAGGCAAAGAAGCTGCAGAGCTTGGCTTTATCAATAAGGCAGTACCCAGAGACAGGTTAGAGGAGGAGACACTAAGGTGGGCCGAGGTCTTGAGTCAGCTTCCTATAGAAGTCATTACTATCACCAAAGAATGGATAAATGGCATTCTGGACGTAACAGGAATGGGCAGTGCCCAGCGGAGTCATTTCATCTCTCATATCGCACTCCAGTATGTGCGCTTCCGTCCCTACGAGGTCAACCTTTATAAAGCAAAGAAGGAAAAGGGGTTAAAAGGATTTCTGAAAGACCGTGCCGTCACTGCCACTCCGAGTCAGTTACAAGAAAAGGAACGTTAAGTGATCATTAGCAAGAACAACCCTCAAGGTTGTTCTTCAATTTGAAGCGGGGAATCTTTGCAGAAACCTTAAATCTAAATGTCGGTTCTAACAGTGTTTAAACCAAGGAGGCGAAATTTTATATGCAGGCTTGGCGAGAAGAATACAAAAGAAAATTAATCTCAGCCGAGGAGGCTGCAAAATTCGTCAAATCGGGGGATACTATTGCATTCACCGCGGGCAGGGAGGCACGATCTGTGGGTCTGGCTATTGCTGCAAGAAAGGAAGAACTAAAGAACGTCAAGGTGATATTGCCTTCCCCAGGATATGATTTTGGCTGGTACGACCCAGGTTGGGAAGATTCATTTCTGCTGACCGTATTTATGCCCACAGCTGTATGCCAAGAAATGGTGGATCAACGAAGATGTGATCTTAACTTTGGCACCGTGATTCCTTTCGTGAAAGACTCGGAGGAGCACCCGGACATCCTTCTTACTGAGGTGTCACCACCAGATGAACACGGCTTTTGTAGTTTCGGCGCATCGCTCTGGAATAAGAGACGCGAGATTAAAGAAGCTAAGTTGGTGATTGCTGAAGTAAATCCAAATCTCATTAGGACCTATGGCGACAATTACGTCCACGTCTCAGAAATAGACTATTTCGTAGAGCACATCCCCTCGGGAGGAGCTCCAGGGATGGGCACACTGGCGGGAAGGATGCCCAAGGAGCCTGAGCCATATGTCAAGAGGATCGCCGAAAATGTTTCCCAACTGATTAAAGATGGAGATACTATCCAGATTGGCGTGGGGCGAACAACAGAGCCTCTCGTGAGACTTGGTTTATTTGATGGCAAGCATGACCTAGGTTTCCACTCTCAGGCTACTCCGCCAGGCGTAATATCGCTGGTAAAGGAAGGAGTGATTACCGGCAAATATAAGACTCTTCACCCGGGAAAGGTAGTAGTGACTTCCATCGGGGGTAGTACTAGAGAGGAAATGCAGTGGGTCGACAACAATCCTCTCTTTCTCCTCGTCGATGTAACCTATCTTGAGGACATAAGGGTGATCGCGGCTCACGACAACATGGTAGCTATTAATAACGCTTTGGCTATAGACTTGATGGGTCAGGTGGCTGCTGAGACTATTGGAAGAAGAGTGCTTTCTGTAGCCGGCGGTCAAATACCCTTCGTCATAGGTGCCTGGCTATCTAAAGGAGGCCGCTCCATTACTGTGCTTCCCTCTACCGCTCAAGGAGGCACCGTGTCACGTATTGTACCTACCCTGCCACCAGGCACCGCGGTAACCATACAGCGGAACTGTGTTGATTACGTAGTTACTGAATATGGCATCGCTCACCTTAGAGGGAAGTCCGCCCGACAAAGAGCTAACGAACTTATTTCTATAGCTCATCCTGACTTTCGCGCCGAATTAAGAAAAGAGGCGGAAAAACTCTTTTGGCCATGATACAACCTGCGCATCGGTACTTAATTGCCGCCGCAGGTTTAATTCAGTGAGCTTTCCTTAGCTCAGAGCGAAAATCGGGATGTGCGATGCTGATCAGTTCCTCTTTTCTTTGCTCCAAAGTCTTGCCCCACAATCTGGCAATGCCATACTCGGTTACCACATAGTCGGCGCATATGTAGGGGATGGTGACCACCGTCCCTTCTGGCAGTGCCGGGACGATACGGGAAATCTTTCCACCCTGTGCCGTCGAGGACAAAACGGTGATTGCCCGTCCGCCCTTGGAGAGCAAAGCTCCAAGATGGAAGGGAATCTGACCTCCAGCCTGCGATAGAATCCTATGCCCCAGCGTCTCGGCAGCTATTTGCCCCCGCAGATCTATTGCTAGAGCCTGATTAATAGCCACCAGGTTGTCTATGCTAGCCAGAGTTCGCACATCTTCTAGAAAATCCACATCAACTAGCCAGAAAACCGGGTTGTTATTGGCCCACTCCATCTCTTCAAGCGTTCCCCCACCCAAAGAAGTGACAACCACTTTTTCCGGAAATATAGTTTTGTATTTGCCTGTGATCACGCCTTCCTTGACCGCCGTGATTATCCCCGGCGGCGTAGCCTCCGCATGATAGCCTAGGTCCTGCTTATTGGATAGCATCCCCATTTGCACCAGATATTCAGTGATTCTGCCAATGCCAATCTGGAAGGTATCGCCGTCCTTTAGAAGAGAGCCGACGTTTTGTGCAATCTTTTTTACGTAGGGCTCAGGTTGTTTTAATTCCCTTCCGCCCAAGCTGCCCGTTTTTACCCCCCGCCCCGAGCCGATATGCTCCACGAAATAGTCAATCTCAGAGACATGAATGAAATTGTCACCATAAGTACGAATAAGATTGTTATTTATCTCCGCGACAACTACCTTGGCTTGCCTGACAGCTTGCTTCTTATTCCACAATGAAGCTCCAAAACTACAGAATCCTTTTTCGTCCGGTGGCGATAGCTCCACAAAAAGAAAATCAGGAGGCCTTTCTGTATGAAAACTGGGACGAGCCATGGTGAAGAATGGCCAGGGACGCATATTAATCCTGCCGGCATCGAGCGCCTCCTGACAAACCGCGGTAGGATGTCCTATAGTAAGCGAAAACGAATCCTGCCATCCTTCGTCGTACCACCCAAAGTCATAACCAGGCGTAGGCACAACTACCTGGACATCTCTCAACTCTTCCTTTCTTGCGGCGAGAGCCAGCCCTATTGCGAAAGTCTCACGTCCCACAGTGAAGGCTACCAGGTCACCGTTTTTCACCATACCAGCAGCTTCTTCTGCCGTAATGAATTTCCGTTTGTATTCTTCTTGCCAACTCATAAATTCCTGCCTCCTTGCAACAAGGCGTCTAACTTTCTTCGACCCTTTTCAAGGTAAAGAAGTAATACATACGATGGGACCTAGATAACCGGGATGTCCAAACTGAGGCATAGCTAGCGCCATTTTGACGTTTTTCAATTGCCGCTGGGGCAGTTCAGCCTTTCCCTGAAACTGCTTGTAACACTCGTAAAGCATCCTCACCCCGGTGGCGCCGATAGGATGACCAAAGGATTTCAACCCCCCATCCGTGTTAACCGGCAGCTCCCCTGTCAGTTCAAACGTGCCCGCGTCAATATCGTGCTTGGCCTGGCCCAGAGGACAAAAGCCTAGGGCCTCGTACTCCAGCATCTCCGCAATTGTGAAACAGTCGTGGAGCTGAGCTATACTTATTTCTTTTCTCGGATTGGTAATACCAGCTTGCTCGTACGCCAACTGCGCTGCTCTAATAGTCTCGGGCATGCGATCGTAGCGAAAATCAACGTCCTCTTTACCCCATCCCGGACCCATAGCCAGACCGATCCCTTTAATTAGCACATAATCATCTCTAAAGCTTTTCGCCATATCGCTGCGGCAAAGCACTGCTGCCGCTGCCCCGTCGGTTACAGCACAGCAATCAAAAAGCCCCAAGGGCCAGGCAATAATGGGAGCATTAAGTGCGTCCTCCAGCGTTATCCTCCTCTGTAAATGAGCTTTGGGACACATGGAACCATTGTAATGGTTCTTAACTGCAATTTTAGCTAGGCAAAGCTTTCCTTCTTCAGGAGTTAGACCATAATGGGCAAAATACCTGGTCGCCGGCAGTGCCCAACGCCCCGGAGCCGTGGCGCCTTGCGCATACACCGGATCAAAGAAAAACTCGGGCAGGCCAGAAAAGCCCATTTCCTTTAATTTCTCAACCCCCACAACCAAAACAAGATCGTACAGCCCGCACGCAATGGCATGAACCGCTTGCCTCACAGTATCGATCCCAGTCGCACAACCATTTTCTACCCTCGTGATCGGTATGGGACCTAATTTCAATGGTTGAGCCAGCAACAGTCCGTTAATCCCTGTTTGCTGTGTCCCTACCCATGCAGCCTCGATATCATCAAGCTCTACTCCAGCATCCTCCAGAGCCTCAAACGTGGCATCGATCATCATGTCCTCAGCACTCCATTCCCAGTTCTCGCCGAACTTGGTGCAACCCATGCCAATTATGGCAACCTTGTCTCTTATCGCAGCTGGATTTCCCATTCTTGTTTTTGCCTCCTTAATTTATCTGACTGGCCTGGGCTTCCAGAAATAGTTCGGGAAGCCCCCGCCTTCATGCATCTTGCGAAACGTAAGCTCTAGCGGCATACCTACCTCAACTTTGTCGGGATCGCGATCGGTCATGCGGGAATAAAATCTAACTTTTTTTTCGAAATCGGCAATGGAGAGTATCACAGGTGGGTCAGGACACAAAGCTAGATTGTCCTTAGCAAAAGTAAATAGCTCCCCCTTCCAGTCCGAGATATCCACCAAATCAAAGTCATCTTTGGACTTACACCGCAGGCAGACCCTTTGTGGCGGGAACTGATGTTTGTCGCAACGACGGCATCTGGAAGCATTAGCACCCAAAATCCAGTGCCGCCCCCTCCACAGCTGCACTGCAGAACTAACAGTCATCGGCCTTCGCTGCATTTCCACAGGCATCAATTCCCGGAAGCGTATATAGGCCTCATAGTTAGGAAGTTGCATCTTTGATGCCAGATAACCTTTCACACCTTTATGATGCCGACATTTCTCTATTTGGTCAGTCACCTGAAAAATGAAAGCATCGGCTCCATTGCCATAGTTGACAAACAGAATCCGATCGCCCGGCTTAGCCTCCTCCAGAGCAGCAACGAGCATCATCAGAGCAAAGGCACATCCCGTATTGCCCAAACGGTCAAACATAGGATCTTGAACCTGTTCCTTATTCAGGCCAAACGCTCTAGCCATTTCCCTGTGTCTTCTCTCATCGGGAGCGTAATACACAACTTTACTAAAATCCTTTGCCTGCACACCGAACTTGCTCGTGATTCCCAGAATCGCTTCTCTCACATTGAGCTCATACCCTTTACTAAGGACGAAACGATCTTCCCACATCTTGACCATATCATCCTTTGTCGTTCTCCAATTATCGTAAATTTCGTCCGAGTGAGAATAGAACCCTTCCAGAGAGGCAATCACTTCAGTACCGCCAATCATGATCGCCGCCGCTCCGTCGCCAAACAATCGCTCGTATTCCGATTTGGGCTCTCCTAAACGACAATCGGATGCTACCACCACCGCTGTGCGAGCTGTCCCCGCTTTCACAGCGTCTATTGCCGCCTTCAAAGCGATGGTTCCTGATCTTAACGACGTGGTAAAGTCTCCGCTGAAGACATCACGACGCAAATTCATTGCGGTCGTCAGTATTGTGGAACACTGGTTTTCTTTGAACGGGGCGCTTGTCGTAGCAAAGTAAAGAATATCCACTAGTCCACGGTTGGTACCTCTCAAACAGTCCCGAGCCGCTTCCACCCCCATAGTAATGCTATCCTCATCCCAGTTAGCCACTGCTCTCTCACCAGTTCCAACCCCTCCACCCCAAGCGCGCGCCAGTTCGCTACGGCTCAGCCTGTAGATGGGCACGTAAGCACCATATGAGGTTATTCCTATCATTGCCTATTCTCCTCTCTTTAATGCGGCTGGTCCTTCCTGGGCAGAATTGCCCAGGCCCTGGGAGCCGAAGGCATTTTACTTTACCCCTACTGTCGTGTCAAAAACGGTCGCGATAACAGACCATTTCAGCGTCCCTTATCAGTCACCCCCTCTCTTTAACGCTAGCCAAAGCGTTTCCCGGGCCTTTGAGCATAGACCTTGGCTTGACTAGCCGGAGCGAGAGCCAACTTGACAACCGATATACCCTACGTTAAACTGCGAAGCCAAAAATGCGATTGGAGGCACAATGACACAAGAACTGCAAGACTACAGCGGCCCGTTCAAGCCAGATCTGAAATTTGATGATTTCTCTAAAGAATTCTTGTTAAAGTTGATGAAGGTATGGCAATGGGCATGGCTTCACCTTGGACAGGCTTGGTTTAGTGTCGTCCAGGAAAAATTCGGCACCGACGTGGCTAACAGATGCGAGCATGAGGCTTGGATGAGGATGGCCTCACGTGTGAACCCCAGATATGCCAAGATTGCTAACATCCAGCTAAATACCGTTTTGGATTCTCTTAAGGCAGCACAATTGCCGTTGGACAACATCTCGTCGTCAGGCCTATTCCCTCCGCAGTTTGAAATAAAGAATCCTAACCACGTTATCATGACTATAGTCGACTGCCAAACCCTGCGATATATGGAAAAAGAAGCTCAAGACAGAATACCCTGGCTGTGTCACTTTAATGAAAAGCCCCTTATGGAAAAGTATTTTATTAATCCCAAAGTTAAGGTAACGCCCCTCAAGTTACCCCCGCGAAAAAGCCCGGACGAAATTGCCTGTGTGTGGGAACTGAAGATTGAAGACTAACACAAGGTAACAGATCTGACAAAAATTCGAAATTCAGCTTCGTCAACTAATTTAAAACAAGAAAAGAAGGAGGAACCAAATGGATCTGGACCTAGCTGGTAAGACAGTAATAGTTACCGGAGGAGCTTCTAATATCGGCAGAGGCATTGTTTTAGGTTTTGCCAGAGAAGGCTCTAATATAGTACTCGCTGACATAGATGAGCCTCAAGCACAGAAAGTGGTCGCCACAGCGAATACTCTTGGTGGTAAAGCCATATTCGTCAAAACCGACATTACCCAGTATAACGAAGTCGAAGCCATGGTCAACAAGGCTGTGGCTGAGTTCAAACAGATAGACGTTTTAGTAAATAACGCCGGCTGGAATGGTGGCCTGCCATTCATGGACAGGACAAAGGAACAAAATGAGAAGGAAGTGGCCATCAACTTGTGGGGGCCAATAAACTGCATAAGAGCCGTGTTGCCTCACATGATACAGCGAAAATCTGGCTCCATTGTAAGTATAGGCTCGGACGCTGGCCGTGTAGGGGAGTCTCTATCCACCATCTACTCTGCTTGCAAAGCAGGCATAATAGCTCTGTCCAAGAGCCTAGCTCGAGAATTAGGGCGTCGCTACGGAATAAGATTGAACGTAGTGTGTCCCGGGCTTACCCTCCCAGGGAATCCCCCAGGACATTACGCACCGGGTTCAGAAGAAGTCGGCGAAAAAAGCATGTGGAGTTACCCCTGGTATTCAGCGGAAAAGATAGAAGAGATTATCAAGAAAGCTTATCCACTGGGCAAGATTGGCAGTCCTGAAGACATCGCCAATGCGGTTCTGTTCCTGGCGTCAAACAAAGCAGCTGGACATATAACAGGACAGACCCTCAGCGTTAGTGGTGGCTATACTATGATCTAGTGCGATGTGAGCGAAAAAATTCAAAAAGGAGAAAAATGGCAGAAGATAGAGTGGAATTCGAAAGAAAGGATGGCATTGGCATAGCCTGGATAGATAATCAAGCGAAGCGGAATGCTCTCAGTTCTAGAGTGTTGGCTGATTTATCTGCCATTCTTGACACTGTCGAACGAGACGGAAAAATCAAGGTTCTGGTCATAGCTCCGAGAGGCAAGCATTTTTCTGCCGGCTTCGACATCGGCGGTATAGACGACCTTCCTGCATTACGAGAGAGACTTGCCCTTTTCGCCCGTACCCTGCCTCAAATCGAGAGGCTTTCCGTGCCTGTAATCGCTGCAGCCAGGGGGTACGTCTACGGAGGGGGATTTGAGCTTGCGTTAGCTTGCGATATGATAGTTGCCTCAGAACGAGCTGTATTCTGGTTCCCTGAAGCCAACCTCGGAGGATGTCCTCCTTTCGCCTGTTTGAGACTGTATCAAATCGTGGGGAGGCCGAGAGCTAAGGAGATCATAATGACGTGCAAGCAACTCTCTGCCTCTGAGGCATTAGCTCTGGGCATAGTCAATAGAGTGGTAAAGGAGGAGGAACTCATAGATTCAGCATTGAGCCTCGCCCAAGACATAGCTCAAAAGGGCTCCGCTGTGATCCAGATGATAAAAATCGGTATTAACCGCGAGCTTGGTAGCTCTGACATAGCATACTGGAGGGGATGCGACCTAGCCCCCAAGAGTTACGAAGATTGGCAGAAGGGCATAAAGGCGTTCTTTGGGGCCAAGCAATAAACTTGCTCCTCTATAACTTGGACCAGAGCCGTCTCCCCGCCCGCCTAGCTGCGGTTACCGTGTAGGCAGGCCCAACCCGGCGGCGATGATATTGCGCTGGATCTCGCTTGTGCCAGCCAGGATAGTAGCTCCTATGGAAGACTCGTGCTGTTCTACTAACCCACCGTCCAGCGGAGCTTGTGGCGAGCCCCTGGTAAGCTGCCCGTAAAGCCCCAGCATCTGAGTAAACGCGTCGGTTATTCGCTGATAGAGCTCTGTTACCAGTAGCTTGAATATTGAACCCTCAACGAAAGGTATCTGCCCTCGGTCCAGCATATAGAGTGTCCTGTATTCTAAAGCCTGACACACTTCAAGCTCGGCAGAAAATTGACCCACCTTACTACGGATCTCAGGGTCCTCTCGTGGACGCCAGCCATCATATTCCACCGTCTTAATGAAGGAAACCAGCTCTTCGAAAAGCAAGCGAGCCCAGGTTGTATTAAACGGGACTAACCTTTCCAGCCCCAGAGCAGTTGATATGTATATCCAGCCCTGGTTTTCCTCTCCGATCCTGTTTTCCACTGGCACCTTCACATTGTCCCAGAAGGTCTCGTTAGTTCTTTCTCCGCCCATGCACGGCATAGGTCTTATGGTGATGCCGGGAGTCTTCATATCCACAATGAAAAGGGAGATACCGCGATGCTTTGGCGCCGTCGGATCTGTCCTCGCTGCCAACCAACAGTATTTGACAAAATGCGCCTGGGTGGTGAATATCTTGCTACCGTTCAAAATGTAGTAATCACCATGCCGCTCAGCTCTCAATTGCAGCGAAGCCGCATCTGACCCGGAGTTAGGCTCACTATAACCGAGGCAAAAGTCCATCTCACCTCGCGCTATGGCAGGCAGAAATTTTCTCTTTTGCTCCTCTGTCCCATACTTCAGCAAAGTCGGTGTGAAGATCAGGGTATCCCCCGCCAGATTAATGGGGCACCGGCTCCGCTTGATCTCATCAAATGCCACATACTGTTCCAGAACAGATCTACCACCGCCACCATATTCCCGGGGGATAGCGAGACCAAGCCATCCCGTGGCACCCAGCTTACGATCAAACTCCTCCTCCCTCTCCAGAAATTCTTTGGTATCTGGTTGTAGCCAGCCTCGCCAATTCCTCAGCTCTCTGGGCCATTCCTTTGCTACCCACTCTCGTACCTCCTTCCTTAGACGCTCAGCCTCCTCGCCAAAGCTAAAATCCATAACGCCTCCTTCTTGTAACTCCTACTAGCCTAACAAAGCATGAGCAATAACCCTGCGATGTAATTCCGGATTTCCGTACATCACCTCGCTGCACTTCGCCCTGCGGAAATACAGATGCATAGGGTATTCCAGAGTAAAACCCACCCCACCATAAATTTGCTGTCCTCCGCGCACCACCCGTTGCACCATATCACTCGCCCAAACCTTACATCGAGAGACATCCACAGCACAGGGCAATCCTTGCTCCAATTCCCATACTGTGTACCATAACATCCAGCGACATCCCTCTATATACGCCGCCATATCGGCACACTTATGCTGAATAGCTTGAAAACTGCCTATTGGGCGCCCGAACTGTACACGTTCCTTGGCATATTGCACCGACATCTCCAGAACCTTCTGCGCCAGACCAAGCATTTCGGCACACTCGGCTAAAGTTGCATACTGTAGAATACGTTCCACAATAGGCCACCCTTTATGAAGCGCACCCAGAAGATTTCCCTTTGGTACCTTTACCTGGTCAAGCACTATATCGCATTGCCGATCATTAGCAATGGTGTTCAATCTTCTACATGAAACTCCTGGACTCTTTCTATCCAAAAGGAAAAGGCTTATACATTTCTCTGGTTGCTCCCCTTTCCTGGTCTTCACTGCGCAAATCAAATAGTCCGCAACATTGCCATCCCGAACAAAGCACTTTCTACCTTGAAGGATATAATTGTCACCATGAGCTTCAGCTCGCGTCAGGATCGAGGCGGCTTTATAATCAGGAACAGCCTCTACCAGAGCAAAGGCAGTGATAACTTGACCTTTGGCAATCTTAGGGAGGAAAGCAGCCTTTTGTTCCTCGGTACCGCCCAGCAACAGCGCCTGAGCCCCCAGGAGTGCAGTAGAGATAAAAGGACTGGGCAGCAGTGCCCTCCCTGTCTCTTCCAGCAAAATTACCAAGTCCATAAAGCTACCACCTGCGCCCTCGTACTTCTCAGGTATGAATAGACCCATCCACCCCAGGTCAGCCATCTTCTTCCACATTTCCGGAGAATATCCTAGGTCGGTATTATGGGTATCGCGAACCACCGTCCAGGGACATTCCGATTCCAGAAAAGAACGTGCTGTACTCCGTAGCGACTGCTGAGTTTCGGTCAGCTCCAGATCCATAGTTAACCTCCAATAAGTCAATCTCTAAACGTATGCCGGTGCGTTAGGTAACAGCGCAAGATTCTACCAATTTGGGGGAATAAAGGCGAAATTTGGCGACCTTCCGGATGTCCAATGCCTAGGCTCACAACTTGCGCAGGATTATATCGGGCTAACTGGACTGTGTCAACTTACCACGGCTCGGAAACGACTTATCATCGGGATACACGCAGCCCACGTCTGCGGTGAGATTGCCATCCAAAGCTACACGTGATATGCTGATGTGCAGCTTCTGTGTAGACTGCTCTGGAGCATTGCCGAAAGGATGACAGCTTGCCAGGCATTGACCGTGTTCTTTTATTTGCGTACACGACTCAGGGCGAAGCCAGATGGCTGAGGCTTTCTTCAATCACAGGGCGAAAGCTGGGGACAGATAAAGAAGAACGGGCGAAAAGGCTATCGAAAAATGGCCGCAGAGCAAGCGATGAATAGCAGCGACTTAGAAGCGTCATTTTTGTTCGATGACCGAGAGGGTTACCAAGAGAAAGCGCCCACCTTAAACAACGTCTATTTTCGGATCGCGTCTTTCATTTCCAGCAGGATGCAGCGATATCGCACCTTTGTGTTGATAATCCTGCCCAAGCACCTGGTACGTCGAATACCTGACCACTTAAGATTATAGGCTATAGACAGGGGAGTTAGAGATGAGTGCAACGCGAGAGAGTGTGGCCCGGCATCTTTCGTTCCTTGACCGGTTTCTCACACTGTGGATTTTCCTGGCGATGGCTGCCGGCGTGGGTCTAGGATACCTTGTGCCAGGAGTGTCTGACTTCATCGGTCTGTTCCAGGTGGATACCACCTCAATCCCCATTGCCATCGGACTTATCCTGATGATGTACCCGCCATTAGCCAAGGTAAAATACGAGGAGATGGGGCAGGTATTCCGCGACTGGCGGGTGCTGGGGCTTTCGCTGGTGCAGAATTGGATAATCGGTCCACTACTCATGTTCTTCCTCGCTATTGTCTTCCTTGGCTTCGTCTGGCCATACCCCGAGTACATGTACGGACTGATTATGATAGGACTGGCGCGCTGCATCGCCATGGTCATCGTCTGGAACGAACTGGCAAAAGGAGACAGGGAATATGCTGCCGGTCTCGTGGCATTCAACTCCATTTTCCAGATAGTCTTCTATACCGTCTACGCTTATATCTTTATCACCATGTTGCCCGAATTATTCGGTCTTTCTGGCTCCAAAGTGGAAGTCACCATGGGCGAGATCGCCAAAAGTGTGCTCATCTATTTGGGAATACCGTTTTTCAGCGGGATGATCAGCAGGTTTGCCCTAATCGGGGCAAGGGGCAGGGACTGGTACGAAAGCACCTTTGTCCCTAGGATAAGCCCACTAACGCTGGCTGCTCTGCTTTTTACCATCGTGGTTATGTTCTCCCTCAAAGGCGAACTCATCGTACAAATACCTCTGGATGTAGTACGTATCGCCGTACCCCTACTTATCTACTTCGTGGTTATGTTTTTCATTTCCTTCTACATGGGCAAAAAAATCGGAGCTGACTACGCCAGGACAACCAGCATTGCTTTCACCGCCGCCAGCAACAACTTCGAGCTTGCTATTGCGGTGTCAGTAGCCGTTTTTGGCATTGGATCGGGACAGGCATTTGCCGCTGTGATCGGACCTCTAGTAGAAGTCCCGGTGCTTATCAGCCTGGTAAACGTAGCTTTGTATTTCAGAAGGAAAGTTTTCCGAATCGGACCGTCGTTGGCAGTAGCTTTTAATCCCGAAAACAAGCAGTAGTATTGTTACCGCTACTAGCACTTTCGTCGCTGCGCTATGCCCGCGTACGGCACGTGCCAACGACGAAGAATCCCGTTTCTACAAGCTATGAGACTAGTTCAATACTTTTCGCCTTCAGGTAGGGCTGGCCTGCACTGGTAACGTGAATGATGCCCTCAACACGAAGGATAACATCCACGCATTCCGGCGAATCAGGCCTTAGGATTTGAGGGACCTTTGCCGAAGAATTGGCACTAACGTAAATGGCACCGGTGGAATCTCTGATAACCCAGTCACTTCGGGTATCTGGCGGACCCGCCTCTGCTTCATGCAACAGGTCCCAGCCCCGATAATAACCAATAACTGTTATCTCCTGACCTTCATAGGAAAATGGGCTGGCGAGAACAGAGCCAATTACTCCGGTAACCGATTCAGGAAATTTAGTAATAATCAGATGCAGACGGTACGCGTCCTTCGATATCTCCTTTCCAGCCTCAGGATAAGGGGTGACATGAAAAGCAAGCTCGTATTCTCCGTACCTCTGCCTCGAGTAACCTTCTGACGTGCCAGGCTCAGTCAATACCACACGCGATGAAGAACCACGGCGACTAACCTCCACCTCACAGCTCACCCTCCCTGCCCAGACACAGGTGACATTTTTGGGACAGCGGCTGTCCTCCGTCACCCGCTGAAACCTGAGCTCCATATTGTCATCCACAAGAAAGGCACGCTCTCCAGCCGCAAGAGAGAACTCCTCATTAAGATGAACTTGAGGAATTGCAACTTCCTTACAGCCAGAGGCAGCTTGGATAATCAAGAAAAGACATACGAGACACAGATACCGTCTTAGCATCCTGCGTCCTACCCGCTGGTACGGACAAAGTGTAAGCCCCTCCCACATGGAGATAGGGGGATTCGAACCCCCGACCTCTGCGATGCGAGCGCAGCGCTCTCCCGCCTGAGCTATATCCCCTTGAGTTCAATTCTAGCAGCGCCCCAGAAGCAGGGTCAAGTCAATCGCCCGGCATATGCGTCAGCCAGAAACAGATCTGCATGACCATGGGTAAAGCTCCAGCCATCATGTGAGCACCAGCCAGAGCATTTAACCTGACATCGCTTCCTGAAACTTTCTGATTCCTTCGCAGACACAATCCTTTCTAGGGTCTCGGCATAAAGAAGCAAAACCCACCTATTCCTCTTGCCGAGAACTCTAGTTTTCCATGCAGCGGAGGGCGTACAACCTTTCATTCCCAGGGCACAAGTATAGGAACTTCTTTCCAATCGGTTAGCCGGATTACCTTGCCATCCTTTACTTGATATACGGCGTACCTCTGGGTGCCCCTGCGGTCTTCCGGTCCAAAGCTAACCTTCACCATGCCATCGACATCGAACTCATTCATATCGTCGAGAGCCTCTTTTATGGCGACACCATCAAGGTTCTCGTAGCCCACCTCTTCTGCCGCTCGCCGTACAGCTTCACACATTACAGCTCCGTAAACCCAGCCCCCCATGTACTCCGAAACTTCCCAAACTGTTTTCCCGTGGTATTTGAGCTGTGTATCCATCATCGCCTTTAAGCCCGGAATTTGTATTTCGTCAAACCAAGGTAGACCTCTCGGCGCAAGAAAGCCCTCAACACCAACGGGCGCCATCTCCATCAGCGCTTTTCCCAGCAGCCATTCGGTGCCGGAAAATTGCATTGCCTTCTGAAGCTCCAGCCTTTCAGCGTCCCTCATGATGGGGCCGGCTCCAGGAATAATATGCTGAATATAGACCAAGTCAGCCTCACGCTCTCGTATCCTCAGCAACTGAGGGGTGGCGTCGATGACCACGTAAGGACACACCTCAAGTGGTAATACTTCAAACCCTATCCGTTCAGCGTAATTCGCAGCCTCGTTCGCTGCTGCTCTTCCCCAGAGACCGTCTACCACCAGAAACTGTAGTCTAGGCGCCCTTTCTTCCGCCCAATTTTCCCTAAAATAATCTAGCACCGCTGTGGCTGCCTCACCCTGAGTTGCCCAAACAGCGTAAATCCAGCCAGGCGGGTAAACCAAAGTGCCAAATGTGGCCCCGGTAACAAACGGTATCTGATCCTTCTCAAATTCTGGCTTTAAGGCTTCTAGCGATATAGTGTCGTTTGAGAAAATGAGCGGTATCCCCCGTTCAAGTAGCCTTCGATAGCCACTTATGAACCTAGAAGTCTCCCGTCCCATGTCCATCCACACAAGTGTCACAGTCGCCCCGGGAATGCCTTTCTCTTCATTGAAATATCGCACATAGTCCAACATACCCTGCAAACAAGGTTGCTCCGCAGCGGCGGTGCCGCCGGTAAGCGGAGACAAATTTGCAATTTCGAGTACCCGTTTCTCCTCCCTGGGCCCCGGAGCACAGCCAATAGCCAGCAAAATCATTACCAATGCTATGGCCAGGGCTCGCAACCTCCTCACCTCTTGAACCTTTACTTTCTTTTCGCCCATAACGAATTTACCTCCCCTAGAATATTACTGGAGGAGACCATACCCCGTAGACGGCGCGCCATACATTAACTATCTCCCCCACAGTGGCATAAGACTTGACCGCTTCCACGACTGCAGGCATAACATTCTCTTCACTTCGGCTGACTTCCTCCAGCCTCTGCAGCGCCTCAGCGACTTTAGCGTTGTCCCGCTCTTTCTTAAATCTCTTAAGCTTCTCAATCTGAATCTGAGGGGATTTTGGATTTGGCCTGAATATCGGCACTTGATAAGGCTCCTTTCCCAGACGAAATTTGTTTACCCCGACCACTACAATCTCGCCGGAGGCTACTTTACGCTCGTGCTCGAGAATAGCATCTCTATACTCCCGATGCAGCCACCCTGAATTAAGCGCTCGAATGATTCCTCCCATATCCTCAATCTTCCCAATATAATCCCATGTGCGTCGTTCCATTTCGCTGGTAAGATACTCAACGTACCAGGAGCCGCCGAGGGGATCTACGGTGTTTCTTACATTGGTCTCGTACTGAAGTATTTGAAGCGTCCTTATAGAGAGCAACATTGATTGCTCGGTGGGCAGACAGATCCCTTCATCATATCCGTTGGCGTGCATTGACTGAGCTCCGCCCAGCACAGCAGCAAGCATCTGGTAAGCAATGCGAACGACGTTATTTAGAGGCTCCTGGGTGGTATGAGTGCAACCCGACGACTGAACATGAAGACGAAACTGCCAGCAGCGTTGGTCCTCAATGCCGTACCTCCCTCTAGCAATCTTGTACCACATGCGACGTCCTGCCCGTAACTTGGCAATTTCCTCAAAGAACTCATTGTGGATACCCATGTTAAAGGAGAACCGCCGCACAAATTTGTCCAGCGGTACTCTGCCGCGTCGTCTCTCCTCTTCGATATATTGAATAGCCGTAGCCAGAAGCACACCTAGCTCCTGAACTGCGTTGATTCCTTGCTCTCGATATGGATACGAGTCGAGACACATCGGATGCCACATGGGAGCATACTCGCAGCACCATTCGATAAGATCTATGCTCAACCTCAGCAGGGCCTGAGGCGGGAGCTGACCTTTATGATAAGCACATGATGACGAGGCAGTGCAGTCGTTCAAAGTAGTGCCCCTCAGCTGCTTGATGTCCAAGCCTCTTTTTTCAGCCATAGCCATATACATAGCGGTCAAAGGAAGACCACTTTCAGTCGAGACCTCCAGTGCTGTCGCTATCTTATCTATGGGCAAACCTTCAAACGTTGTTTCCATATCTTTAAGAGAACTTATGGGAACTCCAGCGTCGCCGACGTCGGCGAAGGCCGTCGGGTCATCACAGTCCACACCATAACCCGTGGGAACGTCGGTAGCCACAGAAAAACCCGTTTGCCCCAGCTGATACTCCCGCCGATAAAGTTCGTTCGTTTCCTCAGGAGTGTTAACTCCAGAATATCGTCTTATCGTCCACAGACGGCCTCGGTACATGGTGGGGTAGATTCCTCGGGTAAATGGTGGCTCCCCCGGACGTCCGATCTCGCTATCATAGTTGATGTCTCTCACATCCTGAGGAGTATATACCCCTTTGATAGGAATTCCTGCTCCTGAGGCAAATTCCTGTCCGTTCTCCATCTCGCTCTCCTTACGAGAAGAACTTCCGGCGACTTGCTTACAACTTCGGTTGATGGATTCGCTCAAAAGCGTATCCTGGCCGATGTAGCTAACAAGCAGCTTTCACAGAAATTCCTCCGGTCAGCCGTGCTCCACAGCTGGATGAGCAAAACGATGCCAGGACTCCGCTAACACTCAGAGCGCGTCAGCTAGGCCGGGCAACTGAGAGAGACCTTCTTATGGCAGTCACCCAAATTTTCTTCTCCAGACCTTTAACACCTCGTTAGCACAATTGTATCCTGGCACACAGGTCACACCAGGACCAGGATGACAGGCAGAACCGCACATAAACAGGTTTTCTATCGGTGTGGTGTAATTGGACCAACCAGGGACAGGGCGCCTGTCCCACATCTGACCGGGATGAATCAGCCCGCTGGCATAATCGCCCTCAGTCGCGCCACAAACGTTTTCAAAGTAACGATGCGTCAGGATAGCCTTGTCGACAATCGAAGCACGTAGGTTGGGAGCATGTTTGGCTATCTGGTCTATGGCACGCTCGGCCATCAATTTGCTCAGCTCCTTATGTTTATTTTGCGGGATACTATACGGGAAGAAAGGAGAGAAAATGGTGCAGGTATGATATCCTGGAGGAGCTAAGCTGGGATCCATAACACTAGGAAAAGCACAATAGCTTAGCGGATCGTCGGGCAGTTGTCCGTCCCGATACTGTCGCCAGTGACGTGCGATGTGCTCCGGCGACGGGATATAAGCCATGAGCCACCCGATATTGTTCTCGTTAGCGAACTTCAGATGCCCAGTAAAGAGAGGAAGCTCTTTCAGCGTCATGTGGATTTGAATGTAGCCGTTCCTGTAATCTATATCCTTGACCGCTTGCACAAAATCAGACGGCAACTGTTCCTCGCCTACCAAACCCAAGAAAGTGGCGCGAGCATCGAGGCTTGACAGCACAACATGTGCTGCAATCCTTTCACCTTTTTCCAGCTCCACACCCACAGCTTTGCAGTTATCGATCAAAACCCGTTTCACCCCAGCCCCGTATTGCACTTTTCCACCCCGGTCTTCAACCGATTTCGCCAGCGCCACTGAGAGTTCTCCAATCCCGCCTTTGAAGGTACGGAAATCGTAAGCAGTGCCCATAGTATAGTGATATGCTAGAGACAGTCCTGTGCCGGGCGTGAATGGACCCTTGTGGGTCCCATCAATAGCCGAGGCACAGAGTGAACCCTGAATGGTGCGATGCCTCCTTGCGTCGGGAAAGAATTGACGGATCACATCCATGGCGCTCCCATAGATGGTCTTGACCAGGATTTTCCTTGTCTCTGCCTCGGGAGCCTCAGCAATTAAAGTGTCGAGCGGGGTGGGTCCCTTGAATAGCTCCTTGTCCAATAATTCCTTGAACTTCTGCAAGAAGCTCCACAGACCGGCCAATCCTACTACAGCATCCGGCCCGTGGTCCTTCATAACATGCTCAGTCAGCTCGGTTGGGTCGGTATAGCCGATAAAAGGAGGGTCTTCCGGAGCCCCGAAAACACAGTAAGAGGTTCGAGGCCTCACCAACTGCAAACCATAACCTTCAACTCCCAGGTGGCGGAGCATCTCATCGCGAAAAACAAGCAGACACCAGGCGCCTACATTATGTTTGAAGCCACGAAAAAGTTCCCTGGTCGCTGCCATGCCACCAGGCCAGTCGTTTTTCTCAAGACAAAGAACGGAGACCCCGTTCTTGGCCAGCATCGTTGCTGCTGCAAGACCATTGTGTCCAGCTCCTATCACCACTGCATCATAGTCAGCCATCCAAGCCCCCCTCCGCTGCAATCAAATTTTTACTCGACAAGGATACAACAAACACCGCTCTACCGTCGTCTCCGCGGCTCACATCCACCGCCGATTGTCTTCCCACCGCATCAGTCCCCCTTGCGACAGTTTACATTGTACTTGCTATTCACGTCAATATAAACTGTTACGGGCTGGCGCTCTTCCGGCTCGAAACCGCGCCAGTCAAAATTCCACCCTGCTTTCCTTGCCCCTGCCCGCTAACTACATGTTATACTAAACCACAGTTATGACTTATGAAATTGTCATCGGCCTGGAGGTCCATGTTCAGCTCCTTACCAAGAGCAAGATGTTCTGCCCTTGCAGCGCCGATTATGCCAATGCGCCGCCAAATACTCATGTCTGTCCGATTTGTCTCGGCATGCCTGGCGTTCTCCCTGTTATTAACAAGAACGCCGTGGAATACACTATAATGACCGCTCTGGCTTTAAACTGTACCATTCCGCAATACACCAAATTCGACCGCAAGAATTATTGCTATCCGGACCTGATGAAGGGCTATCAAATTTCGCAATATGATGCGCCTATCGGAAAAGGCGGTTGGTTAATAATCGATAGCAATGGCAGCAAGAAAAGGATCAATCTTACCAGGGTGCACCTCGAGGAAGATGTAGCCAAAATGTGGCACCGAGGCAGCTACACTCTGATAGATGTCAATCGCTCGGGCGTGCCACTGATGGAGATCGTCAGTGAACCGGAAATCAGCTCCGCGGAAGAAGCACGGGAATACCTCATCAAGTTGCGCAACATCTTGCGCTATCTAGGCGTATCCACGGGCAATATGGAGGAAGGAAGCTTCAGATGCGATGCTAACATAAGCATACGTCCCTCAGGCAGCAAGAAACTCCTCCCTAAGGTCGAAGTAAAGAACATGAATAGCTTCAAGGCGGTCTATCAAGCGCTGGAATACGAAGCCAAGCGACAGATAAAAATGCTCGAGGAAAATGGTGAGCTTGTCCAAGAGACAAGAGGCTGGGTAGAGGAAAAAGGCGTAACGGTGCCCCAGAGAGCTAAGGAATACGCGGACGATTATCGATATTTCCCCGAACCTGATCTGCCTCCTCTCATCTTGGATAGAGCCTGGATTGAGGAATTAAGAGCTAAGTTGCCTGAATTGCCTGACGCCCGAAGAAGCCGATTCATCACCCAATATAACTTACCTCAATACGACGCCACTCTTCTCACTAATTCCAAAGCCATGGCAGACTATTTTGAGACCTGTGTCCAGCTCATGGGCATTAACAAAGCAAAGATGATCAGTAACTGGCTTCTAGGAGATTTCAGTCGCATGCTCAATGCCACTAATATGGAGGTGGAAAATGTCAGGATAACCCCAAAGCAATTGGTGGAATTGCTTAACCTTTGGGATACGGGTACCATCACCGGCCCAGTGGCCAAAGCTGTGCTCGAGGAGATGTTTCTCAGTGGCAAAGGAGCCAAGGAAATCATAGAGGAAAAGGGACTAGCACAGATCACAGATATTACAACGATAAGGGAGGCGGTTAAGCAGGTCCTGGCCAACAACAGTGCGGCAGTTTCAGACTATCTTTCGGGAAAGCAACAAGCTTTAACCTTTATCACTGGACAGGTCATGAAAGCTACCAAAGGAAGAGCTAATCCCAATGTGGTTAAACAAATTATTATCGAAGAGCTAGGAGGGAAATAAGTTGCCTGTTTATCTTGCCGTGGCCCAAATATTGGTTGCTGCAGCGTTGATAGCTTCCGTTCTGTTTCAGCTACGCGGCGGGGGCATAGGGGGAATTTTTGGACAGGCTGACTCGGTTTATCGCACCCGGCGAGGAATTGAAAGCACGCTGTTCAGACTGACCATCATCCTCATCAGCCTGCTTGTTATCTTGGCGGTACTAACTGCGGCACGTGCCTGATAGAAAATGGCTTCCATAATAACGCTCACCACCGACTTCGGCTACGACGATCCCTATGTAGCTGCCATCAAGGCGGTCATTCTGAGCATTAATCCCAACGCCATCATTATTGATATCACTCACTCTGTTGAGCCGCAGAACGTCCTTCAGGGCGCTTTTTTGCTCCACACCGCTTATCGCTACTTTCCTAACCAGACGATCCATCTGGCTATTGTTGACCCTGGCGTGGGCAGTGAACGTCAAAAATTAATAGTAAAAACCGCTACTGCCTTCTTCGTTGCGCCCGACAATGGCATCCTGAGCTACGTAATTGATGAACTATTTTCCCTAGAAGGCATCTTGGTCCAGCAAGATGAAGGACTACAACGAGCAACGTTCAAAACAGGGCTCGAGGCCGTAGCTATCACTGATCCCCGCTTCTGGCGGCATCCAGTGAGCCCCACTTTTCACGGAAGAGATATCTTTGCTCCCGTAGCCGCCGCCCTCTCGCTCGGCATCTCCATGTACGAATTCGGGGAAAAGACCAATTCCCTTCATATCCTGCCCTTACCCAAACCATTCTTGGATTCCCGAGGTGACCTTGTGGGGCAAATCATACATATTGACCGTTTCGGCAACCTGATCACCAACATTAAGAATGCGGACGTACCGAGAAAGGATGTCATCATCGAGCTAGGAGGCTACTCCATCAGAGGGATTTACGATTATTACGCCCAAGGTACAGGAGCGCTGGCAGTTTGGGGCAGTAGCGGCTATCTCGAAATAGCCGTCAAGGATGGCAGCGCTCGCGATTTTCTCGGCGTAACCACGGGAGCTCAAGTAAAGGTAATTCTTACAAAGGGGGCATGATGACGATACAAATCACCACCTTAAGCGAAAACACTGCGCTGACAACGCGACTTCTCGCCGAATGGGGCCTGAGCATACTAATAGAGGCGGACGGCAAGAAGATTCTTCTCGACACAGGACAAACATTCTCCGCAGCTTTCAATGCTATAGCCCTGGGCATAGATCTGTCTGGCATTGACAAGATTGTCTTCAGCCATGGGCATTTTGACCACACCGGCGGTCTATCATGCCTGCTATGGCTGATGAAAAAGGAGATAGAAGTAATTGCCCACCCCGACATCTGGGCACCCAAATACGGGAGGTTGCCAGGGAGGAAAGAGGAGTATGCTGGGATACCCTTCCCTAGAGCGGCAGTAGAAACCATGGGCGCTCGTTTCAGATTGAGCAGGGAACCGGTGTGGATTACCGAAAACATGGTCACCAGCGGAGAGATACCCATGGTCACCGGATATGAAAGTATTGACCCTGTTCTTTATGTCAAGCAAAACGGTGAGCTCGTACCCGACCCGCTGTGGGACGATCAGGCGATTTTCATCAAGTCAGAAAAGGGGTTGATCATCATCCTCGGCTGTGCCCATCGGGGCGTGATCAACACTATCAGGCACGCTCAAAAGCTGACCGGCATAGAGCCAGTATATGCCGTTGTTGGTGGCACACATCTCATCAGTGCTTCGCCACAACGAATAGACCTGACCCTGACCGAGCTGCTCAACTGTGGCGTCCGAAAGCTGGGGGCGTCCCATTGCACCGGCTTGCCAGTTTGTGCTCTTTTCGCCCAGACCTTCGGTGAGGCTTTCTTTTTTAATAATGCCGGCACAAACATCGTCCTGTAACAAGCGCTGTCCTCACCCGGTCAACTGACCCGCCTCCAATCTTCTGTAGTCAGGGATGCGCGGTTACCCCTGAGCCCTCGCCGCAACGAGGATGTTGCCGTCATTGTTCCCATGCAGTGGGACGCCCTTTACCTCTCGCTGGAAAACTCACCCAGAGTATTTGTCGCCAGGCTCTCGCTTCCCTTGACAAAGAGCGGTCCCGTGTCTAATATATGCATATATGCGAATACAAGGGCCACACTTTTATTGCCATGACGGTACGGGATTGGATAAAAGTGTTCAAAGCTCTCTCTGAGGGGACTAGGCTTCGAATCCTGAACATCCTTACCGAAAGAGAATGCTGCGTCTGCGAGGTTATGCAGGCACTTGATATCTCGCAATCGCGAGCTTCACGTAATCTTGGCATACTTGAAGATGCCGGATTGGTTACGTCGAGAAGAGAAGGACTCTGGGTGATCTATTCCATCAATGCACAGAAAAAGGGCGATCACGTGGCACCGTTGATCGAATTCTTGCGCCACTCTCTTGAGGATGAGCTCATACGACAGGACAAAGAAAGGCTAAGGCAGGCCAAGCGGGTAGGACCAAGAGTCATAGGGCGGTAACTCATGTGCCCAGCTCCTCCGTCGCTCAGGCTTTAGCCATCCTCTATAGAAGGAAGACGGCCAAGAGTCCATGGATAATAACGTTGGCATTCAGGTCAACAATCTAACTAAGTATTATGGCAAAGTCGCCGCAGTTGACCACATAACCTTTACCGTTTCGAAGGGGGAGTTCTTCGGCTTTCTCGGCCCGAACGGCGCTGGTAAGACAACTACAGTGAGGATACTAACGGGCGTAATAAAGGCGGATGAAGGCAGCGCTTCAATCCTTGGATACCAAGCGGGCAGCTTGATGGCCAAACAGCTGATCGGGGTGGTACCTGAGATGACAAACCCCTATGTCGACCTGTCCGGATGGGAGAACCTTAAGCTGATGGCTGACCTTTACGGAATTCCATCCAGTGTAGCAAGAGAAAGAGGGAGTCAGCTGATGCAGGAAGTAGGGCTTTATCCGAGAAAGGATAGCCTGGTAAGGACATATTCCAAGGGAATGAAGCAGCGCCTCATCTTATGCCTGGCCCTAATAAGCGATCCCGATGTGCTATTTCTGGATGAGCCGACTTCCGGCTTAGACGTACAGAGCGCACAGCTAATAAAAGACATGCTTCAGCGTCTCAACAGCGAGGGTAAGACCATATTCCTGACCACACACGACATGGACGAGGCAAACGAGCTCTGCAACCGGGTTGCCGTTATCAACGATGGAAAGATAGTGGCTATAGATGCTCCAGAGAAGCTCAGAATGGCTACTAGCGGCATGCATTCGGTTGAGGTCAGCTTCGATAGAATGGTGAGCGCTGAAGCGCTGGGAAATATCCCTGGCGTCAATAGAGTAAGGAGGCTGGGCGACAAGTACCGTCTGTATACCGCCGACCCCGGAGAGCTGGTGGTCTCGGTCATCAATTATTCATCCTCCAACGGACTGAAAATAATATCCCTTAACACCCTGGCACCTTCGCTGGAAGATGCCTTTATAGCTCTGACGGAAAAGACGGGGAAAAATGTCTGATATGGGGACGGCACTGCAGCAGGCGCGGCGTTGTCTAGCCATAGCCCGTAAGGATATGCGCATTTATTACATCAAGGGACCGGTAATCATCTTCGGTGTTCTCTTCCCTGTTTTCCTGTTCCTTTCCTTTGCCATCGGCAGACAATTATCCGCGGATTTTATGATACCCGGACTCCTGGGCATGATCCTCTTCTTTACCGCCACTTCAGTCTCCCCCGTGGTGGTGCCCTGGGAAGCCCAAGCACGAACGCTGGAGCGGCTAATGTCCTGCCCGGTGAAGATTGAGACCATCGTAGCAGGAGACATCCTGGCTTCCTTTGCCTTCGGGCTTGTTATCTCTCCTGTACCCATCATACTTGGTCTTGCTCTAGGAGTCACAATATCAGGTCCCGTCATTTTCACCCTGGCAGTTATTCTGGCCGCCTTCTGTTTCGCCTCTCTGGGCACCCTCTTTTCCGTCCCTCCTACCAATGTCCCGGCTACAGCCAACATGATTGCTGCCGCCATAAGGTTCCCGGTAGTCTTCATCAGCGGCATTTTTATACCGCTGAGCGAATTGCCTGCTTGGGCACAGGGCGTTGCCTATATTTCACCCCTGACCTACTTTACCGACATCGCCCGACGCTGTATCCAGGGGCAAGCCCACCTCCCTGTAGCCGTGGACTTTTTGGTCCTCCTCGCCTTTACCCTTATCTTTTTTACGGTGGCTATGAGACTGCACGGTAGAACGATGCCGAAGAGGATTTAAGATGGTTGCATCAGAGAAAAATCAGAGCTATCCCTGTGCGCAGAAATACCACATAAACCAGTTGCGGAAATTTCTCAGCGGTGACAAGGTCAAGATCGATGTCTTCGACGGCAAGCACTTCCACGTGGTTTTCGTATGCCTAGACGATGGGTACGAAACACCTCCTCACTATGAGTCTTATGATGTCTTTTTCTATATCGTTTCAGGCATGGGCGAGTTCACCATAGGCGAAGAACGTTGGAGCGCCGGGCCTGGCTCAATGATTTTCTCTCCAGCAGGCATCAGGGGGATAAAGTGCATAAATCGCCTCGCTATTCTCGGCGTCCAGCAGCCGCACTAGAAAATGCAAGTTTTTGACAGAAAACATTTTACGCGCTAACATTCTCCGCTGGAGCTCAGCATGCGAATATGCGCATACAAGCCATCAGGAAAAATCTTGCCTCCAGACCACCCAAGGCAAAAGCACCGTATGCTAAGGCCGAGAATCTGCAGATGCTGGTGGAGAGGTTGGTGATGCCTCCTTCCCGTTGTACCTTCAAATATGGGAAAGGAGTAACGCCACCATGAGTAAATGGATAAAGACAATATTGCCCTGGCTAATAATTGCTCTGGGTGTAGCAACGATTGCCTATCCCCGGATCACCGGGACTCCCCTGTTCCCAGTGTTCAACTATGACAACCCCGCCACCCCTGATTACAACGAGCTCATGGGCTACTCCCCCTGGCAGGTGCCCTTCGTCTATATCTTCAGCTACATCACCCGAGCATGGGGACCGCTTGCCTTTGCCTTCATATTGGGTGGTGTACTCTCAGCGTTTGTACCAAAAGAGACGATGAAGAAATACCTTGGCAGCAAACGCTTCCGGTCGTTCGTTCTCGCCGGAGTGCTGGCACCAGTGTTAACCGTGTGTTCGTGCGCCATGATACCGATTTTTGGCGGACTCTTAATGTCCGGCGCGGGAATAGGGCCAGCGCTCACTTTCCTGCTCATGGCCCCGGCAGCGAACGTCATGGCACTGATCTTCACTGCGACCATCATCTCTGAGAAGATAATGCTGTTCAGGCTCGTGTTCAGCCTAGTGGGTGCCATAGCTATTGGTTATCTCATCAGCCGCGCTGCATGGGGCAAGGAAGAGGAGAAAAGGTATGCCGGCATGAGCGCGGTATCTGTCGAGGAAGCACAGTTCAGTTTCAGCGAGAAGAGCTGGAACGCCATGAAGGAGGCCGGCATCCTAGCCAGACTGGTGTTGCCCTATCTGGGTATCGGGCTTCTTATAATCAGTTTCATCGAAAGATATCTTCCCGCTCAGCTGGTCGTCAATTACCTTTCAGGCACGAGGGGAGTGGCATTGGGTGCTGTCGTCGGTGTTCCCACATATACGCCGACACTGGTTGAGGTTTTTCTGGTCAAAGCTTTGATCAACAAAGGCATGTCGCCAGGGGCAGCACTGGCTTTTCTGATCGGTGCCCCTATGGCTTCGATACCTTCCATGTTAGGCGTCTCGCGGATAATCGGGTGGAAGGTAGTGGTCAACTACGCGCTGCTGGCGATAGTAGTGGCATTTATTGCCGGTCTGGTCTACCAGACCTTCATTGTCACACTTTGAGGAAACAATCAAAGGAGGTGCAGAATGATTACAGTAGAGGTCTTTGGGATCGGCTGTCCTAAATGCCAGGCCACGGAGAAGAACGCCTTAGAGGCACTACGCCAGTTGGGACTTGAGGGTAAAGTCCAGCTGGTAAAGGACCAGGCGCAAATAATAAAGAAGGGCATCACCTCCACCCCAGCCCTGGCTATCAACGGCGAGGTCAAGGCGATGGGGAGAATTCCCACAGTCAAAGAAATCGTGAACTGGTTATCAGAACTGAAGTAGCTCTTGATATTCTCGATAACTAGACGAAAAAGGAGGCTTAGAGTGATAGAGGCCAAACCATGTTGTCCTGCCGCAGCAGCCAGGGCGATTAAAAAACTGACTTTGGCGGATGGCACTCAGGTAGGCATCGTGAATCTGGAGAAGATCATCAAGCAAGTTGCTGACCTGAAACTCGGTGATGACGAAACTGTCAAGAGAGAGCTGCTCAAGAGGGTCAAGATTTATAACTATGTCGCGCCCGGAGCCGAAGCTAACTACGCCAAGGCTCTGCTTGGTGAGTACAAAAGCCAATCGCGAGGGAAGTTTGAGCCTACCAGAGGAACTCCAGAACAGACTTAAGGTAGCTCAAGATAGGTTTGAGCTCTTGAGGTTACGCGAGGAGATTACTGCGTTCATCCAGAGCTCTGAGTTCCAGCAGCTTTCACCGAGCGACAGGAATCGCGTTGAAGACTTGCTCGTAGAGGTGCTGGCGAAGGAAGAGCAGTACAAAGGATGCGACCCTTTGCGAACTATCCTCGGCTGCTGAAGGACTGAAGCTGTGAGCAATAGAGCAGCCTCAAACCAATACCAAGGAGGTTAGATTATGCCTGAGGAAAAACACTGGGAAGAAGGGATGAAAACACACGAGAACATCATATTTTCGTGTTACGGCGGCTTATCAAATACAGGCATAACCAGCGCCCTGGCCTGCCTCGAAGTAGTCAAGGAGCTGGGCCTGGAGAAGGTAGGCATCGGATGCTTAGCTGGGGTGCCGCTTGGCGTAAAGCCCGTTTTGGGCAAGACCAGAGCGGCGAAAAAGGTGATTACCGTGGATGGCTGCCCCTTTGAATGTGCTAGAAAGACCGTTGAGCAGTCCGGCCTCAAACTGACCAGGAGTATCGTGCTCACCAGAGATATAGGGATGGAAAAGAAAGGTCTGCACGAAGATATCGGGCAGGACATTAAAGGGGTTATGGAGTACATCTCTGAGGATGAGGTGAGGAGGGCTAAAGAGCTCATCATAAGAACCATACTCGAAAAATGAGCATAGTTGCCAAACTGCTCACAGTTCTCTTTGTCTGCGTGCGCAACTCAGGCCGTAGCCAGATGGCGGAAGCATTCTTCAATCGTATAGCGGAAGGTAAGGCAAGGGCATATTCAGCAGGTACCCAGCCCACAGACAGGATCGATCCCGTGGTTATCGAAGCTATGCGAGAGGTCGGCATAGACATCAGCGGCAATAAACCCAAGCCCCTCACCAGGGATATGCTGGAGCAAGCAGATGTAGTGGTCACCATGGGTTGTGGCGCAGAGGGCGTATGCCCAGCGACCTTGGTAGAGACCGAGGACTGGGAACTCGAAGACCCTGAAGGCAAACCTTTGCCGGAGGTGAGAAAGATAAGGGACGAGGTAAATGCAAGGGTGGTTGAACTTTTGCAGAAGATGCAGCGCCAGAATCGGTCACAAACACGGGAAAAAACATAACTATCCTCATCGTGGCACTGGTCGCCTGGAGGCTGGTCAGGATGTTTGCTCTGGCGAAATGCATGAGAAGGGGTAAATGAAAGCAATATTAGCTTATGCCAAATTTGTCAGGGAAAACTATACGTACATAATACTGGTCACGCTGGTTATTGCTGTGGTAGTGGGTCTTTTCACTTCCAGCCCTGGATTTCACATTCGCCAGGTTAACACTCCGCTTATGGTAATCATGATAGCGGCCATGGCCTTTACTATCACCTTCAAGAATTTGGGGATAGCGGCTAGGGACTGGAAGGGTTTTTCTCTCGGACTGGCGCTGAACTTTCTATTTGCCCCCTTCCTCTGCTGGCTTCTGGCTCGCCTTTTTCTTTCTGCTCACACTGACCTGGCCACCGGTCTCATTCTAATCGGGGTTGTCCCCTGCGCCGGTATGGCACTGGTCTGGGCTGGTCTCCTTAAGGGAGATGTTCCCCTAGCCACAGTCATCAACGCCGCCACTATGATTTTAGTTCCATTTCTCATCCCACTCCTTATGTCTTTGTTTGCCGGCACGTTCGTCGCCGTCAACACCTGGGCAATGTTCAGGCAGCTCATTTACACTATACTGGCCCCGGTGCTGGGTGGTGTTATCTTGAGGGAGCTTCTGGAAAGACACACTCATGTACAGAAGTACCAGCCGGCTATGCCAGCCATCTCTGCAACCATGGCTGTGCTGCTGATGTTCATGGCGATTAACACCAATATCCCGCCCATTATGAAAAACCTGGGGCTGATAAGCCCGCTGGTAATATCCACCATACTGATTTTCCCCCTCCCCTTCATAGTAGCGTATCTGGCAAGTGTCAAGCTCTTCCCCAGGGGCAAAAACATAGCGATCACTTATTCCTCCGGAATGAAGAACCTGCCCATCGCCATCGGCATAGCGGCGATGAGCTTTAAGGGATTGCAGATGCTGCCGGTAGCAGTGGGCTTTGCCTTCCAGATGCTTACCGCGGTCAGCTTTTATCAGATATTTCGCCGCGCCTGAGAAGGAAAAGTAGCAGAATTAAGGAGGGATGACATGGAAAAAGAAGAACACATACCGGAGAACGGAATTTTCTGTTGTTTTGGCTGTATGTCCAGCGTTGGCACGCTGACCGGCGCGGCGACGCTGGAGGCTTACAAAAGATTGGATAAAGAGAAGAACGGCCTACTTTGTACCTCTGCCATAGCTGCTGGAGTACCAAAGCATCGAAAGACTGCCGGGCAGGTCAGGAGAATAATTGCTATTGACGGCTGTTATAACAGATGCACCAAGAAGATTCTGGAAAAGGATGGCCTCAAGATAGATAAATATCTCAATCTACTGCTTGACCTTAAAATACCCAAAATAGGGCCGTTCAAGCCCTTTCATTATAAAGAAGAAGACCTGGAGAGGACGGTAAACGAAATAATTAAACTGTGTAAGGAGACAGAATGAAGATAACAATTGTGTTGGATGGTGGCCTGAAATCATGCTGCTCCACCTATCCGCCCGAGTATGTGCGTGACGTGGTGGAACGCTGGCTCAAGGAGGGAGGCGAAGTTGAGGTGATAGATAAGCAACAGGGGAAGTGGAGCCCCGATGCTCTAGCCTCTCTCGCCGAGAAATACTTCGGCGACGGAATGTATCCTCTAGTCTACTGCGGGGATGCCCTGGCGACCATCGGCTACCTCCCTGACGCAGATACTCTGGTAGCTATGGCCACCAAGCAGGGGGAGCTCGGCGTAACCGAGCAGGATATCAGGGAAGCAGCCAAAAGGTACGGGCTCCTGAAGGAGGAATAAAAATGTTCACGAAAATACTGTACCCGACGGATTTTTCCGACGTGTCCCGGAAAGCAATGGAGTACGTCAAGAAACTGGCAGAGGCAGGAGCAAAAGAGGTTGTCGTCACCCACGTAATCGACGAACGGGAGATTGTGAGCTTCGGGGTAGGCGTCCCCTGGTTAGCCAAGAATATGGAAAAGGCTGAGGCAGAACTTCGGAAGGAAATGAAAATAAAAGCACAGAAGGATCTGGATACTATAGAGTCCGAATTGAGGAAACTGGGCTTCAATGTCAAGATACGGCTAGAATCAGGGAGCCCTTTCCGGGGGATATTAAGGATTGAAGAAGAGGAAAATGTATCGGCCGTTGTGATCGGTTCTCACGGCAAGAGCAACATCAAAGAAATGCTGCTTGGCTCCGTTTCGGAGCATATCATCAGGCACTGCAAGAAACCGGTCCTGGTTGTAAAGAGGTAATAAAACAGGTATGGACGTCGGGATAATATATCTAGCCGCTGCCTTCATACTTCTCATTCTCTCAGCAGTGAAAGACATCAACAAGACAAAGCAGGCTCTGAAGACTAGCGGTAAGGTAGCCTTAACCGTTTTCCCAGTGCTTTTCCTCATTTTTGTCCTTATGGGTGTGGTATCAGCGTTCGTCTCTAAGGAAACGATTGCTTCATGGCTCGGCTCGAGTAGCGGTGTAACGGCGATTCTCATAGGAGAGGCGGTCGGCGTCTACGCCCTTATTGAGCCTGCGGCAGTGTTCCCTTTTGCCGGCATCCTGCACGACAGAGGAGCTAGCTACGCTGCAGTACTGGGATTTGTCATGACAGCGATCCTGATAGGTGTCTCTACACTTCCTCTTGAAATCAAGGTATTCGGAAAGCGCTTTACAATTGTGAGGAACGTTCTGACCTTTGTCTTTGTTCTTCTAATCGGCCTGGTTTTCACGTTGGTTCTATAAAAGGAGAAAAACCATGAAAAAGCTGGTGAGGGATGCGCTGATATACATCGCGGTTACGCTGGTAATATGGGGAATTGTGACTCTTGTTTCTCCAGCGAAAGGGTTGCTGGTCGGAGAGGTAGCCCGTGGTGCCTTTATGAAAGCCATCGAAATAATCATTGCCGTGTTCATTATCATTGGCTTGATACAGGTGTGGGTTGGACCGCAGACACTATCAAGGCTTCTAGGGAAGGAGGCGGGGTGGAAGGGATTGGCGCTTGCTTCGACAGTGCCAATATTCATGGGAGGCTCGCTCTTCACCATATTCCCGTTACTGAAAACGCTACGGGACAAGGGGGCATCCATAGCCTGTGTCATGGCGTTTGTGACGGCCTGGGGCGGGAAAGCCCCCTTGCTTCCTTTGGAGACCGAGTTTCTCGGCTGGAGGTTCGCGGTCCTTCGCATTGGTCTCATAATCCCCTTCGCCGTTGTGATGGGGCTATCAAGTCAATCTATTCTGGAGAAGTGGCAACACAGGCATCCGGCACCGATCAAGACATCACCCGAGTGAGAAAGAACCAGACATATGAAAGCGATGCTGCTATGTGGTAGATTTGTCAAGTGCAAACTAGAGTAGGAGGAATAAGATGCTTCTCCGTGACTATAAGATAACCAAAGTCGGTCGCAGCTTCTGCAACCCGGAATGGGTTGCGGTCATAGCCGAGCTCAGCGATGACATCAGCGAGGTTTTTCCTTACCTTAATGCTGTCATCAAAAATGCCGTATATACCCCACAGGTCCCTAGCCTTAGCTTCAAAACAGAAGTCGGCTTCATAGGACTTACGCCACGCGAGATAACTGTGGGACAAGTGGTATGCCAAGAAGATGCTCTAGAGGCCCTTGATTACGTCAAGCAACTCATAAACGACACGTGGGACAAGCGTGCCAGTATCACCCCTCTCTACGAAAGAAAAGGTGAAATAAGAGCGAAGGACATAGTTGACTTCCTCCCCAGGACCAACTGCCGTGAGTGCGGACTGCCTAGCTGCTTTGCCTTTGCTATGGCTCTGCTACGAGGACAAAAACGTCTGACCAGCTGCCCTCCTTTGAATACAGCTGAGTTCATACGTAACAGGGAAGCGCTGGAGAGATTGTTGCACACCGGCACTTCCTCAGGAGGCCGTAGACACAATGCTGAAAGTGAAACCGCCAGATGACTATCCTCCAGAGGAAGGCCGCTATATCAGGGGCAACGATTACTCCCCGGTAGCGGTATGCGTAATTCTGGATACGTTCGACTTTGCTATACCTCCAGAACTTAACGAGCTGGTGATGACGGGCGTAGACTCGGGCGCTGCCCTATCAGGGATGTTACAGACAGAAAATATCGGGCTGGAAAAAATAGTGTGCAATATTGTGGCCAATCCTAATATACGCTACATAGTGCTGTGTGGCAGAGAATCAGCAGGGCACCTGCCAGGCGAGTCTTTGCTCGCACTCAAAGAAAACGGCGTCAGTGATACTAAACAAATCATAGGCACCAGAGCTCCAACTCCCTATCTTCCCAATATCCCCTTGAGCTTAATAGAAAGGTTCAGGAGACAAATCATCGCTGTCATCAATCTTCTTTGCCCTGCTGGCGAGAAGGACACCAGTATGCCGGGACTGAATCCCAACGTAGTAAGAACGGCAGTGAGGAGTTGTTATCAAGAAGAGCCAGTCGAGTTTATGAAGTACAGGCTCTATGACGTAGGAGCATTCCCCGAGCCAGCCATATGCCATAAAATCGTGTCCAAGCTAGGCCAGCCACAACCAGATATTCTGCAGCCCGGCAAGTCAAAGCTGAACATGGGATTTACTCTGTACAAATTCCTGCCCCAGACAAACTGCCAGAAATGTGGGAGGCGAACATGTCTTGCTTTCGCTATCGACCTAGCCAGAGGTAGATGCCATATCGACGATTGTCCTCTCTTAAGCCAGCCTGAATTCGCTGCTGACAGACATGCTTTAGCTAAGCTTATAGGATGAGCTTTAGAGGTGCCATGAAAATGGGGGCTTTTTTGCTAGGTATAACCGCAGCAACGGTGCTGCTAGCTTCCTCTTGCCAGACAGTAGCCAATCATCCACCGGTCATCAGTGGTGTGGAAGCCGAGCCAAAGACAGTTTTCCCTTTGCAAAGCTGCCGCATCTCGTGCCACGCTTCGGATCCCGACGGGGACGTACTCAACTACCGCTGGTCAGCACCGAGTGGCCAGATACATGAGGAGGGAGCTGCAGCCATCTGGATTGCTCCTGAATCTGAAGGACTCTATAATATTGCAGTTACCGTTTCTGACGAAAAAGGAAATAAAACATCCGATTACGTGACGGTGGTAGTCCGAGCCAATAATGCACCGTACATTAACACCCTCGTAGCCGCTGGGGACTGGGTTATCCCTTCGAGCAGCCTGGAAATACGATGTTACGCTGAAGACCCCGAGAGAGACGAATTAACCTATTACTGGTCAACCAGTGGGGGAAATATTTCAGGCAGCGGATCTCAGATTACCTGGACTGCTCCCCAAATTCCAGGCATGTACAATGTAACGGTCACAGTTAAGGACGCCTACGGTGGCGCGGACACACGTTCGGTGACCATCACTGTGGCACCGGATTCGCCTCCGTTGATCGAAAATCTAATCGTTACTGCCGATCACAGATATCTCAAAAAAGCCAACGGGAGCTACCTCATTGGTAAGGAGAAGAATTGCTGGATCGAATGTTTCGCCTCTTCACCGTGGGGAGGTCAACTGATTTACGTTTGGTCAGCTACGGGAGGCGAAATTGAAACACACGACTCCAGAGCTATGTGGATTGCTCCGAATTTGTCAGGACAATTCACTGTCGCCGTAACGGTATCCGACTTCACAGGAAATAGAGCGAGCAAGAGTATTATTTTTAAGGTAGTAGCGTGCTCGCCATGTACATTTGGATAAAGTTCATAACCTGGTTCTTTCAGCGATGCCCAAAATGATTGATTTCTTTAAAAGGACGTTCCAGGATCGCTTCAAAAGATACTTGCTCATATCTCTGATAGCCCTGGGTGTAGTTCTGATTTTCGCCAACCAGCAAGCAGCGAAGCCAATCGCGAGCGAAACCTTTAAGGTTCATTTTTTTTATCTTCCCACCTGCCCCCACTGCAAAGCTCAAGAGCCGTTCAATGAAAAGCTTGCCAGCAAGTATCCGTCAGTCCAATTCATCTACCATGATGCCACCAAACCTGAAGAGCAATCCCTGCTGACCAAAATGCTCCTGGATCTGGGGATAAAGCAGGAGCCAGGCTTCCCCATAACAATTTTCCAGAATCAGGTATTCAGTGGGTGGGAATCGGAAGAAACTACCGGCGCCGCAATTGAAGGGGCATTGGAGAAATGTCTTGCAGGAAACTGCCCCCAACCAGCCAATGTAAAACCGAGGGATGAGATAACCCTACCTTTCATAGGTGTGATAAAAGCCAGTGAATATTCCCTTCCCGCTCTAGCAGTAATCCTAGGAGCGGTGGACGGCTTTAATCCCTGCGCCATGTGGGTACTGGTATACCTCATATCGCTGATCGCAACCCTACGGGATAGGAAAAGGATATGGCTCCTGGTTGGCTCTTTTCTCCTCGCTTCGGGAATCCTTTACCTTCTTTTTATGACCGCGTGGCTTAACGCTTTCCTGTTTCTTGGCTATGTCAGACCAGTGACAATCGTCATTGGACTCGTGGCTCTAGGTGGAGGCATATTGCAGATAAAGGAATTTGCGACTACAAGAGGAGCTATCGTCTGCGAAGTCACTGATCAGGAATCGCGGAAGAAAACCATGACCAGGATACAGGAAATCGTAGCTTCGCCCATAACCCTAGGAACGATAGCAGGGGTTGTAGCTCTTGCTTTCGTCGTGAATTCGATCGAATTTGTCTGTTCGGCGGCAATACCTGCGGTCTTCACTCACGTCCTATCCCTGCATCCTCTTCCCGTCTGGCAATACTACGGCTATATCGTATTGTACGTATTCGTGTTCATGCTCGATGACATGGTTGTCTTTGGTTCAGCTGCTGTGGCTATGACCTCAAACCTGGGAGACCGATATGCCAAATATTCCCGACCGGTAGGCGGGACAATACTGATGCTCCTTGGTGGTCTGCTCCTCTTCGCCCCCAACCTGTTGCGTTAGCACAAATTGCTAAAAGAGGCCGATCATTTTCAACCCGATATAGGCCATACACGCAATGAAAATATATCTTAGCTGCTTTGCCGGCAGTGAATGTGCCGCTCTAGCTCCAAGCTGAGCCATCGGTATGCTTGTGGCTGCCAGAGACAGCCAGATTGGCAGGTTAATGTAACCCAGAGAATAAGGAGGTACAGACGCTCCCAGCCCGTTGACGATGTAGCCAGCAACGCCGCCGCTGCTAATGCATACGATCGCAGCCACAGACGTTCCCACCGCGACCTGCATGGGAAAATTCAGCCATAGTACCAGGAGAGGCACTATGAATACGCCCCCACCGAGTCCTGTAAGTCCAGTTACCACGCCTATAGGAAAGCCACACAAAGCTACAAGCTTAAGGTTTTTCCCCTGCTCTCCCGATCTCTGAGGCAACCTCAATATCGTTCCCAGAAACATCCACAGGGCGATAGCCAGAACCACACTTCCGAAGCCGACCTCCAATATCCTGCTAGGAAGGCGCGCTGCCAAGGTAGCCCCGCAAAACGACCCCGTCAACCCTGACGAACCAAGACCCAGCGCGATCTTCCCGTCAATCGCGTTCTTCCTCTTATGTCCGAAAGCGCCACTTATTACCGTGGGCAAGATTACCATTAAAGTTGTTCCCAACGCTGTCCTGATGGCAACGGCGGGAGGAATCCCTGCGGACAGGATAACCTTGTAGCTCACCGGCACCATGATAAATCCGCCGCCCACCCCGAGGAGACCGCTAGCGAAACCAGCACCGGCACCAGCAACCAGCAATATACCTATATGAGCTAAAGTCAGCTTCTCTCCATCCTTAGCTTATCTTCCAGCCAGCCCACTCTAACATTTGGCTCGTCCACGGCAGGAATGTATGGTTTGATGTCCAAGACAGGCGTACCATCTATGGCATCCAGTCCCTTAACTTTGAGAATGTTCTTTTCCCTGACAATCAGCTTCACCACCGCCAACCCCAGAGGACAGGGGCGATGCGGTGACCTGGTAGCAAATACTCCATGTAACGCGTCGTCCCAAGGAGTTCTAACCAGTAAATGGTATCCCACAGATTTATGGAACCAATAGATAACCACGATGTGAGAAAATCCGTCAATATCCTTCAACCCCTCCTCGAATTCCTCAAATACCTCTATACACGAGGTTTCTTCAGCTTGACAGCCCTGGTGGGGGGCTTCAGTAGTATCCTTATAAGGGGAATGGATCACCCCGATGGGCTTCAGTTCTAACATAGAACCTCTCTGCGTCCTCTATCCCGGCCAGGATCGCTCACCAATTATACCATTAGCCTCATTAGTCATAAGCCGGTAAAGACGGCACAGCTGATGGTGCTAGCTCCGCCTGTAGGCTCTTTTCCACGGTTCGTTCTTGAAAGCGAAGTATTCCCGTATCGCTTCTCTCAGAGTATTGATCGCCAGCAGGGCACAATGCTGGCTATCCTGGGGAAGTCCCCCCAGAGCGTTCGACACGTCTTGTGGCGAAATTTTCAGCGCTTCACTGACCCGCTTCCCTTTCGCCATCTCGGTGGTCATGCTGCCTGCAGCAATGGTGGCCCCGCAACCGTCGGTCTGGAAGGAAGCATCTACGATCTCACCATCCCTTATCCTGAGGTATATCTCCATGGTATCGCCACAGGGACCAGTTATCCTGGCAAAACCATCAGGCGAGGGAATTTTTCCCAGATTTCTAGGATTAAGAACATGGTCAACTGTCTGCTCAGAATAGACTTTGCGCATCTCCTCTGCCGTTCTCTGCTCCATTTGGGACCACCGCTTATCTAGTTGCATCGCCATCGTTCCCCATCCCACGAAAGGACTCCGTAGGCAAATCCAAGCTTTTCTATGGCTCGCACCACGTGTGCCTTCAAGAAGTCTTTGTCGGCAGCAAAATAGAGATGGCTACGACAGTGGCAGTCACTGGCGCCAAAACCGCCGACGGGGTCCAGTTTACTGGCCAGCGCCTGAGCTAGAGAGCACTCCACCTTTTCTCCCGAAGGACACGCGATTATTTCTATTACCCTTCCTTCTTGCAAGAGATAGTCAATATGCCAATGGAGTTTCTTGTCTTTGCTTAAATGGCGGGCCAACCTCCCTCGCAGCCCGTTCATAGCCGAGCCAACATAGGCATAGAAACCTTTGGCAAAGGGAAAGGAACCTAGTTTCCCCACCGTCACGTTTTTATTGTCAGCGAGCTCGACCAGCAAAACGTAGCTTCCCTTCATCACTTCGCATTTAACGCAGCTAGCAGATTAGCAGCTATGGCAGACACTACTTCTGAAGTATATTGTTCAACTTTGCCCTCATCGCACAGCTTGGCCAGCTGAGGGTCTATGGGCAATTTCCCCAGCAAGGGAGCGCCACAGGCAAGAGCCATTTGTTCTCCCCGGCTCTGACCAAAGACTTCCAGCTTTTTCCCGGTCTCTGGTAACACCAGATAACTCATATTCTCTACCAGTCCGAGCACGCGAACATTCATCTTCTGCGCCATTCTAACCGCCTTTCTCACTATCATCTCGGTCAATTCCTGGGGAGTAAAGACGTCAATGACTCCGTAAACGGGCAGAGACTGAAGTACCGTCAACGGAGCATCGCCTGTGCCAGGTGGCAAGTCTATGATGAGACAATCTAATTTGCCCCACAGTACATCTTCCCAAAACTGTGTAATTGCCTTGGACATCAATGGACCCCGCCAGATGACTGCCTCATCTTCACTGGGCAACAGCAGATTCATGGACATGATCTCGATACCTGATCGCGACAGTATAGGCAGGATGCCTGTTTCGCTACCGATGGGTCGCCCCCTCAAACCGAACATTTTGGGAATACTTGGTCCAGTAATGTCAGCATCGAGAATCCCCACGCTCTTACCCATCCGAGTAAAAGCAACCGCTAACAGACTGGCCACCAAAGACTTGCCCACCCCACCTTTGCCACTCATCACCGCTATCACCTTATCGATCTGATTGAGCTCCTTAGGAGTAGCCTCAGTAAACTCTATTGTGACCTCTTTTAATTCGGACAGCTCACCTGCTACCGTCTTTGCCTTGTCAGTCAGCCAGTCCCGATATTGGGACGGGATAGCGGTGGAGGCCAAAACAATTTTCCCTTTACCATCTACGACCTCGACACTCCGAACCAGATTCATCCCTAGTAGGCTTCGGGTAACGCCCGGAACCAGAACCCCGTCCAGCGCTTCTCTTACCTTAGTCTCAATCGTCTTCATTGAAGCACCTCCTCAGAGCTAGTTGCAGCGGCTCCTACCACCTCCTTATCACCCCGGCCACTCGACACATCGTTTTCCAGCCATTAGTGCACAATATATTTCCTTTACCTGCTTCCTGGTTTCTTCAAGTGAACCGTCATTATTGATAACGAAATCGGCGAATTTCATCTTCTCTTCAAGAGAAAGCTGGGACCTTATCCTCCTTTCAGCATCTTCCCGACTCATGCCTTTTTCCTCTAGTCGCTTTAGCTGAACCCCGCGACTGGCATACACCACGATTATCTTATCCACAACTATAGGAAGGTTGGCTTCCAGCAATAAAGGAATATCCTTGACAACCAAAGCGTCGGGGTCATTATTCCGAATCTGGTTGGTGATTCTCTCATCTTCGATGAACACCTGGGGATGGACTATCTCGTTTAGTTTCGCCAGCTCTTCTTTATTTCGAAATACTATGTCAGCCAGTTTCTGCCGATTAAGAGTGGAATCCTGATTTACAATGTCAGCCCCAAAATGCTCTACTATCTGTCTCCATGCTTCCGAATTAGGACGCACTACTTCCCGAGCCAGTTCATCCCAGTCAATCACATAAGCACCCAATTCCCTGAAGAACCTCGCCACCGTGCTTTTACCCGTGCCCACACTGCCGGTAAGTCCAACTACAATCATTACCTTTAAGCTATCTACGCAAATAAGCGCCCTGGAATCGCCCTCTTTTCAATTCCCTGAGAAACTCAGCTTCATCTCTTATTTCTTGTTCAAAAATAGTGACACATTTGCCTATGGCTTGCGGGGAATGAGCATCGCTTCCCCCGGCCACAGGCAGCCTCAGCATTCTCGCTACCTCTTGAGCCAAGAAATTTTCCTTATCCGCTACCTTGCCACTGAACCCCTCCACCGCATCAACTGCCTGGAAGATCGGTCTTTGACATGCTTCATTCGGAGAAAGGCTGAGGTCCGATACCCCGAAAACAAGAAAGCTTTTGAAAGGGTGCGCTGCTATCATCACTCCACCCGCTTGGCTCACCATGGTCCGTAAGTGCTGAACACGAATAATTCTGCTAAACTCTTTCTGCAAGCCAAAAACCAATACATGACCCTCCACCGTGTCAACTTCAATACCTCCTATTACCAGAAAGCCACGCTTTCCTGCCAGGCGCCGAATTTCCTGTGGCTCCCAAGCTTTATTATGGTCTGTAAAACACACCCCGTCCAACCCGATCCTCATCGCTTCTCCAATCGCTTCCTCAGGATCTAAACTGCTATCCGGAGAGAACCTTCGGGTATGGACATGGAGATCTATAACCAAGGTCAAGCCCCTAGACTTAGAAGTCTTCCTTGCTCATCCTAGAATAAACGATACAACTATTCCTCAATCCTGGAACCGTTTCAAACTTGCTGCGGCAATAATCCCTCTTTGTTTGAGCAAATCGTTTGCCCTGCGATTCCACCCATTCCCCATAGACCGCAGCCTGCCTGATCCCATCGCAGCATTCCAACAACAGATTGGCGAAGTGAGTGCATCCTTCTTTACCTACCACTTGCCGAATTTTGCGCCCAAATTCCTTATCCACGATACGCAGCCCCACAGCATTCTGCAACTTGGCCAGAGCATGAGGACATTCCACGGTAGTGTACCTTCTCCATCTCCCTTCCACACGCGTAATTTCAAAGAGCGGTAACTTGACTTCAACATCGAGCTCCAGCGAATAAATATTGTCGTCTAATATCCCATGGGCAAGCAAAGTGTCCTGCTCGGGATGCTCCACACCCACAATCTTACTTCGAGCAAAACTCAACAAAGACATTCTTCCCTCCCAACCTATCTTTGTATCTCCAGGTCTCGAAGTAAAGAACTGCCCGGGGCGAAGGCGACGCAGCTTCCTAGGAGCGCGGGATTTTGCCTCAGCATTTCCCTAGTGGCTTCCACCCGGTCTTCTTCCTTTACTGATTGCACCTCCTTTATCCTAGGAAAGGTGAATCGCAAAATAACCTGGTCAACACACTCCAGCATCAAATCGGCGAGCCTGGGACAACCTTTCGGACCACCAACTAGATCATTAATAGCCTTATTCACGCCACTCCCGATGCGTAACCCCACTGCTTCGTGAAGCAAACTAGTAGCCTCCCGACACTCTTCATGGAATGCTCGCCTTACTTCCCCTTCGACCGAAACTATTTCCAGGTCGGGAACTCGTACTACCATCTCCACCGCACCGGTAAAGAGAGTATCTTCCACCCCGGCTCGCACCAGAAGAGAACCATCTTCTCTGTCTACTACAGTGGCACATTTGTTCCTGCTATAGCACAGCACCATACTCGCTCCTTAAACGTCAGTGCTAGTGGTCACACAAGTTATCGCCCGTGACCAGCTCACCGCGCACATAATCAAGAACCATCTTTTCAGGCTGCTCGCCAACCGCCCCAACTACCACCTGAATGCCGCTTTCGCGGAAAAGAGCTAGAGCTCGAAGACCTATCCCCTTGACTATTACAACAGATACACCCTTTTCCGCCAGCCACTGGGGAAGTAACCCTGGCTGATGTTCTGGCGACGCAACTAGCTCCTGGTGGCCAATCGTCCCGGTGGCCACGTTGACATCAAACAAAGCAAAATGAGTGCAGTGGCCAAAGTGATCGGATATCTTGCCCTCTGTAACCGGCACTGCAACTTTCATCTTCCCTCCCTGATGCAAGCATCATCCGCGGCGCAAGGAGGCGTTTCGCATCTCTCGGTTCTGCCACAGCAGGTTGCCCGCGTATTTTCTTTGACGTTGATGGCGCAGGAAGCGGAGAATAACCTTTCCAGCTTGGAACTGCCACATGCAGGGCACCTGGCAACCGAATTACCACTTAGAACCAACACTTCACAAGTCTTGCCACATTCCGCACACCTGTACTCATAAATTGGCATCTTTCCCTCCTATTTATTGTTGCAATTTCGCTGAGACCACTCGCCACAGCTCTCTTATGCACCGGGTCACGTCGCTATCACAGACCTCTACCACAGGTACTCCCAGAAGAATTGCTTCTGTCACCGCATTGTCAAAAGGGATCCTTGCTACTACCTCGATCCTTTCCTTAGCACAATAGCTTTCGATCCTCTTGGTGTTCTCCTCGTTAAGGTCGTGCTTGTTGATACAAACTGAGGCAGGAACGTTAAAATGTCGACACAGACCAATAATACGTTCCAAATCATGCATTCCTGACAGCGTAGGCTCAGTGACCAGGAGCGCCAGATCGGCTCCGGCTAATGAAGAGATCACAGGGCAGCCTATCCCCGGGGGTCCATCAGTGATCACACAGCTTGCATTATTACTCTCCGCGATAAGCCTGGCGTTCTGCCGCACCACCGCGACCAGCTTTCCTGAGTTTTCCTGGCCGATGCCCAATCTAGCGTGGCACAGGTAACCATATCTGGTTTCCGAGATAAACCAGTGGCCACTCAATCTATTCTTCATAGTGATGGCGCCCGCTGGGCAGACCTGATAACAAAAGCCACACCCTTCACAGGACATAGGATCGACCTGGAAATCCTTGACAGCTCCGAAGCGGCACAGTTCCTGGCACAAGCCACACTCTGTGCACTTCTCCCTGTCCACAAAAGCAACCTCGCCGCTCCAGAATTCTTTTTCTTGTATAACCATAGGCTTGAGAAGAAGATGCAGGTCAGCAGCATCTACATCACAATCAGCCAGCACTTTGCTCCCTGCCAGAGCAGCAAAGGATGCCACTAGAGACGTCTTCCCTGTGCCTCCTTTGCCGCTAATGACGACGATTTCCCTCACTTATCCTTACCTTCCTCCTTGCGCCGAGCATAAACGCGATATATCTTTTCACCCGTTTGCCGCAAACACTGAGTACAATGCTTCACTTCCTCGGGATCAACTTCCTCAAGGCGGATCTCAAAACCAAGTTCTTCATACATGTCTATAAGTCTCTTGACATGCCTTTCGCCGTCGATAGCCACTTCTTTCCAGTCTCTCATTTTGCTGTCAGCCCAGTCTCAACTATAGCTTCAATATCGGAATAAAGTCCACAAAACTTCTCCTGCCAGCGTGGTATACCCTCAACTAGAGGAATTCCCCGGGAATAAAGTGCAGCGATTCTCTTGTCCAACGGGATCTCCAGCAAGACCGGCACCCCTTGTCGCTGACAATACTGTTGCACCTTCTCGTACCGTGTGACGCCGCTGCGGTTAATCACCACCCCACAAGGGATACCTAACGTGTGCACCAGCTCTATAGCCAGGGAAAGGTCATGCAAACCGAAAGGGGTAGGCTCAGTGACCAGAAGACAGAAATCGCTTCCCTTAACTGCCTCTATCACGGGACAGGATGTCCCTGGAGAAACGTCTATGATTGTGATGCCGGGACAATTGATATGCCGTTTCACTTCTTTGATCACAGGTGTCGGTCTCGCTTCACCAATATGAAGCCTCCCTTGAATTAATTCTAGATTCCCGGAATGTCCCACTTCAACCAAGCCTATTTCCCTTCCCTGCTCCCTGATGGCCAGCTCAGGACACAAATAGGAACAGGCCCCACAGCCATGACACAGTTCGGGAAACACAAGCACCCCGGTCTTAACCACAGCAATAGCATGATAAGCGCAAACCTGAGCACACTTGCCACAGCGGGTACAGTTTGCCTCATCTACCACGGGGAAAGGAACAAGGACAGGCCACATCTGATCCATGGCAAGGTGAAGAAAAACATTGGCATTGGGCTCTTCTACGTCGCAGTCAAGCAATTGGACTTTATACTTTCCTCTGAGCGAGAGAGCCAGACTGGTAGCTACTAGCGTCTTTCCTGTGCCACCTTTACCACTGGCAACAGATATTACCATTCTATTCTCGGGTCATCTTGGCCCCGCATGTAGGGCAACTCACATCATAGCATGGAATGCCTGCCTGATGAGGAATTTTTGTCCCACAGCTAGGACACACACAATTCCCACCGGGACCGGCCCCAGCGCGATTTCCCCCCATTCTCCCCATACCCCTGTCACGCCCCAACATCCTGCCAGTTCCCGGGCCTTCCCCATAAGGCCCTGTGCCATCTCCTCTTGGCATTACTTTACCTCCCTACTGCTTTTCCTTAACGCATTTAACTCGGCTCTTAATTTAGCAAACGGACAGTCATCGGTGTGAAGTTCCTTGCCACACTTAAAGCAAATAAGGCTTTCTAGTATCTTCTTAACCTCCTCCTCAGTTACTTCCTTGCGCGAGTACTTCCAAGTAACCATGAAGCCTCCTCCCTTCTACTCTGCAGGCGGGAAGCCGCAGACCCCAGAGCTACAGGTAGGACAGCTTGCTTCCGAGGAAGCGGTTGTGCCTGAAGCAGGGCTAAAAAATGAGGAAAAGAGTCTTTTTGGTTTTCCAGCATGACAGTCAGGACAAGTCAAATTGGAGCCATCTTCGCCAACAGCTTGGCGAACTTCGAATTTCCGCCCACACCGAGTGCACTGGTATTCGTAGATTGGCATAGCTCACCTCCCTTTCTCCAGCTCTTCAAGGCGCCGCTGGATTTCGCCCAGCTTTTGGCCCAGCACCTGGGCTTGGTTTTTGAGCATTTCTATCTCTTGCTCTCGGCTCATTGTCGGAGGGACTGCCTGAGGGATCGTTCCTGACCCCATTCCCATGCCTCTACCTATGCCCATTCCTCTACCCACGCCTTGGCCCATTCCATAATGGCTGCCTACACTAGGTTGGGCGTTTGGTCGTAGTTTGCCCGCTTTGTAGGCTTCAGCAGCCTCCTTTATCTTCCCGGAAACACCGGTGATTACCTGAATCCCCACCGCTGAAAGGGTTTGGTAAGCATTAGGCCCGCAATTGCCTGTGAGCACAACTCTAACACCTTTGTCAACAATCATTTGGGCGGCGGCGATGCCGGCACCACCGCCGACAGCAATGTTGGGATTCTCCATAGCCTCAAACTGCATGCTCTCGGCATCAATGATGACGAAGTATTTACATCTACCAAAACGGGGCTCTACCTGGGCGTCCAGGCTAGGACCCGTTGCTGATACGGCAATTTTCATGCTCTTGCTTACTCCCCCTCTAGCTCTCTTATCCTAGCATTAATCTCATCCAGCTCTTGCTTCATCGCTTCCGCTTCATTCTTCAGGTACTCCAGCTCTTCTTCTCGAGTCATTTGCGGAGCATAGGGGCTGCCCCAGAAATGAGGGTCGGCATAGAAAGGAGCGTACGGAGGCACATAGCCGTACCACCATCCGGGCATTCCCCAAGCACCGAGGAAGTAGCCACAACGAGGCAAACCTCCCCTCCCAATACCAACAAAAGGCCAGGGCGGAGAGCTTCCCCTGAAACCAAACCCAAAGCCTCCCCTTCTAAATCCTAATCCGTTAGGCATTCTTCTCACCTCCTTACCAAATTATTTCTTGAGCTCCTCGAGTCTCTTGCGCACTCCAGTCAACAAGTTTGTTAGCCACCTTTCTTGTGCTTCAAGAATAGCTATCTCTTGCTTCTTGGGCATGGCTCCCCAAGGATAACCATAGGCGTACCGGAAATAAGGATACGGGATAACTTTTGGCCACCATGGCCAAGGGTGCCAGTATCCATACCACATTTCTCTCACCTCCCTGAAAGCACTGTTAGAAACTCACCAGGGATACCAGTAAGTCCTGGGTATCCACCAGGGGCGACAAAAGCCACGCCACCAGCCGCGACCAAACCCATGACCGAGGCCCCGCCAGAAACTCGCCCGGTAAGGATAGCCATAACCAGGCAACGGATTAGCAAACCCTGGCATCCCATACCCGGCACAGAAACCAGCAGCCCTGCCCGTCCTTGGGCCCAGACCCAGAGGTCCCGTTCTATCACCAAATGGCATCTTCATCACCTCCTTTCTTTTTATTTCCTACCATCCTCTGCCACCGTGAAATCTACGCCGACACCCTAGACCAAACAGTGGCAAAGGTACTGGCTGGATATTTCCACTGAAGCACCGGGGACAGCTTAACTTAAGCCCCCGTGCCATCGCCTCAAAAGGCACATCCCATTCGTGTCCATCATCACTGCACCTGAAGCGGCGTCGCGCCAGCTCAAAATTGCCCCCTTCAATCTCGATAGCTTTGCCATTGATTAGAGCATCAGCCACTTTCCTTCGACCCGACTCCAATACTCGGTGGAAGGTAGGTCGCGAAATATGCATCTTCTCCGCACATTCCTCCTGTTCCCACCCTTCCAGATCCTTCAAACGAATTGCTTCCACTTCCTCTATCGAAAGCCGCACTGTTTGCAGAAAATTCCTTGGCACCCCCAAGGGACGAAAAAAACTGGTGCTTGGCAGCTGCTCTACACACCGCAACTTTACCGGTCTAGCCATCAAAATCTAACCACCGTCCTCCATTATGAACATATGTCAATAATAATACTATGAAACTGTGCTCAAAATGTCAAATTTTTGACTTCGCCTTTGCCCAAATGCTACAAATAAAGCCGTGAAAATTATTGAACTCTTCCCCACCCTCTCCCACTGTATAGAAACTCTCGCCAAGGAACGGTTCCGGCACCTGGTAACCCAATGCATAGAGAACGAGCAGATCGATAGCCAACTCAAGGATGAGATTGAGCTTCTAAAGGCCTTTCTGGAATTAACGGACTTTAGGAAGCTCCGCAGCGAGAGTGAAAAACATCTGCTTGAGGGCAAAAAGGTAAAATTTAGCGTCTACTGGAAGGAAGGCAAGCCTCATTACCAAATGATCGTGACTTGAGCGTTTCCTACTCCTTACCAATTAGAGCAACCGCGTAGGCAGCCATTCCTTCCTCCCTGCCGACAAATCCCAACCCGTTGGTAGTGGTGGCTTTAATCGTTATCCGTCCTGCCCCCACACCTAGAGTATCGCTGATGCGTCTCCTCATCTCGGGAATGAATGGCGTCAACCTTGGGTTTTGTGCCACGATGGTAACGTCAATATTGATCAAGGTAAACCCCTTGCTCTTTACTAACTCAGCCGTCTTGCCCAGCAAAATCAGGCTTGAGATATCGTGATACTCTGGCTCGTGCGGTGGAAATAAAGTGCCGATATCACCGAGATCGGCAGCCCCACACAAAGCGTCTATTATGGCATGAACCGCCACGTCGGCATCACTCCAGCCACACAAGCCTTTATCATGGGGAATATCGACCCCTCCGAGAACCATCCTTCGTCCTGCAACCAAGGGATGACTGTCAAAGCCGATACCAACTCTCATTTGCCTTTTTCCACTTTTTTCCTTAGCTGACATGTCAACCTTACATTTTCTTCGCTATAATACGAGCTAGAGCTAGGTCGTCTGGCGTGGTCACTTTGATGTTTCTGTAATCCCCCATGTAAAGCTTTACTTCAAATCCCAACTGCTCTACCGCGGAGGCATCGTCGGTAACCTCACATGCCAGGCTTTCGTAAGCTCGCATCAGCAGCTCAAGGCGGAACACCTGCGGGGTTTGTGCCGCCCACAGTTTGTCACGCTGAAGTGTCTGTGCCACTGTTAGCTTTCGGCTATTAACCAGCTTGATGGTTTCCTTAACCGGAACTCCAGCTACAGCGGCTCCTGTCCTTCTGGCTTCTCTTAGACCTTGCCCAATCAGATCGGCGGTCAGAAAAGGACGAGCGCCGTCATGAATTACAACCCAATCACAATCCTTTAATTGAGCTAATCCTTGCTTCACCGAATCCTGCCGTCGCGGGCCACCGCGACAAATGATAACTTTAGACCAGCCTCGCTTTTCCTTCAGTACCTCTCCCCGAACTAAATCCTTCTCGTTCAATACCAGGACTATCTGGGAAATAGAACTAAATTGTTCGCAGGCATCGACACACCAGGCTAACAGGGGTTTGCCTTTCAAAGGTACAAACAGCTTGTTTATCCCCCCCATACGCTGACTAGTGCCAGCAGCCAGAATGATCGCAGCTACCTTCTCTGTCACCCTTTTCCCGTCTGTTCCAGAAAGAACTCTTCTCCCCTATCTAAGCAAACCCAACTGCAGGGACTCGGCTAAAGAGGCAACCTCAATTAACTCTATGTTGCTAAAGTTAGGGGAAAGTCTGTCTTTGAGCTTTGGCATGAGACAGCGCTTGAACCCCAGTCTTACAGCCTCAGCAATCCTCCTCTCCACCTGAGACACCCTTCTCAATTCACCATTCAAACCAATTTCACCGAAAACAACCAGCCCCGGGACCGGTCCACTATTGCGAAGACTGGAGGCGATAGCCATGGCGATGCCCAAATCAACCGCAGGTTCATTGAGTTTCAAGCCGCCAGTGACGTTAACTATAATGTCTTGGTTAAATAGCTTCAGACCGGTCCTCTTGGCAAGAACGGCAATAATCAACAGCAGACGATTAAAGTCAACTCCGTTGGCAATACGCCTCGGAGGCGTAATGCTATTAGGCGTAGTCAAAGCTTGAATTTCCACAAGCAAAGGGCGGCTTCCTTCCAGAGTAGGCACTACTACTGAGCCCGGAGTTCCGTCCCTGTATGCGGACAAGAACACAGCCGAGGGATTATCGACCTCTGATAACCCTCGATCGCCCATTTCGAATATTCCCACCTCGTTGGTGGAGCCAAAGCGATTCTTGGCGCTGCGCAATATCCGGTAGCTACTCAACGGTTCACCTTCGAGATAAAGCACTACGTCCACTACGTGTTCCAGTGTTCCAGGACCGGCTATAGCTCCTTCCTTGGTCACATGCCCGGTCATTAACAGAGGCACACCATTTCGCTTCGCCCATCTTTGCAAAGCCCAAGCACACTCTCGCACCTGAGAAACACTTCCCGGCGTGCCTGCCACATCCTCGAGGTACATTGTCTGGATCGAATCTATGATTATCAAGCCAGGGGACAGTTCCTCCAGCCGTTCCAATACCAGAGCTAAATTGGACTCGCAAAGAAAGAAAATACCCTTCCCGCTTATCCCAAGCCGTTCGCTCCGCATTTTCACCTGATCAGCCGACTCTTCACCAGATACATAGATCACATCCTTACCATTCTTCGCCACCATGGCGGAAATCTGCAATAATAGCGTCGATTTACCTATCCCTGGCTCCCCACCAATAAGCACCAGAGAGCCGGGCACCAGACCACCGCCCAAAACTCGGTTCATTTCCGCCAAGCAGAGGTCCACTCGGGACAAGGATTCCTTTTCTAAGCGTGAAAGTTCCACCGGAGCCTTGCTCGCAGAGTAGAACTGGCCAACAACAGGCGATGAGGCAGGAATGACAGTTTCTACAAAGCTATTCCAGGTTTGACAATCGGGACACCGTCCCAGCCACTTAGGACTCTCCTTACCGCAGTGCTGACAGACAAAAGTGCTTTTCGCCTTGCCTTTCGGAGGACACATCGACATCAACAACGGGGAAAAAATTTGGCCGCTGACCCGCCTAGCATTTGACGTTGAACCACAGCCCTAGCCTGAGGAAGAAGTCAGTATTCAATGACAGCTAGCTTCTGTCCTGTTTTGACCACTTCACCTGGTGAAACTGCCACCTCCACCACCGAAGCCTTGACTGGAGACAAGATAGGGTTCTCCATTTTCATGGCTTCGATAATACAAATTACACCTCCAGCCTCCACCGTATTACCCACACTCACGTCCACGCGTACTATCCTTCCAGGCAATGGCGCCTCTATGATCTCTCTAGCCATATTTACACAGTCTCTTTTACTAGGGTCTTCATTACGATCTCCTCTCCGACACAGTCTATAAGGACAGTATCTCCGGGCAGGAATTCTCCGCGAAGGATAGCTTCGGAGAGGCGATCTTCAATCAAACTTTGAATGGTACGGCGCAAAGGACGAGCTCCGAAAACAGGATCATAGCCCTTATCACCAATCAAATCCTTAGCTTTGTCAGTGACTTCTATACCGATGTTCTTTTCCTTGAGAGAAGCAGCAACCTGGTTGAGCATCAGGTCTACGATCTGACGAATATGCTCTTTGGTCAAGGGATGGAATACTACCGTAGCATCAATTCGATTAAGAAACTCAGGGCGGAAAACTTTCTTCATCTCCGCAAGGATTTTCTCTTTCATTTTCTCATATTCCATCTGCTGTTTCCCTTCACCCTCAATATGAGCAGCAAAACCAAGACTCATATTCCGCTTGATGAGCTCAGCACCCACGTTGCTGGTCATCACTATGATGGTATTACGAAAGTCAACCCTCCGCCCCTTAGCATCAGTCAAATGACCATCGTCGAAAATCTGGAGCAGGATATTGAACACATCATAATGCGCCTTCTCGATCTCATCGAGCAGTATGACGCAATAGGACTTCCGTCTTACCGCTTCTGTCAGCTGACCGCCTTCTTCGTAACCGATATAACCTGGCGGCGCTCCCACCAAACGAGCTACAGTGTGACGTTCCATAAACTCCGACATATCAAGCCGGATAAGAGCATCTTCGCTACCAAACATGAACTCGGCCAACGCTCTAACCAGTTCAGTCTTGCCCACTCCCGTGGGACCAAGGAAAATGAACACACCAATAGGACGCCTCGGGTCCTTCAAACCAGCACGAGCTCTCCTAACCGCTTTAGAGACGACGCTTATAGCTTCGTCCTGGCCAATTATGCGGCGATGCAAAGCTTCTTCCATCTGCAACAAACGCGTGGTTTCGTCAACCGTTAGCTTCGCTATTGGTATGCCCGTCCACATGCTGGCTACTTCAGCCACGTCCTCACTGGTAACTACTGGTTTACCCTGCTCCTGCCTAGATTGCCACTCCCGTTCCAATGCTTCGATTTTGTTTATTAATTGCAGTTCTCGCTCCCGCAATTCAGCAGCATACTCATATTGCTGGGCTGCCAGTGCAGCCTCCTTTTCCTTCCGCACACTCTCCAGCGCCCGTCTCGCCTCTGTTAGCCTAATAGGAGCACCGCCCCGCTTAATGCGGACCCGCGAACTGGCTTCATCGATTATATCAATAGCTTTATCAGGCAAAAAGCGGTCCGGTATGTATCTGGCAGCTAACCGAACCGCAGTCTGTATAGCTTCATCGCTTATTACCAGCTGATGGAACTCTTCATATCTATGCTTGATGCCCCGCAGTATTTCCAGCGTTTCTTCAATAGTAGGCTCAGCTACTAACACGGGCTGAAAGCGACGCTCCAAAGCTGGATCCTTTTCAATATGTTTGCGATAGTCATCAAGAGTAGTAGCACCAATACACTGAATTTCACCCCGGGACAAGGACGGTTTTAGAATGTTAGAGGCATCAACCGCACCTTCAGCTGCTCCAGCCCCCACGATGGTCTGCATCTCGTCGATGAACAAGATACAGTTACCAGCTGCTTTCTCTTCCTCAATGACTCTTTTTAAACGCTCTTCAAATTCGCCCCGATACTTTGTCCCCGCCACCAAAGCTCCAATATCTAAAGCTATTATCCTCTTGCCTTGCAGAACTTCGGGCACCTCACCCGCCACTATTCGCTGGGCTAATCCCTCCACAATAGCCGTCTTACCGACGCCCGGTTCACCTATAAGCGCTGGATTATTCTTGGTACGACGACTCAGTATCTGAATAACACGCTCAATCTCTTTCTCACGCCCAATGATAGGGTCGAGTTTATCTGCTCGAGCTAAAGCGGTCAAATCAGTTCCCAGTTGGTCTAGAGTGGGAGTTCTCGTGGCCACACGGCTTACCGTACGGGCTCGCATAGCCTCCTGCTTGATAACCCGATTGACTTCCTCTCGGGCACGCTCCAGAGTGATACCAAAACTCTCCAGCACACTGCAAGCCACCCCTTCGCCTTCACGCAATAGACCCAGCAACAGATGCTCTACCCCTATATAGCTGGAGTTAAGCCGCCGCGCTTCATCCACAGCAAATTCAATAGCTCTCTTGGCACGAGGAGCCAGATCAACCTCCACACTACTTGACCGAGGCTCCCCCTTCCCAATCACAAACTCCACAGCTGCTTGGATCTTGTTCATTGAGACGCCCAGATTGCTCAGGACTCTGGCAGCAATCCCAGCATCTTCACTGGCTATTCCTAAGAGGATGTGCTCCGTATCAATGTAACTGTGACCTAGACGTTGCGCTTCGCTCTGAGCCCGGGTCAGTACTCTGCGTGCTCCCTCGGAGAACCTTTCAAAGCCACTTGCCATTGGTCTTTTCCTGTGAGCTGCACCTAAAGTATAGAACATGCCATATCTGCAGTCAACATGAAGGGCTACTTGAACTCAGCAATAAGACTGTCTTATAATTACCGCCGAAACTAAGTTTGGTATTTTTTATCCTATGAGAATCACAGGCGGCAAAGCAAAAGGAACGCGGTTGAAAACCCTGCCCAAGCGCTCCATCAGGCCTACTACCAGCGCAGTCAGGCAAGCTATATTTTCCTTGTTGGGGAATTCAGCGGTGAACTGGAACCGCGCTCTTGACTTGTATGCTGGTAGCGGTGCCTTAGGAATCGAAGCCCTGAGTCGCGGGGTGAAATGGGTAGATTTCGTTGACCATCGGCGCAGTTGCTGCGAAATTATCAGGACCAACCTGGAAAAAATAGGAGAATCACACCGTGCCCATGTCTATTGTTGCTCTGTGAACAGGGCAATCAGCTTCCTCAATGATAGCTATGACATCATCCTTATAGATCCACCATATGCAGACCCTTCTGTCAGTACCTTGCTGGAGACCCTGGCTGCGTCAGAGATAGTAGGAGATAGATCTACGGTGGTGCTTTGTCACAGCAACCGCTTTCCCTTAAGTTCTCGCTATGATGGACTGCACCTGGTGAAGCAACGACGCTATGGCGATACTTTCATCTCCATCTATCAAAAGGAGGTTAAACAATGTTGATAGCTGTCTACCCTGGCACCTTTGACCCTCTCACTTACGGCCATATGGACATTATTGAACGGGCTGCTTCCCTAGTGGACAGGTTAATCGTCGGTATCTACGAGAATCTGGACAAGAGACCGCTCTTTTCGTTAGAAGAAAGGGTAAAGTTAGTGAGAAAAGCGGTGGCCCACATACCCAATGTGGAGGTCAGACCTTTCAAAGGACTTACCGTGGATTTTATTCATGAGGTAGGCGGAAAGGTAATGATCCGGGGACTGAGAGCAAACTCCGATTTCGAACGAGAATTTGAGATGGCACTCATGAATAAGAAACTGGCGCCAGATATAGAGCTGCTTTGTCTTATGACAAGCTCACAATACCAATTTATTAGCTCGAGTTTAATCAAGGAGGTAGCGAAGCTAGGGGGTTGTCTTGAAGGCATGGTGCCTGAACATGTAGCCACAGCATTGAAGGAAAAATTCTGCCTGCCTTCCACGCCCTAGTCTGCTAATATGCGGATAAGAACTAGCTGGTGTCTATTCTGAGAGAAGGAGGTATTTGGAAGAATGGCATATAAAATCACTTCCGACTGTATAAGCTGCGGCGCTTGTGAACCAGAGTGCAAGAACGAGGCTATAAAGGAAGGGGAGGAAATCTACGTCATTGATCCCAACAAGTGCACCGAATGTGTAGGCTGGTTCGAAAAACCCAAGTGTGCTGAAATCTGCCCTGTGGATGCCTGCGTTCCTGACCCTGCCCACAAGGAAACGCGGCAGCAGCTGCTACAAAAGTGGCAGAAACTACACCCGGGTCAAACTCCCGCAGTCACCTAGTAGTCAACAAACTTGCCCCTTTTGGCTGAGGAAGCGCCTGCAATAATAGGCAACGTTTCTTAGCTGACCCAAAATTTGGGGCTCGCTGTATGACCTTATCGCCACATAGCAACCACCGCAACGGTTGAACGAGGAGAACTTCTCTATCATCTCCTTCTGACTTGAATACTTGATGCGATGCAATGAGCACGGGACGAGGCTCCCATCCGGCATCACCACCAGAAACCTAATCCCTGCTTTGCACCGAGGCAAGTGCCCTTGCGTGAAAAATTTGAGAGTAGAGAGAAGCACGGGCTCTGGATTGGCTATATGATTACTTTGCTTGCTTAGCTTTATCAGCTCCTCAATCTGACGACGCAAGACGTTCAAATCCTCCTTATCACTAATGCAATAGTCAGTATTCCCGGTACGAAGTGGCGTGTAGGCGCTATACGATATGGATACGTCCCACTCAATGGCTTTTCTGGCTAATGACGCCAGCTCTCGCACATTTGCACGGGTTATAGCTGTATTCAAGATGATATCCCTGTAACCTAATTTCGCTAACCTGGGAATCCATTGCTCCAGATGTTTGTATAAGCCAGCATGCCGCCGAAATTCATCATGTCGCTCGTCAGGAAAATCGAGCGATACCGAAAACTGGTTTACCCCAGCCTGTCGCAAACTAAGATAGTTGTGTTCGTTCAGTAGCACCCCATTGGTGACCAGTATCACATACGGAGTTCCGTGCGGCTGTTTAATAGCTCTTACAATAGACGCCAAATCCTTACGCAATAACGGTTCGCCACCAGAAATTTGTACTGCCACGGGATTTAGACGCCTAGTTATACTTGCATAGTCCTCAGGCTTGATTTGTTTTTCGTCTTTTATTACCCCCCCAAGGTCACAATGACGACAGTTACAATTGCAAGACAAGGTTACCTCGTAGGAAACTACCAGTGGCTGTTTAGTCAGATAGTTACGTATTCCTTGGGCAAGCAACCTAATCCCCTGCGATGCAGTGATCGGTGCCACTTTCGTCACCCTCGTTTAGTGAAAAAAAGAGCGCCGGTACTGCCGGCCTCCGACTATCTCTCGCAGTGAGAACTTCCACAACAAATCTGCACTCATTGAGATACTAAAGTCGTTGAGCTTTTTCGTAAGCAGCAGCCACAGCTTCGATAATGAGAGAGCGAAAACCCCCTTTTTCTAATTGGAACAGAGCTTCAGCGGTGGTTCCTCCGGGCGAGGTAACCATATTCCTCAATTCGGTCGGATGCCTCTGCGTTTTCTCGACAACATGCGTAGACCCGAGTACGGTTTGCAGCACCAATTTTTGCGCTATCTCCCGAGGCAAACCAATGTGCACACCGGCATCAATAAGCGCCTCAATAAAAAGAAAAACATAGGCAGGACCGCTTCCACTTAACGCTGTAGCCATATCTAGGTACTTCTCTTCTTTAACATATAGTTCCTCACCTAACGCTCTTAATACGTTTTGAGCCAGTTCTTTCTGCCCCTCGGTCGTCTCATCAGTCGCCGTCCATATAGTTATGCCCTCGCCAATTTGACCTGGCATATTGGGCATAGCTCGAACCACCGAGGAATGACCAAGACCCTGACATAAACGAGACAAAGTCGCGCCCGCCACTATAGATAGCACCGCCTGTTTGTGTAGTAGTAGACCCTTGATGTCTTGCATAACTTGGGCTAAGTCCTGGGGCTTCACTGCAAGAATGATCAAGTCTCTTCCTTCCACAACCTTTCCATTTTCCGCAAAAGCCTCAATCCCATAAGTCCGGCTTATCGATTCACGCCGTGCTCCATTGACTTCGCCCACCACAACTTCCTCCACAGTCGCCACCTTTTTGGCTAAAAGACCCTTGACCAACACCTCGCCCATAACGCCACAACCGATGATCGCTATCCTCATTCTTTTTCTCCCACCTTCACGATTCCAATACGATGTTCACCAGTCGCCTAGGCACGTAGACAATTCTGCTCAGTTTCTTGCCATCAAGATAAGCCTTTATTTTCTCTCGACCTAATGCTAATTCCTTTGCCTCAGCCTCGCTTATGGACGCGGGGACAACTACCCTGTCCCTAACCTTTCCGTTTACCTGAATGACTAAGGTTATTTGTTCTTCCTTAGCAAGCTCTTCATCGTAGCCTGGCCATTGCTGATTGTGAATGCTATAAGGGTGTCCAGTTCTAACCCACAGCTCTTCAGCGAGATGAGGCGCTATGGGAGCAAGCAGCAAAAGGAAGTAAGTAATCGCTTCCCGCCACAGAGAGTTGGATACAGCCTTTTTCTCCCTAACTTTGGAAAGGTAGTTCGTGAGTTCCATCAGGTTGGCTATCACAATATTGAAACGTAGTTTCTCCAAATCGTTACTAACCTCTTTGATTGTCTTGTGAACCAGGTGCAGTAGTCTTCTCTCCTCCTCCCGATCGACAATGTCGGCGACATAGTCTTCGGTCACCAGGCTCCACACGCGGTTGAGCCAGCGACTCACGCCGACGATGCCACGATCGTTCCATTCTCCGCCTAGCTCCCAGGGACCGATGAACATGAGGTATGCTCGAACTGCGTCGGCTCCTAACTCGGCTACGTACTCGTCAGGGGCAATCACGTTTCCTCGCGACTTGCTCATCTTGGCACCACGGTAGATTATAGTTCCTTGGTTGAATAGGCGGATAAAGGGCTCGTCAAAATCAACCAGTCCCATGTCCCGCAACGCCTTGATAAAAAACCGAGCGTAAAATAGATGCATCACCGCATGTTCCGCCCCACCGGTATACAGGTCTACAGGCAACCAATACTTGACCTTGGCAGCATCGAACGGAGCGTCCTTGGTATGGGGACTGGTATACCTTAGGAAATACCACGAGGAACACATGAAAGTATCCATGGTATCGGTTTCCCTTTGCGCCGGACCCGAACATTTAGGGCACCTAGTATTAACGAAACTGGAGCAGTACTTCAACGGAGATTCCCCGGTAGGTCTAAATTCAGCATCAACGGGAAGAAGCACAGGCAAGTCCTTCTCTGGAACAGGGACTATACCGCACTTATCACAATAGATTATCGGTATAGGTGCCCCCCAGTACCTCTGCCGAGAGATAAGCCAGTCACGAAGACGATAGGCAACTGCCCTCTTGCCCCATCCCTGTTTTTCCAAGAAATCACAAATCGCCTCATATCCCTGGCTACTGGGTAGGCCGCTAAACTGTCCCGAATTGACCAATGTACCTGGTCCGGTATAGGCCTGTTCTAGTTCTTCGCCTGACCAGCCGGGCGGGGCTACAACCACTCGGACCGGCAGCCCAAATCTCTTAGCAAACCCAAAATCTCGCTCATCATGGGCTGGTACAGCCATTACTGCCCCGGTACCATAGCTCGGCAGCACGTAATCAGCAATCCAGACGGGCACCCTTTCACCGTTGACAGGATTGAGAACGTAGCTTCCCAGGAAGACTCCTGTCCGCTCCCTTCCTATCGCCACACGGTCGTATTCTGTCTGCCGCCGACACCAAGAAACATATTCCTCTACCTCGGCTTTGCGGTCCATCGTGGTTAATTGAGGGACCAAAGGATGTTCCGGAGCCAAGAGGAAAAAGGTTACTCCAAAAATGGTGTCAGGTCGGGTAGTAAACACTTTTATACCCTTTACCTCTTTATGCTCGAGCACAAAAGTAATTTCAGCCCCCTCGCTCTTGCCTATCCAGTTCCTCTGCATCACCTTTATCCGTTCCGGCCAATCGAGACCGGTATGGTCAAGAAGCTCTTCAGCGTACTTAGTAATCCTGAAAAACCACTGCTCTAAATCCTTTTTAGTTACCAGCGTGCCACACCTTTCACAGTAGCCTCCCTCCAATACCTGCTCATTGGCCAACACCGTCTGGCACCCAGGGCACCAATTAACCGGTGCCTTGGCCCGGTAAGCAAGCCCAGCGTGATAGAACTGGAGGAAGAACCACTGTGTCCATTTGTAGTATTCCGGTAAGCAGGTAATAACCTCCCGGCTCCAATCGTAAATGGCGCCAATGCTCTTAAGCTGAATGCGCATATTTTCAATGTTTTTCATCGTCCATTCATACGGATGAATTCCATGCTTGATAGCGGCATTCTCCGCTGGCAAACCAAAGGCATCGAATCCCATAGGGTGGAACACGTTATAACCTTGCATCCTCTTAAACCGAGCATACGTGTCTGACGGTGCCATAGCGTACCAGTGCCCGACATGAAGATTCCCAGAAGTATAGGGGAACATGGTTAGAGCATAGAACTTAGGACGGTCACTTTCCTCGCTGACCGCGTAAATACGATCAGCTTCCCATTTTTGTTGCCATTTTTGCTCTATCTCTCGAGCATTGTACCTGCCAGCCATACCGTAACAGTTTACCTCAGTCCAAAATGAATTGAAAGTGTGTACTTCTCGTCACAAAATTGGGATGAACCAAATTGGGTGAGTTTAAGGTCAACAGGAAATCATGACGTAGCAACTGAGAAGATACTGCTACAGGGGCAAGTGGGCTGAAGAACAGGCTAGCATATTACTACGGCAGGGCACGGCACCTACGCGACCCCGCCTGACACCCGCTCTCCACGTATGGACGATGTTTCCGCAGCGGGCAATGGCCCCAGCGTCTTCAATCCAATGCAATGACCTGTACGACCAAGGCTACTGCGGCCAAAACCCAGTGAGCTTATGAGTCCGGCCTTTGCTCGAGGTTAAATTACGGTAACGAGCCTTCTACTTCCCTATTCTGAATACCTTTGTGCCACAGAAAGGACAAACACCTTGGATAGCCGGCCGCTTGTTCTTGAGGGTGACCGACTTCGCGTCCTTTATGTCTACCTTTTTTCTGCACTTCATACAGTAAGCTGTAGCCATTAACGTCCTCCTTCCTCTTTTTGGTACGTATTGTTACTATAAAGCCTGTAGCTTTGTCAATACCTTTTTGCCTTGGATAGAAATAAATTGGCAATTTTTGAACGGCGCCAGTCTAGGACCAATTCGATAACCCGATGAACACTGCACGCAAACAAAGCTAAGGTTGCATGCTTTCTGTTTTGCCGGCTCTCTACTGTCGGTTCCGACCTTATCGGCACAAAGTCGCCAGCCTCTCAAGCGCCGCGTTCAGGCGTCCAAGGCACCTACTTTTTCCCATTACCGCCATGGTTTGAAATAGGGGAGGTGCTGCGGCTCGCCCCGTAAAAGCCACCCTCAGCAAACCAAAGAACCTCCCCGTGCTCAAATTCAAGTCAGAGGCCAAAGGACGCAAAATGCTTTCTAGTGTGGTCGCATCCCAATTCTCTACTTGCTCAAGTCTGTCTTGAGCGACTTTTAGCGCATTGCAAGCTGACTCAACATCTAGCTCTCGAGTCAAAAGGTCTACGTCGTACTCCAATTTATCAACGAAGAAAAAACTGCAAAACTCGCTAACTTCGCTTAGAGTCTTGACACGCTCCTGGGCAAGAGAAAGGACCTGGGCCACGTAATTTCTATCTGGGGGACACTCTACTAACCGGGGCAGGCCCCGTTCTAGAAATGGCATAGCTCTACGTACAAATTCGTCGCGGCTTAACCTGCGCAGATAAACTCCGTTCATCCAATCCAGCTTCTCTTTGTTAAAAACAGCCGCTGTCTTACCCACCCTCTCCAAAGAAAAATGTGCTATCAGTTCATCCCGTGACATGAGTTCTGTTCGATCATCTAACGACCACCCCAGAAGCGCCAAGAAGTTGACCAGAGCTTCAGGAAGATAACCCTGTTCTTGGTACTCCTTAATGCTAGCAGCTCCGTGTCTTTTCGACAGTTTAGCCCTATCAGGTCCCAAGATCATGGGCAGATGCGCGAATTGTGGAGGCTGCCAGCCCAAAGCGCGATAAAGCAAGACATGGCGCGGTGTACTGGAAAGCCATTCATCAGCCCTGAGAACATGGGAGATATTCATCAGGTGATCATCTACCACACTAGCCAGATGGTAGGTGGGATAGCCGTCCGACTTGAGCATAACAAAATCATCTAGCGTTTCATTCTTGAATGTTACCCAACCTCGAATAAGGTCGAGAAAACTGGTCTCGCCCTCAAGGGGTGTTTTGAACCGGATTACAGGAACTATGCCTGTCCTTTCTAACCGAGCTTTCTCTTGTTGAGGCAAATCGCGACAATAGCGGTCGTACTTCGGCGGTTGCTTTCGCTGGACCTGCTCCCGCCGTACTGCTTCCAGCCGCTCTGGGGAGCAGTAGCATAAATAAGCATGCCCCTGTTCTACCAGCCCGTGAGCAATTTCACGATAGATGGGCAACCTCTGTGACTGAAAATAAGGACCTTCATCCCAATCCAACCCGAGCCACTGCAAGCTATCGAGTATCGCCTCCACTGCTCCCTCTACTTTGCGCGCTACGTCAGTGTCCTCGATCCTCAGGATGAACTTGCCACTATGGTGGCGAGCAAAAAGCCAGTTGAACAGAGCAGTCCTGATATTGCCTACATGTGGGTACCCCGTAGGACTGGGAGCAAAACGGACCCTCACTGCGTTTCCGTTGCTCGCTGACATGAGCCCTTATGGTCCAGTTTCTTGAGAGGTTTACTTGGACAAGGTCTGATGTATTTTCTTCAGCCGCTCTAAGTATTTCTTCAACCTTTGAACAAGCTGTTCAGCTTGGTCCAGCGCATTCTTCGTATCCTCGATCTCCGTGGTTATCTTGAACAAAATTTCCTCCCGTCTCTGACCCAAACCAGCCTCGGAATCAAACAAATTCTTCAATTCCACATCCCCTATTAAGCCAGACAAGAAGGTGGTTTCTTTCCGTTCCTGTTCCTTAGCCAATTCCTCAAAAGGCTTCATCTAAATAGTCCCCCTTGATCCATACAAATATAACATCATATTACCACGATTCGCTCCCCTAAACAAGCTTTCTTCAGGACAACTCATTAAGCGGATTGATAACCAGTCCGGCAGGAACCTTAGGGTAGAAATAGGTCGATTTTGGCGGCATTCTGTCGTGAACTTGAGCGATTGCTTTTACAAGTTCCACCGAAGGTGCGCTTAATAGAAAGGCTAACTGGTATATTCCTTGATTCACCCCTTCACACGCCTGTTCCACATCTACCGTATAAGCGACTTCCGCAGTGTTGTTGCACTTCAACATGTTCTCCAAAATAACGTGATTTAGAATACTCACGTTGAACTCTCGATAGACTCGAGACCTCGGTACAGGCATAAAGCTGCCAATGAAAGCGTCCTTGCGCGTCCTCAACACTACTAATGAGTTAGGAAGCAAGCCCCAGATGCCCAGAATGCCACCGGGGGGTAGCCGAAAATTCTGCGCTTCCCAAGGAAATATCTCGAGTGAAAAAAATTTCTCTAGTTCATGTGGCAACCTGGCTAACACGGAAGGAGGCAGACCCCGCACCACTCTATGTATCGGTAAGATGACGAGTCCGGGATCAGAAAACTCCACTAACTCCATCATCACATATCCGATAGCACGGCTACCCGTCCCGTACCCTGACAAGCCTCCCTGCAATTCTTCCTGATAGTAGACCAAGGCTGACTCATACCGATGATGTCCATCCGCAATGTAAAGGATTTGTGAGGCAAATAGCTCAATTAACTCCTGTTGGATTCGAGGGTCAGTTATTGCCCAAAGTATGTGAACCTCACCATCCTTACTTTGAGTTATTTCCTCCCCAGAAGAAGGAACAGAAATTTCAACCAACGGCTTTCCCTGTGACACCTGAGAGAGCACAGACACAATCTTTTGTTTACAGTCTTGATATAGGGCGAGCAAAGGGCTAAAGTTTGCCTGGCAAGCCCGTAGCAAATTCAAGCGATCGCTTTTGAACCAGGAAGACGTTTCCTCGTGAGGATATATCCCCTTCCCCCAGGGCTCAAGCTTTACACGAGCTATTAAGCCACGTCTTATCTTCATCTCACCTAAATGCGCAAAACGATGTTCATGCAGATAAAAGCTGGATAAGTCATCAACCTTAAGAATCCCTTCACTCAACCATTGTCTAAAAATACTCGCAGCTACCTGGTAACGGTCGTGCCCGGAATTCGCCCCTTCAGTCGGACATTCCAGCCGGACAACGTTGTAATTGCTTCTTTCATAGTACAGCCTTTGCTCCGCAGGACCAATGATGTCGTACGGAGGACAAATAGCTAGACCCAGATCCCCCACATTTTCAGGACTGAAGCGGATGCCTTTAAACGGAGCAATCTCCATCTTTCTTAAACTTCACAAACTAAGAGGGAAAACTGTACCACGCTTTTGCTATTTCAGCTACAGGCAGGTCAATGTATCCCTCTATCGTCAGGCGCTTCCCCCCGACAGTCCCCAAAAAGGTTAATGGTACTTGCCATCTCTCTGCCACTTCAGCCAACTTCACCATGCCATCCTCCGGCACGGATACCACAATCCGTGACTGGCATTCTCCAAAAAAGAAAGCGTCTAACCTTCCTTTTACGCTCCATCCCTTCCCTTCAAACCCAATGTCGCCAGCAATACAACTCTCAGCAATCGCCACCAATAGCCCTCCCTCAGAGGAGTCGTGAGCTGACCTGACAATTCCCCGTCTGATCGCCTCGAGGCAGCATCTTTGTACTTTTTTCTCCATGTTGAGATCGATGCTTGGTTTCCCTTTCACTAAACCATGGACTAATTCCAGGTACTCACTGGCACCAAGCCCACAGTAACTCACCGCATAGTCGCCACAAGGGAAAACAGGTCCCAAAACAAATACTAAGTCTCCCGCCTTCCTGAAGGACATACTACAATGCCTCTCCACATCCTCCATTATCCCTAACATGCCCACTACGGGAGTGGGATAAACGGCTTCCCCCTTCGTCTCATTATAAAGGCTAACGTTACCGCTTATGACAGGGATCTGAAGTTTTCTGCATGCCCTGGCTATACCCCTTATGCACTCTTTTAGCTGGTAGTAAATCTCGTCCTTCTCAGGGTTACCGAAGTTGAGGCAATCCGTAATAGCCAGAGGCTGAGCTCCGCTACAAACCAGATTCCTTGCGGCTTCAGCCACGGCGATAATCCCGCCCACAAAGGGGTCAACGTAGCAGTAGCGTCCGTTACCATCGGTTGTCAAAGAAATACCTTTCTTCGTTCCTTTAATACGTAGGACGGCGGCGTCGCTGCCAGGAAGAACCACAGAATTGTTCATCACCTGATGGTCATATTGCCGATAAATATACCTCTTGCTGGCAACATTGGGCGAGGCTAACAAGCGAAGTAAAACCGAATTGCACTGCTCAGGTCTAAGGTCAGGAATAGCGTTAAGGTCAAGAGATTGCAATCCATTTAACCAGGCTGGTCTCTTGCCTCGTTTGCGGTAAAGAGGTGGTGAGGTTAAGAGATTTACTGGGACCTCAGCAATAGTTTTTTCCCCTTCTTTTATCACCACGAAGCCCGTATCGGTGACCTGCCCGATAATCTCGCACGGAAGCTCCCAGCGGCGGAATATCTCTTTTACTCGTTCTTCATAGCCCCTCTTGACGATCACCAGCATCCTTTCTTGCGACTCTGAGAGCATCACTTCGTAAGGGGTCAGACCTTCTTCGCGGCGAGGCACCTTGAGCACATCTATCTCTACACCGCCACCACCCCTAGCCGCAGACTCTACCGCTGCACTTGTTAGCCCCGCCGCCCCCAGATCCTGCATCCCTATAACCCACCCCTTCCTTGCTACTTCGAGACAAGCCTCTATAAGAAGTTTCTCCAAAAAAGGATTTCCGATTTGCACAGTTGACCTTAGTTCCTGTTCGTCTTCGAACGTGCGCGAAGCCAGACCAGAAGCGCCATAAATTCCATCCCGTCCTGTTTCCGCACCCACCAGCATCAGTATGTTGCCGGCGCCACATGCCCTGGCTCTGACTAACTCCTCTTTCCTAGCAACACCCAGACACAGCACATTTACTAACGGATTGGCGGAGTAACAATGCGAAAAAAATACCTCTCCACCAACGTTGGGAATCCCAAGACAGTTTCCATACCACGCGATTCCACCAATAACCCCATTGAATATATAGCGATTGCGCGAATCGCTTAAAGGTCCAAAGCGCAACGAGTTGAGCAAAGCGACCGGTCGGGCACCCATAGTGAAAATATCTCGCACTATGCCACCAACGCCGGTAGCTGCCCCTTGATACGGCTCCACGGCCGAGGGATGATTGTGAGACTCTATCTTCATTACCACTACCCACCCTTCACCGAGATCCACAACCCCCGCATTTTCTTCCCCCGGTCCAATGACCACACGCTTTCCTCTGGACGGCAAAAGCTTCAACAAGGGCTTCGAATGTTTATAGGCACAATGTTCGCTCCATAATGAGCCAAACATGGCCAACTCAACTTCCCCAGGCTCACGCCCCAGCCGCTGCACAATGAGACGATATTCCTTCTCAGTTAAGGCGAGCCTATTTAAGATTTCCCTGCAGATACTCAATGACAGACTCCCAGATGAGATTGCCGTCTGTGCTACCGAGGATCGGCTCACAGGCACGTTCGGGGTGAGGCATCATCCCTAGTACGTTTCCCTCTTCGTTGATAATCCCTGCGATATTATGTAAAGAACCGTTAGGGTTGGCTTCCCCGGTTACCTCGCCTGTGGGCGTGCAGTAACGGAAAACGACCCGACCGTTGCTTTCCAGCTCCTGCAACGTATTCTCATCGGCATAGTAGTTACCCTCATAATGGGAAATAGGGATTCTAAGCACTTGCCCTGTAGCGCACTTGCTGGTGAAGCAAGTGCCATTATTCTCTACTCTAAGATTGACCCATTGGCAACGATATTGTAGATGACTATTTGGCATAAGCACCCCGGGAAGAAGCCCAGCTTCGCAGAGGATCTGAAAGCCATTGCAAATGCCGATTACTATTCCTCCACCTCTGGCAAACTGCTCCACACCGCGCATCACCGGACAAAAACGAGCAATAGCACCAGCACGCAGATAGTCACCGTAGGAGAAACCGCCAGGCAGAATCACACAATCGTATCCCGAAACCCGGGTCTCTTTGTGCCAGATATAATCAGCTTCTTGACCCAGTACATCGTGGAGTGCATAAAAACAGTCTTGATCACTCCAGGTACCAGGAAAGACTATAATACCAAACTTCATGCGAGGAAAAAGCGACTGTGTGGCGCCATCCGTTAGACAATGTCAGCAACGGCTATCTCGCCAAACTCAAATTGCTGCCAGGAGCTGAGACACTACTTCGCTCACTTCTTTGCCGTCTGCTCTACCTTTGAGCTGCGGCATTAATTGAGCCATAACCTTGCCTTTGTCACCAGGCCCTCGCGCTCCAACCGCACCTATCACCTGACGCGCTAACGCTTCGACCTCTTCCCGACTCATCTGCTGGGGAAGATACCTCCTCAGTACAGCTAGTTCTGCTTCTTCTCTAGCTGCTAGGTCGTTACGATTCCCTTGTCTGAACGCTTCAGCGCTCTCGCGCCGCCGCTTCACTTCCTTAGCAATAACGTCAAGCACTTTACCGTCGTCTGCAGGCTTTTGTTGAGCGATTTCGGCGTTTCTTATCTCGGCTAGCAGTAACCTTATAGTGCTAATTGTTACAGAATCGCCTTGCTTGAGAGCCTTATTGAGATCGCTGCGAATAGTGTCCTTTAATGACATCGGGGCGTACTTGGAACCTTACGATTTGGAACTTTTTCTTCTCTTGGCCGCCGCTTTCCTTTTCCTCTCTTCACTGGGCTTTTCGTAAAATCTGCGGCGGCGAACTTCGGCCAGAATGCGGTCTTGCTGCACCTGACGATTAAACCTGCGCAGCAGCGCTTCAAAACTCTCTCCCGCAGTGAGTCTCACTTCAGCCATGCCAAATTGAACATTTTATCCATTTGCTAGAAATATGTCAATCACGCGAATGGCCGAGTACAAGCTAATTTGAGAATTAAGAAGGTCTCAGCTGGGGAAGAAAAAATGAAGCAAGAGCCTGAGAATTGGGAGCGCGACATCTTTGAGTTTGCCTGTAGTTTAGCATGCAAGCTGGCGGAGAGGATATTCAGGGAGATTGATAATGCATTGAAGGAGAAAGATGCTTTGGGAATGAGCTGGACAAAGGAGGGTGCCAACAGAATGGCAAGGCTAATAAGCCTGAGCCACTCGAGCAAGCTTGATACCGCAAAGAAAATCTCTATTGGTAAGCCTGCCCCCACCCCAGCCGGCATGTCCCAGAGGTGAGACCGTGGAAAAAATACCAAGCCAGGGACAGTGGTACCTGGCTTGGAGCAAGCCTGCCGGCTCTCATGGCCCTCACGCAGACCGGCCTTGGGCCCAGATATTACGAGGGTTGACTCGCGGTCCTATGCAAGGTGTAGCCCAGCCACCCATCCAGAATATCAACCTACCAAATTTTGAGAGCAACAAGAGCCAAAATTTTTCTTGACATTGCTGGAGGAAAGTTATAGGATGAAAAAAGGCGTCGTTAGCTGGTTGCCCGTCGTGGGAAGAACTGAGACGTAACCAGAGCATCAGGTAAGGAAGGTCACAGCAGGGTGTGGCGAAGAAGCTCAGCCACGAACTATGTTCCCAGCTCTCCTGTAAGCGGATCAGTGTTTTCCTGCAGCGGTCGAGGCGTGATTGAGGCTCTAGCGTTAAGTCCGTCTGGAATCGGTGTGTAAGAATGCAGGAACAGGACGTATACGAGCAGCTAGCGGATATGATAAACAGCCAAGATATAGTGGGCGTACCCAAGACCCCTTCGTTTCTGAAAATCTTGCGCCTTCAGTTAACCCCGGAAGAAGCTTCTTTGGCTTTGCACGTAGGACTAGGAGGGGCAAGGTTAGAGGAGATCTCGGCAAGGACGGGCATAAGCAAGAGTAAACTGAAAAAGATGCTCAACACTATGGCTGACAAAGGTACTATATATATCGAGCCGGGGAAAGAAGACCCAGTGTACAGGGTGGTGGGTTCCTCAGCCCCCGGATTTACAGAAACGGGGCTTTGGACCAACGTCAGGTTTCCATACACTGTAGAGCTGGGCAAGGCAGTATATCAGTTCTTGAAGGAATGGTCTGAAGAAAAGCTATGTAAGCTGGGCTTTCCTTTTGCTCCAGTATGGGCCGGTGTTTTGGCTTTGCCTGAAGACGCGTCTCCATCGGAAAATCTCGCTGAAGTGATCAAGGAGGCAGGGCACTGGAGTGTATCTCCCTGTCCTTGCCGGCTATCGCACTGGCTTTCCGACCCAGGAAACCATTGTCAGCATATTCTCGAGACATGTCTACACCTGGGAGACCTAAGTCGTTGGGCTGTGCAACACCGCATGGCTCGAGAGCTTACTTACAAAGAAGCTGTCCAGTTGCTGCGAGACTGTAACGAGAACGGCCTAGTGCATACCCTGGACATAAATTCGGTTGTCTGCAACTGTTGCACCGATTGCTGCGCCATGTTCTACGGACATAAGTTAGGCGCCAAGATATTTATACCTTCTCCTTTTAGAGCATATGTGGATCAAGAAACGTGTACCATGTGCGGAACTTGCACTGAGCGTTGCCCTGTGGGGGCTATCATGGAAAGCGAAGAACATGCCATGGTGGATAAGGATCGCTGTCTTGGCTGTGGCGTATGTGTCCCAGCGTGCACTACGAACTCTATCAAGCTGATAAGGCGCAGCTAAAGCTGAGAAGATGGAAGACTCATCAAAAGACGCAACTAGGTCTTTACCTTTACAAGGGGATACAAAAAGTCACGGGAGGTACGAGTATGCACCATGAACTGACTAAGGCGCTCTATGACGTATTTACGCTGGAGAATAAGAGCGATTTCTTCCCTACCTATTTATATCTCAAATACATCGACCACTTCATCTACCACGCATTCCTGTCCTCTGGGCTTCCGGCCAAGAAACCCCAGGGTAAGCTAGATGACAGCATCGAGGAAATGCTTAAGTACTATGTACAGTTGATTGCTGACACTGCAGCAAGTACCGAGACAAACATCTACCATGGCAAAGTACTAAAACTCGAGGAAGCTATACAACTGGTTACTCTAAAGCGGGACGTTAGTTTATCTCTTCCAGAAAGAGTTCTTCCCTTCAAAGTTGCGCGGGATATAGTGCTGAAGAGCAATGACTCAATTTCTGTAGGCACGTGTGTCTGTCGGCTTGTTTCGGAAAACCCTTGCCTGCCTCCCCCTCACGAAGTTTGCCTTTTTGTTGGTGACCCCTTCGCTTCGTTCATTGCCGAAAATAACCGAATGTTTCGCAAGATTTCCCAGGACGAGGCTGTAAAAATTCTGGAGTTTGCCCACCAAAAGGGCTTCGTACACACTGCCTATTTTAAGAAAGAGACTGCCAATAGATTTATGGCTATCTGCAATTGCTGCAGTTGCTGTTGCGTTGGGATCAGAATGTGGAACCTTTTGCAGGGTGCGGTCCCAATCATGGCACCTTCTGGCTACGTTTCCGAAGTCAGCGAAGAATGCACCGGTTGCGGTACTTGTATCGAGGTCTGTAACTTCAAAGCTCTAACCTTTGACGAAGGGGGAGAAAAAGTGGTGGTTGACCTGAAGAAATGCATGGGCTGTGGGATTTGCGAAGACGTATGTCCGATAAAGGCCATCACGCTTCGGAGGGAACCGTCCAAAGGCGATCCTTTGAATTTGGAAGAAATACTGAGGCAGCTTTCCCACTAACGGATACGCGAGAAGGTCAGCTAGAGAATCAGACCCTTTCGTCGTAGCGACAGCTAACCATTTATAATTTTACCCCTTTAGCGGTATGAATACCCGGGATACTCAGTATCTGTTGTATCTGTTCCTCACCTAGTGGTTCGTCGAGAGCCAAAATCATCAACGCTTTGCCTCTAGGTTGAAGCCGGGACAGGTGCATGGAGCTAATGTTGATATTAGCCTTTCCCGTTATAGTGCCGATAGCTCCCACCAATCCGGGACGATCGATGTGGTCACAGAATAGGAAGTAGCCTTCGGTGGGCACGATGTCCATCCAGAAATCATTGACCTGGACAATATGGATCTCACCGTCCCTTACTGTGCCCGATATCGTCGTGGTTCCTATGTTGGTATCGACTTTCAAAGTGAGAAGGTTGGAGTAATTCTGGCAGGTCATCTCCTTCTCTTCGCTGACTTTCAAGCCACGCTGGGCGGTGATAAAACCCACGTTGACCAAATTGACCCTTTCCTCGCTTGATTGCTGCAACAGCCCACTAATGACTGCCGTTTTGATGGGATTGCAATCATAGTTGCTAATTGTGCCGCTGTACTTAATGTGCACGGCACTTATTTGCCCCTCCATTAGTTGGCTGGCAAGACTGCCCACCGTCGTCGCCGCCCTCACGAATGGCACCAGCTCGGGAGGAATATGAGGAGCGTTCACGGCATACCTGCTAAATTGGCCATGGAGCACGGCCAACACTTCTGTGGCGATGTCCCTTGCTACACTAATCTGAGCTTCTACCGTAGAAGCCCCTAAGTGTGGGGTCACAATAATCTTGTCTTCTTGAAACAGGGGGCTGTTCGTTAGCGGTTCCTGCTCGAAAACGTCAAAAGCAGCACCGGCTAATCTTCCTTCCTTGATTGCCTTTAGTACCGCCATCTCGTCAACCAAACCACCTCGAGCGCAATTGATAATCCGCGCCGTGGGTTTCATCTTTGCCAGCTCTTTAGCCCCGATCAAGTTCTTTGTCGCTGGTGTCAAAGGCACATGCAAGCTGACAAAATCGGCTTCCCTCAGTAGCTGATCCAAAGATACCAGCTCTACCTTGAGATTACCTGCATATTCCTTAGATACAAACGGGTCGTGGGCGATAACACGCATTTCGAAAGCCTGGGCTCGCTTGGCCACCTCAGAACCAACATTACCCAAACCAATAATACCCAGTGTTTTGTTTCTTAGTTCTGTACCCACAAATTTCTCTCTTTGCCATCTACCCGATTTGAGACAGCTGTTTGCCTGTGGTATGTTGCGTGCCAAAGCGAGCATAAGAGAAAAGGAATGTTCTGCAGCAGCTATAACGTTGCCCGTGGGCGCGTTGACTACCACAATGCCCTTTCTGGTAGCAGCTTCGAGATCTATATTGTCTACACCTACGCCAGCTCGACCGATCACCTTCAGGTTGCGGCCTGATTCGATGACATCCGCGTCCACCTTTGTTTGGCTCCGCACGATCAAAGCGTCGTACTCTCCAATTATTTTATTAAGTTCGCCTTGTTCCAGGTTGGTGATCACATCTACCTGCACATGTTTACTTAGGATTTGAAGTCCTTCCTCAGCAATGAGCTCTGTAACTAGAACCTTCATCTCAAATGATCCAATTTCAAAGTGGCTTGACTCTCGGTTAGTCTCTCAGGATTTCCTTGCCAGTGGCAGTGCTTTTTTCAACGCCTCGAGCACCGAGCGAATGTCCTCCTCATGCACCATACCCAGATGCCCGATACGGAAAATTTTACCCGCCAGCCTTTCCTGTCCTCCAGCAATGACTATATGAAACTCGTCTCTCAATATCTGTATTAATCTGGAAGCATCAATTTTGTCAGTTGCATTAACCGCGGTCACAGTATTGGAGGCATGCTCCTCTTCGGGGAAAAGAGAAAGCCCGAGAGATTTCACTCCCTCTCTTGCTAGCTGGGCCACTCTAGCATGTCTGGCAAAAACATTGTCCAGTCCCTCTCTCAGCATTAAATCCAAAGTTACGTCGAGGGCGTAAAGAATAGAAATGGCTGGCGTCCACGGAGTTTGTCCCTTCTGCAAGAATTCCCTAGCCTTGCCAAAATCCCAGTAGTAACGTGGCATCTTAGCCCGTGCGTAGGCCTGCCACGCCTTTTCACTTACACTAACCATAGTCAGTCCCGGAGGCACCATCCAGCCCTTCTGCGAAGCAGTAACAACCACGTCGCATTGCCACTTGTCTGCTGGCAAATCAATACAACCTAAGCTTGAGATAGCATCCACCAAGAGCAGCTTATCGAATTCCTTAACCAGAGCACTTACCTCTCTGATGTTGTTCGTCATTCCCGTAGATGTTTCATTATGGGTTACCAACACCGCCTTAATGGCACCGTCCGCTTTGAGCCTCTCTCTTACATTCTCCAAGGCGATTGGTCTACCCCAGGGGAAAGTTAAGCGAATCACCTCGGCGCCGTATCGCTCAGCTATATCGGCAAAGCGATCACCGAAGAACCCGTTGGAAATCGAGAGAACCTTGTCCCCGGGAGAGAGTGTGTTAACGATTGCTGCCTCCATGCCGCCAGTACCCGAACCGGTGAGAATGAGCACATCTCCCTTAGTTTGAAAAACCTGCTTTAATCTTTCAGTTACCGAGCTAAGAATGTTACCAAACTCTTTTCCCCGATGATTTATCATCTGCCGTCCCATCGCTTCAAGGGCTTTAGGGGGACATGGTGTTGGACCGGGAATACGTAGTTGCATCTAAACCTCCGAATTCACTTTCTCGTTACAAGAGAGGACCTGACCTGGAAACAGCTTCCTCGCTTTTGATAGTGATTCTGACAAAACGCCTTTTCCCTACTCTTAAAATGCTGCCCTGGCGAGCATTAACAGTGCTGGAGCTTATCTTATTCCCGTCTAGCTCGATCGCTCCTTGGGCAAGTAGCCGTTTGAATTCGCTCATGCTCTTAACCAATCCTTCTTCGACCAGGTGTGGGCCAATGTTAACCTGGAACAGGCCGTCTCCAACATATTTGCCAGCAAAAATGCATTGAGGAACTTCTTCAGGCGTCTCTTTCTTTTGGAACACGCGGGCAAAGTGCTGCTCAGCTTCGTCCGCCGCCCGACTACCATGGAATTGCTTTACGATCTCATAAGCGAGGCGTTTCTTGATATTCATGGGATTTGTCGAGCGAGTTTTCAATTGTTCTTTGAACTCAGTTATCTCCTCATCGGAAACGTCGGTCAATAACTCAAAATAATCAATGATGAGGGAATCAGGAATAGACATCAGTTTACCGTAAATCTCTCGAGGAGGCTCAGCGATGCCTATGTAGTTGTTCAAGCTCTTGCTCATTTTCTGACTACCATCGGTGCCCAGGAGGAGAGGAACAAGGAGAATTTGCTGTGGACGTTGCCCCACCGTTTGCTGTAGCTCTCTACCTATAAGGCAGTTGAATTTCTGGTCTATGCCACCAAACTCCACATCGGCTTCGATTGCCACGGAGTCATAAGCTTGAAGTAGGGGATACAACATTTCGCTTAAGGATATGGGGCTTCCCGACTTGTATCTGTAATTGAAATCTTCTCTCGCTAAAAGACGAGCCACAGTAAACTTGCTGGCAAGATCAATCACTTCACTTAGGGTGAACTTAGAAAACCATTCGCTTTGCCAGCGAACCTCTGTTCTATCCCGATCTACCACTTTGAAAAACTGTTGCATGTAAGTTTGAGCGTTGGCTGCCACCGTCTCAGGTGAAAGCATCGGTCGGGCAACCGAACGTCCGCTCGGATCGCCAATCCGGGCGGTCCAATCCCCCACTATAAGGATGACCCTGTGTCCCAGATCCTGGAATTGGCGTAGCTTTCTAAGTCCAACGACGTGTCCTAAGTGTATATCAGGCGCACTGGGGTCAAAACCCTGCTTCAGTTTCAAAATCCTTCCCGAGTTTAACAGGGTTAACAACCCTGTTTCGGTGATAATTTCAGCGACGCCCCGTCTGAGTATAGATTCAAATCTAGTGTTCCCCATCCAATTCTCGGGCCAGGATCGCTCTAGCCTCTCTAATATCTCTTTCAATCTGCGTCTTCAGGTCGGCAATAGAAGCAAATTTTTGCTCATCCCGCAGCTTTTTCACGAATTCAACCTTTATCTCTTTGCGGTAAAGGTCACCACTGTAGTCCATGAGGTGAGTTTCAATCAGTTTTTTTCCTTCTCCAAAGGTAGGTCGCACGCCTATATTGGTTGCTGAAAGAAACTTTTTACCATTTACATGAGTAAACGTCGCATAAATCCCGTGTCCTGGCAATGCTAGACTTGGCTTAGCCTCCAAGTTGGCAGTCGGAAAACCTAGGGCTCTACCTCGTTTGTCTGATGTAATCACCTTTCCCTCGAGAGAAAAGTAACGCCCCATTAGTGCTTTAACCTTATCAACCCTACCTAGCGCTAGTGCTTGACGGATAAGAGTACTGCTCACTACTTCCCCATTTAAGGTAAACGGTGAAATAACTTCTACGACAAAGTCCATCTTCTCTCCGAGGGAACGAAGCAAATCAACATTACCTTCTCGGTTTCGGCCTAAGGCGAAGTCTGGACCGACAATAATACCGCGCATCTTTAGATGTTTCTTTAGTAAAGACATAAACTCTTCTGCCCGCAACTGTGCCAGCTGCGGGGTAAAACTTAATACCACCACTACGTCTATGCCTAATTCACGAAGCCGTTCCACCCTGTCCTGGAGATCGGTCAGACAAGGCAACGGGTTGGATGGATGCAGCACCGATTGAGGATGAGGGGTAAAAGTGACTACAGCACTGGTCGCAGCCTTACTTCTAGCTACCTGTTGCAATTTTCCTAACAAGTAACGGTGTCCCACATGGACACCATCAAACACACCTATCGTAAGGAACGTTTCCTTTTCCGGGGCTATCCTCCCCAGTTCGTGTTCAATTTCCATGTTCCCCAAAAATGGTTGCTACTTCGCCTTAGGAATACCCAGCTTTCTATTCTTGGCTTGCGCTATGGGGGGTAATTGGGACATTAGAAGGCGGAAATTCTCAAAAGTAAGAGACTGAGGACCGTCGGCAAGTGCACTATCGGGGTTAGGATGGACTTCAATCAAAAGCCCGTCCGCTCCTGCAGCCACTGCAGCCAATGCCAACGGAATCACCAGGTACCATTTGCCAGTACCATGGCTCGGATCGGCAACCACAGGTAGATGACTGACCTTTTCAATAATGGGTATGGCACTGATATCGAGAGTATTGCGAGTATAGGTCTCAAAGGTCCTGATACCACGTTCACAAAGAATGACCTGTTCGTTCCCCTGAGCCAGGATATATTCGGCGGCCAGCAACCATTCCTCGATTGTGGAAGATAGTCCCCGCTTAAGCAAGACGGGTTTTTTGACTTTGCCAACTTCGTCGAGGAGGACGAAGTTCTGCATATTCCTGGCGCCAATCTGGAGTATGTCCACATATTTGGCTACCAGCTCTACATCATGTGGTGCCATAACTTCGGTAATCACCGGCATATGGTTCTCTTTCCCCGCGGCTGCTAACAGCTTCAGTCCGTTCTCTCCTAAGCCGCGAAATTGATAAGGAGATGTACGAGGCTTAAAAGCACCACCGCGCAAGATCTTAGCGCCGGCCTCTTTTACCGCTCGGGCTGTAGCAAAGACTTGCTCCTCGCTTTCTACAGCACAAGGGCCAGCCATAACCACTACCTCATCCCCCCCTATAGTCACACCGTCCACTTCTACTATGGTGTCCTTGGGATGAAATTCGCGGCTCGCAAGCTTATACGGCCTGCTGACGGGGATGACCTGTTCTACGCCTGGCAGTAATTCTAAGCTGTCCTTAAGTTGAGGCAAACCTAGCCCGATTACGCCAATGATAGTGTGCTGGATGCCTTCTGATACGTGTGCTTTCAGCCCAGCATCTTCGATCCTTTTTTTGACCTGATTGATTTCTTCCGGGCCTGCGCCCGCTCTCATGACCACGATCATTCGTTGCCTCCGGTGTGAGACACCGCCCTGGCTCTCAGTGATTTTGCCTCGCCGAGATAAACATGCTTGATTTCTTCGGGTGCCATTTCCGTATTTACTAACATCAAAATCCTCAAACAACGAGGCAAGTCATTAGGCACGTTCATTTCATGTCCGCAAAGCAAAGCTAGATATTGAGGCCACCCCAGTTCCCTAGTGGCTACCGCCGGGAACTCAGCGTTAAGATCAGGCGTTGTGGTGAAGAAAATGGCAGCTATATCCTCAACCTTGACGCTATTCGCCTCTGTCATCTTTAGCAGGAGTTCCTTAGCTGCAGAAATGATATCTTCCCTGCTGTTTACCGGCACCGTGATAGCACCTCTTATACCACGGCACCGCAACTCGGTGTTCCTCCCTTTCAATTTAGACTAATAGCCTATCCCATTTATTGACGCTCGTCAAGAAGAATAGGGCTGATACTCCGGATGGGTGGCTGGGCTACGCCTTCAGCATAGCTGCGAGTTAGCTGTGTTAGCTTGGATTTTCCTCCTCGCACCTCCGGGTCATGCCGGCTGGGGTAGGGGCAGGCTTACCAGTAGAGATTTTCTTTGCGGTATCAAGCTTGCTCGAGTGGCTCAGGCTTATTAGCCCCACGCTGGCAACCTCACTTTCACACAAGCCTGATATATCTCGTTCACTAGGGGTCATTGCCCAATCACTGGTGTAAGCCAGGAAAGGCATTCAGCAGCAAGAACACCATACCAGAGGATACTAGAGTGAAACCAGATTCCTGAAGTGGTTGCAGAGCAACTAAAGAGAATATAGATGCCAAACTAGCCGAGCTGTACCGGGCTTATGAAGAGAAACGGGGGACCGAGCATCCTCATCCTTACAAGAAGTCAGTACCGCGCATGGTTAGATCTTTATGGTTCAATCAATCTCCTGTGGGGTTAGATAGCTAAATGATTTGACATGCCCGCAAGACAAGTAGTAACTGAACCGTAAGCCACACTCATTCTAAGATAAACATCGAGTCTCAGGCGCAAGAAGAAACCACAGGCAACGGACGAGGAAAACCACGGCGATTCTGCTTCGCTTGCGTCAGGCGACGATTCTCGTTTTTACTCAATGACCTTGCCTCAATTTTACTAGAAAAAGGCGGGTATAAATAGCTCCCTCAGGCGTGAGCTGGCTCCTCATCAGGCTAACTCCGTCTACCTCTATCTCGTACCTGTTTTCGAAACCTGCGGAACCCACCAGTTCAGCAAAAGTTTTCCTGTCTGCGGACGAGGCACTTTCTTTGATACGAGCTAGGGTTAAATGCGGAACAAAGGGATGTACTTCCGGAGCGAATCCCAGCGGGTCAAGGGCAGAATCAATCCGCCGCTGTAGCGTGGAAAGCTTATCCAGGTCTCCCCCGACGCCGATCCAAAAGACCCGAATTTGCTTGAAGTTGGGAAACGCTCCCAGACCACAGATTTCAAGACGGAACGGAGAGATGCCTTGTACGGCCTCTTCCATGGCTTCCTTGATCTCCATCACGCGCTTGAAAGGGACATTACCGAGGAACTTGAGAGTGAGGTGAATTCCATTAGGGTCTACCCATTTGACGAATTTATGGTCTGTTCTTTCCAGTTTGTTTCTCACCCCAGCTAGTCCTTCCTTGACTTGCTGAGGTAACTCAATGGCGATAAAGGAGCGGATCTGTTCACTGTCCCCTGGCATGTGGTGCGCCCCTTTTAGGAGAATAATAATTTTTTTGCGTTGGTGCCTAGCACCTTCGCCTGGTCTTCTTGGCTAAGTCCAGAAGACTGCACGTGAGCTATCACCCTTCTTTGGCTTAACAGCGGATAATCTGTACCCAGAAGTATCCTGTCAGTGCCAATGATAGCAGCAACGTGGGCAAAGATCTGAGGTTTATAAAGGAAGACAGTAGCTGCAGTGTCGAAAAAAACATTACTTAGAGCTTGAGCCACCTCAGGCATTAAGGCATAGAAAGGCAATCCCCCGCCCCAGTGCGCGCAAACAATCTTCAAGCTAGGGAACTTCAAGATAAAAGGGTAAAGCACCTGGGGAGTGATGTTACCTTTGCCGAAGTAATTGTGTCCCACCGGTTCAGAACTGTGGGTGAGCAGTATCAAGTCATGCGTTATGATGGCATCCACTAGGGGATTCATCACTCTGTCATCTACGAGGTCAAAGCCCTGGGTGTCGCAGCGCAACTCACCAATTCCTCTGGCTCCTGCTTTGGCGCAACGTTCAATCTCCTTAATGGCAGCATCTCCTGCCCGAGGTTGAACAGCACAAAAGCCGATCAGCCTTTGAGGATAACGGGCGATAGAATCGAGAATGTAGTCGTTTGTTTCTACGCACAGTTCGTGACTTGTCCAGCCAGCGTTGAGCACTACAGAGATACCAATGCCGACCTCATCCATGCTTGCAAGCAATTCCTCTACCGTCGCTATCTTGGCGCCGGGCTGGGAGTAAAGCAAAGAAAAGCAGGCATCTCGTCTAATATACTCCTCACGCCTCTCCCTGAGCCGGCGAGGAAATATGTGGGTGTGAAAATCTATTATCACGGTGATAGCTATTATACCTGAGCAAACGTTGCCAAGAATAGCTGCCGGTTATCCGGGCTGGAAACCCAGCACGGATGGTGCCGGCGAAAAATTTCTCCACTTATGCAAGGCAATTATCGGGATTTTTCTTGCCCTGGTTAAGCCGGGGGTCCGTGGTTAACGCAGGCGTAGACAGAGAAACTCTACTAAGTTAGAATTTTAGCCTATCATGGCGTATGGATTGTCGTAGCATGCCCTTAGCAAACCCAGGAAGAGTCAACCCGTTCGATCTGTCAGTCAAGGAGCTCAAGGAAATGGCGAAGAGACTACGGCGCCATGTGGTCACTATGATAGCCACAGCCGGAAGCGGACATCCTGGCGGCTCCCTTTCGGCAGCTGATATTATCGCTGCGCTCTACTTCAAGACACTGTGCTATAGACCGGAGGACCCAAAGTGGCCTGAGCGCGACCGATTCATATTAAGCAAAGGGCACGCAGCCCCGGTACTATATGCAGCCTTAGCTGAAGCGGGTTACTTTCCTGTGTCAGAATTAGCCACACTGAGAAAGTTAGATAGCCGACTTCAGGGTCATACTGATAGTCAGCTTACGCCAGGTGTGGAGATGTCAGCTGGTTCCCTGGGCATGGGCTTGTCATTCGCTATTGGTGTTGCTCTAGCTGGCAAGCTCGATGCCAAATCTTATCGGACTTACGTTCTGCTAAGCGATGGCGAATGTCAAGAGGGGCAAACCTGGGAAGCTGCTCTTTTTGCCGCTCATTTCAGGGTGGATAATCTGACTGCCATAGTTGACTTCAATGGTATGCAGCTCAGTGGATGGACCCGCGACATTATGAACCTTGAACCCTTTGCTCCCAAGTGGCAAGCGTTTGGCTGGCACACCATAGAGATAGACGGACACGATTTTGACCAGATTCTCTCTGCTTTTCAGGAAGCCCAGCGAGTGAAGGGCAAGCCTACTGTCATCGTCTGCCACACCATTAAAGGGAAAGGGGTTAGCTTCATGGAGAACAATGTGGCCTTTCATGGCAAGGCACCTACCTGGGAACAGGCGAAGAAAGCGCTAGAGGAACTGGAATAGCATGGTTGAGGCATCCACTCGGGAAGCTTATGGCAGGGTTCTCATGGAACTAGGCAAACAAAACAAAGATATTGTGGTTCTGGATGCCGACCTATCCCCTTCTACTATGACCTGTTTCTTCGCTCAGGAATTTCCTGATCGTTTTTTTGATTGCGGTCTGGCAGAGCAAAATATGATCGGCATCGCAGCGGGACTGGCTGCGTCAGGCAAAGTGGTATTTGCCAGCTCTTTTGCCGTGTTTGCGTCATGTCGTTGCTTCGACCAGCTAAGGATTTGCATTGCGCAACAGAGACTTAATGTTAAGATTGTCGCTACACATGGAGGGATTACTGTGGGCGAGGATGGCATTTCGCATCAAGGTATCGAGGATCTGGCCCTTTATTGTGCTCTTCCGGGTTTTACTGTGATTGTGCCTGCCGATGCCATCGAGGCTGCAGAAGCGGTTAAAACGGTGGCAAGCACTTACGGACCTTGCTACATCCGGCTGAGCCGTCCCAAGACACCGCTCGTTTACCAGGAAGGTTACCAGTTTACCCTGGGCAAGGCAGTGGTGATGAGACAAGGAAGGGATGCTACTATCATGGCTAATGGCATTATGGTAGCTGAAGCATTGAGGGGAGCAGACGCTCTAGCCCGAGAGGGTATAGATTGCCGCGTGATCAATGTACATACTATGAAGCCTCTGGACAAGGAAGCCATAGTTCAGGCAGCTCGCGATACCGGGGCAGTTGTTGTCGCCGAGGAGCATCTGGCTCATGGCGGTCTCGGTAGCCGCGTTGCCCAGGTAATTGCTAAGGAAAGGCCGGTGCCGATGGAATTTGTTAATCTTGGTGACAGATATGCCCGCTCCGGCAAAGCTGAAGAACTATTGCAAAGGTACGGCCTTACAGCACACGAGATTCAGAACGCAGTAAGGTTAGTTGTAGATCGGAAAAAGCGATTTACTTCATTTGTCCCTTAAAGTTCAGAGACCTTGTTCCCTCCGCAAATTCTCAGCCTGGTTTCAGAGGAACTCGAGTAACTTGCGGCTGCGGACGGGATGGCGGAGCTTGGCGAGAGCTTCTTTTTCAATCTGGCGTATTCGTTCCTTAGTTAATCCCAATTCGGTTCCTACTTCTTCAAGGGTGTGTCCATATCGTTCCTCGCCCAACCCAAACCTTAGTTCGATGATTCGGCGTTCTCGTGGCGTTAGGGATTGCAGGACCTCACTCACTTGCTCCTTGAGTAAAGCGGTGTCCGCCTCTTCTTCAGGCTCTACGAGTGTACGATCGGAAACGAAGTCACCTAGCTCGTCTCCTTCGTCTCCGATAGGTGTTTCGAACGAGATGGGCTTTCCAGAACTCACCTCAAGCAACCATTCTACCTTGTGGGATGGTAGTCCCATCTCGGCAGCCAGTTCCTCCGCCGTGGGCTGACGCCCCAGCTTCTGGAATAGTGTGTTTCTTGCTCGGAACAACTTGGTTACCGCCTCGACCAAGTGGCCTGGAAGACGTATGATACGCGCCTGGTCATTGGCAGCTCTGTTTATTGCCTGCCAGATCCAGGGAATGGCGTAGGTACTGAATTTATACCCCTTCCTGAAGTCAAATTTTTGTACCGCTTGCATCAGCCCGATATTACCTTCCTGAATAAGGTCGGCTAAAGGCACGCCGCGATTAATATTGTCTCTGGCAACACTGATAACTAGGCGCAGATTCGCTCGAATCATATGGTCAGTGGCTTGTTGCGCCTGTGCTTTTATGTCTTGGAAGTGCTGCGCGATCCTGAAGCTATTTTCCTCCAGCTCCTGGCGGAACGACCGCGAGTGGATCGCTGTTCCGAGGTCCGACAGGGAACTGACTTGCTTGCCAATCTCCAGGATATCCCACGGTACCAGCGAGCTATCTAGTGAAAATTGAATCAGAGACTGCTCGACTTCACTTCTGGTCTTGCCAGTAAGCGTGGCGATACTGGCGGAGAGGCTCTCATCAATATGACCATCTATGGCACGACGGAGTTCAGGGCAAGTTATTTTCTCAGCAAGGCTCTTATCAGTGGTCAGCTCAAGGTGTCGGCAAAGTGCCTCAAACAACCATTCTGCCTGGCTTAAGCGTTCGAGTAACATAAGTAGCAGATCAACCGCTGACGGTGGCGCATTGTGTTCAGAAGCCCAGCTCTGTTCGATAAACGCGATATGTTTCCCCTTCTCTATGCGGCTGCCCAATAATCGCTCGTCCTGGGCACGCAAGAGAGGGGTTTCACGTATCTCCGCCAGGTAGAAGCCTAACGAATTTTCCCCCGGTTCGAATTCATACGTCGCGGCAGCGTTTTCGATTCCGGAAGCTTCTGCGTAAGGCACGTCAAAATCTACCCAGTCTGTCTTGCCGGTTTCGGCAAGGGTAGCTTTCCTCTGCTTCATCTTTTTCATTGTTCTAGCCATCTCTTCCTTCCAGGTTGCCCTTCTTGCCTTGGGCGTTTGCCTGACCCCGGTAGAAGGCCACTTATTCCGCTCCTCCCGAGTGCAATTTTAGGGCAAACGTTGACGGTTATATGTGACTTTTGTCGCACCAGAAAAATTACGAGGGTAACTTAGCTTCGATTACAGAAAAGGTCTGAGATTTTGCTGCGTTTCTAAAAAGGTTTCCTGAGTCACTATTTCATAAGGGCAGCTTATAGCGCCAGTGAGGCACACTGTTTCACAATCAGTACACCAGTCACATTCTATGGTTTCGATCACAGTAATAACATTGTTCACCAACATCAAAACGTGCTGGTGACAGACAGAAATGCACAGCCCACACCCGGTACACTTCTCAGGATCTATCAAAGGCATTTCCATTAGCAGGTTCCGTTTTTAGCTTTTTTGATATCATATCTACATATATGGAATTCGTCTGCGACTTTTGTCTCAAACAGCCGCACCCATTTTCTCCTCCAGAATCTTCTTGTTAATAATTATAATGCGGTGTCGGTCTAATTTGATCGCTCCTTCCTCCTCCAAAGTCTTCAGCGACCTGCCGACCACTTCGCGCACCGTACCTGCCATGGCTGCCATCTCATGCTGGGTGAGCCAGGGTCTTTGCCCCGCCTTACCTTCAGCGTGCTCGAGAAGTATCCGAGCCACTCTTCCAACAACAGTTCTGAACGAAAGGTCCTCAACCAGCGAAACAAGGTTACGCACTCGTGCCGCCAAGACCTTCACCACATTAAGAGCGATCCGAGGGTGATTTCGCAACAGAACCTCTACATCTTCTCTTTTTATTCCATAGAGCAGAACCTGCCCCATTGCTTGAGCGCTGGCAGGATTGGGACCACCATCGAAGACGGCCACGTCGTTAAAAGCCTCTCCCGGACGTACAATGGTCAGGATTTGTTCTCTGCCCTGTACCGAGGTCTTGAATACCTTTACCGCGCCCGAGGCCACAAAGTATAGACTGTCAGCTGGCTCGCCCTCGATTGCTATTAATTCTCCCCTTCTGGCGACTTTGTGAAACACGAGTGCTCTGATTGACTCGAGCTCTGCAGGCCCTAAATCCAGGAAATAAGGAATAGTTTTTAGGAACTCTAATGCTACCGTCATTTTTGATCTTTCAGGAAGGAAAATGCCTGAAGCCATTGACCTCTCAGTAAACTCTGAAGCTCAACTTCTCCAGTCTCCTCCTCAATGCCATCAGATTAAGTACATCCTCTTTATTGTAGTTCAACAGCAGATTCAGCGCCTTTTCGTCTTGATTATTCTTGTATCTCCACCACAATGTCACAGCATCAGCCCCACGAATGTGGCAAAGTTGCCGTGAGATGCCTAGTTGTCGCTCTACCGCCTTAAAGCCGCCATACAGGTTGTTCCTCCAGCAGTCATGCATCAAATCGTGGTGGCGAAAATGCTCTGCTAAATCTATACCAAGGCGGAAATTGATAAACGGAAGATCGAAGTTGGCGCCATTGTAGGTGTAAATCGTGTTCGCAGGGCGCAGCGTGCGTAGCAAGTTTGCTGGCGTTATCTCTCTTCCTACCAGCTGGATAAGTTGACTCTGCGTGTGTGTAGCTAAGCAAATACCAATCACGGTTATTTCGTCATAGAACGGACATAGACCCGTCGTCTCAATATCGAGATAGGCGTCAGGTTCCTCTTCCAATTTCCGTCGATCCCTTTCTTAAATCTTGTGAGATATGATAGCACTATATCAAACAGGATGAAACAAATTATCCAGTCCTAGCAGAAAAAATCTGCTCAAATGTCAACTTCTCCACGGAGCGGATTGGAGCCTATCATCAAATGGCTGGGCAGTAGCAGCCCTTCACTAATCGAAGACGCAGCTCGGCGAGCAAAGCTCACAGGTCCAAACAAGGCCTGCTGTGGCAAGCTCTTTAGTTAAGCTCATCATCTGGTGTAAAATTTGTTTGGTATCTGGGTCCAATTAGACTAACAGAAGTAAAAGAAATTTATTTAGTTCTTGAAACCTAAGACGAGCACCTGAACACAGAATTTATCTCAGCACAAAGGGAAATAGAGCCGTGGTCAAACTAAGATATCTATTTCAACCAATAACAATAAGCTCAATGGAGGTAGCAAACAGGGTCGTGATGCCTGCCATGGACCCTGGTTTTGGTATTGATGAAGAAGGCTGCGTCACCGATCAACTTATTGAATACTTTGTGGAGAGGGCACGAAGCCGACCCGGAATGATCGTAGCTGGTTCTGCGGCAGTCCATCCCTCGGGAATAGTCCAGCGGATGCGAATGGTTCCCCTGTGGAAGGATCATGTCTATCCCAGTCTGGAGCGCTTGGTCAAGGCTGTACACGAGTATGGGGTTAAGTTTGGTGCACAGTTGAATCACTGCGGCTTAGCCTGTCTACCCCAACCTTCGGTCTGCGCTTCGGAGATTCCTGAGCTAATTGAAATGGGCTTTGCTGTAAGGGCGGCAAGTAAGGAAGATATCAAAGAATATGTGGAAGCCTTCGGGTTGGCAGCACAGCGCTGTGTTGAAGTAGGCTTTGATTTTGTGGAAATTCACGGAGCTCATGCTTACTTGATCAACGAATTTCTCACGCCTCGCTATAACCGCAGAACCGACGAATATGGCGGCAGCTTTGAGAACAGGATCAGGTTTTTACTGGAGGTAGTACGCGCCATAAGAGGAAGAATCGGTGATCGAATTCCTATTGGTGTGCGACTGAATGGAGACGACTTCATAGAAGAAGGTGGCTGGAACCTGGTTGATCTGTGCCGTCTTGCCCCCATTCTGGAATGTGAAGGCGCTAACTATTTGAGTATATCGGTAGGCGGCGCCCCCTATGGCAGCCTGCACGTCAACATAGCTCCCATGTACGAGGAACAAGGTGCCTTTGTCCATTTCAGTGCCGAGGTCAAGAAACATGTGTCTATTCCCGTGGTGACTGTGGGTAGAATCAAGAATCCGCTCATGGCTGACGCCATAATCAAAGAAGGCAAGGCCGATTTGGTTGCTATGGGCAGGGCTCTATTGGCTGACCCCGAGATGGTGGAGAAGGCAAGGAGAGGAGAGATAGCGGAAATAAGGACATGTCTGGGGGAATGCCTTGGCTGCATCGAAGGAATCTTAAGGCGCGGAGAAGCAACCTGTGCGGTGAACCCGAGAGTAGGCAGGGAATATGCAATAAGGGATATAAGGGACGATAAAAAGGCTGTGGCGAGGAAAGTACTGGTTGCAGGAGCGGGTTGTGCCGGGCTGGAAGCCGCGAGGAGAGCGGCGTTCGCAGGGCATGAAGTTATTCTCTGTGAAAGCAAAGGCTGGATAGGGGGACAGCTTAAACTGGCAGCGAAGATTCCTAAAAGGCAGGAAATGATGGAAATCGTTTGCTGGTATGAGAAGCAACTTAACAAGCTAGGCGTGGAGATTCGTCTAAACACCACAGTGGATGAAGATATTCTTGACCGTGAGAGACCCGACGTCCTTGTAGTGGCAACGGGAAGCATGCCTGAGATACCGCTGGGGACCATCCGTGGGTTGGAGAACCTAAGGGACATTGTGATATTAACAGCCGACGAGCTCCTAGAGAAGGAGGTGTTGCCGGGTTACAACGTCCTCGTTATAGGGGGGGACCAGATTGGGCTTCAGGTTGCTGATTACCTTTCAGAGCACGGGAGAGCGACCTACATTGTGGAAAGTGGGACACGCTTTGGGGAAAAGCTAGCCTACAACGACAGGCACTACCTTATGGGTCGAATAATAAGCAAGGGCGTAAAACGGTACAAGCGGGTTCACTATATTGACATTTTGCCCGTGGATCAAGTTTGCCTTGTAGACGACGAGGGAAGGCGAACACTGCCACAGGTAGATGCTATAGTAGTGGCCAACCAGAGGCGCCCTAACACCTATTTGGCTGAGATAGCGAGAAGGAAAGGACTCGAGGTTTATCTGGTAGGTGATGCCAAGGGCTTTGCTGACAGGGAACAAGGCACTATTCTGGCAGCTATAGCCGCGGGGTATGAGGTTGGTCGCGCAATCTAATCAAGCAGTAATGAGCATGATATAATCTGCTCGAGCCTCAGTGCCGAGACAAATAAAAAATTTAGAGGAGGAATGATGCTTAAGCGACTCAGCGCGAAGCAGCTGGCGGCCCTGTATGATGAATCCAAGGAGAAGATGCCACGTCACGAAAGAGAGAAGTGGCTTAATCAGAGATTGGCAAGACAGGTACGATTTGCTTACCGTAACGCTCCTGCAGTAAAAGAGAAGTTTGACAAAGCCGGCGTCTCTCCTGGTGAAATCCGCACTATTAAGGATCTAGAGAAATTACCTGTGACCACGAAAGACGAATTGGTCAAGCTGCAGCAAGCCAATCCTCCCTTCGGGGGATTTCTCGCCGTCCCTCTCAATAGTCTGAACAGGATTTACGTTTCTCCTGGACCGATTTATGATGCCTGGGGGATAGAACGGGTCAGGAATGCTGTGCGCGGATTTGTTAGGGCCGGCTGGCCCCGGCCAGGCGACATAGTATTGGTATCTACCATGTATCATATGGTACCCGCGGGGCTGTTTTTGACCGATGCCTTAGATTTAATTGGATGTACTGTTGTGCCTGCCGGAGTCGGGCAAAGCGAGCTTCAGGTAAAGCTTCTCCGTGATCTAAAAGCTACGGCTTTTTTCAGCTTCCCAAGCTTTACTATGACAGTACTCCAGAAAGCCGAGGAAATGGGATACGATGTGCGACGCGATTTTAATCTGAAATATACCACAGGTGGGGGGGAGAGACACATTCAGATGCTCAAAAAGGTTTTCCAGGAAAAATACGGTCTTATAGTAGGTGACGGCTATGGGACTGCTGACCTCGGTGAAGTGGCCTACGACTGCGGTGTAGGGGAAGGATATCATTATGATGACGAAGCTTGTGTGGTGGAGATAGTCGACCCAACCACCGGGAAGCAGGTTGCCCCCAATGAGGTAGGGGAGATAGTGGTGACTCTTTTCAGCAAAGTTTATCCCTTGGTTAGGTTTGGCACTGGTGACCTTGCGAGCTATACGGAGGAACCTTGTCCCTGCGGTAGGACCGCACCCAAGATTACGCGAATCTTGGGAATGATCGGAGAACATATCAGAGTTAAGGGCATGTTTGTGCACCGTAGGGAACTGGATGAAGCCATGTCCAAATTTCCTCAAGTGTCTAAATATCAGATGGTGTTATGGCTGGAGGGGCACCGGGACAGAATAACCCTCAGATTAGAAACTGAGCCCGGGGTAGATCAGAAAGCGCTAAACGAAGAGATCAACAGGAGATGTCAGGAAGTGTTCAAGCTGAGGATGGATAAAATTGAATTTCTCCCTAAGGGGACACTCCCTGAAGATTATCAGAAATTTGTGGACACGAGATGGGGTTGAGTCCAAAAGGTAACGAGACTCTCACACCCGATGGACTCAACATGTGTCCCATCCAGAAGACCTCCCTCGGCTCGCCAATTTGGTATTTGCGTGACGTCCATGGTGACGGCACCTACCGCAGCTGCCATCCTTTGAGGAAGGGTAACCTGTCCTCATATGTCTTGCAGCAGGTCTGGCTTCCTGACCGTACGCCGGGACAACACGTAAGCCCGCCATCAAAGGGATGCCACTGACTCTCTGACGCCTTAACCTGCTCTCCTCCCCGTCTCAAACTTATTTTAGCCCTAAAAGAGGCGCAGCGAGGAGAGACAACTTTGAATACAAGTAGCATCGTTTTGACAAATAAAGGGGGATACTGTTTACTTTTATACCTTGACGCTACGAGAGATTACCTGAAAGGCAAATATTGTAAAGGAGATTGACGATGGTTGGAGTTGTATCCTACGGTGCACACATTCCGTACCTGAGGTTGAGTCGAGATGAGATCTCTAAAGCGATGGGCAGGGCCTCGATTGGGGGAGAAAAAGCGGTGGCCAATTATGACGAGGATAGCATAACCATGGCTGTAGCCGCAGCCAGAGAATGCGTCAAAGGGATAAACAAGGAAGAAATAGATGCTCTGTTTTTTGCCTCCACTACTCCTCCATACAGAGAAAAGCAATGTTCCAGCTTGATAGCCGCTGCTGTGGATCTCAGGGCAGATGTGTCAGTTGCCGATTTTGCCAACTCGTTAAGAGCAGGCACTAATGCTTTGAGAGCAGCCATCGATGCTGTTAACAGCGGATCAGCGAAGTTAGTGCTGGTGACGGCGGCTGATTGTCGTCTAGCAAACCCCGGCTCAGAGTTAGAGCAGCTTTTCGGGGACGGGGCAGCCGCAGTCCTGGTTGGCAACGACGATGTAGCTGCGGAAATAGAAGCAAGTTCTACATATTGCGAAGAATTCATGGACCAATGGAGGATGGAGGACGATAGTTTTGTCAGAACCTGGGAGGCGAGGTTCGTCAGACAGGAAGGCTACATGAGAATTATGCAGCAGGGGATCTCACGGTTCATGGAAACGCACGGATTTAGAGTAAATGAGTTCACTAAAGCGGCTATCTATGGTTTGGATCCTAGGGCTCATAGGGACCTGGTTCAGAGTCTGGGTTTTAACCTTAAGACTCAAGTTCAAGATCCTCTTTTCGATCGAGTGGGAAACACTGGTTGCGCCTTTGCTCTGATGATATTCGTGGCTGCGCTGGAAAATTCCAATCCTGGAGACAGGCTGCTGTTAGCTAATTATGGTGACGGGTGTGACGTTTTCTCTTTTCGAGTTGGTGAAGCAATAACAAAGATCAAGGGAAGAAAGGCAATAGCTTACCATCTGGGAAGAAAGAAGCTACTTCCCAATTACGCCGCTTATCAGAGAGTGCGTCATTTGGTAACAAGTGAGGTAACCCCGCATCCTAAAGATGATATGTTTGTTCCCGTTTTGTGGAGGTCGAGAGCTGAGATTCTCAGTCTCCACGGGTGTAGATGCCTCAATTGTGGTGAAGTTCAGTTTCCCAAACAGCGTGTCTGTGCCTACTGTGGTACAAAGGACAATTTTGAGGAAGTTCCATTGTCTGACAAGAGAGGTACAATCTTCACCTATACCATAGACCATATGACTCCTTCCGTCAATCCGCCCACAGTGCGCTGCGTGGTGGACTTTGAAGGTGGAGGAAGGATGGTCTGTGTCATGACTGACTGTGAACCAGAGCAGGTAGCCATTGACACACCCGTGGAGATGATTTTCAGGAAACTGTTAGATGTCGAGAATGCGGGATTGCATAGTTACTTCTGGAAGTGTACGCCTGCAATATGACGCTACTGAGACCAATCAAGTTTGGGAAAGGAGAGGATAATGGAATCTCTTAAAGATAAGGTTGCCATTGTGGGTATGGGGTGTACCTATTTTGGGGAGCGGTGGGATAAAGGAGGGGAGGACCTAATTGTCGAAGCTGCGTATGAGGCGTTCGAGGATGCCGGAATAGAGCCAAAAGATATACAGGCTGCATGGCTGGGTACCCTTTTCTCCGCCGGTTCAGGGTGTGGTCTGGCTCGTCCTCTGAAACTGGGATATATTCCTGTAACCAGAGTAGAAAATGGATGTGGTACTGGAATGGACGCCTTCAGAAATGCATGTTTTGGGGTGGCTTCCGGTATGTACGACCTTGTTTTGGCTCTGGGGTTTGAGAAACTGAAGGACTTCGGCATGAACATATTGCCGGAGTGGTTCTCTGGTGTAAATCCCGTGTTCCGGTTCGGACATAGTTCAGCAGGGGATTTCGCTCTGACGGCAGTAAGGTACTTCCATAAGTACGGAATAGGGCGAGAGACACTGGCTAAGATCGCAGTGAAAAACCACCACAACGGCATGTTAGCCCCTAAGGCACAGCTCCATCGCGAAATAACTATCGAGGAGGCGTTGAACGCACCCATAATCGCATGGCCGCTGGGACTTTATGATTGTTGTCCTAGGACCGATGGGGCAGCGGCTGCAATTATCACCAGGGCTGATATGGCAAAAACTTTTCGTGATGATTACGTGCTGGTCAAGGGGTTGGGTGTAGCTGCGAACCCGGGAACTAATCGAGTGAGAAGAGACTACGATTTTGTCCATTATGATGAGAACGTTAGTGCAGCTCGGCAAGCTTACCAACAGGCGGGAATCAAGGACCCTTTTAAGGAACTAAGCCTTGCTGAGGTTCACGATTGTTTTACTATCACAGAATTGATTGTTTATGAAGACCTCGGTCTGTGTCCGCGGGGTGGAGCCAAAGAATATATAGACGCTGGTGCCTTTACCTTAGAGGGAGAAATGCCGGTAAACTGTGACGGGGGTCTAAAATGCTTCGGACATCCCCAGGGCGCGAGCGGATTGAGAATGATATACGAATCATACAAGCAACTTCAGGGTAAAGCGGGAGCCCGTCAGCTCAAGAATCCCACGCTCGGGCTTTCCCATAATATTGGTGGTTTGCCTTGTGAAGGAACAACTGCTACTATCGCGATAGTGGGGCGCTAGACTTGCTCTGGGTTACTCAGTCCTTTTGATCTTGCGTCCTTTTGCTCTATTGCGGCGGCGAGGGATTCACTAACCCTTGCGTTATCGTTTTGGGCATTATGTCCACTAGCTCGTCCAGAGTCCACATACCTGGCTTGTAAATGGTTTTCGTTTCGTGAGGTTCAGAATATAAAGAGATAAAACCGCCATGTACGCTGATGACCTTGCCATTCACGTTGGCTGCCTCATCGGTACAGAGATAAAGAACTACGGGAGCTATGTACTCTGGTCCAGGCATGCTCATAAATGCTTCATAGTGTTCTTTGGACATAAGACCAGCTTCAAATTTCTGCTTTATCCCGGCTACCACTGCAGGGTCCATGGTCATTCTGGTCTTCGCTCCAGGAAGAATAGCGTTGGCTGTAATCCCGCGTCTTCCCAGCTCTAAAGCAGCCGTTCTGGTAAGACTGACGATGCCACCCTTGGCGGCGGAATAGTTTGCCTGTCCCACATTGCCAAGCCAACCCTGGGAGGCAAATGTTATGATCCTTCCCCATCTTTGTTCTCTCATATAAGGAGCAGCGTGCCGTATACAGTTGAAAGTCCCTTTAAGATGAACATTCACCACGATATCCCATTCCTCCTCCGACATGTTATGCAGCATGCGGTCCCGCAATACCCCTGCCGGGGTCACCAAGATGTCTATCTTGCCAAACTCTCTTACACAGGTATCTATGATGTTCTTGGCCGCATTGAAATCAGCTACGGACTCATAACTGGCTACAGCTCTGTGTCCTCTCTTGGTTATCTCCGCCACTACTTCATCAGCTACGGATCTGCTGCCTCCCGTGCCATCTCGCTCCACACCGGGGTCATTCACCACAACGCTCACTCCTTCCTCTGCAAGGGCCTCGGCTATGGCTCGTCCAATCCCCCGACCAGCCCCTGTGACTACTGCGGCTTTCCCTGCTAATCTTTTCGCCATATCTGTCTCCTCCAATTTTTTGCTCTTTTCTCCGAGCTTAGCAGTGCATTTGGCTCTAATCGATTCTGATATTCCTTGGTGTTAAGACACTCTGAACAGGATCACGCTGACATCGTGGATAAAGCAACACCGGCCTTAGGGTTTCCCTCAAAAGAGCATTTACGAGATATCCAAGCCAGTGAAAAGAGACGCTCTTGACGGTTCAGATCGATCTCTTGCTCCTGATTAAGTGAACAGCTCTTTTTTGTTCAACGTATCCAAGGTTCATTCTACAACCTGTGTTGCAGTTAGTCAACGTTTCGACGGGCATCTCTTTCCAGCCGCAGATAAGCGTATCTGGAATCTTAGTGAGGCACTATTATTACGGAAATGCGCGTTAGGTGCTGTTGAGACCATATACGTCTCACCGGACTCCCTATCACTGTGGAAATTTGACAGTTCAGAGGAGCGTTGGCTAAAATGCGAACGCGTTCAGTAGGCAGTATTGCAAGCCAAAGATGAAGAGGAAACCAGCAAAGCGTTCAGGCGAAAGTATCCGCCGCACGGAGAGAAGGAAATGGAGGTTTGAATATGCAGGAGCATACGCTTAAGGCACCAAGTATAGCTTTCGTAGAGCAGGAGTTAGAGAAAGAAGGAAAATTAGGGAAACCGATAGTTTATGAGCTACCTCCTCGAGAGGAGCCCTTCCGGGGAATAGAGGAGATTGGTGTAGGTCCGGAGTATTTCTCTCATATACGCAAAGGGGAATACTACGCTGAGTTTGGCGGTCCGAAGACTGATTACACGGGCTGCATCATGTTAGATATTTGCGAGCGTCCCGAGGAGGTAGACGACGCCAAAGTAAAAGTGTATGGTCCCGAGCTTTATCAGATACTCCCTGAAAGCGTATTACCCGTGGCTATACATATCAAAGTGTGGGGTAAGGAAATGTATTTCGATCGGCTGGAGTACATGGGGAGGGTTCTGGCGAGTGCCATGATGAATGCTGAAGGTTGGACCTTCTTGGGAGCCGTTTTTGAGCCATGGATGAGGATCTCCAAGAAGGTAGTGCAGAAGTATAACTATACCTTTGGTAAGTTCGGGCAGCTTTACAGGGCATATGTGGTTACCACAGTGCCCCTGGTGGAAAGAATGGAGGTAATAATCATGGTGGGGGAGCCAGTGGAAGGAGGGGTGGTAGAAGGAGCTCCGAAGCCCCTATCGAGGGAAGTAATGCAGGAGGTACTGGAGCGCCTTCGTAAGAAACAGGCGTTCTATGATGCATATGCGAAAATGTTGGAGGATGAGGACGTGGATACGTTTTACGGATGTACGCTGTGCAAGATGATTGCACCTAATCACGCCTGTGTAGTAAGTCCCGCGAATATTCCTTTCTGCGGGTTTGCAACCTGGGCCGGCTTGAAAGTTACTTATGAAATAGAAATGGGGGGCTTTACCTTCCCCATAGAAAGAGGAAGACGGATCGACCCTGATTTCTTCTGGTATGAAGGAGTGGACAGGGAAATGTACCTCAGGTCCAATTTGAGGTATAAGCACTTTTTCCTTAATTCTTGTATCGTTTATCCCGCCACCAACTGCGGCTGCTTCGAAGCTGCAGCGTTTTACATACCCGAGGTGGATGGAATTGGTATTGTGCATCGGCGCTATAGCGGAGACACCCCGCTGGGGATTCCTTTCTCCACGTTGGCCGGGTTCATGAGCGGTGGGGAACAGAACCATGGATTTAAGGGAATAAGTCTTCGCAACATAATGATGAAAAATTTCCTTGCCGATGACGGTGGCTGGGACAGGATAGTATGGATGCCCAAGACGGTAAAAGAAGAGGTTGCTGAAAGCATACCTGAGGAAGTATATGACAAGATCGCCACGGAAGAAGACGCTATAGACCCGGAAGAATTAAAAGAATGGTTGCGGAAGAGGGGGCATCCTATCGTACGTAAATTCTGGTCTCAGACCGGGGGAGAGCCGGACCCTTTGGTTCTTCCCCAGCCGAGCGAGCCCTGGCCCGAGTCTGAGTTTCAAAAAGCGTTACAAAGAGTAAAGAATGCAAGGAGAATAAAATAAACAAGTGCTGAGGGAAGAAATCCGAAAGCATGCCGAAAGAGAAGGGATAGACAAGTTCAAGTCATCCCTGTTCGATGGCTTCAACCTAGCAGAACAAGAAAAAGATGCACTGATAACAAGCCTTCTCTGTGGCCATCACCTGTTGATCCTCGGTCCTCCGGGCAGCGGCAAAACTGCTCTAGCTAATAGGATTGCCCGCATTCTGGAAGATAGAGAGGTGGTAAGCGACTGTCCGTTAAACTGTTCTCCTCAAGAGGCTTCTTGTCCCTGGTGCCTGGAAAAGAAAAAGCAGGGAATACCATTATTACCCTCTGTGCTCCAAGGGTCGGCAAGGACGAAGAGAGTGCAAGGAAGTGCAGGCTTGGTCAAAGAAGACTTGATCGGAGATGTAGACGTTGAGGTTGCGTTAATTGAAGGGCTGCAGTCTCCACGCGCTTTCATCCCCGGCAAGCTACTGCGGGCAAATCACGGTATCTTACTTATTGATTTCATCGATAGGGTTCCTGAAGGGGTATTAAATTCGATCTTGTACTCTCTTCAGGGTGAGCCATTGTACATGAGTCGCTGGGAATGCAGTCTTCCTCTTGATATTCTAGTGGTTGGCACTGGCGCTGAGGACATGTTGCTAAGAACATCCCTGGATCTGGGAGACTGTTTTGACGTTATCAGGCTGGACTATGTGAGTGATCCTCTTTACCAACGGCAAATAGTCCTAGACAATGTTCCTGAGGCTACAGGTAAGGAAATACTTGTAGACAGGATAGTGGATATTATCAACCGGACCAGAAAGCATGGGGACGTGGTAAGAGGTGTAAGTACCCGGGGAATGATAAGTTTCTCCTCCCTTCTCTGCTCTTCAGGGCTGAATCAGGATGAGGAGGGACTTTGGACTGCTGCCTTCGTTTCTCTGCCGCATCGTTTGAAAATACCATCGGAAGCAGATGTACCTGGAAAAAGAGAACAGATAGTTGCAGAAATTCTCAGTGAAGCGGCAGGCAAGGCAAAGAAAGAGGAAATCATTACCATACCCAAAGAGGCTGTCGAGGCGCTAGTCGAGGAGCTGGTGAGCGAGGACTCTTTGAGAATACCATTAAAATATGGAGCTTTTGATATTCTGCTAAGGAGAATAAAGAAATTTCCACACTCTAGACTTGCTTCCATTTATGCTGAGGTATTGCGAAAACTAAAGGAGCTGTACCCAGAACGATATGGTGGCCTTGATCCTGAGCTTTTGTGGGAAATAGAACAGGTGAGAAAACAGGATGAGGAGCAGAGAAAGTTAATGCAAAGACTTGAAATGGAAGTTCTAACAGAAACGATAAAGGTGCTGGAGAATAGAGGCATCTTGGAGTACGGTGAGTCTGGCTGGCGATTGAGCCTTCGTGGCATCGCTGCTTTACTCGAGGGACTTTCCCCAAAACTGGTTACAGATAGATATTCCTACGGCTATGGCAGGCACAGTACCGGTAAAAAGTCAAATCTGGGAGAAGGAAAGATTATTGGTACCAGATACTTTCACTTTGGCGATAGATACCATGATATATCTCTGAGGGATACCATTAGGGAGGCGATTAGGAACAGGCATAGGGAATTAAGAAAGGAAGATATAAGGGTAGTGACTAGGGATATACGTATGAAAATGAACATCGTCCTCTTAATTGATCTTTCCGGGACCATGCGGCAGCTACAAAAATTGTGGTATGCCAAGCAAAGCGCTGTCGCCCTGGTTGTGGCGGCGTCCCGTTATCAAGACGCTATCGGCATAATATCGTTTTCTAATCTAGCCGAGATGGTAATTGGTTTAAGCCGCAATATTTACGAAATAGCACGAAGGATACTGGATCTCGAGCTGCATGAGAATGCTTTTACTAATATCGGATTTGGCATCGCTAAGGCGTGCTCTCTACTAGTGCGTTATCCCACGGGAAAAGCGAAGCGACACGTCATCCTTATTTCGGACGGTGATGCCACCGCCCCTCATCCCTCGCCAGAAAAGTACGCCCTGAAACAGGCAGCGCTCGCGTCTCGTCGTGGCATCACCATCTCTTCCATCTGCATAGCTCAGCAGTCCTCCAATCCGGACCTGATGTGCCGCATAGCACGCATAGGCAAAGGAAGAATGTACTTCGTGGGAGCTGAGGATCTCTCCGCAGCTATTCTTGAGGAGACTTTATCGGCTCACACAGCGTAGCGATCTTTGCAAAGGAGGAGGAACATGTCAGAAGAAAAGCTTTGCAGTGTGTGTGGTAAGAACCCAGCCACCAGGAATTGCAGCCAGTGCGGCGTTCCTTTGTGTGATGTGTGTACCAAAAGGGTGAAGTTGAAGACGGGAGACCTTTCCGAGCAGGTGGCGGGTTTCGGCATGGGTGCGGGAACAACCCTGTCTACTTTACGCCCCGGGCAAGTGACCAAGTATTTGTGCCCCAAGTGCTACAAGAATCTGGACATAGATATGTGATCTGAGATGTAGAAAGGTGAAAAAATGGCAGGAGAGTATAAGGACGAAAAGCTGATCAGGAAAAGGATCCCCGAGGAGAAGAGATTCATCAAATTAGGGGACCTCAGCGTTGATCTGGGGGCTCTGTGTAGAGATCCCAGAGATGCTCTGGATGATTTAAGGGAAGCAATACGAGAAGATTGGGCTACAGTTCGCTACGAAGAGTGGGATACCAAACTTTATCCCTTCGCTGAAGCTTCAGAGCTAGTAATTATAGATAGGTTTCTCCTTGACACCTATCCACCGCTATATACAAATCCACAGCCTGTTTGCTCTGATTGTCCTTCCGGCCCTTGTGACTTAAAGGAAAAGAAGGGCAAGTGCGGCCTAGAACTGGAGGGATATCAGGGGAGACTCAGTCTTAGAGCAGCTTGTAAGGGTGCCCGAGCCCAGGTTATGGAAGCTAGGGAACTTTTAGAGCGTGCCATCGCGGAGTTTGGTAGGGAGCGCGAAGTTTCCTACGGGGAACGGCATGATATCGCTGACCATGCACTCTGTATTGGCATGCTTACTGGTAAATATGCCAGAACGGTGGGGGACCTCGAAAGGGCTCTGGGATATGTGGAGTCCCAGTTGAATAAGCTAACACTAGCGAGTTACTCGGGAGTGGGAAAAGCTTTTGACTTTGAATGCATGACCTTCCATATGGGCTCAGTTCTGTTGGTCGCACAGGAGATTTCGGAGCTGTTGAAAGTTTCTTGCTTTGGTCTGCAAAGCGCGGCTCAGCACGACAAGCTGGAGATGAGAAGCTGGCCTCCGGTGAACATACTGGGGGGACTCAAAAGCATAGATAAGAACAAGCCAGTAATTGCCTTTGTGGGGGACAACTTTCTTCCTGCGTGGACCACGGTAAACTACCTCAAAGAAAACAATTTGACCGACGAGGTGGAAATCTGCGGAATCGGCTCCGTGGGGCTGGATTTGACTCGCTATTACGACAGGACACGCGTTATTGCTTCTATGGGAAACGCGGCACGAACGATCAGGTTAGCCTTTGCCGACGTTATAGTTGCGAGTATGGGATGTATGAATCTGAACCTGCTGGAACTAGCTCAAAAAGGCAACAGCAAACTGATTTGGGTTAGTCCCCAGCCTATTGGGGTCGAATGGGTGAAAGATCGTACTGACGAGCCCATCGATATCCTGGTTGATGATCTAAGCCGCAGAGTAGATGCTATATGGTGCCGGGATATGGATAAAGTGGGCGAGATAGCGGTTAGAGTAGCGAAAGAGGTCAAGAAGCGAAGACAACCGTGGACGAATTACCTCATTTCCGAAGAGGAAGCGAAGAGGGAAGCAGGAAAGTGTAGGAAAGATTGTGACCTTTGCTTCAACGTGTGTCCCTATGGAATACCCGTGGGACAGGGTTTCAGAAAGGTGAAACAAGCTGGGCTAACAGCTCTAGAAGAGATGGAAAAGAAATGTGTCCTTTGTCAGAGGTGTGAGGATGTATGTCCAGAGCAAATCAGGATAACAGACATCATGGTGCGGGTGGCAAGCAAATGGGCTTACGAAGAGAGCTTCAAGATGCGCTCAGGAAGGGGAAGTATTCCTGAGGATGAAACAGCCCGCTGTGCTTTCACCCTGTCAAATTCTCCTGGTTTCGTTCGCATTCTGAGCTGTGGGGGAAGCAAGAAAATAACGGACGATGTGGTTTGGCTTGCGCGGGAGCTACTCACCCGCGCCTGTGTGGTGGTTGTTGCCGGGTGCGGTGGGCTGGAGGTAGCCAAGTACTTTGACGAAGAAGAGAAAAAATTCCTTTATGAAAAACATCCCGGTGAATATGTTCCTAGGAATATAGTGTTCACTGGCTCTTGCTCGACACATTGCCTGTTACAGGAGGCAAGTGCCCACTGGGCACGCACCGGTGTCCACATTTCTCACTATGCCAATATGATCGAAGTGGCGGACGTTACTTATCGTCTATTCAGTACACCGGCGATCTTGTGGGGAGAGGTTCCTGAAAGAATGTACACTATAGCGTCAGCTTATGCTCGGTTTGGTGAAAGGGTAATCGTAGGGCCGGTCAATGCTTTTCAATGGAAACGATTTCTCTTAGGAAATCAATATGACCGAAGCAAGTGGCGAGTCTGGGATACCGCTGATGGCAAGCAGGTGGAAACCGAGCCGGCTGCGGAGCACCTCATCATACCAGTAGAAACCAAGGAAGAGGCGATAGTAATGTTGTGGAACCTTAACTTTCGCCCCGGGGGGATATCCATGTACCAGATCCTCAGATTCACCCCTTATCTGGAGCAGCACATGCAGTTCTTCGGCGAACTTCCTGATAACTGGCACCTGTATGTGCATTCCAATGCTGATTTGCCACTGAAAATGAGAGCAAAACTGTTGCAGGTTTTAAGAGAACAGCACGGCTGGGAGACAGATTATGCCCGGATATTCAAGGCGAAACACAGAGATGGTCGTCTCCTCGATATATGGGCTTACAACAAAGAGTATGGGGTGGCTGAATCCCGTTATTACACTCATGCGCCCGCGTTGGTAAGCAAGAAGGGCAAGCAACAGCTAAGCCCGGAATTAAGAGAGAAACTACGCAGTGAGGGGTACAAGATATGATAGCAAAGGGAAAGAAACTGGCAGAGTATCTTAGGGGCAAGAGGGTGGTAGTTATAGCGGGGCAATTATGTGAGGAAGTGGAGTTTGGCGGTAAGAAGCTTTTGGACTACGTAGTAGAAATAGCCAATAAGCTAAATGCCCCCATTGCCGCTGCAGGAAATACCGCTATCCCCCTCCGTGAAAGAGGAGCTAGATCGGTAACGAAGATGTGGGCGATAGAATTGACAAATTTCATGCGTTGGCCTTGGGAAAAAGATAAGGAGCACCCCAAGATCATGGATGAAAAGCCTGAGGTCCTTATCTTCGTCGGCTATAGTGCGCCTGTAGCTCAGGGTCTGGTCTCTACCATCAAGGAGGAGGATGGTATTACAGTGGTGCTGGGGAGTAAATATATAGAAGGCGCCACCTTCTCTTTCCCTGATGCTGCTTCGTTTAAACAGTGGGAACGGAATCTAAAAGAATTCGTTGCATCGTTGGAGGGCTAATGAGCCACGGACGATTACAAGAAATCGAAGCCAAAAAAAAGCTTAAGGAGCCAGTAGAAGAATTCCTCAAGGCTTTAGGGTACAAAGTACGGTCGGCGCCTATTACTAAGGAATTTATGGCAAAGCCCGATTTTTACGGCAAACGCGAAGACTATACCATTGCTGTATACGCCGTTTTGAGCGCTCAAATGCTTGGTGTGGAGATTTCTCGGGTGAAAACGGTCAGCTTTCAACTGGGAAAAGAAGTAGATTACGTATTGCTCGTTCCTCAGCAAGACGAAGAACAGCTAATGCGGGTTCTCTGTGCTAACGACGACAAGGATTACAAGAAGCTAACCAAAGAAGGGTTTATCCTCTGGATGTGGGATCCGGAAAAGAAGAGACCCATATCTTACTTTAATCTACCCAGGGACAAGGTGCTGCAGGAACACGTCGAGGACAGGGGAGATATTGTAGCCAGGAAAAGAGCAAACTAGGGTTTTAAGGGTGGATGAGCGAAAAAAGTTTACCTCTAAAGACCTTCTGCGTCAGCTTCGCCCGGCCCCAGAGCTGGCATATGAATTCAGTAACGAGCAAGTGACTGAAGGGGTAAGATATTTTCTTCGCTATGTGGGCTACGCTTTCGAGGAAAATGTAGATAAGGGAAAAGTGGATTTCGATGCTAGGAGGAGAGAAGCAAATGTCACGTACCGAATCCTGGGCGTGGTTAAGCATAGCATGAAAGAGGTGGCTGATGGAATCGCGCAGCTCAAGCGAGTCAAACAGGAATTGGGGCAGGAAGAAAACACGGATTACGTCATAGCGTTGCCCCCTGTGCAAGAGCGACACTTGATTGATTATATGGTTGCGGATGACTACAGGCTGTACAAAGAGTTGCGGCAAAATGGTTTCCTCGTATGGATCTGTAATCCTGAAGAGAAAAGTGTATGGTGTTGTCAGGGCTCGCCCAAAGATATGCGCTTCAAGGACTACTTTAAAGTCCAGACCGGAGGCGACTTGATAGTCAGGCTTGCCACCATGCCCTTTCGAGGAGATAAGGACCAATATCGCAAGCGTGTAATTGAGGAACTGATGGAACAATGACAACTATAGGAGACGTAAGGGAAATTTTTGCTAAAAGGGGCTTATATTTCGAACAATTGCCGCCGGATGATTGCCTGGTTAGAAACGTGGAGGTAGTAGAAAGACATGTCGGTCCTCAGGGAGACTCTAAAATAGTCTTGAACATAAGATATGTCACCAAAGAAAGAGAATTTTCCGACCTCTTTCTCTGCGAGGGGAAAATAATCAACAGAAAAAAGAAGATTCCTTCTCCATCGTTAGAGGTGCCCAAGCCAAGAAAACTGGAGCCTCTGCCACTACGCCCAGGGTTTGAGTTCGATTCCAAAGAAGAAGCGATTGCTTATTTGAGGGACGCTATAAGTCACTTACTCAGGGATAAGGACTATAAGGAAAGCAAGCATGCAGAGTGCGATGTGTATTTTGAAAAGTCTTCCCTAGCCTTCTTTTTTAACTTGACACCGTGCTTCGATGAGTTGGCTCTAGACAAGGCGAACAGGTTAATAGATCTAAGAATGAAGTATGGCGCAGAACATAATTACGGACTGGCTGCCCTTGCCTTTCAAGAATCTCTCGGCGTCCCTTTGCTCCAGCAGGAGCACTGGCTCAGGCAGCATGGAGAGTTCCTGGCTGCTCATCGCATCGGAGTTTACACCGTCAATAACAAGAATCCTAATCAAATCTTTCCCTTTACCGTCTACCCACGCAAGGATCACGAGCTTGCGAGGTACTTTATCTATACAGTACAGCAATGGCCGGTGATGCGAGACAAATACATTCAGTATAGAGCCGGGAAGGAACGAGCTGCGAGCTAAACTTTCAAAGACTAACGGAATGCTGGCGAGTACAATCAACTCGCTCGCTTCTAAATAAGCCTTCTGCTGTGTCTTGTTGGCTTGGGTTTATCCCAGAGCAACAGCGCCTTCCTCTTGCAACCTTTCGATCTCTTGCTGGCTATAGCCCAGCCCCTGCAATATTTCCCGTGTGTGCTCACCGAGCAAAGGAGACAGGCTCCTCACTTTTCCCGGGGTTTGCGAAAGCTTAGGAGCCACTCCAACCTGCTTGATCTTGCCCAAGGTGGGATGTTCTATCTCTATCAGCATCTGGCGATGCAATACCTGAGGGTCGGAAAACACCTCATCCAAGTTATAGACCTTGGCTACGGGAATGTCTTTCTGCACCAGCACATTGAACCACTCATCCCTGGTCCTAGTTAGAAACACCTGCTTTAGATACGAGGAAATTTCTTGCCATTTCTCATCGTATGGTCGCATAAGCGAATAAGCGACATTGTAGGGTATGTATTCTTCCTTGCCCAAGAAACGACAAAGGTTTCCCCAGAAATGGGGTTCGACGCAACCGATGCTGATGTAGCCGCCGTCTTTCGTCTGATACACACCGTAGTAAGGGAAAGCGCCGTTAATTGGGGATTCGCCTCTCTTGGGCACGATGCCGGTGCGAAAGTAGTCCGCGGCAAAAAAGCCCATTAGTGAAACAACACCATCTATGTAAGCAATATCTACGAATTGCCCCTTGCCTGTTTTGTTTCTGGCTACCAGCGCCGCTAGAATTCCTATAACGCCATACAAGGCGGCACCGGCGAAGTCTCCCACCAAGTTGAGGGGAATTACCGGAGGGCCATCCCGCGGCCCGATCAAGCCCAGCGCTCCACCAACCGATATGTAATTGATATCATGCCCGGGGAACTGAGCATAGGGACCGTCCTGTCCATAACCGCTGAGAGAGCAGTAGATAATAGCAGGATTTATCGCCTTGATAGTATCATAGTCTACACCCAGACGTTTGACTACCCCGGGGCGGTATCCCTCCACGATGATGTCTGCCCGTTGAGCCAGTTGAAAGAAAACTTGCCGTCCCCCGTCTGTCTTCAGATTGAGAGCCACGCTCTTTTTATTGCGGTTTAGTGCAAAGTAGGCAGCCTCCTTCCTTCTTTCCTCGCCCCGAGGCGACGGTCCGCCTCCCGCCAGCGGACTGGGAATGGTGGACTCCACTTTAATTACTTCTGCACCCAGATCCCCCAAGATCATCGTGCATAGGGCGCCAGGCGCCAGCCCAGACATATCTAGGATCTTGATACCTTCCAGTGCTAGCATGTTTCCCTCCGAAACGGGCTTGTCGTGTACTATTTTGTAGAGATTTGTTAGACGCGATTATACTTGACTCCTATTCTGTCTCGCAAGCAAACCAAAATGGTCCCGATCGGGACGTGGGCTCAGAATGGTGACAGTACAGTTAATATCCGCTGCGAGCCTTTTCTTTCTGGTACCACTCCAAGTTCTCTGCCATGATTTCTTGAATCGGGAGGTGATAAGGGCACTTCTCTTCACAATTCCCGCAATGGGAGCAAGAGAAACCTTTCTCTATTGCTTCGGCAATCCAGCCAGTAAAAAACTGGTCGGGAGGCAATCGTTTCCAGAAAGTTTTGAGCGACATGATCATGGAAATGGATATACCCTCGCTGCAAGGCTGGCAGTAATCACAGCGATGGCAAAATCTGGGTCCCAATTCCGCGGCTATTTGTGCCATGCGGCGTTTTTCTTCCTCAGTCATTTCTTTAGGTCCGGAAACGATCCGCACTGCTTCTTCCATTTCGCCTACTTTTTCTACGCCGAGGAGGATAGCCACATCAGGAAACTGCAGGAGATACTTTAAAGCCACGTCGGGATATGTCAAAGCACCCCCTCCCAGCGGCTTCATCACGAGAAAATCCACATTGTGTTCACGACAAAGCGGCAATAGCTCCTCCGCTACCTCCGGGGTCATGAAGTTCAGTCCATACTGGATGGTTTCAAATAGCCCTGATGCTACCGCCTTTTTTGCCGGCTCCATAGTATGACAGGAAATTCCAATGTGTCCGATGATTCCTTTCTGTTTCGCTTCCTGAAGTGCTGCCAGCGCTCCATCGGGTCCTACGACCTTGTTGTAGGTTTCCATATCGCTGACATTATGCAACTGATAGATGTCTATATAGTCAACGCCGAGATCGCGAAGACTTAACTGAATATCGGCTGCTGCCTTTTCCCTCCCCCGCCGGGCGGTCTTGCTAGCCAGGACCAGCCCATCACGCCGCCCCGCGATCGCTTTCCCTATGCAGCGTTCACTAATAGTGTATGCTCTTCCTGTTTCCAAGAAGTTCACCCCCAGATCAAGGCATCCTTTGACCACAGCTACAGCTTCCTCTTCGGGAAGACGCTGAATAGGAATTCCTCCAAAACCAATTCGGGTGACAGCGAGCCCTGTTCTTTTCAGTATTATTTTGTCCATTTCTGTAACGAGCCTCGCCTTATGACAGACGCTTCATATGGACAGGGCCACACGTGCTGCCTCGTAAGTTGCTGCAGCGACATCACGCGGCTCGTTGCAATCACCTACAGAATAGACCTCAGGCACGAACTTTTCAAGCTCCTTGACTAACTTGTTGTCCGGCTGGTATCCCACTGCCAGGACTACGGTATCAGCGGGGAGCAGGAACGCACCGTCCCCTAAACCAAACACTACCCCATTTCTGGTAATCTCAAATATGGATACGTGCGTGTAGATCGGTACGCGCAGTTCGATAAGGCGCCGGGTTAAGGCTCGATAAGTGAACCGTTCTATGGCAACCCTGCCGCCAAGCCCAGTTCTGGTCACTAGGCTAACCTCCTTGCCCTGCTCTGCCAGCCACACGGCAACTTCCATGCCCAGAAAGCGTCCCCCTACTACCACTACTTTGCCCTCCGCGTTCCTTTTCCCCTGAATCAGATCGATAGCCTGAACCACGTTGGCACCGTCGCTCCCAGGAACATCCAGTGTTCTGGGAACAGCGCCTGTGGCCACGATGACGGCATCGGGCTTGCTTTCCCTTACTTTTTCCTCTGTTACCCTTGTGTTTGTGTTAACTCTAACCTTGTATTTCTCCAATAAGCGCTCCAAGTACTCGGTAAGAGTGGCATATTTCTCTTTCCCCGGCATCGCTGAAGCAATGTTCCACTGTCCTCCGAGCCTGGGGTCCTTCTCGAAAAGGGTCACCTGATGTCCACGCTGTGCCAGCAGCACAGCAGCTTGCATACCGGCAGGCCCGCCTCCAATTACCATTACCTTCTTGGGCCGTTCTGCCGGTCTAAGCACTAACTTCCCTTCTCTGAAAAGAAATGGGTTTACCGAACAAGAGCTGCGGCCCCTAGTAAGACAATTGTTACAGTACAGGCATGATCGAATTTCTTCCCTCTGCCCCTGGCGTAGTTTATTGGGAAGCTCAGGATCAGCCAGAAGTGGCCGTCCCAGGGCAACGAAGTCAGCCTTACCATTCCTAATCGTTTCTTCAGCCAATTCTGGAGTCAGCTTGCCCGCCGTTATCACTGGTATCTTAGTAACCCTCTTCACTTTTTCTGCTAAGGGTACATTGATACCCTCGGGGAAAAGGTAACAGGGCATCGTTAAAGCGGACCAAAATTCAAGCCCTATGGAGACACTAATAGCATCGGCGCCCGCTTTTTCCAGAATTCTGGCCTGTTCCAGTACTTCATCTGGTGTTACTCCACCTTCAACATCGTCGCTGCCGTTGATCCTTACCAACACAGGAAAGTCCGGTCCAGTTTTCTCCTTCATCCTTTCGACGATGCGACGGGCAAAGCGGGTACGATTCTCGACGCTACCGCCGTAGCGGTCCCTTCTGCGATTAGTTACAGGCGAAAGAAAGGTACTCACGAGACAGCCGTGACACGCATGCAGCTCTACCGCATCTGCTCCTGCATCCCTGGCTCGCCGTGCCGCTTCGGCGAATGCTTCCACATAACTATCAATATCCTTCTCATCTACTACTTTGTAAGGCTTACCGCCAGGCATCCAAGAGGTTACCGAGGGCACCTTTATGGCCATGCCTTCGGGGATTGAGCCCATAAGGACGAGAGCCAACCCCCAGTGCATCAACTGGATGCAAGCGCTGGAGCCTTCCTTATGTATCGCTTCGATTAGCTTCCCCATCCCAGAAACAAACTTGTCATCATAAAGAGCCAGATGGTAGGGAGTGCTATCCTCAGCAGTAACCGAGGTGAACTGAATCACGATGAGCCCAACCCCTCCTCTGGCTCGAGCGCGGTAGTAATCTATCATCCTTTCCGTGACCTTTCCTTCCTGATCTGCCAGATTATTACCCATGGCTGGCATGATCAGCCTGTTTTTAAGACAAAGCGTGCCGATCCGGCCTGGCTGAAAAAGTGCGGAAAACTCTCTCACGATTACCTCCTTCTACCTTAATAATGGTGGAGCAGAGCGGAAATGATTCCAGACTCCGCTACACCAATGTTTTCAATTCCTGCTCAACCACCTCTCTTACAAGGAACAGTGACTTGCTCCTCCTGAATTGACTTTCTAGACGATAAGCTTGAGCTTCCAAGGGAATATCATAGTAGTTATAGCCATTTTGATGCCAAGCACGAATGTATTCTTCGACGAGTTTCCTTGGTCCCAGAATCTGATATTGCACGACATGTACTAACTCGTGAAATAGCAGATAAATCCAAGTACGGAAGTTTTTTTCCATACCGTTTCGAACCACAATGCAATCAATAAAGGTGATCCCGGCCGAACCGGAGATATCGAGCGTGGGGAAACCGGACTGCACCAATTCATGGTAAAAAGGCGGGTTCGAGATCGTGTCTACCGTAGCCACGTGGGCTGCGTTCAGAGTTTGCTCATCATAGTACCCCTGTAGTACTCCCCTTTCTTTCTCGTGCAGCGCGCGTCCTCTCGACCTGTACAAATCACGCTGTTGCCAGAGCCAGTTACACGAGCGCTCAATGACCTCAGACCACATCTCATCAAATTTCTCTTGTGAACTGCCTTTTATTTGATGGATCACAATTCTACCTTCGTCTTAAAAAGAATACAGCCTGTCCAGGTTACTCGCTCGGGGTCAAATCTAACGTCCAACTGAAATCTGTTCAACAAGGCTATAACATTGACCGCAATGGCAACCAAGGAGGTCCTTGCCTTTTCCGGATAAGGACAAGCTTCATTGAGTTTTGCTTGGCAAATTTCGCACAGTTCGCAACTTCCCCCGACCATTCCCCAAATGTCCCTTATTCCCGCGGCTCGTAGGAATTCTTCCAACTGGAGGACTTTATGGTGAAAGTCTAGCTTGCTTTGCCTCAGATCTTGTTGTCTCCTTCCTACACGTATAGGCCTAGAATACTGCAGCAATAGGCCACGCTGGAAACATAATAGTCGGGCCTTGATTTCTTCTAGGGAGCCAACGCGAGGAGGACACATATAGTGCCCCCCGTAGTTTCCACACTTATTCTCTTGGCAAAGCTCTCTAATTCTTTTCTTGGGAACCAGAAGCTCTGGAGTAAGCTCGAGACATACGTTTATTTCCAGTTGTCTGGCAAAATTTGAAATGTGTTCCACTGAAACTGCCATCGTGCTTGTTCTGCAAGAGCTTCAGTCGACAACGCCAGCCCTTTCAGGGTAAACAACGCCTCGCAACTAACAGCTGTTACGCTCACTGAATCAATCCGAATAGTACGGTAGCAAACTTGCCAGCCTTTTTTCCAGCGCCAGCCCCTGGCTTAAAGGTAGATCCAGACCCCTTACTATTGCCTGTTTAGCCGCTCTTATTGCTCTCTGGTCATAGGAGGCAATTTTGCCGGCGATCTTTTGCACGGTAGGCAACATCTTTTCTCGGGGCACCACCTGGTTGACCAGCTTTGCTTTGTAAGCTTCCTGAGCGTTAATGCGACGACCTGTAAGCAGCATCTCTAGAGCCCTGCCTCGACCAATCAGACGAGGCAGTGTCTGAGTGCCACCAGCGGCAGGAATTATGCCCAGTCCCACTTCGGGCATGCCAAATTGAGCATCTTCAGACGCTATCCTTAAATCGCAGCACAGCGCCATCTCGATGCCATCGCCGAGAACGTAGCCATGTAGAGCAGCGATTGCAGGCTGGGGCAAGGACAGGAATAATCCCCAGACATCACGTTCCCACCTCACCTGTCGAGCGATTATGGGTGAAGGCGCAGTGAGGAACTCTGTCAGGTCAGCTCCAGCACAGAATGCCCTCTCCCCCGCTCCCTTGAGCACAATGACATTTACTTCGGGATCATCTCGAATAGCCCCAAGAACCTGATATAATTCATCACGCATTTTGAGGTTATATGCGTTCAGCACCTGAGGGCGGTTCAAAGTGATCCACGCTATACCGTCTCCTTTTTCGTAAATTATAGTCTGGAACCCAGCCATACTATTGCTATATCGCGAAACCCACTATCTCCCTTTAAACCGAGGAACCCTCCGCTCTCGGAAGGCAGTGATGCCTTCGGTCCGGTCCTCAGTGGTTTGCAACAAATGGTAGAGATCAGCCTCTAAATGCATTCCTTGTTCCAAGGTCAGATCCAGTCCTTGGCAAACCGCCTCTTTAGCGTATCTCAGGGATAATGGGGCTTTGGAGCATATCGTCGCCGCGATTTCCGCTGCCACGGGCATAAGCTCTTCCTGTGGAACAACCCTGTTGACCAAACCGATCTGGGCGGCATATGTAGCACTTATGACTTCCCCCAGGAGAATCATCTCCATGGCTTTGGTTCTCCCCACAATTCGAGGCAAAAGTTGAGTGCCACCGTCGTAGGGAATATGACCTGTAGCAATCCGAGCGAATCCGAAGCGAGCCGTACTTGCAGCTACTCTGAGGTCACACGCTAAGAGCAGCTCCAGACCTTCGTCCAGAGCATCGCCATTTATGGCAGCAATGACAGGACATTTTATGTTAAGCAGCGCAGCGGTAAGCGACGGTATAGGCGATTTTCTCCGTGTAGGATCAGCTCCGATACAAAAGTGCTCCCCCGCACCGGTAAAAATGACTGTTCTCACTTCGTCATCGGCATTGATCTGAGCACAGACATCAGCAAGTTCGTAGCCGGCCCGCACAGTGATCACATTCCCTTTGTCCGGGCTGTTAAGTATTATGCTAGCCACAGATTCTTTCTTCTGGTAAAGAATCGTCTCGTAAGCCATCAATGTCGTGGGCGAAGCTTCTTACTTAAGGCTTCCCGTATTGCTCTCTAAGCACCCTTCGTAATATCTTCCCTGTAGAGCTCTTGGGGAGCTCATCGACGAAAATCACGGACCGAGGACGTTTAAACCCAGCCAGTCTCTCTCGGCAGTACTCCATGATTTCCTCAGGGGTAGCTGTTTGTCCTTTCTTGAGTACCACGATAGCACGAGGTTGGTGTCCCCATTCCACATCGGGAACGCCGATGACCGCTGCCTCCTCAATCTTAGGGTGAGTGTAAAGGACATTCTCTACCTCTTCAGGAGAAATGTACTCACCTCCTCTCTTGATCAGATCATCGGCTCTCCCTGTGAGGTAAATATAGCCCTCCTCGTCTATGTAGCCGGTATCGCCCGTGCGATACCAGCCATCAGGAGTAAAAGCTTTCTTAGTTTTCTCCTCATCCCTCCAGTACCCTTTCATTATCCTCGGACCCCGCACCACAATTTCCCCTACCTGCCCAGGCGGTAGGACACGTCCCTCTTCGTCTCTTATTTGGACTTCTACATCATCCAGTGGACGTCCTATTGAGCTTGCCAGTCTCTTCAGTTTTTTCTCCCTTTCCTCTTCCGTCTCTTTGCCGGTGATAATCTGGTCTTCAGCTCGAAGCATAGCAATGGTGGAGGAAGTCTCCGTGCCCCCAAAAGCGTTGATCAGCGTTCTGCCAGGAAAACGCTCCACAGTCTTCTTTATTACTTCCAGAGGGCAAGCTGCAGCGCCATAGGTTATTACGCGGATGCTGGACAAATCGTATTTGTCAAATTCAGGGTCGTCAACAATTCTTTTCAGCATGGTAGGTACCAGCATCACTCGGGTGACCTTTTCTCGTTGGACAGCTTCAAACCACTCTTTGGTCTCGAACTGCCTCATCAGCACTACAGTTCGTCCCCCATAAATTGATGCCAGAAGTGCCTGCATCCCGGCAACGTGGTATAAAGGCATGCTGATGAGGTTGGATTCCGCAATCTCGGGGTCCGGAGGATTGACATTCTGTAACACGTACACAGAGTAACTGTTATGCGTCTGGGGCACGCCTTTAGGCAAACCGGTGGTCCCCGCTGTATACATGAGCACAGTGATGTCTTCATCGTCTATCTTGGTGAACATCTTAGGTTCAGGGGAACCTGACGCCATGAGCTTATCGTAGTTGAGCATTCCCTCTACTTCACCATCGATGCAAATGTAGTGTCTTATTGTGGGGAGGTTGGGCCTCATCGAATTGGCAAGGTCTACGTATCTTTCCCCGACAAAAAGAACACTAGCCTCAGCGTTGCTGAGCATATGGGTAAGCTCTGCTTGCTTCGCTCTGAAATTCAGAGGGACGAATATCCCGCCAACCTTAGCGGTGGCAAAGTAAGCTTCTACATATTCATTACAATTGACGTGAAGAATAGCGACACGGTCCCCCTTCTGAATGCCTAGCTTACTTAGAGAATCGGCCAGCCTGTTGCACCGTTCACTCAGTTGAGCAAACGTGTACCTCTTATCCTCAAAGACTATAGCTGTCCTGTCAGGGCAAATAGCGGTGGCAATTTCTAGAAACTCTGCGGTGTTCATTTCTTACCTCCTTCACTTTGGCGCCCTTATTTTAGCTGTATTTACGATCAGGGTAAAGTGGTCAGCTCAGCATATTTTGCTTAGGTTCTACATTTGGATATTTCCATGTTTTTTCCAAGGGCGCTCCTCAGTTTTGTTTTTTAGAATCTGGAGGCAGCGAATCAGCACGCGCCTAGTATCCTCGGGCTCGATTACGTCGTCAATATATCCCCGCTCCGCCGCCATGTAAGGATTTATCCAGAGATCAGCATACTCCTTGAGCTTTGTTTCTCTGACCTGCTGCGGATCTTTGGCTGTTGCTATTTCCTTAGCGTATATTACGCTTGCTGCGGTCTCGGGACCCACCAATGCTATTTCAGCTGTGGGCCAGGCGAAGACGAAATCAGCTCCCATGGGTTTGTTGCACATACAGAGTTGAGCGCCGGCATAAGAATGACGTATTATCACCGTAATTTTCGGTACAGTGGCTTCGGTAGTAGCATGCAGCATCTTAGAACCGATTTTGATGATGCCTCGATACTCTTCTTCTTGCCCAATCATCACACCTGGCGAATCCTGGAAGTGGACGATGGGAATGTTGAAGCAATCACAAAACCTTACGAACCGGGCATGTTTATTGGCTGCATGCACGTCAATGGTGCCACCTTTCACCAATGACTGGTTAGCCAGAATTCCCACTGGCATTCCATTTAGCCGGCCGAAACCAGTTATCATGTTTTGGGCATAGGTCGGCTTTGTTTCGAAGAAATACCCGCTATCTACCACCTCGGCGATTATGCGGCGCATGTCGAACGGCGCCTTGGGATTGTCTGGAAGCAGATTGAGTATATTGTCGTTTTTCCTCGCCGGGTCATCCCCTGTAGCCACAATGGGTGGTTTCTCACGACAATTCGAAGGCAAAAAATTTAGCAATTCCTTAGCTAGGGCTATGGCATGCCCATCGTCCCTTGCCACGAGATCGCATAGTCCGGTAATTGTGCTGTGAACCTCGGCTCCTCCTAGTTCCTCTTCCGTCTTCTCCTCTCCTAGCATGGTGCGAACAAAGGCGGGACCACCCATGTACATACGCCCTGTCCCACGCACCATAATAATGAAGTCCGTTAATGCCGGGCCGTAGGTTGCTCCTCCGGCGCAACTACCCATGAGAAGACTGATTTGCGGTATTACCCCTGAATATAATGTATGGCGACGAAAAACCTGGGCATATACTTCACTGGAGTCCTGTCCCTCCTGAAGTCTAGCTCCTGCCGAATCTATCATCTGAACGAAAGGGACGCCAGCTTCAGCAGCGAAATCGAGTACCTTGCAAAATTTTTTCCCGTGCATTTCTCCAAAGGTCCCAGCCATGGCGGTGTAGTCCTCAGCAGCTACGAAGACGTCTCTTCCGTTGACTTTTCCGTAGCCGCAGATCACCGCATCTGCTGGTATGTCCCTCTTTTCCATATCAAAGAAAGTACAGCGGTGCTTCACCAGCATGTCTATTTCCATAAAGGTTCCTCGGTCGAAGAGTAAGTCTATTCTTTCTCGTGCTGTTAGTTTGTTTCGCTGATGTTGTCTCTCAACCGCTTCAGCACCACCCATCTGCAAGATTTTACTTTTCCGCGTTCGTAATGCTTCCAATTTTTCTCTATTGGTCTTCACTTTCCCCCCTTGAAATTTTTAGCTGCCTCTAGACGACGTTTTCATGTTGATAATCGAAAGTACTGCAATCATCAGATGTCGCCACACTTGGCTTGTGCCAACAACCGAATAACGCCATTCCGGTCAAACCAGTTGGCAGATGGTTTCTATTTGCGACACGATGTCGCTTACCTCTCTTTCCGAAATTCCGAAATGCCTGGCTACAATCGCTGGAGCGACTTCCTCTCCCGTGAAAAAGCCTTTCTTGAAAAGGTAAATTTCTTGTTCTCTCGGCCCGACGTTTGCCCTGTCAAGCTCTATTAGCTTGACCACCTCTTCATGCTCTCGAGCTAGAATCCGGATCTGACCTGCTTCATCTTTTAGAGCCTGTTCGTAATCGAGCTGTGCTCTTTTATGGTCTCCCATATTTTCATAGGCAATGGCACGATTAAAATAGGCTCTGACACAGCCTGGGTACAAGTTGATTGCCTCGGTAAAATACTTTATGGCGATATCGAGGTCATGGCCACTACGGCAGCGGATTCCCCTTTCCAAGTGGCGATTCCCGAGAATATAATGAATTATCCCTTCTATATAACTATCAGGAAGGCCTCTAATATCCGGCACTTTTTCTAACTCTTCCCAGTCTATATCTTTTGTCCGCCATTCGTTTCCTTCTTTTACCTGTAATCCCATTCTGCGATGTTTTATGTCCTTCGAGCCATACCACAGGTCCACAAAGTGCCAGCTTCGGGGAGGGATCTTGACAACATTGACATAATGCGAAGTGTAACGTCCAGCGTTGTCTATGACCACTTCCACAATCCCTATGTCTAAACAATATCTTTTGCCTAAACAACTCAGAAGTTGAGCCAGTCCTAAACAGTCAGCTTGCTGATGGAGCAAGACATCTCTTAGCTGAAACATTCTCCCACGCTTAACGTTCTGCTTAACTAATTGCCACAGCCAACTAAGCAGGGCGAGCTCGGGTTTCATTTGACTGCTACTCACCGAAGGAATTTCTGGGATGTTCCAGCGGGAAAGTGCTTCCTCTATCTCTTCAGGAGCAACGTGGCTTGACTTTTCTGCTTCCACGTCTTCATATAGTATACTTTGCAATGGAAGATGGTTCCAAAGAAAAGGACCGGTATTTTCTTTCCGCGTTTCCAAGGCGAAAGATTGAAAGACTTTCCTCAAGCTCTAGCTGATATCCTTAATCTGGATAACGTTAGCTACTATGATGGGGTGTACGATTCGGAAAATCCTTATTACGTGAAGCCAGCTACAGAGGAGATGCTAGCTAAGGTGCACTCGCGGGGCATGATAGAAAGAGTTAAAAAAAGTAGCTATTATGAGGCAGCGATATACTCCGCCGGAGCCACAGTGCAGGCTGCTATAGAGATATTTGAGGGCAAAATTGACAACGCCTTCGTGTTTACCGGCGTTGGTGATCATCATGCCGGTCGAAACTTCTTCGGAGGCTGGTGTTATTTCAATGGCGCCGCTGTAGCTATTGCCCTGCTCAGGGAAAGAGGCGTAAGACGTTTCGCCATTGTCGATACTGATAGCCACCATGGGGACGGCACTAGGGATGTTCTTGGGCAAGATAGAGAAACGCTGCATGTCTGTTTCTGCTCTCAGAACTATAAGGACGAAAATCAGAACGTTGATGTCGCCGTTCCCTATGGCATCAGTGACGAGGAGTATGTGAAGAAGATGAGGGAGGAATTTGCCCTACGCGCTATCTCTTTCAAGCCCGAGTTCATATTCTGGGAGCTGGGGTATGACGCCACCCGCGGCGATTATGGAGACAGGGGTGTCAGTGCAGACTGCCACCACAAGCTGGCTAGGGTGATCAAAGAAACAGCGGATAAAGTGTGCCAGGGAAGACTAATAGTCATTCTTTGCGGAGGCTCAGAGCGAAAACTAGCAACTTATATTATACCGCGTGTGATTAAGGAGCTGGCGCAGTAAAAACCTCACGTGCTGATGCAAAATTCGCGTTTCCGCGCTTTGTGTGTATGAATGCTGACCTTATCCTGTACAATGCTAATGTAATAACCTTGGACCCAAGTTGTCCACGGGCTCGAGCTATTGTGGTGAAGGATGGCAAGATACTGGCAGTGGACCGCAATGACGCGTGGAGTCAGTTCAGAGGACCCTGCACCAGTATTATCGATTGTCACGGAGAAACTGTCCTCCCTGCGTTTAGCGATGCACATTGCCATCTCCTTGCCCTAGCGAAACGTTTCGTTGCACTGGATATAAGTCCGGAGAGGATACGCTCCATCTCAGACATGCAGGAGGAAATAGGTCGGCTGGCAGCAAATCTGCCGCCAGGTAAGTGGATACACGCCGAAGGATATGACGAGTTCTATCTGGCAGAAAAGCGTCATCCTACCAGGTGGGATCTTGACAAAGCGAGTTCCACGCATCCCATCAAGCTTACACATCGCTCCGGTCATGCACATGTCTTGAACAGCACAGGTCTGGCGGTCCTGGGCATCTCCAAGGATACCCCCGATCCGCCAGGTGGCATCATCGAAAGAGATTGGGAAACAGCCGAGCCCACTGGTGTGCTTTATGATATGGGTGATTTCTTAACTCAGAGAATACCACCATTAGGTAGTGCAGAGTTAGAACGGGGTATAAGTTTGGCGAACCAACAATTGCTTTCGTGGGGCATAGCCTCCATTCAGGATCTAAGTCCCGAGAACGATCTTTCCCGCTGGCAGTTGTTGCAACAGTGGAAGGCCCGGGGGGCTCTGAAGCTGAGAACAAGTCTGTTCTTGGGCGTACAAGGATTCATTCAGTGTGAAAAAGAGAGGTCGCTTCCTTGCCTGTCGCGGAGCGAAGTTCAAGTGCGTGGAGTGAAGATAGTGCTGCAGCAAACTTCAGGAGAGCTCAATCCTACCTGGGAGGAACTGGGACCGTTGACGCGTCGCATTCACCATGCCAATCTGCAAATTGCCTTTCACGCCGTCGAGGAGAGCACTATTGACTCCGCTTGCGTTCTTGTGGAGCACCTGCTGCGGGAATTCCCACGTTCTGACCACCGCCACCGTGTGGAACACTGCTCGGTATGTAAGCCCGAAGCAGCTAGACGTATCGCTTCGCTTGGTATTGTGGTAGTAACCCAGCCAGCCTTTGTCTACTGCCACGGAGAAAGGTATCGCCGTACCGTGCCGGAAGAGCAACTTAAGCATCTCTACGCCGTTGCTACGCTTATCAGCAGTGGAGTCAAAGTGGCCGCCGGCTCGGATTCTCCTGTAGCGCCGTCAAATCCCTTTATAGGTATCTACGCTGCCGTTTCTCGTAGAACAAGAACAGGAGAGTTTATCGCGATGGACGAGCGCATTTCTACCTTAGACGCCTTGAAGTTATATACCTTAAACGCGGCGCATGCCTCTTTTCACGAGCATTTGCAAGGGTCAATATCACCAGGCAAACTTGCCGACCTAGTGATTCTAGACGTCGACCCGACGCACGTGCCTGTCGAAGAACTGAAGAATTTACAAGTAAAAATGACTATAATTGGCGGTGAGATAGCTTGGGCGAGAGTCTGAGCAACGGATCCATGGAGACGAGGTTAAATGTGTCTTTATTTAGCGAAAACTGAGCGCCGCAAAGAATTCGTCAAGGAGTTGCTAGGTCGGCCTGACATTGGAGTAAAACTGCAAAAGGCACGGCACGTTCTGCTTAAGCCTAATATTGTTTCTCAGGAGTTCTACCCTACTACAACTCATCCCGAAACTTTACTGGCCTGTCTTAAGTTCTTAACTTCGTTACATAAGGAAGTGGCCGTTGCTGACGGACCTGCGATCGATGCTGGCGATAGCACACACATTCTGCGCCACCATCCATTGCAGAAAGTGTGCGACCGCTTTGGTGTACCTCTTGTTGACTTGCTCTCTCGGGAAATGACCATGATAGAGGCTCGGAACGGTATGCGCCTTGAAATGTCCACACTTTGTTTCAACCACGACTTCATTATCTCATTGCCTGTACTGAAAAGCCACAGCATATGTTTTTTCACTGGAGCCTTAAAGAACCAGTTCGGCTTTCCCTCTGCAAGACAACGAGCCAGATTGCATATGGGCGATGATATCTTCCGCGCCATAGCCGAAGTCAACCGTGCCATAAAACCAGACCTGTTCATTGTTGATGCCGTGACCACTATGATCAAGACCAACGAGGTAAGGCATGGTGGTGTCCCTATCAAACTGGGCTACATGCTTGGAGGCACTGACCCCGTGGCTTTAGATAGCACCGGGCTCCGCCTTCTTAGCGAACTTGAGCCTCAACTAAAGGGTAAAACCTGGCAAGACGTACCATATCTTGTCCATGCCGCTATGTCGGGTTTGGGCAATCCTCAAGCAGAGCCCGTGACCATCAGGATTTAAATCCGGCCCATTACAAGTGTTGCTACTTAGCTTATTACGCTCTCTGCGATGTACCTAGAGAGCTCTTCTCGGCTCATCCCCAGCAATTGCCTGTAAACATAATCATTGTGTTGTCCCAGCAGTGGAGCAGGACGACGAAACGTTGCTGGAGTGAGGGAAAGTTTTACAGGCGTCCCGTCGCATACAGTCTTGCCTAGTAGCGGATGCTCTATCTGGATAAAGAAATTTCTTGCTTTCAAATGAGGGTCGTTTGCCAAATCATGCGCATCTGCAACGATCGCGGCAGGAACGCCAGCCTGTTGGAGTAGATTCATCACTTCATGTGGGGTATGAGCGATGGTCCACTGCTCCAACAATCTATTAAGCTCTTGGCGGTTAGCTTGACGCTCCGCCAGGGTGGAAAATTTCTTGTCCTCGGTCCAGGGGGGCTTGCCCATTACATGACAGAGAGATTGCCATTCTTCTTCGCTGGAAACGGCAATCACACACCATTTGTCTTCGCCAGCACAACGGTAGCAACCATAAGGAGCCCGAGGGAGGTAGCCAGAATCATTTCCTTGAGGCGCGATCCGGTTGCGATTCAAATTGTAGTCCAGAATCGCTGGACCTAACAAAGAGCATATGCATTCGTACTCGGAAATGTCCACATGCTGTCCTTCACCGGTCTCTCGACGATGTTCCAGAGCAGCCAGAACAGCCAGCACGGCAAAAAGCGCTGCAACAATGTCAGCGTAGGGAAACCCTAGTCCCAGAGGAATATGGTGCGTGTCCAAATTGGGCTTGTGGGGAAAAGAGGTAAGATACGTGATACCTGAGAGCGCATGCAGGGTGGGAGCAAAAGACGCAAAATTCTTCCAGCTTCCATTCTGACCCGTCGCCGAAAGGCTGACCAAGATGACATCCGGCTTTACCGCTTTCAAGCTCTGGTAGTCCAGTCCCCAGTTCCATTTTACCCTGGGCGTGAAGTTCTCGATGACAATGTCACTGACCTCGACCAGTTTCAGGGCGATTTCTCTGCCCTGGGGATGATTCATATCAAGCGTGATACCGAGCTTATTCCTGTTCCAGCTACTGAAATACGGCGTATCGTTGGACTCGGCACCGGTAGCAGTCTTCCTCGATTGAACCTTGATAACCTCGGCGCCGAAGTCGGCTAGTATCCTAGTAGCGTAAGGACCAGCGAGCAACCAAGTAAAGTCCAGCACCCTTACCCCCTCAAGGGCGCGTTTACTGCAAGACCTGACTTCGGGTTCAAACTTGGTCTCGATTTCTTCAGCAACTTCGAACGAACCGCAAGGACCGAACGCTGCCGCTCCACAAAGCTCGCCACCAAATACTAGAGAATTGTGTTCGCCTATCAACGGAGGGCGGCGTAATCGACGTGAAGTCTTGGTACCTTCCGCGGTAGACAAGAATCTCAAAGGACTAGCAGGGTAAAGAAACTGAGCTTGAACCTCGGGATGCTCCACGGGAATGAGAAAATTGCGTTCGAGATGTGGGGTGCTGGCTATCATCTCCTCCAAAGAGTAAATTGGAGCCCAGGGTAAACGCATCGCTTGAGCCAGATCAAACAACTCAGATCTAGTATGCGATTGCGTCCAGCGGGTTAACACGTCCATGATATGCTTCCAATGTTGCCTGCGGTATCCTTCACTTTGCCATCTCTCCTGTTTCAGGTCAGCGGCCATCCCTTCGCTGTCCAGCCACCCCACGAGGGTATCCCATTCTCTATCAATAGCCAGAATATAACCATCCTTACAGGGAAGCAAGTAAAGCGAATCCTGAGGATGGAAAGCTTCCCCTCTTCTGGCCACAATGCGCCGATGAAAATAATCGACCAAGACCTGACCCACCGTCGCTGCCACCGCTTCCTGTAATGAAACGTCTACATGCTGCCCTCTACCGCCATTTAGACGCCGGTGGTACAGTGCAATAAGGATACCAACGGCGGCAAAGAGGCAAGCTACATAATAAGATTGGTCTCCGTAAGGTTTAACGGGGGGAGTATCGGAAGCACCGCAGAGATACATTTGTCCCCCAACAGCGGAAGCAACGAGGTCACAGGACTTATAATCGCGGTAAGGTCCCGTCTGCCCAAAACCTGTGATCGAGGCAAGGATAATGCCAGGGTTTATGCTGCTTAGCCTATCGTAGCCTAGACCGAACTTCTGCAAATAGCCGGGAGGAAAACTTTCCACTATTACGTCGGCTTTACTCGCCAGAATGAGGAAATATTGCTGATCTCGCTTACTTTCGAGATCTAACGTTACCCCAAGTTTGTTGACATTGTGGTACCAGAAATAAAGGCTCTTTTCGGGATGTGGGGTGTTCTGGTAGAAGGGACCTATCCGTCGTGACGCTTCGCCGTAGGGAGGCTCGACCTTAATCACCTTAGCCCCAAGGTCAGCGAGTAGCTTGGAACAAAAAGAACACTTCTCATCACCCGCTTCAATGACGAGTACACTCCCCAGCAAGGCACTCCCCGTCTGGGAGGACGGATAACAACAGCAAGTTGTGCGAGCTAATCTGAAGAAGGCAAAGGTCTAGGCTCTTGAGGGGTCATCTCTTTGTCACAACACATTACCGTCCCCTCACCAGCCTTGGTACATAGCACTTCAGTGCCACACTTGTCACAACGATATCTCTTTCCCAGTTGATTCATCTTACCCCTGTTACGGCTTTTATTCCTAAAAGATTGGCGAGACTAGGTCTTTAATTCCATAGGTTGACCACAGCACACGAGCGTACCATTGCCCGGACGAGTAACAATAAACTCAGACCCACATTTCCTGCATATATATCTTTTCCCGACTTGGTTTGCCATATCTTTCTCAGGCCTCCTACGCTATTTATTGATGCAACTGCTAATTTTATAACCTAATATCCAGCGTCGTCAAAGATTCAAATCTTTTCCAGCTCCACCTCGGGAAATGCCATCCTGTATCCAGTCTTGTCAGCGACCATAATCACATAATCCTTGGGATCCTCCTTAACTTCTACCACGGTACCTTCCCAGCCGGCTATTTTGTAGCCGCCAGGCCAACCCGGTCTGTCTTTCACTCTCACTCTATCACCGACTTTAAGTTGCCCCATGGGAGCCAGCAATTATATCAATGTCATTGATTCTGAACTTCCTCAGAGTTACAAATGTCTTCGATGACGTAACGGAAAGTGCCTGCTGGAGCGTTTACTTCTACCGTTTGCCCTCTTTGTTTGTCCAGAAGTACCCTGCCCAGCGGGGAGAGAATAGATATCTTCCCCTTTGCTGGATTTGCTTCCTTGGAGTCGACCAAAGTATAGCGACACTTTTGACCGGAGGATAAGTCACAAAGGATGATAGTGTCCCCGAATTTGACTTTGGACGTATCCTGGCTCTCTTTCACAATCTTGGCAAGGTTCAGGGTCAATTCTAGTTCTCTTATCCTCCCCTCGAGATATGCTTTTCGCTCTCGAGCTGCCGCAAAAGGAGCATTTTCAGAAAGGTCCTTGTCTGAGGCAGCTTTTTGCATTTCTTCAATAACCTGCGGTAGTTCGTTTTTCAAATTGAGCAGTTCAGCCTCCAGTTTGGCGTATCCCTGCGGGGTCAAAGTACTCTGCAACGAAACAAACTGCCCCGGAGATGGCCCTTTCCGAGCAGACTTTCTTACTCTGAGGTGGGGAGTCAAACTAGCTTTGATAAATCCTTTTTTTCGAAGGTAAGTAAAGAAGGACTTAAGGGAATTCACCGCTGACGGCGAGATCTGCCCGGCATAACTGGAGACGTCCATAGGGCCAATTTCGTTCACCTGTCTAGATAAGCCAAACCACTTAACAAACTTAAATACTTCTAAGCACGAATCTGCCCTCTCCTCGGGAGGGATATCTTGAAGAAAGGCCTCAGCTGCTTCCGCTAGAGTCTGCCGCTGCTCCTGCGTACCTTCCACCAGGATAAATGATAACCTTAAAAAGAAACACCTGTCAATTTGACCTCTTCTGGGTTGCTGTCAATCGGTGAGAATCCGGAACGACCGGAGACTTAGACCTCTAAAGCTCCGTGAACTATTGCCTTAGGGCGAGCGTTCCAAGATATGCATAAGATAGCAATAAGTGGTGGTTTTTATATCCTTTCCCTGCCAGACTTGCACTATTCCTTTATCTTGGCAGCCAGTTTGGCCCTCTGTTTACGTCCCTCGTAGTCGCATTCCATGGCTAGCAATTCCTTGATCGTCTTACTCGCACCTCCCCCGCTAATACAGATGGCATGATACCAACCGGCGAACTCGGAAGCGGTCAAATCCTCGATTAGTCTGAACGCCCGCACCCTGTTCTCCGTGGGCACGCCTTCCCTGCCGCGATAGTACTTCTCTAAATACTTCCCTACAATTGGGCTTCTGAAGTCCTTCTCCGAAGCCATTGTTCCTACTAGGCCACCGGCTGTGTCTTGCATATAGTAACGATGTTCGCCCAGTTTCTTGGCCGAGTAAAGCTTACCAGTGGCCGCTGGCAGCATCTTTGGGTAATACACCCCGGACTCATGCTTTGAACCTTCTACAGCCGCCGCTATCGCACAGGCATTTACAATCTCGGCGTCCATGGCCATCTCGCATAGCTCATCAAGTATGTGAGGGGCGCTCGCCACGCCGTTATAGTCAGCAATCAGTGCCGTGGCACCGATGGAAAGGTCGATGTTGACCCAGCGGCACAAACATTTATGCCAGAGGTGCGATGCCACAAGTATCTGCCCGAAGGTCGCAATGGACTCAACCTCGCCGCACATGAATACCCTCTCCCAGGGCACAAACACATCATCAAATACAATCATTGCCTCGACATGGCCACCAAACCGTGAACTCAAGGGATTCTCTATATCTTTGGGCTCACAAGGTGCCCGAGGGGCTCGGCAAATGAAAGTGATCCCTTCAGCATCCACCGGCGTGAAAAAGCCAACACAGTAGTCAGGCAGAAACTCCGCCTCGATAACACACAATATGTCTGTATATGGCGCAGCCGTTGAGTGGGCTTTCGCGCCTCGCACGACTATCCCGTCTGCTCTCCTCTCAACGACGTGCAAGTACATATCGGGATCTGCTTGTTCAGCCACAGCTTTGCTCCTGTCTCCCTTGGGACTCACCAGACCACCGCCAACGATCCAGTCATTCCTCTGTACTTCTTTCACAATTTCGATGACGTGCTGATGATAATTTGTGTTGTGATTCTTGTCGATTTCGTAACTGGCAGCCCAAGCCGCGTGCAGTAAGTCAGAGGTCAGACACCTATAGTGACACGGACATAAGAAGTCGTTCAGCCGACGATTGAGCCTTACTTTGGCAAGGGCGTCCTGTGCGTCCTGCATCACATGGGTCCATCGGCTGATTTCTTCATTGACAACGGGCGACCATACTCTTGCAAGATCCTTGTGGTCGGGATGGTTCGCTTGTTCGAAGGTCACCGCTGCGCAGTTGATACCTACTTGGAAAGCGGGATGATCAACTATATTCTCGATCAATTCGCCGTTCATGTAGACCTTGGGTCTACGCTTCCTCAAGCTTTCAGTATATTCTTCCCGCGTTCGCACCCCCATTGTCGCTCCTCCTTTGTCAGAGATTCATTTGCATCGTGCCCCAACATCAATCTGTTGTCGCAGGTCACGGAGATGCTTCTACTATCGGTTTCTTTCAGAACGTGGCGGAGTATCAAGGAGCTGGTATTCGATTCCGTGAAGGCGTTCCAGTAACGCCCCCGTCTCCTGCACAGCCCGCATTATATCATCCGAAAAGGACGTGTCAACATGTTGTCCCATGTTCAGTCATTGTCAAGATTTGGTAGCTTGACATTCTGGATGGGTGGCATGCACCGCACCTTCCATACGACCGCGAGTGAACTCTGGTGACATCTGGCCTCATAACCTCTTCGGCTATTTACTTTTCTCCTTCTTGGCCCCGGTAATTACCGCTACCTTGCCTCTAAACTCCCGCATGGTAGTGATGATCCTTCCTGTCTTCAAAACTGGTGCCGCTATGGCTCTATTCACCCAGAGCCCACCGCTTCCTGAAGAGCAGAGGCATATACTTGGTAAGTCTTGGAATCGAAAAGGACGAAGACCACTTCCTGCAGGGAAGTCTCTCTTTCTTTAAGAAACGAGACCACAGCGTCTACCGCCACTCTTGCCGCTTCCTTCACAGGGTAACCATAGGCTCCTGTGCTTATTGAGGGAAACGAGATGCTACTCAAGCGTCTTTCAGTAGCTAGTCTCAAGCATTCTTGATAGGCACTCTTCAGCAGCTCAGCCTCATTCCTGTTACCGCCATGCCACACCGGACCAACGGTATGTATGACATACTTGGCTTTGAGCCTTCCTCCAGTAGTGATCACGGCCTTACCTGTAGGCAATCTTCCCCTCTCTGCCACGATCTTCTTGCACTCTTCTAATATGGCTGGGCCTCCTGCTCGATGTATCGCCCCGTCCACCCCACCTCCCCCCATCAAGCTGGGATTGGCTGCGTTAACAATAGCTTCGGTCGCTTGTTGAGTAATGTCACCTTCAACAATTGACACTTTTGTCTTGTTGACCTTTACCTCCATGTTCCCTCCAGTACTACACCAAAGTAGCATAACCTCCGAATGAATGCAAAGTCTCATGCAGTGCGAAGCTAGGTTCCTGTAACCCTCAGGCTCCCTTTGCTTCATCGCTACCAAGTCTAGCTTCTGCAACGAGTAGACGAACGGTTTCGGTCCTCCACGATGGCGCCCCTGGGGGCAGTTTCAAACAGAATGTCAGAGGGGAGGCATCTTGCCTTTCGTGCTTCCTCCTCATTCTCCGGAGCTAAACACCAATGTACAGCGTGCCCATCGCACTCATACAGAGGAGTTCTATGAGGTGTATGATGGAGAATTTGACATCCCCAGCCTGAGAGAAACTCTGGAAAGGTGGGAGTGGACTTACAATCACGTCCGTCCTGGTCAGGCCTTCAATTGGAAGAGCCCGGCGGAGTATCTTATAGAGCGCCATCCCGAGTTAGCTTTCGTCAAGACAAGAATATTACCACCGCCTAAACTGTCCAATATGTAATGAACGAGTGCACCCCCTTGACAAACTTTTATGGACATGTTATTGTATTAATGTCCCAAGTAATCAAACAAGAACTTGGCAAGCGGAGCTGGTGTGAAGCCGAAAGGTGCCGGAAACGGTGCAAGGTAGGCGACGGCGGAAGGCCAAGAACAAGGGAGGTTACTTGGGACAAACTGTTTCGGTCGTTGCCGCGAAACATAGGATAGTATCTATCTCTCTGTGATCACCTCAGGGCGGAGGACACCAATAAAGGGCAGATTGCGGTACTGGCCATTGTAATCTAATCCATAGCCGACCACGAATTCATCCGGAATTTCAAAGCCAACATAGTGGAGAGGCACCTCTACAAGACGGCGTGCTCTTTTGTCAAGCAGGGCACAAACGCGGAGGCTTGCCGGATGATGGGCAGAAAGGTGTCCGAGAATATAGTTCAGGGTCATGCCGGTATCTACGATATCTTCCACCATGAGAACATGCTGACCGGCAATGTCGCTATCCAGATCCCTGGTTATTCTCACCACCTGGCTATCGGGACTGTAATAGGAAACGGCCATGAAGTCCACGGTAACCGGGATAGAAAGGTGTTGCATCAGGTCGGACATGAAACAAATGACGCCCTTCAGGACACCCACTAGAACAAGCCGCCGACCGGTGTAGTCACGAGAGATACGCCTAGCCAGAGCTTTTACTCGCCGCTGAATCTGGGAGTGGCTATACAGAACTCGTTCGATTCCTTCCACCTTGGCTTCGCCAAGTGGACCGTAGCCGTATTTAGCCAGCAACTTAATGAAATCATCCTTGGTGAGGAGCTTGATATTTATTTCGGGGTAAATTTCTTTGAGCTGACGTATCTTGCGGTTCTTCTCGGTTATCAACTCCTGTTTCAGGGTAGTAAGCTCTACGTAAAGATCTAGCTCGGGGAGATAGAAATCGGGAGTGAACATCTCCGCTATCCTGCCGCCTTCCCATTTGAGAGGGAAAGAGCGAGGCTCATAAAGCCATTCGATGCAATAAAAATCCAGAAGTTTGGCGAAGTCTTCTTCACTGGGATGGGCAAAACTAACGGGCTTCAATGTTCTCAAGGGTAATGGCGATAATCGGGATATTTTCTTGTCCCTCTGGGTTATCTTGTATCCTTTCTCAAGCAATTGGGAGAGTTCCGTCTTTTCAAACACAATGGCGCATATGTTGGCCACGCTCAAAAGGAAACTTTTGTCGGCCTCAGAGAAATTGTGGGGCTCGCGAGTATAGATCCGAATCTCACCGCAGACTTTCCCTTTCTCAACTACAGGGACTCCTAATACGGAAGAAATGTTTTGCTCTTTGGCAGCTTCCCGATACTGGACTCTTTCGTCCGTGGTAGCGTCGGCGATGAACACTATTTTGCCCTCAAGTATCTCGGGGAGACTCTTGTGTGCCTCAAGCGGGCCCTTTCTCAAGTACATGTCGCTCAACCCGTAAACTCCTGCTGTGATCAAATGGTCTCCCCGAGGATCAAGGGATAGGATATGGCAGCTATTCACTCGCATGGCTTGGGCAACGTTTTTCGCTATAGAGTTGCAGATCTTCCTCAAACTGAGACCGGAATTAGCAATTTTGGTTATTCGTTTAAGGGCTGAATAGTAATTGCTCTGCGGATTTTCTGATTTCTTCATATCTTACCCACATTTGGTGAAGCCACAAGCCAAACAGATGTTGCAGCCTTCTTGATGAATTAAGGATCCGCCACACTCAGGGCAAATTCCGGCCCAGTTTTTAATCGCACCATGGTTGTCCTGAGAAGTCTCGGAACTTTGCGAATCCTTTGCTTTGAGGAACTTTTCCAAGACGCTCCCGATAGCGTCAGCACAGGATAACACGGCATGACCCTGTTCCCAGGCGATGGAAGGGCACCTGATGCCACGCAAGTGTTTTACCACGGATTCGAGGTCAATTCCTGACCTGAGTGCCAGGGATATAAGGCGACTGATAGCTTCGAGCTGCGCTGCAGCACAGCCTCCTGCCTTTCCCAAAGTGGAAAAAACCTCAGCTATACCGCGGCTGTCAAAGTTCACTGTTATGTAGATATAGCCGCATCCGGTGTTCACCCGCTCGGTTATCCCACGAGTGACCTTCGGTCTTTTTCGCGGGGTTAACTTGGTTTCAGCTGTTTTAGTCTCTGTACCCACAGTGAGAACCTGGGCATCTCTACTTCTGTCACGATAAATGGTTATTCCCTTTAACTTCTCTTCATAGGCCATGAGGTATACTTTAGCCACGTCATCTCGAGTTGCTTCGAAAGGGAAGTTAACTGTTTTGGACACAGCACTATCAGTGAACTTCTGAAACGCAGCCTGGATTTTGACGTGCCATTCAGGTTGTATTTCGTGAGCAGTGACGAAAATCTTCTTTACGTCTTCAGGGATTCCTTCTATGTCCTTGAGTCTTTTCCCCTCAGCAAGGTCTTTCATCAACTGCGGGGAATAAAAACCTCTCTTTTTGGCTGTTTCCTCGAAATAAGGGTTGACTTCAATAAATTCTTCACCTTCGAGAATGTGACGCTTGTAGCACAGGGCAAAGATCGGTTCAATGCCACTGGAGCAATTAGCTATTATACTCAAGCTGCCGGTGGGCGCGATGGTAGTTCGCGAGGCATTACGAAAGCGAGGTCCGCCCGGTTTGTCGTAGATGCTTCCAGAGAAAGCAGGGAAAACACCCCTTTCTTCACCCAATTCTATAGATGCTTTGTTTGCCTCTTGGGATATAAATCGAGCAATTCCTTCAGCTGTAGCTATCGCCTCATCACTGTTGTAAGGGATACCCAGCTGGATTAGCATGTCAGCAAAGCCCATAACCCCCAGCCCTATCTTTCTTGTCATCTTGGTCATTTTCTCAATCTGAGGCAGCGGGAAACGATTTACGTCAATAACGTTATCGAGAAAGCGGACTGCCAACTTTACAACACGAGCCAGCTTGTCATAGTCGACGGACGGCTTGCCATTTTGGTACTTTATCATTTTGGACAGGTTAACAGAACCGAGATTACAGGATTCGAAGGGGAGAAGAGGCTGCTCTCCGCATGGATTGGTACTCTCTATTCTGCCCAGATGGGGTGTGGGATTATGTCTATTTATTTCATCTATGAACACGATTCCGGGGTCGCCGGTGCGCCAGGCCATGTCCACCATTTTGTCAAATACTTCTTTAGCATTTAGGGTCCCTGTCACTTCGCCGGTTCTGGGATTTACTAGGTTGTAGTTACAACCTTTCTTTACTGCTTCCATAAATTGATCCGTTACCGCTACCGAAAGATTAAAGTTGGTTAAAGCCCTGGGGTCTTCTTTAACGGTAATAAACTTGAGGATGTCAGGATGGTCCACGTTAAGTATCGCCATATTGGCACCGCGCCGCATGCCACCCTGTTTAATGACATCGGTAGTAACGTCGAAAGCTCGCATAAAGGAAACGGGACCGCTGGCAACACCCCCAGTAGAGCCCACCCTGTCGTTTTCTGGGCGCAGCCGGGAGAAAGAGAAACCAGTCCCGCCGCCGCTCTTGTGGATCAGGGCGGTATACTTGACGGCGTCAAAAATGGACTCCATGGAATCCTCTATGGGAAGAACAAAGCAAGCTGACAGTTGCCCCAATTCACGCCCTGCATTCATCAACGTAGGAGAGTTGGGCAAGAATTCCAGATTTGCCATTAGCTGATAGAAAATCTCTTCGTAATAGGAGACGTCTGCCTTTGGGTTATAAATGAGTTCGGCTGAAGCTATATGCCTAGCCACGCGACGGAACATCTCTTCTGGTGTTTCGACAACATTTCCCTTCTCATCCTTCTTGAGATACCTTTTTTCTAAAACACGGACTGCATTCGCGCTAAGTCTAATTCCACAGATAACTTGACTTTGAGATTGAGGTGAGAATTCTTCTCCGAGGAGAAATTCCTCAAACATCCTTTTCACTTGTGACGTGGAAATCGGTTGTCTTGCCTTCTGGGGGACCAGTTCCTCCATCCCAGGTAACGCGGGAGCAAGATCCAGCCGTTGGCTCAGTTGTTCGATGAATCTTTCCAATAGTTTTCTATCAGTTATGCCCATGGACTCGGCAGCGGCGAAGACCGCCCGGGCTAATTTATTGCTCACAGCAAGCTTTCTCTCTTCTTTTTTAACAAGTCTAGCCATACTGTCTCCTCCCCGCGTCGCCTGGCCGCTGAATTGACGCTTCGGATGACAGTGCCTGTTGGCGAGCCGGCATGGGCTCATGATCCAGAGCTAAGGTATCTACCTCCCTTTTTAAAGCGCCAATGTCAGCAAACTCTCGATAGACGCTAGCAAAACGAATATAGGCAATGTGGTCCAGCTTCTTCAAACCTTGCATAGCTAAATCGCCGATAAAGGAGCTGGGAACTTCATTCTTACCTAGTTGGTACAGCTTGTCCTCGATGCTGTCTACAAGTTTGTCAATGGCTCCTATAGGAAGGGGACGTTTTTCGCAAGCTTTACGAATGCCAGATAGAAGCTTATCCCGATCGTATTCTTCACGTCGTCCGTCTTTCTTGATAACAAAAATATCGTGTTGCTGTATACGTTCGTACGTAGTAAAACGCGCGCCGCAGGCGAGACACTTCCGCCTCCGCCTTACACTTCCACTCACACTTCGGGAATCTATCACCCTCGACCTTTGTCCGCAACGAGGACAATTCACCGTCCGCCCACTCTTTGTGGTTTGTCCTAATTATACCACTAGATGTAGAAAACAACAAAAGAAGAAGGGGTAGCGTGAACTACCCCTTCTTCCTAATGAGGCTTGGGTTTACTGCTTGGAAACCTTAGGCGTGGGGACGTTAGGGGCTGACAGCGGAGTCGAGCTGGAGCTCTTTGCTAGGAGCGGCGAGGAAGGTAAAGAAGAGGGCATATGTTGTCGTCGCATGAAAGACGGGATGTCGAGTGTTTCGCTGCTTCCTCTCACCAGGCGGCGCAGCTCCTCGGTAGGAACTCCCTCCTTCCCCTGGGTAACAAAGCCGGTAGCAATAACCGTAATTTGAATTTCGCTGTCCATCTTGGGGTCATATACCACGCCAAAGATTATGTTCGCCTCGGGGTCTACCGCCTGGGCAATAGCGCTAGCAGCTTCGTTGCATTCAAACAGGGTAAGACTCGGACCGCCCGTTACATTGAATAGGACTCCCTTTGCCCCGGTTATAGACACGTCGAGCAGCGGGCTGGCCAGCGCTGCTTTGGCGGCCTCAACAGCGCGGTTCTGTCCGCTGGCTTTGCCTACCGACATCCAAGCTGGACCGGCATCCTTCATCACCGACCTGATATCGGCGAAGTCAAGGTTAATCAGACCCGGTACCGTGACCACCTCGGAGATTGCCTTAACTCCAAGGAAAAGAGCATTATCAGCCAATCTGAAAGCGCTGTCTACAGGAGTCTTGGCGTCGCAAAGCTGAAGAAGACGGTCGTTGGGCACTATGATCAGGGTATCCACTTTACTGGACAATTGAATGAGTCCTTCCTCAGCGACCCGCGCCCGATGCAGCCCCTCGAACGTAAATGGTTTAGTGACCACCGCGATAGTTAACGCGCCGCTCCGCTTCGCTATTTCGGCGACAATGGGAATACCACCTGTACCTGTGCCGCCACCCATTCCCGCGGTAACAAATACCATGTCAGCGCCTTCAACCACGGCTTCTATCTCGGCGCGGCTCTCCTCGGCTGCCTTTGCTCCTACCTTATGGTCGCCGCCCGCACCTAACCCTCGGGTCAGTTTCTCGCCGAGCTGAATCCTGATCGGGGCTTCGGTTAGAGCTAACGCCTGCCCATCAGTGTTCATAGCGATAAACTCGACGCCCTTTATTCCCTCACGCACCATCCGAGTGATGGCATTGCAACCGCCACCACCGATGCCAACGCACTTAATTTTTGCCGCTGTGGGAGTAAAGATTTGCTTTGCCATTTTTTCAACCTCCTTTCTTCACGACCTACGGTCGAAACAGCTTCCTGAAGAATCTTACCAGGCCGCTTAAGGGGCCAGCTCTTCTTAGCTGTAAAGCCGAACCCCCCTTGCCCCGTACCTGCCACAGGATCAGTCCTAAAGTGGTAGCATAAGCAGGGTCATGCAGAATATCGGAAATCCCGTAGATGCCAGCGGTCAGTGGCACGCCCTTACGCACCGGCATACGCAATACCTGCTGGGCTAACTCTACGAGTCCGGGCAGATTGGACGAGCCGCCAGTAAGGACAAGGCCACACGGCGCCAAGCTGCGGTAGTCTGTGGTAGGCATCTCAGCCACTATGAGTTGCATCAACTCTTCCATTCGAGCTCGCAGGATATTGCACAGCTGCTTGTAGGAGGCACTGTGGCCATTTTCAACACCCACCTCGGCTCCCTCGTCGAGCTCCAAGCCGGGGGTAACGTTACCATACTTCTTTTTCATCCTCTCTGCGATGTCGAAAGGCAAGCCCAGTCCGACGGCAATGTCACTCGTTGCCTGGTACCCGGCTACAGGGATCACAGCAGTATGGTAAACGCTGCCGCCCTTAAATACGGCCACGTCGGTGGTTCCGCCACCAATGTCCGCCATTATAACGCCAGCATCAGTCTCCTCCGGAGTTAGCACCGCCTCGCCTGAAGCTAACGGTTCGAGGATGAGGTCGTCAACTTCAATGCCAATGCTGCGAATACATTTGGCCAAGTTCTGCACCGAGGTGACTGAAGCGGTAATAATATGGGTTTCCACATCTAATCTGGAGCCGTGCATACCTATGGGTTGCTTCACCCCTTCTTGTCCGTCCAGGGCGTAGTAGCGCGGTATAGCGTGAAGTACTTTCTTTCCCTCAGGGACAGATATGCTACGAGCTGCGGCTAGAGCGCGCCTGAGGTCTTCGGCACGGACCAGTCGGTCTTCTCGCGGTATAGCTACAACACCACGGTTGTTGACACTGGTGATGTGCCTGCCGGTGACTCCAACGTAGGCTGAGTCTACATGGACGCCACTGATCCTTTCGGCTTCCCTCAACGAAGCGGCAATAGATTGCCTGGCTTCATTCATGTTGACCACGATGCCTTTATGTAGTCCGCGACTGGGAGTAACACCGACTCCTAGGATTTCAATATCATCCTGTGCTTTAGCATTAGCTATTATCGTAGCTACTTTGCTCGTGCCAACATCAATAGCGGAAACAATTCTCTTTGCCATTTTTCACCTCCTTCTAATTTACGATTACCGCCTAGTTAGAGCCTCTCGGCTACGCGTAGCTTAGCGCTGCGACTGCGAGGGTTGGATTTGATCTCCAACGCGCTGGGCCTAATGACTTTTCGTGAGATGATCCTCAACGTAGGTACGTGTCCGCAGCAGCATACCGTTGTCTGCGGAGGGCACAGGCAGCTGCTAGCGGAGCGTCGCATGAATTGCTTCACTATGCGGTCTTCGAGAGAATGATAGCTTATCACTACCAGTCTTCCTTTGGGACGAAGCAGGGCTACAGTTTGTTCCAGGGCACGTTCTAGGTTACCAAGCTCATCATTGACTGCGATGCGCAGCGCCATAAAGGTGCGTGTGGCGGGGTGAACTTTGCCACGTTTCGGTCCCAAAACCTGTTCCACTAGGCGAGCAAGCTGGACGGTATGAGTGACGGGACGGTTCTGAACAATCTTCCGTGCGATGTCTCGACTACGGCGTTCTTCGCCATATTTAGCTATGAGCTGGGCCAGTTCCTCCTCGGAAAGGCTGTTGACGATATGGGACGCAGTAAGCTCCTGTCTCGGATCGAATCTCATGTCTAGAGGAGCGTCGAGCTGGAAACTGAAGCCTCGTCTGGCTGTATCCAGTTGCAGTGAAGAAACGCCAAGGTCAAACAGGATACCATCAACTGGATGAAAATGGTACCTGTGGCAGATTGCTTCTAAGTTGCTGAAATTATCGTTGACTAGGATGACCGCGTCGCCATACTGCCTGAGATTCTCTTCGCTTATTCTGATAGCTTCGACGTCAAGATCAATGCCCAATAGCTTTCCTGAAGGGCGGACTCTTTCCAGTATTGCCGCGGCATGTCCTCCCGGTCCTACAGTGCAGTCAACAAAGTAACCCCCCGGATGGACTTGCAGTGCCTCCAGCACTTCATCCAGTAACACAGGTATATGCCGAGGTAAGGTCATGATGTTACTCATCCGCTATACTCCATAGCTTTCAATTATCTGGGACGCCTGTTCTTCGGCCGATTTTTTCTCTGCTTGCCATTCTTCTTCGTTCCAGAGTTCCACACAGTTGTTGACACCTACCACAATGACGCTATCGCCAATTCTGGCGTATTCACGGAGGGAAGGAGGCAAGCTTATTCTCCCCTGCCCATCGAAAGAAGCACTAAAGGCACCGCCGAAAATGGCGCGATTCAGTTTCCTCAAATTGCCCGGACTCACCGCTTTGGCGGACAGGCTCTCGGACAACCTTTTCCACTCTGATATCGGGTAAACGCTAATGCATCTTTCTATCCCTCTCGCCAGCACTACCCCTTCTCTCATCTCGCGACGAAACTTTGGTGGCAAGGGCACTCTTCCCTTTTCATCAACTTTATACTGGTACTCACCAAAGAACATCGCCTTTCGTCCTTTTACAACAGGGTCTTGGTTAATTCCGCTAGTTCCTGAGCTGACTTCTTCGCACAATAGAGAACAAGACCACTGTCGCTAAAATGCTTCGCGATCACGCCTTCAGCAATAAGAGTTTGTAGCTCCCTTTCCAGCTGGGCTTTGTCTATATCGCGGCTCAGACCGATACACTCCAGAGTAAACTTCATTCGAGGATGTTTCATGCAGAACTGCAATACTTTCGACCTAAGAGAGCCCAAAGTCTGCCTCGTTGCGTTGATTGCTGCTCCGCTTGGGGTTGTGATGAGCTGTTCCATCTTTTGCCCCCTTTTTCACCACTTTTCCCCACAATCCATTGTACTTCACCCCACCATGGTCCTGTCAATAGGTTATGACCCCCACAATCAAAATTTTTGTCCCAATGGCACTTCTCGTGCAGAGAGCCGTTGCTGGCGGATTTTCTCTTGCGGTTACTAGCATGCTAAGATATGGATTTAATAGCACCGTGATTGAGGAAAGGATGCGAATTGACGTGTTCTGTCTCTTTCCTGAAACGTTCGCCTCTCCGTTGGAACAAAGCATTCTCAAGCGTGCGCGTGAAAGGGGCCTGGTAAATGTACTGGTCCACAATATCCGTGACTTCGCACGCGATAAGCATCGTACGGTAGACGACTATCCCTATGGCGGTGGACCGGGCATGGTGCTAAAACCTGAACCCATATTTGAGGCCGTTGAGACGGTAAAGCAACAGCTCGGTGCAGACGAAGTGCCGGTCATACTGTTGACTCCGCAGGGCAGACTTTTTTCTCAGTCCATAGCCCGAGAGCTAGCACGTTATCCTCACCTGATGCTGGTGTGCGGACACTACGAAGGTTTCGATGCAAGAGTACACCAGTATCTGGCCACTGACGAGATCAGCATCGGAGATTACGTTCTTAGCAGCGGGGAAATAGCCGCGCTAGTGGTACTCGACGCCGTGGTCAGATTGATACCGGGGGTTCTTGGCTCCCCGGATTCAGCGGAACAGGATTCTCATAGTGACGGCCTTTTAGAATATCCTCAGTACACTAGACCTCAGGTGTATCGCGGCTGGGAAGTTCCTTCAGTCTTGCTTTCAGGAAATCATCGCGAGATCGCTCGATGGCGACGATGTCAGGCTATTCTGCAGACGGCAAGGCGTCGTCCCGACTTATTGAAGAAAGCTAATCTTTCTGAAGAGGAGGAAAGATGGATATTCGAGAACTTGTCGAGCCAAAGATAAATCCCAATATTCCTCAGATTGCCCCTGGTGACGTCGTTAGAGTCAATCTTAAGAGCATAGAAGGGGATAAGGAGCGATTACAGCACTTCCAGGGTGTGGTGATCAGGGTGAAGAAAGGTGTGGATGCCGGTAGTTTTACAGTACGGCGAGTATCTTACGGCATTGGTGTGGAGCGTACCTTTCCTTTCCAATCCCCTTCAGTGCAAAGCGTGGAGGTGCTTAGACATGGTAAAGTGCGCCGCGCCAAGCTGTACTATTTGCGGAAACTTAGCGTCAAGCAAGCTCGCCTTAAAGAGAGGCGGGAGAAGGTAACAGAGGAGGCTGTGTCCGAGGCGGAGGAAGAGACTGCCGAATGAGCTATGCCGAGGTAGTAGTCGATTTCCCGGCAAGCAGAGGGACTTTTTGTTATGCTGTACCTGAAGGACTTCGTGTTAGTGTGGGGCAGGTAGTCTGGGTACCGTTCGGCGCCCGATTTGCCCAGGGCATTGTATTGGCATTATCGGATAAACCCACTGTTGAGAGAACCAAACAAATAGCCGGGGTTATCGCTGAGTATCCTGTACTTTCACCGATTCAGATAGAGCTTGCTCGCTGGATAAGTGAGCGCTATCTGTGCTCCCTTTTTGACGCTATGGCTCTGATGCTGCCCCCGGGATTTGGTAGGCAGACAGTTACTTATTTCGAGCCTTCAAGCAGTTTGGGGGATTTTTTGCCCCAGACGCAGGAACAACGGCAGGTCCTGGACATTATCAAGGAAAAAAAGAGGGTAACTCTGAACGAGCTGGAGAGGGCGCTGGGCAAAGGAACAGCCAAGAAAGTCATTGGTGAGTTAGTTGGGTCTGGCGTACTCAGGAAAATGACGCAGCTTGGGAGGGCAAGGGTAAGTCCTAAGACCGTTTATCAGGTTAGGCTGATAGCGGCGGGAGAACAAATCTCGAGAGAGAAAGCGCGGCTTAGCAGTAAGCGGGCCCATAAACAGATGGAAATACTGGAATTTCTTAGCAGACGCGGTCAACCTGTTTCAGTGACAGAGCTGAAGGAGAGCTTACACTGTACCTTGGCTACCATCAAGGCTCTAGAGAAGCGGCATCTTATCGCCATAGATAGCGTTAGAGTGCGGCGCGATCCGCTTTCCGGGTTTGTCCCCGTTCCTTCTTCACCTCCAGCGCTCACAGCATCCCAAGAGGCTGCGCTCAAGCGCATTAGGTGTGCAATTGCAGAACAGCCCCGTGGCGGGCAAGTTTTCCTTCTTTTTGGTGTCACGGGGAGCGGTAAGACGGAAATCTATTTACAGGTTTTGGCTGAGGTCGTTGCTAAAGGTAAGAAAGGCATATGCCTTGTCCCCGAAATAGCACTGACGCGGCAAACGGTGGAGAGATTTGCTAGTCGCTTTCCTGGCCGTGTCGCCGTATTGCATAGCGGGCTTTCTCTGGGGCAGCAGTTTGACCAATGGCAAGAAATAAAGGACGGCAACTATGATGTGGTTGTCGGTCCGAGAAGTGCCCTGTTTGCTCCTTTGCCCAATCTTGGCGTTATCATCATTGACGAAGAGCATGAATGGACCTATAAGCAGGATGACAAAGCACCTCGCTATCATGCGCGAGACGTTGCTATTAGATTGGCTGAATTGAGCAACGCCTGTGTCATCCTGGGCAGTGCGACCCCCGATGTTGTCAGCTTCTATAAAGCTGAACGAGGCGAGTATCATCTTTTAGAGCTTAAGGAGAGGGTGACGCCACGTGGCTATTCCCCTCTTCCTGAGGTATGTGTGGTGGATTTGAAAGAGGAGCTTAAAGCGGGGAATCTCGGCCTTTTCAGTCGTCCCTTGTTAGCTGCCATAGAGGAGACCCTGGCTCGTCGGGAACAGATAATTCTCTTTCTCAACCGTCGTGGCACAGCCACCTTCGTGCGATGTGGTAAGTGTGGCTTCGTCTTTCGCTGTCCCCGTTGCAGTGTAGCTCTTACCTATCATTCGATAGAGAAACAGCTCATTTGTCATCGTTGTCGCTATATTCTTCCTCTCTCCAGCGCATGCCCCATCTGTTTACGGCGGTATTTCAAGTTCTGGGGGATTGGTACACAAAGAGTAGAGGAAGAAATGAGGCAGTTATTCCCTGAAGCAAGGTTACTTCGCTGGGATAGAGATGTGGTTACCCGAAGGTATGCTCATGACCAGATACTGGAAGCTTTTCGCACTCATAAGGCGGACGTGTTGATCGGTACCCAGATGGTAGCTAAGGGACTGGACCTGCCAGAAGTCACTCTGGCGGGGATAATCAATGCTGATACAGGGCTCAACGTGCCCGACTTCCGCAGCGGCGAGCGGACTTTCCAGCTGTTGTGTCAGGTAGCGGGGCGAGCCGGGCGGGGGTTGAAGGCGGGAAAGGTAATAATTCAGACGTACTCGCCTGAAAATTACGCTATCGAGGCTGCTTCCAGGCATGATTACGTGGCATTTTATCGCGAGGAAATTGCTTACAGACAGCAGTTCAACTATCCTCCATTCACCAGGCTAGTTCGTCTCGTCTACAGCCATGCCAATGAGCTTCGATGTCGTAGCGAGGCGGAAAGGGTATGCCAGCTAATTATGAGACGGGCAGAGAAACATAATATGGCTGGCGTAAGCGTGATCGGTCCTAGCCCTGCCTTTGTCTTTCGAGTGAGAGGCAAATATCGTTGGCAGCTGTTTATCCGCAGTTCTGACCCGGTCCAAATTCTGTCCGGGGTGACTTTGTCTCCGGGCTGGACTGTGGACATTGACCCTATGGAGGTAGCTTGATTTGTGGTATTATAGGTCATCTTCATGTCAGCATTTACAGCCACGCCCGGTCTCCGGGCGCGAGAATTGTTTTTGCTGTGAAGAAGGACGTATCGAGGAAGGCGGGTAGGTTATGCCTAAAGTAAGGTTTCTGCCCGATGACAAGATGGTGGAAGTGAACAAAGGTGTCACCTTGTTCAAAGCGGCAGAAAAGGCAGGGATATACCTCAATAGTCTTTGTGGGGGTGAAGGCATTTGTGGCAAATGCCGTGTGCAGGTGACCAAGGGAAAGATAAGGCCGGGTAAGTACTCTCCAGTTTTCTTTTCCAAGCAAGAGATGGAAAATGGTTACACGCTTGCCTGTCAAACGGAAGTGGAGCAAGATCTGGAGGTAGTCATCCCGCCAGAATCCCGCCTCGAAGGAGAACAAATTCTAACTGGTTCCTATATACAACAGCAGCAGTCTTGGATTAGAACTTGTCCACTCAGTTACGGAGAACCTAGTTGGATTTCTGTAGCGAAGCGACCTGAGGACCCAGCCCGTCTCTTTCAACCTTTGGTGAACAAAGTATACCTGGAGCTACCTCAACCAAGCAGGGATGACAATATCGCTGATACAGCACGTGTCCTTCGGGAGCTAAGAAAGAAGGTAAACTACTCATCGTACCAGATGGTTTTGCCTTGTTTACAAGAAATGTCGGCGAAGTTGCGTGGTGGAGGATGGAAGATCACTGTTACCCTGGCTCGAAATGGCGATGTGGGGCGAATATTGCAGGTCGAGGCAGGAGATACCACAGAGAAAAATTACGGCGTGGCTGTTGATGTGGGCACCACTACTGTGGTGGCGCAGCTGGTCCATCTCAAGACAGGTGAGGTTGCTGGCGTGGAAGGAAACCATAATCTTCAGGCGCGTTATGGGGAAGACGTCCTGTCGCGGATTGCTTTTGTCTGCGGCAAGGGTTCGTTGAACATATTGCAGCAGGCAGTGGTGGAGAATATTAACTTGTTAATTCGAAGTTTAATTTCGAAGAAGAGCGTTGACAGTAAGGACATAACTGCTATTGTGGCTGCCGGCAACACTACCATGAGTCACATTCTCCTGGGTCTGGAGCCTTGTTCTATAAGAGAAGATCCATACGTTCCCACGGCAGATATCTATCCCCAGGTGTTAGCCAAGGAAGTGGGCATAAACATAAATCCCCGTGGCGTATTGCAGGTAATGCCTAGTGTAGCCAGTTACGTTGGTGGCGACACAGTTGCTGGCGTACTCGCTTGTGGCTTGGCAGATCGACGGGAACTCACTTGTCTTATCGACATAGGCACAAATGGGGAGATTGTTATTGGCAACAACGAATGGATGTTATCTTGCTCTGCGTCGGCTGGTCCGGCGTTCGAAGGCGGTGATACGAAATGTGGCATGAGGGCGACGCGCGGAGCAATTCAAAAAGTGAAAATAGAAAATGGTGAAGTCAGCTATCAAACCATTGGCGGAGGCAAGCCGCGAGGAATTTGCGGTTCCGGGCTCGTCGACTTGCTTTACGAACTGGCTAACAACGGCATACTTGACATCGATGGAAGATTTCGCCGTTCACTGCGGGATAATCGAGTTATTCAACAGGATGGTGAAATGCAGTACGTAGTGGCCTTTCCCGAGGAAACCGAGACAGGACATAGCCTGGTCATAACCCAGACCGACATAGACAACATTATGAGGTCTAAGGCGGCGATATTTGCCGCGATTAAGTCTTTGTGCGATTATGCCGGGATCAGTTTTAATCAGCTAGAGAAAATCTATGTAGCTGGCGGCTTCGGAAGTTACCTCAACATTGATAAGGCAGTGGGCATAGGTCTTTTACCCGACGTGCCGAGGGAACGAGTCGAGTTTGTAGGGAATAGCTCCCTCATGGGAGCTCGTATGGCTTTAATTTCTTATTATGCTTTAGAGAAAGCTGTAGACATATCTCAGAGTATGACCAATATCGAGCTGTCTCACTTCGCTCCTTTTGCTGACGAGTACATGGCTGCACTATATCTGCCGCACATAGATAGGGAGCTTCTCTTTCCTTCAGTAAGGTATGGAAGCAGCAGCTCATGAAAAGCGAATGAAGCTAGATCATACGCTACCCCAGAGGTGACTGATGGCAAAAGTAGTGATAACTCTAGACGAACAAGAGGTAACCAAGCTGGAGCAGGTTCTTATAGACCGCGATGTAAAGGGTGCATGGGAACTCTTGGCGGCGATAAGAGCTAAAGTGAGGGCAACACAAAATACACGGTGTGGCATAGAAAAACTACGAAAAACAGAATGAGGGCGTCCTCATGCTGTTACAGAGTAGCTGAGAGCTTTCATACCACGTTGGGAAAGTTTTGCCAACGAAGATACAAATGTGCTTCGTTAATGTTATTGACCCTTGCTGTGATATTCAGTAGTATTTATGGCGATTCAAAGCTGACACGGGAGAGTTCTTGGCACCGCAGGATAGCAAGATAGCTCAGATTCTCAGTCTCGAGGCGGAACGACAAGCAAGCACCATAAATCTTATCGCTTCTGAAAACCATGCCAGTCCTGGTGTACTTAAAGCGCAGAGCTCACTACTGAACGACAAGTATGCCGAAGGTTACCCGAGGCGCAGATATTACGGTGGCTGTGTATACATAGATGCTGTGGAGGATCTAGCCATAGAAAGAGCTCAAAAGCTATTTGGAGCCGAGCACGCCAATGTGCAACCACACAGTGGTAGTCAAGCTAATATGGCAGCCTACGTCACTTTGTTAGAACATGGAGATACGGTTTTGGGAATGAGTCTTAGCCACGGCGGTCATCTCACTCATGGTGCTAAGGTCAATTTTTCCGGAAAGTGGTACCGATTTATCCCTTATGGGGTAGATCGCAAAACAGAAATGTTAAATTATGATGAAATTGAGCGGCTGGCCCGAGAGCATAAGCCTAAATTGATTGTAGGTGGGGCGAGTAGCTATCCACGCCAGATTGATTTTGAACGGCTCCGTTACATAGCTGACAAGGTGGGGGCGAAGCTGATGGTGGATATGGCTCATATAGCCGGGCTAGTAGCGGCGGGGGTCCATCCCTCTCCTGTGCCTTATGCTCAAGTTATCACTTCGACTACCCATAAAACTTTGCGCGGTCCCCGGGGCGGCTTTATCCTCTGCAAGAAGGAACTGGCTTCAGCCATTGATACAGCAGTCTTCCCCGGCACACAAGGTGGTCCCTTTATGCACATCATTGCTGCTAAGGCAGTGTGTTTCTTTGAAGCGATGCATCCTGAGTTTGCTGAATACCAGAGGCTGGTGGTTCAGAATGCTCGTGTTTTGGCTGGGGAACTTGAGAGATATGGCATGCGCATTGTGTCCGGGGGCACGGACAATCATCTTGTCGTCGTTGATCTTTCCTCCAAAAACATAAGTGGCAAGGATGCTGAAGAAGCTCTGGAAGCAGCTGGCATCCTAGTAAATCGAAACGTAATTCCCTTTGATCCCAAGCCGCCTATGATTGCTAGTGGCATCAGACTGGGTACACCGGCAGCGACTACTCGCGGCTTTGGTGTGGAAGAAATGAAGCGCATCGCTTCCCTAATTGCCAAAGTACTGGGTTCTCCCGGTGATAAGCGAATGCTGGGACGAATTCGGGATGAAGTACGGGAAATGTGCCGCCAATTCCCCATTCCTGGTTTGTCGTAGAGGCTTGCTGGTGTCGCCACTCTTCTTGGCCATATTCTAACGAAGTGGCACCGTTTCGCTTCGGCTTGAACACTGATGAACAAACCGTGATTCTAATGAGTTCTAACGTTGCCTCATTTTGTTCTTGCCGCACCCTTGGAGGAGAAAACGGGTCTCTGTGAAGTTTTTAGTAAAGTTTTAACCTTTTTCTAACGTAATTTTAATAAAATTCGGTTATCATTGGTGTTGTCTGTGGAGAAACTCCACTCTCAAGGAGCAAGGAAATGGCCGAGCAAGAATTAATCAGCAGGATAAAGCTTACCGATGAACAACAGAAGGAAGGATTCTGGGTGGAGCAAAGTGGAGAAAATATATTGGTCTGGCACCACAATAATCAGATAGCGCTCCTTTTACCTTCAGGAGACATAGAACGTAAGGTACAGGAGGTAATAGAGCAAAGGAGAGCCGAGCTCAAGGAAATTGAGGAAAGGACCGGCTGGAGGCCACAGTACAAGAAGGAATAGGTAGGAGAACGAACGGAGGACGCCGATGCCCATTTACGAATACTACTGTGCCAAATGTCAGAGGGAGTTTGAAATAATGCGTCCCATGAGCCAGGCAAACGAGGCGGCTTGTTGCCCTCTCTGTGGAGGACAAGCCCAGAAACTCGTATCGGCTTGTGCTTCCAAAGTTGACTTCTATATCAGGCCGCCGGCGAAACCTGCCTTTAGACAACACACCTCAGGGAGCGAAAAAAAATAAGGAACTAGCCCGAAGCCAAGAGGAGAGGCCGGAGTCTGAACAGGTAAGCGTTGATCCGTTTATTCCTTGCTTTCGTTGCGGGGTATGTTGCTCTCGATACCGGGTGCGTCTGGACTTAATTGAAGCCAGACGTATCGCTGACGGATTAGGACTCGCTTGGCACGAGTTTGCCCGAGACTACTTGCAACAACATCATCCCGGAGAGAGGACTTTTCTCTTGCGGCAGCAGGAAGGCGTTTGTGTCTTCCTTAGGTACGACACACGGAGCAAATTGGCCACGTGTGCGATCCATCCATTTAAGCCATCTGCTTGCCTGGACTGGGTTCCCAGTCTATACCGTCGTGAATGCCGTGAGGGGCTAGCCAAAGTTTGGGGAGTAGTTGTTAATCCAATGGGGCAACTTGTAGGAAACGGGGAGGCGATTCGAGCTTTATTATCTTTTATACAATCCGTAAGTAAGGATGGAGCGGGTCAGAAGCAGACGGTACCCTTGGAACTTTTAACAAATTTCTAAACAATTTCTAACGCTATTCTAATAGTGCGCTGCTTATAATTGTGTGCAGGTAAAATACATTGGAAGGAGGTAACGATGGCAAAAATTCAACCTTTGGGAGACAGAGTAGTGATCAAACCCACTCCCCGAGAGGAAAAGAGTAAAGGAGGTATAGTTTTGCCTGACACGGCCAAGGAAAAGCCACAGGAAGGGGAAATCATTGCTGTTGGTCCAGGGAGGTTAACCGAGGATGGGAAGCGGATAGCGATGGAGGTGAAGGTGGGAGACAAAGTAATCTATTCCAAATATGCCGGAACGGAAGTAAAGCTGGATGAAGAAGAACTGATTATTATGCGAGAAAGTGACATTCTAGCCAAGAAAAGCTAAAGAAAGGAGGTTAAGGAGATGGCAAAGCAGATTATTTTTGGTGAAGATGCTAGGAGAGCGTTGAAACATGGTGTCGATACGCTAGCTAATACGATAAAGGTGACGTTAGGTCCGCGGGGGCGACCGGTG